>Ga0080064_1000008_pt1 | contig 837728 bp, 740 predicted proteins | sample Subgrocontami54m_FD_69260 | JGI IMG/M metagenome (GOLD analysis project Ga0080064, IMG submission 69260) | Subsurface groundwater microbial communities from S. Glens Falls, New York, USA - GMW46 contaminated, 5.4 m (SPADES assembly) (version 2) ... | reverse complement strand
CCCTCAAAATTACAGTTTCCGTGCGTTGTGGATGCCTGGTGCGGGAGGGCATTTTTTGTCCTTTTGGAGGGACAGAAACTGTACGTATTACTCTGGCGGGAGCGATTATCCTGGTATTCGGGTGAGGTTTATGGATACCTAACAAGCGATAAATTGTCTCTGTACATGAAGTTGCAGCGTGATTACCATCCGACTTACTTTCGTGGCGCGACTGGCATTGGTCGTGCCCTATCAAATGGTGACGCTCGGCAATCCGGGCGATGCGGATAGAGGGAATTCCAAAAGGAGACACATGCAACGAAAGAATAAGGGATTTTCGCTCATCGAGCTGCTGATCGTCGTGGCGATTATTTTGATCATTGCCGCGATTGCCATTCCGAACTTGCTGCGGTCGCGCATTGCGGCGAACGAAGCGTCGGCAGTCGGCTCGCTGCGCTCGATCAACACGGTGTGCGTGACCTACTCTTCGACCTACGGCGGGTTCCCCCCGACCCTGTTGGCCCTAGGGCCAGCGGGCGGCGGCGGCGCACCGACAGCAGCGGCAGCGGACCTGATTGACTCCGTGCTGGCTGCGGGCACCAAGAGCGGGTACACGTTTACGTTCACGGCAGGCGCGGCGGTAGCGGGCAGCGTGCCGACGTACGTGGTGAATGGCGACCCGGTGACCCCGGGCACGACCGGACAGCGGTTCTTCTTTACCGACCAGTCGGGCGTGGTTCGTGCGGACCCCGCGGCGAAAGCCTCGGCGGCCAGCACACCGATCTAACACTGGCTTACTCTTATCGGGGGAGGAAGCATGTGCTTCCTCTCTCGGATAAGAATGCAGAGAATCAAGAAAGCGCAATTGGCTAAAGAGGGAGGAAGAGATGCTGCGCGATAGAGATCAACGCAGGCAGGGCAGTGAAGCGCGGGGCCGGAAAGGGTTTTCGCTGATCGAGCTGCTCATCGTGGTGGCGATCATCCTGATCATCGCCGCGATTGCGATTCCCAACCTGCTGCGCTCGCGAATCGCTGCCAATGAGGCCTCTGCCGTTCAAAGTATGCGGACGATTACCACAGTACAGAACACTTTTAACTCCAGCTACGGCGTGGGCTATTCGGGCAGCCTTGCAGCGCTGGGCCCTCCGGGCGGTGGCGGTGTGCCATCGGCTGCGGCTGCGGACCTGATTGATTCGGTTTTCGCCGGGGGCGTCAAATCCGGGTACATTTTTACTTATGTTCCGGCGGCGGCAATCGCCGGGATCATTTACAGCTACGTGCTGAACGCCGATCCGGTCACTCCGGGCACCACTGGGCAGCGGCATTTCTTTACAGACCAGTCGGGCGTAATTCGAGCCAATCCAACCGCCAAGGCGGCCGCCACCGACACACCCATCTAAGAGATGAGACGTTGCACGAAGAAGAATTGCTTTCAAGGGGCTGCCCACCGGCAGCCCCTTTCTTTTTCCCGTGCAATGCGAATGATCTTGCTAAACTGACAGAATGCGACGTGTGATTCTCCTCCTCCTGATGATGGCGGCGACCTGTAAGGCGGGAGACGTCGACGCCATCGTGCGCGGAGTGGAATTGCGCTACCAGACGGCGCGGACGCTCAAGGCCACCTTTCTGCACCGCTACTCCGAAAGCCGAAGCACACTGCGGGTGGAGTCCGGCACGGTTTATTTCAGCCGGGGCGGGAAGATGCGCTGGGAGTACGAATCGCCGGAGGAAAAGCTGTTTGTGGCGGATGGGAAAATGGTGTGGTTCTACGTGCCAGCGGACCGCACGGTGACACGAACTAAAATGAAGGAGAGCGCGGAGTGGGAGACGCCGCTGGCGCTGTTGGTGGGAAAGGCGAAATTCTCGCGCGTTTGCGGGCGCGTGGAATTGTCCGAGGCGCGCACGTCCTCGGGGGAAAACGTTGTGCTGCGCTGTCCACCGAAATCAAAGGACGCGGGATTTTCGGAACTTCTGATCGAAGTGAACGGGCAATTCCAATTGGTGCGCGTTCTGATCCGGGAGCTGGGCGGAGTGGAGACGGAATTCCGGTTTGGCAGCTGGCAAGAGAATCTGCCGTTGGCTGATGCGCTGTTCCGGTTCGTTGCGCCACCCGGAGTGGCCATTGTGGACGAAGCCTCGATTGCGGGCCCGCTGCACTGAACTAATTCTTAGAAAACTCAATCCGGAGCAAAGCACGAATCGCCTGGAATTCCGTCCAATGGAGAGGGAATCGTAATCCAGAATCCCTGGGACATTGAACAGGTGTGCTAGACTCACGACGGCGCGGGCGAGGACAACGCGAGCACAGGCTCCGCGCATCGAGTTCCTCAATGGCTGAATTCGAATGCAAGGTGGCGGACCCCGCCGGGAAAATTTCGGTGCAGGTGGAGTCCGCGCAAACGGAAGGAGAATTGCGACAACGCCTGGGCGACCGCGGACTGTTCGTGTATTCGGTGCGGAAGCGAGCGCGAATGATGCCGCGAATGGGCGAACAGCGCGGCGGGCGAAGCGTCGGCGGCACGGACTTCCTTATCTTCAACCAGCAGTTCAACACGCTGATCAAAGCCGGGCTACCCATCCTGAAAGCGCTGGACCTTCTGGCGGAGCGCGCGGCGGTGCCGCGACTGCGTCCGCTGTTGCGAGACGTCCGTGACCGCGTGCGGGAAGGCGCGCTGCTCTCCGAGGCGCTGGAGGGCCAGGGCGTTTTCCCGAAGGTGTACACGACATCCGTGCTGGCGGGGGAGAAGAGCGGCAACCTGAGTGGCGTGCTCGATTACTTCATCGCGTACCAGCGTGTGACAACGGGATTCCAGCGGAGACTGGTGGCAGCACTGATCTACCCGTGCATCCTTGTGGTGGTGACCACGCTGATCCTGAGCTACATCATCGGGTATGTGATCCCCCAGTTCGCGAAACTGTACAGCGAGTTGAATGTGCCTCTGCCGACCACCACTCAGTTCCTGGTGACCATGGCCGTGGGCTACCGATGGTATTTTCTTGGAGCGATCGTCGGAGTAGCCGTGGGGATGGTGGCGGCATATGCGTGGTCGTTTTCGGAAAAAGGCGGGCTGGCGGTGGACCGGTTCAAGTTCGGTTTTCCGATTTTTGGGGAAATCTGGGTGAAATTCCAAGTGGCGCAATTGGTGCGTACACTGGCGACATTGCTAGCGGGCGGAACACCCCTGGTTAACGCGCTGGAAACAACGGCAGGCGCGACTGACAGCCGTCTAATAGGGGGTGCGGTGGAGCAATCCGCACAGCGCGTGCGGGAAGGCGCGTCGCTACACCAGAGCTTATCCGATACGGGAGTGATGCCGAGCCTGGCGATCGAGATGATCGAGGTGGGCGAAGCAACCGGAGCGCTGGCGCCGATGTTGACGAGCGTGGCGGAGTTCTACGAAGAAGATGTGAATCTGCGGTTGCAGGCGCTGCTCAACCTGATCCAGCCCGTGATTTTGGTATTAATGGCCATTGTGGTAGCCTTCATATTGATTTCATTGTACTTGCCGGTTTTCAGTTTTTCGCTTTCGGGAACGGCGAGGTAAAAGGGGATGGGTTCTACGGAGCAGGATTTGAACTCCAACATCGCGCCGGTTGAGGCGCAAGAAATTGAGCGCACGCGGCGCCTCGCCGAACGATATCGCTGCTTGTTTATTGACTTGCGCGAGCAAAGGATCGACCCGGAGCTGTTTCGGACGATTCCCGCCGAGCTAATGTTTCGCTACAGTTTTGTTCCACTTGAATCCCACAACAATTCACTGGTCGTCGCCGTAGCGGATCCCAGCCAATTGCTGCTGACGGATGAGCTGGCGCTGTTGCTGGGGAAGAAGCTCGTGCTGAAGGTGGCCACGGCGTCGCAAATCGGGGAACTGCTGAAGCGCACGGAACAATCGCAGCGCGTGCTTGAACAGGCTACCGAAGGTTTTGCGCTGCAAGTGGTGAGCGAGGAAGAGGGCGAAGAGACCATCAGCGCGGACCGCATCACGCGGGATACCGCGGTGAATCCGGTGGTGCGGTTGGTGGATACGGTGATCTTCACGGCGCTGGAACGGCGTGCGAGCGACATCCACATCGAGTCGCGCGCTGCGGAAGTGGTGGTGAAGTACCGCATCGACGGCGTGCTGCAACAGGCCATGTCGCCGCTAGCAAAGGAATGGCACTCCACCATTCTCTCGCGCATCAAGGTGATGAGCGAGCTGGACATCGCCGAGCGTCGCGTGCCGCAGGACGGGCGATTCCGTGTGAAATACAAGGGACGGTACATTGACTTCCGCGTGTCCATCATGCCGGCGATCCACGGCGAAGACGCTGTGCTGCGCGTGCTGGACAAGGAAACGCTGAGCGAGAAGTTCCACAATTTGACGCTGGACGTGGTGGGTTTTTCGGAGTCGGATATCCACAAATTCCGGCGATACATCCGCGAGCCGTACGGAATGATCCTGGTGACCGGGCCGACGGGCTCGGGCAAGACGACGACGTTGTACGCGGCCATCAACGAAATCAAGTCCGACGAAGACAAGATTGTGACCATCGAGGACCCGGTGGAATACCAGATCCGGGGCATCACGCAGATTCCGGTGAACGAGAAAAAGGGGCTGACCTTCGCGCGCGGGCTGCGGTCCATCCTGCGGCACGACCCGGACAAAATTCTGGTGGGTGAAATCCGCGACTTGGAAACAGCGCAGATCGCCATCCAGTCCGCGCTGACCGGGCATCTGGTATTCACCACGGTGCACGCGAACAACGTGACCGACGTCATCGGGCGGTTCGTGAACATGGGCGTGGAGCCGTACAATTTCGTTTCCGCTTTGAACTGCATTTTGGCGCAACGGCTGGTGCGCATCATCTGCGAGAGTTGCAAGAAGTGGGTGAACTATCCAGCCACGGTGCTCGAAGAAGCGGGACTCAATCCCAAAGAATGGGCCGGGGAAAAGTTTGCAGAAGGCGCGGGGTGCCTGGATTGCTCCGGGAGCGGGTTCCGCGGGCGCACGGCGATCCATGAGTTGCTAGACCTTTCCGATCACATCCGCGAAATGATTGTGAACCGGCGGCCCACCTCGGAAATCAAGCGCGCGGCGCGGGAAGAGGGCATGACGTTTCTGCGGGATTCAGGGGTGGCGAAGGTGCGCGCTGGGATCACCACGCTGCGTGAAATCAATAAGGTGACCTTCATTGAGTAGCGCGAGAACTTCGGGCGGACTGTTGGGCTGGCTGGATGCGATGCCGCATCCGGCGATGGCGTGCGAGATTGCGGCAGGGCATGTGGCCGTGGCGGCGTGGACGGGCGGGCGGCTGGGGCTGGACGGTTTCGCGCTCGAGCCGTTGAGCGGCGGGACCATCGCGGTTTCACCGGTGGAGCTGAATGTAATTGACGCCACGATCGTTCGCGGAGCGCTGGAGCGTGCACTGAGCAAGGTCCAAGCGCGTGGGAAGGAAGTGGCGCTTCTGCTGCCGGACCAGGTGGTGCGGGTCTTCATCCTTCATTTCGAAACGTTTCCGAAGCGCGCGGACGAAGCAGAGCCACTGTTGCGGTGGCGGCTGAAGAAGAGCGTGCCGTTCGACGTGGAGGAAGCGGTGGTGTCCTACATGACGCAGGCGGCGCGCGGCGAAGGTGTGGACGTGGTGGCGAGCATCGCGCGGCGTAAAATTGTGCGGCAATACGAGGAGATTGTGGAAGCAGTTGGACTGTCGCCGGGCGTAGTACTGGGCTCGACGTTGGCCACGCTTGCGTTGCTCGATAACGAGCGGCCGACGCTGTTGGGAAGGGTGACCAGCCGCACGCTGACCACGGTGATTACGCGGGGAGAGGTCCTTTGCGTCTACCGATGCACAGATCTTCCTGTGGACGCTACGGAGCTGGAACCAGCGGCGCTGCTGGAGGAAATCTATCCGGGAATGGCCTTCTATCAGGACAACTGGAAAGAGGCCGTGCAGCAGGTGCGTTTGTCGGGATTCGGCTCGCGGACGGAGGAATTCCGGCGGACGCTGGAAGCGGAGCTGAAATGCAGCGTCGCGGCGCTGGTGGCGTCGTCCGCGGTGGAAACCCGGCTGAGCGGGGACGCAAAGACGCTGGTGGACCGGCAACTGGATGCGCTGGTCGGCTGGATGCAGAACCGGGGCGCATGATTTTCCGCGAGTGGCGAGAAAAAGGACACGGATGAAAGTACGGCTCAATCTGGCGACATCACCGCTGGAAAACAACAGGCGGTTTCTGCTGGGGAGCGTGCTGCTTGGCGCCGCCGCGCTGGCAGCACTGGTGATGCTGTCATCGAGCGCATTCGGAAACTGGAACGCGAACCGGAACGTGCGGAACGAAATGGCCGATCTGGACGGAAAAATGCGGGACTTTCGTAAACAGCGAAAGGAACTGGACGAGTTTTTTAAGCAACCAGAAAAGCGCAGAATCATGGACCGCGCGGCATTTTTGAACGGCTTGATCGAACAGCGCAGCTTCCCTTGGACCAATATGTTCACCGACCTCGAGCGGCTGCTGCCGGAGGGCGTGCGCGTGGTGAGTATCTCTCCGCGGATGGCGGGCGGGCGCGTGGAAGTAAAACTGAACATCGGCGCGCTGAATGACGAAGGAAAACTGAAGTTTATTGAGACTCTGGAGAAATCCGCGGAATTCGAGCGCCTTCAGGTGCTGAGCGAAACGCGGCCCACGCGAGGGGACGAAAGCGACCGCGTGCTGCTGGAGCTAGTAGCCTCCTATGTGGCCAGCGAAACGGCGGGCCCGCCACCGGCGAAGACACGAGAGCCCGGAAGGGAACCTGCCAAGACATCTCCGAAGAGTGCGAACAAAGCAGTGGCGAAAGCAGGGGCGCCAAAGAAATGAGCCACCCTTCCAAACGCTGGAAGCAATGGGTTCGCATCGCGGTGTTTGCGGTGGTGGCGGCTGACGGACTGCTCGCGTATGCCAATTGGAGTTCAACCGATGCGGGTGCGCGCGCGGCGGTAGATCATCTGAAGGACCTTCGGCAACAGCACAAAATGCTGGGCGCGGACGTGAGGCGGGTGACCGCCATCCGCGACCGCCTATCCGATGTGGAACGCGATGCGTCCAAGTTTTACCGCGATGAATTCCTCGCAGCGGGCACGGGGTATTCGGCAATCATCGCGGACCTAAACCAGATTTCGAAGGCATCGGCGCTGCAGGCGACGAATGTGGGGTTTAAGGAGCACGTGCTGGAGATGCGCGGCGTGACGGAGATTACGGTCACGGCAACCGTGGACGGCGATTACGTGAGCGTGGTGCGGTTCATCAACGGGCTGGAGCGGTCCAAGAATTTTTACCTACTGGACAGTTTGACGCTGGCGTCCTCGACCGCGGGGAACATCAAGCTGAATCTGCAATTGCGAACGTATTTCCGGTCCTAGGAATTGATGACACAGAAACTCGAAATCTACTTGCTCAGCGCCCTGGCGGTGCTGCTGGCGGCGGTGACGCTTTACAACTGGAACCAGTCTCCGCAACTTGCTGCGGCGTTCGCGGGGGGCGACACGTTCGAGCCGCTGAGCGTGGAAAATCCGTTCTTGCGGCTGGATAAGCTGGAGCGAATCCGCAAGCTGGTATATGACGGGTCGCGGCGCAGTATCTTCACAGCGCAGACGCCACCACCGCCGCGGCCGGTCGCTCCCCCAAGCAATCCGAAGGAGACTACTCCCCCGCCCGATCCGCCGCTGACGCTGCCCGTCAAGTTCTTTGGTTACGCCACGGACCCGAATTCGGGAAAAAGGCGTGCCTTCTTTACCAACGGGGAGGATGTATTCATCCTGAGCGAAGGAGAAATGCTCCAGAATAAGTACCGGCTGTTGCGCATCGGGAATGCGACAGCGGATTTTGAAGAGATTCAATCTGGCAAACGCGCAACTCTGCCAATCGAGCTGCCTGGAACATAGCGACATGGCGAAGCGATTGAATTCCAATCCATCCAGCAAACTGCGCAAGACAGCGCAGGGCTATGCCTTGCTGATGGTGTGTTTTCTGGCGGCGCTAATTGTGATTTCAACGGCGGCGGCGGCGCAGAGCATTCTGAGCGAGGGGCGTCGCGCGAAGGAAGCGGAGATGATCTGGCGGGGCGAGCAGTATGCGCGCGCCGTGCGGCTGTACTACCGCAAGTATGGGCGCTTCCCGCAGTCATTCGAGGACTTGACCGAGCCGAAAGGGAATCTCCGATTCCTGCGAAAAGCCTACGCCGACCCGATGAACCGAAAAGACGGAACCTGGCGGCTGATCTACGTGGGACCGAACGGCGAGCTTATCGGCAGCGTGAAGGCGACAAACATTTTTGGCCGCGGTGGCGCGGGAACCCCGGGCAGCGCAAACCCGTTCGGACAGCCGCCGCGACCGTTGGGAGGCGGGCAGCCGCGGACAGAAGCTCCTGCAACGCCACCACCAAGCGCGGCAAAGAGTCCGGGACTGGAAGGAAAAGTTTTTGGCGGAAACATCATCGGCGTGGCCAGCAAGATCGAGCAGTCGTCGTTTCGTGTGTACAAGGGCGCGACGACTTACAAAGAATGGGAATTCATCTGGGACCCCGCAGCGGATGGGATGATCGTCGGGCCAGCGGGGTCTCGACCGCAGGGGCCGCCGGCCAAGCAACTCACGCCGGGCATGACGCCACAATTTCCGCCACTTCCTCCGCCGAAGCAGTGAGAGCAACAATTACGAAGATACGGAAGTAAAGAAGTCAGGATTAGGGTTCGCAGCTTCTGTACGCCGGCTTCAAAACACTCGCCAATCACTTCTTCTTTCGTTGATTGTATTCCTGCAAGACGCGGCGGACGTATGCGCGCGTTTCGGGGAAGGGCGGCACGCCGCGGTATTGCGCGACGCGTTCAGGGCCGGCGTTGTAGGCGGCGAGGGCGAGCGTCAGGTCCTGCCGGTATTTTTCCAATAACAACTTCAAGTAGCGGGTGCCGGCGTCGACGTTTTGGGCGGGATCGAATGCGTCGTCCACCTCCATAAGCGCAGCGGTAGCGGGCATGAGCTGCATCAGTCCGCGTGCGCGCTTGCGGGAAACGGGGCGGGGGTTGAAATCCGATTCGGCGGTGATGACGCTCGAGATGAGATCTTCGTCCACGCCATGTTTCTGTGAGGCCGTGCGGATGAGATCCGCAAAGGGAGAATCGGGAAGTGCGTCGACGGCGCGAAGGGGGAAAGAATCCTCGGGTTCGATGGCGGTGACATCCTCCGCGCGCAGTGCGACGCGGCCGCCGGCGACGTGCAGGAAGACGACTTCGCCTTCGCGCTCATAGCCGGTGATGCGCAAGCGCTGGCCATTGCGGAGGACGGCAGTTTCGGCAAGCGCCGTCCCAGCAAGGGCAAGCGAAACCAGAAGCGCAACCAGGGCGAAGGGGATTGCCGTCCGAGTTGGGCGACGCAAGGAGTTCATTTGCGCTCGAAGGCGAACTGCTCGATGGCCACAGCAACGCCACTTTCGTCGTTGGAAAGAGTAACGTGCCAGCCTTCCTGGAGCAAGCCCGGCACGCTATTTCCCATGACAATGGGCACACCAGCATATTCGAGCATTTCGCGGTCGTTGTGATTGTCGCCGATGGCCATGACTTCCTCGCGGGCGAAGCCTCGGACGCGCGCCCACTCCTCGAGCGCGGAGCCCTTGGAACAAAGGGCGTTGATGACGTCCACGAGCGCGAAATTGCGGGATTCGTATTCGGTGAACGCAAGGGCGAAGGCGCCTGCATCGGGCCAGACGCGAAGCTGCGCATCGAGCAAACGCAAGCGGTCCACTGGACCAGTGAACATCACCTGGATGGGGTCTTCGGTGAGGCAGTTTTCGAGCGGAGAAACTTGGGCGATGAATTCGAGATTGCGCTGGAGGTAGCCGCGGCGTGCCGGGTCGTCCCAGTCAAGGACTTCCCAGATCACCTGGTTTTCCCGGGGACGGTCGAAGACGACAGCAGCGCCGTCGCGGAAGGGCAGAGTGGTTTGCAGGACGCGGCGAGCGGTTTCGCGCGGAAGCAGGTGGCGCAAATGCGTCGTGCCATCTTGCGACTTGATGAGCGCGCCGTTGTTGACGATGAGCGTGAGCGGGCACTCGAGCTGGCTGGCGATGGGCAAGGCAAAATCGAAACGGCGGCCGGTGACGAGAGCGATTTCAATTCCGCGGGCGGTGGCCTCGACGAGAGCTTTGCGATTCGCGTCGGGCAATTGCCAATGGCTGTCGAGGAGCGTGCCATCAATGTCGATCCCGATCAGGCGGATGGCCATGCGGACATTGTACCTTGCGGGGCAAGACAGCGGCGAAAGCCAGAAGTGAGATCCTTCACATCGTTCAGGAGGACCTCAAAAAGGTGCTAGTTAGCGCCGGAGATGGTGATTGTGTAAAGGAAATCAGGGCGGGCCATGCCGGACCAGTCGAGGACGCGGACGTAGAAGAGTGCGGGAATGCCCGCGCTTCCAGTCACGAGAAAGTTCAATTTGGAGTCAACGCTGCCACCCACTCCATCATCATTCATGCAAGGTTGATCAAAAACAACAATTGATGGATGTTGGCAAGTCGCATGGCGCTTACCGGTCGCGTCCACGATCTCAATCACGGAGTCCATTGGACTTGCCGGGGAGAGTCGATCCGCCTTGATTTCTATTAAAACCCAAGTCCCCGGCATTGCTGTCAATTCGAAATAATCATTGTCGGGGCTGAAACTTCCGAAAGTATCTTCCGTCGGGCTGATGGAGGCTCGAAATGTTCCACTCGACAATGGCGTTGCTGTGGCTATGGAGTCGTTTCTCCCTGGGTTCAATCGCGTAACTAGGGCCAGAATTCTTGTGGCCATCTTGGGAAGTGGACTGGAATCGGTCGCTTGAACCGTGAGAACTTGTGATTCTTCGCCTGTAGCTGTACCTCGAAAAGTACCAGAGTTCGAATCGAACACAAGTCCGGCGGGAAGTGTCCCTGACGCAATGCTCCACGTTACGCTGCCGCTACCGCCGATTACATTTAGTTGTGCTTCAAAGAGAGTGCCAACGGTTGCTACCGGCAAGCGCGAAGTCGGGATAAACATTTGTGACGTAATGTCCAGCAAATAGTTCTGGCTTGCGAGCTGTTTCGGATTGCTGGAATCCGTCACCAATGCCGTCAGGCTTATCCCTTGAACTGCCACAATTGGCAGCCCGGCCACGAGCCCAGAGGCTGGATCGAGAGCAAGTCCATTGGGTAAAAGAGCAGTCATTCGCCATGTATACGGAGGAGCACCACCTGAAGCAGCCAACGGCGCTGAATACGATTGTCCGATCTTTCCTGGAGGCAAGCTAGGTGTATTCAGCACCAGAGGCGTGTTAACCCGTACGCTTACATCCCCTGTGGCGAAAAGTGGCGGTGAGCTGCCGTCGGCAAGTTGCAGCTTAATGGAGAAGTTTCCTGCGACGGTCGGAGTACCCGCGACATAAATGGAGTAGGTATTGGGGTTGATGTTGAAGTTGAGGCCTGGCGGCGGGTTCCCCCCGATCACAGTCAACGTGTATGGGAAATTGGAATTTCCGCCACTAATCAAGAGGTTTCCGGAATAGGGTTGTCCAACGATGCCATCGCCCATAACTGTCGTTACGATGCTGGGCAACGGATTGATTAGCATAACCTTGGTGAGTCGGTCTCGGTTGATCGGAGTAGCAGAATCTGTTACCTCGAAATCCACGGAGAAGAAGCCTATGAGTGACGGATTGCCGCTAATGACACCGTTTGAGGGATCGAGGCTCAAACCTGGCGGCAGGCCAGGAGTTCCTGGAAAGCTCCCAGATTGTGCTGTCCAGGAGTAGGGCGGTGTGCCCCCACTCGCCTGCAGTGTAAAATTCGGATACACCTGTCCAATGACTCCCACAGGAAAGCTAGAGTTCAACGTGGTGAGGAACAAGTCATCAATTTTGATTGTGAAGCTTTGGCTTGCGGTCATCGGAGGGGAAGTGCCATCGGTCAGTTGCAATGTAAAGTTGTAAATTCCGAGTGCGGTTGGTCTGCCGAAGATCAGATTGCTGCCGAACGCGGGTGGCTGCAGCCCAGGAGGCGCGCTCCCCGCTGTAACACTCCACGTGAAAGGTGGCGACCCTCCCATCCAAGAAACGTACCCACTGCCGCCAGCATAGATGGCACCCACTTTGCCATCGGGCAGAGAGGTTGTGAGAATCCTCAGCGGTGCCGAAAGATTCATGGTCAGCTGTCCAAGCACGTTCTGAGGTGGCGAGGTGTTGTCAGTAACCCGAACGGTAAAAGTGACGGGCCCTCCGCCGGTCGGTGCCCCGGAGATTTGACCCGTCTGATTGTTTAGGATCAGTCCCGGGAGCATTTGACCAGACGCAATGGAATACGAATACGGAGGCACTCCACCGCCGACTTGGACATTGGTTGAGTATTGTAGGTTGAGTTGCCCCCCGGGCAGAACAGAGCTGTTCACGCTAAGGCTCTGTACTGCGCGAAGCGTGAATTGCTTCGTGGCATTCTGTGGACTCGCAGCTGAGTCCTGCACCTGCACGGTAAAACTGAACATCCCGGTCTCAGTGCAAGTCCCAACGATTTGTCCAGTCTGCGAGAGCACGAGCGAATTTGGCATGGCGCCTTGGGTGATCGTCCATTTTTGGCTACCAGTTCCACCGCTGGCTTGGAATGTCAAATCGTATGGTCTCGGGAAGATGGCATCGGCCAAGATTGAGGTCGTAATAATTAGTGGTTGTGGTGTTGGGGGCGGTGGCGGAGGCGGTGGGCCTGAACTGCTGCCACCACCACCACCGCCGCATGAGAGAGACAGAAGTAGCAGCGCAAATAGAATAGTCCGCGCGAGTGCGAGGAGAGCGGCGGGTTGGCGCGGGGACTTCATGTGACAAGCAGCTCCTCTGCGGATTTTTCGCGGCGGAGCCATTGCGGCTGAACATCCGGCCGCCAGAGTTCGGCGCTCTCGAACGCATCGAAGCGAGAGGGTGTGCCGTTGAGGATGATGTCGATATTACTGACGGTCTGGCCGGCGGTGACGGTGATGGTGCTGCTCAGCGAAGGGGAATCGGTGGCGGATTCCGAGGTGTTCCAGAACTCGTCGAGGCCAGGATTAGGAATGGGAATGTCCAATGGGCCGACTCCCGAACCGAAAGCGAAGCCGGGATCCACCGATTCAACCTGAATCGTGTACGTTCCCGGCGTGACGGGGATCTCGTACACGCCAATGAGCTGGGGATCGCGCGAACCGAATTTGCTGGGCGGACTGTTGGTGGTGACGCTCTGTCCGGGATGGCCCGTGAAGCGATAACCAGAGACAGCGGAGAAAGCGATGCGCTTGGTTTCGTCACCGTTGGAGGGAATGCCGTCGCTGACACGGCGAGCGATGACATTGACTCCCTGGGCCTGCGTGATGCCGTCAGAAAAGAAGATGGTTCCACGGATGGTGCCGTAGGCGCTGTTGAAAGGCGTCTGGCCAGGGCCCGAAGCGGTTTCAGGATAAAGCCGGGAAATCCAGGCCATATCATCGGCCGCCAGCATCGGCAGGCCGACTGAAGTGCGGGCCTGACAGTACAGAATTGGAAACATCAACGGCAGACCTGCGACATCCTCGAGGAAACAGGAAAGTGGCTGGCCATAGAAGACGCCAACATTAATCTGGGAATGATCCAAACCGGCAAAGTGCCCGAACTCGTGAGTGAAGGCTTGGTCAAATTCCGCTGTGGTCAGTTCGTAGTTGCTGCCTACATCGATGCCGTCCTGAAAAATGCCGTTCAGTACGGCCATGGCAGAAACAATGCGGCCAGTGCCGCTGTCGAGTTTGCAGATCGAAGCGAAGCCGATGACGCTTGGGTCGCCGATCAATGCTCCGAAGAGCGCCCCATTGGCATCGAAAATAATGGGACTCTGATTGCCGGCGTTGCAATCTCCTCCTACAGCATTGAACTCGGCAACTGTATCCACGTCGCCATCGGTGAATCCGGGCGGAACGTTTTGAACTGCGCCAGCATTCGCGTAGCGGACGTTGGCTGTTGGGACATTCTCCCAATTCTGAAACATGGTCTGCACGCGGAGTGCGCCTGCGGAATTGGCTATCACCACAGTCCCACTGGGAGCCTGGCTGAGGGGGCCGCCGTCAATGCGATAAGTAATCGGCGTGGAGACATCCCAAGTGAGAATCTGTCCTTCAACGCCGAAACTGGGGCCGCCGACGAAGAGCGGGCCGCCCGCGCGCGCCGGCAGGGGAATAGCGAGGGATGCGACGAGGGCCGCGGCAATCAGGGCGCGAAGGAAAGCCGTCGCTGGATGGCTGCCGCGCATCGGTTATTTCGCTCCTCGCGGCGCGCGGATCTCGCGGAGGAGTTGACGCAAATCGTCAAGGCGGATCGGGCCGGCGGGCTGCTGGCCTACAACACGAGACATCTCCAAGGAGAGGCGGACACCTTTTTTCTCGAGCTGCGGAACAAGGTCGCGTAAAAGGCCACGGTTCGAGGCACCATTGACGGCAATTTCGCGGCCGGCGGAATCGCGCAAGATGCGAAAGCGGCCCTGCTCGATACCGGCGGAAGAAGTGAGGCCCAGCGGCGAGGCATGGTTCATCAGCAGGAGAAGGTGCTGGCCTTTGCGGTAACCGGCGGCGTCTAGGCGGTCTCTTGCGTCCCAGATGAACTGCCGAAAGGTGAAGGTTGCGTCAGGCGAGCCCTTGAAGGCTTCTTCAACGCGCAAGGTGACCAGTACCGTTTGAATGTTGGCGTACTGCGGGTGTGGCTCGACGACTGCGCTAATGACGCGGCCGCGCAGAATTAATTCGGACTGCTCCTCAAGCTGGCTAAGATTGCGGGGAAGCGTCAAAGCGCCGCGCTGCGCGGCTGCGGGCGCAGCGAGACACACCAAAAACAGAACCGCGATGCCTAGGCGAAAAATGCGAGGGGTCCCGTTACAGCTTTGTGCTTCCGTGAACAAAACGTTCACCGGCGAGCAAGGGGAAGCGGGCGCGGAAAAACTTCCCAAGCTTCGTCCTTGTGGAATTGTATACAGGAGCGCCAACCGTAACGCAAGCGGAACAACACAGCTGACGTGGCGGAATGCCTTCCGTCAACTCTGAGCAAGCGCAGACGGGGTTGAAGAGGGATTCCTTGCAGCATGGAGGCGGATTCGGGATGGCGGCGAGCGCGCAGAGGCGTGCTAAACTTTTGAGCTTATGACCTCGGCGATTACGCATCTGGAATGCTCGCGGTATTCCTGCCGCAAGACGGCGCCACATACACAACTGCAAAATCTTTGCCCGGCGTGCAATTCTCCGCTGGTGGCGCGGTACGATTTGGCGTCGGCGGCGCGGACGCTCACGCGGGAAGCGCTGAAGTCGCGTGTGCGGACCATGTGGCGCTACGAAGAAGTGCTGCCCGGTGCGAGTCCGGTGTCGCTCGGCGAAGGCATGACGCCGCTGCTGCATGCGCGGCGTCTGGGCGAGCGCATTGGTTTGAGCAAGCTGTACATCAAGGATGAAGGGCTGAATCCGACGGGGTCGTTCAAGGCGCGCGGGCTATCGGCGGCGGTGACCATGGCTAAGGCGCTGGGCGCGAAAACGCTGGCCATCCCCACGGCGGGGAACGCGGGAGGCGCGCTGGCGGCATACGCGGCACAGGCCGGCATGAAGTGCGTGATTGCCATGCCGGCGGACACACCGACGGCCAACGTGATCGAGTGCCGCGCGTTCGGCGCGGACGTGCACATGATTGATGGGCTCATCTCCGACTGCGGGAAATTCATCGGAGAAAACAAGACGAAAGAAGGCTGGTTCGAGATCTCCACGCTGAAGGAGCCGTATCGCATCGAAGGCAAAAAAACGATGGGATACGAGTTGTGGGAAGAGTTCGGCGGAAAACTTCCGGACGTGATCGTGTACCCGACCGGTGGCGGCGTAGGGCTGATCGGGATGTGGAAGGCGTTTGAGGAAATGGAAGCGATGGGATGGATCGGAATGGAAAGGCCTCGAATGGTGACGGTGCAAGCGTCGGGCTGCGCGCCGATTGTAGAGGCGTTTGAAAAAGGCGATGAGAGCGCGGATTTCTGGAATAACGCTGCGACGATTGCGTCGGGGCTGCGCGTACCGAAAGCGCTGGGAGATTTCCTGATTCTTTCGGCGTTGCGCGCAAGCCGCGGGGCGGCTGTTGCGGCGACGGACGAACAAATGCTTGCAGCATGCCGTGACCTGGCATCGCTGGAAGGAATCTTCGCGGCGCCAGAAGGAGGAGCGACGGTTGTCGCCATCCAGAAACTGCTCGCGCGAGGGGAAGTGAAGCCGGACGAAACGATTGTGCTGTTCAATACGGGTACGGGTTACAAGTATGTGGAGGCGTGGGAAGCGGCGCTTTCTTCAAAGTGACAGAGTTCCCACTTAGCAGCGCGACAGCGTGGCAGAGGTGCGTTTGCGTTGAAGACAGAGCGGCTCTATTACGGCGATTCATTCTTGCGGGAGTTTGAGGCGCAGGTGATTTCATGTGCGCCGAGCGCAGAGAGGTTTCACGTCGTGCTGAACCGCACAGCGTTTTATCCGACATCGGGCGGGCAGCCGCACGATACCGGGCGGCTCGGCGAAGTAAATGTGCTGGACGTGATGGAGAACGAGGACGGCACGATTGTGCACGTAACGGAGCGCGCGGTGGCGCCGGGGCCAGTTCATGGCGCGATTGACTGGGATCGTCGCTTCGATTACATGCAGCAGCACACCGGGCAGCACCTGCTCTCGGCGGCATTCGTCGAGCTTTTCAAGTTTCAGACGGTGTCATTTCATCTTGGTGGGGAAAGTTCCTCGATTGATCTTGCCGCGGCGTCGTTTTCGCCGAAACAGGCGGAAGATGTGGAACGGCGGACAAACCAAATTGTTTTTGAGGATCGCGCGGTGGAGGTGCAGTACGGCACGCGGGAGGAGCTGGCCGCTTCCGGTGTGAGGAAAGAAGTGGAGCGCGAAGGAGTGCTGCGGGCTGTCCACATCGCCGGATTCGATTTGCAGCCTTGCGGCGGCACGCACGTAGCGCGGACAGGGCAGGTGGGATTGGTCCATCTGCGGAAGCTCGAAAAACAGAAACATGGCTGGCGAATGGAGTTTGTCTGTGGCGGACGGGCCATGCGAGCGGCGCGCGGGGATTACGGCACGCTCGATGAAGCGGCGCGGCTGCTGAGCTGCGGGCAGCCGGAAGTGCCGGCGATGCTCGGAAAGGCGCTGGAAGAGCGCAAGCAAGCGCAGCGTACGAGGCAGCAACTGCTGGAGCGAATGGCCGGCTATGAAGCGGACGAGATGTTGCGCGAAGCGAAGGGCGAAGCGTTGCGCTTAGTGACGCACGTGTTCGAAGACGCCGACCCTGCGTACCTGCGCATGGTGGCGACGCGACTGGCGGCACAGCCGGGCGTGCAGGCTCTGGTGGCGACACGCGCGGGCGGAAACGTGGTGTTCGCTCAGTCGGCGGGGTTGTCGACGGACATGAATGCCCTTTTGAAAAAGGCCGTGCAAGCCGCAGGCGGGAAGGGCGGCGGAACGCGGGACTTTGCGCAGGGCAGCGTGCCGGACGCAGCGGCCCTAGATGATTTGTTGCGGCGAGCGATTGAGGCGCTCGGCGGTTAAGGAAGTTGCTCTCCTGCGTCCGTGTGCCGTCACGCAGCCCTCAACTCTTCAAATCTTTCTGAGGCTATCCGTTCTGAGCCTGCTCGTTGCTATCGTCGCCTTCGACGGGCGTGGCGGGCTGGCCGGGCGCTGCGGTTTGGCCGGAGGAGCCACCGGTCTTGTCCTGCGTAAGTTTCCGCAACCAGTCAAACACGCGGTTGCTGAACAGCCCGGTGAGGATAGCGACGGAAAAAATCAGCATGGGTCCAGCATCGCGCAAACCCAAGCCGGCAATGCCAGCGCCGGAGGATAGGTCGGAGGCAAAGCTCACCTGCATGAGCAGTCCGATCGCCGCGAGGGAAATCACCGGTGCGCCAACGAGTTTGGTGGCATACCAGGCCAGGAATCCGGCCGTGTTCCAATGATTTCGGTACTTCCAATTCGTGTGGATAGTGATTGTAATCATTCCCAGTAAGCTGCCGAGGAGCACCAGGCGAATCAGCGACGGGGGACGCTTGTGTTCGTGGAGGAAAGTCCCCGATAGATTGTGGAGGCTTTGGGCGGCGTCCTTGAGTCGCGGCTCTTCGCGGTCAAACTCGGCGAGTGCAGTGTCAATGCGGGCCGTCGCGAGCTTTTTATCGGCTTCGGAGAGGTTTGTTTCCGCGAGCTTTGCAGCCAGTGCTTCGACTTCGTCCCTCGGCCTGGTCAAATCCACGGCCGATGTTTCCTTACTTTCATTTGGGGTGGCAGCGGCCTTTGCCGCGCCTGCCGCCGATCCCTTTGAGGATTTGTCCGGAGCAGAAGTAGCGGCAGAAAAATCTGTGCGTTTTGAGGTCTCGATTTCGAGGGCAGTGGTTTCCAGGCGTCCCGCCACGCGCTCCGCTTCCGCCGCGATCTCTCGGCCTTCCTGCCATTGCGCCTGCGTCGCATTTCCCTGCATGTTAAAAGATTGGAAGACGTAGGCCGTGTACACCACGAGCACAACGGCGAGGGCAAGCTGAAGGTACAACGAGACCGAAACCACTTGCAGGCGCCAACTGATGGCACGTGGATCGCCGGGCGCGAGCGCGCCCAGAATGTCCCAGTAGCGACGCCACGCTGCGTTCATGCGGGACTGGCTCGGGTGCGGCTGCGCTTTCAACTGGACAATCTGCTGGTCCAGCTTGGAGAGCATGACGGAGATTTCGGCGAGCCAGGACTCCAAGCGCATGCGTCCGCCCGCCCAAATATTTTTGTTAAGCGTTTCCGCGAGCGCGGCGTGACGAGCCAACTGCACCTCGTAGCCCTTTTGGAGTTGTTCGACCTGGGCATCCAAAGTCTTTTTTGCCTCGGCCATATTTCCTCCTCGCGAGCTGGCAGGTTCCGCTTCTGACTAATGGTGTCCCACTGGATCCGGCAAAGCCGCAGGAACGGGCTGGCGCGAAAACGTCTCGCCGTCGGAAACAAACAGCAGCGTTCCATCCTTGGTGGTCACGTAGATGTGCTTGTGGATTTTCTTGGTCGTCCACTGGCCCTTGGCCGACTGTCCCGCGTCCACAGTGCGGAGTTCGAGTGCGGCGTCCTGGGTGATCACACCCAGCAGCCCGTCAAGCGTCTTGGCGCGCGGGTGGCGATAGCCGGTGTTCTTGGAGATGTTTTTTGCTCCGCTGGAGATGCCCACCCACTTCGGGGACATCGTTTGCAGAAGCGGGGAAGTCGTGGAGGTCTCCGCGCCATGATGACCGGCCTTGTAGAAAATGACGTTTTGAAGGCGCGAGGCGACACTGGTGTCTTGCAGGAGGAGGGCCTCTTCCTGCTTTTCTGCGTCGCCGGTGAAGAGAAAACTCATCTGATCGTAGGTGACGCGGATGGCGATGGAATTATTGTTCACGTTGCTGGCTTTGCCGAAACCTTTGGGGATCAGCAATTCACTCTTCACATTTCCGGCGGGACAGAAATCGGCGACCAGCGTGGAGGGCACGGTCGCGGCGTTCACATAGACGAGCTTCTTTGTGCTACCGGGCATCTGGCTCTTGCTCTGCTTCTGCGCTTCCGTGCGGATGCTCTTGAAGGTGCTGGTATAGGGGCGGCCGTTATCCACAAACATTGACACCGAGAAGTTTTGGAGCACCCAGAGCATTCCGCCGATGTGATCTTCGTGGGGGTGTGTGGCGACGACCACGTCCAGCTTGGGCTTGGATCCGGGGACGAGTTTCTGGATCAACTGGCGAAAGGCATCCTGGCTCTTGGGATAGGATTTCGCCCCGGAGTCAATAAGCAAGTAGTGAGGCTGCTTATGCGGGCAAACAATAAGAATGGCGTCGCCCTGGCCGATGTTCAGCATGTAAATTTTCAGTTGACCGGTCACCTTGTCGGCGTGTGCGGGGGTCGCGCACACACTCAGGGCAAAGGCCGCGAATAGGAGGGAGAGCAGCGATCCCCAACAGGCGCGAGGAGGCCTCTGGGCCCAACGATTGGAGAGGCATATTCGCTTGCTATTCATCCCGGTGGCGCCACCTGAGCTAAGGCGGCTCGTCCGCCTCGAGTTGGAAGACGGTAATGCCGGAGGTACGTACTGTCAAGGGTAATTCCCGCGAGACCGGGCGGTCGCTCCGAAGTGCTGCCAAGGCCTTCCGAGTCCGCGCTTGACAAACATGGTTCACTATGATTAATAAGCAGTGATAACCATGATTAACACGAGTGAATCGGCGCCGCGGCAGGACGCGCCCTCCATGGCGGGTGCCGGGCAACACCTAGGCGTTTCGGCGTGGATTCGTGCAGCCGCAATTCCATTTGTCTTTGCCGCCGTGCTTTTTGTGCCCGCCGGGCGATGGGGCCTGCCGATGTTCTGGGCCTATTGGGTGGTGTTTTGTTTGTTCGGCGCCATCACGCTGATCGTGGTGAATCGAAAGCATCCGGACCTATTGCAGGAGCGGTTCCGACCCGGACCGGGCGCGCGGGACCCCCGGACGCGTCCGCTGCTGGTACCGATCATCGTCGGGCACTGGATTGTGGCCGGTCTGGACGTTGGCAGGTACCATTGGTCCGATGGAATTCCGCTCGCCGCGCAGCTTGCGGCACTTCTCGTTTTTGCCCTGGGACTGAGCGGATGGGGCTGGGCCATGTATTCGAACCGTTTCTTTTCCTCAGAGGTGCGCATTCAGACGGACCGCGGGCACTGCGTGCAGAGCGGAGGGCCGTATCGTTATGTGCGGCATCCGGGGTACGCTTCTGCGCTGCTCGTATTCCTGGCCAGCCCAATTGTGCTGGGTTCGCTTTGGGCGCTTCTCCCGTCTCTGGTCACGGTGCTGGTATTTGCCCGGCGGACTGCGCTGGAAGACCGCATGCTGCTCGCGGAGCTGCCCGGGTATGCGCACTACGCGGAGCAAGTCCGCTTCCGGCTGCTGTATGGTGTGTGGTAGTTTCTTGGATTCCAATTTACACTCGGGAGCCTGCATGAAAGCGCGAAACTGGCACCTTGTAGCCCTGGCGCTGTGCATTTGCCCTGCATTGGTGGCGCAAACGGCGCCGGCGGGGAAGCCGGAACCGGAGGAACCGGACTTTGCGTTTGTGTCGGGAAGCGCATACACGCAGGTGAAGAAGTCTGTGCAGTTCATCCACCAGACGGGGTTCGCGACGCGGCGCATAACGGATTTGCTCGGGCCGGGGAATGACGATGCGTTTCTATTTTTCCAGCGCGTGGAATACGGAATCACCGACCGGTGGGAGCTGGACTTCGTGCTGCCCGCTGCCGGAAGCCGCACGAGAAGGGGCGGCGCAACAGTGACGAGCGATTTCGGATTGTCCGATGGCATAGTGGGCGCGCGCTACCGGCTGCTGGATGAGGAGAAGGCTCCGGTGACGCTGACGATGGGGCCGCAGATTCTCTTTCCGTCGGGGAGCGTGCGAAAGGGAACGGGATTCGGCGGGACTGGGTTTGCGTGGGACGTGGCCGTTTCGAAGGATTGGGGCGGGCCGGTGTTCTTGTACAACACGTTCAACTACCATGTGATTCCCTCGGCCGAGGACTCGACTTCGGGATCATCACAAAGATTTGCACTGCATGGCGCGACGTGGGCGACAGCGCTGGGACTGCGGCCCATGGAACGGCCGAAGAAGGACGGGAGCAAACACGATATCCATGCGTTTCTGGAGGCGGGCGGAAACTGGCAACAGTCGGTGGAGCCGGGGGCAGCGACGGGGATGCGCGTGGGGGAGCTGACGTGGGTGTTTGCGCCGGGGATCCGCTATGGGTACATCACTCCCAAGAAGACGCTCGTGGAAATCGGGGTGTCCGCGCCAATCGGGCTGGGGCCGAATGGGCCGAAACGCGGATTCATCATTCAGTTTCAATTCGAGCGGCTTTTTGGAGCACAGTAGGGAGGCCAGAGGAGATTTTGCGGCAACCAAGGTGGGACTTTATACGTCTTGGATGGAGACACCGCGCGAACTAGGAATTGCAGCCAGCGAAAGAAGGTGAATGCCATGCGGCAGGGATGGAGCTTATCGGTCGGGTTTGCGGCGTGCACCCTTTTTGCTGGGAGCGCTGCTGCCGCGCAGCAGGCCGCGACGCCGGCGCCGGACCAAGTGGTGGCAAAATACGTGAGAGCAATCGGAGGTAAGGCAGCTCTGGAGAAGGTGAAGTCCCGCGTGACGAAGGGCACGCTCGATCCTGGCGGAGGCCAGATCAGCACTCTACAGATCACCGAGAAAGCGCCGGACAAATTCTTGCAGGAATTGGAAGTTCCCGGAATCGGAGCAATCAACGAAGGCTTCGATGGAAAGATGGGCTGGGAATGGAATTCGCAAGAGGGCGTGCAGGAGATGACCGGGACGTCACTCGCGGCGCGGCGACGCAATGCGCAGTTTTACCGCTGGCTGCGGATGCGGGAGCTCTTTGCGAAGCTGGAGGTGTCCGGAACGGAAAAGGTGGGAGACCGCACAACATACGTGCTGGAAGCTACGCCGCAGGAGGGCTATGCGGAGAAATTCTATTTTGACACGGAAACGGGGCTGTTGTTGCGGCGTGATTACCGGCTCGACGGTCCGGACGGAGTTATCGCGTTCGAAATGTATTACGAGGAGTACCGCGTGGTGGACGGGCTGAAGCTGCCGTTTACGCTGCGGCGGGTGGGACCGGAAAATGTGCTGCTCTTGAAATTCACCGAAATCAAACACAACGTGGAGCTGGACGACGCGCGGTTTGCGAAACCCGTTTCTCCGTAGCTTTTCCCCTCAGTGGCAGAATCCGAAGCCCTCAAATCAGTCTTTCTTCTTTTTGGCCGGCCAGAATGTACAGCACGGGTTGGGGAATCTGGCCCGGATCTTGCTTTAACTGACTTGAAGTGCGTGAAGTGCAATTGCATACGGACGCAAGTGAGTACGCGTGGAACCAGGAATCTGGAGTGGTCACTCGGGACTATCTGGCAGGGATACAAGCACTTAGGTCCGCACTGGTGCGGCGATGCTTCGTTCTTGGTAACTCCGCGCAGGAGGAGACTCCAGCGCGAATCTCCGCACGAGGTGCGCACTCCCGCCCGGCCAGCCTGGCGTCCAAGTGGGGCACTTGCAAGCAATTACACACAAGGAGCCTATTGCCATGAACTCCATTCGGGAAGAACGCGGTCCAAGACTCTCCGTCGAAGATCTGCAGCGCGCTGCGGCAGAAATGCGCGCAATCGACTTGGTAGATATCTTCGCAGCGGGGTCGGGGCATCCCGGGGGAACGCTCTCCCTCATGGACCTCGCAGCGGCGCTCTATCTGCGAGTGCTGAATCACGACCCGAGCGATCCGGGCTGGCCGGAACGAGACCGCGTCTACTGGTCGGCGGGACATAAGGCGCCGGCGCTCTATGTGGCGCTGGGCCGGGCAGGGTACTACCCGCTCGACGATACGGTGCTGTTGCGGCAACTGGGGTCGGGGTTCGAAGGCCACCCGAACCGATTGAAGGTGCCGGGGCTGGAGATATCAAGCGGGTCGCTGGGACAAGGACTGGGTGCAGCAGTGGGGAACGCGCTCGCAGCCAAGCTGCTGGGGAAAGAGTGTCGGGTATATTGCTTTATGGGCGATGGCGAGCAGCAAGAGGGAAGCATCTGGGAAGCGGCGATGTCCGGCGGGCACTACCAACTCGATAATCTGTGCGGCATCATCGACCAGAACCAGTTGCAAATTGACGGCTGGGTGAAAGAAGTGATGAACGTCGAATCGCTGGCGGCGAAGTACGCTGCCTTTGGGTGGAACGTCGTGGAGCTCGACGGCCACAACATGGAGCAGATACTGGCGGGGTTTGACAAGGCGAGGGCCACTACCGGAAAGCCAACGGTGCTGATCGCGCGCACGGTGAAGGGCAAGGGCGTGTCATTCATGGAAAACCAGGCGGGCTGGCACGGGGTGGCGCCGAACAAGGAACAGTTCGAAAAGGCGATCCCCGAACTGCTGACGGCGGAAGTGCCGCGGGAGCGCGTGGACAAGCTGGTGGCGCGCGCAGCAGAAAATGCCAGGCGCGTCTCAAAAGAGACGAAGGATTCCATCCCGCATTTCGCGCAGGACCGCTGGTGGAACACACAGCCCAACATGAAAGTGGTCATGGACCCGACGCGCATGGGGTTTGGACGAGGTCTGGAGAGCGCTGGAGAGGACCCGCGGGTGGTGACGGTGCACGCGGACATTTCGAATTCGATTCGCATCACGGACTTTGAAGCCAAGCATCCGGAGCGGAAGAACCGAGTCTTCAGCGTCGGCATCGCCGAACAGAACATGATGAGCGTGGCCGCGGGGCTCTCGAATGAAGGTTTGATCCCGGTGACAGGGACCTACGGCGTGTTCGCGTCGGGGCGGGCATGGGACCAGATCCGCACGACGATTTGCTATTCGAACCTAAACGTGAAAATTGCCGGCGCGCACGGCGGAATTTCCGTAGGGCCGGACGGCGCGACGCACCAATCGCTGGAAGAGATCTCCCTGATGAGCATCCTGCCGAATATGCACGTGTACGTGCCGTGCGACTCGGTGGAAACGGAAAAAGCGACGAAGCACGCACTGCTGGGGCTGGACGGCCCGGCGTACCTGCGGTTTGCGCGGGAGGCCACGCCGATTGTGACCACAGAGGAGACGCCCTATGTGTTTGGTGCCGCCAATGTGATCCGCTACCGCGGTGAGCAAGCGAAGTTTATCAATGCATTCGAGACGGTTCTGGCAAGCCAATACACTGCCGAAGACGAAGACGCGGCGATCATCGCGTGTGGGCCAATGGTACCGGAAGCCATGCGCGCGGCGTGGATTTTGAAAGAAGAGTTTGGGATGGAAGTGCGCGTCGTGAACGTGCACACAGTGAAGCCGCTAGACGTAGCGGCGCTGTTGACGGCGGCGACGGAAACGGGTTGTGTGGTTACGGCGGAAGAGCACCAGGCCGGAGGTTTCGGAAACATCATCGCCGGGGCCATCCTGAAACACGGAGGTGCGCACACACACGCGCTATTGTTTGACATGGTTGGGGTGAAGGACCGCTTCGGGCTCTCCGGCAAGCCGTGGGAGCTGCTGCAGGCATTCGGTCTGACAGCGGAGCACATTGCGGAGCGGGTTAAGAAACTGGTGGCGCGCAAGCACGCGGCAGTCGAGGGGACACCCGTGCACTCGTCGATCCTGGCGGCAGTGGAGTGCACGCGCTGTCACGCGCTGGTGCCGTTTGGAGAATTCATGTGCGAGACATCGCTTGCGGGCGAGGAGCTGTGTGTCGAATGCGAGCGGCGTTCAGAAGCGACCTGCGCGGAGTGCCGCACGGAATGGACTTTGAACAACCCGAATTTTAGCTACCTGTGCCGCGACTGCCGGGATATCGCGGTGCAGTGCTAAGCAGGCCCCGTGTTAGAATGGTGGACGGCAGGGGATTCGAACCCCCGACCTTCGCGTTGCGAACGCGACGCTCTCCCAACTGAGCTAGCCGCCCACGGACACAAAAACTTCCGAACAAACGAAAATATTTTACCATCTAATCGTCGATGAGGAAAACGAGGTTGCGCGAAGCGTGCTATGGGCGAGGAGTCGCACTGCCGGCGCGCTGAGCGATGACTTTTTTCGCGTTCTCATAGAGCGCGCGGGCCTGCGGAAGGACTTCGATGGCCTTCTGGACCTGGATGTCGTCCTCAAGACCGACCTTGTAGCCCTCGCTGAGGCCAAGGGTGGAGACGAAAAGCTCGCGCTTGATTTTGCGCTGGACCCAGTGGAGGTTTTCGTGCAGGTCGGCTTCGGTGAAGCTGACGCCGTGCTTGTCGAGGTAGCGGCGAAGTTCCTGGATGACCTGGTCGTCGGCGGTGAAGTCGCGGGTAATGGAATGGTTTTGTGCGAGGTAGTATCGAGCAAAGCCTCCGACGCCAATCTCAAATGGGTAGAAGACATCGCGTCGCAAGAGGACATCCTGGAAGCGATTGTTCTTGGGCGCGGGCACATTGACGTCCGGAGCGATGCCGCCTCCGCCCATCACCTGGCGTCCGCTATCGGTGAGTTTTACGTCGGTGGTGTCCTGCGTCTTCTTGCGGTTGTAATGATAATCGTAGAGCGAGACGGCTTTGTAATCGCGCTGGATGAGACGTCCGCTGGGCGTGTAGTAACGCGCAGTGGTGAGGGCCAGTCCGGTGTTCTCACCGAGTTGAATGACCGTCTGGACTAGACCCTTGCCGAAGCTGTCTTCGCCGACGATGAGGCCGCGGTCGTGGTCCTGAATGGCGCCCGCGACAATCTCGGAGGCTGAGGCGCTGGACGGACCCATCAGCATAACCAGTGGCACGTCCACGCCCTGATTGCCGCGAACGGCATGATAGCGGCGCTCTTGCGAAGCGCGCCCGCGATGAGAAACAATGAGCTGGTTCTTGTCGAGAAACATGTCCGCCACCGCGACGGCTTCATTGAGAAGTCCGCCGGGATTGGTGCGCAGGTCCAGGATCAGGCCCTTCAAAGTGGCAACGTCGAGATCGCGGAGAGCGTCGGAGAGCTCGCGGCTGGTGACTTCATTGAATCCGGTGAGCCGGACATAGCCGATTCCCGGTTGAATCATAAAGACGTTGTCCACGGCATGCCGGGGAATTTCATCGCGGGTGACGACGAATTCGAGAGGTTTTTCCGCGCCTTCGCGGCCGATGCCGATCTTGACCACGGTGCCCTTGGGGCCTTTCAGCATGTCGGCGACTTCGGTGGTGCTCAAGCCCTCGGTGCCTTTGTCGTCCACTTTGAGAATGACGTCGCCGGGGCGGATGCCGGCCTTGTAGGCGGGAGAGCCAACGAAGGGCGCCATCACAACGGTGCGGCCGTCACGCGGGCCCACCTGCATACCCACGCCATAGTACTTGCCGTGCTGATCTTCGCGGAGAATGGCAAACTGACGCTGGTCGAAGAAGCTGGAGTGCGGATCCAGGCCGCGCAACATTCCGGGGATGGCGCCGTTGTAAATGAGTTTATCGACATCCACGGGATCGGCGTAGTTCTGCTGGACAATGGCAAGGACGCGGGAAAAATTGCGGATGGACTCTTGAGCGTCCGTGGCACCGGCGGCCGTGGCGCGTACGGAAGGTCCGTACCACCCGCCAAGAAGGGCTGCAACCACCAGAATGCCAGCAACCAGAAACGCGCCTCGCCCGTTAGCTTTCATCCCACCCTCACTTTTGCCACTCGTGAACCTAGGATAGCACAGCCACACCGGTTTGACACTCCAAGATGTGTCCACTATGATGCGGGCGAGAGGACATCGTGGGCTCCCTCGGCGTTCCAGAGATGATCTTCATTTTTGTGCTGGCCCTGCTGATTTTCGGGCCACGCAAGCTGCCGGAACTCGGGCGCAACCTGGGGAAGGCGCTCGCCGAATTCCGACGGGCTTCCAGCGAGTTGCGCGCGACGGTCGAAGACGAAATGCGAAACCTGGAGCACGAAGCCCGGGAGGCGGAGCGCCGGGCGATCGAACCGGTGCAAATCGACTCCGGAGAAAGCTCAGTGCCGGCCCCAGGGGAAAGCAACAGCGCCGCCCCGGAAAGCGCGCCCCCGAAATACAACGAGACTCCCCACAATGGCGACGTCAAGCCAGCCTGAGCCCCGCGCACCCGCCGAAAGTAACGAAGACTCCACGTCTAAGATGTCCTTTTTCGACCACCTCACTGAATTGCGCCAGCGAATTCTCTACTCTGTAATTGCCATCGCCGGCGGCCTTTGCGTGGGGCTGTATTTTGCGGACGACGCATTCCTGATTCTGGCGAAGCCGATGTTAGCGGCTCTGCGTGCCGCCAAGCTGGCGGACAAGCTGATCTATACGAGCCCGCTGGGACCGGTGCAGCTTTACATCACTGTGGGACTGTACGTGGGCTTTGTCCTGGCCTCCCCGTTTGTGCTGTATCAGTTGTGGCTGTTTTTGGCGCCGGGGCTTTACCGGCACGAGCGGCGAGCCGTCTTGGGCTTTCTTTTCTCTTCAGTGTTTTTGTTTCTAACGGGAACCGCGTTCGGCTACTTCGTTTTGCTGCCTATGACGCTCACATTTCTGGTAAGCATTCCCGGGCCTTTTACCGCGATGATTAGCATCAACGAGTATTTCGACATGACCCTGGTGATCCTGCTGGGTCTGGGCCTTGTGTTCCAGCTTCCGATTTTGGTTTTCTTCCTGACGCTATTCAGGATCGTGACGCCGGCGTTTCTGTGGAACAATTTCCGGTACGCCGTGCTGGTCATCGCAATCGTAGCGGCGGTGGTGACGCCAACAACGGACATTTTGACGATGGTGATTTTCATGGCGCCGATGCTGGTACTCTACCTGTTGAGTATCGGCGTGTCCGCGGCGGTGGTGCAGCGGAGACAGTCCGAAAAGGGAACCGCTACGGCGGGCACGGGCACTACAATGCTTGCAGTTGGAGTGCTCGTGGCCGGAGCGGCGGCGTTGCTCTGGGCGGGCCAACATTTTGGATGGTGGCGGCTGCTGCGATGAAAAAGAGCATGCTAAGTTTGGCTGCGACCCTCGTGCTGCTGTGCGCGATGGCGTCGAGGTGCGCCAGCGGCACTGAAAAAGCCGCGCCGCCTCCGGCGACACAGGCGGCCAGCCCATCGCCAGCGACATCCGATGCGTTGCCGGCGGAAGCCACCGGCGGATTCGACGGCGCCAAAGCGTTTGAACACGTGAAGAAGCTGGTGGCCATCGGACCGCGGCAGGCCGGTTCGCCCGGAATCCTGCTGGCTCAAGAGTACATCCGCAAACAGCTCAAATCGTTCGGGTGCAATGTGGAGGAAGACAGCTTTGAAGTGTCTACGCCCGCCGGGCGACTGCCAATGCGCAACATCGTTGCGAAAATTCCCGGCGCAAGCGCGAACGTGGTGTTGCTGCTAGGGCACTACGACACGAAACGCCAGGAGAATTTTGTGGGTGCAAATGACGGCGGCTCGTCAGCCGGATTGCTGCTGGAAATGGCGCGCGTGTTCTGTGGGCAAAAAGGCTCCGTGAGCATCTGGATTGCATTTCTGGATGGCGAAGAGGCGATCGGTGAATGGAGCGACACAGACGGCACCTACGGCAGTCGGCAAATGGCTGCAAAGCTGGCGCTGGCGAACGAATTGCTCCGAATCAAGGCGGTCTTGCTGGTGGACATGGTCGGCGACCGCGAGCTGAATTTGAAGCGCGAATCGAAGTCCACCGGCTGGCTGACCGAGATCGTTTGGAGGACCGCAAAGCGGCTGGGCTACGAAAAACACTTCCTCTCCGAAAAGCAAGCCATTGAAGACGACCACATTCCATTCTTAAAGCGCGGAGTGCCCGCCGTGGACTTAATCGATTTCGACTATCCGGCATGGCACACGCCGAATGACACTCTCGATAGAGTGAGCGCGAAAAGCATGGGCGTTGTGGGGCATGTGGTGCTGGAAAGCGTGAAGGAAATCGAAAAGAAGGTTCGCTAGCAGGCAGCCGTTCGTTCCCCAACAAAATCAGATATGTCGTAAGCTGCGGTGGGCTCAGATTGACAGAGCACCGTCGTCATGAGGAGGATTGGTCTATTCAAACGTGGGTTTGGAATTGCGCGAGACGAGGGAGTGCTTGCGGAATTTCTCGTCGTCGGGGAAGGCGAAGTCAGAGCGGTAGTGGCTGCCGCGACTTTCTTCACGGGCAAGGGCGCAGCGGGTGATGAGCTGGGCCAAAGTCCATACGTTGTGCAGTTCGCATTCGGGGCGGCCCAATTTTTCAGGACGCGCGACGTCCATCGCTCGGAGCTGTTCGAGGGCGCGGGCCAGGTCGCGGCCGTTGCGGATGATGCCCACCTCGCGCCAGAGAATATTGCGGATCTGATCCAAAGGACTAGTGGATGGCTCGGCGGGTTGCTGAGTATGTCCGGGGTTGGCGTGACCCGGGTTGTCGCGGGGCGAAGAGCGGGGGGATAAACCCCCCGCTACTGATTTGTGCCCGCGTGCCGAAGCGCGAACGGCAGCGGGCTCTTTCTTTGCAGGATGCACTTCCTGAGCCATGGCGGCGCCGCTGCGGGCGCCAAAGACGAGTCCTTCCAGAAGGGAATTGCTGGCCAAGCGATTGGCGCCGTGGACTCCGGTGCCGGCAGTTTCTCCGGCGGCGAAGAGGCCAGGGAGCGTGGTGCGCCCGTGGAGGTCAGTCTTCACTCCGCCCATCACGTAATGCGCGGCGGGGCGCACAGGGACCAGATCAGTAGCGATATCCAGGCCAAACGTCTGGCAGGTGGCGTAAATGCGCGGGAAACGTTTTCGCACGTAGTCGGCGTCGAGAGCCGTCATGTCGAGATAGACAAAGTCGGTTCCAATTTTATGCATTTCTGCGACGATGGCGCGGGCGACGATGTCGCGCGGCGCAAGCTCGCCGGCTTCGTGATAGTGCTTCATGAAGCGATGCAGATCGGCGTTGCGGAGGATGCCGCCTTCGCCGCGGAGAGCCTCGGAAAGAAGGAAACGCGGCGCGTCCTTGACGCAGAGCGCCGTGGGATGAAATTGGACGAACTCGAGATCGGTGAGGGCGGCGCCGGCGTCGTAGGCGATGGCCATGCCGTCGCCGGTGGCCACGGCGGGGTTGGTCGTTTCGCGATAGAGGTGGCCTAATCCTCCGGTGGCGAGCAGCACCGCACCTGCGCGGACTTCGTGAGTCGTGCCAGAGGACTCGTCGAGAAAACGCAAGCCGGAGACGCGACCGCGGTCAAGAAGAAGCTCGGTGGTAAGAGCGTGCGCGCGGAACGTAATGCTGGGGAGCGTGTTGGCGCGGGCCATCAGCGCGCGGCTGATCTCGCGGCCGGTGGAGTCGCCGTGGGCATGGAGAATCCGGGAACGGCTGTGTGCGCCCTCGCGAGTAAAGGCAAGCTTGGTGCCGGCGCGGTCAAACTGTGTGCCCCAGTCTATGAGCTGCTGGATATAGCGAGGACCTTCTTCGACGAGGACCTTGACGGCTTCGGGGTTGCAAAGGCCGTCGCCGGCGGCGATGGTGTCCTGCTCATGGAGGCTGATTTCGTCTTCGTCCGAAAGCGCGGCGGCAATGCCGCCCTGGGCCCAGTCCGTGGCCGTTTCGCTGAGCTCGGATTTGGCAAGCACCAGAACCAAACCACTTTGCGCGACTTCGACTGCGGCGCGCAGGCCGGCAATGCCGCAGCCAACAATGGCGAAGTCAATCTGAATGGGGTCCCCGTGCTTCATGACTGTTCACGATAGCGATGCGAATATGTTAGCACGAACCACGAACCGATAGGCCGAGCGGGGTGCTGAGCACGCACGTCGGAAGCGGGAGGGAAGTGTGCTACATTCTCGGATTCGCGGAGCCGTGAAGCAATTTACTGTCAATACGCCATCGGGACCGTACGCGGTCGTTTGCGGGCGCGGCGCGGCAGCGCGCTTGGGCGCACTTCTGGAAACGCTCCAGCCGGTCAGCAGCCTGTTCCTGCTTACATCTCCGGTTGTGTGGCGGCGATGGGGACGCCCTGTCGTGAGAAGGTTGCAGCAAGTCCAACACACGCAGAGAATCCTGTTTGACGACCGGGAAAGTGCGAAGACGCTCACAACGGTGGAGCGGTTGTGCCGGGAATTGGCGCGTGGGGGGGCCGACCGTCGGTCCCTGATCGTGGCGCTTGGCGGCGGCGTGGTAGGAGATGTGGCGGGGTTTGTGGCTGCGGCTTACGCGCGCGGGATTCGCATTGTGCAAGTGCCCACGACATTGCTGGCGCAGATTGACAGCTCGATCGGAGGCAAGACCGGCGTGAATCTGCCGGAAGGGAAAAACCTAGTCGGCGCATTTCATCAGCCGAGGCTGGTTATCACGGACCCGCATATGCTCCGGACGCTGCCGCCACGGCAATACCGCTCGGGGCTCTATGAGGCGATCAAGCACGGCGTCATTGGCGACGAAATGCTGTTTCGGTTCCTGGAGCGGCGATTAGGCGAAGTGTTGAAACAGCGGCCGACGGAACTTGGCTGGATGCTCGAGCGGTGCATTCGCGCGAAGGCGGAAGTGGTAAGCGCGGACGAGCGGGAAAGCGGATTGCGCGAAATCCTCAACTTCGGACACACCTTTGCTCATGCGCTGGAGGCGGCCACGCGCTATCGAAGATTCCTGCATGGAGAAGCCGTGGGCTGGGGAATGATCGCGGCAGCGCGGCTCTCGGTGCAGATGAAGCTGCTCACGGAGGCCGATGCAGAGCGCATCGCGCAACTCGTGCGGCGCGTGGGGCCGCTGCCGAAGGTGCCAGCCGTCAAGGCAGATCAACTGGTGGCGCTGATGCGCACCGACAAAAAGGCTCGCGGCGGGCGATTGCGCATGGTTTTGGCGCGGCGGATCGGCGTGGTAGAAACGGTTGATGATGTGCCGGAGGATCTGGTGGCGGGAGTCTTGCAAAGCGAGGGGATGTGAAGGAAGGAAAGGCAATGCTGGGCCGCATGATGGCATACCCGCTCACAGTGATCTCGCTTTTGGAGCGGGCAAAGCAAGTGTTTGGAAACGTGGAGATCGTCTCGCGGCGGCCTGACCGGACGATCGCTCGAACAACATATTTCGATCTGCATCGGCGGGCACGAGCGCTGGCGGAAGGGTTGCAGCGCGCGGGCCTGCAGCGCGGAGAGCGCGTGGGAACGCTGATGTGGAACCATGCGGCGCACCTGGAAGCGTACTACGGGATTCCCGCAGCGGGCGGCGTGCTACATACATTGAACCTGCGGCTGCACGCGGAGGAACTGGCCTACATTGTGAACCACGCAGGAGACCGGTTTCTGATTGTGGACGACGTGCTTTTGCCGACGCTGGAAAAAATCTGCGACAAAGTGAAGTTCGAGCGCGTGTGGACTACTTCGTTCTCCGGCCGGCCGCTGCCTGGCGGCGCGGAGAGTTACGAGGCGCTGTTGGCGGAGTCGTGCGGAAAATTCGAGTATCCCAACCTGGACGAAAACGAAGCGGCGGCGATGTGCTACACGTCCGGCACGACGGGCAAGCCGAAGGGCGTGCTCTACTCGCACCGAGCGATGGTGCTGCATTCGTTCGCCATGGCGTTGCCCGATGCCTGCGCGATGAGCTTCAACGACTGCGTGCTGCAAGTGTCGTCCATGTTCCATGCCAACGGCTGGGGATTCCCATACACGGCGACGATGGTGGGCTCAAAGCTCGTGTTCCCCGGACCCATTGTGGACGGGGAGAGCCTGCTGGATTTGATCTGCACGGAAGGCGTGACGCTGGCCAACGGCGTGCCAACGGTGTGGATTGGCGTCCACGAGGCGCTGGAGAAGTATCCCGGGCGGTGGAAGAGCCCTGCTGGGTTGCGTGTGCTTTCCGCAGGCTCGGCGGTGCCGGAATCGCTGATGCGCAATCTTGACCCCTACGGCATCCGCATTTTTCAGGGATGGGGCATGACGGAGACCACGCCGCTGGCAACGATGAGCCATGTGGACCCAGCGGAACGAAATGAATCCGCTGATGCACAATATGCGGTCCGCGCTCGGCAGGGGCGGCCGATGCCGTTCGTCGAGCTGCGCGCGATGTCACAGGACCGCGAAGTGCCGTGGGATGGGCGCGCGCTTGGCGAGCTGCACATCCGCGGGCCGTGGATTGCCGCGAGTTACTTCAACATGCCGGAGGCGCAAGACCGCTGGACGGAAGATGGATGGTTCCGAACAGGAGACGTGGTGAGCATTCATCCGAACGGGTGCATCCGCATCGCCGATCGCGCGAAGGATTTGATCAAGTCCGGCGGAGAGTGGATCAGCTCGGTGGATTTGGAGAATGCGCTGATGTGCCACCCGGCCGTGCAGGAAGCGGCGGTGGTCGGGGTGCCGCATCCGAAATGGCAGGAGCGTCCGCTGGCTGTGGTGGTCTGCCGGAACGGCGCGCAGGTGGGCCAGGACGAGTTGCGAGAGTTTCTCGCCGGAAAATTTGCGAAATGGCAATTGCCGGAGGCCATCGTTTTTGCAACGGAGATTCCACGGACATCCGTGGGGAAATTTCTGAAGTCGCGACTGCGCGAGCAGTACAGCGATTGGAAGTGGGAGCCGTAGCCGCTGACGCACGAGTCACCAACACGGAGTCCGGTCCCCGGTACGCAGCCGGAAGGGATCCGCGACGAACGCGAGGCAGGACGGTTCGTGCGCGAAATGTTTTCGCGGATTGCTCCCCGCTACGACCTGCTGAACCACCTGCTTTCCTTTAGCCTTGATCGAATCTGGCGCCGGCGCACGGCGCGGCACTTCCACCACATTCTTATGCAAGCGGATGCCCGCGTGCTAGACCTGTGCTGCGGCACAGGCGACCTGACCCTCGCGTTGTGGAAGGAAGCAAAGCGGAGCACGGGGAAATGTCCGCGTATCGTGGGAAGCGATTTTGCGCACCCCATGCTGACCCTGGCGCGGAAGAAACATTCGGGCCATGGGCCCCAGCACTACGCTGAGGCGGATGCGCTGCAATTGCCTTTTGCCGATGCCAGCTTCGACCTGGTGACCGCGGCTTTTGGATTCCGCAATCTGGCAAACTACGAAGCAGGGCTGCGCGAGATACTGCGCGTGCTGCAGCCGGGCGGGGAGGCGGGAATCCTGGAATTTACCGAGCCAGGGTCCGCGCTGGTGCGGCCGATCTACCACCTGTACTTGCGGCGGATTGTGCCGCAAGTCGGCGGGGCCATTTCCGGCAGCCACGCGGCGTATTCGTACCTGCCCGTCTCGGTTTCGAAGTTTCCTTCAGCGGAGGAGCTTGCCACGATGATGACGCATTGCGGGTTCGTGGAAGCTCGCTATGAGCTGTGGGCAATGGGAACGGTAGCGTTGCATACGGGACGGAAGTTGTAGACGATTGCGAAGCAAAAGCAGATTCCTCGCTTCGCCCGGAATGACAAACCTCCAACTGGAAATCGCGAGGATTCCAATCGGCCTGCCTAGGATTCCAATCCCAACGCGCGCAATTTGGCGAGGAGAGTTTTGTAGGACACGCCGAGTTTTTCGGCGGCGCGGGTTTTGTTCCATTTGCAATCGCGGAGGGCGGCTTCGATGAGGTAGCGCTCGACATGTTGCGTGGCGCGGGAGGTGACTTCGTCGAGCGAACCTTCCCAGGAAAAGGACTCGTCGAGCATGCCAGCGGGAATTTGCGCGGCGGTAGGCCGGGAGGCCGGGAGTTGCAGGGCGGCGGCGTCAATGGTGGCGGCGTCGGCGAGGATGGCGGCGCGCTCGATGGTGTTCTGTAATTCGCGGACGTTGCCCGGCCAGGAATAGGACTGAAGCTGTGCACGGGCGGCGTCGTCCAAGGAGAGAGCGGGCTTACCGAATTCGCGGCGGTAGCGTTCGAGAAAATTCTCAGCGAGGAGCAGGACGTCCTCGCCGCGGTCACGGAGCGGGGGGATTTCGATGGGCACTGCGGCAATGCGGAAATAGAGGTCTTCGCGAAATTGTTTTTGGGCAACGGCCTCGCGCAAATTCTTGTTCGTGGCAGTGATGACGCGGACGTCCACGTCAATCTCTTGCGTGCCGCCGACGCGCTCGAAGCGGCGTTCCTCCAATACACGGAGCAACTTGGACTGGATGGCGTGAGGCAGGTCGCCGATTTCGTCGAGGAAGAAGGTTCCGCCCTGAGCCATCTCGAGCTTGCCGATTTTGCGCGAACCGGCGCCGGTATAGGCGCCTTTTTCGTGACCGAATAATTCGTTTTCCACGAGTCCTTCGGGAATCGCAGCGCAATTCAATGCGACGAACGGTTTATCCCGGCGGCGGCTGAGGTGGTGAACGGCACGGGCAAAGAGTTCCTTGCCAGTGCCGCTTTCGCCAAGAAGCAAGACGGTAGAATCGGTAGCGGCGACGCGTTGCACTTGCTGGCTGGCCTGCTTCATTGTGGAGTGTTCGCCGACGATGCGCGGGAAGCCGTAACGCGCGGCGTATTCCTCGCGGAGAATCAAATTCTCGCGCAGCAGCTCCTGTTGGCGTGCGGCGCGCTGCATCAAGAGCTTCAAGTGCTCGAGGTCAACGGGCTTCTGCACAAAATCAAAGGCGCCTTCCTTCATGGCGGTGACGGCTTCCTCGATGGAGCCGTAGGCGGTCATGAGGATGACGGGAATGGAGCCGTCGGCATCTTTCACTTCCCGGAGGACGTCAAGGCCGGAGAGACCGGGGAGCTTGAGGTCGGTGAGGACAACAAGGAAGCGGCGGGCGCGGATTTTGGTGACGGCGCTGTTGCCGTCCGGAGCTTCCTCCACGGCATAGCCCATGCGTTCGAGGGCCTTCTTGAGCATGGCGCGGAGCTCGGCCTTGTCTTCGACGAGGAGGACGGGTTCCATGGCTCCACTTTTAGCACAGATTCATACGCGAGAATGCGGGGACGATGAGGAGTGTTTCCGAAAAGAGAAGTAGGAGATTTAGATCGCAGGAAAGCAAGAAAACGCAGATCGCTCGTACCGAAAGAATCGGAAATGATTCGAAGAAGGGGTGCAGCATGGTTTGGCTGCGCTCACCACAGGCGCAGCGCCCCTGCGAAAGAATTACGGACGGGCCCAGGAGGAAGGGCCACCGACACGGCGAAGCTCGTCTTCAAGATCGGCAACCGCTTTGCGAAGTTGTTCGACTTCTGCCTTTTTGGCGTCGATGTTGGCCCTACCTTTGTTGATGGTGCCGCGCGTGTACTCTTCGCGCATGGTCTTGTTCGGATCAGCATAATACTGCTGCTGATTGAGGTTCAGCTCACGCTGAAGAATGTCCAGTTCCTTTTCGGCGGTGGCGAGCTTCGCATGAGCTTCGGAAAAACGCTTGCGCCATGCGGACTCGTCGAGGACCTTCTTTTCCTCGCCGGGCGCGCCGGCAGCGGTCTTCGCGGAGGCATCGGCAGGAGCCGCAGCGACCTCCGGGGCAGAGCCGGGCGAATTGGGAATATTGTCGTTCGTGAATACAAATTTTGCCTTTGGAGCATTCTTCTTGGCTTCACGGGCTTTGCGGGCCGCCTCGAGAAGCTCCCGCTCTTGCTGCACCTGTTCGGGCGTCTTTTGCTGCTGCGCGGCGAGGGCCATTGGGAAGGCCAGCAACAGGCCCAGTAGCGCCGGAATTATTCTGCGCATCGCACACCTCACGGGAACTCGTTAGCGGAATCTACTCCCACCAGTTTAGATGCTCCCGGCGGGCGAATCAACTGCCTGAGGGGTGGAAGTTTGTTGGATGGGTAACAGGAGCAGAAACTCGGCGCCACCTTCCGGGAGGTTGCGCGCGGAGACGGTGCCGCCGTGCTGGACAGCAATTTTTTGAACGATGGCCAGGCCGAGCCCGGTGCCGTCGGCCTTGGTAGTGTAGAAGGGCATGAAAATCCTGGGAAGATCGGCAGAGTCGATGCCCGGGCCGTTGTCCACCACCGCGATGTGCTGCGTAGCGCCCAAGGCGGATTCCTCGATTTCGCCATGCAAAGTGACGCGGACTTCATCGCCACCGCCCGCGGCGGCTTCGGCGGCGTTGCGCGCGAGATTCAGCAAGGCCTGGCGGAGAAGGCCGTCGTCGCCGGGGACCAGGCCGAATTCTCCTTCGGCAGAGAATGAGACGCGCGGCATCTCCTCGCGAAGCTCCGCGACTGTGCGGTCCACCAACGCGCGAAGATCGACAGTGGTAGGAGTGAATTCCAAGGGCCGTGCAAAGCGCAGGAACTCGGTTACGAGATGCGTGAGGGCACGGGTCTCCTGCACAATTTTCTCGGAGCATTCTGCCTGTTCGCCCGGTGCGGCTTCGCTCTGCAGGATCTGAGCGTAGCCGGAAATGGTGGCGAGCGCGCTCTTAAATTCATGGGCGATGCCGGCGGAAAGCTCGCCGAGAAGCGCGAGACTTTCTTTCAGACGCACTTGTTTCTGAAGCGCGGTGAGCTCCGTGAGATCGCTGAGGAGGCAGAGAGCGCCGGCAATCTTGCCAGGAGGGGAATCGACCGCGGGTCCGCGAAGATGCGGGGGCGGAGCGAGAACTGGAGAAATGGTGACGCCAAGCTGGCGGAGTTCGCCGGCGGGCGTGACGTGCTCGACCTCTTCGCGCTGAAATGTGCGCGCGTCGCGGAGGCACTCCGCCAGAAGGCGCGAGACGCGCGAATCGACGCCGAGCGCCTCGTCGTAGCGGCGATAACTTAGCGTGGCCATGCCGAGAGCGGCCTGTGCGGCGGGATTGGCGAGAGTGATCAGTCCGGTGGAGTTGATGAGCAGCAAGCCGGTCGGCATATTGCGCGTGACGGCTTCGCTTAAGCGCTCGGTCTTCAAGGCTCGCTGCTTCTCTTCGTGGTGCAGGCGTTCCAGTTCCTTTTCCTGTGCCTTGAGCCGGTGGATGACGCCCTGCATGGAGGCGCTGAGAAAAGCGGGATCGTCGGGTGACTTGGGAGTGGCAGGGTCGAATTCGCTGCGAGCGGCGCCGATGTCCCGTCGCAGGAATTTGCGCAGAGAAAAGGAAACCAGAAACACAATCGAAAGAACAATCACGATAAAGATGACTCCGGCGGCCAGCCACAGGGGCTGGTTGGCGGAAAATTGCATGGTGAGCAACGGCATCATGGGTGCGCTACCGAAAACCGGCGATGCGAAGATACCAGTCCAATACGGGTGTTCCAAAAAAAACCACAAGAAGAGCGGCGACGCCGAGGAATGTGCCGAAGGGCAGCTCGTAGTCCGAGCCCTTGCGGCGGACGAGAATGAATAACAATCCCAGAACGCTGCCCAGCAGCGAACCAACAAGAAGCGTGAGAAAAGTTCGCAACGGTCCAAGAAACACGCCGATCATGGCCATCATTTTGACGTCGCCCAGACCCATGCCTTCGTGGCTGCGCCACTTGAGATAGACTTCGCCGACCAGCCACAGCACACCGCCACCGAGAGCGGCGCCGAAAAGAGCGTCCACGAGCGAGAGAGCCACCGAAGGAGGAGGGAATTCAAACAGTTTGCCCGCCAGCCACGCCGCCGCGCCGTCCGCGGGCTCAAAGAAAAAGGCGAATAGAAACCCTGCACCCAAGCCGAAGAAGTTGACTGGGTCAGGCAGGATTCGATCGAAAATGTCGGTGAAGACGAGTACGACCATCACGCTGCAAAAGGCCGCCCACTTCAGCGCGCCCAGCGACACGCCGAAAAGGGCCGCGCAGGCAAGGAAGAGCAGCCCGGTGAGCAATTCCACCGCGGGATACACTGCTGAAATCTTTGCCTTGCACCCGCGGCATTTTCCGCGAAGGAGTAGGTAACTCAAGAGCGGAATGTTGTCGTACCAGGCGATGGGCAGCTTGCACTTCGGGCAGTGGGAGCGCGGTTTCACAATGGACCGCTCCGCTGGCTCCTCCCGGGGCAGGCGGCAAATGCAAACATTCAGAAAGCTTCCGACCATCAGTCCCAACACAAAGGTGAATCCGTAAACAAGATTTTCCGGAAGCAAGATGCGTTCGACGAACGGATGCATTTCCTGCATTTCTGCACTGTGCCATAAGCGCGAAGCGTGCTCAAGGCGCGCGGGGAAGCGCGTGTCCAATTGTGATGCAGGGGAGCGCGGGAACAGGTTTAGGGCGTTGAGTGCAGGGTGTAGGAAATACAGACCAAGGCTCGCAGCCGCAGCCCGACCGCGGATTTGCACGCTTCAACGGCGGCGATTTGACAGTTTGGCATCACGGCCCGGATAATCATTAGTCTAACCACTATGTCCTGGCTCGAACAGACCATTCGCCGCTATGAGCATGCCCGGTGGACGACCGACAACAATCGGCGAGTGCTGCCGTTTGCGTGGGGCTTGGAGCACATCGGCGGACGCTCCGATGAGAAGGACCCGCGCGGATTTTTGCACCAGTATTCGGAAGATTCCATCGCCAACAGCGATGCGTGGTACGCCACCGAACCGGCGAAGGATTATCGCCTCGAAGGGGACCGTCTGACGTTTACAAGCGGGATTGAGTCGCCCTGGGCGGAGAACAATCTGGTGCGGTCGCGATTTTTTCCGGCGAAGAAATCCGGGCCGGCCGTGGTGGTGATGCCGAATTGGAATGCGAAATCGGACAACCACGTACCGATCTGCCGGTGGCTGAATCAGGTGGGCATCACGGCGCTGCGGTTGACGATGCCCTATCACGAAGAGCGCAACGCTCCGGGGCACGAGCGCGCGGACCATCTGGTGGGGCCAAACATCGGGCTGACGATTCAGGCGAACCGTCAAGCGGTGCTGGATGTGCGGCGATGCCTGCGGTGGCTCGAGCAAATGGGCTACGGCAAGCTGGGGATTCTGGGGACGAGCATCGGTTCGTCCATCGCATTCATCACCATGGCGCACGACCAGGCGGTGCGCGCCGGAGCGTTTCTGCACGTGTCCACGTATTTTGGAGACGTGGTGCGCACGGGCATGACGACGAACCACGTGTGGGAAGGATTGCGCACCATGGTGTCAGCGGACGAAATCCGTAAGTATTGGGCGGCGGTGAGCCCGTATCCGTATATTCGCCGCATTCACGGTACTGGGCAGCGATGCCTCATGATCACAGCGAAGTACGATCCGACATTTATTTCGGAGTATTCCGAGGAGATCATCGGGTCGCTCCATTCCAACGGAGTGCGGCACGAAGTGCTGCGGCTGCCGTGCGGGCATTATTCGCTGGGCGTGTTTCCCTTCAGCTGGGCCGCGGGCGGGCGGTTCGCGGCGTTCCTTTTTCAGTACCTCACGTAGGGAATCCAAACAAACTGGGCAAGAACGGGCGCAGGAAGCAGCGTCCCCGCGGAATTAGCGCAGGATTTCTTGAAACTTACCTTCGGAAATAATTGTACAGACGGCTTCGATGTCTTTGGTGAAGGAGCGGTCTTCTTCCACTTTTTTCGCGGCGGAACGGACGCGCGTGTAGGCTTTGTGAGCGAGGACGCCAGTGCGGAGCGGAGCGAGTAGGTCGATGCCCTGGCAGGCAGCCAGAAGCTCAATAGAAAGGATGTTGCGCAAATTTTCCAGCATGGGGCGCAGGCGGCGCGCAGCGCTCATTCCCATGGAGACATAGTCCTCCTGATTGCCGGAGGTGGAGATGGAATCGACGGAATGCGGAGCGGCGAGGGCTTTGTTCTCGCTGGCGAGCGCGGCGGCGGTGACCTGGGCAATCATGAATCCGGAATTGAGACCGGCCTGCGTGGTGAGAAATGCAGGGAGCAAACTGGTGTGCGGGTTGGTCATGTGCTCGATGCGACGTTCGCTGATTCCGCCGAGTGTGGCCAGTGCGACAGCGAGTTGATCGGCGGCCATGGCCAGAGGCTGCCCGTGGAAATTGCCGCCGCTGACTACTTCGCCTGCGCCGCCGGAACCGAGAAAGACAAGCGGGTTGTCGGTGGCGCTATTGAGTTCAATGACGAGCGTAGCGCGGATTTGCGCGAGTGAGTCGCGGACAGCGCCGTGGACCTGCGGCGCACAGCGGAGGCTGTAGGCGTCCTGCACGCGCGGATCGTGCTCGGCGGAGCGATGCGATTCGCGGATCTCGCTGCCTTCGTTGAGGCGGACAAGGTTGCGGGCGGTCGTAACAGCTCCGGGGAAGGGACGCGCGGCGGCAATGCGCGGATCGAAGGCCGCCGGACTGCCGCGGAGAGCGTCGAGGGAGAGCGCGGTGGCGACGTCAGCAGTGTCCAGAAGAATCTCTGCTTCGCGCAGCGCCAGCGAGGCTAGGGCCAGCATGCCTTGCGTGCCGTTGAGGAGGGAGAGTCCTTCTTTCGCTTCGAGGGAAAGCGGAACGATTCCGGCGCGCTTCATGGCTTCATCGCCGGAAAGTCTTGTGCCTTGAAACATCGCTTCGCCTTCTCCGATGACGACCTGCGCGAGATGCGCCAACGGGGCCAGATCTCCGGAAGCGCCGACGGATCCCTGCGCGGGGATGACCGGGTGCACGCCGTGCTTCAGCATGGCGCAAAGCGTCTCTACAACGCAGGACCGCACGCCGCTGAGACCCTTGGCAAGCGCGTTGGCACGAAGGAGCATGACGGCGCGCGTCTCGGATTCGCTGAGCGGAGCGCCGACGCCGCAGGCGTGGCTGCGCAGAAGGTTGAGCTGTAACTGAAGAATTTGATCGCGGGAGATGCTGATTGTCGCGAGGTCGCCGAAGCCTGTATTGACGCCGTACACGGTGGCGCCGGAAGAGACGAGGCGGTCGATCACCGCGCGAGAGGCGTCCATGCGCGAGCGGGCATCGGCGGCGAGCGCGGCTTCGGTGCCGTCGACGGCGACGGAGTAGAGGGCGTCGAATGTGAGGTCGTTGCCGCTGATGTTAACGATGGTCATGTGCTCGTGCCTGTGGCCAGAACCACTTCGGCCGACAAGTTTACCCGCTGGCCGTCAAATTGTTTTGCAAGGAGATTCTCCACATCGGCGGCCGCATTCTCCCAGTTTTCTTTCGTGAGTTGTTCCATAAAGAGACGGTACTGGCCCGAAGATTCGCTGAAGTACGTCCAGAGATTGCGCGGGGAGCCCGGCCAGGCGAGCGCGAGCGTTACGCGCTCTTCGCGGACGGAAGCGAAGCCAGCTTGGTGCATGGTGCGGACGAGTTTGCCGGGCTCGGCAAAACAAAAAATGTGCGGCGCGTCGCTGGGGATTTCCGGAAGGTGCACGTACTTGCCGAGAACGCCGATGGTGGCCTGCCAGAAGGGCTGCTCGTAGCGGCCCCAAACCAAAAAGACGGCTTTGCCACCGGGGGCGAGGACACGGCGGCATTCGCGCAAAGCGCGGTCACAAGCTGGAAGAAACATCAGGCCGAAGCGGCTGGTGACCGCGTCGAAGGTTTCTCTTGGGAATGGAAGGAACTGCGCGTCCACGACCTTGCATTCGAGATTGTCGATGCGATGAGAGCGAGCGTCTTCTTCGGCGAGGGCGAGCACATCCGTGCCGAGATCGGTCGCTGTGACGCGGCCGGCGGGACCAACGGCCGCCGCAATGCTGAGAGCGGGCTCGCCGGCACCGCTGGCAAGATCAAGAACGCGGAGGCCATCGGCGGGCGCGAGGGCCTGAACGATAAGATCGGTGGCTGGCCTGGAGAAAGAGACCCAACTCGCGTGCCACTTGCGGAGGGCAGCGACGCGGCGAGCGTCCGTCCAATTCGAGTCCGGCACATTTGCAGAAACATTCATGGCTTATCTAAGTGGCCCGCGATGGGTATAGTAAAGAGCGCCTTCACATATTTTTCTGGTAGCGATTTGGGACGACCACTCTTGTTGCAGATGACGTGGAGCGTTTCGCCGGTGGCGAGCAGCTCGGACTCGGGGTCGCGAAGGACTTCGTAACCGAAACGGATGGTCTTGCGGCGAATCTGAAGGACGCGGGTACGGATTCGCAGCAGGTCGTCATAGACGGCGGGCTTCTGGTAGTTGCAAGCGGCTTCGGCGACTACGATGTGGCAATCGTCGAGCTTTTCCATGTCGCGATAGGAAAATCCGAGGGAGCGGAAGAGCTCCACGCGGCCGATTTCGAACCAGACAAAGAAATTGGCGTAGTACACGACGCCCATCTGGTCGGTTTCCGCGTAGCGCACGCGAACGGAGGCTTCGTGAACGGGAGCACTCATCCGGGTGGGGAGTTTATCAGGGGCGGAGCCGGAAGGAAACTTTCCGCCCGCTACGGCGACCTACTTGGACCAATTCGGAGGGCGCTTTCCGAGAAACGCAGCAAGACCTTCCTTGAAATCCGCCGTCGAGCGGATGGCGGCATTTTCCTGCACGGCCAAATCAATTTCGCGGTCGATTTCTGCTTCCGTGCAACGGCGGAGGAGCAGCTTGGTGCGGAGCAAACTCGTCGGGCTTGCTGCGATCAGGGAATCAGCAAGTTCCTTTGCCCGTAGCATCAGTTTTTCGGCGGGCACAACTTCGTTTACCAGCCCCAGAGTGTGCGCCTCTGCCGCGTCGAAAATTCTTCCGGTGAGCAACAGGTCGCGGGCGCGCTTTTCGCCGATCTGGCGGCGCAAGAAAATGGATACCAGAGCGGGGACGAAACCGACCTTGACTTCCGTGTAGCCGAATTTCGCTTCGGGGATTGCAAGAGTGAAATCGCACATGGTGGCGATGCCGGTGCCTCCGGCGATGGCCGCGCCATTGACGGCAGCGATAACCGGTTTTGGAAAAAAGTAAAGGCGGCGGAATAGTCGCGCCATGCGGCGAGAGTCTTCGAGGTTTTGCTCGTGGGAGAAGCCAACCAGGGCGGCAAGTGCTTCGAGGTCCATGCCGGCGCAGAAGGCTTTTCCTTCCCCGGTGAGGATGACCACGCGCGCGGCGCTGGATTCGATTTCATCGAGAGCGGCGAGCAGCTCGTCGATCATCTGCGGAGAGATGGCGTTGCGCTTTTCTGGACGCGAGAGAGTGATAGTGGCGATGGCCGCGTCGATGGAGAGAGTAAGAGTCGTGGGCATACGCGGAGAGGATAGAGGGAAAGAGGCAAGGAGGCAAGAATCGTTGTCCGAGTCAAATTGCAGATTTTCCGCTGCGCTCAGAATGGCGCATTGCGAAATCGGCGTCAGTGGGCGTAATTGGCGCGGATTTCGTGAGTGAGGGCAAGGACGGGTTCGAGGGAGTTGGTTGAAATGCCGGTGTCCGCGCCTTTCGTCGCCAGCGTGTGGACGACGATTTCAGTGGGAATGTTGCCGACAAGGTCGTCGCCGGCGAAGGGGCAGCCGCCCAGGCCAGTGAAGGCGCTATCGAAGCGGCGGCAGCCGGCTTCGTAGGCGGCAAGAACTTTTTCCGCGGCATCGTCGGGGCGGCTGTGGAGATGCACACCAAGGTCAATTCCGGCCGCGCAGTTTTTCACCTGGCTGAAGACGCCGCCGACTAACTCGGGCGAAGCAGTGCCGATGGTGTCGGCGAGAGAAACGGTGCGCACGCCGATGTCTTTCAGCCAAACGAGCGTGTCTTCGATGATCTCGGGGCCCCAGGGTTCGCCGTAGTTGTTGCCGAAAGCCATGGAAATGTAGACGACAAGGTCGCGGCCGGCGGATTTGGTGGCCGCGCGCAAACGCTCGACTAGGGCGCGCGATTCGGCGCGGGTCATGCGAGCGTTGGCCTGGCGAAAGTGCGCGGAGATGGAATACGGATAGCCGAGCGTGGAGACGCCGGGGGTTGCCAGGGCGCGGTCCATGCCCATTTCGTTGACGACGATGCCGATGATCTCGAGTGGTAAGTTATGAGTAGCGAGTGGCGAGCCCGATTCGAGGAGATGCATCACTTCCTCGCTGTCAGCCATCTGAGGCACATATTTCGGGGATACGAAACTTACCGCGTCAATATGGCGAAAGCCGCCAGCGATTAGCGCGCGATGATAGGCGACCTTTTCTTCAGCGGGGATTACTTGCGTCAGGCCTTGCCATGCGTCGCGCGGACACTCGACCAGCTTAGTTGGTGTTGTCATGACGCTTTTTTCGAATCCACTCAAAGAGCTCAAGAGCAAAGAGAGCAAGCCCGACCGAGGTAAGAATAATCGCAATTAGCGAAATGACGCGCAAAAGCGGCGGAATTGGATATGCAATCGAACCAAATTCATATCCGAATGGACTATTCAGTGCTGCATTGTAGGAGCGTACGGAATAGATCCATGCAGGTACCGCCGCCAGAAGTAAGATCGCTCCCCGTTTCTTCATTAGGTTTGCAGGACTCCCGTCTTAAATTCGCGGATGTCGGGATTCAGTGCGGCGGCTTCGAGCGCCCAGATGAGGGCGTCGCGGGTCTGCGCGGGATCAATGATGGCGTCCACCCAAAGGCGCGCGGCGGCGTATCGCGGGTCGGTCTGGTGCTCGTAGGTGGCTTTGACCGATTCGAACAGTTCTTTCTTATCTTTCTCGGTTAGCTTCTTGCCTTCGCGCTCGAGCTGCTTGATTTTGATTTCGACCAGCGTGCCGGCGGCGGAGTCTCCGCTCATCACGGCGTAACGCGCGGTGGGCCAGGCAAAAATGAAGCGCGGGTCGTAGGCCTTGCCGCACATGGCGTAGTGTCCGGCGCCGAAGCTGCCGCCGCAGATTACGGTAATCTTCGGCACCACGCTGTTAGCCACGGCGTTAACCATTTTCGCGCCGGCGCGGATGATGCCGGTCCACTCCGCTTCCTTGCCGACCATGAAGCCGTTTACGTCGTGGAGGAAAATCAGGGGCACAAGGCTCTGGTTGCAATCGAAAATGAATCGCGCGGCTTTTTCGGCGGACTCGGTATAGATGACGCCGCCGAATTCCACCCGTTTTTCGCCGGTGCCGGGAGCGTGCGTCTGCACGTGTCTCTTCTGGTTGGCGACGATGCCCACGGAATATCCGCCAATGCGCGCATAGCCGCAGAGCAGCGTCTTGCCGTAATCGGGTCGATATTCTTCAAAGGCGCTCGTGTCCACGGTGCGGGCGATGATTTCGCGCATGTCGTATTGCTTGGCGGCGTCGCTGGAGAAAATGCCATAGATTTCGTCGGCGGGATAGGCGGGCGGCGAGGAGGTCTTGTGGTCAAATCGGGAGGCAGGCGGGTGGCCAAGCTTGTCGAGTAGCGCGCGGATGCGGCCGATGCAGGCGTCATCATCGGGCTCGTGGAAATCCACCGTGCCGCTGATCTGCGCGTGCATCTTCGCACCGCCCAATTCCTCGGCGGAAACTTTCTGGCCAATGGCAGCTTGCACCAGCGCGGGGCCGGCGAGAAAAAGCCCGGAGCCCTCCGTCATGAGGATGTGGTCGCACATCACGGGCAGATACGCGCCGCCGGCGACGCACATTCCCATAATGGCCGTGGTCTGCGAGATGCCCATCGCGCTCATCACGGCGTTGTTGCGGAACACGCGGCCGAAATCGTCCGTGTCCGGGAAAACGTCTTCCTGCAACGGAAGGAAGACACCGGCGGAGTCAACCAAATAAATGGTGGGGATGCGGTTCTCGATGGCGATGTTTTGCGCGCGGATGACTTTCTTGGCGGTGATAGGGAAAAAGGCGCCGGCTTTTACCGTGGCATCGTTGGCGATAATCATGACCAGTCGTCCGCAGACGCGGGCGAGGCCGGTCAGGGTGCCTGCGGCGGGCGCGCCGCCCCACTCCGCGTACATCTCCCAGGCGGCGAAAATGCCCAGCTCAAAAAATGTGCTGCCGGGATCAATCAACTTCGCGATGCGCTCCCGCGCCGTGAGGCGGCCTTTTTTGTGCTGGGATTCGATGGCTTTCGTGCCGCCGCCCTGACGAATCTGCTCCTCCTCCGTCTTCATGGCGCTGAGGAGGTCCACCATGCGGCGAGTGTGCTTTTCAAACTCGTGAGAATGAGGATGGTGGACGTGGGTCTTCAGGACAGACGTGGACACTCCGCTACCTCATGCGTGGTGAATTTGGCGGGAAGGGCGCCGGAGCGCTGGCGGCTTATGCCTTCTCAGCCGGCACAAAGTATACGTCGGTTGGCTTGAATTGCGCGAGTCTTCGGAATTTGGCCTTCACCGGCATGCCCACGCAGATATCTTTTTCGGTGGCGCCGATGAGTCTGGAGAGGAAGAGAGTATTAACCCCGTCGAACTCGATGAGCGCGAGGTTAAAAGGCGTCTCCTTCAAAAACGCCTCGGAGCCGAAGTAACACGTGGTCCACGTGTGAACGCGGCCGGTGAGCGGCAGGTCGAACCACTCCGTCTTCGCGCCGCACTCCATGCAGTAGGCGCGGGGCGTGGCAAAACGGTAGCTGCATTTGGTACACACGCTGCCGCGGAGTTTGCCTTCGGCGAGGCCGCGGAAGAAGGGCGAATCCTCGGCGTAGCTGTGGATGTAGTCAATTTCGTAGTGACTCTTCACAGTCAAAGGATCGGTGCAGAAAACCACGGCACCTTCGTCAGACTCCGGCAGACGGACCTTTCCGTAAACGGGTTTCGGCCCGCCGCCGTGCTTCGTGCTGCCTGCGCCCTGCGAGGATTTCTTGTTTGCAATTCTCTTGGCCATGACATTTCCTCCAGTTCCAGTGTGCGTGGCGCGCAACTAGCGCGTGCTCTCGAGAATACTGACGGTGACGTAGGTGCCCGTCCCCGCATGGCTATGTATAGCGCCGCGCATCTTGCGGCGGCCGAGGCCGCGTTTCTGCTGGATTTGAATGTGGGCGTCGCCGTCATTGTGCTTGGCGATGGCGCCCTGAAGCTGCCAGAAGGCGAAAACGGCCTGCATCAATCCGGTGGCGCCGACGGGATGGCCGCAGGCGATCAATCCGCCGGAGGGATTCACCGGGATGCGACCGGTCAGCTCCGGATGCCCCTGCTCGATGAACTTGCCGCCATCGCCGTACTTGCAGAGGCCCATGTCCTCGTAAGTCTGGATTTCGCTGGATGTGTAGGCGTCGTGCAATTCAACGAAGTCGATGTCTTCGCGCGGGTCGTCAATGCCGGACTTTTCGTAGGCCAGCTTGCTGGCCATGCGCCCAGCGCGGAAGCTGTGCACACCGGGATACTTCAGGTTCTTGTACCCGCTCGGGTCTTCATGCTTGAGTAGGATGACGTCGCCATGGGGTCGGTCGGACATGCGCATGGCGTCCGTGCCCTGCCCAACGCCGAGGACGCGGACGGGGTTGTCGCAAAGCTTTCCGGCGACTTCTTCGCTGCACAGCACGGCCACTGCGGCGCCGTCGGACATGGTGCAAATGTCCAACATGGTCAGCGGGTAGGCCACCATGGGCGAGCGGCGCACATCTTCGACGGTGAGGTCGTAGTGGTGCTGCGCCCATTTATTGTTCAAGGCGTTCTTGTGGTTTTTCACGCTGACCTGGGCCAACTGCTCGACGGTGGTACCGAACTCATGCATGTGGCGAACGACCATCATGGCGTAATAACCGGAATAAAAACCGCCGACCGGATAGTCGAAATTCGTGTCGCTGGCGAGGGCGATGAATTCGTTGCCCTTCCAGGTGTTGACATGTGACATCGTTTCGAAGCCCATGGCCACAACACAATCCATCCAGCCGGACGCGATGTGGCGCCAGGCCTCCTGGAAGCAGAGGCCACCTGTGGCGCCGCCGCCCTCGACGCGAATCGAGGGCTTGGGGACGAGGCCGCACATGTCCGCGGCCATGATGCCGGCCATGAGCTGGCGGGTAAAGTGGTCGCTGAAATAGCTGAGCACGCTGCCGTCAATGCGCTCGCGAGTGAGCTTGGGGCAGTCGCGCATGGCGTAGTCAAAGGCCTCTTTGACCATTACTCGAAAAGATTTTCGGGGTTCGCCTTTGGTGAATTTGGTGATGCCCCCGGAAATCATGTAGACAGGTCGCATGAACAACTCCTGGCGGGCGCGGGCGGCAAAGCTCAGGAGAGCATACGCGCCTTCGCGGCGGAAGGAAAGTGCGATGTGTTTTGCGTGAGGTCGTGGCAGAATAAGGGCCGCCTGTGACGGGCCGTCCCATGAAATCTGCGCACAGTGAGAACACCGACTGACACCGTGGCCGGCAATTGGATACAATTCCGCTGGGAGAATGTGATGAACAAGCAGATTGCAGCACTGGCCGTTTCGTTTTTGAGTCTTGCACTTACCGCGAATGCGCCCGCACAGGCGCCAAAGGCTCCGAGCAAAGCTCCGGCCAAGGCCGCGACAAAAGCGCCCGCAAAGAAAGCGCCGCTATCCGCGGCGAAGTTGGCGGACCTGCCCACCCTTGCCTTCGAGACGTATACCCTGTCGAATGGGTTAAAGGTAATCCTGCACGAGGATCACCGCCTGCCGCTGGTGTCCACGAACTTGTGGTACCACGTCGGGCCGGCGAACGAAGAGGCCGGGCGCACGGGCTTCGCGCACCTGTTCGAACACATGATGTTTCAAGGCTCGAAATATGTGCCCGGGGACACGCACTTCAAACTACTGGAGGCGGCCGGGGCGACCGACGTGAACGGCACGACGGATTTCGACCGCACGAATTATTTCGAGACGCTTCCATCGAACCGGCTAGAGTTGGCGCTTTGGCTGGAGTCCAGCCGCATGGGATGGCTGCTAGACAAACTGGACCAGGCCAACCTGACCAATCAACAGGACGTAGTGCGCAACGAGCGACGGCAGGGAGTGGAAAACCAGCCGTACGGTGTGGTCGAGGAAGGACTCTTTCACGCGCTCTTTCCCAAAGGGCATCCGTACTACGCCAGCGTCATCGGATCGCACGCGGACATCCAGGCGGCGAAACTCGAGGACGTGAAAAAGTTTTTCAAACTCTACTATTCTCCAAACAATGCCAGCCTGGCGATTGTAGGCGATTTCGAAACCGCTACGGCCAAGAAGATGGTGGAGAAGTTCTTTGGAACGCTGAAGCGCGGGGCGACAGTGCCGCCGATTTCCGCCACCACTCCGCCGATCACTTCGGAGCGGCGGGCGGTGGTGACCGATCGCGTGGAGCTACCGCGGGTGTACATGGCCTGGTTCACGCCGCCAATCTACAAAGCGGGTGATGCGGACGCGGACATCGCCGCGGAAGTACTGGGAGGAGGAAAGTCCGGACGGCTCTACAAGAAACTTATTTATGAGAAACAGATCGCGCAGGACGTGAACGTGCAGAATTACTCGCTGATCCTCGGATCGATCCTGCAGATTTCAGCGACCGCGCGGCCGGGAAAATCTATCGCGGAAATCGAGTCCGCGCTGGACGAAGAACTTTCGAAGTTCCGCACGGACGGTCCGGCGCCGGAGGAAGTGGAGCGGGCGCGGAACCGGATCGAAACGCGGATCATTCAGGGACTGGAGACACTGGGCGGGTTTGGCGGTGTGGCAGACCTTTTGAACCGGTATAACCACTATCTGGGCACGCCGGATTTTCTATCCAAAGACGTGCAACGCTACCGGGCCGCGACTCCGGAATCGGTCAAGAAAATTGCGCAACAGTATCTGAAGGCGAGCGCGCGCGTGGTGGTCCACGGTATCCCGGGCGAACAGAACCTGGGAGCGGAGGTGCCAACGCCGAAGACAGAGAAGGTCGCCGCAGGCACAGGCGCGGAATCTCTGAATGCGGAAGAGAAGTGGCGGGAGCCAACTCCCAAAGCTGCAGCCGCGCGACCATTGCACCTTCCCGTGCCGCAAAGCTTTCAGCTCTCGAATGGCCTGACGGTGATTTTGAGCGAACGGCCGGGGCTGCCGGTGGTAGCCGCGAATCTGGTGGTGCGTAGCGGCAGCGACTCGAATCCTCCAGCGAAACCCGGTCTGGCGAATTTCGCAGTTGCCATGCTGGACGAAGGCGCCGGCGCACGCAACGCCCTAGAAATTGCGGATGAAGTGGCACGCCTCGGAGGGACGCTGGGAACAAGCTCAAGCATGGACGCTTCTTATGTGACCGCGCGCTCGCTGAAGAAAAACTTCGCGGCTCTGCTGGACGTAATGGCGGACGTAATCCTACGTCCGAGCTTTCCGGCGGAAGAGATTGAGCGGGAGCGAAAGATCCGGCAGGGCCAACTAGTGCAGGAAAGCGACAACCCCGGAATCATTGCCAGTCGCGTCACGGCGGCAGCGCTTTACGGGCCGCGACACCCGTACGGCTTCCGCGAAATTGGCACGGTGCAGGGCATCCAGAGCATTACGCGGGAAGATATGGAAGGGTTCTGGAAGCAGAACTTTGTGCCGAATAACGCGGCGCTCGTTGTGGCCGGAAATATCTCCGCTGCCGAAGTGAAAGCGCTGGCGGAAAAGGCGTTCGCCGGCTGGCAGCGAGGCACACCGTCACGGGCATCATTGGGAAATCCGGAAACGACGAACGCCCGTTTGATCCTGGTGGACAAGCCTGGCGCGCCGCAGACGGAAATCCGCGTGGTACGCATCGGAGCAGCGCGCTCGACTCCGGACTATGCGGCGCTTTCCGTCATGAATAACATCCTCGGCGGGTTGTTCAGCAGCCGAATCAACATGAATTTGCGCGAGGAACATGGCTACACGTACGGGGCATTTTCGACATTTGTCATGCGGCGATCGGCGGGGCCGTTTCTGGTGGGCTCCGGCGTGCGCACGGATGTGACCGCGCCGTCCGTGAGCGAGGCGCTGAAAGAAATCCGTGGCATGGTCGATGGTCCGCCCACTGCGGAAGAGATGGACCGGTCACGAGATTCGCTGGTACGGTCGATCCCTGGCGATTTCGAGACAAGCGGCAATGCTGCGGGCAGCTATTCCAACATCTACGTCTATGATCTGGGCCTGGACTATTACTCGAAGTACCCGGCGAAGATCATGGGAGTGACACCTGGCGACGCGCAGGCAGTAGCCAAGAAATATTTCGTGCCGGGCGAACTGATCGTGATCGCTGTGGGCGACCGCGCCAAGATCGAGTCGGAACTGACCAAGTTGAATCTTGGCACGATGGAAGTCCGCGACGCAGATGGGAAAGTGAAGAAATAAGGACTAGCAGAGGAGGCGGCGCGGAGTGCGAAGACTCTGTGCTCGCTGCGCACGGCCGGGCAAACTAGTCTTTGACCCGCCCGCAGTGATTCGTTACACTGGATTTCGGTTCGCTTGCGAGTGAACCCATCTCAACCGGAGGTAGGCCTGTGAATGTCCTTATCGCCATGACGAAGGATGGGTCTGTCTCCGCACACCTCGGTTAAGCAGCTCGCGGACTCGAGACCTTCCTTCCGATCCTGACCCTTGCATGCTCATTCATAATGTTGTGTGTCCGGCAGCAACCGGACGGACCGATCCGCGCCCGCTGGCATGGGGGCGAATGAGGAGTGTTCCGTGATTTCTCTTGCTGACCTGGGATGGAATGAGTTTTTTGAAGATGAGTTTCGCAAAATCGCAGAAGAAGCAGTACGGCCGGCGCGGGTGGTGGAAGAAATGAAGGACGCCTACCGCGTGCTCGCCGAGGGCGGCGAATTGCTTGCAGAAGTTGCCGGTCGGCTGCGCTTTGCCGCGCAAACGCGCGAACACCTGCCGGCCGTGGGCGATTGGGTCACGATCGCGGCGCGTGAACGGGAAGCACGCGCAACGATTCAAGTCGTGTTACCGCGACAAGGCAAGGTATCGAGGAAAGAGGCGGGGCGCGCGGCGTCGGAGCAAGTGATTGCCGCCAACCTGGACACCATTTTCGTGGTCAGCTCCCTGAACCGGGATTTCAACGTGCGGCGCATTGAGCGCTACCTGGCCATGGTGTGGGAGAGCGGCGCCAGCCCCGTCATCCTGCTGACGAAGGCTGACCTGTGCGAGGAAGCGGCGCGTATGGCCGAGGAAGTAGAGTCCACGGCCATCGGCGTGCCCGTCCATGTGCTGAGCGCGTTGAGCGGCGAGGGGCTGGACGCGCTCCAGAAATATCTTCGCGCGGGGCGGACAGTAGCCCTCGTTGGATCATCCGGCGTTGGAAAATCCACGCTCATCAATCGGCTGCTGGGAAGGGAAGAGATGGCGACGAAGCCAGTTCGCGAAGAGGACGATCGAGGGCGCCACGCAACAACTTCGCGGAGGCTGGTGCTGCTTCCGTGTGGCGGAATGCTGATTGACACGCCGGGGATGAGGGAACTTCAATTGTGGGACGCGGAGGCTGGGTTGGAGCGCGCGTTTGAAGACATCGGCGCTTTCGCTGCGGACTGCCGATTCCGCGATTGCAGCCATCATGCGGAGCCAGGTTGTGCTGTGCGGCAGGCCATCGAAAGCGGCGAACTCAACGCGGATCGGCTGGAGAGCTACCGGAAGCTCGAACGTGAAATGAAGTTTCTCGAACGAAAGCAGGACGCCGGGTTAGCGTCGGCGGAAGAAAAGAAATGGAAGAAAGTGCATCAGGAACAAAAGCGAAACTACCAGCAACGCGAGCGGCACGGCCGCCGGTAAATGAGCCACCGCTCATTGTCAAGGGTCCTGTAAGAGTTCTTCGAGCAGATTCTTTGGTGCGCCCTGCACGATGCTTCGGGCGTAATCGGTAGCGGTGGCCAGCACTGCTTCCGGTGGCACCACGCAATGGACGAGCCGCCACGCGTGAGCTTCCTCGGCGGTGATGATTCTTCCCGTCGTCAGCAATTCACGCGCGCGTGCTTTTCCGACCAGGCGGGGAAGGCGCGCGGTACCGCCCCAGCCGGTGATGACTCCGAGGGAGCCGCCCGGGTGGCCGAAACGCGCGTCGCTGCTGGCAATGCGCAGGTGACACGCCATGGCGAGATCGAATCCTCCGCCAAGGCAATGTCCGCCGATGGCCGCGATCACGCGTTTGGAAGCCGACTCGATGGCGCGCATCAGGGATTGGCCGAGAGCAGAGAAGCGCAGCGCCTCGACGGGCGAAAGCGCGCTGACTTCTTCGAGGTCCGCGCCTGCGCAAAACGCCTGCGGGGTGCCGGTGATGACTACGGCGCGAACGGAGGCCTCCGTGGACACTTTCTCCATGCGCGCGAGGAGTTGGCGGAGCACGGCGCGGGTGAGGCGCGGAAACTGGTCGGGGCTTTCGAGATGAATGAGGAGAATGGAGTCGAGCAGCTCAAATCGTACGGAGGAGTCCACTGCGCGCTAGGCCTGCTGGCGCTGCGCCATGCGGTCCTGGATGAATTTCACGATGTCCTGCGTAGAGGTGCCGGGAAGGAAAATTTCGGCAATGCCGGCCTTCTTGAGGGCTGCGATATCCGCTCCAGGAATGATGCCGCCGATGAGGACGGTAACATCGGTCATGCCTTTTTCGCGGAGCAGATCGAGCAGGCGGGGGCAGAGCGTGTTGTGCGCGCCGGAAAGGATGGAAAGGCCGATCACGTCCACATCCTCCTGAACAGCAGTGGCGGCGATCATTTCAGGCGTCTGGCGAAGGCCACTGTAAATCACTTCCATGCCGGCGTCGCGCAGTGCACGGGCGACGATCTTGGCGCCGCGGTCGTGGCCGTCGAGACCGGGCTTGGCAACAAGGACGCGAATCTTCTTTTCACTCATCGTCGTGAAAGAATACTGCAAACGGGCTTCGAAAAGTAGGGGCAGAACAAATCGTGCCGTTATGTTCTAGCGCGGAAATGACCTCATGAATTCTTCCAACAGGGCGTTGAATTTGCCGGCGTCGTCCACGAAGAGAGCATGGCCGGCGCCGTCGAACCGTTCCAGGCGCGAGCCGGGAATGCGCTTCTGCATGTCGTCGTACATCGGGTCCCACGGGCCGCCCGGAGCGGTGCAGATAAGCGTGGGCTTGTCGATTTTGGCGAGGGCAGGACGATTGTCGCTGGTGAACATTCCGACAAACAGCGCGACACCCGCGGAGGTGGGCGTCTGCTTCGAAGCAGTAATCAGTTTCAGAATGTAAGGCTCGGGCTGAGGCTTCTTGTACATGGAGCGCACAAAGCCGTCGGTGAACTTTTCGCGCTCCTTCAGGAAGTTTCCCGCGAAATTCATCAAAGCAGTGTTCACTTGAGGGTTGGGATCGCCTCCGACAATTCCATCCACCAATACGGTGCCGGCGACATCTTTAGTGCCGAACTGATCCACATAGGAAACGACTTCGCCAACGCCCATGGACCAGCCAACGAGCACAACGGGCGCGAGTTTGAGCTGGTCCACCACGGCCTTGATGTCGCGTGCGCGCGCGGCGGGGAAGTAGCCCTCCGTGGGCTTGGAGGAATCGCCCTGGCCGCGAGGGTCCATGGCCACGACGCGGTGCGTCTTTGAAAAATGGGCAATCTGGTTTTCCCAGATCCACGCGGGCATGGTCCAACCCGGGACGAAGAGAATGGCAGGGGCCGCGGCTTGCTTTGACCCGGCCTCCAAGTAATGAATTTTCACCCCATCCGCCGTGGTGCAGAACCCGGTCCTGATTTTCTCCGATTGGGCCGTGACCAGCAGAGGCAACAGAAGAACCACAAGCAGGGCCGTCAGGGATTTTTGAATTTGTTTTGAGGTCATCGAGTTTCCTTTGAACAATCTGCGCGCCGACTTACGTCACCGCCACTTCCTCGTACGTTCCGAACACGTCGCGCATGGCTTCGCAGATTTCGCCCAGCGTGGCGTAAGCCTTCACCGCGTCGTAGATGTGCGGCATCAAATTGTCGGTTCCCTGAGCGGCCTTGCGCAGGGCGGCGAGGCGGCGAGCAACTTCATCGACGGAGCGCTCGGCGCGGAGTTTCTTCAAGCGCGCGGCCTGACGATGCGCAACGGTGTCGTCTATCTGGAGAATTTCGATAGGATTGTCGCCGGTGACGTAGTCATTCACGCCTACGATGATTTTTTCCCTTTTATCCACGGCCATCTGGTAACGGTAGGAAGCCTCCGCAATTTCGCGCATGGGGAAGCCGCGCTCGATGGCGGCCACCATGCCGCCCAGCGCGTCAATCTTCTTGATGTAGTCCCAAGCGCCCTCTTCGACCTCATTGGTGAGCGCTTCGACGAAATAAGAGCCGCCGAGAGGGTCCACGGTGTTCGTGACGCCGCTCTCGTGGGCGATGATTTGCTGGGTTCGCAGGGCAACGGTGGCGGCGAACTCTGTCGGCAAAGCCCAGGCTTCGTCGAGTGAATTGGTGTGTAGGGACTGCGTGCCACCGAGCACGGCGCCGAGGGCCTGGATGGCGGTGCGCACGACATTGTTGTAGGGCTGCTGCGCCGTGAGCGAGCAGCCGGCGGTCTGCGTATGGAAACGCAAGGCCCAGGCGCGCGGGGATTTGGAGCCGTAACGGTCGCGCATGGTGGCGTACCAGATGCGGCGCGCGGCACGGTACTTGGCGATCTCCTCGAAAAAATCGTTGTGCGCGTTGAAGAAAAAGGAGAGGCGGGGGACGAATTCGTCCACGGCGAGACCGCGACGGACGCCCCAGTCCACGTACTCGATGCCGTCGCGAAGCGTGAAGGCGAGCTCCTGGATGGCAGTGGAGCCGGCTTCGCGAATGTGGTAGCCGCTGATGGAAATGGAATTAAACCGCGGCGTGTGCTTGACGCCAAACTCGAACGTGTCAATCACCAAGCGCATGGATGGTTCGGGCGGGTAGATGTACTCCTTCTGCGCAATGTATTCCTTGAGGATGTCGTTCTGAAGTGTGCCGGAAATTTTCTTCCAGTCGGCGCCCTGCTTTTCGGCGACGGCGAGGTACATCGCCCAGATGATCGCAGCAGGCGAATTGATGGTCATCGAGGTCGTGACATCAGCCAGCGGAATGCGGTCAAACAGGACTTCCATATCGGCCAAGGAGCTGATAGACACGCCGCATTTGCCGACTTCGCCTTCGGAAAGGGCATGGTCGGAGTCGTAGCCCATCAGCGTGGGAAGGTCGAAGGCGACGGAGAGGCCGGTCTGTCCTTGCGAGAGCAGATAGCGGAAGCGCTGATTGGTGTCCTCGGCGGTGCCGAAGCCGGCGAACTGGCGCATAGTCCAGAGGCGGCCGCGGTGCATGGTGGCGTGGATGCCACGGGTGTACGGCGGCTCGCCGGGCAGGCCGAGGTCGCGTTCCGGATTCCAATCGGGGAGGTCGGCGGGAGTATAAAGGCGACGAATGGGATGACCCGAAATCGTTGTGAACTCGGCGGCGCGCTCGGGCGACTTGGCTAGCGTGGGATTCAGCGTTCTCTCTTCCCATTCCAGTTCACGCGGGGACGGCTTGCGCTTCCCCGTTGCTTCCACCGGCATTGTGGTGGTGCGTTTAGTGTCGTCGCTCATCCGGCAGACTCCTCCTAGGAAAAGCTATCTTACAACAAAGAAAAAGGCCCGGCGAGTTTCCCCGCCGGGCCGATGCTCCCAGCAACTCGCCGGACTGTTCTTTTAGAACTTGACGCGCTCGCCAGCCAATGCAGCCGTCGGCGTGCCGGGGATAAGAGGAACTTTGTTCACTTCGCCGTTCTGGCCATCCGCCAGAGAGATGTTGTTGACCTCGAGGGTGCGGCCGAGGGCCTTCTCGAAGTCCACTTTGGACTTGGTCAGCGAAACCAGGGCGCTGACTTCGGAGCTCTGAGCGGCAGCCAGGTCGCGTTGCGCCTGAATGACGAAGAAAATGGTGGAGGCGCCGAGTTGATACTTCTTCTGTTCGGCATCCAGGGTGCGATCGGCCAGCTCGCGGGACTTAATGGCGGCTTCCACGCGCGCCCGGTTCTGTTCGAGTGCGATCTGTGCATTGCGCACTTCCACCACGATGCTGTTCTGCAGTCGCTTCAGGCTGGTCTCCGCCTGGCGCTGCTGCAAAATGGCCTGGGCGTTATCCGCTTGTGCGGCGCGATTCAGGATGGGGATGGTCAAGTTGAACGAGATGCCATACGTCGGGAAATCGAAATGGCGCAGAGTATTGAGCGAGTCGCCATATCCGCCGGGGATGATGGTGGTTGTCGTACTCGTGTTTGCGCGGCCCACAAAGGCGTTTGGCACGGGATTGCCGATGGAGTCGAAGACAGGAACGATGGTGCTACTGAATGTGCCGGTCGGGGTCGTGACTGTGCTCTTCGCAATGCCACCTAGGCCAGTGCCGCTGAACTGGCCGTTCAGATTGAGCGTGGGCAGCAGCGCGTTCCGAGTGGCGCGGGTGGTGATGCCCCGGCTTTCCATGTCAATTTGCGCCTGCTTGAAGTCCGGCCGCTTCTCCCAAGCTTCCTTCACCGCGTCCGCCAGGGGAACCGCTTCCACGGCGGGCGGCTTGGAAATCACGTCCGTGGGGACGATTTCAACCGTCTGCAAAGTTACATCCATCACGTTCTTGCTCAGAGCGTTTTTCAGCAGGGTCTGCTGCTGGAGCAGAAACGTCTGTGCGACGATGAGGTCTTGCCGCGTCCGAGCCACCTCGGCTTCGGCGCGCACGACCTCGATGGGTGCCAGCGTGCCGATCTCGACCTGGCGCTTATTATCGTTGTATAGCTTCTCCGCCAACTCCACCGAGCGCTGCTTGACTTTCACGTCTTCGCGGGCGAACACGAGATCCCAATACTGGTTCTGCACCGTGCTCACGGTCACGATCAACTGGTTTGTAAAGGTCAAATCGGCAATGCGCCTGTTATTCCGCGCGATCCGAAGAAAGCGCATGTTCGATACGAAGCCGAAGCCGTTTAAGAGAGGTTGCGAGAAGCCGAAGATCAGCGTGGACTGCAGCGACGGGTTCACAATGGCGCCCGGCGATGTGGTCGATTGCCGCGAGTTGTTCCACGTGATGGCATAGCTGGTGCCGCTGTGGAAGCCCTGGGAAATCGACATGTTGGCCTGTCCGGCGTTGTTGGTGATCGCAGCCAGCGCCACAGTCGTGCCCGCCAAAATGGGGTTGTTAATGGGGTTGGAAGAGCGCTGCAAGGACAGCGTCGAGGTGAAGCGCGGATCGAACGTTCCGGCCGCCGTCCCCAGTCCCGCTTTGGCGCGCAGCACGTCCAGATCGGAAAGCCACGGAGTGTAGCGCTGCACGCTGATGTCCAGATTATTTTCCAGGGCCAGCGAAATGGCATCCTGAAGGCTCAGGCGCAGTTCGCCGTTCTTGATCAGATTCTCGACGCGCGGGGAATTTGAAAGCTGCGGCTCCGGCACACGAATCGGCGAATAGACCAGGAGCGGATTCGACTTGCCCTTGGAATAATCCGGGCCGCGCTCCAATTTGAATGGGTTTTGCTGCTGAGCGGTACTTGGCCCAGCCATGAGCAACAGTGCCACGAGCGCAAGTGCAACCACCCTGAGGAAATGCCGTCCAGTCATGTTCACTTTCTCCTTCGGCGGAATCATCGAATTCAATTGAAGACCAAAGCCCCATCATTGAACTTAAACGTCTGAACGAAGCAAATTGTTTCAATCTTTTTGGCGGCGATTGGCGCAACCAGCCTTTTAACCTTGCACGGTGCGGGCCAGCCGGAACCCAAGTATTGGACGGACTTGGCAGGCAAAGGTCAGCCCTGGTATCGCAAAAGCGGGACGCCGCTGTCCGCCGGCGAGCAGTTCACGCGCCGAGTAAGGCGGCACAGTTTAGCATCCGGGCGCTTTCCTTGACAATAAATCCCCACGCGGATAGGCTTCGCCGCGAAGTCCGTCCCTTGCGGAGACGCGGATGCGGCCTGAAGACCTATTGACGCTGTTTCAGAATGTGGGGGCCGTTCGGCAGGGCCATTTCGAGCTGTCGTCAGGCCGGCACAGCGCGACCTACGTGCAATGCGCGCTTGTGCTGCAGCATCCGAAGTACGCAGAGCAGTTGGGCCGGGCGCTGGCGGCGGAGTTCCACGACCAGAAGGTGGAGGTGGTGGCCTCGCCGGCACTGGGTGGCATCGTCCTGGGACACGAGGTGGCCCGCGCAATCGGCTGCCGCGACGTTTTCGTGGAGCGCGATTCGACGGGACGTCTGGCGCTGCGCCGCGGATTCGAGGTGAGCCCCCAGGAATCGGTGCTTGTAGTCGAAGACGTGTGGACGACGGGCGGTTCCACGTCCGAAACGATGCGTGTGATTGAGCAGGCCGGGGGACGCGTCGTGGCCGTCGGCGCGCTGATTGACCGCAGCAATGGGCGGTTGGAATTCCCGGTGCGCGCGGAAGCCCTGCTTGAATTGAAGGCCGAAAGCTACGAAGCCGCACTGTGCCCTCAATGCCGCGCAGGGGTCCCGGCCGTGCGGCCGGGAAGCCGCCTTTCTCGCACTCCTGCCTGACTCCCGATTCTCTTCAGAACGCTTGCCTCCGCGGGCGTTGACTGCCCAGAGCGCAGTCGAAAACATTGCGGTATCATTATTCGCGCATGCACAACATCAAGCTGACGCTCGCGTACGATGGCACGGACTTCCACGGCTGGCAAATCCAGCCTGGGCAAGCGACCATTCAGGGTGAGCTCACGGATGTTCTGAGAAAACTCACTCAGTGCAGCATTCAGATTCACGCGGCCGGGCGAACAGACGCGGGCGTGCACGCACTGGGACAGGTGGCGCACTTCAGGACGAGGTCAGAGCTGACGGCGCTGGAATTTCAGCGGGCGTTCAACGCGATGTTGCCGCCCACCATCCGCGTGGTGGGGGCAGAAGAAGTGGGACCGGATTTCCATGCGCGATGGAACGCGCTGGCGAAGACGTATCAATACCGGATTTATCGTGGGAGGGTGGCGCCGCCGTTCGAGTGGCGGTTTGTGTTGCATTACCCGTTTCCTCTGGATGAACAGGTGATGATATCAGGGGCGCGGCGGTTCGAGGGCGAACACGACTTCTCTTCGTTCGCGGCCTCCAGCGGCTCGGAGGAAGTGGACCAGGATCGAACTACCGTGCGCGTGATCTACTCCTCGGAAATTGGGAGGGAGGGAGAGGAGTTGCGCTTTCGCGTTCGCGGGAAATCGTTTCTGCGGTACATGGTCCGCAAGATGGTTGGCACGATGATGGAAGTAGGGAAGGGCAAGCTGAAGCCGGACGATATTGCAGCTCTCTTCGAGTTGAAAGACCGGTCGAAGTCCGGCATGACCATGCCGCCTCAAGGACTCTGCCTGATGTCGGTGGAGTATCCCGAAGTGTGGAAAGGGTAAGCAGGGATCAGTGATCCGGAAGGATTGTTCGGGTTTGCTTCGAACACCCGCGGTGCTGAGCGGCCGGACATCGGGTGACGGCAATCGTTGATTGGTCAGTTTCACGTTTGCACATCTCTGGTAGAATCAGTCACCCATGGTGGCTTCGTCAATCCCAACAAAAACGACAGCGTTGCGGGCGCCTAATGCCATTAACCATCTGGAGTCCTTTGACCCTGCCAGCGGAGAAGTGATCGCGCGGTTTGAAATGACGCCTCCGGCGGAAGTGGCGTGCGTGCGGGAACGCGCGCGGGTCGCGCAGGCTGCCTGGGCGCACCAGCCGCTGCGGGAGCGATGCGCGCTGATGCGCCGACTGCGCGACGTGGTGTTCGCGAGGCGGCAGGAAATCGCCGAGGTCATCACGCGTGAAACGGGCAAGCCGCGCGTGGAATCCCTGTTCTCGGAAGTGATGCTGATTCTGGATACGGCGGACTACTACGCGCGACAGGCGCCGCGGATGTTGCGTCCGGAGCGCGTGCCGCACCACAGCCTGGCGGTAAGAGCGAAAAGTGGCTGGCTACAATACGAGCCGTGCGGCGTGCTGGGCGTTATTTCTCCGTGGAACTATCCGGTCAGCATTCCATTCGGCGTGTTGATCCCCGCCATCGTGGCAGGCAATGCGGTCGTGTTGAAGCCGTCCGAGCTTACGCCGTGGTGCGGCGCGCTGGTGGGGCAGCTGTTCGAACAGGCAGGATTGCCAGAAGGAGTGCTGCAGGTCATCCAAGGCAAAGGCGACGTGGGCGCGGCGCTGATCGAGGCTGGACCGGACAAAGTCGTTTTCACCGGCAGTGTGGCGACTGGTCGCCGAGTCGCCGAAGCGTGCGCGCGAAAGTTGATTCCGTGTGTGCTGGAACTGGGTGGCAAAGACGCGATGATCGTCCTAGCCGACGCGGACTTGGAAATTGCGTCGAGCGCCGCGGTGTGGGGCAGCTTTACGAATTGCGGGCAGGCGTGCCTTTCGGTCGAGAGGCTGTACGTGGAGAAGAGCGTCGCAGAGGAATTCACCCAGCGCTGTGTGGCCAAGACGAAAAAGCTTAAGGTCGGCCCCGGGCTCGATGGCGACACGGAAATTGGGCCGATGATCCGCGCGGGGCAAGTGGAACGAGTCGAGGAACAGTTGCGGGACGCCGTGGCGCGTGGGGCGCGCGTGCTGACTGGTGGTGCGCGTCGCGCGGAGCTAGGCGATTGCTTCTTCGAGCCGACGGTGGTGACGGGAGCAGATCATTCCATGCTGCTGATGCAGGAAGAAACATTCGGGCCGGTAATGGCGATTTGTCCCGTGGCAAGCGCAGACGAAGCGGTGCGGCTGGCCAACGATTCCGCATTCGGGCTAGGCGCGACTGTGTGGACGCGGGATGCGCGTCGCGGAAGGGAAATCGCCAGCCAACTCAAAGTCGGCACCGTGATGGTGAATGACGTGGCCAGTTATTTTGCGATTTGCGAAGCGCCGCACGGCGGGCGCGGGGCCAGCGGCTGGGGGCGCACGCACTCAAAACATGGTTTGATGGAACTGGTTCAGGTAAAGTATGTGGATGTGGACCGGCTTCCGCGCGTTCCAAAATCGTGGTGGTACGGCTACAGCGAGGAATTGACCGTGGCGGCTGACCGTTTTCTGGAGATGCTGTTCGCTCCGACATTGCGCGAACGGATGGGCAGCGCGGGCGGGGCGCTGAAAACACTTTTCCGCGGACACCGGATTTAAGAGTGAAGGTTAGAGTAAACCGTTTTCTTCGGGCGAGGTTAACCAATGTCTGAAACTGCCACACCTGCCGCGGCGGTAACAGCGGCTGAGACCCCGGCGGCGCCGAAAGTAAAAACCAAGAAACTTCGCCAACGGGCCTGCGACGAAAAAGACGAAAAGGGAAAGGTCTGCTGCGGGCACTTAAAGCGGTGGTACGACTACCCGGCTGAGATCGAAGCGTTGATCGGCAAGAAAGCGGAGATTTATCGTTGCGAGTTCTGCCGGACGCTCTACCAGCCGGACCTGAGCGAAATGCCGCGCAGCTATACGCTCCGCTATTAATCAGCGATGGATTACAGCGAGTACATTCACGATTGGAACGTCTTCACCGGCCCGGAGATCGCGCCCGGGCGCAAAATCATGCTTGACGATGAGACGCTTCGAGATGGCTTGCAGAACCCATCGGTCCACGATCCCACCATCCGAGAGAAAATTGAAATCCTGCACTTGATGGAAGCGCTGGGAATCGACTCCGTGAACATCGGTCTGCCGGGCGCGGGGCCGCGGGCCTATGCGGATACTGAGGCGCTAGCCAAGGAAATTGCGCGGGCCAAGTTGAAGATCCGTCCCAACTGCGCGGCGCGCACGGTGGAGAGCGACATCCGTCCCATCGCGGAGATCTCCCAGCGGACGGGGATGGCCATTGAAGCCGCGACGTTTCTGGGGTCGAGCCCCATTCGCCGGCTGGCCGAGGATTGGACGGTCGAGCATCTGCAGAGGACGACGGAAAAGGCGGTGACTTTCGCCGTGGGGCACGGGTTGCCGGTGATGTATGTGACCGAAGATACGATGCGCACGGACCCGGCGACAGTGAAGACGCTCTACTCGACGGCCATCCGCTGCGGAGCCAAGGCGGTGGTGCTGTGCGATACCGTGGGGCATGCGATGCCTCGCGGAGCATACAACCTGGTGAAATTCGTGATCGACGAAGTGATCCAGCCGGCGGGCGGCGGCATCCGCGTAGACTGGCACGGGCATTGCGACCGCGGGCTGGCCATCGCTAATTCGATGGGAGCGATGATGGCGGGCGCGGACCAGGTGCACGCGGCGGCGAATTCACTGGGCGAACGCGTGGGCAACACGCCGATGGAGCTGATGCTCGTCAATCTGAAACTCATGGGCCTGATTAATCGCGACCTTTCGCGCTTGAAGGAGTATTGCGAGACCGTTGCGCGGGCCACGCACACCACCATCCCTCCCAATTATCCGGTGATCGGCCGGGACGCTTTCCGCACAGCAACAGGCGTGCACGCGGCGGCAATCATCAAGGCATATAAAAAGAACGATCCGCTTCTGGCAAACCTGGTGTACAGCGGCGTGCCGTCCAACTTGTTTGGGCTGGACCAGGTGATCGAAATCGGGCCGATGAGCGGGCGGTCGAACGTGATCTTCTGGCTCGAAAAGCGGGGCATCCCGGCAACCGACGACGTTGTGGACCGCATCTTCAGCGCCGCCAAAAAAGCCACGCGAGTCATGACGGAAGAAGAAGTCCTTTCGGCGGCCGGGGCGACAAATCCGGCCACTCGGTGAAACGCGGCGCGCCTGTCGCAGGGATGAATGATTTAAGACGGTGAAAATACTTTGTGTCTGGCTCTTTGCGTTCATGACCAGCCTCAGCGCCCAAACCGCCGCTGCACAGTCCACTCCGGCGCCGCGACTCGCCCAGGAACCGCGGGTCGCGCGGGCGCTCACGTGGCTGGATCACCATGCGAATTGGGTGACCGAGCAGCACGTCCGCATCACGGAGACGGCGGCGCCCCCGTTTGAGGAAACGCAGCGGGGCGTATTGCTGAAAAGGCTGCTGGAGGAAACGGGGCTGAAGTGCCGCGCGGACGAGGTCGGCAACGTGGTCTGCGAACGGGCCGGAAGCCGGGGACGGGACGAAGCGAAAGACGTGGTGCTGATTTCGGCGCACCTCGATACCGTTTTTCCGCGCGGCACAGATGTGCGCGTGCGGAAGGAGGGCGGGCGGCTGCTTGCGCCGGGGATTTCGGACAACTGCAGCGGCCTGGCGGCGCTGCTGGCGGTGGCGCGCGCAATGCAGGAAGGTAAATTGCGTACGCGGGCCACAATCGCGATTGCCGCGAACGTCGGAGAAGAAGGCGAGGGCAATCTGCGCGGAATGCGCAAGCTGGTGGAGACGTACCAAGGGCGGCTGCGCGCGGTTATCGCCATTGATGGCGCGTCCAGCGAGCACGTCACCAGCATGGCGCTGGCCTCGCGGCGGATCGAAGTGGACATCGCAGGGCCGGGCGGACACAGTTGGGCGGATTTCGGAATGCCAAACCCGATCCATGCGCTCAGCCGCGGCGTGGCGCGGTTTGTGAAAGTGAAAGTCCCGGAAAGCCCGCGCACGAGCTTTAACGTGGGGCTGATCGTAGGCGGCACCTCCGTGAACTCGATCCCGCACCTCGCGACCATCAAGGTGGACTTGCGGTCCGAGTCGGATGCGGAGCTCGACCGGCTGGAGAACGCGCTACGCGAGGCGATGCAAACCGGCATTGAAGAAGAAATGGCCGCCGCGCGGGAACGTGGCGCGGTGCACAGCTCCGAGGAAATACTGAATTCGAAGGTCAGCGTAATCGGAGCGCGGCCGGGAGGGGAACTCCCCGAGGATTCTTTTTTGCTGGAGGCGGTTCGCAGCGCGGACCGCTATGTGGGTCAGAGGTCGCGCTTGGAGCGGTCATCTACGGATGCGAATATTCCGCTTTCGATGGGCATTCCCGCGATCGCGCTGGGCAGCGGCGGACACGGCGGGGCGGCGCACTCGTTGGATGAATGGTACGAACCCGCGGGGAGGGAGGCGGGCCTGAAGAGGATTCTGCTGACGCTCCTCGCGGTAGCAGGGGTGGAAGAGTGAACATAACGAAACGCTGGGCAGCAATTTTCTTTTTGTGCGGGATAACGATTGCCACCTCGCTTGCAAGTGGCAAGGGAAATAGTTCTGCGGCGCTCGAGACGCGCAGCATCTCCACGCCGAACGGCGAGGTGCTCGTCGGCGCATTTTGCTGGTTTGCGCCGATGACGCGCAGCGTGCTGGCCGCGGAGCCGCCACAAGTCAATCAAGCAGCCGAACTGGTGCTGACCAACGGGATCATTTACACGGTGGATGCGGCCCGGCCCCGCGTGGAGGCGGTGGCGGTGCGCGGCGAGCGCATTGTTGCGGCGGGAACGTCCAAAGAAATTCAGGCCTGGGTGGGGCCGAACACGCGCGTGGTGGACTTGAAAGGGCGGTTCGCGATGCCCGGTTTCAACGACGCGCACGTGCACCTGGCCAATGGCGGTCAGGCCAAGCTGGCCGTTTCGCTCACCGGAAGCCGCAGCGTAGCGGAAATGCAGCAGCGCATCCGCGACCGGCTCGCGGAGTACAAGCCAGGCGAGTGGGTTACCGGGCGCGGCTGGGACCACACGCTGTGGCCGGAAAAGAAGTTTCCGACCAAGAAGGACATGGACGCGGTGTCCACCGAGCATCCCATGATTTTCAACCGCGTGGACGGTCACGTGGCCATTGCCAATTCGCTGGCGCTAAAGATTGCCGGCATCGCCAAGAACTCACCCAACCCGGAGACTGGCGAAATCGAGCGCGATAGCTCGGGCGAGCCGACCGGAATGCTGAAGGAAGGCGGAGCGATGAGCCTGGTGTTCCGCAAAATCCCGGAGATGTCTGCGGACCAGAGGCGGCGCGGTATTCAACTGGCGCTGGCGGAAGCGGCGAGCTTGGGCGTCACGTCCATTCAGGACAATTCCGGCTGGAACGATTTTTTGGTCTACGAGCAACTGAAGAAGGAAGGGAAACTGACGGCGCGGATCTCAGAGTGGTTGCCGTTTTTGGCTCCGCTGGAGCGCGTGGAAGAAATGCGCAAGTACGGCGGGACAACGGATCCCTGGCTGCGCACGGCGGGGCTGAAAGGCGTCGTGGACGGCGCGCTCGGCGGGCGCACAGCGGCGATGAACGAGCCATACTCGGACCAGGCGAGCACGCGCGGAATATTGAATATCCCTGAAGACCGTCTGAAACAAATGGCCGTGGAGCGCGACGCCGCGGGATTCCAAATCAACTTGCACGCCATCGGCGATCGGGCGAACCGCGCGGCGCTGGATGCATTCGAGGCGGCGATGAAGGCGCGGCAAGCACGAGATGCAGCGAAAGGCTGGGATCCGCGGCACCGCATCGAGCACGCGCAGATCGTCGCTCCCGTCGATATTCCGCGGTTTGCGGCGCTGGGCGTGATTGCGTCCATGCAGCCAAGTCACCAGACCACGGACAGCCGGTGGGCGGCGGAGCGAGTTGGTCCGGAACGCGTGAAGGGCGCGTACGCCTGGAAGTGGATGCAGCGCGTGGGCGCGCGGCTGGCGTTCGGCACGGATTATCCGGTCGAACCGATTACACCGTTCCGCGGGCTGTTTGCTTGCGTGACGCGCGAAGTAGATGGCCAGCCGGGGTCAAGCTGGCAGCCACAGGAAGTGATTTCACTGGACGACTGCATCGCGGCTTACACCGCCGGTTCTGCCTATGCAGACCATGCGGAAAAAGACAAAGGCCGCATCGCGGTGGGTCAACTGGCGGATATCATCGTGCTTTCGAACGAATTGACGCGGATTCCGCCACTGCAGATCCTGCGAACGGATGTTCTGATGACTTTCGTGGGAGGGCGGCTGGTGTACGAGAAGAAGTGAGCGCTGCGGCAAATCGAAGTTTTTCCTACTGCTGCACTTCAATAGAGAGAATCTCACCGATGTATGGCTTTCCGTCCACCGGATTGTAGGTCACCTTCAGAATTAAGCCAGCGAGGTGCTGGCAGGGCTGGAAATTGTCGGGCGGCTTCCAACCGAGCGACAAATAGTCAATCTTGAAATAATTATCGGCGTGTAGGGTCACAAGTTTGTCACCAGTAGTAAGAGCAACCAACATCGCGACGGGCGGCCCGCACGTGACCTCGGCGACCTTTCCTTTCACACTCAAAGGCCGAAGGGGACCTCTGGACGCGCTCGCTGGTGATTTTCCCGGCTTTCTTTCCTTTTGGGTGGCAGCTTCCTCTTGGCGAGTGGCGTCCACGGCCGCCTTCTGTTCCTGCTCTCGGCGGGATTTTTCTTCTTCCCACTTTTTTTGAGAGGCCGCGGATTCTTCTTCGTCCCGCTTTTTTTGTGCCAGGAATTCCTGGTAGCGCGACGCTTGGAGAAGAAACGAATCAATCATCGAGCGGTCTTGATCGTTTTGAGCCGCCGCCAGGGCGCGTTGGGCAATGTGGACAGCCTCGTCGGCGCGCTCCATGCGAAGGAGCACATTGGCGACGTTGACTTGATGAATCATCACGCCGGGCTCGAGACGTGCGGCTTTCAAAGCGAGCTGCAGGGCCTCTTCCATTTTGATTCCGCGCAGCGCGTAATAGCCGGCCAAAGACGAATACGCCGGAGCAAATTCGGCGTTCAGCTCGATGGCTTTGCGCAGGTGGGTTTCGACGTTGTCGTTCTCCGCGCCATCGGGATTCGCAGCGGAGAGGGTCGCGTAGTAAAAATGGGCCAGGTAGTTCGCGGAGTCGAGACGCACTGCGGCGGAGAAGTGCTTGGCGGCCTCCTCGCGGTCACCTTGCCTGAAGTAGTAGAAGCCGAGGCTTTCCTGGGCGAGGCCCTGGTTGGGGTCGAGGCGTAAGGCTTCCTCCAGCATGGGGCGAGCCTCTGTGAAGCGTTGGTTGTGCATGAGGAAGTCGCCGCGAGCGGCGAGCGCTTCGGCCTCTGGGACAATGCGCGCCGCATATTGTTTTTCATCTGTGATGTTGCTCAGAGTGACAGGCAGATAGAAGTAATTCGACAGGCGAATGTAGTCTTCGAGTTTCTTTTCGAGCTGCTTCAAATCGCCGAGCGTGCGCTGGGCGGCTTCGAGATCGGGTACGCCTTCCGCCACCAGCGCTACGTATTTCAACAACTGGGGTTGCCGCACGCCCTTGTCGCCGATCATAAGGTAATGCGTCAGCGCCCAGGACTGCGCGTAGAAGAGGGAAGTCTTGTTAGCTTCGTTGTAATAGGGCGAGTGGCGGTCGGCGGTGAGCAGGGTTGCCAAAGGAAGCAGGCGGTTTTCGCGCAACAGCATGATTTGCTCGACACTCGGGCGGCCTGTGCCAGCTTCTTTGTCGCCAATCGTGGCGTGGCCGAAAAATTCCGCGAGGCCCTCGCTGACCCAAATCGGAAGAGATTGAAAATTAAGCGCCATCAAACTGTGCGTGTATTCGTGATAAATAACGTGAAACGGATTCTCGCCCGAGGCATCGAGGCGCAGGACGACGAAATCCTTGCCCAAACTGCGCATGAAGTATCCGACCGGATGCATGGAGCCTTTCTTTTCCCAATATTCAGGCAACAGCACCTTCAGGCTCTTTTCATCCTTGACGGCGATGATGAGCATAGGAGTGGCGGAGTCCAGTCGTCCTTTGGTAAGGGTGTTGCGGAGGACTTCGCGGAAGCGCTCGAACTGCCCAGCAGCCCGCCGCGCCTGTTTGTCGCCTGCGTTACTGATGACGCGGAAATGCGGGCTGCGCACTTCGACCCAAGCTTCCGGCTTGTCGGCGGCAATGATCGGAACGCCACAGGCGAGAAGCACTGCGAGGGTTACCGCGCGCGGTAACATAAAGAGATGTGTAACCTATCCCTGCCTACCCGTCAACTGGGCAATTGATTCTCTCGACAGATATGGAACGCAGGAATTCAATCGAAGAGAGGCTACTGTTTGACTTCGATGGACACAATTTCCCGTGAGAGAGGCTCCGCGATGGAAACGCGGTAGCTGACTCTGGCGCGGAGACCGATGAGATGATTGCAGGGCTGGAAGTCTTTGGGGGGCTGCCAATCGGCGCCGTAGTATTCGATTGTAAGAAAATTAGAGGAATGGAGTCTGAATGTCGCCCCGCCATGTTCCAGGGTGAGATCGAGCGAGTTTCCGCCAGGACAGGTGGTGGAAATTACGTTCCCTTCGATGGCGACATTGGTTTCGCCAGGTGGCGCAGCGGGCTGCGCCGAATTCGTGGAGGGCTCCGTGCGCTGAAGGCGATGCTCTTCGAGGGTCTTCTGTTCAAGGGCGACTTGCGCTTCGTATTTTTTCCGCCGCGCCAAGAAATCCTGAAAATTGCGAATGCGTTCGGTGAATTCAGCGGCGGCAGTGCGGTCATCTTCAGTTTTTGCAACGGCGCCGACGCGCTGTGCAATCCGCTGTGCCTCGTCCACGCGTTCCATGCGCAACAAGACGTTTCCAACGGCGAGTTGATGGTGAAAGGCGCCCGGCTCGAGCGCGACCGCATGGCGAGCCAGGCGCAGGGCTTCTCCAAGGCGGGTGTCCTGCGTTGCGTATGCGAGTGCAAGCATCGAGTATGCGGCGGCGAACTCCGGGTTCAGCTCGATGGCGCGGCGGAGGTGCTTTTCGGTGGCGTCAAAATCACCAATGTCCTCGCCTTCTCGGGCCATGGCGAGCGCGTGATAGTAGTGCGCGAGGGCGTTGTGCGAGTCCAGCTCGACGGCATTCGCAAACCACTTTTCGGCGCCGGCGCGGTCGCCCTGGCGGAAGAGGAGGAAACCCATGCTCTCATTGGCGAGAGCAAGATCAGGACTGAGCCAGAGTGCGTCGGCGAGAAGCTTGCGGGCTTCGGAGAAGCGGTCGTTGTGCAGCAGGAAGTCCGCGCGGATGGCGAGTGACTCAGCCAGGGGAATTTCTCGAACAAAGTAGGAGGAATCGTCGGCGGCCGCACGCGGGGGCACCCGGAGAGCGGAATAGGTGCTCTGGTGGATGTAAGCATTCAGATTGCGGGCGAGAATGGCGAGGTCGCCGAAAGCGCGCGCAGCAGCCTCCGAGGGCGCAACGTCCTGCTCGCGCAAGCGGAGGAAATCGGCAATCTGCGGGCGGCGGGCACCCTCATCTGACATCATCAGAAAGTGCGTGAGGGCCCAAGACTGAGCGTAGAAAGCAGTCATCTTGGTTTCCTCGCTGTAGTACGGCGAGGAGAAGTCCACGGTAAGAAGGGTCTCGAGCGGAAGGAGTTGTGTTTTGCGCAGAAGAGACAACTTATCGATGTTGGAGACGCCCATGACGGCTTCGCGAGCATTGAAGATTGAATGACCGAAAAATTCGGCCAGGCCTTCGCCAAGCCAGAGTGGAACCACGCCGTAGTTGAGGCTCATCAGGTTGTGCGCATATTCGTGGTAAATAACGTGGTGGGGATTGTCACCGACCGCGTCCAGGCGAAGAGCCACGTAATCTTTTCCGAGGCCGCGAAGAAAGTAACCTGCGGGGCGGGCGGAGCTCTTCTTTTCCCAGTACTCCGGGAGCACCGATCTGAGCGTCTTCTCGTCCTTTACGGCGAGGATGACGAGGGGGGTGCCGGAGTCCACTCGCCACCCGGGCATGGCGGCGCGAAAGACCTCGCGGAATTGCTCGAACTGAGCATCTGTGCGGCGGGCGAGCTTCTCATCGGCGTTGCTGATGACGGCGAAGTGCGGGCTGCGGATTTCCAGCCAGCGCACGTTTTCTTCCGCAGCAGGGCAAAGGGCCGCAAAGGCAAGCACCAGCGTTGCGCAGGTGGTCCGGCGGAACATACTCCACTGTTAACCCAAGAGGGTGCATGCGTCAACTGAGGGCTGGCGCCTGGCGAACTTGCGCGCCCGGAAGTGACACACTACACTTCGTCCGCATGAGGAGGAACCTATGACGAAGCAAAAGACGGCAGTTACGCTGGCCGTGGTGCTGATTGCATTCGTGGTGCTTGCTCTGGCAAGTCCGCCGTCAAGCGTGGCGCCGCAAAAGCGGCAGGTGATCAATCTTCCAGGTCGAACCATTCAGGCACCGTTCAGCGACGGAATCCTGGTGGGCGACACTCTGTACCTGGCGGGACGCATTGGGCTCGACCCAAAAACAAATAAACCGCCGGAAGACCTCGAGCAAGAAGCGCGGCTGATTCTGGACGGGATGCAGTCCGTGCTGAAAGAGGCAGGCATGACCATGGACGACCTGGCCACGGTAACAGTGTATTGCCCGGACGTGTCGCTCTTCAACAAGTTCAATGGCGTTTACCGGACGTACTTCAAGAAAGATTTTCCGGCGCGGGCGTTTATCGGGTCGGGGCCGCTGCTGTTCGGGGCGCACTTTGAAGTGCAGGCCATCGCCGTGAAGCAATGAGGTGGGAGAAATTTCGCGCGCCGTGTTGATGTCCACACGTCTCAAAGCCGATCTGGCGCTGGCGTTCTGCACCGCCATCTGGGGAGCGACATTCCTGGTGGTGCAAGACGCCCTGCGCGACGCGTCCGTGTTGGCGTTTATTGCGCTGCGGTTCGCGCTGGCCGGGGTGCTGATGGCGGCGATCTTCCTCACGGACCTACGACGCTTAAGCCGCGCGGAGGTGCGCGCGGGAGTGCTGATCGGCCTGTTTCTGTTTCTCGGCTACGCATTCCAAACCAACGGGCTCCGCTTCACGACACCGTCAAAGGCTGGGTTTATTAACGGTTCAGGAGTCGTTCTGGTGCCGGTGCTCCTGGCGGTTTTCTGGGGCAGAAAAATTAACGGGTGGGTGTGGGGAGGAGCTGTCGCCGCATTTGCTGGACTGTACTTGATGAGCGTTCCCACGGGCGCAGGCGGGTGGGCCGCGTTGAATACCGGGGACATTTTGGTTTTCATAGCGGCGATCATTTGGGCGCTGCACATTATTCTGGTGGCGAAGTATTCGCCGCGGCACTCCATCGGCGCGCTGAGTTTTCTGCAAGTGGCGACCACAGCCGCTCTTGCAGCAGTAGCGATGCCGGTGTTTCACGCGTTGGGCTGGGAAACCATGCGCATGGAATGGACCAGCGGGCTCGCGTGGCGGCTGCTGGTGACGGCTGTTGGTTGTACAGCTCTGGGGTTTTCGGTGCAGGTTTGGGCGCAGCGGCATACCACACCGACGCACATCGCAATTCTATTCACTCTCGAGCCTGTGTTTGCCGCGTTGACTTCATTCATCGTGTTGCACGAACGTCTTGGGCCGCGGGCCCTAACCGGCGGAGGATTGATTCTCGCGGGGATTTTTCTAGCCGAACTCAAAGGCCCTACGCAAGCCGCCCCGGAATCGCCCGGACCGGTCAACGAAAGGAAGGAATTGGCATAAGCAACACGCGTTCCTATCAGCTGGATCGCGAATCGTGTTCTTACTTTTCGGCCTTGTAGAGGTCCACAGGCTCGAACATCTCTGGGACAGCGGGGTGGGATTTCTCAAAAGCAGAGATTTCAGACTCGTGCTGCAATGCCATGCCGATGTCGTCGAGGCCCTTTAGCAGGAATTCCTTGCGGAAGGGATCAATTTCGAACGTAAGGTGAAGGCCACTTGAATCGGAGACCGTTTGGCTGACGAGGTCTGCGGTGAGTCGGTAGTCGTTGTGAGCTTCAGTGCGGCGGAAAAGCTCGTCCACCACGTCTAAATCGAGCGTGATGGGTAGAATGCCGTTCTTAAAACAGTTGTTATAGAAGATGTCCGCGTAGCTGGGCGCGATGACGAGGCGAAAGCCGTAGTCGAGCACCCCCCAGGGCGCATGCTCGCGGCTTGAGCCGCAGCCGAAATTGGCGCGCGCCAGCAGGATCGAGGCGCCGCAAAAGCGCGGCTGGTTGAGCACAAAATCAGGATTCGGTGCGCCGCCTTCGAGATAGCGCCAGTCGTAAAAGAGCAACTTGCCGTAGCCTTCGCGCGTGAGCAGCTTGCAGAACTGCTTGGGAATCATCTGGTCGGTGTCCACATTGACGCGGTCGAGCGGCGCGACGAGGCCGGTGTGCTTAGTAAAGGGTTGCATGGTTGTCTGAATTCCCAGAGACCTGACTGAACTTCCTCTGATTCACTCCAGCCTATTCCGAACCAATCACTTTCCATTCCCGGATATCCACGAAGTGCCCGGCAATTGCCGCGGCGGCGGCCATGATCGGGCTGACCAGGTGCGTGCGGCTGGCACGGCCCTGGCGCCCTTCAAAATTGCGGTTCGACGTGCTCGCCGAACGCTCACCTGGCGGCAGTATGTCGTCGTTCATCCCGATGCACATGCTGCAACCGGCGTCGCGCCACTCGAACCCGGCGTCGATGAAGATGCGGTCAAGTCCCTCTGCTTCGGCCTGTGCTTTGACGACGCGCGAGCCCGGAACAACCAGTGCCTGCTTGATCGAATTGGAGACTTTCTTGCCAGCGACGACACGGGAAGCGGCGCGAAGATCTTCAATGCGCGAGTTCGTGCAGGAGCCGATAAAGACGCGGTCCACGGGAATGTCCATGATCGGCGTGCCCGGCCGGAGGGCCATGTACTCCAGCGCTTTTTCAGCACCGCTGCGCAGGACGGGGTCGGAGAATTGGCCGGGGTCCGGGACACGGCCGGTCACGTCAGTGACCATGCCCGGGTTAGTGCCCCATGTAACTTGCGGTGCAATTTGGGCTGCATCCAGCACAACCGTTGAGTTAAAGGTTGCGCCAGCATCGGAAGCCAGCGAAAGCCAGAAATCTGCCGAAGACTGAAAATCCTGGCCGCGCGGCACGAAGGGCCGTCCTTCGAGATAGCTGACGGTCTTCTGGTCGGGTGGAACCATGCCCGCGCGGGCGCCGGCCTCGATGGTCATATTGCAGACGGTCATACGGCCTTCCATGGACAGTGCGCGGATGGCGTCGCCACCATACTCGATCACATGGCCGGTGCCGCCGGCGATCCCGATTTTTCCGATGATTGCGAGAATGATGTCCTTGGCGGTGACGCCGCTGGGGCGTTTGCCGTCCACGCGGACGAGCATTGTCTTGGAGCCGAACTGCTGCAGGCATTGTGTCGCCAGTACGTGCTCGATTTCGCTGGCGCCGATCCCGAAGGACAGCGCGCCGAGGGCGCCGTGCGTAGAGGTGTGGCTGTCTCCGCAAACAATGGTCTGGCCGGGCTGGCTAATGCCCAGCTCCGGGCCAACCACGTGCACGATGCCCTGGTTGCGGCTGTGCATGTCAAAAAGGCGGATACCCGTCTCACGGGCGTTTTGCCAGAGGGCATCGAATTGGCCCTTTGCGCTTTGGTCAAGGATGGGCAACTGCCGGTCCTTTGTGGAGACAGAATGGTCCATCATGGCAAAAGTGAGGTCCGGACGGCGGACTTTGCGCCCGGCGGCTTTCAGGCCAGCAAATGCCTGCGGGGAAGTGCCTTCGTGGATGAGGTGGCGATCGATGTATATCAGCGCGGGGTGTCCAGGAGTTTGATGCACCAGATGGGCTTGCCAGATTTTTTCGTACAGTGTGCGCGGCGACATTGGTCTCCCATAGGTATTCTAGCAAGCCACTTCGAATTCGCAACCGGCATTGTTTCCTACTGCGTTTCTGCAGTCTCATCGCACAGAAGCAACGCAAAGCAACAAATCCAGCGTCGAACTAGGAGTGACCGGAGCGCTGGGCCGGCCTTGCTCACAGGGGCGAACGAAGCGCGTCTAAGAGCAGAGAAGCACATCAAAAGTGCTATACTAGAATGACCTGAGAATTCAGGAGAAGAGGGAAAGACAGATGCAAACGCGGAATTGGTTTGATTGGGCAAAGCAAAGAAAACTGGGCGCTCTGATTTTTGTGACTCTGACGCTCGCGGTGGGGATCCTGATCGGCACCGTGGTGAGCGGGCGAGTGAGCGCCACGCGAGGGCAGGGGGCAGACGCCGGCGCGGCGCTGCTAGCGGTGCCAAGCCCCGTGCAGCTTTCCAGCGCATTCGCATCAATCTCCGATAAATTGGAGCCGGCAGTGGTGAACATTTCGACGACGCAGATCGCCCCGCCGCGCCGTACGCCGCAGCGCCGTGGGACGCCTCAGCAGCAGGATCCCTTCCAGGACTTTTTCGACCGCTTTTTCGACGGGCAGGACCAGGGTCAGCAGCATCCGGAGCGGAGCCTGGGCTCGGGCGTTGTGGTAGACAAGAAGGGATTCATCCTTACGAACAACCACGTAGTGGATCGAGCCTCCAAAATCCAGGTGAAGTTGAACGGGGATCGTACAAATTACACGGCAAAGGTGGTTGGAACCGACGAAGAAACCGACCTTGCGATTATCAAGATCGAAGTGGACCACGACCTGCCCACGGCCAAACTGGGGAATTCGGATTCCGTAAAGGTAGGTGATTGGGTGCTGGCGTTCGGTAGCCCGTTCGGGCTGGAAGCCACGGTGACCGCCGGGATCGTTAGCGCGAAAGACCGCGCCAACATCCAGGGCAGCCAGCAATTCCAGCGATTCATCCAGACCGACGCGGCGATTAACCCCGGTAATTCGGGCGGGCCCTTGGTGAACATGGCCGGAGAAGTCATCGGCATCAACACAGCGATCTATACCGGCAGCCGCGGCAATGAGGGCATCGGTTTCGCCATGCCGTCCAATACGGCGGTGGGCGTGTACAACCAGCTGGTGCAGCACGGAAAGGTGACTCGCGGGTCCATCGGCATTACGTTTACCGAAGAACGCAGTAGTAACCCGGTGACGCTAAAGGAACTGGGCGCGCCATACGGAATCATCATTGAATCCGTCGAAGCGACCGCTCCGGCTGCGAAGGCAGGGCTTCTGCCGGGCGACGTGATCACGGAGGTGAATGGACAGGCAGTTCGCTCTGGCACAGACTTGGTGAACCCGATCGCGCAGACGCCGGTAGGGCAGAAAGTGAAGTTGTCGTATGTTCGCGACCGGCAAAAGCATGAAGTGACCGTCGCCGTGGAGGATCGCACCAAGATCTTCCCGCGCGGAACGGCGCGCAATGACCAGCCCGATGAAAACGGACCTGGCGAATTCGGCCTGCGGGTGGAAGAGCTCACGCCCGAGCTGAACCGGAGACTGGGCATCGAGAACAAAAAGGGAGTGATTGTCACGCAAGTGGAACCAGCGAGTTTCGCGGAGGACCTTGGCTTCCAGCCGCGGGACATCATCATGGAAGTGAACCGCGAGCCGGTGGCCAGCATCGCAGAGTACCGCGCGGCAGTGGGCAAACTGAAGCCCGGCCAGAACGTCATTTTCAAGGTGCTGCGAAGCGGCGGAGGCGATCGCTGGTTGATGCCATATTTGTCTGGCGTGGTGCCGAGTCCGCAATAAACCGTGTTGATGCCAAACGCACGGCCGGCAATTGCAATGATTCTAGTGGCGGCGCTCCTTGCGGGCGCCGCTCCGATTTATTTTTCAGGCCAAGCGCCGCAGCCAAAAACACCTCCGGCAACAAAGCAGTCCGCCCCGACAAAACAAGCCGGCAAAGCCACGAAAAAAAAGAGGACGCCGCGCCCGCGAGCGCAGACCGCCCCCACGGCGGAGCGCATTCGGGAAATACAAACGGCGCTGGGGCAAAGAGGATTCTTCGGTGGCGAGCCGAACGGCAAGTGGGATGCACGATCCGTGGACGCCATGAAGAAATTCCAGGAAGCAAACGGGTTCACGGCAACGGGAAAGTTCGACGCGAAGTCGCTTCAAAAGCTGGGACTGGGATCCGATGTGGCAGGCGCAGCGGCGCCCCGGCCTCCAGCGAACGAACCGGAGCCTTAGTCTCCAAGAAAGTAATCCGCACGCAAATTAGCTTGTCTTATTTGGCTAGGAAATCACAGACAGATTCAGAGCCTTGCCCGGATTCACCGCACGCGAAGTGTCGGGAATTGAAATTTCTGCTAAAATGCGGTCTGAAGTCGCCGCACTAGTTCATGTTCATTTCCAGGAGGAATTATGGCTACGCTAACCATCCCCAAAGTCCATAAGAACTTCATCAACGGCGAATGGGTTGAATCGCGCTCGGGCAAAGCGTTTGAGAACCGCAACCCGGCCAACACCGACGATTGCATCGGAATGTTTCCTCTGGCCACGGAAGAAGACGTCAATGCCGCGGTGGAAGCAGCGAAGGAAGCATTCAAGAGCTGGCGGCTGGTGCCGGCGCCGAAGCGCGCGGAGATTCTCTTCCGCGCGGCGGAGATCCTGGTGAAGCGCAAGGAAGACTTTGCGCGCGACATGACACGGGAAATGGGGAAGGTTCTGGCGGAAACGCGCGGCGACGTCCAGGAAGCGATCGACATGACCTATTACATGGCTGGCGAGGGCCGGCGGCAGTTCGGGCAGACCACGCCTTCAGAGCTGCCCAACAAGTTTGCGATGTGCATCCGGCAGCCGATCGGCGTGTGCTCGATGATCACGCCGTGGAATTTTCCGATGGCCATTCCATCGTGGAAGGTCATGCCGGCGCTGATTCTGGGGAACACTGTGCTGCTGAAGCCGGCGTCGGACACTCCGCACTCCGCGTACAACCTGGTACAGGCCTTGACGGAGGCGGGCATTCCGCGTGGAGTGATCAACCTGATCACCGGCTCGGGCGGCAAAGTGGGCAGCCCGATGATGACTCATAAAGATGTGAAGCTGGTGAGCTTCACCGGCTCAACGGAGATCGGACGCGTGGTCAGCCAGTCGTGCGCGACAGACTTCAAGCCGTGCCAGCTCGAAATGGGCGGCAAGAACATGATCATGGTGATGGACGATGCCAACCTGGACCTGGCGGTGGACGGCTGCATCTGGGGCGGGTTCGGTACGACCGGGCAACGATGCACGGCGACAAGCCGCGTAGCAGTGCACAAAAAAGTGTACAAGGAATTCGTCGACCGCTACGCAGCTAGGGCCAAAGCACTCAAGGTGGGTGACGGACTCGATCCCACAACCGAGATGGGGCCGTGCGTGAGCGAATCGCAACTCAAGACGGTAATTGAGTATGTCGAGATTGGCAGAAACGAAGGCGCGAAGCTGGTGGCAGGCGGGCACCGCCTCGAAGGCGGCACATACGCAAAGGGCTGGTTCCACGAGCCGACCATCTTTGTGGATTGCGACCCGAAATCGCGGCTCATGCAGGAAGAAATCTTCGGGCCGGTGGTAAGCGTGACAGCGGTGGACGATCTCGACCAGGCCATCGAAGTGTGCAATGGCACCGTGTACGGGCTTTCGTCTTCCATCTACACGCGAAATGTGAACAACGCCTTCCGGGCGATGCGCGATGTGCACACTGGAATTGTCTATGTGAACGCCCCGACTATTGGAGCGGAGACGCACCTGCCTTTCGGCGGGGTAAAGCAGACGGGCAACGGGCACCGCGAGGCGTCCGTGGCGTGCCTGGAGTTTTACTCGGAATGGAAGACGCTGTATATCGACTACTCCGACCGGTTGCAGCGCGCGCAAATTGACACGGGCGGATTCGGAGCGACGAACGATTAGGAATGTCGTCTCGCGTACGGGCGCATTCTGTGCGTCCCGTCCAATGCTTGCTTGAATTCACAGTGTGACTTTCGCATTGCAGCATTGTCGCGCGCGGTTGACGCGCTCAAAGAGCCCGACTACAATCCATTTTTGAGGCAAATATGCGTTCGGTGGCACTCAACGACAAACGCAACCGACAGATCCTTGCGGATATCGTGCGCACGTACATCGAGACGGGGGAGCCTGTTTCTTCGCGCTCGATTTCGCGGCGGTCGCCAGAGGCGCTGAGCCCGGCGACGATCCGCAATGTGATGTCGGATCTCGAGGACGATGGATACCTTTTCCAGCCACACACGTCCGCAGGGCGCGTGCCCACGGCCACGGCCTACCGCTTCTTCGTCCAGGAAATCGGCACGCAGGCCACGCTGAGCGCGGAGGATCAGACGTACATCCGCGGTGAACTGGATGCGGCCCAAACACCCAACGAAATCATGGAGCGAGCAAGCCACGTACTGGCCACGATGTCGCACGGGCTGGGCATTGTGGTGTCGCCGCCGATGGCGAAATCCGTGCTCGAGCACATCCGCTTTCTGGCGCTGCCGGAAGGCCGGCTGCTCGTGGTGCTCATTTCTCGGCATGGAATGACGCGGGACAAGTTGATGCATCCGGAGCAGACGTTTACGCAGCCGGAACTGGACCGCACAGCCGAATACCTGAACCAGAATTTCGCGGGGCTGACGCTGGACGCCATCCGCGTAGAGCTTCTGGCGCGGCTGGCGCAAGAGCATGAGCGGTATGACAAATTGGCGAGCACAGCCCTGTTGTTATGCGATCCCGAGGTGCTGGGCGAGGACACGCGCGCGCAGGTGTTCGTCGGGGGCGCAGCGCAGATTGCCACTTCGCCGGAATTTACCGACACGGACCAATTGCGCGAACTGCTGGGGGCGATCGAGGAAAAGCGCATGCTGGTCACATTGTTGACTAGTTGCATTGAAGGGCCGGAACCCGTGCAAGTACAGATCGGCATCAAGGAGATCGAAAATGCCGGGGCGCACCTGTCGTTGATCAGCGCTCCGTACGCGGTGCGCGACTCTGTGCAAGGATCGCTGGGGGTGCTGGGCCCGATGCGCATGCAGTACGAACGCGCGATCACGGCCGTTGCCTACGTAGCACAACTTTTCAGCAAGCAATTGAGCAGGAGCGACCAGTCGTGAGTTTTCAGGATAGGAAAAAGCGGGGAAAAAGCCAGGAGTCTGAAGATCCCGTTGCGGTGGGCGCCCCAACGGAAAAGATTGGGGGGGATGAAGCGGCGGCGGGCGGGACGGAGATGCTCGTGCGGCTGCAAATGGAACGGGATGATCTGGAGGCAAAGTACAGCGCAGCCGTGCGTCAGCTTGCGGACCTGGACAACGCGCGAAAGAGAATCGAGCGCGAGCGAAGGGAAGATTCTGCGCGGGTCGCTGCGCGCGTCATCGAGCCGATCCTGCCGGTCCTGGACGGCTTTGAGCGGGCGCTGGCTGCACATTCGGATCCGGAATACGAGGAATATAGAAGGGGTTTTGAGATCATTTACCGGCAATTGCTGGAAGCGCTGGAGCGATTGGGTCTCGAACGCATCGAAGCAATGGGCCGTACATTTGACCCGCACGTGCACCAGGCAGTCGAACGGATAGAGTCGTTGGAGCACGAGGATGGCACAGTGGTCGAAGACCTGCGGCACGGCTACAAGGTGCGAGAGCGCGTGCTGCGGCCCGCGCTGGTGCGCGTGGCGTTCCGGCCGGCGCCAGGGCCCGCGGACGCGGATTCCCGAGTGAACTGAGGACGGCGAATTGGCCCACAAGAAAGATTTCTATGACGTCCTGGGCGTGAACCGCACTGCCGGCGAGGACGAAATCAAGAGCGCCTACCGCAAGGCGGCGCTGAAATATCATCCGGACCGCAATCCCTCCGACAAGGCCCACGCCGAAGAAAAATTCCGCGACGCCACGGAAGCTTACAGCGTGCTTTCCGACGCGCAAAAGCGCGCAGCGTACGACCGCTACGGCCTGGCAGGAGTGACCGGTGGCGGGTTTGAACAGACAGGATTTGACCGCTCCATCTTTGAAGAGTTCAATGACATCTTCGGCGATTTCTTTGGTGTCGAGGATCTTTTCGGCGGAGGAGGAGCACGCGGCGGGCGGCGCCGCACACGCGCGCACCGCGGCAGCGACCTGCGGTATGACATGACGCTCTCGTTCGAGGAAGCGGCGAACGGGATGCAAACGAAGATCAAAATTCCCGCGACGGATATTTGCGAAGCGTGCAAGGGCACGGGCGCAAAGCCGGGAACCTCGCCGATTGCGTGCCAGACCTGTGGCGGGCACGGGCAGGTGCACTACCAGCAAGGTTTCTTCACCATCACGCGCACTTGTCCTTCTTGTCAAGGCGCCGGGAAAATTGTCCGCGAGGCGTGCAAGGTGTGCCAGGGCGATGGACGCGTGGAGCGCGAACGGACGCTGGAGCTGCGCATCCCGCCGGGCGTGGATTCACAGACGCGGCTGCGCATTACGGGCGAAGGCGAGCCGGGAATCAACGGCGGGCCGCCCGGCGACCTCTACGTGATCCTCGAAGTGCGCGAGCATCCGTTTTTCGAGCGGCGCAATTCGGACTTGTATTGCACAATTCCGATTAATTTTGCTCAAGCGGCATTGGGGGCGGAAATCCTGGTGCCGACGCTGGCCGAGGAAGAAAATCTTCACATACCCGAAGGCACGCAGACGGGTTCGATTTTTCGGCTGAAGGGTAAGGGGCTGCCCGACCCGAACAGCGGCACGAAGGGCGACCTCTACGTCAACATCCGCCTGGCGACTCCGGCAAAGCTCACGCGAGAGCAGAAGCGGCTTTTGCAGGAATTGGGACAAACGCTTCCGCAGGAGAGCCGGCCCGCGCAGCGCAATTCGTCGATTTTTGAAAAGGTAAAAGATATTTTCGGATAAGAGAAGTGCTCTGTCTTTGGTCGACGGTATCTGCGAACATACCACTACAGTCCAGCAGTCTTCTAAGGAACTCTTGGCGCCCTCGTCGTTGTACAATTCCGGCGCGAGCGAATCAAATCATGCGCAGGCGATTTTTTGTCGAACATTTGCATGGGGCAACAGCTTTGCTCAAGGGCGAGGCAGCGCATCACTTGGGGCGCGTGTTGCGGGCCGAGCCTGGGCAGATGTACGAGTTAAGTGATGGCAAGGTGGCTTGGCTGGGACGTGTGGAGCGCGTCGGGCGGGATGCGGTGGAGTTTGCGTTGTTGGAAGAATTGACCGCGCCGGCGGTGCGGCTGCACCTGACCCTGCTGCTGGCCATTGTAAAATTCGACCGCTTCGAATGGGCGCTGGAGAAAGCGACGGAACTGGGCGTAAGCGAAATCGTCCCGCTCGCGGCAGGGCGCAGCGAAAAAGGATTGCTTGCAGCAGCGGAGAAGCGCGCAAAGCGCTGGGAAAAGATTCTGCTGGAGTCGGCCCAGCAAGCGCGACGCCTGGCGCCGCCGGTTTTGTGTCCGGCGGTGCGCCCGGGGCAGGCTTTCAGTGCGGTCGCAAAAGGGAATGGCGTACTACTCTTGCTCAGTGAGCGTGCAGACGCGTCGCCCTTACGAGTGGTATTGGAAGGGAGGAGCGGCAACTCTGCGGGATTGGCGATTGGGCCGGAGGGCGGTTGGACAGATGATGAACTCTCTGCGGCGGGAGCAGCGGGCTTTCTTGGCGCATCGCTCGGACAAAATATCTTGAGGACGGAGACAGCGGTGGCGGCGGCCCTGGCGATTCTCAACTATGCGCTTGGTGAATGATGGCGGCTGTTCTAGGATAGGCGACGTGATGCGGCGATTTCTCAGCCTCGCTTTTCTCTCTTGCCTCGTCTGCCTGCCGGCCATCGCCCAGAATCGTCCGTTGCGCACCGTGGATGCCGAAACGGTTCCAGCGGGAACTGTGCGCGTACAGGTGGGGTTTGACTTTCTTCAAGAAGTAGATTTCCCGCTATCCGGCTTGTCTGGTGATCTCACCTCCGTGGGCGTGGTGCAGATCCGCATGGGCGTGGGCAAAATCGCGGAGGTGCAACTGGAAGGCGCGGTTCACCATTTCCTCGACGTGAAAAGGCAAGTGGGAGCATTCGTGACGCCGGTGCTGACAGGGCCGAATTCGACGCACGACGTCGGCGATTTTTCCATTGCCACCAAAATTCGCCTGATTTCCGAGACGAAAAAGCGACCGGCAGTGGGATTTCGCTTCGGCTACCAAATGCCCAACTCGGACCAGTCGCGCGGGATCGGGTCGAACACGTCCAACATTTTCGCGGAGTTCATCCTGCAAAAGCACTTTGGGAAACTGAACTTGATGGGAAACGCCGGCGTGGCGATCTTGCAGGCGCCGGCAACGACCTTCACGCAAAATGACGTGATTACGTTCGGCGCAGGGTTCATCTATGCGGCGCACCGCAGGGTGAATGTGGTCGGGGAAGTGGCCGGCTACCAGAGCACGCGGAAGGCGTCGGCGAGCTTGGTGGGAACCGAGAGCCGTTCGCATGGGCGCGTTGGTTTGCAGATTCAGGCTGGCGGATTCCAGTGGGACGTGGCCGGAATTGCCGGGTTGACGAAAAACAGCCCGCGCAGCGGATTTACGTTTGGAATCAGCAAGGATTTCCGGTTGTTTGATTACGGCGCAATCAAGTAGGGGTTCTTAGTCTTGACCCGCTCCTCAGTAATTCCTGCCTTTGAAAGCAGCCATCCATACACAATCGATACGAGCCGAAATGATCCAGCAAACCGTTAGGGCAGGAAGCGCCATCCAAGTGTTTGCGGCGCAACTGACGAATGTGAACGTAGGCGATTACTGCAAGAAGCGCAGTGGAAAGCATTGGCGGATGCCCGCACCTGTGGTATAAAAGAACGACTTAGCTCGCGCAATGGAAGAACCCATCAACAGCAACCTGCTACCCAAAGCGCCGGGGTCGTCTTTCTCGGCGATCCGCGCCGCGGTGATGAATTGGACGCGCGACCTGCTCATCGCGCTGGGCCTCGCCGCGGTGATTATTGTGTTCCTCTACCAGCCGGTGAAGGTGGAAGGCACGAGCATGTCTCCGCTGCTGACCGATCAGGAGCGCATTTTCATCAATAAATTTGTGTACCGTTTCGAGCCGATCCAGCGCGGCGACGTGGTGGTGTTCTGGTATCCGCTGGACCGCTCGAAGTCGTTCATCAAACGCGTGATTGCGCTTTCCGGGGACACCGTGGAGGTCCGGCAGGGGCGCGTGGTGGTAAACGGCAAGGAATTGGACGAGCCGTACGTGCCGGCGCAGTTCGCCGACCGCAGCTCGCTGAGTCTGACTCGCGTTCCCGACGGCTCGTTCTTTGTGCTCGGCGACCACCGCAACAGCTCGAACGACTCGCGCGTGTTCGGGCCGGTGCCGGGACAATTTATTTACGGGAAAGCAGTGTTTGTATACTGGCCCGTGGAGCGCTTTGGCGCGCTGCCGGCATTCAGTAGTGATCTGCAATGATGCCACTCGGAGGACAACCTGAGGCTCAACGGAACCCCCGCGATTCTCGCGCTCGAGGACGGGCGCGTATTTAACGGGCACGCGGCGGGCGCTCGTGCCCGTCGCGGCGGCGAAGTCGTTTTTAATACCAGCCTCACCGGCTACCAGGAAGTTTTCACCGACCCCAGCTATTCCGGCCAGATCGTCTGTCTTACTTATCCTCACATTGGAAACGTCGGCACAAATTTGGATGATGAGGAATCGCCGCGCCCGTACATCGAATCGCTCATTGTGCGCGAATTCTCGCAGCTCGCGTCGAACTACCGCTCGACGGAAACGGCGCAGGCGTACCTCGAGCGTCACGGCATTCCCGTCATTTGGGACATCGACACGCGCGCGCTGGTGCGGCACCTGCGCACAGTCGGCGCGCTGCGCGGCGTAGTGTGCACGGACGGGACACCTGCGGCGAAGTTGATCGAAGAGGCGCGGGCGCTGCCCACCATGGCCGGACTCGAACTAGCCAGCCGCGTAAGCTGCGACATCGCGTATGCCTGGAAGCAAGGCTCGGTGGAAATCGCCGCGGCCGCGGCTGGCGGAGCAATCTCGCCAGCGCACCGCGCGGACCAGCCATCACTTTTTTCGCCTTCCACTGCAAGGGTCACCGGAAGGACTCCAAATGCGGAGGCGCGCCGATTCAGCGTGGTGGCCTACGACTTCGGCATTAAGCAAAACATTCTCCGTCTTCTGGTGGACCACAATTGTGACGTTCGTGTGGTGCCGGCGAAGACTTCTGCGGAAGATGTGCTGGCGCTGAATCCCAACGGGGTTTTTCTCTCCAATGGCCCGGGCGATCCTGAACCCGCGACGTTCGCCATCGAAAGCATCCGCAAGCTGCTGGGACGCGTGCCGATCTTTGGCATCTGCCTGGGGCACCAACTCTGCGGACTTGCGCTCGGCGGCCGCACATACAAACTCAAATTCGGACACCACGGCTCCAATCATCCGGTGAAGAACCTGCGGACCGAAAAAATCGAAATTACCGCGCAGAATCACGGCTTCGTGGTGGACCCGGAGTCGCTGCCGTCAAGCGACGTGGAGATTACCCACGTCAACTTGAACGACCAGACAAACGAGGGCATGCGACACCGGTCCCTGCCGCTCTTCAGCGTGCAGTACCACCCGGAAGCGTCGCCTGGGCCGCATGATTCGCGATACTTGTTCCGCGACTTTGTCGCAATGATGGCGGGAGGGATGTCGTAATGCCACGTCGGGACGACATCCATAAGATACTGATCATCGGCTCGGGGCCGATCGTGATCGGGCAGGCGTGCGAGTTCGACTACTCGGGGACGCAGGCGTGCAAGGCGCTGCGCGCGGAGGGCTACGAGGTGGTGCTGGTGAACTCGAACCCCGCGACGATCATGACCGACCCGGACCTTGCGCAACGCACGTACATCGAGCCATTGCGCGCGGAGTACATCGAGCAAATCCTCGCCCAGGAGCGGCCAGACGCGGTGCTGCCCACAGTCGGCGGGCAGACCGGGCTGAACCTGGCGGTGGAACTGGCCGAAGCGGGCATCCTCGAAAAGTACGGCGCGAAGCTGATTGGCGCGTCGCTGAAAGCAATCAAAATTGCCGAGGACCGGCTGCTGTTCAAGGACGCGTGCCGCCGCATCGGGCTGGAGGTACCGAACTCGGCAGTGGTGAGCAATGCGAAAGACGCGATTCGCCTCGCGGACGAGCTGGGCTATCCGATTGTGATTCGGCCGTCGTTCACGCTGGGCGGGACGGGCGGGTCCATCGCGTACAACCACGAAGAATTCACGGATGCAATTGCGCGCGCACTCGAGGCCAGCCCCGTGCACGAAGCGTTGATTGAGGAATCCGTGCTGGGGTGGAAGGAGTTCGAGCTGGAAGTGATGCGCGACCACCGCGACAACTTCGTCGTGATCTGCTCCATCGAAAACTTCGACCCTATGGGCATCCACACCGGCGACTCCATCACCGTGGCGCCGGCGCAGACGCTCACCGACAAGGAATATCAGATCATGCGCGATGCAGCGGCCGCGGTGATCCGCGAGGTCGGCGTCGAGACGGGCGGGTCCAACATTCAGTTTGCCATCCATCCCGAAGACGGCCGCATGGTGGTGATCGAGATGAACCCGCGCGTTTCGCGCAGCTCGGCGCTGGCCAGCAAAGCTACGGGATTTCCAATCGCAAAAATCGCCGCCAAACTGGCCGTGGGCTTCACGCTGGACGAAATCCCCAACGACATCACGCAAAAGACGCCATCGTGCTTCGAGCCGTCCATTGACTACGTGGTGGTGAAAATTCCGAGGTGGCAGTTCGAGAAATTCCCCGGGTCGGATTCGACGCTGGGCACGCAGATGAAGTCGGTCGGCGAAGTGATGGCCATCGGGCGTACCTTCAAAGAAGCGTTGCAGAAGGGCGTCCGCGCGCTCGAGCCGCACACGCCGTGGCGCGCGCCGGCGGAGGTGACTCCAGCGCTCCTGCGGGAGAAGCTAACCACGCCGCGGCCGGACCGCATCCACTGGCTGTTTGCGGCCCTGGAACATGGGTTGCCGGTGGCGGAAGTGTGCAGCCTCACCAAAATGGACCCGTGGTTCATTCAGCAGCTCGATGAAATCTCCGCGGTCGGCAAGCGCGCAGCGGGAGTGACACTGGAGACGGCATCGCGGGAGCTTGTGCGGGAAGCCAAGCGTACGGGATTCAGCGACGAGCAATTGGCTCGGATCTGGGGGACAACCGCGGCGGCAGTGCGTCTCGCGCGCGGGAAGCTGCAGATTGCGCCGGTATTCAAGCGCGTGGACACCTGCGCGGCGGAATTCGAATCGTACACGCCGTATCTTTACTCGACGTACGAAGAGGAAGATGAGGCGAACGTGGATGCGCGGCCCAAGGTGGTGATCCTGGGCAGCGGGCCGAATCGCATCGGGCAGGGCATCGAGTTCGATTACTGCTGCTGCCACGCATCCTTTGCGCTGAAAGAGGACGGCTACGAAACGGTGATGGTGAATTGCAATCCGGAAACTGTTTCCACGGATTACGACACGTCCGACCGGCTCTACTTTGAGCCGCTGACGCTCGAGGACGTGCTGGCCGTGGTGGAGCGCGAAAGGCCGTGCGGGGTGATTGTGCAGTTTGGCGGGCAGACGCCGCTCAATCTGGCGATGGAACTAAAGCGCAACGGGGTGCCGATCCTGGGAACGACGCCAGAATGCATTGACCTCGCGGAAGACCGGCGGCGCTTTGGGCGGTTGCTGGAAGAGCTGAGTATCCCGCAGCCGCGGAATGGCACGGCGCTGGTGCCAGAGGAGGCGGTGCGCCTGGCCGAGGAAATCGGTATGCCGGTGCTGGTGCGTCCGAGTTACGTGCTGGGCGGGCGCGCGATGGTGATTGCGTACGACGCGGAAACGGTGCGGAACTACGTGGCGCAGGCGGCGCTGATGGGCTCCGCGCGTCCAGTGCTGATCGACAAGTTTTTGGAAGACGCAACCGAAGTCGATGTGGACGCGCTGTGCGATGGCGAAACGGTGGTCATCGGCGGCATCATGGAGCACATCGAAGAGGCGGGAATTCATTCTGGCGACTCTTCGTGCGTACTGCCGGCGGTGAGCCTGAAGCCAGAGGTGCTGAAACGCATTCGGGAGTACACCGAGCGGCTGGCCATGGCCCTAAACGTGGTCGGGCTGATGAACGTGCAGTACGCGATCCAGCATGAAACCGTGTACGTGCTGGAGGTGAACCCGCGGGCTTCGCGCACGGTGCCCTACGTAAGTAAAGCGACAGGTGTGCCGCTGGCCAAAGTGGCGGCGCGGTTGATGGCAGGGAAAAAGCTCGCGGAAATGGACCTGCCGCTGGTGAAGACCAATGGCGTCGCGGAAATTCCCATCCGCGAATATTACGCGGTGAAGTCGCCGGTGTTTCCGTTCAACAAATTCCGTGGCGTGGATACCATCCTCGGGCCGGAAATGCGCTCCACCGGAGAAGTGATGGGCGTGGCGGCGACCTTTGGCGAAGCGTTTGCCAAGGCGCAGCTTGCGGCGGGCATCCGCCTGCCGCGCGGGGGCACGGCGTTCATTAGCGTGAACGAGCGGGACAAACGCACCATTGCCCCGCTGGCGAAGGAACTCGAGTCGCTGGGCTTCACGTTGATCGCCACGCGCGGCACCACGGCGGCGCTGCGCGCGGCGGGAGTAACTGTCGAGCCGGTGTTCAAGGTGAACGAGGGACGGCCGAACATCGTGGACCTGATCAAAACCGGGAAAGTGGATCTGATCATCAATACGCCGCTGGGCCGGGAATCGTTTTTCGACGAGAAGGCCATCCGCAGCGCGGCGATCCGCTACAACATTCCGTGCATTACCACGCTTTCGGCGGGACAGGCAGTGGCGCAGGGAATCCGCGCGCTGCAGCAACGCGGCGTGAGCGTCACGGCATTGCAGGACCTGCATGCGGGAAAACCGATTACGTCGGGCGCATCCGCGGGGGATTGAGCTAGAATGCGGGCATGAAACTCCACGGCATATTTCCTCCCTTAACAACTCCCTTCAACCAGGACGGCTCACTGGCGCTTGATCGTCTGCGGGAAAACATTTCGCGTTACAACGGAACCGGCGTGGCGGGCTACGTAGTGATCGGCTCGACCGGCGAATCGGTGCTGCTCAGCCGTGCGGAAATCGAGCAGGTGTGGGCAGCCGCGCGCGAAGCTGCGGGAAGCGAAAAGATTCTCATTGCCGGGACGGGCGTGGACTCGACGGCGGAAACCATTGCGCAAACGAATCGCGCCGCCGAGCTGGGCTACCACGTGGCGCTGGTGAAGACGCCGTACTACTACAAAGCGCAGATGACGGCTGAAGTCCACGCAGAGCACTACTTGCGCGTGGCAGACGCGGCGCGAATCCCGCTGCTGATTTATTCTGTGCCCCAGTTCACCGGAGTAGCAGTGGAAGCGCCGCTGGTGGCGCGTCTGGCGCAGCACCCCAATATCATAGGCATCAAGGAAAGCTCCGGCGTGATGCAGCGCGTGGGAGAGATCATCCACCTTGCGCCGGCGGGCTTCCAGACTCTGGTGGGTTCTGCCACGACGTTTTATCCCTCCATGGCGCTGGGCGCAGTGGGCGGAATCCTGGCCGCCGCCGACTTTTTACCGGAGCTTTGCGTGGCACTCTATGACGCGTGCATAGCGGGCGATCACGCCCTCGCGCGAAAACTGCAAGCGCGCCTGCTGGAGCCGACTATCACCCTAGTGGCCAAGCTAGGCATCTCTGGCGTGAAGTACGCGATGGACCGCGCAGGTTACTACGGCGGCCCGGCGCGGCGCCCGCTGCTTCCGTTGAATGAAGCGCAGAAGCAGGAAGCGGAGCTCGTGCTGGATGAAGTTATCGGGGCGGGGAAGAGCGCGGACTGACCAAAACACGAGTCAGCTGCCAGGCTTACTTTGGATGGGTTTCAGGGGCACGGAAACGGTGCCAATCGACCCGGAACGTGCATCCCGAACAATTATTCGCAACAGATCACTAGTAGTAGAAACGTCGAGCGTGCGGGTGAACGTGATCCCATCTCTTTCCAGTTGGTCGTGAGTTTCAGGCGCAAGATTCATGACCAGACTTTTCGAGCTGCTGGAGACAATTTGTCCATCGAAAGTTCGCTGCGAAAAAAGAAAATCCAAAGTCCCGACCCAACGGCCATCCTGCAGGACTAGATTGATGTCACGGGGATCGATGCCCAGGCTCAGCTTCAGAGATCGCGCGGCGGCGTTTGGAATTTCGTCGACGCGAACTGTCAAACCCACGGTGGTCGACTCCAGCGGACTGCGTGCCGCGTCGTTCAGTACGGCGAGCAGATCCCTCTCCGCTAATTGGGGTTCTGCCCCCGCATAATAGCCTTTGCGAAACCTAACGCGTACACCGGGCCGATTGACCTTTACGTTCAGTCCCACGAAACGGCCGTCCCATTTTCCGTGCACCGGGTAGTAACCAAGCACATAGCTCACACGCGAGTCTTCGATAGCGCTGCGCACCGCCCGGTCGATGTCGTTGCGGTTGTAATATGCCTTGCCGCCGGTTTTTTCGGCAAGGAGCTGCATGGTGTCAATGTTGGAGCCAAGGGTGTTCAGCGATGTCATCAGCGGAGGAGGAATACCTCTTCCGCTCACCGCGCCTGTGCGGCTGGGATTGGAATTAGGGGGAAACGCGCCGATCAGGCCGCGCGCATCCACGGGATAGACGGCGACGTTGGCGTTGCTGAGCGCGCGCGCCGCCTTTTCTGTTTCCGTGTAGAAATTGCGGCGGTCCGGCGAAAGATTGTAACGGGAGGGCTCCGCGTCCATCCCGTAGGCGATGGGGAAGCTGGCGGATACCCATATGAGATTCTTGCGGCCGGGAAAACGCGCCAAGTGCCCGGCAACGGCCTCCAGCGCGCGGCTGGTATTGATGGCGCGGTCCACGAGGTAGAAATTCGCCACGCGATTGTTGGCTTCGTTGAGGAATTCATCCAGCTCGGCCATGCCTGTGCCCGCCGGCTCAGGCTCGGAGGCCCCCACTTCGTGCCCAAGACGACCACGATACCTTTTCAAAGCCGCAATCAGAGCCGCTGAATTGCTGCTGAAATCGTGCAGCACGCGAATCTCCCCGCGTCCAAGCAGATAAATAGCCACTCGGTCCTGCGGCTGGATCTGTTCCAGGAACTTGATGATGTTCTGGCGCGCGAAGGACTGGTCCTGAATGGCTGTATTCATGCCGTCGAGCAGAATCACGCTGATGCTCGTTGGCGCCTCCACCCTCTGCTCAAGCCGATTCGTAAATGTATTCGGCGGCAGAGCGGCGACCGTTCGGGGCAATGCCCGGCTCGATTCCAACGCAAACGTACTGATGGTCTGCTCCTTGCCCTGCTCGAGCAGGGTAAAGTTTTCCTTTCTCAAGTCCGTGACCGGACTCCCGCTCTTGTCCTGGACAATGACGCTGACGAGAACGAGGCGCGTGGTGACGCGAAGGATGGGCGGCGCTTCTTTTTGTGCGGGCTCCTGGGCAATCGCGGGAAGCAGTAACGCCAGCGCGCAAACCCAGGCCGCGATGTGTCGAATGAATCTTGGTCGCATGAAACACTAAGTGTACTCCCGGCGAGTATTGCCTAACAAATTATCCTCTCCGCCAACGGGGTGCCCCTGAGAGTAAGCCCGGCTGGCGTTGCCCGAGTTGCGCCGGGCGTGTATCATGACAGCCTCCATGGAGTGCCACAGTCTCCGCTCCAGCGATCTTCCGCACACAAGCAAGCTCTATTCCTGCTACCTGGATGATTTTCCGCGCGTGGCGCGGTTCTACGCGCACCCGCCGACGGAAGAAGGGCTGCTTGCCGCAGCGGGCGGCGTGCCACTGGACGCAAGGGTGCGCGCAAAGGTAGTGGAGATGCTGCGCGAACAGAACCGGAAGTTTGGCCCGGATACGAGCGTGTCGCGGAGCCTCGACCGGCTGGCTGCCGGTGCGCAAGCAGTAGTGACCGGACAGCAAGTGGGGCTCTTCGGCGGGCCGGCATACAGCTTCTACAAAGCACTGACCGCGGTGCGCGCGGCGCAACATTTGTCGGACACAGGCACGGAAGCGGTGCCCATTTTCTGGCTGGCCTCGGAAGACCACGACCTGGCCGAAGTGAACCACACATTCTGGCTGGGGCGTGGGCCGCAATTGAATCGCATCGCATTGGACTCTCCGGAAGGCTCAACGGGACGTCCGGTGGGCGAAATCCTGCTGGGTGATGCCGCCAACAAAGCAGCGCGTGCAGCCGCGGAGACGCTAGCAGGCCCGGCAGCAGGGGACGTGCGGGACGCGTTGGAAGTTGCGTACCGACCGGAACACTCCTTCGGCCTGGCATTCGGGAAACTCATGGCGCGGCTGCTGGCGGGGCGCGGAATTATTCTTCTGGACCCGCTCGATGCGCGGCTGCACCGATTGGGGATTTCCGTGTACCAGCGAGCTCTGCGGGAAAGTGAATCACTTACGGCTGCACTGATGAAGCGAAACAAGGAGCTCGAGCGCGCCGGATTCCACGCCCAGGTGAAGGTGACCGAACGAAGCACACTGCTGTTTCTGAATGTGGATGGTCAGAGGCAAGCACTTCGGCGCCGCAACGTTGGGTTTGCTGCAGGCACGAGGGCATTTTCACTCGAAGAATTAGAAGGAATTCTCGAGCGCTCGCCGGAACTGTTCAGCGCCAACGTGCTGCTTCGTCCAGTTCTGCAAGATTCGCTTTTGCCGACCGCTGCATATGTCGGCGGCCCGGCGGAAACGGCGTACTTCGCGCAGGCGGAAGTGATCTACCGTCATATGTTAGCGCGCATGCCGGCGGTACTTCCCCGGGCGGGGTTCACGCTGGTCGAACCGCAAGGTGCGCGACTTTTGAAAAAATACGGGCTGACGTTCGAGGAGGTTTTGCAAGGGCGACAACACGTGCGCCGGAAATTGGAGCGGGCCTATTTGCCGGCAGGGCTGGCGAGCAAATTTGCAGCAGGTGAAAAGGCCCTGCAGAAGATCTTACGCGGTCTGCGTGCACCCATCGGCAAACTGGACAAGACTCTGTTGGGAGCGTTGAGCACGGCCGAGCGGAAGATGCTCTACCAATTCGGAAGACTGCGCGGGAAGACAGGCCGAGCGCAAAATGCGCGTACGGGACTGCTCGATTCACACGAGGGCATCCTGCTGGATGCGCTTTTTCCGCACCGCGCTTTGCAGGAGCGCAGCCTGAACCTGCTGCCTTTCCTGGCGCGGAATGGGCTGTCATTGCTCGATGAATTGCTGCACCGAACCCATGTGCGGAATTCCCAGCACCAGGTGCTGTACCTCTAGCCGGGAAGAGATCGTGCTAAAATGGCGCGTTCGTGCGCTTCGCCATCATTTAGATTGGGAGGTTTTTCGATGAAAATGACACCCGGCAAACGAAAGGGAATGGCAGCCGTTTCCGATGCACGCGGCGTGATCGCCGCCGCGGCCATGGACCAGCGCGGCTCGTTGCAAAAGGCCATCGCGCAGGGCAAGGGAGTGGACAAGAAAGACGTCACGCCGGAGATGATGTCCGAGTTCAAGGAAGCGGTGACGAGGATCCTGACGCCGCACGCGACGGCCATCCTGCTGGACCCTGAATTCGGGCTGAAAGCGGCCAAAGCGCGGTCCAAGAACGCCGGGCTGCTCCTGGCGTACGAAAAAACCGGATATGACGCCACGCAGCCGGGGCGCCTGCCTGACCTGCTGGACCACTGGTCGGTGCGGAGGCTGGTGGAAGCGGGCGCGGACTGCATCAAGATTCTGCTCTACTACACGCCGTTCGATCCGCCGAAGGTAAATGAGACGAAGCATGCGTGGGTGGAGCGCATTGGCGCGGAATGCCAGGCGCTGGACGTGCCCTACTTCCTCGAATTTGTCTGCTACGACGATTCGCTTGACGAAAAGGGAGTCGAGTTCGCCCGCAAGAAGCCGGACATGGTCATCGGGAGCATGGCGGAGTTCACCAAGGACCGTTATGCCGTGGACGTAATGAAAGTGGAGGTGCCGGTAAACATGGCCTTCGTGGGCGGGACGCGCGCGTGCAAGGGCGAAGCCGCGTACAGCCGCGAGCAGGCCAAGGAGCTCTTTCGCAAGGCGGCGGCAGTGGCTACCAAGCCGTTCATCTATCTTTCCGCCGGGGTAAGCAACGAGACGTTTTCGGAAACGCTGGAGCTGGCCGGAGAATCTGGCACGAATTTCTCCGGCGTGCTTTGCGGGCGCGCCACTTGGAAGGACGGAATGCCGGTGTACGCAAAACAAGGCTTGAAAGCCTTGGAAGACTGGCTTTCGGACCAGGGCGTGAAGAATATCAAAAACGTCAACGACAAGCTGGCCGTCGCCAAGCCTTGGTTTTCGTTTTATGGCGTCTCGTCTGCTGCGGCACTGGGCTAGAGAGCTGCATTGGCACGCGCGGGGCGCGATGGATCGTGCCACGCAAGAAAATTGCTGGTCCCTTCGGAATGAACCCCGAAAGTCAACCCGCTGAGGAATTCCGCCGCGTGGTGTCAGGCACCTTGCGCGTGAAGACCAGCCGGCGCACAGAACTCATGGACATTACGCGCGAGGTGCAGCGCGCCGTCCGAGAGGCGGGGGTGAGCAGCGGTATGTGCCACCTCTACGTGCCACACACTACCGCGGGTATCACCATCAACGAAAACGCCGACGCGGACGTGCCGCGCGACATTGAAGCGGCGCTGGACCGCCTCGTGCCGAAAGACGGGCCTTACAAACACTTTGAGGGAAACGCGGACTCGCACATCAAGTCCACGCTTACCGGCGTGTCGCTGAGCGTGGAGATCCAAGGCGGGGAACTTCAACTGGGACGCTGGCAGGGCATTTTTTTCTGCGAGTTTGATGGTCCGCGGCAGCGCGAAGTTAGGTTGCGCATCGCGCGGGAAGATCCAATATGAAAGCAGCTACGTTTCTTTACATCGCCGGAAGTTGCCTGATCCTTGCGGCGGTCCTGGAATATTTCCGAAAATACGATTGGGAATCCGCGGTGATGGCTCCCGCGTACGTTTTTCTGCTCTGCGGGATCATCGCTCTCATCCACAAATTCTGGACCGCGCGGCACAATCGTCCATGACCCTCGGCGTCTATGTCCAGGTTCCGTTTTGCCAGACCAAGTGCACGTACTGCAATTTCCACACCGGCCCGGTTGCGAAAACTCTCTATCATCCATTTGTTGAGGCCGTTTCGCAGGAAATTGCTCTGCGCGCGATCTCGACCGCGCCATGGCTGAAGCAGCCGGTGAATACGGTCTACGTGGGCGGCGGGACGCCGAGCCTGCTGGAACCGGCTGCGCTTGAACTGGTGATGGGAGCGCTGCGGCGTGGGCTTGCGTGCGAATGGGAAGAAGTCACGTTGGAAGCTGACCCGGAGACGATTTCCACGGAAAAGGCCGACGCGTGGTGCGCCGCCGGATTCAACCGCATCAGCATGGGGGCGCAGTCGTTTGACGATGCGGAGCTGAAAGCTGCGGGGCGCATGCACCGGCGCGCGGACATCTTTTCGGCGGTCCGGTCGCTGCGTGGCGCCGGGTTTGAAAACATTTCTTGCGATTTGATCGCCGGGCTTCCGCTCCAGACCGCGGCGAGCTGGGAGAATTCGGTTGGCGAGTTGCTCTCGCTGCGTCCGGAACATATTTCCATTTATCTGATGGAAATTGACGATGGCAGCCGGCTGGGGAGGGAACTACTCGCCGGTGGCAGCCGTTACAGCGCCGGCGCGCTTCCCAGCGATGATGAGATGGCCGGCTTTTATGAGTCGGCGTGCGAGCGGCTGTCCGCCGCGGGCTACGAGCACTACGAAATTTCCAATTGGGCGCTTCCCGGACAGAAGTCGCGGCACAACTTGAAGTACTGGCAGCGTGAACCGTATCTCGGACTGGGTGCGGGAGCGCATTCGTTCAGCGGCACCGAACGCTGGGCTAACGCGCATGACGCGGCGGCGTACATTCGCGCGATGCAACAGGGGCGCATTCCCGTGGAGCAGATGGAGACTGTGAATGCAGATGCGGCGCTGAACGAGGAGCTTTTTCTCGGGCTGCGGCTCTTAGTAGGAATTGATTTTGCAGACATCGAGCAGCGGTACAATGTGAGCCTTTCGGCGCGCTTGGCGGAATTGGGCAAGAGCGGCCTGGTGGAAATAGAAGGCAGGCGAGTGCGGCTGGCACCCGGCCGGCTAGCCGTTTCCAATGAAGTCTTTGTTGAATTGTTAGGATAGCGAAGGGGCAGGTGCGTGATGCACGAATCGACAGCGACACAGAATGAAGTGGACGCGGCAAAGCTGGCGATGGCGCCCGTGGACTTGCGCAGCGACACGGTGACGAAGCCCACTCCGGCGATGCGCCGCGCGATGGCGGAGGCCGAAGTCGGCGACGACGTGTACGGCGAAGATCCTACCGTGAACCGCCTCCAGGCGCGCGCAGCGGAAATCTTCGAGCGCGAAGCGGCGCTATTTGTGCCCACCGGGAGCATGGGAAACCTGGTGGCCATCAAGACGTGGACGCAGCCGGGCCAGGAAGTAATTTGCGAAACGGGCGCGCACATCAACCAATACGAATTCTCGTCCATGTCGTTTGTAGCGGGCTGCCTGCCGCGCACAGTTCCGGCCGCGGACGGGCTTCTCACATGGGAAGTGATCGAGCCGCTGCTCCAAATCAAGCATCCGCACAAGGCGGACACCGGCCTGATCGAGCTGGAAAATACGCACAACGTCGCCGGAGGTTCGGTTTATTCGACCGAAGCGGTGGAAGATATCTGCGACCGCGCCCACGACCTCGGCCTACGCGTGCATCTTGACGGCGCGCGAATTTTCAACGCGGCCACGCACCTGAAGAAAAGCGTTGCGCAGATTACGCACAAAGTGGATTCCATTATGTTCTGCCTGTCGAAGGCGCTGGGCGCGCCGGTCGGTTCTATGCTGGTGGGCTCGCAGGAATTCATTCAGAAGGCCCACCGGTACCGCAAAGCGTTTGGAGGCGGCATGCGGCAAGTGGGAGTGCTGGCGGCCGCGGGTTTGATTGCGCTTGAAGAATCTCCGAAAGGCCTGGCCCTAGACCACGCAAACGCGCGCTTTTTGGCTGAAGAGTTGGGCCGTTTGCCTGGAATTGGGCTGGATGCGTCAAAAGTGGTGACGAACATCGTGCGCTTCGACGTTTCCGGCACCAGGCGCACTGCGGTGGAGATTTGCGGAGAACTCAAGAAGCACAAAATTCTGGCGGGCCCGTTTGCGAAACACGCGATCCGCATGGTGACACATTACGACGTGGATCGCGCGGGCATTGAGCGCGCACTCGAAGCGATGCGGGAAATTACGCGGGGCTAGCCGTTCCTGCCGCGCGGATGGCGAGGACGTCCAAGATGCGTACGGCTTCTGGCTGATTTTCCACAGCGCCGGCGAGAGCGGCAACCATTTGCGTAATCGTGACCAAGCCGAGGCGGTGTGCGCCTTCGCGCGTGGATGGAATCAGCTCGGCAATCCAATACATCGGAAGCAATGCAAGGGGCCACAAGCGTCCGGGGCCCAGGACGTACCACGGGCGCAAGATGGTTGCAGAAAGGCCGCTCTCGCGGATGATCTCTTCGCATTCTGCGCGGACGGCGAGGTATGCCTTCATTACTGGCGCGGGCTGGGCGACGCTGACATAAACGAAATGGCGGGAGCCGGCTTCGCGCGCAGCGGAAACGGCGTCGCGGGCGGACTGCAGGTCCACTTCGCGGAATTCTGCGGCCTTCGATGGATTGGGATGAGCCACGCCGACAAGCTGAACAAAAGTGTCCGCTGGCGCAATCTGATTTGCGTAGGACTCTTTCTTCAGCGCGTCTCCGATGACAGGAGAGCAACCCGCGGGGATCTTCTTCTCAGAGCCCAGGCGGACAAGGGCGCGAACTTCGTGGCCGCGGCGAATCAACTCAGGGACCAGGTGGCTGCCCATCAGCCCGGTCGCGCCAGTGACGAAAACGATCCGCTTTGATGCGGCACTGTGCGGTTCGCTCACAAGTCCCCACTACGAAAAATCTTCGACATGGATGCGATAGCAAATGAGAGTATGCGGGCTGTTCTGCGACGTCAAGTTGTGAAGGCAGACACGGAGGTCCGCCCCTACGATGGCCGCACATCGGTAAATGATAGACAGCCTAGAAAGCCTGTCCTACACCCATGGCGGGCTGTGCTATAAATATATGTCGTTTGTTTGCCCGCGTCCGTCATCGAGGTGCCCTTGGATTTCACATTGACGCAAGAGCAGGAACAACTGCGCCGCACGGTCCGCGAATTTGCAGAAAAGGAAATCGCCCCGCACGTGATGGAGTGGGACGAAGCCTCGCATTTCCCTTCCGAAATTATTCCGCAACTTGCCGACATGGGATTGATGGGAGTGATTTTTCCGGAGGAGTACGGCGGCGCGGGTCTGGGTTACATCGAGTATGTCATCGCCATTGAGGAGCTTTCGCGCGTGGACGGGTCGGTGGGGATTATCGTGGCGGCGCACAATTCGCTATGCACGAACCATATTTACAAAGCAGGGACCGAAGCACAGCGGAAAAAGTATGTGACGCCACTGGCGCAGGGGGCAAAACTGGGTTGCTGGTCGCTGACCGAACCGGAAGCAGGCTCGGATGCCGGCGGCACACGCACTACGGCGGTGAAGTCGTCCGGCGGCTACGTGCTGAACGGTGCGAAGACGTTTACGACCAACGGGCATTATGCGGACGTGTGCGTGGCCATGGCGGTGACGGACAAATCGAAAGCATCGCACGGAATTTCCGCGTTCGTCATCGAGAAAGGCACGCCCGGCTTCAAGCCGGGGAAGAAAGAGAACAAGTTGGGGCTGCGCGCCAGCGATACGTCCGAAGTCGTGTTTAGTGATTGCCTCGTGCCCGCCGAAAATCTTTTGGGCAAAGAAGGCGACGGCTTCGTCAACAGCCTGCAAATATTGGACGGCGGCCGCATCTCGATTGCCGCGTTGGGCCTAGGCATGGCGCAAGGCGCATACGAAGCTTCGGCAAAGTACGCCAAACAGCGCAAGCAATTCGGTAAAGCCATCGGGGAATTCCAGGCCATCCAGTTCAAGCTCGCGGACATGGCCACGCAGATTGACGCGGCGCGCCTGCTCACCTATCGCGCGGCGTGGATGGCGGATCAGGCGGCGGAGAACGGCGGCACACGCTACACCACGCAGTCCTGCATGGCCAAGCTCTTCTCCAGCGAAGTGGCCGTTCATGTGGCCAATGAAGCGGTGCAAATCTTTGGGGGATATGGCTTCGTCAAAGACTACCCGGCAGAGAAGTACTATCGCGACGTCAAGCTGTGCACAATTGGCGAGGGCACCAGCGAAATCCAGCGGCTGGTGATTGCAAGGCAATTGCTCGGCAAGAAGTAAGATGGGGCAATTCGCGTTCAGAAATGACTGGCTCATTTTTGGCGTTCCCGTTTTCATTTTGAGATTTCAAAGGCTGCAATTCCGGTTCGGTGCGCGCGAGCAGTGTTCCCATGATTTCAACATCCGAGAACTGGGTGGAAAAGATTCGCGCAGGCGATGTGCGTGCGATTTCGCGCGCAATTACCTGCATAGAGAACCACGAGCCGGAAGCAGAGGAAATTCTTCGGCAGCTTTTTCCGCAGACCGGGAAGGCTTATCTGATCGGCATCACCGGGTCACCCGGAACGGGGAAGAGCACGCTGGTGGACCGCCTGGCGTCGCACTACCGCAAGCAGCAGCTTCCCGTGGGCATCGTGGCCGTGGACCCCTCAAGCCCCTTCAGCGGAGGCGCGATTCTGGGCGACCGCATCCGCATGCAGGGCCATGCCACCGACGACGGAATTTTCATCCGCTCGATGGCCACGCGTGGATTTCTGGGCGGGCTTGCGCGGACTACTGCGGACGTGGCCCTTCTGCTCGACGCGGCGGGGAAGCGCGTGGTCCTGGTGGAAACGGTCGGCGTCGGACAGGACGAAGTGGACATCGTGAAGCTGGCGGATTGCACCCTGGTCGTGCTGATGCCCGGCACGGGAGATGAAGTGCAAGCCATCAAAGCCGGCATCATGGAAATCGGAGACATTTTTGTTCTCAACAAAGCAGACCGCGAAGGCGCGGACCGTTTCGAGCAGGAGGTGACCGCGATGCTGTCGCTGGCGCCGGAACGCGATGGCCGGCGGCCGCCCGTGGTGCGCACGGTGGCGACTGAAGACAAAGGGACATCAAACGTGGCTGCGGCAATTGAAAAGTTTCGAGCCCATTTTGAATCGGCAGGACGCCGCAACGTCAAGAACGTGGAACGCTGGAAACAGCGGCTGCTGGAATTGTTACAGGCGCGGCTGATGGAATATGTGGTCAGCCATGGCATAGGAGAGGCCACGCTGGCTGCGCTGGCAAACGATGTGGCAAGACGTACAAAGGACCCGTACAGCGCCGTCAGCGAAATCCTGGCGCGCGCGGGATTGAAGTAGCACAAGGCATTTCGAGGACAGTGGCGAATGGGGCGCGGAAAAGCAAAAAAGAGCCGTGCTGGGAAATCCGGAGCGGTGCGCATCGGAATCATCGGGGGCAGCGGTTTGTACTCGATGCCGGGACTGAGCGCGGCGCACGAGCTCCGCGTGAAGACGCCGTTCGGCGCTCCCTCAGATGCATTTGTAATCGGCGATCTGGAGGGCCGGCGGGTAGCGTTTCTTTCCCGGCATGGGCGCGGCCACCGCATTCTGCCGGGCGAAATCAATTATCGCGCGAACATTTACGCGATGAAGCTGCTGGGTGTGGAGCGAATTATTTCCATGAGCGCGGTCGGCTCGCTCCGCGAAGATCTGCGTCCGCAGGATTTTGTGATCCCCGACCAGTTTTTTGACCGCACGCGGCACCGCGCGGACACATTCTTCGGAGCGGGCCTCGCCGCCCACATCATGTTCGACAAGCCCACGTGTGCGCAGGTGGCCGAATGGATCGGCGGAGCTTGCGAGCGCGCGGGAGTGCGCGTGCATGCCGGCGGCACGTACGTGTGCATGGAGGGGCCGCAATTTTCCACCAAAGCCGAATCGCACACCTATCGCCAATTGCGCTTTGACATTATTGGCATGACCAACCTGACGGAAGCGAAACTAGCCCGTGAGGCGGAAATTTGTTACGCGACGTGCGCCATGGTTACTGATTACGACTGCTGGCATCCGGACCACGATGCCGTGACCATCGCCATGGTGATCGAAAACCTGCAAACAAATGCGGAGAACGCACACAACGTTCTTCGGCAGGTCGTGCGGGCGCTACCCGCGGAGCGTGACTGCAAGTGCGGGTCGGCGCTGGCGACCTCCCTGATCACTGATCGCAAGATGATCCCGGCGGCAACTCGGAAAAAACTGGCAGCGATTATCGGCAAGTACATTTCGTAGGGAAAGGAATTCTGCATGTCCTTACTGGTGGTGGGCTCGGTGGCGTTCGACGCGATCCAGACGCCCTTTCACGAAGCGGAGCGCGTGCTGGGCGGCGCGGCGATGTACTTCGCTGTGGCGGCGAGCTTTTTTACTCCTGTGAATCTGGTGGGCGTGGTCGGGGATGATTTCACAGCGAAGGACGCGGAGATTTTCCGTCGGCGAAGAATTGACACGCGCGGCCTCGAGCGGGCACCGGGGAACACGTTTTTCTGGGCTGGGAAGTACTCCGCAGACTTCACCGACCGCACGACGCTCACGACGGAACTAAACGTGTTTGCCACGTTCAACCCTAAGTTGCCGGAAGCGTATCGCTCTGCAAAGCATATTTTTCTGGCGAATATTGATCCCACTCTGCAGCTTTCCGTGCTTCAACAGATGAAGGTGCGACCGAAGATGGTGGCGCTGGACACCATGAACTACTGGATCGAGCGCACGCCGGCAGAGCTGCGCAAGACGCTCAAGCATGTGGACGTGCTGTTGATCAACGACACGGAAACACGGCAGCTTTCCGGCGAACACAATCTGCTTCGCGCCGCGGCGAAAATCCGCACGATGGGGCCGCAGACGCTGGTGATCAAGCGCGGCGAATTCGGCGCGCTGCTGGTGCACGGCGGGTCCGTGTTTGCTATCCCGGGATTTTTGCTGGATGAAGTCCAGGACCCCACTGGCGCCGGAGACGCGTATGCCGGCGGCTTCATGGGCTATCTGGCCAGCGTCGGGAAGCAGGACGTAAAGTCGTTGCGGCGGGCGATGGTGTACGGCTCCGTGATGGGGAGCTTCACGTGCGAGCGGTTCGGGCCGGAACGGCTGCGCACGTTGAGGCGTCGAGAAATCAACGCCCGGGCCAGGCACTTTTTCAAGCTGACGCAGTTCTCACTGTAAAAGCGTAGCATCGCGGCGCACGCGGCCGAGAGGTACATGATGGAGATGGACCTGAGCCTCAAGATTGTCTTTCAGTTGCTCCTGGCGTCCGTGCTGGGCGGTGCGATCGGGTTGGAGCGGGAGATACACCGCAAGCCAGCCGGACTGCGGACCAATATTTTCATATGCGTGGGGGTGACCCTCTTCACGATCCTCTCGCGCGAGGTGGCGGTGCGCTTCGGCAACCCGAGTGACGGGGCGCGAATTGCGGCGCAGCTCATCACCGGCATCGGGTTTATCGGCGCCGGAGCAATCCTGCGCGAGCGTGGCGCTGTGGTTGGATTGACCACTGCGGCGACGATTTTTGTCAATTCGAGCATTGGCATGGCCATCGGCGCGGGGATGTATTGGACTGCGACTTACACGGCGCTGATGTGTCTGCTGGCGCTTTCCGTTCTCGGCTGGGTGGAGGGACGCCTTTTCCGTCGCCGCGTGATGATTTTCCGGATTACCGCTCCGGAGCCGGAGCCCTGCATGAAGGCTGCGAATACTGCGCTCGCGGAATTGAATCTTCAAATGCAGCATTTCCAAATTTATCGAATCGGAACCGATTTCGTATTGGACTTCGAAGTAGACGTGAGCCACTCGCAACAGGAACATTTACTCGCACGGCTGAGCAGCGTGGGCAGAAAGTGCGAAGTGGTGCGGCACGAAGCCGCCACGGAATAAAACCAGTGCCGCATTCCGGGATCCCTTTTTCCAAAGCACACGGATTAGGCAACGACTTCCTGCTCGTCGAGCAGAGGAGCCTCGGCGAATGTCTGCCCGAAGTTCTGGCGCAGCGCATGTGCGACCGGCACACCGGAGCTGGCGCGGACGGTCTGGTGGTGCTGGGGCCGTCGAGCTTGGCCGACGCGAGCTTTCGCATTTTTAACGCAGACGGCAGCGAGGCGGGGCTTTCGGGGAATGCACTACGCTGCGCCGCTGCATCGCTGCTTTCGCGCAATGCGGAGCCAGCGCAGCGCATCGTGCTCGAGACGCGCGTCGGTGTGCGCGAGATGTTCTTTCTTGGCAAGCAGGAAAACGAATGGATTTTGCGCGCGGAAATCGGGCGCCCGTCGTTTGCGGCGGCAGACGTGCCCTTTCGGCCGCCGCAGCCCGTGAGCGAACCGATCACCAATTATCCTCTACCGGTGGGCGACACCACCGTTCAAGCAACCGTTCTTTCCATGGGGAATCCGCAGTGCATTCTGCTGGTGGAAGACTTCGAAAGTCTGGACTGGATGGGGTTAGGCGCGGAGCTCGAGCGGTACGCGTACTTTCCGGATCGCGCGAATATTGGATTCGTGCGCGCAGTGAGCCAAGATAGAATTGAAGCGCGGTTTTGGGAGCGTGGAGCCGGACACACATTGGCTTCCGGCACGGGTTCCTGCGCTTGCGCAGTGGCCACAAATCTTGCGCGAAAGACTGGGCGGCGCGTGCGCGTCTCTCTGGAACGCGGCGAGATGGAAGTGAATTGGCGCCAGGATGGGATGGTTGAGCTAACCGGTCCCGCCGTGCTCACCGTGTCTGGAACCTTTTTTCTGTAGAAGCACCATGCTTCGAGCAGACAGTTTTTCAAGGTCGCACGGGGCGACCTGCTGCGAGGAGATGCGGTCATTGTATACTCCCAGCGCTTGAGCAGGATTGTGCATTTGAGTGCGCGGCGAGGAAGTCTTCAGCAGCGGGAGCGTTTCAATGAGATTATCTTGCGTCTCTTTTTTCTTCGTCCGAATTCTCGCGCTTCTTGCGTGGGTGATGAACCTTGCGGCTGTTCCGGCGGGAGCGGCGATTCGCTACGATGTGTCCGTGGCGGAGCCGGAGAAGCACATTTTTCACGTGAAAATGTTCGTGCCGGACGTGAAGGACGAGCTTACCGTGCAATTGCCGGCGTGGAACGGGCTCTATCAGATTCGTGATTTTGCTTCCCGCGTACAAAGCGTGCGCGCTCGCGACGCGAACGACGCTCCGCTCCCGGCGGTGAAACTCGACAAGCAGACGTGGCAGGTGCACGCGCGCGGCGCGGTGACGATTGAGTACGCGATTTTATGGGACGACGCCGGACCGTTCAGCACCCAGCTCAATGCAAATCACGCGTTTATCAACCTGGCCACGATTCTCTTCTACCTGCCGGCCCGGCGCGGGGAGGAGGCACGCATCGCGTTTTCCGGACTGCGCGAATCCTGGAGCATCGCGGCGGCCCTGCGGCCGGGAGAGAACTCGTCGGCGTTCGTGGCGCCTAGCTACGACGCGCTCGTGGATGCGCCGGTGGAAATTGGCGAGTTCCAGCAGTTCCGCTTCGAAGCACTGGGGCCCGGGCGCAGCATTGCTATTCGCGTAGTGATCCACGGCGACGGGTGGGCGCAAGAGAAGGTAACGGAGAGCCTGAAGAAGATCGTAACGATGGAAACGGGAATCATGCGGGACGTGCCTTTCGACGAATTCATGTTCATCTACCATTTCGGTACAGCCGCGGCTGGCGGAGGCGGCGGCATGGAGCATTCCAACTCAACAGCCATCCATGCCGGGTTTGCGGCCGCATTTGAGGGCGTAACCGCGCACGAGTTTTTTCATTTGTGGAATGTGAAGCGCATCCGCCCGCGCACGCTCGAGCCTGTGGACTACACGAAAGAAAACTGGACGCGCGCGCTGTGGTTTGCCGAGGGCGTTACGAGCACTTACGGAAGCTACGCGCTGTTGCGGAGCGGGTTGTGGAGCCGTGAGCAATTCTACAGCGATCTGGCAGGCCAGATCGCCGAGCTCGAATCGCGACCGGCGCATCTTTGGAAGAGTGCCGAGGAAGCGAGTCTGGACGCGTGGTTTGAAAAATACCCGCAGTACAGGCGGCCGGAATACAGCATCTCTTACTACAACAAAGGGCAGATCCTGGGCGTGCTTCTGGACGTGTTGATTCGGGACACCTCGGACAATGCCGCCGGGCTCGACGATGTACTGCGTGACCTGAATGAGAACTTCGCGAAGCGCGGGCGATTCTATGACGAAACGAAAGACCTGCGCGCTAGCGTCGAGCGCGTTTCAGGGAAGAGCTTCGGAGACTTTTTCAGTAAATATGTGTCCGGTACGGAAGAGTTGCCGAGCAAAGAAATCCTTTCCCGCGCGGGATTGCGGCTCAAGGCGCTGGGACAATTGCGGGCGGATTTTGGATTTACGATTGGGCGCGGGCCGGATGCCGCGCCGGCAGTGTTCCAGTTGGAATCCGGCAGCGGCGCGGAGAAATCGGGACTGCGCGAAGGCGACGTCCTTATGGAACTGAACGGCGCGGCAGTGCCGCGCAGCGCCACGACTTGGCTGCGAGAGCGCCAGCCAGGCGAGAGTGTGCGGCTCAAGGTGCGGCGCAATGGGATTGAAAGGGAAGTGTCGTTCGCACTGGGACAGCGGCAGGAATCAAGCTACCGAATCGAAGAGGACGAGAACGCCACGGAAAAGCAACGGACCATCCGCGAAGGACTGTTGACGGGCGCCACCAAACACTGACCCGATGCTGCGTAGTTCAATCGCCGTCATTTTTCTGGCGCTCTACACCCTGGTGGTGGGGCCGCCGATGATCCTGCACTGCTTGCTCACCGGTTCGCCGGAGTTAATGTTCCGGGCTGCGGTGGCCGGTTCGAAGCTTGCAATGGCGATGTGTGGAATCAAGGTCACCGCTGAAGGGCAGGAAAATATTCCGCCCGGCGTGTGCATTTTTGTGGGCAACCACACGAGCAATGCGGACCCACCAGCGGTAGTTGGTGCGATTCCGCGGCGCGTGGCGCTGCTGGGAAAAAGAGAAGTGTTTCGTGTGCCGATTCTGGGGACGGTGCTGCGGCTGGCGGGCTTTGTGGCCGTGGATCGCGAACGCCGAGAAGCGGCAATCGCCAGCATGGACGAAGCACTCGATCATCTTAAGAACGGCGTATCCTATTTGATTTTTCCGGAGGGTACGCGGAGCCCAGACGGGCGTCTGCGACGGTTCAAGAAGGGGAGCTTTGTGATGGCCATCCGAGCGCAGGTGCCGCTGGTTCCGGTGTCGGTGATCGGAGCGCACAAGGTGATGCGCAAGGGAGAGCTTGCCGTGCATCCGGGAAGCGTAACTGTGAGGTTCCATCCGCCCGTCGATGTGGCGGGGTACACGATGGAACAACGGGAAGCGTTGGTCGCCCGAGTGCAGGCGATTGTGGCATCGGCTTTGCCTGGGGATCAGCAGCCCAATGAAGCGTCATAGAATCTCCGGAAATACCAGCGGGAATTACGTTCGAAGATTTTCCACTTCCGATTTCAATTCACGTACAGTTTTGACAAGTTCCGGCAGATGGTTGAAGGCAGCGACGCATTTCAGCCATTTTTTGTTCTCCATCGCGGGATAACCGGAGAACAGCGCGCCGGAGGGAACGTCGCCGGGGACGCCGCTTTGCGCCGTGAGAATGGCGCCATCTCCGATTTCAAGATGGCCGGCGGCGCCGACCTGTCCAGCAAGAATGCAGCGATTGCCGACGATGGTGGAGCCGGCGAGGCCGACCTGTCCACAGAGAAGAGTGTCTTCACCCACGGCCGAGGCATGGCCCACCTGAACGAGGTTGTCTAGTTTTGCCCCCCGGCCGATGCGCGTTTCGCCGATGGTAGCGCGGTCCACGCAACTACCCGCTTGTATTTCCACGTCATCAGCGATGCTTGCGATGCCCGACTGCTGCATCTTGTACCACCGGGCGTCGGCCTGCTTGGCGAAGCCGAAGCCATCGCTGCCGACCACCACCCCATTCTGCAAAATGACGCGATGGCCCAGGCGACAGAACTCGCGCACGGCCGAATGCGAATGAGCAAAGAAATCATCTCCGATGCGCGCGCCACGATAGATAGACACAAAGCTGTGCAATACCGCGTTGCAGCCGATTTCAACCGCGTCGTCAATAAAGCAGTAAGGACCGACGTGCGCGCCTTCTCCAATTTTTGTCTTCAATGAAACGACAGCGGTCGGGTGGATTCCCGGGGCGTACTTCGGCGGCTGATAGAACAGCTCGATTGCACGGGCAAAATCGAGATAGGGATTGCCTGAGCGGAGCGCGGCCAGCGGCTGCGGGCCGGCGTCCTTCGCAATGACGATTGCCGAGGCGCGGGTTGTTTTTACCGCGGGGGCGTACTTGCGGTTGGCAAGAAAAGTGAGCTGGCCCGCTTGAGCCTCTTCAATTCCGGCGACGCCGGTAATTTCGATTTCCCCATCGCCGTCGAGCTGGCAACCCAAGCGGCGCGCAATTTCTGAAAGTTTCATGGCTCCCCCTTGCCCTGAGTCCGCGACAGCGGAGGAAGGGCTGCGCCCCGGTGACGCAGAGCGCCGATGAATCTTATCAAACATGACAGAGTCGAAGTGTCCAAGAGTCGAAAAGTCAAAGTGGCCGGGACCATAGCCCCCTCCCCCCTATCAATCGAAATCCGCAAGCGTATGTAGCCGAAAGAGTTGTGCGTTTTGATTCGTTTTGAATCAAATGGGCATCTCCAAGCGCAACAAAGAGATGCGGATTCGATTGATTTCTGGCGCGTACGGATGACTCCGCAGTGTGCGCTTTGCGAATGCGTCGGACCCCCACCCCCCTCATCATCGAGTAACGTAAGCGCAAGAAGCCAAAAGGTTTGTGCGTTTTGATACAATTCGTAACAGAACGTGGAAGTGCTGTAGTTTCAAGAGTTAGCGGATTCGATGACTTTTTCACCCTGTACTGCATGGCCTTCCGGTCCCCAGTTCTCAGTGCTCGGTCTTCAGTCAAGCTCTCCCTAACCCCTGATCCTGTTCCCCAGCCCCTGCTTTCATTATAGCCCATCGTGCGCACATGGCAAGACTATATTAGCTTATAGAGAATAGACTGTCAAGGGAGAAATAACAGGTGATCCCCCGGCTCCGCTCCCTTCGCGTTCGCGTCCCTCGCTCCGCTTCCTTCGCTCGGGACAAGCTGGAAAGGCAGGTTTCAGGCGGAAGGCGACAAGGGATGCTCGATGGCGAGTGGCGAGAGCGGGTGGCCGAATGTTTTGACAAGGGACAATTTACGGCGCGTATAATCCGCCTGAGGGAGTTCTGATGGGCTTCTGTTGTAGCATTGTGCTGGGCCCAACCACGAGCGGCTCGACGGGATACCCGCAGTGGGGTCTATCGTGGACCTACGACCGCTACGGCAACCGCACCGCGCAATCGAGGACATATGGCACGACTGCTCCGACCGATTCCCCGACGATCAGTACGTCCACGAACCGCATCACGGCTTTGAACTCGACGAACTTCACGTACGACTCGAACGGCAACCTGACGCTGGACGATCTCTGTAAATACAAATACGACGCGGAAAATCGGATGGTTGAGCTGCGCTACCCCAACGACACGCTGATCGCCAGTTACGCCTTTGACGGCAATTCGCTGCGCGTGGTGAAGGTGTGGGGCGCGGACCGCACGTTCTACATTTACGCGGGAACGAAGGTGATCGGCGAGTTCGAGGATGCGGCGTCGAATACGTACAGCGCGGGGACCACGCCGGGGCAGGCCGGGTCGGACAGCACGAGCACGATGCTCTATCAGCACGCGGATCGCCTGACCACGCGGGTGACGACGGACAACGTGGGGAATCTCTCCAACGAACAGGCGCACTATCCCTATGGCGAGCAGTGGTTCTGGGGCGGCACGGCCGACCCCAGCGTCGAGCGCAAATTCACCACCTACCAAAGGGAAGACGAAGCCACCACGGGCAAGCTGAACTACGCGGTCTACCGCGAGCAAAGCGCCCGTATTGGTCGCTTCCTCATGGCCGACCCCAAACGCGGCAACGTCCGCAACCCACAACGGTTAAATCGCTACGCGTATGTTACGGGCAATCCAGTTATGCGCACTGACCGGCAAGGCCTGGACGACTCATCGGAGCTACCCGGCGGAGATAATTGGGTTGCGATCATAAGTGATTTGGGGAACGGAGGGGGTATCGCGAATGCCTTCGGCAATGTGGGCGGTTGGATCGGGGCACGAGAAGGATGGTTAGCTCAGCAGAATGCAGCAGCGAATTTAATGAACACAATCCCAGTCGGCTGCTGGTATGGCTCAGGTTATCGAAACGAGGCATGCGTTCGCGCCCAAAACGGCGGTAGCGGCGGCATCGGTGGTGGCTTACCGGGGTCGCTCGACCTCCTCAATGTGATGAATGCTTACAGCCAGACTTGCGAAGAAAAGCTAACCCGATGCATGGACAATGAAGTTAACAGGCTCGTCTCATGCTTAGGGGATGCCGGTCGTGCTGGCTTCGCAGTGGCGGTACCTTGCATCGTAGGGTGTGCCATGAGTGGCGGCGGTTTCTTTGCCTGTTCTGCTGGGTGTATTTCGCTAGGGGGATTGTCGGGGCTGGGCTGGGGCACATATTGTCTTACGCGCTTCGATTTTTACGGTGCGGGTTGCTTCGCCGATTATGTTCCGTGTGCTTTCAGAGAAAGTACGTGGAGGTAGTTACGCAGTCGCTTGACTTAGTTTTCGACCACTTGCTGCCCGGCGTCGTTGTATTAAGCGTTTGGTTTCTGCTGCGACAAAGGGTCAAACTTAGGCCCGTCTTTGGCTTTGTGGGCCTACATGACTTCGATCGAACCTTCTTTTTCGTCTTGTTCGGTGTGATTGTTGGCCCGTTGTTGCCTATACCAAACTGGCTGGGAATCTTGGGCCTCGCTATTTTGTTAGCCGCCATGTCTTTCTTCATTCGGGGTCGGCGTGGCTCACCGATACTTCTCGTCCTTTTCGCCTTAGGGATCCTTGCAACCGTTCTCGGTGGCAAGTATCTTTTGCGTGCTTTCCCTTCGAGCGTCTGGGGGCCTGTAGCACTTTTGTCGTGTGCCGTATTAACCACTTTATTGGGTGCGGCCGCTATTTGGGAGCTCCTGCGAAAAGATTAGGAACTATCTTAGTACCAGGACAGGGCCCACCGATTCGCGGTTCAGGAAATGTTGAGGTGGCACCCCACCTTTTGCGCAGTCTGAGAAGGATGGGCGCTAAGTGGAAGGGTGAAACACAACAACTAGTTGAGTTTGGAGGAACAATGCGGGGCGGAATACTTGTTCCAATTCTTGTTGGTTTTCTCGGTGCCCAATCGGGACAGATCACGAGCAGCGCGTCCGCCACTGGCTTCATCACGGAAACGCTCTCGGGACGGAGTGGCGCGACGGCATTGAACTTGGAAGCTGCGAAGCGCGACGTCGCGTCAGGCAAGGCCAAGTACGCCATCTACGATGAAAGGACGCAGAAACTCTACATCTTGGCGTGTGCCACGCCTGCGTCCGCGGTGCCTACTTTTGACGACCAGCGTTGTGTCGAGCAGTACCTGGGCCAGCGCGTGAAGATTACCGGCATGCTCAGCTCAACTCCGCTCACCCGCGCCGGGCAATCCTACGCCCAGGACGCCGTGGCCACCCCCATCAAGTCCGACGGCAACCCGGACCAATCCAACACCGCGCGCATGGTGAGCGGCGACCCTGCGGCCGCCTCGGGGCAGGGCGCTGCCCGCGTCCAGGGCCACCGCAAAGCGCTGGATGTCTCCACCCCCATCACCGGCGTTGGCTAAGAGCAGAGGCGCACAGGCTACAAGCCTGTGCTACTTACGCCCAATCGTGGCGGTCGAGCGAGCGGGTAGAACAGGCTTACAGCCTGTTCCTCAGAGCACAGGCTATAAGCCTGTGCTACTTCCTCCGCAATCCCGATAATTCGGGAGCACCCCAAGGCCATTTATTTGAAACCTACTCTCCGAAGAGGCGAGGCTGGCGGGCAGCAATCTCGGCGGGCAGGCGCTTGGGCTCGCGCCGCGATGCGCCGACAACGCCCAGGACGGTAAGCTCGGTGAGAGCCGTTCGGGGAATGAAAATGCGCATGGTGTCGCCGTGCAGGTCGGGCGGAGTAATCTGCACGCCGCGGTCGAGAAGCTCAAGGAGATTGTTGGCGACGATGCCTTCGATGGTGTCGGTGTCGCGGAAAGTCAGGCGCACCCAAAGGCCTTCGAGCTTGGGGCGGCTGAAGAAGGCTTTGCGCTCCGGCTCGAAGTCGTCCGTGAACTCGCGGACAAAGTAGATGCATTTGACGTCCTTGAGCTCGATGGACTCGTGCTCGCCATCCGGAGTGAGAAGGTCGATCGTGTCAGAGCGCCCCACCAGGGACGCGTTCAGGTAGCCCCGGCTGGTGGCGCGGTCGAGGCGCTGGACGATGACCTTCTTAAGCGTCGAGGCTGGAGTGCGACTTTTCACCATGTGTCCCGCCGCGCTTTACGCGGCGAACGTGAAAGCCTTTTGGCTGACTATTGCAATCATGCTGTGGCTATGGTATTGTACGCAACCAAGGGTCGTCAAGTGCTTATTTTTGAGGGGCTTAGGCTGGGGGCCTGCGCCGATTGACCGAAAAAAAGCAGATCCTTAAGTCCGCTTCCATCATCACCCTCGTCACGATTGCCAGCCGTATCTTCGGTTACTTTCGCGACCAACGCATAACTCTGCTGCTTGGCACCACGCTTGCCGCTGACTCCTTCGTTCTTGCGTATCGAATTCCTAATCTGCTCCGCCGCTTGGTTGCGGAAGGCTCGATGACAGCCTCGTTCATTCCAGTTTTCACGACTTACCTGAAGGACAAATCCAAGGAAGAAGTCTGGGACTTTGCCAGCCGTCTATTTTGGACGCTGGCCATTGTGGTGGCGGTACTCGCGATTCTTGGGATGTTGTTTTCCCCCAGTGTCGTTAATTTGTTCACTTTTTTCCAGCCTGACCCCACGCATTGGGATCAGGCTGTCGAATTGAACCGCATCATCTTTCCGTATGTGTTTTTCATCGCTCTGGCCGCCCTGGCCATGGCCATCCTGAACTGCTTCCACGTCTTTGGGCTCCCGGCTTCCACTCCGATTCTGCTGAATATCTCGATCATCGTGTTTTCCACGGGGATGGTGTGGAGGCAATTTAAGGATCCGGCGGTGGCGATTTCGGTCGGCGTGCTAGTGGGGGGAGCTCTGCAGTTCTTGGTGCAGGTGCCGGCGCTGGTACGGCAAGGAATGCGCTTTAAGTTTGGACTCTCGTTCAATCATCCCGGGATTCGCGCGGTGGCACGGCTGATGGTGCCGGGCTTTTTCGGCATTGGTATTTATCAGGTAAACCATTTCGTTGACTTGATTTTCACCACCGCCCCGAAAATGCCGGAGGGCAGCGTGATCGCGCTGTATGTGGCGGACCGGGTGATGGAGCTGGTGCTGGGCGGGTACGCGATTGCCGTGGCCACCGCAATCTTGCCGATGATGTCGATGCAGGCGGCATCGCATGACTTCGACAACTTAAAAAAAACGTTTGCGTTCGCGCTGCGAATTGTTTCTTACATCACCATTCCGGCGACGGTGGGGCTGATCATCCTCCGCGAGCCCATCATCCGCGTGCTGTTCGAGCACGGCCGGTTCGTCGCTGAATCCACCCAATTGACGGCGCGAGCGTTGCTTTACTATGCGATGGGGCTGCCGGCCTTTGCGGCAATCAAGCTGATTGTGCCGGCGTTTTATTCCACGCAGGACACTCGCACGCCCGTGCGCGTGGCCGTTTACGCGCTGGGCCTCAATGTCCTGTTAAACGCGGTATTCATGAAGTCCTTTTTCCAGACGTTTTACAACGGCGGGCCGGCCTTTGCCACCTCGCTTTCGGCGTATTTCAATTTTTTCATGCTGTTCGTAATTTTTCGCCAGCGCTTCGGACGGCTGGGAACATTTCAGATTTTAGTGTCGCTGCTCAAGATCGGGGTGTGCTCGGCAGCAATGGGTGTGCTGTGTTACGCCATGTTGAAGTTGTCTCGGTTTGAGACGTATACACACTTCCTGCCGATGCTGCTGGTGCTTACGCTGATGTTGGTGGCGGCAACGGCCTCATTTATCGCACTCTCCTGGGTGATGCGGTGCACCGAAGTGGAAGAAGTGTACGGCATCGCCACGCGCAAGGACGAGCGCGCCGGCGTGCCGCGTGATACGAACCCATTGGAGTAGTGGCCCGTGGAGAATGACATTCGAGCGTTTCTGAACTACGTGCGCGTCGAGAAGGGGCTGGCGGAGAATACCGTGGCGGCCTACGGGCGAGATTTGAAGAAGCTGGCCGCCTTCGCGAGAGCGCACTCGCTCGGAACCCGTGGCGTTCGTCGGGATGACGTGGTGGATTTTCTGAGCAGCCTGTACAAGCAGGGACTGGACAGTCGCAGCGTGGCACGGCACTTGGTTAGCGTGCGGAATTTTTTCCGATTCGCGCTCACCGAAGGATGGATGAAAGCGGACCCGACACTGAACCTGGAGTCGCCGAAGACCTGGAAATCGCTGCCCGGTTTTCTGACCGTGGAGGAGGTGGACCGGTTGCTGGCGGAGCCCGATCCGGCCACGGCGCTGGGCTTGCGTAACAAAGCGTTGCTCGAACTTCTCTACAGCACGGGCCTGCGCGTCTCCGAATTGGTGAGCGTGCGCATCGGCGACATTGACATGGAAGCGGGCTGTCTTCGCTGCCTCGGCAAAGGGAATAAGGAGCGGCTGGTGCCGGTTGGAAAGCAGGCGATTGCCGCCGTGCGTTTGTACCTCCAGGAGGCGCGGCCGCGCCTGGCCGCTCGACGCGCGCCTGCGCCGTATTTGTTCGTGAACGCGCGGGGCGGGAAGCTGAGCCGCGTCGGTTTCTGGAAAGTGCTGAAGCAATATGGACGGCAGGCAGGCCTGCACAGGAAGCTCTCGCCGCACAAACTGCGTCACAGTTTTGCGACGCACTTGCTGGAGCGCGGCGCGGACCTGCGCTCGGTACAGTTGATGCTGGGCCATGCCGACATTTCGACGACGCAGATTTACACGCACGTGATTCAGGAGCGGTTGAAGCAGGTCTATAAGGCGCACCACCCGCGCGCGTAGCGCGGCAACAGATCTAGCGGGCGCGCTCGCGCCCTTCGGAAAAGGGGATTCATGCCAGACTACATGTATCTGCTGGAAAGCCGGCTCTCAGCCGAGCAGCGCACCGCTCTGCAACTCATTGGCGAGATTGCGCGCGCCGAGGCGCTGAACGTTTACCTCGCCGGGGGCGCCGTGCGCGACCTGATCTCCGGCGCAATCATCCGCGATCTGGATATCACTGCGGAGGGCAACCCGGCGCGAGTCGTTCGCGAACTGGAGAAACGCGAAGCTCGATTGCTCGAGGAAAACGAGCAGCTGCGTCATTACGAACTGCTGCTGCCGGGTGGAGTCGAGTGCAGCGTTTCGGCCGCGCGCGAAGAAGTCTACGAGCGGCCGGGGGCCAAGCCGGAGACACGGTGGTCCACCATCGTCGAGGATTTGCGGCGGCGGGATTTTTCCCTAAACGCCATCGCCATTTCTCTGAACGCAGCTTCGCGTGGTCTGCTGCTGGATCCCACGAATGGATTATCCGAACTGGAAAAGCGCGAAGTCCGCGCGCTATCGATGCACAGTTTTACGAACAAGCCGGTGCGGCTGTTGCGCGCGCTGCGCTTCGCCGTGCGCATGAGCTTCAAGCTGGAGACGCGCACAGCAGAGTGGTTTGCGCTGGCCAAAGAGCGGAAGCTGCACGAAACCCTCATCGGCGAAGAAGTGGGCAGTGAGTTGATGCAACTGGGGAGGGAAGAAAATCCCATCGCCATCCTGAAGGAATGGGCGAAGCATGAACTGCTGGGGGCCATTCATCCCAGGCTGGAAAAACGGGCGCCGGATTACGAAAGCCTTGCGCGACTGCTAAAGGTTCGAGACGCCATGGCGAATGCGAGCTATCGCACATCGCTATGGGCGCCGGTAATCCATTATGTTTTGGGCAGGCTCAAGGGGCGCGAGCGGTCGTCGGCGCTGCACCGTCTGGAATTCCGGGCCAAAGCGATCGAACGGATTACCGGGCTGGAGTCGGAAGCCGAAAAAATCATCAAAGTGCTGAAAGGCCGGAAAACGGGCGCTCCGCGGGAAACCTTTGCTTACTTGGAAACAGTGCCGCTGGAGATGCTGGCGTTTATCCAAACGGAGTACTCGCAGCCCAAAGCGCTGGGGAAGATCAAGAATTATCTGTACAAGTGGAAACCGTTGCGGCAGACGCTTCCGGTGGCCGAGTTGGAAATATTGGGCGTGGCGCGTGGGCCGCAATTCGACAAGATTATCGAGGCATTTTTCCAATTGCAGCTCGAAGGCCGGGCACGCAACCCCCAGGACCGCGTGCCGGCGTTGCGCAAGCTGGCAGGAATCAAAGAGCCGAAAAAACCGAAGCCTCCCAAAGAAGAGCCGAAGGTGAAAGGAAAGGTCGGGAAAAAAGAAAAGGCCACGGAAGCTGCGCCACAAGCGGCCACAAGGGCGGCGGCACCCGCGGGCAAACCGGTTCCCGCGGGAACGCCAGGTAAGGCGGTGCCGGCCAAACAGCCGGAGAAGGCCGCTTCCAAGCCTGCCCCTGCTCCGACAAAGAAGCCGGTCGCGACAAGCCCCAAGCAGGATTCTGCACCGAAGAAAAAAGCTGCACCAAAGAACAAGCCAGCGCCCAAGAAAAAGAAACGCCGCTGAGCTGAAAGATTGCACCTCCGGCATCGCGTTGTGCTCATCGAGTTCTGCTAGAATGTGCGGGACATGGCGGACCCGCGTTTCGTACACCTGCATCTGCACACCGACTACAGCCTGCTGGACGGGGCCTGCGACATTACGTCGCTGGTGGAGGAAGCGGCGCGGCGAAAAATGCCATCCGTGGCGGTGACCGACCACGGGAACCTGTTTGCCGCGGCGAATTTCTTCCACGAATCGACCACCCGCGGGGTGAAGCCCATCATCGGCTGTGAAGTGTACGTTGCGCCGGGGAGCCGGCATGACCGTGGCACCGCTGATCCGGATTCACAGCAGGCCGGTGCGGGACGCACCAACCACTTGGTTTTGCTGTGCGAGACAAACGAAGGTTATCGCAATCTGCTGAAGCTGGTCAGTGCCGGATTCCTCGAAGGCTTCTACTACAAACCAAGAATTGATTACGAATTGCTCGCGAAGCACAGCAAGGGGCTGATCGCCCTTTCGGCGTGCCTGCGCGGCGCGGTCTCCGACGCGCTCCTGGCCGAGGAGTACAAAAGAGCAAGTGAGAACGCGCACCGATTACAGGACGTTTTCGGGAAGAACAATTTCTTCCTCGAGGTACAGGATCAGGGCATCGAAGTCGAAAAGCGCGTGAACCGGGAAATGGCGCGGCTCTCCCGCGAATCGGGCATCCCGCTGGTGGTGACGAATGACTGCCACTATCTGACGCGGGAGGACGCCCGGGCGCAGGAAGTGCTGCTCTGCATCCAGACGGGCAAGACCATGTCCGACACCAACCGGATGAAATTCGCCACCGACCAGTTCTATTTCAAGACCGCAGCGGAAATGGCGCAGGTCTTTGCGGACATGCCGGACGCCCTGGACCGAACGGCAACGATTGCCGAGCGTTGCAATGTAAAAATAGAACGCGTTGCCAACCCGTTCCCGGAATTCAAAGTGCCGGAAGGCTGGACCACCGATACATACTTCGAAAAAATGTCCCGCGAAGGATTTTCCGCGCGCGTTCCGGCCCTGGAAAAGCAGCAGAATGGCGGACGTTTGCGCCATGCGCTCCCGGAGTACGAGGCGCGGCTGACTTTTGAAATCGAGATGATCAAGAAGATGCGTTTTGCCGGCTACTTCCTGATCGTTTCGGACTTCATCCGCTACGCGCGCGCGCAGGGCGTGCCGGTGGGTCCGGGACGCGGGTCAGCGGCGGGCAGCCTGGTGAGCTACGCCTTGCGGATTACGGACGTGGACCCGCTGCAATACGACTTGCTGTTTGAGCGCTTCTTGAATCCGGAGCGCATTTCGTTGCCAGACATTGACATTGATTTCTGCATGCGGCGCCGGGGAGAGGTCATCGAATACGTGACCCAGAAGTACGGGCGAGGGAACGTGGCGCAAATTATCACTTTCGGAACCATGGCAGCGAAAGCGGCCATCAAGGATGTGGGCCGGGCGATGGACTTGCCCTTTGGGGAAGTGGACCGGCTGGCGAAGATGGTGCCGGTGGAAATCAACATCGAGCTGGAAGACGCTCTGAAGAAAGCGCCGCAATTGCGCAGCGCGATTGAAAAAGACGAGCGGTTGAAGGACCTGATGGATATCGCCATGCGGCTTGAGGGGTTCGCGCGGCATGCTTCAACGCACGCGGCGGGTGTGGTGATCTCTCCACAGCCACTTACGGAAATTGTGCCGCTGTACCGCACGAACCGAGAGGAAATCACGACGCAGTACGACATGAACGCGCTCGAGCGCATCGGCCTCCTGAAGATGGACTTTCTCGGGCTGACCACACTCACCGTGTTGCACGACACCGTCAAGCTTGTGGAACAGAACCGCGGGCAGATGATTGACCTGGACACCCTGCCGCTGGACGACGAGAAGACGTATCAGCTATTCGGACGAGGCGAAACCAGCGGGATTTTCCAGTTTGAATCGCATGGCATGCGCGACATCCTGAGGCGCTACCAGCCGACGCGGCTGGAGGATCTAACGGCTTTGAACGCGCTCTACCGGCCGGGGCCCATCCAGGGCGGCATGATCGACGACTTCATCAAGCGGAAGCAGGGGGAAAGACGGGTCACCTATGAGCTTTCGCAGTTGAAAGAGATTCTGGAAGAGACCTACGGCGTCATCCTCTATCAAGAGCAGGTGATGCAAATTGCGAACCGGCTGGCGGGATTTTCACTGGGGGAAGCAGACATCCTCCGCCGGGCCATGGGCAAAAAGAAAAAAGAGGAAATGGCCAACCAGCGCGAAAAATTCATGACTGGTTGCCTTGCGCATAGGATCCCGGAGAAAAAGGCTCAGAAGATTTTCGATTTGATGGAAGAGTTCGCGGGATACGGCTTCAACAAGTCGCATTCATGCGCGTACGCTCTGCTGGCCTACCAGGCAGCCTACCTGAAGACGCACTATCCGGTGGAATTCGTGGCGGCGATGCTGACATCGGAAACCGGCAACATGGATAAGGTGGTGAAGTACATCCACGAAGCGCGCGGGGCAGGCATTACGGTTCTGCCGCCGGACGTCAACACGAGCGACTTGAACTTCACTCCGACCGGTGAACAGATCCGCTTCGGGTTGAACGCCATCAAGAACGTCGGTGAAAACACGGTGAAGGGAATTCTCGAAGCGCGCACACGGCTGGGGCGCTTCAGCTCTCTCTTTCAGTTCTGCGAGGAAATCGATTCGCGACTCGTCAACCGCCGCGTGCTGGAAAGTCTGATTAAATCTGGGGCCATGGATTCGCTGGGGGCGCGGCGCTCACAACTGAGCGCAGTGATTGATCGCGCGATGGAGCGCGGGCAGCGCATGCAACGGCAAGTGACGAGCGGGCAGCACGGATTGTTCGGCAGCGGCCCTGCGCCGGTTCAGCCGTCCTCAGAGTCGCTTCCGGACGTGGAAGAATGGCCGGAGGACGAGCTTCTTGCTGCGGAGTTTGCGACACTCGGATTCTACATTTCAGGTCATCCACTCGCGAAACACGCGGGCCGCCTAAAAGAGCTGAACGTAACGGAATTGGCCGGGTTGGAGGCGAAGAACAACAACGCGGACGTGATCGTGGCGGGAATCGTGGTGGCGATGCGTCCGATGCGCTCGAAAAAGGGCGCACGGTGGACCATCCTTTCTCTCCAGGACATGACCGGGAACGCAGAAGTCCTGGCCTTTCCGGAGGCCTTCGGACGGCTAGAGCATCTACTGAAATCGCATGCGCGGCTGTTGATCAAGGGACGGATCAGCGTGGAAGACGCCGGCACGCGCGTGATCCTCTCCGACGCAAGGCCACTGGAGGAAGTGACCGAGCCGGCGGCAAAACTGCTGCGCGTGCGCGTGGACCTAACCAGCCTCGATGAGAGCGTTATGGACCGCTTGGAAGAGATTTTCGACCGGAAGCCAGGGCCGTGCCGAGTTGCATTCGAGTTGATGCGGCCGGATGGCGAGGTGGCAGAACTCGAGACTGACCGGAGGGTGCGTCCCGACAAGGATCTCGTTTTGGAAATCCAGGAGCTTTGCGGCGCTGACGCCGTGGAGGTCCTGCGTTAGAATCTGTCCGGCAGGTATTGCGGCAAATAAGCGCTTCCCATGGACCCCATTCGCAAAAAACGGGAGATTGACCGTCTCGAGCACGACGTCGAGGAATTGCGTCGGCTGGCCAGCAAGGGGTCGGACGAGGAATTGGATCGCCTGCATCGGGAAGTGGAGGAGCTTAAGCGGGAATTCTATCAGCACCTCGGCGCGTGGCAGCGAACGCAATTAGCACGGCACGCGCAGCGTCCGCACCCGCTCGATTACATCAACATGCTTTTCGACGAGTGGAGCGAATTGCACGGCGACCGTGGGTTCGCGGATGATCCTGCAATCGTGGCCGGGCTGGCGCGATTCCACGGCCGGGCATGCGTGGTGGTGGGACACGAAAAGGGCCGCGACACCAAGCAGAAAGTGTTTCGCAACTTCGGGATGCCCAAACCGGAAGGTTATCGGAAGGCGCTGCGCGTGATGCAACTGGCGGCGAAGTTCCGGCGGCCCATCTTTACGTTTGTGGATACCACCGGCGCGTATCCCGGAATGGACGCGGAGGAACGCGGGCAGGCCGAAGCCATTGCGCGAAACCTGCGCGAAATGGCGCGCCTGCCGGTGCCCATCATCGTCACGATCACCGGAGAGGGCGGGTCCGGCGGTGCGCTGGCGATTGCAGTGGGTGATCGCGTCAACATGCTGGAGAATTCGGTCTACTCCGTGATTTCGCCAGAGGGCTGCGCGTCCATCATGTGGCGCGACGCGGCGCGCGCGGAAGAAGCCGCCAACGCATTGAAGATCACCGCGCACGACTTATTGGACATGGGCATCGTGGACGAAATCGTGCCGGAGCCGGAGGGCGGCGCACAGTGCGACCCCGAAGGCGCTGCGCGGCTGCTGGAGCCTGTGCTGGCGCGGATGCTCGATACTCTGTTGCCTCTGCCGACCGAAACGCTTTTGCGCACGCGCTACGAGAAGTTCCGCCGCATGGGACACCTCACCATCTCCTGACGCTCCTTCCACGAAACAATTTCTCCCGGGCCTGCGTATCTCTGAATAGGGGTTACGTTCTCTTCCGGAGGACCTATGTACTGCGAACGTTGTGGGAGCCAAATCCCAGTCGACGCGCGTTTCTGCACCGGCTGTGGGAGGTCGTTCGAGCCTGTCACGGCGCGGCCGAGCGAAGGGCGCGTGAATCGGCATGTGCGGCTGTTGGCGGTGTTGTGGCTGGCCATGGGAGGGCTTCGGCTCTTCGCTGCTGCCGCTGTTTACATGGTGGGGCACTTCGTTCTCTGGCACGTTCCAATCCCGTTCATGCCGGAGCGATTCCTCGGCAGCATCATGACGCTGGTCGCTTCGTTCTTTCTGCTCAAAGCCATCCTGGCATTTATCGTGGGATGGGGAATTCTGGAATATCAGGCCTGGGCGCGAATGTTTGCGCTGGTGATGGGGTTCCTTGCGTTGCTGCTTCCGCCGGTAGGTACGGCGCTGGGTGTCTATACCCTTTGGGTGCTGCTGCCGGAACAGTCCGAGCGTGAATACAGGACGCTGGCGCAGACCGCGTAAGACGTATCTCTTACGACCCCGAATGGCGGGCGGGGATTGCTCCACACTGCCCGCTGCCTTAGCCTTGTGGCTTGCCCGGTTACTGCGTTTTCCGCCGGGCGAGCCGAGGGCATGTCCGAAATCTACCGCCATTACGAGCGCCTGGTGGAAATCACCATCCAGGGCAAGAAGTTCCAGGTGCCGGAGAAGAATTCCGTCCTGCGCTGCTTTCAATTCATCAGTCCGGAAACAATTCCCTATGGGCGTTTCTGCTGGAACCAGGAATGTCAGTATTGCCGGGTTACGTGCGCTCTGCCGGACGATGACAAGCCGCACGAAATGCTGAGTTGCAAATTCCTGGTCATGCCGGGCATGGCGATTACCGGCTTGACCCCCGAACTGCTCTGGTGCCTGAAGCCAAAGCTCAGCGAATAGGCAGTTCAGTCTTTCCCCTACAATAAGGCCTCCCGCGCGCTCCGGGGCCGCTAAGTGAGTAAAATCTCACGGAGAGTCAGAATTCTTCGCATGCGGTGCGCTCAAGATTTCTGTAAGTCTCGTCGCTTCAAATAGTTGAATTTGGCTTCCGACTTGCCCATCATTAACTACGAGGAAGGGTGTGCGTTCCCGTACGGACCATGCCCGGCCCCCGAGCGACCGGAGCACTTCTGAGCCGCGGGCAGGCCCGGCCGCCGATCACAGTCCATGTGATGAACCTGTTGCACACTCGAGTGGAGGTTCAATGAAGAAGAGTCATCTGCTCGCCGTTCTGGCCATCCTGTGCGGAATGGGCTTGATGTTGAGCCTGGCCGCGCCGGTCTACGGCCAGGCCAACGCCAAAGACACGTACATCCTGAAGGGCGCTCCGATGGGCGGCGTGAAGTTTGAGCACAAACTGCACGCCGAACGCGCGGAAAGCAAGTGCGACACTTGCCACCACGCATCCAAACCGGAGAAAGCGCTCGAACAGCCTCAGCAAGCATGCACCGGTTGCCACACCAAGACAGCAACACCGCCGATGAAGACCACTACGCTCGCAGCGTTCCACAAGAACGCCACAGCGACGGCGGGGAACTGCATTGATTGCCACAAGGCGGAAAACGCCAAGGGCAAGAAGGCGCCGACGAAGTGCATGGAATGCCACAAGAAGGAGAACACCTAGCCCTCGACTTCGCTGTTTTGTGTCGGGGATTTCCGGTCTGTGGGTGTTCGCCACGGCGTGCGCCCACAGACCCAGTTGCATCTGATCGCTCAGGTTTGTTGATCCAGGGCTTCCAGCCGAATTAAGTTTCCAGGTGTGTTACACTTCGGAGTTATCCGAACAGGACGGAGCGGGGGAATCTGTGAATAAGCACGGAAAGTTCGCCATTGCCTCAGCCCTGATCATTGTCACGTTGGGCTGGCTGGGCTGGGTAGGTGTAAGCGAGAGCAAGACGTACTACCACACCGTCCAGGAGCTGAGCACGCTGGAGGGCTCGGCGGCACGGCACCGCATCCGCGTGGGAGGGGATGTGCAGGCGGGGTCCATCAAGCGACTGCCGGGGCGCGTGGATTTTGTGCTGGTCGCGGAAGGCCACACGCTGAACGTCAGCTACGTAGGGCGCGACCCGCTGCCGGATACTTTTGTAGATGGTTCGCAGGCGCTGGTGGAGGGCAAGAAGATGCCGGACGGGCACTTCGTAGCGGAGCAGGTGCAGGCCAAGTGCGCTTCCAAGTATGAAGCTGCTCCCGGGCAGAAGAAACCCGGAGAGGGCAAGCCCGCTGAGCGGCCCGCCACTCCCGCATCCGGGAAGAGCTGAGAGACTCGCGGAGAACTCGTGGACCTATTCGGATCATTCGCACTCCTGCTGGCGTTTGCCTGCGCGGTGTACGCGATTGTCGCGGGAATCATCGCCATCCGCACCCGGAATCCGCTCCTTCAAAAAAGCGCCCGCCACGCGGGGATTGCTGTCTGCTTGCTGGTGATGATCGGCACCGCCAGCCTGCTCTACCTTTTCCTGACGGATGATTTCTCGGTCTCCTATGTTGCCGGACACAGCAACCGCGATCTGGAGTCCTTCTTCAAGGTGGCTGCGCTATGGGCAGGGCAGGAAGGCTCGCTGCTGTTCTGGAGCCTGATTCTTTCTATCTACACGTTTTTTGTGCTGTTCACCAACCGCGGAAAACATCCCGAACTGATGCCCTACGTGGGCGTAATCCTGGCCAGCGTGCAGACATTTTTCCTCACGCTAAACGTCTTCGTGGTCAGCCCGTTTCAGGTGTTCGGCGCATCGGGCGCGGACGGCGTGATGCGCCTGGTGGCGCAAGCCGACGGGCGCGGGCTGAATCCCCTGCTGCAATATCCGGAAATGGTAGCGCACCCGCCGACGCTGTACACCGGCTATGTGGGCTTTGCCGTGCCCTTTGCGTTTGCATTGGCGGCTCTGCTGGGACGCTACCCGGGAGAGAAGTGGATCCACATCACGCGGAAGTGGACGATGATCGCGTGGTGCTTCCAGAGCGCGGGCATTTTGATGGGCGCGCACTGGGCTTACGCCGTGCTGGGTTGGGGCGGCTACTGGGCGTGGGACCCGGTGGAGAACGCGTCGCTCATGCCTTGGCTAACGGGCACGGCGTTTCTTCACTCGGTGATGATGCAGGAAAAGCGCGGGATGTTGAAAGTGTGGAACGTGTGGCTGGTATTCACCACGTTTTTGCTGTGCATCCTCGGAACGTTTTTGACGCGCAGCGGCGTGGTGAGTTCCGTGCATGCATTCGCGCAGTCATCTATCGGCGCGTGGTTCCTCGGCTTTATTTTGCTGACGCTGGCCGTTTGCCTTTGGGCGTTTTTCAAAAACCGCGACTACCTCAAGAGCGATAACCAACTGGACTCCATGGTGTCTCGCGAGTCGAGCTTCCTGTTCAATAATTTGATCTTGCTGGCGGCGTGCTTTGCGGTGCTGTGGGGCACGCTCTTCCCGGTGATTTCCGAGGCCATACAAGGTAGCAAGATCAGCGTGGGCCCTCCATTCTTCAATAAAGTGAACATCCCCATCGGACTGTTCCTGCTGTTCCTGACGGGCGTGGGCCCGCTGCTGGCGTGGCGGCGCACGTCGCTGGACAGCTTGAAGCGGAATTTTGGCTGGCCGCTCGCCGGAGGACTAGTGGCAGGGGCGATCGCCTGGCCTCTGGGATTCAGGGACTTCTTCGCGCTGATTTGCCTGATCCTCTCCATTTTTGTCCTGCTGACCATCTTTGGGGAATTCTTGCGCGGCGCGATGGTGATCTCCGCGCGCAGTGGTATGAACATTTTTTCCTCGGTTGGGCAATTGACCATGCGCAACACGCGGCGCTACGGCGGCTACGTTGTGCATATCGGGATGGTTCTTGTGTTCATCGGGATTTCCGGGGCTGCGTTCAATCAGGATAAGCAGATGGAGATGGGCCCCGGGTCACAGATGAGCCTCGGCGCGTACACGATGAACCTGCAGGCGTTCGAGCCGCGCCCGGCGAAGAACTACACCTCCGAGCGTGCGACGATCGAAGTCCTGCGCAATGGCCAACCGCTTGTGACTCTGTTTCCGGAGAAGCGCTTTTTCCCGTCCAATGAAATGTCCGGCACGATGGTGGCGATTTACTCTACGCTCAAAGAAGACCTGTACCTGGTCTATGCGGGGCGGAGCCCGGAAAACAATCAGCCGATCATCCACGCTTACCTGAATCCGCTGGTGAAGTGGATTTGGCTCGGCGGGCTGATCGTGGTGCTGGGCACAGGACTTGCTCTGCTGCCCAACCGCCAGCCGGTGCTTGCCTTCAAGGGCGCGGCGGAATCGACGCAGGCTTCGGCGGCCGCCGCCGCGCCGCAATCCGTGCTGACCCGGTCAGGATCCCATGGCTCGGCGGACTAAGCGCGCATTCGTGAGTTACGCGCTGCTGCTTTCGGCGGCGCTCGTTTTATTTGTGTCGGCGGTTGGAGCGCAGATCCCGGGTCAAAGCGAGAAGGCGAAGAAGATCGGCAAGCGGCTGATGTGCATGTGCGGCTGCAACCAGGTCCTGGTGGAGTGCAACCACGTGGGTTGCTCCGTCTCCACGGCGATGCTGAAGGAACTGGACGCGCGCCTGGCGCGAAACGAGCCGGAGGACTTGATGCTCCAGTCCTTCGTGCAGCAGTACGGCGAAAAAGTGATGGCCCAGCCGCCAATGAAAGATTTTGGCCTCGTCGCATGGGTCACGCCCTTTGCTGTGCTGCTCATTGGATTCTGCTTGATTGGCGTTGTCCTGCTGCGATGGAGGCGTCAATCGCCGGCGATAGCCGGAATGCCGGGGGCGGGCCCCGAAATCTCATCGGAAATGCTGGCCCGTGCGCGGCGCGAAATGGACTTTGAAGACGAGTTGGATAGTCCGGACTCGAAATCCGAGAGAGACTGATACTGATATGGACATGGGAATCATCGTGGCGTGCGTGGCGCTGGCCGTAGCCACTCTGATTTTCATCTTCTATATTGAGCCGGACGCGAGCGACTCCGCGCCACACCGGTCGCGGCTCGATAGTTTAATGGAACGGCGTGACGCCATTTACGACAACTTGCGCGACCTGAAATTCGAGCACCGCGCGGGAAAGTTCTCCGAAGGGGATTTCGAGGAGATGCGCGCCGGGCTGGAGAAAGAAGCCGCGATGGTGCTTGCGGAAATCGAGAATGTGACCGGTGGCGTCGCGCGACCGCAGCGACGCGAAGCATCTTCCGCAAACGCGCAGGCCCTCCGGGGCAAGTCCACTTCATGAACCGCCGAATTTCTCTCATCATTTCGCTTCTGATTTTGCACCTCGCCGGGATAATGCCGGCGCTCGCGGGTACGCTTACCGGCACAGTGCGCAATGGCACCACCGGCGCTGTTGTGCCGAATCAGGATGTCATCCTGATTCAATTGCAGGGCGGGATGCAGTCCGCGGGGACGTTCCGGACGGACGCGCAGGGGCGCTACACGATGGAGCATCCGGCAATTGGGGCAGCGCCGGTGCTCGTGCGCGTACAATTCCGGGGAGTAAACTACCACCAGAATGTGCCGCCGGGGCAGGCCACTGCCGACATCGAAGTGTACGATTCCACTGCGAAGTTCGACGCGCTGCACGTTTTCCAGCGAATCATCGTTGTGCAGCCGAACGGCGCGGTGCTGCTGATGGGCGAAGAATATTCCGTCCACAACGAGTCTAAACCGCCGGTGGCGGTATTCAGGGAAGACGGTTCGTTTTTGTTCGACGTTCCGGCCGGCGGGGAATTGGGGCAGGTGTCGGCCTCGGGGCCGTCTGGAATGCCGCTGGTGCAGGGAACGATTGACAAGGGCAAGGGGCGCTATGCCATTGCTTTCCCGATGCGTCCGGGCGAAAACAATGTGCGCGTGTCGTACCAGTTTCCGTACCCGAAGAATGAGGCGACGATCCGCGCGACCTCGCCGTACGCGGTGCAGCGCGTGGTTGTGATCGCGCCGCCGACCATGAACATCTCCGGCGCGGGATTCTCACCGGCAGGATCCGAGCAGGGGTTCAATCTCTTTGCGCGCGAAAACGTTTCGGCGAACATACCATTCGAGTTTTCCGCTTCCGGCACAGCGCCGCCACCCAGCGCGGAGTCCGCGCAGCCCGCCGCGGCGGGCGGGCCGGACAGCGGCCCTGCAGTAAGCGTCCTTCCGGGCCGCCTCGAAAACTTGAAGTGGGTTCTTCTGGGAGGATTTGCTGCGCTCTTTGCTCTGGGAGCGATTTTCCTTTGGAAACGGCCTCTCCCGCAACCGGCCTCGGCGAAACTTGCATCCGCATCAGCCGGTGCTTCGGGTGTGCGGGCGGCCACATCGCCGGAAGCCGTGGTTGCGCAGGTGCTGGAGTCCGCGAGCCGCACCGCCGCGGAAAGCCTGGAAGGAATCAAGGAAACTCTTTTCCGGCTTGAATTGCGCAGGCAGGCTGGCACAATCTCCGAGGACGAATACTCGCGCGAGCTCGTGCGCGCCCAGCAGAAGCTGCGCGACCTGCTCGGCTGATTGGTCCGGCGAAAGAAAGCGCGCGGCGCGACCGTCAAACTTTGACTCCCTCTACCAATCGAACGGGTCTCGGCGTCGAATTCCACGAAGTGGAAAAACGCTATGGCGCTCAGGTTGCCCTGCGGCGGGTGACACTTTCCGTTGGCGCGGGTGAGTTTGTTGGACTCCTGGGCGCAAACGGCTCCGGCAAGACGACGTTGCTCCGGCTGGCGGCGCTGCTGCTGTGTCCCAGTCGCGGCCAGGTGAAATTCCCGGGCCTGTCGGATGATGCCGCGATAAGCGTGAAGAAGCAGATCGGCGTGGTGGCGCACACCACGTTGCTCTATGACGAGTTGACTGCAGAAGAAAATTTGCGCTTCTTCGCCCAGCTCTACGAACTTTCTGAGATCGAAGAGCGCATTACGCGGGCGCTCGAAAATTGCGGACTGGCACATCGGCGGGAGAGCTTGCTGCGCACCTTTTCGAGAGGCATGCGGCAGCGGCTCTCCATCGCGCGGGCTCTTCTGCACGAGCCCGGCCTGCTGCTGCTCGACGAGCCGGCAACGGGACTCGACCGGCAGGGGTTGAACTGGCTTGGGAAGACCCTCGCTGCGCTGGGCGACTCGGGTTGCACGGTGCTGATGAGCACGCATGGGCAGAGTGAAGCGATGTCGCTCGCCACGCGCGCGGTGCTGCTCGATGCTGGCGCACTGGTACGAGACACCGGGCCGGGCGGCGACGTGCGCTCGTTGCTGGCCGAAGCGGGCGTCGCGGGAGAGAGGCGATGACCATCGCACGCGCGGCGGCCATCGTGCTGGCGAAAGAACTGCGCCTGGAATTTCGCAGCCGCGAATTGCTGACCACAACGCTGGTGTTCGTGCTCACCGTGATCGTCCTGTTCAGTTTCAGTTTTGATCCGACCTCGGAAGAGTCGCGAAAGATCGGCCCGGGGCTGCTGTGGATGGCATTTCTCTTTGCAGGCTCGCTGATGCTGAATCCTTCCTTCGCGCGCGAACAGGCCAACGACACGCTGTGCGCGCTGCGGCTTGCGCCGGTGGAGCTGTTCGCCATCCTGCTGGGCAAGATGCTCGCCAACCTGGCGTTCCTTTTACTGACCGAATTGCTGTTGTTGCCTGTGTTCGCGGTTCTGTACAACGTGGCGCTGTTGCCCGTGCTGGGACGCCTGGCGCTGGTGCTGCTGCTCGGCACACTGGGCCTCGCGGTGACGGGAACTGCCTTTAGTGCGATTTCCGCGCAGGCGCGCATGCGCGAGCTGCTGCTGCCGCTGCTTTTGCTGCCGGTGCTGACGCCCGTGCTCATCGCCAGTGTCGAATGCACCGCTGGGCTGCTGGCGGAGCCGCCCGAACTGCGCATGAACTGGCTGCACGTGCTGATCGCGTTCGACGTCATCTTTTTGGCGGCAAGCTACCTCCTGTGCGACACTTTGCTCGAGGAATAAGATGAATTCATCCGGAAAGACTAACTGGGCGGCCACGCTGGGCGTGGCGCTGCTGATTGGGATCGCAGGATACGCGGCGCTGTTCGTGGCGCCGGAGGAGCGCACCATGCGCGCGATCCAGCGGATCTTCTATTTCCACGTGCCCAGTGCATGGACGGCTTTCACCGCCTTTTTTGTCGTCTTCATTTCCAATATCGCCTACCTGGTTCGGCGGGAAATGAAGTGGGACTGGATCGGCGTCTCCGCAGCGGAGGTTGGTTTGGCGTTTTGCACTGTCGTGCTGGTGACCGGGCCAATCTGGGCGAAGCCGGTGTGGGGCATCTGGTGGACGTGGGACGCGCGGCTGACCTCTACATTCGTGCTATGGCTCATGTACGTCAGTTATTTGCTACTGCGCATGCTGCTGCCAGACGCGGAGAAGCGCGCGCGGATTTGCGCGGCCTTCGGCATCTTTGCCTTCCTGGACGTGCCGCTGGTCTATTTTTCCATCTGGCTCTGGCGGACCCAGCATCCCCAGCCCGTGATTGGCGGCGGCGGAACTCTGGACCCGACGATGCGCTGGGTGCTGCTGACCTGCTGGGCGGCTCTGCTCGGAGTGATGATCCTGTTGGTGCGGCAACGGTACGAGCTTGAGAAGATGCGGCAGGATGCGGAAGAACTGGTCCACGCGGTTGAAGCGCGCGCGCATCCGTGAAGTAAACGGCATAGCATTTGCCGGTCGGAAAGAGGGTGACATGAAGAACTTCGAAAGCCTGTTCGCGGCATACCTTCTGGTTTGGGGAATTCTCTTCGTCTATCACCTGACGGTGGGCGCGCGCGTGGCGAAGCTGCAGCGGGAGATCGAACGTCTGAAGGAGCTCCACAAGCAGTGACCCGGCGCGCGGCATGACTCTCCGAAAGAAAATCGGCGTCGTCTGCTTTCAGCTCGGCGGGCCTGACTCCCTCGAGGCCGTAGGTCCATTCCTCTATAATTTGTTTTGTGACCCGGACATTATTTCTCTGCCGCTCGGTGGAATCTTACGGAAACCGCTGGCCCGGTTCATCGTTTGGCGACGCATGGACCACGTGCGCCACGCCTACAAAGAAATCGGCGGGCGCTCGCCCATCGGACTGCTGACCGAGCGTCAGGCTCGCGCATTGGAACGCGCCCTGGCGCCGCACGCGGACGCGCGCGTAGTTGTTGCCATGCGCTACTGGCGCCCGTTTACGAATGAAGCCGTCGATCAAATGGAGGATTTTGCGTACGACGAGCTGGTGCTGCTGCCGCTCTATCCGCAGTACTCGCTCGCCACCACGGGCAGCAGCCTAAACGAATGGAAGCGCTGCTTTCGGCCGGACAGCCGGCCGGTGCACTTGGTGGAGGATTTCTACAGCCATCCGCAGTACATCGATGCTCTTGTGGCTAAAATTGCCGTCAGCCTGACGCATTTTGATGCGCCGGAGAAAGCCACGCTGCTTTTCAGCGCACACGGGCTGCCAATGAGCTTCATCGAGCGCGGCGACCCGTACCAGAAGCACGTCGAAGAAACGGTGCGGCTGCTGGTGGCAAAAGGGAAGTGGGCGAACCGGCACATTGTTTGCTACCAGAGCAAAGTGGGGCGGCAGAGGTGGCTGGAGCCGTCGCTGCTTGAGACCTTAAAAATGTGCGCCGAAAAAGGGCAGCGGCAGTTACTGGTATGCCCGGTGGCATTTGTCACGGAGCACATCGAAACGCTGCACGAAATCAATATGGAAGCTCGTGAAGAGGCCCGGCACCTGGGCATCGAGCAGTTTGAAATGGTCCCCTCCTTGAACGACTCGCCGCTTTTCATTGCTGCGCTCGCGGATCTGGTGCTGCGCGCCTGTGCAGTAGCGCACGGATCCCTTGCAGACTCTGGCGACAGCGCGGAATGAGGGCCAAAGGCGGTCGCTGGAGCAGTTTGTGGTGTTTGCGGCGGGAATAGAATGATTCTAAGGTGGCTTGACACATTTATCGGGCCAGCGTATAAAAGTATTTCTAATCCGGCCTCATCCAAAATTTTTATATGAGATTGCGAGCTCCACATAAGCGAACCTATGGCCGAAGCGAACGACAATAAGCCCGTTGAGACCAAGGCCGCGCCTGCTGCGGCAGTCGCGGCGTCGAAAAAAGTCGAAGCAAAACCCGCCACCGAAGTATCCGGAACCGACGTCAGTGTTGGCCGGCGTCGGCTGATTTGGGCCTGCATTTGGGGCTACCTGGGCGTGAATCTGCTGATGTTCCTCCGTTTTTTCTTTCCTCGTGCTTTGTTTGAACCCAAGACCGTTTTCTCGGTGGGCTACCCTTCCGATTTCAATATCGGAGTGGACACGAAATTTCAAAAAGACTTCCGCATCTGGGTGGTGCGGAATCCGGGCCGGCTGTTCGTCATTTACGCCCGGTGCACGCACCTCGGTTGCACGCCCGACTGGAAGGAAAGTGAGAATAAGTTCAAGTGTCCGTGCCACGGCAGCGGGTACGACAGCGAGGGCGTGAATTTCGAAGGCCCGGCGCCGCGTCCCATGGACCGCGCGCTGGTGCAGATTGACGCCACCGGCCAGATCATCGTGGACACGGGAAAGCTATTCGTGAAGGACCCGACTACCGGGCGCGATGAATTTGACGCCGAGAGCTCGTTCTTGGTCGTCTGACAACAGTTTCTTTCCTTGATACAGGGGGCATTGAATGCCGGAGGAGAACGACAAGGGGGCTGGGAAGCGCACCGGCCTGCTCGATACAGTGAAGGAGGACCTGCAAGGATTGAAGGGGGTCCTGGTCGAGAAGGGCAAAGAAGAGCTGGAGGCGCTGAAGGAACCGGAGAAGACCCAGCTCTTCCGCTCCATCTTCCGCGTGAAGCGCGACGAAACGCCGCGCAGCCGCGCGCTGAGCGTGCTCACCAACGTCTTCTTCCATCTGCACCCGGCCAAGATCAACCGCGATGCCGTCCGCTACAGTTACACCTGGGGCATGGGCGGCATGAGCTTCTACCTGTTCCTGGTGCTGACCATCACCGGCGTGCTGCTGATGTTTTACTACCATCCCACGAAAGTTCAGGCCTATCGGGACATTTTGTACTTGCACCACGACGTGCCGTTCGGGCAACTGCTTCGCAACATGCACCGCTGGGGCGCGCACTTGATGATCATCGCCGTCTGGCTGCACATGATGCGCGTGTTCCTGACGGGCTCCTACAAGCGACCGCGGGAGTTCAATTGGTGTGTGGGCGTGATTCTGATGGTGCTGACGATGCTGCTCTCATTCACCGGGTACTTGTTGCCCGATGACCAGCTTGGCTTCTGGGCGGTCACGGTGGGCACCAACATGGCGCGGGCCACGCCGCTGCTCGGCCATGAGGGACCTTTCGGTGCGCAACTCGGCATGACCGCCTTCAACGACGTGCGCTTCGCGCTGCTAGGTGGTTCCATCGTGGACGCCAACGCCCTTCTTCGCGCTTACATCTGGCACTGCATCGCCATTCCGCTGATCGCCTCGGTGTTTATGGGAGTGCATTTCTGGCGCGTGCGCAAGGACGGCGGAATTTCCGGTCCGGCGCCGGTCATGCTGGAATCGGAGATGAAAGAAGAGAAGAAAGGGCCGCGGCCCGTGATCCTGCGTCCCAGCGGAACGAAGTAGCGCAGCCACTCTTGTCTGCGCCAGGGAAGTACAGGCTTATGCCACACGTTTTGCATCTTCGGAGGCCTTATGTGGGGTGATTGGCACCAGCTCTGGCAAATTGTCTCCGTGCCGGACAACGTGCCCATCGTGGCATTGCTCTTCCTTGTGCCGTTCTACACCTGGTACGGATTTCGCGAAGCGTTCAAGCACGACCGTCTGATTGCTCAGCTGGAAGCAGACCCCGCCCTGGCCAAGTCGCATCACCGCAAGCCCTACCCATTCAAAACGGGCTGGGACCGAGAGTTGCACGTCTGGCCGTACTTGATGCGCATCGAATTCCTGGCGGCAGTGATTCTGACAGTGCTGCTCATGGTGTGGTCCATCACGCTGAACGCGCCGCTCGAAGAACCAGCCAATCCGAACCTGACCATGAACCCTTCCAAGGCGCCCTGGTATTTCCTGGGCTTGCAGGAAATGCTGGTGTACTTCGACCCGTGGATCGCCGGCGTGGTGATGCCTACCCTCATCATTGTCGGTTTGATGGCCATTCCATATATTGACGCGAACCCCCTGGGGAACGGCTACTACACCTACAAGCAGCGCAAGTTTTCCATTTGGGCGTTCTTGATCGGGTTTCTCGCTCTGTGGTGCGTGATGATTGTCATCGGCACGTTTATTCGCGGGCCGGGATGGCAATGGTTCTGGCCCACACAGACGTGGGACCACAACCGGCTGGAATTCGCCGTCAATCGAAACCTGCATGAGATCTTTGGGATTCAGAACCGCTATGTGGCCATGGCTCTTGGTGCAACGGTGGTCGGATTGTTCTTCGTGGTCGCCGGCTACGTGATGCACCGGATGTGCATGATGACGGAGTTCAGCCGCAAAATCTACCAGCGCATGACGCTCTTGCAGATCATCACGCTGCACACGCTGCTGATCCTAATGCTGAGCCTGCCGGCAAAAATGGCAGCGCGGCTGCTATTCCGGATCAAATACATTCTCGTAACACCGTGGTTCAATATTTGAGGGATTGATCCGAAGATAGAATTCGGTTTTCGAGTCGCTGGAGGCTTGGGGTGCCAGAGAACCACAACGACGATCCGATCATATCGAAATCATACAGCGGGCCGCTGCTGGTGTCGTCGCTGCTGCTGGTACTTTCCATGTTCTGGGCGCTGTGGCAGGAATTCGTGGGACTGCGGCCGTGGCGCGGTTACCAGAAAGAATTCGCATCGGTGTATGAGAAGTTCCTGAACAAGGAAATCACCAAGCAGACGGAGGCAGGGAACGCCATTCGGTCGTCGGCGGAATACCAGAAGCTGGAGCAGGCCGTCAAGACCGCTCGTGCGGCTTCCAAGCCGCAGGAAGAACGCAACGAGACGCAGTCGGCATTCGTCAGCCGCCGCCTTGTCGCCCTCTCTCCCACGTTTATCACTGCGCGCGGGGAAGTCACTGCCCTGATCTATCAGGTGGAGATCGCCGCCTCGGAATCCTCGAAGAAGAGCCGCCAGGCGGACATGGAGAAAACCAAGAAGGGCCCGTTCGTGGTGGAACTGCCGACACCGGACGGCAAAACAGAAAAGAAGTCCTTCGAATACGATCAACTTCTGGCCGAATTTGATTCCCTGAAGAGTGAGAAGGCGCGGCTTACATTGGAGCGCGCCGATCTCCGCAAATCCGGCGACGAAGCCGAGAAGGCGATGACCACCTTCTTCCAGGAAAAAATGGAAGGGCTCTCCGCCGACCAATTGAAGGGCCTGCTCACCGGGGTGCGGCGAATGAACGTCGCCATGCGGCAGATTAATGTCGGCAGCGCGGGGCTCGTGGACCGCTGCCAGTCGTGCCATGTGGGCATGGATTCCAAGCTGGTACCCCCTACGCTTACATTGACCAAGGCGTCGTTAGGGCTGGAGAAGCGTGAGAACGCGCCGTTCACGAGCCATCCGCAGCCAGAGTTGATGAAGCTCCACGATCCGGAGAAATTCGGCTGCTCTCCTTGCCATGGTGGGAACGGGCGTGCCACGAACAGCGTCGTCAAAGGGCACGGCCGGAACGAATTCTGGCTCTGGCCGCTGTACTACAAGGAAAACACTGAGGCGGGCTGCCAGACCTGTCATTCGGCGGACATGTACACCTACCACGCGCCGGTCCTCAACAATGGGCGGCAACTCTTCCGGCAGAAGGGCTGTATCGGTTGCCACCGCTACGAAGGCTTCGACAACGAAGGCGAACAGCTTCTTTCCGCACGGCAAATGGTTCGTCAGCTCGAACAGCAGAAGAAGGACTACGAGCTCGAGATTCCGCGCATCAACAAGTCCGGCGACCAGGCCCCGGACAATAAGGCGGCGCAGGCGCTTTACGCCCAGGCGGACAATGTGCGCGTGCAGACGAGCTTCATTGATGCCCGGGTCGAGCAGCTCATGGTGCGGGCGCGCTCGTTGTTGCGCGAGGAAAAGAAGGTTGGGCCGTCGCTCAAGGAAGCGCGGATGAAGCTCCGCAAGGAGTGGATCTACTACTGGCTCGAGAATACGCACACATTCCGGCCAGACACGAAAATGCCGCAATTCCGCTTCAAGCGCCGGGAGCCCAGGGCGATCTCCGCATTCATCTGGCAGATGGCTGTGACCGGTCCCGAACTGCTAAAGCAAGGGCCGGGCACTCCGGCCAAGGGCAAGGAGTTGTTCGAATCTCGGGGCTGTCTGGCGTGCCATTCCATTGGGGAAGGCGGCAAGAAATTCGGAGGCACATTTGCCGCCAACCTGAGCCGCGTTGGCGAGAAAGTGAATTACGACTATTTAGTCCGCTGGATCATGAACCCGCGCCAGCGCACACGGCCCTATGATCCCATCGCGCGCAAGGATCTTGGACCCGAGGATTACAAGAAGTACGGCATGGATTATGTTTTCGACCTGGCTCACAGCCGGTCGCCGGACGGCAAGCACGAGATGCAGGTGCAGCAGCAGACGGTCATGCCCAACCTGCGGCTGACCATTGAGCAAGCGCGCGACATCGCTTCCTACCTGATCACGCAGAAGCACGTGGATGCTGTCTATCAGCCCACAGATTTCATGGACGACCCCAAGATGGCCGAGCAGGGCCGCGCAGTGGTGAAGAATTACGGCTGCGCGGGCTGCCACGAAATTGCCACGCTGGAAGAGGAAGGACGCATCGGAACGGAGTTAACCACGGAAGGAAGCAAGCCGATCGAGCGGCTGGATTTCTCGCTGCTCACCGAACACGCCAAGCGCGGCCTCCTTCCCGACGGCAGACCCAACGTCCGCGATGCCGAGAAGTACGCCGAATGGTATGACCACAAGGGATTCTTCGAGCAGAAGCTGGCCAACAGCGCGATCTACGACCAGGGCCGTTTTGCCACGCAGTTGAAAATGCCTCAGCCGAATGTGACGCCGGAAGACATTACCGCGCTGACCACGTTTCTTCTGGGAAGCGTGGACCCGCAGGTACCCAAGGATTACCTGTACAAGCCCGGCGACCAGCGCCGCGACATCCAGGAAGGCTGGTGGCTGGTCACGAAATACAACTGCATGGGTTGCCACCAGATTGCCGTCGGTCAGCAATCGAATTTGCAGGGTCTTTCGATCTATCAGGGCGAAAATAAATTCAAGCTGCCGCCTCCGTTGCTGAGCGAAGGCGCGCGCGTAGACCCCAACTGGCTGGCGCGGTTCCTGGAAAACCCATCCTTGAGCACGACGGACGTGAACCGCAACGGCGTGCGCAGTTATCTGGCGGTCCGTATGCCGACGTTCAGTTTCTCGGACGGCGAAATCCGCAAAATTGTGAAATTCTTTCAGGCCATTGCCTCGCAGGCACAGCCGTACCTGCCTCCGAAGCTCGAGCCGCTGACCGCACAGGAGCGGGCCATGGCGCGTGACCTGTTCACGCACCCCGCTGCGCCTTGCCTGAAGTGCCACGCCACCGGACAGGCGGCGCACGACGTCAACGCTTCCGCGCCGAACTTCCTGCTTGCGCCGGACCGTTTGCAGCCGGCGTGGACCGCTCGCTGGATTACCGAGCCCGCGCGCATCGCGCCCGGCACGGCGATGCCGTCGGGCCTGTTCAAATTGGACGGTGGCCGTTGGGTTTTTTCCGGGCCGCTGCCGCCGTCGCTGCAAGGGTATTCCAAGGATCATGCCGATTTGCTGGTACGATACATGTTCCAGATCACGCCGGAAGAGCAGCGCATGCTGCTGGGGCGTTCGCCTTCAGGCGGAAAGCCCGGCGCGAAGTAACCACGCCCGGTGCGTGAAGGGGAAGTGAAGAAGGGCGGTACCGGGGCTGGCCAGTGCGTTCGATGAGCGCAGGTTGCATTCGGAAATTTCAGAGAGATCAATAGGAGGAACTTTTAGATGAAAGCTCGTTCTTTGTACGCTGTACTCGCTTTTGCACTCGCGTTCTCCGTGGCGGCTTGTGGCAGCAAGGAGACCGCCAAGGAGGAGAAGGCCGCTCCGCCAGCCGCCGTAGCTTCCGCTCCGGTGGATCCCGCCACGGCCGGCACAATCACCGGAACCGTGAAGCTCGACGGCGCGGCGCCCAAGGCTCAGCGCATCCGCATGGATGCCGAACCCACTTGCGCCAAGACGCATACTACGCCGGTCATGGACGAAGAATATGTGGTGGGCGATAAGGGTGCGCTGGCCAACGTGGTCGTGTACGTGAAGGACGGCCTGGGCAACCGCACGTTTGACACTCCCAAAGAGGCCGTGGTGCTGGACCAGAACGGCTGCATGTACGTGCCCCACGTCATCGCCGTGCAAGTGAACCAGCCGGTGGAAATCGTCAACAGCGATCCGACCACGCACAACGTGCATCCGGTCCCAGCAAACAACAAAGAGTGGAACAAATCACAGCCGCCCAAGGCGGAGAAAATTACGGAAACTTTTGCCCGGGAGGAAATCGCGGTCCCGGTGAAGTGCAACGTCCATCCGTGGATGAAGAGCTACATTGCGGTTCTCAAGCACCCGTACTTTAAGGTGACGGGAAAGGATGGAAAATTCGAAATCAAGAACCTGCCGCCGGGCGATTACACTCTGGTGGCCTGGCATGGTGTTCTCGGCCCATCCGAGGACAAGAAAGTCACCATCGGCGCGAAGGAAACGAAGTCCGTCGAGTTCACCTTCAAGCCGCAGTAAGCGCCCGCAAGAGTTGAGCGCAGGAATACAACGAGCGAGGGCGGGTTCTCCGCAGGGGAATCCTGCCCTCGCCTTACACGTTGCAATTTAGAAAACCGGAATGACGCAAACCGCCAATCCCGCGCTGCACAAGGTCGCCGTTTTTACGGCGTGCTGGACGCTGTTCCTGCTGGTGGCGGGCGCGCTGGTGACCAGCAATGACGCTGGCCTCGCCGTGCCGGATTGGCCTCTTTCTTACGGTTCGTTGACCCCCCCGATGGTGGGCGGAATTTTTTATGAGCACGGCCACCGCATGGTGGCGACGGTTACCGGAATCCTGACCATCATCCTCGCCGTGTGGATCTCGCGCCGCGAACCGCGCGCCTGGATGCGGCGCTTGGGCTGGGCCGCTCTAGGAGCGGTCATCGCGCAGGGAATCCTGGGCGGGATTACGGTCAAGTTCTTCCTCCCTCCCTGGGTTTCTATTGCCCACGCGGCCCTCGCGCAAATGTTTTTTTGCAGCGTGGTGGCCATCGCCGTGTTCACCTCGCCGTGGTGGCAAAGCGAATTGACCGTGTTACGTTACTCAGCGCATCCTCCGGTACGAGAGCGCGCCGTAGCAGCGACAATTGCAATTTTCATACAACTGCTGCTTGGCGCGGCCTACCGGCACCATGCTTTCGGAATGCTTCCACACTTGGTCGGAGCCGCTATCGTACCGTTTTTTGTTCTACCCGCCGCGAGCAGCACGCGTGACCGCCTTTTCGATTCTGCCGAGGGACTCTCCCGTTGCGGCACGATGCTGAAGCATTTGCTCTACATTCAACTCGCGCTGGGGGGCGCCGCCTTGTGGTCGCGATTGGCTACACAACATGCTCCACAGCCCATGCCGGTCATGATCTTTTTCACGGTTGCGCACACAGCCGTAGGCGCTCTGACGCTCGCCGCGGCGGTTCTGCTTGTCCTTGTGTCCTACCGTGTCCTCAGCCCCGTCCAGCCGCATGAAGCCATCGCCTCGCAGAGGGAAATGGCGGGCCAGGAAAGCGGTGCGATGTGAGCTCTCACGCCGCCGTCCTGCCACGGGGTTCGCGCACCGGGGCATACTTCGCTCTGACCAAACCAGACGTGACCTTTCTGGTTGTAATCACCACTCTGGCCGGTTTCTATCTCGGATCGCGCGGCGCGATGGACTTCGCTCGGCTGGCCCATGCAGTGATCGGCACCATGTTGATTGGGGCCGGTGCGTCGGCGCTCAACCAGTATTTTGAGCGTGCCGAAGACGCGCAGATGCGGCGCACGGCGCGGCGCCCGCTCCCTCTGGGAATTCTACAGCCGCCGGAAGCGCTGGCCTTTGGCATGGGCCTGGCTGTTTTGGGTGCGGTGTATCTGGCGCTGCTGGTAAGCCCGCTCTGCAGCCTGCTGGGCATCATCACTTGCCTGAGTTATCTGGCGATTTACACGCCGCTCAAGAAGCGTACAACTCTGGCAACCCTTGTGGGCGCGTTCCCGGGCGCGGTGCCGGTGCTGATCGGCTGGGCGGCGGCTCGCGGCGGGCTAAACCGCGAAGCGTGGATCCTCTACGCCATTATGTTTCTCTGGCAATTTCCGCACTTTTTTGCCATTGCCTGGGTGTATCGCGAAGACTACGCGCGCGCGGGCATCCGCATGCTGCCGGTGGTGGATGCCACCGGCGATCGCACGTTTCGGCAAATCCTCGCGTACGCGGGGGTGCTGGTGCCTGCCAGCATGTTGCCGAGCGTTGTAGGCACGGCGGGAATTCCGTATTTCTTCGGCGCGATGGTACTCGGGTTGGCGCAGCTCCAGGTCGCCATTTGGGCTTCGCGCGTTAAAACCAACGACAGCGCGCGGTGGCTGATGCATGCGACGGTTATCTACCTTCCCGTTCTGCTCGGTCTGATGATGTGGGACAAATCGGTCCGGTGACCGGGCCTTGCCGGGGAAGGGAATCCGTGACCACGGATCAGGAAGCGGTCGACATGAGATCCAAGAGCGAAACGTGGATTCTGGCCGGGGCGCAGGTCCTCGTCCTACTGATCTGTCTCGGCGCCGCCGTCTGGAATTTTACCAGCGGCATGATTTTCGATATTGACGGACTCCTGCTGCTTACGATCATCCTGGCCCTTGCGGCAGTCTTCTCATTTACGCTGCTGCTGCATGCAAAGAGTGAAGGCTGGCTGGCCTGGCTGCCCATCCCCGGCCAGAAAAAGACTGCATCGGCGAGAACGCCGGCGCCCGCGGCAGAAGCAAAGGGCCCCGCCGGGGTCCCCAAGTAGCGCTCGGTGATCTCCCATCCAGCGTTGAATGCCGCTCTCAACGGCGCGGCAGCCATCCTGCTCCTCTCCGGTTACACGTTCATCCGTCAACGGAAAGTGCTGGCGCACCGTGTGTGCATGGTCGCGGCGTTCTGCACCTCGACTGTGTTTCTCATTTCCTATGTCCTCTATCACGCGCGCGTGGGGTCAGTGCCCTTTCACGGGCAAGGGTGGATCCGTCCCGTTTACTTTTTCATTTTGATTACTCACATCGTTCTCGCAGCGAGCATCGTGCCGCTCGCTTTGGTGACTCTTTCGCGTGCGCTGCGCGAGCAGTTTGATCGGCACAAGCGCATCGCCCGCTGGACGCTGCCTGTGTGGCTGTACGTTTCCGTGACCGGCGTGGTGATCTACTTCTTGCTGTATCATCTCTATGCGGCGTGAAGTGCCAGCGCCGAATGCGAGTCCACATTGACCGAGCCTGAGAATCCGCAAGCCACCAGTGAAACATCGCCCTCTGCGGCTATCATGCCGGGGGGCCTGGGACCGCGCTGGAAAATCGGCATCATCGTCATCGCGGTGATGTTTGTGGTGATGCCGTTTCTGTTTTGGCGGGCCACGTGGTTTGGCCTGCCCCTGACCGATCAGCAGATCGACGAGAATCTGGCCGATGCGGAGAATCCGCGAAAGGCGCAACATGCGCTGACGCAAATCTCCGAGCGCATTGTCCGCGGCGATCCTTCCGCCAAGCGCTGGTATCCGCGAATGATCGCGCTGGGAAGAAGCCGGAATGACGAGCTGCGCATCACCGCGGCCTGGGTGATGGGACAAGACAACACCCACGCGGAATTTCGGGCTGCGCTGCTGCCGATGCTGTCCGATGCCAACCCCATGGTGCGGCACAACGCTGCGCTTTCCCTGGTGCGCTTCGGCGACGCCAGCGGTCGCGCGGACATTGTCGCCATGCTTCGTCCGTACGCCATGCCGGCTCCACAGGGCGGATCGCTCGCGCAACGCCTCAAAATGGATGACGCCGTGAACCCCGGCACCCTGATTGCCCGCATTAAATTCAAGGCGCCGGGAAACCCCAGCGAGCAGGAGTTGGAGGTTCGCTCAAAGGTCCCGGGCCGCATCGAGAAGTGGATTGTGCCGGAAGGCGCAACGGTCACCGCCGGAGAAGAGATTGCGCTGATTGCGCCAAGCCACGAAATGATCTGGGAGGCGTTGCGCGCTTTGTATTTAATCGGCCAGGCGGAGGATTTGCCGGAGGTCGAGCGCTACACGCAGCGCATTGAAGGGATGCCCACACAGATTTCCACACAGGCAAGCCTCACGGCACAAAAAATCCGTGGACGCTCCCGCACGCCGTAAGACAACAATTCGATCAGCACATCTGGACGTTAGGATAAAGATACTCTGCGGTCTGCTAGAAGGGCAGGGCACCGTATTGAACTTCGAATTCAGGCAGCGGCACCATGTCAATCGCGTCCCAGGGACACCCTTCAAGGAAGGCGCCTTCCGGTCCTTTGCTAGTGCACAGCTTGCAGCCGATGCACAGGATGGGGTCCACGACAATATGGCCGAAGGGTGGGTTGGAATCATCGGGCATCCAGAACATGCAATCGGCCACGGGGCAGTACTCCACACAGGCCGGCGAGCCCGCGCACCCGGTGCAGCACTCGTTGATCACTGCAACAATGTTCGGCTTGCGCTTGCGCTTGTCGTTTTTGCCTTCAGAGATGGGCGCGCTCTTGACGACGCTTCCGGAAGTGAACTCTTCAATCGCAGGAAACCAGGCGGAGACTGCGGAATCTTTGCCGTCCAAACCGACCTCCAATGAAATGCTGAAAAATGCGCGCAAATCGATTCTCGCCGACCGCGCGCGCGTTGTCAACGTGTACGGCGGCGCACTTTGCGATCTTGGAGAGGGAGGCGCAGGATGTGGGCCGAAAGTCGCTATACAATAGGAAAGGCTCCCGTGCTGCCCGGGAAGGCATTCGCCAACTCTCCCCTCCAGGGACGCTCGGAATACTCCGGGGGAGGTATGCAATGAAACGGACACAAATTAGGTGGCTGGCTCTCGCTCTGGTGGGCCTGCTAGTTCTTCCCGGCTGCCTCGTGCGCTCCGTGCATTCTTGGCTGAAGGGCGACTCGATCACATTTGAAGAAGACTTGGTGGGTGGCTGGACCGGCGCGGACGAGAAGGGCGACGCCGTAGCCATGACGTTTGTCCGCGGCACAGACAACAATTTTATCGTGCAGTATTCGGACAAGGATTCGCACGGCATCTTTGAAGGCCGGCTCGGCAAGTTTGGAACGGACTTCTACATGGATTTCAAGCCCAAGGAAGCCGCGCACGGCGTGGATGGGATGCTCCTGTTTCCCACGCACACTCCGGCGCGGCTGGAAATTTCTTCGAGCCAAATCATTTTGCGGCCGCTCAACTACGATGAAGTGAAATCCGCCGCGAAAATGGACCGTCTGGGAGACTTGAAATATGCATGGGAGGAAGGAGAGCTGCTGATCACCTCCAGCTCATCCGATTTGCAACAGTTTCTGCTCGGTCTGGCGCGGGATTCCAAACTGTATTCGGAACCGATCCGGCTGACACGGAAAAAATAAGGGAGTCAGCTTGCGGCGAGCGCGGCAATCACGGCATTCGTGAATTGTTCCGTTGTCGCGCTGCCACCCACATCCTTTGTCAGGTGTTTCCCCTCGCGATAGACGGAGTGCAGGGCCCTTTCAACGCGGCGCGCTGCATCGAGCTCGCCCATATAATCCAGCATCATAATGCCGCTCATCAGAATGGCCGTGGGGTTGGCGATGCCCTTGCCGGCAATGTCCGGCGCAGTGCCGTGGACGGCTTCGAAGATGGCCACGTCCGCGCCGATGTTACCGCTGGGCACCACACCCAGCCCTCCGACGAGCCCTGCGGCGAGGTCACTGATAATGTCCCCGTAAAGATTCGTCAGCAACAGGACGTCGAATTGGTGCGGATTCATCACCAGTTGCATGCAGGCGTTGTCCACGATCACTTCGCGGTACTCGACGTCCGGGAAATTCGCGGCCACCTTGCGGCACGACGTCAGGAATAGGCCGTCGGACTGCTTCATGATGTTGGCCTTGTGAATGGCCGCCACCTTCTTGCGCCCGTGCTTGCGGGCGTACTCGAACGCATAGACAGCAATCCGCGTGGAAGCTTTTTCCGTGATGATCTTCAGGCTCTCGACCACGCCGGGCACGATAGTGTGCTCGAGGCCTGCGTAGAGGTCTTCCGTATTCTCGCGGACGATGATCAGATCAATGTCCTGTGCGACGGATTTCACCCCGGCGAGGTTCTTCACCGGACGAAGATTTGCGTACAGCTCGAGGGCCTTGCGCAAGCCCACGTTGATGCTGGGCGGACCTTCGGCCACCGGCGTGGCGACGGGGCCCTTGAGAGCCACACGGTTGCGCTTTACTGAATCCACCACGTCAAGGTTCATGTACGCCGCGCCACGGCGGTCGGCGTCGGGCCGCGCGGAGACTTCCTCCCACCCGATGGCCACGCCGGAGGCGTCCAGGATGCGCTGCGCCGCATGGGAAACCTCGGGACCAATGCCATCGCCGGGAATCAGCGTAACTGTATGTTTCATAAGGAGTGGCCGGACGGAGCATTCTAAGGCAAAGCGCTGCGCTTGCCTACCCCTGATGCTCGCTGGGATATGGAGTTCGCGTCACCAGTACGACACCTGCGAGATTTCCGCATTGCCCGGGGATTTGCTATAATGGCCTTGGGATGGATGAAGCCGGTCCCTGGCAGAACGGAGAACATAGAGCATGATTCACATGACGCCGACTGCGGTTGTGAAAGTGAAGGAAATTCTGTCTGCTCAGACCCCGCAACCCTCGGGGCTGCGCGTGGCAGTGGTGGGCGGAGGCTGTTCAGGCTTCCAGTACCACATGGCCTTTGAAAACAACACCAACGGCATGGACCAGGTGTACGAGTTTGATGGTTTGAAGATTTACGTCGATCAGATGAGCGAAATGTATCTGAACGACGTCGAAGTGGACTACGTCGAATCGATCGAGGGCGCCGGGTTCAAGTTCAACAACCCCCAAGTAAAAAACACCTGCGGCTGCGGCAGTTCGTTTAGCGTCTAAGCCCGCCGGCACGCGAAAAAACTTTCCGGGGCTTTTGGATGGCACCAAGTCCAGAAGTCCCGTTTTCCTTTTGGGCCATCCGGCCGCGAGCTGAAATCAACCTCCATGCCGTACGACACACAAGAGTGGGACGACCGCTACCGCAAGCCCGGCTACTGGGCCGGCAGCGAGCCTGCGGAGTTCCTTCGCGAAGTGCTGCCGCTGTTGCCGCGCGGCTCGGCGCTGGACCTGGCCAGCGGCGAGGGTCGTAACTCCGTCTATCTCGCCCGGAAGGGTTTCCATGTTTTCGCTTTGGAGCGCTCTCGTGTTGGGCTGGAAAAGACCGAAGCGCTCGCTCGGGAAGGCGGTATTGCCTGCCGCTGGGCCACTCAAATCACTGCTCCGCACCGGCACGAGGCGCCTTTGACTCTCTTGGAGGCAAACTTGGAGTCCTTTGCATTTCCCACGGAGCGATTTGACGTCGTGCTGTGCATCAAGTATCTCCAGAGGCCTTTGTTCCCATTCCTTCAGCGAGCCTTGCGCCATGGCGGGATGCTGGTGTACGAAACGTACACGCTGGCGCAGCAGAAGTTCGCGGATGGCCCCCGCAATCTCGAATTTCTTCTGAGGCCGGGCGAGCTTCGCACCGCGTTTAGCGGAATGGAAATTCTTTTTTACAGCGAGCTTTGTGCCGGGAAGGGAATCGCCAGCCTGTTGGCGCGGAAGGCGTAGAGCTGCGGCGGTCAGTTCATCATGGCTTGCAAGCGGCGAATGGCCGTCAGAGCCCCCAGGTGCTGGGGATTTTCCGCGAATGCTTTTTTGTATTCGACGAGCGCCCGGGCGTGCATGTGCTTGCGTTCGAGCAAGCGGCCCAGGTTGAAATGCGGGAAGCAGTAGCTCTCGTAGCGCGGCGCACGGAGCGCGCGCAGAAACCAGGGGACCGCCTCATCGAGGCGGTCCTGTTCCATCAGGTAGGCGCCGATATCGTTGTACGGATTGCCAAAGGTGGGGTCCACCTCGATGGCTCGAAGACACTCCTGGATCGCGTCCTCCCAGCGGCCTTGGAAACTGTACGTCCAGCCGAGAAAGGTGTGGCTTTCGGCGGTGGGGAAGAGCTCCAGCGACCTCTTGTAAAGTTGGATGGCTTCCTCAAGCTCGCCGCGCATCTGATGTTCGTAGGCGATGCGGAAGAGTTCCAGTGCCTCGTTGCGCCGGGGGTCGCCGGGTTCAGCAGCCATTTCCTCGTTCCTTTGCGGCGATTATACAACGCCATCGGGGATGGACCGCGTACATCGCCGTCGAACACATTGACCGCAAAAGGGGCAGTCGTACACATTGAAAAGCGGGCGGGACGCCCGTATGCTAAGACCCAATGAAGATTGCTCTCGCTCAGTTCAATCCGACGGTTGGCGACCTGCAAGGCAACGCCGCGAAGATCCGCAAGTTCGCGGCCGACGCCAAAGAACGCGGGGCACAGCTTGTCGTTTTCTCGGAGCTGTGCCTGTGCGGGTATCCGCCACAAGACCTGATTGAGCGGCCGTCCTTCCTGAAGCGCAATCTCGACGTCCTGAAAAAGCTGGCCGGCGAGCTGACGGTGCCAGCCATCGTCGGCTTCGTGGGCACGCCACAGGATGGCGCGGCGGGCAAGTCCGCGGCGAATTGTGCAGCGCTGATCGCGGATGGACGCATCGTATTCGAGCAGCGCAAAATGCTGCTGCCCACTTACGATGTCTTCGACGAATCCCGCTATTTCCAGCCCGCGCTTTCGCAGTCGGCGGTGGAATTCTGCGGCTCGCGCCTGGCCATCACTATCTGCGAAGACGTGTGGAACGACAAAAACTTCTGGACGAAACCACGCTACGAGCGCGACCCGGTGGCGGAGCTGGTGGGGCAGGGAATCGAAATCGTGATCAACATTTCGTCGTCGCCCTATCAGATGGACAAGCGCGGGCAGCGCTGCGACATGCTGCAGGCGCTGGCGCGTCGGTACGCGCGCCCCGTGGTGTACGTGAATCAGGTGGGCGGGAACGACAGTCTGGTTTTCGACGGCTCGAGCGTGGCAATCACCGCGGATGGACGCGTCGCCGCGCAGGCCCTGTCGTTCGAAGAAGACCTCGTGTTGTTCGACTCCGCGAGCGGAACGGGTGAGATCCGCCCCCACGACACCGATGAACTCGGGGCCGCACACCAGGCGCTCATCTGCGGGACGCGGGACTACGTGCGCAAGTGCGGCTTCACCCAGGTGCTCGTGGGTCTGAGCGGCGGGATTGACTCCGCTGTGGTCGCGGCAATCGCGGCGTCCGCCCTGGGCAAGGAAAACGTGCTCGGCGTAGCCATGCCCGGACCGTACTCCTCCGAGGGCAGCCTGCGCGATGCGCGGCTGCTGGCCGAACACTTGGGCGTCCGATTCCTGACGCTGTCCATCGGGGAGGTTTTCACAGCCTACAAGAAAACTCTCGCGTCTGCATTTACCGGGCGCGCGGAAGATGTCACCGAAGAGAATATCCAGGCGCGCATCCGTGGGAATCTCCTGATGGCGCTTTCCAATAAATTTAATGCACTGGTGCTGAGTACGGGCAACAAATCCGAACTGGCCGTGGGCTACTGCACGCTTTACGGCGACATGGCCGGCGGTTTGGCGGTGATTTCCGACGTGCCGAAAACCATGGTGTACGAGCTGGCGCGGCTGATCAACCGGGGCGGGGAAGTGATCCCCGCGGACACGCTGACGAAACCTCCTTCAGCGGAACTCCGCCCGAACCAGACGGACCAGGATTCCCTGCCGCCCTACGACGTTCTCGACCGCATTCTCAAGGCCTACGTCGAAGAAATGCGCAGTCCCGAGGAAATTGCGGACCACTTTGGCTTTGCGCTGGAGCTGGTGCGGGAGATCGCCGTGAAGGTGGACCGCAACGAGTACAAGCGCCAGCAATCGGCGCCGGGTCTGAAGATTACGTCCAAGGCGTTCCGCATTGGGCGGCCGTTCCCAATTGCGCAGAAATTCGTGCCGTAACCTCGCGCTTGGAATCGTCATTCCTCTCCACGTATACTCATCGTTCTTCGCAGCGGCAATGGAAGGTATCCGAAAACAAGGAGCAGAGAAGTGCAAAAAATGTTTGCAGCCGTCGTTGTAATTCTCGCTTTGGCCTTTGGGACGGCGGCGCAGGTGCCCGCGCCGGCTGCGCCGCCAGAAATGACCCCGGCCCAACTCCAGAAGAAGGTGGAAGCGCAAGTGCGCAAGCTCTTTGCGCTCGGACCGTCCTTCACCCTTAAGGTCTCCGCGCCTTCGGAGACGCCATTGCCAGGGCTTCTGGCGGTTAACGTAGACGTGATCTCCGAAGGCGGATCCGATCAAGTCCAGTTTTATATCAGCAAGGACGGCCGCTACTTCATGCGCGGGGAAGTCTTCGATACGAACAAGGACCCGTTCGCGGACAATCGCGCGCAAATCACGCTCTCCGGAGCGCCGTTCAGGGGCCCGGCGAATGCGCGTGTCACTGTCGTCGAGTACGCCGACTTCCAGTGTCCGACCTGCCGCGCGCTCTACAGCATCCTGAAGGGCGTGCAGCCGCAGTTCCCGCAGGTCAAGTTTGTCTTCAAGGATTTCCCGCTGGACCAGATTCATCCCTGGGCCATGACCGCCGCTACGGCCGGGCGCTGCGCTTATCAGCAGAAGCCCGCTGCATTCTGGGTGCTCCATGACAGGATTTACGAGAACCAGGAACTCATCAGCCCCACCACCGTCTGGCAGACGATGCTGGACTACTCCCGCGACGCCGGGCTGGACGTGGAAACCATTCGCGGATGCATGGCCGCGCCGGGGACCAAGGCCGCCATTCAGAAGAGTGTCGACGAAGCCATCAAGCTGAAAATTGCCAACACACCCACCGTGTTCGTCAACGGGCGCCGTTTTATAGGAGCGGACCAGCAGACGCTAGAGCAGTACATCCGATTCGAGCTCTCCGCTACCGCCCCGCCTCCCGCGCCGAAGCCGTGAGGCGCGCCACTCTCCCGCCCTCCAAGGCAGGGGAGGGGCCTGGGCCATGGGCAGGCCAGCCCGACCTTATCCTTAATTCGTAGTTATCATAATATCCCTTATCGGACACAGTCTCGATATAGCCATTACTGCTTCTTTCGACCAATCTGCCATCAACCGGGGTAAGTCCTCCGGCCAGCCCGAACGCTTCTGATGTGACCTACAGGCGCTGGTTGCTACACTTTGCGCTTCTCGCCCGCGTGATATGCTCATGCCCTGCCCTAAGCGGACTGACTTGCAACGCGGAGCACAGTTATGAAGATGCGAACGGAGAAAGACTCCCTAGGTTCAAAGCAAGTGCCTGCCACAGCGTACTACGGCATTCAGACTTGCCGGGCCATTGAGAACTTCCCTATCAGCGGATTCCGTGCTCATCCCCGGCTGATTCTGTCCATGGGGATGATTAAGAAGGCTGCGGCGATGGCCAACCGCTCGTTGGGGCTTCTCGACCGCCGTCGCGCTTCGGCCATCATCCGCGCCGCCGATGAGGTCATCCTCGGCAAGTTGGACGATCAGTTCGTGGTGGACGTGTATCAGGCGGGCGCGGGCGTCTCCTTTCACATGAATGCCAACGAAGTGATTGCCAACCGCGCCATCGAGCTGCTTGGCGGGCGGCGCGGCGAGTACGCGCGCTTCCATCCGAACGACCACGTCAACTACGGGCAGTCCACCAACGACGTTTTTCCAACGGCGATGCGCCTGGCGGCGATCCTCCTTTTCGAGGACGTGCTTTCCGCCGCCGCCGTTCTGGAGCGCTCCCTCGCCCGCAAGGGCAAAGCCTTCGACTGCATCTTGAAGTCCGGACGGACGCACATGATGGACGCGGCGCCGATTCGCCTGGGACAGGAATTTGCCGCCTACGCCACTGCAATGAAGCGTTGCAGCGACGAGCTGCGCCACGCGCAGGATGTTCTTCGGGAAGTGGGGCTAGGCGGGTCGGCCGTCGGGACGGGAATGAACTCTCACCCGAGATATCAAAAGCGGGTCGTCGCCTGCCTGGCCGGGATTGCCGGGCAGCGTCTCATCGCGACCGATGACTTGCGGTACACGATGCAGTCGAACCTGGCGATGACCGTAGCGTCCTCTGCGCTGCGCAACCTCGGATTGGAACTCATCCGCATTTCGAACGACCTGCGGCTGCTTTCCAGCGGTCCGAACACGGGCCTTGCGGAGATTTCGCTGCCTGCCTTGCAGCCGGGCTCTTCCATCATGCCCGGCAAGGTGAATCCAGTGATGGCGGAGCTTTCCGCGATGGTGGGTTTTCAGTCCGCGGGCGCAGACCTGGCCACAGCGATGGCCGCGCAGGCGGGACAGCTTGAGTTAAACGTGATGATGCCGGCGATGGCGTGGAACGTCCTCCACTCTGCGGAAATTCTGAAAAACACAATGCGCGTGCTGGCGGAAAAGTGTGTGGACGGTATCACCGTGAACGAAGAGCGATGCCGGCATTACGCAAACGCCACAGTCTCTATAGCCGCCGCGCTGAATCCATACATCGGCTACGCGGCCGCTGCGGAGATTGCCAAAGAAAGCGTGCAGACCGGCCGCACGGTTACCGAGATCGCACAGGAGCGCCGACTGCTTGACGAAAAAGTGCTGCGCGAAATACTCGATCCGCAACGCACCACCGAGCCCTCGGCGCCCGTGAAGAAAGTTAGGAAACGGGTCACGAAGGCGCGATGACAAATGAGCCGTCTTGCCCGCCACTTTCCAGGAGCTGACTCAAGGTTTCTTTTCTAATGTGAAGGTGGAGATGATCTGCTCAAACAGTGGAGCGATGATGTCCCACATTCGCACGTCCGTTTGACAATCAAGAATGTAGCTCATCCCGTCGGCCAGGACGAAGACGACGCGTGACCTGCCCCCGCCCGAAATCTCTCTTATCACCTCGATGCCTGTGACGCCTTTGGGGAGAGAAATGTTCTTTCGAGACGTCACGCGTACCTGTACGCCCTCCTTTTGCAAGCTCTCGGCGTTGCGTCGCAGTGAGCTGTCGGCAAAGTCTTCCAAAGCAGTGGATTGCGCGACGGGTCTGCTGTGAGTCTCACAGCCCGCATGAGCAAACGAATTCGGGCGTGTAATGCTCACTTCGCCGGGGTCGCGGAAGTCCAGCTTCCATCCTCCCGGGTAGGCGATCGACCAAGAGTGTCGGGGATGGGCGAACGTTCGCAGCGGTGCGGTATCTGCTTCGGTCAGTTCAGTGAGGTTCGGAACGGAGAAGGATCGGATCACTCTCTCAAACAATGGCGCCAAGTTTCCCCAATTGGGGATGTTTGTTTCGCAGTCGACGATGTACCCCGTCCCGCTCTCTACGACGAAGAGCTGGTGCGATCGACCCTTGGCTTGTATATCGGCCAGGGATTCGATCGCGCTGAGGCCGCTCGGCAGCTTAGCAGGCTGTCGCAACAGGCTCTTCACGTCGCCGAAGTGCTTCTCCCTTTCTGACAGCATGAAATCCGCAAACTCCGAGGCGGTTTTGTACTTGACTCCCGCCGTGTGGATGCCGCAATGCCCGCTCTTGTCTGGGGCGCGTACCAGCACGAACTCTGGCTTGGCGTCGTCCACCTTCCACCCCTTTGGATACGACACCGACCAGCCATACGTCGCACTATTGTAGGTGACCAAGGGTGCGGATTGCCCTTGGGCGCGGAGCGTTGGCGCTAGCAGAATCCCGCACAGGCAGCCCAGCAGTGTCGTGGCTATTCGGAGCATCGGCGCACCTCATCCGGAGGCTCTCGACGAGCGCGGCAACGGCAGGATAACACCGCGCGCTGGAGAATTCACTCCGCCGCGCGACACTCAATCACGGTCGGAAGCGACCGTTGGCTTCGGCGGCCAGGGCTGCAGGAGTCTTTCCTTGCGGTAGATGAGTGAGTTGATGTCGTAGGTGGCCAGCTCGAAGCCGTGCCCGTGGGTGATGGCGTCCGTGGGGCACGCTTCCACGCAGTAGCCACAAAAGATGCAGCGCGAGTAGTCAATATTGTAGACACTGGCATACCGTTCGCCGGCGGAGATGCGCGTGGCGTCGGTATTCTCGGCGGCTTCGATGTAGATGCAGTTTGCGGGGCAGGCCGCGGCGCACAGAAAGCAGCCCACACATTTTTCCAGTCCCTGTTCGTCGCGTTGCAGGACGTGGATGCCCCGATAGCGTGGCATGAAGTTAACCGGAGTTTCGGGATAGTTCTCTGTGACGGTCTTGCCCCACATATTGCGGAAGGTGACGCGGAAGCCTTGGGCCAGCGTGAAAATCGTCTCGGTGACTTCGCGCAGTATGGACGCCATCAGTAGGACAGGCTTCAGCCTGCTCTTGAGTCTTCAGTCTAGCAGAGCACGCGCACTCCAGCAAAACGCATGGCCAAGCTCTACTTGCGGGTGAGTGCGGCCACAATCTGCTTGCCATGAAAGCGGCCGTTCTCGATGAAGATTTCGCCGGTGTGCCGCCCGCCAAGGATGACGCCGGCCAGATAAATGCCGGGGATGTTGCTTTCCAGCGTTTCCGCATTGCATTCCGGTTTCATCGTTTCGGGATCGAGAGCAATTCCCTGCCCCTTGAGAAAATCGAAATCAGGGTGATAGCCGGTGAGCAGGAACACGGCTGTCGCAGGGATGCGCTTGCTGCCATGCGCGTTCTTCACGGTAACGGCATCCGGCTCGATGCGCGTGATTTCCGTTTCGAAGAACGCAGCGATCTGTCCGGCCTTGATGCGATTCTCGATGTCCGGGCGCACCCAATATTTGATTGTGGCGCCCAGCTCCCCGCGGCGATGCACCAGCGTCACGCGCGCGCCTCCCCGCCATAGGTCCAGCGCGGCTTCCGCCGCGGAATTCTTTCCGCCCGCGACGACAACGTCTTGTCCCCAGTGCGGATGCGCTTCGGTGTAGTAGTGGCTCACATGGGGGAGGTCTTCGCCGGGAATGCCGAGCCGGTTGGGCAAGTCGTAGTAGCCCGTGGCGACCACGATTTTGCGCGCTGGGTAATTTTTCTTTTCGCCGAGCGCGGTCCGCGTGTGGACCGTGAACATGCCGTCGGCTCCGGTGACGCGTTCCACGGGCTCATAGAGGCGCAGGTCGAGCGCGTAATATTCGGCGACCTTGCGGTAATACTTGAGCGTCTCGGCGCGCGTGGGCTTTTCCGACGTGGTGGTCATCGGCAGGTCGCCAATTTCCATCAGCTCCGGCGTGGTGAAGAAAACCATGTTCGCGGGATAGTGGAAGAGTGAATTGCAAAGGCAGCCTTTGTCCACCACCAGCGGGCGCAATCCGGCGCGCTTCGCCTCGATGGCGCAGGCCAGACCCGTGGGCCCGGCGCCGATGCAGACCATGTCATAAAGCGGTTTTGCGGAATCATTTGGCATGGTTCGACAGAATTCGACTCAACTTGGGAAATGGCCTTTCCAATAGCGACTGCGCCGAGCAAAGCCCGCGTCATTCTCCTGCAAGCAAACGCATCTGCAATCCGGTGCTCATGGCCAGCACGTCGTCGGGCCATGTTTGTAAGCGGTCCAGCCGCTCCAGGGTCTCGGCCAGGCGCTGGCGTTCCACGAGGCTGAGCTCGAGGCCGTAGGAAAGTTGTTCGCCTGTGGAATCGAGCGCGCCGCGCAGGCGGAGCAGCAGGCGCTCGTCCCCGGAAAGGTTTTCTTTACCTTCTAGCGAGCCAAAATCCACGGTGAACCCGTCGGGCCCCTGCTTCAGAAGGCGGTGGTCCACAGCGCGGATCAAGCTCACCAGCGTGAGAATCAATTCGTCGTTGGAAAACTCCACGCGCACAGCACACCCCTATACACTCGCCAGCAGAGATTCCGCAAGCGCCTCAGAAAAGGCACTCAACTCTGCGTTGCACTCCGGCGTCGCCGGAATTTCAATTTTCTTCCATACAAATACTTCCCGGCCCCTGCGCACAATCCGCACCGCCGGGTTTCCGTCCACGAGCAGGAACACGTCCCCAAAAAGTCGCAGACCACCTCCCGCTACCGGCGCCAGCAGCGCCGCGCATTCGCCTCGGCGCACGCCCACATGGCTCGCGTACAGGGGGAATGCGACCAGCGCGAACCCGCGCTTGCTCAACCGTTCCAGGATTGCGATCTGTTTTTCGGTTAGCTCGAGCATGGCTGCTCTGACCAACTCCATTGTAAGACACCGATGCGCGATTGCGGGATTCGGAATTTGACCGAAAAGAGGACTGAAGTCTGCGCAGCCGGTACGCAAAGGCGGAAAACCTGCCCGACGCTATGCGGCGGAGCTGCCGTGTTCCTCGTCGCTCTGCTCCAATTCCGCCAGAATGGACCGCAGGGTCTGCATGAGTTCCAGACGCGATACGGAGCTTTTGCGGAATTGAATCCGCATATGGAACGATTCGCTCTGCGGTTTGAAGGAAAAAACGTACGGCTGGGGCCGCGGGCCGCTCTGCTTTTCGTCGCGCCGCTCGGCGCGGGCCGCGTCGCGGGTGAGCCCGCCGCGCAGGATGCGCGAAACCATCTCCGCCATTTTCCTTTCATTCGACTGGCGGGCCACTTGCAGCAGCAGCGAGCGCGAGAGAATTCCCTTCTCCATGCACTTCTTTCGCAGCGGCTCGGGGATGGTGCGTAGCGAGAGCGTCTCCGTGACGCTGGAGCGCGCCTTGGCGATTTTGCGCGCGATGTCCTCGTGGGTGTAGTCGAATTGCGTGGCCAGCCGGTAGAGCCCGTCGGCTTCCTCGAACGGTGTGAGGTCCTTGCGCTGGAGGTTTTCGATCAGGCCGATCTCCAATGTTTCCGCGTCGTCCACGCGCTTCTCGATGCACGGCACTTCGTGGAGTCCCGCGGCGCGCGCGGCATAATACCGGCGCTCGCCGGAGATCAGGTAGAAGCAGTCCTCGCGCGGCACGAAGCGGACCAGCAGCGGCTCCAGCACGCCCTTCTCGCGCACGGAGTCCGTCAAGTCGCGCAGGTCACCTAGCGCCTTGCGTGGCTGCTCAGGGTTGGGGCGCAATTTTTCCAGCGGAATCATGCGCCCGATGGCCGCGCTGCTGAAGCTGGTCAGCGATTCGACGTAGTGCGCGTCATGCCGCATCTTCAGCGTGACGGGCAATCCGATCCTTTTCGACACGTTGCACGACCTCCTGGGCGAGTTTGCGATACTCCACCGCGCCCGTCGATTTAGGGGCGAATGAAAAAATCGTTTCCTTGTATGCGGGACATTCTTCCAGGCGCACGTTTTTCGAAATGCGCGTCTTGAAGAGCACGCTGCCAAACACGGAGCGGATCTGTTCGTGGACGTCGCGCGCGATGTTGGTGCGCTTGTCAAAGAGCGTGATGAGCACGCCAAGAACTTTCAGATCCGGGTTGGGGCGCGAGCGAACGCGCTCGTAAGTTTCCAGAAGGTCGTCCGTGCCTTCAATCGCGAAGTAGGCTGCCTGAATGGGCACCAGCAGGTGCGTGGAAGCCACCAGCGCGTTGACCGTGAGTATGCCCAGAGCGGGCGGCGTATCCAGTATGATGAAATCAAAATTCTTGGACACCTGCGAGAGGGCATCCTTCATGCGGAATGGCGCGTCGAACTGCCCGGCGAGGTGCACTTCCAGCCGCGAAAGAGCTAGCTTCCCCGGCGCAACAAACAGGTAGGGGTCCTTCGTCGCCCGGACCACTGTGCCCATCGGCGTGTGCCCATCGGCCAGCACTTCGAACATCGTGGGAGCCGCATTGTCCGCCTCGTAAAAGGCGATCGAGGAGTTGGCCTGCGGATCGAGGTCCACGAGAAGGGTCTTCTTCTTGCGTTCGGCCAGCGCGGCAGAAAGGTTGATGGCTGTGGTGGTCTTGCCCACGCCACCCTTTTGATTGGCAATCGCAATGATGTTGGTCAAAGCGCTCTATTTGCTCCGTATTTCCGTTCATCCCGGGACAAGCGCCCAGCGTCCCAAAATCCACCGTGCAACCGGAGGCCCATGGTTTCGAGTGCGGCATTTGGCACTCAATATATAGGCCACCCGCCATCCTACCTACTACGGGTAGAGTGAATCTACAGGGGGAAAGAACGGCGTGCAAGCGAAAAGTGGAGGAAATCTGCAAACCATCAGCGGTGGCAAATTTCGGGTTTATCCTGCGACAGGTCTCGCGCTGCGGAAGTGCGGGGCCCTTGCTCACTCAGGAGAATACCCCTTCGGGGCGTTAAGCTCTAGCGATTTTTGTGCGGGAACGCCTAAAGGCTACTCGCCCTGCGCATCAACGTTTTTTTGTTGCTTTCCGAAGCACGTCCGCAATTTTGGGACTTGCAGCAAGGTCGAGAGCCAATTTGCCCTGCTTGTTCCGCACGGTAGGGTCAGCCCCTTTCTTGAGAAGAGACTGCACGATCTCCGGGTAGCCGCCGCGGGCAGCGAGGAGGAGGGCCGTGTTCCCTTCCCCGTCCAGCCGGTTGATGTCGATGTCCGACTCGAGCAGCACCCGCGCAAGCGCCACACAATCGTCGTCAAATCCGCGGCTCAGAGTCTTAAGCAGCGTTTCGGTGCGGTCTTGCTTCGTGGATGAACCTCGCGCCAGCAACACGCGAGCAACTCCCGGTGAATTGCAGCCCAGCGCCAGACGGTGCAAGGCTGTCTCGGCCGCCGCACTCCGCAGGCCAGGGTCCGCTCCGTGGTCCAACAGGAAGAGCATCATTTCTGACCAACCGTAGGTAGCTGCTTCCATGAGGGGTGTGCTCAGGTACCGCGATCTGGCGTTTATGTCCGCACCAGCTTCCAGCAGGAGTTGCGCAGCCTCGATGTTGCCGCATACCGCTGCCTCGGCCAAAGGCTCTTCGCCATTGTCGAATTTCTGGTGGATGTCTGCTCCTGCAGCCAGGAGCATCCGAACGAGTTCCGGAGTTCCTGTCCCGGCGGCATAATAGAGCGCAGAAGCGCCCCTCTTCTCCAGTGCTTTCACGTCGCTCCCATGCTCCAGAAGAAGCTTGGCCGCCTTGTTGTATCCGTGGGCAACGGCGGCGATGAAGGGCGTGCGACCGTACTCGTTGGTGGATTTGACGTCGGCGCCTTCTGCCAGGAGCTTCTCGATCAACCGCAGCTTGCCCGTTTCTGCGGCTTCCAGGAGTTTTGCGTTCAAGGTTGTCGGCGGCGGGGGTTCGGGCTCACCGATACCGGGAATATGGATCTCGACATCGATCCCGCCCCGCAGATTGGCCTTGTATTCGATTCTGTAGGCGGTCTCGGTTCCGCATTGTTCCACGTGCCAGCGTTCTTTCCACGTTTTAAGGGGCCCAACCCCAAGGCGCGGATTGTCTGTCCACACATCGGGCGGCCACTTCAGGATCTCGGTCTTGAGAACGCGCAAGCTCTTGCAAGGTGCGCGAACCACGCCATTCAACTGGATCATTTCTTCAGTTACTTTTTGAAGCGATGGCGTCGCAAGCGTCTCATTCTGCGCTCTTATGGGACAGGGAACACAGAACAGGGTGAAGCAGAGGGTGAAGAACGAGGTGAACCAAGACGAGGGAATCCGCGATGCAATGCGCATGAGCTTACATCTTATAGCGGCCGAGGTCCTCATCGTTGAGGCCCTCCAGCCACTTGCGGAGCTCTTCGTTCGTGCTCTTTTCGGAGATGGCGTTGGTCACCTTGGAACTCTTGAGGACTTCCTCGTCCACGTAAATGGGGCAATCCACGCGCAGCGCGAGCGCGAGGGCATCCGAGGGCCGCGAGTCCACCGACATAATCTGTCCGTTTCGCTCGATCCAAATCAGCGCGTAAAACGTGTCGTCTTTCAGTTCGTTGACGACCACGCGCTGCACGCGGCATTCGAGGCCCAGCAGGAGGTTCTTCAGCAGGTCGTGCGTCATCGGTCGCGGCGTCTGCACCTTTTCGATTTCCAGAGCGATGGCGTTGGCTTCGTAGATGCCCACCCAGATAGGCAGGATGGCGCTGCCGTGCGTGTCTTTGAGAACGACAATCGGCATATTGGTCACCGGGTCCATCATCAGCTTGCCGATTTTCATCTCCACTTCCATCGTCGCCTCCAGAGGCTAGGTTAGGCGTTCGCCTACAAGGCTGTTGGGTCCGGCCCGGTTGACTTTCACTTGCAAGTATTGTCCCAGAAGACTCGCGCCCGGCGAAGTGAAATTTAGAACGCGATGGCACGACGTGCGCCCGGCCCACTGGTCCACGCGCGAGGAGCGGCCGTCCACCAGCACTTCGAACGTCTGGCCGATGAGCGTTTCATTGCGCGCAAGCTGAATCGCGCGCTGCTTGTCCTGCAAAACGGCGAGGCGTCTTCCCTTCTCTTCTTCGGGCACGGAGTCTTCCATGTGCTGCGCGGGAGTGTTGGGCCGCGGCGAAAATTTGAACGAGAATCCGCCGTCATATTGCGCAAGGTCGAGCAGGCTTAGAGTTTCCTCGAAGTCCGCATGCGTCTCGCCCGGAAAGCCCACGATGATGTCCGAGGTGATGCTGATGGGCCGCTTAGCCGCGCGGATGAGCGCAATGATCTCCAGGTATTGCTCGCGCGTATAGGTGCGCTGCATGGCGGCGAGCACCCGTGTCGAGCCGGACTGCACGGGCAAATGCACGTGGTTGCAAACCGCGGGAACCTCTTCAATGGCCTGCACAATTTCCGGGCAAAAGTCGCTGGGGTGCGACGTCGTGAAGCGCACGCGGCGAATTCCCGGCACCTGCGCCACAGCGACGAGCAACTCTGCGAACGTCATGCGGCGCATGGAAGGATCGCGGTAACTGTTGACCGTCTGCCCCAGAAGCTGAATTTCTGAATAGCCAAAGTCCACAAGCTGCCGCACTTCCTCGAGAATCGAGCCGCTGGCCCGGCTGCGCTCGGGTCCTCGCGTAAACGGCACCACGCAATACGTGCACGCTTTGTCGCAGCCCTCGATGATGGTCAGGTAGGCGCGAAATGGATTGTCACGGCGGGTCAGTTCGGTCTCAAAAGTTTCGTCCACGTCCAGGTCGAGTCCCATCACGCGGCGGTTGCCCGATTCGATTTGCGCGAGCAGATCCGGAAGTCTCCGGTAACTGGCCGAGCCGCACACCAGGCTGACCCACGGCGCGCGCTCGAAAATTTCCTCGCCTTCCTGCTGTGCAACACAGCCCAGCACGCCGATGATTTTTTCGGGCGCTTCCCCGGGCCGGAACAATCCCAGCCGTGAAAACACTTTTTGCGCTGCCTTTTCGCGGATGCTGCACGTGTTGAAGAAGACGACGTCTGCGGCGTCCGGCTTTTCTACCTGCTGGTAGCCGCGCGCCAGCAGCACGCCAGCCACTTTTTCCGAGTCGTGAACGTTCATCTGGCAGCCAAACGTCTCGATGAAAAAAGCCTTACCGTTGAGTGGCATTCCTTCACCCACGGCGCGGGGGCCGGTGAGCGTTTCGAGGCGGATATCGATGGAGCTTCCCATGCTGGAAAAATCATTCTAGCACACAGCCACAGGGATTCGTTTGACCGTCCCCAGGCCCTATGCTACGGTAAGTTTTCGGCGATGATTTGCGCGTGCACTGAGGGAGGTTCGCGATTCCGAATATCGGGTTCATCATTCTCGCAGGCCAGCTTGGAAGTTTGCTCCAGCAAACGGGCTGGGTTGCCCGAGTCGTCCTGCTGCTTCTCCTCGGCTTTTCACTTTTTTCCTGGGCCGTCATTTACCAGAAATATCGTCTTTTCTCCCAGATTGCAGCGTCCTCCAACCGCTTCCTCAAGGCGTTCCGCGCCGGGAAGGGCCTGACCGATCCGTCCTCGATCACCACGGCCGGAACGGGCTCGCCTTTGGTGGTCGTGTACGCGGCCGGATACAAGGAGCTTTCCTCGCAGCTTTCCGCGGCGAACCCGCACGGCGGAAAAGTGAAAAGTCTGAACGCCGTGAGCGTCTGCATGCAGCTCGCCGCTGCGGACGAAGTGCACAAGATGGAAGCGTGGATGACCTGGCTGGCCACGACCGGCTCGGTCACGCCATTTATTGGTCTCTTCGGCACCGTGTGGGGCGTCATGGACGCGTTCTTCGGTCTAGGCACTGCCGGAGCGGCCAGCCTGCGCGCGGTAGCGCCGGGCATTGCCGAAGCGCTGATCACCACCGCAGCCGGGCTTTTCACGGCCATTCCCGCGGTGATCGCTTACAACCATTTCCTCAGCCGCATCAAGGAGCAGGCCACGCGGATGGACAACTTTGCGCTGGAGTTCGCAGCGCAGGTGGAAAAGCAGTACAGCTAACGAGGCGCAGCCATGCCGCAGCTTGTCAAGCAAACCGGCACTTCCCTTTCCGAGATCAATATTGTTCCCTTCGTGGACGTCGTTCTGGTGCTGCTCGTTATCTTCATGATTACCGCCCCCATCCTGCAATCGGGAATCGAAGTGGATTTGCCCAAGACGAAGACCGTAAAGGAAATCGCCGACGATCGCTTGGTCATCACTATTGACCGCGCCCAGCGCGTGTACCTCGGCAACGAACCGGTGAATATTCACAACGTGGCGGCGATGCTGAAAGCGCAGTCCAAGAATCCTGCGTCCGACGCCATTTTCATCCGCTGTGACGAGACCGTGCCCTTCGGAAGTTTTGCCACCGTGGTGGACGAATTGCGCCAGGCCGGCATCCAAAATATCAGCGTGGTCACGGAGCCCATCAGCAGCCGCCCGCGCACCCACTAGAATGTCTTACGCTGCCGTCAACTCGCCCCCGGACATCAAGAAGGCGCTGGTGTTTTCCGTCACTATGCACGCACTCTTGTTGGGTACACTGACGCTTTCAAATTTTCTGTCCCACCGCGGCGAACTTTGGGGCGGGCCCGGAGGCGGATCGGTGACCATCGGTCTGGCGGCCGGTGTAACGGGCGTGCCGCTGCCCCGGCCGGACGCCATAACCACTAGCCGCGTCGTGGATGAGACCCGCGGTTTGTACAAAGCGGAGCCGCCGAAAAAACAAGCCGAAGAATCCGCGACGAAGATTCCGCAGTTCGAAAAGAATCAGCAGAAGCGAATTATCACGCAGCCATCGCGCGTGTTTGAAGACCCCACTCTACCCCCGCCCGGCGCGATTCCATACGGACAAGGCGGCACGCCCAACATGTCCTACACGCAATTCACCGCCGGCGGCTCGCAGGGCGGGCTGGGGTTCACCGGGCCGGGAGGCGAATTTGCGGGCCGCTTCCCGTGGTACGTAGATGCTGTGCGACGCCGCATCAGCAGCAATTGGATTCAGTCGTTCGTAGATCCCGGCGTTCGCTGGGCGCCCCGCGCGGTGATCAGTTTTCAAGTGCAGCGCGACGGCACGATTCTGAACGTGCAGGTCCTGCGCTCGAGCGGCAACGATTCGGTGGACCGCTCCGCGATCCGCGCGATCCGCGAATCCAGCCCGCTCGAACGTCTGCCGTCCGAGTACGGGGGCGCTCATGTCATGGTGGAGTTTTGGTTCGATTTCCACCGCTGACAGGTATTAACTCGCAATGCAGTAGAGGTTGACTGGGGGATTCCAACCGCATGACATTTCGAATATCTCGTAGCTGTCTGCCAACTTGCTTCGTTCTCGCTGCACTGCTCTGCCTTTTCACTTCCCCGGCGGGCGCACAGGACTGGTTCCGCACCGGCACCGGCCTGGGCGTGGAGAAGCCCCGCGTCGCAGTCGCCGATATTGCTCCCCGCTCGCTCTCGTCGCAGCCGCTGGCCAACATATTTGGCGATGTGCTACGCGCGGACCTCGAGTACTCCGGCATCATCGAAATGGTCAGCAAGAGTATGAATCCGTTACAGGGGCCGAGCGTGCCCGCGGAGTTGAATCACGCGGAGTGGAGCGCGCCGCCCGCCGACGCGCACCTTCTGGCCTACGGTAACCTGAGCGCCAGCGGGAACGATTTGGTGATTGAAGCCTGGCTTTCCGACGTGCGCAACCCCCAGGCCCAGCCCGTGCTCGGCAAGCGCTACCGCGGAGAAGTGACCGACGCGCAAATCCGGCGCTTCGCGCATCAATTTGCCGACGAGATTATTGCGCGTCTCTCCGGCGGATTGCCGGGCGTGGCTAGCACGCAAATTGCATTTGTGAGCACGCGTACGGGCACCAAGGAAATCTGGGCCATGGACTATGACGGCTCGAACCAGCGGCCGCTCACCAGCCTGCGCACGATCTCGCTTACTCCGCGGTGGTCGCCGGACGCCACGCGCATCGCCTTCACCTGCTACGGGCTCGCCGGCGGCGTCACCAGCGCACAAATCTGCCTCTACTCCCTGGAGACGGCTAAGCCCATGGCCTTCATGCGCTACAAAGGCACCAACAGCTCGCCCGCCTGGTCGCCGGACGGCTCAAAAATCATGTTCATGTCCAGCATGCACGGCGATCCCGAGCTGTTCATGATCGACGTGTCCGGCGGAAACCTGCGGCGCATTACTTACTCCGCGGGCGTGGACACCTCTCCCGCGTGGAATCCCAAGACCGGGCAGCAGATTGCCTTCGTCAGCGACCGCGGCGGCCTGCCGAATCTTTACCTGATGAACGCGGACGGCTCTAGCGTGGAGAAGCTCGAGCTGCCGGACATGGGCTACGTCATCGATCCCGCGTGGGCCCCCAACGGACAATTGCTGGCCTTCAGTTGGCGGCGGCCCAACGGAAATTACGACATCTACGTAATGGACATCGCCACGCGGCAGATTGTCGAGCTGACCCGCGACGCTGCGCGCAATGAACGGCCCTCCTGGGCCCCGGACGGCCGCCACATCGTCTTCGAGTCCACGCGCACAGGGACCCGCCAGATCTGGAGCATGCTGGCCGACGGCACGCAGCCGCGGCAACTGACCCTTGAGGGGCATAACGAGTCCCCCAATTGGTCGCCGCATTAGGACCGGAATGTCCTTCTACCCGGATTGGCCGTGTCTCAAAATGGTTCCGATTGTGTTTCGCTCAAGAAATGTTGGTGGTAGGATGGCTGCTTGAATCATGTTCGAAGTGGTGTCTTGCGCGGCCTGAAATCATTCGTACGGAGGAGCTAAATGCGCAGCCGGTCAAAATTCGCGTTGCTGAGCTTGATGGTTATGATTCTGTTTTCGGGCGCTTGCCGGAAGCAAGCCGTAGCGCCGCCGCCCACAGCGCCGCCGCCCGCGCCGCCGGCCCCTGCGCGTCCCACCGTGACGCTGCAGGCCTCGCAAACGTTTATCCAGCGAGGTGATGGTGTGTCGTTGAATTGGTCGTCCACGAACGCCACCGAGCTGACGCTCGCTCCGGGCATTGGACGCGTTTCCCCGGAAGGCTCCACGCGCGTGACCCCGGCGGACTCCATCACCTACACAATTACCGCCACCGGGCCCGGCGGCACAGCGGACATGAGCGTGCGCATCACCGTGGCCGCGCCCCCACCGCCACCGCCACCCGTCGCCCCCATGGCCACCATTGAAGAACTTTTCCGCACCAACGTCAAAGACGCATTCTTCGATTACAACATGGCGGACATCCGCACGGACGCGCGAGACTCCCTGGCGCGCACCGCGGAGTTTCTGCGTTCGCACCCGCAGATTCGCGTAGTCATTGAAGGGCATTGCGACGAGCGCGGCTCCACGGAATACAACCTCGGCCTCGGTGAGCGCCGCGCGCAAGCCGTCCGCCAGTTCCTGATTTCTCTGGGCGTTTCCGCGGACCGCATGGACACGGTCAGCCTGGGCAAGGAGCGGCCGTTCTGCACGCAAAGCTCGGAAGACTGCTGGCAGCAGAACCGCCGCGGGCACTTCGTGATGGCGCGCTAGCCGTCCCGAGAATTCGCGACCGCCTCTTCGGCGCGGCCAGCATCGAATAGAAGGGGAGGAAACCCTTGCGAAATCGTTTCACTTTGCTTTCTGCCGTTGGCTTGACCTTGGCGCTGCTCGCGTCCGCGCCAGCGGCGGCGCAGAAAAAGGAAATCATCCAGCTTCAGTCGGATATGCAGCGGCTGATTCAGACGCAGCGCGAACTGCAACGCACCGTAGACGAAAAAAACGCGGTGCTCAAGACGCTGGTGGAACAGTCGCTGGACGCCATCAACAAGCTGAACACTTCCCTGGGCCTCATGCAGAAAAGCATCCAGGACGTGCAGGCCAGCTCCGGCACGCGCATTGACACGCTGACCACGCAAGTCCAGGCCCTGGCGGACAACCTCGACGAAATAAAGTCGCGACTGAGCAAGCTCAACCAGCAGGTCGGCGATGCGCAGAGCGTGCTGCAAAGTCTGGACTCGAAAATCGCCGGCGGCGCGTCAGCCCAGCCGCCCCCGGGCTCGGCCGGTCCCGCCAACCCTCCGCCTTCCGCGGACGCGCTTTACTCCAATGCTCTGCGGGACTACGGCGGAGGAAAGTACGATCTGGCGCGCCAGCAATTTCTCGACTACCTGAAGTTTTTCCCAGAGAATGACCTGGCCTCCAACGCGCAGTTTTATTTGGGAGAAATTTTTTACTCCCAGAAGCAATTCCCGGAGGCCATCGCGGAATACGACAAGGTGCTGGACAACTACCCGAAGAGCTTCAAGCTGGCGGCCGCGCGACTTAAAAAAGGCATGGCGCTGCTGGAGCTAGGCAAGAAGGCCAGCGCCATGCGAGAGCTGCGCGAAGTGGTGCGGCGACATCCGGCGACAGAAGAGGAACGCCGCGCGCGGGCCAAGCTGCGGGAGCTCGGTGCCGTGGCGCCCTAGACGAATTTAGACGTTGCTGTTCCCTCCCCCGGAACTTTTTTCGAAGAATGCGAGGACACGCATGTCCGTCAACAAAGTCATCCTGGTGGGCCGGCTGGGCCGCGACCCCGAATCGCGTTTCACCGGAAGCGGCCAGGCCGTGTGCAATTTCAGCCTGGCCACCGACCGCTCCTACAAGGACCGGAACGGCCAGACCCAGAAGCAGACGGAGTGGCACAAGATTGTCGCCTGGGGCAAGCTCGCCGAAATCTGCCAGAAGTACTTGAAGAAAGGCTCGCAAATTTTTATTGAGGGGCGCATCCAGTCGCGCCAGTGGGAAGACCAGCAGGGCCAGAAGCGAACGGCGTTTGAAATTGTCGCCAATGAAATGCGCATGCTGGGTTCGCGCGGCGATGGCGGCGGAGCAACTCCCGCCCCGCATTCCGGCGATGAGGCCGAAGCGCCCGCGGTACCCGCCGCGGAGGACGCCGGCGGCGCACCCGAAGTCGGCGACGAGGACATCCCCTTCTAAACGCGAACGGGGCCCTCGTGGGGCCCCGTTTCAATTGCAATCTACGCTCTCCCAAACCGCATTCCTGGTTCGCGAATTCTCCTACTCGTATCGCAGCGCTTCGATTGGGTCGAGTTGCGCCGCTTTGCGCGCGGGATAGAAGCCAAAGAAGATGCCCACAGCCGCGGAGAAGAAGGCCGCCATTACGATGGACATTGTGGAAAGCACAGTAGGCCAGGAAAACAAATTAGTGATCAACGCGGAAGCTCCAATGCCCACGATAATCCCCACGATGCCGCCCATCATGCTCAGGGTGACCGCTTCGACCAGGAACTGGAGTTGCACGTCGGATTCCGTGGCGCCCACGGCCATGCGCACGCCAATCTCGCGGGTGCGCTCGGTGACGCTCACCAGCATGATATTCATGATTCCGATACCGCCGACGACGAGCGAAACCGCAGCCACAGAGACGAGCAATATGGTCATGACCAACTGTGTCTGTGCGGCCATGTCCGCCATTTCGGACTGCGTGCGCACAAAGAAGTCGTCCTCATCGCCCTGACGAATGCGGTGCCGCTCGCGCAGCAGCAGTGTAATTGGCTGCATGGCTCCGATTGACGCATCCGGCGAGACCGCGGACGCCAGGATCATTTGCAGCCACGTGACGCCGGCCAGCTTGCGCTGCACCGTCGTGTACGGGGCCATGATCTGGTCGTCCTGATCGTTGCCCATTACCGACTGCCCTTTCGATTCCAGCAGCCCGATCACACGGAACGGAATATTTTTGATGCGTATCTGTTTGCCGATGGGGTCGTCTTCTGCGAATAGGTAGCGAGCAACCGTCGTGCCAAGCACACAGACGTTGGCCGCCGAATCCACTTCTTCATCGCTGAAGACTGTGCCCGCCGTTACCACCCACTTGCGGATCGGAAAATAGTTTGCCGTCGTGCCCATGATGGACGTATTCCAGTTCTGGTTTTGAAAGACCACCTGCGCGCGAGTCATCACCCCGGGCGCGGCTTCCTTGATAAGCGGAATCTCCCGCGCGATGGAGTTCAAATCGTCCATGGTGAGCGTTTTCACCGCGCCGTATCCCATACGCATTCCGCCGGGCCGTCCGCTGCCGGCGGAAATGTACACCACGTTCGTGCCCATGTTCTGGATGCCCTCTTGAATCATGGCGTCTGCGCCCTGGCCAATGCTGACCACTGCGATCACCGCGCCAACGCCGATGATGATGCCCAGCATGGTGAGCGACGAGCGCAACTTGTTGCGAGCGAGGGCTCGCAAAGCCAGGCGCAATGTATTCCAGAAATCCATGGTTAATTCGCCTCCGGTTCCGGTGCCCTCTGTTCATCGCCCGTGTCCTCTTCTTCAAGCGTGGGGAGAGTGGGCAGCACTTCCCGGGCGATCAAACGGTCCTTGATGATCGCGTCGCGCCGCAGTTTGCCGTCTTTGAATTCCAGCGCGCGCTTCGCGTACTGCGCAATATCGTGCTCGTGCGTCACGATCACCACCGTCAGCCCTTGCTCTTCGTTCAGCTGCTGAAAAATATCCATAATCTCTACGCTCGTGCGGCTGTCGAGGTTTCCGGTGGGCTCGTCCGCCAGCAGGATGGCCGGCCGGTTCACCAGGGCCCGCGCGATGGCCACGCGCTGCTGCTGGCCGCCGGAGAGCTGGCTCGGATAGTGGTGGGCGCGCTCGGAGAGTCCCACGCGCTCCAGCGCCGCGCGGGCGCGCGTCTCGCGTTCCTGCGGAGAAATTCCGGCGTAGACAGTGGGTAGCTCCACGTTTTCAAGCGCCGACGTGCGCGCTAGCAGATTGAATTGCTGGAATACGAAGCCCAGCTTGCGGTTGCGCACGCGCGCCAGCTCGGACTTTTGCAGTTGCGACACGTCCATACCATCCAGCCGGTAGCTGCCCCGGCTCGGCTTGTCCAGACAGCCGATGATGTTCATCAGCGTGGACTTGCCGGAGCCGGACGCCCCCATCACTGCCACGAACTCGCCGGAGTAGATATCCAGTGTGACGCCGCGGAGCGCGTGCACCTGGAAATCGCCCAGGTGGTAATACTTGTGTACGCCATCCAGGCGGATGACGCACTGATCCCGTGGCTGCGTTGAAGGGGTATCCATTGTGGCCAGAACCTGGTCTGCCATGCGCTCCACCATTACATCGGACGCCGCATGCCGCCCGCGCCTCCCATGGGGTTGGCACCGGGGGTTCCCGGAGCTCCGGGCCTTCCGGCCGCGCCTGCCTGAGCCGCGCTGCTGTTGGATGACTGGCCGATGATCAACTCGTCGCCCGGCTTGATTTCGCCTCCGCCGGCCACGCCTCTCAGCTCCGTAAATGTGTAGTCCGTCACGCCTAGTCGAACCATCACCGGCTGCAATTCCTTGTTGGGCAAAAGTTTCCATACGATCTGGGGGCCCATTCGCCGCGCTCCGCCCATTGCGCCGGACCCTCCGGATGGGCGCTTTGTTTCGCCGCCGCCTCCGGCCGCCGGGTCGCCTCCACCGCCGGTCCGCCCGCCGCCGCCAGCGCCTCCTCCAAACCCGCCGGTCTTGGAAGCACCGCCCTGCCCGCCCCCTCCCGATCCGGCCAGATTCTGGCCGCGTGTCTCATCGTAGGAGATCTTATATTTCTCATAAACTTTCTTGAGCTCGTCTTCGGTCAGGTCGGGCTTGAAGCGCAACGCGCCGTTCGGAATCTTGACCACGTTCTTGGCTTCAGCGATGGGCACGGACACGTAAGCTGTCATCCCGGGGAATAGCCTCTGGTCCGGATTATCGAACTCGATGATCGTGTCGTACGTGACCACGTTCTGCACGGTAGTGGCGTTCATGCGCACCTGGTTCACCTTGCCGGAAAACGTTTCGCGCGGATAGGAATCCACCCGGAAGTTGGCCGTGGCCCCCACCTTGATCTTTCCCACGTCAGCCTCATCGGTCTTCGCGTAAACCAGCATCTTGGTGAGGTCTTGCGCAATGATGAAGAGCGTGGGCGCCTGCAAACTCGCGGCCACCGTCTGCCCCGCGTCCACGTTGCGCGCGATGACCGTGCCATCGATCGGGGCTTGGATGGTGGTGTGCGCCAGGTCCACCCGCGCGGACTCCGCCGCGGCCTTGCGCTGCTGCACCTGCGCTTTGGCTTGCTCCAGGTTCGCCTGAGCGCTCTTCACGCGTGTCTGGGACTGGACCATCTGCGCCTCGGCCACGCTGAGCGCGGCGGCCGCGCTTTCGTACGTCACCTGTGCTGTGTCGCGAATCGCTGTGGAAACGATGCCCTCCAGCGACAGTTGCTTATTGCGATTCATGTTGAGCTCGGCATCTTTCAGTTGGGACTTGGCGCGGTCCACGCCGGCCTTGGACGAAAGCACATCGGCCTTCTGCGTATCGATCTGCGCGTCCATGCTCTTGACGCTGGCCTGCGCGTTGGCCAGATCCGCCTCGGCTTGCAACAGTCGCGTCTTCAGGATGGAGGGGTCAATTTGCGCGATCGTTTGCCCCTTCTTGACCTTCGAGTTGAAGTCCACGTTGAGTTGGGAGATTGTGCCCGAAACCTGCGAGCCCACCTGCACGGTGGTCACCGCATTGATCGTGCCGGTGGACTGCACCACCTGGGAGATGTCTCCCTGTTCCACCTTGGCCGGATAATACACCACGGGCCCCCGCGTGCCGATTTTCCAGAAGCCAATCAGCACGATGGCCACTACCGGCGGCGCGACGAGCATCGCCCGGTGCAGCACCGACTGCTTCCACGCATTCTTTGCCCACGATGAGAAATTACTGAGCAGTGCCATTCGACTCGCCCTCTCTTCTCTTTCCTTGAATTTGATTTCCGAGCTGGAGAAAACCTCTTTATCGGTGTTCTCGATTCTTGCGCTCTTCGTCAATCCGCCGCAGGTATTCCTCGAACTTGGGGAGCTGCGCCAGAGTGAGCATGGCCCGGATGCGGCCCCGGCCTTCCTGCCGTGTCTGTTCCATTTGCGGACGGATTGTCGTGTACGTCACTTCGTATTTCTTGCGGGTGTCCTCGAGGATGGAATTGAGCTGCTGTTGCTGCTCCGTCGTCAGCGCCAGTTCCTGCGTGAGTTGCTCGACCATGCGGGCCGGGCCGCCCATGCGGCCGCGGTCGTCGCGGCGGTCGCCCAGCACCTTCTGCTCCGCAACGCGCATGCCCACCGCGCCCAGCGCAATTCCCAGCAGGAACACGAAAATCACCAGCATCGTTGCTTTTCGATTCATCGCTCTACCTCTCATTTCCACTGGCGGCCAGGCTCACCAGCACTTCGTTGTGGTCCGCAGGCTGGCGCACCGACTCCGGGAAAATCTCGCGCGCCACGGCCTGGCGCGCCGCGGGCAGATTGCGATCCTGCCACTCGATGTTGATCAAATATCCGAACAGCAGCAGCAGCGCCGCGGCGGATGTGAGGGAAAAACGCCGCGCCAGCACTTCCAGCGCCGGCCAGAATTCTCTCACCCTCTGCTTTTCTTCCTCCTCGCGCAGGCGGGCGCGCACACGCGTCCAGAAGGCGCCGCTCGGCTCCGCGGTGGGTTCCAGTCCGGCGCGCAGCAGCAGTCCGGCCAGCCGCGCCGAATCCACTTCTTCGCGGCACGCGGAACACCTCTGCAGGTGCGCGCTCACCTCGGCCTTGGCGGTTCCCTCCAACTGGCCGCCCAGAAAGTCCTCGAAGAGATCCAGCCGCTCTGAATATTCTTTGCACGCCATGATTAGCGTCTCCTGTCCCGCAAGCGCTTCCGATAAATCTCCACCAGGCGCCCGCGGGCGCGAAACATCCGCACCTTCACCGTATTCACATTAATGCCCAGGGCTTCCCCGATTTCCTCCACCGAGAGCCCTTCCACTTCTTTCAGCACCAGCATGTGCCGGTCTTCCTCCTGCAACTCGCCCAGCAGTTGCCCCGCCAGATCGCGCATTTCGGCTCGCTGCAATGCATCCGCTGGTGGCGCCACGCCTCTGCCGGCATCGAATACTTCCAGTTGGCGCACCTGCTCTTCGCTCAAGTCCGCCTCATAGACCAGCCGCCGCACGCGCTTCTTGCGCAAGTAGTCGTAGCACTCGTTGACCGCAATCTTGTAGATCCATGTCGAGAACGCGGAGCGCAGGTCAAATTGGCGTATCGAAACATAGACCTTGATAAAAACCTGCTGCACCACATCTTCGACGTCTTCCCTTCGCCGGAGGATGCCGCCCACCACGGCGAAGACGCGCTGCTGGTGTGCGTGCAGGAGTTCTTCGTAGGCCCCTGTATCGCCGCTTTGCGCCCGGCGGATCAACTCCCGCTCTTCCGCCTGCGGCATGCCTCGCAAACGCCGAACGGGCACGCTGCTTACAGCATCCGCAGCGCTCGGTTCCGGAGAGCCCGTCGAGGCGGCAGCCGGCTCGGAGCCTGGCGTGCCTTTCGCTCCGCTTTCTTCCCTCGTTTTTGGGACGTGAGTCATCAGGTTCTGGTTACACCCACTGTGGCCCGTTTTGCAGCACCCGATATCCACAGCACCCCGGCGGCGAAACCGTCAAACAACTGTTGTGGCCTGGATGATCTCATGCAATAATGGCTCTATGATCATCGGCGAACGTTTGCGTACTTTACGCGAAGTCAAAAAGTTGTCGCAGGGGGATATCGAGAAACGCACTGGTCTCCTCCGTTGCTACATCTCCCGCGTCGAAAACGGCCACACTGTCCCCGCGATCGAAACGCTTGAGAAAATGGCGCGGGCGCTCGAAGTGCCTCTCTATCAGTTGTTCTACGATGGTGAGAAACCTCCCGAGCTCCCCAATCTTCCCAAGCGCAAGACATCGGATGAAATTGCTTGGGGGCATTCCGGGAAGGAAGCTCGCTTCCTGAATCGTCTCCGCAGCCTTTTGGCCCGGATTGACGAAGGTGACCGTCGCCTGCTGCTGTACATGGCGCAGAAGATGGCCAGTCGTTAGGGGCAAGCAACGGAAAAAGTTTCTCCCTCCGATTGAAGTTGCTCCACGTGTCTTTTATTCCCACTCAATAGTGCTCGGCGGCTTTGAACTGATGTCGTACACCACGCGCGTAATGTCCCGCACTTCGTTCACGATGCGTGTCGAGATTCGCTCCAGGACCTCCCCGGGCAGTCGCGACCAGTCCGCCGTCATGGCATCTTCCGATTCCACCACGCGAACCGCAGCCGTCAATCCGTAGTGCCGCTCGTCACCCATGACACCCACGCTGCGCACCGGCAGCAACACCGCGAACGCTTGCCAGGTCTTTTCGTACAGTCCCGCGCGGCGTATCTCCTGCGTCACAATCGCGTCCGCTGCGCGCAACGTGGCCAGCCGCTCCTCCGTCACTTCGCCGAGCAGCCGCACCGCCAGCCCCGGCCCCGGGAACGGATGCTTCGTCAGCATTTCTTCCGGCAGTCCAAGTTCTCTTCCGATCTGCCGCACCTCGTCCTTGAATAGGTCGCGCAGCGGCTCGACCAATTGGAAGGGCATCACGCTCGGCAATCCGCCGACGTTGTGGTGTGTCTTGATCGTCTGCGAAGGGCCTTTCACGGAAACGGACTCGATGACGTCCGGGTACAGTGTGCCCTGCACGAGGTACGGAATCTCGCCGAGTTCTCGCGCCTGCTCCGCAAAGACGGAGATAAACTCGCGCCCGATGCGCTTGCGTTTCTCCTCCGGGTCGGTGACGCCTTTCAACTGTGCGAGAAAACGATCCGCGGCGTTCACGCCGATCACCACCAGGTCGAGTCTTTCACGCAGCAGCGAAAGGGTCTCGCGAAATTCGTTCTGTCGCAGCAGGCCGGTATCCACAAATACGTTGGTGAGGCGGTCGCCGATGGCCCGGTGGACCAGCGCAGCGGCCACTGCGGAGTCTACCCCGCCACTCAGGGCGCACAACGCGCGAGCATTTCCCACCGTGTGCCGCACCGCTTCCACCGTCTCCGCGATGAACGCGCTGCGATTCCAGTTCGGCCGCGCATGGCAGATGCCAAATACGAAGTTGCGCAGAATGTCCTCGCCGCGGTCGGTATGGCGGACTTCCGGGTGAAACTCCACGGCGAAGAGCCCGCGGCCCGCATCCTCGATGGCGGCCACGGCATTTTCCGTGCGCCCGCAAATGCGGAAGCCCTCCGGCACGCCCACCACGTGATCCCCGTGGCTGTTCCAGATCTTCAGCTCCTTCGGAAGTCCTTCGAGCAGCGCGGAGCCGTTCAGGATTTTCAGATCAGCGCGTCCATACTCGCGGCGCTCGGCGCGTTGCACCTTTCCGCCTAGCGTGTGCGCCATCCATTGCATGCCGTAGCAAATGCCCAGTACCGGCACACCCAGGTGCAGCACCTGCGGATCGCACTTCGGCGAGGCCGGGTCATAGACCGAGTTGGGCCCACCAGAAAGGACCACGCCGCGCGGCTCCAGCTTGCGCACTTCTTCCATCGCCGCTGTGCACGGCAGCAACGCGGAGAACACTTCCATCTCCCGGATGCGCCGCGCGATGAGCTGCGTATATTGCGACCCGAAATCGAGAACAACAATCCCGCCGCGAACACTCATGCCGTGATTTTGCCCCGCTTCCTCATCCCGCTACGACGATGTTCACCAGCTTGTCCGGCACCACGATGCGTTTCACTACGCGCTTCCCATTCACAAACGGCGCCACCTTCCCATCGGCGAGCGCTCGCGTCACCAGTTCTTCTTCGCTCAGACCGCTTTCCGCAAACATCCGGCTGCGCACACGACCGTTTACCTGGATGACCACCTCGTGCTGTTCTTCGCGCGCCAGTTCCTCTTTGTACGCCGGCCAGCGCACTTTGCCGAGTCCGCCTGTATTGCCAAGCATTTCCCAAAGCTCTTCCGAAAGATGCGGCGTATACGGACCCAGCATCAGCACCAGCATTTGCAACACTTCCTTCACCACTTCCGCGCGCGCGTCCTTTTCTAGCGGCTCGGCGGCATAGAGTTCGTTGACCAGTTCCATCAGCAGCGCGATCGAGGAATTAAAGTGCCAGCGGATTTCCAGATCGTTGGTCACGCGCTTGAGCGTCTGGTGCGCCTTGCGCAGCAGCGCCTTTTCTTTTTCCGAAGCCGCCGCCAGCTCCAGCGATGCGCCGGCCGCGCGTACGGTGCGGAGCCGGACGGCATGTTTATCGAGCAGCCGGAAAACGCGGTGCAGAAACCTCGAGCAGCCTTCCACGCTCTCTTCGCTCCATTCCATGTCCTTTTCGGGAGGCGCCGCAAAGAGCGTGTACAGGCGCGCCGTGTCGCAGCCGACTCTCTCGGCCATTTCCATCGCCGCTACCACGTTGCCTTTTGATTTCGACATCGCCGTCCCGCCCTTCAACACCGTGCCCTGGCAGAACAGTCGCTTCACCGGCTCGTCGTGTGTCACCAGCCCCAGGTCCCGCATCACCTTGCAAAAAAACCGCGAATACATCAGGTGCAGGATGGCGTGTACAATTCCGCCGATGTACTGGTCAATCTGAAACCAGTATTGAACGACGGCGGGATCGAACGGCGCCTTGTCGTTGCGCGGGTCCGCGTAGCGGTAGAAATACCACGATGAATCCATGAAGGTGTCCATCGTATCCGTCTCGCGCATCGCGCCCTTGCCACACTTGGGACACGTTGTGTTCACAAACTCTGGAACTCGCGCCAGCGGTGATTCGCCCATGCCGGTGAGCTGCACGTTTTGCGGCAGGAGCACGGGCAACTGCTCGTCGGGCACCGCCACCACGCCGCACGCGCCGCAGTGCACAATGGGAATCGGCGTCCCCCAGTAGCGTTGTCGCGAGATGCCCCAGTCTTTCAGCCGAAAAATCGTCTGGCTCTCGCCGAAGCTCCTTGCGATGCCATCGACGGTCATCAGCTCAATCGCTTCTTCCGAGGCAAGCCCTGAGTACGACTCGGAATTCACCGCGCGCCCGTAATCCGTGTAGGCCCCTCCCATTTCTTCCGCAACAATACTGTTTTCCGCGTTCTGCACCACCACGCGGACCGGCAACCCGTACTTGCGACAAAATTCGAAGTCACGCTGGTCGTGCGCTGGCACGCACATCACTGCGCCGGTCCCGTAGCCCAGCAGCACAAAATTCGCCGCCCAGATGGGCAGCTTCTCTCCGTTGAACGGGTTGACCGCGGTGCGCCCGGTGAACACGCCTTCCTTTTCCGCTGTCGCCAGGTCTACCTCGCGCACGCTTTGCTTGCGCAGACGATTCAGTTGCTCGATGGTTCCCTGCTCCCCTCCGTGCAATAGTTCCGCGAGCACGGGGTGCTCGGGCGCGACAATGACGGCCGTGGCTCCATAGATTGTGTCAATGCGCGTGGTGAAAACTTCAATTGTTGCGCCCGGGGCGCCGTCCACGGCAAACTTCACCCGCGCGCCTTTCGATTTCCCGATCCAATTCCGCTGCATCAACAGCACGCGCTCGGGCCAGCCGCCTTCGAGCTGTTTTGTGTCCTCGAGCAACTGCTCAGAGTAGGCCGTGGTCTTCAGGAACCACTGCTCGATTTCGCGCGCCTCCACCGGGGTGTCTTCATGCCGCCAGCAGAATCCGTTTTCCGCCTGCTCGTTCGCCAGGACCGTCTTGCACTTTGGGCACCAGTTCACACGGCTCGGCTTGCGGTACGCCAGGCCGCGCTCGAACATGCGCAGGAAGAACCACTGGTTCCAGCGGTAGTACTCCGGCTCGCACGTGGAGATTTCGCGCTCCCAGTCGTAACTGAATCCGAAGCGGCGGCACGCGCGTTTCAATTCCTGAATGTTTTTGTTGGTCCAATCGCGCGGGGCAATACTGTGCTGGATCGCGGCATTCTCCGCGGGCAGACCGAAGGAATCCCACCCGATCGGATGGAGCACGTTGAATCCTTGCATGCGCTTGTACCGGGCCACGGCGTCGCCAATGGTGTAGTTGCGCATGTGGCCCATGTGCAGCGTGCCCGAAGGATAGGGCAGCATCTCCAGGACGTAGTACTTCGGCCGCGCGGCATCCACGACGGCGCGGAACGCTCCCTGTTCGTCCCACAATTTCTGCCACTTCGCTTCGACGGATTGGGGTTCGTACTCCGGCACAGCCCGTTCACCTCTTTGTTTTCTTTTGCGCGACTACGGCGCTCCGCGAGGCCTTCCGCTTTTTGACGAAACGTTTTCGCGGCGCTGGCTTTTTCCACTTGGACGTTCGCGCGCGGAAACCATCTCGCGCCGTGACTCCCAACGAAGAAACCGGCGCCGCTTTGCCTGCCAGCTTCCACAGCATCCTCACGTTTTTCAGATCGTCGCCGGGCTTATCAATCGGCGTTTCCAGAATGAACGCGCGGCCCACGCCGCCGGTAGCCGGCTCTGGTTGCTGCCCCGCGGCGGCCGGCGCGAGCATCGGATGATTCAAGATTCGGCGAAAGGCCTCCAGTCCAATTTTGCCTTTGCCGATGTGCTCGTGGCGGTCCACTCTCGACGCCAGCGCCGCCTTCGAATCGTTACAATGAATAATGAACACGCGGGCCAGCCCAAATGTGCTTTGGATGGCCTTGAGAGTCATTTCCAATCCTTCGGCCTCGCGGATGTTAAACCCGGCTGCAAACATATGCGCCGTGTCGATGCACACACCGAGCGGCAGCTCCGGGCAAAGGTCCAGAATGAATTTCAGCTCGGAAAACGTGGAGCCGAGCACGCTGCCCTGCCCCGCTGTGTTTTCGAGCAGGATGCGCAGGTTGCCCAGCTTCATCCCGCGCGTCGCCTGTTGCAGCGATTGGGCGACTGCTTCCGCTGCTTGCCGTGCATCGCCCCCTCGACTCGACCCCGGATGCACCACTAGGTAATCAGCGCCCAGCGCCACGCCGCGGACCAGTTCATCATGAAACGCCTGAATCGAGCGCACGCGCAGCACGCGATCGGGCGACGCGAGGTTAATCAAATAATTCGCGTGGATGACCAGCGGTCCCAGCCCCAGCTCTTCCCGCCGCGCGCGGAACCGCGACATCTCCACCGCGGAAAACCTCTCGCGCCCCGGGCCGCCTGTGGGCCCGGAGGACGCGCCCCCCGCGTGCCACATGCGCGGGCTGGCCGAAAAAATTTGCAGCGCATTGGCTCCCAAGCCGTGCGCGATTTCGAGCGACTGCGCGATGTCCCCGGCAATCGACGTGTGGATTCCGATGCGCAGGCTGCCGTCCTGCCACGCAGGCGGACCCGCGGGCGCCGCCGGCTCCGGACGATATTCGTCCTCCGCGTCGTACACCAACTGCGTATTCGGGAGAATCTCGTCCATGCCCTCAGTCACTTGTGTCGGTATGAAGCGGCCGCTGAACCCATCAGTTTAGCCGATGCCGCGGCATTCGGTAAACGACGATGTGCAGCCACTACACGCCGCGGTGTGGGCGGCGGCGAGATGAATGACCGGCCGTGACAGCTTTGGGAGAGCTAAACTCCTTGCCAATCAGCTTATTTTTGACATAGTTTGAGTGTCCGCTGCGCCTCAGGAAGACTTCCCGTGACCCGCAACCCGCCGTTTGCACTCTCCAAATGGTACTTCGACTGTGTAGATAAGGACGGCCGCACGTTCATCGGCTACCTGGGCGAGCTTCGCTGGAAGTCGCTCTCCATTCACTACCAGAGCTTGCTTCTGCATTCCGCGGGCGAAGGAATGCGGACAAAGCTCTCGCTGCGGCGAGGCTCGCCGCCAAGCGTTTCCGGGCCGACGCTGGTCTGGAAATCCTCGCCGCTCCAGGTCGAAGGAACGTGGACCGCCATGGAGCCGCCCGTCAGGGCGACCATTTTGGACTCGGAAACCGGGAAAATCGAATGGAACTGCACGCAACCGCGCGCCGCTGCTCGCGTGCGCATCGCAAAAGCCGCCGCCGTGTGTGGTCTCGGATATGCCGAACACCTGCGCATGACCATCCCGCCATGGCGATTGCCGCTCAAAGAACTTCGCTGGGGCAGATTTCTCAGCGACTCAGATTCGCTCGTGTGGATTGACTGGCGCGGCCCATACTCGAAGCGCGTCGTCTTTCACAACGGCACAGAAGTGCAGGCCGAGAGCATCACCGAGCAGCAAGTAGTCCTCACGGGCCGCGACGTCATTCTGGATTTCGAAGAAAGCCTTGTTCTGCGGGAAGGAATCCTCGCAACAACCGCTCTCTCGAAAATTCCCAACGTGCAGAAACTGTTCCCCCAATCCGTAATGGGCATTCGCGAATGCAAATGGAGGAGCCGCGCCGTGCTTCGCCGTGCTGGGGTGCCCCAGTCGTCCGGCTGGGCCATTCATGAGGTAGTTCAATGGCCGTAGGTGCGCCATCGTCCGCAAGCAAGATTCTTTACGGAGGATTTTTTGCTCTGGTGCTGCCGGTATTGCTTGTCCTATGGGCCAGATCGACTGCGGCGTCCGTGCAAATTCCGCTGCACGCTTCCCTGTTCCTCGGGCTGGCCTTCGGCGCAGCGGGCGCACTTCTCGTGGGCTTGGGAATGGCCGCGCTATGGACTCACGGCAAGGGTCTGCCGATGAATTTGGCTCCGCCGCCGCACTACGTGACGCAAGGAGTCTTCCGCCTTTTGCCGCACCCGATTTATACCGGCTTCTGCGTGCTCTCCGTCGGCGTCTCCATCGCTGCGGGGTCGGCGAGCGGCTTGTGGCTGGTGACTCCGCTGGTGGCGCTGGGCTGCGCGGCACTGGTACTCGGCTATGAGCGCCACGACCTGCGAAGCCGCTTCGGCGACTCGATGGTGAATCCGCACGCCATCCTGCCTCCGGGCGACGACCGCCCACCCACTGGTAGCGAGCGAATCCGCTGCTATCTCTGTGTCTTGCTCCCCTGGGTGTTTCTGTACGAAGCAATCGTGTCGGCCGGAGTGCCGCACGATGCCGTTTCCGCGTTCCTGCCTTTCGAGAAGCACCTTCCGGTCTTGGAGTGGACCGAGTTTTTCTACGCAAGTTGCTACGTAGTGACGGCACTGGTGCCGCTCGTGGCAACAAGCGCGCGCGACTTGCGGCGGTTTGCCGTGCGCGGGCTACTGGCCATGGCCATTGTGTTTCCGCTTTTCTTAGTCATTCCGCTCGTGGCAGTGCCGCGACCCTTCGTTCCCCATCACGCGCTCGGAGAATTGCTCGCCTGGGAACGCACGCTGGATATTCCCGGCGCCGCGTTTCCGTCGTTTCATGTCATCTGGGCGCTGCTCGCCGCCAAAGTGTTTGCAGGTCGTTGGCCAGTGATGCGTTGGGTATGTTGGGCGTGGGCGCTGCTGGTGGCGGCCAGCTGCGTCACCACCGGCATGCACGCCATCGTGGATGTGCTCGGAGGCTTTCTGATCACCGCGCTCGTTGCGTACGCCGCAAGAGTCTGGCACGGCCTGCGCAATTTGTCGGAGCGGCTCTGCAACTCGTGGAAGGACTGGAAGCTCGGCCCGCTCCGCGTGATCAATCACGGCGCGTATGCCGGACTGGCGGGATTCGCCGGCGTGTTCATCACGCAGACGCTGGCGGGACCGGAGAGCACCGCGGCGACTTTTCTAGCGGTGGTCGCGGGCCTGCTGGGTGCCGGGCTGTGGGCGCAATTTATTGAAGGCTCGCCGGTGCTGCTGCGCCCCTTCGGCTACTACGGAGGGCTTCTGGGCACGATACTGGGCGCGTTGGCCGCGCCGCTCACTGGCAGTAGCGCTTGGCTGTTGCTGGCCGCGTTTGCCGTGAGCGGGCCGTGGGTGCAGGCGCTCGGCAGATTGCGCTGCCTCGTGCAAGGCTGCTGTCACGGCAGGCCCGCGCCGGAGACCGTCGGCATCCGCTATATTCATCCGCAATCCCGAGTGACCCGACTCACGCCGTGGAACGGCGTGCCCACTCACGCCACGCCGCTGTATTCCATCCTTTGGAATATCGTGACTGGCGTGGCCCTGGCGCGGCTATGGATTCTGCACCCTCCGCTGCACCTGATTGCGGGGCTCTACCTGATCCTGAACGGCTTGGGCCGCTTTGTCGAGGAAGCCTATCGTGGTGAACCGCAGACGCCGGTCATTGCCCGGCTGCGCATGTATCAGTGGATGGCCATTGGTAGCATCGTCACCGGGGCGCTACTGACAGCGTTGGGCCAGGGCGTGCCGGCTCCTACACCCCATTGCAGCTTGATTTCGCTCTTACCCGCTTTCGCTTTCGGCGCGATATGCTGGTTTGCGCTCGGCGTGGATTTCCCCCATGCCAATCGCCGTTTTGCCCGTCTGGTCTGAAGACTGGGTCCCCATGTCGATTTCTCCCGCCCTTCCCGCGCAGTTTCAGCAGGCAACGCGCAGGATTTATTAGTGAAATGAATTGAAGATTTTGTTAACGTTTCCCGCCGTAGTTGTGCTAGAATGGCTTTGCGTTTGTTGCTCTTGTAAAACCTTTGGATTCGTTAGAGGCGCTGCAAGTTCACACTTGCAGCGCTTTTTGATTTTTTTGCGGCTGGAGGCTCCCGTTCACGGCGAGCGTTCACTGTGAGCCGAAGAGTTAAGACGAGCGGCACCGAATAGCTCAAACCGAAAGTAGGAAACAAAGTGAAAGAACAAGGAACTGTGAAGTGGTTCAATGCCAGCAAGGGATTCGGATTCATCCAGCGCCAGTCCGGCGAGGACGTCTTCGTGCACTTTTCCGCCATCCAGGGAGAAGGCTACCGATCGCTGAACGACGGCCAGGCGGTTGAATTCGAAGTCACCACCGGCCCCAAGGGCCTGCAGGCTTCCAACGTAGCTGGCCTCTAAGCAACGCGGGCGTCCCGATTTGTCGGGGCGCCCTTTTTTTCCTGCCATCTTCTCGCAAGTCGGAGGTGAAAGTTGGTAGACACCGTCATCGTGCAGTACGTGGGCTTTGAAGTCCTGGCTTTGGTCCGCAAATATACGTTCCTCGTGCGCGAAGCGGAAACCCTGCCGCGTGAATTCACTCTGGCCATCGCCAACGAGGCCTTTAACTCTCACCGGGCACGTTATCAGGACGCCCCGGACATTTGCTCCCTGAAGCTCCGTCACGAGCTCGCCACTTCCTCGAATCACCCACCGACCTCCCAGTTCCGCATCAGCGATGTCGAACTGGAGGTCTACAGCACCGCCCACTGGAAAAAACCGCGTCACAATCCCTTTTCCCGCAAGCCCCAACTGGATAGCTGAACCCGTAATTTGAACTCGCCTCGCGCTTTAGAGTAGACTGCCAAGTTTAGTCTGCACGCTTTCAGTCCATCGGGGGAGCCGTCCATGTTAGTTGTGATGCAAGCGCACGCCAGCGAAGAGCAGGTGCGCGCGGTCTGCGACCGCATCGAATCGCTGGGCCTGAAACCCCATCCGATTCCCGGCGCCACACGCACGGCCATCGGCATCACCGGCAACAAAGGCGCCGTCGACCTCGGCGTGCTGGAGTCCATGTCCGGCGTGGTCGAGTGCATTCCCGTCAGCAAACCCTACAAGCTGGTCAGCCGCGATGTGAAAGAAGAAGACACCGTCGTGCGCATCCCCACGCCCCTGGGCGAGGTGGCCTTCGGCGGCCAGCAAGTGGGCATGGTGGCGGGGCCCTGCGCCGTGGAAAGCGAAGAGCAGGCAATGGCCATTGCCCAGCGCATCGCCGCCGCCGGCGTGAAGCTCTTCCGCGGCGGCGCGTACAAACCGCGCACGTCCCCGTACAGCTTTCAAGGCTTGGGCGAGCCGGGTCTCAAGGTACTGGCCGAAGTGCGCAAACGCTTCGGCCTGGGCATCGTCACCGAAGCGGTGGACAACGAAAGCCTCGACCTGGTGGAGCAGTACGCCGACGTGATTCAAATCGGCGCGCGCAACATGCAGAATTTCTCTCTGCTGCGCCGCGCTGGGCGCTCGAAAAGGCCCGTGCTTCTGAAGCGCGGCATGTCCGCCACGCTCGACGAATTCCTGATGGCCGCGGAATACGTGATGGCCGAGGGCAACTACAACGTCATCCTGTGCGAGCGCGGCGTGCGCACGTTTTCCGATTTCACTCGCAACACGCTGGACCTGAGCGTCATTCCCGCCGTGAAGAAGCGTAGCCATCTCCCCATTGTCGTGGACCCCAGCCACGGCACGGGGCGTCGCCACAAAGTGCTGCCGCTTTCTCGCGCGGGCATCGCCGCTGGCGCCGACGGCCTGCTCGTCGAAGTGCACCACCAGCCGGACCGCGCGCTTTCCGACGGCATGCAGTCCATCCTCCCTGATGAATTCGACCAACTGGTGTCCGAAGTCCGGCAAATTGCCGCCGTGCTGCACCGAAGTTTGAACTGAAAGCGCAAAATAGTTTTGCCGCACAAGTGAAAATCTTTCCACGACTCAATGCGCGCCTTGTGTTTCTTCTTGTCCTGCTCGCAGCGGGAGTGTTCTGGCAAGTCGCCAGAGAACACCGCCCGTCCGTGCTGCGGCCCGGCGTGCGGATGTGCGCATACGTGACCAACACCGCCGACGGCACGGTCACGGTAGTGGACCTCGTCCGGCTCTCCTCGGTGGCCACCATTGCTGTAGGCTCCACGCCCAGTGGCGTGCGCGCTCATCCCACGCGTGACGAAATTTGGGGCGTGAGCACCGATGGCGGCTACGCGTGGGTGATTGACGCGCGCAGCGGCCAGGTCAAAGCGCGCATTCCCGTCGGCGCAGCGCCATTTGCGGTGGACTTCAGCTCCGATGGCAGGCGAGCTTACGTGGCCGGGTCGGGCAGCGGAACGGTTTCTGCGATTGACTGCGCAACCCAAAAAGTGCTGGCCAGCGTGCGCACCGGGCGCCGCCCGTGGCTCGCGCGCGTCACGCCCGATGGCAAGCGCCTGCTTGTCCCCAACCGCGATGACTCCACCGTGAGCGTGCTGGACGCGGCCACCCTGGCGATCCTTGCCACCATCCCCGTCGCCGCGCATCCGGAAAGTGTCGAGGTTCTCCCCAATGGTCTTGAGGCGTTCGTAACCGCGGCAGGCTCCGCTCAAATCTCGGTGCTCGACCTGAAGCAACTGGCGCTGTTGACCAACCTTCCTCTCGGCAGCCAGGCCTCCGATCTGGTGATGAAGTCCGATGGCGGCGAGCTGTACGTGCCATCACCTGCTACGCATGGCCTGGCAATTCTGAACACGTGGACCAACGAAGTGACCGAACACGTTTTGCTGGGTGACACGCCGTCGCGTGCCTGCCTGAGCGCCGACGACAGATATCTCTTTGTGACCGATGCCGCCGCCGGACGCGTGCTGCCCACTGAAATCGCGTTTCGTCACGCACTGCCGTTCATCGCCGTCGGACGCCGCCCAGGCGTGGCGCGCTTCAGCCCGGGCGACGACATGCTGCTGGTGGTCAACGAGGACTCCGACGACCTGGCCGTCATTCGCGTGCGCACGCAGAGCCTGCTGACCATGATCCCCGTCGGCCACCGCCCCCGCGATCTTGCCGTGAAAGTGTTTTGAAGCACTACCCCTCCCCCCTTCATCATCGAATGCCGCAAACGCAAGAAACCAAGAGCTTTGTTGGTTTTGATACAATTTGTAACAGAACGTGGAAGTGCGGCCGATTCTGTAGGTTAAGCGAGTTGATAGGTTTTGCTGGCACTTGAATCGTTTTCCCTGTTCCCTACCGCCTGCTACCTGCAACCTGGCACTTTTTCTTCTTCCGCCCACTGGGCAATCGTGGCAGTCTAGCGTAATACTTTCAATAAGTCAATTACAATATTTACTACTTATCTTTTGGATATTACAGGCAGACGTGAGGTCGAAGGCGGGGAGTGCCCCACCCTTCCCGCGGAGAGCGCGAGAGGGATGAGGCACCCGGCCGCGGCGATGTTCCCGACTTCAACCAAGAGGACATCGAGCAATCAGCGAGGTTTGGGTTTGTTCTTTGATTCGGAATCGCTCATGATAAGTAAAATCGTGTCGGCGGCGTCAGCCATGCGGAGCGTCGGGTGGAACAGTTGACGCCCGACCTCGCGCAGCACTTGCAAATCCATCGTCAGTCTCGTGCTGAACTGATCGTAGCGGCTCGGATTTTGGTGCTGGATCAACATTTGGCACATGTGGAGCTCGGCTACGGACTTCCACATTGCAGCCTCTAGCGCCACATCATCAAAGCCTCCTAGGATCAGCACCAAGCGCCCCATGTTTATGCCTCTGTTCGCGGCACCATCGCCTGTGACGCGTGTCGCTTGAATCACTTGTAAGAGCTCACGAAAAGACTTCAAGTCGTCGTTTAATCTTTGCGCGTCCAGAGCAGCGGCCTCTGCCCTGAATTGAGTTAGCGTAGCGACAAAACTCTTGAGTTTGGTCTCGGCATTCTCCAAGATGGGCTCAAACTCCGCTTGGGACGGCATGTCTTTTACTTGGGACTGTGCCATTGTTCCCCATAGGGTGAGGAAAGCAAAGACCGCGACTTTGTTTTCAAGCCTCATTGTTGGACTCCGTTGGCGAATCGCCTCAGCATGGAATGAATTTGGCAAAAGTTATAACAAGCGAGGTGCAAAGACAAGGCCGCTTTCAACTTCTCCAACTTCTTCGCAGGTGGGTCATACATCGCGCCTCCTGCGATGTGTGCGACGTACAATTCCGGCGTGGAGCACAGCGTAACATTTAGATCCTAGCCTCTCGCACCGTTCAAAAGCCAGCGGCTTCGGCCATTGTGCGCGGCCCTTGCTCGCCCTTCGGCTGGAAGTTCGCCGATCGCACAGATACTAAACAGCGGCATGTATGCCCTTCCCACGCCATTTCGAATCATTGGTCGCAGAAAAGTGGCGCGCCTTCTGACTGCGTATCCCTGGCCCTGCGGTTCCGGAATCGGGGCAGGCGGGACAGGTGGCGCACCCGGCCCGGCTACTTCATGAATTTCGTCAGGACCTCTCGCCCCTTATCGGTGATGGCGAATCTGGCTGTTGCATCATCCTGCGGCCCGTATCCCATCTGATTCTCTTCCTTTGTCATGTAACCCAGATCGACTAGGTGAAAGAGAAGAAATGGAAGAGCAATGACGCCGAAGTTGTTGCGCGCGGCGATCTTCATCGCGTTAATGCCGTAGACGGTGATCGTCTTCTGGACCAAGTGGCGTTTCCGGTCCTCAATTTCGCGTTGGCTGATACCTTTCCCCTGGTGGTGTCTCTGATGGCAGTTGTGACACAAGACGATCATGTTCTCGTAGATGTTGTTCGAGTCGTGACCGTCGATATGATGAATCGTGAGAGCCTGCACGTGAGAGAGACCGCAGATAGCGCAACGGTCTTCGGTCTCGCTGTAGAGCCTATCGGAAAGGGTCACAGGGTCCTCTAGTGCGCCGGAGTGAAAGCCACTTAACGACTGCGATCCAGCCGCGGCGGTTCATCTTCGCGATGCACGCCGTTGGCGCCTCTAGCGTATCTTGCTGCCGTAGCGCCGCGAACCGCCGCGGAGAAGTCGTCCTCCGACCGCATGGTGTCGCGCCCGTTTTTCCGACGGCGACTGCTAGGTTTTTTCTTCATAGCGCCTCCACTCATTCGGGGTGGCTCGTCTGGCGGAGATCAAGCGTGTGCGGGGAGGCTGCTCAGCCCAATTCACTTAGTTTGGAAACCCTTCGCGCCCACGATGAGCCACCCCCAGTGCTTTTGCCATTGCAGATTCGGATCGCGGGTAAGACGACCTTGGTAGGTGTCGCGTGGAAGCTGAAGACCAAGCCTGATTTTCGCGTGTTCGGTCGTCATCGGTTTGATATTTGTAATCACCTTAAATGATCGCACGTTTTCGTCAATGTAGGGCGACCAAGCAACTCTCACAATAACCTCTGTTATTGTCCAGTTCGGTAGGCCATTGTATATGTCGCACTCCAATATGCTCCGCGTGGATTCCGGCACACATACCCCATCGAGCTTTTCGTCTTGAGCTTTGCCATCGACCCAACCTCCGAAGGTGAGTCGTATTTCCTGTTCTACCTTGGATTCTCGTGCGTTCATGTTGGGAGCAGGGCTTGGATTTTTTGAAAGATCGCAACCTGATATACAGGAGAGGATGCAAGAAAGGACGGCTGAAGTTCTCGCTTTTGATTTTAGTCTCAATTGAATCTCGATTGGTCGAGGAAAATGCCGGATACCTCGCTGCCCTATAGCACGCCGAAGGTACTCAGTCAACTAGTTACAAGACCGGCCAAGCAAAGGCGTCTGCACCGAGTTTGATCTCCAGAAATCCTTCCGACGGCAGCACGTCGATGGGCAGGCCGCCTTCCCAGACCGCGGCAGCGAGGCCGAAGGACGAACGGGAGGAAGGAGGAATTGAGGAAGGAGGAAGTGACGAAGCAGAAGCCGGAGGCAAGGAAGCCGGAACGGAAGGGAAAATGACTTCGCGCGGAATGCGCACTTCCAGAATTCTGCCAAACGCCACGGCCATGCCGTCGGGAAGATTCAGCAAACACGCGTCGTTGCGCTCCACTTCGAAGCGCTGCAACTTCCCTGCCTCGACGTGCGCCACGATGCGCAATTCGTCTTCCGCCGCAATCGTGACTCGAAATTCGCATTCCTGCAGCTCTTCCATGGCCTCAATGAACGGCTCGACGCGCAAATAGAAATTGTTTTCATCGAAGCCGTAGTGCAGCTCGTGCAATGTGTAAGACCGCCCGTGCATCGCGCCGCTCTGCCGGTCCGCGGAATACAGCCCGGCGCCGAGCCATTCGAAGTACGAGCTCACGCGCCCGTCCACCTGCACATCCAGGAACGCCCCCGGAGGCAGCACAAACGCCCGCTCCGGTTTCTTCTTGATGGGATGGGCCAGCTCTTCCGGAGCTTCCGCGCCGAGCACGGCATAAATTTCCGTGAGGTGTTTGCGGTAGAGCGCGTCGAATTCCGCGTCGTTCGCCGAGCTGTGCTCGGGGCCGTACCACCAATTCCAGTCGCTGCCCTCGGCGGCCAGCAGCGATTCGTAGGCCGCGGCAAGCTGCTCGGTGGTGGGTGCGCCGGTGCCTCCTGCCTCGTGCAGCTTTTCGGCGCGCGAGAAGAAATCCCGCGCGTTGCGCAGCAATTCCCACGCTCGCACGTCCTCCGCGTGGCCGATCCACACGTCGAAATTCGCGTTGATCCACGACGCCGGAAAAATACTCTCGACGGTTGGAATCTCGCCGGCCGCGCGGATGGCTTCGGAAATTGTCAGCGCGCGGATGTCCGGGTCGGCGGCAATGCGCTTGTAAAACTCACGCAGGAATTCACGCCCGTTGCCCGGGTAATACTCCCACGCATTTTCGCCGTCGAGAATCAGCGTGACGGTCAGCGGCTGGCTGGACGTCACGCGCTCCCCGATTTGCCGGATGCGCCGGTAGAGGTCTTCGGCGGCGGCCACGCCCAGCATGCGGCTGTACACGAAGCCGATCAGGTCCGAAAGATAATGGTCGCGGAAGAAGCCCACCACGTCTTTTCCGTTGCGGCGCACGCGCAGCGGCGCGTACAGCCGTTCGGCGTTCGACGGAATCCCCGACGAGTCGCGCCAGAAGCCCACATTGAGCGTGCGGCCCAGCACGCCTTCATCCGTCGCGAACCACTGGAAGCCGAGTTCCACCGCCAGGTCCAGCGTCGCATCGGAGACGGAGCCCTCCGAAGGCCACAGGCCGGCCGGCGGCGCGCCAAACACGCGCTCGTGCGATTTGCGCGCGCGCACCAGTTGTTCGCGGGCGTCCTCCGGATGCTGGAAGTGCGGCTGCGGAAGCGGCGTGCCCGGATTCGATTCGCGGGCGATGTCCGTATCGCAGAGCAGCGGCAGGATGGGGTGATAGAACGGCGTGGTAGAGATTTCGATCTGGCCGCTCGCAGCGGCGCGCCGGTATTCGGGCAGCACGTCCGCAAGCAGCGCCAATATCCGCACCTTGAACGCCTGCTTATCCTCCTCGGCGAAATTGGCGCCGCGGCGGGAGAGCTCGGCGACCACCGGGTCATTGGCCAGCCAGACCTCGTCCATCCACGCAAGCTGCGAGAGGACCTGCAAATCGCACCAGTCGCGCGGGCCGAAGTTTTCCGCGGCGGTTTCGCGGCCCAATTCTTGCAGCAGGTTGTACAGCTCGACGAAGCGCGGCCACCGCCGCATCAGGTTTTCGCGGTTGAGCTGGAATCCGCGGTCCAGCAGTTCGAGTTTCTCGTCCGTCTCCAATTCGCTCGCCGGCTTGAAGGCAAGCTGGAACACGGGCTCATCGAACTGTCCGCTGGCGTACTCTTCCAGTTGCGCCACCAGCGACGGCACCGCGTTGAACGTCATGTGCACGTTCGGAAATTCTGTGAGGATTTTCACCATGCCCCAGTAGTCTTTCGTGGCATGGAGACGCGTCCACGGCATCACGTAGCGCCCCGTGGACGGGTCCTTGTACTGCGGCTGGTGCATGTGCCACAGCAGGGCGAGGTTCACGCGGTTCATCGCGCCGGCGCCTCCCTTGGCGCCGCTGCGGACGTGCTAGAATGCGAAGCCTGACGCATGCGCATCATTGACCGCTACATCTCCCGAGAAATCATCTCACACGGCGCGCTGGGGCTGGCTGTTTTTACTTTTGTTCTTTTTATCCCGCAGCTCGTCCGCCTGATGGAACTGATCGTGCGCCACTCGGCGGACTTCCCCAGCGTAGCGCTGCTGTTTCTGTGCACGCTACCCGGAGTGCTCACTTTTACGATACCGATGTCCGTGTTGGTGGGCGTGCTTATCGGGCTCGGCCGCCTCTCGGCCGATAGCGAAGTCATCGCCCTGCACTCGCTGGGCATCAACCAGCGACGCCTGCTGCTTCCGGTCGGCGGGCTGGCGCTCGGTGCGGCGTTGCTCACCGCCGCGATGACGTTTTGGCTGGTGCCGGCGTCGCTGCGCACCTTTCACGCTCTCGAGGAACGCCTGCGCTCCACCCAGGCCTCCTTCGAAATCCAGCCGCGCGTCTTCGACGAGCGCTTTCCCAAACTAGTCCTCTACGTGCAGGACGTGGAAGCGGCCGCCACGCGCTGGCGCGGCATCTTTCTGGCGGAGACAGGCACGGAAAATGGATCACGCGTGACCCTGGCGGAGGATGCGATTGTAATCGCCGACCGCGAACAGGGCAAGATCCAGTTGCACCTCCAGACCGGCAGCACGCACGAGTATAACCTGCGCGAGCCGGACCGCTACTCCGTCACAACTTTCGGCCAGAGCGATATTCCGGTTACCTTCGGAGAGTTTGCCCGTGCCGCAGTCCAACTGACTCCGCCGGAGCGCCCGCTCGGCGACCTGATCGCCGCCGAAGGCCCGGACTGGCGCGAGTTGCGCGTCGAGTTGCACCGCCGCATGGCCTTCCCCGTGGCCAGTCTCGTCTTTGCGCTGCTTGCCGTTCCGGTGGGCGCGCGTCCTCGCCGCGGAGGTCGTGCCGCGGGGCTCATCCTCACGCTGCTGCTCATCTCAGGCTACTATCTGGTTTTCATCGGGGGCGCGGGGATGGCGCGGCAAGGCGTGGTTCCGCCCTGGCTGGGAATTTGGGGCGCCAACATTCTGGCTGCGCTCTTGGGAGTTTTCCTTTTGCCGCGCATGGAGCAGGTCGGCGCTGAAGGCGTACTCACGCGCTGGTCGGAGGCCATTGCCGACTGGCGTCATCGGCGAATGCATGCGCGCACGGCCGCAGCGGACGTCCATTTGCCTGCGTCCGACGGCCCGGCCCGCAAAGCAACCGCCGTGCCTCGGGGCACAAGCCGCGCCGTGAAGCGCTCCGGCAACGGCTGGCCGCTGCTGATGGACCTCTACATCCTGCGGCGCTTCTTCACATTTTTCTTTCTCATGCTGGCGGGGTTCCTGATTCTCTTCCATTCCTTCACATTTTTCGAGCTGCTGAACGACATCGCCAAGAACCGCATCCCCTTCCTAGTTGTCTTCGACTACTTCCGCTTTCTGACGCCGCTGCTGGTGTACCAACTCCTTCCGCTGGCCGTGCTCATGGCCGTAATCGTCACCATGAGCGTGCTGGTCAAGAACAACGAATTAGTCGCCTTCAAGGCCAGCGGCGTCAGCCTCTACCGCCTTTCCGTGCCGCTGCTCGTCGCCGGCCTGCTGCTGGCCGCCGCCATGATGCTCTTCGACGACACGTACCTGCCCTACACCAACAAGCGTCAGGACGCCCTGCGCAACCAGATCAAGGGCCGCCCGGCGCGGACCTTCTTTCAGCCGCGCCGCCAGTGGATTTTCGGCGAAGGCCTGCGCCTCTACAACTACGATTTCTTCGACCCGGAAAGCCGTCTCTTTGGCGGGCTCAGCGTCTTCGAGCTGGACCCGGCAAATTTCCAGATGCGCCGCCGCGTCTTTGCCGCGCGCGCCACGTGGAACGACGCACAAAAGACCTGGAACCTCGAAGACGGCTGGGTGCGCGACTTCGACGGCTCCACCATCAAGCAGTTCGTTCCCTACCGGAAGATTCGTCTCTCCGAGCTGACCGAGCCGCCCGCTTACTTTTTCCGAGAAGTTCGCCCGTACCACCAGATGAACCTGCGCGAGCTGGGCCAGTACATCAGCGACCTGCAACAGGCCGGCTTCGACGTGGCGCGCATCTCCGTGCAGTGGCACAAGAAACTGGCCTACCCGCTCATGGCGCCGATTATTGTCCTGCTGGGGATTCCCTTCGCCGCCGTCTTCCGCGCGCGCAGCACCATGGGCGGCGTCGCGCTCTCCGTGGCCATCGGCATCGCCTACTGGGCCGTGTCCGCGCTCTTCGAAGCTATGGGATCCGTCGGCCAGCTTCCGCCGTTTTTGGCCGCCTGGTCGCCGGACACGATTTTCGCGTTTCTGGGGATTTATTTCTTCCTCAAAATGCCGACATAGCGTAAGTCAACGCCGGTACTTTTTCGCGTTCTTAATGGCGTCCTCAAGATAGCAATTCATGTCGTCAAATCGCCTGCGAAGATTTGCTATCGCTAAGGGCCTTAGGCCTTTCTTGTAATTGTCTTCGATCTCTTTGATGCTTTGCTCCAAGATTCCTGCGTGGTAAGCGGCTTTACGAAAATTATGTTCCCTTGTTGCCATCTCAAACCTCCCGGCTCATATGCTACACGTGGCTCGTATCAATTCGCTTCTCGCTCCGCGAACCGTTCTGTGCTGCACACCGAAGCGCTCTCTTATGGGGCAGGTTATATGGAGACATTTTCGAGCACTGCTTTTGTCGCTCTACAATTCGCAATAAATAGTTTACAGATGGTCGCGTGCAAGATGGGGTTGCTGCTCTGATACTTGATGCCCGACAATTCGTCCTCGAACATTCTCCGCTCGGAGAATGGGACCGGCGCGCCCGAAATCCTACTCGTATACCGAGCAAAGAACAGACGCAGGTCGGCCACATTCTTGCATCCTCTGAATGATGCAAACGCCTCCTCTTCTTTCTCGCTAATAAGTGGTCTCAGTTTTTCGAACATGTCATCCGACATATTCCAGTAATTCAAAAGTCGCGATCTGCAGAGGTCGAAGATGCGGAACAGCGGGGCCTTGTCGTTGTACGCCCCACACACACCCACCGCCAAAGAAAGGTGTCCCAATGCCTACCACATGACAAGCGCATCTTCCGCAGTCCAGCCTTTCGATAGCGTCTCTTTTTTGAAAAGGTGCGTGAATCTGGAAGCCGAGAATGTCTGCGATATTTCTTTTGCAAGCCCGTCAGCGAATACGTCGAAGGCCTCCGGGGTGTTAAGCCTATAAGTTTCAGTGTTATCCGGGGATCGAAGACCAGCATTTCTCTGTTCTGCGCCACCTCTAAAGATACCGTCTCTACTAGCGAGTTGAAAGTCCCCGTCGAAACTCTTGTTGAGGAGGTTTGCAAGCTCAATCATCTCTGGGGGCGGATTAATAGCGGCCCGGTAGGATTCTAGCAAAGCATCACGCTCTTCTTCAGTGTAATCCTTGCTTTTCGCGAGCAATTGCTGACTCGCTAGCTCCTTATTGTGGGCGTGCTTCTGTGCGGTGGCGGCTTCGTCAGCTGGTGGGCTTAATGGTTTCTGCGCAAGCGGAAGCGCCGGCAGCCCAGAAAGCTCTTGTCTTATTTCCTTTGAGTGTCGGGCGAGCAATGTTGTAACAGAATTAGGTAGTTCTCTGAATTTCGTGGACAGCAAGTCGCCAGTGTAGTACGTGCCGTCTTCAGCAAGTATCCCAACCCCGGCCAGCAATTCTTGGCGCTGAACGGGTGATGCATAATCCCAAAGATGGATTCCCACGGCGCCAGACATCCTTAGAAAAGTTTCTTCTTCGATTGATTTTTTCCTTAGTTCTGCTCGGAAACTGAATACGATTATCAGAACGACGATTATTATTGCCACCAGAATTGCCAAAGCTTCTCCTGAATCGAAGACATCATAGACTTACTAAGATTTACTAAAGGTCCAGAAATATCAGCTTGTCCAAGATGCACCAAGTATTGGAGTTGCATCCAAGGCGTTTACACTCCACCGTCCTGTCTTGCCAACCTGATGCGGAGAGTGCATGTCGCAAGCTATCTAGATGAGCGTCATTTGCTAAATCAATCGAGCCAACTTTAATTGGCCATTTGCAGACTGTGCATGGGATTCCGTAGACTCTTTTCTTGGTCATTCTTCAAATCCTTATACCGCTCGGGAATTAATAAGCCTTTCCTCTTGCCGGATTCTACACCACTTTTCGCCGTGCTGATTTGTGTGTAACACGGACGGCTGCCGCCGGCCGACGCGGAGTCCGCCCCGTCGGACGCAGTGTCCTCGTAAGCTAAGTTTTTGAGAGAGGCACCAGCGAGCGAATCTTTTGAATCACCAAATCAATCCCCACTTCGTTGTGCCCGCCTTCGGGGATGATCACATCGGCGTAGCGCTTGCTCGGCTCGACAAACTCCATGTGCATGGGCCGCACGGTGGAGAGGTACTGCGCCATGACGGATTCCGCCGTGCGCCCGCGCTCGCGGATATCGCGGCCCAGCCGGCGAATGAAGCGCAGGTCCGCATCGGTATCCACAAAAATCTTCACGTCCATCAACTCGCGCAGCGCCTTGCATTCGAGAATCAAAATGCCCTCGACAATCAGCGCCGGCCGCGGGTCCAGCCGCATGGTCTCTGTTTTGCGCGCGTGTTTCGTGAAGTCGTACACCGGCCGCTCGATGGGAATCCCTTCGCGCAGCCCGCGCACGTGCTCGACGAACAGCCGCGTGTCAATCGATTCGGGATGATCGAAGTTCTGCTGCGCGCGCTCGTCCAGCGGCATCTGCGGCAGGTCCTTGTAGTAGTGGTCCTGCTGCAGGACCTGCACGCTTTCCACGGACAAAGCTTCGATGATGCGGTTCGTGATCGTGGTCTTCCCCGACCCCGTCCCCCCGCAGATCCCGATCACCAGTGACTTCGCGCCCACCTTTAACCCTTCCACGTTGAACGTTTAACGCTTCTTCTTGTTCTTGGCCGCCTTTTCTTCCAACACCGCCTGCGCCGCCGCCAGCCGCGCAATGGGCACGCGGAAGGGTGACGCGCTGACGTAGTTCATCCCTACCTTGTGGCAGAAGCGGACGCTTTCCGGATCGCCGCCATGCTCCCCGCAAATGCCAATCTTCAGCTTGGGACGCGTCTTGCGCCCGCGTTCAATAGCCATCTCCATGAGCTGCCCGACGCCCGCCACATCCAGCGTCTGGAACGGGTCCGCCGGAAAGACGCCGGCCTTGGCCGCGTCCACGTAGTCCGGTAGGAACCGTCCCGCGTCGTCCCGCGAGAGGCCCATCACCGTCTGCGTCAGGTCGTTTGTGCCGAAGCTGAAGAACTCCGCGATCTCGGCAATCTCGTGAGCCATCAACGCCGCGCGCGGCAGTTCAATCATCGTGCCCACCAGGTAATTCAACTTCACGCCGGATTTCTTAATGATTTCATCCGCGACTTTTCGTGTGCCTACTTCGAGGATCTGCAACTCCTTCTTATCCAACGTGAGCGGATGCATTATCTCAGGTAATACTTTAATTCCTCTCTTCTGGCAATCCACTGCCGCTTCAATGATCGCGCGCACCTGCATCTCCAGAATCTCCGGATAGGTGATGCAAAGACGGCAACCGCGATGTCCCAGCATAGGGTTCATTTCGTGGAGTTGCGCCACGCGCCGCGTCACCACCTCCACATCCACGCCGATTTTCTGCGCCAGCTCCAATTGCTTTTCATGGTCGTGCGGCACGAACTCATGCAGCGGCGGGTCCACCAACCGTATGGTGACCGGCAGCCCATCCATCGCCTCGAAGATGCCGATGAAATCGCGCCGCTGGAACGGCAGCAGCTTGGCCAGCGCCTTGCGCCGCGATTCGACGTTGTCGGCCACAATCATTTCCTGGATGGCCAACTGCCGCTCCGCGCTGCGCTCCGGCTGCTCAAAATCCTTGAAAAACATGTGCTCCGTGCGGCACAGCCCGATGCCTTCCGCGCCCATCTCGCGAGCCTTGCGCGCATCCTGCGGCGTATCGCAGTTCGTGCGCACGCCCAGCCGCCGCACCTTGTCCGCCCACAGCATCAGCGTGGTGTACGCCGCCGGGAGCGTGGGCATGGTCAGCGGGATCTGCCCCTCGTAGACTGCGCCATCGCCGCCGTCGAGCGTAATCCAATCGCCTTCCTTCACTACGTGGCCTTCCGAACTCATCAGCTTCTTCTCGGCGTCAATGTCCAGCTTCTCGCAGCCGACGATGCAGCACTTCCCCCAGCCGCGCGCCACCACCGCCGCGTGACTCGTCTTGCCGCCCGTGGCTGTTAGAATTCCCTGCGCCACGAACATTCCACCGACGTCTTCCGGAGAAGTTTCCCGCCTTACCAGGATGACCTTCTTCCCTTCCTTGGCCCAGGTCTCCGCTTCATGCGCGGTGAAGACCGCCTGCCCCACTGCCGCGCCGGGCACTGCATTCACGCCGACAGCCAGCTTGCGCCGCAGCAAGTCCGTACGCTGCACGCTGGAATCAATCACCGGATAGAACAGCCGCTCGATGTCCTCTGCCTTCACGCGCTCGATGGCCTCTTCCCTGGAGATCAGCCCTTCCTTGGCCATGTCCACAGCCATCTGGAACGTGGCGCCGGGCGTGCGCTTGCCCGTGCGCGTCTGTAGCACATACAGCGTGCCTTCCTCCACGGTGAACTCGATGTCCTGCATGTCGCGGTAATGTGTTTCTAGAAGTCTTCTCACGCGCTCCAGTTGCTTGTAGATGCTCGGCATGTGCTTGGACATTTCGTCCAAATGCATCGGCGTGCGGATGCCCGCCACCACGTCTTCTCCCTGCGCGTTCAGCAGGAAGTCGCCATAGAAAATCTTCTCGCCAGTGCTGGGGTCGCGAGTAAAGCAAACGCCCGTTCCGCTGGCGTCGCCCGTATTGCCGAAGACCATCTGGACCACGTTCACCGCCGTGCCCAGCAGGCCGGTGATCTTCTCCACACGCCGGTAGGTCACGGCCTTATCCGCCATCCACGACCCGAACACTGCACCGATCGCTCCCCACAACTGCTCTTCCGGATCCTCGGGAAACGTCTTGCCGGTGTGCTCCTTAAAGTACGCCTTGTACTCATTCACCAGCTCGCGCCAGCCTTTGGCGGAAACCTCCGTGTCGTCCTTCACCCCCAAACGCGTTTTCATCGCGCGCAGTTTGTGTTCCAGGTCTTCCTTGGGGAGCCCGATCACTACCGAGGAATACATCTGTACAAATCGCCGGTAGGCGTCGTACGCGAAGCGCTCGTTCTGGGTGTTCCGCGCCAGCGCCTGCACGGATTGCTCATTCAGTCCCAGGTTGAGGATCGTCTCCATCATGCCCGGCATCGAGCGCGCCGAGCCTGACCGCACGCTCACCAGCAGCGGGTTCTTGGCATCGCCGAGCTTTTTGCCGGTCACCTTCTCCAAGCGCGCGAGGTTGACCTTCACCTGCGTGGCTAGCTCCCTGGGATATTTCTTGCCGTGCTTGTAAAAGTAGTCGCAGACCTCTGTGGTCAGCGTGAACCCTGCCGGCACGGGCAACCCGATGTTGGTCATTTCCGCCAGGCCCGCGCCCTTGCCTCCCAGCAGGTGCTTCATCTCGCCGTGCCCTTCCGCTCTTCCCGCTCCAAAAAAATAGACGTATTTCATCTGTGTTTCCCTTCTGATCGGATTTTATGATGGAGATGAATTCTGGCCTGCGAAGATCAGACCGGCAACTCATCTTCGTGGCCGCCGCGGCTACGGCTTTGTGCAAACTTCGCGTCGGCGCGCCGACATCTTGCGCGGCGCAAAATCTCAAGCAACACTTCACATCTTCTTTTCACTTCTCCGTCGTGACGATCTCCGAAAAATCCGCGATCGTCGAAAACTCGCTGAGCAATTCCGCCAGCAGTGTGAGCCGATTCTTGCGCACCGCTTCCTCATCGGCCATCACCAGCACGCGGTTGAAGAATTCGTCCACCGCTGGACGCAGCCCCGCGATCGCCTGCAGCGCCTCGCGGTACCTCCCGCCGCGCTTGTGCTCCCCTGCCGCACGCGCCACCTGGCGCGACTCGATGTGCAGTTTCCGCTCGGCCTCTTCGGTCAGCAGGTCTTCGCGCACCTGCGGCAGTTTCCATGCGCTCGCCGGCCCGGCCTTCTCGATAATCTTGCGGATGCGTTTGAACGCTGTTGCCAGCGGCTCGAAGTTCTTGGTTTTCCGGATGGCCCTCAATGCTTCGAGCCGACGTTCCATGTCCACCAGGTCGTCTGCGCCCGCCGCCAGCGTCGCGCTCACTTCATCGTAGGCAAACCCCAGCCGCTCCTTGAACACGAATCGCGCGCGCTCGGCGATAAACGTGAGCACCTGTTCCTGCACCTTGCTGCTTGCTTCAATTTTTTGAGGCTGCGCAGCCAAGATTCCGGCCGCCGCCGCAATAGAAGCAGAAAGCGATACCGGCGCCTTGCGCTCGAGGATGATCTTCACAATTCCCAGCGCGGCGCGCCGCAGCGCGAACGGATCGCTCGATCCTGACGGCACCATGCCCACTGCGAAGCATCCGGTCAGCGCATCCAGCTTGTCGGCGAGCGCCACGGCGCAGCCCGTCAAGTTGCGCGGGATCGGCTCGTCCAACCCCAGCGGACGATAGTGGTCGTACACGGCCCAGGCCACTTCGTCCGGCTCGCTCTGCTCCTTTGCATACAGCCCGCCCACGATTCCTTGCAGCTCTGGAAACTCTCCCACCATTCCCGTCACCAGGTCGCACTTGGCCAGCTCCGCCGCGCGGATCGAGCTCGCCACGTCCGCTTGCAGCACGCCTGAATTGAACCATTGCCCGGCCAGCCAGCCGGCGAGAGATTTCATCCGCGCTACCTTCGCCGCATAGCTTCCCAGGCGCGACTCGTAGGTCACCTGATCGAGTTTCTTGAGATTGTCGGCGAGCCGACATTGCAGGTCGTGCTGCCAGAAAAATCGTGCGTCCGCGAATCGCGCCCGCAGCACGCGCTCGTGCCCCGCGCGCACCAGCCCCCGCCGGTCCGCATCCATGTTGATGACCGCCAGAAAATGCGGCGCCAGCCCGCGATCCTTCCGCTCCACCGCAAAATACTTCTGGTGGTCGCGCATCACCGTCACCAGGATTTCATCCGGCAAGTCCAGGAACTCTTCGGAAAAGTCGCCAAGAACAACGGTGGGATATTCGTTGAGGTAGGTTACCTGTTCGAGCAGTGCCGCATCCGCGTGCGCGCGCAGCCCGCGCTTCGCAGTCAGTGCGTGGATCTCGCGCTCGATCTTTCGCCGCCGCTCCGCCGGATCGGCCAGCACAAAATTCGCGCGCAGCCGCGCGTGGTAGTCCTTCCGCCCTTTCACCGGCACATTTGCCTTACCCAGAAAGCGATGCCCTGCGGAGACATTCCTTGCGGCGACTTCTCCAAACGTGAACGGAATCGTGCGCCCGCCCAGCAGCGCCACAATCCATCGCACGGGGCGAATGAACCGCGGGCCTTCCGCGCTCGTCCAGTACATGCTTCGCGGCCAGGGAATTTCCGCAATCACGCGCGACAGAATCTCGTGCAAGATGTCCGCAGCGGGACGCCCTTTGATCACCTGCTTGGCGGCAACGTAGTCGCCCTTGGGGGTCGACAATATGGTGAGGTCACCTACCTTGATTCCCTGCTTCGCTGCAAAACTCTCCGCCGCGCGTGTCGGCGCGCCGACAGCGTCGAAGGCGATTGCCTTCGGCGGCCCGGTCACTTCCCGCACCACGTCCTCCTGCCGCACTCGCACCGCTGCGCACGCCGCCACCAGACGCCGCGGTGCGCCGAACGTTTCCACAGCGGAATCGCCCAGTAAGTGGTTCGCGGAAAAATGTTTCTCAAGGATCACTTTAAGTTCATCCGCCGCGCGCGCCAGCATTCCCGCCGGAATCTCTTCGCAACCGATCTCCAGCAGGAAATCCGCCATGGCCGCTTTCGTGCCGCGCTTTTTCATGCCGGCACCTCGGCATTCGCGGCGTGACCCGTCTGCTGCTCAACGTACCCTGCCGCCACCTTGCAGGCCAGTTGTCGCACGCGCCCGATGAGCGCGGCACGCTCGGTCACAGAAATCGCCCCGCGCGAATCGAGAATATTGAACAGGTGTGAGCACTTCAAACACAGCTCGTATACCGCCAGCAGCGGGAAGCGCCGCTTCTCTTCCCCCTTGGCGCCGCCAAACGACTTCAGCAGCCGCGCCGCCTCCGCCTCGTAGGACTCGAAGTGGCTGCGCGCCGCGGCCGCATCTGCCTTCTCGAAGCTGTACACAGAGAATTGCTGCTCTTCCGCCAGCCGCACCTGTCCGTACGTGAGGCTCTCCGTCCAGCGGATGTCGTACACGCTGTCCACGTTCTGCAGGAAAGCCGTAATGCGCTCCAGCCCGTAAGTCAACTCGACAGAGACCGGGTTGAGGTCCAGGCCCCCGCATTGCTGAAAATACGTGAACTGCGTAATCTCCAGACCGTCCAGCAGCACCTGCCACCCAATGCCCCACGCGCCCAGCGTGGGCGATTCCCAGTTATCTTCCTCGAAACGGATGTCGTGGTCCTTCAGCCGAATCCCCAGCACCGATAAAGACTTCAAGTAAAGGTTTTGAATTTCCGCAGGCCCCGGCTTCAGAATTACTTGATACTGCAAATGTTTGTAAAGACGGTTGGGGTTTTCCCCGTAACGTCCATCCGCTGGACGTCGGCTGGGCTGCACGTACGCCACGCGGCCCGGCGCAGGCCCCAGCACGCGCAAAAAAGTCTCCGGGTGCATGGTGCCTGCGCCCATCTCCACGTCGTAGGGCTGGTGCAGCACGCAGCCCTGTCCGGCCCAGAACTCTTGCAGCCGGAAGATGACGTCCTGAAAACTCAGGCCGTGCGCCGCCGGTTTTCGTTTCGCTTTGGCTCTCTTGCTCAAGCCTTGCTCTCCATCAGTTTCCGCGTGGTCAGCTTGCGTTCGATCTGGTGCTCGATCAATTCCAGTAGATGCGTGCTCAAGTCCACGGGTGGAAGTACGGGCGCCGCGGACTCCACCAGCCTATCGAGCCGCTGCGAGAGCATCTTTTTCGCGGCGGCCAGACTTTCCGCAGCAATCGGACGCATCGCCGGCAGGCGGCACTTCTCGCAGGTCAACCCGTGGCGCTGCACGGACGCGTACACCTTCGTGCCTTCCAACCCGCCGCCGCAGCGCGTGCAGCGGTCCAGCTCGGGCAGCCAGCCTGCCAGCTTCACCGTCCACAGGACGAAGTAAGCCATGGGCAGCTCCGTCTTGCGCGTGGCCTTCACGGCGCGGGCCGTCAGCAACACCAGCCGGAAGGCCGCATCGGAGGCCTCGCGCTCCGGCAGCACCGCTTCGGTTATCTCGCTGACCTGGGCCAGGGCCAGGCTGCAGGCGTACTCGCTCTGCGTCTCCATGAACGACTCGATGAGTTCGCACTGATTGATCCGCACCAGGTCCCGCGTCTCGCGCTCGAAAAACCAGATACGGATGTACGAGAGCGGCTCAAGCGTGGAACCGAAGCGGCTCTTGGTGCGCCGGGCGCCCGCAGCCACGCCGCGCAGCCGCCCGAACGAGCGGCTCAGGAAGCTGACCAGGCGATCTCCTTCGCCCAGTGGATACGTGCGCAGGACGATCCCTTCCGACTCCCTCGGCGGCATCAGCGTGTCGGCGTGCCGACAGCAGAAGGCTTCCGCTTCCCGCCTTTGCGCCGGCCAACTGCAAAACAAAAACATTTACCACACCCGCGCAAGCGAAGCAATTACAGAATCGAAAAATCCAGAGCAATAAAATGAAATAACCAAACCTCCATTTGCTCTTGTAATTCCTCTTCGGCAGAAAAATTCTCTCACCGCTAAGACAAATTTGAAGCCTTTGCCTGCCCAACACTTCTCAGAAAAAACCTGCACGGCGCGAAGCCACGCGCTGCCCTGCTGCATTGCAAGCCCAGCGCTCACGGCACAATGCACATCGCGCTGAATTACGTTAACCCGTCGCGTGTTTGACCTACATTATCAGACGCAATGACCCCTCTTCCGTGCCCTTGCAATTCCCCGCCCCTCGGTTACAGTGATTTCATTGTGCGCGACAGCGACGTCACCGCGGACGTGGTGGGCGTGGGCCTCAACGCCACCGACACGCTCATCCGCCTGCCTCACTTCCCCGCCTTCGATTCCAAGGTCGAGTTCATTTCCGCGGATGTGCTGCCCGGCGGCCAAGTAGCCAGTGCCATGGCCGCCTGCGCGGAGTGGGGATTTCGCGCGCGCTACGTCGGCAAAATCGGCGACGACCGTGCGGCGGAATTTCAGCGCGCCGAGTTGGCTCGTGCCGGCGTCGAAGCGCACTGGCTCGCCGTGCCCGATTGCCCCAGCCAGGCCGCTTACATTCTCGTGGACGAAAAGTCAGGCGAGCGCACCATCCTGTGGCGTCGCGACCCTCGCCTTGAGTTGCGCCCGGAGGAACTCCAGCGCGTCTGGATCGACTCAGCCGGCGCCCTTCTCGTGGACGGTCACGATACCGCGGCTGCGGCGCAGGCAGCGCGCTGGGCACGCGAGTCGGGAAATCCGGTCTTTGCAGACGTGGACAACCTCTACCCCGGCGTTGAAGACTTGCTCAAAAACGTGGACTACCTCATGGCCTCGCGCGACTTTCCCGGAAAGCTCACCGGCGAGCACGACCTTGCCAAGTCCCTTCCCGCAATCCAGCAGCGCTATGGTAACCGCCTGGTCGGCGTCACGCTCGGCCGCGTGGGCGCGCTGGCCTGGGATGGACGCCGCTTCCTTCCCTGCCCCGGCTATGCGGTCGATGCCGTGGACACTACCGGTGCCGGCGACATCTTTCACGGCGCGTTCGTGTATGCCATGCTGGAGAACTGGCCGCTCGAGCGCGTGCTGGACTTCAGTTGCGCGGCGGCGGCATTGAACTGCACCGCTCTCGGCGCGCGCGGCGGCATTAAGCCGGTTGCAGAGATCGAGCGCCTCATGCGCGACGGCCGCCGCACGGTGTCGCCTGACGAGATCGGTGGCATCAAGCTGGCCTCCCTCGAGGCCAGGGGGACGGGCGAATGATTCCCCTGCGCGACATCAATCCGCGCTACACCACGCCGGTGGTCACCATCGCCATCATCGCCCTCAATTCTCTGGTCTGGCTCTACCAGGTCTCCCTGGGAACAGCCGGCGGCGAGCGCTTCATTTTCACCCTGGGTCTGGTTCCCGCGCGCATTGACGCCATGTTTACCACGCACGCCGTCAGCCTCGGTGGCGCGCTCATGCCGCTGGTGACCAGCATGTTTCTGCACGGCGGATGGATGCACGTCATCGGCAATATGTGGTTCTTGTGGGTGTTTGGGGACAACGTGGAGGACCGCTTCGGCCACGACAAATATTTTCTGTTCTACCTCGCCTGCGGGCTCGGCGCCGGATTGATTCACACCGCTTTCAGTTGGGGCTCTTCGGTGCCGACCGTCGGCGCCAGCGGCGCCATCTCTGGAGTGATGGGCGCCTACTTCGTGTTCTTTCCCCGCTCGAAGATTGTCACGCTGGTGCCGCTCATCGTCTTCTGGTTTACGGTGCAGATTCCGGCCATGTTTTTTGTGGGCTATTGGATTTTGCTTCAGTTTATCGGCGGCCTGGCCACGCTGAGATCGCACCCCGGAGGCGGCGTCGCTTGGTGGGCCCACGTCGGAGGCTTTGCCCTAGGATTCGTGCTGGCAAAAGCACTTCAGCGTCCGCGAGTCATTTACTAGCAGCTTCGTTAGGATAAGGGACTTAAGAAAGGCATTCTTATGGCCAAGCGAAGGCCCGAATCCAAAATTACTTCGGTCCATAAGGCAATCAGGGCAGCGGAAAAACTGCTACCCGGCCGTGCGGCCCCGCCTCACAAAAAAGACCCGCGCTGGCAGGCCATTATCGAGATCGGTGAGTTTGTAGAAACTGAACCAGAAGTAATCTGGTCGTTCGTGCTGAAGTGGGGAAAGCACAGTTCCCAAGATCTCAGGGCAGCTATTGCCTGTTGCTTGCTGGAACACCTGCTCTCATACCACTTCGATCTGATTCTACCCAAGGCAAGAGATGCGGCGCGCTCAAGTGCACGTTTTGCGGACACACTGCTAATGTGCTGGAAGATGGGTCAATCGGAAGAACCTCGGAACTCCAGACGACTTGATCGTCTACGATCTGAACTTCGGAACAAAAAGAGGATTTCGTAGCGCGGGGCCGCTCACCCTAAGGGGGCTGCTATTGCGTCGCAGTGCGGCCCACACCCTGTTTCGTGACGTACTCCGCAGCCAGTCGCCGACTTCCCGCGTCCCCAGGGCCCGCCGCGTGTCGTACTCCTCGTAGTCGGTGAAGTCAACCTTGTAAGTGGGGCTTGTCTTGCCCTTACAATTTGCCAAAAGCTCGATTCTTGGCCTTCTGTGACAGGTTTTGCTCCCTTAACGTTCCCAGCCGGTTTCTACACGCTGCTGATGTGACCAACGCGATTACCAGCTAGCCGCCGTAGCCGTCCCCCGCCACAGCAATCGTTCAGAATCCCCCAAGGGACAGGCAAGCCTTTACATTCGCTTTTTATTCGCCTATGATCACAACTAGCTTCCAGGAGCGAATGCTGGATCGTCATGAATCTCCCCCTCGCCTCGACAAGCATAGTCCAACAGCCGTCCCTGAAGCCCTGGGTGCTTCCAGACCGTGCGTTGACACTTTATTACGGTTGCCCGGAAATGCCGCGCCTCTCCCATTACTTTCTCCCGAGGGTCTTGCGGAATGACGGACGCATTCTCTACCTTGACGGTGCGAACCAGATTAGTCCGCTCCTAATCGCGAGTTTTGCGCGACAGCGGGGACGAGAACCTTCCACTTTCAACAGCCTCATCCGCGTTTCCCGAGCCTTCACGTGTTTTCAACTGACGGAACTGATCGAACGGGTGCCAAAGTTTCTCAGAGAATTCCCGGCTAATGTTCTCATCGTTACCGCAATGCCTGATTTGTATTTCGACGAGGATGTGCGGGAGCGAGAAGCGCGCGCATCATTTGACCATGCACTCGAAGGGCTGCAGAAACTTGCGCAACATCCCATCTCCGTTGCCGTTTTTTCTGATGCCACTTCCTCTCATCAACCGCGGCGACGGGACTTCTTGCAGCGACTCCGTCAACAGGCCGATCAGGTCCTAAGAGTCGAAACGCAACCCGATACCAAACTCCGTTTCACCTGCGAAAAAGCAGCGCCGCAGTTATCTCCCTAATCGAGATTCCCGGAGGACCACGATGGGCAGAACCATCCCTACTTTTGTTCAACTCGTCGAACAAACGGCGCAGCGATGGGCCAAGTTCCGCCGTGCGTTGAGACGCGAAGATCAGCCGCATTTCGACAGGCTCTTCGTTCGGGTGCGTTGCTACACACAGGCGGCCACATACCAGTGTCATGACAACCCCATGGAAGCCATTCTTCTCTCCATCGCACTCGACCAGGAAAAACGCCTGTACGCCGTCGAGCAAGTTCTTCGACAGTCAGGGGTGCTCCATGAAATTGCAAGGATGGATTCTCGACCTCTACCCGAACCAGCGCGGAATGACGCTGTGGCTGATCGACAGGAATCAGGCGCACTACCGTTTGACTGACCGATTCGCCCCCGCTTTCTACGTGTCCGGTAGTGCGGAAAAGCTTGCTCGCCTCCAGGACGCTGCTCAAAAGCAAGCCGCTGCTCTTAGAACCCAACGGACGGAGCGAATCGATTTGTGGCTGAACGCGCCACGGCAGGTTCTCGAAGTTTCCGTTCTGCGTCCAACCGACTTCGTTGGCTGGGGACGTTGGGTACACCGCTTCGACTCACGCCTTCAGCTTTACAACAGCGACCTCATGGTTGCTTCGCTCTATTGCTGGGAGAAGCGGGTATTCCCGCTCGCCTATGTTGCCGTGGAAACCGACGGCGAAGGAAAGATTCTGGCAATGGAATGCCGTGACGATGAATGGGCCGTCGAATACGAGCTTCCGCCGCTCAAAATCATGCAGATTCGGCTTGCTGGTCTGTCGCGCATTGACCCGAATCACGGGCGGCGAGCTGCACTCGAAATCGAGATGGATGGCGCTTGCTGGGAACTTGATGAAACAGACGAGCCGCCGGCATTCGGCTTTGCCCGTTTGCTCCAGCGCCGGGACCCTGACGTAATTCTTTCCGAATGGGGAGATGCGACGATTCTGCCGCTGCTGCGCCAGCAGGCGGAACGCTTGGAAGTTTCCTTGCAACTGAATCGTGACCTGTCTGTTTCCGTGCAGCAGACGCGCCCGCGCAGTTACATGAGCTATGGGCGAATACTCTTCAAGGCCAGTGCGACGACCCTTTTCGGGCGCGTTCATGTGGATAAGCAGAATTCATTTATCTCCGACAAATGCGACTTCACGGGACTGTGGGAACTGGCGCGGGTCACCAAACTGCCCATCCAGTACGCGGCACGAACGACGACGGGAACAGGAATCTCCTACATGCAGATGGAACTGGCGCATCGCGATGGCGTGCTGATCCCAGAACAGAAGGCCGAACCGGAAGACCCGAAGCAGCCAGACGAAGTGCTGGCCGCTGATCGTGGCGGATTGGTTTTTGTGCCAAAGCTGGGCTTCACAGAGAACGTCGCCGAACTCGACTTTGTGAGCGAGTACCCAAGCATTATGTCGCGTTTCAACATCTCTCCCGAAACTGTCAATTGCCCGTGTTGCCCGGATGCACCGCGCATCCCAGAACTGGGTTATCGCGTTTGCCAAAAGAGGAGAGGGATTACGAGTCGCGTGGTCGAACGCCTGATTGCCAAGCGCACGCAATTGAAAAAACTTCAGAAGGCGTCGGAACCAACTATCGCAGGGCGCTTCCAATTGCAGCGGGATTCGTTGAAGTGGCTTCTTGTCTGCTGCTTCGGCTATACGGGTTACAAGAATGCGCGCTTCGGAAAGATCGAGGCCCATGAAGCCATCAACGCGGTGGCACGGGAAACCCTTCTCGTAGCAAAAGAAATCGCTGAGAACCGCGGTTTCGAGTTGTTGCATGCACTCGTGGACTCTCTCTATGTGTGGAGAGCAGGGGCGACCCGCGAAGACTACGAGCAACTCGCGAGAGAGATGGAGGAAGCGACGCGCCTTCCGTTGGCCATCGAGGCAGTCTATCGCTACGTTGTCTTCCTACCTTCCAAACAGTTTCACGGCGTTCCAGTTCCCAATCGGTTCTTCGCTGTCAGCGATGACGGGGAACTGAAAGTAAGGGGTCTGGAGTGTCGCCGCCACGACACGCCTCCACTGCTGACTCAAATGCAGCGAAAGGCTCTTTCAATTTTGGCGGAAGCTCATGACTACGACACGTATCTCGAAAAACTCGAAATCGCGCGAGGTGTCTTGTCCCTCTACCTGGAGCGTCTTGCATGCGGCGACGTGGAAATTCGAGACCTGATCGTAAGCAAGCGGATCGCTCGCGAACCACGCAACTATCAAAAGGCCGGTCTCACTGCAATCGCCGCACAACAGCTCTTTGGCAAGGGCGTCAAGCTCCGCCCCGGCCAGACAGTGGAGTACATCATCACCGACAGTCGGTCCGTTGTGCCAAACGACCGCGTCCGCGCCTACGCCCTCTGGGAAGGATGGCACGGCTATGACCGAAAAAAGTATGCTGCCATGTTGCGTGAAGCGTTTGAGCCGTTCGAGCTGTTTACCCTCGACCGCACACCAGATTCTCCTTCTCGTGTCTTCCGGCCTGGGGAAGATTGGGCCAAATCTCCTCTTTTCGCCGCTTTAAGATTACCGAGGCCCGGTGTGTGAGGCCAACCGCCCGTTGGTCGCCGGCTATCGGGCCACGCCCTTTTTGCTCACGTACTCCGCCAGCCAATCTCCCACTTCGCGCGTCCCCAGCGGTCCGCCGAGGTCCCTCGTCGTCTTCCCCTCGTGCACGGCGGCGCGCACCGCATCGTCGACGGCCTCAGCTTCAGCAATCCACCCGAGGTGGTCGAGCATGATGGCCACTGTCTGGATCGCCGCCATGGGGTTGGAAATATTCTTCCCGGCGTACTTCGGCGCCGACCCGTGCACCGGTTCAAACATGGACAGCTTCCCCGGATGAATATTCCCGGACGGCGCCAGCCCCAGCCCGCCAACCAGTTGCGCCCCCAGGTCGCTCACGATGTCGCCGAACATGTTGCACGTGACAATCACCTGAAACTGCGCCGGATTCTTCACCATCTGCATGGTCAGCGCGTCCACGTACCAGTGGTTCGACTCGATTTCCGGATACTCCTTCTGCACCTCGGCGAAGACGCGCTGCCACAGGTCGTGCCCGAAACGCAGCGCGTTGGACTTGTCGCTCATGCACACTTTTGTGAGCTTGTGTTTCCGCGCGTACTCGTAGGCGTAGCGGATGATGCGTTCCACACCCTTGCGCGTGTTGATGTCTTCCTGCGTGGCCAGCTCGTCTGGCGTGCCCTTCTTGAAGATGCCGCCCATGCCCACATACAGCCCTTCCGTGTTTTCGCGAAAGACGATGAAGTGGATGTCCTTCTCGTCGCGGTCGCGCAGCGGCGTCAGCCGCTTATCAAGAAGCACCACAGGCCGCGAATTCACGTACAGGTCCAGCTTGAAGCGCAGCCCGAGCAGAATGTCGGCCGCATGCTTCATCGACGGCACCCGCGGGTCGCCCAGCGCGCCCACGAAAACGCTGTCGAACTCCCGCCGCAGCATGTCTTCGGCGCCCTCGGGCAGAGTGGTGCCGTCCCTCAGGTAGCGGTCCGCGCCCCAGTCGAAATCGACTAGCTCGACGGTCTTTCCCGCCGCCGCGGCCACCGCCTTCAGGACTTTCACCGATTCCCGTGTGACGTCGATGCCGATGCCATCGCCGGGAATCACCGCGATGCGTTTTTTTTGCGTGGATGTGGAAGAGTTCGCTGCGTTCATCAGGCCCCGTACTCCTTGGCATGAATTTCTATCAATCGTATTCCGGCGGTGAAACTAGCACGCGCCCCTGCGAGTGTCAACGCGCGCCGGAACATGGCAGTGGGTCACTTTCCGGTTTGCACGTTAATCAGGCAGTGAGAGTCATTAGAGATGATGCTTTGCATCCTAGGCACCGAGCCCTGCTAAACTAAGCGTATGCGTCGAAGAGATTTAACTTCTGGAGAAGCTGGAATCCTCAGGATGATCCAGGAAGGATACGGTTCGCAGAACATCGTTGATGAAGTGTTCTTTACGGATGCGGACGAAGCCGCCATATTCGTCAAGGCGTCCGACGGCACTCTCCCACTGTTGGCGAACCTCACCAACCTTGCAGCGTGGCGTGCGGACGGCACCATTCCGAGCGATGAGGAGCTGAAGACAGACTGGCTACGGCTCCAGTGAGCCTTGTAGACCACAACTCCTGATAAGTCAGTTCCTCAGAGACTGACCCGCTACCCAAGAAATCATGTTCACCACGCAACCGTCATTCCAGTCCGTCGTGGCGGACGTTGGTTCCTTGCTCTGCTCGCCTCACTCGCCGTCCGCGCTCTTTCTTCGCGGACGCCGTTCCGCCAAATATACCCCCACCAGCACAAGGGCGCCTCCGCCGAGTAAATTGTGAGTCATCTCCTCGCCGAGTATCCACACACCGAGAAGCGTCGCGAGCACCGGCTGGATGTAAGTAAACGCCGCCAGCCGCGACGCCGCCAGGTGCCGCAGCGCCCAGAAATAAATCAAATAAGCCAACACCGATCCGAAGACAGCCAGGTAAAGCAGCCCGCTCCAGCCCTGCCAGCCCACGGCTGCCCAGTCCAGCCGCAGTCCTCGCCAGATGGCCAAGGGTAGGACGAGCATCGCTCCGGTGACGTACAGGTACATGTTCATGGAGATGGTGTCGTACTTCGGCGCAATTCGTTTGCTCAGCACCGTGTAACAGGCAAAGGAGGACGATCCGGCAAACGTGATCAGGTCGCCCTTCAGCGTGCCCGCGTGCAGGCTGATGCCTTTCTCAAACGCCAGCAGCGCCACGCCCGAAAACGAGAGCACCATGCCCAGCAGCTTGTTGACGGTAAGCAGCTCGAGCCGCTGCGCTCGCGCGAGCAGCAGAATCGTAATGGGGCCCGTCGCGATAATCAGAGAGGAGTGGCCGATCGTCGTGTAGTTGAGTCCGATCAGAAACAACACCTGATTGCCGGCCACACCGAACAGTCCAAGGAGGAGGAAGCGCCACAGGTCGCTGCGGTCAAAGGGCGTGCGCGCGCTTTTTTCGCCGCGCCCGGGGCGCGCGGAAACCGCAAAGATGGCCAGCATGATGACCGCCGCGATTTCCACGCGGAGCGGCGCAAGGGTGAAAGGGTCCAATTCGCGAAGAGCGATTTTCGCGGCGATGAAGTTGCACGTCCACATCAGCACCATCAGCGCAATCAGTCCATAGAGCACGGCCGGTCTGGGTCGGGGCAGGTGGGGATGCGGGTGCAGCCGCGGGGATAAATCGACGCCGGCTTCGCGGGCTGGAGGGCCGCCGTTCGTCAGGAGAGAACCTCTTTCTTCACGGTTAGCCGCTCGATCATTTCGAGCCGTGGCGCAAAGCCGATGCCCGGCCCGTTGGGCGGGCAGATGATGCCCTGCGCGCTCACCGTCACTTCCGGTTCGATAATGTCTTCCGCCCAGTAGCGCTTGCTGGCCGTGACGTCTCCCGGCAGTGTGAAATTCGCCAGCGTGGACATGGCGATGTTGTGCGCCCGCCCGATGCCCGATTCAAGCATCCCGCCGCACCACACCGGCACGCCGCGCTCCTTACACAGGTCGTGGATACGCCGCGCGGCCGTGTGGCCTCCCACGCGGCACAGCTTGATGTTGATGATGCGGCACGCGCCCAGCTCAATCGCCGCGTGCGCGTCCGCGTAGCTGTGGATGCACTCGTCCAGACAGATGGGAGTCTGGAGCTGCTTCTGCAATTCGGCGTGTGCGTAGATGTCGTCCCATCCCAGCGGCTGCTCGATCATCATCAGGAAAAAACGTTCCAGTTCCCGCAGCAGCGGAAAATCCTCCCGGCGGTACGCGGAGTTGGCGTCCACCATCAGCCGGATTTGCGGGAACCGCTCGCGCAGCCGTGCGCATTCCGCCTTGTCCCGTCCGGGCTTGATCTTGATCTTGATGCGCTGATACCCGGCGGCCAATTCCTTTTCCACCGCAGCCACCAGTTCATCGAGGTCCTTCTGGATTCCGATGGACACTCCGCACGGCAGCTCGGTGCGTGTGCCCCCCAGCAGTTTCCACAACGGGACCCCCTTCAGTTTCGCCTCCGCGTCCCACACCGCCGTTTCAATGCCCGCCTTGGCCATGTTGTGTCCGCGGATGGCCTCCAGCAGTTCCCACACATCCGCAGCGGAGGCAAATTCCCTGCCCCGCAGCTCAGGCCAGGTGAAGTCGCGGAGAATGTGCCATGCCGTCTCGATCGTTTCCGGGCTGTAAAACGGATGCGCGCCAGCTGTCGGCTCGCCCCATCCGGTTGCGCCGTCCACCTGCGCTTCCACCAGCAGAATGCGCCGCTCCTGCACGCGGTCGAAGCTGGTCTCAAACGGCGCCAGCAGCTTCATGCGGATTTCACGCAGACAAATGCTCTGAACTTTCATCGTTGGATTCCTTGCGGATCGCTGTACGGTGCCAACAGGTAACACCCGCCGTCCGCTTTGCGTTCCAGACTGGTCACCGCATAGCCGCGGTCCAGCCATTTCTGAAATTCTTCTCGAATCTGCCCCTGGACTTCCGCCGCCCTGCCGGGGTTCGTCTTTTTCCACACGGCCATTTCCCCGGGTACCTCAATGCGAACGGTCTTTTCATCGCCCGCCGCGGGCGCTTCCGCAAAGCCTTTTTCCAGCGCCGCGACCACGCGCGGGCTGCTCAGCCACCATTCCGCCATCAGCCGATCCGTCGGGAGTCCGCCGTGCAGCGGGCTCGACGTGATTCCGTACGCGTTTGGAATGAAGCGGCGGACAATGGCCCCTAGCCTCACCAGATTAAAATAGGCGTTGCGGAGTTCCAGCGGGTCAAACGTCCATTCCACCAGCTCGATGCCTCGCCGCTGGGCATCCTCCCGCTGGAAGAGTTTCAGCATCCGGCCAATTCCCTGGTTCTGATACGTGGGCAGCACCGCGGTCATATGCGAGTGCAGGTAGGGACGCTCCCCGTGGTAGCCCGCCATGGCCAGCGTGAATCCAACCATCTGCAATGCCGCGTCATGATCATACGCGCCGAACACCTGCCCGCCGGTTTCGTCCGCGACCACGAAAATCGTGGACGGCACCAGGTCGCGCTCCGTGCCACCCCACACCGCGCGCTCCAGTTCCATGCAGCGCTCAAAGTCTGCGAGCTCGTGGCAGTGCCGGATCTCGAACCTGCTGCCTTCGGCTGCGACCTCATGTCCTCCGGTGTTCACGCGGTCCTCTTCGAGCGGTCCCACAACGCTTCCATCTCCGCGCGCGGCACTTCCGCCAGCCGTCCGCCGCGCTGGAAAGCCTCCTGCTCCATGGCCCGAAATCGCGCAATGAATTTCCGGTTCGCTTTTTTCAACGCAATTTCCGGATCCACTTTCAAGAAGCGCGCCAGGTTGACGGCCACGAACAGCAGATCGCCCAGCTCTTCTTCGATGCGCTCCGCCGTGTCCGGATTCCGCCGCGCGCCCAGATGTTCGCGCAGCTCGTCCGTCTCTTCCTTCAACTTTTCCAGTATGCCCTCCACGTCGGCCCAGTCGAAGCCGATATTTGCGGCGCGGCGCGTGAGCTGGTACGCCTCCAGCAGCGCCGGAAGCGATGCGGACACGCCCGAGAGAATGGAATTCTCTTCCGTGGACGCGGGGGATCCTTCGTGGCCCGCCGCGCGCTCTTCCACCTTGAGTTGCTCCCAGTTCTTGAGCACTGCCTTCGACGTCGCCGCCTGCACGTTGCCGAACACGTGCGGGTGCCGCCGGACCATCTTGGTGTGGATGCGCTCGATCACGTCGCGGATTTCGAACTTCCCTGCCTGGTTTGCGAGTTGCGCATGGAAAACAATTTGCAGCAGCAGGTCGCCCAGTTCCCCCGGCAGCCGCTTGAAATCGCGCGCCTCCAGCGCTTCCAGCACTTCGTAGGTCTCTTCAATCAAGTACGTGCGCAGCGTCTCGTGCGTTTGCTCGCGATCCCACGGACATCCGCCGGGGGCCAGCAGACGCTTCTGAAGTTCGACCAATGCTTCAAAGCAGCGCCCCGCGCTCAGCGAGCGCGCCCGCCCGTGCAGGTCCGGCGGCGATGCGGCGCGCCCCGGATCGCGCTTCGCCCCGCGAGATGCCTTTCGCGAACCCTTCGCTGTTTTCTTGGACTTGCGGGCTGCCACTCGTTTGTTCTTTCTCGCACCGGTGAACCCAGTAATCTACAGGCGGAGAGCGCAATTTTACAAGCTGGAATTGCCGCAGTTGATGGCCCTTCGCGGAGAGTGTTACACTGCCCTATTGCGCAAGTCGCGCGATTCCATTCTATAGAGCGGGGCCCATTGAGCCAGCACAAAAACGACGAAACGTTTCGCGTGATTGATCGCCGCCTGTTCACCTCCGAAGGCGATTTGCGCCCGGAGGCCGTCGAGCAGAAAAAAATCGATTTAGCCGCTCCCCCGGCGAACGCTGCGCTTAATCTCGTCGCGCCAGCGGCTCCCGCGGCGGCGCCCGCGGCTGCCATGGCGCCCGTGTCGGATACTCCGGCCACCATCCCTTCGCCGCCCAGTGCGTCCGCCTCGTTCCAGAAACTCATCGACTTCGTCGCTCAGAACGCCGTGGTCTGCCTCGGCGTCCCCGACCCACGCACCGGCCAGGCCTTTCTCGATTTGGACACGGCCCGCGAGTTGATTGACATGCTCGAAGCGCTGCACGAAAAGACCACCGGAAATCTCGCGCCGGACGATGCGCGTTTGCTCTCGGAGGTCCTCGGTCAATTGCAGCTCACGTTTCTCGACCGCTCGCAAGCCGTCGCTAAAGCCCGCCGCGATAAGCCCGGCGCCAAGCCGTAACTCCCCATGCCCGGCCTTCGGCTGACCGTTCTAGGATCCGGCACCTCGATGGGCGTACCTACCATCGGATGCCAGTGCCGTGTCTGCCGCTCGGACGACCCTCACGACAAGCGCACGCGCCCTTCCGTGCTCCTCCAATACGACGGCCGCAACGTCGTCATTGACACAAGCCCCGACTTCCGCCAGCAGGCTCTGCGCTGCGGCCTGAAGCATCTCGACGCTGTGCTCTTCACCCACGGCCACGCGGACCACATCCTCGGCCTCGACGACATTCGCCCCTTCAACCTCCACCAGCGCGCAGAAATTCCGCTCTACGCATCGCCGGATACACTGGCCATCATCTCCCGCACCTTTGCCTACATCTTCGACGATGCCCCCACGCAGAGCACCATCCCCGGCGTGCGTCTCCATCCCATTGACGGCCCGTTCGACCTCTTCGGCCTGCGTATCGTTCCCGTGCCAGCCATGCATGGGACGATGCCCGTGCTCGGCTTCCGCTTCGGCCGCGCCGCGTACCTCACTGACTTCAGCAGCGTCCCCGAATCATCCCGCGCGCTGCTGCGCGATCTCGACGACCTTATCCTGGACGCCTTGCGCTTCGATCCGCACCCCATGCACTCCAGCGTGGACCAGTCGCTCGCTCTCATCGCGGACCTGAAGCCAGCGCGCGGCTACTTCACACACATCGCCCACGACCTGGCCCACGAAGAGGTCAACAAAAATCTTCCTGCTCACGTGCGCCTGTCCTACGACGGTCTTTCCTTCGAGGTGGCTCGCTGATGCCCATGCAACTCTGCGCCTCGCTGGGAGACTGGGCCGCGCAATTTGGTCCCGAGGCTTCGGGACGCCAGCCCACCGTTCTGACTATCGGCAATTTCGACGGCCTGCACCTCGGCCATCAGAAAATCATCAGCCGCCTGATCGAGCGCGCCCGTGCGCTGAACGCGCTGGCCACCGTCGTCACCTTCGATCCGCACCCCACCAAAGTGCTGCGGCCCGATGCGGCCCCTGCGCTGATTGGTCCCCTGGCCCACCGCCTCGTCGGGCTGGATCAACTGGGTCTCGATGCTGTGCTTGTGCTGCCCTTCGACCTCGAGCTTTCCCGCTTTTCCGCCGAAGATTTCGTACAAAGAATTCTGGTCGAGAAACTCCGCGCGCGCGCCATCCTGGTCGGCGGAAATTTCCGCTTCGGCCACAAGCAGACCGGCGACGTCAAGCTGCTCATCGAGCTGGGCGCAAAATTCGGATTTGACGTGGATGTGATTGCGCCCGTCGTGATGCGCGGAGAGATTGTGTCCAGCACAGCCATCCGCGACCAGGTGCGCGCCGGGGAAACCTCCCGCGCCGCCCGCCGCCTCGGACGCCCGTTCTGCCTCACCGGCCCCGTTCTGACCGGCTCAGGCACCGGAAGACGGCTGGTGGTGCCCACACTCAATCTGAAGCCGGAGCAGGACCTGCTTCCGAAAATGGGCGTATATGCCACGGAGACGTGGATCGCTCTGAATCCCGGCGAAGGCACCGCCATCGGACATCCCCGCCACCCCGCCGACCGCCCCAGCCGCGTCTACCGCAGCGTCACCAATATCGGCGTCCGCCCCACCTTTCAAGGAACGCGCGTTTTGGGCGTCCCGGATGGTTCTGCGGGACAGCATTCCATCGAATCGCATTTGCTCGATTTTTCCGCAGAGTTGCGCACCGGATGGCTGGCCGTCGAATTCTGGGTCCGCCTGCGCGACGAAAAAAAGTTCAGCGGCCCGCAAGAGCTGAAGGAACAAATCCTCCGCGACATCGCGCGCGCAAAGAAATTCTTCCGCCGCCTCGACCGCGCCCGCGACATGCTTCGCACCCATCCCCGCGCCGCCCCCGAACCGTTCTGACCGACAATTCCATTTTGAGATTTACCTCCCAATCTTCGGATCGGCAGTGAGCGGGAGCATTGTATGCACAGGCGATCAAGTGTATGTTACCGGTCGGGTGGGAAATCAAAACCGAAATTCCAGTCAGGACGATGATCTGGACTCAATGAGCCGCCGCTTATTTCCGCGAAAGTCACACTGCCTTGGCTTGAGCGGTATTGCGGTTAGCGCCTTACTGGCCCTGTTCGTGCCTGGACTTCTAGCCCAAGGAGTCAAGACTCCCGTTGTTGAGTTACCGCTGCCAGGCGAATGGAGTGAGCAACGGAATTGGGTTGCGGGTCGTGATCCACGACAGAACTTTGCCTTTTACGACGGAACCAAAGGAACCGTGCTGTACATCCAAAAGAAGAATAGCCCTTTGAAGGCAGAAGAGTTGGAGCAGCTGATCCAGCAGCTGAAGAAGACTGAGCCCGAGCTTACCGAGCATCCGGGCTTTGCCCGATTTCTAGCCAGCTCCTACTTTCTCTTTCCTGAGGACTATCTGAAGCAGGTCAGTGGCGACGTCGACGCGACAACCCTAATCGGGCAGGCAGCCCGGCTCTTGGCCTACAGATCGCCAAATCAAGAAGTCAACCGGCACGAGAAAACGCCCCGTATGTGGGATGTCGAGAAGGTTAAAGGCGATGCGCAGTGGTTCTATGTTTCGCAACTGACGCCCGGTTTTATCGTCAAGAAATGGGGCGATGCTCCAGCGGTGGAAGAAGAATATGCGCCGACGAAACTAACGCTTGCTGAGCGACGCCGCACGAACGCAGGAGAGATTCTCCTGTTCGAGCTAGAGACTGTCGATTCTCCGCCTGACAAGGCTATCGAGCGTTTTCAGATGCCCCCGGCCTTAAGGGGTCAACGAATACGCTATGGTTGGGTGGTCTACGCGCCTCAAGGCTTCCCTACCACCGAGCCTGTGCTTAATCTCGTTTTCGCTACAGCCGCCAATTCTGGAGTGGACTGCAACCTGCTATCTAGTCTTCTCTCTCAGCGAAAGTAGTAGTAAATGAAACCCGGCGGGTGGCCCGCCCTTTTCGCCTGATGTTTTTTCACCGCGCCGCACAATTAGAGCATGCCACTCCGACATTTCACCGAGACTTTACAGCGCAAGTCCCCTTTCGGGCCGCCCCTGAGATCAGCGAGACTAAATTCCGCGTCTCTTTCGCTTCAGCCAAACACCAGCGACGCCGGTGCCGAGAAGGAGCAGGGTGCTGGGTTCCGGTACCAGATTTCCTCTGAGTTCCACATAGCCGCTGACCACACTCCTCCCGTTTCCTGGAATGTTTGCGATAGCGTTGCCCTCAAATGTCGGAAATCTCTGTCCGTTAGTGAACAAAGGAATATTAACTCCTCCCGGCGGCAAAGAGGAAAGAGGGAAAGCGCCGTTTAGACCGAGTATCAGAACTCTACTGTTCGGAATATTACTGGGGGCGTGTATAATAATCCAGTTGTATGGATTTTGTCCTCTGTTCACCCCAAATAAGGTGGATGTACCTGGCGTGTACGTGAAAGCGGGAAACAGCGATTGATTCCCGCCGCTCGTGGTGAAGGACCAGTCGAACCTATCGACCGAATAGAAAACGAACGTGCCCGTAGCGGTACCCCCGTCGTCGAATACTACATTGCGGAGGGTCAAAGTCACTGAGTCGGCTGAGACTAACGGACAGAAAAGCAGAAAGAGTGTAATCGCTGCAAAGGAAACACGCATCTTGAGCATTTGGATCTCCTCGGTGGCAAGCGGCCGGGACCGTAGCGGAAATCTCGCATGACATCCAGCCTCGGCCTAATGCATGAATCCGCTAAGTGCCGACAAATCCCCACTTTTGCGAGCATCTTGTGTTCCTAAGCCATAGTTATTTAAGGCTCTTGGAAGTTCCTCTTAAGGTAACCGCTTGCGGGATTGTTGAACCCTTAGTCTGGGCATTTCGGGCCATCTAAATGCAGGGGATTGCAGAAAAGGGGAACAACCGACAATATCGATCAAATCCGCCCGAAGATAAACGCAATTACGCGGACGGGGCGTGGGATAGGTTTTCCAGGCGTTGCTCGCAAACTACGGCCCTTGCTCGCCGGTCGCTTGCGCGCGGGTCGCGCGGCTCCGGGTAAAGGCGAACCACCGAGCACAGAAGAAAATCAAGACTGCTGTGGCGCAAGTGCACCAAGCATCCACGAAGCCCTCACCAACCAGATTCCATTCTTCTTTGGCAAGAAAGGCCAATATCATCGAAGCGACTACAGCCGACATCAGCAGCAGCGGCCACTCTCTCCAATGGACAACCGAAAGAACCAATCCGACTACACCGGCCGCCACAGCCGTCAGGGCGAACGGGATCCCGATCAGCATTCCGAGAGCGTTCCGCGTATTATTGTCCTGCACGAGCACCGAAAAGAGCGCAACCGCGCAGATCACAAACGCAATCCACGCAAAGCACCCGTAGGCTCGGTCAAGACCGGAGGGGGCAGCTCCCCTGGCAACGGGACGAAGCTGCTTTCCGCGTTCGGTCGTAGGGACGTTGTTCTCTTTGCTCATCACTCGATTTCCTCGTATTCTACGTGCCTGACCCACTATCACGTCGGCACAAAGAAAAACGCAATCGCCGGGCGGCGCACCTCTTCAGCGCTAGCCCGCCGCAATTCTGGTCTTCCTTTCCGTCTCCCATTTGGCGTGTTCCGCCTCACTCCAATGGTTGATCGAGACCACGTAGCCGTCCGGATCGCTCAGGTGGAGCGCGCCGCTGGGCATGTAGTCGGGATAGGTGATGGGCGGCGCGTTCACGCCGTTTGCCAGCAGGTGTTCGCGTAACCCCGGCAGGTCTGCCGTGTACATGGCGAACAGCATCCCCTGCTTCGACGGGTCCACCGGCTCCTCCGCGGTCAGAAACATCACGGCGCCGCCCTCGCAATGCATGCGTGCCCACCCCAGGCAGCCGCCTTCGCCCATCTGGTCCACCGTCTCGAAACCCAGCAGCGCGTAGAAGCGCATGGATTCCTCAATGCTCTTCACGTGCAACAGCGGCGTGCAGTAGCCAGCTTTCACAGTCATAGACCAACCTGGCCTTTCTCAGCACTGCATTGCTTGCCTTGTGGGGAACGGGTGGCCCAGACGCTCTTTTACCCCGGCACAAAGAAGAAAGCAATCGCCAAGAAAGGTACACGGCGACCCGCGCACTCTCTAGCTACTACGGTTTGCAATGGTTTTCTACTGAGGGTGGGACACAAGAATTGGGCACAGTCAAAAACTGGAGTCCCAACAGGGCCGCTCCCGAGATCGCCGAGACTAGGCTGCGCGTTTCTTTCGCTTCAGCCAAAGGCCAGCGATCCCTGAGCCAACGAGTAGCAGCGTAGCGGGTTCAGGAACTGGAGTAGTAACTGGCGCTATCGTAAATTCTGTCAATAAACCGTAACCAATAGCCCCGCATAAAGGGAAATTGCCACGCCTGGGTGCTCCGGTCCCTCCGAGATTAAAGACTCGATTCGTATCGGGCGAGCACCCAGCCAACAAGATAGGCGCTCCAGAAGCACTAATGGTGTTTACATCCATGAGCAAGTTTCCCAGCAAAGGGTCATAGTGGAACGGTCCTCCAGCAAAAGAAAAGACATTGCTCACCGTGCCGCTGAAAAACAGGGCGTTGTCCGCACCGATATTGCTTGCGTAAGTCAAGCTAATGGTACTCACTCCCGCGCTTGTCGTGGAAAGGTTGATGGTGAACTGGCCACTGATAGGAGTTGAAGTGATAAGACCTAAAGAACCCGGGAAAAATGTGATCCCCGTGATAAGTACAGGCCCCGAGAACGCAGAAGCTGAGTAGACCTGCTGGTACTCACCGGAGTATCCGGGGTAAAACGGGGCTCCGTTGAGGCTGGTGTTCGTTCCAATCGTGACACTGTCTGCGTATGCAGGGCTGCAGAATGTCACAGCGGCAAGCAAAAGGACCAGGCTAATCCATACGTTCTTAGGCGCTGGTGGTATCCTCATTAGGGTTTCTCCTCTCAAATGCTCCTCGGAAAGACCGCCGGGGATCAAAACACTGCTTGGACCGCTGCAGCCGCACCTTCCGGTATCCGTCGAGTGCCGACAAACCCCCTCAATTTTTCGGGCATCTTGTGTTCCCAGGTCACGCTTTTTTCTAGCTCTGGGAAGTTCCTCTTAAGGTAACTGCTTGCGGGATTCTAGACCGTTCACTCTGGATATTTCACGCCGTCGAAATGCAGGGAATTGCACAAAAGGAGAACGATCGCCGATATTCTTCACATTGGCACGAAAGAGAACGCAACCGCCAGAATCAAATACACGGCCAGCAGTTGCACGCTCTCGAACCAGTGCGTCTCGCCATCGATGGGAACAAGCGGAATTCTTCTATTCCCGGCAGGACTCGCAGTACCCGCCGATTTCCGTGCGGGCCACCGTGATTTTGATGTGCAGGTCTCGCTCAATTTCCCGCTTCAGCCGCTCAAACAGCCGGCTTTCGAATTCGCGCACCTTGCCGCAACGCAGGCAGGCGATGTGGATGTGGTCGCGCAGGGCGTGGCTTTCGTAGAAGTGGCGGTGCCCGCGCAGGTGGAGCAGGTCGAGCTCGTCGATCAGTCCGTGGCGCTTGAGCAGGTCAATCGTGCGGTACACGGTGACGCGGTCCACGCGCGGGTCGATTTTCCGCGCATGGCGCAGCAGGTCGTTGGCGTCCAGATGGCGCTGCGCCGTTTCCATCACCTGCAGCAGGACGCGCCGTTGCCGCGTCAGCCGGATGCCGCGCTTGCCGAGTTCCGCTTGCAAGCGTCCAGGCTTCTCGTTGGCGTTGATTCGTTCCCCGGAGGAGATGCGGCGTTGCGGCCTGGCAGCCATGTTTGCTTCCCTGCTTCAGTCAGTCGCGATGCTCGGGGCGAGGTGAGTGCGTTTTATCCAAAACAAACCTGTGCTTAGCGGTGTGGCAGTCGTTTCAAAACGTCATTGTACATGACGATGGCGAACACCACGAGGAGGAACACCATGCCCACTTGCACGAATCGTTCTTTCATCGCAAGACTCAGATCTTTCCGGCGGATTCCTTCGATGCTGAGCATCAGGATGTGTCCGCCGTCCAGAATCGGAATGGGCAGCAGGTTCAGGATTCCCAGGTTCAAACTGATCGCGGCCATGAAAAAGAACAATTCCACCGGCCCGCGCTTGGCCGCCTGTCCCGCCTGGTACGAAATTTCGATGACTCCGCCCATTTCGCGCAGCGCCACTCTTCCGGTGAACAGTTGGCTCACCGTGGTGATGATGAGCGTGGAAAAATCCCGCGTGCGCACCAGGGACTGCATCACTGCCGGAATCGGCGCCAGCCGCGTGTACACCAGATTCGGCCGGTTGCGCAGACCGATCTGCCACGCCGGCCCGCCCTGCTCGCTGCGCCCCAGCACCGGCTTCACAAACACCTGCACCGTCTCTTCCCCGCGCTTCAGATCGAATTGAATTAACTCTCCCTTTGATCCGCGGATTGCGGCGACGCACTGGCTCCAGCTCACCAGCGGAGCGCCGTTGATCGCAATAATCTCGTCGCCTTCTTTCATTCCCGCGGCCCGCGCCGGCATTCCCCCGGAAACTTCCAAGATAATGACCGGATCGCGCGGATAGCCCAGCGCATCGCTTAGGTCGAAGGGCGTCTTCGGCTTCAGCTCCACGGTGTACGACGTGTCGCCCCGTTCCAGCTTCACGGAGATCTCGTTCTCCGGCAGCAGCGCGCTCATGCGCTCGAGCGCCTGGCCCCACGTGGCCACGGCGACTCCGTTGATGTCCGCGATGCGGTCGCCCGCCCGGATGCCGCTGCTTTCCGCGGAGGATTTTCGCGAGACCGCGGCGATTTCCGCGGCTTGGTCGTAAAACTTGGGGCGCCCTTCGCCAACCACCATGAACATTGTCGCCAGAATGAACACCGCCGCCACAATATTCATCGCCGGCCCGGCAATGGCGATGATGGCCCGCTGCCAGCGCGGCTTGGAGAGGAATTCCGCGGCGTCTCCGGTGCGCTCTTCGGACGGATTGTCTCCGGCCATCTTCACGTAACCGCCCAGCGGCAGCGCGCTGATGCGGTAGTCCGTATCGCCCTTCTTGCGTCCCCACAGCCGCGGCCCGAATCCGATGGAAAAAATATCCACGCGCACGCCAAACGCGCGCGCCACCATGAAGTGCCCCCACTCGTGCACCAGGATCATCAGCCCCAGCACAATCGCCGTGGATAGTAAATAAATAAGAACGTCACTCATTCAGGTCTCTGCTTTCTTTGCTTCCCTGTAGCACAGGCTTACAGCCTGTGCACTTTGCCTTCTCGCCTCGCCGTAGCACAGGCTTACAGCCTGTGCGCTCTGCTTTCCTGCTTCGACGTGTAGCACAGGCTATCAGCCTGTTCTCCTCGTTCTTCAACACAGTGCTACGCGCTTGCCGGCGTTGCCTGCAGGCTCCTCCGCGAAACCGCCTCTTGCGCCAGCCGCCGCGCTTCTCCATCTGCATGTAGTACGTCATCCATGCTCGTCAATTTCATCCGCGGCATTTTCGTCAGGACATCCTCTACGACCGCGGCAATCCCCGTAAAATTCAGCCGCCGCTCCAGAAACGCCGCCACTGCAATTTCATCCGCCGCATTGAGCGCGCAGGGCAGCGCGCCGCCTTTGCGCATTGCCTCCCGCGCCAGCCGCAGGCAGGGGTAGCGTCGCGTCGAGATTTTTCCGAAGTCCAGCCGCTTCATGTTGGAAAGCTCGAAGCTCCATCCATTGGACGCGACCCGTTCAGGATAGGTTAACGCATATTGAATGGGAACGCGCATGTCCGTCAGCCCCAGTTGCGCCAGAATCGAACCATCCACAAACTCGACCATCGAATGCACCGTGGACTGCGGGTGCAGTACCACGTCAATCTGTTCGCGCTCCATGCCGAAGAGCCACCTCGCTTCGATGACCTCGAAGCCCTTGTTCATCATCGTCGCCGAATCAATCGTGATGCGGTTGCCCATGCGCCAGTTGGGATGCGCCAGCGCCTGTTCCGGCGTGACCTTTTCCATCTCCGCCATCGGTGTCTTGCGGAACGGCCCGCCACTCGCCGTCAAGATCAGACGCTTCACTTCCCTGCGTTCGCCGCCGCGCAGGCACTGATGAATGGCGTTGTGCTCGCTATCGACGGGCAGCAGCTCGACGTTTTTCTCCCGCGCCGCCGCCGTCACCAATTCGCCCGCCGCGACGAGCACTTCTTTATTGGCCAACGCAATCTGCTTCCCGCATTTCACCGCCGCGTACGTTGCCGGCAACCCCACCACGCCGACTGCCGCCGAGAGCACCATCTCCGCGTCCGGATGCGTGGCCACCGCTTCGATTCCCGCCGCGCCGTGCTGAATTTCCGGCAGCGGATCAATTCCCATCCCGCGCAGCCGCTCAGCCAGCTTCGCGGCGCCTTCCGCATTCGCCACCGAAACCACGTCCGGCCGATACAGCTTCACCTGCTCCGCCAGCACCTCTACGTTCGCCCCCGCCGCCAGCCCCACCACTACAAATCGCCCCGGCAAAGACTCCACCACATTCAGGCATTGCCGCCCAATCGAACCCGTCGAACCGAGGATAGCAAGCCGCTTCATGGCCTAAGTGCAGTCAAATAAAAATACCACCAAACCACAGGTGCAGCGAGCAACAGCGCATCGATTCGATCGAGAATGCCACCGTGCCCGGGAAGAATGCTCCCCGAATCTTTCACCCCCGCGCTGCGCTTCCACACCGACTCAAATAGGTCCCCTGCCTGTCCCGCCACGCTTACGACGACGGCCAATGACAAGCAATTCGCCAGCGATAGGTAATTGTGTTGCCAGACGAAAGAGAGATACCGATACTGCCATTCGTAAAAGGCAAGTCCGGCCAGCAGCGAGCCGAAGACATTGGCCACCGCTCCTTCCCAAGTTTTTTTGGGGCTGATGATCGGTGCGAGGAGATGCTTGCCCATCGCGCGCCCGACGAAGAATGCTGCGGTGTCTCCCGCCCAGACGAGCACGAGCGTGAAAAGCAGCAACACCGGCCATATCGCATGAAGCCGAATCAGGCAGCTCAACGGCCAAGCTACAAACAGCATGCTTCCCGCACTGACTGCGCTATCTGGAAGAGCAGCGGCGATCGGCCGACGAGAAGACAGAGTCAGCACCGTAATTCCCACAACAAAATAAAAGAGCACCCATTCCGGAGAAATCACGCGCCGCAAGACTTCTAGTCCATTCTCACCCAACATTGGGTCCAGTGCCCTCGAGGAATACCAAATCTGCTTCTGAATCTCCGCGCAAAGGGCCCAACCCAGCGCGCACAGCATCGTGAACTTTGGATACCCCGGCATATTCATCTTCGCACCGAGCGCAAAAAACTCGTGCAGTGCGAGAAGAATGATCCCCGCCACGACAATTGCCACCAGCCACGTCGGCCCCCACAGCACAAGCAACACCACCAGCGGAATCAGCACAATCGCCGTCAGCACGCGTGCGCCGGTGCCGCTCATCGCGCTCTCCGCCAAGTTGTCTGGGATTGGTCCTTCACCGAGCCGCGCCTCAATGCCGTGCGCGCCCCTGCGCGCCCGCCTCAACCGCTTGCGGCACATCTTCTTCCGCCGGCGCGGCGCTCAGCCCGCCGTACCGCCGCTCGCGTTTCTGGAAATCAATCAGCGCCTCGAACAGCCGCGCGCGGTTGAAGTCCGGCCACAGCGTTTCGGTCACGTAAATTTCCGCGTAGGCAATCTGCCACAGCAGAAAATTGCTCACGCGCATTTCTCCGCTCGTGCGGATGAGCAGGTCCGGGTCGGGCAGCCCCGCCGTGTACAGATTTTCGCTGATGGTTTGCTCGTCCACCGGCTCTTGCGACGCGCCGTTGTGCCGGATGTGCTCCAGAATTCTGTTGAACGCGTCCACTAGCTCCGCGCGCGCGCCGTAGTTCAGCGCGACGACAAGCTTCATGCCCGTGTTTTCCGCCGTCGTGCGCATGGCCCGATCGATGTCTTTGCTGACCGCGTCAGGGATTTGGTCCGGCCGCCCGATCACCAGCAGTCGGATATTATTCTTGTGGATGACGGGCAGTTCCTTGCGCAGGTATTCGCGCAGCAGACGCATCAGGAAATCCACTTCCGTTTTGGGCCGCCGCCAGTTTTCTACCGAAAACGCGTACAGCGTCAGCGCGTTGATTTTCTTCATCCGCGCACAGGTTTCGATGATTTCGCGTGCCGCGGCTACGCCCGCGCGATGTCCGGCGATGCGCGGCAGGTGACGCCGCTGCGCCCAGCGCCCGTTGCCGTCCATGATGACGGCGATGTGCCGCGGCAGGCGGTGCGGATCGAGTTCGCCGATCAGGCGCTCTTCTTCGCGGTTGGCGGCTTTCAGAGATTCAATGGCTTTCACTTCGTTTATCCCGGGGCACGGCTCTCGCGCGGCCTTCGAGCGGCCCTGCAACCGCTCTTGCGCGATCTCCTTTATGAAATAAAGTTAACACAGCGCCCTGCTGCGCGCAACCGCGCCCACTCCGCGGGGCAGGCCATCTTGCGGTGGGTAGTCCCTTGCTCAGCGTCCCGAGGGAGCCCCCTGAAACGCCGACGGCGTGAATATGGAAAGATAAATCAGCACGACCGTGATCACCACCATGGTCACCGTCGTGCCCCACGCCAGCGCATTATACGTGCGTGTGTTGGTCTGTTCGCCCATCAGGTCGCGCCGGTTCACCAGCAGCAGGATGAACACGAGCACGAACGGCAGCAGCATCCCGTTGGCCACTTGCGAAAGCACGGCAATCATCACCAGCGGCGCCTGCGGCCACAGGATGAACGCCGCGCCGAACACGATCAGCCCGGTGTACAGCCAGTAAAAAATCGGCGCCTCTTTCCATTTGCGGTCCACGCCCGCTTCGAACCCCAGCCCTTCGCAGATGACGTACGCCGTGGAGAGCGGAAGAATCGACGCCGCAAACAGTGAAGCATTGAGCAATCCCAGCGCAAAGAGCGCGCCCGCCCACTTCCCTGCCAGCGGCACCAGGCCCTGCGCCGCTTCCGCCGCGTCGGTGACGTTGGTGTGCCCCACCGCGTGCAGCGTCGTTGCCGTGCACACGATGATGAAAAAAATGATGATCACGCCCGTGATCGTGCCCACCATCACGTCCATGCGCGTTTGTTTGTACTGCCGCGGCCCCACGCGTTTCTCCACCACCGCCGCCTGCAAGTAAAAATGCTGCCACGGCGCGATGGTGGACCCGATCAGCCCGGCGAGAATTACTAGGTACGCCGTGGTCAGCGGCACCGGCGAAACCCACTGCTTGAACCCCGGCGCGTATTGCAGCACTGGCGTGGGCAGCAGGTTCAGGACAGCGATCAGCCAGTGCGGCTTGGCGAACACCGCGGACACCACGTACGCGAAATAGACGAGGCAGAAAAACATGAATATTTTTTCCAGCCACCGCGAGGACCCTTCCAGCACCAGCAGCCACACCAAAAACGCCGCGATCGGCACCGAAATGTATTTGCTCACGCCGAACAATTGCATCGCCGAGGCCACGCCCGCGAACTCCGCCAGCACGTTGCCCTGGTTCACCACCAGCACCGCGAGCATCACGAAGAACGTCACGCGGAACCCGTATTCCTCGCGGATCAAATCCGAAAGCCCCTTGCCGGTCACCGCCCCCATCCGCGCGCACATCTCTTCCGTCACGAATAGCGCGAAACCCATCGGCACCAGCGCCCACAACACGCTGTATCCGAACTGCGCCCCGGCCAGCGAGTAGGTGTAAATCCCGCCGGCCTCGTTGTTCACATTTGAGGTGATCACTCCCGGCCCTATGACCGCGAGCAGCAGCACGATGCGCTTGCGCATGTGCCGCGCGCGCTGCACCGGGCTGCTGTGCACCAGCCAGCGCCCGAACCGCCCTAGGTTTTGTCGCAGGGGCGTCATGCCTGTCGCAACCTGCTCACCACGTCGTCCACGGTAATCGCGCCAATTGGGCGCCTCTGCTCATCCACCACCGCCAGGCTGCGCAGGTTGTACTTGTCGAACAGCTCCAGCACTTCTCCCTCCTCCACCGTCGCCTTCACCGAAAGCAGCAGTTCGGATTTCAGCTCGTTCATTTTTTGTCCCGTGGACGACATCAGCAGCCGCCCCACCGCGACCGCGCCCGAAAGCGCCGCATCCTTGTCGATCAGGAACACCGTGTCGGTGTGCTCCGGGTCGGTTTCGAGCGACTTCATCCACGAGATGACTTCCTCCACCACCGCGTCTTCGCCCACGAACACGAATTCTGTGTTCATCAGTCCGCCCGCTGTGTTTTCCTCGAAGCGCAGCAGTTCGCGGACCTCTTGCGCCTCGGCCCGCGGCATCTCCGCCAGTACATCCTGCGAGGCTTCCGGCGAAAGGTCGCCAAGCACGTCCGCCGCCTCGTCCGGCGACATCTCCTCCAAAATGTCCGCGGCCTTTTCCGGGTCCATCTTCTCGACGATCTGTGCTTGCAGCCGCGCGTCCAGCTCGGCCAGAGCCTCCGCGGCGGTTTCCGCGTCCACCGAGCTGATGATTGCGTCGCGCTCCGCCGGGGAGAGGTCTTCCATGATGTCGGCCAGGTCCGCCGGGTGGAGTTTCTCCAGCTTCTGGCTGGTCATGCGCAGCTTGACGCGCCGCATGGGGTCCGGCTCAATCAGGTTGACGAACTCCCACTTAATCGTTTTCGGCGGCAGGTTCTTCTGGATGCGCCGGATCGCGCCCGGGGAAACCATGCCCTCGAGCAGCCTCCGCACCGCGCCGCGCAGGCCCACGTCCACCTGTGTCACACGCATCTCCATCGTGCCGTTAGCGCGCTCCTCGGCGAGGTCGATATCGTTCACGCGCACCACCTTGCGCCCGTCGGTGTCAATAATCTGCTGGTCGAGCAGGTCCTTGCGCACCGCCAGCCACGCTTCGTTGGGCTCGTACGGCAAAAGCACGCGCTCGTCCACATTCAGCTTGATGGTGCCCGGCCCGACAAAGCTCACCTGGTCGAACCGCGCCACCAGCGGACGGAATTTCCCGCGCCCCAGCAGGATGCGCGCCACGCGGTTCGGCTGGTCCGCGGGCTCGATGAACAACTCCTTCACCCGCCCCACGAAATTCCCGCTGACGTCATACGTTTCCGCGCCCAGCACTTCGGTGGCATGCAGCATGGCTACCTCCTACTTGCACTGAGCCGCTGTTCGGCGAATGTGACCGCGGCTGTTCTCAATCCTCAATCGGTGGCCCGCAAACAAGAAAATGCCCGCGGACGACATTTCCAGCCGGCCGCGGGCACACCCCCCTCAATCTGGAATCCCTACCCTCGGCCGGTCTCTGCCTCCTGCCCCCACGCCCGCACGGAAGCCCGGTGCTCCCACCCGCAGGCCCGCGTAGGCCTCGGGGGTTTTGCCGGCTCCGGCGACGAATTGGACAGATACTCCATTTCAACGCACACAAAATCCTTTGGACTAGTTAAAGTCAGTTGCAATCTTTGTCAAGGAAAGAGTGAAGGTTGGGCTACTTTTTTTTCGTGCCGAATACCATGCCCCCGGGCCGGACGCCGCGTCGCCGGCAGTCTTCGAAGTGCAATTGGGCGTAGCTCCGGGTGATGTAGTCCGCCGGGCCGAATCCCAGCCGCCGGGCCATGCGGTCTATCGCGCGTCGCGGACCTTCCAGTTCCAGAAAAACCCCCGCCGGCGTCTCATCGAGCTCCACATGGACCCCTCCCGCCCTGGGAACGCGGTAGCTCGTGCGGTATTTTTCGTAGCGGAAGCTGGGGCGCATCCCTGCCGGGCCTGCCACCGCCCAAAAAGCCCGCGGATCGCCGACAACGAACTCCATCTCCTCCCGCACCTTGTATTTTCCAACCGATTTTTGTAGCACAGGCTCCCGAAGCTTCGGGACCGCCTGTGCTCCTTGCCTTCCTCGCTCGGGCCTAGTCGGCCCCTTAAACGTCAGCACATACCTCGTCCTTCCTGCTGTCATCCTGCTTGCCCTGAGCAAAGCCGAAGGGAGCGAGGCGAAGGATCTTCTGGCTGCTCTCGAATCTTCCATCCTGTGCGCCGACCCCAGTCCACCGCCCAGCGTTTTCTCTACGCGCAGCCTCATCAACCGCCCCTGCTTGCGCAGCGTCTCTTGGGGCGAATCGTACAGCGTGTTCATCTCATGGACGCGCCGCACCACCCGCCCGCCCAGCCGCCCGAGCCGCCGCCGCATCGCCGCGGCATCCTCCACCCGCAGCTTGACCTCGATTTCCTGCTTCACGTTTGCTTTCATAGGCCAGAGCAAGTATACCGCCTCGCATTGGGCGGCACGATTCGCTTCGTAGGACAGGCTTTCACTTGTCCCGAGCGAAGCCGAGGGAGCCTGTCCGGCACCGCCTCCGCATATCCCGTTTTTCTCTTTTCCATTTTCTATTTTCCATTTTCGATTTTTGGCGCACCGGGGTATAAACCTCTTGGACGTTTCCCGACGATGAGCGAGCCGACCACGCCGCTGATGCGGCAGTATCACGACATCAAGAAGCAGCATCCACAGACGCTGGTGCTTTTCCGCCTGGGAGACTTCTACGAACTTTTTTTCGAGGACGCCATCGTCGCCTCGCGCGAGCTGCAAATCACTCTCACCTCGCGCAACCGCGAGCGCGGCCAGCGCGTGCCCATGTGCGGCGTTCCCTATCACGCCGCGGAGACGTACATCGCCCGCCTCATCCGAGCCGGCTACAAAGTCGCCATCTGCGATCAGATGGAGGAAGCCGCGAAGGGCAAGAAGCTCGTTCGCCGCGAAGTTGTCCGCGTGATTACGCCGGGCACCGCCACGGAAGCCCACGTCCTCGAGCCCCGCGAAAATAATTTCCTCGCCGCCCTGGTCCGCGACCCCGCCAGCCAAACTGTCGGCCTTGCTTTCGTGGACGTCTCTACTGGCGAATTCCGCTCCACCGAATTTGCCGGACCGGACGCGCCCGCCAAGCTGCGCGACGAATTGGAAACGATGCGTCCCCGCGAAATCCTGCTCCCCCGCCCGGACACCCTTTTTTCCGCCGCCGTCCCCGCGGAGCTCAACGGCGCGGGCGGCATCGAAACGCGCCTCGACGAATGGGTCTTCCGCCAAGACTACGCCACGCGCATTCTCAGTGAGCAGTTTGGCGTGGTCACTCTCGATGGCTTCGGCCTCGCCGGACATCCCTTCGCGCTCACTGCCGCAGGCGCGCTCGTGCACTACCTGCGCGAAACGTCGGCGCGCTCTTTGCTACCTGATTCCCTCGGGGCTCGCCCTCCGGGGCCCGGCCTCCAGCACCTCGACCGCATCCGTTTCTACGAGCAGCAGGACGCGCTGGTGCTGGACAACGTCTCCGTGCGCAACCTCGAGCTCGTCGCGCCACTTTTCGCCGACGGCGGCGCCACGCGCGGCGATGCTGCGCCCACCCTTCTAAACACTCTCGACGAAACCTCCACCGGCATGGGCGCGCGGCTCCTGCGCGCGTGGATGCTGCGCCCGTCAGTGCTCCTGGAAGAAATCTCCGCGCGTCTTGATGCCGTTACGGAATTGAAGGGCCACACGGTCGCCCGCGAGGAAATCCGCAAGGAACTCCACGGCGTCTTCGACCTCGAGCGTCTCACCAGTCGCGTCACGCTCGGCACGGCCGCGCCGCGCGACCTGCTCGCCTTGCGCCAGTCGCTCGCCCACGTGCCTGAGCTGCGCAACTTCCTCGCCAATTTTTCCAGCGCCCGCCTCATGGAACTGCACGCGGTGTTTGCGTCCCGGGAGGGTCTGCAGGACGCCGCGCTCGACCCCGACGCGACCGGCCTCGCCGCCATCCGCGAACGCATCGAAAAAAGCATCGCGGACGAGCCGCCTGCGCTTCTCAGTGATCCCGGCACGATTCGTCGCGGCTATCACGCCGAGCTTGACGAGCTGCGCACCCTCAGCCAGAGGAGCAAGCAGATTATCGCCGCGATGGAAGACCGCGAGCGCAAGCGCACCGGCATCGCCTCGCTGAAAATCCGTTACAACCAGGTCTTCGGCTACTACATTGAAATCTCCAAGGCCAACCTGCACCTCGCGCCCGCCGACTACGAGCGCAAGCAGACACTGGTCAACGCGGAGCGCTTCACCGCTCCCGAATTGAAAGAGTACGAGCGCAAAGTGCTCGACGCGGACGAGCGCATCCTCGAAATCGAGCGCCGCCTCTTCACTGAGTTGCGTGCCTGGATTGCAGAGCAGGCCGCCGCGCTGCGTCGCGCCGCCCGCGCCGTTGCTCAGCTCGACGTGCTGGTCAACTTCGCGCGCATCGCCGCCTCGCGCAACTACGCCCGCCCGGAATTCACCGCATCGGGCGAGATGCTTATTGTGGCCGGACGGCATCCCGTGATCGAAAAGCTGCTCGAAGACCGCGGCGAGCGTTTCGTCCCCAACGATCTTTTTCTCAACAGCACCTCGCACCTCATTCTGCTCATCACCGGCCCGAACATGGGCGGCAAGTCCACCTATCTGCGGCAGGCCGCGCTGATTGCTCTGATAGCGCAAATGGGTTCTTTCGTGCCCGCCGCGCAGGCCAAGCTCCCCATCACCGACCGCATCTTCACGCGCATTGGCGCGCTGGACAATCTCGCGCGCGGCCGCTCCACGTTTCTCGTGGAAATGACCGAGGTCGCCAGCATCTTGAACACCGCCACCAAAAATAGTCTCGTGCTGCTCGACGAAGTCGGCCGCGGCACGTCAACCTTTGACGGCCTCTCCATCGCCTGGGCTGTCGTCGAGCACATGGCCAGGGAAACACGCGCCCGAGCGCTTTTTGCCACGCATTATCACGAGCTCACTGAGTTGGAGGAATTGCTCCCCGAAGTGAAAAACGTGCACGTCTCCGTAAAAGAGGTGGGCAGCGAAATTGTTTTCTTGAAGCGCGTCGAGCCGGGTAGCGCGGACAAAAGTTACGGCATTGAGGTCGCCCGCCTCGCCGGCCTGCCGCGCGCCGTCATCGCCCGCGCCCGCGAAGTGCTCCTCCGCCACGAAGTCAGCGAGCACCAGTTGAGCGAGGAGCTTTCTCCCGGCGCTTCCGATGCCTCGGGAGCCCGCCAACAAGCCATTTTCACCGCCATCGACCACGAGGTCCTCGACGCCCTCCGCAACGCCGACCTCGACAATATGAAACCCCTCGACGCCCTCAATCTCCTCGCCAAACTCAAGAAGCAAACCTCGTGAAGCCATCCATGCGCCACCCCTCGCGAAAATCCACAAAGTCCATGCTCGTCCTCGGCCTGATGTCCGGCACCTCCGCCGACGGCATCGACGTCGCCCTCGCGCGCATTTCCGGAAAACCGCCGCGCCTGCACGCCAAGCTGGAAAACTTTCTCGACGTGCCCTTCCCCGCCGAAGTTCGCGCCGCCATCCTGCGCATCGCCAATGGCGCTGCGACCTCGTCCGCCGAAATCAGCCAACTGAATTTTCTCCTCGGAGAACTTTTCGCCGCTGCCGCGCTCCGAGCCTGCAAGACATTCCGCGTCTCTCCCCGCCGCATCGCGCTCATCGGCTCGCACGGACAGACGATTTATCATCAGGGCGCGCCGGGACCGTTCCTCGGAGCGCAGCGCATCGCCTCCACTCTGCAAATTGGCGAGGCCGCGGTGATCGCCGCGCGCACCGGAATCCCCACCGTCGCCGACTTTCGTCCCGCGGACCTCGCCGCCGGCGGACAGGGCGCTCCGCTTGTTCCCTTCGTGGATTATCTTTTGTACCGCCACCCGCGCCGCGGCCGCGTGGCGCTGAACATCGGAGGCATCGCTAACGTCACCGTAATTCCCGCCGCGACCTCGCCCAAAAACGTTTTTGCCTTCGACACCGGCCCCGGCAACATGCTCATCGACGCACTCGCCCGCGAATTCACCGCCGGCGCGCAGACCTTTGACCGCGACGCGCGCCTCGCCTCGCGAGGCATGCTGCTCCCCGGCCTTTTGCGCGAATTGCTCGATGATGCGTATTTCAAGAAACGCCCGCCGAAATCCGCCGGCCGCGAGCAGTACGGCGAGCACTACGCCCAGCGCGTCTTCCAGTGGGGTCGCAAAAACAAAGCGCGCCCCGAGGACTTGCTTCGCACCGCCACCGTGCTCACCGCGCTTTCCATCATGGACGCGCTGCGCCGTTTCGTTTTGCGCCGTCACGCCATCCAGGAACTGATCCTCTCTGGCGGCGGCGCGCACAATCCGCTCATTCGCACACAACTCGCGGACGGCCTGCCCGGAATTCAACTTCTTCCCTCCGCCGCGCTCGGCGTCCCCGAAGACGCCAAAGAAGCCTTCGCCTTCGCCATCCTCGCTTATGAGACTTGGCACCGCCGCCCCGCGAATCTTCCCTCCGCCACCGGCGCGAAGCATCCTGCCATCCTCGGCAATATTAGCTATCCTCCAATTTTGTAGCTCACGCCTGCCCCGGATGGGTCTGCGGGGGCCCGTCTTTCTGCCCGACAGCCCTCCGCATCGACAGCTCTCCGCCCTTGCGGAGCCGCTCCCTTGTTGTTTGGTCTAGTTTGGTTCTGTTTGGTCCTGTTTTTGGGTGTAGGTTTTACGCTGTCATCCTGAGTCCCGATGGTGTTTATCGGGACGAAGGATCTCACCTCAGGTCGCGCTCCCTAAATCATCTAATCACCATTCACTCAATCACTCATTCTCTTCATTCGCCCAGCACGTCGCGAATTTCAGTCTCCGCCAGCACCCCTTCGCGGATGATGCGCCATTCTTCCCCGCGCAGTTCAACGATGGTGGACCCCAGCGCCGCGCCGGTCGCGCCGGAATCAATGATCAGCGGCAGACGGTCACCCATCTGGCGAAACACCTCGTCGCCGCTCGCGCACGCGGGAAATCCCGACACGTTTGCGCTCGTGCCCGTCACCGGCATCCCCGCCGCCTGAATAACGGCGCAGGCCACCGGCGAGTTCGGCCAGCGCAGCGCGACGCGACCCGTGTTTGCGGTGACTTTCAGCGGCAGCTTGTGCGTCGCGTCCACAATCAACGTCAGCGCCCCCGGCCAGAATTTCTCCGCCAGCATGAGAAACGACCGCGGCAGGTCCCGCGCCAGCGTCACCGCCTGCTCCAGCGAATTCACCAGGATGGGCAGCGCGCGCGTTTCCGGACGGCCCTTCACGCGGTAGATTTGTTCCACAGCGCTCAGATTAAACGGGTCCGTCGCCAGCCCGTAAAACGTATCGGTGGGAATTGCAATCACGGCTCCGCGGATGATGAAGCTCGCCGCGTATTGAATGTGAGGCGCTTCCGGCGCCTGCCGTTGGACTTTCAGGATCTCGGCTGACAAAGTTTGCGCTCGCTCTCCCGCAAACCGAATAGTCTGCAAGGGGGCAGCAGGGTCGCTCGCCGCAAACTATCACAGCGCCATTCCCCCGCGCAACAAAAAGCCCGCGACCTAACCTTTGGAGTGCGGCGGCTTGACGCCGCTTTGTTCTTTTTGTAGCTCACCACGGCTACAGACAACCTTCCAATCGATCTTCCCTTTCGATATTCGTCAACACGTCCGAGTCAAGCACACCTTGCGTCGGGTCGGCGTGTTGGTTGAGACGCGAAAAATGGAATTTGATATACACGTTATGTTCACTGCAGAACCATGGCTTCCAAAGTTTTCCGATCGTAATTACGTCCGTTTGTGCCGGATCCTTGAGCGTACCACCCCATCGTCCAAATGTCGTCTGACGTGCTCGCAGATAATCCTCCACCTCTCTGCGCGTCGTCCCCGGCTTGAGCGCTTCGGAGTAGGACTTCATTGTTGCCTGATAGGCAGCCTCCCGCTTTTGGTCGCCCGCAATGTCTTTCTTGCTCGGCTGGGTGGGTAGCCAACCCAAACACGCACTCGTCACCATAGCCGCCGTTAGAGCGGCGAGCACCAGCCCCAATCGCAACATGACTCCTGCCCGCATTCCCGTACGAGCATATGAAATGTAGCGGCAACCCGCACCGCTTTTGCGCAGGTTGCCACGTCTCTACTCCGTAGCTCAGGTAGGGCGGCTCAACGCGCACTTGTGGGACAGGCTTTCAGCCTGTCCGGCACGATCGCCAATACTTGGTTCCGAGCCCCCCGAGGCCACCGCCTCGGGGCAGTATGAAGCGGCAACCTGCGCCACTCTTGCACAGGTTGCCATTTGGATCGCCCTTCTAAATCACTCAATCACCATTCACCCAATCACAAATCGCCCTCCCCTTTCTTTACCCCAGCAATTCGCTTTGATACGCTCATCGCCATGCCCCAGCACGCCTCCAACGAGGTGCGTCGCGCGGAAGTGCTCACCAGCCGCGATGCCACGCAACCACAGCCATGGCGATCTGCAATTGACAGGGGAGGAGTTGCTGGCGCATTGTGCTACACAGAGATTAAATAATCGCGGAAGTATCAGAAGAAGGCAGGCTGGCGCAGTGCTTACTCTGCAACGCCGCATCGGCCCTCAGTGGCTCCTTTCTGTTCTCCTCGTCTCCGGTTTGCTTTCGACCGGAGCCGCTCGAAACCCCGCGGATGACACCTCGCAGCTAGCGACCACGGGCTGGAAAATCAAGTTCGACGAGAGTGGTTCGAGTCCCGTGATTGCCGACGGCGTGCTCTACGTGGGATCGGCGGATGGCGCGGTCTATGCACTGGACCCCAAAACTGGAGAGACGAAGTGGCGCTTTCAGACCGGGGAGAGCCTCTCGCCAGCCACTTCCAGCCCCCAAGTCATAACTGTGCCTCGTGGTACCAGCGCTGTCGACCAAATGGTCGCCGGAATGAATGCCGCAGAAAAGCAAATGGGACAAGGAATAAGAAGGGTGGACATGACGCCCGCGGTCGAGAATGGAACGATCTTCATCGGCTCCGGCGATCGCTCGTTCTATGCCATCGACGCCGCAACCGGGAAGAAGAAATGGTCACATTTGGCAGGTTCCGGGATGGCCTCCAACAACTACACAAGTATCGAAAAGCCGGCTGCGATCCTCAGGGACGGTACGGTTTACTTCGTAACTGAGGACGGCCTTCACGCCCTTGATGCCCTCACCGGCAAAAGGAAGTGGCTGTTTGAAACCTTGCAGGAGATTCCAACGAATCTTGGAAGGAAGCGCGCTCCGGAAGGGCTGGTCTTGGGCGATGGCGTCATCTTCCTGACTGCCTGGCCCTATATTGGATCGGATGAATCAAAGAAGAGCTTCCTATATGCAGTCGACCCGGAATCGGGCAAGGCAAAATGGGTCACCAGCGTAGACGACATTGACATTACCGCGCCGGTAGCCGCCAAGGGACTCGTCTTTGTCGCGACACAGTCCTCTATCCTTTCCAGCTCGCATCATGCAACGCTGTATGCGATCAACGCAGGAGATGGCCAAGTCCGGTGGAAGCTTGGCGCAGACCAATTGTACGGACCGTTGCGGCTGCTCATCGCCGGCAACACGATCTGCTTCTCCACTGACAAGAGTCTGTTTGCGGCGGAACTGGAAACAGGGCGACAGCTCTGGAGTTTCAGCGCGCACGAGATTCAAGGCGATCTCAGCGCGGACGACCAGCATCTTTACGTGGTCACCCACAAAGGTTCAATCATGCGGCCGAAAGACACGCTGCACGCGCTGGCCCTTACTACCGGACAGGAGAAATGGTCACAAAGCGCGGGGGACGTTGCCATGGTCCGTGACGGAGTTGTTTATGCAGGCGGAGGGCATCTCCACGCCATTGATGCAGCCACGGGCAAGGAGTTGTGGTCCTTCAAGGGGAATGGGCGCGAGTCCGCACGGCTGATTTCTGGGGGCAGGATTTTCCTGACCTCGCCGACCGTGAGCTACTCTGGAACGAACCGCGTGGACCAGGGGTATCTCTACGCGATCGACGCCAAGACAGGCAAGCTAACGCCCTAAGCGGCAGCCCGCTCTATCGGGATAGTACAGAACAACCGCGCGCAGCGCGCACCTCCCTGCCGGAGGCGCCTTCTCTTCCCCGCGCGCAGCGCAAATGACAAATCCTAAATCACTCAATCAGAAATCTCTCAATCACAAATCGTTGCACCCTGCCCTTCTTTACCCGCGCACCTCGCTTTGATACGCTCATCGCCATGTCCCAGCACGCCTCCATCGAGGTGCGTCGCGCGGAAGTGCTCACCAGCCGCGAAAACCGCTGGCTCAAAAAATTTCGCGCCGCGTTGAAGGGCGCGCCAGAAGACGCCTCCATCGCCGTCGAAGGCGTCCACCTCGTTCAGGAAGCTTTGCGCAGCGGCCTCGCCATTGACGCGGTGCTCGTCAGCGCCGCCGGCGAACGCCATCTGGGAAAACTTTCCCCGCGTCTCACCCGCGCCGTGCAACTACTGCGCACCTCCGACCGCCTGTTCGATTCCGTCACCGGCACGGAAACGCCGCAAGGCATCGCTGCGATGCTGCGCCCCCGGCAAACCAGCTTCGACGATCTTCTGAAAGGCGGCACGCCTCTCGTAGTCGTCATGGTCGGCGTGCAGGACCCCGGCAACGTCGGCACGATTGTGCGCTCCGCGGAAGCCTTTGGCGCGACGGGCGCGGTCGCCGCGCGCGGCACTGCGCAGCCGTTTTCTCCAAAAGCACTGCGTGGCTCGGCGGGTTCCGCGTTGCGCCTGCCCATCGTCAGCGGAATCGCCCCAGCCATCATCATCGCGCAGCTTCGCGTCGCGGGCTTGCAAATCTACGCTGCTTCTTCCGACGAAACCGGCGCAGCACTTCATCCGTCCGCTTTGGACTTAAAATCGCCCTGCGCGCTACTCATCGGCAACGAAGGCGCGGGCCTGCCGCCGGAAATCGAACGCGCCGCCGACCAGCGCGTGCGCATTCCGCTTGCCGCGCCGGTCGAATCGCTCAACGCCGCCGTCGCCGCTGCCGTGCTGCTCTACGAAGCCGCGCGCCAGCGCAACGCTGTGTGGGAAAAGTAATGGGACTTTTCGGCACAGTTGCGAAAACGGAATCCGATCGCGGCTCGCGGCCTCTGGCGGAGCGCATGCGTCCGCAAACCCTGGAGGAATTTGTCGGCCAGGAGCATCTGCTCGGTCCGGGCAAACCCCTGCGCACGCAGATCGAGCGTGACGAACTTTCCTCCATGATCCTTTGGGGGCCGCCCGGCTGCGGCAAGACCACGCTCGCGCGCATCATCGCGCAAATGACCAAGTCCGAATTTCTGCCCTTCAGCGCGGTGCTGGCCGGCATCAAAGAAATAAAAGAAGTCATGTCCGCCGCGGAAAAATTGCGCCACCACGGTCGCCGCACCATCGTCTTTGTGGACGAAGTGCACCGCTTCAACAAAGCCCAGCAGGACGCCTTTCTGCCCCACGTCGAAGCCGGCAACATCGTGCTCATCGGCGCTACCACGGAAAATCCCTCGTTCGAAGTAATTGCTCCGCTGCTCTCGCGCACGCGCGTACACGTACTTCGCCCATTCAGCCCGGAGCAGATTGTCACCTTGTTGCAGCGCGCGCTCGCCGATTCGGAGCGCGGCCTCGCCACGCAAAACATCGAAATCGCCGACGAGCTTCTGACCCGCATCGCCGTCTATTCCGATGGCGACGCCCGCGCCGCCTACAACGCGCTCGAAGCCGTCGCGCTCGGCACGCGTCCGGACGCCGCCGGCCGCCGCGCCATCTCGCAAGCGCAACTCCAGGACGTCTTGCAGCGGAAACTCCTCCAGTACGACAAGTCCGGCGAAGAGCACTTCAATCTGATTTCCGCGCTGCACAAAAGCGTGCGCAATTCCGATCCCGACGCCGCGCTCTACTGGCTCGCGCGCATGCTCGAGTCCGGCGAGGCCCCGCTCTACATTGCCCGCCGCCTGGTGCGCATGGCCAGCGAGGATATCGGCCTCGCCGACCCGAATGCGCTGCCCATCACCATCGCCGCCATGCAGGCGGTGGATTTTGTCGGCGTGCCGGAAGGCAATCTTGCGTTGGCGCAAGCCGCCGTCTATCTTTCGCTCGCGCCGAAGTCGAACGCGCTCTACGTCGCCTACGGCGAAGCGCAGGACGACACGCAGCGCACTGTGGCCGAGCCTGTCCCGCTGCACTTGCGCAATGCAGTCACGGGCCTGATGAAGGATGTCGGCTATGGCCAGGGCTACCAATACGCGCACGACGTCGAGGACAAAGTGACGTCCATGCCCTGTCTCCCCACCGCCCTCCGCGAGCGCACCTATTTCCGCCCCACCGCGCAGGGCTTCGAGCAGCGTCTGCGTCAGCGCATGGACGAGATTCGCCGCATCAAAGCCAAGGGCCCTGAGAAGCCCCAGCCATGAACGCAGTGTCTGTCATTCTGACTTGTCCCGCTCGTCCCGAGGGAAGCCGAGGGAAGCGGATGCGAGGGAGCGAAGCAAAGCATCCTGCCGCTGTCATTCTGAGTCCGCCTGGGCGGACGAAGAATCTCACCGTCTCTTCGCCCTCTCCCTGTCACGTGGTCGCTGTTTCCGCCATCTTTCTCGTCTGCATGATTTTTCTTTTTGCGCCTCCGTCTCTCGCGCAATCCGTCCCTGCCCTCACCATCAACGAAGAAGTCACCGCCTTCGCCTTCGCCCCCGACGGCCGCATTGCCTACGCCGTCCGCCACATCTTCGGCGAAAAAAAGCTCCAAGTGCAGCGCGACGATATCTGGGTCGCCACGATGGACGGCAAAAAAACGCGCATTATTGAAGGGCAAAAACTTTTCCGCGGGCCGGAGCCGTTCAGCTACGCCATTCAATCGCTGCGCTGGTCTCCGGACGGCGCGCGCCTCGCCGTGGAGATGTACACCAGCACGATGACCAGCGAGCACGGCGAAACCAAAGAAGGCTACGCCACCTGGCTGCTCGACGCCGCCGGAAAAGAAGTCCACATCGCCGGAAGCCCGGCATTGATCGAGGGCGCCGGAAACTCCGCCTGGCTCACCGACGGTGCCACGGTGGCCTTCATGCACGAAGCCATGCAGCCGAAGTTGCTCTTCGACATCCGCACGCTGCGCGCCGCGTCCAGCGGCGGCGACACTCCCTTCCCCGAGCGGACTTTTTCCTCCGTGGCCTGGGACCTGCGTCCCGCCGCCGGCAGCTTTGCCGTGGCCATCGAGCGCGACACCAACCTCAGCGGCCCCATCCGCCTCGTCTGGCTCGACCTGCAAAAAAAAGACCGCCGCGAACTCGCCCAGCTCTCCGCCTTTGCCGGCCAGTTGAGCGTTTCGCCTTCCGGAAAATTAGTGGCGTATTTTCGCGACCAGGAAATTCTCGAAGTCCGCGAAGTCGCTCGCCCCGACCGCGTGGGCCGCATCCGCGTGGGCTACGGCGCCTACGCCTGGGCCAACGACGACGAGCGCATCCTCATTAAGCGCGGCACGTTTGACACCTCCGCGCGCGGCACAGGCTCCGGACGCCGCTCTGGCAGCCTCGCCTGGCTCAAACTTTCCCCGCTCGAAGCGCGCCCCGCCGCCGCCCCTGCAAAAGATTTGTCCGCCGCACCGGCCAGACCTTTCCCGGCAGCAACGGAAAGAGATTTTCGCGACGCCGATCTCCAGCCCGCGCTTTCCGGCCTTCTCTTCCAGAACTTCGCCATCTCCCCCGACGGACGCTGGCTCGCCGTCACCGCTCCCGGCGCCCGCCCTCTGCAAGTCTTTTCCATTCGCTAGCTCGATCATTCACCGGAATCAGCAGTGCGTCAGTTCACGGAGTAGCGCAGCCACTCTTGGCTGCGCGAAGCAATAGCAATTTAGAACAAACGGCGCAGTCAGACATGCCTGCACTGCTTTCTGCGCAAACGCAAACTCACCCACTTTCAAATGTAGAAGGATTCTGTTCCCTTGGAGTCTGTCCGTGTATACTCACGCATCTCTGGTGATTCAGCTCATGGCCACTCGCCGTTTTCAGACTGCCACCCTCCCCAGCTTTTGTGTCTTCCTCTCATTGTTGACTGCCGCGACGGCCTTGCCGTTCGCCCAGGCAAACTCACGGATGAGTCCGGCTCCGCTCGCCCCGCCGCAAATCAAGGTGGACGTTCCGGTGGTCATGCTGGATGTGAGCGTCATGTCAAAGGACGGGCTGTTCATTCCCGGCCTCAAGCGCGAACATTTTCGCGTCCTGGAAGACGGTGTCCCGCAGACCATCACCAGCTTCAGCCAGTCACAGGCACCCATCACTGCCGTACTTCTAACGGAGTTCGCCAACAGTCAGTTCTTTTATTCTTTTCAGACAGATTCCATCAATACTACTGGTGTTTTTACAAGCAGTCTCAAAAAGGAAGATTGGGTCGCCTTGATCAGCTATGACATCAGACCGCACATCTTGCAGGATTTTACCCAGGACAAACGCGCCATCTATGGCGGCCTCGCCCTTTTGCAACCCGGCATGACGATGTCCGCTGAAACCAACCTGTTTGACGCCCTGTACGACACAATCGACCGCCTCGAATCCATCGAGGGGCGCAAGTGCATCATTCTGGTTTCCAGCGGACGCGATACGTTTAGCAAGAAAACTCTGGACCAGGTATTAAAAAAGGTCCAAGGCTCCAGAGACATCTCCATTTATGCGGTTGGCACCGGTCAGTCTCTCCGGGAGTACGCAGAAACGCACGGTCTCATGAAGTACCTCTGCCCCATCACCAGCTTCACTTGTAGCCAGGAATTCTTGCAGGCGGACAATCAGTTAAAATCTTTCGCCAGGATGACCGGAGGAAGAGCTTATTTCCCGATTTTCAATGGCCAGTTACGCGAAATATTCGCTGAAATTGCACAGGCGATTCACAATCAGTATTCCATTTCCTATTCCCCCACCAATCGTGCGCAGGACGGTTCCTTCCGCAAAATCATAGTGGAATTGGTGGATGATACGGGCAAGGTCGTGAAATACCAGGTCATCGTGCGCGATGGATACAAAGCAAAACAAGCTGTGCCCTAAGCGCGCCTTCCCCGCTTCTTTTTCATCGCCGCTTCAACACCAAAGAGCACCGCGAGTCCGCCGGCCGCCCAATAAAGGTACAGGTGGAAGTTCGAGTGCAACGCGATGCCCCCAAAACTGAATAGCTCGGCGAACGGAAATATGTCTTCGCTCAAATTCTCCAGGTTTGGGTTGGGCTCGGAGAGGGTCATGTAGTGGTGGAAGTTGTTTGCGTAGGGCGCATACACAATGAACAGCCCCACACAACTGACAAACAGCAGCGCGGGCAGATAGCTTTCAGCCGTCGAGGCCATCTGGAAGAAGGCTCCCCGCTCTTGCGGTCGGTGCCAGGCCTTGAACCGGACATAGAGAACAGAGAGCAGGCTGAGCGCGCCGAAAACAAGGATGGCCACGGCCAGCACACGAGAGAACAGACGAGTCCACTCTTCATTCGCATTCCGGCTCTCACGACGCCTCAATACAGCCAACTCCGACTCGTATTGCTTCACGCGCTGCGCCACGGCGCTGGCCTCGGCAGTTCGGCCGGATTTTCGGAGCTTCTCGGCGAGAGCCTCGGCGCCGGTCTCGTCGATTGAAATTCCGATCAGATATTCCACGAAGGTCCCGCCCTCTTCCTCCATTCGCTGGCCGAACGCGCAGGTCTCCAGATACTGACGCATTGCTTCGTCGTCCTTCTTTTCCGCCTCCGCCTTGGGCGCGAGATAAGAGACTTTGTAAAGGGCGTAGTCCCGATACATCAGCAGATTCCCCAGCGGGTAGGTCTCCCAATGCGCCAGAAAAGTCGCGGGAGTGGCCCAGCCTTCGCGCTGCAATACACTCCGCTCTAGTTGGAACAGTCGCGCTCGGGAGGTGCGATAGTGCGGCCGCGAAAACACCTTTTCCATGGCCTTCAGCCACTGTGTCTGTGTGGACAGCAGTGCGGCGTCCACGCTTCCCTGATTCCGGCGGACACTCGGAAAATCATAAATCTGATCGCGGATAAAATCGGCTTCCAGACTGAAGCCGAGCGCATTATCTGGTTCCATGGCCTGCAGCCTCGCGAGCCAATCCCGGATCTTGGCGGCGATCTCCCGATCGGCTGCGTCTCGGATCACGCGCGGCACCAGGTAGTATCCGATCCACGTCAGGCGCGCATCGAGGGCTACGGCCCGCTCGGCAGCACGCAAGGATTCTTTCGCATCGTCGAGGTGCAGGGCCGCGAATGCCACTGCTTGGGCATCTCCTCCTTGCTCTCCCCTTTGCAGAAGCGCTTGCAAACTTGCTTGGGGGACTTTCCATGGCCTCAGACTCTCAATCCATTCTGCGTCTTCCTGGTTGCTGGGCCAGTCATTTCCCAGGCGGGAGGCTTCGAAATTAAGTACGCTCAGGTCCAGTGCCCAGCGGAAGTCTCGCACACAGAAAAATGCTGCGGAGAGGATCAGGAAAATCCACGTCATAGATCTCGTCGTTCTCATGCTCCCTCCTCAAACTGCAAGCGCGCGCCCGATTCTGCGCGAAGGGTGCATAAAACTCAACCGATCGTCCGGAGAAGCAAATGGCGTGCCCTCGGGGACGCTTTCAGAACTCTACAATGGCCCGCATTGCAGCTCATCTCCCACAAACGCACTGTCCACTATCGGCCCAAGTCATTTCTGCGGATAGATGCGCCGCGCACAATGCTTTGACATAAGCCCGGGCGCGACTTAAGATTCCGGCCTGGTGAGTGTCTTTATGATTTCCACGATTGGCCAGACGCTCAGCCTTTGGCACCTCCTCGCTCAAGAAGGGAGCAAGCCTGCATGCGCGTGCATCTGGTCAATCCGAGTCACGTCTCGTTTGGCGTAGGGGTTATTACGCCGCGATGGCTTTACGTACTTGCCGCTGCCACTCCGCGTTCCTTCGGGGACCCCGTGCTTGCGGACGAAACGCTTGCGCCCATCGCCAGCGCGCAGATTCAACCGGGTGATGTGGTCGGCATCGGAATTCATAGCGGCAATGCGCTGCGCGGCTACGAGATAGGGCGCGTGGCCCGCGAGCGTGGAGCGCACGTGATCTTCGGGGGTATTCACACGAGCCTCTACCCCCAGGAAGCGTTCCAGTTGGGCGGTGCGCATGCGGTGGTGAAGGGCGATGGGGATATCGTCTGGGCAAAGGTTTTAGCCGATTGCACAAACGGATGCCTCCAACAGGTCTATGAAGGTGGGCGCATCGAGGCCGACCAATTCGTGCCCGCGCGGTGGGAGTTGATGCCGCCCGATAGCTACATGTGGGCTTCGGTTCAGACGGTGCGGGGATGTCCCAAGCACTGTTCGTTTTGCTCCGTGTGGCGCACGGACGGCCAACGGCCTCGCCAACGAGCTTCCGATGTGATCATCGGCGAAATTGTCGAACTGCGTCGCATGGGCTTCCGTTTCATTGCCCTCGCCGACGACAACTTTTATCCGGTCACGTTGGAAGACTTGGAGCTCGCCAGGCGTCAAAATGGGCAGCACCGCCTCGGCGAATTGCAGACGATGCGCCAGGAGCGATTTGAACTGATGGCACGCCTGGCCGAGCTGCCGCCGGACACGGTGTTCTACACGCAAATCACCATGGAAGCAGCAGAAGATCCCGAATTCCTGGACGCCATGCGCAAGGCCAGGATTCGCGGAGCCCTGGTCGGAGTCGAATCGGTCACTCCGGAAGGACTGAAGGCCATCCACAAGGAGTTCAACTCCGCAGGACAAAGCCTCGTGGAGAGGCTGCGCACTTTCCGCCAACACGGCGTGCACGTCCTGGGCTCATTCATCTTTGGACTTCACACCGACCGCGCTGACACCTTCGAGGCGACCGCCGCGCTGGCGGCGGAGGCGGACTTGACCTTTGCGCAGTTCGTCATGTTGACGCCGTTTCCCGGTACGGTGGATTTCCTGCGCTGGGAAAAGTTGATGGAGAGCGACCCTACCCGGATTGCAGGTTTTCCTCTGACCCGCTACTGGCTCATTCCCCAGGCCCTCCGACCCAAGGTGTACATGTCCCATCCGGTCATGTCCGATGAGGAGATCCGCCGGCGCACCCAAGGTGTTTGGGACAGCTTTTATAGCCTTCGATTGATTTGGAAGCGGTCACGCTGTGTCAAGTCCCTGCGCAGCCGCCTGGCGTTTGTCTTGATCTCGAAACTCTACCGGCAAATGTACGCCAACACGGGTATCGCCACGGACAGTGCGCGCGGGAACCGCGCCGTCCGATGGGCGCAGTGGCTGGCGAAACCCTGCCTGAAATTGTTTCGAGCGCCAGCGATGCCTGAATTGCAGGTGCCCAGCAGCGCCTCCCAGCAGCCTGCATGGCCTTTGGATCAGTTGGATAAGAAGGACCGCGCGCCCGTATCGCTCTACCAAGCCTCTGAAGCGCCCGATAATCCCCTGGTCAACATTAACGTCGATTCTTGATTTTCCCGCCGCATGTCCCGCATACCACAAGCGAAGTTCGAGTAGCCGCGGGGCCACCTGTCACCCGACACTTGGAACCTGAGCCCTGTAACCTGACCCCTAACCCCTCTCCCCTGATCCCTTCCTCTTCACGTGCTCTTTCAGAATGCACAAATCCATCACCACCACCAGCCCCGCCTGCCTCGCCGTCTCCGCTGCCTCTGCGTGCATGACGCCTTCCTGCATCCACACCGCTTTCGCCCCGATGCGGATCGTGCTCTCCACAATCGTGGGAACATATTCCGAGCGCCGAAAAATGTTCACGATGTCCACCGGACCCGGAATATCCTCTAGCCGCGCAAAACATCTCTCGCCCAGCACTTCCGTTTCGTTTGGATTCACGGGAATAATTCGGTAGCCGGCGCCCTGCATGTATTCCGTCACGCCGTAACTCGGCCGCTGCCGCCGCGAAGATAGCCCCACGACAGCGATCACTTTCGAGGTCTTGAGAATCTCGGTGATGGGATCCTGCGCCTTAGGTGGAGAATTCATTTTGCAATCGCGGCTAGCACACGCGTCAACGCTTCCAGGAAGCTCGCATTCTCTACCTTCGTCCCCACGCTGACGCGGATCGCCGTCGGAAATCCCATCCAGCCCATGGGCCGCACAATCACGCCGTGCTTCAGCAGTGCCGCGGCAATTTCTTTCGAATCGTGCCCCATTTCGATGAGCAGAAAATTTGCGTGCGACGGCACGTACTGAATACCCATCGTCTTCAGGCTTGCCGTAATCTGCTTCATGCCTGCGCGGTTGGATTCCAGCGACCTCCGCACGTGCTCCGTGTCGTCGAGCGCCGCGAGCGCCGCGGCCTGCGCCACGTTCGACGTGTTGAACGGCGTGCGCAGCTTATTCATTTCGAGCAGCAGGTCCGCCGGCCCCACGCCGTAGCCCACGCGCATTCCCGCGAGTCCATACACTTTTGAAAACGTGCGCAGCACCAGCAGGTTCGGCGCGTTGCACGCAATGCGCATGGAGAGCGAAAAATCTTCGCCCTCCACGTAGTCGCAATACGCTTCGTCGAGCACCACCAGCGCTTCGCACGTCTCGCTGATGCGCCGGAAGAACGCCCCGAATTCCTGCAGCGAAAACATTGTGCCGGTGGGATTATTCGGATTGGAAAGATAGATGACGCGTGTGCGCGGCGTGATCGCGCGCGCGATGGTGTCGAGGTCGAAGGCGTAGTCGCGCAGCGGCACTTTCACCAGCGTCCCGCCCGCCGCGCGAATCGAAATGCGGTACAGCGGAAACGTGCCTTCGGTGGTGAGTCCTTCTTCGCCCGGGCGCAGCAGGATGCGCGCCGTTAGGTCGATGAGCTCGCTCGACCCTTCGCCCAAAAAAATATTTTCCATGGGAACATTATGCCGTCGCGAAAGCTTTTCCCGCAGGTAGTGCCCGCCGCCATCGGGATAGCGGTTGCTCTCCGACACGTATTTCCGCACCGCCTCCACCGCCAGCGGCGAAGGCCCCAGCGGGTTTTCGTTCGACGCCAGTTTCACCGCGCGGATGTTCAGCTCGCGCTCGACTTCTTCGATGGGCTTGCCCGGACGGTAGGGATCAATTTCGCGAATGAATTCTGGAACATGGTCGTGCAGGGGTTTTGTCATCCGCGAGGGGTCCTTTTGTGATCTGCCGGTCTGCCGGAGCGGCCGCGAGGCCCGCGCCCTCCCTTGTTTCCGGTCTTCCACTTCGATTGGCTTCCTGTTGGTTTACCCCATGGCTTTCCCGGAGGCTTTCCTGAGAATTGCCGCGGCGGGCCATCTCCGTAGGGGCGGCCCTGCGCCTGCCCTGAGCGATGTCGAAATGTGCCCGCCCTAGGTTGCGCTCCCTGAAATTTCCGCGGCGGACCGGCTGGCCGCGCGCTTCCGTGGCCCATTCCGTGTCCACGAGTGGGCCCTGCCGGAGTCCCACCCGGTCTGCTCCACCGTTTCTTCGGAAATTGAGGAGGCGTGGCGGGTCGCGCGCCGCCGGGGCGTGGCCCTCGCCCGAATGATGGCCTTGATGGAGCGCCACTCGGTTTTCCCGACGGCCTTCCCCGATAATTCTGCGTCGCTGCGGGCTTGCCGCTGCCAAAACGCGCCGCGCCGCCGGACTGTGGCCGCGCGGGCGCTCGCCTTGGGCTTGCGGATTGTGTTGCCCGGTACGGAATGGGAATGGTCGGCTTTGTTCTTCCGAACTGTTCCGTGCGTGCCACCGCGCGGACCAGCCCGGCCACTTCGCCTTCACTCAACATGCGATGTTGTCCCGGCTCGATTGCGCCCAGCTCCAGTTCGGCCAGCTTCACGCGCCGGATTTTTTCCACGTGATGGCCCAACCGCCCCAGGGTCTGCCGCAGCACATCGCTCTTCGCTTCCGTGACCGTCGCCTCATACCACGGGTTGGGTGCCGCGTTGCGTCCCTTCAGCGGCGCGAGCCGCGCTCCGGCCGTCTGCTGCACCTTCCACAAAACTTCCGCGCTGAGCGGCCCTTTCACCTTGATGCAGTACACCTGCTGCAAATGTCCGGAAACTTTCAGCAGACGGTTCACCAGTTCGCCGTCGTTGGTCAGCAGCAGCAGTCCTTCGCTGTGAAAGTCCAGACGTCCCGCGGGAAAAACGCGGCCCGGCACGCCGTGCAGAAAATCGCGCAGGCTCTGCCGCCCTTCGGGATCGTTCATCGTCGCCACGCACCCGGCCGGCTTGTTGAGGACCAGATAAATCCGCGCTCCCGAAAATTGCAGCAGCTTTCCGCCGACCTTGATGTGATCCGTCTCCGCATCGGCCTTGCTGCCCAGTGTGGTGACCAGGTGACCGTTCACCGTCACCTGCCCTGTCACGATAAGCTGCTCCGCATGGCGTCGCGAAGCGACGCCTGCGCGCGAAATCAATTTTTGAAGACGTTCCTGCACTGTATCTCCACTCTTCTATTTGCGCACATGTAGCGGCGCGCTTTAGCGCGGCAGACACAAAAATCTCTCGCCTTGGCCGCAATGCGCCTTGAGAGGATACCACTGTTGTTGTTCACCACGGAGTGAGCGAGCGGCTGATCGTTTACTATCCTCACCCTTCACAACCCGAAGGATGGGGCACCTGGCGAAGCCAGCCGTAGCAGGTCGGCTGGAGCGAAGGGTGAGGCCGCAGATTCGTGCTGAGGCCGACTGCCCTGGTCATTGGCCGGCAGGCGGTTGCCAAAGTTCTACCTTGTTTCCTTCTGGATCGATGACCCAGCCAAACTTCCCGTACTCGGAGTCGTCGATCTTCTCGAGAACGTTGCAGCCTTCTTCGCGCAAGACTTTGACCAGGGCGAGGAGATCCTCCACCCGGTAATTGACCATGAAAGTTGCAGTGCTGGGCGCAAAGTGATCACTTTCTTGCGGATCGATTAACCAGGCAGTTGTGCCTGCAACCGGCTTGCCCTCGGCGTCGGTCCAATCGAAGGCAGCTCCGCCCCAGACTTGGACATCGATTCCGAGGTGTTGTTTGTACCAAGCTTGTAGCGCCGGAGCGTCTTTGGCCTTAAAGAAGATGCCGCCAATGCCAGTGACTCGCTTCATAGAACCTCCGAGGTCGGGTGGTGGTGAGGGAGCACGAACTGCCGCGCATTCCCTCGCTGCGTGACGTGGTGCGCAACGTCCACCGCAACGACACGAGCCCGTCGTGCAACAGGCAGGAAAAATATCAGAAAACGTCCCGTCTGTCTCCGGTTTTGTCCTGTGAACCAGTCCCTTGTTCACCCTGAGTGAGCAAAGCGAGTCGAAGGGTAGGGGCAGACCCATGCGTCCGCCCTTTCGTTCATCCACGGCGATTCGCTACACACTCACCAACGTTTGCGGCGGGGATGGGGCATCCGGAACAACAAGAAAACTGCGTGTGTGGTAGGATTTGCAGAATGGAAGTTTCTCAGCCACGCCAGTCTGATGAAGAAATTCGGCGGCTCGCCGCGGTAGCCGATTCTGCGGCGTCACGCTTGCGCGAAGAACAGCAGAACAGTACAAACCGTATCAACCGCCGCCTCGCGGTTGCCGCCATTCTTGTCTCGAGTCTCGCGGCGTTTTTCGCTTTATGGCAGGCGTACGAAGCGCGACAAAGTGTTGCGATGGCAGAGCGGTCAGTGCACATCGCGGAGCGTGCATACCTCAATCCGGTGAATACTACTTTACTCAGACCCATTAAGGCCGGAAGTGATTTACTGACTCAAGTGAACTGGCTTAACTCAGGGCGCACGCCCGCTACAAATGTCGACACAACTATGCTGCTTACGGTTGCGGACTCGCGCACTCCCGAGACTGATGTTCGAGCAGTTGCCTACGCCAGTGTGACGCCGAACTTGCTTAATTCAATCGGCACCGTGCCTGCGAGCGCATATAGCCCGCAAACTCAGGGACTTGTGCCGCCATTAAATAGCAAATACGCCGACGCCATAAGGTCCGGTTCGGGGCGATTATATGTATTTGGTACTGTCACTTACCGCGACACTTTTGGCCACACTCACAGAACAGAGTATTGCGCCCGATACGACGTCGCCCGTGGGACGTTCATGCATTGTGAAAACTCGTACACAGTTGACTGAACCACGACGGCGGACGCGGGGGTGGCACGCGCGAGAAGTGTCAGGGCGTGCCCTTCTGTTCGCTTACCTGTATCGACTAACATTTGCTAGACTTGCGAGTCGGAGCGCGAAACAATGCAGGTAGTCGAAAGCTAAGAAATGCTTACCGAACTCTCTATCACGAATTTTAAGGCTTGGCGCAACACGGGGAAAATCCGTCTCGCACCGATTACGGTCTTCTTCGGTGGCAACAGTGCAGGGAAGACAAGTATTCTGCAATTCCTGCTCATGCTACGGCAGACTGCGGAATCGCCGGACCGCCATCGGGTGCTGCATCCTGGTGATCGAAACACTCCGGTCGAACTCGGAACTTTCCGAGACCTAGTTTTTGAGCACGATCTAACAAACGAGATCGAGTTTAGCCTCGCTTGGAATCTACCTAAGGAAATGGAAGTACGCGATCCAATTTCGTACCACAGCGTTACCGGCCATACGATTCATTTCAGTGCAAGAATTGCCTCGGACCCAAAGGGAACCCGGCAGCACGTTCGCAGGTTCCAATATCTCTTGAAAGACACAGATACTTCCGTTTCGGTGGAGATGAAACCCCCCGACTTGGGCGTAACGACAAAATATGACCTGTCCGCGGAAAACTACAATCTCGTGCGCAATCAAGGCCGACCGTGGAAATTGCCTGCACCGATTCGCTTTTATGCTTTTCCTGATGAAGTCGGTGCCTACTACCAAAATGCTGGATTCACGAGTGACTTAGCACTGGAATTGGAAAAGCAGCTAAAGCGCCTCCAGTATTTGGGGCCCCTCCGAACCTACCCCGCACGGTCCTACATATGGTCTGGTGAAGTACCTGAACATGTCGGTTGGCACGGCGAACGTGCCGTCGAAGCCATGCTTGCCGCTGCTTCGCGTAACATCGGTCCCGGCTACAAAAAATGGACGCAGCCATTCCAAGTTGTCATCGCGCGATGGCTGAGCGAACTAGGGCTGCTGCAAGAATTCCAAGTAAAGCAGATTGCCGAGCATCGCAAAGAATACGAGGTGCTTGTTCGCGCTGGCACTTCAAAGGAGTTGGTAAACCTGCCGGACGTGGGATTTGGCGTTTCACAAGTGTTGCCAGTGGTAGTGCAATGCTTCTATGCCCAGCCCCACACCACGGTAATCCTCGAACAGCCGGAAATCCATCTACATCCAAAGGTGCAGACGACTTTGGCGGATCTATTCATAGAGGCCGTGCAATCTCGAGAAGGGGGAGAAGACCGATCCATCCAACTACTAATTGAAAGCCACTCAGAACATTTTCTGAGGCGCCTACAGACACGCGTTGCAGAAGGTGCTGTGAAGCCCGAAGATGTGGCTCTATACTTCTGCGATATCCGAGATCAAGCGGCGGTACTAAACGTTTTGGAAGTAAATATTCTTGGTGGGATCGAGAACTGGCCGACTGATTTCTTTGGAGACGAAATGGGAGAACTCACCAAGCGCATGGAAGCAGCAGCTCGGAATGAGGCTAAGAAGTAGTAATGGGTAACGGTCGACGAGCGCAGGTGGTGGATTCGAATGTTGCGATTGTAGCAAACCAAAAACACGGAGAATCCTCTGCGAAAGCCTATAAGTGCGCACGTGTCCTCCTGGACATCAAACACTTTGGCGTAATCGTTTTAGATGACCAAGATCATATCCTCAGCGAATACCGTGGATATTGCTCTTTGTCAGGACAGCCCGGAATTGGCGACTCCTTCATCAAATGGATACATGATAACATTGGCCGCGTCGACCTTGTGCAAAGGGTTGCCATTACGACAAATGTTGACCCGCCGCCATATTTCCACGAATTTCCAAATCATCCGGACCTTGAAGACTTCGATCCATCCGATCAGAAATTTGTTGCAGTTGCCAATGCGCATCGAGCAAGACCGGTGATTTTGCAGGCAACAGATAGCAAATGGTGGGGGTGGAAGGATTCGCTCGCAGAATGCGGAATCAAAGTGGAATTCTTGTTCCCTGAGGAGATTGAAGAAACTTACCGCCGCAAAATGGAGCGGGGGATGGAATAGAAAAGAAGAGTGTTCTACTACCTCACTCTCCAATAATCCTGCACCGTCATAGAGGGCACCCCTGCCGAACCATTTCGCCAAGAGCGCAGCGAAGAGAGCACAACCGAGGGAACGCTGAGCTCGCCAAGTCGGACGCAGCGTCCCTTCCCCGCCTACGCCTGATTCTCCGTCGGCGAATCTTCTTCCTCTGCGGCCTCTGATTTTTCGCCAGGCGTCGCCTGACTTTCCCCGCCCGGCATCTCCACAATTTCCGCCTGGTCGAGTCCCGCATCCGCGCCCAGCGCCGCGCGCGCCAGCTCCTCGAATTCTTTCAAGCTGGGCAATTCGTCCACGTCGTTCAAGCCGAAGCGCATCAGAAAATCTTTCGACGTGCGATACAGGATCGGCCGTCCCATCACCGCCTTGCGCCCTGCCGTCGTGACCAGCCGCCGCTCCATCAGCGTCTGCACCACGCCCGCGCAATTCACTCCGCGGATTTCGTTGATCTCCGGCAGCGTCACCGGCTGCTTGTACGCAATCACCGCCAGCGTCTCCAGCGCCGGGATTGTCAGCCGCAGCGGCGCCCGCAGGCTCTTGATAAACCGCCGCACCGCGTCGTGGTGTTGCGCTTTCGTGTACAACTTGTAGCCGCCGGCGACTTTGCGGATTTCAATTCCCCGCTCATCGCTCTGGCACGCGGCCACCAGCTCGTCCAGCGCCGCGCGGACCTCTGCCTTTTCTGTCCCCGTCGTCCGCGACATCTGTTCGACGGTGACCGGCTCGTCCGCCGCGTAAATAATCGCTTCCAGAGATGCTTTCAATTCGCTCGGTGTCATGGTCATTGATACTGCTCGTCAATTTGCCCGACGGCCTCTCCGCCGCCGAACACCACGTCGAACATTTTGTGTTTGCGGATTTGAATATCCGCGAACAGCGCGAACTGCACAAGCAAAATCGCTTGCAGTCTTACCAGCTCAAGCACCGCAAGAAACGCGACGATCATCGCATGCCGTGAAGCGCACTCTTCGAAAAACGACACGAGCGACACCGGCCCTTCACTCGCCACCAATTGCTTCCGCAACATTTCCATCATTTGAGCAACGGTAAACTCTTCGTGTTGCAACTCAATCCGTGTAATTTCTTTGCGCCTATCGAGCACCGTCTGAAACGCTTTCACCAAATCCACCAGCGAAACCACTAGCTCGCCTTCGACCGTCTCTCCCTCGTAGAGCGACAAATCCGGCTTTGACCAAACGTGATCTTCGATCTCGCGTCGCTGGTGCAGCATTTGAGCTGCGGATTTAAATTTTTCGTGCTCCAAAAGCCGGTGCACCAAATCCGCGCGCGGGTCGAGTTGATCATCGGGCCCGGCCAAGGGATCCGGCGGCAGCAGCATTTTCGATTTGATGTAAATCAATGTCGCCGCCATGTAAATGAAGTCGCCGGAAACGTCGATGTCCAATTCTTCAAGCCGATGCAAGTAGTCCAAGTATTGTCCTGTGATTTTGGAAATTGGAATGTTGTGAATGTCGAGCGATTGCTTTCGGACCAGATCCAGAAGTAAATCGAATGGCCCGTCGTACATCTCCAGATGAATGTTGTAGGGCGAAGTGTCCAACTCCATCTCCGTCGAAGATGCTATTTACTCGCCGCCGCGCCAGACAATCGTTTGCGCTCGCTTTGCCAGCCAAAAATCGCTTCGCGCACGCGCGCCATCGTGGCCTGTGCCACGGCCCGCGCTTTTTTCGAACCGGCGTCGAGAATTTCCAGCACACGTTGCGGATGCATTTCGTACTCCTGCCGACGCGCGCGAACCGGCGCAATCCATTTCAGCAATCCGTCGGCCATCAGTTTCTTGCAGTCCACGCAGCCGATTTCCGCCGTGCGGCATTCTTTGTTCACCTGCGCGATGGTTTCCTGCGGCGAAAAAAGTTTGTGCCACGAAAAAACGGGGCACACATCGGGATTACCTTTGTCCGTGCGGCGTTTGCGCGCCGGATCGGTCATCATGTTCCGCGTTTTTTCGCGAATGGATTCGTCGCTCTCGCTCAAGCTAACGTAATTCTCGTAGCTCTTGGACATTTTTCTGCCGTCGGTGCCCGGTAGCCGCGGCGTTTCCGTCAGCAGCACTTCCGGCTCCCGCAACGTCCGTTCCACTTGCAATCCCTGATTGGCCAGGAGCGAAAGCCGGTGGTCGAGCGAGAGTTTTCGCGTTGCTTCATCCACTTTCGCGAACGATGTATTAAATCGCCGCACGACTTCGCGGCTCATCTCGACGTGAGGCACCTGATCTTCGCCGACGGGAACGAAGTGCGCATCGTAGATCACGATGTCCGCGGTTTGCAGAAGTGGATAGCCAAGAAATCCGTAGGTGTGTAAATCTTTATCTTTGATATTTTCGAGCTGCTCTTTATATGTGGGCACGCGCTCGAGCCATCCGAGCGGTGTGACCATGCTCAGCATCAAATGCAACTCGGCGTGCTCCGGCACCTGCGACTGCACGAACAGGGTACACTTTTGTGGATCAAGTCCTGAGGCGAGCCAGTCTGTGCCGATCTCGATGGTGTTGTGCGCGATTTGCGACGCGTCGGCGTAGTCGGTAGTCAGCGCGTGCCAGTCGGCAACGAAGAAAAAGCATTCGTATTGCTCTTGCAGCTTCACCCAATTTTGCAGCGCGCCGAAATAATGCCCGATGTGCAAACGTCCGGTGGGACGCATGCCGCTGAGGACTCTTTGTCTCTCGCCCACTAGGCGGCCCCTTTCGTTTCCAGCAGGTCGCGGGCAATAATCATGCGCTGAATTTCCGACGTGCCTTCATAAATCGAAATCACGCGCGCATCGCGGTACATGCGCTCGACGTGCGATTCGCGCGAGTAGCCCGTGCTGCCATGAATCTGCACGGCCTTGTACACGACGCGGTTGACCATCTCGCTGGCAAACAGTTTCGCGCGCGACGCAGGTTTGCCCTTCGCACTCGTGCCGTGATCCTGACGCCACGCAGCGAAATGCGTCAACGCGCGCGCGGCTTCAATTTCGGTCTGCATGTCCGCCAGCATCCATTGAATGGCCTGAAATTCTCCGATGGTTTTTCCAAACGCGCGGCGCTGCTTCGCGTAGCGCACAGATTCTTCGAGCGCGCCCTGCGCGATGCCGACGGCCTGCGCGGCAATGCCCACGCGTCCGCTGTCCAACGCTTCGAGCGCGATCTTCAACCCCTGTCCCTCTTCGCCCAGACGGTTTTCCGCCGGCACTTCGCACTCTTCGAAAACAATTTCCGCGGAGCGCGAGCTGCGCAGTCCCATTTTATCTTCATAGCGGCTGATGCGGAAGCCCGGCATGGTCTGCTCGACGAGAAACGCGGTGATGCCTCCCGCCTTCGCCGTGGGATCTGTCTTTGCAAAGACGAGATAGACGCCGGCCTGCCCGCCGTTGGACACCCAAGTCTTGGTGCCATTCAAGTGATACGACTCCCCGTGCTTGGTAGCTCGCGCCTGGATGGCTGCGGCGTCGGAACCGGCTTGCGGCTCGGTCAGACAGAAGCAGCCGATGATTTCTCCGTGCGCGAGGCGCGTGAGATATTTTTTCTTTTGCGCGTCGGTGCCGTGTTTGTAGAGGGGCATGGCGACAACGGAATTGGTTACGCTGAGCGTGACGGCCGTGGCCGCGCACACGCGCGCCACCTCCTCGAGCATGACCGCGTAGCTCACCGTGCTCATGCCTGCGCCGCCCCACTCTTCCGGGACGCACATGCCACAACAGCCCATTTCGCCCAGCTTGCGGATTTGTTCGGCGGGGAAAACTTCGTCGCGGTCATTCTGCCGCACCACCGGGCGCAGCTCCGCCTCCATGAATTGACGGACGGTGTCGCGTAGTAGTTGCTGTTCGTCGCTGAGAGAGAAATCCATGCGGCAAGTAGAGTGGGATGCTAACACACGGGGGGAAAAGAGCCAAAGGCGGGTAATTAGCAGGAAGTGGACCAGTTGTGTTTTATTGTTTATTGAATCTTAGAAGCCTTTGTTATTTCTAGAACTGGTGGCAGGCTTGAATGGTCAAAGTTGACCACGAAATTATCGAAGAATCCGTTTCTACCCAAAATGCCCGCAACTGAAAGCTTCTTAATGAAACCAGCGGTAACATCAATTACCCAATCTATTTCGATGTAGATTTTGATTCGGTGGAAATAAACCGGTTCGCTCATACCTTGGCTTATCCCGCCGATCTTTGCTTCAATTCCATTTGTGAGCGAAATGCCGAGATAATCTGCAATGTCTGCCTTGAACAGACAACACGGGGACCCAGAATCAACGATCGCAGGAAACCTGGGCGTCTGCTTATGATTCGAGCCGACCCGGATGGTCAGTATGGGCGTCCAGATCCCTGTCTCATTCTTGAATGCCGGGTTTGGCTCATCTAACGGGAGGCGTGTGTATTTTTTCTTCAATTGATGGCTCGCGGTTAGTAGACGGTTGGTATCCATTTGCCTGGCGACCAAATGACAATGGGATCACTCACGCTATTCTTACGCGCTTCCTGAACAGCTTCCTCCATAGTTTCGCCTCGGCCAACCACCGTAGTTTCTTGCTCATTCAGAGCAAGCCAGCAATTCCGCGGGGCGGCAGACAGCAGGGCGGACAGGTCTTTTTCAGACACGGAGCAGTACCTCCTAGACAATTAGACGCGGCCGGACAGAGTACGGTTCTAAAGGTTCGCTAACGCAAACGCAATTGTTTTTTTCGCTTGACAACCTTTGTATCATATGATACATCTTTTACATGGAAACAAAGACCGTTAATCTTCGAGACTTGCCGGAGGAGCTTGTTCGACGAGCTAAGGCTTGTGCCGCTTTGCACGGCATCACGCTCAAAGATTTCGTTATCGGTGCGATTTCGCACGCAGTCGAAAGGGACATTCCTGCAACAGCGGCCACGTCTGCCCTAATGGGTTCCACTCGTCGTCGTAGACAAAAGAAACTACGGTGAGAAGTGTGCCCAGCTAGTAGCCGTTAATTACCAGCGCGACAAGTCTACTAGGCGGAGCATCCACCCTCGCCTGCGGCGAGAATTGGGGCAACTTGAACCCCGCTCCCCTGCGGGAGATTGTGACGATGTGAAAGGGTTGACGGACACTAGAGATCGCCATCCGCCCAGCAATGTCCCGCTGCGGGCAAAGCTGGTCGAAGCTATCCGCTGTACGGAATTCAACTGTGGCATAATCTTCTCCATGCAGTAACTACCTGGAACGTAATTCGAGGAGATTCATGCCGACTGCCATTGTTACATTTAATCGGTGTATTCAAGATGGACAAGAGTACGGAAGCAATGACGAATTCATGATTTCTCGCGTTTTCTTTGCACTTGAGATTGACGGCAAGCATGTCGGAGAGTTTTATGCCGACTTGAAGCAGACCGTGGGTAGCAACTACGATACCGGGTCAATTGAGGTCAGCCCACCTCGGGGTTATGACGGCAACTGGAACCATCATGAATTCTCGCGTGCCGCTGAAGCCTATTTTCGAGGGCTCGTTGGTTCAACGGCCTCTGTCATTTCCAACCAAGGTGGGTTGAAAATGCGAATGCAGAACAACTGTTTTGACATAATCAAGCAGTCTTCCTTCGAAATATCGAAATGAGCGATTGGCGTTCCCCATGTGGCCTACATAGTCGGGTGGCAGTTTGCCCCTCGGCTGCGCCCAGGGCAAGCGGGGCAGGCACCACACGTGCTCGTGCTATTTTTTGTCTTTGTTCGCGGGAATCACTTCGATTTCAAAGATGATGTTTTCCGTGGCCACGACTTCCTTTTTCTTCCCTTTCTCGTCTTCGACGAAATACTTCTGTCCCGTCGCGATGTAGTAAGCGATGATGCGGTCGCCTGAATTCAAACTGGCGATCCTCTCCTCGGGCCGATTCTTCACCGTTGCCTTCGCGCCAGGTTTCAATTTGGCCGTGAATTTCTCCGTCTGTCCTTTCTTGTCCGTATATTGAAGGGAGATCTCGCGGGTAGCAGGGTCAAATGCGACAATTTCGCCTGTCCAGGTGTCCCCTTTGTAGTTGAAGGTATACAGGCCGCCCTTTTGCGATTTTCCGTGCTGTGCGAAGACACAAAAGACCAATAAGAGCACACATACAAATGCGCCGATGACTCGCTTGCACATGGCGCCTCCTTCCTCATCAGCGGATGGCTACAAGTGCCGAGAGGTTCGGGAACCATCCAACAAAAGCAATCTTAGGTCGCCGCAACCCGGCGCGTCAACGTCCTAGCCAGGCCCTTCGTTTCACTCAGAGCGTGCCAGGGTCAGGCGGCCGGGGTGAGGCGGGGCGGCCACGACGAGCGGGGAGATTGGTCATCGGAGCAAAGGCGGGTTTGAGTTTGCCTTCAGAGAGGAGCTTGAGAGCGCGCAGGCGAGCGGCGAGTTCGAGGGAGGTCAAGCGCCGCTGGCGATAGAGTTCGCGAAGAAAATTGTCCGCGGGGCGCTGGCTCTTCTGGGAATTGCACTCCAAGCAGGCGGAGACCAGGTTGCGATAGGAATTGGCGCCGAGGCGCACGCGGGGCACGACGTGGTCGAGGCACTGCACGCCGGGAGTGAGCATGCGGAGGCAATAGAAACAACGGCCGTGCTCGCGGCGATGGATGGCTTTGCGCAAGTCCATGGTTAGAAAGTCTGCGCCGTCGAGATCGGTCGGCGAGGCGCCCGGCGAATCCAAGCGAGCGAGGCGAAATTCTCCGGGCAGGCGAACTTCGACAAGGTGGCCGGCTTTGCTGCGTTCGAGAACGCGCAAAATGCCTTTGGCGGACAGGCTGCGAATGGCGGCGCGCAAGGCTCCGGGAGAAACGCGAGTGCCTCGTGAAAGCCAGGACATAGAGAAATGCAGCCGGCGACGGCCTTCAAGACGACTGTGGCGAATCAAATGGTAGCAGGCTGCGCGCTCGACGATGGTGAGGCGCAGTCGCGGGACGACGAGGTCTTCCATTTGCTTCCAGATTTGTGAGGCGTCGAGTTTGGTTTTGGGCATGAAATGCTCCCCTAGAAATGCAAATCCCCGAGGCATGGGCCTCGGGGCTCGAGTGCGTAAGGCAAAGCGGCGTCAAGCCGCCGCAGTCCAAAAGGCGAGCCGGTGAATTGGCTCGCCCTTTTTCTATTCTATTACCATTATAGCATATTGGAGAGGGTTATTATTCGCTGGTAAGCAAATAGTTGTAGGGGCGGAACGCCTTGCGGAGCAAGGGTTTGCGCGAAAGCGCGGCGAGAAAATGGGCCGAGAGGGGCTTGACAAAAAAGGCAGGTGACAGGTTTCAGGTGCAAGGTGTCAGGTATAGGCACACGGCGACAAGCGCCTTCCTTGCTGCCGCAGGCCGACGCGTAGTCCGCCCCGAAGCTTCGGGGTCGGACGGAGTGTCCCCGATCAACGTTCAACGTTTAACGCGGCTCGCGCTCTGCGCGATTTTTGACGGCGCGCAGCCACATGACGCGGATCAGCGCGCTACCGGGAAAAATCGTCCGCCAGTAGGGCGCGAAACGGCGCCGCGCCGACGCGTCCGTGGCGTACACGCGCGTCTCCGTGGTGAGGACGGTTTCGTTCGCGCCGGCGTCTTCCAACCGAAAATTCATCGCCGCCAGCGCAAAGCCGGGTGCACGCAGCTTGAGGAAGCCTTCCACCGTGCGCTCCCCGTGCGGATGCCATCCCGCGGGAGCGGCCACCAGCGTGCCGACAACGATTTCACAGTTGGCTTCTTCGGCCAGCAGCAAAAACGTCGTGCGCGTGGCCACCTCCAAAATGGGCATTCGCTCCGGAGCATTCAAAATGCTTTCCGGACCCGGCCGTCCGAAGCGCCGAATCCACGTCAGCGTGCGGAACAAAAAGATTTCGTCGGCACGGACTTCTTTGAGCGCTTGGAAGACTTTTTCGCGCGAGGCGTGCACGCGAATCGAGTGGAATTCGTGGAATTGATAGGCGGGCATGAATCCGTCGAGCTGCGATTCGACAGAAGCAATGCGCGTTTCCCGCGCCGGCAGAATAAACGCGATGAACACCGCGGCGATGCCGCACACAAACACAATCGCGCCGCGCCGCCGGCTGGCAATGCCGAGTCGCTTGATTGGCTTGAGGATGGAAACGAATCCCAGGAAAGCGGCGAGGAGTCCTGCGTAGACGACGATGGAACAGAAAATTTCCATTTGGAATTTGGCGGCGCTACAGCTTGAGCAATTCGCGGAGGCGTTTGGTTTGCGCGCGGCTGACGGGGACTTCGCTCTGCTTCTTGTCGTTCATGCGCAGCACGTAGCTGGACTTGAACCATGGCACGACTTCTTTGATGTGGTTGATGTTGACGAGATAGGAGCGGTGCGAGCGCCAGAATTCGTCGGAGGCCACCGTGGTTTGCAGCTCCTCGATGGTGCGGTAGTTGGACTGGCCCTCGGCGTCGCGCGTGAAGACGGTGATCAGCCCGTCCTCGATGGAGGCGAAGACCATGTCCGCGGAATCGAGCAACAATAATTTCCCTTGCGACTTCAGCAGCAGCTTCACGCGGCGCGCCGCGGATTTTTTCTGGGAAAGCTGCGCGAGCATCGACTCCAGGCGCTCGACGGGAGAGGCGTCGGAATCAATTAATTTTTTCGCGCGATGGATGGCTTTCGCGACGCGGGCTTTATCGAACGGTTTCAATAAGTAATCCACCGCGCTGACTTCGAAGGCTTGCACGGCGTACTCATCGAAGGCCGTGGCGAAAACGATTTGGGGGATTTTCTGCTTGCGGTCCACCAATTTTTTAAGCACGCCGAAGCCGTTCAGGCCGGGCATCTGCACGTCGAGGAAGACCAGGTCGGGCTGGTGCTCCTTGATGAGCGCGACGGCATCGAGACCATTTTTGCCCTGCGCGACCAGATGAATCTCTGGAAAACTTTTCAGCAAAAACGCGAGCTCGTCGCGCGCGGGCTTTTCGTCGTCCACGATGATGGTGCTGATGGGCATGCGCGGAGAAGTATAGCAAGGGAATGGGGTCCGGGGTCAGGGATCAGGGGTCAGGGATTCGGCTGCACTTTCTTTTTAGAAACAATGCGGAAGACGGGAAATTCTGCGGCGAGTTTTTGGAATTCTTCGAGCGGGGCGTCTTTACTGATGGGGACGTGGGGACGCGCGCCGGGCGCTCGTTGCAGGTAGGCCTTCAAGATGGGTGCGCGCTCGCTGGCGGGAACTTCTTCGAGTTGGATTTCTTCGCGACGGCCGGCGCGGAGCGCTGCCCTTCCCCCGGCGGCGCGCACGTTCTGGACCCAGTGCACGTCATCGCCGAGCATAGAGACCAGGTAGCGCTCTCCATTGACGATAGCTATGACCACAGGCAGCGAGAACATCCGCCCCGACTTGCGTCCGGTGACTTCCAACGTCTCCATGTAGTGGGACGTGACGCCCGACGAGGCCACAACAGCCGACACGCGATTCAGAAACTTCGCGATCCAGTTGGGCCGGTTGCCGCGGTACATCCAGCGCTTGAGGTCGCCTAGATTCATCTAAGCCTTAATTGTATGACCGCATTTGCCACGCGAGCTACCGGTTTGCAGAGGGGTGAGTGGACGTCGGCGAGGCGGAGAAGTGTAGAGAGAGCACGACGCAACCGCAACATAAGAAGTGTGTAGTGCTCCCCTGTAATTTATGGCGTATTGCTTGCGTGATTGGAATTGCTCGCCTATTATGTTCACAGTTCGCGATGCCATTGACAGAAACTGCTACCAAAACCGCAAGTATCACGATTTGTCACGGCGATTCGCGTGACCTGAGCTGGATTCCTTCGGAATCAGTTCACCTTGTTCTTACTTCCCCTCCCTATTGGACTCTCAAAGAGTACCCAGCACATCCGAAGCAGATGGGAAGCTTTGAAGACTACGAAGAATTCAACGCTGAATTGGAAAAAGTCTGGGCGCACAGTTTTCGCGTCCTGGTCCCAGGAGGGCGACTTGTTTGCGTAGTGGGCGACGTTTGTCTTTCACGGCGACGCCACGGCCGCCACATGGTCATGCCGTTGCACTCGGATATCACTGTCAGGGCAAGAAGAATTGGGTTCGATAATCTGAGCCCTATCTTTTGGTACAAGATTTCAAACGCAAATTACGAAGTCGAAAATGGATCATCTTTTCTTGGTAAGCCATACGAGCCGAACGCAATCATCAAAAATGACGTCGAGTTCATACTCATGCTTCGCAAGCCAGGGGGCTATCGACAGCCAACGGAAGAGCAGCGTGATCTATCTCGTCTGAGCAAAGAGGAACATCGGGAGTGGTTTCAGCAGATCTGGAATTTGCCCGGAGAGTCGACCAGGGAGCACCCTGCGCCTTATCCTCTGGAACTCGCGCATCGACTGGTTCGCATGTTTTCCTTTTGGGGCGATACGGTGCTAGACCCTTTTATGGGTCTTGGAACGACCCTTTTGGCCGCAGTGCGATGCGGAAGGAATAGCATTGGCGTGGAAATTGAGGCTGCCTACATAAAGAAAGCGAGAACGAGGCTGGAGCGGGAGATTTCAAACCTATTTGAGCAAAATCAAGTATCGCTAGTCGTGCGCTAGAGACCAGGTGATGAGTTCAATTTCGGCAAACCTACCAAAGCACGTCGCTCGCGCGGTTGCTCAATTCTGGCAAACGCGGAATCAGCAGGCTTCCAAACAAAAATCCTCCGGACAGTCGGACCAAGGCGCGCGAAGTGCGGTCACCGGTGGAGCACAGATGGATGGATTCATCGAGCTCCTGACGAATCTAATTCTAGAATCCGGGGTCAAGAAGTCCTGCATTTTTCATGCTGCCTATTTGGAGCTGCCGGGCTACTTTAGACCCACAAAAGAATGGGATTTGCTCGTTGTCAAGGACGAACAATTGATCATCGCTCTGGAGTCCAAGTCACAAGTCGGCCCCTCCTTCGGGAACAATTTCAACAACCGCACCGAGGAAGCCATCGGAAGTGCCGTGGATCTTTGGACTGCGTTTCGCGAAGGAGCGCTGAACAAGACTACTCAGCCTTGGGTTGGCTATGTCTTTCTCCTCGAGGATTGTCCCGCTTCCAAGCGACCAACTAGTGTACGAGAGCCTCATTTCGAGGTGTTCCCCGAGTTTAAGGGGGCATCCTACGCGATGCGCTACGAGATACTCTGCAGAAAGTTGGTCAGAGAAAGACATTACAGCAGCGCTGCGTTTCTGACCTCAGCCAAAGGCGCTGGCGAGAAAGGCCAGTTCACAGAGCCCGCAGCCGATCTATCTTTTGAATTGTTTGCTCGGTCGCTTCAGTCTCATGCGGCTGCTTGGGGCAAGTAATCGGCCAAAGTTAAGAAACTGCTTCCCTGCGCCCCAATCTAAACTGAGAACCCTACACCCTGTCATGATTCTCCGCGGTGGGAGAGGAGACATGGAGGCGAAGGCATTTGCGCGGCCCTTCGTCTCCGCTCAGGCTGAACCAGGGACTGGTTCAGAGGTGGCAAGCGAGAGTGGCTAGTGGTTACCGGCGACGATCTCGACGGAGGTTTTTCAAATGGATGTCAAAGCATTTGCGCGGGAAATCGAGACGCACATCCACCCGGCGACGCTGCCACGACTCGCGGAGCCCAAGGGGTACCCATCTGGCCGAGAATGGGCAATACGTTGCACATCCCGAATGAAATAGGCTTCTTTGAAACTCACTGATCGCAGACCCAGTGATCAATAGGAGCTCGTAATATATTGCAAGTAAGTGATTTACGGATCGGCTGGGTCGTCTTAGGACAAAGCCCTGGTTGGGCGGTAATCTGGATGTTCGATTGCCCGAACAATTCAATAGATTTTGGGTGTTTCCTGGAGTGGGTGCTCCACATCCTTCACTTTTGGGGGTAGATCGATGCGACGAATCCTTGGATTCCTGGGTCTGGGAATGCTCTTGGTGCTTGCGGTTGCACCCTTAGCAAGCGCTGACACGATCTACACATACACCGGAAACCCCTTCACGACGGTCATACCATTTTTTACGTGCCCACCTCGATGCAACGTGACGATATCCTTCACGCTTGCGCTACCTCTGGCCGCCAATCAAGCTTTCATCTCGATAACCCCATTGTCGTACGTATTCACCGACGGCAACGACGTCTTTAACCCCGCAAACTCCACCGCAAGTTTTGTTGGAATCACCACCGGTCCAACAGGCATTCCGTTACTCTGGAACATGAGCGCCACTGCCTCACCAAGCCCGTTCCTTGTCATACAATCGTTTAACGATGGGACGATTGGGGGGATAGGCGACCGCACGCAGGCGCTTTTCGTTTTCCCGGGACCCGTAGCAGCATTCAACCTCCAGGCACCCGGCTCCAGCGGGAGTTGGGCCATTAGCTCGACCACCCCCCCGCCAGAACCCACGCCGGAACCCACGACCTTCCTGCAACTCGGCACAGGCTTGCTAGGCCTTTGGACAATGATCTTGCGCCGGAAGAAGATCGCGTAGTTCCGCAGGCGCCCGAGTCCCCCATCGGCGCACATCCTCACCAAACAACGCTAGACGGTCGCTCCGTCTCGCCTGGTGCTCCAAACCTCGCCGCAGGACAGGGTGGGGTCCATGATTCCCCGATGCAAAGCAACTGTCGCCGTCCGACTTGCCGACTCTGCGCCCTCTTGACCTCCTGACCTCCCGCTTCCCTCTGTTATTATCCCCGCGGAGGCTTTTCGCTTATGGACGCCAAAACATTTGCGCGGGAGATCGAGACGCACATCCGGCCGGCCACGTTTCCGGTGGCGGCGAAGCTTCTGAGGGCGGACGAAGCGGTGCCGGAAAAAGCGAAGCGGCCGCTGCGCGACATGAAAATTCAGATCGCCATCTGCCAGGCGGTGTCCATGGCGCGGCGCTACGGGTGGACGGTGGCGGTTGGCGCGGAGGACGTCAACTGCGTGCTGACGAAAACCGCGTTCGGCCTCGCTCCGCTGACGGAGCACTACACGGCGGGGCATCTGGCGTGCGGGATGTACACGGCGACGCTCGAAGCGGGCGCGCGGACGGAGGCGGCGACGCACCGTCTTCCGGAAGGAAAGTACAAGCATTTGCTGCTGGGTCCGGCGGCGCGCGCGGAGTTTGTGCCCGACGCGTTGGTGATTTATGGCAACGCGGCACAGGTGATGCGTCTGCTGACCGGCGCGCTATGGAAACGCGGCGGCGCGATTACCAGCTCGTTCACCGGACGCGTGGACTGCTCGGACGAAATCATTCGCGCGATGCAGACGGACGACTACCAGGTGATCCTGCCGTGCTACGGCGACCGCGTCTTTGGGCAGACGGAGGATACGGAGATGGCGTTCTCGCTGCCCGGGTCGAAGATGGAGGAGCTGGTCGAAGGACTCGCGGGCACGCACAAGGGCGGCATCCGCTATCCGATTCCGACATACCTGCGCTACTCGCCGCAATACCCCGAGCACTACTACGAACTCGAAAAGATTTGGGCGGCGGGAGAAAGGAAATTGAGTGATTTATGATTCGTGGGCAAACCACCCGCGGAAAAGACGAGCGATTGAGTGATTCAGTGATTTGCGAATGGTGAATGGTGAATTGTGAATGAAACGCGAAGCAGTGTCCTGGGCAACTCCGCCGAGCACACCGATGCTTCCGGGGAGAGCATGTGAGCGCGGGAAAGGCGAAACGCAAAACACACGCTGCGAAAGCAAAAGTGCTGTCGAGCGCGATGACGTTTCAGGGCGCGGTGTTCGGCGTGCGCACGGATCGCGTGGTCGAGCCCGGCGGCGTGGAGGTGACGCGCGAAATCGTTACGCACCCGGGCTCCGTGGTGGTCCTGCCGGTATTTCCGAACGGCGACATTCTGCTCATCCGTCAGTATCGCCACACGATTGGAGATTTTCTGTGGGAGCTTGTCGCGGGCCGCATCGAGGCGGGGGAAGCGCCGTCCGTCGCGGCGCGACGCGAATTGCTGGAAGAGACCGGTTACACGGCGCGACGATTTCGCAAGCTACTGGTGTCGTTCCCTACGCCGGGATTCGTCAACGAGAGCATGACAATCTACGTGGCGGAGGGTTTGCGGGAAGGTACTTCCAAGCCGGAGGCCGATGAGAAAATCACGGCGCGGCGATTTGCGCAAACGGAACTCGAGCGCTGGCTGCGGCGTGGCACGTTGCGTGACGGAAAATCTATCGCGGGCATTTTGTATTTTTGGAAATTTCATTTGCGAAGCAGGAAGAAATGACGCTTCGCCCGACCCCGAAGCATCGGGGCGGGCTTCGCGTTCCCTCGGCTGCGCTCGGGACGGGCGGCCTGCGGCAGCAAGGAACGCGTCCCGACTCGAATCGCCGGGATGCAAAAAGCGCACTGCCGCGAGCTGCTCTTGTCGGAGCTGAAGCTCCGACCCCCTAAGAAACCAAACCAGGACATCCTCCCAAACTGCGAGTGCTTGACTTCGCGCAGGTGGTGGGTTCTACTGAGCGCAGGTCGAGCCCTCACGCCGCGCGAAGGAGACTCTATGGTCCATCGGGGAATTGCCACACTGGCTGGACTGTTGATGCTCTGTTACATGTTTCTCAGCCATTTGGAACCGGATTTTTTCCTGTTGCACCTGTATCAATCGCTGATCTACCTGGTGATCATCCTCATGCTTTTTTATTTTGAGGACCACTACGCCTACATGCTGGGAATGATGGCGCCGACGGTGTGGATCGTGATGTCGCTCTCCACCGGACTGATGGGCATGGCGCTGCGGCAGGTGAAGTGGATTTTCTTTCCACCTTATCCCGGGCACAAGGCAGACGCCGTGGCGTTGATGGCCGCGGTCACGGCGGTGCTGGCAGTGTTGATGATCGGCTTTTGTGCGTATCGCTGGAAGCGCGAATTTGCCGGCATGGGCAGGGGACTGTCGACGTTTTTCGTGAGCCTTGGAGTGATTGTGGTGTACTACGGCGTACTGGTTTTCTTGTTTACGAAGATGATTGGTCCGCGCTGAGCGAAAACATTTTTGCAGTGATTACCATTGCGGACAGCCGCTCCCCGGGCAGCGATTCCCTTTCGTTTTTCAACATGCATTCCGCCAATCAGGATTGACAGTGAAACGCGGTTTGTTACACTCCCCCCGCAGCCAACAGCATTCGAGCTTGCACGAAGCCCGCAAGAGCGAGCGACTGGAAGAAGAAAACTACGGCCAATGTGCGGCGGAGGGACCCAGCATTGAAAGTTACGGGCCAGGTGAAGTGGTTCAATAACGCGAAGGGATATGGATTCATCGGACGCGAAGACGGAGCGGACGTGTTCGTCCACTACACCGCAATCACCGGAGAAGGTTATCGAAGCTTGCAAGAAGGCGACACCGTCGAATTCGAAATCGTACAGGGACCAAAAGGCCCGCAGGCCGCCGAGGTAGTTAAAGTGCAGACACCCGCATAGAGCTTTTTCGAGACGGCCGGTCACATGCCGGTCCGCAACTGTGGCAGAATTATTCCGCTGAGCCCGTGAGCGGATCCTCTGCACAGGCACTCGCTGAGCTGCCATGCCCGCCAACCTCACGCCGGACTATCACGCTGCGGAACGCGCCTTCAAGGAGGCGGCGTCCCTCCCGGAAAAAATCGCCGCGCTCGAACACATGCTGGCGGTGATTCCAAAACACAAGGGCACGGACCGTCTGCAAGGCGACCTGAAACACAAGCTGGCACAACTCAAAGAAGAAAAAGAACACGCGCGACACGCGGGGCCGGCGCGCGGCGCTCCCGTGTACCACGTCGAGAAAGAAGGCGCGGGACAAGTGGCGCTGGCGGGCGCGCCGAACACGGGCAAATCGTCGCTGGTGCGCGCGCTGACGCACGCGATGCCGGAAGTGGGCAACTATCCGTTTACCACGCGCACGCCGACGCCGGGCATGATGAAATTCGAAGACGTGCAGATCCAACTGGTGGACTTGCCGCCGCTGGACCCGCAGTACGGCGAGACGTGGGTGCCGCAGGCAATTCGTATCGCGGACGCGTCGCTGATTGTTGTGGACCTCGGCGCGGTGGACTTGCTCGACGAAATTGAAATCAGCGTGACGATGCTGGAAAAAGCGAAGATCGCCATCAATCCATCGGGCGCAGTGGGGTACGGCTACGTCGCAAAACCCGCGCTGGTGGTGGCTAACAAAATGGACTTGCCGAAAGCGCGCGAGGATTTTGCGGCGTTCACGGAAATGTATGCGGGACGCTTCCCTGCCCTGGCGGTTTCGGCGGCGACGGGAGAAGGACTCCCCGAGCTGCGGCGGGCGGTGTTTGATCTGCTCGGGATCATCCGCGTGTACACCAAAGAGCCAGGGAAAAGACCGGAATTGACGTCACCATACGTGCTGAAGGCCGGCGCGACGGTGACGGACCTCGCGGCGCGAGTCCACAAAGAAATTCTGGCGCACTTGAAGCACGCGCGGATTTGGTCACAAAACCCGTCGCACACAAGCCATGGGATTGTGGATGGGCAGATGGTGAATCGCGAGCACGGGCTGGAGGACAGGGATATCGTGGAGTTGCACAAGTAAAGCAGGAATTTATCCGCAGATGAACACAGATGAAAACAGATTATGAAAGGGCGCGGGGGTAAACCCCGCGCTACAATCGAAGACATGGAAAATCGAGAAGTGGCGAAAATACTGCGGGAGACGGCGCAACTGCTGGAGATTGACGGTGCGTTCATCGCGCGCTACCGCAGTTATGAAAAGGCGGCGGAGCTGATGGAGTCGCTGCCCGAGCCGATTGCGGAAATTGCGAAGGACAACGAGCGGCTGACCAGCTTTCCGGGGATTGGCGAACGTCTGGCCGAGCACATCCAGGAAATCCTGAAGACGGGCGACTACTCGCTGCGCAAAAAGCTATTGAAAAAATACCCGCACACGCTGCTGGACGTGTTGACGTTGCAGTCGCTGGGGCCGAAAAAGGTCGCGCTGCTGTGGAAGACGTTTAAGGCGGGCACCGTCGAAGCGGTGGAGAAACTGGCACGCGAAGGGAAACTACGCGACATCGCCGGCTTCGGCGAGAAAAGCGAACAAAATATTCTGAAAGCCGTCGAAGTGTTCAAGAAGTCGGCGGGGCGGTTCCACATCCACGTGGCGGACGCGGCAGCGGCACAAATCAGCGCGCACATTGCGGAATTCGGGAGAGCCATCGAGTCGGTAACACCGGCGGGGTCGCTACGGCGCGGGAAGGAAACCATTGGGGACCTGGATTTGCTGGTGACGCTGGCGAGCGGGCACACGTCGCAGAAAACAGTGGATGCGATTGCGGAACACGTCCTGAAATTTCCGGGAATCGAGCAAGTGCTGGCGCAAGGCGAAAACAAAGTCAGCTTTCGACTGGCGAGCGGAATGCAAGTGGACGTGCGGATTTTGGAAAAGGAAAACTTTGGCGCGGCGCTGATGTACTTCACCGGGTCGAAGGAGCACAACGTGGCGCTGCGCGGGCGCGCGAACAAAATGGGCTACACGCTGAATGAGTACGCGCTGTCATCACTGAAAAATGAAAGGCGCGTGGCTGGAAAAACGGAAGAGGAGATTTACGGCAGGCTGAAACTGGCGTACATCGAGCCGGAGCTGCGGGAGAACACGGGGGAAATTGACGCGGCGGAGGCGGGCCCCGATCGCGCGTCCGCGTCCGGGGCAAGCACGCTGCCCGAGTTGATTACGCTTGACGATATGCGCGGGGATTTGCAGATGCACACGACCGCGTCGGATGGGAAAAATTCCATCGAAGAGATGGGCGCGGCGGCAAAAGCGCTGGGGTACGAGTACATCGCGCTGACGGACCACTCAAAGGCGGTAACCGTTGCAAACGGGATGGACGAGAAACGCACACTGGCGCAGATCAAAAAAATCCGCGCAGCGGACGCGCAGATGGACGGCATCCGCATCCTGGCGGGAATCGAAGTGGACATCATGAAAGACGGCACACTCGATTTGGACGATGAGGTGCTGGCGCAGCTCGACGTGGTGGTGGCGTCGGTGCACTCGTATATGAATTTGGAACGCGAGGCGATGACCGAGCGGCTGCTGGCGGCAATCGAAAATCCGTACACGCAAATCATCGCGCACCCCACGGGGCGGCTGCTGCTGCGTCGAGATGCGTTCGCGTACGACATGGAGAAAATTCTGGACGCGGCGAAAAAACACGGCGTGGCCATGGAGTGCAATGCGTATCCCGACCGGCTGGACTTGAATGACACGTACCTGCGCATGGCGAAAAATCGCGGAGTGAAGGTGGTCATTTCGACGGATTCGCACACGACGGCGAATCTAAAATTCATGGAGTACGGCGTGCGCATGGCGAGGCGGGGGTGGCTGGAAAAGAAGGACGTGGTGAATACGTTGCCAGCGGCGAACATATTGGACGCGTTGAGGGCGAAGCCGCGGAAAAAGTTAAAGAGCTAAGGAGAGAAACACAAAAAACGAACGCAGATGAACGCAGATAGTCACAGATGGGGGCAAGAAGATCTGGGGATGGGCAGCGCGGGGAATATTAGGTAGACTGGAGATTGTGCGCCCGTAACTCAGCTGGATAGAGTATCTGCCTTCGAAGCAGAGGGTCGGGGGTTCGAATCCCTCCGGGCGCGCCACTATCGTTCCATTTCCTTCGCATGTTTGTTCCCCAGGAGTAGAATGTTGATAATCATCAATCCCAGGGGCCATTATGGAAAAGCTCGCCTTGAACGTGCTAGCTGAAACGCCGCCGCCCCGTCGTCGTCCCCCAGGGACCATCATGAAGAAGTTCATCTTATTTTTCTTCGCTGCCGTCTTTGCAATCTTTATTTTCGCCGGAGACGTAAGTTCGGAACTGATCTCCCACGATGTCATCGAGATCATTTTTGCGTGTTATTGCATTAGTTTGGTGGTCGCAGCCATTTCCTTTCTCGTCGTTTGTTGGAGGCGCGGGCAACTAGCAGGTCTCTTGGGCAGTGCGGCCGCGGCAGGACTTGTACTTTTTTCACTTTGGGTTGCTTATTCATCGGGCAAGCGCGGGTCGCCACTCTGGGAAGACTCTCGACTAAACCTCCTTAGGTATTTCTTGTGGATTGCGGGTCCAATCGCCGCTGGCGTTCTCGCACACTGGAAGAAAAGAGGATGGGCGATCGGGTGGATATTCCTCTCTTTAATGGTCGGTTGCCTACCGCTGCTGATGCTCCTGTGGATTCCCGACAGATATTGGGACGAGGGACCAGATTTTTCGAAAGCTTTTGTCGAGTTCTTTGATCCCCAACCTGCTCATCTCTTCCCCACCTGGACGTGGCGACAACTCGGCATTTATGCGGCCATAGGAATAGGATTTCTCGCATTACTTATTTGGTTTGTAATTAGCACTCGACCAGTCCCCTTAAAGTGAAAGCATGCGCTTGTGGCTGAGACCGGCACGACGGTCTTCTGGCCGCCAGTTGCGGGCTGTGCTTGAATGGCCAATGTTTCGCTTTTCATCGTGCATTGCTCGCGCATGCGCAATTGCACCAATTCTGGGCGCACAAGCAAAGCGCTTCGTCTTCTCCCCCGTAGAAAAGCAATAAGGAGGGGAGTTCTGAAATCGACCCCTAAGGCGCGCCGCTTTTTGAATATTGTTGAGCGGATCCCTCTCGCACGCCCCGCATCCGCAGGGCTCGGGACAAGCGGGCGCGCCACTCTTCAAATTGGAATTCAGTGCACGCGAAGCCCAGGGAAAAAGGCAGTGGCCTAGGTGCAAGGCCACCGCAGATGAACGCAGATAGGAGCGCGGGGGTAAACCCCGCGCCAGAAAAAGCACCGAGCGTCAGGTTACATCCTGGAGTTCGCCGAGAGGCTGACGGAGATCGGGGTTTGCGGGAGTTTCGGCGGGCTCGTCCCAAGTCAATTCCCAGAAGTTTTTGCGATCGACGAATTCGAGGCCGACGACAAAGGTGCCGGACCGTGCTCGCCAGCTCCACGCCAATCGCGCATTCACCGAGCGGCCCGAATCGAGATGCTCCACGACAAGCACATCGTCGGGCTTCATGGTGTGCTGACATTCCAACATTCCACCAAAACGACTGACCGAACGGGTGAGCGTATCTTCCTGCCACGGGCGGCCCGGCGTATTACAAAAAACACGCACGGGAATGGCGAGGGCTTTGCGCGGGCTGCGACGCATGTGGCTGCCGATATCGGAAGCGTAAAACAAAATGTCCAGCAGCCGCGCCCGTTCGATATTATTCAGGTTACTCGCGGTTTCGGAGAGTTTGGCCGCTTGCTGCGTGCACTCGGCGATGAACTTGCGCATCTCTTCCGAGGTCTGATCCGAAAAGGGGCGGTTGCTCAAAAGGTCCGCACAAAAATCCAACCGCTCGTAGGAAGTCGAGACGAAATGTCCACGGCAATAGAACTGGCCACCAAACAAAGCCGCGGCCGGCTTCAGACACCCCGAAATGCTGCATTCCACTCGTTCGCCCATGGGTGGCCGGGAACAGCACCCGCTCCGTAAGCAGAAAATAGCAACTCCAGACTCGAATGGGAAGCACTCGTGCTTGCTCTCTCGGCGTGATCATTAATACCCTGTTGCGCAGTGAACTTCCGCGGGGTGCCGTGCGTACTTACATCAGAAGGTGGATTTACCTCGCGTGAGCAAGTGCAACAACTTTGCTCGCTCCCGGTATAAGGAGGAGGTGCGGCGTGCGGATGAGACGGTGGGCCGGAGTCGCGATGTTGATGTGCGCCACGTTTGCGGTGGCGGGGACGGCGCGGGCGGATGACTGGAGCCAGAAGTACGCGGTCACGGGGAAGCCGGATCTTCGTGTGGAGAGCAACGACGCGCACATTGACGTCGACACGTGGGACCGCAAGGAGATCGAGGCGCGCGTAACCACGCGAGGCTGGGCGATCGGACCGAACGGCGTGCGCATCACCGACTCGAACAGCGGGAACCGCGTGTCCATTCAGGTGCGCGTGCCGCGCATGGATTGGCATTGGGGGACGAACAACCGGTCGGTGACGATCACGCTGATGGTGCCGCGGGAGGCCGACTTGACGGCGGAGACGGGAGACGGTCACGTGAGCGTGAAGTCCCTGGCGGGAAAGATCGATGTACATACCGGCGACGGGCACATCAGCGTTTCGTCGGTGCGCGGCGTGATGCGTCTGCGCACGGGGGACGGTCACGTGGACGGAGACAACCTCGACGGAAAACTGGAAGTGCAGACCGGCGATGGCCGCGTGCGCGTGAGCGGCCGCTTCGACTCGCTTGAACTGCGCACAAACGATGGCAGCATCGACGCGGATGCCAGGCAGGGGTCGAAAATCGAAAGCGAATGGTATCTGACCACGGGTGACGGGGCCGTGCGGCTGCGGATTCCGGGGAACCTGAGCGCGGATCTCGACGCGCACACCGGGGATGGGCATATCCGCGTCGATTTTCCGATTACCATGCCCGCGGGGACGGTAAGCCGGTCGTCAGTGAGCGGCAAGCTGAACGGCGGCGGCCCTCCGCTGCGCGTGCGGACTGGCGACGGGTCCATCACGATAGATAGGTCGTGACGAAGCGGAAGGCGCGGGGATAAACCCCGCGCTACGATGCAGACCGGCGACGGATCTATCACGATAGATAGATCGTGACAAACGGAGGCCCCGAGTCCCCTCGGCCTGCTCGGGACAAGCTGGGCCCTCGGGGCTCTGCGAGAGCAGAAATTCGCGTTAGAGGGAGCGCGGGAGTTGACCCTGCGCTACGGTGTCGCCTGCGGGAGACACCTGTCTGCGGCGGGCAACAATTGGACTTTTTGCGGAATTCCCTTCCCTGTTGATTTCACACGACATGCGGGTGCGGGCGAAATGGCACGGGCATTGCATTTCTCCGGGCGTAAGGAGAAAGGCGATGCTGACCTACTTGATGATCGGCGCACTGGCCCTGCTGGTGGCCCTGAGCATGGCGGGGGATTTTTCGGTGTACGGCGACAAGAGATTTCGGTAGCGCAGGCCGCAGCGCATAGCGGCGGCGTTGCGTGCGACGCCCGATTCATGCTGCCAATCGACGAACCTCCGGCCAGACCATCCCACCTTGACGCACCAAAATTCCATGATTTGTCCGAGCCCGCTGCGCATTCGAATTGCAAATTGAGTGAGCTTCGCGCATCATACTGAGTTTTGTTTACGCGAATTGCCTACGCAGAGAGTGGGCGTGCGAAGGAGGGCGAAACTGACCTCCCTCGCTCCACATCTAAGACAGGGTGAACGAAATGCGCAAGCCGGCGAGCATTGCAGCGGCAAAAGGCAAACTGGGCGTGCTCACGCCGGGAATGGGGGCCGTGAGCACGACGTTCATGGCCGGCGTGGAGCTGGTGCGGCGCGGGGCGGCGCAGCCCGTCGGGTCGCTCACACAGATGGCTACGATCCGGCTGGGCAAGCGCACCGGCGCGCGGAGTCCGTTGATCAAAGAGCTTGTACCGCTGGCGAAACTCGATGACCTCGTGTTCGGCGGCTGGGACGTGTTCCCGGACAATGCGTACGAGGCGGCGTCGAAGGCGGGCGTGCTCGAACCGCACCACCTGGCGCGGGCGAAAAACTTGCTGAGCAAAATCCGGCCGATGAAAGCGGCGTTTGACCCGTTCTACGTGAAAAAACTGCACGGCACGCACGTGAAAAAAGCGCGAAACAAATTCGCGCTGGCCGAACAAATCCGCGAGGACATTCATTCGTTTCAGAAAAAAAGCGGCGTATCGCGGACGGTGATGGTGTGGTGCGGCTCCACGGAAATTTACATGAAGCAGCACGCGGTGCACGCGAGCCTGGCAAAATTCGAGCGCGCCATGAAGGAAAATCACACGGCGATTGCGCCGTCGATGTTGTATGCGTACGCGGCGCTGCAAGCGGGAGTGCCGTTCGCCAACGGCGCGCCGAATCTGACGGTGGACATCCCCGCGCTGCAAGAGTTGGCGCACGAAAAAAACGTGCCGCTGTGCGGGAAGGACTTCAAGACCGGTCAGACGCTGATGAAGACGGTGCTGGCCCCGGCGTTCAAGGCGCGCATGCTGGGGTTGAATGGATGGTTCTCCACAAATATTTTGGGCAACCGCGACGGCGAAGTGCTGGAAGACCCGGAGTCGTTCAAGACCAAGGAAGAATCGAAGCTCGGCGTGCTGGAATATATTTTGCAGCCGCACCTCTACCCGCAGCTCTACGGGAAAATCCATCACAAGGTGCGCATCAACTACTACCCGCCGCGCGGCGACAACAAAGAAGGCTGGGACAACATCGACATTTTCGGGTGGCTGGGCTACCCGATGCAGATCAAGCTGGATTTTTTGTGCCGCGACTCGATCCTGGCGGCGCCCATCGTGCTCGACCTGGTGCTGTTCCTCGACCTGGCGAAGCGCGCGGGAATGCGCGGCATCCAGGAATGGCTGAGTTTTTATTTCAAGTCGCCGATGTGCGCGCCACAACTTTATCCGGAGCACGACCTGTTCATCCAATTGATGAAATTGAAAAATACGCTGCGGTGGATGATGGGCGAGGATTTGATTACCCACCTGGGAACGGAATACTACGATTGAAGCAAGAAGAATCCACAGATTACACGGATTACTGAAGGCAAAAACCAAACAAGAGGCGCGGGGGTAAACCCCGCGCTACATGCGCGGGCACGATTAGGTGCCGGACAGGCTAGAAAGCCTGTCCCACGAATGCCGCCCTGAAGGGCGGCGCTACACGAAGTTGCGGTGAGATCCTTCGTCCCGATCGAGGGCATCGGGACTCAAGATGACAAGCCACTGCAAAGCGAAAATCAGAGAACCAAATTGTCTTGGAAATGTCTCTTGGGCGGTTCTTGACGCTGCGAGCGGCATGCGCTATTGTCGCAGTTTCAATTTTGCGGCGTCGCGATTCTAAGATTCATTTTGATATTTGAGGGAGGATTGATGAACCCGAAAGAAGTGCTCGAATACGCGGGGAAAAACAACGCGAAGATCCTGGACCTGCGCTTTACCGACCTGCCCGGCCTGTGGCACCACGTGAGCTTTCCGATCCAGCAACTGGAAGAGAAGTCCTTCGAGGACGGCTACGGAATTGACGGCAGCTCGATCCGCGGCTGGGCGTCGATTCACGAGTCGGACATGCTGCTGGTGCCGGACCCCAAGACCGCGTTCATGGACCCGTTCCGCGACACGCCGACGCTGTGCATGATCGGCGACGTGATTGATCCCATCACGAAACAGGCCTACCCGCGCGACCCGCGGCACATCGCGCGCAAGGCGGAGGCGTTCCTCGGATTCAGCGGGGTGGCGGACCAGGCGTTCTTCGGCGCGGAAGCGGAATTTTTTATTTTTGACAACATCCGCTTCGACCAAGCGACGCAGCACGGGTTCTATTTTATTGACGCGGAAGAAGGGCGCTGGAACTCCGGGCGCGAAGAGCACAACCTGGGCTATCGTCCGCGGTACAAAGAAGGCTACTTCCCGGTCCCGCCGACGGATCACTACATGGACCTGCGCACGGACATGGCCACGCAGATGCTGGCGTGCGGGCTGCACGTGGAGTGTCATCACCACGAAGTGGCCACGGCAGGGCAATCGGAGATCGACATCAAGTTCGACACGATGCTGAAGTCCGCGGACAACATGATGATGTTCAAATACATTGTCCGCAACGTGGCCAATCAATATGGGAAGACGGTGACGTTCATGCCCAAGCCGCTGTTTGGCGACAACGGCTCCGGCATGCACACGCACCAATCGCTGTGGATGAAGGGCAAGCCGCTGTTCGCCGGAGACGCGTACGCGGGGTTGAGCCAACTGGCGCTGTGGTACATCGGCGGGCTGCTGAAGCACGCACCGGCGATTGTGGCGTTCGCGGCGCCAACGACGAACTCCTACAAGCGGCTGGTGCCAGGCTACGAAGCGCCGGTCAACCTTGCGTACTCGCGGCGGAACCGCTCGGCGGCGGTCCGCATTCCGATGTACTCGGCGAGCCCGAAGGCGAAGCGGCTGGAATTCCGTCCGCCGGACCCGTCGTGCAATCCGTACCTGGCGTTCGCGGCGCTGCTGATGGCGGGGCTCGACGGCATCGAAAACAAAATCAATCCGGGCGAGCCGCTGGACAAGGACATTTACGACCTCGCGCCGGAGGAATTGAAGAAGGTGCCGTCGCTGCCGGGCTCGCTGGAGGAATCGCTGCGCGCTCTGGAAGCGGACCACAAATTCCTGCTGAAGGGCGACGTGTTCAGCGAGGAAACGATCCAGCTCTGGATCGATTACAAAATGAAGAATGAAGTGGACGCAGTGCGCATGCGTCCGCACCCATACGAATTCCAGCTCTACTATGACATCTAGCCGGGACGGACGCGTTTGGCGCCCATGAACCCGACCGTGCTGCGGAAGCAGGTGTGGCGAGTCATCGCCGTCCTTGCACTGCTGTATGTGAGCGGGTGCGTCCTGGCCGGAATTTACCTCGCCGAACAAACCCTGCATTACCCGAGACAACTTGTCGATGCGTCCATGTGGCAAGCCGCGCGCGACGCTGCGCAGACCTATTCCGCCACGCTGAGCGAAGTCAGCATCACCGCGCAGGACGGCACGCCGTTGCGCGCGTGGTTTTTCCAATCCGAAAAGCCGAACGGCAACGCTGTGCTGCTGCTGCACGGCTACACGAATAACCGCGCGGCGATGCTGACGCACGCGCAGATTTTTCTAGCCGCAGGGTACAGCGTGCTGATTCCGGACTCGCGCGGGCATGGGAGCAGCGGAGGCGATACGGCCACGTTCGGGCTGCTGGAGGCCGAGGACATCCACCGTTGGGTGACGTCGCTCATCGAAACGGCGCATCCGCGCTGCGTGTACGCGCTGGCATCGTCCATGGGCTCGGCGCAACTGGTGATGTCGCTGGCGGTGGAGATGCGATTTTGCGCGGTGATTGCGGAGTCCACGTACGCAACGTTTCGCGAGGTGTCCTTCAGCCGGCTGGGAGTATTTTTCCATATGCGTCCCTGGCTGGGGCGAACCGTCCTGCGCCTGAGCGTCGAAACGGCGCTGCTGTATTCCCGCATGCGCTACGGAGTGGACCTGACGCGCGCGAATCCGATTGAAGCCATCGGGTCCACGCGCGTGCCGACTTTGCTGATTCACGGCAGCGACGACCGATTGGTCCCGCCACGCAACTCCGAACTTCTGCACGCCGCCAACCCGGCGGCGACCATGGTGTGGATCGTGCCCGGGGTGTGGCACGGCGCGACCATCCTACTTAAGCGCGCGGAATTCGATCGCCGCGTGCTGGAATGGTTCGCGACGCACAGCACGCCGCCGTAGCCGCAATTCATTGCTCTCTTTACATCATCTTTTTTTATGAATCCGCGCACGCGTGCTCCTCGCAACGCGTGGTAGCATTTTGCCGGTGCGCAGGTAGCTGCGCGACTGAACGATAATCAAAATGCCGCCCTGAAGGGCGGCCCCGCAAATTCATGGACGCCGCCTTCAGCAGCATCGCATTTGCCGAGCCCGCGCGGGCCGAGACCAACCTCGGACTGATCGAGCAGCGCCTGCCCGGAAACCTGTGGACCACGCTGCCCGCGCTGCTGGCGCAGGTGCCGGACCCGGACGGGGCGCTGAATTTTCTGGAGCGGTACGTGCGCGGCGCGCCGGAAAGCGTGAGCGACTACGTGGCGCGCCACCCGGCCGCGCTGCATTACCTGCTGGTGATCTTCAGCTACAGCAGGTTTCTTTCCGAGACGCTGGTGCAATCGCCGACGCTGATCCTGTGGCTGTACGGGAGCGGTCCGCGGGACAAGCTGGAGCGCGTGAAAACGCTCGAGGACCTGCATGAAGAGTTCGCCCAGTTTGAAGCGGTGACGCTGGAGCAGCCGCCGTCGGTGATCCTGGCGCGGTTCAAAAGGCGCGAATACCTGCGCATCACGCTGCGCGACGTGCTGGGCATCGCCACGCTCGCGGAAACCACGATGGAGCTCTCGCACCTGGCGGACGTGCTGCTGCAACGCGCGCTGCGGGCTTGCGAGCAAAAACTGGAAAATTCCTACGGATCGCCGCAACACGTGGATCCTGCCGGAAACCGTCACGCGGCGCGCATGGCCATCCTGGCGCTGGGCAAGCTGGGCGCGGAGGAGTTGAACTACAACTCGGACATCGACCTGATGTTTCTGTACAGCCACGACGGAGAAACTTCCGGCGGGAACGCGGGCGCGATCAGCAACGCGGAATTCTTCGTGCGGCTGACGCAGGCGGTGCTGAAGCAAGTGACCCAGCCGACGCCGGAAGGCGCGGTGTTCCGCGTGGACCTGCGGCTGCGTCCGCAGGGCGGCGAAGGCGACGTGGCCGTCAGCCTGGCGGCGGCACTCGACTACTACCGGCAACGCGGGCGGCAGTGGGAATTCCAGATGCTCATCAAGGGGCGCTGCTGCGCAGGCGAGACGGAACTCTGCCGGCAATTCTTGCGCGCGATGCAGCCGCAGGTGTTTCCCAGCGGGACGCACGAGCTGACCAGCGACGCGTTCGCGGCGGTGGAGGCCGTGCTGAACGCGCGTCAGGAAATCACGCGCGAGCTGCGGCGCAAGGGCGGGAGAGCGGCGGACCATGCGGCGGAATGGAACGTCAAACTTTCGCCGGGCGGAATCCGTGACATTGAGTTTGTCGCGCAGTGCCTGCAACGCGTCAACGGGGGGACGGATGGGTGGCTGGCGGCGCCGGCGGCGGCGTCCACGCTGGTGGGGCTGCAACGCCTGCACGACAAGCGGTACCTGACCGGGCGGGATTTTTTCCGTCTGGCGACGGCGTACCAGTTTCTGCGCAAGGTCGAACACCGCTTGCAGCTTCGCGATGGGCTGCAACGGCACACGCTGCCCGAAGCGCCGGACGCGCTGGAACGTCTGGCTCGGCGTTGCGGCATGGAGGCGACGGCGGCGCGCAGCGCGCGGGAACAACTTCTTTCCCGAATCGCACAGCACTTCCACGAAGTAAAGGAAATTTACGAGCGCATCCTGCAACCGAAGACGCGAGGCGATGCGGAGGAGACTCCCGCGGCGCGCGAGCCGGAAGCGGGAGAGAGCGCGTTGCTGGCGCGGCTGCGTCAGGATTTTCCGAAAGCGGGCGAGGCCGTGGCGGGAGTCGCGGCCGGCGGAGACGCGTACGCGCGGCGCGGCCTGAACCGTTTCTTGAGCTCTGCAATGCTGGACGCCGCATGCATGGAACAGCTCGAGTCACATCCGGAATGGATTTCCCGAGCGGCGAAACTTTTCTCGCGCAGCGATTTTGTGGTGGATATGCTGGCGCGGAATCCGGAGCATGCCGGCGTCCTGGCGGATGCGGGGTTGGGCGAAACCCGCGGCCTGGTCAGCACCGGCGAAGAAAACGAAGGCCGTCTGCGGGAGAGTTACCGGCGGCATGTGCTCGCCATCGTGGTGCGCGCGGTGCTGGGGGCGTCGCAGCCGTTCGAGACGTTTGCGGCGCTTTCCCGGCTGGCGGACGAAGTGCTGCAGGCCGCGTTGCAGCTCGCTGCGCGAGAAATATTCGGCGGCGAAACGGACTGGAGCGCAGCACCCTTCGCGGTGCTTGCGCTGGGACGGCTGGGCACGAGCGAAATGGACATCGGTTCGGATGCGGATTTGATTTTCGTTGTGGACGAAAAACTCTCCGCCGAAGAGCGCGAGCCGTGGCGGAGGCTGGCGGAGCGTTTTGTCCAACTGGTGAGCAGCCACACACGCGAAGGTCTGCTCTTCCCCGTGGATACGCGCCTGCGTCCGCGGGGCGGCGAAGGAGAAATGCTGCAATCGGTCGCGTACTTGCGCGAATATTTCCGCGGCGAGGCGCTGGGATGGGAAGCGATTACGTATCTGAAGGCGCGGGCCGTGGCGGGAAATGTTTCGCTGGCGGCGACGGCGATTCGGCAGACGCAGGAAGTAATCGCAGAGCGATTCCGCGAGCCTCAAGAACTTGCGCTGCAATTGACGCGCACGCGAAAGCTCCTTGAGGAACCCAAAACAAAAGATGCCACGCGGCCCAAGGGAGAATTCAAGAAAGTGGCGGGCGGATACTACGACATCGAGTACATGACGGGATTTCTGTTTTTGACGCGGGGGATTGCGCCGGCGGCGGGACACGTGCTGCGTCAGATTGCGGCGCTGGAGTCTGCGGGTGCACTCGACACGGCGAATGCGCGCACGCTACGCGAGGCAGCACTGCTCTACCGCAGCATTGACCACGCGATCCGCATGGTGACGGGCCGGTCAGCAAACCAATTGCCGGAGCCGGCGCTGGCCGGACGCGTCGCACAATTGCTGAAGGCGTGGCAGGTGACGGTGGCGGGAGAGTTGGAAGAGGCCATCGGGAACGCGCGAAAGCAGGTGCGCGAGTTGTACAAGCGCGTGCTGGTGACCAGCGCGACGACAGATTCGTGAGGCGGTGCTTCCCAGCGCGATCCAAGGGAAGAACTGTGGTTTCCATCCAACGAGGAGATGCACATGTACGACATGAAGAATATCGAAAAGCTGAAAATTCTCGAGGCGAATGCGACGAAGGGGATGAAGGCCTTCTGGGCGTTCGACAAGGCGGCGCTGGCGGCGGGCGCGATCCCGGCGAAGTACAAGGAGTTGATGGCGCTGGCGGTCGCGTTCACGACGCAGTGTCCGTACTGCATTGAAATCCACGCGAACAAGGCGCGCGAAATTGGCGCATCGGACCAGGAAATTTCCGAGGCTGTCCTGGTTGCGGCGGCGCTCCGCGCAGGCGCGGCCATCACGCACGGCACGCACGCGATGAGATAAGCAGGGGGCAGGGGTCAGCAGTCAAGGGAGAGCAGAACGGATGAGGGCGCGAAGAGAAGCAGGCGCGCTTGTGGCGGTGAAACTGGTGCACACGGCAATCTGGGCGTTTTTTGCGGCGTGTGTGCTGGCGCTGCCCGTATTCGCGCTGGCGAAACGCTTTGACGGCGCGCTGGCGGCAACCGTGCTCATCTTCATGGAGTGCGGGGTGCTGGCCGCGAATCGCGGACGGTGTCCGCTGACCGACGTGGCGTCGCGCTATACCGACGACCGCGCGGACAATTTCGACATCTACCTGCCGCGCTGGCTGGCGCGATACAACAAAGAGATTTTTGGAACCTTGTTTCTTGCAGGAGAAGTGTTTGTGGTTTGGAGATGGATTGGCTAAGAGCGGAATGTTGCTGCGGCCTCGCCCTGAGTCCCGAGGCTTCGGGACGGGTGGGCCTCCGCAACGGCCTGCGGCAGCAAGGTACACGCGCCCTGCACCTGACGGTGCAGGGCGCGGAGTCCTTTCGATGCGATCCTTTCAACCAGCTTGACAATACCATTTCATATAAGTAGCTTTGCGCGACGATTGAGTGGCGGTCAGATCGCGCGGTTCCCTCAGAAGAAAATGACACAGTTAGGCTGGGCCACGCGCCGATTTTGAGTGGAGGGAAAGACTGATGGAGAACGAAAACAAGAAAGAGTGGAAGATCTCTGAGGTCGACCAACTGTTTGACAACGCCCACTTCCAAGCGCGCCTGGAAAAGAGCATCCGTTCCGCCGTGTTCACGAGACCGATGCAGATCGCAGGTCTAATTCTCGCCGCTGTCGGCATCAGTAGCGTAGGTGCCGGTGTGGGAGCGTTCGTTCACTTCGCCAATCGCATCGAAGCAATGAACGCTCAGGCTGATGCGCTTCCTCAGAAGTTTAAAGACACCGCAGAGAAAGCCGCAAGCGCCGCGGCCGACGCGGAAACTTCAGCCCAGAAAGCACAAAATCGAGCGACTGAGACATCGCAGGTAACGAATAGCCTAGTCTCTGTCACGCAGGCAGCAGCCAGCACGATCAGCACCACCCAGGCCACAATTGAAGCGTCGCGAAGAAACATGGCCAAGAGCATGGGCGATCTTCAAACAGAGGTCACGAAGCTGGCCGATGCTGCGGACAAAGCAAAAGCGACTCAGAAAAGCATTGAACAGTTTCAGGGCGGTCTCACGACCAAGCAAGAAACCATTGACGCCCAGCAGCAAAAGTTGGTCGCCACATTCAGCGCCATCGATAAGGCGAGGACACAGGTCGAAAATCTCAGGCAGAATACGAACGATCTTGCCTCTTTCAAAACCTTCGAATTTGTGACGCTGCGTTCACGTTCCAGGGTCAACCTGAGCATAAAGAACGTCGAGCCGAATGGGAAAGGAGAACTGGAACCCGTCAAATATGAGCTTGCCTTTACGACCCATGGTCTCGCCCGGCCTCTTAACTTAGAGGTTGAAATGCACCGGCAGGGCGAGGCCGGGCAACACATGCGCTATGAAGGAATCGAGGTGTCAAAGAGGGAAGCCAACCGTCAGTTTTATTGTATTTGTGGCACACCGTTCATGTTTCAGCTAGACAATTACATCCAGGCGCTTTTCGTCCAGGACTTTGCGACGCTCAAGGTGGTTGGCCGGTCAGCTGATTGCCGGCCGCCCACGGCGCCCGCAGTACAGTGTTCAGAGCCGGACCACGTACTAAGCAGCGGGGCCCGACAACCGGGAATGTAGAACAAGTAGCGGGCTCCGCGTCAGCCTGCGGCAGCAAGGTACACGCGCCCAGCACCTGAAGGTGCAGGGCGCGGAGTCCTTCCGACAATTCCATGTACTTGAACTCCCATTTGTGTGACTCCCCTACCTTCTCAAACCTTGACGCTTTGCAGAGTGATATCATCTGGTCGCGTCGCTCCGTAAGAGAAAATAACAAATGCTAAGCCGCTTGTTTGGCGAAGGAGGCGAAAGTGAAAAGGCTACTGCTGCTAATTTTCTCACTTGTTGGTTTTATGCCTACGTCAGTTTGGGCTCAGCAAGGCAAATCGCAATCTAAAGATTGCCAACCCACGGTTTTGGCAACCCAGGCTTTTGAGATTGAGGCCAAGATCGAGGAAGCCGCAGAGAGTACCGCGCCATTAGCTGATAAGTTCGCACTCCTGTCAAAAGAGAACGCCCTGGAGGAACAAATGGTTTCCTGTTTGGAGCAGCTCCGCAAGGCGCCCGTGCCCAATCAAGATGACGCAGCTCTTATTTTCGGTGAGTTGAGAAATCTTTCGTTCATCAGCAACGCATTGTTGAAAAGCGGCTTTCTCGGCAATGAGTCGGGCGGATTTATTCCCTACACTCAACAGGACCCAACGCAGATTGAAACAGAAGTTCCTTCGTGCAAGGGGATCGTGGAACTCGTGCCGAAAATACGGACCTTTTCGCTCGCGCACAAGGACACCTCCACGCTGAAAGTCAGCGATGTACTTCCCTTTTATCCTAATGCTGACACCATGGCATGCGCATTCGACGCCCGCAAAAAAGGCTACAAGGATGTGGCATTTGAGGTGCTCTTTGCTCACTTGAACATTGAGACGCTTCTGGGAATTGCCCGCTCAAATAATAACAGGGCTCTCGTAAAGGTCTTGGAAACGCTGCCGCCGAACTCCCCAATCACAATATCGATTCCCCAGCGGACCTCTCTACACTGCACTGCAACAACAATGAGTCTTGGATCTGGAAAAACTACTGACATGAATTGCTACTAAAGGAGCAAACCAAAAGGCGGGTGGGGCTGATTTCCCCGTTTGTAGCGCCAAGGGGTCTTGAACCCGAACGCTCAATCCCTCAAATTTGGACGCTGGACGCGCTAAATTAGGAGGTCACAATGATCCAGGAACGACCTGATGGAAAGATAGAATTTCAGTTCAAGAACGGCAAAACAGATATTCTCGATTCAAAAGACTTTTCTGGAACGATACTTTATCTCGTGAAGAAGATTGTGGAGCTCGACTATCGTGTAGCCACGTTAGAAGGCAAATAACGGCACTACCTGACACTGCTACTAGTGTTCTTTTCTGAGGAGAAGGCGTACACTTTGCAGTTACGCGCCGCGCACGTCCGGCCGGCCCAAGCTGGCCACGCCTGAGTTGTAAGAGGAGTTCCACACCGTACGCAATGAGGAGCCTCAAACCACGCCATCGAGGAGTCTCAAACCGTACCGATTGAGGAGTCTAAAACCACATCCTAAAGGGGAGTTCCACATCATGAAGTCATCGTACAGCGGCGTACAAGTGCCATCGAACGGCAGTGCGATTCAATACGAGCACGGAAAATTTCACGTGCCGGACAATCCGATTATCCCGTTCATCGAGGGAGATGGAACGGGGCGCGACATCTGGAAGGCGTCGCAGCGCGTGTTTGACGCGGCGGTGGAGACGGCGTACGGCACAAAACGGCGCATTGCCTGGCTGGAAGTGTTTGCGGGCGAAAAGGCGTACCAGAAATTCAAGGAGTGGCTGCCGCAGGATACCGTGGACGCCATCCGCGACTTCCGCATCGGCATCAAGGGCCCGCTGACCACTCCGGTGGGTGGCGGCATCCGGTCGCTGAACGTCGCGCTGCGGCAGTTGCTGGACCTCTACGCCTGCGTGCGCCCAGTGAAGTACATCGCGGGAATCCCCTCGCCGGTAAAACATCCCGAGCGCATGAACATCATGATCTACCGCGAAAATACGGAAGACGTGTACATGGGCATCGAGTGGAAAGAGGGCACGCCGGAAGTGAAACGCCTGCTCGAATTCCTGAACCACGACATGTTGAAGGGTACGAAGAAACAGATCCGCTGGGATTCCGGCGTGGGCATCAAGCCGATTTCCGCAACGGGCACGAAGCGCCTGGTGCGGAAAGCCATCGAGTACGCGCTGGCGTTCAAGCGCAAGAGCGTGACGCTGGTCCATAAGGGAAACATCCAGAAATTTACCGAAGGCGCGTTCCGCGATTGGGGTTACGAGCTGGCCAAGGATGAGTTCCGAGCGAAAATCGTCACCGAGCGCGAAAGCTGGATTTTGGACAACAAGGACAAGAACCCCAACTTGACGATCGAGCAGAACGCGGCGATGGTCGAGCCGGGACTCGAAAACGGGACCGAAGCGTTCCGCAAAGAAGTTTGCGACGAAGTGAAACACGCGCTGGACACCATCTACGCGACGCACGGCGGCGGGAAGTGGAAGCAGATGCTTTTGATCAATGACCGCATCGCCGACTCCATTTTCCAGCAAGTGGTGACGCGCGCGGACGAGTACGAAGTGCTGGCGACGCCGAACTTGAACGGCGACTACCTGTCGGATGCGTGCGCGGCGCAGGTGGGCGGGCTGGGCGTGGCGCCCGGCGCGAATATCGGTGACGGCTTTGGCTGCTTCGAGGCGACGCACGGCACAGCGCCGAAGTACGCGGACAAGGACGTCATCAACCCCGCCGCAGTGATGATGGCCGGGGTGATGATGTTCGACTTCCTCGGCTGGCCGGAAGCGGCGCGGCTGATTGAAGACGGCATTGCGCTGACCATTCAGCAGAAACGCGTCACGTACGACCTGGAGCGGTTGATGGAGGGCGCAACGAAGCTGAAGACGTCGGAATTCGCGTCGGCCATCATCGAGAACATGCAGGGGCGGCTGGCGGCAAAATAAGGAAGGGGCCAGAGGTCGGGGTCAGAAAAACATTTCTTTAGGAGTACGACTATGCGCAAAAAAGTGACGGTAGTGGGCGGCGGATTTGTGGGGTCAACGACGGCGCAGAGAATTCTGGACCGCGAGCTGGCCGACGTGGTGCTCACGGACATTCTGGAAGGCGTGCCGGCGGGCAAGGCGCTGGACATGCTCGAGTCCGGGCCGATCCAACGGACGGACGCGCGCGCGATGGGCGTCAGCACGAACACGGGCGACTACCGCGAGACGGCCAACAGCGACATCGTCGTGATCACGGCGGGGTTTCCGCGCAAGCCGGGAATGAGCCGCGACGATTTGCTGAAGTCGAACTACGACGTGGTGAAGGCCGTCGTGGAACAGATCGCGAAATTTTCGCCGAACGCGATTTTGATTCTGGTGACGAACCCGCTGGACGCGATGGCGCAGGCGGCGTACAAGATCAGCGGCTTTTCTAAGAACCGCGTGATCGGAATGGCCGGGGTGCTGGATTCGTCGCGGATGAGCACGTTTGTGGCGGCGGAGCTGGGCGTGAGCGTTGAAAACGTGCAGTCATTCGTTCTCGGCGGACACGGTGACGACATGGTGCCGCTGCCGCGGTATTCGACGGTGGCGGGCATTCCGCTGCCGGACCTGCTGTCGGAAGAAAAAATCGAAGCCATTGTGACGCGCACGCGGAAGGGCGGGGCGGAAATCGTCAACCTGCTGAAGACCGGGTCGGCGTACTACGCGCCGTCGGCGGCAGTGGTGGAGATGGTCGAGGCCATCCTCAAGGATAAGAAAAAGATTTTGCCGTGCGCGGTGTACCTGGAAGGCGAATACGGGATCAACGGATTGTTCGTAGGCGTGCCAGTGAAGCTCGGGGCACGCGGCGTGGAACAGATTATCGAGGTTAAGCTCTCCCCAGAAGAAAATGCGGCGCTGCAGAAGTCGGCGGCGTCCGTGCGGGAATTGGTGAGCGTGCTCGGGCTGTAGACAAATGCCTCACGCCAGCACCGATCCCGCTTCGCGGAATCGGCGCGGGACGTGAGCTACCAAGCTACGGGGTTTTCTTGGCCGCAGGCGGCGCGGGCGGAAGAAGCGTCGCGGACCTGATCGTGTCGAGCTTCGGAAACTCCTTCTCTAGATACGCGCTGCCGCGAGACTGAACGAGATCCTGGCGCGGGCCGCTGCCGCTCGGCGCGCCGTCGCCGTATCCATCGTACAACCGATCCACCACGCTCATTGCCTTGCTCACTTCGCCGAACGGAGAAAAGCCCATGGAGTCGAGGCGGGAATTGTCGCCGTAGCTGATAAAAACCTGCGTGGTGCGGGTATTGGCCCCGCCCATGGCAAACGTCACATACCCGCGGGTGTTGCTCTTCTTGACCGGGTCGTCCTTAATCGCCGCCACTTGCCACACCGCGTTGACCTGCGGCGACGCGTTAATTCCAAACTGGGCCATGAATCCGCCAATGACGCGGAAAAAGCTCGCGCCATTGTAGTAGCCATGCTTCACCAGGTTGTAGAAGCGGTCGGCCCCGTTGGGGGACCAGGCGCGCGTCACCTTTACGACAAAATCGCCTTTGGTGGTTTCGAACTTGACCTCGTACACCTCGGGCGCTTTTTCGGTGAGGCTGCCCGGCCTCAGCAGGGCTTCGTCGAATGTAGCTTTGGCCTGGGCGGCGACAGGGGTCGCTGCCAAGCCGGACAAGAGACAGATGAAGAGAACAACTGCAATGGACCTGAACACGTTCATTGTTTTCCTCCGAATATGACTGGCTAAAGTTGAGATCCCTCGCTTCGCTCGGGATGACAACAAGACCTAACTGGGCGCTGTGCGATGCTCATTTCCCGGCGCCGGATTGCATGGTGCGGCTGACGCGCTCAACTTCGGCGAGGACGCGAAGCGTGTTGCCGCCGAGAATCTTCTCAATATCTTTTTCCGAATAGCGTTTGCGAAGCAAGGCCTCGGTAATTTGGGGGATTTTCGTGACGTCTTCCATGCCGAAGGGCATGGTGGCGCCGTCGAAATCGGAACCAAGGCCGACGTGGTCCACGCCGGCGATTTTTACGGCGTGGTCAATGTGCTCAATGATTTTGTCCCAGCTTACTTTGGGCACTTTGCCGGAGGTCATCATTTCGTGGGCGCGGCGCTCGCCTTCCATCACCTGGCAGGCTTCGTTTTCACCACAAAGTTTTTCGACTTCCTGGTCCACGACGGTCACTTCCTTGCCCATAGCGCGCGTGGCGTCGAGGGCTTCCTGGCTGAGAAACGTGTAGTGATAGTTGATGTGGATGACGCCGCCGTTTTTGGCGAGTGCGCGCATCATGTCGTCAGTCATGTTGCGCGGATGATTGCAGATGGCGCGGCTGGAAGAGTGCGACGCGATGACCGGCGCTTTGGTAATGGCGAGGGCGTCGGCGAAAGTTTTGTCGGAGACGTGAGAGATGTCCACGATGACGCCGAGGCGGTTCAGCTCGCGGACGACCTCCTTGCCGAAATCGGTGAGGCCGTTGTGCGCGGGCTTGTCCGTGGAGGAGTCCGCCCAATTGTTGTTGAGGAAATGCGTGAGCGTGAGATAGCGGACGCCGAGCGCCGCGTAGAGGCGGAGCAGGCCGAGATCGTCGTCCATCATGTGGCCGCCCTCCACACCCATCAGCGCGGCGATCTTGCCTTGCGCATGGGCGGCGCGGACTTCGGCGGCGGTGGTGGCGAGGGCGAGATCGGCGGGATGCAGGCGCACCTGCTCGCGTACGGCGTCAATTTGAGCGAGGGCGCGCTTCACGGCGAGCGGGCCGGTGACCTTGCTCGGAACCCAGATGGAAAAGAAAATCGCGCCCAAGTTGCCTTCGCGCATCCGCGGGATGTCTATGTGGCCGCGCGGGTCGTGATGGGCGAGATCGAATTTGTCCCAGACCATGCGTTGCGGCGTGTCATCGTGAGTGTCCACGACGAGGGCGCGCTTGTGGAGGGCGCGGGCGCGGTCGGAGATGCTGTCGGCGTGGAGGCCGGCGAGCGACGTCGCGAGGAGCAGCACGGCGGCCACGTAAAGCAGATGCGAGATCTTTGGCTTTGTCACCCATCACCTCAAGAATTGCAGTTCCATTTTTGAGCGCAGGGCTATTTCCCGCCCAGTAGATGCAAACCCAAGCTAACACGTTCGACTTGCTCCATAACGCGGAGGAGGTTGCCGCCGAGAATTTTTTCGATGTCCTTCTCCGGGTATCCCTTCTTCAAAAGGGCTTCCGTGATTTTGGGGAGCTTGGAAACGTCCTCCATGCCCTCGGGCATGGTAGCGCCGTCGAAATCGGAGCCGAGTCCGACGTGGTCAATGCCAGCGATTTTTACGGCGTGGTCAATGTGCTCGATGATTTTGTCCATGGTCACTTTAGGCATGGCCGCAAGGAATTCCCTGTTCAAGCGGTCGATTTCCTGCTGCCGCTTGGTCTCGTCGTTGGCATATTGTTTACGGGCGTCCGCGAATTTGGCTTGGAACTCGTCGCGGCGCGCCTTCGCTGCGTCGGCGTATTCCTGGCTCAGAAAACCGGTGTTGTAATTAATCTGCACGACGCCGCCGTTTTTGGCGAGCGCGCGGAGCATGTCGTCGGTCATGTTGCGCGGAACGTCGCAGAGCGCGCGGCACGAGGAATGAGATGCGATAACCGGAGATTTGGTGACTTCGAGCGCGTCATAAAACGTCTTGTCGGAAACGTGAGAAATATCCACCATCACGCCGAGGCGGTTCAGCTCGCGGATGACCTCCTTGCCGAAATCGGTGAGGCCGTTGTTTTTCGGCGTGCCCGTGGAGGAGTCCGCCCAGTTCGTGCTGACGCCGTGGGTCAGGGTGAGGTAGCGGACGCCGAGCGCGGCGTACATGCGCAGCAGGCGCAGATCGTCATCAATCATGTGGCCGCCCTCCATGCCCATGAGCGCGGCGATCTTGTGCTGCTTTTTGGCGCGGCGGATCCCGGCGGCGGTGGTGGCGAGCACCAGGTCGTTGGGATTTGCGTGCACGGCCTCAAGCACGGAATCAATCAGGCGGAGGGAGCGCTTCACCGCTTCGGGGCCGGTGATGGTGCCGGCCATGTAAATGGAAAAGAAGATGGCGTCGAGGCCGCCTTCCCTCATGCGCGGGATGTCCGTGTGTCCCTTGGCATCGCGCTTGGCGATGTCGAATTCTTTCTCGAAGAGCATGCGCTGGGTGACGTCAATATGCGTGTCAACAATGATGGCGCGCTTGTGGAGCCTCATCGCGCGGGCGGAGATTTCCTGGGCGTTGGATGGAACCGATAGGAAGCCAACAAGAAGAAGTGCAATCAACACAACGACCAGAGCAGCGCGCATCCATTCACCCCTTCTCGAAACAATCCGGCCGCGCATTCCGGCCTGTAACAATCCAAGCAAGAAAAGTCACGCGCACAAACAATCAAGCGTCGCCAGAAGAACCGGCGCGCTCGGACGGCGAGAACAGCGCCGCCTTGAAGAAATCGCGGTTCATGCGCGCGATGAACTCGATGGGAATTTCCTTGGGGCAGGCGGCTTCGCATTCACCGTGATTGGTGCATGCGCCGAAGCCTTCCTCCTCCATGCGCGCGACCATGGAAAGCGCGCGGCGATCGCGCTCCGGCTGGCCCTGCGGCAGATAGCCAAGATGCGCGATCTTCGCGGCGACAAAAAGCATCGCGGAACCGTTGGGGCACGCGGCGACGCACGCGCCACAGCCGATGCAGGCGGCGGCGTCCATGGAGCGTTCGGCGGCGGGCTTGGGGATGAGGATGGCGTTGCCGTCCACCGCGGTGCCGGTGGGCGCACTGACAAAACCTCCAACGGCAATGATGCGGTCGAAGGCGCCGCGGTCCACGATGAGATCTTTTATGACGGGAAACGCATTGGCGCGCCAGGGCTCGAGAGTGAGCGCGTCGCCATCCTGAAAGCTGCGCATGTGAAGCTGGCAGGTGGTGGTGGCTTTGCGCGGGCCGTGCGGATTGCCGTTGACGACGACGCCGCACTGGCCGCAAATGCCTTCGCGGCAATCATGGTCGAAGGCGATGGGCTCTTCGCCCTTGAGGATGAGCGATTCGTTGAGGACGTCGAGCATTTCGAGAAAAGACATGTCCGGGCTGATGTCGCGGGCTTCGTAGGTGACGAAGCGGCCCTCGGCAGCGCGGTTCTTCTGCCGCCAGACGTGTAGAGTGAGGTTCATCGTTTTGTGCTCGGTCGTTGCGGCCATGACGTTATGTTTCGGTTCGACATGATTGCAGGGGCGCAGCAAGCAGCGCCCCTACTTATAACTGCGCGTCTGTAAATGGACATTTTCAAAAGCCAGGGGCTCGACGTGGCGAGCAGGCTTCTTGCCGTAACCGGTAAATTCCCAGGCGGCGACGTGGCAAAATGTTTCATCGTCGCGGAGGGCTTCGCCGTCCTCGGTCTGAAACTCTTCGCGGAAATGGCCGCCGCAGGACTCGCGGCGCTCGAGCGCGTCCAGGCACATCAGCTCGCCCAATTCGAGGAAATCGGCCACGCGGCCGGCCTTTTCGAGGGACTGATTCAATTCCTCGCCCTCGCCGAGCACACGAAGGTTCTTCCAGAATTCCTCGCGCAGTGTGGGAATTTTTTGTAGCGCGGCCTGGAGACCATTCTCATTGCGGGCCATTCCGCAAAGCTCCCACATGATTTTTCCGAGCTCGCGGTGGAAGGAGTCCACCGTGCGGCGGCCCTGGATGCCGAGAAATTTCTGGATGCGCGCGACCACGGAGGCTTCGCCGGCCTGGAAGGCGGCGTGCGTGGCGGCGACTTTTTCAAATTTGCCAGAGGCGAAATAATTTCCAATGGTGTAGGGGAGGATGAAGTAGCCGTCGGCAAGGCCCTGCATGAGGGCGCTGGCACCGAGGCGGTTGGCGCCGTGGTCGGAAAAATTTGCTTCGCCGAGCACGAAGAGGCCGGGGATGGTGGACATCAAGTGGTAGTCCACCCAGAGCCCGCCCATCGTGTAGTGCGCGGCGGGATAGATGCGCATGGGAATCTGGTAGGGATTTTCCCCGGTGATGCGCTCGTACATGTCAAAGAGATTGCCGTAGCGCTCGCGGATTTTGTCCTCGCCGAGGCGCTGGGTGGCGCCGGCGAAATCGAGATAGACGCCGAGACCCGTGGAGCCGACGCCATGGCCGTCGTCGCAAACTTCCTTGGCGGCACGGGAGGCGATGTCGCGGGGCGCGAGGTTGCCGTAGCTGGGATATTTTCTTTCGAGATAGTAGTCGCGGTCGTCTTCGGGGATCTGCGCGGGGGAGCGCGTATCCCCTTTCTTTTTGGGGACCCAGATGCGGCCATCGTTGCGCAGCGATTCGGACATCAGCGTGAGCTTGCTCTGATGCTCGCCGGTGACGGGAATGCACGTCGGGTGAATCTGCGTGTAGCAGGGGTTGGCGAAGGCGGCGCCCTTCTTGTAAGCGCGCCAGATGGCGGTGGTGTTGCAGCCCTTGGCGTTGGTGGAAAGATAAAAGACGGAAGCGTAGCCGCCGGTGGCCAGGACGACGGCATCGGCGATGTGCGATGCGATCTTGCCGGTGACCATATCGCGCGTGACGATGCCGCGCGCGCGGCCGTCCACCACAATGAGCTCGAGCATTTCGTGGCGCGTGAACATCTGCACGGCACCGAGGCCGATCTGCCGCTCGAGCGCCTGATATGCGCCGAGCAGGAGTTGCTGGCCGGTCTGGCCGCGGGCGTAGAAGGTGCGCGAAACCTGCGCGCCACCGAAGGAGCGGTTGGCAAGCATTCCGCCGTATTCGCGCGCGAAAGGCACGCCCTGCGCCACGCACTGGTCAATGATGTTCACGGAGACTTCAGCGAGGCGGAAGACGTTGCTCTCGCGGGCGCGGAAGTCGCCGCCCTTGACCGTGTCATAGAAGAGGCGGAAGACGCTGTCGCCGTCGTTTTGATAGTTTTTCGCGGCGTTGATGCCGCCCTGCGCAGCAATGGAGTGCGCGCGGCGGGGCGTGTCCTGATAGCAATAACACTTCACCGGGTAGCCCAGCTCGGCGAGGGTGGCTGCGGCGGACGCGCCGGCGAGTCCCGAGCCAACCACAATCACCGAGTACTTGCGCTTGTTGGCCGGGTTGACCAGCTTCATGTCGAACTTGTGGCGGGTCCATTGCTGCTCGATGGGGCCCGCGGGGACGTTGGATTTGAGTTCCATGGTCAGGCTTCCCTACTGCACTTTCAAGATTCCCGCCAGCACGGCGATGGGGATGATCACAAACCCGCCGACAACGACGATGGTGAATAACGTGGCGAAGCGCCGCGCGAAGGAGTCATATCGCGGCTGGCTGATGCCGAGCGATTGAAAAAGGCTCCACACACCGTGGAAGACGTGCAAGGCTAGGCACGCCATGGCCACGATGTAAAAGATGGCGACGGGCATCACGCTCAAGCCGGCAACCAGATTGTGATAGACGTCGCCTTCGCGGAAACTCGGGTGGACGGTGCCGGTGGTGAGATGCAAGAGATGGTAGATGATGAAGGCGGCGAGAATGGGGCCGGTCCAGCGCATGGTGCGTGAGGCGAGGCTGGCTTCTTTGTAAGACGTGACGCGATAGCCTTTCGGGCGCGCGCCCCAGCTTTTTATGCTGAGTGCGAGATAGGCCCAAATGTGCAGCCCGACGGACAGCAAAAGCCCAAAGCGCACGCCCCACAGTAGCGCGGGGATTCTGCGCAGAGCGGCGCCGTAGGCGTTGATGGCCGCCGCACCCTTGAAAACGGTGAGGTTGCCAGCCATGTGCCCGACGATAAACCCAGATAGGACTATCCCCGTCACAGCCATGACTAGCTTCTGGCCAATGGAAGAGCCGAGAATGCGCGCCAGGCGGGAGTCCGCCGGCGCGGCGCTCACGACGGCGGCGGCTGGGGCGGCGGAACTCACAACTCCACGCCCTTTCGGGCTGCGAAGCGCATCGAATGGTCAGGGGAAAGCTGTTGAAAGACAGCAGCCGGCAGAATGCGGACCGAGATCAGATGAACGTTTTGCACAAATCAAAAGTGGCGGCGCCTGCCGGAGGGCCGGCAAGCGGTTCAGTATATGGTTTTGAGCGAACGTTTTCAAGCAGCCGGGCAGCAGCAAATTCGACGTTGGCATCAGAGAGATTCGGATATAAGATGCAGTCGCTGTTGAGCCCCCGGAGGACGCTGGATGAGCACAGATAAGCTGGTGGCGGATGTCACCAAAGTCGTGGACGAGCTGGTGAAGACCGGCGCGGTCACTATTCCGGTGCTGGGCAAACTGGGACAGCAAATTGCCGCATCGTTCGGAGTGAAAGGCGATGAGGTGGCTGTCCTCGCACTGATCTTCAATGATCGGTTCTTGAAATTCGTGGTGCCTGAAAAGTTGCAAAACATCGGAACGATCCCGGTGACGAGCACGACAGCTCTGGCGGCGCGCACGGCGCGCGATAAGCGGCCGGAAGTAATCAATAACTTTGCTATCGCCAAGCACTCCACGGTGTTCGAGGCGGTGCCGCTGACGGATCAGCGCGGCGATCCCATTCAGAAAATCATGAGCGCGCCGGTGCTGGCCGATAACAAAGTAATTGGCGTGATTCAGGTGTCACGCAAGGGCAAGACGCAGGCCGCCGCGGGCGCGGACTTCACGCCGAAGGAATTGGGCGACCTGGTGTCCGTCAGCGTGCAAATTGGCCGCTGCCTGAAAATCTGCCCGGTCTCCTGAACTGTGAATCAATTCTCCCGAAGATTTTTTCTGGCGTGTGGCGCGCTGTTGCTGTTGGCCGCAGCGACGCCGGTGCGACCGAACGACACCGCCGACCGGGTCCACATCACGCTGCTGGGCACGACCGACCTCCACGGCAACATCTTCCCCGTTGATTACTACACGCACCAGCCGGCCAACCGCGGCCTGGCGAAAATTGCCACGCTTGTGCGGCAAGTCCGCAGCAAAGAGAAAAACGTGCTGCTGCTGGATTCCGGAGACACCATCCAGGGGACGCCGCTGGCGTATTATTTCGCGCGTAAGGACAAGTCGAAAATCAACCCGACGATCGCGGCCATGAATGCGCTGGGGTACGACGCGATGGCCGTGGGCAACCACGAATTCAATTTCGGGCTGGACGTGCTTTGGAAGGCGAAGCGAGAAGCGAAGTTTCCGTGGCTGGCGGCCAATCTAAAACAGACGTACAAATCCGGCACGCAGCATTTTGTGCCGTACATCATCAAGAAAGTGGACGGAGTGCGTGTGGGCATCGTGGGATTCGTCACGCCGGGCGTGCCACGTTGGGAAATTCCGGCGAACTACCACGGCTATGAATTCGAGAACATCGTGGCGGCAGCGAAGCGCGTGATCCCGGAAGTGCGGAAGCAGGCGGACCTGGTAGTGGTCATCGCGCATTCGGGACTGGAGCGCGATCCGCAGACGGGTCAGAGCTACTCCGATCAGATGGAAAATGAAAATGCGGTCGGCGCGCTGGCTGAGCAGCAACCGGGAATTGACGTCATCTTGTACGGGCATTCGCACCGCGAGGTTGCGGAAAAAGTAATCAACAGCGTGCTGCTGGTGCAGGCGAGGAATTGGGGACAGTCGCTGGCGCGGGTGGACGTGGACCTGGAACGCGCGGGCATTGGCTGGAAGGTGGCATCGAAAAGTTCGAAGTTGATACCGGTGACGGATGCCGTGGCGGCGGACGCGGAGATCCTCAAGCTCGCGCAGCCGTACCACGACGCCACGGAAAAATACTTGGACACGCCGATCGCCACGTCAAGCAAGTCACTGGACGCTTCGACCGCGCGGTATGAGGACCATCCCTTCGTGGACTTGATCCACAGAGTGCAAATGGAGTACGGGAAAGCCGATGTGTCGCTGGCGACGATGTTTTATTCGCGGCTGCAAATTCCGGCTGGCCAGGTGACCCTGCGGCAGATTGCCGGACTCTACATTTACGAGAACACGCTGTACACGGTGGAAATGAACGGCAAGCAGCTTCGCGAAGTGTTGGAACACGCGGCGGACTTTTTTCCGGGCTGGCCGTTCAAGGAAGGCGAACGGATTCGCCTGCCGGGGTTCAATGCCGATTGCGCGGAGGGCGTGGAGTACTCGATGGACCTGACGCAGCCGGTGGGACAGCGCATCCGCGAGCTGCAATACAAGGGGAAGCCTCTGGCGGACGATACGAAACTGCGCGTGGCGATCAATAACTACCGCTACGCGGGCGGCGGACGCTACTCCGCGCTGCAAGGCTTGCCGGTGGTGTACCGCTCGCCGGTGGAAACGCGCGAGCTGATTATCGAGTACGTGAGCCGCACGAAAACGATTCTTACCGAGGCGAATGGAAACTGGAAAATCGTGCCGCGGGAGGCGTTCGAGGCGCTGGTGCGGGAGGCGCGACAGCGGGAGCTGGGAAATTCCGGCGGGCCGTGAGGAGAACCCGCGGCAACGCGTCGGAGGACCAGCAAAAGAAAGTCATAAAGGTGTTGACACTTCATTCCGTTCTTGTTAATTTTCAGCACGCAAAAATCTTCATGAGCCTTCCGACACAACTCACACCCTCCGCCGCTGCTGCGGCTGCGCCGGCAAAATAGATGGCCTTCGTCGCAAAGAAAATTTTCATCACCAAAGGCGTCGGCAAACACCGCGAGCGCCTCTCCAGCTTCGAGCTGGCGCTGCGCAACGCGGGCATCGCGGCGTGCAATATCGTGCGCGTGTCGTCCATCTTTCCGCCAAGCTGCAAGCTGATTTCGCGCAGCGAGGGGCTGAAGCACATCAAGCCGGGACAAGTGGCGTTCTGCGTGATCAGCGAAAATTCCACGCGCGAGCCGCACCGCCTGATCGCCGCGGGCATCGGCCTGGCGCTGCCGTCGGACAAATCCATGTTCGGCTACCTCTCCGAGCATCATTCCTTCGGCGAAACGGAAGAAGTGGCCGGCGAGTACGCGGAAGAGCTGGCGGCGGAAATGCTGGCGACGACGCTGAACGTGGAGTTTGATCCGGATTTGTCGTGGGACGAGAAAAAAGAAGTGTACCGGATTTCCAACCGCATCGTGCGCACGATGAACATTACGCAGTCCGCGATCGGCGACAAGCGCGGGCTGTGGACTACCGTCCTCGCCGCGGCGTTCCTGCTCGGCGTGGACGACTGACCCGCCGCAGGCGTCTCTGACTCACTGAAAACATCGAAATGGAGTCTTGTTAGCGGGCTTTACTTGGCTTCTGCCCAAGCGTAAACAATCGGCGTGTCCTTGAATTTTCTGGTTAGCTTACCGGTGGTCAGATCCAGCAGGTGGATGCTCATTGTGAATTTTGGCTCGTTCCAAAGCTCGTTCAACAAGATCTTTGTCGAATCGGGAGACCACACCGGCACTCCCATGAACATTTTCCCGCGCGGAAGTGTCACGAGGGTCTTAAAGCTGGTACCGTCCGGACGGATCATCGAAACTTGATCCGTTTCTGGGGGTATATACCATTGCGTGTTCCCCTTTCTCTCCGTGCCAGTAACCCAACCTTTCGAATTGTTGAAATAGGCGATCCACTCGCCGGAAGGCGACCAAGCAGGGGCTGCCCCATCGGCGATCTTGGTGAGCTTTTCGGTTTCGATGTCCAGAATATGTATCGTTGGCTTCTCAAACAGCGGCGACTCATTCATTTCGTAGACGATCCGCCGGCCATCCGGCGACCAGCTAAGCATCCTCCCGTTGTAGCGCCCGATTACCGGGCTAACGCTCTCTGTTCTTGTTTTTAGATTAATAAAGTGTATACGAACAGGCGTGCCAGGCTTGTCGTCATAAGTGGCAAACGCAAGTTGGGAGCCGTCAGGAGAAATGATGATAGCGCCACCATTCGCAATATCCCTGTACACTGTCCATTTCTTTTCTGTCATCGAATAGGTCTGGACAACGACAGTTCGGGGGAACTGAGTCTTCACGCGTCCGGAGGCAATGACCGTGCCGTCCTGCGACATACTGGGATAGACACATTGCTCGTCTTGGCTCTCTTGCAGAGTCCATGTCTCCGTGAGGGTCGTCAACATCAAAGTACTCGGGGCATAACCCACCAACAGCAGAGCCCCGGGCAATCGCGGAAGGTTGTCTTTTCTTGTCTGCGCGACAAACTCGGGCGAAAGGAGGGCGCATGCAACGAAAAGTAGCAAAGCACAAGTTTTTCTTCTCATGAGAGCCATTTAAGAACCGAAATTCAGAGGCGCGGCGAACGCTTTACACGTGCAGGCGTTTCTTCAGGCGCTTTCCCTTGTGGTAGCCGATGCGCTCGAGGACCGCGCCGACGATGAGCGGCAGAGCGACGGTGGCGTCGTCGAGCACTTCCGCGAAGCGCCCGCCTTCCGAAATCGGCACGAACTTACCCCAGGAAACAGCTTCCGTGTACGTGCTGCCGGAAAGGCCGCCCCAGTTGACGGGCTCGGGGCAGATGCGCAGGCCGTAGTTGTAGCGCTTGAGGGGAAGCTTTTCGTAGCCGCGGCGGCTGAGCAGCTCCGCGTAGACGCCGAACTGCTGCGACCAATTGCGCGGCACGCCGCCTCCGACCGTGAAGATCCCCATTTTTCGCGTGGCCAACATCGTTTGCGCAAATTTTTCAAAATCCTCGAATGGATCGTAGCGCAATAGCGGCAGGCCCTTTCGCTGCCGGTAAATTTTGTGGAGGGCGAAGTCAATGCCCAGCTCGGAGTCAGTGAACGCAGGAACGAAGACGGGCACATGGTGCTCGAAGGCGGATTTCAGAATGCCGCGGCCCTTCGAGGTGCGATGGAGAAGCTCGCCGATGCGCTGGTGCAGCTTCCAACTGCACACGACGTCGTCGGCGTCCCAATCGACGAGGATGGAGTCCACCACTTCTTCGACGTGGTCGAGATTGACTTCGGGCTCGAGCGAGTCGTAAACGCGGTTGTAGCCGGCGCGGAAGAGCGCGCGGTCGCTCATTTTTTCGTCATAACGGAAGTGCGAGCGGCCGGTAGCCTCGACGAGCCCGTGGGCCATCAGCGCGCCGGTGGAAACGATGGCGCTGACGATGCCGGATTCGACGAGGTCACAGAAGATGAGGCCCATCTTGCCGACGGTCAGCGCGCCGGAAAGAGTGAGGACAACGAAACAATCCCTGTCGCGGGCCATGGCTTCGAGGACGTCCGCGGCGTCGCCGACCTGGCGGGCGGTGAAAGCCGTCTGGCCCATGGCGCGGACGAGTTCGTCAATCGTGCGACACTTGGAAAGATCGAGCGGAAAAATCGGCCGGAGATGATCTTTTACCGGGTCGTGCAGGATGCGACCCGTGACAGTCTTTTTGGGCATGAGTCCTCGTTGCTCGCTTCCCCGCCGCGCGGGACGGGAATTTTTTGTTTGCGTCGCGCGTCTATTGATAATACAAAAGTGCGTTGAACGGAAAGGATATTCTGACGGAAAGGAACCGGGACGCATTGACGCCCGAAAGGTTGACCCCTTGAATCGAAGCTACACAGCCGTCTTACCCGACAATTTCGGCGGTTTGCCGGAAGAGAATTCCAACTACGAAAGCGCGCGCGCGGTGATTTTTCCCGTGCCGCTGGAGCGCACGACCACGTACATGACGGGCACGCGCAACGGCCCCGCCGCGATCATCGCCGCCAGCCGCAACATGGAAGTGTACGACGAGGAACTGGGCTGCGAGATTTACAAGAAATGCGGCATCGCCACGCTGCGGCCGATTGACACGCAGGAAGGTACACTCGAAAAAGTGTTGGCGGAGCTGCACACGGCGGAGCTGGGCCTGTTGAACGACGGAAAATTCCCCGTCGCGCTGGGCGGAGAACATTCGCTGACCGCGCCTCTGGTGGCCGCCGCGGCAAAAAAGTTTCCGGGCCTGACGGTGTTGCAGATCGACGCGCATGCGGACTTGCGCGAATCCTACCAGGGCAATGCGGCGAGCCACGCCTCTGTGATGCGGCGGGTGGTGGAAATTTGTCCGGCGGTGCAGGTGGGCATCCGCTCGATATCCGTGGAGGAAGCGGAGGCCATCCCCAAGCTGCGCACAAAAGTGTACTGGGGCAAGGATATCGTGCGCGCGCCACTCGACGCATGGATTCCGCGCGTGGTGGCGGACCTGAGCGAGCACGTCTACCTGACGGTGGATTTGGATGGGTTTGATCCGGCGTACGTGCCGGCCACGGGCACGCCGGAGCCCGGCGGGCTGGACTGGCACCAGGTGACGTCGCTGATCCGCGAGGTCGCGGCCAAAAAGAAAATTGTGGCGATGGACGTCGTGGAGTTACTGCCGCAGCCGGGCGACCACGCGTCGGATTTCTTGGCGGCCAAATTGATTTACAAGACGCTAGGCTACATCTTCGCGAAATAAAATTGGGGGAAGCGAGCGATGCGGAATTCATTGACATTGATTGGATGGATTTTGATTGGCTTGATTGCCGGATGGCTGACGGGAAAAGTCACGCGCGGGCGAGGCTTCGGCTGCCTGGCAGATATTGTTCTTGGATTAGTCGGGGCGCTGCTCGGCGGATGGATTTTCACGAAGATGGGAATTCTTGGCGGCGGATTCTTGTATAGCCTCGCGGCGGCGACGGTCGGCGCCGTGGTGCTGGTGTCCGTGGCGCGGCTGTTTGGCAGCGGGGGCAATTAGCGCCACACGTCCAATGAGCTCACCCAAGCCATACTGGAAGACTTTCCCCCGGAAGTCGTTCGCTATTTTCCTGCTGGGAGTCTTTTTCATCTTCAGCACGATTGGGATTGCCAGCGACACCATGCAAATGGGACGCCAGCCCACGCTGCTGTTCGTGCTGAGCGTCCTGGTGTCCGGCGTGTTCCCGATGTTTTACGCTGCTGCGGGCTTCGCGCTGCGCAAACAGTTCTGGAAGGCGTTTGTGCCGCTCTTTGCGCTGCATTTTGTGATCATGAACGTGCTGGCCAACATGCTGCCCACGCTGCCACAGCCGACGCAGATGGACGCTGCCGACATCGTTCGTATGCACGAACGTCTGCACTTCAACGGGCTGGCCACCATACTAGCCGTGGCGATAGGCTACGTTTGCTTCCTGTACGTCACAGTGACCGAAGGCCGTCGGTATTTCCGCGTTCATGCGGAAATGGAGCTGGCTACAGAGATCCACCGCGTTCTGGTTCCCGACATCGATAGCACGGTCGGTGATTTCGAGTTTTGTGGATTCTCGGTGCCGAGCGGAGAAGTGGGCGGTGACTTGATCGACCTGGCCGGAGCGGAAGGCCATTGGGTCGCCTATGTGGCGGATGTGTCGGGGCATGGGGTAGCGCCGGGCGTGGTCATGGGCATGGTGAAGAGCGCGGCGCGCATGCTGCTGAGTTCCGGCGACGACCCCGCGCACCTTCTTGCGCGGCTGAATGAAGTCCTGTATCCACTAAAAAAGCCGGATATGTTCGTCACCTTTTGTTTTCTTGCTAAGTGTGGGGACGGATTGCGCGTCGGGCTTGCGGGCCACCCGGCCATTTTGCGGCTTTCCGCCAGGACCAACGAAGTGACGCAACTGGAATGTCCCAACATGCCGCTGGCCATTGTTCCTTCCGCGGATTTTGTAAGTTCTGAGATTCGCGCAGAGCGTGGAGACCTATTCGCACTCTATACGGACGGATTGCTCGAGACCGCGAATGCCGCGGGGGAAGAATTTGGGCTCACGCGGCTCCAGGAAGAATTGCGGAAACATGGCAAGGAACCCCTTTCCGCAATTTGCCGCTCTCTTCAGGAAAGCGTTGCCCGGCACGGAGCGCAGTTCGACGACCAGTCCGTCTTGTTGATTCGGCAACTATAGAATGCTTTTCACGAATGGTTTGAGAAGGAAGCGAAATCGACGGGGCTGAAGCCCGCCCCTACAAAACCTCTAACGAGGACAGGCTAAACCCTGTCCTATGAAAGCCCACCTGAAGATGCGCAGGGATAAGCCCCGCGCTTCACGCCAAGAAAAAGGCGCGGGGATAAACCCCGCGCTACGCGGCAAGTGAGCTCCAAGGAAACCCGCGTGTGATACGATGAATGGCCGCGTTGAAGAAGCAGAAGAAAAGGAAGAGGGCAAAATTTGAAGCAGCAATCGTTGTGGGCGGTGGCGCTCGGAGGACTAGGCGAATTCGGGATGAACATGCTCGTGCTCCGCTACGGAGACGACATGATCGTGATTGACGCGGGCATGATGTTTCCCGAGGCCGAGCTGCTGGGTGTGGACGTAGTCATCCCCGACATCACTTTTTTGAAGCAGAACCGCAATTCCCTGCGCGCGATCATTCTGACGCACGGCCACGAAGACCACATCGGCGCGCTGCCGTACCTGCTGCGCGACATTAACGTGCCGATTTACGGCTCGGAGTACACGCTGGCGCTGGTGAAGCGCCGGCTGGAGGAGCACGGGCTGCTGGGCGACGCCACGCTGCGGGAAGTGAAAACGGGCGTCAAGATTGAAATCGGCGCGTTCGAAATCGAGTACATCTACGTGACACACAGCACGATTGACTGCGCGGCGCTGGCCATCCGCACGCCTGTCGGCGTCGTGATCCACACGGGCGACTTTAAGATTGACGCCACGCCGACGGACCTGCGCCCGTTCGACCTGCACACGCTGGCGAACTACGGGAAGGAAGGCGTGCTGGCGCTGTTCAGCGACAGCACCAACGTGGAGCGCGCGGGATACACGCCGTCGGAGCGCGCGGTGCTGCCGAGGCTCGAGGAACTGTTTCGCGCGGCGCCGCGGAAAGTGATTGTGTCGTGCTTCGCATCGTCCATTCACCGCATCCAGCAGGTGATCGAAGTGGCCGCGATGCTGGGGCGCAAGATCGGATTTGTCGGGCGCAGCATGGTGAACAACGTCGAGTTGAGCCACGCGCTCGGGCGGTTGAATATCCCCGACGGCATAGTGGTGCGGCCGCAGGACCTGAAGTCGTTTGATCCGAAAAAGCTCGTCGTGCTGATGAGCGGCAGCCAGGCGGAGCCGATGTCCGCGTTATCGCGCGTGGCCGTGGACAACCACCGCCAGTTGTCCGTGGACGAAAACGATACGGTGATTCTCTCCTCGCGCATCATCCCCGGAAATGAAAAGCCCATCTTCCGCATGATTGACCACATGTTCCGGCGGCGGGCGCTGATTTATTACGAGGACGGCGGGCGCGCGCCGATCCACGTGTCCGGGCACGCCAGCCAGGAAGAGCTGAAACTGGTGCTGAACCTGGTACGTCCGAAATATTTCATTCCAGTGCACGGCGAGTACCGCATGTTGTTTCGTCACGCGGCGCTGGCGCGGCAGGTGGGTACGGTCTCCGGCGAAATTTTCGTGATTGAAGATGGGCAGCCAATCGAGTTCACCGAAAACAGCGCAACGAAGCGCGATAAAGTGAAGGCCGGGCGCGTGCTAGTGGATTCGGGGTCACTGGAAGAGATCGAGGAAGTGGTGATCCGCGACCGGCAGCACCTCTCCGAGGACGGCGTGGTGGTGCCCATCATCGCGATAGACAAGCACACTGGGACGGTGGAAGGCTCGCCGGAAGTGGTCAGCCGCGGATTTCTCTCCGCGGAAGACGGGCAGGAAGTGATGGCCGGGGCGCGCGACGTCGTGTTGCGCACCATCGAACAATCCAACCCGGAAGAAAAAATGGATTGGAGCGTCATCAAGGAAAAAATCCGCGTGGACTTGAAACGATATTTGAACAAGCAGACCGCGAAACGTCCGCTGATTCTTCCCGTGATCCTCGAGATTTAAGTGCTCGGCGGGAACTGCGCTCCTGCACTCCATATGACCGTGGACGCCGCACTCCGACCGCACAACTCGGAAGACCTTGAAGCGCTCTACCAGCTCGACCAGCGGTGCTATCCGCCGGGGATTGCGTATTCGCGGCGGGAAATGAAGTGGTATCTGCATCTGCCGGGCGCGGATTGCCTGGTGTCGGAAAGCGACGGCGGCATCGCGGGATTTGTCATCACCGAGCGCGAGAACGATTTGGGACACGTCATCACGTTGGACGTGGCGGAAGCGCAGCGGCGGCGCGGAATCGGCACAGCGCTGATTGCGGCGGCGGAGGCGCGGATGTTCGAGGCCGGCGTGCGGCAGGTGTCGCTGGAAACAGCAACGAACAATTTGGCGGCGATTGCCTTCTGGAAAAAGCATGGCTATCGTACGGTGGGCGTGTTGAAGTCGTATTACCCGGAAAATCTGGACGCCTACGACATGTGCAAGAGCTTGTCCGCGAAAGCGCGGCCCGGGGCTTCGAAATAAATTTGCGGAGGAGTGGTGAACGATTACCTGCTGTCCCTGCTGCTGGGAATTATCGAAGGGCTGACGGAATTTCTTCCTGTGAGCTCGACGGCGCACTTGCGCATCGCGGAAGCGTTGCTGGGCGTAAACCTTGCGAGCGGGTACTGGAAGATGTACACAGTGGTGATTCAGTTGGGCGCGATTCTGAGCTTGCCGGTCTATTTCGCGGGGCGCATCCGGAAATTTATGAGCACGTTTCCGCATGGCGAAGGCGGCGAGCGCACTTGGCTGACGCATCCGCTGAGCCTCACCATGATGGCGTTTGTCATCACGGCGATTCCGGCGTTCCTGCTTTCAAAAATTATCGGCAAGCAACTTGAGAGCCTGTACGTGATGGGAAGCTCGCTGCTCATCGGCGGAATCGTGATGTGGATGGTGGACGCGCGAAATTCCGGAGCGGAGCAGGCTGGGCCGGGCGATGCTTCCGGCCGAATTCGCACGTGGCACATGGAGGAGATGAGCGTGGGCCAAGCGGCGTGGATTGGCGTGTGCCAGATTTTGTCGGCGGTGTTTCCCGGGACGTCGCGCTCGATGGCGACGATTGCAGGGGGACAAATCGCGGGAATGTCGCGCGCCGCCGCGCTGGAGTTTTCATTTTTCCTTTCCATGCCAACTATGGTGGCCGCCGCGGGCTACCAGCTTCTGAAATTCATGCTAGTTAAGGATGAGAGCGGGATCGGCGTCGGTCACATTGATGCGCATGGATGGATCGTGCTGGGAATCGGCTTCGTGGTGTCGTTCGTCGTGGCTTACGGCTCCGTGGCGTGGTTCATGGCCTGGGTGCGGCGGCGCGGATTCGCTCCGTTCGCCATATACAGGATCGCAGTTGGAGCTGCTGTGCTGGCGTGGGCGGCGGGAATGATTTGATGTTTTGTGGCGCTTGCGGTGCGGCCTGCCCGGTACCCTGCAAACACTTCTGAGCAAGATATTTGTTGTACGACGGATTCTGGTTGGTATAGTGATTTTGTTCGTCGCAGTCCTCCGGCAGGGCCTCCGCGCGACAGCGCCCGCGCGACCCGATCAACGCTGGAGCCTTCCCCCCATTCGACAGGAGATTTTGTGCGCATTCTTACGCCAACTGAAAATCACCGCTTGAATGAATTAGTGGGCTTCTTGGGTGTGACCCTCGCGATCCTGATGGCGCTCAGCCTGCTCTCGTACAATCCGCACGACGCCGCGCTCAATGTGTCCGCGCCGCTGCCGGCAGAAGGAGTGCAGCCGGCGAGGAACTGGATCGGGCCCGTCGGAGCGCACGGCGCGGATTTTTTGTTTCAAGTGCTGGGCTACGCGGCGTTCCTGCTGCCGCTGAGCGTATTTGTGGCAGGCATGCGCTGGCTTCGCAGCCGGGCGGTGACGTCTCCGATTGTGAAACTGTGCGGCATGGCCCTGCTGATCGCTTCCCTCTCGGCGCTGCTGGCATTGCTGGGGCTTCCGGAAGTGCGCGGCACGGCGCCGGCGGGCGGGCTCCTCGGCGTGTTGCTGTCGCGTGCGCTGCTGGCGGGATTCAACCCGGTGGGCGCGCATGTGCTGGCAGCGTGCTTTTTTCTGACGGCGCTATTTTTGACGACGCGTTTTTCGTTCAGCGCGACGACGGAATGGCTGCGCGAAAAAGCGAGCCCGTTTGCCAAGGTGCAGGCGCGGTGGAGGGCGTGGCGCGAGGCGCGCGAAGAAAAACGCTTAAAAAAGCGCGTGACGGAAATCCAGATTGCCGGACGGCCTCCGGCGCCGCAGCAGACCATTGCGCCCGCCGCTTCGATTGCGCTGGGGGAAAAGCCACGGAAAGAAAAACAGGAGCCGAGGATTGAATTGACCCTTCTGAAGTCGAAGGAAGCGGGGCCGGCAGAGCTGGTGAGCGTATCCGATCCGAAGATTGCGCGGGGCAAGACGAATTACCGGCTGCCGTCGCCGGGCCTCCTGCGGATGGCCGAACGCGGGGAAAAGCTGCAAGAAGCGGAACTGAAGGAACGGGCGCACGCCATCGAGCAGAAGTGCAAGGAATTTGAAGTCACGGGGCACGTGACGCAGATCAATCCCGGGCCGGTGGTGACCACGTACGAGTTCAAGCCCGAGGCGGGCGTGAAGTACAGCCGCATCATCGGGCTTTCCGACGACCTGTGCCTGGCGCTGAAGGCTGAATCCATCCTGATGGAGCGCATCCCGGGGAAATCCACGGTGGGAATCGAAGTGCCCAACATGCACCGGGAAACGATTGTGCTGCGGGATGTGGTGGAATCGCCGGAGTTCGTCAATTCCACTTCGAAGCTGACCATGGCGCTGGGCAAGGATTTGGTGGGGCGCATTCGCGCGGCCGAGCTGGCGCAGATGCCGCACCTGCTGATTGCCGGCTCGACGGGCACGGGCAAGAGCGTGCTCATCAATTCGATGATTATTTCCATGCTGTACAAGGCGACGCCGGAAGAATTGAAGCTGGTGCTGGTGGATCCGAAACGTCTGGAGCTGGGACTGTACGAGGACATTCCGCATTTGTTCACGCCGGTCGTGACAGACCCGAAAGTCGCGTCCAACGTGCTGCGCAACGCGGTGCGCGAAATGGAGCGGCGGCTGAAACTGCTGGCGCAGCGCGGCGTGCGAAATATTGACCAGTACAACCGCACATTCGCGAAGGGGCAGTCGCTGGATCTGTTCGAGACCATCGAGGAGTCGGAGCACCGACCGCTGCCGTACATCGTCATCATCATCGACGAATTGGCCGACCTGATGATGGTGGATACGAGCAATGTGGAAGAGTCCGTGACGCGGCTGGCGCAAATGGCGCGCGCAGTGGGCATTCACTTGATTCTGGCGACGCAACGTCCGTCGGTGGACGTGATTACGGGCTTGATCAAGGCCAACTTCCCCGCGCGGATTTCGTTCCGCGTGGCCAGCAAGGTGGACTCGCGCACCATTCTGGACGCCAACGGCGCGGAGTCGCTGCTCGGGCGCGGCGACATGCTATTTTTGCCCGCGGGATCTTCGCGGCTGCACCGCGTCCATGGACCGCTGGTGACCGAAGACGAGGTGGTTGCGGTCTGCGACTTCTGGCGGCAACAGGCCAAGGCCATTTACAACGAAGAACTCCTGAAACCGCCGAAGGAAGTGAGCACCGCAGCGAGCGAAGGCGGCGGTGAAGTGGACGGCGAAGAAGTGGACGACGAACTGTATCAAGAAGCAGTGCGCGTGGTGTGCGAGATGGGGCGCGCGTCAACGTCCACGCTGCAACGGCGGCTGCGTGTGGGCTACGGGCGCGCTGCGCGGCTGATTGACTTGATGGAAAAAGATGGCATCGTCGGCCCGCCGGATGGCCCGCGTCCGCGCGAGGTGCTGAAGAAAAAAGAGTGGATGAAGGAATTCGACGAGTCTGTGCGCTGATTTGTTTTGGCGGCGGACTTGGCCTGCCGATGGACTTTCGCGCGCAATTTGACAGTTTTGCGCGCAATCCCTACAATGATTTCTCTTCCTCGGTGCCGGGGTAGCTCACCGGTAGAGCGCGGCCCTGAAAAGGCCGGCGTAGGGAGTTCAACTCTCCCCCCCGGCACCACTTGATTGCAGCCTCCGGCTCCCCACTGGACAAAACGATTCGGGCGCACGATTCTGTGCTATAGTCGTTGGGTACTTTCCAGTGCTCAGATTGGGTCCGTGCAATCCGGGCCGCATGGGTGGCCTGCCCTGCCTGACCTCGTCCGGTTCCTCAACGCCGCGCCGAAACAATCTGAATCCGGCCTGCTGGCGGCGCACACCGCCACGGGAATTGAAAGGAATCAGGGAGAAGAAGCATGAAGAATTTGTTTGTGGGCAACATGAGTTTTCAGACTTCGGAAGCTGACTTGCGCGCTTTGTTCGAACCGTTTGGGCAGATCACGCGCGTGCACATTGCGATGGACCGGGAGACTGGTCGGGCGCGCGGGTTCGCGTTCGTGGAAATGGCCAACGACGAAGAGGCGGCCAAAGCCATCACGGCCTTGGATGGAAAAGATGTCGGCGGGCGCAACCTGAAGGTGAACGAAGCGCGTCCGAAGACGGAACGCAGCGGGAGCGGACCATCTCGCGGCGGAGGCGGCTATCGCGGAGGTGGCGCTGGCGGCGGCAAAGGCAAGGAACGCTTCTCGACCGAAGACCACCGGGATTCCGCGCGGCAGCCGCGTGAACCGCGCTGGTAACGGAGCGGCACCCCAGCAACGCAAGTCGCGGAGCGCACCGCGTTCCACCGGATCCTAAGGAGACTTTATGGCATCGCGCACAAGAAGTACGTTTGAAAAGCGCCAAAAAGAAATGAAGCGCATGGAAAAGCAGCGCATGAAGGCCGCGCGGCGCGCGGAGAGAAGTCAGGCCAAACGCGAGGGAAGCGATCCCTCCCTCGAACCCCAGGCCGAATTTGAGACCGTACCCACCGAACCAGAAACGCAAAGCTGATTGGATTCCCTTTTCCTGCCGGACCATTCCACCGCGGCGCCGGGCGCGCAAATCAATTTTGCGCAGGGGCTTCCTTGCCGCGCGAGCGCGAATGTGTTATCCGTCTTGACGGCTGATCGGGAAAACGATGCTGGGCGACGAGCGTAAAAAACAAATCTTGCAGCGCGTGGGAGGGTTACTGCGCGACATTGACGCGGAGGTGCGCCTGCACGAAGTGGTGCTGGACTCGACGCGGCAGCAACTGGCGTTCGTGATGCAAAAGGGCGAGTGGCCCATCGTGATCGGCATGAACTGGCTGGAGTACGTGAGCCACCGCGACGAGGACTTGAAGGTGCGGCTGGCTGAAAGTTTGAAAACGCGGCTGGAGACGGCGAGACAGAAACAGGCGCGCGAAGAAGAATCCTGATTACGGCGCTGCAAACACCGTCTTGCACTGGGCGCTACTTCAGAATCCGCGAGGCGGCCGCGACGTTGTCCACGCCCAGCACCACCAGGGCGCGCTCGGCGCTCTTTCCGATACTCCCATAAACGTATTCGATGTTGATGCCCTTCTCCGCCAGCTTGCGCGTGACGCGGCCAAGCGAGCCCGGACGGTCGGCCATGTGCGCGGCAATCACTTCTTCTTCGCGAAAATCCAGCTGCAGCAGCTCGCAAACTTTCTTGGCGGTGTCCAAGGGCGAGGCGACGAGGCGAATGAGGTCCGGCGAAGTTTCGCTGGCTTGGATGGCGCTGATGTTGACCGCGCGCTTGGCCAGCTCCGTGCAAAGCTCGGCGAGCGCCCCCGGACGATTTTTCATTGCAATGCGGAGCTGCTTGATGACGGCCATGGAGCCTCCCATTTTTTCATGACGGGCACGAAATGTCGTGCACCTACAAATTCAACGCGCCGTACTTTTCATCTGCAATTTGCCGGGCGCGGTCGAAAGTCTTCGGCGGAGTCTTGCCGCGCGGATTTTTCCAGCGGCCAGGGATTGAATGGCCGCAGTCCGGACATGCACCGTGCTGCAAGCGGTTCTCCTGCACATTGTGCCAGGAGCGGCGGATGAGGACGGCGCCGCAGCCCGGGCAGAGCGTGTTCGCGGCATCGCTGAAAATGTTGCCCTCGTAAACGTAGTGCAGGCCAACTTCGCGCGCGATGTTTCGCGCCTGGTGCAGCGTGGCCGGCGGCGTGTTGGGCTTGTCGCGCAGCTTGAAGTCGGGATGAAAGGCAGTGAAATGGAGCGGCACGTCGGGGCCGAGGTGCTCGAGGATCCATTCCGCGAGGCGGCGCGTTTCCTTCGGATCGTCATTCAGCGTGGGGATCATCAAATTGGTAAGTTCGAACCAGACGTTGGTTTCCTTCTTCAGCCACTCGAGCATTTCCAACACCGGCTTCAAATGCGTGAGCGTGACGCGTCCGTAGAACTCCTCGGTGAAGGCCTTGAGGTCCACATTGGCGGCGTCAATGTGGTCGTAGATGTCGTGGAAGGCGTCGTAGGTGATGTAGCCGTTGGTGACCATCACTGTGTTCAGCCCGTGCTCCTTGGCGGCGTGGCAAATGTCGATCACATACTCGCCCCAGATGGTGGGCTCGTTGTAGGTGAAGGCAATCGAAGGGCAGCCGTGGCGGATGGCGAGAAGCACGACGTCTTCCGGCGGCATGTGCGTGGAGTGCACCTGATCGTGCTTGGATTTGGAGATGTCCCAGTTCTGGCAGAAAAAGCAGCCCATGTTGCAACCGGCCGTGCCCATGGAAAAAATCGGGGTGCCGGGCAGAAAATGGTTGAGCGGCTTTTTCTCGATGGGATCCACCTGCATGGCGGCGGGGGAGGCGTAGCCGAGATTGTAGAGTTTTCCCTGGCGATTGATGCGGATAAAGCAGAAACCGGATTGTCCTTCGCCGATGTGACAGTGGCGCGGGCAGAGATAGCAGTGCACCTTGCCGGCGGGTTCGGGTTCCCACCAGCGGCCTTCGTGCAGCGCTTCGGTTTTCTGGAAAATCTTCAGGTCCTGCATGGCGCTTGCCTTCCCATGGCCGCGCGACGATTCAATGCCCAGAGGAACTGGCCCATCCAATGCACGGATTATACGCCTATTTCATTTACGGCGAGCGGACTGTGCGTGCCGTCGGATTTCCACCCATTTCAAAAAACGGGCAAGGCGGGCGCGTTCGCGCCAGAGGAGGTTCATCGTGCCGCGAGCGTCGAGGCCGGCGGCTTCCTTGCCAAAAAATGTCTCCAGGCGCCAGCGGAGATAGGGACTGTTCCACGGTTGCAGGCGGTAACCTTTGGCAATCACCCAGTAGTAGCGGAGAGCTTGAAACATCGTTCCTTTCTCGATTCGCCGCGCGGAAACATCCTATCAGAATGACGACGGCTGGGGTCAGGGGCGAAGCTGGGCGATGGCAGAGTCGAAGAATTGCTGGATGATGCGGCGAGCGGCGACATCGATCATGCGCTGGCCGACGGCGGCGATCATGCCGCCGACCTGCGCTTCGCCTTCGTAGCGCAATTCCGTCTGGGCTTTTTTTTCGACGAGCTGAATGCGGCCTTCGCCACGCATGAAGCCGGGAGTGCCCTTGCCCTCCAGCACCATGCGCAGCGATTCGGGCTGTTTTTTCTCGCTCAGCTCGACGCTGCCGGAATAGCTGCCGGAGATGGCCGCGAGAGCAAACTTGATGGCGACTTTGTAGCGGTCGGGGCCAGCGGCTTCGAGTTTTTCGCAACCGGGAAGAAGTCTGGCGAGTTTCGCGGGGTCAGTGAGCAGGTCCCAGACCTGCTCACGGCTGCCGGGGAGCAGCACGTTGCCTTGGACCTTCACGCCTTCTTTCCCGAGGCGCGCGCGATGGCCTGCGCCAGTGCACGGCGCGTGAAGACCGCGGCCATTTCCCGCCGGTATTCGGCGGAGGCGTGCAGGTCCGAAAGCGGGTCCACGCCGTGGGCCGCATGGCGGGCGGCATCGGCGACCGCTTTTTCGCTGACTTTTTTCCCGCGCAAAGAATTTTCGACGCTGGCCGCGCGGTAGGACTTGGGGCCCACGCCGGTGACGCCGACGAAGACCTGGGCGAGCTTGCCTTTAGACAGGGTGACGCGAGCGGCCACGCCGACCACGGCAAATCCGGAAGCCGGCTGCGAGAGCTTGCAGTAGGCCGCGCCAGTTCCCTTCCCGATGACGGGCACACGCACTTCGGTGAGGATTTCGCCGGGGCGCAATTGCGTAGTGAGCATGTCCACGAAGAACTCCGTGGCCGGAACGGTGCGCGAGCCAGTGGTGCTCTGGAGAGCCATGATCGCGTCCAGCGCGAGGATGGCGGCGGGATAGTCGGCGGCGGGATCGGCGTGGGCCAGGCTGCCCCCGATGGTGCCGCGGTTGCGGACCTGGACGTCGCCAATTTCGGCGGCGGTTTCGGCAAGCAGCGGGCACTTCGCGTGGAGCAAACTGGAATGTTCGATATCGGCGTGCGTGGTGAGCGCGCCGATGGCAATCATGCCCTGCTCTTCGCGGATGTAGTTCAGTCCTTTGAGGCGGCCAAGATCGATCACGAAGCGCGGAGCGGCGAGGCGGAGCTTCATCATGGGCAGGAGGCTGTGGCCGCCGGCAAGGAGTTTGGCTTCGTCGCCGTGGCGGTCGAGAAGTCGCAGGGCCTCTTCCAAACTTTTTGGCGCGTGATATTCAAACGCTGCGGGAATCATTTTGCCCTCCTGCGCGCGTGACGGCGAGCCGCTGGCCTGGACTTTTTCTTCGGCTTGGCTTTGGCCTTTGCGGGAGGCCGCGGAGCTCGCTTCGGCGGAGCTTTGTGCATGAGTTTCCAGATGCGCTCGCGCTTGACGGGCATATCCACATGACGCACGCCGAATGGAGCGAGGGCGTCCACGACGGCGTTGACGATGGCGGGAGTGGCGCCGATGGTGCCGGCCTCGCCGACGCCCTTGAGGCCGAGCGGGTTGACGGGCGAGGGCGTGACGGTGCGATGCGTCTCCATCCACGGCATGGAATTGGCGTGGGGAATCGCGTAGTCCATGAATTCGCCGGTGATGAGCTGGCCGTGCTCGTCGTACACCGTTTCTTCGAACATGGCCTGGCCCACGGACTGCACGATGCCGCCGTGGACCTGGCCTTCGACCAGCAGCGGATTCAAGACGTTGCCGCAGTCGTCCACGGCAATGTATTTCACCAGCCGGACATCTCCGGTTTCGGCGTCCACTTCGACCACGGCAACATGCGCGCCGAAGGGAAAAGTGAAATTGGACGGCTCGAAAAACGTGGTGGCATCCAGACCCGGCTCCATGCCCGGCGGAAGCGTTTTGGCCGTGTAGGCTGCGCCGATGGCTTCGCCGAGGGCAATGAATTTCTTGGCGGAAGAGTTGGAAGAAATTTTTCCGCCGCCGAAAACGAGATTCTTTGGATCCTCTGCCATCAGGTGGCCGGCGATTTTTGCCAGTTTGTCGCGCAGCTTGATCAGAGACATGTACACGGCGGTGCCGCCGACCGCGGTGGCGCGGCTGCCGAACGTGCCGATGCCGTAAGGCACGATGGCGGTATCGCCGTGGACGACGTTAACTTCGTCCGGCGTGATGCCCAGGACCTCCGCGCCCATTTGCGCGAAACTGGTTTCCTGTCCCTGGCCGTGGGGCGAGGCGCCGGTGAGGATGGAAACGCTGCCGGTGGGCTCGATGCGCACGGTGGCGCTTTCCCAGCCTCCAGCGGGCATTGCGCTACTCGGACCCATGGCGCAAATCTCGACGTAGGTGGACAAGCCAATGCCGAGGTAGCGGCCTTCCTTGCGCAGCCGGGCCTGCTCTTTGCGGAGCTTCGCGTAGCCGGATTTTTGCAGGGCCAGGTCGAGGCTCTTCTGATAGTTCGCGCTGTCGTAGACGATGCCAGTGGGCGTGGCGTAGGGAAATTCCTTGGGCTGCGGAAGATTTCTGCGGCGGATTTCCACCGGGTCAATCTTCAACTCCGCAGCGATGAGGTCCATCAGGCGCTCGACGTAGTAGGTGGCTTCGGGGCGTCCGGCGCCGCGATAGGCGTCCGTGGCCATTTTGTTCGTGAGCGCGCCGACGATTTCAATGTGCAACGCGGAAATTTTGTAGCAGCCCGCGAGCATCAGACCGGTGAGCGTGGGCACCATCGGCGTGAGCAACTGGTAGTACGCGCCGAGGTCGGCGAGGATGCGCCACTTGGCACCGAGCAGCACGCCGTCCTTAGTGACGGCGGCCTCCACGTCGGCAATCTGGTCGCGGCCGTGAGTGGTACAGAGGAAATTCTCGCGGCGCGACTCCATCCACTTCACTGGATGGCCCAGGCGCATGGCCAGATGCGCCACGACGGCTTCCTCCGGGTACACATTCAGCTTGCTGCCAAAGCCACCGCCAACCTCCGGAGTAATAACCCGCACGGAATGCTCCGGCGTGCCGAGCATGGCCGCAATCTGCGTTTTCACAAGATGAGGAACCTGCGTGGAGGTCCACACGGTAAGCGTTTTTTCACCGGCTTTGTATTCGGCGAGCACTCCGCGAGGCTCCATGGAAGCAGGAATCAGGCGTTGGTTGACCATGCGCTGACGGATGACTTTGTCGGCCTGCTTGAAGGCTTTCTTGATGTCGCCGCCGGGAAGCTCCCAGCGAAAGGAGACGTTGTCCGCATTGGGCTCGTGGATCACCGGCGCGCCCTTGCTGATGGCCTTCTCGGGATCGACGACCGGGGTGAGCGGCTCGTAGTCCACGTCCACCAGGTCCAGGGCATCGCAGAGAGAGTAGCGGTCCGCGGCGACGACGACGGCCACGGCGTCGCCAACGAATCGCACGCGGCCGATGGCCAGCACAGGACGCGGCGCTCCCTTCAGTCCTGGAAGCGCCGCGGCACAAGGCACGATGCCGATCTGTCCACGAAAATCTTCGGCAGTGAAAACGGCCACCACGCCGGGGGCGCTTTGCGCTTTGGAGGTGTCCACAGACTTGATACGGGCGTGCGCGTGCGGGCTGCGCACGAATCCGGCGTGCAGCATTCCAGGAAGCTCCAGATCGTCCACATAGTGGGCCAAACCCTGGATGAGGCGCGGGTCTTCCTTGCGCTTGAGCGGCTTGCCGAGGTACTTGGTTGCCGTGGCCACGTTTCCTCCACATCGGGCAGCCACGGAGGGCTGCCCCTACGAATACAAACGGCGAAATCTCGAGGATCAGCGTTTGCGTGTCTTTATCTTCGCGGCAGCGTAGCGAACCGATTCCACAATTTTCTGGTAGCCGGTGCAGCGGCAGAGATTGCCATGCAGCGCGTGACGAATTTCCGCTTCCGAAGGATTCGAGTTTTTCCCGAGCAGCTCGATGGAAGCGCAGATCATGCCCGGAGTGCAGAAGCCACATTGCAGGCCGTGTTTCTCCCAAAAACCTTCCTGGACGGGATGCAGGCCGCCGTTCGAGCCATTGAGCCCGGAGACGCCTTCAATGGTGGTGACGGTCGAGCCGTCCGCCTGGACGGCAAGCACGGTGCAGGACTTGACGGCGCGGCCGTCGAGGAGCACGGTGCAGGCGCCGCAGAGAGACGTCTCGCAACCGATGTGCGTGCCGGTGAGTCCGAGGACTTCGCGCAAGTAGTACACCAGCAGCGTGCGCGGCTCGACTGAGCTCTGCCGCGGCTGGCCATTGACACGAACTTGAATCTCGACGGACATGACGCCTCCATGCACCGGATACGCGAGGAACAAGCCACGACGACTGGGAAGGGGGGAACATTACTCCCGGCACTGCAAAAACTCAAGGGAGAGCTCGAGGATTAGGTCGTCCTGAGAATTCAGGGCCGGCCCGTGCACGTCGCCACGGCCTTCCAGGCTCCGTCTTTGTAGATAAACGTCGACGTAAAATTGGAGGTGAACGGAGCGGCGTCGCCAGTGCCCTCCGAGCCGGGAATTGCGGAGCGCTGGCGCTGTGAAGTGCCGCGCACCACCGCCGCGTCGCCATACAGGTTGACGCTCACGATGTTGGTATCCATCCTGGAATACTTCAGGCGCCCGGATGCAAGGTCGTCCAATAATTGCTTCCGCGTCATCTGCTCGCCGGTGCGATGCGTCCAGATGAAGGATTCATCCATCAACGATTCCAGTTTCTTGACGTCCGCGGCGAGCATGGCCTGATGCAGAGCGTCCTGCGCAGCGGCAATTTCCTTTTTGGACTCTTCTTCCGGGCGGGGCATACGCGTGGCCTGCCAGCTTACGACCTGCCACTTACCCGTGCGCTTGAGGAAGGTGCCTGTGTTCAGGAAATTTGAGATTTCTTTTTTGCCATCATTCTCGGTGGCGCCGACCAGGCGGAAAGCGACAATCGCCGTGTTGCCGTACTGCTGAATGCGAATGTCTTCGGCAGTGTAATTGGACGTCGGGTCACCGGGCTTGGGCGCCGGAGCCGAGCGCACATCTTTCATGATTTCCGCTTTGCCCCTGCGCCGCCCGGTCGAGCCTGTGTAGATGAGGTCGTCGGCCCAGAAACGGTCGTGGACTTCGGCGCTGTTGCGCGAGGCTCCTGCGAGAAACTCTTTCAGCAGGCGGGTGAGCTCGGCGGAATCCGGCGCGGTCTGCGCGGGCAGGCTGACGGCCAACATGAGCAGCGCAGTTGTCAGGAGAAGTAGTCGCTTCATGCCTTTGTCCTCCAAGAATGATCCAATTTCATTTTACGAGGAAATGCGGCGGACCCAGATGCGGGAGGTGGCAGGCTTACCGAGAAACGTGCGCTGGGCCGTGCCGCCCACGATGGCGAGGGTCATTGTTTCGTCGTACTCGCGGTTCTGGATGCGCGCGCGCGCGCCGGGGCGGAGCTTGAGTCCGGCGACGAAATCGAGAAACTTGGGATCCTTCTCGTAGACGCGAAGGATTTCCACGGAATCGCCGACGGCAGCGTCCGCCAGGCGAATTGCGGATTTTTTGCGGCGCAAGCGGGCATGCCCGCCCTGCAATGGAACTCCGTGGGGGCAGGTGCTGTCCGCGCCGAAGCGCTTGAGGAGCAGGTCCACCACTTCGGGGGACATGCCGTGCTCGAGGCGCTCGGCTTCTTCGTGGACCCTGGACCAGTCCACGCCGATGATGTCGGTGAGCAGTTTTTCGGCGAGGCGGTGGCGCAGGACGAGGTGCTCGGCGACTTCGCGGCCCTTGCGGGAAAGATGGATGCGGCCGTCGCGGGCCACGCGGAGATAGCCGTCGCGGGCCATGCGCTTCAGCGCGGCAGTGACCGCGGGCGGAGTCACGCGCAATTCTTCCGCGAGGCGCGCGCTGATGGGCACCTGCTCTTCCTGCACGATTTCCCAGATGGCCTTCAGGTAGTCTTCGCGGGAGACGCTAGTGGTTTCGCGGCGCAAGGAGCCTCCGAGGGTGCGTGTTCGATTATAGGGGAAGCAGCGGGAGAGGAGAAGTAGAAGAGCTTGAGGTCGAGGTCAATTTCCGGGAAGCTTACTTGAAAGCTCTAGCTTGCTCTGCTGAGGGCAAGTAGCTTGTGTGAAGCGAATCAACTAAGAACTTTGTGCGGATGATGCTGCTTATTTCGCCTACTTCTTAGTCTGCTTTTCTAATTTCTTGACCAAGCGCGCTCCTACGCTGTTGAAACCGGTAAGCAGGCCACCCCACGGATGGGATCCACTCCAAAGTTCTTCTCCTGTCTTGGGCTCAATCACGGTCAGATACGCGTAACGAACTGGAGCTAGCTTATTGTAATTAGGAATCGAATCCGCATCTATTCTTCCGTTCTTGTTGATCGTTCCGGTCTGCCCTCCTGAAGTGATGATTTGGCCTCCCTTGTAAGGGTCCGCGGATAGCAGGAGTATTAAGTCGGCTTGCTTCCGGTCCGGTACGATTTGAAATTGTCCCCATTTCTTGAGCTGACCCAAGGCTTTGTCCGCGACGGCGGCTACGCCAGTCCGGTCTTCAAAGTAGACAGACTTAGCCGACAAGATCCGTTGTGATAACGCCGATTGTTTTTGGGCTTGAATTGGAACTGGAGCAATCAAATTCGAAAGAATGAAAAGTACCAGGAGGCGGGCATCGAGTCGCATTTGCTCCTCCGAAGAACCTAGCTACAGACTACACCGTTCACCGATAACGATTCAACCGCGAGCGGATGGAAATCCTAACTTCAATTTTTCCCAGGCGGCAAGCGCAGGTCAGCAACCAGAGCGCCCAGGTGTTCTTCGATTTCGTCGCAGATCTGGCGGTACATGAGCAAATCTTCGCCGTAAGGGTCGGCGATATCCCAGTCCACGACCTTCGCGCCGGGGAACAGCGCGCGGCCGGGCATGCCGGACATGTTGACGATGAGGTCGAAAGAGTCCGGCTCGACGTCGCGCAGGCCCTTGGAGTGCTGGCCGTCCATAGGAATGCCGCGCTCCAGAAGAATTTTGCGCGTGGGCTCGACAATTTTGCCGAACGGAGAAAGGCCCGCGCTGGCGGGTTCGATGACGTCAGAGGCGGAGTGGCGCGCCAGAGCCTCGGCCATCTGGCTGCGGCAGGTGTTGCCGATGCAGACGAAGAGAATTTTCTTGGGTCGCTTCACGAGTCAGTTGCCGTTGCGCACGAGTTTGAGAAAATATTCGTGCACGGTGGTATCGGCGGTCAATTCCGGATGAAACGTAGCCACCAGCACGCGGCCTTGGCGGACGAGCACCGGGTGGCCCTCGACTTCGGCGAGCACTTCGACGGCGCTGCCCTGCTGCTCGATGATGGGCGCGCGAATGAAAACCATTTCGAGCGGTTCCTTCCTGAGGGTGCTGGACGCGGAAAGGACGTGGCTCGAGAGCTGCCGGCCGTACGCATTGCGCGAAACGACGAGGTCCGCGAAGCCCAGCGACTCCTGCGCAGGGTGGCGCACTTCGCGCGCGAGAAGAATCGCTCCGGCACAGGTGCCGAAAAATGCGCCGCCGCGCGCAGCAAAACTCTTCAGCGCTTCCTTCAGCCCTTCTTCATTCAGAAAGTGGAGTTGTGTGCTGCTTTCGCCGCCGGGCAGGATGAGGCCGTCGACGCCGGTCAAATCAGCGGGCGCGCGAACGAGCACGGGTTCGACTCCCAGTTTGGCCAGGACTTTAGCGTGCGCTTCGAAGTCGCCTTGAACGGCGAGAATTCCGATTTTCATGTGCGTAAGAAGACTTCGCTTACCAGCCGCGCGTCTGGAGCAATTCTTTTTCGTCGAGCTGGCGAACATCCAATCCCTTCATGGCCTCGCCAAGTTCTTCAGAGGCTTCCAGCACGATCTTCGCATCGGCAAAATGTGTGGTGGCCTTGACGATGGCGCGCGCCCGCACGGCGGGGTCGCTGGACTTGAAAATGCCGGAGCCGACAAAAACAGTTTCCGCGCCGAGCTGCATCACGAGCGCGGCGTCCGCGGGAGTGGCGATGCCGCCTGCGGAGAAATTCGGCACGGGCAGCTTGCCGTTTTCCGCCACCCAGCGGACCAGCTCGAGCGGAGCGTTCAGCTCCTTGGCTTCGTGGACCAGTTCATCGCCGCGCAGGATGGTGAGCTTCTTCATCTGGCTCATGATGGTGCGCATGTGGCGCACCGCTTCGACGATATTTCCAGAGCCGGCTTCACCCTTGGTGCGGATCATGGCCGCGCCTTCGGCGATGCGGCGGAGCGCTTCGCCCAAATTGCGCGCGCCGCAGACGAAGGGCACGCGGAAATCGTGCTTCCACACGTGGTTGGCATCGTCGGCGGGCGTGAGCACTTCGCTTTCGTCAATGAAGTCCACTTCGAGCGCCTGGAGAATTTGCGCTTCGGCAAAATGACCGATGCGCACCTTGGCCATAACCGGGATGGAAACCGTTTCCATGATTTCGCGGATAATTTTCGGCGAGGCCATGCGGGCCACGCCGCCCTCTTTGCGAATGTCCGCGGGGACGCGCTCCAGCGCCATGACGGCGCAGGCGCCGGCCTTCTCGGCGATGCCAGCTTGCTCGGCGTTGGTGACGTCCATGATGACGCCGCCCTTGAGCATTTCCGCGAGGCCGACTTTGACGCGCCACTGATTCTCCTGCATGAATGACATGATGATCTCCTTAGCCTGCTTGCTGTGAAATGGTGAAACGCAATTCTTTTCCTGTCCGCCAACCGGCGGACGGCGGTCAGATGAAAGCCACGCGAGCGGAAACGACCTGCCGTGCGCCGCGCTGGCGCTTGCGCATCTCCGCGCGCAAGACTTCGCCCAGCAGGGCCACGCCGCGGGCGATTTTGCGCTCGTCCAGGCAGGCAAAACCGAGGCGCAGCGTGTTGGGCACGGGATTCTGAAAATAAAAATATCGGCCCGGCGCAAAGAGAATCCCCTCTTCGCGCGTGTGAATGAGCAATTCGCTGGCGTCGAAGCCCGGCGGTAGCGCCAGCCAGAGACACATGCCGCCTTCGGGACGCGTCCAGGTGGCACCATCGGGCATGTGCTCTTGGAGAGCAGACTCCAGAATGGCCAGGCGGTTTCCGTACACTTTTTTCATTTTCGCCAGATGGCGCGTCAGATGGCCGCGGCGGCAGAATTCCGCGAGAGCGGCTTGCGCGAGCTGGTCGGTGTGCAGGTCGGTGGCCTGCTTCACCAGGCGCAGGCGCTCGATGACGCTTTCCGGTGCAACACACCAGCCCACGCGGAGGCCGGGAAAGGCGACCTTGGAAAAACTATCAATCTGAATGACCAGGCCGTGGCGGTCGAGCGCGCGAAGCGAGGGGAGTTTTTCGCCGCGCAGGCGGAGGCGCCCATAAATGTGATCCTCGACGACGGGCACCTGGTGCTTGGCGGCAATATCGAGCACGCGGCGGCGCTCGGCAACGGGAAGCGATGTGCCCGTGGGATTCTGGAAATCGGGAGTCAGCAAAATCATTTTCACGCGGTTCTGCACCAGCGCGGCTTCCAACGCTTCCACGTCCACGCCGGCGTAACCGTGGCGCAATGCGTCCGTGTGCACGGGCACGCCGAGGCAATGCACACGGGCGCCGGCAAAAATGGCGATGGCGCCGGGATAGGTGGGGTTTTCCATGATAACCGCGTCGCCCGGGCGGAGAAACGCTTTGCAGAGCAGGTCGAGAGACTGCTGGCATCCGCCCGTGACGAGAACCTGCTCGTCGCGTGCGGGGATGCCGTCGTCGCGGAGGATTTCGCAGAGCGCGTGCTTGAGCGGTGCGTAGCCGTCGGAGGCGCCGAGTTGAAGAATCTTTCCGCCTTCGCGCTGCAGGACGGCATTGCAGCAGGTCTTAAACTCCTCCACGGGGAAGAATTCTTCGGCGGGCTTGGCCGTGGCGAAGGAAATGGCCTTGCCGGAAACGTCCGGCAACAGGCGGCTGAGGGCTTCCTCACCGCGCTCGTCGGCGAAAAGGGATTCCCAGCGGACGCCGCCGTTGCGCGTGGCAGGAGGCGCGGGCATGGTCGCGATGATCTTCGAATTGGCGAGGATGAAAGTGCCGCGGCCGACGTGTCCCTGGATCAGCCCTTCGGACTCGAGTTCGGCATAGGCGTTGGCAACGGTGGTGCGGTGGACGCCGAGCTGCGTGGCCAGCTCGCGGCTGGCGGGAATGCGGTCGCCGGCGCGCAATTCGCCGCAATGGACCAGGGCGCGCATCTGGTCGCGGATTTGGATGTAGAGCGGAACGTGGCTTTCGGGTTGCAGTTGCAGTGGAAACATTGGCCGTATCCTACGGGCCAATGTACATCAGAAATGGCCGATGTAAAGAGCCATTTTGTCTTTTACGGATTTTCGGGCCGGCCCGGCTGGCGGAGGCGGAAGCGCTCAATTTTTCCGGTGGCGGTCTTGGGCAGCTCCGCGAGGAAGTGGACCTCCTGCGGGCATTTGTAGCCGACCATGCGTGTGCGCAAGTCCAGCAGGATTTCACGAGCCAGCTGGGGGCTGGGATCGGCGCAGCTGCGCAAGACGAGGTAGGCCACCGGGTGCAATAGTCCGTGCGGATCGAGAGAGCCGACAACGGCGGCTTCCGCGACGAGCGGGTGACCAAGCAGGGCGTTCTCCACTTCCCCCGGAGAGACCCACATGCCGGAGACTTTCATCATGTCGTCGTTGCGGCCGCAGTAGTGGTAAAAGCCTTCCGCGTCGCGGGAGAATTTGTCGCCGGTGTTCACCCATCCGGCATTCCGGGTGGCCGCGGTGAGCTCCGGCTTGTTCCAATATTTCGCAAAGGCGCTCTGGCCGCGAACCCACAGATTGCCGATTTCTCCGGGCGGCATGGGGTGGCGAGCTTCGTCCAGGATGCTGGCTTCGTAATTGGGCACTTCCCTGCCGCAGGTGCCGGCGCGGGCCTCGCCGGGGCGGTTGGAGATGAACATCTGCAACATTTCCGTGGAGCCGATGCCGTCCAGGATGTTCAGGCCAAAGCGCGCGCGGAATTGCTCGAAGATTTCCGCGGGCAGCGCTTCACCGGCGGACACCGCCAGGCGCACGGACGAGAAATCCAAGGCGAGGCCGCGCTCGGCTTCACGGAGGAGTAAGTTGTAGAAGGTGGGCACAGAGAAGAACACGCTGGGGCGGTGGCGAACCAGGAGCTCCGCGATTTTTTCCGGGCGCGGGCGCTCCGGATTCAGCACGGTGGCCGCACCGACAGAGAATGGGAAATACATTCCGTTGCCCAGGCCGTAGGCAAAAAAAAGTTTGGAGACGGAAAAAGTACGGTCGAAGGGCCGGAGGCCGAGAACGCCTTGTGCGTAGGAGAGCGCGCAGACCAGCATATCTTTGTGCTCATGCACGGCGGCCTTGGGAGTGCCGCCGCTGCCGGAGGTGTAGAGAAAGAAGGCGGCGTCCGCGGCAGAGGTGGGGTGCGACTCCGCAAAAGCGGAAACCGGGGCGAGCCAATCGTGCCAGTTCCGCGCGCCGGAAATCCGGCTGGCTTCGTCCTGATGTCCGACAACGATAAGTCCTTCCGGCCGATGCCCCAGCATGGCGGGCAAGAACTCTGGCAATGAAGACGCGTGGACAATGGCGAAGCGCGCACCAGAATCGGCGAGGTAGTAGGCATAGTCGGCTGCGCGCGTCATGGAGTTGACAGGAACGGCGACGGCGCCAATCTTCGCGGCGGCGAAAAACGCAGCGATGAACTCAGCGGAATCGGGGAGGACGATGAGGACGCGGTCCCCGGGGCGGCAGCCCGACGCGCGGAGCGCGGAGGCGGTGCGATGGACGAGTACTCTTAGCTCGGCGTAGGTGAGCGCGGCGGGCTCGCCAAGAATGGCGACGCGCTGCGGGTGCTCGCGCGCAGGCCGCTCGATGAAGTACTCGGCGATGTTGAATTGCCCGGGGATCTCCAGAGCCATCCCAGAGATTCTACTTCGTTTCGGGGTGCTGGCCGAGCTTTCGCATGCGCTCCTGCAATTTGCGCTTGAGGGGAGGAGGCGTATTGGGGTTGAAGGCCACCAGATACCAGAGCGGCTGGGTGCGGTCCGCGCTGAGGCGGCGGAGCGTAGTGGCGTCCGTATTCGGATGACGCGCGACGTTTTCGCGGATGGCCGGGTAGGTGTGCCGGCCCAGACGGCCGAGGGTCTTCGCGGAAACTCGAGGATGCTCGCTGATCAGGCGAAGCAGGTAGTAGTCCTCTTTCGGGGCCTCGCGGGCAAAATGCTCAAGGGCTTGCGCGGTGGTCTCCGAATGCAGGACGACGCCAACCTTCTGGTCCCAGCCCGGGTTGATGTGGTTGAGCTCGACAGTGCGCGCGTGGATCAGCTCTTCGAGGGAGCGGCGCTCCACATTGAGTCGCTGATCGGGCAACCGTGTATGTTCCAGGGAATCGAGGACGCGCAGCAAGTGCTGGCGCTCGCCAAAAACAATCTGCGAGGTTCTCATGGTTCTGCCCTTTCGCGGGTAGCGCACTAAATCAGCCTGCCTCATGCCAACCTCTCAACGGGAATCGTACGCGATAGACAGACGACAGAACTTGGGACACCGATGGCTCGGCATCACCTCTCGCCTGGCCTGCGAACCAAGCCGGATTATCTGTCCGCGAAATCCGGCAGTAAAGCAGGACGCCCCTGAATGTTCCATCCGCGCAACATGTCCCGTAGCGGCGTCCGGTGACAAAAACGCGCGGCGCGGGCGGGAGTGCGGGCCATTGCAGTTTTTTGCGCGTGCCGCTAGGCTGGAGTCTTCTGTGCGAAAGCCGAAAGGAGCAGCTCCCATGTCCGCCTTTGAAGAGCACCGCGACGAACTGGAACACTACGAAACGATGATGGGCCCGGCGCGAGGGCGGCTGGCGGTGACGCTCGACCTGGTGACCAATGCGATTGTGCTGGTGGGGCAGCACGGCGTCTATTGCCGCAGCACAAAATATCCGGAGCAGCCGGCAATGGACATCCGCGCGATTACGAAGGAACTCAGTAAGGCGAAGGAGTTGGTCCAGAGCGTGATGGAGGAATTGCGCAAACAGCGCGAGGAGCGGCTGAAAACGAACTAGGAGCGCGCGCGAAGAAACGGGTTGGAGTCGCGCTCGCGGCCGATGGTGGTGGCTGGGCCGTGGCCGGGGAAGACGAGGGTTTCGTCAGGAAGGGCCAGGAGCTTGGTCTGCAAAGAGCGCATGATTTGGTCGAATGAGCCGCCCCAGAGGTCGGTGCGTCCGATGCTGCCGGCGAAGAGGGTGTCTCCGGCAAAGAGTCTTCCGGCGCTCTCGACGCTTCCCTCCCCTGCCCCCGGAAGATGAAGGCAGAGACTTCCCGGCGTGTGGCCGGGCGTGTGAATCACATTCGCGGCAAAGCGTCCCCAGTGAACTTCGTCACCTTCACGCAGCAAGCCGTCCACGTTGGCGATTTCCGGGACAGGCATACCAATCCACGCGGCCTGCATTTCCAGAGCGCGGTAAAGGTCGAGATCGTCGGGGTGCATCAGGACGGGAGCGCCCGTTGCGTCGTGCAGCTTGCGCAGGCCGCCGACGTGGTCAATGTGCGCGTGCGTATTGACGATGGCGCGCACGGTGAGGCGGTGTCGCACAAGGATTTCCTGGATACGCTCGACTTCATCGCCCGGGTCAAGCACGATGGCTTCGCGCGTCTCCGGGTCGCCGATGACCGAGCAGTTGCATTGCAACCAGCCCACCGGAAGAATTTCGTGAATCAGTGATTGGCCCATCCCTTGTTCCCCGCGCTAGGCGACGTCCGCTTCTCCTCCGCTCCACTGCAACACGCGGCCGGATGCCATGAACTCTCTGCGCACGTAGCCCATGCCCAACACGCGGGCCATTCGCGGTGAAAACGCCGCGCTGGTCACGACGCCCGCTTCCTTCCCGTTCGCGAGCAGTTTTGTGCCGGGCGGCGGAGTCTCGTTGCCGGGAAAATGCAGTTGCACGCGCCGCCGATTTGTATGTCCCCGCGAACGGACGCGTTCGACAATTTCCTGCCCGGTATAGCATCCCTTTGTGTAGCTGATGTGGCTCGTCTCCAGCCCCGCCTCATGCGGGATGACTTTGTCGTCGAAGTCGTAGCCGAACCAGGGAACGCCCGCCTCGAGCCGCAGCGCATTCAGCGCCTGGAAACCAATCGGCGCGCCGCCGCGCGTCCGCACCGATTTCAGCAGCGCATCCCACAGCGCGGCGATGGCTTTTTGTTCGACGAAGAGCTCCACACCCGTTTCACTAAAGTGCGATGTGCGTATCGCGCGACAGGAGATCCCGCTCACCGAAACGGCCACGTGGTCGTGTTCTTTCATCGCGCCCAGCTTCGCGCCGCACAGTTCTTCGAGCAGCGCACCCGCTGCCGGGCCTTCCACAGCCACGGAGCCCGACCGATCGCTCTCGTCGGTTTGCGTCACGTCGTCCATAATGATGAATTTCTCCAGCGTTTCCGTGGTGCGCTGGCGCACACTGCGGTGGAACACCGCCAGCAGCCGGTCGGGCTGAGCCAGGCAACGAATCTCCGCAAGGATGTGCCCCTGCGGATTCAGCATCAGGCCGATGGCTCCATCGCCATCCTTCAAGCTTTTCACGTCGCAGGTCAGCACCGCATTCAGATAACGCACGCGGTCCGCACCAGTGAACGAAGCGACGGCGTGATAATTCGTGTCGAACAGCGCAACACTTTCGCGCGCAGCCCGGCATTCCGCAGCCACGTCGCCGTAGCGCGCGGGCAACAGGCAATCGAAATACGATTCCAGGCCCGCGCCCAGCGACTCATGCTGTCCGCGCAACGGGCATTCCCAAGCCATGCTCTCGAATGCTCCTTTGGATTGAAACGCCGAGGCGCGGAATTACAACGTGAAATGAATCCGCTCAGGATAGATTCAGGGCTTTGCGGAAACTGCCGCGCTCGGAATCGATTTTTTTCTGCAACTGGAGAATGGCGTAGAGCAGCGCTTCAGGACGCGGCGGGCAGCCGGGAACATACACGTCGATAGGAATCACCTGGTTCACGCCCTGGACGATGGCGTAATTATTGAACACGCCGCCGGAAGTGGCGCACGCGCCCATGGAGATCACCCACTTGGGCTCGGGCATCTGGTCGTAAAGCTGCTTGATGACCGGCGCCATTTTCTGCGAGACGCGGCCGGCGATGATCATCAGGTCGGCCTGGCGCGGCGATGCGCGGAAAACTTCCGCGCCGAAACGCGCCACGTCGAAGCGCGAAGCGGCCATGGACATCATCTCGATGGCGCAGCAGGCCAGTCCAAACGAAAACGGCCAGATGGAGCTTTTCCGGGCCCAGTTGACGACTTTGTCTAGCGAGGCGAAGAGGATGCCTTCGTCGGCCAGCGCCATGCCGTCTTGCCCTGGTCTTTCCAGCTTCACGTTGTTGCCCAGCGAAACGCTCACGCGATTGCTCTCCCGAACCTTGTTATTTTCTCATATTCGTAATCACTAAAACAAACTACGCAGTGCGCTTCACGGATTCAAGACAATTTTGCCAAATTGTTCGCGGCTTTCGAGCAATTCGTGGGCATGGGCGCACTGCGCGAGAGGCATGGTGCGGTCAATGACTGCGCGGAGCTTGCGCTGGCCGATGAGTCTTAAAACGGCGTACAGCTCAGCCTTGCTGCCCATGTATGAGCCGAGAATAGAAAGCTGGCGGCTGAAGAGGTAGCGGATGTCAATCTTGCCCTCGAAGCCGGTGGTGGCGCCGCAGGTGACCAGGCGTCCGCCGGCTGCGAGGCTGGCCAGGCTGGCGTCCCATGTGGCTGTGCCGACGTGCTCGAAGACGACGTCCACGCCGCGGCGGTCGGTGAGGCGTTTCACTTCGTCAGCGATTTTTTGTTTCGAGTGGTTGATCGTTTCGTCCGCGCCGAGTTGTTTTGCTTTTTCGAGTTTCGCTTCGCTGCCCGCGGTGGCGATGACGCGTGCGCCGCAGACTTTGCCGATTTGAATGGCGGCGCTGCCCACGCCACTGCCCGCGCCGAGCACAAGCAAATCTTCGCTGGGCTGAATCGCGGCGCGGCCGATGAGCATGTGCCACGCGGTGAGAAAAACAAGCGGAACGGCGGCGGCTTCGTCAAAGGAAAGATCGCCGGGGATGGGGATGACGTTGACTTCCGGGACCTTCACGAATTCCGCGCAGCCGCCGTCCACGATGTAGCCGATGAGCGTGTACTTACGGCATTTGTTGTCCGCGCCGCCGAGGCACGCGGGACACTGCCCGCAACTTAGGCCGGGCGCGAGCAGCACTTTCTGGCCGACTTTCACGCGCGTGACAAGCGCACCGACCTGGGCCACTTCGCCGGAAATGTCGCTGCCGGGAATGTGCGGCAAGGGAATTTGCACGCCAGGCAAGCCGCGGCGCACCCACAGGTCCAGATGGTTCAAGGCGCAAGCGCGCACGCGCACAAGCACTTCGCCGGAGCCGATCTTCGGCTCGGCCACTTCGGTGTGGCGCAGGACGTGCGGGCTGCCGTGTTCATTGAAGACGATGGCTTTCATTGTAGCCTCCGCAGCAAATGATGGCGGGCTGGCGCAAAGGTAACACTCGCGAAGAGAGGAGTCCAGACGCAGAAGTGACGAGTGGTGAGTGTCGAGGGACGAGAGGTGAGCAAGACAAAACCGTTTGGAACCGCAGATGAACACAGATAAACAGAGATGGCAGAGTGCCAGTGTAGGAGCCATTCCCGCCCGCTGACGACTGGTGTAGTCGACCCCACCCCCGGTCGAGGTGATGTGGTTGAAAAGGAAAGGGATAGCGAAATGGAGTAGTCGGGCGGTAGTAGGCGGCAGTAACAAAAGGTGACTGGTTGCAGGTGGCAGGTGACAGGCCACGACTACGGAAAGAGTCCGTAATCGGTGTAATGAGGGCAACAGGCCCGGGTAGCAGGGGTCCCTCGGCTTCGCTCGGGACAAGTGCGCCTTGGGCAAAACCTTACCACTATCAAAAGAGCTGCTAATGTGTAGCAATGGGTGCACTAGTGGGCTGTAGCGGGACTGGGGCGATTCGCGAATGGCTACTGGCGTCATTATCATATAGCTACTAGATAACAGGGCCAGTCTAGCGCGAAGCTGTCCATAAGTCAAGTAGTATTTTCATAACTTAACTGTAGGCAATTGGCAGAGTCGTGCGGGACAACGAAGCGCGAGAGCACCCCTGATTCTTCCCACCGTTCAAAAACCAAACGATGGGGCACCCGCAAGTTCAAAAGCCGATGCGCCCCGGGCCAAAGGGTGCGCCACCCGCCTACCATCTAGGAAACTGGTTTTATTTCATAAACTTTATGTATTGATGCATTCTGGAAATCCCAAGGCAGACGTGAACACGAGGGTTCTTAGAACTGCCTCCATGATCGAGGTCCCCACACTTCAAGAATTCTTCTTCCGTGGCGAATATCACATAACCGTGCTTGTCCGCCAAGGCTCCGGGAAACTTATGGAGCGGCATGAAAAAGGTACCTTCCAAGTGATAGTAAACCTGAAACGCTGGAATGTCGTGTTCCTGTCGTAGGTGTTCCCCATGATCGCTCTTGATTCCACCCACAGCGTGCCTCCGGCGATTTTCCTGTTGAACTGTCCGTCCCGACCACAATCAAGTTAGGACGCCAAGTTTGGTCCGAGAAAGGCTTGCCAGAGCGAAGCTAGCATTGTTGCAGTGACGTGTCTAGAGCTTTAGCATAATTGACACAGCGATATCTCCGCCGTACCCTGTCTGCGAGGGGTATTCACGATGGATATTTTTGAAGAAATTATCCGGTTGCGGCGCGAGGGCAAGCGCGCGGCGCTGGCGACCATCGTGCACACGAACGGCTCAATCCCGAGCTACGAGAGCTCGCGGATGCTGGTGCGCGAAGACGGCACGATTGCCGGCACGATTGGCGGCGGGTGCGTGGAGGCGGAGGTCTGGGCGGCGGCGAAAGAAGTGATCAAAGTGGAAGCGCCGCGGAAAATGGTCTTCAACCTGAACCATGAGGCCAGCTACGATAACGGGTTGATCTGCGGCGGCACGCTGGAGATTTTTGTGGAACCCATTCTGCCTCAGCCGATGCTGTACATTTTTGGCGGCGGACACGTGTCCATCGCGCTGGCCAGCGCGGCGAGCACGGCGGGCTTTTCCATCGGCGTGGTGGATGACCGCGAAACGTTTGCCAATGCGCAACGCTTCCCCATGGCGCGGGAAATTTACACGACGTACGAAGAGGCGTTCGAGAAAATTCAGCCGAACGCGTCCACGTTTCTTGTGATCGTGACGCGCGGGCACCGCGACGATTTGCGCGTGCTCGGCTGGGCGGTGAAAACGGCGGCGCGGTACATTGGCATGATTGGCAGCAAACGCAAGGTGCTCTCCGTCTATGCGGCGCTGGAAAAGGAAGGTTTTCCAGCGGAGCAGTTTGAGCGCGTGCACGCGCCGGTGGGGCTGGAGATCGGCGCGCTCACACCGGAAGAGATCGCCGTGAGCATCGCCGCGGAATTAATCGCAATTCGGCGAAACGCGAAGGATTTGCTGCACAAATCTCTGAAACTGGAAGTGGCCGAAAAATCCAGCGCAACCTGAGGCGTCATGCTCGCAGCCGTCATACTGGCCGCTGGTGAATCCCGACGCATGGGCACTCCGAAGGCGCTGCTTCCCCTCCCCGGCGTCACGCCCGGCGCGGAAGGCATCACGACGTTCCTCGAACACCTGTCCAACATCTCGCAACATCCGAAAATCGGAGTGCGGCGCTTCGTCATCGGAGCACATTCGCAGGACGTGCGCGACCGGATTCACCTGGACGCCGCCAGCGTGGTGGAAAATGCCGCGTGGGCCAGCGGGCAGCTCTCCTCGATCCAGGCGGCCATTCGCAGCCTGCCACCGGGCGGCACGGACGGAATGGTGCTGCTCCTTGTGGATCATCCGTTGATTACGGCATCGTTGGTCGGCACGCTTGTGGACAAATTTTATTCCTCGGGGCGGCGCATCGTGGTCCCGACCTACAACTCGAAACGCGGGCATCCGGTGATCTTTGCGAGCAGCCTGTATGACGAGTTGCTGGCAGCGCCCGAGGAGCAGGGCGCGCGCGCGGTGGTCTGGGCCCACGCGAAAGAAGTGCTGGAAATTCCCACGGACGAAGAGGGAGTGGTGCTGAACTTGAACGATCCAGAGACGCTGAACCGCGTTTTTCCGACCTGAAGAAAACTCTACGACAGTTTTGTCAGAATTGCTTCCAACGCGTCCACGGCAAGCTGCGCGCCGTGGAATGTGGCTGTCGGCAGGCCGCCGAGGGCGGCGGAGATTTGAGTGGGCGTCAACAGGCGGGCTTCCTGCGAGGTCTTCCCGCAGAGGATTTCGGTGAGCAGCGAACTGCAAGCAATGGACGTGACGCAGCCGCGCGTCTTGAAGCGCACCTCGACGAAGCGGCCGTTTTCGACGCGCGCGGAAAGCTGAAGGATGTCGCCGCACGCGGGGTTGGAGACTTCGACCACGGCGGTGGCGTTTGCGAGGTCACCGGCGTTGCGCGGGTTCTTGAAGTGTTCGAGGACGGCGGCGCTGTACATGCTGTGAGTATTGCAGAGCCCCGCGTGGGGTTCAATGCGTTCGGGAGCTTTACCAGAACAGTTGAAACTGGCCTAGAATCCCCTCTGCAAACGTAGCGAGCATAGCTGACCAATGCCGAACGAGCCCCAGCCTCGCGAAACGCCGTTGTTTACGGTGGTCACCGCCATTATTCAACGTGGCGGGAGGGTGCTGATCTGCCAGCGAAGAAAAGACGATGCGTTCGGGCTGAAGTGGGAATTCCCCGGTGGAAAAGTGTTGTTGGGCGAAGCGCCTGCCGCAGCGCTGGCGCGCGAACTGAAAGAAGAATTGGGAGTGCAGACGCGCATCGGCGCGGAGGTTTGGCGCACGCGGCACAACTACTCCGAGCACGCGCGAGAAATTGAGCTGCTGTTTTTCACCGCCCAACTGGAGAGTGTGGAGGTACGGAACCTGGCGTTCGAAAGAATTGTGTGGGAAGAATTTGGGAAGCTACCCAGCTATGACTTTCTTGCCGCGGACCGCGACATTGTGGAGCGGGTGGCGAAGGGAGAGATCAATCTGGAGGGCGAAACATAAGTTGAGATTCCTCGCTCCGCTCGGAATGACAATCAAACAGGCAGCGCGGGTACTCTTGCCTGCAAGCTGTTCCACCACGCAACCAAGAGTGGTTGCGCTACGGGGCTGCGCTACACCAATGTGCGGCCGCCATCCACGACGAAAGTCTGGCCGGTGATGAAATCCGACTTTGCCAGGAAGGCGACAGTGTCGGCGATGTCTTCGCCCTTGCCGACGCGGTGCAGGGGCGTGCGGCGGATGTAGTCCTCGTCGGGCGTTTCACCGGGAAACTGAATCGTGCCGGGTGCGACGGAGTTCACGGTAATCTCTGGGCCGAAGGCGCGGGCCAGGCAACGCGTGAGCATGATGACGCCGGCCTTGGAAACGCAGTAGTGCGTGAAGGCGGGCCAGGCCAGCAGGCCGCCAATCGAGGAGATGTTGATGATGCGTCCGCGGCCCTGCTGCTTCATGAGCGGGGCGGCAGCCTGCGCGCAGAGAAATTGCGCTTTCAGGTTGGTGGCCATGATGGCGTCCCACTGCTCCTCGGTGAGCTCGAGGACCGGCGCGGCGAAAAACATTCCGGCGTTGTTCACTAGAATATCGAGGCGGCCCATGCGGCGGGAAATGTCGGCAAAAAGAGTTTTCACATCGGCGGCGCGGGAGACGTCGGCCTGCACGGCGGCGGCGCGGCGTCCGGTGGCGGCGATACTTGTGACGAGTTTTTCCGCGTCGTCCTTCGAGCGCTGATAATTGACCACAACGTCGGCGCCATCCGCAGCGAGCTTAAGGGCGATGCTGCGGCCGATGCGCTTCGCGCCTCCGGTGACGAGCGCGACCTGGCCAGCGAGCGGCAAATCCGGCATGACGAGCCTCCTGAACTCCGTGGGACACAAACCATAGCATTGCGGCGAGGAGTGTCAACCCGCCACTTTGACGTTGCCTGTGTTCTTGCCTAATATCGTGACTTCTGGAGGGACGATGAAACTGGATTTGCTGGCGATTGCCGCGCATCCCGACGATGTCGAACTGACCTGCGGCGGCACGATGATCAAAATGGCGGAACGCGGGCACAAGGTGGGCATCCTCGACCTGACGCAGGGGGAGATGGGTACGCGAGGCACGCCGGAGACGCGGCTAAAGGAAGCGGCGCGTGCGGCGAAAATCATGGGCGTGAAGCATCGCGAGAACCTGGGCTTGCCGGACGCGAACCTGAACGTCTCCGAAGAATACAAATTAGCGGTGGCGGCAAAGATCCGCGAATTGAGGCCGCATACAGTAATTCTGCCGTACTGGGAAGGTCGCCACCCGGACCACTACACGGCGTCGCAACTGGCCTACGAGGGATGCTTTCTGGCGGGATTGACACGGCTCCCGTTGGAAGGCGAAGCCTTCCGGCCGTTCAAGGTCATCTATGCCACGGCGTACGACCGCGCAGTGCGGCCGACATTTGTGGTGGACATCACCAAACAGTTCGAGCGGCGCAAGCGCTCGATCCTTGCCTATCAATCGCAATTCCGGCCAGCGAAACGCGAGCGCGGCGGAAAAGTGCATATCCCGCTGGACGAGTTGGAAGAGCGAATGCATCTGATTGCTCGCTTCTTCGGGCATCTAGCGGGAGTGAAATACGCGGAACCATTCCTGGTGCGCGAAGTGATGCAGGTGGACGACGTGGTGGGGCTGCCGGTGCGGTCCATTTAGGTCGAACAGCGGCCGAATCTGGCAGCGCACAGAGGGAATCAACACATGTCGAATCTGAATGGTCGAGTCGCGCTTGTAACAGGGGCCAGCCGGGGAGTCGGAAAAGGAATCGCCCTCGAACTCCTCGCGGCGGGCGCACGGGTGTATATCACAGGACGCACCGTTGCCGATATGAACTACCTCGAAGGCAAAGGCACGGCCCTGAGTTGCGACCATCGCGATGACGCGCAGGTTGAGGCGGCATTCCGCCGCATCGCCGACGAGCATGGTCGTCTGGACATTCTAGTGAACAACGTTTGGGGCGGGTACGAAGACATGGTGGAAGGCGGGGAATTCACGTGGCCCCGGCCCTTTTGGCAGCAACCTCTGTGGCGATGGGATGCCATGTTTCAGGCCGGCGCGCGAGCGCACTATGTGGCAAGCCGCCTCGCGGCTCCCGTGATGATTGCCCGGCGAAGCGGGTTGATTGTAAATCTCTCTTTCTGGGCTGCTCAAAAACATATCGGAAACGTGGCTTACGGCGTTTCTAAGGCGGCGACCGACAAATTGACCAGCGACATGGCCCACGAGTTGAAATCGCAGAATGTGGCTGTGGTCTCCCTTTACCCGGGCCTAGTGAGAACAGAAAAAGTCATGGCGGCATCTGCTTGGCTGGATTTGAGCAACTCGGAATCGCCACAGTTCACTGGACGGGCTGTGGCGGCCCTAGCAGCCGATTCCAACGTTATGGAAAAGAGCGGAAAGGTGCTGATCACCGCGAGACTGGCTGAAGAGTACGGCTTCACCGACGTGGATGGGAAGCAACCCAAGCCTCTCAGTCTGAATGAGGTTTGAAGGTAGAAATCAGGTTTTGAGAAAAGTTGGGAGCAAGCCTAGAAATTCTCCGCTTCCTGTGCGTAGATGAAGCCGGGGAGGGTCTGGTTGGCGCCGGCGCGCTCGACCTTGACGCGAATGCGGTCTTCTTCCTCCGCGCCAGCCTTGCGGAGCATGACAAAGGTGGCGAGGGCTTCGGTATATACCTTGGTGACCAGGTAATTCTGGCCGTTGTCGTTTTTCTTCCAAACCTGGCCGACTTGAATCTTCTGGACTGGCATGGAACCTCTCCGAACGACAGACTGTAGACACAAGTTTGGCCGCTGTCAATAATCCATCGGTTTGCTCGGCCCCGGCGGGAGAAACCCTTTTGGGGCAACTTACATCCAATCAATTGACAAGGGAAGGCTCCCAACCGGGTGTATAATCCCGGTATCAGCCCAACGCGTACGGAGGGTTTTCATGAAAAGCCCGGCCAAACTGTTCGTGGCGGCACTGCTGGCCTCTACACTGGCGTTTGCGCCAGTCTATGCCAGCCCGCAGCAAGATCCGCCGCAGAAACAAAAACCCAAGGACAAGAAATCGGACGTGGACCAGATTGGAAACCGTGGCGTCGGAAATGGGTTGAACCTGTACTCGCTGGAGAAGGAGATGGCGCTCGGAAAGTATTACGCCCAGGAAGTCGAGCGGACCGCCAAGCTGGTGGACGATCCGGTCGTGGCGGAATACGTCAACCGGGTGGGGCAGAACCTGGTGCGCAACTCCGACGCCAAAGTGCCATTCACCATCAAGGTGATAGACGATGACACGCTCAATGCCTTTGCGCTTCCGGGCGGCTTTTTCTACGTGAACAGCGGGCTGATCCTGCGCGCCGATGAAGAAGCGGAACTGGCCGGGGTGATGGCGCACGAGATTGCGCACGTCACTGCGCGGCACGTAACCAAGAACATGACCAAGGCGGAGCTCACACAGTGGGCCATGCTGCCTCTGATGATCTTCGGGCCGGCCGGTTGGGCCGGCTACGGCATCTACCAGGCTTCCAATTTCCTGATCCCCATGGCGTTCCTAAAGTTTTCGCGCAACGCGGAGCGCGAAGCGGATTTCCTGGGGCTGCAATACATGTTCGCGGCAGGCTACGACCCCAACGCCTACGTCAGCTTCTTCGAAAAAATCCGCGCCGAAGAGAAGCGCCATCCCGGCAGCATCCCCAAAGTGTTTGCCTCGCACCCGCCGACGCCGGAGCGCATCCAGAACACGCAGACGGAAATCGCACAGATTCTGCCGACCAAGAATGAGTACGTGGTCAGCACGTCGGAATTCGATCTGGTGAAGGCGCGGCTGCGGCAGGTGCTCTCCGGCAACAAGGCCAAGGATGACGAGGCCGGCAAGCCCACGCTGCGCAAGCGCACCGAGCAGGACAAGAGCAAAGACAAGAAAACTGCGGACAAGGACAAGGAACAGAAGACGACAGACGACGACCGGCCCGTGCTGAAGCGCCGGCCGTAAAGCGAGTTGAAATCGAAAAAGGCCCCGATGGATCCATCGGGGCCTTTTTTATTTTTGCGGATTATCGCTGCTGGTAGCTCTGCTCTTCGACGCCGAGGCGCTTCATCTCCTCCGAATAATATTTGCGGTAGAGGATGTCCCATTCGGCGCTGCCTTCGGGAATTTCCTTTTTCTGTGAAGTGATTTTCTTGCGGACTTCAGCGTCAATGCGCTCCTCGTCCTTGAGGAGAGCTTCGAGGATGGTGACGACTTCCTTGCGGATGGTTTCGCGGTCTTCGATGAACTCGACATCGTCACTGGCAACCAGCTGGTCGATGATGCAGTGGGAGAGGCGGACGATCTTGGCGCGGGAGAGTCGCATTCAGCGGAGGATCAATTTCCTTTCGTGGGCAAGCTGGTTCTTCACTTTCTTGAACATCTCCTGATAGGAGGCGCCGGTGCGGCGCATCTCGTCGGAATATTTTTCGAGGATTTGGCGGGCTTCTTCATTCAGGCGGTCTTCCACGCCCAACTCTTCGGCCATGGACTGGCGGATGCGCTGGGTAAGCTCGGCAGCGTTCTGCGCTTCGAGCATTTCCTGCGCAATGAGCCGCTTCACCAGTTCGCGGGACATGTACGTGACGTAATCGCGAGAAACCAGCATCTCCCACCTTTACAGAGCAAAGACAAACACGGCAGTTTAATATTGCGTCGCGGAAAGGTCAAGCCAAGCGCGCGTTGACGATTCGCGGGAGTTTCTGTACGATGAATGTGCCGGGCGGTTAGCTCAGCGGTTAGAGCATCCGGTTTACACCCGGAAGGTCGTCCGTTCAAATCGGACACTGCCCACCAGCATTTCCAGCAAACGGCGGGGCCGTAGTTCAGTTGGTTAGAACGCGTGCCTGTCACGCACGAGGTCGCGGGTTCGAGTCCCGTCGGCCCCGCCATACACCACACAATCAAGCTGGAAGCGATTGACCTCTGGTTTCTTCGCCGAAGGGCAGGAGCAGGAGGCCGATGGCGAAGGCGATGGAAGTGAGGGCTACGGGTGTGCCGATGGTGCCGAAGTGCGAGACGCCGGCGCCGACCAGAAACGTGATGCCCGCGCCGATGAAGCGTCCAGCGGAAGTAGCGAAGGCGAACGCGCTGGCGCGGCATTCGGTCGGATACTGCTCCGGGAGCCAGAGCGTGTACATGGCAAAATTCGCGCCGCCAAAACCGAGGAAAAACAAGCAGACCATGAACCACACCAGTGCGTTGTCCAGTAAATAGAAAACGTAGCCGAAGGCCAGCAAGATAAACACGAACATCAGCAGGAAATAGAGGCCGAGGGTGCGGCGGCGACCGAGCCGTTCGGCCAGAATTGGCAGGACGAGGCAGCCGAGAATTGTTCCAACCGAAAGCAGCATGGTGCCGTACGAAGCGAGGCGTGTTGCGGCGGCCGCGGCAATCCCTGCGCGCGCGGCGAGATTTCCGATGGCGGCGGGGACGTACACGGAGCCGGCCCACAGGCCAGTGATAGAAACGAGCAAGTACGTGGCGTTGAGAAGCGTGCGGCGGCGAAATTTTTGGGAGAAAAGAGCCAGGAAAGCGCGACCCATGGTCCAGCGCTCCTTCAGGCCGTCCAGTTTGTTCTTCCAGCGCTGCGGCTCGGCCACACCGTATCGGATGAAGCCGACGAGCAGCGCCGGAGCACCGCCGAGCGCAAACATAGCGCGCCACCCGTAGCGGCTACCGATAAAATAGTTGGCGATGGCGGCGAGAAAAAAGCCGACATAGTATCCGGTTTGCAGATAGCCGGCGGCCATTTTGCGGCGATCTTCGGGCCACTCCTCGGCAACGAAGGTGCCGCCCATGGACCATTCCCCGCCGATGCCGATGCCGGCCAGCAGGCGAAATGTGGCCAGTTGCCAGACGCTTGCGGCCACGGCTCCGAGAAACGTGAAGACTGAATAGCAAAGCACCGTCAGCGCGAGCGTGCGGACGCGGCCGAAGCGGTCGGCGATGGGTCCCCAGACAAGCGAAAGTCCCCAGCCAATCAGAAAGAGCGCGAAGAGTAGCCCGCCGTAGTAGCCCATGCTGGATGCAGTAGGAAAAATTCCGGAGCGCGGAAGCAGTTCCGTGAGCGCAGGGACCATCACCAGGGCGAAGATAAAGGAGTCCATGCCGTCGAGCGCCCAGCCAAGCCACGCGGCCCAGAAGCCGCGGATCTGGTTGGGGGTGAGAGGAATTTTCACAGTTCGCCCACACAAGTGAAAGTTGAGATTCCTCGGGCCGGCCCCGCAAAGCGGGTCCAGCCCTCGGAATGACAACGGCAGCGCTACGTCAGCCCGCTATTGGTCTTTCCAATCGGGGAGGCGGCCGGGAGTGTAGGGAGCGCCGGCGGCTTCGAGCGCTTTCTCCAGTTTGACCAGATCCGTTTCGACGAGCGCGCGGAGCTTTGTGAGTTCTTGCGCAAATTCCTGCGCGGCCACGGCGTAAGAATCGATATGTGTCTGCGTCGGGCGTGAGATGGATTGGCGCTGGTCGCCAGCGATGCCGCCGACGCGCTCGGATATCGCGGGCGGCGTGTTCTCGTTGCGCTGACGAAGAGTGACATCGCCGCGCAGTGCGCGGAGAATGTTGCTGAGCTGCACATCAAGAGCGTTGGCCTGCTCGCGCAGCTTGAGATCCAACGAAGGAGTTTCCTGAATGGCGCGCTTGATGAGACCTATGCGCGTCTTTGTGCTGTTGGCCACGTCCAGCGCGCCGGTGACGGCGCGTTGCAGCTTGACCACTTTCTGCTGAAATGCGTGCAGCGCGGCGCGGTCCTCGGGCTTCATGGACGCCTGGCCTTCGACGACGACATTGAAGGATTGCTCGCCAGGGAGCGGCGTGAGCACGCCGTCCACGCGCTTGGCGAGGGAAACCTTATACGTGCCGGGCATGACCAGGGGCCCGCCGGGGGGCTCAAAGAGAGCGTCCTCTTCGCCGCCACCACCGCCGCCGGCACCGCCTCCTCCGCCAGCACCACCTCCGCCACCCGGGCCTCCACCACCGGGGCCACCCGCAGCGCGCTCAGGAGGCAGGTTAGCTGGGGGCTCGCGCAAATCCCAGGCGATGCGCTGAATGCCGGGCGTTGCAGAACCATTCAGGCGGCGGACAATGCGGCCGGTGGCGTCCGCCACGGTGAAAACTATGGCCGGGGCTTCTTCTTCGTCCTCGGCGCGCAGTTCATCGGCGGAGGGATAGCGCGGCGCTTCGTTCTTGCGGGCGGCTTCCCTTTCGGCGTCCTGGCGGCGCTGCTTTTTGGTTTTCAACGCGTCTTTCAGGAAATAAGTAAAGGTGGCGCCAACGGGAGGATTTTCCGCGGTGTAAAACGTTTCGCCCTGGAATCCCTTCCCGCGCCCGCCAATCGGCGAGGCCGGAATGAACATCAAGGCGTCGCGGACAGGAAAAATTGCGCTGTCCGTCTGCAGCGCTTCCGGCTTCAAGCCACGCAGAGGAGTGTAGTCGTCCAGGATGTAGAAGCCGCGGCCGAAGCTGGCCACGGCGAGATCGTTCATCTGCTTCTGAATGGCCAGGTCCTTGACGGCGATGGTGGGAAAACTGCCGCGCAGGCGAATCCACTTCTGCCCGCCGTTGGAGGAGAAGAACAGGCCGAATTCGGTTCCGACGAAAAGGAGGTTGGGGTCCACGTGGTCTTCGGCAATGGCGTACACAGGCCCGTTGGCGGGCAGGTCGCCCTTGATGGAGGTCCACGATTTGCCGCTGTCGGTGCTTTTCAAAAGGTAGGGCGCGAAATCACTGTTCTTGTGATTGTCGAAGGCAGCGAAGACGGTGTTGACGTCGTGTTGCGAAGCGAGCAGACGGCTGACAAAAGTGTTGTCCGGGACGCCCACGAATTTTTCAATCTTGCGCCAGCTTTTGCCGGCGTCTTCAGTGACGTGAATTAACCCGTCGTCGGTGCCGACGTAGAGGAGCCCTTCTTTCTTCGATGATTCGGCAAGAGCGGTGGAGTTGCCGTACAAGGAAGTAGAGGCATTTTTGGCGATAGCGTCCGGGCCCCAGACTTTGCCCATTACGGGGAGCTGATTGCGGTCAATTTCGCGGGAGAGCTCGCCGCTGATGGCTTTCCAGGTGTCGCCGCGGTCGTCGCTGCGGAAGAGTCTGTTGGCGGCGAAATAGAGCCGCGTGTGGGAATGCGGGCTGATGAAGATAGGGGAATCCCAATTCCAGCGCAGGCCCATCTCGCCCTTGCCTTCCTGCGGCTGGATGCCGAGGCGCTCGCCGGTGCGGCGGTCGAAGCGCACCAGGCCGCCGTGCTGGCTTTCCGCATAGACAATGCTGGGGTCCTGCGGGTCCACGGCCGAGCGGAAGCCGTCGCCGCCCTGCGTGACGAACCAATCGGAATTGGTGAGTGAACCATTGCGGTTTCGCGCGGGACCTCCGAGGCTGAAATTGTCCTGCGTGCCGCCATACACATTGTAAAAGGGCGCGGCGGTGTCCACGGTGACGGCGTAGAACTGCGTGATGGGCAGATTGGTGAAGAAGCGCCAGGTGACGCCGCGGTCGTAGGATTCGTACAGACCGCCATCGCAACCGACGAGAAGATGATTCGTGTTGGCCGGGTCGATCCACAGCGCGTGGTTATCCACGTGCTTCGAGCGGCTGCCGAGCTGGCGCAGGCTTCGGCCGCCTTCGTCGGAAGTCATGATATTGACGTTCATCACGTAAATGCGGTCCGCATCTTTCGGATCGGCGAAAATTTTTCCGTAGTACATGGCGGTGGTGTCGTACTCGTTGCGGCGCTCCCAAGTGGCGCCGCGGTCCGCGGAGCGGTAGGTGCCGCCGCGCCGATTAGCGGCTTCGACCTGCGCATAGACGACGCGCGGGTCCGCGGGAGAAATGGCCAGGCCGATGCGGCCAACATCTTCGCCGCCCGCACCGCCCGGTCCGGCGCCGGGCCCGGAGGGGCCGCCGGGCAAGCCGCCGCGAAGCTTCGTCCAGGTAGCGCCGCCATCGGTGGATTTATGCAAGCCGCTTTCCGGGCCGCCATTGATGAGAGTCCAGACGTGGCGGCGGCGCTGCCAGGCCGCGGCGTAGAGTGTGTCCGGGTTTGAGGGGTCCATGGCGATGTCCGCGACGCCGGTGTTCTCGCTGATGGCGAGCACGGCCTTCCAGGTCTTGCCACCGTCGATAGTCTTGTAAAGGCCGCGGTCGCCCCCGGGCCCCCACAACGGGCCCTGCGCGGCGACATAGACGATGTTGGAATCGCGTGGGTCGACGAGGATTTTGCCGATGTGCTCGGAATTCTTCAGGCCCATGTTGCGCCACGTGCGGCCGCCGTCATCGGAGCGATACACACCGTCGCCGTAGCCGACGCTGCGCTGGCTGTTGTTTTCACCGCTGCCGACCCAGACGATGGAGGGGTTTTTCGCGTCGATGGTGACCGCACCGATGGAATAAGAGGCTTCGTTGTCGAAAACCGGCGTCCAGGTGATGCCCGCGTTGTTGGTGCGCCAAACGCCGCCAGAAGCCGCGGCGACAAAAATATTTCCGGAGTCCTGGGGATTGACAGCGATCGCGGAGATGCGGCCCGATGTGGTCGCCGGACCAATCGAGCGCAGACGCAGGCCGGCAAATGTGCGCGTGGACATCGGGCCGCCCGTTTCCGGAGCGCCTTCCGCGCCGGGGCGTTGCTGCTGGACAGCAGGGGGCTGCTGGCCAGTCGGCGGAGCTTGCTGCAACGCGGGCTGTGATTGCTGTGGAGCAGGCTCAGCCTTTCTCGGGGGCGGCTGCTGGGACGGAGCTTGTCCGCCAAAGCAAACGAGCGGAAACGCCAGAATTGCCACCAGAACAAAACGCGCGATGGAGTGAATCGTTGCAGTCGAAAGAATACGCACGGTCAGATCCTCCTTCTTCAAAGTTCTTGTAGAGAATTCCGATCTTTCCGGGAAGCAAACGTCAGAAGAGACCCAGCCGGCGTCCGACACTTGTGCGCAAGCGTCCCCATGCCGCGCCGAAGACTTTTCCTTTATCCGCGTCGCTCCACGAAGTCTCCAGCTCGGCAAGGTAGGAGTAGGCCACGGGAACAACGAGGAGCGTAAGCAGCAAGCACATCGTCTGTCCACCAATGATCGTGACAGCAATGGAGGCGCGCTGCTCGGAGCCGGCGCCAATGCCGATGGCCACGGGGATCAGCCCGGCGACGATCGAAAACGTGGTCATGAGGATGGGCCGCAGGCGGACGCGGTTGGCTTCCAGGATTGCTTCGCGCAGCGGGCTGCCCTGCCGGCGCAGGATGTTGGTGTAGTCCACTTGGAGAATGCCGTTCTTTTTCACGATCCCCAGCAGAAGAAAGACACCGAGAGAACTCCACAGGCTGAGGGAGCGGCCGGTGACCCACAGAGATAGCAATGCGAAAGGAATGCTGAGAGGCAGCGTGAGCATGATGACGAAAGGATGCGAGAAGCTCTCGAATTGGGAGGCGAGCACCATGTACATGAAAATCGAAGCCAGGAGCACGGCCATCAGCATGTTCTTCGTGGTTTCTTCGAGAATTTTGACCTGGCCGGAAAACACGTAATTGTAGCCCGGCGGCATGGTCACTTCGCGGATGGCTTTGGCGGTGAATGCGGCGCCGGCGTCGAGAGGATATCCGGTGGCAATGTTTCCGCCGACAGAAACCTGGAATTCACGGTTATAGCGCTGGATGGTCGCGGGGCCGGCTCCGCGCTGAATTGCAGCCACATTTTCCAGGCGGACCAAACCGACCTTGGACGACGGCACCATCAGGCGCGCGAGGACGTCGGGATTGTCGCGCTGCTTCTCGACCAACTGCATGATGACCGGATACTGCTCGGAACCTTCCTTATAGGAGGAAATTTCATCCTGGCCGGAATACATGAGCCGGACGGTGGAGGCAACGTCCGTCATGCGCACGCCGAGGTCCGCAGCGCGCTGGCGATCGACTTTCACCTGCAATTCCGGCTGGTTTAAGTTCAGCGTAGGGTTGACGTCCACCAGCCCCGGGAATTCTCGCATCTTTGCGGCGACCTGTTTGGAAAGCTCCGCGAGCTTGTCAATATCCGGACCGCGCAGAATGGCGCGCACAGGAAAATACGTCTCACCGCCCAGGACCGAAGGGAGCCGGACGTTATACGTGATGTTGTTATAGTTCGCGAGCATCCTGCGAATGTCGCCAGCAACCTGCATGTGCGATTTCTTGCGCTCGCCGCCCGGCACCAGACGGATGTACAGCCGCGCGCGATTGGTGCTGCCCCAGGTGGCTGCCTGCACGAAATCCACTTCCGGGAGTTTTTCGACCCGGTTGACCATCTCTGTGACGGAAGCGACAGTGCGGTCCAGCGACGTGCCTTCGGGCAAATTAATGTTGGCCATCAGTTCGCTTTGATCGTCCGGAGGAATCCAGTCGCGGCCCACCAGGGGATACAACAGCCAGGTGGAGGCGAAGACGGCAACGGAAATTATCAGAATTGCCAGGCGATGATCGAGGGACCAGACCAGCACGCGATGATAAAACGTCTCGATGGCGTGGAAGAATCCGAACTCGCGCGAACGGGCGTGACCAGCCTCCGCACGCACCATCAGGAAGCGCGAACTCATCATCGGCGTGAGCGTGAAGCTCACCAGCAGCGACACCATGATGGCCATGGCCATCGTCCAGCCGAAGGAATTGACGTAGCGCCGGGCATAGCCCGTCATGAAAGCAATAGGCAGAAAGATAATCACCAGGGAGAGCGTGGTGGCCATGACCGCCGGACCGATTTCGCGAGTGGCCTCGATGGCGGCGCGTTTGCGTTCGATGCCCTTCTCTTCCATGTAACGGAAAATATTTTCGAGCACGATGATGGCGTCGTCAATGACGATGCCGACGGCCAGGGTAAGCGCCAGCAGGGTCATGTTATTCAGCGTGAAGTCCATGTAGCGCATCAGCGTGAAGGTGGCGATGATGGAAGTGGGAATGGCCAGCGCGGCGATGATCACAGCGCGCCAATTGCGAATGAAAAACAACACAATGATGCTGGCCAAAAAGCTGCCCAAGGTGAGGTGCTCGAGGAGCGAGTTTACCGAGGCGCGAATAAAGACGGAGTTGTCGCGGATGGTCACCAGCTCGACGCCCGGGGGCAGCTCGGCCTTCAGGCTGGCGAGGCGCGCATTGACGGCATCGGCGACGCGCACGGTGTTGGTGCCCGACTGGCGGCGGATGTCGAGAGTCACGACTTCGCGCATCCCAGTCTCTCGCGACGATTTGCTGGCCAGCGCGGACCACCCACGCAGCTCTTCCGCACCGTCCTGGACGCGGGCCACGTCGCGCAGGCGCAGGGGCGTGCCTGCGCGGTTGGCAATGATGATGTCCGCAAACTGGTCGGAGGAACTGACGCGGCCCAGCGTGCGCAGGCCCAGGTCCTGTTCGCCGCGCACCATGCGCCCGCCCGGGGCCTCGATGTTTTCATTGCGCACGGCGTTGCGCACGTCCAGCACGGAGAGGTTTTGTGCGGTGAGCCGCTCCGCATCGAGCAAGATGCGAACCTGCCGCCCCTGTCCGCCCGACAAGCTGACTTCGCCGACGCCGTCCACGGTCTGGATGGCGCGCCGCACAACTTTGTCGGCAATTTCCGTGAGCTCGCGGCGGTTGGACGAGCCAGAACGCGCGGCCACCAGCAGGGTCATGATGGGATCGGAATCCGGGTCGGACTTGCGGATCACCGGCGGAAGGATGTTGGGAGGCAGACGGTTGAGAGCACCGGCGACTTTTTCACGGATGTCCTGGGCCGCGCCTTCAATTTCGCGCTCCAGAACAAACGTCACGGTGATGCGGGCGTTGCCCTCCGTGGCATAGACGTTCATCTCCTCGATGCCGCTGACGGAGGAAATGGCGTCTTCGAGAGGCAATACGACGCTGGTGACCATTTCCGGCGGGCTGGCGCCCGGAAGGTTGATGCTGACATTGACCGTGGCGGGATCGGCGCGGGGGAAAAGGTCCACGCCCAATTCGCGGTAGGAAAAAAATCCCAGCGTCACCAGGAAGGCGATGAGCATGACCGCGAACACGGGCCGATTGACGCAAACTTCCGCCAGCTTCATCAGTAGGACCCTCGCTACGTTGCCGGCGCGGGAGTAAACTCCGCGCTACAATTTGCCGGCCACAAGTTGACGGCGCGGGAGTAAACCCCGCGCTACAAACTATTCCTTCGCTTCTTTTGCGGGCGCTTCTTTTACCGCCGCGCCGGAGAAAAGTTCGCCCTTCACGGGCAGAGCGATGCGATCGCCGGCGGCAAGTCCCGAAAGGATTTCCACCTGCGAATCCTTGCGCGCGCCGGCCTGAATTTCCCGTTCTTCCACCTTGGAATCTTTCAGGATAAAGACTTTATAAATGCCATAGCGGTAGCTGACCGCTTTTTCAGGCGCCAGCAAGACTTTTTCCGTGAGATCACTGGGCATGGACGCCTGAATGAAGAAGCCCGGCTTCAGCCGCCCATCCCCATTGGGAATCAGGGCCTCAACCTCAAACGTGCGCGTCTCCTGCGTGACCGCCGGGTTGATGCGCGAAACTTTGCCGCGAAAGACTTCGTTGGGAAAAGCCTCGACATGGACTTCTACCGGCGCGCCGGTCTTTACCACTCCGGCCCATTTTTCCGGAACGGCGAGGCGCGCGCGAAGTTCATCCGTGCGCACTACGACGGCGACGGGACTCTGCACGCGAACGAATTCCCCGACGCTGACGCGGCGCTGCTTGATGGAACCGGGAAACGGGGCGCGAATGCTCGTATCCGCCAGTTTTTTTTCAGCGAGCCGTGCGGCGGTTTCACTGGACTGGAGCTGGGCTTTCAACTGCTCCACTTCCTGCAAGGCCAGATCGTGCGTGGCGCGAGCGCCTTTGAAGCGCGAAGCGGCTTCGTCGAGCTGCTGCTGGGAAATTAGTTTTTCTTTGTAGAGCTGTTCCGCGCGGTGGAATTTTTGCTCTGCGTCGAACATGTCCGCAGCCGCGCGCTGCACGGAAGCCACTTGCGAGGAATCGCGTGGGAGAGGATCTTCCGGGCCCAGTCCGAGGCGGGCGCGCACCTGAAGCACAGCAGAGCGCTGGCGGTCCAGTTCGTAGCGCAACTCCACCGGAGAAAGCATCACCAGTACTTGTCCCTGGTCAACGCGGTCGCCAACGTCAGCCAGGACTTTCTCCACGCGGCCTTCCACTTCAGAGCTGACCACGCTTTCGTCCAGCGGATAAAGCGAGCCGACCGCCTGCACACTGCGCGGTACGGACTGCTCCACGACCGTGAAGAGGCGCACGCCAATAGGGTTTGTGGAATCGCCGCGTACGCTAGCTTCTTTGGCGCGCGAACAGCTTCCCGTGCCGAGCAAAAGGAGCGCGGAAGAAATAGTGATGAAATAATTTCGGACCATAAAATTAAATGACCGGTCTACAGGCATACCTTCCCACTCGCGTATCACTCACTTTGGACGCAATATGTTCATTCCGCGTTACATTTTCGACCTACGGTTGCCCGCTGGCGCCCGCCTTCGTGGCCGGCGCATCTTTCTTCATGAATTTCTCGAACCAGTAGCGCAGGTAAAGCTGGGTGCGCGCGAAATTCGAAGGTTTGGATGTGGTGCCGTGAAATTCGTCGTTGAAGCGAAGCATGGCCGTGGGCACCTTGCGCACGCGCAGGGCTTCGTAGAACTCCTCGGTCTGGGAAATGGGAGTACGCAGATCGTTCACACCGGTCATTAGCATGGTCGGCGTGGTCACATTGCCCACGTACATCAGCGGGGAGCGCTTCAGATGTTCGCTGGGATCTTCCCAGGGCATTTTCTTGAAATTGCGGTACCAGGAGGAGCCGTCGGTGGTGCCCACAAAAGACATCCAGTTGATCACCGGGCAATTCGAAGAGGCCGCGGTAAAGCGGTTGGTGTGGCCGACGATCCAGGCCGTCAGCACGCCGCCGCCGCTGCAGCCGTAGACAAACAGGTTGCGGGTGTCCACGTAACCCTTGGCGATGACTTCATCCACGCCTTTCATCAGGTCGTCAAAATCCTTGCTGGGGTAGGCATTGTTGATGGCATTGCCAAATGCGCTGCCGTAGCCGGTGGAGCCGCGCGGGTTGGTGTAGAGAACGAGGTAACCGTTGGCGGCGTGCTCCTGCCAGCTGAAATTGAATCCGACGCCGTACATGGCGTGTGGGCCGCCGTGAATGGTCAGCATGAGCGGATATTTTTTCTGCGGATCAAAGTCGGGCGGCTTGACGAGCCATCCCTGAATTTTGAAGTTATCGGCGGAGGTGTACCAGATTTCCTCCACCTGGCCGAGCTTGACATCCTGCAAAATATCATCGTTCACGGCGGTGAGCTGCTTGAATTCGGGCTTGGCCAGTGAAAAGGTGACAATATCGCCGGCCTTGTAGTAGCTGGAAAGCGTACCCGCAGCCTGGCCGTTCGCGTTGATAGAAGATACAGTCAGCAAGTGGTTGCCCTGCGTGATCTGCTTCACTTCGCCTTTCAGAGAGGCGAGATGCAGATTGCGAGTGCCGCGGTCTTCCGCAGTGAAGTAGATGCCGCTGGAATCTGTCGCCCAAGTGAGGCCGTCCGGACTGCGGTCGAAGCTGCCCGTGAGCACGCGTGGGTTGGAACCGTCCAAGCCCATGACGTAGAGCTTGGCGGTCATGTACGTGTCTTCCGACCAGTCGTTGCCGAGGTAGGCCACAAGACGTCCGTCGGGAGAAACTTCGGGGCCGACGTCAGGCCCTTTGCGGTGCGTGAGCTGTCGAATGGTTTTGTCCGCGGTGTTCACCGCGTAAATCTCGGATTCGCGCCACTGATACTCCCAATCGTCGGTGCGCAGACCGCTGAAAAGAATTTCGCGGCCGTCGGGCGTCCAGGAAATGGCAGTGCCGTGCTCGAAATCGCCGGAGGTGAGCTGACGCGGCGTGCCGCCGCTCGCGGTGACAACGAAAACGTGTCGCGTCCCTTCCTCGATGAAGCCGATGCGGTCACGGCGATAATTCACCCGCTCAATGATGCGGGGATTTTCCGTCCACTTGGCGCCGTCGGGCCGCGCGGGCATCTTGATGTTCCACGTATCCTTCTTAGGGACGAGCATGGTGAAGCCGATGGATTGGCCGTCCGGGGCCCAGGCGATGCCGCCCGGCGTGCGGTCCACGCGCGTAATCTGCATCGAGGCGTCCGCCTGCGGCGGATCCATCCAGCGCACCCAGAGCTGCGTGCCCTTGGGCTGGCCCTCGGCGAGATAGGCGATGCGCGTGCCGTCCAGCGACCAGCGAGGCGAAGAGCCTTCTACCAGAAATCGGTTACGGCTGCCATCGGCATTCATGACCCAGATGGCTGACTTAGACTGGTCGTTCAGCTTATCGATCCAATTGCGCGCATAAACGATTTGCTTTCCGTCTGGAGAAATTTGTGGGTCAGCGACGCTTTCCAGCTCAAAATACATATCGAGAGAGAGGTTGCGCGCACCCGGGCGCGTCGAAGGCATTGTCTGCGCGGTCGCAGGCGCCGCCGCGGCGCAGGTCAGAAAGAGAACAAATACCGCAAGGGCAGAACGATTTCGCCACATCATGACCTCCAGTTCCAGAAGGAATTGCCTGCCAGCATCGAGAGCAGGGCATTCTATCCGCGCATGGTTATGTGCACAACCCCCATCGCAGGGTGCACCGCGGTGAAACAGTGTGCCGTTGCGGTGCGACACGGACGGAGCGTCTGATTCTTCCAAGCCCGTAACTCCCGGCCAGGCAAGGCTATGCAAACTACGACTCTTGCACGGTGTTGGAACGACGAATGCACCTCCTATGTATCGGAGGGGCAAGCCATGAACGGACTACAAGTAGTGGAAAAGGTGTCAGGCGAATTGTCGCGCAGAAGCGAACGAATCCGGGCACGCATTCCCGTGAAGCTGATCTGGCACGAAGATATGCAGAGACACCTGGAAGAAACGCAGACAGTATCTGTCAGCCAGTTCGGATGCCTGGTGCGCTGCTCGTGCAGCATGCAACCGGGGACGACATTGCTGGTCGAGCGCAACGGAAAATGCCTGCTGGGCACGGTGAGCTATTGCCTGAAGGACTACGCAACGAAACGCGTGGAACTGGGGATTGGGTTTGAGGAAGACAGCAAAGACTTCTGGGGCATCATGTTCGTGGCGTGAGCCCGCCGTGGCGGGCAGCCTCGACGCTCCGGGACAGTCAGCTCAGCCGCGGTCCGCAGTTGACCGCAGGCATTCCGCACAAAGCTCAATGGTGCGGTCCACATCGGAATCCGAGTGTGCCGCGGAAACAAAGAGCGCTTCAAACTGAGACGGCGGCAGAAAAATCCCTTTCTCCAGCATCCCGCGAAAGAAGTCGCCGAAACGGCGCGTGTCGGATCTCTTCGCCCCATCGTAGTTCTCCACGGCATCTCCCGTAAAAAACAGCGTGAGCAGCGAACCGGCAGCGTTTACGCTGGCGGCCACACAGGCGCGCGCGATCGCCTGGCGGATACCCGCCGCGAGACGCGCTGCCTGGCGATCCAGCTGATCGTAAAATCCGGGAGCCTCGAGTTGCTGGAGGGTGGCAATCCCGGCGCGCATGGCCAGCGGATTGCCGGAAAGCGTACCGGCCTGATAGACCGGTCCGAGCGGCGCGACCATTTTCATGATCTCCGCGCGGCCACCATATGCCGCGGCAGGAAGTCCGCCGCCAATAATCTTGCCGAGCGTGGTGAGGTCGGGCTGGATGCCGTAGACCGCTTGCGCGCCACCGTGCGCGAGGCGGAAGCCGGAGATGACCTCATCAAAAATAAGCAGGGCTTCGTGCCGCTGCGTGAGCTCGCGCAGGCCACGAAGAAATCCCTCTTTCGGCGGCACGACTCCCATATTGGCCGCGACCGGCTCGACGATGACTGCGGCAATCTTCCCGCGATGCGTATCGAAGAGCCGCTCGACGGCGCCGACGTCGTTGTACGGGGCGTTCAGCGTGAGTGCCGCGAAGCTTTCCGGCACGCCGGGGCTGGAGGCGATGCCCAGCGTGGCCAGGCCGGAGCCCGCTTGGGAAAGAAAACTATCCGCATGGCCGTGATAGCCGCCGTCGAATTTTACGATGAGGTCGCGCTTGGTGAACGCGCGCGCCAGGCGCACGGCGCTCATTGTGGCTTCCGTGCCGGAGTTGACGAAGCGCAGCATTTCGAGCGCGGGCATGGCACGACGAATGGCGCGGGCCAGCTCGGCTTCGAGCGCGGTGGTCATGCCGTAGCTCGAGCCGCGCGCGGCCTGGTCCTGTATGGCGGCGGTAACGGCGGGGTGCGCGTGGCCGAGGATCATCGCGCCCCACGAGCAGACGTAGTCGATGTACTCGTTGCCGTCCACGTCGAAGAGGCGTGCGCCCGCCGCGCGTTCGACGATAAGTGGGTCGCCGCCGACGGCTTGAAAGGCGCGCACGGGGCTATCCACGCCGCCGACGAGAATTTTCTGCGCTTCTTCGAACAGAGCGCGAGAACGAGCGCGGGAACGGGATTGGAAATTCACAGCATTCTCCGAAACAGGGTCATCACGCTTTCAACCAGCGGGCAACGTCCTTGGCGTGATAGGTGAGGATCATGCCCGCGCCGGCGCGCTGGATGGAGGTGAGGATTTCGAGGGTCACGCGCTGCTCGTCAATCCAGCCGTTGCGCGCGGCGGCTTTGACCATGGCGTATTCGCCGCTGACGTTGTAGGCGGCCAGCGGCACGTCGAAGCGCTCGCGCACCGCGCGGATGACATCCAGGTAGGGCAGCGCGGGCTTGACCATCACCATGTCCGCGCCTTCCTCGATATCCAGCGCGACTTCTTTCAGCGCCTCACGGGCATTGGCAGGGTCCATTTGATAGCTGCGGCGGTCGCCGAACTGTGGCGCGGACTGCGCGGCTTCGCGGAACGGGCCGTAAAAGCCGGAACAATATTTCGCGGCGTAAGCAAGAATGGCGACATCCGCAAACTTGTGCTCGTCGAGCTTGCGGCGAATGGCGGCCACACGGCCGTCCATCATGTCCGAGGGCGCGACAATGTCCGCGCCGGCGCGCGCGTGCGAAAGCGCTTCCTCGGCGAGAAGCTCAAGCGTGGGATCGTTCTGCACCACGCCGTGCTCCACCACACCACAATGGCCGTGACTGGTGTATTCGCACAGGCAGACGTCTGTAATGACAATGAGGTTGAGCTTGGCCTTGCGAATGCCCTCAATGGCGCGCTGCACGGTGCCCTTGGGGTCGGCGGCTTCCGACCCGCGCTCGTCCTTCTGCGTGGGAAGTCCGAACAAAATGATGGCGGGGATGCCCAGGGTTTCCACTTCGCGGCATTCTTCGACAATTTGATCCGCCGATTGCTGATGAATGCCGGGCATCGAGCTGACTTCCGTGCGCACTCTTTCGCCCGGGCAAACAAACATCGGATAAACAAACCCATCGGTGGTGAGGCGCGTTTCGCGGACCATGCGGCGGATAAGTTCAGAACGCCGCAGGCGGCGCGGGCGATGAACAGGAAAGGTCATGGCGTCTTTGCTCCCAAGGGTGTGTGATGCGTACTCCAGGAAATAATGGCGGCCACCAGACCGGCTGCAGAGGAATCCTCCGCGACGATTGCAGCCTCAAAGCCGGCCTTCTGGATGGACCGCGCAGTCACTGGGCCAATTGCAGCTATCGCCGTGCGGCCCGATAATTGGCGCAGAACTTCCGCGCCGATTTGATCCACAAACGAATGGAACGCCGAGGGACTGGCAAACGTAAGCACGTCTGCCGCGCCCTGGCGTACTTGCTCCAGCTCCTTCGCTGCAGCGCCCTGTAACGCGAGGGTGCGGTAAGCGACCACGTCGGTGACCTGCGCGCCATTGCGGCTGAGCGCCGCGGGTAAATCGCCGGGCGCGCGGTCGCTCCGCGGCAACAGCACTCTTTTCCCCAGCACGTGTTCGCGCAATTCCTGTGCCAGCCCCTCTCCGGTGTTGCGCGAGGCAACGAATTGTACGACAAGCCCTTCCCGCCGCGCCGCGTCCGCCGTGGCCAGTCCGACCGCAGCAATGGAGGGCGGCGCTCCCGCCAAGGCCGAAAGATTAATGCCCAAGTCACGACAGCGCGCAGCGAAAAATCGCACGGCGTTCTGGCTGGTCAAGAGCAGCCAATCGAAGCGCAAGAGCGAAAGAATGGCCGCGTCAAGCGGCTGCTTGTCCTCCGCTGCGGCGAACGCCACCGAAGGCACGCGAAGCACGGTTGCGCCACTTTCTTCGAGCGCGCGGACCATTTCGCCGGCCTGCTCCGCGGCTCTGGTGACCACGATGCGTTTGCCCTCCAGCGGTTTCGTGTTAGCCGCATGGATGGTCCGTCCGGCCAGTTGCAAAAGGCGTCCTGCGCCGGCGTGGAGAAGTTTTTCCGCCAACTGGCAGCCCAGTGCCTCGGCGTTCTCCGGTGAGCCCAGCGCGCTCTCACGCAGGTGCTCCGTGCCATCGGCGGCAAGCACGATAGCATCCAGCCGAAGCGTTCCATCCTCGATACGTCCCCAGGCGCCGAGCGGCACCTGGCAGCCGCCTTCGAGTCTTGCCAGCAGCGCACGCTCCGCGGTAACACTGGCGCGCGTTTCCGCATCATCCAATTTTCCGAGCAACTCCACCACACGTGCATCTTCTGTGCGGCATTCGATCCCCAGAGCGCCCTGCCCCACGGCGGGCAATAGACGCTCCGCGCTGAATACGTCCGCAATTTTTTCGCTCCAGCCCAAACGGTCCAGCCCGGCCTTGGCGAGGACGATGGCGTCGTACTGGCCTTCGTCAAGTTTGCGCAGGCGGGTATCCACGTTGCCGCGCAGCTCAAGCACGGCAAGGTCCGGGCGGAGGTGCAGCAACTGCGCCTGCCGGCGAAGGCTGCTGGTGCCCACGCGCGCGCCTTTGGGCAGCTCGGTGAATTTCATCCCGTGGCGGGCGACGAGACAATCACGCACGTCCGCGCGGCGATAAATGGCCGGGAAGGCGAGGCCGCCGGGAATTTCCGTGGGCACGTCTTTCATGCTGTGCACGGCGAGATCCACCTCTCGAGCGAGCAGCGAATCCTCTAGCTCCTTAATGAACACACCTTTCAGGCCGATCTGGTCCACGGCACCCTGCTGGAAGCGGTCGCCGGAGGTCTTGATGATCACAATCTCCGCGGCCACGCCGTGCAGGCGGGCGATTTCGTCGCGGATGAAATGGGCCTGCCAGAGAGCGAGCTTGCTGCCGCGCGAGCCGATGCGCAGAGGGTTCACGGTGTTTCTTGTTCCTTTTCGAGAATTTCGCGGACGACTTCGCGATCCTCGTGCAGGCGAGCGGATGCCCTCTCGTGCACAACCTTTGTCGAGTGTCCTGCGGCGCCGCGTGCCTGCCATTTCTGAAATTTTTCGAGTTGTTGGTCGATGATGGCTTCCGCGCGGGGAATCTCTTTGGCGCGGGCGCGCTTGTTCTGCTCGACGATCTGCGTCAGGTCGTCCAGAGTGTAGAGAAAGACGTTGTAGAGTTCGGCGACGCCCGGCTCGACGTTGCGGGGCACGCCGAGGTCAATCACGAACATGGCGCGGTCGCCGCGGGACCGCATGGCCCTTTCCATCAGGACGCGGGTGACCACCGGCTCGCTGACGCCGGCGCTGGCCACAACGATGTCGGGCAATTCGAGGGCGCACGGCAAGTCCTCCCAAGCAAACGCTTCGCCGGAAACGCGGCGGGCAAGATCTTCGGCGCGCTCGCGAGAGCGGTTGGCGACGAAGATGCGCGCCACGCCGCGGTCGCGCAGGTGCTCGACGAGCTGCTCGCCCATGGCGCCGGCGCCGAGGATCAGCGCGCGATTTTCGCGGAGCTTGCCGAAAATCTGCTCGGCGAGCTTGACGGCGGCAAAGGCCGCAGACATGGGTCGCGTGCCAATTTCAGTTTCCGTGCGGACGCGCTTGCCCACTTCGAGGGCGCTTTGGAACAGGCGGTTCAGCACCGGGCCGGTATGGCCGCCTGCCAACGCGGCCATGTAAGCCTGGCGCACCTGGCCTAGGATTTCCGCCTCGCCCAGCAACATGGAGTCCAAGCCGGAGGCCACACGGAACAAGTGACGCACTGCGTCGTGATCAAGATGCCGGTAAAGTGAGCCGTTCAATGATCCGGAAGGCAGCCCATGAAATGAAGTGATAAAGTTCTCCAAAGCACCGGTCGCGCGTCCTGCATCTGCCCCGAACACGCCATACAGCTCGCTGCGATTGCAGGTGGAGACCACGACGGCTTCCTCCACCACCCCGCCGGAGCGCAACGTCTGCGCGGCGCGCCGGGCGTTCTCCGCACTGAAGGCCACGCGCTCGCGCAGTTCAATGGGAGCGGAGCGATGGTTCACGCCCATCAGAATGATGCGCATCGGTCCATCCGTGCGCGCTTCTCTGGCCGGAGATGGATTCGCTGAAGCCATCAGAAGAACCGGTGATAACTCGACAGATAAAAATTGACGACGGTATAGCTGAAGATCACGCAAAAGAAACAGGCCACGCACAGGCGGCACGCACGGGCCCCGCGCCAGGCGGTCTGCCGCGAAAGCCACAGGTACGTGACGTACACTAGAAACACAACCAGTGAAATGATTTCCTTGGGGTCGCCGGTGACGTAGTGGCCCAGCAGGCGGTGCGCCCAAACAAAACCCAGCACCATGCCAAAGCTCAGCGCGCTGACGCCCACAATGACGCTGCTGCGGCTCATGCGCTCGAGCACTTCCAGCGCCGGAAAGCGCCAGATCACCGCGCCCAGGCGGCGGTCGCGCAGCCAGCGATTTTGCGCGAGGTACAGCAAGCTGACAACGAACGAAAGCGCGAAAGCCGCGTAGGCCAGGATGTTCATGGTGACGTGCAACGCGAAAAGCAGGCCGTGCGCAGTTGTATGACGGACGGCCGCAGGCTCCGGCGCCAGGAATGTGCTGATGGCCACAAAGCCGATCACAAACGGCAGGACAAACGGCGCTACGGCGCGTTGCCGGTGAAAGCGCTCGAGGGCCAGATAGGTGACTGCCAGCAGCCAGGCAAAAAGAGAAAGCGAGCCGTAGAAATCCTGATACGGCACACCGCCCATCGCGTGGGCGCGTGAGAGCAGCGCGAAATAATGCGAAACGACGCCGCCGGCAAGGCAGGTGGTTCCCAGCCGGCCAATCAAGCGCGAATCGGTGAAAAGATGCCAGAGGTGAAGGCCGAAGCTCGCGAGGTAGAAGGCCAGCACCAGATTGTCGAGGAAGGAGTTCATCTGAATCGGCTAACTCACACAACGGCACAGGGGTAAACCCCGCGGTTCAGCTAGGCATGGAAGTCCGGGCCTTAGATGCGCAGTGCTGGCCGCCACGACCCCCATCGAACCAATCATTATATCGGAATCGCGCAGCGCCGTCCGATCCTTCGGCTGCGCTCAAGACAATTGAGAACGCAAACCGGCCGGGCTGCACGCATTGAATTGTTTTGCTAAGATGGAGAGTTGTTGCAGAAGCCCATGCCCGAAGCCTGCCAGCCGTTGAACCGGACATCACTTTTCCTGCGCGCTTGCCGCTCAGCGCCTGTGGAACGCGTGCCGGTGTGGATCATGCGCCAGGCCGGACGCTATCTGCCGGAATATCGAGCAATGCGCGCGAAACACGATTTTCTGGAGATGTGCAAGACGCCCGAGCTCGCCGTGGAGGTATCGCTGCAACCGTACCGCGTCCTCGGCGTGGACGCGGTCATCGTGTTTTCTGACATCCTCATCCCAGCAGAAGCCATGGGCCAGGGGCTGGAACTGACTGAAGCTGGGCCGGTGCTGGCCAACCCGATCCGCGATGCCGCCGGCTTGGACGCGCTGCGGGCTTTCGACCCGGAGCGGGAGACGCGGTTTCTCATGGAAGCTATTCGGCAGCTTCGCCGCGAGTTGGGGCCAGACGTTCCCGTGCTGGGCTTCGCGGGGGCACCGTGGACGCTGGCGTGTTACATGGTCGAAGGGCAGGCAAAAAAAGATTTTGCGGCCATCAAAGAAATGATGCTCCAGCAGCCTCGCGTGCTGCGAGCGCTCTTGGAAAAAATTGCGGAGAGCACAGCGGAATACTTGAAGGCGCAGATTGCCGCTGGCGCGACGGCCGTGCAAATCTTCGATACGTGGGCGGGCGAACTGAGCCAAAAGGACTACGAAGAATTCGCGCTACCGGCAACACAATTTCTCATCAGCGAGCTCCACGGCGGGCCGGCGCCGGTGATCCTCTACTCGAAAGCGACAGCGCATCTGCTGGACAGCCTGGCGAAATCCGGCGCGGACGTGCTCAGCGTGGACTGGCGCATTGACCTGGCCGATGCGCGGAAGCGGCTGGGCAACCGCATCGCGCTGCAAGGAAACGTCGATCCCTGCGTCCTGCTGGGGCCAGAGGATGGCGTACGCGCGGCCGCGCGGGACGCCATTGAAAAGACCGGCGGCGTAGGCCACATCCTGAATCTGGGACACGGAATTCTACCCAGCGTGCCGGTGGAAAATGCGCGCGCGTTTGTGGAGGCCGGGCAAGCCGCCGGCGTAAACTCCGCGCTACAGACCAAAGGGGAGAGCCGGTGATGGCGGAAAGCAACGTATCCCTGCTGCTCAACCGGGAGACGTTCGACATTTCGCCGGAATTTCTGGCGAAGTACAACCGCCCAGGGCCGCGCTATACAAGCTACCCGACCGCGCCAGTATGGCAGGACAACTTTGACGCCAATGACCTGGAACAAGTGTTCCACGGCGCCGATGCCACGGCTGCGCCGGTGTCGCTGTACATGCACCTTCCCTTCTGCGAAAGCCTGTGTCTGTTCTGCGCGTGTAATGTCGTCATCCAGAAAGACAAAAGCGTGGCTGCACCATACCTGAATGTGCTCAAGGCAGAGATCGGGCACGTGAGCCGGCACGTCTCGCGCGCGCGGCCGGTAATCCAATTCCACTGGGGCGGCGGAACGCCAACGTACTTGAGCCCGGCGCAAATGGAAGGCCTGTTCGGCTACACGCGCGAGCGTTTCACCTTTGCCCCAGACGCGGAAATCGGCGTCGAAGTGGATCCGCGCGTCACCACAAAGGAGCACCTGGAAACTCTGCGGCGTCTGGGTTTCAACCGACTAAGCATGGGCATCCAGGATTTCAATCCCGAGGTGCAGAAGGCCGTGCACCGCTTTCAGCCGTTTGAGCTGACGCGGGACACCATTCAGGCCGGGCGGCGACTGGGTTTCGATAGCATCAGCGTCGACGTAATTTACGGTCTGCCTTACCAGACGGCGCAATCCTTCGGAGAATCGGTGGATAAAGTGATTGGCCTCGGCCCCGACCGCGTGGCCATGTTCAGTTACGCGCATGTGCCCTGGCTTAAAAAGCAACAAGGGTCGTTCGTAAAGCACCTGCCGGAAGGCATGGAGAAATTCCGGATTTTCCAGACGGGACTGGCGCGGTTTCTGGAAGCCGGATACCTCTACATCGGCCTCGATCATTTTGCGAGGCCGAGTGACGAACTGGCCACGGCGCAGCACAACCGCACTCTGCACCGCAATTTCCAGGGGTACACCACAAAAGCCGGCGCGGACCTCTACGGCATGGGCGTGAGCGCCATCAGCGGCATCGGCGCGGCCTACGCGCAGAACTACCGCGACCTTCCCGGCTATCAGGACGCTGTTGCGCAGCGCGGCGTCGCCACCATGCGCGGCTACCGCCTCTCACAGGACGACGTAATTCGCCGTGCGGTGATCAACCGCCTGCTGTGCCATACCGTGATCCCGAAGCGCGAAGTAGAAAAAGAGTTTTCAATTTCGTTCGGGCAGTATTTCGCCGAAGAAATTTCGCGGCTGGAGGATTTCGTCGCCGACGGCCTGGTGCGGGTGACTCCTGACGAGATTCGCGTAACTATGCTTGGCCAGATTTTTATCCGCAACGTCGCCATGATTTTCGACGCATACCTGAAAGAGCAAGCACTGGAGAGCCGCCCCCTGTTTTCCAAGACGCTGTAGCCGATTCGTACGACTGCGCTCCTTGCAGTCAAACCGAGGACCGATTTCATGCGCACGATTGTGATTGGCGGGGGAATCTCCGGCTTGATTTGCGCCCACCGCCTGCGGCGGCGCGGCCTTGAGGTCCAGCTATTGGAAGAATCTGAGCGCGCCGGCGGGGTGATCGGCACGATCCGGCAGGATGGATTCCAGTTTGAGCAGGGCCCACAGAGTTTTCTTTCCAATCCAACATTTCTCGAAATCATCCACAATCTGGGGCTGGACGGCGAACTGCTGCGCGCGGACGCGAAAGCGCCGCGGTATGTGCTGCTCGATGGCGCTCTGCGCAAGGTGCCCCTTGCGCCGCAGGACCTGCTGGCCACTTCCCTGCTGAGCATGGGAACGAAGCTGCGGCTGCTGAGCGAGCCGTGGCGGAAGTCGCGGCCACCGGCGGATGACGAGTCCGTCGCGGCATTCGTGCGGCGAAAGTTTGGCGAGGATTTGCTGGAAAATCTGGTAGGGCCGCTCGTCTCCGGAATCCACGCGGGGGACCCGGAGCGCTTGAGCCTGCGCAGCGCGTTTCCGATGGTCCATCAATGGGAATCGGAGCACGGGAGCGTGTTGCGCGGCGCGATGAAGTCGCGTCCGCCAAAGGACACGCCACGGGCGGGGCTGTGTTCGTTCCGCGATGGCGTGGAGGCGCTGGTACGCGCACTGGCCGGGACGCTGGGCGACGCGCTTTCCCTGGGTACGCGCGTGCAAGGCCTGAAACGCGGGAAGGCCAATGGACATTCCGGATTCGACGTGCTGGTAAGCCGCCGTGGACGCTCGGAAACTTTGAACTCCGATGCGCTTGTCTTGGCGACGCCGACGCAGCCGGCCGCAGCCCTTGTTGGAGAGCTTTCCGAAACTCTTCGCGATTTTCTGGCGCGGATCGAGTACGCGCCGGTGGGCGTCGTGGGAGCAGGATACCGGCGCGAGCAAGTGGGACATCCTGTGGATGGCTTTGGGTTCCTGGTGCCGCGCAAGGAAAAAATAAGCGTCCTGGGCACGGTGTGGTCTTCGTCGCTGTTCCCCGGGCGTGCGCCGGAAGGCATGGTCAGCTTCACGAGCTTCGTGGGCGGCGCGACGAGCACCGGGCTGCTGGAGCGCAGCGATGAGCAAATTGCCGAAGCAGCGGAACGCGAAGTGGCGCAAGTGCTGCACATCAGCGGCGCTCCCGTGACGCGCATGATGCAGCGCTGGACGCGCGCGCTGCCGCAGTACAATCTGGGCCACGGCAAGATCGTCGCGGCACTGGAGCAGGAATTGCAGCGCTTTCCGGGACTTTTCCTGGCGGGCAGCTATCTTTCCGGGGCGTCTGTTGGCTCTTGCGCCGAACAAGCCGTGAAGACGGCCGAGGCCGTGCAGACGTTTCTTTCCACGCAGGAATCCGCCTAACACATGACATTTCCAAACAACTCCGAACCCGACGCACCGCGCTTCACGGTTCCGCTTTGGATGTGGGCCGCAGCGGCGGCTGTGATTCTCTTTTTCGCAATGACGCATTGGCAGGCGCAAAAGTTGCAGCGCCAGCTTGCCGAATTGCAGCTCCAAATGAGTCTCGAAAAGGGACGCAAGGAATCGCTGGAAGCGCAGCGCCAGGAGATGGACCAAATTCGCGCGCTGCTGGCGGCGCCGGAAACCCGCGAGGTGCTGTTGAAGCCTATTTCCGCGGAGAAGCCCCTCATCAAAATTTTGTGGAACGAAGAGATCGGCTTGCTGTTGATGGCGCAAAACGTGCCCGCAACTCCCGCCGGGCGCGTGCTTCAGTTCTGGGTTGTGCCGAAAAAGGGAAACGCCATCAGTGGAGGAACGCTTCAGCCGGGAGCGAATGGGTCCGTGCTGAGGATGATGCGGCCCGCCAAGCCCATCCGCATCAAAGATGCACTCGCACTAACGATTACGATCGAGCCGGCCCCCGGCAGCCGGCAGCCCACATCCATGCCCGCCTGGGCGGTAACCATCCATTAAATGAGGCATCAATGCGAACGATGCTTGTAGCGCTGCGCAAGCCGAATGCGGCGGCGCCCGGCGGCTTCGCGGAAGCGCCGGCGGTCCTCCGCAGTTTCCGGAATCACCGGAATGATTGGCTTGGGGCGGCGGTCCTCATCGACGGCGACAAAGGTCAGATAGGCGCTGGAGGTGTGTTGGCGTTCGCCGGTGATGTAATGCTCAGAGAAAACTTTGACACCCACCTCCATGGATGTATGGAATACCCGATTCACGCTAGACTTGAGGATGACGAGGTCGCCGATAGCGATGGGGTTGCGAAAATCCACGTAATCCACGGAGGCAGTCACGGCATAGCTGTTGCTGTGGCGATGGGCGGCGATGGCCGCGGCGATGTCCATCAAGTGCATCAGGCGGCCGCCAAGTAGAAAGCCCAGCGGGTTGGCGTCGTTGGGGAGCACAACTTCCGTCATTTCCGAGCGCGACACGCTCACTTTTTTGCCGACAATCTTTTTGTATCTTGCAGATGCAGCTCGTTTCGTCATGGCGTGCCCAGACCTTTCCTGCTGATTTGCACCGATGGGACCGCCGGATATAATACACGCTCCTGCTAGGCCACGATGCATGGACAAAACGTCAGAGGCTCTGAATCCGATCTACTCCGCCGCGTTGTTCCCGAAGCTCGAAGGGATGTTGATCGATCTGCTTCGCTCGCTCGCGCCTGAAGATTGGGAGAAGCAGACCGTCGCGCCAAAATGGAAGGTGAAAGAGGTTGCCGCGCATCTCCTGGATACGCAGCTCCGAAAACTTTCCGCAGGCCGCGACGGCTATTCCGGCGAATCTGTTTGCGTCACTTCCCATGCGGAGCTTGTCGCGTTCATCAACCGGCTGAATTCGGAAGGCGTGCGCGTATACCGGCGGCTGAGCCCGGAGGTTTTGATTGCGCTGATGCACATGGCTTCTGCGCAACTCTGCGCCTATGTCGCCTCGCTTGACCCACTTGCCCCGGCAAAGATTGGCGTGAGTTGGGCGGGCGAAGAGACATCCACGAACTGGTTTGACACCGCACGCGAGTTCACCGAGCGGTGGCACCATCAAGAACAAATCCGGCTGGCCGTACACCAGCCCGGAATTATGACCCGCGAGTTCTACTACCCGGTCCTCGATTGCTTCATGCGGGCGCTGCCGTTCGCATATCGAACCGTTGTCGGCAGGCCCGGAGCATTGGCGCAGTTCCATATCTCCGGCGATTGTGGAGGAAGCTGGCTTCTGCTCCGCGAAAGCGAGAGGTGGAGACTTGTAGATTCCGGGAATGGAGAAAAAATGTCCGAGACCACCATTCCCCAGGAAATCGCCTGGCGAATTTTCACGAAAGGAATTGACCGGGAGTCCGCCCGCGCACAGGTTCATGTCAGCGGAGACAGGGAGATCGGACTTCACATCCTCGGAATGGTGTCCATTGTGGGCTGAAATCTGAAATAATTGACGAGCAGACTATGACGCAACCCCAGAAAAGCCGGCGGGAAATATTGGAAGGCTTTGTGGCCGCGAACCCCAACGACGCTTTCGCGCGCTACGGGCTGGCGATGGAGTGCGCATCGAACGGCGACACGGCGGCCGCGCTCGAGCAATACGCGAAGCTCCTCGCGGCGCACCCTGAGTATGTGCCCGCCTACTTCCACTATGGCACGCTACTCGTCCGGCTGAACCGCACTACAGAGGCGCGGAAGATTTTGTCGGACGGCGTGGTCGCGGCACGCAAGGCCGGCAACTCGCACGCGCAGAGTGAATTGGAAGCCGCGCTCCTCGAAGCGGAGCAATAGCCCCGCCGCCGCTCTGGTATGATAGGCGCATCGGCACATGAATCGACCGGCGCGCATCCCGATCTTTCCGCTCGACCTTGTTCTCTTCCCCGGCATTCCCCTGCCCCTGCATATATTTGAAGAACGCTACAAGCTGATGGTGCAGGAGTGCATGGAGCACCGGCGGGAATTTGGTGTGGTAATGGCGCGGGATGACGGCGTGGCCTCGGTGGGCTGCACGGCAGCCATCCTGCAAGTGGTGAAGCAATACCCCGACGGGCGAATGGATATTCTCACGGTCGGGCGGGCGCCGTTTCAGATGAATGACGTTTTCGACGAGAAGCCCTACCTGGAAGCCGCAGTCGAGTACCTAGAAGAGGAGCCGCAATCGGAAAAGCCGGCGTCGCCCCGGGAGCTGCTGCGGCTGTACGAACAGTGCTATGCCATTGTCCACGGGCGGGCGCCGCAGATGGACGGAGTTGCTCCGGGCATCCCGATTACGTTCCTGATGGCTTCAGAGCTGCCGCTGGACCTGGAGTATAAGCAGGAGCTGCTGGAGCTGCGCTCCGAAACGGAACGCCAGGAAAACCTGCGCGAGAAAATGGAAACATGGCTGCCGGAGCTCGAGAAATTGGACCGCATGAAACGCCGCGCTGGCGGCAACGGCCACGGGCCGCATTGACAGAATGAAAAGCGCCGGTCCCCGCAACTTTGCTGACGGCGGGAGCATCCATGAATGGATGTGAGGAAATCACAAGGGCCGAACTCTATGACGAGCAAAGCAACGTATCTTGGTGAATTGCGGCAATCGGCGTGGGCGCCGGAAAAAGTTTCCGGGCGCACGATCAAGCAGGAAATGCGCGAAAACCTGCTCCGCAAACTGGACGCTCGCGAAACGGTGTTTCAGGGCATCCACGGGTATGAAGAAACGGTTATCCCACAGATTTTTAACGCCATCCTGGCGCGGCAAAATTTTATTTTGCTGGGACTGCGTGGCCAGGCCAAGAGCCGTATCCTGCGCAGCCTGACCGAGCTGCTCGACGTGGAGATACCCGTCATCGCCGGCTGCGAAATCAACGACAACCCGTACCGGCCCATCTGCAAGCATTGCCGGGAAATCGTTCGCGCGCGCGGAGACGAGACGCCGGTTGCGTGGCTCTCGCGCGAATTGCGCTTCGTCGAAAAGCTGGCCACGCCGGACGTCACCATCGCCGACATCCTCGGCGACGTGGATCCCATTAAAGCGGCACGCGGCGGGCGCGATCTCTCCGATGAGCTGACCATCCACTACGGACTGCTGCCGCGAGCCAACCGCGGCATCTTCGCCATCAACGAACTGCCCGATCTGGCCGGAAAAATCCAGGTGGGATTGTTCAACATCATGCAGGAAGGCGACATTCAGATCAAAGGCTATCCGATCCGGCTGCCGCTGGACGTGCTCCTGGTGTTCACGGCGAACCCGGAGGACTACACCGCGCGGGGCAAAATCGTGACGCCGCTTAAGGACCGCATCGGCGCGGAAATCCGCACGCACTATCCCGCGACAGTCGAGGAGGGCATGTCCATCACGGCACAGGAAGCGTGGCTTGCGCGCGACGGCAGCCGCCGCGTCGATGTGCCGGACTACCTCCGCGAAGTCATCGAGGAAGTCGCCTTCCAGGCGCGCGAAGAAAAGAAAATCGACCGGCGCTCGGGCGTGAGCCAGCGGCTGCCCATCACCGTCCTCGAGAACGTGGCGAGCAGCGCGGAGCAGCGCACGGCCCGCAACAGCGAGACACACGGTGTTGCGCGCGTGGCAGACCTCTACGCCGCGATTCCCTCCATGACCGGAAAGTTCGAGCTGGAGTACGAAGGCGAGATGCGCGGCGCGGAAAACCTGGCGCGCGACCTGATTCGCACCGCGGTGGGAAGAGTCTACAGCAAGCATTTCAGCGAGCCGGGTGTGCAGTCAGCGATGCAGAAGGTGGTGCAGTGGTTCGAGCTGGGCGGCGAATTGAAGCTGCCGGAATCGTCGGCGGCAGCGGAGGCGCTCCAGCAATTGAAAAAGATTCACGGGCTGCTGGACCACGTCGGCAAGCTGGGCGTCGCGTCACAGGCGGAGGTCCCCGCCGTCGTGGCTGCGGCGGAGTTTGTCCTGGAAGGGCTGTGGGCGCACCGGCGCATCAGCCGGAATGAAGAACGCGGCTTTCACGCCGAGCCGCGGAAACCGGCGGAGGCGAAGGAAGCCATCGGCCGGCCGCCGCGGCGGCAATTCAACTGAATTTATGAAGTACATCAAGTATACGAAGTACGTTCCAGAGCTGGCCGACGAGATTGACTTGAACGATCTCATGAGCCGGCTATCGGATTTTTTCCTGCAAAGCGGATACGAATCGCAGTTCTATCGCATCTCGGAAATGGACCCGGAGCGCTCGCTCGAGCAGCTCCGCCATGCCATCCTTCGCGCGTTGCAGGAGGGCGACCTGCTTGACGACGAAATGATGCAGGAGATGATGCAGGACGCCGACCTCAGCCGTAACGAGCGGCTGAAGGAATTGATCGACCAGCTCATCGAGCGCATGACCAATGAAGGCTACATCTCGCCGCAACCTCCGCAAGTGACCCCGCCGCCCACCACGAGCGCCGCGGGGAATGTGGACGGCCCGTCCGAGGCGCAGGCCCGGTTTGAAATTACGGATAAGACGCTCGACTTCCTCGGTTTCAAGACGCTGAAGGATTTGCTGGCCTCTCTTGGGCGCAGCAGTTTCGGGCGGCACGACACGCGCGACCTGTCCACAGGCGTCGAGTCCGGCGGAGCATCGCGGCCGTACGAATTTGGCGACACGCTGAACCTGGACATCAGCGCCACGCTCTTCAACGCGGTGCGCCGCGACGGCGCACAGGTTCCCATCGAGCTCGACTATCCCGACTTGATGGTTCACCAGTGCGAATATCAGAGTTCCTGCGCGACGGTGCTCATGCTCGATTGCAGCCATAGCATGATCCTCTACGGCGAGGACCGTTTCACCCCGGCGAAGCGCGTCGCACTGGCGCTTTCGCACCTCATCCGTACGCAATACCCCGGGGATTCGCTGCATCTGGTTCTTTTTCACGACAGCGCCGAGGAAGTGCCGCTCGGACACCTTGCCCGTGTGCAGGTGGGGCCGTATTACACCAACACGCGCGAAGGATTGCGCATGGCGCAGCGCATCCTTACGCGGCAGAAAAAAGACATGCGGCAGATCATCATGATTACGGACGGAAAGCCGTCGGCGCTGACGCTTGAGGACGGGCGCATCTACAAAAATGCTTTCGGGCTTGACCCGTTCGTGGTTACGGAGACGCTTCGCGAAGTGGCCAAGTGTAAGCGCGCCGGAATTCTGATTAACACGTTTATGCTGGCCACGGACTACAGCCTGGTGCAGTTCGTGCAGAAGATTACCCAGATGTGCCGCGGAAAAGCCTACTTCACCACGCCTTACACTCTGGGACAGTATCTGCTGATGGATTACGTGCAGGGAAAATCCAGAAATATTCACTGAAGCCGTCCTGACCTCTCCCGCGCTTCGCATAAGATGACCGCGCAGCGAGGGACGCGGGAAATCATGCCCAGAGAACGCTTGGTGGTCATCGGCGGAGTGGCGGCGGGAATGAGCGCGGCGAGCCGCGCGCGCAAGCTCAACCCGGAGATGGAAATTATTGTGCTCGAAAAAGGCGGCCACGTTTCCGTCGGTGCCTGCGGACTTCCCTACTACCTCTCCGGCGAAATCTCCGATTGGAAGGAATTGATCGCCTACGACGCCGCATTTTTTCGCGAGAAGCGTGAAATCGACGTGCGCCTGGAACACCAGGCCACGGCCATCGAGCCCGGACGGAAAACGGTCCACGCGCTGGAGAGCGGCGCGAGAGAAGTTGCGTTGCAGTACGACAAGCTGGTCATTGCCACGGGCGGCGCGCCGGCCAAATCGATGCCTGGCGCCGATGCCGTGAATGTGTTCACGTGCAACGACCTTCCCGGCACGATGCGGCTGCGTGAGTTTATCGAACGGGAAAAGCCGCGGCGCGCACTGATTGTCGGATCGGGCTACATTGGGCTGGAAGTGGCCGACGCGTTTGTGCAGCGGGGCTTGCAGGTGATTATTTTGGAGCGCTCCGACGCTCTGCTTGAGGGCATCGAGCCGGAGATTGCTGCGCTCGTTGAGGCGGAGCTGATGGGGCACGGCGTGGAGCTGATCAAGGGCTCCGCCGCAAATGCGATCGAGAAAGGCGCGAGCGGTCGCGCTGTGGCCGTGCAGCATGGAGCCAACGGGCGTCACGAAGCGGACCTGGTGCTCCTCTCCACGGGAATCGTGCCGCGCGTGGCGCTGGCGGAATCCGCGGGGGTTCAACTCGGCGCCACCGGGGCAATCGCCGTGGACGAGCGCATGCTCACCAGCATGAACAGCATCTACGCGGCAGGCGACTGCACGGAAGTAAGAAATCTTGTGACTGGAAAGCCCTGCTACTTCCCTCTGGGCACGACGGCCAACAAGCAAGGGCGCGTGGCGGGCGAAAACGCCGGCGGCGGCAACGCGACAATTCCCGGAGTAGTCGGCACGCTGGCAACAAAACTCTTCGCGCTCGAAGTGGCCAAGACCGGCCTGAGCATGCAACAGGCGCGCGCCTCCGGTTTCCAGCCGGATAGCGTGACGCTCACCTCCACGTCCCGCGCAAAATACTTTCACGGCAAGCCCATTTTGCTGAAGCTGATTTGGGAGCGCGCGAGCGGGCGCGTGCTGGGCTGTCAGATGGCGGGGCAGGAAGGCGTGGCAAAGCGGATTGATGTCGTCGCGCTGGCATTGCAGGCGCGCATGACCGTGGAGGATCTGCTGCACTCGGACCTGAGCTACGCGCCGCCGTTCGCGCCCGTGTGGGAGGCGATTCTGATTGCCGCGCACGAAGCGCAGAAGAAAATGCGCAGTTAATCGTTCGAGCGAACTTTCCAAGCAATTTTGTGCCGCTGGAATCCTTGCAGTAGAATAGCTGGCAACAAATGTGGAAGCTGCTGAGAAGGCTCTTCGGAGGCCGAGCGATGACGAAAGTCCTGGCGGGGCACGTGGCGCCCGCCTTTACGCTCCATAGCACGCGCGGGGAAACGTTTTCGCTGGCGGACGCGCTGAAGAAGGGCCCGGTGGTGGCCGCGTTCTTCAAAGTTTCCTGCCCGGTGTGCCAGTTCACGTTTCCATTTCTCGAGCGGCTGCACAAAGCCCACAGCGGCGATGCGGCAACTTTTATCGGAGTTTCCCAAGACGATATGCAGGACACGAAGGAGTTTTTTGCCGAATACGGGGTCACGTTCTCCGGCGTAATGGATAGCGACGGCTACCCCGTGTCCAATCTGTACGGGCTGACCAATGTCCCAACGATTTTCCTGATTTCCCCGGACGGGAAAGTGAAAGTGAGCGGGATCGGATTCGCCAAGGCAGACTTCGAGAAGATCGCCAAAGAACTCGGAGATTATTTCCAGAAGAAGCCCATGACTGTATTCCTACCGTCGGAGGTCATTCCGGAGTACAAACCGGGTTGAGGTTCAAAAAACTGATCCCGGTCGGGATCAGCGGGGATTCAGGAGTCAGGATTCCGAAGCACAGGGTACAGTTAGCAGGAAGCAAGTTTCAGGAACACTCTCCCACCTGGTCAGAGCAACTCAGAATCTAGAATTTTCTTTTTGTGTTTGGGCGGACGGCGGCGCTTGTCGGGAATGACGCGTTCCACCGGAGGCAGTCCGGCACTCCGCCGCGCGCGTCGCCGGGCTTCCTTGCCGACGTCCAGCTTTTTGCGTATTCTCTTGCCGCTCTTCATTGCACTTTTGGCGGAAGCGTGTGGGAGTCGAAAGCACTCGCGACCGTATTTTCAAGCACTTACGAGAAGCACAAGGTAACGCAAAGAAAGGACTTAGAGCAATCGGGAACTCTTAATGCTCTCGATTCTCTCCTCCGGCCGATCAATCATGGCCGGCAACGTCCACAATCAACCCTTCTGTTCGCAGCGTCTAAACGCGATCAGTGGGTGCCCGCTGTGATTCCAACGCTTAAGCCATCGTCGGCGGCGTACTACGAGAAACTCCTTCGCATACACTCATTGCCGGCATTTGGTTCGCGACAACTTCGGGAAATCATCCGGGTTGAAGCCCAGTCGTTCCTCGTTGAGAAGGGCCGAACAGGATTGTCAGGCTCGACCGTCCACGGAACCCGCACGGCGCTCAGCAGGGTGCTCCAAACTGCAGTGGATTGGGGCTACCTCGAACAGAAGCCCGTCAGAGGAATCGTTCTTGGCAGCCGCACTCCCATTGAGGAGAAGCTGTACTTGAGTCCCACCCAGGTTCGGACGCTGCTCAATTCCCTTCTCAAGCCGACCCGAACGCTCGTACTACTGGCAACGCTTACAGGCTTGCGGATTGGTCAACTGCTTGCGTTACGCTGGAAGCACATCGACTTGCTACACGGGAGCATCCATGTGCGCGGTACGCTTTCAGAAGGACGCATCGGCACACCGAAAACCCGTAGCAGCCGGCGTGACCTTCCTCTGAGCAAGCCAGCGTGCGATGCCCTCGCAGCACATCGTCGGAGTTACGATGGAGACAGCCCCGACGATCTTGTGTTTGTGACCCGACAATTGACGCCGCTAAATTCGAAGAACCTGATGCGGCGCATTCTACGGCCTGCGTGCGTGACGCTGATGCTGCCTCCAGTAACCTGGCACAGCTTTCGGCACACGCACGCCACTCTGCTCGGAGAAGTGGGTGAGTCTGTGAAAACGGCTCAAGCGCTTCTTGGGCACTCGGATGTGGAAACCACACGCAACACGTACATGCACGCAAATCCAGAATCGCTGCGGCGTGCGGTGGACGGGGTCGCCGCGATTTTGTTCCCAAATGTTCCCAAGTTTGAGGAAAAGAAAGAAAGTCAAAGAGTCAACTGATGGAAAACAGGCAGGTTAAAAAAACACTGGAGCCGAGGACCGGGATCGAACCGGTGACCTGCCGATTACGAATCGGCTGCTCTACCAGCTGAGCTACCTCGGCTCGAGGTGAATTCAATGTAGCACCTGGTCGGAAAAACTGTCAAACATGGATGCGTCCAGCGATCCGCAATGCGCAATCAGCGAGGAAACGGAAACATGATCCAAGCGATGCCGATCGCAATCAAAAGGAACGCCAGAAAGGACCAGATGGCGTACTTCAGGCGATCGCGCGGGGATTGCTTGCTGAGGAAGGCAAATGTGACGGAGATCACCAGCGCGAATATCAGCATGGCTTGAAAGTGTGTCAGGCGCATGGATGTGCGGTCCGCCTACTCTTTCCGTCCACTGGCGATATTCAGGGCATCAAGAACGCACAGCAAATTCAACACACCTGCTGCAGCGAAAAATCGCGTGCCGTAGTCGCCCGCGGCGCGGGAAACGTCCGGTGCGGCAGAAACCAGAAACTGCGCGGCCACGTAAAACGCGCCGGCACCCGCATTCGATAGAAAGCCGAGCAACTCGAAGGCGTCGGATACCTTTGGAGAGAAAACGTGCCCTCGCAAGGCGAGGCCCAAAATCGCGAACGCGCTCACCCCGAGAAAATAAACGGCTGCCCTCCCCCAGCGGCGCAGGAGCAAATGCCCAAGTCCGGGGACGGCCCAAGCCGACACGGCCACCAGAAACGAGAGTGCCAGATGGAGATGCTTTGGGGCCTGCGCGCTTTCCTCGGACACGTTCACCTAGGCAAGGATAGGAATCACTTCGTTCTGGATCGTCCCGGTCACACGCGCCTGGCGGTCCGCGACGTACACGTTCACCTCGGTGCGCACGCCGAATTCGGGCATGTAGATGCCCGGCTCAACTGAAAAACAAGTGTGCGGCACGATGTTGCGGTCGTCCAGCGTCTCCAGGCCGTCCATGTTGGCGCCATTGCCGTGAACATCCATCCCAATGCTGTGGCCGGTGCGGTGGACAAAATACTTGCCATAGCCGGCCTTGCGGATCACGTCGCGCGCGGCCTTGTCCACTTGCCATCCCTGGATGCGGCGGCCTTCCTTCACGGAATCCACAGCGAAGGCAACGGCGGAGTCGCGGGCTTCTTTCACAATATTAAAGATCTTCGCGTACTTTTCTGGCACCTTCTCGCCCAGGTAGCCAACCCAGGTGATGTCGTAATACACGCTGCCCGGCGCGCGGGTCTTGGCCCACATATCAATCAGTAAAAAGTCGCCTGCCTGGATGGGGTGGCTGGCGCCGGCCTTCGGCCCGTAGTGCGGGTCGCCGGAGTTTGGCCCGACAGCCACAATCGGCTCGTCTTCCGCCATCAAGAGATTGGACTTGAATTGCTCCATGATCCACTGCTGGAGGGCGTATTCGGTGAGTGGCTTACGTTGAATGACGTAGGAGCCGGCCTGTCCGAAGGCCTGCTGGATGATGCCGTCGATTACGCGGCCCGCCTGGAGATGCGTCTGAAGCTGCTCGGGGGACCAACTGGCTTCAAACTTCTGCACCAACTCTGCGGAAGTGACCACTGTCTTCTTGTAGCTGCGCACAAGCTCCACGGTACCGGCGTCCACCATCGAGACGTAGGGGATCTTGTTGTTCGGCGAATACTGCATGGCCAGCTTTTTTCCGCGGCCCAGCAGCTTGGCCAGCCCCTTGGTGAGCTCTTCGCGGCCGGCGTAGAGAGTCTTTTCGCCGGGCAGCGAGTCCAGCATGGCGGACTCGATGCGGTGCACCAGCTTGCGCGGCTCTCCCTTGGCGGGGATCAGGTAGAACCAGCGGCGCGTGGCCAAGCCCGCCGCCAGTCCCAACACGCGGGAAGCAATGGGGTCGCGGTGGTGGAAATCGTAGAACAGCCAGCCGTCAATCTTGCTGGCGCGAAGCTCGTTCTGGATCGCTTTAATGTCAGGCATAAGGACAGTGGTCAGTGATCAGTGATCAGTGTTCAGTGATCAGCGCCTTCCTTTGCTAAGGAGTGAATCTGCTCTGCTGAAACGCCGCGGACCTCAACACGCTTCATGCGGCTGCGTTCGCCGGCGAGGATTCTAACAGCCGAGCGCGGGATGTTCAAATGTTCCGCGAGAAAAGCGCAGAGGGCGGCGTTGGCCTTGTCGTCCACCGGGGGCGCGGTGAGACGGACTTTAAGAGCACCCTGCCACTCGCCTTCGATGGCGTTGCGGCTGGCCCGCGGCTGCACCCGCACAGTAAAAACGACTCTGTCGTTTTGCTTGCTGAGTTCGATCATCCGGATTCTCGCGGGCCGAAGATCGCGTTGCCCACACGAACTTGCGTGGCGCCTTCTTCGATGGCGACTTCGAAATCGTGGGACATGCCCATGGAGAGGGTGGGGAGGAAAGGTGACAGATGACAGGTGGCAGGTGACACGTCAGAGTCTAAATTCAAAGACTGAAGTGATCCTTCCGCCGCCACGGCGGACTCAGGATGACAGGCGGCAAGGTCGTGGCGGAGGGACTCGCGGAGTTCGCGAAGGCGGCGGAAAAATGGACGCACGTCCTCGGGCGAGTTGAGAAAAGGCGGAATGGTCATCAGGCCGCGGAGTTCTAGGTGCGGCAGGGCAAGGATGTTCTCTGCGAGCGCGGGCAGGTCGTCCAGGTGGACACCCGATTTGTTGAGTTCGGGGGAGAGGCGGACTTCGATGAGGACAGGAAGCCGGGATGGAGGAGCGATATCGCCCTGGTGACCGGGGCTAAATTCGGCGTAGGCACGGTCAAGTTTCTGCGCCAGGGAAATGCTGTCCACGGAGTCAATAGTGTGAAACAGGCTAGCGGCGCGGCGGGCTTTGTTGCTTTGCAGATGGCCGATGAGATGCCAGGTGGCATCGAGGTCGGCGACCTGAGAAAACTTCCCTTCCCACTCCTGCACGCGATTCTCGCCAAAGTGCCGGACGCCGGACGCATAAGCTTCGCGAATGTGCTCCGCGGAAAAGGTTTTCGAAACCGCGACGAGCGTAATTTCGTCTGGATTCCTACCTGCGCGCGCGGCGGCGCGGGCGATGCGCTCGCGGATGGCAGCGAGGTTTGAGGAAAGGGACATTGCTCTAGTCTAAGTAAAACAGGGGCCCGGGGCCAGGGGTTACGGAGCAGGAAACAGGATGCGAGCGTCCAGAAGGTGAACTTGCCGGATGCAAGAGGTAAGACTAGACTGAGGGGCACGTTCATCCCGCAGTAGGGACGGTACGCGAAATCGTATGATCATCCGCCGAAAACTGCTGGCGATGGAAGGAATCGACGGCTCAGGGAAGCGCACGCAGATTGATCTGCTGTGCCAGCAATTGGAGGAGCGTCGCGTGGCATACGCGCGCTTCAGCTTTCCGCGGTACGGGGCGTTCTTTGGGCGAATGGTGGCGCGTTTTTTGAACGGCGAGTTCGGACCGCTGGAGGAAGTGGACCCGCACTTTTCTGCGCTGCTGTATGCCGGGGATCGCTATGAAGCCAAAACGGAATTGGACCACGGGTTGGATGCCGGCAAGGTGGTGGTGACCGACCGCTACATCGCGTCCAACCTCGCGCACCAAGGCGCGCGCATGCCCGCGGCCACACGCGAGGCTTTTTTGAACTGGCTAGGGGAACTGGAGTATGGGATCTACAAGCTCCCCGCAGAAGAGTTGGTGGTGTATCTGCGCTTGCCCGCCGCTCAGGCCCAGCAGCAGGTGGAGCAGAAGGCCGCGCGAGACTACACCCAAGAGAAGAAAGATCTGCAGGAAGCGAACCTGCAACACCTGGAAGAGGCCGCGAGGGTCTACGACCACCTGGCGAACCAGCCGCACTGGGTGACCGTGGAGTGCTTTGACACGGCGAGGGGCACTATGCGCCCTCCAGAAGAGATCCACGAGGAATTAATGAAGAAGATTGAAACGCAGGCCGCCTATCTGTTGCGGCGGGAACGACAGCGCAAGGCCTGACCGCAGCATCCGCCGCGCATTGGACGAGGACTTCCGTGGGATTTTCAGACTTTCTCGGCAACGAAAATATTCTGACCGCGCTGCGGGGAATGCTGCGCGCGGGGCGCGTGCCCAACGCGCTGCTCTTCACCGGGCCGCGGGGGGTGGGCAAGTACACGCTGGCGCGGATGTTTGCGCAGGCGGCGAATTGCGAGCGGATGACGGATGACTTTTGCGGCGAGTGCGCGCCGTGCCGGAGCATCGCGCAGCTCGCGGACACGCAGCCGCTGGTCGAGCGCGGCCTGGCCGAGCGCGGCGAGAGCGCGGACACCGCGACGGTCGAGCGCATGCCGCTCCTGCTGCAAACGCACCCGGACGTCTGCGTGGTGGTGCCGGATCCGGTGCGGCTGCGGACTCCGGTAGCTCGGCCGGTGATCCGCATGGGGCAGTTGCGCGCGGTGCAGCGCGCGGCGTATTTCCGCCCGGGCGCGCGGCGCCGCGTGTTCATTCTCGACGGCGCGGAGACGATGCGCCGGGACTACGCCAACATTTTCCTGAAGATCCTGGAGGAGCCGCCGGAAAGCGCCACGCTCATCTTGCTGGCGTCCAGCCCGGACCTTTTGCTGCGCACGATCCAATCGCGCTGCCTGCGCTTCTACTTCGCGCCGCTGCCTGTGGAGCAAGTAGAGGAATTCGTGAATCGGCGCACGGACCTGAAGCCGGCGCAGCGGCGGCTGGTGGCGCAGCTTTCGCAGGGGAGCATAGGTACGGCCCTAGGCATGGACCTCGAGGAATCGGCGAGGTTGCGGCGCGACGTGCTCCGTGTGCTGGAGCTCGGCACCGCCGGAAAGCCTTCCGGAAGGCTTTTTGCCCTGACGGCGCAACTGGCCAAAGCTGAGAAAGTGCCGTTTGAAAATATTCTAGAATTGTTCTATAGTTTACTTACAGACCTGCTTGAGCTGTCCTGCGACGCCAAGAACTCCGTTCTGCGGAATCCGGACCTCCGGCGGGAACTAGAGGCGATCAGTGCGAAGGCCACGCTCGAATGGGTGGGCCAGGCTACCAGCCGATTGGACCAACTGCACGGCCGGTTGAGACGCAACGTTAATCGGCAATTAGGACTCGATAATGTCGCAGTTTCGCTCGCCGGCCGTTCAGCGGCAGCGGTGAGCCAATAACACAGAATTCCTACGCGGGGGAGGAGCTCATGCATCCAAAGAAAGACCATCGCAATGATCCCGGAGGATCCATCGAGAAGGAGCCCGTAATGGTAAATCGCAAATTAATACGGCCTTCATTGACCGACGTGAAGGAGCAATTGACTGCCAGGCCGCAGGCCGCGCAGCAGATTCTTCCGCGCAAGAAACCGACGCCGCCGGACCAGACGTTCGCGGAGAATTTCTACTATGTAAAACAGATGCAGTCGCGCATACCCGTGGCCGTCGTCCTGACCGATGGCGAAGTGCTGAAAGGCACAGTGGAGTGGTACGACAAGGACTGCATCAAGCTGACGCGCAACGGCAGCCCGAACCTGCTGATCTACAAGCACTGCATCAAGTATCTCTACAAGGACGGCGAAGAAGCCGCGCAGGGCGGATCGAACGGGCAGTAGGAAGAGGGGTTAGGGGTTAGGGGTTAGGGGTTAGGGGTTAGGGTCGAAAGTCAGAATACCTTTGGTCCCTTGGCCAGTAGCTTTGCGAGTGCAGTTCAAATTTCCGTTTCGCGGCGTCCGATGGCAAACGTGAGCAGGGCCTTGGCGACGAGAAGGCCATGCGTGTCGCGGATATCGCATTCGGCGACGGCAATGGTACGGCCCTTGCGCAGCACGCGGGCTTCGGCCACGATCGTGCCCTTCTCCACCGGCTCCAGGTAATTAATCTTCATTTCAATTGTCGCGAGGCGCGTTCCCCGCGGAAGCATGGTGTAGCAGGCCATGCCCGCCGCTGTATCGGCAAGCGCCGCCAGAATGCCGCCGTGCACTACGCCATGAACCTGGCGATGCTTTGGGCGGACGCGCATGAGGATTGCGGCGCGCCCCGGCTCCGCGCCCTGGAGCTGAAAACCCAAGAGACGGCCGGAATTGCTTTCGCGCAGGCGGCGTGCGAGTTCGTTTTCCGCCATGCGCGCGAGTTTGGAAAGTTGCACGCGCATATCAGTAGGCCGTCAGGCCGCCGTCGAGCGGCATAGCCGCGCCGGTAACAAATGAAGATTCGTTGGAGGCGAGATAGACGGCCATCAGCGCAACGTCATGGCGCCTGCCAAGACGCCCGACCGGGAGTAGGTCACGCCGGGCCTGGCGCGCGGCTTCCGGGTCAGGCTGCGAAGAAAATAGGCCCTCGACAAGCTCGGTCTCAATGATCGTCGGGCAGATGCAGTTTACGCGGATGTTTTCGTGCGCGTGATCGAGCGCCATGGCTTTCGTCAGCGCGATGACCCCGCCTTTCGAGGCGGTGTAGGCGGCGCGATTTTTCATGGCCACGATGCCCAGAATAGAGGCGATATTGACGATAGAGCCTCCTCCGGCTTTGCGGAATTCAGGAAGTACCGACCGGGAAACGAGGAACGTGCCTTTCAAGTTGACCTGCATGATGTGGTCCCAGTCGGCTTCTGATGTATTGTCCGCAGTGGCCACGAAAAGCGTGCCTGCGTTATTCACGAGGATATCAAGGCGGCCAAAACAAGCGACGGTGGCTTGCAGTGCGCGCTCAATGCTGGTGGCATTGGTTACGTCACATTCGACTGCGAGCGCCTCCTGGCCGGCCGCAGCGATTTCGGAGGCAACGGCATCCAGCGGCGCCGCACGGCGTCCGGAGACGGCCACTTGGGCGCCTTCGCGAGCAAACGCGAGAGCGCAGGCGCGGCCAATGCCCGTCCCGCCTCCTGTGATGAAGGCTACTTTGTCCGCAAGTCGAAGCACCCGAACCCACTCCTCGCGCGTCCAATGAGAACGTGGCAATGTAGCACCCGCTCCGGCCTGACGGCAAGGCGGCTTGCGGGAAGCTGCTTTCGGAAGGTAGGCTGCTTGCGATGAAAATCGGGATCACATGCTATCCAACGTACGGCGGCTCGGGCGTGGTCGCCACCGAGCTGGGCATGGAGCTGGCCGCGCGTGGACACGAAGTTCATTTCATCAGTTATGCGCCGCCGTTCCGCCTGGACCCTTCGAGCGACCGCATTCATTTTCACGAAGTCGAAGTGGCCACTTATCCGCTGTTCGACCACCCACCGTACGCGCTGGCGCTGGCGGTGAAGATGGGCGAAGTGGCGGAGTCCGCGAATCTCGACCTGCTGCACGTGCACTACGCGATCCCGCATTCGGTGAGCGCGCTGCTGGCGCGGTCCATGGCGGCCTCGCGCAAGGCGACGCTGCCGTTTATCACCACGCTGCATGGGACGGACATCACGCTGGTGGGAGCAGACCGCAGCTACTTGCCCATCACGCGCTTCTCTATCGAGCAAAGCGACGGCGTAACCACCATTTCCACGTATCTGAAAGAGCGCACACAGCGCGAGTTTGAGATTAAGCGGCCGATTGAAGTGATCCCAAACTTCGTGAACTGCGACGTTTATCGGCGGCATGATTTGCCGGAACTGCGCGCCGAATGGGCGCCGGATGGCGAGCCCATCCTGATGCATCTTTCAAATTTCCGCCCGGTGAAGCGCGTCACCGACGTGGTGGAGATTTTTGCGATGGTGCGTGAGAAGATGCCCGCCAAGTTGGTCCTGATCGGCGATGGGCCAGACCGCGGCGCAGCGGAATGGCTGGTGCGGCAGAAGGGACTGGCGTGCGACGTCCACTTCCTCGGGAAACAGGACCGCGTGCATGACAAGCTCTCGCAAGCGGATTTGTTTTTGCTTCCGAGCGATTTGGAATCGTTCGGTCTGGCCGCGCTCGAAGCGATGGCTTGCGAGGTGCCGGTGATTGCCTCGCGTATCGGTGGTCTGCCGGAGGTGGTGAAGCATGGCGCGGACGGCTATCTGGTACCGCCGCGTGATGTGGCGGCGGCAGGCGGGCACGCTATTGAAATTCTTTCTCGCGCAGACCGCGGCCGGGAAATGGGGAAAAAAGCGCGCGAGGACGCAGCATGGGACTTTTGTGCCAGCAAAATCATTCCGCTGTACGAGGCGTACTACACCAAAGTGCTGGCCGGCGAAGCCGCCGCCGGAGCCTAGAGGCACAGCACGCCGTTTCCTCTGCCGCTTGACAACGGTTCCCAGCCGAAGGACGATTCCCCCCGCCGAAGATGACTCTTAAGACGCGATTACTGCTGACGCTCCTGCTCATCGTGGCCGTCTGCGCCATCGGCGCGATCGGATTTCACATCATCGAAGGGTGGCCCTGGTTCGATGGCCTGTACATGACCATCATCACGATGACCACAGTGGGCTACGGGGAAACCCATGCCCTTTCGCATGAAGGCCGCATCTTCAATATCTTTCTGATTTTGTCAGCGGTGACCGCAGGCGGCCTCTTGCTGGCTACCGCGACACAGGCTCTGCTAGAATTCGAGCTCGGCTCGTACATGGGAAGGCGGCGCTTGGAAAAAGAAATCGAGAAGCTGCAAGATCACTACATCATCTGCGGCGCGGGCCGCGTGGGCCGCACGGTGGCGCGGGAGTTCCGCGCGCATCAGATCCCCTGCTTGATTATCGAAGTGGATGCGCAATGCGCGGAATGGGCCGTTAAGGAAGGCATTCCTGTACTGATCGGAAGCGGCACGACAGAGGATTGCCTGATCCAGGCGCGCATCGCGCACGCCAAGGGCCTGGTGGCCGCGGTGACCACTGACGCAGATAACCTGTACATCGTTCTGACGGCCAGCGGATTGCGCCCGGGCATGCCCATCATCGCGCGAGCCAGCGAAGAGGAAGCCATCCCCAAACTGAAGCGCGCCGGGGCCACGCAGGTCCTTTCGCCTTACCAATTCATCGGTCACCGCATCGTGCAGCTCGTGCTGCGGCCGCACGTGCTGGACTTCATTGACAGCGCCTTCGGCAGCCAACGCATGGATATCCAGATAGAAGAAATCCTTATCCCCGACAACTCGACACTGGCCGGCAAGACTCTGGAAGGCGCCCAGCTCCGCAAGAGAACGGGCGTCATGGTGGTGGCGCTGAAGAAGATTGACGGAACCATGACCTTCAGCCCCGCGCCCGAGGAAGTGCTGTGCGCGGGCGACCACCTGATTGCCATCGGCAGCGCCGGCGACCTGGAAAAGCTAGAAGTGCTTGCCGGGATGTAGCGCGAACGACTACCCGAACTCCCTGCGAAAGAAGCGAAAAGGCTACTGCTTTGGGCGCTCTTGTGAGACTGGGCCACTCAAAGCGTGAGCGGGCATCTGTTTGCGGATGAAAACTGTCAACACGGCCCCGATACCAGCCAGAGCGAGCAACAAACCGCTGAAGGCCCACTTCAAAATACCTGTGATTTGAAATAGAGCTGGCCCCGCGAAGTCACCGGACGAACGATAGTCGAGGGCGCACCAGGCTGGGACCAGTACAAGAATCACCGAGGAAAACGCGCGCCAGAAGTAAGCACGCTCCTGATTGCCGCAGAGATCCAGCAAAATGGCATGGAGTGCCTGACGAAGGTAGACCACGATCCCAAAAGCAATCAAAAGTGTTAAGCCGATCCCCGCCAAAAAAACTGCACTCAATGACATCGGATTCCTCCTTCGTCCTCAAGATGTGTGGCTGCCGGTCCATTAAATGCAACACAATGCCTCCGCGCGGCGAACCTGCGATACGCGGCGCGGAAGACTTCGCGCGGCGAGGGAATTTTTGCCAGAGCGTACAGCGGCCAGGCCCACCAGATGTGTCGAGCAAGATAAAGGAGCGCGTCGGCGCCGCCGAGAATTATTCCGTCGGAGGTGCGCACGCGCAATTCGGACAGTAATTCCTCGCGAGAAAGGCCAAGCACGATGGCCACCCAGGGCTCTTGCAGCGAAGCGCAGTGAAAGCCGCGACGCAGCAGCACGGGTTCGAGCCGGCGAGCAAGCGACGTGCAGAAGACACAGTCGCCGTCGTAGAAAACCCAGCCACGGCGGCGCGCACCGATCGCTGGTGCAACGTCCGAAAAGAGAGAGAGCATGCTGGTCCTCCGCTTCCCTGCCGAATGCCTGCCGCTCAGGCGCCTTTGAACGAGATCAGCTTGCCGATCTTGCCGCGCATTTTCGCCACGCCGCGCAGCGCGCCAGAGGGCATGCGGCGCACTTCGTCGTAGAAGGCGGCGGTGGTGTCCAGGAATTCGAGCATGGCGGCAAGGCGCTCGTGGGTGTGCGTATCCGCCTGCGCGCCCTTTGACGATTCGGCGACCAGGCTGCGCAGCAGCGCGAGCGTGGGGTCAATTTCGCGGCGCTTGCGCTCCTCGAGGATGATGCGAAACATTTCCCAGACGTCGCGCATGGATTCGAAGTGGTCGCGGCGGTCACCCAACGCGTGCACCACGCGCACGATGCCCCAGGCCTGCAATTCACGCAGGCTGGTGCTGATGTTGGAGCGGGCCACGCCGAGCGTGGAGGCCAGCTCCTCGGCGGGGAGGGGGTCCGCGGAGAGGAAAAGCAGGGCGTGGATTTGCGCGACGGTGCGGTTGATGCCCCAGCGGGTGCCCATTTCGCCCCAGTGGAGGATGAACTTCTGCTGGACGGGGGTAAGGCGCATCGCAGTTTCTCCTATTTCTGTCAGTACAGAAATTACAGTAATATCTGTCCGTTGTCAAGTGCTTTTTTCGCCGCAAGAATTCCCCTTTGGGCCGTTCGTACCAGTGACACCCGCTTCCCCGTCCGCTACTCTGACGGGAAGCTGAGGGAGTTCCATGAACAACGCATCGGAAGTGCCCGCAAGCGGCGCGCCCCACGAGCCGGAGCGCACCGTTTCCAAGCCCATCGTGCTGGCCGCGCTGGCGATTAGCCTGGTGATTTACGCGGCGCTGCGCCCAGCGACGATCCGCGCGGCGTGGGAAGAATTCGAGCGGGTGGTGCTGCTGAAGAGCGAGCCGTTGCCGGCTTCCCCGCCCCGCATGTCCGAACACTTGATGGAGGAGTTGGCAAATCTTCCGCCGCAGAAACAGGCGGAGATGCTGGTACAACTCTCCATCAATCACTACGCGGGAGCGATCGAGCTTCTGGACGAGCGCGTGAACGGCTGGCGCGGCCAGCTACAGCTCACGCCTGAATTCAACGGGCTGCTGCTGACGGCGATTAATTCCAACGATTTGCGCGTGCGTGCGGCCACGCTGGAAGTCTATCTGGCGGCGTACAACATCGAGAAAACGGAGAACGCGGCAAGCCAGCTCATCTATCGCATTCAGGACGAGCCGGGTGCGCGGCCATGGGCCCTGTGGATGCTCGGAGCGCTGGGCAACCGCGGGGTCATGCCGGAGCGCGTGTTCAGCACGCTGCTCGATCACGTGAAAGACCCGTCCGAGGAAACGCGCGTGTGGGCTATCGAAGGCTTAGCGCTGCTCGGTAGCGAAAACACGATTCGCCCACTGTTGGATACATTCCGCGGCGATCCTTCCATGCACGTACGCGAGCGCGCGGCGTGCAGCCTGGCGCAGTCCGGGATGCTCACGAAAACTCTGCGCATGACCGCCGTGCCGGAAATGATCAATATGGCCGAGGACCCGTCCGTGGAAACGATGACGCGGACCTGGGTGTATCAGGCGCTGCGCGACATCACCGGCGCATCCGTGGCGAACGACCCGGCGGCGTGGCGCAGATGGTGGGACGAAAACGGGCGGCGCTGATTTTCCGGAAAGACGAACTCAAACAGAATCCACCACAGCGATGTCTCCCTCGAGGCGGGCGTAGTACGTTTCGATGCGGAGATGAGGAAAGCGCTCGAGCAAGCCGGCACGGACGCCGCGCAGATCCCCGGCGATGCGCTCGCGAATTCGAGCCGGGTCATGACTGAAGCGCATGTCGAGATACCAGAGGCACTCGTCGTGGCCGATGAGGATCATGCGCTCGGCGCGCGCCACATCGTGGACAAACTTCACCCAGCGCCATCCGACCCAGGCAAACTTTGGCAGGTAATTCACCAGCGTGAGAAAGTGCGCGCCGCCCGGAACGGCAATGAGGGCGTAGCAATCGAGTTTGAGCGCGTTGCGGAGGAAATCCTGGAAGTGCGGCTGGTAACGCGGGTCGCTGCAATGGATGACCACCGCAGCGGATTCACTGCTTGATTTAACCTGAGACGTGCGGAAGATTTCCGGCATGCAGCGGATGGCCTCTCGTTTAGAGACGGGCAAGAAAAGTCTGAAAATCCTTTACGCGGGGAGGCTTCATTCCCTTCCCTACCGCGATGGAAAATCCCTCACTGCGAAGGCGGCGAGCCTGGGCCGGCGGGCCGCCCGGGAATTTTTCGTTGAGGCCGCCATCGTCGCGCACCACGCGCCAGTAAGGCGTGATGCGGGATTTGCCTCCGCGGCGGTCTTCCTCGGCGGCTTCAGCGGCGATGCGCACAAAAATCCCCGTAGTCAGGGGGCAGGCGTGATCAACTTTGTACTTGCGCGCGAGGCGCTGGCGAAGCTGCGTTTGCGTAACGAGCTTGCCCTTGCGAACCTTGCGAATCAGCGCATCCACGTCCAGCGGGTGCGCGATGGCCATCGTTCCTTTGCCGAAGCGCTTTTGCCACATGGGCGGCACACGGACAATTTTCGGAAGCTGCACCTTGGGCTTTTCAAGTTTCTCCCGCCACGGAGTGCGTGAAGTAAATTTGCTGGGCATGACGCGATTCCAAAAAGAAAGCGCCCCTACGCTTTCTTCCCTTTCATGGGGGATTCGGGTTCGGCGGGCGGCGTCCCACTCGGACCCGGCGGAGTGCCGCCGTTGGACTGAATGCCAAGCTGTTGCATGATGCCGGGCAAGTTCAAGCCGAGCGCTTCAAGTTGCTGCAATAGGCTGAAGACTACGGCGGGGCCGGTCTTGGCCAAGCGCGTCATGCCGGAGGAGCCGCCATCCGCGGCGCCACCGCCCTGGTCGATCACCACCAGTTTGTCGATATTGCCGAGCGGCGCGGCAACAGCGCCAAAGATGCCAGAGGATGCCTGCAGAATTGACGGAAGCTTTTCGAGGACGGTTTGCAGCTTGGCGGCCTCGTTGAATTGCTTCCAGGCCTCAGCCTTGCGCAGAATGGCCGTAGCTTCGGCTGTGCCCTGCGCTTCGATGGCTTTGGCCTGCGCGAGACCGATGGCCTCGATCTTGGCGGCCTCGGCCCGGCCTTCCGCTTCGACGGCGGCGGCGCGGCCGAGGCCTTCCTTGCGCAGCTTTTCCTGCTCGGCTTCGGCAATGGCGATCATAGCCGAGCGCCTGCCTTCCGATTCGAGAATGGCGGATTGCTTGGAGGCCTCGGCGCGGGTGATGGCTGCCTGTCGTTCCGCTTCGGCCGGTTTGATCACCGTGGCTTCGAGTTCCTTCTGTTTGCGCGCGACTTCCTGCTCTTGCACGGAGATCATTTCCTGCGTGCGCGTGCGTTCGACTTTGACTTCTTCACCGACGACGCCCTGTCGAGCAGTGGCCTGGGCAAGCGGTCCGGCTTGGGCGGCCCGGGCCTTCTGTGTTTCAATTTCTGCCTGATACTGCGCCTGGCGGACGGCGAAGTCGCGCTGGGCCTGCGCAATCTCCGCCTCCGCAGAGAACTTGGCGCGTTCGCCCTCCTGAAGAGCAAGAGAGGATTTGATTTTGGCGTCACGGGTGGCTTCCGCTTCGCCAATGGTGGCGTCTCGCTTCACTTCCGCCGTGCGGCGTTTGCCGAGGGCGTCGAGGTAGCCTTCCTCGTCACTGATTTCCTGAATGGTGAGAACGTCTACACCGATGCCCATCTTTTCGAGATCGGTTGCGGCTTCGCTGGTAAGCTTCTGGGCGAAGCTCTGGCGGTCGCTGTTCACTTCCTCGACGGTGAGCGTGCCGAGGATGGAGCGCAGGTGGCCTTCCAGCGTCTGGAAGATGACGCGCTGGATCTGATCATGGGTCATGCCGAGAAAGCGCTCGGCAGCGGCCTGGAGCGAGGTGTCGTCGCTCTTGATCTTCACGTTGGCGACGGCCTTCACAAACACCGGCACGCCCTTCACGGTGTACGCACGCTTGATCTCCAACGGGATGGTGAGGACGTTGAGCGAGAGGTACTCGACCTTTTCAAGCAACGGGATGCGCAGTGCGGCGCCGCCACGCACGAGGCGGTAACCGACGAAGCGGCCATCGGGCAAGCGGCGCTTTCGCCCGGAGAGGACAGCCACCATGTTTGGCGAAACTTTCAGGTAGTTCTTGGCAAAGAGCCAGGGAGCGATGAACATCACCAGCAGCAGCACCGCAAAAACTACCGGCAGAAGCAACTGCGACCAATTGCCTAACATCGTCCCACCTCCTCTTGCCTACGACTCGCGGCGGACGACCACCGTCTCGCCCAACACATCTTCTATACGCACGACGGCGTTCTCAGGTATCGCTACGCCGTCCTGGGAGCGGGCGATTTTGTCGATCAATTCCTCTCCCACGCGGCAACGTACCTGGCCAACGCCACCCGCGGGGATGCCCACAATTACCCGAGCAGACTGGCCAACGACGTCCGCCGTGCGCACATCACTGGACACCTGCTGCCCGTAAAGAAACCGCGCGAACACCAGCACCAGCGAGGCCAGCACCACGCCGCTCAGAAAACCCAGCCCTGAGGCTACTAAGACGGTGCTTCCCCGCGAGATGCTGACCGCGCCGACTCCGCCGAATGCAGTGATGAAGACGGCCAGGACACGCGGGCTGAAAAAGCTCGGGCCGCCGTGGTCGACGCCGCCGTCGTGATCGAAATGGCCCTCAAAATGTTCGAAGATCCCGCTGAAAACCAGAGAAACCAGTAGAAATAGAAATCCAACCGCGGCAATGGCGAGAAAAACACCAAAAGCGGAAACCTGCGTGAGCCAATCAGGCATGGAAGGCCACCTCGGACGAACTCACTCTAGGAAAGAGCACCGGGTAAGTCAATGCGAATCGGCGCAGCTAGCTGGAGGCTTCGAGCACGGGAACCAAATCGGGGACGTCAATACGGACGAAGGTGCCTTTGCCTTCGACGCTGTGGATGTCGAATCGGAAGTCGTCGCCGTAGAGGACGCGCAGGCGCTCGTGGACATTGCTGATGCCGATGCCTTTGGCTTCGCCATCCAGCGCGCTGATGCGCTCCGGAGGCATGCCGAGGCCGTTGTCTTCGACCTCGATGAGCAGGCGGCCGTCGCGGCGCGCGGTGCGGATGCAGATTTCGCCGCCGCCCACCTTGGGGGCGAGGCCGTGCTTGATGGAGTTCTCCACGATGGGCTGGAGCAACATGCAGGGCACGTAGGCTTCGAGCGTGTCTTCGTCGAGCTCCTTGGTGATTTGCAGCTTGTCGGGGCCGAAGCGGGCGACTTCGATATCGAGGTAGTCGTCGATGAAGCCGAGCTCCTCGCGGAGGGGCACGAAGTTTTCCTGCTTGCGCAGGAGGCGGCGAAGAATGCTGGAAAGTTTGAGCACGACGTCGCGGGCCAGGTCCGGGTTGTAACGGACCAGCGAAGAAACGGTATTGAGCGTATTGAAAAGAAAATGCGGATTGATTTGACTGGACAGCGCGGCCATGCGCGCGTTGAGCAACAGGTCCTCGTGCTGCTTGAGCCGCGCTTCGATGCGCGTGTTGTTCCAGATTTTGATGGGCACGGCCACGGCCATCACCGTTGCAAGGACAACGAGGGCCAGCATCCACCACGCGGGCGTCTCCAGCACAAAAAGCCAGTTGGGCTTCACCGGGCGGCCAAACGAAGCGTGCGCGAGCGCGATGCGGCCGAGCTCGAGAGCAATCACCGCGGCCAGCGGGAGCATCTCCCACGCGGCGCGCACATTGCGCGCCACCCGGAACAGCCAGCGGGGGATACCCAGAAATAGAAAAGGGCCGAAATTCCAAATGGCTTCGCGATTGGGGAGCACCGCGCGAATCAGTCCGCCGAGCGTGCCGGCAAGCACGGCCATGGGAGTCGCCAACCATTCGTGAAAGAAGAACGCCGGCAGGCTGACGATAGCACCGCCGATCGAGCCAGTTACGCTGCCGCCGAGAATTCCGAGGAGGAACGCGCCTTCGAGCGTGAGGTCGGCGAAGCGGTAGCCAACCAATCGCAGGAAGACTCCGACCACCAGCGCAGGAGCCACGAAAAGAAGCAATCGCATCTTCTCTTCGGAGTTGCGGATTTCCGTGTAGAGCACCTTGCGGAAGGTGGCGGAGCGGGCCAGCAGCGCGGCCATGGAGGCGGCCAGGCCCACCTTCAACACCAGCAGGAAGAGCAGGTCTTTTCCGGAGGTCAGCGTCTGCATGGGCGTCGCGGTGGAATGCGCTTGCTAAGTTAGCCAAAGCGCAGCGCAAAGTAAAGCCAGCGGCGGCGCGCTGCTGCGCAAGCTGCTATAATGAACTGTTTGCGATGACGCGAGCCAAAACTGCAGTTCACATCGTTGCCCGGGCACAATTGCCCACCCGCTTCGGACTCTTCACAATTCTCGGCATGCAGGGGAACTCTCCGAATGAGGAGGCCGTGGTTCTTGTGCGAGGCCGGTTGCACGGTTCCGTGCCGGTGGTTCGCATCCATTCGCAGTGCCTGACGGGGGACGTGCTGACCTCCGAGCGGTGTGACTGCCGTGCGCAGCTCGAGCTTTCCCTCCGAAAAATCGGCCGTGCGCGCGCGGGCGTCCTGCTCTACTTGCCACAGGAAGGCCGCGGCATCGGCTTGATGAACAAATTGAAAGCATACGAGCTGCAGGACTGCGGGAAGGACACGGTCGAGGCCAACCGCGAGCTGGGATTCGTGGCCGATTCGCGCGAGTACGGATTTTGCGCCGTGGTATTGAAAAAACTCGGCGTGCGCCGCGTGCGGCTGCTCACCAACAACCCGGACAAGGTGGCACAGCTCGAAGCCGGCGGAGTGAAAGTAGTCGAACGGCTGACCTGCGAGCCGCGCGTGGCCAGAGGCGCGCGGGCCTACATGCGCACCAAGAAAAACAAAATGGGTCACATCCTCAACGGCGTTTAGCAGCGGGAGGGCGCTTCCATGCACGCTACGGCCTCTGCATCCCCGCAATTAGATCCTTCCATTCGCAAGCACGCCTGGGCGTGGGTGGCATTGACCCTTGTGCTTGCGGTACATGTGACCGACGAAGCGCTGACGGATTTTCTCTCCTTCTACAACCCGATGGTCACTTCCCTGCGCGCGCGGCTGGGGTGGTTTCCGATGCCGACGTTCACGTTTGAGGTGTGGCTCGGCGGGTTGATCACCGCGGTGGTCGTATTGCTGCTGCTTTCTGCTCTTGCGTTTCGCGGCTCGCGAGCGATGGTGTACGCCTCCTATCCGTACGGGCTCCTCATGCTGCTGAACGGGCTTGGACATTCGCTGGGATCGGTGTATTTCGGGCGGCTCCTGCCGGGGGTGTACTCTTCGCCGCTGCTGCTGGTCGCGTCCGTGTGGCTACTGATTTGCGCAGCGCGGCGGCAGACAAACATGCCAGCCTGAAGGCCGGCGGCACTCTTTCCTTAGTGGTTCTGCAGCACGAGCTGCTGGTGGAGAAATACCGCGCCGATCACACCGAGAGATGGATTGCCTGCTTTGATTTGCTGGACAAGGTTTTTGGCGTAGAATCTTCTGCAAGAAAAACTACCTGGAGGATGTGCGCATGAAAGCAACGCGGAGTATGTTTCTTTTCTTGATGGTGACGGGGCTGATGGTTTCTCCTACGCTGGCGCAGAGCAAAGCGCAAGCGAGTTTTGACAAGCTCAAGACGTTGGCCGGCAACTGGGAAGGCACGGCAGGCGACGGGGTGCCCTCCAGTGTCTCCTACCGCGTGGTGTCCAACGGCTCGGTGCTCGAGGAAACGATGAAGAGCGGCAAGGAAGACACCATGGTGACGATTTATCACCTTGATGGCGACCGGTTGATGGTGACGCACTACTGCGGCGTGGGGAACCAACCAAGAATGATTGCCACCTCAGACCCCAGCAAGCCCAATGTCTTCGCGTTCAAGTTCCTGGATGCGACCAATCTATCCAGCGCTCAACCGGGCCATATGCGCGATCTGGTGCTGACAATGGTGGACAAAGACCACATCACGCAGCAGTGGACGTGGCACGCACAAAACAAAGAAGAGAAAATGGAATTGTTCAAGCTGGCGCGAAAAAAGTAGTCCAATGGGAGAGCCGGCGGGGCGCCGCCGCAGCTCCGCTGGCCCTTTCAGGCCGTTGACTTGCGGGCGTTTTCCAATTCACTGTAGAACGCAGTTGCGGATCCCAGACGGCGTTGGGGGTCCGGGGCAAAAGCGCGCGCAAAGAACTCTTGCCACCGTGGCGAAGCATCGGGTACGTGCGCGTTAACCGGCGCAAATCGACCCGAGCGGATGGCGGCGAGCCACTCAGCGTGCGTCCGGCCGGAAAAGGGGTGCGCGCCGGTCAGCATCTCGTAGGCGGTCACCCCGAGCGCCCAGAGGTCCCAAGAAACGCCGACCGGCTCGCCGTTTAACTGTTCGGGCGCCATGTAATTCGTCGTACCCATGAGTATGCCCGCCCCGGTGTCCCCATCGAGCGTCATTTGCGTGTCGGTGGGAACAAACTTGGCCACGCCGAAGTCCAACACTTTTGAAACTTCCGCGGCATCATTGCGCGCAAGAAAAATGTTCTCCGGCTTAAGGTCACGGTGGATCAATTGCCGCCGATGAGCAGCCTCAACCGCAGCTGTGACGCCGCGCAGAATGTCCAGCGTCCGCGGCGCAGTCAGTCGTTTTCTCTGGCGCAACTCTTCCCGCAGCGAAGTCCCCTCGAGGAGCTCCATTACGAGAAAGGCGCGGGTTCCGGCGGCAACACCGAAATCATACACGGTGACCACATTCGGGTGCGTGAATGCCGCACAGGCCTTAGCTTCTCGCCGGAAGCGCTCGGCGGCTTCTTGGCTGCCCACCAATTCGTCGCGGATCACCTTCACCGCGACGCGGCGCTCGAGCTCGGCGTCTGACGCGGCATAGACCGTGCCCATGCCGCCACGGCCCAGACGCTGTTGCAGGAGATACCGCCCCTCGAGCAGCCTCGGCAAGATCACCGGCATCAGGCGCTTCCCTTCCTGAGCGCAATGGGTAGAGCCGCTGTCGTAGCACGTACCACACTGAGGACATTCCTCGAATGCATCGCTTCGCGCGCCAACGGCTGCCCGCGGTTTCTCAAGCAAGAGCGCCAGGCTGGCGGCGACCGCGACCAGCAGGTCCTGGTCCTCACGGGCATAAGGCTCTTCCGAACGCTTTAGTCCCAGGGCCAACAGAGCCTCGGTGCGGTCCGCCGCAACTGCTATCGGCACCATAAATTCAATCCGCGCCTGGCGGAGAAAATCAGTTTCCTCGTGGGGCAGTTGATCACCCAGCCAGCTCGATCCGCTCTGCGGCACTTGCAACGGCTTGCCCATCAGCCGCACCAACGACATCAGCTTGCTTTCGGCCGGCAACGCCGGGAGCGCGTGGTCCGACGGAGCCAGGGCTAAACAGCGGTAAATCGGCTCGTGCGGTTCACGCACCAGCAGGGCGACGAATTCCGGGTGCAGGGCGGCCTCGATGCGCGACGTCGCGCGCGGCGCCACCTGTTCGAAGCTGCGCGCCTCTCGAACTTCTGCCACCACTTCGCGCAACAGGCGCTGGGCGTCGTAGCGTTCGCGGAAGAAGCGCCGGTCGAGCGTTTCGAGCCAGCTTTGGCGTTGCATGTAGGCAATGGCCGCCAGCCCACCGAGGAAAACATAAATCCAGCCGCGCGCACGTAGGATATCCAGCAGGGGCTGCTGGCCATGCAATAGGAGGTCACCAAGCAGGAGGAGACTGAGCGCAGGAACAGCGGTCAGCAACACGCCGCGCGCGAGGGCGTATTGCAGACCTTGCCGAATGATTAAGCCCAGGTCGAAGACGCGGTGACGCAGAATCGCATAGGAAAACGACACCGGAAATGTCAGAAAGAGAAAAATCAGCGCAGTCGTAATGAACGGACCATAGTTGACTAAGGCTTGCCCCCACCCAACGACGAGGAGGGTGAAAAAAAGCCCGATGGCCACCCATCCCACCAGCGCGCCGATCACAAGAACGCGAACGCGCCGCCGCTCATTCACGTCCGTCAATCGCCGGTAGTTCACCACCAGGACCGTGAGCCCTGCAAGCATATAGCACCCGCGAAAAGCCAAATTAGCCGCGACGCTCAATTCGAACCTCGCTTGAGGCAGCGTCGTCTGATACACCGTCGCGAGCGCGGTGAGAAATTGAGGAACTGCCACGAGCACCGCCGGTAGCCATACGAGCCACCAAACCCAGCGCCAGCGGAACAGAGTTCGTGGAAAAACGGCAAAGAATGTGAACAGGATTGCCGGGAAAACGCCCTCACTCGCCACCGCTAACCACAGCAGTGCGCCTATCGGCAGTGGCAAATGCCTGAAGGCAGCGGCGAAGCCTGAAATAGGCGGGAAAATCGAAATGGCAGCGGTGGCCAGAAACCAGCCGCCCATTCGGGCCACCAGATCGAAGGGACGCCGAAAGGCAACGACAAATGCCAGAGTGAGGGTGAACAGGTTTCCAGCCGCTAACAGCCAGCCCTGCCAGGCCAGGGCGTTCCCGGATCGCAGTTCTAGAGTCACGATGAACTGTATCCGCTTGCCTTCCCTTTCGACTTCCAGAAGGACTGGGCGCCCGACCTCGAAGCTCAAGGTCCGGATATCAAAGTCAACAATTCCAGGGGTCGGAAACCCATCGACTGCCACAATGCGATCGCCCGCCCGAAGACCGGTGCGCTCCGCGATGCTATTGGGAACCACACGTTCGACGACATTCGAGCTGCTTTTGAAATCGCGGAAGATTCCGATGGGCCCCGGCCCGTCGTAGAAAGGGGAGGCGGTGTAAACCTGAAGGCCCCAACAGCCGAGGAAAGCCGCCGCGAGGATGTACATCCACCAGGGCGCGCGTGCACCAGACATGCGACAAGCTCCTCTTCAGTGAATCAGCGGATCAGGAAGGCAGGATTATAGCAGGGGTTTCAGAGGCTCACGAAGGAAAGCAACACGGCGCGACCCCGACGGCGCACGGACATACGGTTCGGCGTGCAACGTAAAAAGGGCGAGCCACTACCCGCCGCCGACGAAATTGACAATTTCGTAGCGGTCGCCGGGCTGGACCTGTGTGGTTTCCCATTTGGCTCGAAACAGGATTTCGAGGTTGCGCTCGATGGCTACGCGACCGGGGTGGATGCCGAGGTGAGCGAGCAGGCCAGTGACGGTGAGTCCGTCGGGGATTTCTTTCTCTTCTCCGTTGATGACGACGTTCATGTTCACGCCGGGCGGGCTTTGGGTTTGAGGGAGTAGCGGATTTCATCTTCGCCGGCGGGGCTCTTGGCGCGGATCACAAGCTCTGTCCCGCCTGGGCCCATGCGCGGCAACGGGAAGGCAAGCTCCGCGTGGCCTGCGCTGTCGGTCCTGGCAGGGAACTCCACCGGCCCTTGCGCTCCGGTTACTGTAACTTGGATCGCGGCCTCGCTGACTCCTTCGCCCTTTTCCTTTGATTTCACTTCCAATTTGAGTGTGGCAGTGCCAGCAGCGAGCCACGAAGCCGGGTTCAGGAGTTGCACATGGATTCCCGCGGGAGCAGGAGGGGTCGCCGCAGCGGGCTGCGCGGTGGCGGCTTGCGGAGCTTCGAGCACCAGCGCACCGCTGCGCAGCTCGTCAATAATGGCGCGGTGCTGGACTTCCAAGCGCTCGCGGAGCGCGGTGGGGTTGAACTCCGGTGACTCGCGGAACTCCTTATAGCTTGTGACGCGGCGGTGGAGGATTCGGCCTTTTGTATAGATGGTCGTGTCGATGACGGGGTTGACGTCGCCGCGGTCCTCGGTCTGGACGTGATACACGGCGTTGTCAATGCGCAAATCAGTGTTGAATCCGAAGATCATGGGTCTGGGCTGCGTCTCCTTCCCACCGCACGAGAGCCCGGCGCGGAGCAGCCAAAGCTCGATTGACCGCCACGCCGTCGGGCCGCTATTATAGCAAGTTATTTTGGCACGCCCGAAATGACAGATAGCTACCTCAGCCATTATGTCCCGCTGCTGGTCCACATGATTGTGGCGGCCGGGCTTTCAGCAATCATCATTCTTCTTTCCACCTTTATCGGCAACCGGCGACCAAGCCGCGCGAAACAGCAGGCTTATGAATGCGGGATGCGGCCGACCGGCGACGCGCGGGAGCCCTTCTCCGTCAGTTTTTACCTGGTGGCCATGCTGTTTATCCTGTTCGACGTCGAGGCCATTTTTTTCTACCCGTGGGCCTTTGTCTTTCGGGACCTGCTGGTCTTCGGATTTGTCGAGATGATGCTGTATATCGCAATTTTGCTCGTCGGTTACCTCTATTTGTGGAAGAAAGGCGCACTGGACTGGAACAGCTAGAGCTCCAGGCCGCCCCCGGGACACGCACATGGTGGAACTTCAAGATGTCGAACAGCATGCAGTCGTGCGCAAGCTGAAAGAGTGGGACCCGCAAGCCGTTGCGGAGATCATTTCTTTCCGGGGCGAATTGAGCATTGTTGTTCCTCGCGCCCACCTGCGCCGCGCCGCGGAATTCCTCCACGGCGATCCGGAGTTGGCCTTCTCCTACTTGTGTGACGTCACCGGCGTGGACCGCCTCCCCGCCGAGCCGCGCTTCGAATTGAACTACCACCTCGTTTCCATGACACGGCGCGAGCGTGTGCGGTTGAAGGTCCGCGTGGAGAGCTCAAATCCAGTGGTGGAAACGGTTGCAAACGTCTGGCCGACGGCCGGATGGCACGAGCGCGAAGTGTTTGATTTATTCGGTGTGCGGTTCGAAGGCCACCCTGATTTGCGCCGCATCCTGCTGCCGGGAGATTGGGAAGGCTACCCGCTGCGCAAGGATTATCCCGTCGAGGGCTACCGATGACGACGGTGCAAACGGCTACGGGCTCCGCCGCCGAGACGATGGTCCTGAACATGGGGCCGCAGCACCCCTCGACACACGGCGTGCTGCGCGTGCTGCTCGAGCTGGACGGCGAAACGGTCGTCTCCGCGCGGCCGGACATCGGTTACCTGCACACGGGCATCGAGAAGACTTGCGAGGCAAAAACGTACTCGCAGGCCATCACGCTCACCGACCGCATCGACTACCTCGCGCCGCTTTCCAATAACTTGGCGTATTGCCTCGCGGTGGAAAAACTTCTGGGTCTGATTGTGCCCAAGCGCGCGCAGTACATCCGCGTGCTTCTGACGGAGCTGACGCGCATCGGCTCGCACCTGGTATGGCTCGGCACGCACGCCATCGACCTCGGCGCGATGAGCATGTTCCTCTACTGCTTCCGCGAGCGCGAAGAAATCCTGAAGATTTTCGAGTTTGTTTCCGGGCAGCGCATGATGACAAGCTACTTCCGCATCGGCGGCCTCGCGCTGGAGCCGCCGCCGGGCTGGCTCGGCCAGGTCGAGCGGTTCCTGGATATGTTCCCCGCGCGCATCCAGGAATACGAGGACCTGCTGACGCAGAATCGCATCTGGCTGGCACGGACGCAGGGGGTCGGAGTGATCTCCGCGGAGCACGCCATCGCCTGGGGCATGTCCGGACCGTCGCTGCGCGGCAGCGGCATGGCTTACGACATCCGCAAAATGTTCCCGTATTCGAGTTACGACGAATTCGACTTCGACATCTGCACACAGACGGCGGGCGATTGCTACGCGCGGTACGTGGTCCGCGTGGCGGAGATGCGCGAAAGCCTGAAGATCGTCCGGCAGGCCATGGCGAAAATCCCAGCGGAGGGCCCCATCCGCAGCGAAGCGCCGGGCATTGTGCCACCTTCGCGCGAGGAGATGAAGACGTCCATCGAAGGGCTGATCTACCATTTCAAGATCTTCACGGAAGGCTTCGCGCCGCCGCCGGGCGAAGTGCAAGTGGCCATCGAATCGCCACGCGGCGAGCTGGCCGTGTACGTGGCCAGCGACGGCACGGCCAAGCCGTGGCGCGTGAAATTCCGCACGCCGTCGTTCGTCAATTTGCAGGCGCTGCCGAAGCTGTGCGAAGGGCGGCTGATCGCGGACATGGTGGCCTGCATCGGCACGCTGGACATCGTCCTGGGGGAAATCGACCGGTAAATCGTGGTGAGCACAACCAACACATGACTCTGCCTCCGCACCTCGAAAAGAAGTTTTCCGAACTGCTGAAACGATACCCGGTGAAGCGCTCGGCGCTGGTGCCGATGATGCTCTACGCGCAGGACGAGTTCGGCTGCGTGAGCAACGAAATGATCGCGGAACTCGCCCGCAGACTCGACCTGAACACGCTGCAAGTGACCGAAACACTGTCCTATTACTCGATGCTGCGGCGCGAGCCCGCGGGCAAGTGTCACGTGCAGGTGTGCACGAACATCTCCTGCAAGGTGCGTGGCGGCGAGAAGCTGTGGGAGCATGCGCAGAAGCGGCTGGGGATCGGCCACAAGCAGACCACGTCCGACGGAATTTTCTCGCTCGAAGAAGTCGAGTGCATTGGCGCGTGCACGGGCGCGCCCGCCGTTCAGGTGAATTACGACTTCTACGAAAACCTGACGCCGGAAAAACTTGACGCCATCCTTGACCAATTTCAGGCTGGAAACAAGCCTGCGCCAGCGCGGTATATCTCCGGCGCGGTGCACGAGCGGCATCCAGCGGAAGTGCCGGTAATCAGCCGGCGCTTTGGCATCCCCAACTCGCGAAAGATTGAAGTGTACCGGAAGCACGAGGGTTACCAGGCGCTCGAAAAAGCGCTGAAGGAAATGACTCCCGAATCAATCATCGAGGAAGTGAAGAAATCGAACCTGCGCGGGCGCGGCGGCGCGGGGTTTCCAGCCGGTATGAAGTGGAGCTTTGTACCCAAGGATTCGCCAAAGCCGAAGTACATCATCGCCAATGCTGACGAGAGTGAGCCGGGGACGTGCAAGGACCGGCCGTTGATGGAATTCGATCCGCACCAGTTGATTGAAGGCATGGTGATCGCGGGGCGCTCGGTGAATTCGCACCAGGGCTACATCTACGTGCGCGGCGAGTACCGCTACGTGCTGGACATCATGGACGAAGCGATCCGCGAGGCCTACGCGCAGAATTTCCTGGGGAAAAATATTCTCGGCAGCGGATTCAATTTCGACTTGTGCACGCACACCGGCGCGGGCGCGTATGAATGCGGCGAAGAATCAGCGCTGATGGAATCGCTCGAAGGTAAGCGCGGATACCCGCGCATCCGGCCTCCCTTCCCCGCTGTGGTCGGTTTGTATGGTTGTCCGACGGTAATCAACAACGTGGAGACGCTCAGCTCGGTGCCGGCGGTAATCCTGAAGGGCGCGGAGTGGTACGCCAATCTCGGCCCGGCGCGGAACGGCGGCACGCGCCTCTTCTGCATTTCCGGTCACGTCGAGCGGCCGGGAATTTACGAGCTGCCCATGGGCTTCAACCTGTTGCGTATGATCGAAGTCGCAGGCGGAATGCGCGGCGGAAAGAAACTGAAGGCGGTGGTGCCGGGCGGAAGCTCCACGCCGCCGCTGAAAACCGAAGAATGCGACATCGCCATGGATTTCGATTCCGTCGCCAAGGCCGGTTCGATGCTGGGCTCGGGCGGTGTGGTGGTCCTGGACGAAGACACCTGCATGGTGGACTTTGCGCGGCGCATTATGAAGTTCTACGCGCACGAATCCTGCGGCTGGTGCATCCCCTGCCGCGAAGGCACGTCCTGGATCAAGCAGATCCTGGACCGCTTTCACGCCGGCGGGGGCCGCGCGGAAGACATCCCGATCATCGACCAAGCGGCGAAAAACATGTTTGGCCGGACGTTCTGCCCGCTGGGCGACGCGGCCGCGATGCCCATCATGGCCATCGTGAAAAAGTGGCAGAACGAATTTGAGGAGCACTTGAGTGGGCGGTGCCCGTACAAGCCGGCCGAAGTGCCGGTAGGAGTTTAGCGCGGGGTTTATTTCCGCGCTGCGGCGGCGTAATGCCGCCGCTACACAAATGGCAGAACAAAAGACAGTCACGTTCACGATCAACGAGCGCAGGGTAACCTCGCCGGCGGGGACGCTGGTTATCGAGGCGGCGCGGCGCTCGGGCATCGAGGTGCCTTCGTTCTGCTATTACCCCGGCCTTTCGTTGCAGGCTGCGTGCCGAATGTGCCTGGTCGAAGTGGAAAAGGCGCCGAAGATGCAAACGGCGTGCACGCTGGTAGCGACCGATGGAATGGTGGTGCGCACGGACACGCCGCAGGTGCACAAGGCGCGCAAGGATATGCTGGAGTTCCTGCTCACGAATCACCCGCTGGATTGCCCGGTGTGCGACAAGGGTGGGGAGTGCGAGCTGCAGGACATGACCTTCCGTTACGGGCTGGACAAGAGCCGCTACGCCGAAGAAAAACTGCACACGCCGGAGCAGGAGTGGTCGCCGGTGGTGTACTACGACGCGCCGCGTTGCATTCTGTGCTTCCGGTGCGTGCGCGTGTGCGACGAGGGCATGGGCGTGAAGGCGCTCGGCGTGGGCCAGCGCGGCGTGAATTCCGTCATCATTCCCAACGGCGAAGACCATCTGGAATGCGAAGAGTGCGGGATGTGCATTGACATCTGTCCCGTGGGCGCGCTCACCAGCGGCACTTATCGCTACAAGACGCGGCCGTGGGAGATGACCTACGTGCCCACGGTCTGCGCACACTGCTCGAACGGATGCAAGACGACGCTGAGCGTCCGCAATCACGAAATCATGCGCGCGAACAACCGCGACCTCTCCGGAATCAACAAAGAATTCCTGTGCGTGAAGGGCCGCTTCGGCTTTGACTTCGTTCATCACAAGGACCGGCTGAAGCTGCCGCTCGCCCGGCGGAACGGCGCGCTGCAGCCTTCGAGCTGGGAAGACGCGCTGGCGGAGGTTGCGGCGCGGCTCAAAGCGGCGCGCGATGCGCACGGGCCGGACGCCATCGGCTTTATCGGCTCGAACCGCACAACGAACGAGGAAAATTATCTATTGGGCCGCCTGGCGCGCGCCACGGTCGGCACAAATAACGTGGATCATCACCGCACCGCGGACTACGGCGCGCTCATGCAGGCGCTGGGCGAAAACGCGGCTGCGGCGCAGGCCAGCATGGAGCAGGTGTGCGCGGCCACAGCGATCCTGCTGATCGGCAACGACCCCACGAATCAGAACCCGCTGGCCGCCTGGCAGATCCGTTCCGCGATTCGCCTGAACGGAGCGCGGCTGTACGTAGTGAACGCAGAAGAGATCAAGCTGCGGCGCAAAGCGACCCAGTTTGTGCGCATCGCGGAGGGCGCGGAAGCACTGATCGCGAAATGGCTCGCCACGCGCGAAGGAGATCTCGAGCTGGACACCAGCCTGGAGATGATGGAGCTGCGCGGCGCGCTCGAAAAAGAGCACGATGTCGTGATCGTCTTCGGCGCGGAGCTGCGCGGGGAAGCCGTGGCCGACCTGGTGAAATTCGGCGCTTCCCTGCCCGGCCAGACGCGCTACATGGCACTGGGCGATTATGCCAACTCGCGTGGCGCGTCCGACATGGGTTTGCTGCCCGACCGGCTGCCGGGCTACGCGTGGATCAGCGATGCCGACGCGCGCGACGCGTTCGGCAAGCTGTGGGGCGCGGCTCTGCCGGAAAAGGCGGGCATGGATGCACGGCAAATGCTCGCCGCCGCCGCAAGCGGCGCATTGAAAGCGCTCTACGTTGTGGGCGCAAATCCATTCAAGACGTTTGGGACAGGCGGGCGGCCCGCCGGGCTCGAGCTGCTGGTGGTGCAGGAAATGTTCTTGACGGAGACGGCGCGGGAGGCCGACATCGTCCTGCCCGCAGCATGCGCGTACGAAAAAAATGGCACGGTGACGAACACGGCGGGCGAAGTGCAGTTGTTGCGCAAAGCGATGGAAATAATGGGCACGCGCACGGATTTCGACATGCTGCGTATCATGTCGCATCAACTGGCGAAAGCAGGTATCGGCAATGCGATTCCCCTGCGCACGACGGAAGCGGCGCTGGACGAAATCCGGCTTAGCGTGGGGGGATACGACGTTCCACTTCCCGGCTTGCTCTCCGGCGGGGCCGAACGTACTGCTCCGGTAGTTTCTGCCAACGGCCACATGCTGAGCGAAGTTTCGGCGGAGAACATTTTCTCTGCGCGGGACAATCTCTTCACCAGCGGCACTCTCAGCCGCTACTGCACTATGATCAATTCTGTTCCCGAAGCGAAGAGCGAATCGTGACCGATTTTTTCGTCAACCATACCGTATTGGTCGTTTCCGTCATCAAGGTGATTGTGCTGATGGCCCTGATGATGACTGCGCTGGCGTACTTGTCGTGGTTCGAGCGCAAAGTGGTGGCGCACATCCAGTCGCGCTGGGGACCCTATCGCGTGGGCCCGCACGGGTTGCTCCAGCCGCTGGCGGACGGGCTGAAATTCCTGTTCAAAGAAGACCCGACGCCGGGCGGCGTGGACAAATTGGTTTATTTTCTCGCGCCGTTCCTGGCCATGGCCCTCGCGCTGAGCGCGATTGCAGTGATTCCGTTTGGCCCCGACGTGTCGCTCTTCGGCCGCATGGTCCGGCTGCAAATCGCCGACCTGAATATTGGCTTGCTGTTTCTCTTCGCGATTACCTCGCTGGGCGTGTACGGCGTGGCGCTGGGCGGCTGGGCGTCCAACAGCAAGTATCCACTGCTCGGCGGGCTGCGCAGCTCGGCGCAGATGGTGAGCTACGAGCTGTCCATGACTATGTCCGTGGTCGGCGTGGTGCTGATGGCGGGCACTTTCAACCTGCGCGAGATCATCACGCAGCAGCAAGGCTACTCGCTCGGGTTCATTCCGCGGTGGAACCTGCTCGCGCCGCCGATGCCGCAGGCGCTCGGATTTTTCGTGTATTTTATTTCCGCGATTGCCGAAACGAATCGCGTACCGTTCGACTTGCCGGAAGCCGAAACGGAGTTGGTGGCCGGATTTCACACCGAATACGCGAGCTTCAAGTTCGCGATGTTCTTCATGGCCGAGTACGCGAACATGATTACGGTTTCCTGCCTCGCGACCCTTCTTTTTTTTGGCGGGTGGCTCTCTCCATTTTCCACGAACGGTGTGATGGCCTGGACGCTGTACATTCCCGCGGCCGCGTTCGCGGCGTGCGCGATGATGCTTTTCGTGGACGGCCTGCGCTACTCGACAAAGTTCGGACGCGCCGTGCTGCCGGTCCTCTCCTTCGCGCTTGCCGGGCTGGCGGCGGTGTGCGCGATGCCGGGCGTCGTGGGAGCTATTCAGGGGCCGTTCTGGTTTCTGCTGAAGGTTTTCCTGTTCCTGTTTTTCTACGTATGGCTGCGGGGCACGCTGCCGCGCTTCCGCTACGACCAGTTGATGTCCTTCGGCTGGAAGCTGCTGCTGCCGCTCGCGCTGGCCAACGTGGTGCTGACAAGCTGGATGGTGCTGGTGGGCGGGCGATGAGCGCGCAAATCATCATGTTCTTCATCCTGGCGGGCGTGGCCGTGCTCGGTGCGGTCAGCCTGATCGTGCAGCGGCATCCGATTCGCAGCGCGCTCTCGCTGATCGTGGTGATGGTGTCGCTAGCAGGGCTGTACCTGTTGCAGGGCGCGGAATTTGTGGCGGCGATCCAAATCATCGTCTATGCCGGCGCGATCATGGTGCTCTTTGTGTTTGTGATCATGTTGCTGAATGCTGGCGAAGAAGAGCGCACCAACGTAAGCGGCATGGCACGATACGTCGGGCTGCCGCTGAGTTTCTTCCTGCTGCTGCAACTCGCGTGGTGGGTAGGACGCGGCACGAGCGGGATGGCGACGCCGGCCAGCAGTTCTCCGGCGATGACGCGCGAACTTTCCAAGCTGCTGTTCACCGATTTCCTGCTGCCCTTTGAGCTGACGTCCATCCTGATCCTCGTGGCGATTTTAGGCGCGGTGGTGCTGGCCAAGAGGGAGAACTGAAGTGGTGCCGTCGTCCTACTACCTGATGCTGAGCGCGGTCCTCTTCGGGCTGGGCGTGGTGGCGTTCGTCTTCAAGCGGAACATCATCACGATTTTCATGTCCATCGAGTTGATGCTGAACGCGGTGAACCTGGCGTTCGTTACCTTTAGCCGTCACCTGGGGAATTTGAACGGACAAGTGTTCGTTTTTTTTGTGATTGTCGTCGCTGCCGCGGAGGCTGCGGTGGGACTGGCAATCATTATTCTGATCGCCAAGCACCGCCAATCGCTGAACGTAGAACGCGTGGATTTGTTGAAGCTGTAGTAGCACAGGCTTATAGCCTGTGCTACATGGACCGTCTAACCGAATGCTCATACTGGATCATCTCTGGATTATTCCCGCGCTGCCGCTGCTCGGCGCGGCGCTCAACGGCCTGCTGGGCACGCGCTGGCCGAAGCGTGTGGTGGATGCCGTGGCCCTGGGCTCGACGGGGCTGGCGTTTCTTTCGGTGTTTCAGCTCTTCCGCGAGTTCTCGACCCTCGTGCCACAGCAGATTCCGTGGTTGAAATCGTATTTCCCGTGGATCGTGGCCGGTAATTTTCGAGCGGATTTCGCTCTGCAAGTGGATCAACTCACGATTGTCATGCTGCTGGTGGTGACCGGCGTGGGCTGGCTGATCCATATTTATTCCACCGGCTACATGGCGCACGAAGGCGGCTACTACCGCTTCTTCTCCTACCTCAACCTGTTCATGTTTTTTATGCTCCTCCTGGTGATGGCGGCAAACTACGCCCTGCTATTCGTCGGCTGGGAGGGCGTGGGGCTGTGCAGCTATCTGCTGATCGGTTTCTATTTCTTGAAAAAGTCGGCTTCGGATGCGGGGAAGAAAGCGTTCATCGTCAACCGCCTCGGCGACTTCGGATTCATGCTGGGAATGTTTCTGATTTTCAAGACGTTCGGCTCGCTGAATTTCGCCGACGTATTCAGCGGCGCGGCCAGGATGCCATGGGAGCCGATGAGCGCGGCGAGTGTGCTCACATCGATTGCGCTGCTGCTGTTTGTGGGCGCGACGGGAAAATCGGCACAGCTTCCGCTTTACGTCTGGCTGCCGGACGCGATGGAAGGCCCCACGCCGGTCAGCGCGCTGATTCACGCGGCAACGATGGTCACCGCGGGGGTGTACATTGTGGCGCGGTCCAGCGTGATTTTCGCGCATTCGGAGTTGGCCATGGCGGTGGTCGCCGTTATCGGCTGCGCCACGGCGTTGTTTGCGGCGACGATTGGCCTCCTGCAAAACGACATAAAGCGCGTGCTGGCCTACTCCACGGTGAGCCAGCTTGGCTACATGATGCTGGCGTGCGGCGTGGGCGCGTTTGCGGCGGGGATTTTCCACCTGATGACGCACGCATTTTTCAAGGCGCTGCTGTTTCTCGCGGCGGGCAGCGTGATCCACGCCATGGGCGGCGAGCAGGACTTGCGCAAGATGGGCGGCCTGCGCAAGAGGATTCCGTGGACGTTCTGGACGATGTTCATGGCTACGCTGGCGATCGCCGGCGCGCCTGGATTTTCCGGATTCTTCAGCAAGGACGCCATTCTGTGGAAGACGGCGTCGAGCGTGTACGGCACAGGGCAAAGTCATAGGCTCCTGTGGGGCATTGCGCTGGCCACGGCCGTCTTGACGGCGATTTACATGTTTCGCCTGCTGTTCCTGACCTTTTTCGGCGCGCCACGATTTGACGAAGAGCACGTCCACGTGCACGAATCGCCTAAGACCATGCTCGTGCCGCTGGTCATTCTTGCGGTGCTTTCCGTTGTTGGTGGATGGGTGGGCATCCCGGAATCGCTGGGCGGCGGCGATCAGATCGAACATTTTCTCAGCCCGGTGTTTGCTGCGGCGGAGAAAGCCGCACCGGAGTTGACTCCCGCGCACGCTGAAAAATATTCGCACAGCCTGGAGATGCTGCTGATGGGAGCGGCGATTTTCGGCGCGGCCATAGGCGTGCTGGTCGCGTGGCGGCGGTTCATGCTGGGAAAGCCGTCGCGCTGGGAAGGTACTGCTGTACAGAGGGTTTTTGGCACGCTGGTGCTCAACAAATATTACGTAGACGAGATTTACGACGCGCTGGTGGTGCGGCCGATCCACTGGGTGTCGAACGCCGTACTTTGGCAGGTAGTGGACGAGCGCGGTATCGATGGCTCTGTGAACAGCCTCGCGAACTTCGCGCGTGCCGTGGGTGAACGCGTGCGGCAGGCGCAGTCCGGGAACACGCGCAGCTACGCGACCTGGGTGGTGCTGGGAGCGGTGGCGGTGACCTCACTTTTGATCTGGCTGGTGAAATAGCGTGGCCAACGGAGGCTATCTACTATCGGTTGTCACGTTTCTGCCGCTGCTCGGCTCGCTTGGCCTCCTAGCGCTGCGCGGCGAGGACCACGTATGGCTGCGGCGGCTGGCGCTGGCCACCGCGGTGGCCAATTTCGTGCTCTCGCTGCTCCTGCTGCGCGGATTTGAGACGGCCACGCCGGGCTATCAGCTCGAGGAATTGCGGCCGTGGATCGCTTCGCCCGCCATCAACTACCACATGGGCGTGGACGGGCTGAGCCTGTGGCTGGTGATCCTTACGACGCTTCTCACGCCGATTGCCATGTTGTGCTCCTGGGAGAGCATCCGGACGCGCGTGAAGGAATTTTTTCTGATGCTGCTGGTGCTGGAGACGGGAATGATCGGCGTCTTCCTCGCATTGGACCTGATTCTCTTTTTTGTGTTTTGGGAAGTGATGCTGGTGCCGATGTATTTCCTGATCGGCATCTGGGGACACGAGCGGCGGATTTACGCGGCGATCAAATTCGTGCTGTACACCATGGCCGGGTCCGTGATGATGCTGGTGGCCATTCTGTGGCTCTTCGGGCTGAGCGCTACGCGTTTCCCAGGCGGCACATTCGACCTGCCGACGATCCAACTGCTGCTGCAAACCGGGCAGCTTCGGCTGGAGCACACGACCGAGCTGCTGCTTTTTGGCGCGTTTTTTCTCGCGTTCGCCATCAAGGTACCGCTCTTTCCGCTGCACACGTGGCTGCCGGACGCGCACGTGGAAGCGCCGACGGCGGGCTCGGTAATCCTGGCGGGCGTGCTGCTGAAGATGGGCACGTACGGCCTGCTGCGTTTCTGCCTGCCGCTCTTCCCTGCCGCTGCGAAGCAGATGGCGCCGTGGGTGGCGGTGCTCGCGATTATTGGCATCGTGTATGGCGCGCTCGTCTCGATGGTGCAGCCGGACCTGAAGAAATTGATTGCGTATTCGTCGGTGAGCCACCTCGGGTTTGTGGTGCTGGGAATTTTCTCCTTCCATCCCATCGCCATTCAGGGCGCGATCTACCAGATGCTGAACCACGGGATTTCTACAGGCGCGTTGTTTTTGATTGCGGGAATGCTCTACGACCGGCGGCACACGCACCTAATCAAAGAATTCGGCGGGCTGTCCACGCCGATGCCGGCGCTATCGGCGTTCTTTTTGTTTGTGTGCTTGTCTTCGCTCGGTTTGCCCATGCTCAACGGCTTCGTCGGGGAATTCTTGATCCTGCTGGGGACGTACCAGGTTCACAAACTGTGGGCTACGTTTGCGGCGCTGGGAGTGATTCTGGCGGCGGTGTATCTGCTGTGGGCGTACCAGCGCGTGGCCTTCGGCGAAGTGACCCTCGAGAAGAACCGCGCGCTGCCGGACTGCTCCGCGCGCGAACGGTTGATCCTCTGGCCGCTGTGCGTGCTGATCCTTTGGATGGGCATTGGCTCGTCGCTCTTTCTAAGCCGCACGGAGACCGCCAGCCAGCAGGTAATCGAGCAGATGAAGAGGCCACAAACGCCGCAATTGGCGAATGCAGAGGCGGCGACAAAGGACGCAGTAACCAACGCCTTGACACAGTCGCAGCAGGTCCCGGCGACTCCACATCGGACGGGCTCGAAATAAATGTTTCCACCGATCCAGGACGCGTACCGCATGGCACCGGAGCTGGTAGCGTGCTTTTTCGGCATGCTCATCATGGTCGCGGACCCGTTTGTGGCGCGCGAGCGCAAAGGCGTGATGGGGCGTCTGGGGCTGGCGGGTGCGCTGGGCGCGCTGGTGGCGGTGGAAGTGATGTCGCGCAATCCCGGCGCGGCCATGAACGGCCTGCTGGTGGTGGACGCCTTCAGCGTTTTCCTGCACATGATCATTTACGGCGCAGCGACGCTGGTAATCCTGGCTTCGTACGAATATCTCGAACGCGAGAATCTCCAGCAGGGCGAATTCTATGCGCTGGTGCTCTTCGCCACGTGCGGAATGGGCATCATGGCCAGCGCCACGGAGCTGATGACGGTTTTCGTGGGGCTGGAGATCAGCTCGATTTCCAGCTACATCCTGGCGTGCTACCGGCGGTCGGCACTGAAGTCGCACGAATCGGCGATGAAGTATTTTCTGCTAGGCTCGTTCGCCACGGCGTTTTTCCTGTATGGCGTGGCCATGGTGTACGGCGCGACGGGCAGCACTTCCCTGCTGGCGATTCGCGCGGCGGCCGCGCATTCCGATGGCAACCACGTGCTGCTGACGCTGGGCTTCGGGATGCTCTTCGTGGGCATGGCGTTCAAAATTGCCACCGCGCCGTTCCAGGTGTGGACGCCGGACGTGTACGAAGGCGCGCCGACGCCGGTGACGGCGCTGCTGGCGTCGGGACCGAAGGCGGCGGCGTTCGCGGTGCTGCTGCGCATCTTGTTCACCGCGTTCGGCGACGCGAGCGCCACGTGGTTCTTGATTATCTGGACTTCCGCGGCGCTGACCATGGTGGTGGGCAACTTTGCCGCGCTGGCGCAGAGCAATGTGAAGCGCATGCTGGCGTACTCCTCGATCGCGCATGCGGGCTACCTGCTGGTGGCCGTGGCGGCCGCGGGCGCCGCCAAAGAAGGTCCAGACGCCGGGATTGCCGCCGTGCTCTTCTACCTGCTGGCGTATGCACTGATGAAGCTGGGCGCGTTCACGATTGTGTCGCACCTGGGCGGGCGCGGCGAGCAGCGACTGGCGATTGAGGATTACGCCGGGCTTTCGACGCGCCAGCCGGTGACCGCGGCGTGCCTCGCGCTGTACTTGCTTTCACTGCTGGGGCTGCCGCTGACGGCGGGCTTTCTCGGCAAGGTGTACATCTTCCGGGCGGCGCTGGACGCGCGGCTCATCTGGCTGGTGGTGATTATGGCGGTCACCACGGTGGTCGGCGCGTTCTACTACCTGCGGGTAATCTGGGTGATGTACTTCCGCGAAGCGCAGCAGGAATGGACGCCGTCACCTGTGGCACCGGGAGTAGCCGCGGTGATGTTCCTGACGGTCGTCGGCATCCTCGCGCTGTTCTTTTTCCCGGGACCGCTGATGACGTTTGCGATGCAATCGGCGGCGGCGCTGCGTTAAAGAAAAATGCCGGCCTGAAGGCCGCCGCTACAATGAAAAACGGCCCGGGGTCCGCCGCAGCGGACTCCGGGCCGAATTGTTTTGAACAAAGCAAATGCACAGGCGGATGGCCTGTGGCGCCAGGCTACTTCGCCTTGAGTGCGACCATCACCAGCGTGAACAGCACGAGCGTTTCGATAAAGACCAGGCCCAGGAACATCGCGGCGCGGATGGGCTCCGCCGCACCCGGGTTGCGCGCCATGCCTTCGCAGGCCGCCGAGGCCACGCGCGACTGCGCGATACCGCAGCCCGCCGCCGCCAGTGCCATGCCGAAAGAGGCCGAAATCGCCACCCAGTTGGTACCCGGCTCCGCGGGCGTACCGGCTTGCGCGAATGCAGCCGGAGCAAGCACGAAGGCGGCCAGCGCCACCAGCAGAATCGATGCGAACTTCTTCATGGTGTTTCTCCTTTGTATGAAATAGCCGCCAGGAGGTGGTTCCCGGTCAACCCTCGTGCAGGCCGGGCTCACACTGGCAAGCGATCAAGCCGGATGAATTAATGTTCTTCCGCGGTCGCGATGCCGAGATACACCGTCGGCAGAATCGTGAAGACGAGCGCCTGCACGACGGCAACAAAAACATGAAGGCCGATAAAGAGCACCGGGATCGTGGCCGCAAAAATCCCGACGAAGACGGCAACTGGCGGCCATTTGTCCCACAGATGAATGGTGGGATTCAGCAGCAGGCCGAGGATGGTGACATATACCAGCTCGCTCGAAAACATGTTGGCCCAGAGACGCACAGTAAGAGAAAGAACGCGCGCCGAAGTGCTGATGATTTCCACCGGAAAAATCAACCAGGACATCTGCCAGACCGGGCCGGCAAAGTGCTTCAAGTAGCCGCCCAATCCGTGAGCGCGGACGCCCTGCCAGTTGAAATAGATAAACGTGATGAGCGCGCAGGCCAGCGGCACGCTGGGATGTCCGGTGGGCGCGGTGAAGACAGGAATCACGCTGATCAGGTTGCTCAGCAGGACAAAAATCGCAACCGAGCCAACCATGGCGAGATGCTGGCGGGCGTGATGTCCGGCGTTGGCATCCAACTGGTCGCGGATGCCGAACCCGGTCGGATTGGTGATGAGAATCTCCACCACTTGCTGGCTTGCGCCGGGAGAATCCGCCGACAGGCGTCGCTTCAGCCACAAAACGAATAGCGCGGCGAACACAAAAACCAGCCAGCCCATCACCACAAACTCGGGGATTGGCGTTGCGCGGCTCTCGGGATGGATATGTAGAAGATCGAGCAACGACAGCGCGAATGCGCCCAGGTATTTGTTGACAAACTGAGTCAGCCAGGTGACGTGGTGTTCCATTATTTCTTCCGGGTCACGCTTTCGTACAAGAATTCCGCCATGGCGGCAGCGCCCAGTGCCAGCAAACCGCTCAAAAGGCTCACGACCGGCACACCGAAGTACGTGATCATAATATAGATTACCACGGCCATCAAGACGTACCGCGCACCAACCTTGATGTAAACCCAAACGGAAATGCGCGGCTTGGGCGCGCCGGCCTGCGCGATGGAGAGCCGCGCAATTGCGTCCAATGCGTTCTGGAGCCAGCGCGCGTTGATCCAGGCGAGCACGGCGCCGATGAAAACGCCCGTGCCCGCGCGCCAGGAAAACCGAAGGGCTACCGGGACGGCGGCGAGAAACCCCAACACGAGCGTCAGCCGGACAATGCGCCGCTCGGCGAGCGCGGCCGGGCTAAGCGCCGGTGTTACCGTCGTTTCCATCACTGTCTTTCTTCACAGGCTTTTTGGATGTGTCCAGCCGTCGCAGAGTCTCGCGCAGCCCCGCGTAGAAGCCGAGGCCCCCGAGCACCAGCAGAAGGATTGGACTTGTATGCAACCAGCGGTCGAGGAAAAACCCGAACAGGCCGCCGGTGACGACCGCGCCGACAATCACAAATGGCAGCTCCATCACCAGGGCAAATTGCCGGGTGTATCCGAAGGGGCTCCTGGGAGGTGGCTCAGAAGGCATGGCGCCTCCAGTTCAACGGGCAAGGGGAAGGATAACGGAATAGGTGGCCAGCCGGAGAAAAGGCTCGGGGTAGAGTCCCGCTCCGAGCACGAGGATGACGGCCGCGGCCAGCGCCACCCACTGCGCCGGGGAGATGGTGGGCCGCACGGGATCGGTCACGTCGGTCATCCACATGTGCACCACTATGCGCAAATAGTAGTACACCGCCGGAAGAATGTAGAGCGCGGCAAAAATGGCGAGGTAGTAGTGTTTCGTCTCGATGAGGGCCCAGAAGATCAGCCACTTGCCCATGAAGCCTGCTGTGGGCGGAATGCCCGCCAAGGAAAGCAGAAAAATCAGCATCAGAAGAGCCGCGCCGGGGTTGCGGTAGATCAGGCCGTTCATGTCCTCGAGCTCTTCTCCAATCAAGCCCTTGCGGCGCAGCAGAATGACCACGGCAAACGCGCCGATGGTCATGAAAGCATAAGCGAGGAGATAGAAGGCAATGCCCTGCATTCCGGTTTTGTTCATGGCGACCATGCCCAGCAACAAGTAGCCGACGTGGGCGATGGAAGAGTAGGCCAGCAGGCGCTTGATGTTGGTCTGAGTGAGGGCCGCAAAGTTTCCGACAGTCATGGTGGCCACAGCCACGGCGGCGAAGAGCATCTCCCAGTTGGCGCGCACCGGCCAGAACGGCACCAGAAACAGCCGCATCAGCAGCGCGAAGCTCGCCGCCTTGGAAGCAACGCTGACGTACGCGGTGATGGACGTCGGCGCGCCCTCGTACACGTCCGGCGCCCACATGTGGAAGGGCACGGCGGCAATCTTGAAGAACAGTCCGGCGGCGACCGTGACCAGCGACAGCAAGACCAGCACATCATTCAGCGGGCGCAGGGCCAGCGCGTTGGCGATGTCGCCGAGGTTGGTCGAGCCGGAAAGGCCGTAGAGTATGGAGAATCCATAGGCCAGAATGCCGGAGCTGAACGCGCCGAGCAGCAGGTACTTCAACGCGCCTTCGTTGGAGCGGCGATCATTGCGCAGAAATCCGACGAGGATGTAGAAGCTGAGGGCCATCGTTTCGAGCGAGATGAACAGAGTGACCAGGTCGTAACCAGAGGCCATGAACATCATGCCAACGGTGGCGAAAAGCATGAGCGCATAGTACTCGCCGTGGTGCTCGTGCTCGATTTCGAGATAGCGCACGGAGATGAGAATCACCATCGCGGTGGCGGCGAGAAAAAGGAATCCGAAATAGATGAAGAACGAGTCCACGCGGATCGATTCGTTGAATCCGGTGGCTTCAACGCCGCGCAAGAACCACAGCTCGACCGCGCTGAAGGTGACCCCGATCAAGGCTACGATGGCGTTCCAATATTTGTGTCGCTCTTCGAGAAAAAAATCAGTGAGCAGGATGCCAATGCCCCACAGCGTCAATTGAAGCTGCGGCTTGATCAGCGGAAGACCCTTCCACAGGCTGTCCAAGAGGTCAGACCAGGTCGGCATTCTTGTGCCTATTTCCCTTTCACGGCGGCGGCCGGGGCAGCTTCCACCCGCGGCGGCGGCAGAGCGGGCTGCGCGATGACCGGCTTGTTGTAATAGTCCGGATGGAACTGCATCACGATCTTTTTCACCGGCTGCTCGAGGATGCGGAACAACGGCGCGGGATAGACGCCGATCCAGAAACACAAAGCGATGAGCGGAAGGAAGCAGGCCATCTCGCGGGCGTTGAGGTCGGGCAATTTTTCATTGGCCGGATTCGTCACCGGGCCGTACATCACGCGCTGATAGAGCCACAGCAGATACGCGGCGCCCAGCACGATGCCCAGCGAGCCCCACGCGGCCCAGATTCGGTTGTCCTCGAAAGCGCCCTTCAGGATGGTGAATTCGCCGATGAAGCCGTTGAGCACGGGCATGCCCAGCGAGCTGAGGCTGGCGATAAGGTACACCACTGCAAAATTCGGCATCGGCGTGGAGACGCCGCCATATTCGGAAATCAGGCGCGTGTGGCGCCGCTCGTAGAGCACACCGACGATCAAGAAGAGCATGCCGGTGGAAAGCCCATGGTTGATCTGCTGGATGACGCTGCCCACAATGCCCGCATGATTGAGCACGAAAATTCCCAGCGTGCAGAAGCCCAAGTGGCTGACCGAGGAGTAGGCGATCAGCTTCTTCATGTCTTTCTGCATCATGCAGACGAGCGCGCCGTAAATAATGGCAACGATGGAAACGACAATGATGAGCCATCTGTACTGCAACGCCGCGCTGGGCAGCATGGGCACGGAGAAGCGCAGGAAACCGTAGGTGCCCATCTTCAGCAAGACGCCGGCCAGAATGACGGAGCCAGCCGTGGGCGCTTCCGTGTGCGCGTCCGGCAGCCAGGTGTGGAAAGGGAACATGGGCACTTTGATGGCGAACGCGAAGAACAGCCCCCAGAAGAGCCACTTCTGAAGCGTCGCGCCGAACGACGGCACCACCGCCAGCAGGACTTCGATATTGAAGGTGGAAGCGTCGTGAGCGCTCTTCAGTGCGCAGCCCGCCGCATGCATGACGCCGTGGTTGTAGTACATGGCCAGGATGGCCAGCAGCATCAGGACGGAGCCGGCCAGCGTGTACAGGAAGAACTTGATGGCCGCATAGAGACGGCGGTCGCTGCCCCACACGCCGATGAGGAAGTACATGGGGACGAGCATCACTTCCCAGAAGACGTAGAAGAGGAAGAAGTCCAGCGACATGAACACGCCCAGCATGCCCACCTGCAACAGCAGCAGCAGGATGTAATACTCCTTCACGCGGGTCTTGATCGCGCTCCACGAGGAGAGGATGGCGATAGCGCCGAGCAGCGTGGTGAGCATGATCAGCAGCAGGCTGATGCCGTCAATGCCCAAGCGATAGTCCGCGCCGATAGAAGGGATCCAGGCGGCTTTTTCAATAAGCTGGAAGCCGGGCACATCCGGATTGAACCTGCCTTCAGTCAGGAAATAATCGGCCTCGCTGCTCCATTGGACCACCAGCGGCAGCGAGACAATCAAGCCAAGGAAGCCGAAGATGTTGCCGAGCCAGCGGTGGGCGTTGTCATTTGCACGCGGCACGAAGATCATCAGCAGCGCGCCGGCGAGCGGCGTGAACAAAACCACGCTCAAAATGTGGTCGTAATAGAATTCCATCACTTCCGCCTCACAGTTACCTCGTCAGGTAGTACCCGAAAATCGCCAAGACTCCCAACACAATCACCAGGGCATAGCTTTGCACCAGGCCGGTCTGCACCAGGCGCACCGGGAAGCTGAAAAGCCACACGATGCGTCCGGAGAGGTTGACCAGGCCGTCCACAATCCACGTGTCCCACCAGATGGAGACGCGCGAAATGAAGCGCGTGAGCCATGCGGAGCCGTCCACGCCTATGCCGTCGATCACCGTGCGGTCAAAGGCGCCCAGCGTGGTAGCCAGGTCCTTCGTGCGGTTCACAAAAAGCGCGTCGTAGATTTCGTCCATGTAGTACTTGCGATAGAGCAGATTGTGCGCGCGCGGCCAGCTTGCGGCCATGCGGTCGGCTAGGCCCTCGCGCTTCAGATAGATCACGTAGGCCAGCCAGATGCCGGAGAGCGCGATGGCGACGGAGACGATCATCAGGCCGTATTCCATCGGGTCGTGATGCGCCGCGCCACCCGCTGCTTCCGTTACTTCCCCGCCATACTTCGCTATCACCGGCTCGAGAAACTTCTCGAAATGGTTGCTGCCTCCCAGCGCGGCCGGAATGCCGATCCAGCCGCCGAATACGGAGAGCACCGCAAGAATCACCAGCACGCCGGTCATCGAGCGTGGCGATTCGTGAATATGATGCTCGACGTCGTGGTCCGCGCGCGATTTGCCGAAGAGAGTCAAGTTCACCAGGCGGAACATATAGAACGCCGTCATGCCCGCGGTGAGGAAGCCTACAAACCACAGCACGCGGCTGTGCTCGAATGTCCTCCACAGAATCTCGTCCTTGCTGAAGAATCCGGCCAGCGGCGGAATACCGGCGATGGCCAGCGTTCCGGCAAACATCGTTCTCGCTGTCGTCGGAATTCTTGACCACAGCGCGCCCATCTTGCGCATGTCCTGCTCGCCGCTCATCGCATGGATCACGCTGCCGGAGCCGAGGAAGAGCAGCGCCTTGAAGAAGGCGTGGGTCATGAGGTGGAAGATTCCAGCGGTAAATGCGCCGACGCCGCAAGCCAGAAACATATAGCCAAGCTGGCTTATCGTGGAGTAGGCCAGCACGCGCTTGATGTCGTTCTGCACCAGGCCCATGGAGGCGGCGAAAATCGCGGTGACCGCGCCGATAACGGCAACGGTTTCCATGGCCACGGGCGAAAGCCGGAAGATGGCGTTGGTGCGCGTGACCATATACACTCCCGCCGTGACCATCGTTGCCGCGTGAATCAGCGCGCTGACCGGCGTGGGGCCTTCCATCGCGTCCGGCAGCCAGACGTACAACGGAATCTGCGCGGACTTGCCCGTGGCCCCGACAAAAAATAACAGAGCGATGGCCGTCATCACCGGCGCACCGATTTCGAAGCGTCCGGCGGAGATGGCCGCGCCGAATTCGCTGAACTTGATGGTGCCCAGTGTGGCGGCGGTGAGGAAGATGCCCAGCATGAAGCTGGTATCGCCAACGCGGTTAACGATGAAGGCCTTCTTCCCCGCGTCTGCCGCCGATTTTTTCAGAAAATAAAAACCAATCAGCAGGTAGCTGCACAGCCCCACGCCCTCCCAGCCGACGAACATCAGCAACATATTGTTCGCCAGCACGAGCATCAGCATGGAAAACATGAAGAGGTTCATGTAGCCGAAGAAGCGGTAATAGCCGCCTTCGTGGCCCATGTAGCCGATCGAGTAGACGTGGATGAGGAAGCCCACGCCGGTAACGACGAGGATCATCACGGCGGAAAGCGGGTCCAGAAGGAAGCCGAGGTCAGCGACGAAGTTGCCCATCGCTCCGCTGGACATCTGGAACGCGCCCGCGGGCACCCACTGGTACAGCACCACCTGGTGGACGTGCTCGCCGGTGAGCTGCGTCAATTGCCAGACGGCCCCGGCGGAAAACATGAAGGAGACAAACACACTGCCGACACAGAGCACGCTCACGATAGAATTAGGCAGGCGGCGGCCGAGCAGCAGCATAATGGCCGCGCTCGTCAGCGGGAAGAGCGGGATCAGCCAGATATGCTCGAGAAAGTAGGACGTTGACATCGTCTAATTCAACCGAGCCCTTTCACAAAGGGTTGTCATTCTGAGGGCCGATCCATCGGCCCGAAGAATCTCAACGTTGAGATGCTTCGCTTCGCTCAGCATGACAAACTCGACTCCTTTTAGAACTTCAGCAAATCCATTTCGTCAGCCAGCAGCGTTTCGCGGTTCTTGAAAAACGCGATGATGATGCCGAGCCCGACGGCGGCCTCCGCCGCGGCGTCCGTAATGATGAACAGCGAAAAGAGCTGGCCGTCGATGTTGGCCCAGTGGCGGGAGAAGGCCACCAGGTTGATGTTCACCGCGTTGAGAATCAGCTCGATGGACATCAGAATGATGATGACGTTGCGGCGCGTGACCACGCCGATCACGCCGATGATGAACAGCGCCAGGCTCAGGAACAGGTAGTGGCCGATGGGAACCATGCGTTTCTCTCGTATCTCCTAGGCGCGTTTCTTGGTCATCACCACCGCCCCGATCAGCGCCACCAGCAGCAGCACCGAGGCGATTTCAAACGGCAGCGCGTACTTTTCAAACAGCGCCTGGCCGAACTGCTCCACGTTCTGCGGGCTCAGCGTGCCGGCGCGGCCGGACGGAATATCCAGCACGCCCTGCTCGCGGGCGAACCATACGGCGAATCCGAGCTGCGAGCCCAGGGCCAGAGCCAGCAGGAGCGCCACCCACTTCTGCCGGTTGAATTGCAACTGGTGCAGGGCCACATCCAGATTCACCAGCATGATGACGAAGATGAACAGCACCATGATGCCGCCGACGTACAGGATAATCTGCACGGCGAAGACGAATTGCGCGCCGAGCGTCAGGAAAATGCCGGCGGTGGCCAGCAGCGAAGTAATCAGAAAAATAGCGCTGTGCACGACGTTGCGCACGGTCACCGTCAGGATGGCGCCGAGTACGGCGAGGCCGGCGAAAAAGTAAAACGCGATTTGGCTGATCTGCTGCGGCGTCATGCCTTATCCTTCCGCTTCCGTCATGCCGCTGACGGAACCCGGAATCGCAATTTTCTTCTGCGCATTCCACACCAGCCAGATGGCCACCAGCAACGTACCGCCGGTGGTGACAATCAACGCGGGCAGCACGCCCCACGCAAGCTGGCGCAGCACCTTGTACACGCCCAGCCCGAGCACGTTGATGATGGAAAGCGGAATCATGAAATACCAGCCCAGCCTCATGAGCTGATCAAAACGGAATCGCGGAAACGTAAAGCGAATCCACATGAAGGTGTAAATATAGAGCGTCACCTTCAGCAAGAACCAGTACGCGCCGTGCAGCCCGGGCTTCGAGGCGGCGAATGCAGGCACGAACGGCAGCGCCATCGCCGCGGCCAGCAGCAGGCACAGCCCGCCGAAGAGCGCCATTACCATGCTCTGAATGGGCTCCGGTTGCTTGGGTGTGCGATAGAAGCAATAGGCCGCCACCACGAGGAAACTGAACGGCGGGAAGAAGTCGAGAAAGTTCAGCCACTCCGTGCCGGAAAACGGCCGCATCCATCCGCCGAGGAAAAGAGTCGTGGCGATGCTCGCAACCACGATCATGTTGGCGTACTCGGCGAGGAAATAGACGGCCCAGCGGAATCCGCTGTACTCGGTCATATAGCCGGCGACAAGCTCCGATTCGGCTTCGGGCAGGTCGAAAGGTGCGCGGTTCGTTTCCGCGATGGACGCGACGAGGTACAAGAAAAATCCGATGGGCGCGAGAAACACGAACCACACGCCGGACTCCGCCTGCGCCTGCACAATCTGCCGCGTGGAGAGCGAACCGGCGAGGAGCACGCCGCCGACGAGAGCGAGTCCCGCGGCCGTTTCGTAACTGATCATCTGCGCCGTGCTGCGCATCGCGCCGAGCAGCGAATAGTGGCTGTTGGACGCCCATCCGCCCAGAATAATTCCAAAAATGCCCATCGAGCTTACAGCGACGATGAAAATGAGGCCGATATTCAGCTCGGCAATCTGGAAAAACGGGCCGATGGCCAGCGCGGAGTATGCCAGCATCGCGGCGGTGACGGAAATAATCGGGGCGAACCAGAACACCAGTTTGTCCGCGCTTTCCGGAATGATGTCTTCCTTGATGAGCAGCTTCAGCGCATCGGCGATGGGTTGCAGCAGCCCGTGCGGCCCGACGCGCATGGGGCCGAGACGCGCCTGCATGTCCGCCATCACTTTGCGCTCCAGCAGGACCACGTAGCCGGCCAGCAGCGGCAGCACGCCCACAATCACCAACGCGAAGATCAGCGGCCACATGTACGTCTTCAGGAAATCGAGGAGGACGCTCATCAGCGGTCCACCTCGCCGAGGACGATATCGAGCGTGCCGATGATGGCCACCACGTCGGCCACCAGGTGGCCCTTAATCATCTTGTCAAGTGCTTCCAGGTTGATGAAGGACGGCGGGCGGATGCGCACGCGATAGGGCTGCGTGGTGCCGTCGCTGACGATGTAGTAGCCCAACTCGCCCTTGGGCGCTTCGATGGAGTGATAGACCTCGCCCACCGGCGGCTTCAGCACTTTGCCCACTTTGCCCATGATCGGCCCGGCGGGGATGTCCTCGATGGCTTGCAGGCAGATGCGATTGGACTGGCGCATCTCCTCCATGCGCACCAGGTAGCGGTCGTAGGTGTCGCCGTTTTTGCCGATGGGAATTTCGAAGTCGTACTTGTCGTAAGCGGCGTAGGGCATGGCTTTGCGGATGTCCCACTTCACGCCGCTGCCGCGGAGCACCGGCCCCGTGGCGCCCATGTCGATGGCCTCCGCCGCGGTGAGCACGCCCACGCCCTTCGTGCGCGCGATCCAGATGCGGTTTTCGGTGAGGAGCTGCTCGTATTCGTCCACACGGTGGACGAAGTCGAGGCAGAAACGCTTCACTTCCGCCTCGAAGCCGTCGTAGGTGTCGTATTGCAGGCCGCCGATGCGGAAGGCGTGCGTGGTCAGGCGCGCGCCGCAGTACTTCTCGAAAATTTTCAGGATCTCTTCGCGCTCGCGGAGGCAGTAGAAGAGCGGAGTGAGCGCGCCGATATCGATAGCGTGCGTGCCCAGCCATAGCAGATGGCTGGCGATCCTCTGCAACTCGGTAAGGATCGTGCGGACGACCTTCGCACGCATGGGGGCTTCCGCGCCCAGAAGTTTTTCCACCGCTTCACAGTAGCCGAGGCCGTTGGAGACGGCGGCGACGTAGTCCATGCGGTCCACGTAAGGCGCGAACTGCGTATAGCTGCGGTGCTCGGCGATTTTTTCGACGCCGCGGTGCAGGTAGCCGATGATGCACTCGGAGTCCACGATGCGCTCGCCATCGAGGCGCAGCTTTACGCGCAGGACGCCGTGCGTGGAGGGATGCTGCGGGCCCATGTTGATGATGATTTCGTCCGCGCCGAGCACGGTCTGCTCGACGCCGGGGAATCCGGAGGTGCGCGTGTCGGCCATGGCTACTGCCCACTCTCGATGCCCAGGTTTTCGCGGACCCAGGCGGTGTCTTGCGTCAGGATGTCGTAGTCTTTGCGCAACGGGTGACCCTGCCATTCGTCTGGGAGCAGGATGCGCTTCAAGTTCGGGTGGCCTTCAAAGACGATGCCGAACATGTCGAAGGCTTCGCGTTCGAGCCAGTTGGCCGTGCTCCACACGCCGGTGACGCTGGGGCAGCTTTCCCCGTCTCCCACATACGCTTTCAGGCGGAGACGCTCATTTTTCCGGAAGGAATAGAGGTTCAGCACCACGTCGAAACGCTTTTCGCGCTTGGGCCAGTCCACGGCGGTGAGGTCCACCAGGTAGTCGAAGCATTCGTCGTCGCGGCAGAATTCGGCGATTTCGACGAGGGATTCGCGGTCCACGACGAGGATGGACTGCTTGCGGTCGGTCCAGGATTCGCGGATCTTTCCGCCGAAGCGGGCCTGGAAGCGCTTCACCAGTTCGTTATCGAGCGGCACCGGCCCTTCCTTGGGCGGAGACGGCGCGGCAGGAGGCTTTGGCGCAGCCGGCGCGGCCGGCTTGGGAAGCGCGGCGGCGGGCGCCGCGGGCTTTTCCGCGGACGCTCCGGCAGGCTTCTCCGAAGGGGAGCCCAGCGCGGCGGGCGGCTGCTTTTCCGAGGGGTCGTTGGCCATTCGCTTGTCGGTGAAGCCGGCTGCGCAGAGCACCACAGCCAAGAATCCTAAACAGTAGTTTCTAGCACAGGCCGCGAAATCGCGTCAACTTCCGCGGCGGAAAATAAAAAATCCCGGCCGCCGAAACGCCCGGGACTCAGCAATCTTGTTTCGCAGGCGCGGCTAGACCCATTCCAGCGCGCCTTTCTTGTAGAGCCACACGTAGCCCACCAGCAGGATGCCGAGAAATACCATCATCGTAATCAGGCCGTACAGCCCGAGCACGTTGTACTGCACCGCCCAGGGAAACAGAAAAACTGTCTCCACGTCGAAAATGACAAACAAAATGGCGACGATGTAAAAGCGCACCGAGTAGCGTCCGTGCGTGTCGCCTTCCGGGGGGATGCCGCATTCATAGGGCTTCAGCTTCGCGCCTACTGTGGTTGAATCCGGCCGGATGAAGCGGAAAAGGACCAGCGTCACCGCCGGAAACCCCGCGGCCAGCGCGGCAAAGATAAAGACCGGAATGTATTCGCTCGGCATCGTCCCAAGAACGCGCCAGTCTACCACAAGCCTCCGGCTGAAACCAAAAGCGGAATTCGAGTGAGCTATCAGGGAGCGTTTGCCGCGATGACGCCGATGTTGGCAATCGTGTCGCCCTTCTTCATCGATGGCACCGCGCAGATGTAAAGGACCACGCCCGCGGCGGGCGCGCGCGCTTCGAAAATCGTCTTGCCGAAATAGTCGGTGACGTATCCGACTTTCATGCCCTCTTGCACGTACGTGCCGCGGCGCACGAGCGGGTAGAAGATTCCGGTCTGCTCGCTGGGAATGCCGGCGACTTTCTCAATCCACACCGGATGCTCGATCGGTTTCACCGCGCCCGGCAACATTTTCAGATGGCGCATCACGTTCAGGCAGCCATTGACGAGCACCGCGAGATCGTCCGGCTCTACGGTGCCGGCGTGGCCCGCCTCGACGGTAATGGACGGCTTGCCGCGTGTGGTGGCCGTGTTTTCGAGGTAGCGCGACGCAGCGGGGTCCTTCGGGCGGTCGGCGGAGATGATGATGTGGTCTAGTCCAAAAGCGAGGACCATTTCACGGGAAAACGCGTCCTGCGGCACGTTGCCGGTTTTCGTCCAGTAGCTGTAGGGACGCAGGCTTTCGTCCAGGTCGCCTCCATGGAGATCAATCAGGTGGTCGCACTTCTCGACCACCTCGCGCGTAATCAAAAAAGAGGCGCGGTCAGTCTGCGTGCCGTCCATTTTTCCGGGATACATGCGGTTCATGCTTTTGTTGTCCACGGGATTCACGTGCGGGACTTTCTGCTCGAACGAAGGAATGTTGACGAGCGGCACAATGATGACCGTCCCGGAGATTTCCGCCGGGTCGAGTTTCTCGGTAAGTTTTTCGAGCGCGATGACGGAGGTGTATTCGGTGCCGTGCGCGCCAGAGACTAGCGCCAGCACTTTTCCGGGCTTCGCGCCATGCACCACGACGACAGGGATGCTGGTGGCCGCGTCCACACCCGCAGGCACTTCGATGAAGCCGGTGGCTTTCTGCCCGCGCGCGGCCTTTGCTGTGCCGACGGTGAAGCTCGCCTGCTCTGCCCCAACCGCAGAGACGAAAACTGCCAGAAAGAGAACAGTCCCGATGCGAACGATGCGGCTCATGATTCCTCCTCCTTGTTCAGTCGTGGCGCGCGCCGCCGAGCACTGCGACGGCATGGGGCAGCATCCCGGCAACAGCGTCGAGCGACTCCACCGCGCCCTTCGGGCTGCCGGGGAGATTCACGATGATGGTCTGCCCGCGGACGCCGGCAACGGCGCGGGAAAGCACGGCACGAGAATTCGTCTTCATGCCCGCTGCGCGCATGAATTCTCCAATGCCGGGGACCAGCCGCGCGCAGACGGCGGCGGTGGCTTCCGGTGTAACGTCGCGCGGGCCCAACCCGGTGCCGCCGGTGGTAAGGATTAGGTCGGCGCGACCTGCATCAGCGCAGGCGATCAGAAACGCCTGGATGGCGGAGGAGTCGTCGGAAACCGTTTCGCCGGCGACCACTGCCCAGCCGAGCTTTGCGCAGCATTCGCGCAGCGCAGGGCCGGAGAGGTCGACGCGCTCGCCGCGAAAAACGGAATCGCTGACGGTGAGGATGGCAACGCGCATCGGCGGATCAACCCTGCGCGTCGGTTGCGTCGCGGCTGGCTTCGTCAATCAGGCGGAAGGCTTCCATCAGGAGGCCCTGCGTGGACATCGTGCAGGTCACCTTGTCACTGGTCACATTGAAATCAATTTCGAATTCGCCGTCGTTCCAGGCGACGGCCTTGAAGACGGCTTCATTGCCTTCGATGCTGTCCAACTGGGCGTGCTTGCAGACCCCGCCCACGAAAAACATCTCGCACTTGACCTCGCCGCGGACGATCGAAAGCCGGCAGGACTTTTGTCCCATTTCCAGCGACTGGAGCAGGTCCGTGATGCCCATTTCCTCCAGGCGGCCTTGAATGGTGCCGGGGCGCGCGCTGCGCTGCTGCATTTTTTCGAGTTGCAGCCGGTCCACCACTTTTTTCGCGCGGCGCACAAATTCCTTCAGGAAAAACGGCTTGACGATGAAGTCCTCGACGCCGTCCACCAGCGGCCGGAGTTTTTCTTCGATGTCCGCGCGGCCGGCCATGAAGATGAACGGCAGGCCCTTGGTGCGCTCGCGGCCGCGAAGCTTTTCGTAGAGCTGGCGTCCGTCGAGGCCGGGCATTTTGTAGTCGGAGATGATCATGTCCGGCGGGTCGTCAATCACCTTGAGGAGCGCGTCCGCGCCGTCGGCGGCAGTGGCCAGCTCGCAATGCGGCGAGAGGCCCTTGGAGATGAGATCGAGGACCAGCGGATTATCCTCGACAAGCAGGACGCGGACGGCCTTCATCGAGAGACCTTTCCCGAAGCGCCGGGCCGCCGGTAGCGGCCGCTCTTCCCGCCGATTTTTTCCACGAGGTAGATGTCCGTGATTTCCATGCCCTTATCGAGGGCCTTGCACATGTCGTAGATGGTCAGTGCCGCCACGCTTGCCGCGCACAGCGCTTCCATCTCGACCCCTGTCCGAGCGGTGGCCGTGACGCGCGCGCTGATTTCCACGCCATTCTCGCACAGCCGCGTGGACACATCAATGTGCGTCAAGGGCAGCGGATGGCAGAGGGGGATCAACTCCGATGTGCGCTTGGCGGCGGAGATTCCAGCGATACGCGCCACTTCCAGCGGATTCCCTTTGGGCGTCTCCAGGCGGCGGACCTTGGCCAGCACGGCGCGGCTCATGCGCACAAAGCCGTGCGCGATGGCCGTGCGCTCGGTGACGGACTTCGCCGTCACGTCCACCATGCGGACCTTGGCGCCTTTTTTGAAATGTGAGAGTTTCGCCATTCCGTTCATGATCGTAGGGGCAGACTTGCGTGTCTGCCCTTCCAGAAATCAATCACAAAATCCCGCGCCTCGGAAGCACGTCAACCCAATCGCCAGCAGCAAATTCCAGCTTCGACTCCGGCACAATCAGAAAGCAATTTGCCTGGGTCAAGGCCACAATATCGCCAGAGCCTTGCCAGGGCAACTCTTTCACCACGGGCTCTCCGCCCGGCCAGTCCACCACTGCGGTCATGAAATGCGTAAGCGCGGCTTTTTGCTTTACCGCAGCGCCCAGCTTTGCTTTGAAAAATGCCAGCGGGCGGGGCGCCGCGCCGCTCAAAATGTCCATCGCGGGTACCACGAACAGCTCGAAGGTGACCATCGTCGAAACCGGATTGCCCGGCAGGCCAAACACAAATTTATCGCGGCACTTGCCGAAGACGGCGGGCTTGCCCGGACGAATGGCCACCGCATCAAAATAAAACTCCGCTCCCATCTCGCGCAAGACGCCTTCGACCAGATCGTACTTCCCCATTGAAACGCCGCCGGAAAGCACGAGAACGTCTTCCTGCAAGCCGCGTTCGATGAGCGCGCGAAGTTTTGTTGGTTCGTCCGGCGCGTTGGGCAGCGGCACCGGCTCGGCGCCAGCCAGCTCAACCTGTGCGGCGAGAGAAACTGTGTTGCTGTTGCGAATCTGAAAAGGGCCGGGCTGCTGGCTTACCTCAACAACTTCGTTGCCTGTTGAGAGGATGGCGACGCGCGGACGGCGAAATACGCCAACTTCCGCATGGCCCACCTGGCCGAGCAGCGCGAGTTCCGCGTAGCCCAGCCGCGCGCCGGGCTTCAGCAGGAGTTGTCCAGCCTTTGCTTCGCTGCCGCGTGGAACCACATTTTGCCCCGCCTCGGCGGCGCGCTCGATCAGCACACTGCCCTTCCCCGGCTTGGTGTGCTCGATCATCACGACTGCGTCCGCCCCGGCGGGCACAGCCGCGCCGGTCATGATCTGCGCGCACTGGCCGGATTGAATCTCGCCGGAAAATGAGTCCCCGGCTTTGATCTCCGCAACGACCAGCAAATTCGCGGGAAGTGTGGCGAGGTCGGCGGAGCGGACTGCGAAGCCATCGCGAGTTGCGCGGTCGAAGGGCGGATAGTCGCGGTCGGCGTGAATTTCCTCCGCGAGGACGCGGCCCAGCGCGCGGCTCAGCGCAACGCTTTCCCACTGCGGAGCAGGGCGGCACGCGGAGACGGCGTCGATCACTTTTTGGCGGGCTTCGTCGTAGGAGAGTATGTCCGCGCCTCCGCTATATCCAGGAAGCAAGTTTGGTGTCCGCGGGAACGATGGTGGCGTCGCGCTCGGGGCCGGTGGAGATCATTCCAATCTCGATGCCCAGCTCGCCGGAGATGAAGCGGAGATAGTCCTTCGCCGCCCGTGGGAGCTTTTCCATGTCGCGCACGCCGTAGGTGGGCGAGCGCCAGCCGGGCAGCGCGCGATAAACCGGCGACACCTGCTCGTACTTCTCCGATTCCGCGGGCATTTCAGTAATGGCCGTGCCCTTGTACTCGTAGCCGACGCAGACTTGAATTTCCGGCTGCGTGTCGAAAACGTCGAGCTTGGTGACGACGAGCGACTCGATGCCGTTAATCATTGCGGCGTAGCGCAGGACCATCAGGTCCAGCCAGCCGCAGCGGCGCGGACGTCCGGTGACGGCGCCATACTCCTTGCCGCGGTCGCGCACTTCCTTGGCGTCGAGGTCGGGCATCTCCGTAGGAAACGGGCCGCTGCCGACGCGCGTTGTGTAGGCCTTGGTCACGCCGACGATCGAATCGATGCGCGTGGGGGGCACGCCGAGTCCCGTGCACGCGCCGCCGACCGAGGCGCTCGAGGAAGTAACGAACGGGTACGTGCCGTGGTCAATGTCCAGCATGGTGCCCTGCGCGCCTTCGAAGAGCACGGAGGCATTCTCGTCAATGGCGCGATTGAGCAGTGCGCTCGTGTCCGCGACGTAGCCGCGGATGCGGTCGGCCAGCGCCATCGACTCGTCGAGGATGCCCGCGCAATCCAGGTCCTCGCCGGCGAGCGCGTGGTACACCACATTTTTTTCCTTCAGCAGCACTTCCAATTTGCGCCGGAGGAGTTCGGGGTCCACCAGGTCACAGATGCGCAGGCCGCGGCGGGCCATCTTGTCTTCGTATGTGGGGCCGATGCCGCGGGACGTGGTGCCGATTTTGCCCGCGCCGCGCGCGGCTTCCGCGGCCTTCTCCACCTGGCGGTGACACGGAAAAATCACGTGCGCGCGGTTGCTGACGAACAAGCGGCCGGTCACGTCCACGCCGGCCTTGGCAAGCATGTCAATTTCCGCGACGAGCGCGGCGGGGTCCACCACCACACCCGCCCCAATGACGGCTTTTTTGCCCGGACGCAGAATGCCGCAGGGAATGAGCTGTAGAACGAACTTCGTGCCGTTGATGATGACGGTGTGCCCGGCGTTGTGGCCGCCGGCGCAGCGCGCGATGTAGTCGAAGGAAGCGCTCAGGTAGTCCACTACCTTGCCTTTTCCTTCATCGCCCCACTGGGCGCCCACCACGACAATGGATTTCATTCGCTGTTGACCCGCGCGTTCGTGCCGGATTTTGACCGCACGCTGCCCTGCCACTCCAAAGTCCGGATTGCAGGGAGAAAAGCGCGAGGCCTGTTACTTACATAGTGTAGCCGTTGTGCGCGGAGGAGGCAAGGATAGGCACTACTTCTTCATCGCAAACCAATAGGCGCAGTATGTTGGCCCCTGCCAGGAGAGTGTGTGCCGTGTCAGCTCAAGTGCCGGGCGAGAGTGCTGGTGATCTTATCCTTCGGGACGGCGCCGACGAGCTGGTCGGCCACCTGGCCGCCCTTGAAGATGAGCAGCGTGGGGATGCCGCGGATGTTGAAGGTGGTGGCGATCTGGTTTTCGTCCACGTTTAGTTTGACCACCTTCAGCTTGCCCGCATATTCCGTGGCGATTTCGGCTACGGTCGGCGCGAGCATGTGACACGGGCGGCACCATTCCGCCCAGAAGTCCACCATCACCGGCTGGGTTTTGCTGGCTTCGATCACTTCGGCCTGAAAATTTCCGTCGGTTACCGCGTTCACATTGTCCGCCATGAGTTCCCTTTCGTCAGTGGGCCGTTCCCGCAGAGCGGGACAAGCCGGAGTTAATTGGATGCGTCCGGCGCGCGGGGGATTCGTGTCTTGAGCGCGGTCTCGTAGAGCCGCGCGTATTCCGCCGCGGAAGCGTTCCATGAAAAATCTTTGGCCATGCCGTTCAATTGCAGCCCGCGCCAGGCCTTGGCATCGCGGAAGACGCCGAGCGCGGCGCGTACGGCGGCCAGCAGCGCGCGGCCGTCGTACTCCGCGAATTTGAAGCCGGTGCCCTTCCCCGTGAAGGGCTCGAACGCCTCGACTGTATCATCAAGTCCGCCGGTGGCGCGAACGATGGGCACGGTGCCGTAGCGCAGGCTGTACATCTGGTTGAGTCCGCAAGGCTCGTAGCGCGAGGGCATCAGGAACATGTCCGCGCCGGCCTCGATGCGATGGGCCAGCGTGTTGTCGAATCCCACGCGCACGCCCATTTTCCCGGGATAGTGCGAGGCCAGCGCGCGGAGATAGCGCTCGTACTTCGGCTCGCCCGTGCCCAGCGCGACCAGAAACAAATCTTCGCGCATCATCTCGCTGCCCACCTTCGACAGCAGGTCGAAGCCTTTCTGGTCCACGAAGCGCGAAACGATGCCGATGAGCGGACGCTCCGCACTCGCCTCGGGCAGCTTGAATTCGCGCAGCAGGTCTTTTTTGCAGCGCGCTTTGCCGGAAAGATCCTTCGCGGAATATTTTGAAACGATGAAGTCGTCGCTCTCGGGACTCCACAGGGAGTAGTCGGCGCCATTGAGGATGCCGGAGACCCGTCCGGCGCGCTGCCGCACCACGCCGTCGAGGCCGTGGCCGAATTCGGGCGTCATGATCTCCTGCGCGTAGCGGCGGCTGACCGTGGTGATCCAGTCCGCGGCGAGCAGCCCGCCCTTGAGCAGATTCACGCGCCCGTAAAATTCGAGCGCCGAAATGTCGAACAGCGTGGGCGGCAGGCCGGCGCGGGCGAGCAAGCCGCGGTCAAACGTGCCGTGGTAGCCCATATTGTGCACGGTGAAGACCACCGGCAACCTGCGCACCAGCGCATCTCCGGCGTACACCGTATGCAGCAGCACAGGCACCAGCGCCGTCTGCCAGTCATGACAATGAATCACGTCCGGCCGCCAGACCTGCTTGGCAATTTCGATCGCCGCTTTGCTGAATAGAGTGAATCGCTCGCCGTTGTCCGGAAAATCGGCGCCGCGAAGGGTGTACAGGCCGTCGCGGTCGAAATACGCAGGATCATCCACGAAAAAATAGCGCACGCCGTTGAGCACCGCGCCGTCGGCGACCGCCGGAAAACGCAGAGTGTCGCCCATGGGAACGGTCAGGCTGGGGACGACGACAGTGGAAAGGCGCGTGCCGCGATACCGGGGGAGAACGACGGCGACATCGTGACCCAATGCGGCCAGTGCCTTGGGCAGCGCCTCGACTACGTCGGCGAGGCCGCCAGTCTTCGAGAACGGTAAACCTTCCGGAGAGACAAACAGAATCTTCATCGTCAGAAATTCAAACAGTCAAGAGTATTGAATGGCGCAAAATTCGTCAAGGAGAAGCGAGACGTGCCGCGCGGGCGCGGAATTGCTACACTCAGCGGGAAAATGACCCCGCAACGGCTGGGACAACATTTTCTGAAGGATGCAGCGTGGCGCGCGGGCATTTTGCGCAGCCTGGCGCCGCAGCCCGACCAGGTGTGGCTCGAAATCGGCGCGGGACACGGCGAAATGACGCGCGAGCTGGCACGCGCGGCGCGGCGCGTCGTCGCCATCGAGCTGGATGCGCGGCTCGTTGGCGCTCTCGAGCGGGTGGCGGAAGAGCTCCCCAATATCGAAGTGCACGCCGGCGACGTCCTCGCACTCGACTTGAAAAAGTTGGGCCTTCGCGCACACGCTGGCGCGGAGCGCGTTCATGTGTACGGCAGCCTGCCGTATTACATCACGTCGCCCATCCTGCGGCGGCTCTTCGAGCACGCCGACGCTATCGAGTCCATTCACATTGTCATTCAGTTCGAGGTGGCGGAACGGCTGGCAGCGCGGCCGGGGCGTCGCGAGTATGGATTTCTTTCCGTGCTGGCGCAGTTCTACTCAAAGCCGGAAATTGTGTTTCGCATTCCGCCGGGTGCGTTCCGCCCGCGGCCCAAAGTGGCGTCGGCGCTGGTTCGGCTGGAGATGCGGCGCGAGCGCGCGGAGGTGGGCGATGAAAAGCAATTTATCGCTTTCGTGGGCAGATGCTTCGAACAGAAACGCAAAACGCTCATGAATAATTTGAAGCCTGTGGCCGGCGCGGAAAAAGCGGGCGGGGCCATCCACGCGGCGGGCTTGAAACCCGGCGTGCGCGCGGAGGAATTGTCGGTCGAGGAATTCGCGGCGCTTTACAAGGCTGTCTTGTAGGGGCGCCCGCCGAGGCGGGTGCGCCCGTTCGCAGAATGGCGGACACATAGGTCCGCCCCTATTTTGCTTCGTTGAGTGTGGCGACGAGGCGGTCCGGGTAATCGGTCATGATGCCGTCCACTCCGGCGGCGATCAGCGCGCGCATGTCCTGCGGCTGATTGACGGTCCAGCAAACCACTTGCAGATCGATGCGGTGGGCGTGCTCGATGAGCTCGGGCGTGACAATGTCGCCGCGCGGCGCGAGCTGGCGGGCGCCGATTTCCTGCGCGCGCTCGATGATGGCGTCGTGCCCGCCTTTGGGCAGCGCATCGAAGAGCAGGCCGGTCATCAGCGTGTTGTCCAGCCGGCGGACGTTGCGCAACACGCCGGGGCTAAACGAGAGGATGACGGCGCGCGCCGCCTCCTGCGCATCGCGCAGCGCGGCCACCAGTCCGTGCTCGATGCCCCACGCGGATTCCTGCTTCACTTCCAGAAAAAAAACGATGTCGTTCTCCCGCGCGAAGGTCAAAACTTCCTCCAGCGTGGGGATGCGCTCGCCGGCAAATTGCGGGCTATGCCACGAGCCGGCATCCAGCCCCTTCAGATCCGCGAGGGTGAGGTCCTTCACCGCTCCGGTGATGTTGGTGGTGCGCTCGAGCGTGGAGTCGTGAATGCAGACGAGGTGCGCGTCGCGGGAAAGATGCAGGTCGGTCTCGATGAACGCGGCGCCGAGCTCAACCGCGCGGCGAAAAGCCGCTACCGTGTTTTCCGGCGCGTGGCCCGAAGCCCCGCGATGCCCGACCACCCAGGTGCGTCCCATTGCGTCCGCTATCGTAACAGAAACTCCTTCGCCGCCGGAGCGATGAGCTTTGCTGGCGCTGCGCAAAGATCAGCACCGGAGCATCGATGCCGGGCTTTGTTCTCTCGCGCAAACGATGTAGCCTTGCACCGCTGCGCGGAAATTGCCGGTCCGTTCGCAGATCTGAAATGAGACGCCATGCCTGAGCACCCGCTTCCCTTCCGTTTGCCCGCCGGCGGCGCCGCGCTTCCGCGGCGGCTGGGGCTCGTCACCGCGACCAGCGTGGTCGTGGCCAACATGATCGGCACGGGCATCTTCACCACCACCGGGCTGATGCTCGCGCACACGGAAAGTGGCTGGCTGGTGCTGGTGGCTTGGCTCGTTGGGGGGCTCGTGGCGCTCGCCGGAGCGCTGAGCTATGCCGAGCTGGCCACGATGATGCCGCACGCCGGCGGGGAATACGTCTATCTGCGCGAAATCTACGGGCCACTGCCGGCATTCCTCACCGGCTGGACCAGCTTCTTCGTAGGTTTCTCTGCGCCGGTGGCGGCGTCCGCAGTAGCCTGCGCGAAATATCTCGCCGCAGCGGGCGTGCTGCGGGAGACGTGGCTGGCGGAAAAGAGCACTGCGGCGGGCATCGTGCTTGCGCTGACTGCGGTGCACTACTGCGGGCTGCGGCTGGGCGCGCAGGTGCAGAATTTATTGACAGGCCTCAAGCTTGTCTTGCTGGGCGGACTCGTCGCAGTGGGCTTCGCCATCGGCCGCGGAAGCTGGGATTTTTTGGGCGACACGAGCATCTTCTGGGCCGCGGGACGTCCGAGCCAACTGGGCATCACGCTGCTGCTGGTCATGTTCGCCTACAGCGGGTGGAACGCGGCGGGATACATCGCTGAAGAGGTGGAAGAGCCGGGGCGCACGCTTCCGCGGGCGTTGCTGCTGGGCACGGTGATTGTGACACTGATCTATTTGTTCGTGAATTTGCTTCTGTTCTTCGCCGCGCTTCCGTCGCAGCTCCGCGGGATTGACGCGGTAGGCGCGGTCGCCGCCGTGCAACTGTTCGGGCCGGGCGCCGCGAAGATGATTGCCACGCTGATCGCGCTCGGCCTGCTCTCCTCGCTGAGCGCGTACGTGCTGATTGGCCCGCGGGTCTATTTCGCGATGGCGCGCGACCGTCTCTTTTTCAGGTTTGCGGCACGCGTGCACCCGCGCTTCCAGACGCCCGGGCTCTCTATCCTTGCGCAAGGCGCGTGCTCGCTGGTGATGATCCTGACGGGCACGTTCGATCAGTTGCTCGCCTACATTGGTTTCGCGCTGGGAATTTTTCCGTTGATGGCGGTGGCTGGAGTGATGGTGCTGCGGCGGCGCGAGCCGGAGCGCGAGCGGCCGTACCGCGTGTGGGGCTATCCGTTTGTGCCGCTGTTCTTCCTCGTGTTGATGGCCGGGATCCTCCTCGTGGGCTTCGTCAATTCGCCGAAGACGTCCTTGATTGCGATGTTCACAGTGGCGGCGGGAGTGCCCGCGTACTGGCTGACGGCGGGCGATCGAAAAGAGCCGCTCTGAAATTCGGTCCCTACAATTCCGCGAACAATTCATCGAGGCGGGCAAGCGCCTGCTGAAGTTTGCCGGCGTGGCCGCCGAAGCCGATGCGCAGGTAGCCGGGCATGGCGAACTGCTCTCCGGGGACAATGAGAAGATTCTTGCGCGTGCGCGCAGCCTCCGCCAGCGCTGCGGTGTTGCGGTGGTCTGCAAAACCGATCCAGGCGATGGCGCCGGCGACCGGAGGAATGTGCGTGAGCAAACCGGCATGACCCTCGATCCATGCGCGGACGATGGCGTAATTTTCGGCGACGATGCGGCGGGTGCGCGCGAGGATGCGCGTGCGTCGCGCCGGCTCGAGCGCGATGGCGGCGAGGCGGTCGGTGAGCATCGTGGGGCCGATGGTTGTGTAGTCGTGGTAGCCCCAGAGTTTATCGGCCATGTCCGTGGGGCCGACGACCCAGCCGGTGCGCAAGCCGGGCATGCCGAACGCTTTGGAGAATCCGGCGGTGCAAAGCACGCGGTCATAGCGGCCGAAGAATGTCGGCGTCATTTCGCCGCTGAATTCCGCGCCGCGATACACCTCGTCGGCGAGGATCCACGCGCCCACGCTGCCTGCTGCGGCGCAGATGTCGTCCATTAATTTTTCACTGAGCACGGCGCCTGTGGGGTTGCTGGGGTTGCAGAGCGCAATCAGTTTCGTTTTCGGCGTGAGCAGGCGGCGCACTTCGGCGATGTCCGGCGCCCAACGGAGATATTCGCGCAGCCAGAGCGGCCGGACCGCGGCGCCGAACGATTGCGCCAGGCCGCCGATCTGCATGTAGTTGGGCTGCATGAAAATCACTTCATCGCCGCGTTCGACGAGCGACCACACGCCGAGATAGTTGGCTTCGCTGCAACCGCAGGTGAGGAGGACATTTTCCGCCGACGCGCCGGGGTACAGCTCCGCGATGTGCCCGCGCAACTTCTGGCTGCCGTTGGTCTGCGGGTAGCCGAGGGGCGTGGAGAGAACGCGGTCGCGCACAGCGGGGTCGTCGAGCAATTCCGCGGCGCTGAGCGGCTCCACGCCGCTTTCGGAAATGTTCAGCTCGACGTGGTGCTCCCACACCGATTGCCAACGCTCCAGCTCGAATGGCGCAATTTGCATGGACCCCTCCACTTTAAGCAGGGCGTTAGTCTACTTCACATGCGCGGGAAGAAAAATGTGTTCCGACAGGAATTAACGCTTGCGCGCCGGCTTGGGGTAAGGAGCCCAATTCACGCCGGGAGGGCGCGTGCCGAAGCCGGTGGCGAAGATGGCGGATTCGGTGATTCCGTCCACGCCGAGGTCGCGCTCGAGGACGCTATCGGCGAGGGCCATGGTGCAAAACGGCGCGAGACCCAGCCAGGTGGCGGCGAGCAGAAACGTCTGTCCGAGATGCCCAGCATCGAGCAGCACGGCGCGGTAGCAGCGCGCAAAAGTGTATTTCCATTGCGGGCGCGGGAAGCGCGCGGTCATCAAGAACACCGCGGCGGCGTCCTTGTACCACGGCTGGCCGGGTAAATAGCGCGTGACGTGGCGCGAAGTCACGTTGCGCTTCATCAGTTCGAGGCGGTGACGGTCCGCGGCGTAGTGATAAATGCCCGGCGCGAGCCCTTCAATGCGCAGCGCAAGCACGTAAATTTCCATCGGGTGCAGCGCGCCGCCGGAAGGCGAAGTCTTGAAGGCAAAGCGGCCGATGCCGGGCACGCGCAGCCAGCGGTGGGTTCGTCCGGAGAGCCACAGCAATTCACCCAGTGTGCGCAAGGAAACGTTGCGCCGATGAAACTGCCGCCAGGTGCGGCGCGCGAGCAGGACGCGCGGGAATTCGCTTTCAATTTTCGGCGCCGCAAGAGAAATTTGCGGCGCGTGAGGAAAATGTTTCACCGGCGGCGGAATGGGCTGGGTTTTGGCCTTCTGGCGGAGGGCGCGATTGGCAACGTCGAGGTCGTGTTCGTACTGCACATCTTTCGTTGAAAAATGGAAGAAGCCTGCGGCGGGATTCCAATCCCGCCATGTGGCCATGGCTTTTTCGGCGGGTGATCCCTTGCGGCCGGAGCGCTGGAGAAGCGAGCGACGCGTCAGTTGCGTGAGCGCTTTGCCGAGGGAGGCAGCGGAATAGTCCGGGAATTGGAGGAAGAGCTCGCGGGCCGGGCGCCAGCGGTCAAAAAAATCCAGAAAAGCACACGTAAGCGGCGCGGCGCCAGTGCGCAGACGCGTCGCGTAGTTTTCGAAGACCAGGCCCTCTTCGCTCCAATAGCTCACTAGAAATGGAGAGCGCCGAAAGAGCGGGCCTTTGGACTTGGCCATACAAGAAGTTTAGACGTGCATGCTTTGCTTACCACGAACCTGCCCGATTATGGTCGTGCTGACCGTTCCTAGCCACCAGGAACAACCCAAGGATTCGCGCTTCTCGAGCAAGCCATCATGATGCGCTTGTGGGCCAGAGCCAGGACCTTCACGTTCAGATCGATATGCTTCTTGCCGCGCGTACCCGACGTGGCGCGCGCTGCCTTGAGTTGCTTAATCGCGAGCTTGATGGCCTTGCCAACGTGGCTGGTGGAAACCCTTTTCGAGCGTTTTGCCATTTTGCCTCCTGTAGCCGGGTCCGCGGAGTGCGGAAAGGTGGTCAAAGGGAATTGCACCCCGAGAGCCAAGCAGAACGGCGGCGAGTCTATTGCCGCTAACATTGCAAGTCAAGTAATTGCTGACATGGATCGCGGAGCGCGCGATTAAGGAGACAGACCTATGCGGCGCAGCAATTCGCCAAAGCGCGGGTCAGAGTGCAACGCCTCGAACCGCGGGTGTTGCTTCAAGTTCACCAAGCGGGCCTCGCGATTCTGGTAACTCTTCTCCAGCCAGGAGAGCGCTTTTTCCTTGTCGCCCAGGCCCGCGTAAATCATAGCCACATCGTAAGCAGGGACCGGCTCGCGACCGGCCCGCGCCTGATACTGCGCGAGCATTTGAAGCGCTTCTTTTTTGTTTCCAAACACGGCGTTGGCGTAGGCCAGCTCGGAATAGTAGCTGTTGCCCCCGGCCAGCTCATGACCCTTCCGGAAGGCTGCGAGAGCTTCTTTGGCCATTCCCTTTTCCACATAGGCATTTCCCAAGTAGCCATAGGCCGAGTCGAAGCCGGGATCGAGGTCCAGAGCATGGCGGGATTGCTCGATGGTGAGGTCGTACTGCCGCGCAAGAAAATAGCACCAGCCCGTATTAGCGGCAATGACGAGTGAAAGAGGGTCGAGTTCCTGCGCGCGACGCGCGTGCTCGATGGCTTCGGTGTGGCGACCAAGCGCGGAGAGAAACAACGCATACCAATGATGCGCCGTGGCGTAGTTGGGATTCAGCGCCAGTGCCCGCCGGAATTCCTGCTCCGCTTCGGGCCATTGATAATGGAAAAAATGCAAGGTGGCCAGCGACACATGGGCTTCGGCGGAAGACTCGTCCAGCTCCAACGCCTTTTCCGCAGCGGCCTCCGCCACAGGGAACGCGCGCTCCGCGGTAAGATGCGCGTTTCCGATCGCGACCACGTACGCGTCTGAGAGACCTACGTAGGCAGGCGCGTATGAAGGATCCTTGGCGATGGCCACTTGGAAAAGTTCAATAGCGCGCGACAAATCCTCGCTGGTGCGTTTGTTCCAGTAAAAGCGGCCCTTGATGTAGGCCACATAGGCTTCCGGATTCACCGGCGAGGAGCGCGCCAGACGGGCGGCTTCGCGCGGGGTGACGGCGACGCGGATTTCACGCGCGACGGCCGAAGCGACTTCGCGCTGCAGGTCGAGCACATCGCGGAGGTCTCGCTCATACGAGTTGGACCAGATGTTCGTATCCGACGACGCGCGGATGAGGCGCGCGGTGATGCGCACACGCCCGCCGGATTCGAGAGTGGAGGCTTCCAGCACCGCGTCCACCTTCAGCTCGCGGGCGATTTCCGGAACGCTCTTGGCGCTGTTCTTGTAGCGCATGATGGACGTGCGGGAAATGACTCGCAGCGCGCTGATGTTGGCCAGCTCGGCGATGAGCGCATCGGTCATGCCGTCGGCAAAATACTCCTGCTCGGAATTGCCGGCGGGAGTGGTCAGCGGTAGCACGGCCACCCATTCGACGCGGTTGGAAGGCGGCGGGAACATGCGGTCGCGCAGCCCGCCCACATTGAGCGTCACCACGGCGAGAAAGAATAGCAAGACGGCCGGCGCAGTCCACACCGCTGCGCGGCGCCAGGGATTGCGGCGCACCGGAAGCTGCGGGATGCTGATCGCGGAGGCGGAAGCTTCCAGGCGGCGCAGGTCCACCGTGAGATCGATGGCGGACTGGTAGCGGTTCTCCGGCGATTTCTCGAGGCATTTCAGCGCGATGCGTTCCAGCTCGACGGATATGCGCGGGTTGAGCGCGCGCGGCGGCACCGGCGGCTGGTGCAGGATGGCGTCAATCATTTTCGGCGCCAGCGTTTCACGGAAGGGCCGTTGGCCGGTCATCATTTCGTACAGCACGGCGCCGAAGGAGTAGATGTCCGTGCGGGCGTCCGCTGGCTCGCCGCTCAGCTGTTCCGGCGACATGTACGGCAGCGTGCCTCCGGCGACGTTGCGCTCGGAGATTTCACTGGTGGACTCGCCTTTGATTTCGAGCCCGCGGCGCACCAGCTTGGCCAGGCCGAAGTCGAGCACCTTTACCTGGCCCTTGGGCGTCACCATGATGTTGCCGGGCTTGAGGTCGCGGTGTACCACGCCCTGCTCGTGCGCTTCGCCCAGTGCCAGCGCTACCTGCGTCGCCAGCTTGACGATCTCTTTTTCCGGCAGCGCTCCCTGCGCCAGGCGGTCGGCCAGCGAAACCCCGGGGACGAATTCCATGACCAGAAAATCCACGCCGCCCTGCGTATCGAAATCGTGGACGGTGGCCACGTGCGGATGATTCAGACGGGAAAGCGTAAGCGCTTCCTGGCGGAATCGCTGGCGCAGTTCGGCGGTGTTGAGCGTGCCGGGAGGCAAGACCTTCAGCGCAACGTCGCGCTGCAGGCGGTCATCGCGCGCACGATAGACTTCGCCCATCCCTCCGGCGCCGATTTTTTCCAGCACGCGGTACCGATCAAGCGTTTGACCAACCATTGGCTGGGAACTCTTCCCCGGCGGAGATGTTAGGTCGGTGGGCTGGGTGTGTCAACACGGTGTATGCCACACGCATAACTGATTTATCATCTCGGGCTCGGAATTCTCTGCACGACGATCCCGGCGGAGAAACAGCATCGGACGTGCCCGCGCGGCGATGGGCGGCGCTGCGATTTTGGTTGTTTGCATCATCGATTGGACGTAACCTCTTAGGTACCCAGCCGCAGGATGCCGGCATCTATATAGATTGAGGGCGTACGGAATCTTTCTTGGCCAGCCGGTAAAGAACCACAGCGCTAAAGACGCGTTGCAATTCAGCCTCGCCAGGCCTGTGCGCCGCCCTGCGCTTCCCGGGTGGGACATCTGGGACGGCTGCAAAAAAGGAACTCGATGAAGCACTCAGAAATCTTTCAAGCCTGGGGACGTATTCTGACCGGCCGCGCCCCTTCGATGTCCATCGAAATCACTAAAGAATGTCCGCTGCGGTGTCCGGGGTGCTACGCCTACGAGGACGCGCACCTGGGCGGTGGCGTCACGCTGCGCCAGCTCTCCGACTACAGAGGGAATCAACTGGTGCAAGGCGTGCTCGATGTGGTGGAGCAGCACAAGCCGCTGCACATTTCGCTGGTCGGTGGCGACCCTCTGGTGCGCTGCCGCGAGCTGGAAATCCTGCTGCCGCAATTAAACGCGCGGGGCATCTTCGTGCAGGTGGTGACCAGCGCGTTCCGTCCCATCCCCGCGGCGTGGGCTTCGCTTTCGCGGCTGAACGTGGTGGTGTCCATCGACGGCCTGGAGCCGGAACACAACGAGCGCCGCAAGCCCGCTACCTACGAACGCATTCTGAAGAACATCGTCGGCCATCAAGTGATCGTCCATACGACGATCACCGGTCAGACCATGCGCCGGCCCGGCTACTGGGAAGAGTTTCTGCGCTTCTGGACGCCGCGCGAGGAAATCAAGAAAGTGTGGATTAGCCTCTTTACGCCGCAGCGCGGAGCGGCGCCGGCTCCCGAATTCCTCAGCATCGAAGAGCGCGATCGCGCCATCGCGGATCTTTTCCGCCTGCGCGAACAATTTCCCAAGCTGGACATGGCCAAGGCGCTGATCCGGGAGCTTGCCCGGCCGCCGCAATCGCCCGACGAATGCGTCTTCGCCAAGACCACGCTCACGCTATCCGCGGATCTGCGGACAAAAGTCATGCCCTGCCAATTGGGAGGCGATCCGGATTGCACGCGATGCGGATGCGTCGCGTCGATGGGGTTGGCCGCGGTGGGCAACCACGTGCTCGTGCCCGGGCTGACGGCGGGAATGGTGTTCCGCGCGTCAGCGCAGATCGGGAAGATGGTCGCGCAACTCCGTGCCCCTCGCCCGGCCGCCGCGCCGTCCTGCGCGCAGGAACCGGAAGCACCGCCCGCCGTTTGAAATCAGACGTTCTTCGAGTTTCCACTTTACGACACAACAAATGAGCGCGTGAAAAAGGGTGAGCCGTACGCCCCCAAATGGGTTTTCTCTGTGAGCGGCAACCACTCCAACATGAGGAGAAGGAACATTTCATTCCTGCGCAGCGTACATACGCACATAGAGATAATAAGGAGGCGAAGATGCATACGCAGCGGTCAATCCATGGGGGTGTGTGGGACTACGGCTTCAGGTCGCTTTACGTGCTGCAAATTTTCGTGCTGGGGCTGCTGGTCCTGGCCGCCCTGCCCGCGGTAGCGCAAGAGAAAAAAACCTCCAGCAAGGACGAATTCAGCATCGGTCTATCGGCCAGCAAGCAGGCCAGCGCCAGGGAAATTGGCTTGCCCCTGTATCCGGGAGCGCGGGAACACAAGGACAAATCCGACGACAGTCCGGCCGTTCAACTAGGCATGTGGGCTGGCTCTTCTGGTTTCAAGCTGGTCGTGCTGAAGATGGCGTCGGATGACGCGATCGAAAAAGTTGCCGCGTTCTACCGCAAAGCGCTCGCGAAGTACGGCAAAGTTCTGAATTGTGACGGCTCCTCCGGCACAGCCTCCGGCAAGGGCAAGAGCGACTCCTCAAATGAATTGAGCTGCGAGGATGACCGCCCGCAGGGCGGCGGGCTCCTCCTGAAGGCCGGCACGAAGCAGAAGCAACACATTGTTGGGATCAGGCCGAACGGAAACCACAGCCTTTTCCAGTTAATCTACGTCGAGACACGCGGCGGCGAGGGACAGTAATAGGGCGCGGACCCGACCCCTTCGCGCTATGGCCTCTCTTGAGGCCCGGCGCAGGTGTCCTCCTTTGTCCATTTCATGTCAGTTTACGGGGCAATAGAAAAAGGCAAATCGAAAACTGAACTGGTGAGCTGCGGCTGACGTCCGACTGTTGACCTGTCCCCCGATGACCCGGTCCAGATTGAATGTTAGATTTGAATCGGTTCATTGTGGCAGCTTAATTCGATGGCTCCCTGTTTTCTATTTTCGTTTTCTTTGATTTGTGAGTTTCCACTTTCGCACCACGCCGCTTGCCGCGGCACCCCGCCAATGCCATACTCGCGGGAATGAAGCGAGCGATTTCCTGCCTGGCGTGTTCCCTGCTGCTGGCGACAACTGCGCCCGCTCTCTCCGCCGACGAATTGAAGCTGAAGGACGGCACAAGAATCGTCGGCAACATCGTCGGCTACGAAGGCGATTCCTTCAAAGTGGAAACCAGCTACGGCTTCGCACTGGTGAAAAAAGACAAAGTCGCATCCATCGTCATCAGCGAAGCGAAATCCGATGCGAAGAAGCCTGCTGCCGCGGAGGCAAAAATTGCGTCTACTTCTCCTCCTCCTCCGGTTGCGAAGGCCGTCCCGGCAAAGCCGCAGCCTGCGGCCAAGGCGGTCGAAGCGCCGATGCGCGAGGAAGTGGAAGGAACGCAATACACGAACCTGACTTACGGCTTCCGTCTCTACAAGCCGCCGAGCTGGGGCGTGATCGAAGGCGCGCGGAAGACGTTGCCGACGGCCATCGTCGCCATGGGCACTGGCGACGAGACCACGCTGTTCATTGTCGGGCGCGAGCCGCTGCAAAAAACCCTCGAGCAGCACGCCGCGGCCACGGAAAAGCAATTGCGCGAGGTGTACGAGAACTACCGTGCCGCGGGCGAGCGGCGCGCGACCGTGGCCGGGTTTCCGGCCATCGAAAAACGCTTCAGTGGGAGCGCCGGCGAGCACGATTGGTCGGTGACCGTGCTCACTTTCGCGCGCGAAAAGGACGTCTTCACGCTCATCGGGATGACCTACGCCAATTCCGATCTCATCCAAATCCAGGAAAATGTGATTGCGCGCACAATTGCCAGCTTGGCATTCACGAAATAAGTTGCGTGGAGACTTTTTTCAGGACTTCTTGCAAAGGGCGAAAACCACCAGCACGACTCCGCCTGCCAGCACGAGCCCGCTGATCGCCGGATGAATCTCGTATGTCTCTTTCGTTTCCACTTGCGCCTTCATCGTGCCGATTTGCAGCACGTTTTCTTTTTTTGTGTAGGGAATGCCGTGATAAAACAATGCCACCGCACCCAGAAGGATTAATACAATTCCGGCAATCATCTTCGCTTTCATTTCTTCCCCGCTTTTGAAATCACGTCTTGCGAATCTTTTTCAGTAGGAAGAGCAGTACGATCGCCCCAACTGTTGCGGTCACCAGAGATCCAATCAGCCCGTAGGCCGCCAGTCCCAGCAGGCCGAACAGAAAGCCTCCGAGTAACGCGCCGATCACGCCCACAATCAAATCGCCGACGAGGCCAAAGCCGCTGCCCTTTGTGATCTGGCCAGCCAGCCTGCCGCCAGGCCGATCAGCAAAAACCAGAGGAAGTTCATTGGGAATGGTTTCCTTTCCTGGAAAAGCAGCATGCCCTCATACGCAAGTGCCGTCGGGTGCACTCTAAGGCTTGCCGCGCGGAAACACAACTGCAACTCGCAACGGCCGGACGTGAATTCCTCAGCTTTTCAAAACTTGGTGACTTCGCTGAAGTGGAAGTTGCGGACCTTCATTGCGGGGATGACCATGTCGGAGGCCTCTTCGCCGCTGGCGCGCGCGGCAGGTCCAAGCTGCTCGACGTTAGCCAGCAGTTCAAGGACGCTCTGATTGAAGCGGAAATTGCGGATGCCGCCAGTGACGCGGCCGTTCTCGACAAGAAATGTGCCGTCGCGCGTCATGCCGGTCATCACCTTTTCGTACGGGTCCACTTCGCGGATGTACCACAGCCGCGTGACGAGGATGCCGCGCTCGGTGGAAGCAATCATTTCGTCGAGCGAACTCTTGCCGCCTTCGAGCACCAGGTTCAGCGGCGCTTCGCCATACTCGTTCGGCAGAGAAAGCCCGTGGCCGGTAGGCTTCGTTTTCATTTTTTTCGCCGTCGCCCGCGAATAGACCAGATTGCGCGGAACTCCGCGGTCTACGAGCAAGACCTTTTGCCGCGGCATACCTTCTCCGTCGAACGGCGCGCCAAGCTGTTCCGGATGCGTCACGTCGTCCCACATCGTGACGTTCTCGCCCAGGATTTTCTTGCCCAGGCGGTCGTTCAAACACGAGCGCTGGTCCTGCACGGCCGTACCGGAAAAATCGTAAAAGAGGTAACCGACCATATCGAGCGCTGCGGCCGGCTCCAGAATGACGGTGTAGCGCCCCGGCGCAATCTCGCGAGGCGCGCGTGACGCGGCGGCTTTCTGTGACGCACGCGCAGCCAGAGCGTCCACATCGAGCGAGCGGATATCCGCGGCGCTGGCTTTGGCCCAGCCGGAAGAACTTTCTTCCATCACGGTGATGGAAAATTCGGCGCGCGTTTGCTCATACGTGGCCGCGAGGCCTTTGGAATTCGCCAGCAGCGAGCGCGAGGCGCCGGAGGAGTACGTCCCCGCCGCGGTCTGTTTCTCGTGCGCGGCGCGGCGACAGATGCGCGCGACGGCGCGGGCGCGGTCCTCGGGTAAAGCCGCGGCCGTCGAATGGATCCAGCGATTCACTTTCGGATATTTCTGCGCGCGCGGCATGGACAGCAGGCCGGGAACTTTCGGCTGCGAGCGCGCCAGTCGCGCGGACGCCGCCACCACGCGGCGCAACGAGTCCTCGTCGGTTTTGTTCGTCGTGGCGCGGGCCGTGCAGCCGTCAAAAACGGTGCGCACGGAAATGGTCAGGAACTGCTCTGCGACGTGCTGATGAATGGTGTTATTGGCAAAACGCGTGAGCGCATCCGCGCCTGCGTCGACTGAGATTTCTGTTTCGTCGGCGTCGCTCAGGCGCAGAATTCTGTCCACAATCCGCCGCAATTCGCCGTGCGAAAACAAATTCGTTCGGGCTTCAGCCGCTCCCGGTCGTCTCGATTTTGAACTTGCCGGTCTCATTGCTCTGTGAATCTGCGCCTCTGTGGCTAATCTTTCTTGAACGCCGCGCCGACTTTGACGTTGCAAAACCGTGCCGGGCTCGCCCCGTGCCCCGTACCCATGGTCTGCATGGGCTGACCCTTGCCGCAATTCGGTGTGCCCCAGAGCGTCCAGTGATCGCGCGAGCAGATGGCGTCGCACGAATTCCAGAACTCCGTGGTGATGCCGCTGTAGCTTGGATTTTTCAACATGCGGATTTTCTTTCCGCCTTTGATTTCCCAGCCGATCTCCGTGGAAAACTGAAAATGGTAGCGCTTGTCGTCAATGGACCACGACCGGTTCGTCTCCATCAGGATGGCGTCGTCGGTGTCTGCAAGCAGGTCTTCGTACTTCCACGTGCCGGGGAGCAGGCTGATGTTGGTCATGCGGATCATCGGCAGGCGGTTCCAGCTTTCGCCGCGGACGGTGCCGCCGGAGCGCGTGTCGCCGATCATCGCGGCAGTGTCGCGGCTGGTCAGGTAGCCGGTGAAAAGGCCCGCGGTAATAATATTTGTGCACTGCGCGGGCACGCCTTCGTCGTCGTAGCCGAAGGTGCCCAAGCCGGGGCCGTGCGCAAGACGCGCGTCGGCGACGACGTTGACGATCTCCGAGCCGTAGCGCAATTTTCGAAGCTTGTCCGTGGTCAGAAAACTCGTGCCCGCCATGTTCGCTTCCATGCCCATCACGCGGTCCAGCTCGATGGGATGGCCAACGGATTCGTGCACTTGCAAGCCAAGTTGCGCACTTTCCAGAATGATTGTGCGCGCGCCTTCAGGACACTGCGCCGCACTGTGCAGCGCGACGGCTTCTTCAGCCACGCGCCGCGCGTTGCCGGGCAAATCCATCGCCTCCACCATCTCGTAGCCTTGCAGGGCGTGCTGTCCCCCGAAGCTCGCCGGGTAGGAGCGCTTCTGCAAATCATTGTTCTGAAAACTGTACGCGACGATCCCCGCGCCGGACTGCATTTTCACCTGATGAATGCGTGACCCCGCAGACGATGCGAACAATTGCTCGATGCGGCGGAAGACCATGCCCGTCTCGGTGAGCGTGACGCCCTTCACCTTGCGCATTTCGTCGTCGGCGGATTGCAGCAGCGCGAGCTGCCGCTCCAGGGGAATTTGGAAGGGGTCTTTGAGGAAGGGATTCTGCCACGCGTCCACGTACGCGTCTTCGGGGACGAGTTCTACTGCGTGCGTTTTCGCCAGCGCCGAAGCCTTCGCAATCGCCACGGCCTGCGCGGCGCACGCCTGCACGCCTTCTTTCGTCAGCCGGTCCGTGGACGCGAATCCCCAGGAGCCGCGGGCGATCACGCGGATGCCAATGCCGAACGATTCGCTTTCGCCACATGCACCGACTTGCCCGTTTTTTGTGGAGAGCTCGCGCTGGCGGATGTCCATCACGCGCAGGTCGGCGTAGGAAGCGCCGCGCAGCTTGGACGTATCGAGAGCCCACAAGGCGAGATCGATCATTGGCCTTCGCGCCGCCCTTGTTCGAAGCGCGTGATGCGCTGCAGGACTTCGTTCACGATTGTGCGAACGGATTGAAGGTCGGTTTCGCTCATGTGCGGCGCAAGTTCCGCGAAGAGCGGGTCGAGGCGCGGACGATACTGTTGAATCAGAGTAGCAATATCATTTTCGTAGAGGCCCACGCGGGCAAAATTTCCCTGTCGGTAGAGGGATGGAAGAGCTTGCATTTTCAAGATGAGCAGACCTTCCACCGTCGCACAGGGAATCTCGCGCTCGGCGAAATGCTGCATGACCTCGTACTTCCGACGGACCTTTTCAAAAAGCGGATTCCGTGTCTGAAGAATGTCAATCTTCAGGCCGCCAAATGTTCCTCTGGCGAAATCTTCGTCTTGTCCGGTAAGCTGGATTTCGGGCAGTCTCTTCACATCTGCAATGTCCATAATCAGGTCAATGTCCTCTGTATTGCGGCCCTCAACGTATTGCAACAGCGCGACGCCGCCGACCAGCAGGTATTCGATGTGTCGCTCTGCCAGCAACGCGAAAAGACGTGCGACTGTCTGGAGCAAATCATCTGCTGGCACATTTCCTCCGCGCCAATTCTTCAAATCAAAGACAACCGCGTTCCGAATCACACGGCCGATCTGAATTTCGTCGCGAATCGTACCTGATTTCATAGGGTCAATGTGAAGTTTACAAGCCCCGCGGCAAGAATGCCAGCCAGGCGCACTCCGCTGGCGCCGGAAAAGGAACCATTCTGAAGCTGGCCCCTGATGCGCGGAAGAACGCACAGAAAAACATGGGGGCGACACCTGGTGCCGCCCCCCGTTCGCTTTTCGAGTTTCGATTTTCGTTCTTCTACGTTCCTTCCGACCAGGACGCCAAATACAATTCCTGCTCCGCCGTCAGTTTGTCCACGTGGACACCCATCGAGGCCAGTTTCAGGCGCGCGATTTCGCGGTCGAGATGTTCGGGCACGGGGTACACCTTGTTCTCGAGCTGGTCGTGATTTTTCAGCATGTATTCGGCGGAAAGCGCCTGGTTGGCGAAGCTCATGTCCATGACCGCGGCGGGATGCCCTTCGGCGGTGGCCAGGTTCACCAGCCGTCCCTCGCCGAGCAAATAAATTCGTCGGCCGTCCTTGAGCGCGTATTCGTCCACCAGCGGCCGCGCTTCCTTCTTGCTGCTGGCCAGTTTTTCCAGCGCGGGGATGTCAATCTCAACGTTGAAGTGGCCGGAGTTGCAGATCACCGCGCCATCTTTCATCGCCAGGAAGTGTTCGGCGACGAGAATGTCCTTGCAGCCGGTGACGGTGACGAAGATGTCGCCGATTTTTGCGGCTTCGTCCATGGGCATCACGCGGAACCCGTCCATCACGGCCTCGATCGCGCGCACCGGATTGATCTCCGTGACGATGACGTCCGCGCCCAGCCCCTTCGCGCGCATGGCCACGCCGCGCCCGCACCAGCCGTATCCGGCGACGACCACTTTCAGTCCGGCAATCAGCAGGTTCGTCGCGCGGAGGATGCCGTCAATCGTGGATTGACCGGTGCCGTAGCGATTGTCGAAGAGATGTTTGGTGAGCGCGTCGTTCACCGCGATCATCGGAAACTTCAGCGTGCCGTCCTTGGCCATGGCGCGCAGGCGGATGACGCCGGTGGTGGTTTCTTCGGTGCCGCCGATGACGTTGGCTACAAGGTCCGTGCGTTTCGTGAGCAGGCAGGTGACCAGGTCCGCGCCATCGTCCATGGTGATTTGCGGCTTGTGGTCGAGTGCGGCATTGATGTGCGCGTAGTAGGTGGCGTTGTCCTCGCCCTTGATAGCGAAGGTGGGGATGCTGTAGTCCTTCACGAGCGACGCGGCCACTTCGTCCTGCGTGGAAAGCGGATTCGACGCGCAGAGCACCACGTCAGCGCCGCCGTCGCGCAGCACGATGGCCAGGTTCGCCGTCTCGCTGGTGACGTGGAGGCACGCGGAAAGCCGCACGCCCTTCAGCGGCTGCTCCTTGATGAATTGTTTGCGGATCAATTGCAGCACGGGCATCTGCTGGTTGGCCCATTCAATTTTGCGCTTGCCCTTTTCGGCCAGGGCAAGGTCTTTCACATCGCCGGTCAATCGTTGCGCGGTGGTCATGCACACACTCCCATTTAGTTTTTAAGATTTCGAAAATTGAAACCCGTTAGCTGCGGGCCGTGACGACGGCGCCGCGGGAACCCACTTCCTTGCGGATGGCTTCGGCCTTGTCCGACCGCTCCCAGGTGAAGCCCGGCTCGGTGCGGCCGAAGTGGCCGTACGCGGCGGTCTGGCGGTAGATGGGCCGGCGAAGATTGAGCGCTTCGATGATGCCGCGGGGCGTGAGCGAAAAATTCGCGCGGATGATATCGGTCAACTGCTCGTCGGGGATTGCGCCGGTGCCGAAGGTGTCCGCCATGACGCTGACCGGTTCGGCGACACCGATGGCATAGGCAAGCTGGACTTCCACTTTGCTGGCCGCGCCGGCGGCCACTAAATTCTTTGCAATGTAGCGCGCCATGTAGCACGCCGAGCGGTCCACTTTCGTTGGGTCCTTGCCGCTGAAGGCGCCGCCGCCGTGACGGCTGTAGCCGCCGTACGTGTCCACAATAATTTTGCGCCCGGTGAGTCCGGCATCGCCCATCGGCCCGCCAGTGACGAAGCGGCCCGTCGGATTAATGTGAAAGTGTGTGTTCTTGTCCATCATGGATGGGGAGATCACGTGCTGGATCACTTCGTTCATCACTGCTTCGTGGAGGTCGCGGTTGGAAACTGAATCGCTGTGCTGCGTGGAAACAACGACGCAGTCCACGCGCTTCGGCTGGCCGTTCGCGTACTCGACGGTGACCTGCGTCTTGCCGTCCGGCCGGAGAAAATCCACCGTATCATTCTTGCGGACTTCGGCGAGCCGCCGGCAGAGCTTGTGCGCAAGCATGATGGGCAGGGGCATCAACTCGTCGGTCTCGTCGCAGGCGAAGCCAAACATGAGGCCCTGGTCGCCCGCGCCGCCGGTGTCCACACCCAGGGCTATATCGCCGGACTGCTTCTTGATCGAGGAGATGACCGCGCAGGTGTCCGCATCGAAGCCGTATTTGGCGCGGGTGTAGCCCACGTCCCGGACCACGCTGCGGGCCAGATCCGAAAAATCCACATAGGCGGTGGTGGTGATTTCACCGGCGACGACCACCAGGCCGGTGGTCACCAGCGTCTCGCAGGCCACACGTCCGCTGGAGTCCTGTGCCAATACGCCATCGAGCACGGCGTCGGAAATTTGGTCGGCGATTTTGTCGGGGTGGCCCTCGGTGACCGATTCCGAGGTGAAAAGGAAGTTGCGTTTGTCAGTACCCAAAACAGTATCCTCCAACGCTATTTATAGCAATTCGCGGGCCCACTAGGAGCTTGCGATTGAGAATTGCAAAAAAACGAGGCTAGCATGCGGGTGAATGGCTGTCAACGCATTCTCCCGAAACGCTTTATTGACGCAGCGAAATGCGCAATAGGCGGGCTGAAAGGAGCGCCGCGCTGAACCAGAATTGGCACGCGCCCACGTTCCCAACTGCAATTTTTTTCACTTGTTTCTTGGCGCTTCCTTATTATTCCTCCGCTTATTTCTACTCGAACCCCGCCCCACCGGCTCCCTCAAGGCTCGAGCCCCGCGGTTCGTGCTTGTCACGAGCTAGGACGAGGGGCATCGAGACAGCCCACACTAGCGCAGGCGTCTCCCCAAATTCATTCACGTCCTTCCGCGATGAGGCTCTTCAGGGTCATGCTCTTGGGGCGACGCTTAATGCGCTTGCGGATCTTTTCGACATTTGCGAACACCTTCTCCAAGCTGACCTCGGAGCGCGCCGGCTCTCCTCTCCCCGCCTTCCGAACCCCTTCGTGCCTCTTGTGATGCTTTCTTGCCATTTTCTTTCTTATGCCTCTTTGCTCCTGGCTTGCTATTGCTCCTCTTCCACTACTCTTTCCGCAACGGGCGCCGCCACGGTTCCAGTGCGCTTCGCCAGCAGGTACGCCCGGATAAACGGGTCCAGGTCCCCGTCGAGCACGCGGTCCACGTCGCCCACCTCAAACCGTGTGCGCAGGTCCTTGATCATTTGATACGGCTGCATCACGTACGAGCGGATCTGGCTGCCGAAGCTGATGTCCAGTTTCTGCTCGTCGAGCTTGTTGGACTTCGCCTTGCGCTTTTCCAGTTCGTGCTCGTAGAGCCGCGACCTCAGCAGCTTCATGGCCAGCTCGCGGTTTTTGTGCTGGCTGCGCTCGGTCTGGCACTGCACGACGATGCCGCTGGGCAGGTGCGTGAAGCGCACCGCGGTCTCCACCTTGTTGACGTTCTGCCCGCCCGCGCCGCCCGCTCGAAACGTGTCCATGCGGTATTCGTCCGGCTTGATGTCGATTTCGATGCTGTCGTCAATTTCCGGAATCACGAAGACCGACGTGAACGACGTATGCCGCCGCCCGGCCTGGTCGAAGGGCGACATGCGCACCAGTCGGTGCACGCCGCTCTCCCCGGCCAGCAGGCCGTAGGCGTTTTCGCCTTCAAAGCGCACCGTGGCGGATTTGAGTCCCGCCTCTTCGCCCGGCGTCGAGTCCAATACGCTCGCGCGAATTCCTTTGCGCTCCGCCCAGCGCAAGTACATGCGCAGGAGAATTTCGGCCCAATCCTGTGACTCCGTGCCGCCCGCGCCGGGCTTGATGGTCATGATGGCGTTCAGCGCGTCGGTTTCGCCGGAAAGCAGCGTCTTCGTTTCCTGTTCGGCGACGTACGCTTCCGCCGATTCGAGTTCCTTGGCCAGCCCGGCCAGAAGCTCATCGCGCGCGGCCACATTCGTTTCTTCGCGGGCCAGTTCGAGGAAGGCTTCGATCTCGCCGCGGCGACGCGTCAGCTCCGCATCGGCGTTCAAGCGCTCCTCGGACTGCTTGCGCTCCTGGAGCGTCTTTTGTGCCTTTTCCTGGTCCTGCCAGAAATCCGGCTGGCTGGTTTTCTTTTCGAGACGGGTCAATATTTCGCGGTGGCGGGCAACGTCAAAGAAAACTCCGCACGAGCTCCATGCGCGGCACGAGCTGTTCGTAACGGTGCTGTAGGTCTTCGAGAATCATTTGGTGCTATCCCTTCGTAGGGGCGCTGCTTGCTTGTCCTGAGCGAAGTCGAAGGGCTGCGCCCTTGGGCGGGGCAAGCCCCGCCGCTACAAGTAAACCTATTGCAACAATCACGCAAAGCCAAGCGAACCAATCGCCGAATCGCGAATAAATCGTCCGGTCGCTGCGGAAACTGTACGGGGCGCGCAGCACCCCGCGAATGTCCGATTTGAGACTCGCCACTTCCCTGCCGTACGGGTCGATGGCCACGGTGTAGCCGTTGTTCGTTGCGCGCAGCAGCCATCGACGATTTTCCACTGCCCGCACCCGCGCCATGGCCAGGTGCTGATCCGGCGCGACGGATCTCCCGTACCAGCCGTCATTCGAGATATTGATGAGCAGCTCCGCGCCATTCGCGGTGAACTGCCGCACCAGGTTCGGAAAAACGGCCTCGAAGCAAATAAACGCGCCGAATTTGTGCGGCGGCCCGGGCGTGCGCATTTCCCAGGGCGCCGGCTTGTCCGGCAGCTCGCCTACGCTGTACCCAGTTCCGGCCTGGTAGCCGCCCACTTCGGCGGTCAGTTGCGACGCAAATGTCAGCAGACGCCGCAGCGGCACGTACTCGCCAAACGGCACCAGATGAATTTTATCATACTGGAACACGCGCTTCCCCGCGGGGTCCAGCATCACCGCGCTGTTGTACGGCAGCAAGCGGTTGTTCGGCCCCGGCCGCCATTCCACTACGCCAACCAGAAAATGCGCGCCGGAATCGCGGGCAATTTTCTCCGCGCGCGCCGCGAATTTTGGATCGAGAAAATAAAACGGCGCGGGTGCTTCCGGCCAGATGATCAGATTCGGTTTGGTCGTCACATTCGCTTGGGGTGGGTTCCCTTCTTGGCGGAATGTAAACGGTACCGATATTCGCCAACCATTGGGTGGCACCTCGAACGAGGAATCTAGGCTCTTTTTAACCGCTTCTACGCTGCGTTCCTCAAGTTGGTCCATTTCTCCGGCGTGCTGCTCCATCCAATTCGCCGGATACGACGGCGCCTCCGGGAAATTTGTTTGCACGAGGACAGCGGAATGGGCGGGCCGCTCCTCGGGAACGAAACGCTTGCCCACTTGCTCCACTCCCACGATCGCCAGCGCGCACACGAACCAGACCGTCAGCGCCTTCCGCGAACGCTCCGTCAGCGCCCAGGCGAGGAGCGCGTTGTAGGAAGCGACCAGAAACGTGAGCCCGTAGATGCCCGTGAGCGTCACCACTTGCAGCAACCCAAGGTCGTACCACACAGCATATCCAAGCTGGTTCCACTGAAATCCGAGGATGGGCGCGTGGGTGCGTGCGAACTCCACCGCCACCCACAGAATGGGCGCTGCTGCGAACGCCTTTGCCATGCTGCGCCGGCTGATGAAGGAGAACAACAGAGCGAATGCAATGGGGAACACGGAAAGATACAGCACGAACGACAGCAGCACGCCCGCCGCGGAAACCGGCGAGAGATCTCCATGCACGTGCATGACGTCGTAAATCCAGCGCAGCGACAACCCGTAGAAAAAAAATCCATGCAGCAGCCCGCACGCCGCCGCAACTCTCGGCGACGCTCCCACAAGTGGTTGAAGAAGTAGGACCAGCCCGAACCACGGCAACAAGCGCATGTTATCGGGGGCAAATGCGAATGGAAGCAGGATCCCCGAAGCGCATGCGGAGAGCAGTCGCCAACGCAGTGGCAGATTCATGCGGTCAGCGCTTGGTGATGGCTTTGAAGCCTTCGCGTTCGAGGGCTTTCTTGGCGGCGTCCGCGGCCTTGCCGTCCGGATACGGCCCGACCTGCACGCGGTAGAGGTTGCCGGTGGCCGGCGTCAGCAGAAACGCCGGAAACTGTTTTTTCTGGAGCGCCTCGACCAGCGCCAGCGCGTCGCCTTCGCGCGTGAGCGCGGCGATTTGCAGCACGACGTGGCCGCGCGGAATTTCCGGCGCCTTGCTAAGCGACGCCTTCGGTGGCGCCGCGGCCGCGGACTTCGCCACCGGCGCGGATTTCTCCGGCGTTTTCGACGGTGCGCTTTCGGTCTTTGTGGGCGTGGAGCTGATCACAGGAGGCGGCGCGCCTGCCGGATTCGCGGAAATCCCCGGCTTGCTGGGCTCTTTCTTGGCCGCGCCGCCGCTGGCGAAATCCCAGCTCGATGGAGCCGGTGTCGCGGGTTTGTCCGCGGGGTGCGCGGCAGACGCGGATACGGCTTTCACGCTGGAATCCTGCTGCGTGCGTCCCATCACGTAGCCCAGCGTGAAGAACACGCCGCAAAGAACGACCACGCCGAGAAACATTCCCACTACGTGGCGGCTTTCGAGCACCGTATCACGCCCGCCGCCGCCGGACTTTTTCATGCCTTCATTGGACATCGCTTATTTCGGCTCTTTCATCGATTTCACCCACAGGCTGATGAGGTCGATCGGCAGCGGGAAAACAATCGTCGTGTTCTTTTCCACGCCGATTTCGGTGAGCGTCTGAAGATAACGGAGCTGGATGGCCGCCGGCTGCGTGGCCAGAATTTGCGCGGCCTCCGCCAGCTTGGCGGACGCCTGGAATTCACCGTCCGCGTGGATGACCTTGGCGCGGCGCTCGCGCTCGGCCTCCGCCTGTTTGGCGATGGCCCGCTGCATTTCGACTGGAATGTCCACTTGTTTCACTTCTACCTTCGTTACCTTAATACCCCAGGGCTCCGTATCGTGGTCAAGGATTTCCTGCAACTTGGAGTTTACCTTTTCGCGCTCGGAAAGAATGTGGTCCAGTTCGAACTGCCCGGCGATGCTGCGCAGCGTGGTCTGGGCAAGCTGTGAGGTGGCGTAGAGATAATTCTCCACTTCGCGCAGCACGCGGTTGGCGTCCACCACCTTGAAATAGCAAACCGCGTTCACCTTCACGGAGACGTTGTCGCGCGTGATGACGTCCTGCGGCGGCACGTCCAGCGTCACCAGCCGCATCTGGATGCGGTAGAGTTTCTCAATGGGCCATAGCACGATGCGCAAGCCCGCGCCTTTGACCTCCGGCACCATCTTGCCGAGCCGCAGCACCGCTCCGCGCTCCCATTCCTTGATAATGAACAACGAATTTCCGAACCAAATCAACACAATCACGATTGCAACTATCCATGCGTAGATGCTGTCCATGCCTGCCTCCATCGAAAAGATCTTCAGCAATCTCGTTCAGTACTAATCGGAATGCAATTCCAGGGACAGAATTTCCAGCCCCCAATCGCGCGCTGCGGGCGCCACCGAATCCTTCACCTCCTCGCTGATTGCCTCCAAAGCGTACTGCACGTCATCCACCGAATGCTGGCCAACGATCGGGCGCATCGTCGCCGCCACTAGTTCCGCAAGGGCCGAACGGAAATCCACCACCTCGGAAATCGCGCGCCGGGCGTCCACCACCCGAAAACTGCACATCGCGTTGACCTGGATATCGACGTCCCCTTTCGCGACGAGCTTTTGCGCGGGGATGGTCAGCGTCTGCGGCTCGACCGATACGCGGTACAGCGAATCCCTCGGCCAGAGTATCAGCAGCGGCCCGGGCGCCAGCACTTCCTCCGTCATTTTCCCAAGCCGCAACACCACGCCGCGCTCCCCTTCCTTGATGAAATAAATCGAATTCCAGATCCAGATCAGAAAAAGAATCGCCGCTACGACGAAAACAAGCCCGTTCACGTCTTGCCTCGGTCACGCAATCGCACTTCTTCTTTGCATCGCCGCGCGGCACGCATCACAAATCTAAGCGGTCTTGACCGGCGCTACCGCGGCGGCCGTTTGCGGCGCGCTGGCTGATTCTACATGAAGCGTGAGGCCTTCGACGCGCAGCACGCGCACGGATGCGCCCACGGCCAGCGGCTGCTGCGCCACCACGCCCCACAGCACGCCCTGTACGGAAGCCTGCCCGCGAAAGCTGCCGTCGGCGTGCGGCGTTTCCGCCGCGGTGGTCACTTCGCCCGTCACGCCCACCATCTGCTCCATCCCGGAGGCAGGTTTCCAGGAATAGGACTTGAACACCTGGCGCATGAGCAGAACGGCGATGGCGGCAAACGGCAGTGTGACGATGGCCGCCACCCTCGGGCTCACTCCCGCTCCGGTGATGCCCGGCTTAATCAGTAGCATCGCTCCGGCAAACATGGACAACGCTCCGGCCACGCCCAGCAGTCCGTGGCTCGTAAATTTCGCCTCCAGCACGAACAGCACCAGCGACATCACAATCAATAGCACTCCCAAGCCGTTCAGGGGAAGAATTTGCATGGCCACCAGCACGAGGATCAGCGCCACGCCGCCCACGATGCCGGGGAGCACCAGCCCCGGATTCGAGAACTCGAAGTACAAGCCGATCACGGCCACGATGAACAGGATGAAGATGACGTCCGGCCGGGCAATAGCGTCCAGAAATTTCTGGCGTCCGGTCATCTCAAACAAAGTGCGCACCGGCAAAGACAAGGAAAGTTTCACCGTCGTGCCGTCGAAGCGGCGGATCTCGCGCCCGTTCAACTGCGCCAGCAGGTCTTCGGTGCTCGGCGCGATCAGGTCGATCAGGTTGCCGTCGAGCGCTTCCTTTTCCGTGAACGCCTTGGCCTCGGTGACGGCCAGCTCGGCGAGCTTCACGTTGCGCCCGCGCTTTTCGCTGATGCTGCGAAGATACGCGGCGGCATCATTCATCACTTTCTTGTGCAGCGTTTCGTCCAGGCGCACCGCCTGCCCGCCCACCACAAAAATCGGCGACGCCGCGCCGGTGTTTGTGCCCGGCGCCATGGCCGCGATGTCCGCGGAGAGAAGAATGTAGAAGCCTGCGGAAGCCGCGCGCGTGCCCGCGGGGGATACGTACACCGCCACCGGCACCGGCGAAGAAATAATGTGCTGGATAATTTCCCGCATCGAGCTGTCCAGCCCGCCGGGCGTGTTCATCGTGATCAGCACCAGGCGCGCATTCGTGCGCTTGGCTTCCTCGAACGCGCCGCTCAGGAAATCGGCCTGCGTGGGATAGATGGCGTCGTCCAGCCGCACTTCCAGCACGCGAGACGATTCCGCAGCCGCGGGAGCGGCCGGCTTGGTTTGTCCGTGCGAGACAATCGCGGCGCCCGTGACCAGCAGCAGAGCGGCGCAAAAAAGAATTCGTGTCCGTCTCATGGTCGGTCTCCTGCATCACTCTTGGCACCCAGCGCGGCGAGCAACTGGCGCACTTCCTCGCGCGAGAAGACGGCGCGGCCCTCCCCGCTGAGCCGCTCGATGGTGAGCTCGGCCAGGCCTTCGCCCAGCCAGTCCAGGCGCGGGTCCCCGCCGGAGTTTTCCAGTGGGAGAACCAGCACCGTTCGCAAGGAGGAGGCAGGCGCCGCGGGCGCGGTCTGCGCGGCGACGCTTCGCTCCGCCTGCGCAGTGGCAAGCACAATCAGCGCCGCGACGAGGACAGTCCCAGGCTGCATGCTGCGCTCAGTATAGCAGTCGCTCAGCGTGTCTGCGCGGAAACTCCTGCGCCGGCCCTGCGCAGGCGCGCCGCGTCGATACTCCTATTGACTAAGGCAGGAAGTGATACCATGCGAATACGTCGGCCCTCTATTGCTATACAAGAAGGCCCCATGAAGCGAACTCTGTGGACATTGGCTCTTGGCCTCCTGGTCTTCGCGCCCGCGAGTGGCCAGCAGCAGGAACCTGCCACTCCCGTCATCAAGAGCCGCGCCGAGCTGGTGCTCGTCCCCACAGTCGTAACCCAGGATGGCAAGCCCGTCAGAGGCTTGCAAGCGAAGGACTTTATCCTGCTGAACAATGGCCAGACGGAAAAGGTGGAGGTTTTTGAGGAGATTGACGCAACACCATCCAGAGTCGAGCAAGTGAACCTGCCACCGCGCACCGTGCAGAATTACGCGCCGGGTGACAGCCGTCAGGACGTCGTCATTCTTTTTCTCGACTACTTGAACGGCAGTTGGTCCACCCGCGCGCGTATTCGCAGCTACTTGCGGGATATGACGCGACAATTTGCGGAGGCGCATACGCCGGTAAGTGTGTTCGTGCTGTCCCAGCAAGGACTGGTCCAGTTACATTCGTTTGCCAGCGACCTTGGAAACCTCAGCAAAGCGATCGAACAATGGCACTCCGGCAAGCCTGGCGCGCCGGAGTTCTTTGCGAATTGGGCGAGCCCATTTAGCCCAACTGAAACTGCTCAGACCAGCGCCACCCTGCGTGAACTCGACCTCCCGCTTCAAACCATGAAACTGGGCCAGGCGACAACGACCGCGGATGCGATGCAGCAGATTTCGGAGGCCTACCGTGGCATTCCGGGCCGCAAGAAACTAATCTGGATGTCTATTGGATTTCTAAGAACCGCAACGCCCGCCTATTCGCTTCCTGATCTGTCTCGCGCAGCAACGGAGTTGAAATCGCAGCTCAATGCCACGCAGGAAACTGCAAGATTAGATTTGCGAGTAGAAGATTTGACAGTACGCGCCTGGAAATCTCTCAGCGATGCAAATATTACCGTGTACCCCATCGACAGCAATGGCGTGGTCAACCCCAGTTGGGAAGACCATTTCAGCCCCCAAAACGCAGGTACCGACAAATTTGAGCCTCCAACGCGCGTGGAGGTCCGCACAGACACTCAATCGCTCTTGCAGGTTGCGGAACAAACAGGTGGTCGCGCCTGCACATCACTTCCGACTGAATGTGTGAGGATGATTCTGAATGATGGGATCCACTACTACGTGCTCGGATTTTATCTGCATGGGGAAAACAGGCCCGGCTGGCACAAACTGAGGGTCAGTGTAAACCAGTCCAACGTAGACGTGCGCACCAGAGATGGGTTCGCGGTGGGAGTTGGCCCAAGCGCCACACCGGTAGCGGACAAAGGCGAGATCCTTTCCGCCCTGCTTGCTCCATTGGACTACACCTCGGTTCCTTTGCAACTAAGTTGGTCCGTGCTTTCCAAGCAAGGCAATGAAACTCAAATTGATTTGGCGCTGGTTTCCCCTCCGGGCGGCATCGCTGTCGATCCGGACGAATCCCGCATCAATGTAGAATACCTCGCATTCATTCGGCCATTCGGGAAGGCGGAAGGACTATCCTTTCCCGTGACACTCACCACCAGGCTCAGCCCCGTTGCCCTGAAGATCTTCGAGGAAGGCGGATTCCGCTTTCGCAAACAAGTGACCCTCGCTCCCGGCCGCTATGAAGTCCGCGTGCTACTGCGCGACAACGTCGCGAAAAAAATGGGCACCGTCTCCACCCTCATCGACCTTTCACCCACACCCGCCCCCGCGCCGAGTGCGCGCAAACCCTAGCGCCACCCAGTTTCACGATGAACTGAATTCTGGATAACTCGTCCGTGTCATTCTGAGCGAAGCGAAGCTCATCGGCCCGCAGGGCCGATCCCTTCGCCGTCCTTGGGCGAAGAATCTCATTTCAAATCTTAATAAGCCTGGAAAACTTGCCGTGTCATTCTGAGCGAAGCGAAGAATCTCAATTTAGAATAACGCGGCGTAACGCCTACGACGTCGGCTTGCTCAACGGTGCCGGCGGAGGCGTCTGCAGCGCTTCTTTCACCTGCGGATCGTTGATGACGGTGGCGAAGGCCGGGTCCTTCTCGATCGCGGCGACATTTTTGTAGCCCTCATCAATCGCGCGTTTCAGGAAACTGGCGCAGCGTTCGGCGTTGCCCAGCCCCGCGTACGTCTTGGCCATGTAGAAGTAGAAAAGCGCGCGCTGCTCCACCGAGCTGGTCTGGAGAATGGTCCCCGCCCCGCCGCCATGGTGCTCGAACACCTGCGGGTCCAGCTCGATGGCGCGGCGAAACGCCGCGATGGCCTCCGGATATTTCTTGTCCGCAAACCAGGCGTGCCCTATGTTGCCGTGGAATGTCGCGGAATCGGGCTTTACGGCGATGGCCCGCTCGTAGATCTTGATCGCACGCCGGAATCTCTTTTGATAAAAGTGCACCGTCCCCAGGTTGTTCAGCGCGGACGCATAATGCGGGTCGGCCTTGATGGCGCGCTCGTAATATTTCTTGGCCTTGTCCAGCTTGGTCAGGTTGCTGTAGCCCACGCCGATCTTATTCAGCAGCTCGGCGTTCTTTTGTTCCCCCTTCAGGAGTTCCTCGTAAGCCGCAATTGCATCGGAATACAACTTGCGCGCCATCAGGATGTCCGCTCTCAGCTCCGCAATCTCGCGCGGGGAGCGCGCCACAGGCTGCTGGGGCGCGGGTTCCTGCGAAGTCTGCTGCGGCGCCGCGTAGAGCGGTGCGCTTCCAGTGAAGACGCCCGCCAAAATACACGCTGCGAACAATACGAGAATGGGACGCAGTCGGTGGCCTGTTTCCAAACGCGTTGCGCTCATGGCGATTTCCCTTCCCCGGCGCCGTTCCGTTTTTTCGTGGGAGGCGACGGCGCCTTCGGCTTCTCTTCTCTCTTGACCGGTTCGCCGGCGGGCTTGGCAGGTTCCTTCTTTCCGCCCCCAAAGATACCAAAAAGTCGCTGCCAAATGCTCTTTCGTTCCTGCGGCGCGGCGGTCTGCTGGGACGAGCCGTCCGCCGGCTTGCCCAGAGCCTTCGCCGCCGCGCGCGGTTTCGTGACTGGCCGCGAAGTGCCCGCGCCCGTCTTTGCATCCGCGGCTGGCGGCGCGGTCGCAGCTTCGGCTGCAGCATTCGGAGCCGCCTCCGGTTCCTTTTTCTTTCCGCCGAATATTCGCGAAAGCCACGAGCCTCCCTCGGCAGACTGCGCCAGCGCGCGCCCTCCGTGCCGCGGACAGAACTCCGTCGGCTCCGTGCCTTCGATGAAGACTTCTTCTCGCGGCGCGGGGCACGCCGGAGTGGCCAGCAGCAGCGTATCCGGATCGATTAGCGCGGTGATGACGCCGGGCGGCGGCGCAAACGGCTGCGTATCGCGGTACGCGGGCAGCGACGTCGCGCTCTTCATGAACTCCGCCCAGATCGGCGCGGCGGACGCGGACCCCGCCAGCCCCAGCTCGCGGTTGTCGTCGAAACCCACCCACACCACGCAAAGCAGGTTGCTGGTGAAGCCGGCAAACCAGCCGTCGTGCGACGTCCCTGTCTTTCCTCCCGCTGGCGCCGTGAATCCCCGCGCGCGCACTCCGGCCGCCGTGCCGTGATTCACTACGTCCTCGAGCAGGTTCGTGACCACGTACGCGATGCGCGGGTCGAGCGCCTGCCGAGTTCTCGGCACATTGCGCTCGAGCGAAGTGCCTTCCGCGGACACCACGCTGCGGATAAAGATCGGCTCGGCGCGCTGCCCGCCGTTGGCGAACACGGTGTACCCCGCGGCCACGTCCAGCGGCGTCATCTCGTACGCGCCCAGCGCCACCGCCGGAGTGGCCTGAATCTTCGGATCGAGTCCGAGCTGACGCGCCATGCTCACCACGCGCTCGTAGCCCGCCATCTCCGCCACCTTCACCGTGGCCACGTTCAACGAGCGCCGCAGCGCTTCGCGCAGCGTCACCGTCCCGTAGAATTGCTCGCCGTAATTGTTCGGTGTGTACTCCTTGTCTTCGAAGTGAAACGTGGTGGGCTCATCCGTCACCGTAGTGATGGTCGTCATCACCGGAGCAAGGCCGTCAATCGCGTTGGCGAACGCGGCGGCGTACACGAACGGCTTGAAGACGGAGCCCGGCTGGCGGCGGGCCTGCGCGCGGTTGAGCTGGCTCATTCCGTAGTTGCGCCCGCCGATGAGCGCTTTGATTTCTCCCGTGCGCGGGTCCAGCGCGACGAGCGCCACTTGTGCCAGCGGCGCGGGCTCGCCGGTTTTTTTCTGCGCCGCGCGCCATCGCTCGTAGCGCCGCGCCAGTTGCTTGTCAATTTCTCGCAGCCCCGCATCGATGGCCACCGCCGCCGAGCGCTGCAAGTCAGTGTCCAACGTGGTGTAGATGCGATAGCTCTGGGAGACCAGGTCCGCTTCGGTGATTTTTTCCAGTAGGTGGTCCTTCACCATGTCCATGAAATATGGCGCAACGCTGGATTCCAGCGTGCCGCTCAGGATGTGCCACGGCGACTTTTTCGCTGCGGCGGCCGCCTCGGCGGAGGTCTGCCCGTTCTCCACCATCTGCGCCAGCACGCGGTCGCGCGCTTCATTGGCGCGGTCCACATGACGCTCGGCGGACGAGTAGCGGTTCGGTGCGCGGGCGATGCCCGCCAAGAACGCCGCTTCGGCCAGCGACAGATCGCGCACGTCCTTGCCGAAATAAGCACGCGCCGCTTCGCCGAACCCGCGGATAGCGAAACTGCCGCGGTTGCCCAGATAGACCTGGTTGGCATACAGCTCGAAGATTTGCTGCTTGGTGAAGCGCTGCTCCAGTTGCATCGCGACGAGCGTTTCCGCCACCTTCCGATTCCACGTGCGCTCCGTCGTGAAAAAATAACTTCGCGCCACTTGCATGGAGATGGTGCTTGCGCCCTCGGTGCGGTCCGCGCGCCGCACGTTGGCCCACGCCGCGCCGAGGATGCGGATGGGATCGAAGCCGGGATGTTCGAAGAAGCGCTTGTCCTCCGCGGAGAGCACCGCATCCACCAGTTGTTTGGGCAGGTCGTCGAAGCGCACCAGCCGGCGCTTCTCGCGCGAGACGTCGAAGAGGTTGGTCAGCAGCTCTGGCTCGAGCTCGGCGCTCTCCAGCGTGCCGCCGTCCCGCAAGTTGACGATGCGCTCAATCGCCCTGCCGGAAAATTCGATGCGCAGCGCGCTCCCCTGCCCAAAGTAGGACCCGGCGCCGGGACGCACTTCAAGGTTGGACGAGCCCAGCCGGTAGCGCCCCAGCGAGCCCTCGACCTCCGAATCGGAGTACCCCGCGCGTTGCAGGTACGACGCCAGCTCTCCCGGCGCAACGCTTTGTCCCACGGCGATGCGCCGCGGGCCGGTGAACACGCGCGACGTATTTTCGAACATCTGTCCGGAGAGCCGCGCGTCAATCATCCGCGAGTAGCGCACGTAATAGAAGGTGAAGACGCCCGCACCGGCAAGAATCAGAAGGAGGAGAATCCCCAGGAGGGTGAGCCCGGTCCGCGAGGACCAGAAACCTTTTCCGATGCGTACGCGCAAAGCCATCTTGCCATATGCCTCGGCCGGAAGGGAGTCCGGCCTGCGTTTTACGATGCGCGCTGGGCTGCGATGGTTCGCGCCGGTCACGGCGGCTTGCTCCGGCTCCCGGCACGGCGGCCGGCGCTAGATGATCGGACGATCGCCGGCGTTCGGAGTGAAATTCAGCGTCACCTGGTAAAAATAAAGATTCACCACGATGGTGTACTTCAGCGAGATATTCACCGTGCGACCCATGTAGTCCACGCGGATGTCCTCGCGCCGGATGGGTGGAGTGGCCTTGATCTCGCGCTCCCGCACGGCCTTCCAGATCACTTCGCGGACTTCTTCCTCGTTCTTGTGAGCCACCGCCGCCGTGCGCGCTTCATTCACCATCGCGTCCTGCACCCAGTAGTTGTCCATATAGGCCGGCGCGCCCTGAAACATCACGAATGCCAGCGTCAGCAGGAGCAAGGTCACGATGATCGCCTTGATCTTGCCTCCGCCGCGCTGACCATTCCCGCTCATGGGTTTCTCCCAAAACAGACGTGCCCCGTGCACCGGCAAAGGATGGCCGCCGGATGCGAAATCGTAACACTCAGGCCTGCGGGTGTCGAGCGGCGGCGCGGAAAGGAGTGTCCTCTTTTGCTCGCCCCGGGGGTTCGCTGAAGTGCTCAGCCCCGCGGATCATTCGGGAGGAACGCGCCGGTCACTTTTTGATAGGCTTCGGACGTTTTATCGCCGGGCACCCCATCCACCTTGACGAAGATTCCCGGAAAAGTATTGAGCCATCGCTGGAGGTCCTCTGCGCGAGACACCATCGCCGCGTCTTTCGATTTTTTCGTCGAGTAACTGACCACGGCGGGCCTGTCGTCGGGTTGCGGTGCGGGTTGATCGGGAAATTCAATCTGCCCTTTTTCTGCCATACGCCGCAGCAGGATGGCCGTTCCGCACTGCTTGGACACCGCCGTATCGGACCACTGGTGGTCACCAATATATTTTCCGCGCACGTATTGATTGGAATAGCTCCACAGATAGGGCGTGAGCACTTGGGGATGATCGCGGCGATAGCCCCACCCGTTGTAACTCTCGAGCTGATACAGTGTGCCTGCGAGGCTCCAATCCGTCCCCGAATTCAGTCCCCTCATCGTGAGAGCATCGCCGGCGCTTTCTTCCCATGTGAACGGCGGATTCCCTTTCTTGGGCCGTCCCGCCGGCACTTGCACGGTCCGCGCCGTCAGCGGATCGCCGTTATGCAGGTGTTTTGTGAAATTGAGGCTCGCTTCCATGTTGTGAATCACGGCGACAAAGCTCCACGGAATGCCAACGGCGCCGCTTACATTCAGATACCGCGGTTTGTTTGCCTGGAGCTTCGCGACGGTCACATCCACTTCTTTTGCGCGCTCGGGCCGGATCACGCACGTATTGAAGAGGTCCTCATATTCGCGCCGTAAGGCCTCGGAAAATGCGATTTTCGCCATGGGTTCCTCGCTCCGTCGCCAGATAGGTTACTGGTGTGTACACTACTCCATTCAATAAATCAAGCTTGATTGGAGCTGGGAATTGGACGGAAATTCGACGCCGGTCAATACGCTTTCGCGAAAATGACATCCATTTGCAGTCTCTTCACAAGACAGACGCAAAGACCTTACACGCCTCGAGCCCCGAGGCCCCTGCCTCGGGGGTGAAGAAGCAGCGTGTCCTTTTAGTACGCCTTGGCGAAGATGGCCTTCTCGCGCGCGGGCTTCGCGCAGTACACGCACTTGCCCTCGGAGGGCTCTTGCTCCAGCGGGATGCAGCGCATCGTAGCTTTCGTCTCTTCTTTGATTTTTTCTTCGCACTCCGCGCTGCCACACCAGTGCGAGAATGCAAATCCTCTTTCGACGGCGAGCTTGAACTCAGCATAGTCGCTTGTCTCGGCGGTGTTGGCCTTACGGAAGGCCAGCGCACGGTCGTACAGCGCGGCATGAATTTCGTCCAGCAGTTTTGCGGCGGACGCAGCCAGGTTGTCGCGCGAAACGAATACCTTCCCTTCCCGTCCGGGCTTGTCGCGCCGCGCCAGTACGACGGTGCCCTTGGCCACGTCCTTTGGCCCGACTTCAATCCGCAGCGGCACACCGCGCATTTCCCAGTCGTTGAACTTAAAGCCGGGAGACATTCCGTCGCGCTCGTCGGTTTTTACACGCAGTCCAGCAGCGAGGAGTTGTGTGCGGATTTCCTTCACCGCGCTCATCACCAAAGCTTTTTCTTCGTCGGTCTTGTGAATGGGCACAATCACAATCTGGTGCGGCGCGAGCTTCGGCGGCAGGATCAACCCCTGGTCGTCGCCGTGCACCATGATGATCGCGCCGATAAACCTCGTCGAAAGTCCCCACGAAGTCGTCCAGCAATGTTGCAGCTCACCCTTTTGGTCCAGGTAGCGGATCTCGAACGCTTTGGAAAAGTTCTGCCCCAGGTTGTGCGACGTGCCCGACTGCAGCGCCTTGCCGTCGCCCATCATCGCCTCAATCGAATAGGTGATCTCCGCCCCCGCGAACCGCTCCGCCTCCGACTTGCGCCCGGGGATCACCGGAACCGCCGCGTCGTTCACGGCGAAATCGGCGTAGATGTCCAGCATCTGCCGCGTTTCGGCCTCGGCTTCTTCGGCCGTGGCATGCGCCGTGTGGCCTTCCTGCCAGAAAAACTCCAGCGTGCGCAGGAAAAGTTTCGTGCGCAGCTCCCAGCGCACCACGCTGTTCCAGCAATTGATCAGCACAGGCAGGTCGCGGTAGGACTGAATCCACTTCGCGTAGGCGTGCCCGATAATCGTCTCCGACGTAGGCCGGATCACCAGCGGCTCGGCCAGTTCCTCTCCGCCGCCGATAGTCACCACCGCCAGCTCCGGTGAAAATCCCGCCACATGATGCGCTTCTTTCTCGATAAAACTTTTCGGAATGAGCAGCGGAAACGCCGCGTTGACGTGTCCGGTGGCCTTGAACCGCCGGTCGAGCCCCTGCTGGATGTTTTCCCACAGTGTCCAGCCGTAAGGACGCACGATCATGCAGCCGCGCACCGGCGCGTAGTCGGCCAGCTCCGCCTTCAGCACGAGCTGGTTGTACCACTCCGAAAAATCTTCCGCCCTCGTCGGTAGTTTCTGCTCCGCCATTTGTCCTTCCGCCTATCCGGTAATCCCTGCGTAGGGGCGCTGCTTGCTGCGTCCTGCTAATTTCTGGCAGCGCACTTCTCTGTCGATTGCATCATCGCTGGCCAAAACGAAAAGCCTATCGGACGCTCCATAGCTTGTCAACCAACCCGCACCAACGGTTTCTCCGCCCCTGCGCCGCCTATGTCGACTTGGACTTGACGCGAGAGGGCCGGAGGCATATGGTGCTCGCACCGAGATAAATTTGAAATCGGAAACCCCGGATTGGATGCATAGTCCCTATCAAGTGGGCAACAGAAATGCACGCCCTTCACGTCCTGTACGGTGTACTCCCTAGCCCACCCAAGAAATCGAAAGGAGCGGGCCGATGCTGAAGCGGTTTGATTGGGCTCCCCGGTGCGGCGTCTTGGCTCTACTCTTCATCCTTTTGCCTCCTCCCGAATTGAGCGCGCAATCCCAACCACCTCCCGTGCAAAGCGGCAGCCAGAAAAAGGACGCACCCGTGCAGGCGGCTGCCACGCCATCGGATTCGATCACGGTCCCGGATGGAACGCCACTCACTTTGCAACTTGTGACCGCCCTCTCCTCTGCCGCGGCAAAGGTCGGAGACACCGTCAAGCTCACCACCCCCTACCCGCTCCGCATCAACGGGTTGATTGTCGTACCCAAGGGCACGGCCCTCTCTTGCACCGTCATGCAAGTTAGCCACCCGCACCGGCCATCGAAAAACGGGCAGGTGAGCGTGGCGGTCGAAAAACTGATTCTCCCAGACGGTGAAATTGTGGCCTTGCGCTTGTTGAAATCGGCGAGCGGGAAACCGGGGAGCAAGGCGCTGCAACATAAGTCGGACGGCTTAGGTTTGGTATGGTTAGCCGCGCCGATTGACCCCGCGGCTTGGATAGGCATAGCCATCTCCCCTTTCGTCAAGGGCCACGAACAGGTCTATCCGGCAGGGTCTCAGACAACAGTCTATTTCGACGGGCCGCTCAACCTCAATCGCGCCGCACTGCTAAAGTTGCAGCCGCCCCCCTACAAGGGACCCGCTCAGGTGTTTTTCAACGAGGTTGGCGCGCCCCAGGTGTTTTTCACCGATATCAGTGCGCCCGCCATTCGGTCCTGCGGCCAGGTGCGTGCTGGCGACCTTTCCGTTCCCTTACGGCTGGAGTTGAACCCCGGCACCTACTCGTTCAGCAGTGGCAGAAATGAGGAACGAGCTGTGCAGCTCGAAGTTCATGAGAATCATAAGTATTGGATCCAGGGAAATCGTAGAGGGCTATTCACAATAGATCCTCAGCAGCACCAAACTGAGTTCGAAATACTCGAAGCCGCTTGGCCGGTGACCAAGAAAGACTTTACCTCATTGCCCCCGCAACTCTCCTGCCCGCAGGTGGCCCGGCCCGCGCCGTAACCCAACGCTACTGTGAGCGCAGCACGACGACCAGGTCTCTCGGGTCGATAGCCACGTTGTTGGTCACGCGGGTCAGCTTCACCTCGTGTTGCGCGACGATGCTGCGCTGCCCGGTCTGGTTGGTCTGCTTGAGGATCCACGACATCGGCAGCGTCACGCCGTCCACTTCTTTGAAGTCGGAGAAGAATTCTTCCAGCAGGAAGCGCGTTTCCTGCTGCTGAGAGGATTGCGTGATGTCCGCGCCCAGCGGCGAGGAGCGCACCACGTTGTAGCTCGTGCGGACGTGGCGGAAGGTTTCCTGCTCAAAGTAGAGGAAGATATCCACCTCTCCCTGGCCCTTCTTCATGACGTATTTCACGCGGTGAAGCTCCTTGCCGTCCATTTTCTTCAGGCCGTCGTAGAAGAGCTTGGGCTGGCGGCCCGCAACGTCGAGCAGCGGCCAGGCGGTCGTCAACACGCCTCCGATGAGGCCTTCCTTCAAGATCTGGTCGTAGCGGCGGAGAAAACCGCCGAGCTGCGAGCGGAAGCTGGGCTGCACGAAGCCCACTTCAGTCTTGCTGCCGTCAAAGCCGAACTGCTCGCCCCAGTAATCATATTTGTCGGTGGGCAGGCCGATGCGGTACTTCAGCCCGTCGGAAAGGAACGCGGCGCGTCCATCGGTCTCGCCGCTGCCCCCGATGATGATCTTAAGAGCCGAAGTGCCTTCGGCGGTGCGCGTCTTGATGGCCGCGCGTTTTTCGGACGTGCCGAGGGAAGCCAGGTGCTTCGCAACCACATCTTCCGGCTTGAGCTTTTCGTCGCCGCCGCGGATCACTACAACCAGAAAGAACGCAAGGAGGGCCGAAATCAGTATCGCCAGCAGTTTGTTTCGCATCGTCAACGCTCCCGCACTTTTTGCGTGATTGCGCGGCGAGTCACGCTTGCTCTCTAGCCTAGACGCGGCTTGGCCGCGTGTCAATCTGGCCCGCGACGCGGACGCGCCTGCCCCTATTCCCGGAGTACGCTGATCGCACTGCCCGTGCCGTAGTGGACGCCTGACGGTCGGACGGTTGCTGACTGAAAAGCAATTAACCTTTACTCCAGCCATCCAACGGGTGGAAAATCTGAAGTAAGACGTTTCGCTTGGACTGGAGGTCCACATGAACCCGCGACCTCGATTGGCTACTTTCTCTTTCTTGTTGCTCTTCTTTGCCTTTCTGGCTGCAAGTTCGCAGTCTCCCGCGAACGACCCCGGCCCTTTGTTTCATATCGTGAAGGACGGAAAATGGGGCTACATCGATAAGACCGGCCAGATAGTCATCGCGCCTCAGTACGACGATAACGCACATGGCTTCTCCCAAGGTCTGGCTGTGGTTTTGGTCGGTGAGAAACGTGGCTACATCGACAAGTCCGGCCAGATGGTCATCGGGCCTCAGTATTACCTCGCCGGTCCATTCACCGAAGGGTTGGGTGCTGTATGGGTCGGCAAGGTCAGAAGTAAATGGAACCCGCTGTCCTCCATGAGAGGATTCGACCGGACGAATGCAGTCGGAAAATTTGGCTTCATCGACAAGACCGGCCAGATGGTGATCCCGCCGCAGTACGACGAGGTCGACAGCTTCTCCGAAGGTCTGACTTTTGCATTGGTCGACAAAAAGTGGCACTTAATTGACAAGACTGGCCAAATGGTCACCCCGCAACCGTACGACAGTGTCGATAAATTCTCTGAAGGACTGGCTCCTGTAAGCGTCGGCAAGAAATGGGGCTACATCAATAAGGCCGGCCAGATGGTCATCCCGCCACAGCACGACGATGCCTTTAGCTTCTCCGAAGGGCTGGGCCTTGTAAGTATCGGAGGAAAGTATGGCTACATCGACAAGTCCGGCCAGATGGTCATCCCGCCACAGTACAACAGTGCCGGCAGATTCTCCGAAGGGCTGGTTCACGTGAGGGTTGGCAAGAAATGGGGCTATATCGACAAGACCGCCCAGATGGTCATCTCGCCACAGTTCGACGAAGTCTATGCATTCTCCGAAGGGCTGGCTCCCGTAAAAGTCGGCAAGAAATGGGGCTTCATCGACAAGACCGGCCAGAGGGTCATCCCGCCGCAGTACAACGATGCCTTCAGCTTCTCCGAAGGGCTGGCTGAAGTAAAGGTCGGCGACAAATTTGGCTACATCGACAAAACCGGCAAGTATGTTTGGCTGCCAACAAACTGAAGTATTTGTCTGCTGATGGAACACGAAAATCAGGATCGCATCCGATTAAACGAAATACTCTTTGACTGGCGCAGGAGGTTGAGATGAGCTTGCCGCCCCGGTTCGTCACTTTATCTGTTTTGTTGCTCCTGGCTTTCGGCCAGGCTCCTGCCCCACAGTCTCCCGCTATCGACCCGGGTCCACTGTTTCCTGTCAAGAAGGATGGGAAGTATGGCTACATCGACAAAACAGGCAAGCTGGTTATCCCCTTACAGTACGAGCGTGCCCATGGATTTTCCGAGGGGCTGGCTCCTGCTAAGAAGGGAAACAGTTGGTGGGGCTACATCGACGCAACCGGCAAAGTGGTCATCCGGCCAGAGTTCACCTACGCCAGTCAATTCTCCGAAGGGCTGGCTGTCGTGGCCATCGGCGGAGGACGCGAGAGCTCCATCGATAAGCACTCCGTCCAGGTGCCGGTTTCCGCTGAACTAAAATCCACCAGTGAATTGGCATTTGGATATGGCGGCAGGCGCTTTGGCTTCATCGATAAAACTGGCAAGAAAGTCATCTCCCTGGACTTCAATTCTGCTCAGAGATTCTCCGAAGGGCTGGCTGCCGTCGCGGTCAAAGGAGAATTTGGCTACATCGACAAGACCGGCAAGATGGTCATCCGCCCGCAATTCAAACAAGCAGATGATTTCTTCGATGGGCTGGCTCGCGTAAGGGTCGGCGAAGGAAAAGGAAAGTGGGGCTTCATCGACAAGACCGGCAAGATGGTCATCAAACCAACGTACGACTTTGCCCACGGATTCACCAATGGCCTGGCTGTCGTAGAGATGTTCGAGAAGCAGAAAATCCAATGGACGGGCTACATCGACAAGACCGGCCAAATCGTCACCCCGCCGCAGGGATTCGTTGCCTCGCGTTTCTCCGAAGGGCTGGCTCCTATCTGGACCGGCGACAAATGGGGATACGTTGACCCGTCCGGCAAAACGGTCATCCCACCGCAGTTCGACGTTGCGCGTAACTTCTCCGATGGGCTCGCTTCCGTTTCCGTCGGCGGCAAATGGGGCTACATCGATAAGACCGGCAAATACGTCTGGCCCCCAACAAAGTAACGCATTCGCTTGCTGGCGGGACACGAATACTAGATTGCATCCCGCTGAACGAAATACTTTCTAACTGGCCCAGGAGGTTGAGATGAACTTGCGACCTCGGTTTGCCATATTCTCTCTGCTGTTTCTCCTCATTGCCTTTCTGGCTGCAAACTCGCAGTCTCCCGCGAACGACCCCGGCCCGCTGTTTCCTGTCGTAAAAGATGGAAAGTGGGGCTTCATCGGCAAGACGGGCAAGCTAGTCATCCCAATTCAATACTCCTATGCAGGTGTGTTTTCCGAAGGCCTCGCTGCTGTTGCGACCGGTGGAGGAAATCGGAGCATCATCGACAAGTACCCAATTTACCCGCCCAACGGCGATGGCATGAAGTCCACCAGCGAATTGTCCTTTGGATATGCCGGAGCGAAGTTCGGCTTTATTAATAAGACAGGCAAGAAGGTCACTCCACTGCAATACGATTCTGCGAGAGGATTCTCAGAGGGGTTAGCTGCTATCGCGATCGACGGAGAATTTGGCTACATCGACAAGTCCGGAAAAATGTTCATCCGGCCCAAGTACGACGAAGCTGGTGACTTTTCCGAAGGCATGGCTCGCGTGCGGGTCGGCATGAAATACGGGTTCATCGACAAGAACGGCGGAATGGCGATCCCCGCGAGGTATGATTTTGCGGCTGATTTCACTAATGGGCTTGTTTCTGTGACAGTTGTGAAGAAACGGCGTATCCAATGGAAAGGCTACATTGATAGGACAGGCCGAATCGTCGTTCCGCCAAAAGACTACGTTTACTTTCGCTTTTCCGACGGGCTTGCTTCAGTGAAGGTCGGTGAAGAGTACGGCTTCGTCGACAAGGCAGGTCAAATGGTGATCGCACCGCAATACGAATCAGCCGGTGACTTTTCTGAGGGGCTAGCCCCCGTTAGCGTGGGCAAGAAATGGGGTTACATCGACAAAGCCGGCCGGATGATAATTCAGCCTCAGTACACCCGCGCATATAGCTTTTTTGAGGGGCTCGCTGGAGTGGTCGTCGGGGAAAAAATCGGCTACATCGACAATTCCGGCAAATACGTCTGGCCGCCCACAACCTAATGTAAATTCTTGCCTATGCGGCTCCCATTCTTGCAGGTCTTGCTTTGCCCGTTTCTTTTTTCGCTGAACCGCCCTGCCAATGCGCTTCAGCGCGTTTTCTCACCGCAAATCGCTTCTGCCCCGGAGGTCTCCAGACCGTTATACAATGATTTCCATAATGCAGCTCAGAGTGTTTCTTTGCGTCTGAATCGAATTTTCGGACTTCTGCTCGCCGCCGTGCTGGCCGTCGCCGCGCTCTGCGCGCAACAAAATCTTTCCGAAGACGAGGTCCGCCTCAGCAGCCAGCCCTACACGCCGAAGTCGCCCGCAACTCTCCGCGTGCAAGCCAACCTGGTTGACGTTCGAGTGGTCGTGCGCGACTCCAAGGGCGAGCCGGTCGCCAGTTTGCAGCAGAGCGATTTCCAAATTTTCGACAACGGCAAGCCGCAAACCATTTCGGCCTTCTCGGTTGAAAACTCTTCCCGCGCTGCTGCATCCGTCGCAGCCGCCGAATCCACTCCTCCTGCTGTCGCTGCGAACCCGGCGCCCGCTCCAGCCAAAGCCGCTCTACCGCGTCGCTACGTTGCCCTTTTCTTCGACGACCTCAACATGCCCATGGGCGATCTGGTGCCCGCTCGAAAAGCGGCGCAGGATTTCATCAGCAAAAATCTCGAACCCAATGACCGCGTCGGCATTTTCACCTCTTCCACTTCCGTTACTCTGGAGTTCACCAGCGACACGCGCAAGCTCCTCGATTCTCTGGCGCAGATTCGCCCGCGCCTGCGCCGGTTCGACGGCGGCGCTTCCTGCCCGCGCATCATTCCATACCAGGCGTACTTGATGGTGGAGTTGCACGATCAGGCGGCCATTGACCTTGCTGTCGCGCAAGGCGTCGCGCGCCACTGCGTCCCGGGAGGTCCGGCCACTGCCGGTCCGGCCATTGTAAAGAACCAGGCCACCGTCATCTTGGGCTTGGTGGACAAGTACTCGCAGGAAACCATGGGCGTGATGAAGGACGTCATTCAATTTCTCGGCAAGATGTCTGGTCGCCGCACGCTGCTGCTGGCCTCCTCGGGTTTCCTGAACATGAATACCTCCCTCCAGCGCGTGCAGGACAATCTCGTGGATGTCGCTCTCCGCGCCGGCGTGGTCATCAATTCGCTCGACGCCCGGGGCCTCGCTCCCGACACGATGGGCGTGGACCCCGACGCCGGGCCTCCCGTTCCTCTGCCCCAGCGTCCGGACTTCCAGAGCCTTGCGGAGCGCCTCGCCGTCGAGCAGCGCACGCAGATGAACGAAGTGCTGGCGTTTCTCGCCCTGGGCACCGGCGGACGCTTCTTCCACAACAACAATGACCTGGGCCGTGGAGTGCGCGAGCTGGCCGCTCTTCTTGAAGTTTCTTATGTGCTCGGCTTTGTCCCGGAGAACTTGAAGCCCGACCGCAGCTATCACAATTTGAAAGTGACGCTGGCTGGCGAACGTAATTTCACGCTCGATGCGCGCCGCGGCTATTTCGCTCCGGACAAACTGAAGCCCGCGCCTCCTGTTCCGCCCGAAAAATTCGACGCCGCGGTTCTCGCCGCGGACGCTGTCGCCGAAATCCGCGTCGGAATTACGACGCGTTCCGAAAAAACCGCCACTGGCGATTCCGTTCTGCGCGTCCTTCTGCGCGTGGATACCCGCGACCTTCCTTTTCTTCGCCGCGACGACCGCAGCATCGAAAACCTGCGCTTTGTTTTGGCTCTGTTTGATTCACAAGGAAAGTTTCTTGCCGGCCTCGAAGGAGAGATGGCTATCGCGTTGAAAGACGCCACTCTCGCCCGCATCTCCGAGCAGGGACTGGAACAGGGACTTTCCCTGCGCGCGCCTCCCGGCGCCTACCGCCTGCGCCTGGTCCTGCAGGAGCTGATGCATGGCCAAATAGCTGCGCAAAGCCAGCCCGTGGAAATTCGCTAAGCGCCAATTCATGAATATTTTTTCTGTCGACGGCCTCACCGCGACATATGTGTTAGGTTCAAGGGAACTCAGGGGGTCGCATGACCACAGTCCAAATCATTCTGATGACCGGCTTTTATCTCGTCATGTTCCTCGCGGTGGCCTGGTTCACCCGCGCGAAACTGCGCCGCATCCTGGGAGCCCTGGCCGCCGGAGCCGTCTTCGGATTCGTGGCACTGCCCGCACTGGCACTGGGCGAGGCCCAGGGCTGGTGGCACTTGCCGCAAGGCGGCTCTGCGCACTTCCAATTGCTGCTGTGGCTCGGCTTCGCCATCTCAGCCGGGCCCACTTACCTGATCCTCTGGAGGATCGTCCGCCGCTTCGGTGGACGCGGGCTGGCGGTGAGCATCGTCGTCTCGACGATCATCGGGCCGCCGCGCGACTACTGGATCACTTCGATGTTCCCGGCCTGGATGACCTTCTCTCCGGGCATTGCGCCCGTCCTCGCCGACGCCGCCGTCTATGCTTTGCTGGTGATTGTGGGGCATGTAGTGATGGGCATGGTCGTCGGCCCCGCGCAAGCGGACGCGTTGGCCCGGCAGCCCTCCGTTGTGTGAAAGAACGGCCCTTCCGGCCTGCGCTTCGATTGAAAGGGCGCGGCAACTCCGATAGAATCGCGCTAGAGACTTGTGATGCCCGAGCCCGCGGACAAACCGAAAATCGCCATCGGCGCCGACCACGCCGGTTTCCACGCCAAAGAATTGATCAAGAAATTCCTCGCTGCGCAGGGCTATGAAGTCGAAGACGTGGGCACCTCGTCGGAAGAATCCGTGGACTATCCCGACTACGCCCGCCAGGTGGCCGAGCGCGTGGCCGTCGGAAACGCGCAACTCGGCATCCTGATGTGCGGCACGGGCATCGGCATGTCCATCACCGCGAACAAGGTCCCCGGCGTGCGCGCCGCGCTGGCTCACGACATCATGACCGCGCACATGGCTCGCGAGCACAACGACGCCAACGTGCTCACCCTCGGCGCGCGCGTTGTCCCCGATGAGCAGGCCATCGCCATCGTGCGCGAGTTTCTGAATACCTCGTTCGCCGGCGGCCGCCACCAGCGCCGCGTGGACAAAATTGATGAGATGGATAAGCACAAGCTTGCAGCAACCAAGTAGGGGTTGATTCCCCGTTTTTCGTTTTCTGATTTCTGAATTCTGAATTAAAACGCCAATGACCACTGTCACTGAAATCACCAATCGCCTGAATCGCACGCTCGCGGAGACGGACCCGGACATCGCCGAAATCATCCGCGCGGAGGCGCGCCGCCAGGCCACCGGCCTCGAGCTGATCGCCTCGGAGAATTTCGTTTCCGAAGCCGTGCTCGAAGCCATGGGCTCGGTCTTCACCAACAAATACGCGGAAGGCTATCCGGGCAAGCGCTATTACGGCGGCTGCGAGTTTGCCGACCGCGCCGAGCAGCTCGCCATCGACCGCGCCAAACAACTCTTCGGCGCCGACCACGCCAACGTGCAAGCGCACTCCGGCACGTCGGCCAACGTCGCCGTGTACATGTCCGCGTTGCAGCCGGGAGACATCGTGCTGGGCATGAACCTCGCCCACGGCGGCCACCTCACGCACGGCCACCCGCTGAATTTTTCCGGACGCATGTACAAGTTCGTGCCCTACGGCGTGAGCAAGGAAACAGAAACGATTGACTACGACGAAGTCGAGCGCATCGCGCGCGAAAACAAGCCGAAGATGATCGTCGCCGGCGCCAGCGCCTACGCGCGCATCATTGAGTTCGACCGCCTGGCGAAGATCGCACAAAGCGTGGACGCCATTCTCTTCGTGGACATGGCCCACATCGCCGGCCTCGTCGCCGCCGGTCTGCATCCGAGTCCGGTGCCGCACGCGGATTTTGTCTCCACGACGACGCACAAAACGCTGCGCGGGCCGCGCGGCGGCCTGGTGTTGTGCCGCGAAAAATATGCCAAGGAATTGGACCGTCTCACCTTCCCCGGCACGCAGGGCGGGCCGCTGGTGCACATCATCGCCGCGAAAGCGGTGTGCCTGAAGGAAGCGCTCGAGCCGGAGTTCCGCGAGTATCAGTCGCAAATCCTCGCCAACGCCAAGGCGCTGGCCGCGGCGCTCGTTGCGCAAGGTTTCCGCGTCGTCACCGGCGGCACGGACAATCACATGTTTCTGATTGACGTGCACTCCCGCGGCATCACCGGCCGCGACGCCGAGCTCGCGCTCGAGCACTCCGGCATCACCGTCAACAAGAACGCCATTCCCTTCGACCCGCTCCCGCCGATGAAGGCCGGCGGCGTGCGCCTGGGCACTCCGGCCGTCACCACGCGTGGCATGCGCGAGTCGGAAATGACCAAGATCGCCGCATGGATTGCCGAAGTGTTGCAGCACATCGGCGACGCCGCCGTGCAGCAGCGCGTCCGCGGCGAAGTCGCCTCGCTCGCCGCGCGCTTCCCGCTCTACGAGCGCCGCGCGCAGGGCATTTCGAACCGCCAGAACAACAAATAGGCGAAAGCTAGATTTCACCATTTGTGGATTTATCATGACCAGGCTGGATTGGAGCCTTAGATGCAAATGATTCTCAAGAATGTCCGATGTTTTCACAGCCACGCGCCAATCGCTCTGCGCCCACTGACAATACTCGTTGGGGAAAATAGTTCAGGCAAGACCACATTCCTCTCGATGATCTCGCACGTTTGTGACAATGAATTCCCGTTCTTTCGCCCTACTTTCTCCGACCCCCCATTTGATTTGGGATCATTCGATTCGATCGCAACTTTCAAGGGTGGTAGAGGAGGGCGGGCCGAGACATTTTCTATTGGTTACGATCTCAATAGCTCCACAGATGTATCGCGAAGAGTAGTAGCGACTTACAGAAGCTGGAAGGGCCAACCTCAGCTTGCCGAATTGCAAGCATCGGGAAAAACGGGCGAGTTGTCACTTGAAATGAGCGACGACATTTTTCATAGTAAGGCGTTTGTTACCCTCAAGACTCAAGGAAAAACAGAAAAAAACGAGATAGAACTTGATTTGCGACAATTCGCTACGCCCGATTATCCAGTTCGGTTCATTCTCAGAGCTTTTCTCATGGAGCCCCCTAAACAAACTGATTCAGAAGCGAGCTTTATTTCGGCGCTAGACCACATAAAGCTACTAAATCTTCTCAAAGGAACTGGAAGGACTGCACTCGCAATGGCCCCTGTCAGGAGCAGGCCCAAGAGGACATTTGACGAGACAAGTGGTGATTTCGATCCAGAAGGTCAACACATTTTTGTGCTGTTAGCTAGGCTGTGGCAGGAAGAAAGTGCAGAGCGCGACAAGGTTTTTGACAGTATCAACCGATTTGGAGAATCGTCTTCTCTTTACAATCGAATAAACATGAAACTGCTCGGGAAGAAGCCCAGCGACCCATTTCAAGTTCTGGTCCGCCTGGGAGGTCCCCCTGCAAATCTTCTAGATGTGGGGTATGGCGTCAGTCAAGCGCTTCCCGTAATCGTCCAAAGCATTCTCCAAGCTGATAACAAGCTACTGCTACTTCAGCAGCCAGAAGTTCATTTGCACCCGCGTGCACAAGCAGCATTAGGTTCGTTTTTTACAAGCCTCGTAGCTACTCAGCAGAAGGAGTTAGTAATCGAAACTCACAGCGACTACCTACTCGACCGCATTCGAATTGACGTCGCTCAAGGAGTAATACCCGCCAGCAGCGTTCAGATTCTTTTTTTTGACCGCAGAGGGATTCGCACACTTGTTCACCCGATCGAACTGGATGAAAGAGGCAACGTTGTCAGGCCACCAAAGTCCTACAGGCAATTCTTCCTAGAGGAAGAACTCAACCTTTTCAAGCGGGCGAAATAAAAATGTGCATGATACTGGATTCGGATACAGTTCACCGCGTTTTTCCAGAGCCGACCGCAGATTACCAACCAATTTTTGACGCAATTAGTACGAAGACAATCCAGTTAGTCTACGGCGGTGACCTTACCGCGGAGTATCAACGCATCAGCTACTTTTGGAGAATTCTGCGGAGACTTGACCAAGCTGGAAGTGCGCATCAAGAATCAACCGGCCCAATAGTTGCTGATGCTGCAGTGATTCGGGCTACAGGATTCTGCACCTCAAATGATTTTCACATCTTGGCTCTTGCGCGAATCGGTAAGGCTCGTTTGCTCTGCACTCAAGACAACAATCTGATGCAAGACTTCACAAACCACCGAATAATTGCTAATCCGAGAGGAAATATCTATAGGACGGCAAATCACGCACACCTCATTAATAGACATTGCCGAAGAAGACAGTGAAAGGCGATTCCAGAGCGAATTTTGTGGTCAATTGATTCAATTTGATATGCGTCTCGCGATTGATTTTCGTTTTGCAGGAACGCGTGCGCAACGAATTCGCCGTTTCCGCCGCGTGCAGGGCCCCGACGGCACGCCCTACCGCTACCAGAGCGCGCGCGCTCCAGACCTCTCCGTCGAAATGTCCATTCATCCATCTGCGTTCATCTGCGTTCCGCCGTGATCTGCGTTTCAATCTTTTCCGCGCTACAATAGGCCCGCGGACATGCGCATCGCCATCGACATCCGGCGCGCCGGCGACTTCGGCATCGGCACATACATCCGCAACATCGTCAACCAGCTCGCCCGCCAGGACCACTCCACACAATATCTGCTCATCGGTCAGCCCCGGCATCTCGACGAGCTGGATAAGCTCCCCGCCAATTTCGAGTTGCTTCCCAACGTGCCGGAATTGGGCAGCGCCGCGGACCGTTTGCGTTTGCCGCTCGCGATTCGCCAGCGCGCCGTGGACCTGCTGCACCTTCCCTGGTTCCAGCCGCTGGCGCTGATGCCGTGTCCCGTGGTGGTGACCGTGCACGACCTCTCCACCATCCTCCTTGCGCCCAAGTACACCGGGATTCGCCACGCCATCCGTCTGCATCTCGCACGAAAACTTTTTGCCAAGGCCAGGCGCATCCTCACCGTTTCGCATTCCTCCAAGCGCGAGCTGGCGCGCTCCTTCAATATTCCCGAGGCGCGCATCGAAGTGATTTACAACGCGGTGGACGAGCGCTTCACCCGCGACCCGCTCCCCGCCGACGCCGATCGCATTCTCGAACGCCACGCCGTCAACGACCCCTTCGTGCTCTATGCCGGAAATATCAAGCCACAGAAAAATCTGCCGCGGTTGATCGAAGCCTTCGCCGTCGCCAAGGCCGAGCTGCGCGAACATCCCGAGCTTTCGCAGCTCAAGCTTCTGGTGATCGGCGACGAGCTCGCCAAGCACCCTGACTTGCGCCGCGCGGTCGTGCGCACGCGCGTCCGCGAAGACGTGCGCTTCCTCGGCTTCGTGCCGCTGCCCGTGCTGCGCGTGTTTTACACCCACGCGCGCGCCTTCCTCTTCCCCTCCCTCTATGAAGGATTCGGCCTGCCGCCGCTGGAGGCCATGGCCCACGGCACGCCCGTGCTCACGTCCAACGTGTCTTCGCTGCCGGAAGTGTTCGGAGATGCGGCGCTCCTGGTCAACCCGGAAAATGTTTTTGATATTGCCCGCGGCATCCGCCAGATTCTCACCGACGACGATTTGCGCAAACAGTTGATCGCGCGCGGGCATGAGCAGGTGCGTAAGTATTCCTGGCCGCAGGCCGCGGAAAAAGTCCGCGCTGTGTATCAATCGGTCGTGAATGGCACGCTCTCGTAGGGGCGGCGCGGTCCGCAGTTGTGGGACAGGCTTTCAGCCTGTCCGGCACGGTCCCTGATTCTTGGCAACCTTGGGGGTCGAGCCCCGAAGCCCCCGCCTCGGGGATGACTTGACCGTTTTTCGCTTTTCTATTTTCTCTTTTCCGACTGGAGACTTTGCTCTTGCCCGAAAACGAATCCGATCTGCACCTTCGCGTCGCCGCCGTCTGTTACCGCCGCACCCCTGCCGGTCCTGAATTTCTTTTGGTGCGCACGTGGGACGGCGAGTGGACTTTTCCCAAGGGCATGATCGATCCCGGCGCAACCGAAATCGAAACCGCGGAGACCGAAGCCTGGGAAGAAGCTGGCGTAAGAGGCGCAATCGATCCGCGGCCCTTCGCCACCTACCGCGCGGATAAAGATTCGAAAAGCTCCGGCGCCATCAAGATTCAGGTCGCAGCGTATCTTCTGGAAGTCCGCTCGACGGAGCCGCCACAAGAAAATCACCGCAAGCCCCAATGGTTCGATCCCGACGCCGCGAAAAAAGCGCTCGCCGATGGCCGCAGCGAAAAGCGGGCCCGCGAATTTGACCGCGTCATCTCCCTCGCCGTCCAAAAAATAAGTAGTTCCTAGTTTGCCGTGCAGGGCGGCTGGATCCGCAGTCGTGGGACAGGCTTTCAGCCTGTCCGGCACGTTGTCAGATACTTGAGCACTTCAAATTGCCTCGATTTCCAATTCCACCACGCGGCCCTCGCGGATCCAAAACGCCCGCACCGCCTCCGGCGACAAAATGAAATACGCCGCCTCCGGATAGAACGCCCGCTCAACATCTCGTGGAGAAGGAACCGCCGGCCCTCGCGGATGCGAATGATAAATCCCCATGTGTTCCAGCCCCGCTTCTCTCATCGCGCGAAAAATTCGGAACAACTCCGCCGGCGCAATTTCGAATTCCGTCGCGCTCGCCAGTACGTTCCTCGCCGGAAAAATCTCGCTGATCACTCCTTCGCGCCCCGCCAGCAACCCGCAACATTCCTGCGCAGGTGTCCTCCCCGCCTCCTCCGCCATCCTCTCCAGAATCTCCTTTCGTACCCGCACCGTCTCCGCCATAGACCAAAGTGTAGTACGCACCACCAGTCATCCCAAGAGTCTTCCTTCTTTCTCTTTCCTCTTTCCTCTTTCCTCTTTCCTCACTTCCGCCCCCCAAACCTCGATTCAATGCCCCAAATCTGGAGCGTCCCTCCAGATGTGTGCCCCGCTCGACGCCATTGGACGCAATGATCCAGAGCCTTTCGCCACGATTTGTGCCAATTCGCGCTGACCACATCCTCTCCCCCCAACCAACACCACGCAGAATCAATAACTTACAGCCCAAAACAGCCTGCAAATACCCGCTCAGATTTGGCTGCTGGTTTGCTTCCTCTAGAACCGGAGTACGCCGTTTATCCGCTGCCCGAGGTAGGTGCGTTCGTGGCGTTAACGCATGTAGCCGCAACCGAAACGCAATCCGCTCAACTCGAATCCGCCCTCGCAGAATTTGAAGCGATCCAGGAAAACCTCATCCCGCTGCTCCAGGAAATCCAGACGCGGTATCACTATTTGCCGGAATTCGCCCTGCGCCGCGTCGCCTCCCGGCTGGACGTCCCGCTGACCGACGTCTATCAGGTCGCTACCTTTTATAGCTGCTTCAGCCTGGAGCCAGTGGGCGAGCACGTCGTGCAGGTTTGTCTGGGGACCGCGTGTCACGTGCGCGGCGCGTCGCTCGTCCTCGACCGCATGTTGCGCGACCTCAAGCTGCCCGCGCCCGGCACCACGGCGGACATGCAGTTCACCGTTCGCTCGGTGCGTTGCGTGGGCTGCTGTGGACTGGCGCCTGTTGTGCGCGTGGACAGTAACACTCACCCCAACCTCACGCAGGCCAAGGTCCGCGGGATGTTGAAGAAATATCAGAGCAAGGAGGCTCGTCCAGCGGCCACTGCGGACGAGGCAGGCGATGCCCAAGCTCGAATCCATTCCTGATTTGGAGCAGTACCGCGAAGTCTGCATCGCGGGCCGCGACGCGCAGAAGCCTTGCCTCACCGTCTGCGCCGGCAGCGGCTGCACGGCCAGCGGCGCGCACGACCTCATCAAAGCCCTCAACAAGGACCTCGAGAAGCGCGGCCTCGCCGACAAAATCGACGTCAAAAGCACCGGCTGCCACGGCTTTTGCGAAAAAGGCCCGCTGATGATCGTCTGGCCGGACGGAATTTTCTATAATCGCGTCACCTCGCGCGACGCCGCCGCCATTGTCGGCAGCGCCACGAACGGCCGCAAGCCCGTCGAAAAGCTTCTCTATCAGGACCCGCAGACCGGCGAGCGCGTGCTCCACGAAAACGATGTCCCCTTCTACGCACGCCAGCAGCGCGTGCTTTTCGGCAACAACGGCCGCATCGATCCCCGCCAGATTGAAGATTACCTGCGCGTCGGCGGCTACAAAGCGCTGGCCAAAGTGCTCGGCAACGCCACGTCCGGCGCAGACATCGTCATGGAGATTAAGGAATCCGGCCTGCGCGGCCGCGGCGGCGCCGGCTTCCCCACCGGAGTGAAATGGGCCGCGCTGCGCGCCAATCCGGCCACGCCGAAGTACATCATTTGCAACGCCGACGAAGGCGACCCCGGCGCCTTCATGGACCGCTCGCTCCTCGAAGGCAATCCGCATAGCATCATCGAGGGCATGATCATCGGCGCGTACGCGCTCGGCGCGAGCACCGGCTACGTCTACGTCCGCGCGGAATATCCTCTCGCCGTCGAGCACCTGCGAGTGGCCTTGCGCCAGGCCGAGGAGCTCGGCCTGCTCGGCGAGAACATCTTTGGCACCGGCTTCAACCTCCGCATCAAAGTCGTCCAGGGCGCGGGCGCGTTTGTCTGCGGCGAAGAAACCGCGCTGATTGCCAGCATCGAGGGCCGCGTGGGCGAGCCGACGCCGCGGCCTCCCTTCCCCGTGCAGAGCGGCCTGTGGGGCAAGCCGACCATCATCAACAACGTGAAGACGTGGGCCAGCGTCCCGCAAATCATCAATCGCGGCGCGGACTGGTACGCCTCCATCGGCACCGAGCGCAGCAAGGGCACCATGGTTTTTTCGCTCGTCGGAAAAATTAATAATACCGGCCTCGTCGAAGTGCCTATGGGCATCACGCTCCGCGAAATGATTTACATCATCGGCGGCGGCATCCCCAAAGGCAAGGAGCTGAAGGCCGTGCAAATCGGCGGCCCATCCGGCGGATGCATTCCTGCGAGCCTGATTGACCTCCCCATCGACTACGAAGAGCTCACCAAGGCCGGCTCCATGATGGGTTCCGGCGGCATGGTGGTGATGGACGAGACCACCTGCATGGTGGACGTAGCTCGCTACTTCATGGAATTCCTCGAGGAAGAATCTTGCGGCAAATGTTTCCCCTGCCGCGAGGGCACGCAGCGCCTCCGCGAAATCCTCGACCGCATTTGCGCCGGCAAGGGCAAAGAAGAAGACCTCGAAGTGCTCACGGACTTGGCTTGGGTGATGAAGGAAACTTCGCTCTGCGGCCTCGGTCAGACCGCCGCGAATCCCGTGCTCACCACGCTGCGCTATTTCAAGGACGAATATCTCGCGCATATCCGCGAGCACCGTTGCCCCGCCAAAGTTTGCAAAGAATTGATTGTGTACAGCATCGAGCCGACAGTCTGCGACGGCTGCCACGCCTGCGTGCAGGTCTGCGCCACCGACGCCATTCTCGGCGAGAAAAAGAAAGTCCACGAGATTGACCGCGGCAAGTGCATCAAGTGCGGCGCATGCCTGGAAGTCTGCCAGCCTCGCGCCGTGCTCGTCAGTTGATGAAGAGTCAATCGTGAATTTGAGGAGCTGGATGTTTAGTTGATTGTCATTCCGAGAAGTCCGCCGCAGGCGGGCGACGAGGAATCTCAGCGTTACTTAGTGGAGAGAGACAAGAGATGCCAAAACTAAAAATCAACGGCATCGAACTCGAAGTCGAACGCGGCACATCCGTCCTGGACGCCGCGCGCTTCCTTGGCATTCCCATCCCCACGATGTGCCACGATGACGGCCTCACGCCCTACGGCGCCTGCCGTCTCTGCGTCGTCGAAGTCGGCAGCGCCAACGGCAACGGCCGCACCAAAATGCTCAGCGCGTGCACCCTGCCCGCCGAAGACGGCCTCGTCGTGCAGACACACTCCGCCAAAGTGGAAAAGGCCCGGCGCCTGCTTCTCGAAATGTACGTCGCCACCTGCCCGCAATCGAAAACCATTCAGGACCTCGCCAGCAAGTACGGCATGCGCCAGGAGCGTCTCGCGCCGAAGCACGACAACTGCATCCAGTGCGGCCTGTGCGTGCGCATGTGCGAAGAGCAGATGATGGCCGGGGCCATCGGCTTTGCTGGCCGCGGCGCCAAGCGCCATGTCTCGCGTCCCTTTGACATGACCAGCCCGGAATGCCGTCAATGCGGCGCGTGCATGTACATCTGCCCCGTCTGCGAATTGCGCTGTCACGGCGCGAGCGCCGAATCCACTCTCTGCAACGGCTGCCTCAATTTCGCCACCGTTTGCCTGCAGAGCTACGACGACGCCATGTGTTTCCTCGACCCGTGCCACGCCTGCGAAATCAGTGGCCCGATTCGCAGTGATGTTCCCTTAAAACTTTCCGCGGTGAAATCCGCCTTGCAGGAGAAATGAAATGACCTATTCCCGTCTGAACTCATCCGCCGCAACACTTTCCAAGAACCGCACCGAGGATTCCGTCAGCCCGTTCAGCGGGATGTGCACCACCTGCGTGGACGGATGTATCGGCATGTGCGAAATCGGCAAGTCCGCCTACCGCGGTGCGGAGATGATTTACCCGCAGCCGTTCGGGCAGATCACCACCGCCTCGCAGAAAGATTATCCGGTGGACCTCTCGCACTTCACCATCCTCGGCCGCGCCGCCGGCGTGTGGGGCATCGAGGCCGACAGCGACCGCGCCATTTTCCCCAACGTGGATCTCGAAACTACCATCGGCCATGCTCCCGGCATCCGCTACAAGCTGCCGTTCACTCTCGCCGCAATGGGCTCCACCAACATCGCCAAGAATAACTGGCCCGGCCTCGCCGCCGGAGCCGCCATCACCGGGACAGCCATCGCCGTCGGCGAAAACGTCGTGGGCATGGACATGGGCTCGAAGTTCGAAAATGGCCGCGTCATTTCCAGCGGCGAGCTCGAAGATCGTGTAAAGCTCTTCCGCGACTGGCAAATCGACGGCTACGGTGAGGTCTTCATCCAGGCCAACGTTGAAGACACCCGCCTCGGCGTGCAGGAATACGCCATCAAGAAACTCGGCGTCACAGCCGTCGAATTGAAATGGGGTCAGGGCGCCAAGGACATCGGCGGCGAAGTAAAAATCAAGGATCTGAAGAAAGCCCAGGAATTGCAAAAGCGCGGCTACGTCGTGCTGCCCAATCCCACCGACCCGCGCGTCATCGAGGCCTTCGAGCGCGGCAGCTTCCACGAATTCGAGCGCCACTCCCGCGTGGGCATGGTGGCGAAGGATTCCTTCCTCCGCCGCGTGGACGAGCTCCGCAAGTGCGGCGCAAAGTACATCACGCTGAAGACCGGCGCGTATCGCCCCGTGGACCTGGCGCGCGCCGTGAAGTTCGCCTCCATCGCTGAGCTCGACCTGCTCACCGTGGACGCTGCCGGCGGCGGCACGGGCATGAGTCCGTGGCGCATGATGAACGAGTGGGGCGTACCCGGCATCGAGCTGCATTCTCTCCTGCGCAACTACCTCGACCGCCTGAAGGAGCAGGGCGAATTCATTCCGCCCATCGCGCTGGCCGGTGGATTCACTTTCGAAGACCAGATGTTCAAGGGCTTCGCGCTGTGCGCGCCGTACGTCAAGCTCATCGCCTGGGCCCGCAGCCCGCTCGCTGCCGCCATGGTCGCCAAGACCATCGGCAAGAGCATCGAAGAACGCAGCCTGCCCATTTACGTGCAGCGCTTCGGGCTCACCGTGGACGACGTTTTCGTCACCGCCCCCGAGCTGCGCCACATGCTCGGCGACCGCTTCAACAAACTCCCCGTTGGCGCCATCGGCTACTACACTTACTATCAGCGCGTGGCGCAGGGCCTGCGTCAACTCATGGCCGGCGCGCGCAAGTTTGCCGTGAAGCACATCACTCGCGACGATATCGCCGCGCTCACGCCCGAAGCCGCGCGCATCAGCGGCCTCCAGATGGTCAGCGACATCGACCGCGAAGAATCCGAGAGCGTCCTCAGCGATTCCTTGCGCGAAGACGCCGAAAAAGTCCTCACTTCTCGCTAACGCGTACCCGCTAACTTCATCGAGCCCCGAGGCCCCTGCCTCGGGGCTTGCAAAACAAAAAGGGCGACCCTTGGGTCGCCCTTTCAAATCCTCCTTCTTCCTTGACCCCTGCCTTTATGCCTTCTGTGCTTGCCGTCTCAAAAACGTCGGCACATCCAAATCATCTGCCGCCACTTCCTGAATCACGCTGGACACATTCCGCGCCACTTCCTGCACCACATTTTCCGGATGCTGCTGCTGTTCGCGCGCGGCCTTCCACGTCTTCGGCAGGAACGTCGGCTTCATGTGCCCGGGACGCCGCAGCCCCGCTTCCTTGAATCCCGTGGCAATGACCGTAATTTTGATCTGTTCCTTCATGGACTCATCCTGCACCGCGCCAAAAATGATGTTCGCGTTTTCGTGCGCGGCCTTCTGGATGATGCTGGACGCCTCGTGCACTTCATGCAGCGTCACGCTGGACGAGCCCGTCACGTTGATCAAAATCCCCTGCGCGCCCTGAATCGAATTTTCCTCGAGCAGCGGAGAATTGATCGCGCGCTCCGCCGCCTCGGTCGCGCGGTTCGACCCGCTGGCCACCGCTGTGCCCATCACCGCGTAGCCCATCCCGCGCATGATCGTGTTCACGTCGGCAAAGTCGCGGTTGATGATGCCCGGAATGGTGATGATGTCGCTGATGCCCTGCACCGCTTGCCGCAAAATATCGTCCGCGATGCGAAACGCCTCAAAAAAACTCGTGCCCTTCTCGACGTACCCCATCAGCCGCTCGTTGGGGATCACAATCACCGTGTCCACGCTGCCCACCAGCTCCGATAGCGCGTGCTCCGCCTGCACCATGCGCCGCTTGCCTTCGAACGCGAACGGCTTGGTCACCACGGCCACGGTCAGCGCGCCCAATTCCGTCGCCAGGCTCGCCACCACCGGCGCCGCGCCGGAGCCTGTGCCACCGCCCAGTCCCGCGGTGACGAACACCATGTCCGCGCCTTCCAGCGCGTCGATGATCCGGTCGGTGTCTTCGAGCGCCGCTTTGCGCCCGATATCGGGGTTGGCGCCCGCGCCAAGTCCTTTGGTCAACTTCGCGCCGAGCTGCAATTTATTCGGCGTCAGCGTATCCTTCAGCGCCTGCGCGTCGGTATTCGCGGCGATGAACTCGATGCCCTCGACCTTCGCGCGGATCATGCGGTTGACGGCGTTGCAGCCGCCTCCACCCACGCCGATCACTTTGATCTTCGCGCCGTTGTGAACTTCGTCGCTGAATGAAACCCGGTTGCCCGCATCCTTTTGCGCCATCATCTCCCCCTCAGATTATTTCCCCGCCTCCGCGTTGTACCGCCGGCTTCCAGCCGGCGCCTTCTCTCCGCGCAATCTAGTCGATCCCTGCGAACTAAATTGAGAGCCTGTCATCCTGAGCGAAGCGAAGGATCTCACCTTCCGCATTCCTCGCTTCCTCTTTCCTCAATTCCTCATTTCCTCTTTTTCACGCCACTGGCCGCATCTTTCAGGTCCCGGCAAACATCGCCTTGAATTTCGACGTCCACGTGCCCGTCTGCTGCGACTGCCGCCGCATGCGCGCGCCATAGAGCAGCAGGCCCACGCACGTGGCGTACTCTGGCAGTGATATTTCATCGGTCATGCCTTGCAAGCCGCGCGGCACGCCCGCGCGCACCGGCAGAGAAAACAGTTGTTCGGCCAGTTCGGTGAGTCCGTTCAAATTCGCCCCGCCGCCGGTGAGCACGAGTCCTGCGGGGATCAACGTATCCAGCCCGGCGCGTTGCAATTCGTCGCGCACCAGCTTCAGCAATTCTTCTGCGCGCGGCTCGACGATTTCGCACAGCATCCGCGAAAACACCGTCCGCGGCGGGCGGTCGCCCACGCTGGCGATTTCGATGGCTTCGTCTTCGCGCAGCAGCTCGCGCGAGGCGCAGGCGTGGTGCTTCTTGAGTTTTTCCGCTTCGGGGATCGGCGTGCGCAGTCCGACGGCGAGGTCGTTCGAGAAATGGTCGCCGCCCACGGGCACCGCCGCGGTGTGCCGCACCACGCCGCCCGTGTACACAATCATCTCCGTGCTGCCGCCGCCGATATCGAGCAGGCAGCAGCCTAGTTCGCGCTCATCCTGCGTGAGGCACGCGTCCGCCGCGGCCAGCGGCTCCAGCACCAGGTCGGAGACCAGCACTCCCGCGCGGTTCACCGCCGTGACCACGTTCTGCGTCGCCGCCGCCGACGCGGTGACGATGTGCACATTCGTCTCCAGCTTCTGCCCGATCATTCCTTCCGGCTCGCGGATGTTGTCCTGCGAATCGAGTAAATATTCCTGCCTCAGTACGTGCAGCACGCGCCGGTCTTCCGGCAGAGAAATATTCTTGGCCGCCTCGATGGCCCGGCGCACGTCTTCCCGCTGGACGTCTCGCGGCCGCGCCCCCAGCGTCACGCCGCCTCGGCTGTTCACTCCGCGCACGTGGGTTCCGGCCACGCCGACAATCGCCGATTCCACCGGGAACCCCGCGGTGCTTTCCGCTGCCTCTACGGCCCGCCGGATGGAGCTGACCGTCGCGTCCAAATTCACGATGAGTCCCTTGCGCAGCCCCTTCGATTCCGCCGCGCCCAGCGCCACGAATTGCACCACGTCGCCGTCGAACTCCCCGATCAGCACGCAGGTCTTCGTGCTGCCGATGTCCAGCCCGACGATGTACCGCTCTTTCTTACTCACCTACTCCCTCCGCCACTTCTCATCACATTGAGTGATTGAGTGATTTATGATTGAGCGATTGAGGAAAAACCGAACTACGTACTCAGCGTGCCTTTCAATCACTCAATCACCATTCACTCAATCACTAAATCTTGTTACCTGATCCCCGACACCTTCTCCGGGTTGACGACCACCTGCCTATCAAACCGCAAATCAATGGACTCAATCCTCCCCGCGCTGGCCCGCCACTGCCCGATGTTTCCCACGAACGACTTGTACTTGCTCAAGAAATCCGACGCGCCGAAGTGCACCAGCACCGCGCTCTGCCCGCCGCTTGCGGGATCGCCCAGCTCGGGCAGCCCGGCGAGAGTGGCGCGCACGTCCTGCGCATCGGCCAGGTCCACTTCGCTTACCTGACTCGACGCGCCGGGGCTCGTCGCCTCCACATCCTTCATAAACTGCACAAAAAGTTTCATTGCCCGTTCGCGGTCTTCCCGCGGCGCGGCTTCGGCGATGCCGGTAACCACCGGAAAATGATAGTCGGCCTGCTGCGGCCGCTCGAGGACCACGCCGTACGCGTCAATCAGCGCCAGCTCCGCGCCCTGCCGCAAAAACGCGACGGGCGTGCGCTCCACCAGCTCCACGCGCAGCCGGTTCGGCAGGATGCGCGCGACGCTGGCCTTTTCCACCCACGGAATTTCCGACAGCGCCTTGCGCCGCTCGTCCAGCGGGACGCGCAGCACGCTGCGTCCCTGGTCCGCTGCAAATTTATCGAGGATCACGGCGGCATCCACGTGGTGGTTGCCGGTGATCTCCACCTGCTCCGTTTTGATCAGCAAAAATTGAGGCGAGTAGAGCAGGAAATGCACGGCCTGATACAGCACTGCGCCGCTCGCCGTAGCCGCCAGGATGCCCAGAAACACTTTCAGATAGAAAAGCCGTTGCTGCTTGCCGAACTTGCGCTTGCGCACCTCCACCGGCTTTTGACGCCGCATGTAGCGCGGCTCTTCTTCCGCCAGCACATCCGGTGAATAAACTTCCGGCTCCGCCATCTCCCTCAACTCTCCCCTATGGAGCGCGGCGCGTCAGCGCAGCCTTCCTGCGACTCCCACCGTCATCTTCACTTGTCCTACTCTGAAACTCTGCCACTCTGTGACTCTTGACCTTCCTCTTTCCTCACTTCCTCTCTTCCTCTTTTCCTCATTTCCAAACCACCACCTCTTCCTCCAACTCCACCCCGTGCGCCGCGCGCACCTTTTCCCGCACCGCCGCAATCAGCGCCAGCATCTCCGTGCACGACGCCGTTCCCTTGTTGATGAAAAAATTTGCGTGCCGGTCGCTGACGCACGCGTCGCCCACGGAAAAGCCCTTCAGCCCCAGCCCGTCAATCATGCGTCCCGCGGACCCGCCCGGCGGGTTCTTGAAAATGCACCCGGCGGACTTCTGCCCCAGCGGCTGGCTGGCGCGCCGCTTCTGATTGCAGATGCGAATGCCTTGGATGATTTCAGGGTACGCTTTGGAGGGTAGCTCCAATTTCACTGCCAGCATAATATCATCCGCCGCGAAAGAAGTGTGACGATAATCAAATCGAATTTGCTCCCCCCGCAAAGTCTCCGTCTCCCCTGTCGCCGCCCGGTACACTTCCACTTCGCGCACAAACGTCCCAATCTGCGTGCCGTACGCCCCGGCATTCATGCGCAGCGCGCCGCCCACTGTCCCCGGGACGCCGATCAGCCCTTCCATCCCGCCCAGGTTGTGCTTCGCGCAAAACGTCACCATGCGCCCCAGGTCCGCCGCCGCGTCCACAAACGCGCAATTCCCTTCTACACGGATTTCCGGGTCGCCCGCGACAAGCTGCACCATCACCCAGGGCAATTCGCCGTCGGCGACCAACAGGTTCGACCCGCCGCCGAGAAAGCGAAACGGGATGCCCTCACTCTTCAGGAGGCGGATCAACTGCGGCAAGTGGCGATGTTCCCGAACGCGCAGCAAGTCCGATGTCCCGCCGATGCCCAGCGAAGTCAGCGCCGCCAGCGATGCCGAGCGTTTCAGTTCCACGCCCAACCCCGCCATCGCCTCCACGATCCTCGTCTGCTCAATCCTCATTGCGTCTTCTGCTTCCTGACACCTGATACCTGACACCTGATTCCTGATACCTGCTTTCCATCACTCATCTTTTCCGCTGGTGGTTTGCCAGCGAATCACTAAATCCTTTCCCTTCCTCTCTTCCTCATTCCTCTTTCCTCATTCCCTCAATTCCCCTGCGCCTCATCGTGCGCCGTCTCTCGCGCGCCGAGCAGCAGCGCCAGCTCATCAGACGCTCTGCCCACGCTGCCCGCGCCGATGGTCATCACCGCGTCTCCCGGACGCGCTTCCCGCAGCAGCCATTCGATGCCGTCCTGCATCGACGCGCAATAAATCACCTGCTTGTGCCCCGCGGCGCGGACGGCGTTGGCCAGCGCCTCGCCGGTGATGCCCGGGATGGGCGATTCGCTCGCCGCATAAATATCCGTCAGCAGCAGCACGTCCGCCTGGTTGAACGCGCGGCAGAAATCGTCCCACAATTCTTTCGTGCGCGTGTAGCGGTGCGGCTGGAAGAGCACCAGCAGCCGCTTGAAGTCGCAGCCGCGCGCCGCTTCCAGCGTGGCGCGGATCTCCGCCGGGTGGTGGCCGTAGTCGTCAATCAGGATCACTCCGTTGGCCCGCGCCTTCACCTCGAAGCGCCGGCCCACTCCGCCGAATTTCTCCAGGCCGTCGCGGATGAGTTCCGCGGGGACGCTCAGGTACAGCCCCACCGCTGCCGCCGCCGCGGCGTTGCGCACGTTGTGGATGCCCGGCGGCGCGTGCAGGAGGAACAATCCCAGGTCTTCGCCGTGGTACGTCAGCCGGAATTCGCTCTCCATCCCGCGCAGGTCCACGTCGCTGATTACCAGATCCGCCTGGCTCGACGTGCCGTACGTAATCACTGGCCGCGTCACGCGCGGAAGAATCGCCTGCACGTTGGGCTCGTCCAAACACAAAATCGCCGCGCCGTAAAACGGCACCCGATTGACAAACTCCGTAAACACGTCCTGAATTTCCATGAGTGAGTGGTACGTGTCCAGGTGTTCGCGGTCAATCGTTGTCACCACGGCCACCACCGGCGCGTAGTGCAGAAACGACCGGTCGCTCTCGTCCGCTTCCACCACCATGTATTCGCCCTTGCCGATCCGCGCCGTCGTGCCCGCCTGGTTCACGCGTCCTCCCACCACGAACGTCGGGTCCAGCCCCGCCGCGGCCAGCACGGACGCGGTCATCGATGTGGTCGTCGTCTTCCCGTGCGCTCCGGCGATGGCGATGCCGTACTTCAACCGCATCAGCTCGGCCAGCATTTCCGCGCGATGGATTACGGGAATCTTCAGCCGCCTCGCCTCGGAAATTTCCGGGTTGTCGGACTTCACCGCCGACGACACCACCACCACCTGCGCGCCCACAACGTTTTCCGCGTGGTGCCCCTCCGATACTCGCGCGCCCAGATCTTTCAGCCGGTCAGTGATCGACGAGCTTTTCACGTCCGACCCGGAGACGTTGTACCCCAGCGTCAGCAGCACCTCGGCGATTCCGCTCATGCCGATCCCGCCGATCCCCACCAGATGAATCCTCTGAAAATTCCTGAATACCACCATCATGTCCCGGCTCCTAAATCACTTAATCTCTTTTCCTCGCCACTCCCTCGATGAGATTCAAGATCTCCTCCACCGCCCTCGGTCGAGCCAACGCCCTCGCCCGCGTCTCCATCTCGGAAATCCGCTCCGGCCGGTCGAGCAAAGAAAACACTTCGTCCGCGAGTCGCTGGGGCGTCAATTCAGGCTGGGGAATAATTCTTGCCGCGCCCGCGCTGGCCAACACCTGCGCGTTGCTCCACTGGTGGCCATCGGTGGCCGCGGCGAATGGAATGAAGATGGCGGCGCGTCCCGCGGCGGCGACTTCCGCGACGGTGATGGCGCCCGACCGGCAGATGATCAGGTCCGCCCGGGAAAACCGCGTGGGGATGTCGGTGATGAAGGGCAGGACCTCCGCGTTGAATTCGCGCCGCGCATAGGCCACGCGCACGGCATCATAGTCGCGTTCGCCGCACTGATGCACGATGTACAGCTCCTTTTTTCGCGCCACGAACAGGTCCAGCGCGTCCACCACCACGCGATTGATGGGCAGCGCGCCCTGGCTGCCTCCGGTAATCAAAATGTTGAACGGCGCGCGGTGCTCCTTCGGCTGCGCCTGAAAAAATTCCGCGCGCACGGGACATCCCGTCACGACCGCTCTTTTCCCCCACGCCCGCGCTGTCACTTCGTGTGCCGTGGCGATGCGCGTCACAAACGGCGCCAGCCGCCGGTTCGCAAAGCCCGCTTCCGCGTTCGGCTCAAAAATCACCGTTGGCACACGCTTCATCACCGCCATCAGCATCATCGGTCCGGACGCGTATCCGCCCACTCCAAACGCCGCGCTCACCCGGTGACGCCTCAGCACTGCGGCCGAATCCAGCAGCCCCAGCGGAAGCTGCGCCGCATTGCGGAAAAGTTTTCCGCCGCGTATGCCTTTCAGTCCGGCCACGCGAATCGTTTCCAACGGAATTCCCGCCGCCAGCGCCAGCTTCATTTCCAACCCGCGCTCGGTTCCCACCATGACTACTTCCCTTCCTTCACCGCGCTTCATCCACTCCTGCGCCACGGCAATCGCGGGAAAAACGTGCCCGCCAGTCCCTCCGCCCGCAATCAGCAACTTCATCCTTCTCCTCAATCACTCAATTCCTCTTTACTCCGCATGTTGGCTTATGTTGAGCAAGACACCCGTCGCCAGCAGCATCACCACTAAACTCGACCCGCCGTAACTGATGAACGGCAGCGGGATGCCTTTCGTTGGCACCATGCCCAGCACCACGCTCAAATTAATCAGCGCCTGCCCCACGACCATCACCGTAATCCCCAGTCCCAGGAACCGCCCGAATTCATCCGGCGCCGCCAGCGCCGCGCGCACGCCGCGCCAGCCGTAAATCCCGAACAGCACCAGCACCGCCAGCCCTCCGATGAATCCCAGCTCTTCGCACAGCACCGCGTAAATAAAATCCGTGTGCGCTTCCGGCAGATAAAACAGTTTCTGCCGACTGCCCATCAATCCCACGCCCACCAGTCCGCCGCTACCCACGGCGATCAGCGATTGCAGCATCTGAAATCCGGTGCCTTGCGGGTCCGCTTCCGGGTTCAGAAACGACATCACCCGCTGGTAGCGGTAGGGCACGCGCACGATCAACAGGTAGATTGCCGGCACTGCCGCCGCCGCCGCGCTCAACAGATACGTCGGCGAAAGCCCCGCCACAAACAGCATCGCCAGCGAAATCAGAAAAATATCCACGGACGTCCCCAGGTCCGGTTGCAGCACGATCAGTCCCACAAACAGCAGCACCGGCGCCATCGCCGGCAGCAGCGTCCCCATCAAATCATTCACCCCGCCATGCGTTGGCCGTGCTTGGAACACTCGCGCCGCCGCCCCTTTCCTGTCATCCTGAGTCCCGATGTTCTTTATCGGGACGAAGGATCTCTTTTCATTGGCGCGTCTCTGCGTAGGGGCGCTGCTTGCTGCGCCCCAATTCGTTGCTTTCCCCTTCATCTCCAAAAACCACGCCAAATAAAGAATCACCGCCAATTTCGCCAGCTCCGACGGCTGAATGCCCACCGACCCATATCGGATCCACCTATGCGTCGCGTGGTTTTTGTCTAGAAAAAAAACAGCGATGAGCAGCAGCAGCACGACCGCCAAACTTGTGAACACCACCGCGGGCTGCCGCAGTTTGCGGTAATCCAAATTCATCAGCGCGAACATTCCGCCGAATCCCACCGTCAGAAACGCCAATTGGCGCAGCAGAAACGTGTACCCGTTTCCGTACGTCTCCCGCGCCATCACCGCCGACGCGCTGAACACCATCACCGCGCCGATCACGCACAGCGCCACCGTCGTCGAAAACAGCCACCGGTCGGGTTGTATGCTCCTCGGCATCGCCCTATTCCTTTTCCCCTCTCTTCTTCACTTCCTCATTCCTCTCTTGCTCATTCCTCGTTCCTCATTTCCTCTATTCCTCATTTCTGAAATCACTCATTCTTTTCTCGCCACTCTTCTCTCAACTCACTTTCTCTTTCGCTGGCGATTCCTGCTCCAGCGCGCGTACAAGCTCCTTGAACACCCGTCCTCGATGCTCGTAATTCTCAAACTGATCAAAACTCGCGCACGCCGGCGCCAGCAGCACCACGTCTCCCGGCCGCGCCTGCTCATGCGCGATGTGCACCGCGCGCTCGATGGTGCCCGCGGCTTCCACGGGCACCGCGCCGGCGATCTGCGCGGAAATTTTCTCCGCGGCCTTGCCGATGACCAGCGCCAGTTTTGCCCGCCGGTGCAGCGGCTCGCGCAGCGCGACAAAGTCTCCACCCTTTTCCTTCCCGCCCAGAATGATGATCAGGTTGCCCTCAAACGCATCAATCGCTTTCAGCGTGGCGTCCACGTTGGTGGCCTTCGAATCGTTGTAGTACGCCGCGCCGCCGATTTCCGCCACGAACTCAAGCCGGTGCTCGACGCCGGCAAACGTGCGCACGCCTTCCGCGATGGCCGCGGGCGAAGCGCCGGCCAGAAACGTGGCCGCGGCGGCCGCCAGAACATTTTCCACGTTGTGCTCGCCGCGCAGTCCGATGTCCCCGCGGCGCAGCAGCACCGTCTCCTCGCCGTTTTGCCGGAACACAATCTGGTCGTCGCGCACAAACGCGCCGCTCGCCACCCTCTTCTGCCGGCTGAACCAGTGCACCCGCGCGCCGCCCGGCGCGTACCCCGGCGTTTCCGGATCGTCCGCGTTCAGAATGGCGGCGTCGCTCTCCGTCTGATTTTCAAAAATGCGCGCCTTGGCCTGCCCGTAGAGCTGCATCGACGCGTGGCGGTCTAAGTGGTCGGGCGTCAGGTTCAGCCACACGGCAATGTCCGGCCGCAGCGCGCCGATCGTTTCAAGTTGAAAACTGGAAAGCTCCGCCACGGTCAGCGTCGCCTCCGTGGAGAACTCCGCCAGCGAAATCAGCGGCGTGCCGATGTTGCCGCCCACGAGCGTGGGCAGCCCCGCGCTCGCAAGAATGTGCCCAATGAGCGCCGTCGTCGTGGTCTTTCCGTTCGACCCCGTGATGCCAATCAGCCGCCCGCGCAAAAATCGCCACGCCAGCTCGACCTCGCTCCACACCGCCACACCCGCCCCCCGCGCCGCGACGAAGCAGGCCATCTCCGCCGGCACGCCCGGGCTCTGGATGATCAGGTCTTGCGCGAGAAAAGTTTCCGCGCGGTGTCCGCCAAGCTCCAGCGTCACGCCCGCCGCGCGCAAATCCGCCGCGGAGGAACTTTGCCCGCCGGCCACCGTGCCGAGCTCCGCTTCTGTCTTTTCATCCGTGGCCGTCACGCGTGCGCCGTGCGCCGCGCAGAACAGCGCCGCAGCCACACCCGTCCGCGCCACTCCCACCACCAGCACTTTCTTCCCATCGAGTTTGATTCCCGGCTTCATTTCCTAAGTCACTCAATCACCATGCACTCAATTACCGCAACTTCAAGGTGGTCAAGGCGAACAGCGCAAACACCAGCGCCACAATCCAGAACCGCACAATAATTTTTGATTCGCTCCAGCCGATTAGTTCGAAGTGATGATGGATAGGCGCCATCTTGAAAATTCGTTTGCCCGTCATCTTGAACGACGCCACCTGCAAAATCACAGACACCGCTTCGAGCACAAATACGCCGCCCACAAAAATCAACAGGATTTCTTGTTTGATCATCACCGCCACGGTGCCCAGCGCGCCGCCCAGTGAAAGCGATCCCACGTCGCCCATGAACATCTCCGCGGGATGCGCGTTGTACCAGAGAAATCCGATGGACGCGCCCACCAGCGACCCGCAAAAAATTGTCAGCTCGCCCACTTCCGGCATGTGCTGGATGTCGAGGTAGTCGGCGAAGCGCGCGTGGCTGGTGATGTACGTGAGCACGGTAAACGCGCCTCCCGCCACCACCACGCAGCCGATGGCCAGGCCATCTAGCCCGTCCGTCAAATTCACCGCGTTCGACGAGCCCACAATCACCAGCACCAGAAACGCCAGGAATGGAAGAATGGCAATCGGCACCAGGTACGGATTCGCCAGCAGCGGCTGGATCACCAGGTCCGGGCGCAGGTTTTTGAAAAACGGCATGATCAGTTCGGACTTGTACAGCCCGCTCGCGCGCATCAACAGCAGCACGATGCCCACGGCGAAGCTGGTCAGAATTTGCAGCAGGATTTTCGTGCGCCCGGTGAGCCCCAGGCTGCGCTTGCGCACCACTTTGTTGTAGTCGTCCAGAAAACCGATCGCCGCGAACGCGCTGGTGGCGAAGATTCCGATCCACACGTACAGGTTCGTCAGGTTGGCCCACAGCAGCGTGGGCACGATGATGGCGATGACGATCAGCACTCCGCCCATGGTCGGCGTTCCCGCTTTGGACTGGTGGCTCTGCGGACCTTCTTCGCGGATGTACTGCCCGATCTGCATGGCGCGCAGCTTGCGTGTCATCCACGGCCCCAGCACCAGGCACAGGAACATCGCCGTCAGGCTGGCCACGGCCGTGCGCACGGTGATGTAGCGAAACACATTCAGCGGGCTGAAGTACGGCCGCAGCACATTGAAGAGGAGGTAGTAGAGCATTTCAGCCCCTCCCCTCTCTGTCATCCTGAGCGGAGCGAAGGATCTCATCCTTGCCCTGGGCAGGCTTCTCCGCCACCAGCGCATATTTTGCGCAAAGTGCCTCGACGATGCGCTCCATCCGCACGCCGCGCGAGCCTTTCACCAGCAGCAGGTCGCCCGGCTCGATGAATTCGCTCAGAAATGTAGCGGCCTCATCCGACGTCTCAAAAAACCTCGTCCCTCCACCGACGCGTTTGTCATTCTTCGCCCCGCTTCCTTTTGCGCTGTTATCCTGCGCCCCGCCCACAAATACGCTGTCATCCTGAGTCCCGGCGCTTTTTGCCGGGGCGAAGGATCTCAACTGCTCCTCCGCTCCGCGCACAATTTCCTTCGCCATCCCCTGCACGCCGAAAATCCAGTCAATTCCTTCTGATGCCGCCAGCGCACCCGCCTCACGATGCAGCCGCGGCGCATCCGCGCCCAACTCCAGCATTTCACCCGCGGCAAGAATGCGACGCCGGTAGCCGCGCGTCGCCGCCAGCAGCCCGGCCATCGACGCCAGCGCCGCGGGATTCGAGTTGTAGCTGTCGTTGATCACCGTAAAACCGCTTTGAAATTTCAACACTTCTCCGCGCATCGCCGCGGGCGTGAGCGTCGAGAAAACTTTTTTCGCTTCTTCCGCGCCGATGCCCCACTCGCTCGCCGCCGCCAGCGCCGCCAACGCGTTCATCACGTTGTGCCGCCCCGCCAGCGGCAATTCCAACCGTACACCTGTAGCGCCGGGCTTTAGCCCGGCATGCTTTGTCTCGCCTCGCACCACAAAATCAAACGCAATCCCTTCCGCCCCGCGATCCTCGATATTCACCGCGCAAAAATCCGCGTCCGCGCCAAATCCAAATGTCAGGACTTTCCCGCGAAATCCATCCGCAAACCGCATCACTCGCGCATCGTCCGCGTTCAGCACCGCCACCGGCGCGGGCCCCGCCAAATTTTCAATCAACTCCCGTTTGGCCAGGGAAATCTCCTCTACTGTCACGAAAAATTCCAAATGAACCGGCGCGACGCACGTCACCACTCCGATCTCCGGTTCCGTGATCCGCGCCAGCCGCGCAATTTCCCCGCGATGCGACATCCCCAGCTCGAGCACCGCCGCTTCGTGATTTTCTTCCAGACGCAGCAGCGTCAGCGGCGCGCCGTATTCGTTGTTCAGGTTCCCTTCGTTTTTCAAAACGCGGAATTTCGTGCCAAGCAGCGCCGCCAAAATCTCCTTGGTTGTGGTCTTGCCCGCGGACCCCGTGACCCCGGCCAGGCGGTGCCCGGCATTGGCGACGCGCCATTCCTTGCGCACCGCTCGGGCCAGTGAGTGCAGCGCCGCGAGCGGCTCTTCCGCGGAAAAAAGTTTTGCTCGGATGGGCTCGGCGTACTCCACCAGACGCGCACGCGCCACCACAGCCGCCACGGCCCCTCGGCCCAGGGCCGCGCCCACAAAAGCGTGTCCGTCATGACGCGGTCCGTGTATAGCGATGAACAGCTCTCCAGCGCCGACAGTCCGGGAATCAATCGAGACGCCGGCCAGCCGGGCCACGGGGTCAAGCCCCGCGGGAGCCGCGACACCCAATGCGCCAGCAACCTGTTGTACTGTCCACCGCATGCCGTCCTCGCCGGAGCATATGTAGCGCCGGCCCTTAGGCCGGCATTTTGTGCACCGCCCGCTTTGTGGCGGGCATCTCTCAAGAGTTTCCGCAGGGCCTATTCTCCCTTGCTTCTCTTATCTACTGCGCGTCGCGTGCCACTCTCCGCAACTCTGAAACTCGTTTTTTCCTAAATCACCCAATCGCCATTCACTCAATCTCTTCAATCACTCAATTTCTCCATCTCTTTTTCAACGCCGCCCTCGCCACCTCATGATCATCAAATTCGATGCTTCGCTCGCCGATCACCTGATACGTCTCGTGGCCCTTGCCCGCCAGCAGCACGATGTCGCCTTCGCGCGCTTCTTCCAGCGCGATTTCGATGGCGCGCCCTCGCTCCGGCTCCACCACGTATTTAGCATTCACTTTCTGAAGACCAACGACGGCGTCGTTGATGATGCGCAGCGGATCTTCGCCGCGCGGGTTGTCACTCGAAAGCACCACCAGATCGCTCAAGCTCCCGGCGGCCTCGCCCATCAGCGGACGCTTGGTGCGGTCGCGTTCGCCGCCGCATCCGAAGAGCGTAATGATGCGCCCGGTCTTGAGTAAGTCGCGCGCGGTCTGAATCAAGTTGCGCAGCGCGTCGTCGGTGTGCGCGTAGTCCACGACCACCAGAAACGGCTGGCCTTCGTCAATCCGCGCGAAGCGCCCGGGGACACATTCGAGCGAACGAATGCCTTCGGCGATGACTTCGCGATCCAGGCCGAGTCCCAGCCCCGCGCCGATAGCGGCCAGAATGTTGTACACGTTGATGCGCCCCACCAGCGGCGAGCGGATTTCGATTTTCCCCGCAGGAGTCTGCGCCGTGAATTCCAGCCCGGAAAATGCCGGAGCGAATTTCCTGGTGGTGATGTCCGCGCCGTTTTGCAGGCCGTAGGTAAGCGTGCGCTGCGCGAGGCCCGCAAGTTGCTTGCCGTGCGCGTCGTCCGTGTTGACGACGCCGCACAGCGGCGCGCCCGCGCCCGTGCCGGAGAACAGCCCGCGCTTCGCCTCAAAATACGCTTCCATCGTTTTGTGGAAATCGAGGTGGTCGCGCGTCAGGTTGGTGAACACGGCCACGGCAAACGGGCAGCCCCACACGCGGTCCAGCGCCAGCGCGTGCGAACTCACTTCCAGCGCGGCGTGCGTCCCGCCCGTGTCGCGCACTTCCGCGAGAAATTTTTGCAGCTCCAGCGATTCCGGCGTCGTGTGCGATGCGGTTTGAATGCCCTTCGGCGTGCGGTAGCGGATCGTGCCGAACATACCGGAAGCGAATCCCGCCGCGCGCAGGATCGCATCCACCAGAAACACCGTGGTCGTCTTGCCGTTCGTTCCCGTGACTCCAACAAGCTTCAGCGCCTCAGCGGGCCGCAGGTAGAAGTTCGCGGACGCGATGGAGAGCGCCTTGCGTCCGCCTCCGGCTTGCACTTGCACCCACGCAGCATTTTCCAAACCGTCCGGCGCGGCCTGCTCGCTCAGCACCGCGCGCGCTCCCCGCGCGATGGCGTCGTTCACGTACAGATTGCCGTCTGTTTTCTCGCCGTGAATGGCCACGAAGAGCGAGCCGGGCACAGCCTTGCGGCTGTCGTAGGCCACCGAAGAAATTTCGGCGTCCTGAAAGGAGCCAGGCGAAACGCTTTCGATTCCGGCCAGCAGGTCCCTGAGTTTCATTCGTGCACTGCTTCCACCCGCCCCATTGAATTTTCGCCGCGGCATCATCAACCGCGCCAGCCGCCTTCTTGCTCTGATGTGCAATTTCCCTTCCCCCGTTTCCTGCTTCCTCGTCCCACAAAAACTCAATTCTCGTGAGCGGCGACCGCGCGCAAAGTTGCCGACCGTGCAAACCGCACCGTTATCCTGCTTCCCGCCCGCACACTCGCCCCCGCCTCCGGGTTCTGTTCCACTGCAACACCTGTGCCAATCAGCACGGGATTCAAGCCCAGCCGCATGCACTGCTCGGTCACCATGCGCACTGTCATACCCGACAGGCGCGGCACCGCCACGCCTTCGCCTTCGGCCAGCGCCACCGTCGGCGCTGCGTTCCACGAAGGTTTCGTTGCCGGCTCCGGCGGAAAAAGAGGCAGCGTGCTGGACGCGCCGGCCGTCTCCACCTGCGCGGGATCGAAGTCGCTCACATCCGGCCGCGGCCCCTTCGCGCCGCGTTTCGCTGCCATCTGCTGCGCCGGAGAAATCGCCACGTCATGCGGCACGTCCAGATAACCCAGCACCTGCTCGGCAACGCGCTTGAAAATCGGCGCCGCGACGTCTCCACCGTGATACCCGCCCTCCGGCGAATCTAGCGCGACGAGCACCGTAATCGCTGGCGTGTTCACCGGCGCAAACCCCACGAACGACGCGATGAATTCTGTCCGCGAGTACGTCCCCGTGTTCGGATCTACCTTTTGCGCCGTGCCCGTTTTCCCCGCCGCGCTGTAGCCGTCCAGCCGCGCCAGGCTCCCCGTTCCTTCCAGCACCACACCTTCAAACATTCTCCGCAGCGTGGCCGCGGTGGTCGGGCTGATGACGCGCGCTGGCGCCGCGGTCGCAGACGGAATCACCTGCGCGCCGCGGCGCAATTCGCGCACGATGCGTGGATGGTTGAGCACGCCGCCGTTGGCGATGGCCGAAAACGCGGAGACGAGCTGCACAGACGTCACGCCCACTTCTTGCCCCATCGAAATCGCGCCCACTGATGCCGGCGTCCAGTTTTCCACGCGCTTCAGCAGCCCGCGCGTCTCGCCGGGCAGCTCGATGCCTGTGGATTGCCCAAAGCCGAACGCACGGATGTAGTCGTAAAATTTCGGCGCACCCAGCCGCAGCCCCAGCTTGATCGCGCCGACGTCGCTGGACTTGGCGATAATCTGCGAAACGGTGAGCAGGCCGAACGGCTTGTGGTCGCGGATGCGATGCCCATTGATGTAGATGGCGCCCATCTGGCAGTCCACCACTTCGTCGGGACGCGTGATGCCTTCTTCGAGCGCCGCCGCCACCGTAACAATCTTGAAAGTGGACCCCGGCTCATACGTTGCCGCGATCGCGCGGTCCATGTGCGACTCTGCCGGACTTTCTCCCGGGAGATTCGGATTGAACGTCGGCCAGTTGGCCACCGCCAGCAGCTCGCCGCTCGTGGAGTCCTGCACAACGATCGTGCCGGCCTGCGCATGCGTCTGCTGAATTGCCGCCGCCAGCTCTTTTTCCGCGATGTACTGGATTTTTTCGTCGAGCGTGAGCACCACGCTCTCGCCCGCGTCCGCGGCCTGCTCCGTGCGCTCGTACCAGCGGCGGCGCGCGTCCGCCAGGATCAGCAGCTTGCCCGGCCTGGGACGCACCTGCTTATCGAAGGCGTACTCCACGCCGGCCAGTCCCTTTTCGTCCACGTCCACGTAGCCCAGCACGTGCGCGGCGAGCTCGCGCTTCGGATAAAAGCGGCGGCTCTCTTTCTGAAAATAAATTCCGCGCAGGTTGAGGGACTCGATGCGCTGCGCCTGCTCCGGCGGCAGCTTGCGCGCCAGCCACACGAACGAGCGCGAGCCTTTCATTTTCGTTTCGATCTCGTCCGCGGGAGTTTCCAGCACGCCGGAAAGCAGCCGCGCCACCATTGCCGCGTCGGCAATCTCCGATGGCACGGCGAAAAGCGAGTCCACGGAGATGCTCATGGCCAGTTCGTGCAGGTTGCGGTCATACAGCACGCCGCGCTTGGGACTGATCTCCACGATGCGCTGCTGCTGCCGTTGCGCGCGGCTCAGGTATTCGGTGTATTGGAAAAGTTGCAGGGTACTCAGGCGGGCCAGCACCGCCCCCATCCATAAAAACGCGACGATTGCTAAGAGGAAGAGTCGGATGCGGGGCGTGCGCTGCTCCATGAACTCCGGCCTACAAGGGTGTGGCCCTCAATCTCGTTTGCTGCTTTCCGGCGCGCTCCGCTGCGGATGACGAATGCGCCGCGTTCCACTATCGCGTCGATGCGCCGCTTGCGGCAACCGTCACGCCGCGCGCCTGACCGCTAGCATCCGGGCGGGCCTGCGCCAGCACCGCTTCCGACGGCCCATAGGCCGGCGCCACTTGCCCGGGCACTGGCATGGTCAGACCGAGCGTGTTGCGTGCAATGGCGTCGATGCGCTCGGGAGATTTCAGCGTGGCCACTTCCAGTTTCAGCCGGAGATTCATTTCCGCCATCTGCCCGCGCTCCGCCTTGAGTTCTTCGAGTTGATAGCCGAGCTGGAGACACTGGAAATGTTGCCAGGTGTACAGCAGCAGTCCGGCGGCCAGCACGCCGCCGAACGCCACGATGCGGCACGACTCGCGCATCCGGTTCGGATTCGCGGTGCGCACCAGGCGTGAATTATCAATTCTTTTTACCGTGTAGTAGTCGCTCATCAGGCCGCGCTCTTTTCCGCTCCCGCTGGGAACGGAGCCAGTTTTTCTGCGACGCGCATTTTTGCGCTGCGCGCCCGCGGATTCGCGTGCGTTTCTTCCCGCGACGCAATCACCACGTGCTTGGTCAGCACCTTCACGATGCCCTGCTGGGCCAGCCGGCGGAACGCCTGTTTCACCAGGCGGTCTTCCAGCGAGTGATAGCTCAGCACAATCCAGCGTCCTTCCGAATTTAATGTGGCGGGGGCCCGGTCAAGAAACTGCTCGAGGTCCTCCAACTCCCGGTTCACCGCAATCCGCAGCGCCAGAAACGTTTTTGTCGCGGGATGCAGTTTCTGCCTTCCCCTTACTTTTTGAGCCCCTGCCACAACCGTTGCCAGGTGTTCGGTGTCCCGGATGGGACGCGCGCGAACAATCGCCCTGGCGATTCTTCGTGAATTCCTCTCTTCGCCGTAGCGATAGATGAGGTCGGCCAGCTCTTGCTCCGGCCGGTAGTTCACAATTTCTGCCGCGGTGTCGGACTCGCTCGAGTCCATGCGCATGTCCAGCGGCCCGGCGCCGCGAAACGAAAAGCCGCGCTCCGGCGTGTCCAGTTGCAGCGACGAAACTCCCAGGTCGGCGAGGATGCCGTCCGCCGCATTCAACTTCAGCCTGCGCGCCACTTCGTCAATCTTGGAGAAGCTCGACTGCACCAGCGTCACCTTGCTTTCAAACTCTTTCAACCGCTCGCGCGCGATTTCCAGGGCCTGCGCGTCGCGGTCGATTCCGATTAGCCGGCCCGCTTGCAACCGCTTTGCAATTTCAATTGCGTGTCCGCCCAGCCCGAGCGTCGCGTCGATGTACGTTCCATCCGGCCGAATCCGCAACCACTCAATCACTTCGTGCAACAGGACCGGCGTATGCGACGCGCTCAAACTAAATGCCCAGATCCGCCAGTGCCTTCAGATCGTCGTCAGTCATCGGCTCGGCCTTCAGGCGATCCATGTTCCGCCCATGGTTCCAGACTTCGATGTAGTCGAGCTGCCCGGACACATCCACGTCGCCCTTCATCAGCGCGGCTTCGCGCAGCACGGGCGGGATCAGCACCCGGCCTTGCTTGTCCATCACGACGGCCTGTCCGTAATAATTGGCGCGCGCCAGAAATTTCTGCTTCGTCTTGTTGTACGAAGGCACGCCCGCCAGCTTCTCTTCGATCTTGCGCCACTTCTTCATGGGATAGACGCGCGCGTAGTCGCCCGTATCGCTGGTCACGTAGAACTCGTGCCCCAGGTCCTTCAACGCTTCCAGAAAGGCCGCGGGGATTTTCACCCTGCCTTTCGAATCGACTTTCGCCGGATACGTTCCCCGCAGCATTCTTGAACCCGCCTGTCCGTGAGTGACTCGAGTGGTTCAGATCCACGCCCCTCTACTGCCTGCCATGTCTTTCTACTTATCCCCACTTCTTCCCACTTGGGCCCACATCATAGTCAGCACGCTTTCCATGTCAAGCTAAATTCCAAGCCTTTTCTAATTTATTTGTGGAAAAGACAGCCCGGCTAGTGTTCGCCAGCCCCAAAACCACAAGGGATAGCGCAGACCCGCATAAACAGCGGCATTCCGTGGGGTCGCCCTTTCTGAAAGGCGAAGGAAAAACGAAATTGTCCTAAGAATTACGATGCCTGAACGCGGGATTCCTGCGGCGTGCTTATTCGAGCGGAGGGTTGTCTTGCGGCGATTCCTGTGGGCCGCCGATTCGCAGCCGTGCCAGCTCGCGCAGCATTTCGCGGTCTTCGGTGCTGAGGCCGCTCAGAAACGCCTCGTCCTTCAACCGCGCCTCGCGCTCCTCGTCGGTCATGCCGCGGAGCGCGCGCAGCCGCCGCATGATGGGCTGTCGCCGCGCAGGGTCGAGGTTTTTCCACTTCGGTAGGATCTCCTCGCGGATGTGTCGTTGCTGCTCCGGACTCATCCGCCCCCAGCGATCTTCGCGGTCGCGCATTTCGCGCTGTTGATCCGGAGTCAGGCTGTTCCAGTGGCGCAGGTTTTGGCGGATCTGTTCCTGGCGCTCGGGCGGCAGATTGTTGAAGCGCGCATGATTATTCAGGAAGCGCTCCTGATCCGCCGGAGTCATCTGGCGGAGTCGCTCCATGAATTGCGGCGGCACGGCAGGGCCGCCCGCTCTGCGGGCGCCGCCGGGCACAAAGTTTTTTCCCGGACCCGATTGACCGCCAGCGCCCTGCGGCTGTCCCGCGGGAGGTGTCTGCGCCGGTGATTGCGGCGGAGTGGTTTGCTGCTGCTTTGCTTCTTGCTGCTCTCTCTTTTGCTCTTTGCGCGCCTCGCGCTGCGCTTTCTTGGCCTGTCCCCTGCCCCGTTGCGCGAAGACAGGCTCCGCCAGCGCGCCAGCCAGCACGGCCAGCACAACGATTCCCGCGATTTGCAGCTTTCCTCTCATGGTTACATCTTATGCTGCTCGGGCTTTTGCGCCGGAGGAACTTCGGAGAGCGCCTCGAAATTGGCGACCACGTCCAGGTCTTCGAGCACCGGCAAATCCTTGGCGATTTTGAAATCTTCTTCCGTGCGCGCGATTTCGTTCGGCGTCAGTCCGCCGGCCGGTTGGCGAGTGCCCACCCACACGCCCACGACGAGCAGCAGCGACATCGCGAACGCCAGTCGCGGCTGCGGCAGCAGCCAGCCGAGCAGGCTGGGCCGCGGCTCGGCAACGATGCGCGCGCGCAATCGCGCGTCAAACGCCGGAGAGACTTCGTGCGCCGGAGCTTCGTCCAGCACGCTCCACAGGCGCTGAAAATCCTCGACGCGCGTGCGGCACTCCGAGCAGGCCACCAGGTGCAGCTCGACCTCGCCGCGCTCGGCCTGCGTCGCCCGCCCGTCCATGTACGCAATCAGCCGCGTTTCGTATCGTTCGCAATTCATGTCGCCCTTCTTTCATTCATCCTTCGTGCTTTGTCCTGCGTCTTTTGTCTTTTGTCTTTTCTCAATCACAAATCACCAATCGCCAATCACAAATCTTTCCCTTGCTCCTAATCCCTCCCGGCCACCAAAGGAGCTAGTTCAACGCGCAGCGTCTCGTATGCCCGAAACAACAACGACTTCAACGCGCTCTCCGAGCAATCCAGAATCCCCGCAATCTCGTCGTAATCCAGGTCGTGATACTTGTGCAACAGGACCGCGGCGCGCTGTTTTTCCGGCAGCGCGAGAATCGCTCGCTTGATCACCGCCGCGCGGTCGCGTTCCATGATGCGTTCCACCATGCCCGGACGCTTGTCCTGAACGTCCACGCGGCGCTGCTCGCTCTCGCCGCCACCCGCAGACTCATCAATGGAGATGCCCATCTTCTCGTTGCGCGTGTCGCGGATCGAATTGAGCGCGAGGTTGGTGGCAATGCGAAACAGCCACGTCGTAAACTTCGCGCTCGGCGCGTACTTTTTTCGCGCGCGATACACGCGCAGAAACACTTCCTGCACCAGGTCTTCGGCGGTGGCCGCGTCGCGCACCATGCGAAACAGGAAATGCATGAGCGGCGAGCGGTATTTTGCCAGCAGAAGCTCGAAGGACGCATCGTCCCCCGCCTTCACGCCCAGCATCAGTTGGACGTCGGACCTGGCCATCGCCTCCACATCCTATCAAACCCTATTCCTCCCATAAAGTTGCGGCCAGTGGTGGGTTCTATACGGCACATGTAGCGGCGCGCTTCAGCGCGGCCAGGACTTGGCGCAGCTGCAGATGTTGTCAAGCCCCCTCCAGATCGCTCCTACGTGAACCCAAAATCCTCAACTCCTTTCCCTTCAATCCGTTAGCCGCGATTTGTACGCCTAAAACTTTTAGTCAATGAGCGAATAATAGACCACTCCAATATGCTATAATAGAAATATAGGCTGGAGAAAGCAGCTTTCGCCCTCTAGAAGCTTCCCCGGAGAAATCTCATGGACGAACCACTCGACTTGGCGCAGGTGTGTCGCGACATCGAAGACCACCTGGTGCCCTACCTGCGTCTCGGCAGCGGCGAACGCGCGATGTACTACCATCTGCTGCGCCACTCCCGCGCCGAAGGAAAACGCGTCGCGCTCATTTCCAATCGGCGTCTCGGGAGCAGCTTTGGCACCAGCTCGACCACCGCGCGCTTTCATCTTCGCCATCTCGCCGAGAAGGGCTGCATCCGCATCACCGACCGCAGCCTCGCCGGACATACGCTCGACGTGCTTCTTCCCTGCGAAATCCCCGGCTGTATGCAGCCGGATTCCCCCGGAAAACTCGAACAACTCGACACCGCCGATTGTTTTCACGATCGCCGCCTCCGCCCCGCCATTTTGCGCCGTGAAAATAATTCCTGCTTCTACTGCCTCAGGGAACTTCGCCCGGAATCCGCCGCCTTCGACCATGTGGTGCCTGTCTCCGAGGGCGGCGATCACTCTTTTCGCAATGTCGTCGCCTGCTGTTTCGACTGCAACTCCCGCAAGCGCAACCGCCCCGCCGCCGAATTCCTCCGTGAACTCTTCCGCACCGCACGACTCTCCGACGACGAACTCAGCGCCCGCCTCATCGCCCTCGAAACCCTCAAGTCCGGCCAGCTCGTCCCGACCCTGTAGCGCGGGGTTTCGCGTTTTCTGCGTCCCGAATAAATTTACGGGAACCCCCGCTCCTTGCGCAGGTTGCCATTCTCGCGCCGCGTATCCGCAAGCGAAATGGCGTGCGTGTTTTCCTGTTTTCTATTGTCTCTTTTCTATTTTCTGATTTCTTAGGATGAATCAGTTGGACGTGGCTCCTGGCCATCGCCTCCACAGCCTATCAAGCCCTAATGCTGCCAGAAAGTTGGACCAAGGCTAGGACAAGAAGACGCAAGCCAAAAGATTGCCGCCGACCCATAATGGCCGTCGTGATATCATCTGCGGCCATCGAACTTCCGCAGACAGCAAATTGAGGCAATAGTGAGCGAAGCCAGCAAACCAAAATTCCGGCAAGTCCAGGCCTCAAAGACGGATGCTTCGCCTGAAAAACTCTTCTACAAACTGTCCAGGCGAGTAAGCACACACGGATACCTTCGCGGCCCACAACAAGATGTACTTCGAGAGTACGCCGCTAAGGGGGTAGAGGCCTCCGACGTTGCTTTTGAGCTTCCGACGGGAACTGGCAAAACAGCTGTTGGTCTGCTCATCGCAGACTGGAAAAGAAGAAGTACTTCCAATAGGGTCGCCTAATTAGCTATCACTAATCAGCTTGCAGGTCAGGTCATTCTGGAGGCCAAACGGCTTGGCATCCCTTGCGCTGATCTGCGGGGTAGCAAGAGCGAGCGAGATCCCCAAGAGGAAGGGCGGTACAATACCGGAACCGCTGTCGGCGTTTCAACCTACGCGAACCTGTTCAACATCAATCCAGTTATTCAAGATTCCGAAGTCATCATACTCGACGACGCCCACGGTGCTGAGCAGTACGTTTCCAGCATGTGGACATGCAGCGTTGTCAATGCAGAGACTCCCGAGCTTTACAGCTCTTTGCTAATCGCCCTTAAACCGGGGCTCTCGGAATCCCAATTGCGTTCCGTCACGGACAAAGCCGCGTATTCTGTCGTTGAGCTGGCTGACACAGCGGGTCATCCCGAATGCATTGGAAGTGTCACCGCGCTGTTCGATCAAGCTGCCAGCGAAGATGTGCGTTTCGCTTGGAAGCTCATTCGGAACAAGGTCAATTCATGTTTGTTCTTGATTTCTCCCTATGAGATTACCGTCCGTCCGATGGTGCCCCCAACTCAAACACACCGCCCATTTGCTGCAACGAAGCAGCGCATTTACATGTCAGCCACACTGGGGGGTGAGAGTGATCTCCAGCGTGCTTACGGCATCGAAAAGCTGATCACGATCCGTGCTCAGAGCCCACAGTGGGGACGGCGTTATGTTTTCATTCCCGGGCTATACACAGACGAGACCACCTCCATTCGGATTGTAAGCAACGTGTGGGACAGACTGAAAACACGACGGGCTGTTCTCCTCGCACCCTCAGAAAGAGTAGCCAGCCGCAAATTTGCTGAAATGGCTCAACAAGTGACCGCCAAACCCAAACGAATGGTCGCTTCAGATATCAAGGACAGTCTTGACGCTTTTACTGGGTCAACTGATGTAATTCTGGCACTTGGCGGGCGCTACGATGGGCTCGATCTTCCAGACGAACATTGCCGCCTTCTAATCCTGGCGGAATCGCCTGCCGCGATAAATCCACTCGAGCGCCATTTGAGTGAGCGTTGGAAGATGGGTCCGGTGCTTCGCAGGCGTGAAAGAACGCGGCTAATTCAAGGCATGGGTAGGTGCACACGAAATGCAACGGACTTCGCGGCCATCGTGTGGCTTGGGCAATCGTTGGTCAACGCCGCCACTTCTCTCTCACTTATAGAGGGTATGCCCGGAGAATTGGCGGCAGAAATCGCATGGGGCAAAGAACAATCCCAATTAGCCGGTAAAGATCCAGAACAACTCGTGGACATGATTGTTGAACTCATTGATGACGCTAACTACAGGAATGATGCAAATGCGGGCATCGGCGGCGTAGAAGCAAAAGAACCAAAGAAACTTGCCAAGGAGTACGAGGAAGCCGGTGCGAATGAAGTGCACTTTGCAAGAGCGATGTGGGATGAAAACTTTGTCCGGGCACTTGAAATAGCGCGTTCAATCGCAGATCAACTCAATAGCTCAGAGCTTTCGGGATACCGTGCCTGGTGGATGTTTTTGGGTGCCGTGGCCGCTCGACTCATGGGCGAGCCAAGTGCGGAGAAGGACTGCCTTCGACGTGGCGCTAGGTGCGGCGTGAACTCAGGTTGGCTTAACCAATTGCTTCAACAGCGCAGTAAATCGCCCACCTTTGAAAGTAGCGCGGATTTAGAACCTAACGCAGAGTGGCTCTGGGACTCCCTAACTGCATGGGGATGGGCGGGGCCAACTTTCGACAAAAAACTCATCGAAATGATTTCTCGATTGGGCCAAAGCGAGCACAAGTCATACGCTCAGGGGCTTGAATTGCTAGGGATGTGTTTTGGCGCCCAAGCGACTCGGACTACAGAGCAGGGAGCACCCGATGTAGCTTGGTCCTTCGCGACGGGTCTTCACATCGGCTTCGAAGCAAAAACCGAGAAGAAAAAAAATGCGAAACTGTCCAAACGTGATGTGCAAGAGGCGAAGGGGCACATTGATTGGATTAGGTTGAAATTAGCCGAAAACCCGACGTCCGCTGAGATTCACTCCTTGATGATCGCGCCCTCTCCGGACCTGGATGACGTCGCTTTGCCTTTCGCGAAAGGCCTTTTTTACGCTCCACCCGAGCTACTTAGTGCTCAGGCAAGCAAAGCCGTTGAGAGTCTGCGTACACTCAGAGTGAAGTTTGCTGGACGGGAGTTTCCAGAAGCAGCTAAGGAGTTTTCAGCAGAAATCCGCAACGCACAGCTTGATCTCACGTCGCTAAGGAAGACTCTCCTTCTCAGACCTCTACTTAAATAGGTGATGATAGCCCCAAAATCTGACCCCAAGAACTATCGAGTGAAGAAGTGAAAACTGTCGTGCATTCTGTTCACTCAAATCTAGTTAATCCCCTCCGAGGTCCTCTGACTTCATGGCGAAATTCGCTTCTTCGCTAGACCGACCTCACGGCCTATTTTCTATTTTCTGATTTTTCAGTGCGTATGCGGAATGTTGAACAAATAATGCAGCGCGGCGAGCAGCGCGACACCGACGAAAACAATAAAAGCCATGCGGATGCCCGGCTCCTTGTTGACTTCGGGCATGAGGTCGGAAGCGGCGACGTAAATCGTCACGCCGGCGGAAATCGGCAGCGCGTAGCCGACTTCGGCCTTGAGCAAATTCATCAGCAGCACTCCGGCGAGCGTGGCCGCGCCCAGCGCGGCCGATGAGAGCGTGGCCACGCGGCGCGATTGCCCGCTGGCTAGCATCAGCGAGGCGACCGTGAATCCTTCGGGTAATTTGTGCAGCAGCACCGCAACGAAAATTACCACTCCCAGCCACGAAGAAACCAAAAAGCCCGACGCGATAGCCACCCCGTCAAAAAATGCGTGAATCATCAGTCCGCCCAGCGCGATAAATCCCACGTGATGCTCGGCCATTTCTTCGACGTGCGTTTCTTCGCCGAAATGGAAGTGCGGCGCGAGCGTGTGCTCGAAGAAGTGCACGAGCAAGTAGCCGCCGAGCACAAAAAGAAACGACGCGTCACCGGCGAGATGCACGGACTCCGGAATCATCTCCAGGAAAGCCACGCCCAGCATGAAGCCCGCGCCCAGCGCGACAAAATATTTCAGGTACTCGCGCGACCATTCGCGCCGCGCAATCAGAAACCCGCCCAGCCATGTCGCGCCCGCCGCCGCCGCGCCGAGCAAAATGGCCAGAAGTGTGTGCGATTCATGCATGGAATCAGATCAACTCAACCACTGTGACGAAAAAGAATTACGTCGCCATCCTGCACGATGTATTCCTTGCCTTCCAGCTTGACGTGGCCGTTCTCCTTCGCGCGGGGCAGCGAGCCGGCTTCGAGCAGGCGGTCCCAGCGCACCACTTCGGCCTTGATGAAGCCGCGCTCGAGATCGGTGTGAATGGCGCCCGCGGCGCGCTGCGCGTTGGTGCCGCGCTCGATGGTCCATGCTCGGACCTCGGGATCGCCGGCGGTGAAAAAGGAAATCAGGCCGAGCAATTCGTAGGTGGCGCGAAGCACGCGGTCGCGGCCGGGCTCGGCGAGGCCGTATCCGGACATCAGCTCGGCAACCTCTTCGTCGGAAAGTTCGGCGAGCTCGGCTTCGATTTTTCCGCAGAACGGAACGACTTTCGTGTTGGGCTTCGCGGCGAGATTATGTTTTTCGACGACGCTCGAAATTTCGCCGACTTCCGCGTCGCCGAGGTTAATGACGTAGAGCATGGGCTTGCGCGAAAGAAACATGAAGCCGGTGAGAATTTTGTTTTCTTCGGGCGTGACGACAAGCTCGCGCAGCGGCGTCTCCGTTTCGAGCGAGGCTTTGCAGCGCAGGAGCGCAGCCTCTTCGCGCTCGAGCTGCGGCTCTTTCTTTTTCTTTAAATCTTTTTCGAGGCGCTCGAGACGGCGGGTGAGCTGGTCGAGGTCGGTGAGCATCAGCTCGACGTCCACGCTATCGGCGTCGCGCGCGGCGTTGAGACTGCCCGAAGGATGCGGATGAACAGGATCGTCGAAGAGACGCACGACGTGCGCGAGACAGTCCACCTGGCGGAGCTCGGTGAGAAACGCGGAATCCTTCGCACGATCCTTCACCATGCCACCGACGTCCACGTATTCGACGCTGGCGTGCGTGACTTTTTTAGGATTGTAGAGCGGCACGAGCTGGTCGAGGCGCTTATCGGGAACGGTGGCAACGCCGATGTGCGTGGCGCCGTGAAGCACGTTGGCGGCCAGGCGAACGCGCGTGAGAATTTTGAAAAGACTCGTCTTGCCGACGAGAGGCAGACCGATGATTCCGGTTTTCATCGCGCGGGGATAGTAACACACGGCATTTGGAACCGCAGTCCGGTGTCAGGACTCCGGTGGAGTCCACCGGACTCCAGAAACCGGAGATGAACGCAGATGCATAGAATCGAAAATCAGCCACAGAGACACTGAGGCACAGAGAGAGACTGAGGATGGTTGATAGAGAGAAATTCCGTTAGAATGGCAGATTGATGATTGGCCGCAGATGATAGCACAATTGGAATTGTGATTCGTCGGAGAAGCGCACAGGCTGAAAGCCTGTGCTACATGGACAGTACGGAAAAGTGCACAGGCCGTAAGCCTGTGCTAAACAAAATGGTGGGCGATAAAGGACTTGAACCTTTGACCTCCCGCGTGTGAGGCGGGCGCTCTAACCAACTGAGCTAATCGCCCAATGAAATTACGTTAGCAGAAGCAGAGGGAATCTTCAACGGGTGACCACGAACCGGCGATGACGACGACAACTACCAGTCAGATTGCACAACTGCAGCGCTCGATTGCCACTGTGATCAAAGGCAAGGACGAGGCCATCGAGCTGGCGCTGGTGGCGCTGATCGCGCGTGGACATTTGCTGATCGAAGACGTGCCCGGCGTGGGCAAGACGACGTTGGCGCAAGCGCTGGCGCGGTCGTTTAATTGTTCGTTCCAGAGAATTCAGTTTACTTCGGACATGCTGCCGAGCGACGTAATCGGCGTGAGCGTGTACAACCAGGGCAACCAGCAGTTCGAGTTCAAGCCCGGGCCGCTCTTCGCGAACATCGTGCTGGCGGACGAAATCAACCGCACCACTCCGAAGACGCAATCCGCGCTGCTGGAAGCAATGAACGAAAGTAATGTGACAGTGGAGAACACCACGCACGCGCTGCCGCAGCCGTTCATGGTGCTGGCGACGCAAAATCCGATCGAGCATCATGGCACGTATCCGCTGCCGGAATCGCAGCTCGATCGTTTTTTGATGCGCATCCGCATGGGCTATCCGAATCGCGCAAGCGAAAAAGAAATCATCCGCACTCACAGCGGGCTGGCCGCGGCAAGCGCGCTCACGCCAGTGATGAGCGCCGCGGATGTGGCGGCGATGCAAGCGACGGCGCAGCAGGTGCGTGTGGACGAAAGTTTACTCGACTACGCGCTGGGCATCGTCGAGCGCACGCGGCAGTCGGAGCACTTGAGTCTGGGCATCAGCCCGCGCGGCTCGGTGATGCTGCATCGCGCGGCGCAGGCGCTGGCGTTTGTCGAAGGGCGCGACTATGCGCTGCCCGATGATTTCAAGCGGCTGATTGTTCCTGTGTTCGCGCACCGGCTGGTGGTGAGCTCGCGCTACGCGTCCACGGCGAAAAAAATGGACCAGGCAGAAGCGATCCTCAACGACATCCTCGAATCCACTGCAGTTCCACTCTGATGTCCACGACAATGGTGCAACGCTGGTGGGAAGGGCGGGACAAGCCCGGGTGGAGAAGTTTTTTTGTGGCGATGGTGGCGCTGACGGTGGCGCTGGGGCTCGCGCTGTATTCGTCGGCGGCGGCGGAAACGGGATATTTGTGGGTGGCGGCGGGGTCGGCGCTGGCGGCGCTCGGGCTTTCCATCTGGGTGGGCGTGACGATTGTGCCGGCGCTGGCGCGGCGCACTCCGCTGCGCTGGCTGGCGTTTCACATTGACTACAAGTTGACGCGCGAAGGCGTGGTCTATGTGTCCGGCGTGTTCGTGATTGCGCTGGCGGCGCTGAACACTGGAAATAATTTACTGTTCATGATTCTGGCGAGCATGCTGGCGGGAATCATCGTGTCGGGAATTTTGTCGAGCACAGTGCTGACGGGCATCGCGCTGAAGCTCGAACTGCCGGAGCACATCTTCGCGGAGCAGCCGGTGCTGGCCACGCTGGAAATTGAAAATGAAAAGTTGACGCTGCCGTCGTTTTCGCTGCGCGTAGTGGCCGCTCCGGAGAAAGGTGCGAAACGCGCGGCGGGCGCGGAGGCGCACGCAGGAGAAATTCTTTCGCGGCCAGTTTATTTTCCGTACATTCCGAAACGAGAATCGGCGCGGCAGAAAGTCGAGCTGCTCTTTCCGCGCAGAGGCGTCTACCAGCAGAATGCGCTCGGCATCACGACGAAATTTCCGTTCGGCTTCCTGCAAAAAACGCGGCGGGTGGATTCGAAGATGGAAGTGGTGGTCTATCCGCGCGTGGCGCCGACGGAGGAGTTTTACGAAATTCTACCGCTGATCAGCGGAGAGATTGAAAGTTTTTATCGCGGGCGCGGGCACGATTTGTATTCCATCCGCGATTACGTGACGACGGACAGCGCGCGGTACGTGGACTGGAAAGCGACGGCGAAGACCGGCGATCTGAAGGTGCGCGAGTTTACGCGCGAGGACGAGCGGCGCGTGATGCTGGTGCTGGACCCGTTCGGGGCAGAAGGAAGCAGGTCCGCCAACGGAGAGAAATTCGAGCGCGCGGTGACGCTGGCGGCGTGCCTGGCGTGGCATTTTTACGAGATTGATTCGGAAATGCAGTTTCGCACGGACCGGATGTCCACGGCGATGGCCGCGTCGAATGAGATTATTTACGACGTGCTGCGCGAGCTGGCGTTTATCGAGCAAAAACCCGTCGCGGGCGATGGGAAATTTCTGGAAGCGCTGACCGACGAGCCGGACCTGTTCAAGATTATTCTGACGAGCCAAGCGAGAGGGTCGATTCCGACAAGTCTGTGGACGTCGTCGTATTTTGTGTTCATACAATCGTTGTAGAAGAAAGTTACAGAGTGTCAGAGTTGCAGAGTAGCAGGGCCGAAGTGCTTTCAGGCGCACCACTCTTTTTCGCTGGAGAGGATTCTGTTGTGCGGGTCGCTGGAATCCGTCTTTCAGCGCACGTTGCCAGACTTCACGCCCCAGTGAAGCACGGCCGCCCCCACGCACAAGACCACGCCCGTATAGAAAACTACGTGGCAAGCAACATGGACGAGACGCGTATCACTGAACGGCCCGAAAAGACAGAACGCTTCTCCGCCAACCATACAAGCAATTCCCGCGAGCAATAAGCGAAGCTGCAGACGCTTTGGAGCTGAGCGGTCCGAAACATTGGTGCGAGTGGTGGTTTCGTGGCTTTCCAACCGATCAACCCTCCTGGTGTGAGGAAGTGAAAAGTATAGCCGAATCACGATTACGGCAAGAGCCCCAAGGCGCGCCACTTTTATTCAATTGATAAACTTGAGTTTTGCCTACCCAAGCCGCAAAATGCGCAGGAAGGATGGGCCCTCGCCATATCGTGTTGAAGCACCCATCGATAGCGGACATTCCCGAGTCCTCGTTGGTCGAGCAGCTTATGGCGAACCCATATTGGCGTTTTAGCCTTTTGCGAGTCCATGGAATTCCTGACGGCTCAATCCCATATCGAAATCGTCTGTTGGGTAAACTTACAGGCCGGTCTCAGGGTGACGTAGACATTTTGCTCAGCGCACCGGGGCAGCCCGAACTGGCAACTGCAGTCGAGGTGAAGAGAATCAAGGTTGGCGCGGCGGCACTACGCAACCAAACTCCAAACAAGCTCAAGGGGTTTAAAGAGGGTGTAGATCAGGCGAACGAGTTGGCCAGAATCGGGTTCTCATTGGTTTATCTTTACGTTTTCGTCGTTGTGGACAGCCGAGAAAAGAATGCTGGAAGAGTCTCTTACGAGGGACTTTCTATGGAGTTGAAAAGCTTGGTCGAGCGGGTTATTTCGCCCAGCAGCCTAGACAAACGAGTGGGGTTGATGCGTCAGGACTTTGTGCAGTCAATGGACGAGGCGCCATTGGGCGCTGGCTCGTACGATAGCTACCTTGTACGCTTAGCGGAGTCATCGAAACAACCGCCGGAAGTGACGGCGTGGGTGGCACAGGCAACGGCGGCTGGTGAAGACTAAAGGGACGCTGCGTCCGACGGCGCGGAGTTATTTCAGGAGACATCTGCCGGCCTCCCGATAGGATCGGGACAGGTTCCGGCCGGCGATACAAGAAAAGCAGAAATTGCAACCTGCGAGAGAGCGGAGGTTGCCGCAATATATCCTCCCAAGTAATCTGGACGGTGCTGGACAGGCTCCCTCGGCAAGCTCGGGACAAGTGAAAGCCTGTCCCACAAAGGCGCGACGAGGCGCCCTGGAAATGAATGCACGTGAGTGGGACGAAATAGTCGGGGCGTTGCGGAACACCGACGACATCGAAGGAATGGTTGCCGCTGCTCAACGACTTCACAAGGTTGCCACCCGGGAGGATCTACTGCGACTAATGGAACTATTGAAGGATGAGGACTTTTTCGTGCGGGAAGCTGCAGCCTGGCCCATTTCGGAGTTGGAGGGCCCATCGGCACTTCAGGAGTTGCTCGTCGCATATCAGCGGGGGCTTGACGAGGGACACGACAATGATGGTTTCACGGCCGCGCTCATTGACCTCGTTGAAACAAATCGGGGGGCGTCCAGAGAGGTTTTACAGCGTCTCGCGGAATCCGGCGGCGAAGCAATGCGCACGAATGCGTTGTGGCTGCTGGAATTCTGCGGGACGACCAAATAGCCATAACAATTTGGAGGAAATCTATGGGCGCTGCAGACAGTCAGCTTGTCATCCCCGATGCGGCAAGGGAAGATCCAAAATCGTTTGAGGTCGCGCGAGTCTGGGTGGCCAAGAAAGTGGAGCACGTGAGCCTTCGCGTGGACGTGTGGAAGGACCCCGCTGCCTGGGGAATCATACTGGCCGACTTAGCCAGGCATCTGGCCAACGCATATGAACAGAATGCCGGGCTCAATTCGCACGACACATTGCAGCGGATCAAAGCAGGGTTCGAAGCTGAAATGGATTCACCCACTGATCATCCAACCGGTTCATTGGTTTAGCGAATTCCCAAAAAGAAAGGCTGCGTTAACAAGGTATTCATTGCGGAGGAGTTTTGAAATCGCCGCCAAGGGAACGTCCCGAGCAGCCTAGGGTAGGGGCCCGACAGAAAACGTCGGGGTAAACTCCAAGCCCTCGCTACAAGAAAAAAATGGCAACCTGCGCAATGCCGAAGGATCGGGACAGTGCAGGTTGCCGGTACATAACCAAGCAGAGGGGGCGCAGCAATCCCGAAGCTTCGGGAGCGCCCCTACGAAAAGCTCGCGGCAGGTTGCCGCTACATCACGTCCCAAGTAACTGAAATTGTGCCGGACAGGCTGTAAGCCTGTCCTACAAAAGCGCGTCCCGATCCAAACCATCGGGACACAAAAGGCGTGACTGGGCGCCCTGGGGACGCAGCGGGAGTGAAAGAGTGACAGGCCAGCAGAAGGAAATTTGAGATTTGAGAAGAAGTGCAGATGCCGGGCTAAAGCCCGGCGCTACACGGGCTGCACGGGCGGAAAGAGCACAGGCTAGAAGCCTGTGCTCCTGGACGCTTTTTTGCCGACGATTACTGGTGCGCAGCCACGGCTATGCCTTGGGGAAACGGCCCGGACGCGAAGGGCGAGCCGGCCACCGGGGTAAGCACGCCGGTGGAGGTGTTGATGCTGAAGGCGGAGATGTTGTCGGAGCCTCTATTGTTTACGAACAAGAATTTGCCCGAGGGATCGATCGCCGCCTTAAAGGGACCACTTCCCCCCGAGGTGAAGGGCGAGCCGGTGACTGCGGTCAGCGCGCCGCTGGAAGCGTCGATCCTGTAGGCGAAGATTCTGGAGCCACCGTCGGGCACATACAAGAACTTGCCCGAGGGATCGACGGCCACCGACGCCGCACCCGCCGTCGCAAAAGGAGAGCCGGTCAGCGTGGAAAGCGCGCCGCTGGCGCTGTTGATGTTGAAGGCGAAGACGTTGTCGCACTCGCTGTCATTCGCGTACAGGAACTTTCCCGAGGGATCGGCCGCCACTCCAGTGAGCTCACAACCCGACGTCGAAAAGGGCGAGCCCGCAACCGGGGCCAGGACCCCGTTGGAGGTGTTGATCGCGAAGGCGAAGACTCTGGAGCCACCGTCGGGCGCATACAGGAACTTGCCCGAGGGATCGACGGCTACTGCCGAAGCACTTGATGACGTGAAGGGCGAGCCCGCAACCGGGGTCAGCGAGCCGTTGGCGGCATTGATGGCGTAGGCGGAAATGTTGCCCGAGCACACGTTAGCCACGTACACGAATTTGCCCGAGGGATCGACGGCCACTTCCAATGGGCAACTCCCTGACGGGAAGGGCGAGCCGGGCACTGCGGTCAAACCCCCAGTTGTGGCATTGATGGCGAAGCCGTAGATTTCATCCGAAGCTTCGAGAATGTACACGTACTTGCCCGAGGGAGTGGTGGCCACGCCAGTGAGCGAAGGACCTCCCACCGAGAAGGGTGAGCCTGCCAGCGGGGTCAGCCCACCGCTCGAGGAGTTGATTAGGAAGCCGGAGGCGTTGTTATTGCTACCATTGGCCGAGTACACGAACTGGCCAATCCCTCCAAAGGTATTCAAAGGAAACAGACTGGTCAGCAGGCCGGACGAACAGGCTGAAAAGGTGAGAGCGATCAATAGAACGCCCGCCACCGCCAGAATGATTTGATTACGCCTCATGATTCTTCCTCCGCTTCGCGGCTCAGGGCCAATGCGCTGTGTTGGGAAGGCTATGGAATTCCTCGGACCGCCGTGGCTGTGCATCGCTACTTCCCACCAAACTTGATGACCAGGCCGGCCGAGGCGCGAAAATGGTGCTGCGGCGTGCCGGCATAATGCGTGCCAAAGTAATCCACCTGGGCCACGCGCAGGGAGATTCTATCGGTCCAGCGAATATCCACGCCGCCCCCGCCAGCCCAAGACAAAACCGTGTCGGAGAAGGAGACCGCGGGAGCGTTCCCGTGGCTGGCGCCGATCAGAGCATGGACAAAAAAGTTGGTCCTGTGGCGCCGAAGATTGAATTGCGGGCCGAAGAGAAAGTTGTGCTCCCTCTGGCCCTGGCCCTTGCAACAATAGTAGCCGCTAAAATCCGCCACGTAGCCCCACTGCTTGTTCCAATTCCATGCACCGGAAGCGTTCCATCCACTGCCGTTGGACCCTATGAAGCCACCTCTAGGGTTGGCGCGGATGTAGGAGTATCCACCGAAAACCTCTACTTTCGGCGCTTCCTGTGCCGCCGCCGAACAGGGCAACAGTGCAAGCAAACCGGCTAATACAAGCGTCGTTCGCATCGCTGACACCTCTTTCGCAATGAGCCACTCAAATCGGACTGCCCGGGTGACAGGTACGAATCACACGAGGCCTGAAGATTGCCACTTTCAATTCAAACGAGGGATCTTAAGAACTACGAATTGAAGCATAGAAGTGATGAAACCCGCAAGCATAAATTTGACACAACTGTAAATTCACTCCCGGCGCATATCGACTCCCTTCTCTCCTGTCTACGCAGAAAGTCCTGAAGCAGGAATTTCCTGCATGCAATTGTTCTATCCATTCCGTCAGTACAACGGGATGGTGTAAGGTCGGAAGGCCAAGAGTTGGAAAGTGCGGGCGAAGATTATGGAGTTGAAGGGTAAGGCGCATGCGCGATTTCGGAGGAAGCTGCTCGCGTGGTATGCGCGGCACAAGAGGGTGATGCCGTGGCGCGGGACGCGGGATGCGTACCGCGTGTGGGTGTCGGAGATTATGCTGCAACAGACGCGGGTGGCGGCGGTCGAGCCGTACTACAGGAAGTTCGTGAAGAAATTTCCGACAGTAGGCGCGCTGGCGCGGGCGCGGAGCGAAGACGTCCTGAAGCTGTGGGCGGGGCTGGGGTACTACAGCCGTGCGCGGAATCTGCACCGCGCGGCGCGCGAGATTGTCGCGAAACATGCCGGGAGATTTCCGCGCGAGTATGCGGCGGCGCTGGAGCTGCCCGGTGTGGGCCGGTACACGGCGGCGGCGGTGTTGAGCATCGCGTACGGAGAGCCGCTGGCGGTCGTCGATGGAAACGTGGCGCGAGTGCTGGCGCGGTCGGACGCGGTCCGCGGAGATGTGCGCGAGGCGAGGAGATGGAAACAATTGGAGGAGCGGGCGCAGGAGTTGATGGGGACGGGAAAGACGAAATTCGAAACTCGAAATTCGAAACTCGAAAGCAGAGCGGGAGAATGGAATCAGGCGATGATGGAATTGGGCGCGACGCTGTGCGCGCCACGGGCGCCGCGGTGCGGTGAGTGTCCTGTGGCGCGATGGTGCAAGGCACGGGCGCGGGGAATCGTGGAGGAAATTCCTGGCACGCGAAAGAAGCGCGCGGCGGTTAAGGTCACGCTTGCAGCAGCGGTATTTCTGGACGGGTATGGTTACACGCTCCTCGTCAACGCAGGAGGGGCCGATGCAGATGGATATTTCTCTCGCATGTGGCAATTCCCTGCTATCGAAGTGCGGAGAAACGCCAGAGCGGAACTGCAACGCCATCTGAAGCAGGCACTGAATTTTGATGCCGAAAAACTTCAGCCGCTCCTGGCCGTACGCCATAGCGTGACCTACCGAGCGATCACCGTGCGGCCGTTCCTGATACTCGCAGGACGACTCCCCAAGAAAAAGGCAGCACGCTCCGCGCCGCTACGCGGGGTCGAACGGCTGGCGGTTTCGAGCGCGACAAAGAAAATTGCACGGATCGCGGAGCGAAGCGTCGCGGTCTGAAGCGACAGGGGCCGATCTGATGATCGGCCCATACAAAAAACCTGCGGTTACTTCTTGCGGGTGTAGATGATTTCCATGAAGCGGAAATCCTTGCCGTCGGGGCCGGGACTCCACATTTCGAATTGGATTTCGTCTTTGCTGGTCAGAGTCATGACCTCGCGGACGGTGCTGGATTTGCCGGTGGAGTAGTCGTCCGTTTTGCCGATGGTGGTGAGCACTTTGCCGGCGGCGTCGAAGGTGCCCGTGGTGATGAGGATGGTGGTTTCGGCGGTGTCCATCCAAGTGGAGATGTACTTTTTCTTGTAGTTGTCGTAGGCGGTGTAGCCGAGGCCGGAGAACGGTCCGCCCATGAGGGTGCCGTCAAAGCTCTGCTCGAGATAGCGCCCGCCAAGAACCCACTTGTGAACGGAAGTGCCATCAGAAACCATGGGAGGCTTAGACGGGTCCATCCACATGGTGGTTTTGGCTTGCCACGTGCCGACCAGCGCATCGAGCTTCTTGTGGCCGGGGCCGGGCGAGGCCAGTTTTTGCATCTTTTCCATTTCGGCTTTTTGGTCCAGGGGCTGCTGTTTTGCAGCGGCCTTCTTTTCCGGGGCCGCTTTCTTTTGCGGGGCGGCTTTCTTCTCCTGTGCGGCGACGGAAACAACTCCAAGAGACAATGCGCCGAGCAGGCAGGCGGCGAGAATTCGTCTGGCGATCATGTACGTCCTCCGAGTGGTGGATTGTGAGGAAGGAATAGCCGCTTCCCCAAGGCAGATCAACGGGAAAGTCCTTATACAGCATATGGGGAGGGGAAAGCAAGGCAGAGTGAAAATGGCAACCTGCGCGAGAGCAGCGAGTTTATTGGAGGGCGCGGATCTGCATGGTTTGGTCGATGGCGAAGGCGGGATCGATGGCGCGAGAACTGCGCGCGGTGACGGTGAAGCCGCTGGAGGAAACTTCGACGGAGTAGGTGTAGCCGGCCCGCTCACGCTTGGATGCGGTGAGCGCGCCGCTCTCGATGAGCGTGTCGAGAGTGGCGTAGCTGCCGTTCTGGGAAAAATACATGCGCTCGGCCTGGGCGATGGCGAGCAAATCGTTTTTGACGCCGGTGGTATTGATGGCCTGCGTGGGATTGTTGCCGCCGCCCGTGGTCTGGACCTGGCGGAAGTAGAGATAGTAGATGCCGAAGGCGATGGCCAAGGAGATGACGAGAGCGATAATGCCCTTCACAATAGTTTCATTTTCTCTGCTTTCGGCCGGCGGAGCAAGGAAAAATGAATTTGTGATTGAGTGAATGGTGATTGAGTGATTTCGGAATGAAATGCGAGATTTGAAATTTGAAAACAGGAGAGGCTCCTTGCCCCGACAAATCGGAGCTCAGAATAACGGCCGTGGGAAGCCGCTAGGACAAGGCGCGATCGAGGGCGGCGAGGAAAGCGTGGGCGGAGGCGGGGCGCTGCGCGGGGTCGCGGGCGAATGCACGCACAAAAAATTCCTGCGCGTTGGGCGGCGCAGAAGGAAGATGAGCGGAGAGTGGTGTGAAGCTGCCCTGCAACACGGCGCGTTGAAAGTCGAGCGATGTTTCGCCAGCGAAGGGAAACGCGCCGGCCAGCATTTCGTAGGCGACCACCGCGAGCGACCACAAATCCCAGGAGGGGTCCACGGGCTGCGCGCTCAACTGCTCGGGAGACATATAACGGAAGGTGCCGACCAGCTGGCCCGCGCCGGTATCGGCGTCGCGAGTGAGGTCGGTCTCGACAGGAAGAAATTTGGCGACGCCGAAGTCGAGGACTTTGGGGAGCTCGCCGGATTCGGAGCGGGCGAGAAAAATGTTTTCGGGCTTGAGGTCGCGGTGAATGAGGCTGCGGCGGTGGGCGGCGTCCACGGCAGCGCAAGCGCCACGCAAAATGGCCAGGGTGCGCGACGCGGGGAGGTGTTTTTCGCGGCGCAACTCGTCGCGCAGGCTGCTCCCCACAAGAAGCTCCATCACGAGAAACGCGCGAGTGCCCGCGGCGACACCGAAATCGTGGACGGTGACGACGTTGGGATGGGAAAAGCTGGCGGCCGCTTTAGCTTCCTTGCGGAATCGGTCGGCGGCGTCGGTGCTGGCGATGAGGTCGTCGCGGATGACTTTGACGGCGACGCGGCGCTCGAGCGCGGTGTCGCTGGCCTCGTAGACGGTGCCCATGCCGCCGCGGCCCAGACGCTTTTCGAGATGATAGCGGCCGGCCAGGGTGCGCGGGAGAAGCGTGCGCGCGAGCAGCGCGCCTTCCTGCGCGCAGCGACCGGTGCCGCTATCGAAGACGGCACCGCATTGTGAGCACTCTTCAAAGGCGGAGTCTTCGAGGCTGAGGGGTGCGGGCGCAATTGCAGACGGCTTTTCGAGAAGAATGGCAAGGCTGCTGGCAATGGCGAGAAGCAAATCCTGGTCCTCGCGGGAATACGGCTCCTCGGAGCGCTTGACGCCGAGCACGAGGAGAATTTCCGAGCGGGCGGCGGGCGAGAAAATCGGAAGGATCAAATCCATGCGCGCGCGGCGGAGAAAATCGGTTTCGTCGTGCGGGAGTTGCTGCTGGAGCCAGCCGGAGTCGGAGTGCGGAACTTCGAGCGGTTTGCCAAGCAGGCGAACGAGGCCGACGAGTTTGCTTTCCGCAAGGAGCGGAGGCGGGGCCTGTCCGGCGGGCGCGGCAGCCTGACAGCGGAAATGGGTGTCGCCGGGTTCGCGACGAAGGAGCGCGGCGAATTCGGGATGGAGGCCTTCTTCGATGCGCGCGACGACGAGCGGGCCGACCGCTTCCAAGCTGCGCGCGGCGCGGACTTGCTCGGCGACGTCGCGGAGGAGGCGCTGCGCGTCGTAGCGTTCGCGGAAGAAACGGCGGTCGAGCGCGTCCATCCAGGATTGGCGCTGGAAATGCGCGATGGCCGCGAGCGCACCCAGCGCGAGATAGATCCACCCACGCTGGCGAACGATGGCGAGCAAAGGCTGGTCGCCATGCAGAACGAGATCCAGCACGAGAATCGTCGCGAAGACCGGCACCAGGGAAACGACCAGGTGTCGCGCAAGAGCGTACTGAACGCCCTGACGGATCATGACGCGGACGTCGAAGAAGCGGTGGCGCAGAACGACGTACGCAAAGGTGATGGGATAAATGGCGAAGAGGAAAGTGCCAACGAACAAGTAGGAGGCAGACAAGAAGAAGCGCGCAAGTGCGGTAGAAGGGCCCAGCGCCATGGAAACGACAAATGGCAAGCCCGGGAGACAACCCACCATCCCGCCCAAGAGCAACACACGCACACGCCTCTTTTGGTTGGGATCTTCCAGCCTGCGGTAATTCATGAAAAATACAATGAATCCTGCCAATCCGTAAAAAGCCAGCAGAAGGCCTTCCATTCCCAGCGCGCGAGCCATCCAGGGACTGACGACCATGCCGGGCTGGTACACCGCGCGGAACTGAAAGTAGAGCATGCACGGGGACAGAAGGACTGCGGGAATCCAGACCGAAATGCGAACCCAGCGCGGAAGCGGAAACTTCTGGGGAAAGATGGTGACAAAGGCGAATGTGATCGGACCGAGAAAGGCTGCCGATGCGCGAGCAATCCAAAGCAGCCCGCCCAATGCGATGGGAAGCTCACGCCAAGCCGCGGCAAAACCGGGAGGGATGATGAAGCCGCCGAAAATAGACACGCCTGCCAAATACAAAGCCGCGACGCGAGCCACAATATCCTGAGGGCGCTGATACGCAATCAGGAATGCCAAGAGCAACATGAGGATGAAAGAACCGACAATCACGAGGTTGAGCAGATCGTCCGCTGAGCCAGTAATCTGCTGGCGGCCGAGAGTGAGCGATTTCTGAAAGGATTCAGAGCCGCGGCGCACCTGGAAGCGATGCATGCGGCCAACTTCGAGGTTTTGGCGCGCAGCGTAAAAGTCGTACCTGCCGGCGATGACTTGCCCATCCACGGCGACGATGAAATCGCCCGCCTGCAAACCGGCGCGCAGAGCCGGGGATTCGGGGTGAACAGCAACAAGCCGAAGCTGTCCCTGCGAGAAATCCGTTGTTATGCCCAACGGCTCGGGTCCCCAAAAGATAACGTAGGTAAAGAGAGTCAGGAAAGCGAGAAAGGACGCAGCAACGAGGTACATCCACCAGGGCGGGCGAGAGCTGGACGAAGTGGGCATCGCGGCGAAAAGCGGGCGCGGGCGGGATTATAGCAGCAGAGTGGAGTGCTGGAGTCGGCGAAAAACGCGGCGAGTTGAAAAGTGTCAGAGTTGCGGAGTGACCGTATGAGAGTTCATTCGGAGAAGATAAAGTTGAAGCGGACGCCGGCCACTTCGATGGCGTCGCCCTCGTTGAGCTTGGTGAGTTTGGTGATTTCCTCGCCGTTCACCTTGGGGACGCGGTCGGCGCGGCTGATGTAGTAGCCGTCCTCGCGCTTGTTAATCTGCGCGGCGGCTTTGGGCGCGAACCAGCCCTTCAGCTTGACCGAGGCCATGTCGGATTTGCCGATGACGGTCAATTTGGTGGAGAGAAGGTAAGCATTCTGATCGGTCTTGCCGCGGAGAACGATGAGCTTGCCGACGCGCGCGCGCGCCGACACGGTGGCGGCAGCGGCTTCGGCCACGACGGCCGACTGCTGAATCATTTCGCGGCGGCGCTTGGTATCGAGGACCATGGTCTCGTCGACTTTGGGGACGAGGAATTTTTTCGGCGCGTCCGTGGACAGCACCAGGGTTTCCGAGAGATCGCCGGTGAGGCGAACGAGAATTTCGTGCTTGCCGATGGTCACCGTATCGCCGTGGCGGAGAGGAGAATTCTGGATGCGCACGTTGTTGACGAAGGTGCCGTTCAGACTTTTCAGGTCCTCGATCACCAACTGATCCTGTCCGAACTCCACGCGCGCGTGGTGCGTGGAGACGGCCAGGTTATCAATCTGGATGTCGTTGTCCGGTGTGCGGCCGATGGTGAGGGGCTGCCCGCTGAAGGGGATTTCCTTCAACACGTGCGTCTCGAATTTGAGGATCAGCTTGATCATGGCGCGACTTTGTCTAAATTCAGGACTGCACCTGCCCCGCTGGAACTCACTTCTACAGCCGAAAGCTCGTGTGGCGCAAGAGGCGCTGGAATTGCCTGTCCAAGCGCACGGCTGGAGCGAGCCCAGTATTTCTTTGCCACGCATCTTAGGCCGTAGCGAGATGCAAGTCAACGACGAGGCGGGATAAGAGACAGCGCACTCTACAACTTCCCTTTTTTGTACCATTTTGATGCAATTCTGCCTGAGCGAGGGGCCTCTGCCCTGGTGACAAATTCGCTTTGTCCAGGGCAGGGGAAGCGTACGATTCACGAGCGGGAGGTCTACATCAGAAATTCCAATTGACACACCGCGCTGCGAAGCCTAGAGTCCTTCCCGCAAGCTCACCCCACACAAGAGAGGCAAATCGAATGACCAAACGAATGCTGTTTCTCGCAACACTGGTGTTGGCCTTGGCTATCGGAGGCTTCACCGTTTACGCGCAGGTTGCGCGTCCCTATCACGACGGTTCCGTCTGGAACATCGCGTTCATCCACGTGAAACCCGGCATGGACACCGCCTACATGAACTATCTGGCCATGGATTGGAAGAAGGAGCAGGAGGCGCTCAAGGCCGAGGGACTCATCCTATCCTACAAAGTGATCGGGGTGGAATCGCACACCCCGGGCGAGTTCAACCTCATGCTCATGACCGAATACAAGAGCCTCGCCGCGATGGAAGCCGGCAAGGACAAAGCCGAAGCCGTCGGGCAGCGCGTCACGGGCAGTGACCAATTGCAGATGCAGGGCTACCGCAACCGCGCGGACATCCGTGATGTCCTGGGAGATCGCCTCGGCCGCGAGATCGTCCTCGAACCCAAGAAGTAATCGCACGGCCGCTCCCGATTATTCCTTAAGAAGGGCCGTCTCCGGACGGCCCTTCTTTTTTCTGACTCTCTTCGCGCCAACTCCCTATCAGTTCTTCCCTGACCAGGCCGCCACCGGGCGAGCTTGTGTGAATTTTGGCGGCTTGCGGGCGTGGTAGAATCGCGGAAAGAAAGAAATGAACGGCCCTACGACAACGAGCGAGCAGAGCCTCACGGCGGTCAACCGGTACTTTGAAATTTCGCTGTACCTGCTGATTGCGACGAGCGTGGTGACGCTGGTGACGACGGGGAAGCTGGACCCGCTCTCGACGATCGTGCCGCCAGTGGCGCTGCTGCTGAAAGGCATCCGCTGGTGGCGCGGCGATGCGGTGGAGCTTTCCGCGCGGGCGGCGTCGCGGCTGACGATTGCGTACTTCGTCTTCTTCCCCGCGGATTTGTGGCTGTTCTCGCGGGCGCTGGCGGCGGGCGCGCCGAATCCGGTGCTGTATGCGGCGCTGCTCTCGTCCATTCACCTGATGCTGTTCGCGATGATCGTGCGGCTGTTTTCGGCGACGACGACGCGCGACTATCTTTTTCTGGCGATGCTCTCGTTCGCAATGATCCTGGTGGCGGCGATCCTGACGGTGGATACGACGTTTCTGGTGCTGTTCCTGCTGTTTTTGTTTTTGGCGGTGGCGACGTTCGTGGGGCTGGAGATGCGGCGGAGCGCGGAGGGCGCCGTCTCGCCGCCGCTGTCGATGGGCACGCCGGCAGCGCGGCGCTTGAACCGGGCGCTGAGTGTGACGTCGTTTGTGGTGGCAGTGGCGTCGCTGGCGCTGGGCGCATCAATTTTTTTCGTGCTGCCGCGCGTCACCGCGGGCTACCTGAGCGGGTTGAACCTGCAGGCGTCGCTGATCAGCGGGTTCAGCGACAACGTGGAGCTGGGACAGATCGGGACGATCAAGAAAAACACCGCGGTGGTGATGCGCATCCGCGCCAACGTGAACGAAGCGCAAATGGGGCAAGTGCGCTGGCGCGGGATCGCGCTGACGACGTTTGACGGAAAGCGATGGACCCGCGAGACACGCGAGCCCGACACCATCTATCCGGACATGGGCAGCGGATGGTTCCTGCTGAGTTACCTCACGCCTGAAATGCATCGCAACTCGCGACGCATTGACTACGTGGTGTTGCTGGAACCGATGGCCACGGATGCACTATTCCTGCCGGCGTACGCCGTGCAAGTGCGCGGGCGATTTTCACCGGAGATCGAGCGCGCAGGACGCGCGTCGTCGCGAAGCTATTTGTGGCTGGACTACACGCGGTCGGTGACAAATCCGTTCCACAACGTCACGAAACTGCGTTACGAGGGCGTCAGTTACTTACCGCAGGTTCCGGCGGAGCGGTTGCGCGCGGCCCCGGCGGAGTATCCGGAGGACGTGCGGCGGCTGTACCTGCAACTGCCGCCGCTCGACCCGCGCATCGCGGCGCTGGCGCGGGAGATCACACAAAATGCGGCGACGCCGTACGACAAGGCCGCGGCCATCGAACGGCACCTGCGCACGCGGTACGGCTACACGCTGGAGCTGAGCGGCACGCCGGGAGAAAGCCCGCTGGCGCATTTTTTGTTTACGCGGAAGGCGGGGCACTGCGAGTACTTCGCTACAGCGATGACGGTGATGCTGCGCACGCTGGGCGTCCCGACACGGTACGTCAACGGATTTCTGCCCGGCGAATACAACGACGTGGGCGAAGACTACATCGTGCGCGGGAGCGACGCACATAGCTGGGTGGAAGTTTATTTTCCGGAGTTCGGGTGGATCACGTTTGACCCCACGCCGCCGTCGGACGAGCGCGCACACGGATGGCTGGGGCGGTTCGCGCTCTACTACGACTGGTTCGAGCTGATGTGGAGCGAGTGGGTGATTAATTACGACCTGGCGCACCAGGTGACGCTGGCGCAGAATTTTCAGAAGACGTCGCGCGAGTGGACGGACCAGACGTGGCGCTATCTGGAAAATCAGCGGCGCGCGATAGTCCAACGGCTGAAAGACTGGCAGTGGGAAGTGGAACGATTCGGACTGTGGCGGGCCAGCGCGATTGTGCTGTTGCTGCTGGCGATGTTTGCGTTCCTGCGTGGACACGCGCTGCGCGAGTATCTCGTGTTGGAATGGGGAATCCACTTCGGCGGACGCGAGGCGGTGACGCCGCGGCTGGCCACGCTGCTCTATGCGCAAATGCTGCGCGTGCTGGCGCGGCGCGGATGGAAGAAACCGCCGGGGCAAACGCCGCTGGAATTTGTGGCGGCGATCGCGCGTCCGGAAGTGGCCGGGCCGGTGGGCGAGCTGACGTCGCTGTACCAGGCGGCGCGGTTCGGGGCGCAGGCGACGGATGCGCAGCAAATGACGGGGCTCCTGGCGAGGATTAAGGCACAGACAAAATAATCCACAGATTACACAGATTTCACAGATTACTAAGATTTCTAGAATTGCAGGTGAGATCCTTCGTCCCGACATAAAACGTCGGAACTCAGGATGACAAACAGTTAAAAGACGCGCGTGATAGAATTGTGTGTTTGCATGCAAGGGAGAATGCGAAGAAGTATGCCTAAAGTGGGATTTGTGAGCCTGGGATGCCCGAAAAACCTCGTGGATAGCGAGGTGATGATGGGCATTCTTGCGCGCAGCGGGTACGAAATGACGCCGCGCGCAGCGGAGGCCGACGTGCTCGTGGTGAACACGTGCAGCTTCATCGAGCCGGCACAAAAGGAGTCCGTGGCGGCCATTCTGGAGATGGCGGAGTACAAGAAATTTGGTGTGGCGCAAAAGTTGATTGTGGCGGGATGCCTGGTGGAGAGGTTTCGCAACGACATTCGTGAGCAGATTCCAGAAGTGGATGCAGTGATTGGCACGGGTGAAGTCGAAGAGATTCTGCGGGCAGTGCGAGGAGAATTGGACGCAGAACAAGAAGATGGAAAAGAGAAACGAGAAAATAGTAAGGTGAGATCCTTCGCTTCGCTCAGGATGACAAACCAAGAGGCGGCCGCGGGGCCGACGTGGTTGTACAACGATGCGTCGCCGCGGATTTTTACGACGCCGAGGCACGCGGCGTACATCAAGATCAATGAGGGCTGCGACCATCCGTGCACGTTCTGCATCATTCCGGAGCTGCGCGGGAAATTCCGGAGCCGGAGATTTGAGTCCGTCGTGCACGAGACGGAAAACCTGGCGCAGGCGGGGGTGCGCGAAGTGACGCTCGTCGGGCAGGACACGACGGCGTACGGCGAGGATTTGGGAATTCGAGACGGCTTGCCGACGCTGCTGGCGCGGCTGGCGCAAGTGGACGGCATCGAATGGGTGCGGTTCCTCTACTGCTACCCGAACCGCATCACGCCGCGTTTGCTGGAAACGATTGCGGCACATGCGAGGTTGGTGAAGTATCTCGACATTCCACTGCAACACGCGAGCCGCAACGTGCTGGCGCGGATGAAACGTGGGTCGAGTGGCGATGCGTTTTTGAAAATGCTGAAGATGATTCGCCGGACAATTCCGGGCGTGAGTCTGCGCACGTCGTTCATCGTGGGATTTCCTGGCGAGACGGAAAAAGACTTCCGAGAGCTTTGCAGCTTTGTGCGCGAGGCGGAGTTCGACTGGCTGGGAGTGTTTGCGTATTCCGACGACGAGACGGCGGAGAGTTTTGCGCTCGACGGAAAAGTGGATGCGGAGACGATTGAAGAACGGCGCGAGCGGTTGATGGCCGTTCAGAAGAAGATTTCGGCGCGGAAGTTGAAGGCGCGCGTGGGAAAGAAAATCGAGGCGATGCTGGAGGGGCCGTCGAAGGAGACGGATTTGGTGTGGGAAGCGCGGCACGAGGGCATGGCGCCAGAAATCGACGGGAAGATCATCATCACGGAAATTGTAGGCGATGCGGAGCCGCAACGCGGACAGATGGCCACGGTCGAAATCACGAAGGCGCATGAGTATGATTTGATTGGGAGAGTGGTGGAGTTGCGCGAGCCGCGCGTGGAAGCGGCGGTGGTGCAGGAGTCGGCGTTTCGAGTGCTGGCATAGGAATTGTGAATTGTGATTTGTGAATGGTGATTGAGAAATTCCTTCTAACACAAGCCAGATGAGCGGAGAGACTGAAGCGAGACCTGAGAAGCAGCCGCAGGTGGCGTTGTGGATTGCCACCGGGTTCGGGTTGGGCTATTTGCCGGTGGCGCCGGGGACGTGGGGGTCGCTGGCGGGGATTGCAATCGGCTGGGCGCTGGCATCTTTCTTGTTTTGGGTCGCTTCCTTCTTGGCCAAAACGTGGGGAGGCTTCGGAATCTCGCTGCCTTGGGGCATGTTGCTCGAGGCGCTGTTCATGATGCCGTACGTGGCCGGGACTGTCTTCTTCTCGTTGGCGGGAGTCTGGGCATCGCGGCGGGCCGCAATTCATTTCGGCAAGAGCGATCCCCGACCGGTTGTGGTTGACGAAATCTCCGGGCAAATGATTACCTACCTGCCGGTTTTTTCTGTGACATTCGTCGAAAGTGGCGGGTGGAAATATGTTGTGCTGGGATTTATACTTTTTCGAGTGTTTGATATTTGGAAGCCGTGGCCCATACGTCGCGTGGAGAAATTGCCGGGCGGATGGGGGATTATGGCGGACGACTGGCTCGCGGGCGTTTATGCGGCGATTGTGCTATGGGTGATTCGGGCGGCAGGGTGGATTGGGTGAGCAAAGGGAAAATTTGTGATTGAGTGATTGGTGATTTGCGATTGAGGGAAAAAGCGTGAAAGCAGGCGGGACACCGAAGATTGAGAGTGTGACGCCGGGGGCGGCGATACCCGGCGGAGAAGTGGTCATCCGCGGGAGCGGGTTCGAGCCCGCGTCGGGAAACGGCGCGCGGCCGAAGGTGCGCTTCGGCGACACGGACGGCGCGGTGCTGGTCGGGTCGGAAAATTATCTGGTGGCGCGAGTGCCGGAGGGCGCGTCGGGCGGGTGGGTGCGCGTGGCGACGCCGCGCGCGGAGAGCGTTCCCTTCCCCATTGCGCTGGGCGTGCAGATTGCCGACAACCTGCATCCGGTGGCGAATCCTGCGGTGGACCACGACGGAAATATCTATGTGACGTTCAGCGGGCAGCGCGGGCAGCAGGTGCCGGTGTCGCTGTACAAGATTACGTCGAACTATACGGTGAAGCCGCTGGTGACGGAGTTGATGAATCCGACGGGGCTGGCGCTGGACCGCTCTGGCGCGCTTTTTGTCTCCAACCGCAACGACGGCACGATCCACCGCGTGAACACGCAGGATGGCCGCGCGGAACAGTGGGTCGAAGGCATGGGCGTGGCTACGGGCATGGCCTTCGACCGCGAAAACAATTTGTACGTCGGAGACCGCAGCGGAACGATTTTCAAGATCAATCCTGCGCGGCAAATTTTTGTGTTTGCCACGCTGGAGCCGTCGCTGGCCGCGTATCACCTGGCGTTTGGGCCGGACGGCGATTTGTTTGTGGCCGGGCCGACGACGTCGAGCTACGACCGCATCCTGCGCATCAACTCGCACGGCGAAGTGGCCACTTACTATCGCGGGCTGGGGCGGCCGCAGGGGCTGGCGTTCGGGCGCGACGGCATGCTCTATGCGGCGGCCTCGCTGCACGGGCAGCGCGGAATCGTGCGCGTCACTCCGGACGGCAAGGCCGAAGTCGTGCTGAGCGGAATCGGCGTGGTGGGACTGGCGCTACTGCCGACGCGGCGCGCGTACCTGGTGACGAGCGGGGCCTTGTTTTCTCTCGATTGGGATGTGGAAGGGATGGCGCTGGTGTGAAGAAAGAATTGAGTGAATGAGTGAATTTTGATTGAGTGATTTCAGAGAACCCGGAATTTATATTTCGCCTGCTATTACAGACCACAAGTTTGATTCGCGATTCCTGCCACGATTTGTTCTACAATGCCGCGTTGATTTGAACCTCTCATAGTCCGGAGGAATTCCATGCCTGCCATTCGGAAGATGTTTGCGTGTGCGCTGGTGGTGTCGCTGACCTGCGCGCAAGCGCCGGTGAGTTTGCGCGCGGCGGAAGAGAAACGAGAAGGAAGAGAGGGCCTTCGCCCCGAAAAGGCGCGGACTCAGGGTGACAATGCGTCAGGAGCAGGTGAGATTCTTCGTCCGCCACGGCGGACCCAGAATGACAGCGCGAATGGGAAGAGAGTTCGCAATGCTCTGGATGACAGTGCATCGGGAGCAGGTGAGATCCTTCGCTTCGCTCAGGATGACAGCGGGGGCGCAGGAAGCAGCGCCCCTACGGATGCAACAAAAGCGTTGCCGTATTTTACGGAGCCGAGCGTGGCGCCGGACCGGGCGGAGATTGCGTTTGTGTCGGGCGGAGACATCTGGACGGCGCCGCTGGCGGGCGGAGAAGCGCACCTGTTGATTGCGCACGCGGCCAACGAGTCGCGGCCGCTGTACTCACCGGACGGCAAGCGGCTGGCGTTCGGGTCCACGCGCACGGGCGGCGGCGACATTTATATCTACACGTTCGCGACGGGCGAAGTACGGCGGCTGACGTGGGATGACGGGAACGACGTGCTCGACGGATGGAGCCGCGACGGCAAGTGGATTTATTTCTTTTCGTCGGCGAAGGATATTTCGGGGATGAACGACGTCTACCGCGTGAGCGCGGAAGGCGGCACGCCGATGCAGGTGAGCGCAGACCGCTACGCGAGCGAGTTTTTCTCCGCGCCTTCACCGGACGGAACGACGCTGGCGTTCAGCGCGCGTGGAATCGCATCGGGACAGTGGTGGAGGAAAGGACACAGCCACATCGACGAAAGCGAAATCTGGCTGATGCGCGAAGGTTTTCCTGCGAAGTACGAGAAAGTTTCCGGCGGCGCATTCAAGGAGTTGTGGCCGATGTGGGCGGCGGACGGAAAAAGTTTGTATTTCGTTTCCGACCGCAGCGGGGCGCAAAACGTGTGGGCGAAGCCAGTGAGTGGAGGAGAAGCAAAGCAAGTGACGCGGTTCAAGGACGGGCGCGTGGTGTGGCCGAGCATTTCGTACGACGGCAAGACGATTGTGTTCGAGCACGATTTCGAAATCTGGAAGGTGGAAACGGCGAGCGGGCAGACGTCCACGATTCCGCTGACGCGGCGCAGCGCGGCATCGGCGGCGACGAGCGAGCACCTGTCGCTCAGCAATCAATTCAGTGATCTGACGCTTTCGCCGGACGGAAAAAAAGTGGCGTTCGTGGTGCGCGGAGAAGTGTTCGCGGCGTCGGCAAAGGACGGCGGCACAGCGACGCGCGTGACGCGCAGCCTGGCGGTGGAATCGGAAGTGACGTGGACGCCGGACAGTAAACAATTGGTGTACGCGTCCGAGCGGGACGGCACGCCGCACCTGTTTCTGTACGACTTCGGCGCGGACGCGGAAACGCAGTTGACGCGCGCGGCGCAGGACGATTGCACACCCGCGGTATCGCCGGACGGAAAACTGCTGGCGTTCATCCGCAACGGGCAGGAATTGCGCGTGCTCGACTTGGAATCGAAGCAGGAGCGCGTCGTAGCGAAAGGCAACTTCGACCGCCCGCCGTTCAATCCCGACCGCCCGCTGATCTGGTCGCCGGACAACAAGTGGGTCGCGTTCTTCAACACGACCGGGAAATTGTTTGCGAACGTGTACGTGGCACCGGCTGCGGGCGGAGAAAGCAAAGCGGTGAGCTTCGTGCCCAACGGGTTTTCGAACACGGCGTCGTGGAGCCCGGACGGAACGTATTTGCTGTTCGACACAGGGCAGCGCACAGAAACGCGGCAGCTCGCGCGGGTGGACTTGACGCCGCGCACGCCGAAATTCCGCGAAGACCAGTTCCGAGAACTTTTCACGGAAAAGCCGAAGGGCGCGCAAGCGGAAAGCAAAGCAGCGGCGGCAGCGCCGGAAAAGAAACCGGCGAAGCCGGTGGAGATTACGTTCGAAGGAATTCGCCGGCGGATGAGCCTGATTCCCGTCGGCGTGGACGTGGGTTACCAGACGATTGCGCCGGATGGAAAATCGGTGCTGCTGATTGCAAGCGCCGCGGGGCAAACGAATTTGTACGTGTACTCGCTCGACGAGCTGGCGACGGAGCCTGCGGTGGCTAAGCAACTGACGTCCACGGCAGGAGGAAAGAGCGCGGCGCAGTTTACGCCGGACGGAAAGGACGTTTTCTTTCTGGCGCAGGGGCGCATCAACTCGGTGAACGTGGAGTCGCGGCAGGTGAAACCGCTGGCGGTGACGGCGGAGATGGACGTCAACTTCGACACGGAGAAGGCGGAAATCTTCGAGCAGGCGTGGCGGCTGCAACGCGACAACTTTTTCGATCCGAACTACAACGGCGTGAACTGGCAGGCGGTGCACGATGCGTACGCGCCGCGCATCGCCGGCGCACGCACAGCGGACGAAATGCGGCGGCTGCTGAACTTGATGGTCGGAGAACTGAACGCGTCGCATTCGGGCATCAGCGCGCCGTTCGGAGGCGCCACGCCCGCGACGGGGCGGCTGGGACTGCGTTTTGACCGCGCGGAATACGAGCGCGCGGGAAAATTGCGCGTCACGGAAGTGATCCCTCTGGCTCCGGCGGCGCTGGCGGGAATCAAGACGGGCGAGTATCTGCTGGCGGTCGAGAAAAAACCGATTGATGCGCGGACGAACCTCGACGAGTTACTCAACTACACGATTGGGAAGCGCATCGAGGTGATGGTGGCGACGTCGGCGGACGGCGCGGGCAAGCGCGAGGTCGCGCTGCAACCGGTGAACCTCGGCACGGAAAAGCAACTGCTCTACCGCAAATGGGTGGAGGAGCGGCGCGCGTATGTCGAGCGCGCGAGCGGTGGGCGGCTGGGCTACGTGCACATGCCGGACATGGGCGCGGGATCGCTGGCGCAGCTCTACGTCGATTTGGATACGGAAAATCACGCGAAGGAAGGCGTGGTGATCGACGTGCGCAACAACAACGGCGGATTCGTCAACGTGTACGCGATTGATGTGCTGGCGCGGCGGCCGTACCTGCAAATGCAGCCGCGGGGATTTCCGGGAGTGGCGCCGGCGCGAACTGTGCTCGGGCAACGCGCGCTGGAGGCGCCGACGATCCTGGTCGTCAACCAGCATTCGCTTTCCGACGCGGAAGATTTTACGGAAGGCTACCGCGCACTGAAACTCGGGAAAGTGGTGGGCGAGCCGACGGCGGGATGGATTATTTATACGTCGGGGGCGACGCTGCTGGATGGAACCAACATGCGCATGCCGTTTATCCGCGTGACGACGGCGGAAGGTCAGCCGATGGAGATGCATCCGCGGCCGGTGGATATTGCGGTGACGCGGCCGATTGGAGAGAGCTACACAGAGAAGGATTCGCAGTTGGATGCGGCGGTGGGAGAGCTGCTGAAGCAAATCGGGAAAAAACCTTAACGCAGATGAACGCAGATAAAAGCAGATTAGAAATATAGAACAAAGTGATGGGGCCGGTCTCCCCGACAAAGTACGTCGGGACGCGCAAATCGCGAAAGATCGGCCCCTACAGTTTTGGAATTACATCGGGTATAACTGGCGAACATGAAAGCGGAAATCATAGCGGTGGGGTCGGAGATGCTGACGCCGCATCGCGCGGACACGAATTCCCTGTTCCTGACGGACGAGCTGAACAAGCTGGGGATCGAGGTCGCGCGCAAGGTAATCGTCGGAGATGACCGCGCGGCGCTGCGGGAGACGTTTCGCGAGGCGCTGGAGCGCGCGGAACTGGTGATTGCGATTGGCGGTCTGGGGCCGACAGAAGACGATGTGACACGCGAGGCAGTGGCGGAGCTGCTGGGGCGAAGATTGCTTCTCGACGAAGAAATTCTGGGAAAGATTCAGGAACGGTTCCGGCGGTTCGGAAGACAGATGTCGGAATCCAACAAGCGGCAGGCCATGGTGCCGGAGGGAGCGACGGTCCTGGAAAACAAGCGCGGGACGGCGCCCGGGCTGTGGCTGGAAGAGCGCGGGCGAATCGTGGTACTGCTGCCGGGGCCGCCGAATGAGTTGAAGGCGATGGCCGCGGAACAAGTGCGGCCGCGACTGGAAAAAATCGCCGGTGCGCGGCGGCTCCATGCGCGCGAATTGCGCGTTGCGGGAATGCCCGAATCGGACCTGGACCAGCGCATCGCGCCGATTTATACGGGCTACGCGGACGCGCAGACGACGATCCTCGCGGCGCCCGGAGAAATTCAGATTCATCTGCGGACGTGGTCCGAGGACGCGGCGGCGGCCGGGCGCATGCTTGACGAGTTGACGGAGCGCATACGGTTCGCGCTGGGCGAAGCGGTGTTCACCACGAAGGGCGAAGATATGGAAGCGGTGGTGGCCAACGCGTTGAACCAGAGCCGCGCGACGATTGCGGTGGCGGAAAGCTGCACAGGCGGCCTGGTGGCGCAGCGGCTGACAAGCATTCCGGGAAGTTCGTCGTATTTTCTCGGCGGCGTGGTGTGTTATAGCAACGAATTGAAGTCAGCGTGGGTGGATGTGGCGGAGGAGCTGATCGAATCGAAAGGCGCGGTGAGCGCGGAAGTGGCCGTCGCGCTGGCGGAAGGAATCCGTCGGCGCACCGGCGCGATGCTGGGCGTCGGCATCACGGGTATCGCCGGGCCGAGCGGCGGCACTCCCGAAAAACCGGTGGGGACGGTGCATATCGCGCTGGCGAATGAGTCGGCGACCAAGGAGCGCGGCGTTCTCTTCCCCGGAGACCGCGAGAGGATACGGCTGTATGCGTCGCAGACGGCGCTGGATATGGTGAGGAGATATTTTTTGCAAAAACAAAGAGAGACGGCTGCAAAGGGATGAGCGAATGAAGAATTGAGTGATTTGGTGAATTGCGATTCGCTGGCAAACCACCAGCGGAAAAGATGGAGTGATTGAGGGACAGAACGGAGAAGGACGAGAGTGAGAGTATTTGTGGCGATGGACTTTCCTGAGGAAGTAAAGGGGAAAATACGGGAATTTGTGAGCAAGTTGGAGCGAGAGTGCAAGGATACGCGAGGGGCGAGATGGGCGCGAGTCGAGGGAATGCACGTCACGCTGAAATTTATTGGCGAAGTGACGCCGGAGAAAGTGGAACAGATTAGGAAGGAGCTGGAGGGCGTGCGGTCGGCGGCGGCGGTGGAGATCAATTTTCGCGGCGTGGGATTTTTCCCGAATGCGAAACACCCGCGCGTGTTCTGGGCGGGAATCGAGGCGAGTGCGAATTTACCGGAGATCGCCGCAGAAATTGAATCGCGTCTGGAACGGCTGGAGATTCCGCGGGAGGGGCGCGCGTTTCGTCCACACCTGACGCTGGCGCGGTTTAAGTCGGAAGAAGGGTTGCCGAAATTGCGCGAGGCGATTGAAAAGGCGGGGGCGATGGAGTTTGGCGGGACGCGTAGCAGCGAGTTTCATTTGTATGAGAGCAAGTTGGTGAGAGAAGGGGCGGTGTATGGCAAGCTGGCCACGTTTTCTCTCGAGGAGGAGTAGGAGAGCGAACGAGAATTAAGTGATTGTGTAATTGGTGATTGAGTGACTGAGGAATTGCAGGGACGGTGTCTAGATATTTTGCAATGTACTGCCGGCGGGGGCGATGGAATCGATTAGCAATGTAACGGGCGGCTGGGACGTCAATGCGCTGGTCATTCCGGTGCTTTTGGGCGCTTATCTGCTGGGGTCGATTCCGTTTGGATACTTGATTGTGAAAATGCGCGAGGGGACGGACATTCGCGCGTTGGGGAGTGGAAACATCGGCGCGACGAACGTGGCGCGGAGCGCGGGACCGGTGGCGGGAGTGGTCACGCTGCTGCTGGATGCGGCAAAGGGATTTCTTGCGGTTTGGGGAATGAGATGGATTACAAATGGCGACATTATGCTGATGATGGGCGCCGCAGTCCTCGTAGTGGTCGGGCACATGTTTCCGGTGTGGTTGAAATTCAAGGGCGGGAAAGGCGTGGCGACGGGAGTGGGGGCGTTCGTGCTGATTTGCTGGCCGGCGGTGGCGGGAACGTTTGTAGTTTGGATCATCGTGGTGGCGATTTGGCGCTACGTTTCGCTGGGGTCGATCATTGCGGCGGCGTCGCTGCCGCTGCTGACGTTCCGTTTGTACGCGCCGCTGGCAGAACCGCCGCTGGCGGTGTCGATAGGCACAACGCTGATTGCGGCGCTGATTATTGTGAAGCACCAAGCGAATATTGCGCGGCTGGTGGCGGGGACGGAGAGCAGGCTTAAATTTAGAAGATAGAGTGTTGGGAGAGATTGAGTGATTTGTGAATGCGTGATTGAGGGAAAAAAACAGTGAAGAAAATTGCGGTGATCGGGGCGGGGAGTTGGGGGACGGCGCTGGCGATAGCGCTGACGCGGAGTCGCGCGCAGCACGGCGTGTCGCTGTGGGTGTATGAGACGGATATCTGCGAATCGCTGCGCACGCGGCGAGTGAACGAAGTTTTTCTGCCGGGGTTCGAAGTGCCGCGCGAAGTGGTGGCGACGAACGATTTCGGCGAGGCGCTCGACGGCGCAGAAATTGTGCTGGGAGTGATGCCGTCGGGGCACGCGCGCGCGCTGTACACGAAAATGCTGCTGCACGTGAAGCCGGAAATGACGTTTGTGAGCGCGACGAAGGGGCTGGACCACTCGACGCTGGAGCGCATCACGCAAGTGATCGAGCAGGTGGTGGGCCAAAAATTTGCGCCGCGCGTGGCGGCGCTTTCGGGGCCGTCGTTCGCGAAAGAAGTGGCGCGGGGCGACCCGACGGCGGTGGTGATCGCGTCGAAGGAGATCGAGGTGGCGCGCGCGGTGCAGGAGGAATTTTCCGGGCCAACGTTTCGTCTGTATGCGAGCGACGATCCGGCAGGAGTCGAGCTGGGCGGCGCGGTGAAGAACGTGATCGCTATCGCCGCGGGAGTGTGCGACGGCCTGGGGTTCGGGCACAATACGATTGCTGCGCTCATCACCAGGGGCCTTGCGGAGATGACGCGGCTGGCCGTATCGCTGGGCGGGCAGACGCAAACGCTGGCGGGACTTGCGGGCATGGGCGACCTGGTGCTGACGTGTACCGGAGGATTGAGCCGGAACCGCACGGTGGGAGTCGAGCTGGGCAAGGGGCGAAAGTTGGAGGACATTGTCGGGTCGATGAGGATGGTGGCGGAAGGCGTGGGCACGACGGTGGCGACGATGCAGCTCGCGCGCAAAATGAAAGTGGAAATGCCCATCACCGAGCAGATGCACGCGGTGCTGTACGAGGGCCGGGCGCCGCGAGAGGCGATACGCGAGCTGATGGAACGAAGTCTAAAGCATGAATAGAAAAAAAGGGGACAGGGGTTAGGGTGAGGGGTCGGGAAAGGTTGAGTGATTGAGGGAATGGTGATTGAGTGATTGCAAAGCGGGCACGACTGGGGCCTACACAAGACTAGGGATTAACGGGACGTAGGACATTCGGACCACAGGGTGACCTGCAGGGAACGCGGTACGTCAGTTTCATTGCCACGCGGAACCGGCTTTAATAGAATAGCGATTCGCACAGGAACCTGTGGCCTCCAGCGAACCAACCCGGCCCCGTTTGAAGTGGCGCCCGCGTATCTTCTACGTGGTGCTCGTGGCGCTGTTGCTGATCAGTATCCTGCCGATCTTCGTCTATCACCGCCGAGTGCTGACGCTCAGCCAAAACAAACTGGCGGACACTGAACGCCTGCAGCAAACCGAAGTGACCCGATCGATCGTGGAAGAAATCCAGCTCTACCAGGCCAGCCTGTACCAGCAACTTGTGGGCGAGCGGCAGATTTTCGCGCTGGCGGGGCTGATTGAAAGCGTGGAAGACAAGAAGAGCCAGGGCCAGGTGACCACGCTGCTGGAAAGCCTGGTAAACAGCAATCCAAACGTGCTGTACGCCACGGCCGTGGGCCAGACGGTGAAAGGCTGGGGAGCAGGCGACGCGCGCGTGATGGACGACGAGTTCGTGAAAAAAGCGATGCAGCGTGCGTTCTTCACAACACAGCAGCACGCCGAGTTTCACAGCGACCCGCTGGCGTACGGAACGGACAACCGGCCGGCATTCATCCTGGCCCTGCCGCTGACAGTGGGCAGTGAATTCCGGGGCATGCTGGCGGCCGTGGTCTCCCTGGATCGAATCCTGGCGCGACTGAAAGAAACCAGCGTGCGCGGGCGCGAGGTGTACGTGGTGGACCGCAGCGGGCGAATCGTGGCGCACCCGAACACGAAGGCGTTCGTGCCGGGACAAGACGTGAGCTCGACGGTGGCGCTGGTGGCGAGATTGAAAGCGCTGGAAGAAAAACGCCGGGCGACGGAGACTGTCCCGTTCTTGAAAGGCGAAGAAGGCAAGAACGTGGAAATGATCGGTACATACAGCACGCTGCCGGAACTGAGCTGGGCGGTGATCGCGCAACGCAGCCTGGACGACGCGCGGAAAGACGCCGGAGTGGAGGAGTTGAACAAGCAAGCCCTCGGCGTGGCCGCGGTGGTGGCCGTGCTGGCGCTGGTGATCGGTTACTGGTTCGCGTTCGGGATCAGCCGACCAATTCGCGGGCTGGCGGAGTCCACGCAAGCCATCAGCCGGGGAGATTTCAAGCAACGCGCGACCGTGGAGGGCGCGGCGGAAATCAGCGAGCTGGCGGATACGTTTAACAAGATGGCCGGGGATATTGAAGAGTTCATCGCCCAGCTCAAGCAGGCGGCGGAAGAAAACCGCGAGCTGTTCCTGGGGTCCATCCGCATGCTGGCCGCGGCGATTGACGAAAAAGATCCGTACACACGCGGTCATTCCGGGCGCGTGGCGAAGTATTCGTCCATCATCGGAGAACACCTGAAGCTCTCGGAAACAGACCTGGATCATCTGCGCATCTCCGCGCTGCTGCACGACGTGGGCAAGATCGGCGTGGACGACCGCGTGTTGAAGAAACCGGGGACGCTGACGCCGGAAGAATTCGAGTTGATGAAACAGCATCCGGTGAAGGGCGCAAACATCATGCGTCCCGTGGCGCAACTGCGGGAAATGCTGCCGGGCATCGAGCTGCACCACGAACACATCGACGGACGCGGGTATCCGTACGGGTTGAAAGGCGACCAGATCCCGATGATGGCGCGGATTATCGCCGTCGCGGATACGATGGACGCAATGACCACGAACCGTCCGTATCAGGCGGCCATGGAATTGAGTTACGCGCTGGAAAAAATCCGGGCGCTGGCGGGGACGAAATTCGATCCCGCGGTGGTGACCGCGCTGGATACCGCTGTGGCGACAGGAAAACTGAAGCTGAGCGCAACGTTGGTAGAGGTGTAGGGGTTAGGGGTTAGGGGTTAGGAAAAAGAAATCAGAATTTAGAAGTCACCACTCACTTATACTCCAAAACCAATCGGGAAAAGAAGAATACAAGACTGACGGAGATGCGCGGCGGTGCGTAAGCGCGGAGTTCTGTTAAGATGGTTTTCTTGAACGCGGAGAAACAACCACCACAATGATCACCCTCTTCGGGCCGCCCGAGCCGACGCTGCTCGAGAAGCTGAAAGAATCCGTCAGCAAGACGCGGTCGCAACTGGCCGAAGCAGTGGATACGCTGCTCGACGGCGAACGGCAGATCGATCCGTCGCTACTGGCGGAGCTGGAAACGGCGCTGCTGAGCGCGGACCTGGGCCCGCGGACGACGCGGGAAATCCTCGACGCGGTGAAAGAAAAAGTGGAGCGTCACGATCTCAACAACGGTGCGCAGCTCAAGGCAGAATTGAAGGCGCAATTGGTGGCGATTCTGCAGAACGAGGGGCGTCCCGCAGCCGATGCCAACAACAGCGATTTCACTTCCCCGTCCGCGACGCCGGGAGTCGAAATAACGCCGGGAGGAAGCGCAGAATCTGTGAAAGGCAGCGACCCGCGGGTGACGTTCCTTGTGGGCGTGAACGGCACGGGCAAAACGACGACAATCGGCAAGCTGGCCAATCGCCTGCGCAAGGAAGGGCGCAACGTGATGCTGTGCGCGGCGGATACGTATCGCGCGGCGGCGATCGAGCAACTGGCCATCTGGGCGGAGCGCAACGGCGTGCAGATGATTTGTCAGAAACCCGGCGCGGACCCGGCGGCGGTGGTGTTCGACGCGGTGGCGTCGGCGAAAGTGCGCGGAACAGATGTGGTGCTGGTGGACACCGCTGGGCGGCTGCACACAAAGTTTAACTTGATGGCCGAGCTGGAGAAAATGAAACGCACGGCGGCAAAACTGGTCCCCGACGCGCCGCACGACATCCTGCTGGTGATCGACGCGACCACAGGGCAAAACGGGTTGAACCAGGCGCGGAAGTTTACCGAACACGCCGGCGTGACGGGAATCGTGCTGACGAAATTGGATGGAACAGCAAAAGGCGGAATCGTGGTGGCCATCGCGCGCGAGTTGGGGCTGCCGATCAGGTTCGTGGGCGTAGGGGAGAAGATTGACGACCTGGTGCCGTTCGACGCGCAGACGTTTGTGGATTCGTTGTTCGAGTAGGAACTTGAAACCACAGATGAACACAGATCAACACAGATGAGGAGTAAGTTCTAGCACGGAATCGCAAGCAAGTATTCGGCATCCTGCTGGACAGGCTGAAAGCCTGTCCCACGACCTCAGATCGAGGCGCCCGTACAAAACATGAATGATGATGAGCGGTGGATGGGCCGGGCGCTGGAACTGGCGCGGCGCGGCGAGGCGCTGACGCACCCGAACCCGATGGCGGGTTGCGTCGTGGTGCGCGATGGGCGTGTCGCGGGAGAAGGATTTCATCTATACGATCAACGCGACCACGCGGAAATTGTCGCCCTGCGCGCGGCAGGAGAAAGCGCACGAGGCGCGACGCTGTACGTAAACCTCGAACCATGCTGTCACACGGGACGCACGGGGCCGTGCACGGAAGCGATTGTGCAAGCGGGCGTGAGCCGCGTGGTGGCGGCGATGCGCGATCCGAATCCGGCGGTGGCCGGGCGCGGCTTGGCGCAGTTGAAAAAGGCAGGCGTGACGGTCACCGCGGGAATGAGTGAAGAAGTAGCGCGGCGGCTGAATGAAGCGTTCGCGTGCTGGATTCGAACGCGAAGACCGTTCGTCACACTGAAGTCGGCGCTGACGCTGGATGGTCAACTGACGCTGCCGCAAACAGGCAAACGAAAGAGCGCGACGTGGATTACGTCGGTCGAGTCGCGCACGGAAGTCCATCGGATGCGGCGCGCTTCGGATGCGTTGCTGACGGGCATCGGCACGGTGCTGGCGGACGATCCGCGGCTGACGGACCGCAGCGGGCTGCTGCGAAGACGCAAGCTGCTGCGGGTGATTCTGGATTCGCGGCTGCGGCTGCCGTTGAAATCAAAGCTGGTGAAGTCGGCGAGACGCGACGTGCTTGTGTTCACAACGGCGTCCATGCGATCGGCGCGAGCGCGGGCGCTGAGCCGTGCAGGAGTCGAAATTGTGCGCGTGCGGGAAAAAGAAGGACGGCCGGAGCTGCGTGCGGTGATCGAAGAACTCGGCCGGCGGGAAATCTTGAGCGTGATCCTGGAGGCCGGGAGCGAATTGAACGGCGCGGCGCTCGGCGCAGGGATTGTGGACAAACTGTTTCTGTTCTACGCTGCGAAAGTGGCGGGGAGCAGCGAGGCGCCGTTCGCGCGGGGGAAAAAGCTGTTGCTGACGGCGCTGACTGATGTAACGCTTCGCCGCTTCGGGCCGGATTTTGCGATGGAAGGATATTTGAAGAATGTTTACGGGAATCGTTAAGTGGGTGGGCACAGTGGACGCGTTGGAGCACACGGCGGAGGGCGGGCGGTTGCGTGTGCGCGCGGCGGAATTGAGCGGGGCATTGCGCGTCTCCGGCAGCATTGCGGTGAACGGCTGCTGCCTGACGGTGGTGCGCGCCGAAGGCGACGCGTTTGAGATGGACCTTTCGGGCGAAACGCTGCGGCGAACGTCGTTCCACGAAATGAAGGCCGGGACGCGCGTGAACCTGGAGCGGCCCATGGCGGCGGGCGACGAATTTGGCGGACATTTTGTCCAAGGACACGTGGACGGCGTGGGCCGCGTGACCGCGCTCGTACCCGAGGGCGAAAACTGGTGGCTCTCCGTGCGCGTGCCGGACGAGGTGGCGCGGTACGTGGCGATGAAGGGGTCCATCGCGCTCGACGGGATCAGCTTGACGGTGGCTGGGTGGCACGAGGGTGTCGTGGACATCGCCGTGATTCCGTACACGTACGATTTCACCAACGTGAAGGACATGGCTGTGGGCGACGCGGTGAACGTCGAGGCGGACATGCTTGCGAAATACATCGAGCGGCTGCTGGAGGCGCGGAGCGGTACGGCGGCGGCGCGCATGACTGTGGAGGAATTGACGAAGCAGGGATTTTGAAAAGTGGTCGGGGCTAGGGGTGAGGGGTAAGGGTCAGAAAATAGGTAGCAGGGAGCAGGTAGCAGCACACTAGAAATTAGCGACATCGTTTTGGAGGATTCATGGGCAGGAAAGCATTTTTGATTTTGATCTTCTCGTTGAGCCTGGTTTTTGCGACTTCCCTTCCCGCGCAGACAAAAGCAACAGCACCGGCGCCGGCGGCGGAGCAAAGCGTTGACCTGGCGATACTGGGAGGAACGCTGGTGGACGGCTCGGGAACGGCGCCGCGCGTGGCGGACGTGGGCATCCGCGGCGACCGCATCGTGTTCATCGGCGACGCGAACAAAGCGAAGCTCGCTTCCAAGCACGTCATCGTCGCCAAAGGCCTGATTGTCGCGCCCGGGTTCATTGATCCGCACACGCATGCGGGGGGCGACCTTTCCAATCCCGCCAAAAGAGGCAACGTGAATTACTTGATGCAGGGCGTGACCACGGTGATCACCGGCAACGACGGTGGCGGGCCGCTCAACACCGGCGAGGTCCTGAAAAAGTGGGAGGAGCAAGGCATTGGCACGAACGCGGCGGTGTACGTGGGTCATGGGACGGTGCGCGGAAAAGTGCTGGGTCCCGGCGACGTGCAGCCGACACTCGAACAACTAGAGCAAATGAAAGGACTGGTCCGCGCGGCGATGCAGGAAGGCGCGCTGGGGCTTTCGTCGGGATTGTTTTATGTGCCGGGGAGTTTCTCGAAGACGGAGGAAGTGATCGAACTAGCGAAAGTGGCCGGAGAAATGGGCGGCGTGTACGACACGCACATGCGCGACGAAAGCAACTACTCGATCGGCGTGCTGGGGTCCATCGAGGAGACCATTCGCATCGGGCGCGAAGCGAAGATCCCGGTAAACATCTCGCACATCAAAATGCTGGGCCCGGAGGTGTGGGGCCAGAGCGCACGCGCGATCGAGATGATCCACAAGGCGCGCGCCGAGGGCGTCCGCGTGACGGCGGACCAATATCCGTACACCGCGTCGGGGTCCAGCCTGATCGCCAGTTTGATGCCGCCGTGGGCACAGGCCGGCGGGCGCGCAGAGATGCTCGCGCGAGTGAATGACGCGAATTTGCAACCGCGCTTGATGGAAGAGATGGCACAAAACTTGAAGAGGCGCGGCGGAGCGGAGGCGCTGCTGTTCACGTCGGCGCAGGCAACGGAGATTGTGAGCAAGACGCTGGCGGCGGTGGCCAAGGAGCGGAACAAGCCGGCGATGGAAACCGCGCTGGATTTGGTCCGCGAGTACGTTGCAAAGGGCGGCGGCGGATTGTCGGTGGCCTCGTTCAACATGAATGAGGCCGATATTGCGGCGCTGATGAAGGAAGACTTCGTGATGACCGGCTCGGACGGGTCCGCGGGACATCCGCGGCTCTACGGCACGTACCCGAAAAAGCTGCGCGAGTACGTGTACACAAAAAAGGTGATCACGCTTCCCTTCTTCGTGCAGCACAGCGCGGCGATGCCGGCGGAGACGCTGCATCTGGCGGAGCGCGGAATGCTGCGCACGGGATATTTTGCGGACGTCGTTGTGTTCGACCCGGCGACAGTGGCCGACCGCTCGACGTACGAGAAGCCCGAGGTGCTGGCGACGGGGATGAAGTACGTGATCGTCAACGGAAAAGTGGCCGTGGAGAACGGCGAGTACAACGGAGCGCTGGCGGGACGGGCGTTGAGAAGAAAGTGAAAGAGGCAGGGGCCTGGGGTCAGGCAGCAGGAGAAGCAGAGCGATGGCGCAGGTGACCGGCATACTGGAAAGCTCGCTGTACGTGGACGACCTGGAACGTGCCACGCGATTCTTCGTGGAGCTGTTTGGATTCCAGCAAATGGTCGGCGATGCACGCATCCGCGCACTGCGCGTGAAGGAAGGGCAGGTGCTGCTGCTGTTCAAGCGCGGCGCTTCGCTTTCCGCGGGAGCGTTCCCCACGCACGACGGCAGCGGACCGCTGCACCTGGCGTTTTCGATTCCCGCGGCGGAGTTTGGCGCGTGGGAGGAACGCTTGAAGACGCGCGGAATTGCCGTCGAACACGTGATGCAATGGCCATTGGGCGGGAAGAGTTTGTATTTCCGCGACCCGGACCAACATTTGCTGGAGTTGGTGACGCCGGGGTGCTGGGAGAATTATTGAAGGCAGGGGTCAGGGAAGATTGAGTAATTGGGTGAATGGTGATTGAGTGATTGAAAGTCGGAATGGGGCACGTGGCGGGCCAGGAGACAGGCCCTACAGACACGAAAAGAGCCGGGCATTTAATCGGTCAGGATGGCAGGCAAGAATGCCGGGCTAAAGCTCGGCGCTACAGAGATTCCTCGGGCTGACAAGAACCATCGGCCCTCTGGATGACCACCGCAGAGCTAATCGGGCAAGCCTTTGCGGAAGGGGCCGCGGACCAGAACGAAACCGACCACGCCAAAAACGATCAGCGAGAGCCAGCCGCCCCAGTCGGCGTAAAACGAAAGCTGGTCTTTTCCCGTAAACAATTTGGTGAAGGAGAAGTCTTTATAGTGGAATTTTTCGGCGAGGATGAATCCGCCGGAAAGCAGAATGGCGAGAATCGCTTCGCCGGCGATGAAGCCGGAGGCCAACAGCGTGCCGCGCTGCTCGGCGACATCCTTCGCGGCGGGCGAGAGTTTTTTGCGTGCGACGATGAAGTCCGCGATCCACTTGAACATCCCACCGACAAAAATGGCGGAGGTGGTTTCGAACGGCAGGTACATGCCGACGGCGATGAGCATGGGCGCGGGCGCGTCAATCATGATGAGCATGACGCCGAAGAGGCAGCCCATGCCGACGAGCCCCCAGGCCATTTCTCCGCCGACAATCCCCTGCGAGAGCACGGCCATGAGCCCGGCCTGCGGAGCGGGCAACGCGCGGCTGCCGATGCCGTACGTCGCGTGCAGCGCCATAATCGGCCACATCAGAAAAAACGCCAGTACGGAGACGCTGATAATTTCCGCTACCTGCATCTTCCACGGCGTGCCGCCGAGCAGATGTCCGGCCTTCAAGTCCTGAATTAAACTCCCGGAAACCGAACAGGCAATGCACACGACGGATGCGACACCGAGAACGGCGGCGACTCCGGGCAGGCCCTTCACTCCCACAGCGACCATCAGCAGCGCGGCGACGACGAGCGCGGAGAGCGTGAGGCCGGAGGTGGGCTGGTTGCTGCTGCCCATGAGTCCGACGAGATAGCCGCCGATGGCGCTGAGGATGAAGCCGGTGACGGTCATCACACCGGCGGCGAGAATGGCGGAGCCGATGCTGCCCGTGAAATGGTAGTAGATGACGCCGATGGGCACGATGAGCACAATGATCGAGATGACGATCCAATTCAGAGGAATATCCTGGTCAAGGCGGCTGCGAATGCCGCCGGTGGAGGAGTGTCCCGCTGCGCCGATGGCCCCGCGAATGGAGGCGAGCAGCGATTCGCGCATGGAGTAGAGCGTGTAAACGGCGGAAACCAGCATGGTGCCGACGGCAATCGGGCGCACGATGTTGAACCAAACGCTGAAGGCGAGGACGTCCCACGGCTGAACGGCGCCGTCCGGCGCGGCGAGGCGGCGGGGCAAGTCGGGGTCCACGAAAAGAACAAGCGGAATCAGCACCCACCACGCCAGCACGCTGCCGGAAAAGTTGATGGCCGAAAGCCGCGGGCCGATGATGTAGCCCACTCCCATCAGCGCGGCAAGAGCGGAAGGCGTCGCGTAGGGCACCGCGCCGGCGTGCTCCACTTTGCCGATGAGGATTTTGTCGGGATCGAGATGGCTGATGACAGCGCGAGGCAGGCGAAAGAAACCGTTCATGGATTCGCGGAAAACGTGGAAGCCGAGACTATCCGTCAAAAACTTCAAGAGCGCGCCAATGCCCATCGCGCCAAAGACAAGACGCGGCGCTTCGGTGGCGCCGTGCTGCCCGGCCTTGACCACTTCGGCGCAGGCGGTGGCTTCGGGAAACGGAAGGTCCGAATCCACGCACAGCGGACGGCGAAGAATAATGATGAAGAAAATTCCCAGCAGGCCTCCGGCCAGCATCATGACAACCGATTCCCAGATGTGACTTCCAAAATCGTTCCAGATGTGCACTCCGCCGACCTGCGCGAGAAGAAACGCGGGAATGGTGAACGCGGCTCCGGCGACGAGCGCTTCGCCAACGGAAGCGGCGGTGCGCGTGATGTTCTGCTCGAGGACGCCGCCACGCATGAATGGCAGGCGGAACAGGGCGATAGCAATCACCGCGGCGGGAATCGTGGCGGCGATGGTCTGTCCGGCCTTCATGGCCAGATAGGCGTTGGCCGCTCCAAAGACGGCGGAGAGGAGCACGCCGACCACCACAGCCTTGATGGACATCTCGGCTTCGGTGGAATTTTCGGGAACGAAGGGTTTGAAATCCTTAGTCATTGAGTCCTCAGAGGGGCGTTTTGTGAACTTGATTGAGTGATTAGCTGGCAATCCATCAGCGGAAAAGAGGAGTGACTGGTGATTGAGTGATTGAAAGCGCGAGTCATGAAAGCACGTCCAGCGCGGGGATGCGCTCGTCCTGCAAGCGGAAGTTGCGGAGAAACGGTTCGGGGGCGGCTTCGAATGCAACCCACGTGCCGAAAAAAGCGACGCGGCCTTCGTGAAGAAAGACGACGTGGTCGGCAAGTTTTCGGGCGAGATGCGTATCGTGCGTGACGACGAGCGAAGTGTTTTTCAACTTGGATTTGAGCTTGAGGATCAGATCGCTGACATGCGCGGCCATCAGCGGGTCCACCATGGTGGTGGGCTCGTCGTAGAGGATGGCTTCGGGGTCCTGCGCGAGAGCGCGGCCGATGGCCACGGCGCGCTTCATGCCGGTGCTGAGCTCGGCGGGAAGCTTGTCGGCGAATTCGGCGACTTCGAGCATCTCCATGAGCTCGAGGACGCGCGACTCGATGCGCACGGGGTCGTCGCCGCGGGCTTCCATCGGGTAGGCGATGTTTTCCGCGACGCTGAGAGAATCGAAGAGCGCGCCGGACTGAAACACCATGGTGACGCGACGGCGAATGTCGGCGAACTGAGATTCGTCCCAGCCGGTGATGTCCTGGCCGGCGACGAATACGCGGCCGGAGTCAGGCTGAAGGAAACCGAGAATGTGCTTCAGCGTGACGGATTTTCCCACGCCGCTGCGGCCGAGAATCACGCATGTCTCGCCGCGGTTGACGAAGAAGCTGACGTTGTCCAGAACGACGAGGTCGTCGAAGGCCTTGCTCACACCGCGGAATTCGATGTAGTGATCGGTCATGCGTTCGCTGCCGTCCAAAGGTGGGGGGATAACCCCCCGCTACAACTTCGCTTCGAGTCGAGCGCGCGCTTCGGCGTAGTCCGCCGGCGAGTTCATATTCTTGAACAGGCACCCGCCGGAATCAAACGCTTTCCACTCGGCAGGCGGAATCTTTTCCACAACGCAACCGGCCAGGCCGTCGGTGACCTTGCGCACGCCGCGGGCGATTGCCGAATTGACGAGCGGCGCGCAGCGCGCATGGTACATGGCACAAAGCGGCTCGGGTCCGCGCTCGCTATCCGGCAGAAGCGCGTCGGCGCGAGAAGACAGGGCGCGGGAGATCAGGAACTCGAGCCATTTTGTGGTGAGGTAAGGCAAATCACAGCCGACGATGAGATTCCATTCCGCCGATGTGATGCGCAAGGCAGTGGCGATGCCGCCCAGCGGGCCGAGAGCGAAAACGTCGTCGGGAACGACGACGAGGCCCAGCGAGGCGTAGCGCACGGGGTCGCCAATGACGGTGACCGAAACGACAAGCGGCTCGAAAAGGCACGCGGCGCGAAGAAGCAGCGGCTGGCCGGCGAGTTCGAGCAGAGCTTTGTCCGAGCCCATGCGGGAACTGCAGCCGCCGGCGAGGATGAAGGCGTTGACGTTTTGAAATTTCGTGACAATCAAATGCAGTTTCCTCGCTGCGCTCGGAATGACAACATGATTCTGCAGACCTATGGGCGCAGCAAGCAGCGCCCCTACGAATCGTTTGCTGCAGATTTGCCGGGGCGGCGAATGCCGAGCTCGCGGAGTTTTTCCTGCAAACTCTGGCGGTGCAGCCCGACGGCGGCGGCGGTGCGCGAGACGTTCCAGCCATGCTCTTCGAGTTTTCTGGTGAGGTAGGCGACTTCGAATTTGCGCCTGGCTTCGCGGAAGTCGGCTTCGCACAGAAACACATCGGCGCTGTTTTTTGCGGCGCGGCCGGAGAGCGGCAGGCCGGCGCGGATTTCTTCGGGCAAATCGTCAGCGGAAATTTCATCCGTGCGCGCGAGCACGACGCTGCGCTCGAGCGCGTTCTTCAGCTCGCGGACATTGCCGGGCCAGTCGTAACGCTGCACGAGCGCCAGCGCGTCCGGAGCGAGGCGCGCGGAACGGGCGTGGCGCGCGGAGTGCAAGCGGAGAAACGCGTCCACCATGAGCGGGAGGTCTTCTTTGTGCGCGCGGAGCGGCGGAAGATGGAGCGTGACGACGCGCAGGCGGAAGTAAAGGTCCTCGCGAAAACGGCCGGCGGCGATTTCGGCGGGGAGGGTGCGGTGCGTCGCGCTGATGACGCGCACGTCCACGGCGATGGATTGCGTGCCGCCGAGACGCTCGATGGTGCGGTTTTCGAGTACGCGCAAGACTTTGGCCTGCGTGACGGGATTCATGTCGCCGATTTCGTCGAGGAAAATCGTGCCGCCATCGGCCAGCTCGAATTTTCCTTTTTTCTGCTGCGCGGCGCCGGTGAACGCGCCCTTCTCATGGCCGAAGAGTTCGGACTCGATGAGGCTTTCGGGAAGCGCGGCGCAGTTGACGGCGACGAAGGGTTTTTCCGCGCGCGGGGAACGAGCGTGGATTTCCTGCGCAAGCAAATCTTTTCCGGTGCCGCTTTCGCCGAGGATGAGCACGGTGGCGTCGGTAGGAGCCACGCGGTCGGCCAATTCGAAGACGCGGCGCATCGCTGCGGTTTTGCCGAGCATCTGGCCGAACTCGCCTTCGGTCACAAGACGCTGGCGCAGGCGGGCGTTTTCGTCGGAGAGTTCAAGGAGCTTGACGAGATTGGCGACGCGGCGGCGAAGCTCCTCAATGTCGAACCCTTTGACAAGATAATCAGCGGCGCCGAGTTGGAGCGCTTCGACGGCAGGCTTGGCGGAATCGAGCGCGGTGACAACGAGTACGGGCTGCGCGTAATCGTGTTCGCGCATCCAGCGAAGCAGGTCGAGTCCGCCTTCGCCGGGCATGACCAGGTCGAGAAGGATGACGTCGGGTTTTTCGCGCGGAAAGGCTTCGCGGGCAGCGGCGACGCTATCGGCTTCGGCGATGCGGTATTTGTGTTCGAGCGCGCGGCGCGTGGCATAGCGCGTGTTGGGTTCGTCGTCAACGATGAGGATGGTGCGCATAGTTTACCTCGAAAGACGAAAAGCGAAACTCGATATTCGCAAACCGATATTCGAACGACGAACAGCAAAGCGGCGTCAAGCCGCCGCACTCCAAAAGGGGCCGATCTAAAGTTCGGCCCTTACAGACTTCAAAGTCACAACAAAGCGAGTGCCGCGAGCGTTGAGCGCGGGGCTATCGCATGCGATGGTTGCGCCGATTTCGGCGATACGTTTTTCGACGATGGCCAGCCCCAAGCCGGTGCCGCTGGGTTTCGTTGTAAAAAACGGCTGGAAAATGCGCGCGCGGATGTTTTCTGGGATGCCCGGGCCGTCGTCGAGAATTTCGAGCACGACGTCTGCATCGCGGTGTGAGAGGCACACGCGGACTGTGCCGCCCGCTGGCACCGCTTCGATGGCGTTGACGATGAGATTGGAGAGAATGTCGCTGAGCGCTTCTTCGGTGGCGACGGCTTCCACTTTTTGTGCAGCGCATTCGAAAGTGAGTGAGACGCCGCGGCGCTCGGCTTCGTGCTGCAAAAGCGAAACAGTTCGCGCGGCCACTGCAGCGGCGTCCACGGTGGCCGCGGAAATTCCGCTGTCGGCGCGCACGGCGGGCTTGGCGTAGCGGAGAAGCTGCGTGAGCTTGGCGTTGAGGCGGTCCACTTCGGCGATGGCCTTTTCGCAATCGGGGCGCGCGGAGGCGGGCAGTTCGGGATTTTCGAGCTGGAGTTGCAGGAGCGTCTTCATCGAGCTGAGCGGATTGCGAAGATTGTGAGAGATGCTGGCGGCCATCTGGCCGAGCAGGGCGAGGCGTTCGCGCTCGGCGAGTTCCCTTTCCAAGCGAAGCTTTTCGTCGAGCAGGCGGCACAGATCAATCGCGGCGGGAAGCTGCTCGGCGAGATAGTCGAGGGCGGCGTGGGTTTCGCCGGAAAGCGCCTGGCCGAAGAAATAGGCTTCCAGCACGCCGATTTCGGCGGGGCCGTTGCGGAGGATGAAGCGCTGGACGTTCCCGGAAACGGTGGCGGGGCGAGATGGGCTGTCGTGTAGGGTGATGCGCACGCCGGAGAGGGAAAACGATTCGCGGATGCGCGTTTCGGCGAAGCTGATCAGTTCATTCAAGTCACCGGCGCGAGCGACGTGTTGGATTTCGGCGGTGAGGCGCTGAAGCTGCTCGGCTTCGGCGCGGAAGGCGCGCTGGAGAACGGCGCCCATGCGGCGCTGAAGAGGCGCGAAAAATAGCACCAGGACAAAAATCAAGATGCTCTCGGTTGCGACGGGAGGGAAGTTGGGTTCCAACCACATACTTACGCGGCGGGCAAAAGTGAGATAGAGCACGGCGAGAAAAGCGGCCGTGACGGTGAAGACAAGGTCGCGCTGGACACCGAATGGCAAGAACAGATTTCGGATCACGTAGTAACCCAACAAGGCGCCCGGAATAAGCAGAATCAGGTAAATGGCCGATGCTTTTAATGCGGGAGCACTTTCCATGGCTAGCATTTGTGCCAAGGCTGGGATGAAGCGTAGGGCAATGCCAATCATGAAGGTGACGGCGAGCGCCATGTGGAGGCGAGAAAGCGACGCGCGGTTCTCACTGCGCGCAAAGGCTAGTTGCATAAGCGCAGACAAGAAAAATGCGATGTAGAGCCAAGGATTGAACAGCCAAACTTCCATGGTGTGGAGCGTGGTGGTCCCAGGTACATCGGCACCGAAAAATATCATGCCTGTGATGATCAGCCCCAATATCCCCGGCAGATAGAAGAATCCAATGCTCGGGTAAACCCAGCGCGGGTTCCGACCTTCATTCAAACGTCGCCAATATTCAAAGTGAGCATGAACTAGTAATGGCGGAAAGAGGGAGCCTCCGAGCGCAGCGATCACCTCCGCAAAGGAAAGGCTGAGGAAAGGAAGCATCGTTCCCCGATGGAGGTAGAGGTAATAGATTTTGATGTTGAGTTCGAGAAGCTTGCCTGCGTACATCAGGAACGTGGCGATCCCGGTGAGGAAAAGGACGACTTCAAATGGCTTACGGCGGCGAAGACCGGCGAAGAGTGTGAGGAGAAACAGATAGAGGACCGTCCCAGCGGTGCAGATGATTAAGAGGGCGATTTGTCGGGAGGAGTACATTTCAATTACGAGCATAACCGTCGCCCCGAAAGCCGGGACTCGGGATGACAGCCACTTCCAATTCATCGCGCAAACAACTGGCGGATTGTATTCCCAGGGGAGAGAGCAACTCAAGAACCAAGTGCAAGGAAAAGGCGACAATGGGATAAGGAATTGAAAAGGCGAGTGTTATGTATCGGACTTAGGCGAAGTATGTGGCGCGGTCAGGACAAAAATAGGTGTGTAAAGGCTTGACATGATGGGAGATTGTGATATATTAGCACTCGTCTGTGAGGAGTGCCAAGCTGACATAGGCGCTCCTTCTGAACGAAACTACCTGAGCAAACTACCGGAGGTAAAGCACGATGGCAATGAAAGTGACTCCCCTGCATGACCGCGTAATCATCAGACGAATTGAAGAGAAAGAGTCCGTGAAGGGCGGAATCATCATCCCCGACACGGCCAAAGAAAAACCGCAAGAGGGCGAAGTGATCGCCGTCGGAGCGGGCAAGCTGGAAAAGGGCCAACGAGTGCCGATGGATGTCGAAGTCGGCGACCGCATCCTTTTCGGCAAGTACGGCGGGACGGAAATCAAGCTGGAGGACGAGGAGTACCTGATCCTTCGCGAGGAAGAAATCCTGGCGAAGCTGAGCGGGGCAGCGAAAGCGGCGAAGAAGTAAGTGGAAGGGGCCAGGGGGCAGGGGCTGGGGGTTAGGGAAAACCTGACGCCAGCACGAATCCCCGGCAAGAACTTCTCCGGCAGAGCCGGAATAAGATTTGAAATCATCGAGGAGGGTGAAGGAACATGGCAAAGCAAATCGTAACTGGTGAGAATTCCCGCCAGGCGATCCTGCGGGGCGTGAACGTGCTGGCCGACGCGGTAAAGATTACGCTGGGGCCGAAGGGACGCAACGCGGTGATCGAGAAGAAGTTCGGAGCGCCGATCATTACCAAGGACGGCGTGACCGTGGCGAAGGAAATCGAGCTGCAAGACCCGCTCGAAAACATGGGCGCGCAGATGGTGCGCGAGGTCGCGTCAAAGACTTCCGACGTGGCCGGGGACGGCACCACGACGGCGACTGTGCTGGCGCAAGCCATCTTCCGCGAAGGCGTGAAGACGGTGGCGGCCGGGGCGAGCCCGATGGCGCTGAAGCGCGGCATCGAGAAAGCCGTCGAAGTGGCGTGCGAGGAAATCAAGAAGCTGCACCGCGACGTCAAGGGCGACATGATCGCGCAGGTGGGCACCATCTCCGCGAACAACGACAAGCAGATTGGCAGCATCATTGCCGAAGCCATGAAGAAGGTGGGCAAGGACGGCGTCATCACCGTTGAGGAATCGAAGACGATGGAGACAACGCTGGAGGTCGTGGAAGGAATGCAGTTCGACCGCGGCTACCTTTCGCCCTACTTCGTCACCGACCCGGAGCGCATGGACTGCGTGCTGGAGGATGTGCGCATCCTGATCCACGAGAAGAAAATCAGCTCGATGAAGGACCTGCTGCCCCTGCTGGAGCAGATCGCCAAGATGGGCAAGCCGCTGCTGATCATCGCGGAGGACGTTGAGGGCGAAGCCCTGGCGACCCTCGTGGTGAACAAGCTGCGCGGAACGCTGCAGTGCGCCGCCGTGAAGGCGCCGGGCTTCGGCGACCGTCGCAAGGCCATGCTCGAGGACATCGCCACCCTGACGGGGGGCAAGGCCGTCACCGAAGACCTCGGCATCAAGCTGGAGAACGTGAAGGTCGAGGACCTCGGCAAGGCCAAGAAGATTACCATCGACAAGGACAACACCACGATCGTAGAGGGCAGCGGCAAGCCCAGCGAGATCGAGGGCCGCATCAAGCAGATCCGCGCCCAGATCGAGGACACCACGTCGGACTACGACAAGGAAAAACTGCAAGAGCGGCTGGCCAAGCTGGTCGGCGGCGTTGCAGTAATCAAGGTGGGCGCGGCAACGGAGACGGAGCTGAAGGAAAAGAAGGCTCGCGTCGAAGACGCCATGCACGCCACACGCGCGGCAGTCGAGGAAGGCATTGTGCCGGGCGGCGGTGTGGCCCTGCTGCGGTGCGTCGCGGCGCTGGATAAGCTGAAGCTCCACGACGACGAACTGATCGGCGTGAACATCGTCAAGCGCGCGCTGGAAGAGCCCATGCGTCAGATTGTGCAGAACGCCGGGCACGAAGGCGCGGTGGTAGTGGGCAAGGTCCGCGAGTCGAAGGAAGATAACTTCGGCTTCGACGCGGAGTCCGGTGAGTACGTGGACATGATCAAGGCGGGGGTCATCGACCCGGCGAAGGTCACACGCCTCGCGCTGCAGAATGCGGCGTCCATTGCCGCGCTGATGCTCACCACCGAAGCGCTGGTGGCGGAAATCAAGGAAGACAGCAAGGCTGCCGCAGCACCTGGCGGGCACGGCGGCGGAATGGGCGGAATGTACTAAAAACAGTGACTAGCGATTAGTGGCTAGTGCCTAGCAAGAAGAGGGGCGCGATGCAGAAATGCATGGCGCCCCGTTTGTTTGCAGAGACAAAAATCGAAATTCGAAAAACGAAAAGCGGAACAGCCGAGGGGCGCAGCCTGTTCGGCAAGCTTCCCTCGGCAGGCTCGGGGCCGGCAGGGAGAGCAAGCAGCGCCCCTGTAAAGCACACCAGGGGCGGGCCTCAAAGCCGCCCGTACAACGTCCAAAGCGGGCTTCGCAGGTGGCTTGCAGGGGGGCTTTGTGTCGGATATAGTCCATGGCTCGGTGGTATTCCTCCCAGGAGAACAACGATATGCCAGGAATGCTCAGCAAAATCCTTCCCCGCGAGGAAACCTTCTTCAAAATGTTCGTGGAGCTAGCGGAGAACATCAATGCCGGCGCAAAGGCCATGGCGGACTTGCTGGAAAACTTCACCAACGTTGCGGTACAAGTGGAAGTAATCAAGAGCCTGGAACACAAAGGGGACAACATCACGCACGCGGTGATGAAGCGGCTGGACCAGTCGTTCATCACGCCGTTCGACCGCGAAGACATCCACGAGCTTTGCAGCCAGATTGACGACGTGCTGGACCTGACGGACGCGGCGGCGAGCCGTCTGGTGACCTACCGCGTGGAAAAGATCCGGCCGGGCGTGGTGGATCTGGCCAGGGTCCTCCAGCAGGCCACCGAAGCGGTGGTCGCAGCGGTCAAGGGGCTCGAAAAGCACGACCACATCCTGGACCGTTGCATCGAGATCAACCGTCTGGAGAATGAAGGTGACCGCTTGAGCCGGGCGCTGATTGCGCAGCTTTTCGATGAAGAAAAAGACCCGGTGCAGATCATCAAGTGGAAAGAAATCATTGAAGTCCTGGAAACGGCCATTGACAAGTGCGAGGACGTGGCCAACGTCATCGAATCGGTGACGCTAAAGAACGCCTGAGTCCCCCGCCTCCCATGAGCCGCCACCCACTGGCCGCAGGCCGCGCCCCCAAAAAGCCCTCTTCCGCGGAGACACGGAATGGATAGCAGCACCCTGCTGTTCGTTATCATCGGAATTACGCTGCTGTTCGAGTTCTCGAACGGCTGGCACGACGCGGCGAATTCCATCGCCACGGTCGTTTCGACGCGCGTGCTGAAGCCGTTGCCGGCAGTGGCGTGGGCGGCATTCTGGAATTTCGTGGCGGCGTTTACGTTCGGAACCGCGGTGGCCAAGACCATGGGCAAGGGCCTGGTGCAACTGGATCTGATCAACCAGCAAGTGATCCTGGCCGGACTGCTGGGCGCCATCCTGTGGAACATGATTACGCTCTATCTGGGCATTCCAACCAGTTCTTCGCACGCGCTGATGGGCGGTTACGGTGGGGCGGCAGTGGCCAAGGCGGGCTTCGGTGCCATCATCGTCTCCGGCTGGACCAAGCCAGTAATTTTCATTTTCGTGGCACCGTTCCTGGGGATGTTTGTGGCTATGATCGTGACCACAGCAACGATCTGGCTGGTGCGAAAGCAAGTCCCCAGCCATGTGGACCGCTGGTTCCGCAGCTTGCAGCTGGTTTCCGCGGCCGCCTACAGCTTCTCACACGGCACCAACGACGCGCAAAAGGGCATGGGCATCATCACGGCCGCGCTGGTGTCCAGCGGAGCATTGTCGAAGTACGATGTGCCCTTCTGGGTCATTATCGCGTGCCACGCCGCGATTGCCGGAGGCACGATGGCCGGAGGCTGGCGCGTGATCCGAACGATGGGACAGCGCATCACCAAGCTGAATCCGTTCGGCGGATTCGCCGCGGAAACGTCGGCGGCCATCACGCTGTTCGGTACGGCGGAATTCGGCATCCCGGTAAGCACCACGCATACGATTACCGGGGCGATCATCGGCGTGGGCGCGGCGCGACGATTGACGGCGGTGCGCTGGGGCGTCACGCGGCGTATCATGAGTGCATGGGTGCTGACGATTCCCGGCGCGGCGCTCTTCGGCGCGCTGCTGTATGGATTTTTGATCAATGTGACCAAGTGATATGGACAGCGGCGGGCTTCGGCGCGCTGCTGTACGGGTTGTTTGTGCGCATGGGAAACTGAGATGAAAAACGAAGCCAATGCGTTTGCGACGGTCGAGGAAGCTCTCGCGGAATTCCGCGAGGGACGGATGATTGTCCTGGTGGACGACGCGGACCGCGAAAACGAAGGCGACTTGACGATGGCGGCGGAGAAAATCACGCCGGAGGCCATTAATTTCATGGCGAAATTCGGGCGCGGGCTGATCTGCCTGGCGCTGACCGAAGAACGCTGCGAAGAGTTGAGCCTGCCGATGATGTCGCCGCTGAACACGTCGAACTACGGCACGGCGTTCTGCGAATCCATTGACGCGCGGCGCGGCACAAGCACGGGCATCAGCGCGTCCGACCGCGCCATCACCGTGCTGGCGGCGATTGATGCCAAGACCCGCCCGGCGGACCTGGCGCGGCCGGGACACATTTTTCCGCTGCGGGCGCGGAACGGCGGCGTGCTGGTGCGCGCGGGACAAACGGAAGCGTCGGTGGACCTGGCGCGCATCGCGGGGATGCATCCCGCGGGCGTAATCTGCGAAATCATGAACGACGACGGCACGATGGCGCGCACGCCGCAGCTTATCGAGTTCTGCAAACAGCACGGGCTGAAGCTGCTGACCATCGCGGACCTGATCGGCTACCGCATGCAGCACGAGCGGTACGTGAAGCGGCTGGCAGAGTCCGACCTGGAGACGCGTTACGGAACATTCCGCATGATTGCGTACTCGAGCGAGGTGGACAAGGAAGTCCACGTGGCGCTGGTGCGCGGAGACGTGAAAGGCGGCGAACCTCCGCTGGTGCGCGTGCATTCGAATTGCCTGACGGGCGACGTGTTCGCCTCGATGAACTGCGATTGCCATGAGTTGATCGAGCAGTCGCTAAAGAAAATCGCGGCGGAAGACCGCGGCGTGTTTGTCTATCTGCACCACACAGGGCGGGGATTCGGCATCGAGGTGCCGGTGGACGAGCCGGGCGCGGCCGCGCGGATTCGGTATCATGCGCGAGGGCAACTGGACCGCGACGTCGCGCGGCAGCGCATCGTGCAGCACGAAAGCGGCATCGGCGCGCAAGTCCTGATCGACCTCGGGTTGAAATCGCTTCGCGTGCTGACCAATCATCCGAAGAAAGTGGTCGCACTGGAAGGCTACGGTCTAACGATCGCCGACCAGGTGCCCATCCCGCTGACCGACTTCAAAAAGACGCACCAGGTCCTGTGAATACCCTCCGACGACTGACATTCGATGTGCTGTGGCTCGCAGGCGCGGGGGTATGCGCGTGGTTTTTTCCGAAGACCGTGATCGTCATCGTGGCGCTGGGAGCGGTGGTGACCATCGCACTGCGGATTACGGAGAAGTCGTTTGAATAATAGTGGCGAGTGGCGAGAAGATAATTTCTAGTTTTTCTTCTGCACCTGTTTAGTTCCTTCCTCTGGTTTGTTTCCCTGCGGAATCGGCGGTGGTGTGACGGTGATGTAGGCGCGGATTTTCGCCAATCGCTTTTTGGTGAAGCCGGGGACGGCGAGGATTTCCTCCACTTTGCGGAAGCGGCCGCTCTTTTCGCGAAAACGCAGGATGGCTTTGGCAGCGACCGGGCCGACAGTGGGAAGAGTCTGAAGCTCTTCCAGAGTGGCGGTGTTGAGGTCGAGGGGTTTTGCAGGGGGAGATTTTTTCGTTTGCGGGACGGCGGCAAAGGAGAGTGCGGAAAGAAGCAGAGCCAGGCTCAGAATGGTTTTCGCTCGAAATGCCAAGCGGGGCCTCCATTGAGTCATTGAGTGAATGGTGATTGAGTGAATTCAGAGCCGCCAGGTTTACACATCGTCGCGATCTGCAATCGCTCACTGACTCAATCGCAAATGACTCGATTCCTTCGTAGCCCTCGGGTTGCACGGGGGCGGAGCTGATGCGGGCCCCACAAAATGTTTCTACAGAACATTGCCGTGGGCGTCGCGGATTTCGAGCGGGCCGAAGAGCGCAGCTTGCTCTTCGACCTGCGCGCGGTCGCCGACAACGACAATTTGCGCGTTGGCGGAATCGAAATGCTTCCGGGCGGCGGCGAGCACGTCCGCGCTGGTGAGCGCATGCACCTGGTCGCGGTAGGTCTCCAGATAATCCTCAGACAAATGGTTCAGATACACGGTGGCGAGCTGGCCGGCCAAGCCGTCCTGCGTGGCGAGGCCGAGCGAGAAAACGCCGCTGAGATAGAATTTCGTGTCGTTGAGCTCGTCGTTGCCGACGGGCAGCGAGCGCATGCGGTCCAGCTCGTAAAATATTTCGGTGAGCGTGGCGGCGGTGACTTCGTTGCGCACGGCGGCGGCGGCGGTGAAGTAGCCGTGCTGGCGCAGGGAGGTGACGCTGCTGCGCGGGCTGTAGGTGTAGCCCTTCTGCTCGCGGATGTTCATCACTAGGCGCGAATTGAACGCGCCACCAAAGACGGCATTGGCGAGCAGCAGCGGCATCCAGTCCGGGTGATGGCGCGTGATGGCGCGGTTGCCAACGAGCACTTGCGCCTGCACTGTTCCCGGCAGATGCACGAGGTGCACGCGGCGGCCAGAAATATCTGGAAGCGCGGGATACGCGTGCTCCGCGGCCGTCGAGGAGCGCCACGAGCCGAAGGCGCGCTCGACCTGCTCCATCATGCGGTCGGCGGAAAACGCGCCGACGGCGAGAAAGAGCGCGTCGCCGGGCGCGTATTGCTTGCGATAGCAGGCGACGAGCTGCTCGCGGCGGTACGCGGCGACCTGCGCTTCCGTCGGCGCGACCGTGGCATAGGGATGCGCGCCGAAGAGCACCTGGCGGATGCGCTCGCCGGCGAGAAAACCGGGCGTAGTGCGCTCGATCTTCACTTCTTCGAGCTTCTGGCGGCGCTCGCGCTCGAATTCCTCTTCGGGGAACGAAGCGTTTTGCGCAAGGTCCGCGGCGAGGGCGAGAAGCTCCGTGGAAAATTCGCTGAGGCCGGAAAATGAAATGGCGCTGGTGTCCGCACCGGCGGAGGTGGAAAGGTCCGCGCCCATGCGGCGGAGGTCTTCTTCGATTTGCATCAGTGAACGCGAGGACGTGCCCGCGCGGACGATGGAGGCGGTCATCTCCGCAAGGCCTGCGGTTTCGTGCGCGGCGGCGGCGTTGCCGCGGCGGATGAGGAGCTGCGCGTCAAACTTCGGAATGGTGTGCGATTCGACGAGCACCACTTGCATTCCGTTGGCGAGCGTGCGCGCAGTGCGGCGCGGCCAGACGACGGGGCGCTCAGGAGCGAGCGCAGGCACTACAGCGAGATTGCCCTGCGGCGTCGTGGCCATCAGGCGGCCCCTTGCAACGCCGGGCGGCGCTCGACGATGGCGCGATTTGTGCACACCAGATATTTTTGCGCGGCGGCCTGCGCCTGCGCGGGCGTGACGCTCTGGAATCCGTCGAGGATGGTGTTGACGAGGGTTGGATCGTCGTCAAAAAGCGTGAAGCACGCGAGATAGTGCATCAGACCGAAGCGCGGCATGTAACCGCCCATGCCCGCTTCGAGGGTGGAATAAAAATCCGAGCGGAATTTCACTTTCAACGGATCGAGTTCATCGGCGGCAATTCCCTTCTCCTGCACTTCGCGGATGACGTCGTCGTATGCGGCGATCGTTTCGGCCACCGAGCATTCGGGCTTGTGCATGATGGTGGTGACCATGAGCATGGGGCCGTTGTAGTCGAAGACGTCGCCCATCGGATAGTGGATGCCGCCGGAAGTTTCCACGGCGATTTGCTTGGCGTGGACGAGCGAGCGGTACATGCGTCCGGCGCGGCCGCCGTGCAATGCCTGGTCCACCATGGCCAGCGCAAACCAGTCGTCTGTGCGGCGCTGCGGCGCGTGATAGCCGATAGCGAGAGCGGGCAGCGTGCCAAATTTTTCCTCGACCACCCCGCGGCGTTCTTCCGACTGCGGAGGCTCGCTCGCGTCCACCGGAGGCGGCAACTTGCCGGCGGGGATGGACTCGAAATATTTCTTGGCGAGGCGCGCGCCTTCGTCCGGCTTCACGTCGCCCAGCATCAGCAGCACGGCGTTGTTGGGAGCGTAGTAGGTCTTGAAAAATGACTGCACGTCAGCGAGGGTGGCGGCGTCGAGGTCGCTGAAGTCGCCGTAGAAATTGTGCGCGTTGGCCCAGTTGCGGTTGGCGATGGGCGGCAGATCGAGCCACGGAAAACCGCCGTAGGGCTGGTTAAAGACGTTTACCTTGACTTCTTCCTTCACGACGTCGCGCTGGTTACGGAGATTTTCGTCGTCCACCTTGAGGGCGCGCATGCGGTCGGCTTCGAGCCAGAGCGAGCGCTCGAGAGCGTTGGAGGGCACGGCCTCAAAATAGTTGGTGACGTCGTAGCGCGTGGAGCCGTTGAGGACGCCGCCGGAAGAATTGATCAGCTTGATGTGCACCATTTTTCCGGCATTCTCTGAGCCCTGGAACATCATGTGCTCGAAGAGATGCGCGAAGCCGCTGCGGCCTTGCGGCTCGAGACGAAAGCCGATGTTGTAATAGACGCCGAGGGTGACGTAGGGCGCGGAATGGTCGGGCGAGATGACCACGCGAAGACCGTTGGCCAGCGTGGTGCTATCAATTGGAATTTGCAGTTTGGTCAAATCATCTCCTCAAAACTTTGGAACCGCAGATAAACGCAGATCACGAAATGTTCAAATCAAATACTATTTCAACATCCTCTTCAGGCGGCGCAGCGGGGCGCCGCGATCCGCAGACAGCACACGGGCGCTGAGCAGCAGCATGGCGGCGTGAGCGGCGCTGAACTCCGGCGCGAATTGTTTCAGCGCGGCCATGTGCTTTGCGACCGTGGAAAAATCGCCGCGGGAAACAGGCCCACTCCACGTGGCTTGCGGCCCGAGCGTTTCCAGATTCAGGAAAATCTGCCGGGCCATGCGCAAAAGCCCGCGCTGCGCCCCCTTGCGCGGAAAACCGAGCGCGACGAGCAATTGCGTGCCACCTTCGATGAGCGCGAGCACGTGCGCGGCGGCAAATCCGCCCGCAGCATGATACGCAGGTTTGGCGCTGGCGGGAATCTGAATTGGAATGCCGCCGAGCTGGCGGGCGATGCGTCGTGCCATCCGCACCGCGAGCGGATCGCCTTCTACTGTGAAGGTCACGCCTCGTAGATCAGGGATTCCGCGCGCGCTGAAGGTTTGAAATGGATGCATCGAGCCAATGGATGCGCCGCAGCGTGCGAGCGGAGCGAGCGCGAGGGAGTCGATAGCACCGCTGGTGTGCAGCACAATTTTGCCGCGGAGAGCAGATGCCGGGCTTCCCGACTGATTGCGTCGGGACGCAGAAACCGCGAAACCCCGCGCCATGTTCGCCAATTTTGCCGACGTCGCGGCGATGGCGGAGTCGGGCGTGGTCAAGAGAATCATGTCGGCGGAAAAGATTGTGGGCGTGAGCTTTCCATGGGGCTTCCCTGCTCCGATGAATTTGACTGCGGCGCGGGCGTTTTTGGTGGAGCGCGTGACGACGGCACCGATACGCCAGCCGCGGCGGTGAAGAAGTTTGCCGAGGGCGCGGCCCACGCGTCCGGCACCGATGATGGAGAGGCTCACCGCCCGAGAGGAAGACATGGAAGTGATAGAATATCGTGTTTCGCGCGATTCACAAAAACCGGCCATGCACATTTTCCTTACCGTGGTTCTCGGATTCGTCGCAGCGCTGTGGGTGTTGCAAGCCGTTCGTGCGGCGCTGGGTATGCCCCAATTGCCCAATCTGAAAGACGCGACGCCGCTGGGCGACTCGGAGTGTCCTTCCGTGTCCGTAATTTTCGCGGCGCGCGACGAAGAGGAAAAAATGCCGCGCGCGCTGGCCAGCATGCTGGCGCAGGATTATCCGCGCTACGAAGTGGTGGCGGTGGACGACCGATCGCGCGACGCCACGGGGCGCATCATCGATGAAGCCGCCGCGCAGAATTCACACCTGAAGCCTGTACATATCGAAGAGTTGCCGCCGGGCTGGCTGGGCAAACCGCACGCGTTACAGCGCGGATTTGAGAAGTCCAGCGGCGAATGGATCATTTTCACCGACGGCGACGTGCGCTTTGCGCCGGACCTGGCGCGGCGGGCAATTGGCGTCGCGCGGAAAAACGGGTGGGACCACCTGACGCTCATGGGGCAACTGGAGGTCGAGGGCTTTTGGGAAAAGACAGCGGTAATGTTTTTCGGGCTGGCGTTCACGCTGGGAGTGGAGCCGTGGAAGGTGAGCGACCCGAAATCGAAAAAATTCATGGGCGGGGGATTTTTCCAGCTCGTGCGGCGCGCTTCCTATGAAGCGGTGGGCGGTCACGCACGGCTGGCCATGGAAGTCATCGAAGACATGAAACTGGGGAAAATCATCAAGGAGGGCGGATTCCGGTCCGGGGCAGGGCTGGCGCTGGACTACATTTCGCTGCGCTGGCATGCGGGAATCGGAAACCTGGTCCGGGGAACCACCAAGAATTTCTTTGCCGCTGTGAATTTCAATCTGGCGAGCGTAATCGGGATGGTCGTTGGGCTGCTGGCGATGAGCGTGCTGCCGTTTGCGGCGGTATTTCTTGCGAGTGGATGGGCGCGGATATTTGCGGGGGTCGCGGCCGGAGTGGCTATCACGACGGAGTGCGCAGCGGCGTATTGGTTCGATATGTTTCCGCTGTACGGGTTGACGCACCCGCTGGGCGCGCTGATTTTTTGCTGGATGATTGTGCGGTCTACGGTGGTGACGCTGTGGCAGGGCGGGATTGTTTGGAGAGGGACGTTTTATCGGTTGGAGGACCTTCGCAAAGGCCTCGTGTAGGGGCCGTCTTCAGGCGGTATCTTGAATGAGGCGCAGCAATTAGAATCATCTGTACGGTGCGGATACAAACCGTAGTACCAGGGTCACGGCTACGGGGTGCCCACTCTGCGTCGCGGCCTCATAACGTGCGCTGCAAACCGCTTGCTCCGCCATGCGGTCCCCGTCGGAGTGTCCACTTGGACGAAGGATCTGGCACCTGGAGACATGGCCATCCTTGTTCACCACCATGACAAGAAGTGTCTGCTCCGTCGGCAAAAGGTCAGAAACGGCTTCTTCATCGGCCGGCAGAAGTCGGATTGCCGTTGTGAATACTCCAGGAGTAGCTGGGATACCTTTGATTTTCACTTCCGGATCCGCCAGAGTATCATTCAGAAACACTAGAGGTATTTTAATTCCGAAAAGCCTGCCCGGGAAAGAGGCCAGTGTGCCATCGCGCGCGCGCATCGGTTGGATTGGAATTAGATCTTTCTTCCCTACTTTGAGGCACAGCGTTCGCCCGGTCTCTACCTCAATCGCCTTGAGGAGCGGCTCCGTCTCCTCGACAAAGAGGACGACCGTGCCCGGGATGATGGTCTTGCCGGGGACTCTCTCTCCCGACTCACAATTGAATCTGTGTAGGTCGTTCTGGGGCGAGATAACAAAATATTCCAAAGCGGGGGCGGAAGTTGGAGCCGCTCCTGCTTGCAGAATGACCGCAAGAATCGCAAAAGCAATAACCATCATTGTATCTACATACACCTGAAGGCACGACGGCAGCAAGCTACGTGAGGAAAGGTGGGAGCCCTTCGGCTGCGCTCGGGGCAGCTATAGCCGGCGGGGTTCCCGACAAAAGATTCGGGACGCACAAAACGTGAAACCCGATGCTACAGCGGGCTAGAGGGTTCGGCGGGGTCGTGAACCGAAGTAAGTTTGAGGGAGCGAAGGCGGTCGCGGAGGGCGGCGGCGCGCTCGAACTCGAATTTCTTGGCGGCTTCGCGCATCTGCGTTTCGAGCTGGGCAATGGCGGCGCGCAGATCTTCGTGGGTCTTGATATTTTCCGGGAGCACATCATCCAGAGGCACGGTAACGTAGTCGCCTTCGACGATGGCGGCGAGGCGCATGTCCACGGACTTAATGATGCTCTCGGGCGTGATGTTGTTGGCGGTGTTGTAGGCGGTCTGCTTGGCGCGGCGGCGATAGGTTTCGTCAATGGCCTGGCGCATGGACGCGGTCATCACGTCGGCGTAGAAGATGGCTTTGCCATTGATGTGGCGCGCGGCGCGGCCGAGCGTCTGGATAAGCGCGGTGGCGCTGCGCAGATAGCCTTCCTTATCGGCGTCGAGGATAGCGACGAGAGAAACTTCAGGCAGGTCGAGGCCTTCGCGGAGCAAGTTGATGCCGATGAGGACATCGAGTTCGCCGCGGCGGAGGTCGCGCAAGATGCGCACGCGCTCGAGCGTGTCAATTTCCGAGTGCAGGTAGCGGCAGCGCACGCCGACCTCGGACATGTACTCGGCTAAATCCTCAGACATGCGCTTGGTGAGCGTGGTGACGAGCACGCGCTCATGGCGCTCCGTGCGCACGCGGATCTGTTCCAGTAAATCGTCTACCTGACCCTTCACCGGGCGGACTTCGACTTCGGGATCGATGAGGCCGGTAGGGCGAATCACCTGCTCGGCGAAAACGCCGCTGGATTTGGTGAGCTCGTAGGGACCGGGCGTGGCGCTGACGTAGATGGCCTGATTGACGCGGTGCTCGAACTCCTCGAAGGTGAGCGGGCGATTATCGAGCGCGCTGGGCATGCGGAAACCGTAGTCCACAAGCGTCTGCTTGCGCGAACGATCGCCGTGGTACATGCCGCGGACCTGCGGGATGGACTGGTGGGCCTCGTCCACGAAGAGCAGAAAATCTTGGGGGACGTAGTCGAGCAGCGTGGGCGGGGCTTCACCAGGCAAGCGACCGCTCAAGTGGCGCGAGTAGTTCTCGACGCCGTGACAGTAGCCGATGGTGCGCATCATCTCGATGTCGAAAAGGGTGCGCTGCTCGACGCGCTGCGCCTCGACAATTTTCCCCATCTTTTCCATTTCGGGTTTCCACCAGTCCAGCTCCGCAAGAATGGTTTCGATGGCGCGCTCGCGCTGCGCAGGGGACATGATGTAGTGCGTCTTGGGATAAATGGGCAGGCGGGAAATGTCGCGTCCGCCGGGACGGATTTCGCCGGTGAGCGGGTCGATCTGGTGGATGGCGTCAATCTGGCTGCCCCAAAGCTCGATGCGATAGGCGTTGTCCTCGTAGGGCGGGAAGATTTCGATGACGTCGCCACGGACGCGGAAGGTGCCGCGGCGCAAATCTTCGCCACGCTCGTACTGAATTTCGACGAGCTTTCTGAGAATTTGTTCGCGGGGAATGGCGGCGCCCTTTTCAAGCATGAGCAAAGCGCCGAAATACGCTTCCGGCGAACCGAGGCCGTAAATGCAGGAGACGCTGGCGATGATGACGACGTCGCGGCGCTCAAAGAGTGAGCGGGTGGCGGACATGCGCAGCTTGTCCAGCTCGTCGTTGATGGTGGCTTCCTTTTCGATGTAGGTGTCGCTCGAGGGCAAATACGCTTCGGGCAAATAGTAATCGTAGTAGCTGACAAAGTATTCGACGGCATTTTGTGGGAAGTAGGACTTGAACTCGTGGTAGAGCTGGGCGGCAAGCGTCTTATTGTGTGCGAGGATGAGCGCGGGACGATTGATGGCGGCGATCACCTTGGCCATGGTGAAGGTCTTGCCGGAACCGGTGACGCCGAGGAGCACTTGATGCTTGTCGCCCTGCTCGACGCCGCGGACAAGCTGGGCGATAGCTTCGGGCTGGTCGCCACGAGGCTCGTAGTCAGAGATGAGTTTGAAGTCGGTGGGCACAGTGCGAATTTTGGGGCATTCGTAAACTTTCCATTGTAACCCAAAGTGGATGAAGAAGGACGGAGTGCTGAAGGGTGAGATTCTTCGCTCCGCTCAGAATGACGAAGGCCAGTCATACGTCACCCTGTTCGTCCTCACTTTGTTCATTCTGTATTTCCCTACTTAGGTTTTTCTGAGGGCAGCAACAAAATGCGCGTGGAGCTTTCGACGCGGCCGTTGATGCGGAGCTTGGAGCCGCCGTCGGAGGCAAGCAGGGTGACGTCCATTTCTTCGAGTGAAGTTTGTGTGACGCGGACAATCCAGCCGGTTTTCCGCGAAATGTAGCTGACGCTTTCGCCGGAGCTGGAGAGTTTTCCGGAGGTGTGCATGTTGTGGCGGCGGTAGTCGTCGGGGGTCGGGTTTTTCATCGGGCGCTGGGCGACGCTGAGGCGCGTGCGGATGACGGCGCAGGTGTCCGCCTCCGCAGCAGTGGCAGGAGATGGCGCGGGAGCGGAAGAATCGGGCAAGAAACATGGCTCGTCGCGGAGATAGGTGGACTCGGTGCGCCAGGTGAGGCCGAGCAGAGGCATTCCGGCGACGTTGGTGCGCACACTGCTCCAGGATTGACCCGGAATAACTCCTTCGCGGGGGAGGTCAATGCCGGTGGCGAGCTGGGAAAACCATTCGCGTGCGGCTGTGGCAGCTTTTTCGTCCGGAAACAGTCCTTCGAGGCCAGTGTAGTTGGCTGCTTTGCCCAGAGCGTCGAACGAGAATTCGAGCGAGCGGCCCTCGAGCTTGCGGTACTGCTCCTCGAGCACGGCGAGCGAGGGGTCGTAGGAATCGCTTTTCGTGGTGGCGGAGGATTTTTCGTAGGTGGTGCGGACGCGGAGCGGCGCGTCCGGGGCCGCCGGCAGAATTTCCACACGAACCGTGGCGGCAAGAGAGACCTCTGACTTCGAGGGTCCCTGCGGGTCCTCGATGAGGCCGGAGGAGCGCGAAGTGGTGACGGTGTGGACGTCCAATTGATAGCGGAGCGCCAGGCCGGGAACAAGTTTCGGTGCAAGGTGCTGGCGCTGTTGCGAAACAGGAGCGTCTTGCGCGCTGCTATGGCTGGCGAGGAGCAGAGCTGCTGCTAGGAGCGAGGCACGGGTTGTCTTTGCAATCTTCAATTTGCACCTGCACAGAAAGCCGGACGCGAAAGCGCGGCGGGTCGGGCAAGCCGGGAACCGCGTCGAGCGTGCGAGAAATTTCGCGCATGGCGGAGCGCTCCGCGGAGAGCACGCGACCGTCAAGCAGCGCGAGCGTGGTGAGTGATTCGGCGTGAAAGCGCGCCTGCGCATCGCCGGCTTCGGGCATGTCCGCACCGGCGGCCACGACGCCGGAAATCTGCTGCACGATGTGAAGCCGTACGGCGGGCTCTCCGGAGCCAGTGGCGTCCAGCCACTCCCCGCTTTCGATGCCGCGAACATTGGTCCAGTTGTCGAGTTTCGCGGAGCGCGGCTCCTGCCAGCGCTCGCCGAAGATGATTTGTTTTCCCGGTAGCGTCACCGTGGGACGCAGCGCTCGCAAGAGCCACAGCGTGAGCAGCGGCGGTGTGTTTTCGCCGAGCGCGGGGACACCCTCCGGCGGCAGGGCGAGCAATTGGCCGGCAGGCGTCTCGCGATAATGAAGCGTGCGCGGAACGGTCCAGCGCTGGACGGCTTCGGCCAACGCGGCGGACAGCTTCTGTGCGTCGTCGCCGGCGGGCTCGACGCGGAATTGCGGGGCGTCGAATTCGCTGAGGACTTCCTCGACCGCCGCGGCGCCATCTTCAGCGACCGAGGCGACGCGAGAGGTGGCGCGCCAGGAAAGCGTGACCTCCGCGAGGCGGGAGAAGGGTTCGATGTAGGTCTTCGCGCCCATGGTGACAGGGCGCTGGCCTTCGAGATCGCTGCGCACAGTGAGGCGGACGCGGTACACGTGCGGGGCACCGACGGAGAAGGAGCGGTCGAGCTGGCGCTCCTGGGCGGGGGCAGAGGCGCTCAACAGAAAGAAGGGCAGAATGGTCAAAAAAGGCTTCATCGTCGCGCACACGAGGCTAACACGAAGTTTGAGATGCAAGAGTGATCAAAGAGGACGCCTGGCCGAACCCCGAGGCAGAAGCCTCGGGGCTCAAATTGAAATGGGTATCGGGGGAATCGGCAGCCGATAGCTGCTAACGCATTTTGCGTTCGAAGAAATCGAAGGCAGCGGCGTAGATTTTTAGCCAATTGCTGTGGAGCAGGAAGTCGTGGACTTCGTCGGGATAGACCGCCTGCTCGAAGTAAACATTTTGGCGGCGAAGGCGGGCGACCATGTCCACCATTTGCGCGAAGGCAACGTTGCGGTCGTCGTCGCCTTGAATCAGGAGCACGGGCGACTTCCATTTGTCGACCGAGGCAACGGGCGAAGCGTCGCGTGCGATGCGGGCGACTTCGGGATTGAGCGCAACGCCGGAGATGTCGCGCTGCGACCAGTCGTGCACGCCGTGGAGGTCCACGCCGGCGGCGAAGAGATCGGAATCGCGAGCGAGTCCGAGCGCAGTGAGATAGCCGCCGTAGCTGCCGCCCCACAGTCCGATGCGTTTGGGGTCCACGTCCGCGCGGGCGGCAAGATATTTTCCTGCGGCGACGATGTCCTGATACTCGGATGCGCCGCGTGCGCCGCGATTTTTTGCCTCGCGGAAGGCGCGGCCGTACATGATGCCGCTGCGGTAGTTCACGCTCAGCACGATGTAGCCGCGGCTGGCGAAATACTGGTTCACGGCGTAGGCCTGATGGTAGTAGCCGCGGTTGTGCCAGCCGAGCATCATCTGCCGCGCCGGGCCGCCGTGCATGAAAATCACCGCGGGACGCTTTTCCCCGGGCTGGATGCCGACGGGAATGAAGAGCTGGTCATGGCACTCGACGCCGTCGGCGGATTTGAGGATGACCTGCTGCGGCACGACGAGCTTGTCGGACGGAAAATCCTTCGGCAGCGCACTCTTCGCGAGCATTTCGCCCTTGCCGGAGGCGGAGGCGGCGCGGAGGAACGGCATCGCGGGGACGCGCGCGTCAGAGGCGAAGTAGGCGATGGATTTGCCATCGCTGGTCACTTGGGGCGCCCACTCAATGCTGTCGCCGGAAGTGAGTTGCTCGGGTGCACCGCCCGCGACGGAGACGCGGGAGAGGTGGCGATGGTCAATGTCGCCGCAATTGGAAGCGAAGATGATGTTGCGCAGATCAGGGGTGAACGTCATGTGCTCGAATTCGCATTCGCCCGGCGTAAGCAGGACGGGAGAACCGCCCGTGGACGGCATGGAGTAAAGATGCAGCCAGCCGTCCATCTCGGAGGCGAAAACGATGCGGCCAGCGGCGGCCCAGTTGAGCAGCCCGGGGCCGGCCATGCGCGCGATGTTGCTTTCGACGTTATCGGCGTTATGCCAGATTTCTTTGGCGGCGCCGGTGGTGAGGTCGGCAGTCCAGATGGCCCACGGGCTGGGCGCTTCGGCGCCGGTCCAGAATCCGGGGGCGGCGGCGCCGCTGGGCCGCGCGGGCGTGCGGATGAAAACGATGGATTTCCCGTCGGGCGACCAGCGTGGATTGCCATCGCGGTCCACGGAGGGCGCGACGTAGCGGATGGATTTTTTCGCGGGGTCGTAGATGACGATCAGGCTGTGCGTGCCGCGGTTGGAGACGAAGGCGAGGTGTTTGCCGTCGGGCGACCAGACAGGCGAGGAGTTCTGGCCACGGGCATCAATCATGACGGGCTTGCCCGCAGGGGCCAACGGGGCGAGCCAAATTTTGTTCTGCTTGTTCTCTTTGTCGTTTTCCTTCACGTAAGCGACCCAGGCGGCAGCGTCGGCGCGGCCCGGAGAGGCGGCGGGGAAAATTCCGGCGTCAATCTTGCGCGGCGCGCCGCCAGCCCAGGCAACGGTCCATATTTCCTGTGCCGCTCCCGCAGGATCGCTGGCGGGGTTGGGAACTTCGCCGGCCTGGTTCATGTTGCCGCCGCGGACATACACGATGGCGCCACCACTTTCGGAGAATTCCAGGTCCGCAATCTCCTGCCCGTCTTCCTTTTTGTAGGACGTGAGCTGCCGCGCGGCGAATTGCGGACCTTCGGCGACCCAGATATTGCGGATGCCTCGCGCGTTGAAAACCCAGGCGATGCGGCTGCCTTTGGGTGCGGCGGTCATTTCTGAGGGAAACGGCGAGCTGAGCACCTGCTGGAGAGTGAATTTCTCTGCTTGCGCAAAAGCGACCGAGGAAATCAGGACAAGCAGGAAAAACAAACCGGCGATTCGTTTCATGTTTTTTCTCCGACCGAAGAATGGAGAGCCGATGGTAAGACGCTCGAACACGAGATGCAAGTTTCAGAACGGGCATTCCCCGAGGCTGGAGCCTCGGGGCTCGAGAAGTAGCTAGGGTTTCTTGTCAGGCACGGCGCGAACAAGAAGAGGAGCGGAGAGCGGGCCTGTGAGATTGAAAGTGGACGCGGACGGCGTGGCCATGTGCAGGCGCAAATCGAGTTGGCGCGCAAAATCAACGGCGCCTTCGGCTTCCCACTGTGACGATGAAGTGGTGAGGCGAAACTCCTCGAGCTGGAATTTAGAAGCGGCGATGTTCACGCGGGCGAAGGCGGTGCGGAAGCTGCTGACGCCGGGGCGCGCTGCATCGGCGCGTATTGATTCTGCAAGATCGAGACCGCGGAACTGCGCATCGCGAAATTCAAATGCTCCGAGCCCATCGATCGAGCGGAGCAGGTTTTCGCGGCCGATGCCGCGCGTGGAGAGGGACAGCTCGCCGGAGGCGGTGCCGGAGAAAAGACTTTTCAGCGTAACGGTGGCCGCAGTGAGAGCGGCGAGATTGACGCGCTCAACTTTAGCCTGCACTTCGTATTTGGGCTCGATAGCTAGCTCGGCGCGGAGGGAGCCGCTGACGGCGCCACTGTAGAAATCCGCCTGCGCGTCGGTGAGGCTAATCTTGCGGCCGTCGAGTTCGAGCGTGCCGCGAAGTTTTTGAAGGGAAATGGGCACGAGGGTGAGCAGGTCCACGCGCACCTGGCCGCGTGCGCGGAGGCGGCCGAGTTGGTCCTCATACTCCGCGCTGCCGCGGCGCGTGGCGGATGACGCCACCATGCGCTGGAAAAGGCCCGGTGGCTGCCGGGGGTTCAGCCACTGATTGATCGCGGCTATCTCGAGGCGGTCGGCGGCGAGCGAGAATTCCCAAGGGGCGCGGTTGAGCGAAGAGACCGTACCGGTCCACTTGCCACCAAAAACTTCGGAATTGAGCAGCGTGAGGCGGCGCTCGCCAGGACGCGGGTCGCGAGAGGCAGCCGCCTTTGCCGCGGCACCTAGCGGCAGCGGCGGAGTCCAAGCAAAAAACGCGTCCTTAAAGAGGACCGGCTGATTCAGAAAAGGCGGCAGTATGCGGGTGCCGGCGAAATGAATGGAGCCTTGCGAATCCACCACAAATGGAGAAAGGCGGGCTTGCCAGATGACGGAGAAGTTGGCGGAGCCCTCCACGGCCCAGCCACCATCAAGCGGCCAGCCCAGCGCGCGCGTGATGGCGAGGAAATCCTGGAAGCGGTCCGTCTGGCCGCCGAGAGCCAAACTGAAATCTCCGCACAGCCACGCTCTGCATTCGTTGCGCGGCAGCGGCTGGCCATGCCCGCTGAACTCAAATTGAAAAACGCTGCCCACCTTCGGCCTGGAGAGCGCAGCGGCGGCCGGCGCGAGCGTGAACGGAACCGGAAGCAATTCCATTTTCTCGGGAGTCCAGCGCAAGACAGCGCGGCCCACGCGCAGAGGATCGCGCAGTCCGGGGATTTTCATCTGCGCGCCATCGGAGGCCAGCGAGGCCTGGCGGACCGCAACAGGCCAGCCGCCCAACTCCGCGTCAAGTCCGGCGCTGCCTTCGACGCTGACTTCCGGCGCGACGCCGGGGCGAAAGGCGCGGTACCACTCGAAGACGTCGTTCAAACTGATGCCGGTGGAAAGAACGCGGAAGCTGGACTCTTTCGGTTGCGCCCATTGCAAGAAGCCGCCTGCGCGAATGTTCGATTTCGGCGCGTCCAGGAGAATCCTGGCGAAATCGACGCGGGCCAGCTGCGGCGTCCATTTCGCTTCGAAGGAGAGATTGAGGTCCGGATCGGAGGAGCGCCGGGGCTGGTTCCAACTGTGGACGTCGATCAGGCGGAGATCGCTCTTGAAGGACCACACGGCGGGTTCGCGGGCCGCGGTGTCGCGGGATTGCGGAACGGAGGCGGTTACGGTGAGCTCGAAGTTGCCGCGCACGCCATAGTCGAAGCCGCGCACCAGGCGCAATGCGTCGGAGAGCGAGGCCTCCGTCCAGGTGAGCTCGAGCTCGGCGGGCTGCAGGCGGGAAGCGGCGCTGCCGATGCTCCCGCGGAGGCGAATCGTGCCAGGCTCCTGCAAAGTGACGGCGGCGCGCATAACGCTGGCTTCGAGGTCCACACGCCAGTGGCCGGTGGCGTCGCGCTCAACGAAGCCGTCCACGTTGGTGAAGGCGAAAGGATGCTTGTCCACGCCGCGCTTGAAATTGATGCGGCCAGTGTCGATGTTAATGCGGGTGAAGATCGTCTGGCGGACAGATAACTCGCCGGCGGACGCGGCGGGCTGGCCGCGAGGTCGCGGAATCCAGCTCTCCAAGTTCCATGCGCCGTCGGGGTTGCGGACGAGGTTGAGGCTGGGGCGTGTGAAGGAGACGGTGTCGAATTCGAGGCGGCCGCGAAGCAGCGCGGTCCAGTGGATGGAGGCGGTGAGGCGGTCGGCGCGGAGGAAATGCTCGCGGCCGAAGCGCGGGTCTTCGCTGACGGTGACGTAATTGGCCACCAGACGCGGGCCTTCGAGGATGCTGATTCCGAAATTGCTGACTTCGACGGGGCGGCCAAAGGCGGCGGTGATGCGCGCGGCGAGGGCGCGCTGCACGCGACGTGTGGAAACGAACCCGGCCAGGCTGAGATGCACGGCGAGCCACACGGTAAAGGCGACGGCGAAGCGGCGCAGCCATATGCGGCGGCGAGTGCCCGGAATGTGCGGCGCGGCGTTCACAAGAGGATGAATTCTGGCAGAAGCGCGCAGAGAAGCAAAGTCACGGCTTTAGCGGACGGAGCGGAACATGCGTCCCCAGCGGGTTTTGACGGGCAGGCGGGAGAGAGTGTGTGCGACGCCGATGAGGCGGCCACGCAGCGTGCGATCCGCGTAGTCGTCGGAGGTAGCCTCCACCGACCAATAGATCATCAAGGGGCGGCCCATGACGGCTTCGCGGTCTACGAATCCCCAGTAGCGGGAGTCCCAGCTATGATCGCGATTGTCGCCCATGACGAAATATTTCTGCGGGGGCAAGACAATTTCGGCGTGCTGCACGTGATTGAGCAAGTCCTCAGACCATTCGGAGCGGACGTTGCGCTGGGGAAAGAAGCGGTTGACGGGCGGAAAGTTGTCGCCGTAGGGATCGTAGGCGGCGGGGTCATGAAGTTTGTAGGGCTCGTCGAGGCGCTTGCCGTTCACGAAGACCTGCTGGTCCACGATTTTCAGGCGGTCGCCGGGCACTGCGATGACACGCTTGACGTAGTGCACGTGGTCGTCAAACGGAAACTTAAAGACGATAATTTCGCCGCGCTGGATTTCGCGATAGGGGAGGAAGCGGTCGTACCACGCGCCACGGCCGCCGTAAACGAATTTGTTGACGAGCAGGTGATCGCCGACGAGCAGCGTGGGCTCCATCGAAGGCGATGGGATTTTGAAGGCCTGGAGGACGAAACTGGTGCCAAACAGCGCGAGCAGGACGGTGACGAGCAGCGATTCGGCGTACTCGCGGAGGCTGGCGCCTTCGCGCGGCTTGCGCCGGGGCTGTGCGACCTGCTCCTCCGCGGGGACGGGCACGGCAGGGGATTCAGCGGCCTGGAGTTGCGCCTCGGGCGTTTCGTCGGTCATTTCACCTCGGCAGAATCGCGCACGCGGGCCAGGGCCAGGCTCGCGGCAATCTGCTCCGCTTCTTTTTTGGAGGAGCCTTCCCCTTCGGCGACGGCGCGGCCCTCAATGCGCACCTCGACGGCGAAGCGCTTGCGGTGATCGGGACCACTTTCGCTGACTACCGAGTATTCCGGCAGGCGGCGGCCGCGCGCTTGCAGCCAGAGCATCAGCGCGGATTTGTGATCGGGATCACCCAGCGAATCGGCCTGTTCGCGGAAGGCATCGTCGAGAAGCGTGCGGCGAATAAAGTCCGCGGCGGCGGAGAGGCCGGCATCGCAATAAATGGCGCCGATCAGCGCTTCATAAGCGTCCGCAAGCGGCTCGCGCTGCTCGCGGATGCCTTCCTTTTCTCCGGCGCTGCCCACAAGAAGAAAGCGGCCGAGATGAATGCGGTTGGCGGCGGCCTGAAGCGACCGGGCGTTAACGAGTTGCGCGCGAGCCTGTGTGAGGCGGCCGACCGTCCAGCCGGGAAAAGCGGCGAGAAGTTGCTCGGTGACGGCGAGGCCGAGGATGGTGTCGCCGAGGAGCTCGAGCTTCTCGTTGTCCTCCGCGGCGGCTTCCTTAACGTCCTGGCGGCGAGAACTATGCGTGAGCGCGCGCGCAAGCCAGTCCGAGTTGCGGAAGCGGTGGCCCAGTACGACTTCCAGTTCCACGCGCGCGGCTAGAGTGGTGTCCATTGCGAGAGAATCTGCCGCGGGCTCGCATGAGCCCGCGGCGATGCGTTACGGCTTGGGCGGCGCCAGATTGGTCTCCGCCAGCTTCTTGCACTCTGCCTGCTCTTTCTTGCAACTGTCCTGGAAAGGCCCGGGGTTCGCGGAGCAGCGGCCAAAAGCCTCGGAGGCGTCGGCATAGCGCTTAGTGGCTTTGAGCACGACCCCATGAAGGTAGAGGTCTGTGGCATCGGGGTTGGCGGTGAGCTTGATGGCCTGCTCGAATTCCGTGGCGGCAGCGGTATACATTTCGCGACGGAACTGGACGACGCCCAGGCCGCTGTGCGCCATGGAAAGACCTTCATCACGCGTCTTCTTGAACTGTTCTTCCGTCAGTTGTTCGGGCTTCGGAAGAGACGAGAGCAGCTCCACGGCGTGCCGGCCGTACTTCTCCGCTTTGTCCCACCTTTGGACGGCGTCCTGCGCATCGGGACGTGTGGTGCGGGCCGTGGTCCAGCACAGTATTGTCAGCACGTCCAGGTTATTGGGGTTCATTAAGAGAACTTGCTCTCCGACCGTGAAGAGCTTATCCATCTGCTGGAGGTTGAGGTAATGCTGCGTCAGCATGGTGAGAGCAATTTCCTTGCGGCGCGACGATGGATACTTCTCCACAAATGCTTCGCCGAGCTTCACGATGAGCGTCGGATCCTTGGTTTCGGAAAATGCTTTCCAGGCGGCTTCTTCTTCCGGATTAACAGGCGGAGCCGGAGGCTGGTCGGCCGGAGCCCCAGAGGGGGCGCCGGGTTGCTTGGAGGGCGGCTGCGCGGGCGTGCCGGGAGGCTTCTGCGGCTGAGTGGACTGCGCCGCCAGCGGCGCGGAGGCTACCAGCGCCAGCAGCGCAATCAATGCGAGAAATCGTGCCGTTAGTTTCATTCCTTGTTCTCCTTCGGTTTTTTCCTTTCCCCGGCCCGGCGACGATGTGCTGCGCTGGGAGACGGCGGGACGGGGAGTGGATTCGTTTGTGGTGCTAAGGAAATTGCGGCGCTCCCACTTTCTTCGAGGGCGGCGTACCTCTCTCGATGCCGCGGCGCGCGGCGATGCGCGCGGCATCCGGCGCTCCTTCGACGGCCAATGCGGCGCGATACTCGCTCAAAGCCAACTCACGGTTGCCTTCCAGGTCGTGGATGCGCCCTAGATGGACGTGCGACCACGCGACCACGAAGGGCGGCTTCTTCTCTGACGTTTGCGCGCCCGCGGAGGTTGCGCTGACCAGGTCCTGAAACATCTCCTTAGCGCGATCCACCTCGCGGCGCAAGACCAGCGATACCGCCAGTCCGTAAAGCGCGCGCGGCTGGCCGGGGTACTTTCCTAAGATGCGCTCGAAGGTGGCTCCGGCTGCCACGCCGTCCTGCGCGGCAATCTGGCGGTCGCCGGCAATGAGCCATTCGTCGAGCTCACTCGCTTCCGTAGCGGGCTCCGCGGGGGCCAGGGCGGCTTCGGCAGCGGCGAATTGAACTGTCTCCAGTCGCTTCCCTTCCTCGCCGATGCTGATGCCGCGCAAAAAATCCGGGAAAAACTGGCTCATGGGCGGCTCGGACTGATCAAACTTGCGCAGCAGCTCGCGGTGGAGCGCGCGGACCAGCACGAAACCGCTGGCTTCCGCTGCGTTGATCTCCGCAGCCAGCTTTTCGGAAGAGAGCTTGCTGAGGCGCAGCTCAACGGCCTTCACCAAACATTCGGTAAGCAGCGACTCGAAGTCGTCCTTGTATTCAGCGGGTAGGCGCGGGGCGCGTCCGGCGTAGTTGAGGAAAATGCGCTTGCTGTTCGTCGCGGCCTTGTAGCGGTAGGGCAGCGGGTCGAGCAGGAAGTGAAGGTAGGCGTGGCGAATTTCGTCCAGCGGCAGCTCGGCGCCGGGCCGGAGCATGATGGCGTAACGGTCGGCGACGTTGCGGAAGCTGGTCCTGCCGCCGATCATCGGCTCGACAATGACGGTGAAACTGCGGCCCGGACTGCGCTTGGTCAGCTCGCGCAAATAACCGTTGGAGACGTAGACAATATTGGACACAGGATCGCTCAGGCGGCGGATTTCGCGGTCATATTCGAACTGCACGCTGCGCCAGAGCTCTTCGATGCCGGCTTCGCGGTCGAAATTGGCGAGGATTTCGTTGAAGCCCTCGAGCGCGAGAACTTCCGGAGGAAGCTCATCGTGGGAAAATACGAACTTGAATGCAGGCGGCGGGCCGGTGACCAGGGCGAAAGAAACGAAACGAGCCATCGTGGCGCTGGGGTCGGTGACTTCGTGGTTGCGATAAAACTCGCGCAACGCCTCGGTGGCCGGGCCCTGCTTGCGCAGAAGCACTTCACGGAGCCGCGCGCGCACCGGATGGAAACTGGCGCTGCTCACATTCGATTCGTAACCCGCGGCGTGGAGCGCGCACATCACTGCAAAAAGCTGGCGGCTGGAGTCCACGGAAACGTTGGCCTGCGCGTGGGCCACGGGCGCCAGAACACCAAAAGACATCAACCCCAAGAGCAAAGAAAGAAGTGCGGGAGAAAGAAACGTCTTTCCGGAAGGATTCATTCGGCTTGACCGGCGCGCCGGCCGGGAAACGTTCTTCACTCCACCCACCATCACCACGGAGAATTGCCGCAGAAGCTCTAAGATGCGGACAGTTTAACTTTACAGGGAGGATTAGATGCAGTCAAGGAACGCGGGCTGTACGCGAGGAGGAACAAGATGCGCCACAGAGGTACAGAAACACGGAGTAAAGTGAAGTGGAAGTAGAAATAAAGTTGCCGCCAAGAAGGGCAGTGCTACAAAAGCGCGACAACAGCTTACCCGCGGACGCGGATTTCGGAGAAGCTCAAGACGACGCGGCCGCCGGGGACAGGCCGGCCAAAGCTCATCTGCGGGCGGAAGCGTGTGAAGAGCATCATGTGGTCGAGCTGTTTGCGCACCAACGGATTGTCCGGGCCAACGAGGATGTGGTAGCCGACCGCTTCGCCGCGCTCGTTGACGGTGGCTTCGATCATCAGCAAGCTGGCGCCGTAGCTGGCCAGGCTGCCATTTTCGGTCATGGGGAACGGTGGCAGGCTTTGCAGGCGAGCTGGCTGCGTCAGATTGGTGGGCACGTCGTTGGGAACCGCGCCCAGCGGCACACCGACAAACAGGTTCTGCATGACCACGGCGAACACCAGCATGGCGGCCATCACGCCGCCGGTGGCCGGGACAGCCACGGGTTCGAGGATGTTTTCGAGGACGAGCCCGGCGACATCCCACGCGCGGCGCCACCAAACTTTGCGGGCGCGGGCCAGCGAAGCAGCCACGCGGATGCGCACGGCGAGGTCCGCCGGAGGCGCGACGCGCTCGATGCGTCCCATCAGCTTGGAAAGTTTGCGGTAGCGCTCCAGCTCGCGGCGGCAATCGGCACAAAAATCAAGATGCTGGCTCATGGGCTTGTGTTCACGGGACGGCAGCGCGCCATCCAGGTAGCCCGGCAACTTATCGCGAATCGAAATGCACGTCATTGAATACCTCCCTCAGCAGGCGCCTGCCCCGGGCGGTGGGCGGGAACCTGCTCTCCGTGGGCGGACATCGAACCAGAAACGCGGCGGACAGAAGACGGCACGTTTTGGCGGTTCAACTGCGGCTCGAGAATCTCGCGCAGCGCGCGTCGGCCGCGGACAATCCGCGATTTGACCGTCCCCACGGATACTTCCAGCACTTCGGCAACCTCCTCGTAGGAGAGTCCTTCCAGATCGCGGAGCACGATGGCGCTACGGAACACTTCCGTCACTTGCGAGAGCGCGCGCTGCACGGTTTCCTGCAACTCATGTGCGGCGAAAAGCTCGAGCGGCGTCGCGGTGGCGGATTCCAGCTCGAACGGCGCCTCGCCAGCCTGCACATCGGGCGCGTCAATCGAAATCTGCTGACGCTGATGACGAGAAAACCAGCGGCGATGATTGAGCGCTTCGCGGATGGCGATGCGGTAGAGCCACGTCTTCAGCGAGCTGCCCTGGCGGAACCCGCGAATGCCCTTGAAAACCTTGAGGAAAACTTCCTGCGTGGCATCGGCGGCGTCGGCAGAATCACCGACCATGCGGTAGACGAGGTTGAAGACAGGGACGTGGTAGTACGTCACCAGCCAGTCGTACGCGGCGTCAGAGCCGGCTTGCAGCTCCATGACGAGTTCGGCCTCGTCTTGACCCCACGATAGGGCGCGCGCCAGGTCAGACACGGTAGACGCCTCGATCCGGGGCTTCGCTGCGGCGAAGCTCCTTAGGCTGTGTGGCCCGTCTCGGATGCCCTCCCGAGGTATCGGGATGGCAGCCAGCGTCCTTCGAAAACCCTCAGGATTACCCAGTACCCTTAGACACCGGCCGGGCCAGCAATGTTCCCTACTGATAAGAGTAGCACTTTGGGGAAGAGGTTGGCTGGGATTTGGGGCAGGCGCAAGGGTGTAGGGTTTTGAATGCGGGGTGTAGTGGAAGAAACCAGAATTCAGAAGTATTTGGTGGAGCCGATGGGATTCCAATCCAGTACTTTACCTGCGCTCCAGCTCGACAGTCACAAGTTCAAATTCTGCGAGTTACTTGCCAGCATCCAAAATCCGCGTGATCGTGCTCCAACTTCGTGTGGTGATCATGCGCCCAAGTTCCTTGTCCAGGAAGGCCATGAATTGCATACCGCGGCGGAGATTGGTGATGGTCAGCACACTGCACACTTCGCTTTTGGATGCGTGGAGGATTTTGAAATTTCCGCCTGGAGAAACGTACGGAGTCTTCAAGCTGCTCGCGGGCTTTTCGAAGAGAAACGTAACGAAGAGCCTAGTCTGCGGGGTCACTTCAATTCCTTTGAAGGGATTTGACTCGTTAAGCCGCTGCAATTCTTTGAGCGAGCGGATCAGTACACTGATTTCAAACCCGAAGGTCTTCTTCAGCTTTTCCTCGAGCTGTTTGGTCAGATCGCTTGCGCTCATGGACGGGGCCTGAAAAACCACATTGCCACTGGCAAGAAGCGTTTTGACGTTCTTGAAGCCAAGTGACTCAAATGCTTTTTTCAGGGCGTCCATTTTAACCAGCTTGTGCCCGCCCACATTGATGCCGCGGAGTAAAGCTGCGTAAGAAGTTAGTTTGATTTCTTGGATGGTTTTCATGAATCTACTTCCATTGACATTCCAAAGTGACGTCGAGCGCTCTGGCGCGATACGAACTGGTGGGGCCGATGGGATTCTAGACTTTCGGCTCTACTAAAATACTGGGAAGGGACAGAATGCAATCGTCGCCCAACCGTGAAGCTTTGAACCACGTTGGGTGCAATTCCCTTTCCGCCACTTCCCCGTTCTTATCTACGAATTTTGGGCACCCTGGACCTTTGCGGAGCCGATGGTCCCCACAAAGTTCCCATGCATGGCGAGCCGCACCCAGCGCCAGCGTTTTCGGACAAACATAAGAAGCGATACAACTCTTGCGGGCACACCAGCACGGGCAATTAATGCTCAATCTTCTGAGTTACGGCAGCGCCTGCTTCGTGAGCCGCTTAGAAATCATGGTGGCGTGAAATACGCCATCCTTGCTGTAAGTGCCCAGGCAGATCACTCGATCACCTTCCTTAACCTGGCTGGCATCAATGTTGTTAACCTTTTTGCTGGCGTGCTCCTGACTGACCCATTCCGTCGTGCCGTCGAACGCGACGGTCTTCGACATGCTCGTACCCATCTTGCGAACGATCAGGGTCGACTTATCCTTGCTGAACATCGTGACACTACCCTCCCATCGGTCTTGCTTCTTGGCCCCCTCCTTTTCAGCTTTGGCTGGGGTCTTTTGCGCGAGGAGCGGCGTTGACAGCGAGAAGACAAGAACCGACGCGAACAACAGAGTGACCAGTTTCTTCACCATGTACTATTCTCCTTTGTGTCGGAAAGGTTGCAGAGGTGAAGATATATACGTTTGAAAAGAAGAGAACAAGCACAAATTCAAAGTACTGCTATTCGCGCTGCCCTGCCCCCAAACTGGTCCGATCTGAATTTTAGAATTGATTGGTGGAGCCGCTGGGAGGAGTTTATCCGGCGCTTCTTGCGGGAAACCCACGACCTTCCCGGGGCTACCGGGACGCGCTCTTTCGCGCGCGCGTTTCCTAGTGGAGAAAAGTTGGTGGAGCCGATGGGATTCGAACCCACGACCTCCTCGATGCCATCGAGGCGCGCTCCCAACTGCGCCACGGCCCCACCGGAGAAAAATCCAACTGAATATTTATAGCATCCAGCATCGCGAGGCGTCAAATGAGCGGTGCGCGGGTAGGAAGAGTCAGGAAGACGCTTCATCGGACGGAGCGGCGAGTGGCGGGGCCGGAAGCGGCGGCGGTTCAACTTCAAGAGGAGACGGAGGAGCTGGGGCTTCGGCGAAAGCTACTGGCGCAGGAAATTTGCGCTGGTACCAGGCGGTCTCGCAGGCGCGCAGCCAGAGGCGAATCACCAGCCAGAAAAACACAATCACCTGGCCGAACAGAATCGAAAGCCCGACCTGCTCCGGGCGAATCACCTTGAAGAAGAACCATGCAGCCGCGGCGGAGCCTGCCAGCGCGACGATGCCGATGCGCAGGAAAATCCAGAAGAGCGAGCCGAAGTTGCCAAACGTCATGCGGAACGCTTTGCCCAGCGCGCGGCGGATTTTCCGCTCGTTCTCGGCGACGGCGCGGATTTGCGCGACGTCGAACCACAAGCGAATCACAAAAAACAGAAGCGCCGTAATTGCGATGCAGCCCTGGGCCAGCCAAAATCCGACGGAGTCGCGGGGCGAATTCTCCGCCACCTTTTCGGTCCCGTAGTCGAGCAAGCCGTAGAGAATTCCCGCGGGCACGAGCGCGAGCAAATGAAACAACAGCAGGCGCGCGAAGCGCCAGAAGAACGCGCCGCACGACTCGAGGAATTTTCCAAAGGAGAGCCGCTCTTCCTGGCGGAAATCCGCGAGCAGGCCGCCGGTGAGAAACAACATGAACACAAAATAAAGCAGCGAAATGAAAATGGAGCCCGGTACGAATGTGCTCAGCGTGACTTCCGGGTGCATGAGCAGGCTGAGGAAGACTCCGAGATCAAAACCCTTCACCAGACGCTGGGCTTCGAAGCTATTGTTCAGGATGGCGGAGACGCCAGCGGCCACGGGGAGCCCGGCAACGATGCCCAGCAGCAGATTGACGGCGTAGGCCCACCACAGCACGCGCCAACTGCGCAGAACGAGCCGCGCGCCGGTTGCCAGTACGCTTTTTGTGGGTGTCTCCATTTCCATTCTCGTCCTACGCAAGCCAGGCCAGGGCCTGGGCGAGCAACTGCACCACGACACGCCACGCGTTGGCGAGTTTTCGCGTGGCGCGGGCGTCGGGCTCGCGCGTCTTGCTGTTGTTGAAAAGATTGCGGTCCAGCGGAACTTTGCGGTCCGGGTCCACCGTCGCGGAGATGACGCGCGCTTTTTTCTCGTAGGAGAAGCGCGTCCAGCGCTCCTTGCCGTCCCACTTCTCTCGAATCGTTTCGCCGTTGCTGAATTTGATTTCCACTTCGACCGGAAAAACAAAATCGCCGAGGCGGCCCACCAACACGTGCGAGCGGTAAAGCGTGCCGGCCTTGTCGTCCTTTTCCTCCCGGTCCTCTGCGTACCAATCCACCGGATCGGAGAGAATGCTGGCCACCGAGTAATCGAGCACCTGCGTGCCGTAGACGGCCTGGTCGAGAAACCAGCGGAGATCGCGGCCACTGACTTCTTCGACCGTTTTCAGAAAATCCTCTTCGGTAGGATGCGTGAAGCGGTAGCGCATGAAATAAGTGCGAATGGCGCTGCGCAGCGTCTCTTCGCCGATGAGTCCTTCGAGCGTAAGGAGTACGGTGGCCGTTTTTCCATAGGTGACGCCGCCGTACGCGTTGCGGGACATATACTGCCAGGCAGAGCGCACCAGGGGATCGGTATCCGGAACGAGTAAGTAACTGAGCCGCTGCAAATCGGCATCGCCCAGCGTGATGCCCCACTGGTTGATCATAGAACGGCCTGCGCCGTAAAGCGCGTCCATGATTTTCACTTCCGTGTAGCTGTTGATGCCTTCGTCGAGCCAGGCGTCCTCGAATTCATTGGTGGCCACCATAGCATACCAATATTGGTGGCCGAATTCGTGCTCGACAACAACCTCCGGGATGAGCAAACCGCGCGGCATCAGCCAACTGGTTTCGCCGGTAATTAGCGTGGGATATTCCATGCCTCCGGCTTCAGAGCCGTGTGCGGGGTCCACGACGGTGATGCGGTTGTAAGCATAAGGACCGTACCAGCGGTCGAAGCGGTCCATCGTGCCTTTGAGCGCGCTGATATACCGCGCGGCTTGTGGTTCGTGATCGGGCTGCATCAGCACGCGGATTTTCACCGGGCCCGCGCTTCCCTGCCAGGAATCTTCGAAGACGCGAAAATTGGGGTCGGCGGTCCAGGAGAAATCGTGGATGTCTTCGCCGTGAAGCGTGAGCGTCTTCGTGCCGTCGGAATTGGACACGCTGGAAACTTCGTCGCCGGTGCTTCCGACCACGTAATTTTTCGGCACGGTAAGCTTGACGTCGTACACCCCGAAGTCGGCGAAGAATTCCGTGTTGACGTGAAACTGATGGCAGTTCCATGCGCCGCGCCACCACACGCCGACCTTGGGAAACCATTGCCCGACAAAAATGAAATCGCGCTTGTAGCCGGTGCGCGCCACCGTCTCCGGCAGCTTGGAATGGAACGCAATGCGAAACTCCACGGAAGCGCCCGGCGGGACCGGTTTGGGCAAGCGCACCTGAAAAACAGTCTTGTCTTTCGGATTGTGGTCGTCGGGCTGGATGAATTCGATGGCGGAAGTGAGGTTGCCTTGACCCGCGACTTCCAGCGACTTCACTTCGATGGAACCGCGATACTTTTCCTCCCATTTCCCGCGGCTGCCGTCCATGCGGCGCTCGCGGTTGAAGGTGGACTCCGGCTGGAAACCATTCAAGTAAAGATGAAAGGGAAACGTGTCCAACGGCTTGCCGGTGAGGTTGCGGTAGGTGAGCGTCTCCGTGGCGGTGATGGTCTTTTTTTGCGCGTCGAGGCGAGCGTCCATCTGGTAGGCGACGACGCGTTCGGAAAGCGTCGTGCGCGGAGCGGCAGCGACCGGCGTGGCTTGCGGTGGACGCGGCACGGGCGGCGCGGCCACTCCCGCAGGCATCAACAGAGCCGCACACAGGGCTGCACACATCAGGCGTCGCATCATCAAATGACAGCTCCGGAGACTCAGGTGGAAGCGGGCGGAGCATATCTCAGCAAACTGACGATGGCAAGAATCCTGCGAAGATACGCTCGGAGCGTTGACAGCGGAGGTAAACTGTTTCGCAGAGCAGGACTTCGCGAATCATGACTCGACGCGAACGAAAATTATTGCTGACGGCCATTGCCGCAGGGCTAGCCATTGCAGCATGGAAACTGGCGCCGCTGATGGAAAAGCCAGGGCCGCCGCAAGGAACCGCGGGCTGCGACGCCACGCTGTGGAATTCCGTGTACCATCCGCAGCGGCTGGAAATCATCGAGGCGTGCAAAACAGTAAAAGGCGTGATTGACAAAGTGCTACGCGAAGCCGACGGCGACCTGCACATTCGACTGGATGTCGAGGATAAATCACTCCTGAACGAGAAGAACTTTTCCGGGCAGCACGGAATGCTGGTGCTGGAACCAATTTGCCAGAAAACGCCGACGCAGGCGGATGCTATTGAGCCGTGCCGGAATTACGTGGGGCCGATGTTTGAAGTGCGCGCGGGGATGCGCGTGCGTGTAACGGGGCCGTACGTGCTCGATAGCGAACACGGGTGGATGGAAATCCATCCGGTGACTTCGATCATGCCGGTACCATGAGGAAAGGAGCCATCAGATGAATCTGGGTCACATCGCGCTCGCAATTATTATTTCCGGATTCGCCGCTTCCATGACGGACTGGTTCTTTGGCGGCGTGCTTTTTCACGACAAGTATCTCACCTACCCGGAAATCTGGCGGCGTCCCGAGGGCGGAGGAGGCGAGAGCAAAGCAGTTGGATGGTCGATTCTACTGGGATTCGTCACATGCGGAGCGTTCGTCGTTTCGTGCGCAGTATTTCAGATGCATGGCTATGCGGCGGCGCTGCGATTTGCCGGCGCCATCTGGCTGATTGCGCCTGCACCTCTGCTAATGACAAACGCGCTGTTCATCAAAATGCATCCGCTGACTGTGGTCGCGCACGTGCTCGGCTGGCTTGCAAAACTTCTACTCGCCGCTGGCACAGTTGGGTGGCTTCTTTCCTGATGAAATTCGAAAACATTGCGCTCAGTTTTCGAGCAGGATTTTTAGCTTCGTGAGCTGCGCGCCCCAATAGGATTTCCAGTGCTCGACGGCTTTCGCGTTGGGCAGCTTGGTGACGTCCACAGTGAGCAGACTTTTTCTTGCGCCCTTGGAGTAAAACATGGCTTCAACGTTGGTTTTGCCGTCACCCCAAGTAATGCGCATGGATTTGTTGGCGTTGGCTTTGCGAACGGTGAGATCGGCGTCCTTCAGCCAGCGGCGGCGGGCGGAGACATCCTGCCAGGCGTCGAAGAGTTTTGCGATGGGAACGCCGACAGTGAGGCTGCGTCCGGCGTGAAAACCGGAAGTGGTCTCGTGGATTTTTCGCATGCCGCGCGCGCGTTCGTATTCCACGGTGACCATCTGGCGCCACCAGCTTGGACACTTGTGTTTCGACCCAATCATGCGGACGATTTCCGGATGGGACATTTTGCTCGCGTCGGCTTTGTCCATGATGGCGAACCACTGCGCCCAGTTTTTCCCCGTAGCCTTCTGGACGGCGGCGTCGCTCATGCTTCTTTTGCTTTTCGACGGAGATGCTTTCGCCATGGCGCGGACCTCGTTCGGAAATTCTGCTGGGACGCGCAGTATACCGGAACCAAGCAGGGAGCGCGAGGCTAGGCGTCCCGCTCGTACGCAATTTTGAGCCAGCGTTTCACTTCGGCGTCGATATCCTTGACCGCCGTGATCTCGATGCGATGGGTGATACGGTCACCCTTGGCGCCGCCGCCGGTGTCGATGACGCGCTTGGGCGGCTTCGCGCCGCGGAGGCAGAGGCCGAGGTCAATGCGTGTCCGTGTGGTAGGCTTGATGTTCGCGAAAACGTGCTTGCGGTAAAGCGGCACCATTGTTTTACATGGGCAGGCCATGGCGTCCTTGCCAAGCGAAAGGCCCAGACGCAGCAGCGCATCGTAGATCGGGCGCAGGCCGGACTTGCCGCCCGCGTACATTTCCTCGACGTATCGTTCTGCGGTCTTGAGATATTTTTCTGGAGTATCTTCCTCCGCGCCTTTGCCGGAAGCGCGCTCGGCAATCCACCAGGCGGCGTTGGTGCCGAAATTGTGTTCTTTCTTGAGCCAGTCACGGCGCGAATTTTCGTCGGCGGGGCCAGACTTTTTCACCAGCGCGATCCATTCTTCCAGCGTGCGGCCGGACTTCTGTTTCAGTCCGGCGACCCAGTCTTGCACCATCTTCACGCCGGGATGGACCCCATAGATGGATTTTTTTGTTGTGCCCTGCGAGCTGCCTGCCATGAGCGCGCCTCCTTCGAAATGGATTCGGGATGGAACGAATCGCCTGCTGCGCGGGGCGCTTCGTCCTTCGGAACCAGCACATCAGAAATGGCGAACAACGGAAAAATAATCTTACAATGAGAGCAGGGGACAAGAACACTCGAAATGCAACCGCGCCGGGGACTATCACATCTATGCCACGGTGCGTCTAGCTCAAATAGCGCGTCGAAGGAACAAAAGGCCGCTGCTGGTCGTTTGTACCTTGGAGATTTCATGAAGAAGGCATTCAGCACGCTGCTGGCGATGGCCGTGTTTCTGATGGGTTGCGCTTCCCTTCCCGCGCAGTCCGCCGAAAACATTATCGACCGGCACATCAAAGCGCTGGGCGGGAAAAAGGCGCTGCAAGGGATTTCCAGCGCGCGCATTACGGGCAGCGTGACGCGAAATGGTGCGGGCCAGCCAGGCGAATTCGTGTGGCAGACGCGGGCGCCGGGATCGTTCTATGTGGAAGCGCGCATCGGTGAGAAGTACCGCATCGAAGCGTGCAATGGCAAGTCGGGCTGGGTGGAGGACAATGCCGGAGGCTTGCGCACATTGACCGGGCGCGAGCAGGCGCGCGCGCGGGCCGAGGGGTTCTACCGGAACGATCACTTCCTGACGTTCAAGAAGGAAAAAACAAAGGTGCGATTGCTGGGGCGCGAAACCGTGGACGGACGTCCGGTGTTCGCCGTGCAAATGACCACGAGCGCCAGCTTGCAGCGGAAGCTCTACTTCGACGCGGAAAACTATCTCCTTTTGAAAGATGAAGAGGAGCGCGAAGGCGGGCGCGAGGAGTTTTTCTTCGGGGAATTCCGAACGGTGGACGGGGTGAAGGAACCGCACCGAATCAGGATCCACCGCAGGGCGGAGACCCTGGACGTCACGGTAAGCCACGTCACTCATAACGGCGGCGTGCAAGCCAGCGTCTTCGATTTTCCCAGCCGCGCTGCGCGGCCTCTGCCGGACCTGGCGGTGCTGCTGGTGAACTTGGAGAAAAACCAGAAAAAGATTGACCAGATCCGCGAGGACTACACGTTCACGTCTAAGGAAACCGAAACGGAGATCGACGGCAAAGGAAACATCAAACAGAAGTCGGAAGCGGTGTTCGAAGTCTTCTTCGTGCTGGGCCGGGAAGTCAAGAAACACGTGCAAAAGGACGGGCGGCCCCTGAACGAATCCGAGCAGCGCAAGGAACAGGAGCGCATCGAGAAGCGCATCAAGGAGATCGAGCAGCGCAAGAAGGAACAGGATGCGCGCGCCGCGAAGGGGGGGGAGGCGAAGCCAAAAAAGAACGGCGATGAAGAAGATGATGACACCTTCGGCATTTCGGATTTTCTGCGCGTCTGCCAACTGGTGAACCCGCGGTGGGAGCGCTTCAGCGGGCGCGAGGTAATTGTGTTCGAGTTCGAGCCGCGGCCGAGCTATAAGGCACGCAACCGCGCGGAATCGGTCGCACAGAAGCTCGTTGGCGTGATCTGGGTGGACGAAGAAGCGCAGCAAGTAGTGCGGCTCGAGGCGCGGACGACGGAAGCGATCCGCGTGGGCGGAGGCCTGGTGGCGTCGCTCGGCAAGGGCGCGGAGTTCGTCTTCGAGCAGGATCGCATCAACAACGAAATCTGGCTGCCGCGCTACACCGAAGTGAATTTGTCCGCGCGCGTGCTGCTCGTCGCCGGGATCAAAGTGCACCGCACCGAGTTGTTCAGTGACTACAAAAAATTCCGCATTGATACCCAGCAGGAAATCAAGCCTCCGGAGACGCCGAAACCGCCGGAGTAATTCAAGGGCGGGAAATAGCACAGGCTAACAGACCTCTGCCACTACCACACGCCGCTACCGGTGCGTTTCGATTACAATACGCGGACCATGGCGACATTAACGTTTTTGGGCGCAGCGGGGTGCGTGACCGGTTCGAGGCATCTGGTCGAAGCCGGGGGCAAAAAACTGCTCATGGACTGCGGGCTATTCCAGGGCGGCAAGGAGTTGCGGCTGCGCAACTGGGACCCGCTGCCCGTGGACCCGGCGACGATTGACTGGGTGGTGCTCTCGCACGCGCACATCGACCACACCGGCTACCTGCCGCGACTGGTGCGCGAGGGATTCCGCGGTATGATTTACGCGAACTCCGCCACGCGCGACCTGTGCGCGATTCTCCTGCCGGATTCTGCGCGAATCCAGGAAGAAGACGCCGAGCACGCCGCGGTCAAGGGTTTTTCCAAGCACGAAAATCCCCAGCCGCTCTACACCGTGGAAGAAGCGCTGGCCGCGCTGGGACGCATCCAGGTGATCCCGGATGGCGCGGCGTTCCGCATCAGCTCGCAGTTCAGCGTGCGGCTGATCGGCGCGGGTCACATTCTCGGCTCGACGATGATCGAGCTGACCATCACGGAAAACGGCACAACGACAGTCGTGCTTTTTTCCGGAGATGTGGGGCGCTACGACCAGCCCATCCTGCGCGACCCCGAAGCGCCGCCGCGGTGCGACGTGCTGCTGTGCGAATCCACGTACGGCGATCGCGAGCATCCGAACGATTCGCCGGTGGATGCGCTGGCAGAGGTCATTACCCGCGTGAGCAAGCGTGGTGGGGTGATTGTGATGCCGGCATTCGCCTTAGGCCGCACGCAATTGCTGATGTACTACCTGCGCCAACTCGAAGACTGGAACCGCATCCCCACTTTGCCGGTCTATGTGGACAGCCCGATGGCGGTAAGCGTCACAAACCTTTATCAGCGCTACAAACAGGAATTCGATGTGGAGTTTCAGCGCGAAGCAGAAAAACGCGACCCTTTGAACTGCCGCGAGTTCCATCTGACGCGCAGCGTGGAGGAGTCCAAGGACATCAACAAGGTGAACACGCCGTGCATCATTCTCTCCGCGAGCGGCATGGCCACCGGTGGGCGCGTGCTGCATCACCTGGCGCGGCGGCTGCCGGATTCGCGCAACGCGGTGCTGCTGGCCGGCTTCCAGGCGGAGGGTACACGCGGAAGGTCGCTGGCGGAAGGCGCGAAAACGCTGCGCATTCATGGCGAAGATGTTCCGGTGAAGGCGGAGATCGTGTCGCTGCACCAGTTTTCCGGACACGCGGGGCGCAGCGAACTGATGCGCTGGATTGGCGGCATGCCGGAAGCACCGCGGAAGACATACCTGGTTCACGGGGAACCGGAGGCGGCCCGCGCGCTGCAAGCGGGCATCAGTGAACAATTCAAATGGCAGGTAGAAGTGGCTTCATACCAGCAGCGGGTGAAGCTTGCGCCGCCGGCGTAATGCGTCGCGCGTTTGACGGCTTGACGATTCGATTTTGCCACTTTTGCGCGATGGCGCGGTGGTATACTCGACACACCTTCCCAGCGTGACTCGGAGGTGGTAATGAACCGGCGAGCGATCTTCCCCGCCCTCTTGACCTTTCTTTTTCTGTTGACACCACTGACGCTTGCGCAGAGCCGCGGCAGCAGTACTTCCGAGCCGCGGCCGCGTATCTATTCGGTGCGCGGCAATCTGCGCTTCGCCAATAATGAAAAGCCCGCGGAGATGATCAGGGTTGAATTGCGGCGGTTTGCCGGCGACCTGGTGGGCACGGTGTTCACGCGGGCGAACGGCGAATTTGAATTCGCCACGCTGCCTTCCGGTACCTATTACCTGATTGTGGAGGAGAGCGGCTTCGAGCCTGTGCGGGAGGTCGTGGATCTCGTCGGCTCTTCCCGTTTCGGGCTCATCTTCTATTTGAAAAAGACCGGCGAAGCGGCCCCGGACGAGGGCGGCGATGCGGTGTCCGTTCGCGAATTGAGCCTGCCTCGCGAGACGCGCATGACTTACCGCAAGGGAATGGATATTCTCTACAAGAAAAACGATGCGACGTCCAGCCTGCCACTGCTGCAACAGGTGGCTACCGTTGCGCCGACTTTTTACGAAGCGTATTTCCACCTGGGAATCGCGTATAACCAGCTCAACCGCCCGCAAGATGCGGAGGAAGCATTCCGCAAAGCGATTACGGTCAGCGAAGAAAAATTTGCGCAGGCATTCATCGCGCTGGGGTCGCTGCTGACGACCGTGCAAAAAGCGGCGGAGGCGGAGCCGGTGGTGCGCCGCGGCCTGGCGCTGGACGCCACTTTGTGGCAGGGGCATTACGAAATCGGCCGGGCCCTGGTGTCGCTGAACCGGCTGGACGAGGCGGAGCAGAGCCTGGCGGAGATGGTCCGGATGCGCAGCGACTACGCGCCCGCCTACCTGCTGCTGGCCAATATCCATATTCGGAAGAAGAACCAGACGGCGCTGCTCGGCGACCTGAACGAATTCCTGCGGCTCGAGCCGAACGGCTTGCAAAGCGCGCAAGCCCGGAAGATGCGCGACTCCATCCAGCTGGTCATGGATAACGCAAAAAATGCGCCGGCGCCGCCTCCGAAGCCGTAATTTCGTCCCGGAATTCGTCCCAGAAAATCAGAAAAATTCGCAGCCCAATGCAACTTTTGGCGGCTGTGTACGTCTAAGTAAGCAAGACCACTCGCGGGGTAGGAGGCTACCACCACAGGGCAACCGACCGTCGCCTCTTACCCCTTTCTTACTTCCTCCAAACTGGGACAAAACGCTGGATTTCTGGCACGAACTGCAGAACTGTTCATCCGCAGATTGCGCAACTGTGCACAGATTGGGGAATCTGGAGCGTTAATCCGCATTCATCGGCGGTTCAACGGGCTTTAGCCGGAGGAGGCCTTTTCGGCGGCGGCGCGTTGCGGCATGGCGGGGACTTCGGCGAGGCGGAGTCCGAAAGCGAACATTTTGTCCGGGGCGACGCGGCCCCAGCGATTGAGGTCCCAGTGCGCGCGGATGAACTTCACTTCGGGGCGTAGGGCCAGCTCGAGGACAGCGCGCGTCTCGCCGCGATAGAAGCGCTGGGGCAGCTTGAGGATGGGTTTCCCAGCCCAGTTCTCGCCATCGGCGGAGCCGAAGATGGAGACGTCAATGGACTCCTGCTCAATCTGGTCGGTGATGAGCAGGGTGCAAAGGAAAGTGCGCGTGGCGCTACTGCCAATATTTACCGCGGCTCCGTCGCCGCTGGCTTCCACACGCTTCCCTACCGGCACCAGATCGAAATCCATGGCCATTGTGTCGTCTCCGTGAAACCGCGCGGAATTGTAACACGGACGAAAACCGAAAATCGAAAAACGAAAACCGGGCTGAAGTCCGCGACCATTCAGAAAAGAGCCGGCAAGGCGCCGGCACTACGAACGGCGGAGGTTTCTAAGACGGTCTTCGGCGGCGGAGAGGGTGGCGTCCGTCTTGCAGAAGCAGAAGCGCACCTGCTGACTGCCGTCGGCGGGATGCGAATAAAAACTCGAGCCGGGGACGGGAGCGACGCCGATTTTCTCGATGAGGTGCCGTGTGAAGGCGATATCGTCGGCAAAACCGAAGGCGGAGATGTCCGTCATGATGTAATACGCGCCGCCGGGCTTGAAGCAGCGGAAGCCCGCGGCTTCGAGCATGGCAAGGGTGCGGTCGCGGCGGACGGAATAATCGGCGGCGAGTTGCGCGTAGTAGCTATCCGGGAGGCGCAGGGCCACGGCACCGGCCTGTTGCAATGGCGCGGCAGCGCCGACGGTGAGGAAGTCGTGCACCTTGCGAATCGCTCCGGTCACCTCAGGCGGCGCGATGCACCAGCCCACGCGCCAGCCGGTGACGCTGTACGTTTTGGACATTCCGTTGATGGTGATGGTGCGCTCGCGCATGGCGTCGAGCGTGGCGAGCGAAATATGCCGCGCGCCGTCGTAAAGGATGTGCTCGTAGATTTCATCGGTGATGGCGAAGGCATTCCAGCGCACGCACAGGTCGCGGATGAATTCCATCTCTTCCCGAGAAAAAACTTTTCCTGTCGGGTTGTTCGGCGTGTTCAGGATGATGGCCTTGGTGGCGGGGCCGAAAGCGGCGGCGAGCTGCGCGCGGTCAAAGCTAAAATCGGGTGGACGCAGCGGAACGAAGCGCGGAGTGGCGCCGCTCAAAATCGCGTCGGGTCCGTAGTTTTCGTAGAACGGCTCGAAGATGACCACTTCGTCGCCGGGATTGATGATGGCCATCATGGCGGACATCATGGCTTCCGTGGAGCCGCAGCAGACGGTGATTTCACGCTCGGGGTCCACGGCGATTCCCTGTGTGCGCTGGAATTTTTCGGCGATGGCATCGCGGAGCGGCTTGGCGCCCCAGGTGATCGCGTACTGGTTGATGTCCGCGGCGATGGCGTCCTGCGCGGCCTGCTTGATGGCGGTGGGCGCTGGAAAATCCGGAAAACCCTGCGCCAGGTTGACGGCCTGGTGCTTCATGGCCAGGCGGGTCATTTCGCGGATGACGGATTCGGTGAAGCGCGCGGCTTTTTCCGAAAGCATCTTCTTTTGCAGGACTTTTTCGTGCGCAGCAGGATTCATCGCGGAATTCCGTTTTTCGCAGCGTACAGCCGGCGATAGATTTCCGCATTGCGCGTGACGATCTGCACATAGTCGCGCGTTTCCGTGAAGGGCATGGACTCGACAAATTCCGCGGGCTCGTCGTAGGCGCGCTCGGCCTTCCAGGCCGCGACGCGGTCCTCGCCGGCGTTGTACGCGGCAAGTGCCGCTTCGGAGGAGCCCGTCAGTTTCAGCAAGCCGCGGAAATATACCGTACCCAAACGCAGATTGTACTCCGGCTCGAATAGCCGGGCGCGCGCGTAGCTGACCTTCTGCGACCGGGCCAGAGCGCGGCCGGTCGAGGGAAGCACCTGCATCAGGCCGACGGCGCCTTTATTGGAAACGGCGTCGTGCTGAAAGATGGTCTCCTGACGGATTAGCCCGGCGACGAGCATGGGGTCGAGCTCATTTTTCTTCGCGTACTTGAGGATGAATTCGCTGTAGGCAAAGGGAAACGCGATGCGCCAGACTTCCACCGGCACATCCTCCCAGCGCCGCGCTTCCAGTTGCGGGTACGCCAGGCGCGCGGTGGCCACGGCAGGTATGTAGTGCCCGGCGTCGAGCGCCGAGCGGGCTGCTTCCAGCAGCAGCCGCGGAGCGCCGGTGAGCGAGTGCGCGGCGCGAAATTCAAGCTCCGCTGAAGCGTCGAATGCAATCGAACGCAGCGCCATGCCGCGTTCCCAGCGCAGAGTCGCGGCGGCGGGGATGGGCTCGTCCAGATTCGGCGGCGCGGACGGGGACGGAATCAAGTTGAGCACATCGGCGGATTTTGCGGGGCCGTCGCCCATCAGGCGCAGGCGGTTACGGCTCTGAAAACCGAAGTAAGTTTGCGGAAAGCGCTCGGTAAGCTTTAAGTAAAATGCGCGCGCCTGCGGCGCATTGCCGGCGCGCTCGGCGGCGCGGCCCAGCCAGTACAGCGCATCGGTTGTGAAAGGCGAGCCGGGAAAACGCTGCAAGTGCTGTTCGAATTCAGTAGCGGCCTGCGGGCGCCGCGCGAGGTAGTCCGCCCAGGAAGCGCGCCAGTGCGCAACGACGTCATTCCTCCCGTTGGGGAATGCATCCACGGCACGGCGGTAGTATTCCGCTGCGCGGGCGCGGTCGAGCTTGATCCACAAAAAATTGCCGCCCTGGAAAAGCGCTTCCTCCGCCCAGCGGCTCTGCGGGAATTTCTGCGCGACCGTCTCAATCGCCGCGAACATTTCGGGTTCGTTTTTGAGGGTGCGGTAAACATGCGCGAGCGCGGAGAGCCGCTCGGCCTCCGTTTCCGGGTCGGTAAATTGCAAGTCGGCCAGCACCGCGATGGGCGCCCTCAATTGCACGCGGCATTGCGCGATGCGGAGCTCGGCGCGCTCGCGAGCCGCGCCGCTGAGCTCCGGCAAAAGCTTGGCGAATTCCTCGCGTGCGGTCCTCCACTGCTTCGCGTCAAAGAAGGCCGCCGCGCGGCTGAGCTTTTCCGCCTGGGGGATGGATGGAAACTTTTCGTCGAGCGCACGCTGAAGGAATTCCATGCGCTGCCCTGCCAAATCTGCCTGGTCGGAGAGCGGTCGCAGGTCATAAATGTTGACGTAGTCCGCGGCGGCGGCAAGTTTCTGGCCGGCCTGCTCGCGGGCGCGTCCGCGGAGGAGCAGGAGGTCCGCGCGCGAGGAGGTCTTGTCGTAGCCGTCGAGCGCGGCGAGCGCGCGCGGCGCATCGCCCGCGGCCAGCGAAAGTTCGGCCACCGCCTCCACCACCTGCGGCGCCATCACGCTTTCCGGAAAATCTTCGCGGTGCTTTTCGAAGAGCGGGACTGCCCGGGCACTTCCTCCCGTGGCGCGCTCGAGTTGCGCGGACCAGTACACCGCGTATTCGCGGAGCACGGCGTCGCGCTGGGCCTGATCGAGCCAGCGGTGGGCGTCGGGAAATTTCTTTTTCGTGAAGTCGCGGAAGGCGAGGGCCAGCGCGGCACGCGCGCCGAAAGCGTCCTTGACGTGATTCTTCGCGAAGGCAGAGAGCTGCTGGTAGTTTGCCGCGGTGTCCTTTTCCTTCAGCGCGCGGGAGAGCTTTTCCAGCTCCAGTTCAGGAGGGCCGGTTTGAGGAACTTTTTTGCGGGTCGCTTGTGCGAGCGCCAGCGGCGCGTGTGTGCCGCCGCACACAAACAGAGCGGCCAACAGACACACGGTCACGCGGCACCAAGTCATGCGCATGTACATCGTTTCCCAGCTAGCGTTTTGCGACAGGGGACGGGTAGGGGTATTCGCCCAGCGCTTCCGCATCGCCGTCCGCCAGAATCTCCACCGCCCACTTGTAAAAATAGTCCACCGGGTGGCCGAGAATGGGCTTGAAACGGCGCTCGTACTCTTTGCGGGCTTTATCAAGGTCGTCCTTCAACCGGATGCAGAGGTCTTTTTGCTCGCGCCCCTGCTTGACGCCATCCTTGCGGAGCAATTTGATGTCCTGCATAGAGACTTTGATGTGGCGGTTGGCGCGGCGATGCAATTCCTTCTCGACATCGTTGAGCGAGTTGACGTCGAACGCAGGCGCATCCTCGGCAGCGGCGGGCGGGGCCGCGGCGGCTTCGGCGACCACTTCGGGAACGGGCTCCGTGCGATAGGAGCGAATGGTGTCCATGCCGACTTCGGGGCGTTCACCTGGGGCCGTTCCAGTCCCGACGCGCTGTGGTGGCATTGGAGGCGGCGGTGGCGGAGGCGGTGTCTCGACAGGAGCAGGCACTTCTGCCATCGGAGCGGGCACGGAAGGCGGAGGCGCGACCTGCGCCGGAGCGGGCTCCGGTGCAGGAATCGATACGGCGCGCGTGACGGCTTCGGGCAGTGCTATCGGCGGCGTTAGCGCCGACGAGGCGATAAAGCGCGTCAGTACTTCGAGTGAGGCACCCAGCGTCGCGGCGGCCGTCTGCGCGCGCAGCAGCGCCGGCAGAGAATTCGTGGGCCGGCTGCTCGAACAGGACGAGACAACGTCGGCGAAGGCCTGATTCAACTCGTCGGCCGAACGTTTCAGCATCACGATGTTGTCGCGCAGGGCTCTAGAGACGGCCTGTTCCAGGGCTGAGGGATCCTGAGCCATTCCACTCTCCTCGCGGTTCGTGGGCACGAACCCGCAGGGCGATTATTGAAAGGCTGGACGGAGATGTCAACCTCAATTCCAATGCAGGTTTCGGCACCGGCGAATCACGGAGAATTGGTTCATTAATTCATTTCATCTTTCATTCAATGACTCAGGGATTCCAAGTAGCAACCTGTTGGCGCGTTGAACGGCGCGGCAGCGAGTGCTACGATAGATCAGCCAATGGGGGCGACACGGTTTCGACGGAAGCTGTCGCGGCCAGAAGGCATGCCGGGCGCCACCTGCCCGCAATCGGGTGGAAAACTATAACTGCGAACACTGAGTTCGCTCTCGCAGCCTAGACAAACCTAGTCTGCGCGTCTCGCCTGATCAGCCCGCGGGTCGGGGCCGAGGCGTCACTTAGTGGGCTGGCTGCCGCGTTTCGGTCCGGATCGCGGCGGCGAGATCCATCGGACTAGTCGCCGGCGTTTCTGGTCCGCTCTAAGCGGCGGCGGCGAACGGCCACGGCCCGGAAGGGTGCGCGGCAAGTGAACGGGCTAAGCATGTAGGCTTCTGGTGGCAAGGCTTTTCGGACGGGGGTTCGACTCCCCCCGCCTCCAACTTGACCCTGTAGAATCAGTGGCTCGCATGAGCAGCGGCCAGAAGTGGCTCACTCCCAGCCGGGCCTACTTCATTCTCTTGGCGGCAAGAGATCGACTGCAATTAGCGGCCAACGAGGACAAAAGCACCCCAGCGGCGGGGATCATCGTTCCCGAGCGCGGTACTGGACATGATTTTCTTGCGCAGTTCGAGTTGTGCCTCGCGCAGTGCGTCGTGCTTGTCCATGCCGGCCAGCCACTTGGTGTAGAACAGAGTCATCAGTTCCTGCGTGTCCTCATCCGGCACTTTCCACATGCTCATCATGACGGCCTCGGCGCCCGCTTCCTGAAAGGCGCGGCGCAAGCCGAAAACGCCTTCGCCGTTCTTTGACGAGCCCAGACCGCTTTCGCACGCGCTCATCACGACGAGTTCGGTGCCGTGCAAGTTAAGCTCGCTGGCTTCATATGCGGTCAGCACGCCGTCATCCAGGTCGGAAGCCAGCGGCAGATTCTGCTGCACGCGGTTGGCGCCGGAAAGGAAAAGCCCGGAGCGCAGCATGGGCTCCTCCAGGCCGGACGGGCGGTCCGGGAAGAGCGCGGCCGCCCAGTCCGCGTTCCGCGGTTGCTGATCGGGCTCAAAGAAGCCGTGCGTGGCGATGAGCAGCAGACGTGGGTTGTGCGTGCGCTTCACGGCTTCCTCCAGGGCTTGCTCGCGGCTGAAGACCTCCACTTTCCACCGCCGGGCTTGCAGCAGGTTGCGCACCGCAGAAATCTCCACGCCCGTGCCTGGCAATTCTTCGAGCGCTTCGCCGCGCAGCCCGCTCGAGCGCATTCCGGCGACCGCAGAGGTTGCGAGCGGCGCCTGCTCTCCCTTCTCCGCGTGCAATTGAGCCGCGGCCAGTCGCAATGCCGATTCGTCCAGCGAAAATCGAGGATTCCCGATCAGCACGGCGAGGTCATTGGAAGGTTTCTGCCTCTCCCGGAGGAGGTCTTTAGTGCTGGATAGAATTCGCAAGTCGTACTTCTCGATCAGCAGCCGGTCGTGCTCGTCACTGACGGTGGCGAGAGACACTTGGTTCAACACGCCATCGGGCGAAACATAAATGCGTTTCTTCCCGGCCAAGTACGGCTCCAGCGGTTTCCAAAACGAAACGTAGAAGCCAGGCTCAATCGCCGCGTCCCGGTTGTAATGACGATCCACGGTGCGGTTGTATTCATTGATGGGGGCGGCCTCGAGGATGGCTGCGTCCCCCAGGGACACCAGCACAGGAGCGTTCGTCGTTTCGGCCGTAACCACCAGCGCTGCGTAATAGTTTTTGTCGGTCAACCGCCTGCCGTCGTGAAACGCAAATTTCACGAACTCGACGGCAGCTTCTTCGCGGCCGAGCGCATTGCGCACGGATTGCCAGGAGACGTCCTGTAGCTGCTTGCGTTCGGCCAACCGGCCAGACCGTGCGGCCAGTTTTTCTTCCAGCGCGGCAACTTCCAGCGCCAACTTGTCGCGCTCCGCGGTGGCAGCGACGGTTATTCGGGCGACCTTGTCTTTTTTCGAGGCGATTTGACCAAGCAACACAAGGCTTTCCGCGTCTCCGGTCGCCGCCACCTGGGCGCGCAACGCGGCAATGCTGTTCACCACCAGCCCTTTTTGGCGAAGCACGAGGTCGTACATCTTCCCGGCCAGCTCGGGGCGCTGTTTTCCATTTGTGAAGCAGAAGCTGTAATAGGCGGAGAAGAACTCCCGCACGCCGTTCAAAAATGTCAGCCGCGATTTTTCGCTCATGTACGGGAGACTGGACTCCAGCAGGACGTTGAGCAGACGGCTGCTCTGCTCGAATAACTTCCCGGCCTGGTCCGGGCGGTTCCGGGCGTAGGCCAGAGTTGCCTGGTTCAGGAAATCCGAGTACTGCCAGGGATCGTCCGGAGGGACAAGTTTGGTCCCCAGCTTTCTTGCGCGATCGAAGTATTTTTCCGCATCGTCAAATCTTCCCTGGATCTGGGCCAGCTTTCCCAGCGCGCCGAGGCAAATGACATACGGCTGAGAATCCGTAAAGTGAGCCTTCTCAAATGCTGCCAAGGATCGAAGCAGGGTGCGCTCGGCTTTGTCATATTGGCTGCGCACCCAGAAAACGAGCGACAGATTCATGGTGCCCATCGCCTCTAAAAGGCTATCCTCTTTCCCGATCTGTTCGGCCATGCGCTGGGCTTGCTGAAAAACACGGTCCGCGTCGGCACTGTTTTCATTCCCCTTCATGTAATACACCATGGCAAGTTGCGACAATGCAGCCGAAGCGAGCAATCCTTTCGGCTCTTCTTTCAAAACTGTCTGGAAGCAGAGTACGGCCTCATTCAGGCGACCTTGAATCACATACAACGCGCCAAGGGAAAGGAGATCACCTACATTCTTACCCGAGAGGAGGCTGGAAAAGCGGCGGTGGATGGCATAGGCTCGCTGAAAGTAGATTTCCGCCTCGGCGTAGCGCCCCTGGTTCAAATATAAGGTGGCAAGATGAGCGAGCGCATCTCCGGTGCGGCTGTCCACTGCGTACGTACGCATGGCCCCATCGACCGCCGCGCGCGCCACCTGAATTTCCTGCTCGGGCGTCATTTCCTCCCATGGCGATTCCCGGCGAGGGAAAAGAAGCGCCGGCAGGAAAAACAGTAAGGTGCAGGCAAGGACGCGGGCCGTTCTCCGAAGCTGACCGAAGGTAACCTTCACGATTCCTTTACCGTTACAGGCGAAGCGCAGCCGTTGAATTGCCGCCGAAAATCACCATGAGCGGCAAAAGGGGCGGCGCTGAAAACGCGAAACGCAACGCAGCCTACGCTGTCCGACGCGGGCGGTCAACCCGTTTGTGACCCTCCAAAGGTGGCGGGTGCGGTTCGCGTCAATGTCTCCGTCATCCGACATGGCCCTCAAACTCGGAGCATCTTTCATTTTGCTGTTGACAATTCATCTGCACATGCTTTATTTTTCGTCCCCACAGGAGGGGTATGAACACCATGAAAAGAAATGGGAACTGGGGTCCTGTCGCACAATTTGTGGCCGTTCTCGTCGCGTTGTCGTTGTGCTTCGCGGCTCCGGCGGCTGCGCAATCGAAGGCCAAGGAAGAGAAAGTAACCAGTAAAGCCGAGAAAGGTTCTGCCGCCGGAAACATCAAGAGCGGGTCGGAAAAGAACGATCCCAAATCGATGGCGCAACCTCCGGCGGACCGCGGTGGTAGCGTGCGCGGTGGCGGGCCGTGGCCGTGTTACGTGAGGATAGAGAACTGGACACCGTGGAAGGCCATCGTGTACGTGGATGGGCATGACATGGGAGTGGTTCCGCATCACGGTGACTTACTAGTGCGGACCGGGAATGGCGCTTCCTCAACGTATGCGGAAGCCATCTTCTCTGATGGCTCCGTTCTCCACTGGGGACCGCACGTGTTTAACTGCGTTTCGAGCGTGGGCTACTTATGGCAGTTTACCAACTGACTTAATTCCGATTGAGCCTTCTCGCGGCGAGCCGTTCCTTTGCTTTCAAGGTGAGCGTCTCGCCGCTGTTCATTTGCAGACGACCACGGACTGCGTGTGCGATGAGTAGGTCTGATCTACTTTTTCCGAGCTTTCAAAGAATTCGGAGTACAAGCCGTGTACAAGAAAACCGCTGTTTGTGAGTTTCCTGCGTCTTGAGCGTCATGCAGATTCTGTAAGTTGCGTGTTATCAGTGATGGTCCGCAGTTCGACTCCCCCCGCCTCCATATTCCTGCGCGCGGTGATGTACCCTTCCGCTAATTTCTCCAATTCCGAGAAAAAGTAACGTCGAGCAAGAATGGGCAGCGGCGAGAGTTGCAATCTGCGTCCTCTGGCCGTAGCATCGGCGGCGAGATTTCGGCTTGCTATGACTGGCAAAACTCTCTCTCACTATCGCGTCATGGAGCAAATTGGTGCGGGCGGAATGGGCCAGGTGTATCGCGCCCGCGACGAGCGGCTGGAGCGCGACGTGGCGCTGAAAGTCCTGCCAGCAGGCGCGCTTGCCGACGAGGCAGCGCGAAAACGTTTTCGCAAAGAAGCGCTGGCGCTTTCTCAACTCAACCACCCCAACATCGCCACGGTGCACGACTTCGACACACAGGATGGCGTGGATTTCCTGGTGATGGAACTCATCCCGGGCGTCACGCTCAGCGACCAGGTGGCGCAGGGGGCTCTGCCCGAAAAGGATGTGGTTCGCCTGGGCGTCCAACTCGCTCAAGGCCTGGCGGCGGCCCACGAACGCGGCGTGGTCCATCGCGACCTGAAGCCCGGAAACCTGCGCATCACTTCCGATGGTCGATTGAAGATTCTCGATTTTGGCCTGGCGAAGCTGCTGGAGCATTCCAGCGACCTCGGCCAGACCCGCAGCGAGACGGGGGCCATGGGTCCCTCGGGAACACTGCCTTATATGGCGCCGGAACAGCTGCTCGATGAAAAGGTGGACGCCCGATCCGACATTTACGCGGCCGGTGTAGTGCTGTACGAATTGGCCACCGGCCAGCGACCCTTCCGCGAATCGCATGGCCCCCGTTTGATGGATTCGATCATCCACCAAGTGCCGGAGCCTCCCAGCACCGTTTCCCGTAGGGTATCGCCTGGGATGGAGAGCATCATCCTGAAAGCCCTGGACAAGGATCCGAAGCGTCGTTACCAGTCAGCGCAAGAGTTGGCCGTTGACCTGGAGCGGCTCACTTCGCCTACCACCGCCTCGCTGGCGGGGCTGCGAGCGCGGCGGCGAATGCGGCCCCGGCTGTGGGTTGCCGCAAGCGCTTTTCTTGTAGTTGCCCTGGGGACGGCAGGTACCTGGTATTGGTTTCGGTCGTCGGACGTGAATTCTCTCGCAGTTCTACCGTTCTCCAATGTCGGCGCCGATCCGGAGACCGAATACCTGAGCGATGGAATCACGGAAAGCATCATCAACAATGTGTCGAAATTGCCGAAGCTGAAGGTGATCGCCCCCGCATCCGTGTTCCGGTACAAGGGACGCGAAGTGGATCTGCAAAAGGTGGCGCGCGAGCTGGATGTCCGCGCTGTAGTGGTCGGCCGCATCTTGTCGCGCGGCGAAAACCTGTCGATCAGCGCGCAACTCGTGGACACTCGCGACAACCACGTAATCTGGGGCCAGCGATACAACCGCAAGCTGACAGACCTCTTGCAGATGCAGGAAGAGATTGCCAGAGAAATCTCGGAAAACCTGAGAATCCGGCTGACGGGCAAAGAACAGCAGCAACTCGCGAGACACGACACCCAGAATACGGAAGCCTATCGCCTTTACTTGCAGGGCCGCTACTACTGGAACAAAAGAACGGCTGCGGGCTTCAGAAAAGCTATCGAATATTTCCAGCAGGCACTTGACCGTGACCCCAATTATGCCCTGGCTTACGCCGGCCTGTCGGACACTTATTCCTCCCTCGGCAGCTACCAGGTGATCCCCTCCGCGGAGGCAGCGCCGCAGGCCGAAGCGGCCGCAAAACGGGCCGTGGACCTAGATGAGACTTTGGCGGAGGCGCACAACTCTCTGGCGAGTATCCTTCTTGACAGATTCGATTTCGAGGGCGCGGACCGAGAATTTAGACGCGCCATCTCATTAAATCCAGGCTACTCCACCGCGCACCACTGGTTCGGCCTCTTCCTGGGGGTGATGGGCCGGGCAGACGACTCCATTGCAGAACTCAAACTGGCCCTGGAACTGGATCCCTTTTCGCCGATCATCAATGCGAACTTTGCTTTTGTCTATTACCAGGCGGGGCGGTACGCCGAAGCGATTGCTATGTGCCGCAAGACCCTCGAGCTGGACGCCAATTTTTCCCCCGCGCATGAGTATCTCGGTCAGGTCTACCTGGAGACAGGGAACTTTGCGGAGGCTGTCGCGGAGTTGGAAAAAGATGTGGCCCTGTCGCCAGGAGACGCTTCGGCGAAGGCGGAGCTCGGATACGGATATGGAAGGGCAGGACGTAAGAAAGAGGCTTTAAAGATTCTTGAAGAGCTAACCCGAGCTTCCCGGCAAACTTACGTCTCGCCGTATGACGTGGCCATCGTGTATGTCGGCCTGAATCAAAAGGATGAAGCGTTCCAGTGGCTGGAAAAGGCCTACCAGGAGCACAGCGTACGCCTGTGGAACCTCAAGGCGCATCCACGGTTCGCGCGGCTTCGCTCCGATCCCCGCTTTCAGGACTTGATGCGTCGAATCGGCTTTGTGCGCTGAAGACTCACAATATTGCCCTTGACTTGACTGCTCTCAGCCAATAAGCTCCCCGCCATCCTGCGACATCTGTGGGGCTCCGCGTCTATTTCGGTAGACTGCTCTGCAGACCGCTAAATTCTGGAGGAAAAATGGCCACACCAGTCAGTGAGCTTTCCTTGCACGCGATTCGAGATGCGATTTTGCAGACACAAAAAGAAATGCGGGCCGCTCGTCGCGGCGCCACTGCCACGCAGCGGAAGGCGATTGATCTCAAAATTCGCTTTCTCGATAAGCAGCGCACGACTTTGAAGAAGGCATGCAGATTCGGGGCCGGTGCGCAAAAGCTCGACATCGTTTAGTCTCCGTTCCAGTTGCGGCTATTGGATTGGCGCGGAATGCGGGCACCGTTTGCGAAGGGGCGGAGTGTGAGCGATGCGCAACCCCAAGAGAGTTTTGTATCGTCGCTCCCCCTTTGTCGTTTGCTATTGGGCCGATGAGCGGCTGGTTTTCGAGAATTTCGCAACCGGTGCGCGAATCAACGCCGATCCAATTGCCTGCACGATCCTGGATTCCTTCGACCGCTGGGGCCCGTTCGAAGTCCTCCTCATCAGAATGCCTGAGTACAGCCCGGCGTCGCTGCGACAAGCTCTGCTGGCCCTGGTGCAGCAGAACTTCCTGCAGCGATCAGACCGCAAAGCAAATCCCCGCGAGCAGGCGATGGAGGCTTGGAAATACTGGAGTCCAGCGGCAGGCTTCTTCCACACTTCGACCCGGGATGACGAAATCACAACCGACTCTAAGGAAATTGAGAAATTCCTGCGGCAACAGGCAAAAGTGCAGCCCATGCCGGTCCCGGTGAAGCACTACCCAAGGAAGCGCCAGATTTTACTCCCTCCTCCCAAAGTCTCCGGGGAATTCCCGCAAGTGTTGCTATCCCGCCGAACGTGGCGGCGATTTTCCAAGCGACCCGTGGAACTCCCTGCATTGGCGACTCTCCTCGGACTCACGTGGGGCGTGCAGCGCTGGTTTCAATTGCCGACCCTGGGGCGAGTGGCGTTGAAGACAGCTCCTTCGGGCGGGTCGCTGCATCCGATCGAAGTTTACGTTCTGGCACGACGAGTACGCGGACTGCCGCCGGGACTTTACCACTACGCAGCGGATCGCCACCGCCTGGAACTCTTGAAGCGCGGTGCCTCACCGCGACAAATCTCTGACTACATGGCGGGACAGTGGTGGTATGGCCCGGCGTCGGCAATCATGTTAATGACCGCAGTCTTCGGCCGGACGCAGTGGAAGTACCGCACTCCCCGAGCTTATCGTACCGTGCTCACGGAAACGGGCCATCTGTGCCAGACGTTTTGCCTGGTGGCCACGTGGCTGGGACTGGCTCCGTTCTGCAGCCTGGCTCTGGCGGATTCTCGCATCGAACAAGACCTGGGTTTGAACGGCGTCGAGGAGTCCGTGCTGTACGTGGCCGGAGTGGGGACACGGCCGGCGCAAACGGATTGGGCTCCTTCACCGGACTTCCGAGAGCGTCTTGGAAAGCAGCTTCTCTGCCTTGAGGGCTTTTCTTCTCCGAAAGTTTCCTGACGCCTTTTCCCAGACCGAGATTTAGTCTCAGGGGTAAGACAAACCCTTGAGACATTTTCCATCAGAGTTTCTAGTCTGTGCACAGAGCCATTTCATTTGTGCGTTGCAGTTGTCACCGGCTGTCGAATGAGGGGAGTGCAGCTACGACGTTTCCGCGGTGATCATTTCTTCGGCGCGAGCGCCCGGCTTTTTGCGTCCGATGAGCCACGACCCGAGCCGCCACGCCAGCAGAAGCCCGATGATGGCGGCGTAGATGAGAGGCACGCGAACGTCGGACTTCACCAGCCAGTAGTAATGAATAACGCCGGCGATGGCGCTGAAATAGATTGCGCGATGAAGCTTCTGCCAGCGCTTGCCGCCAAGGCGGCGAATCCAGCCAGCGGTGGAAGTAATCGCCAGCGGCGCCATCAGTAGAAAGGCAGCGAATCCGGCGGTAATAAAGCGGCGCTTCTGCACGTCCTGCCACATCTCTCCGAAGTCGAAGGCCTTGTCGAGCCCGAGCCACGTGGACAGGTGCAGGCAGCCGTAGAAAAACGCGAACAGGCCCAGCATCCGGCGGAAGCGGATCAACTGCGGCATGCGCAGAATCTTTCGCAGCGGCGTGATGGCCAACGTGATGGCCAGGAAGCGCAGCGTCCAATCGCCGGTGGCGTGCGTGATGAATTCGATTGGGTTCGCGGAAAGGTCTCTGTGATAGGCGTTCAGGCCGAGCCGCCCAACGGGCACAAGGCACAGCAGAAAAACGACGACTTTTGTCCACTTACTCGCCAGGATGGAGTTCATTCTGCCGCCTTCGCTCAGTAGTTTTTGCGCAGATCCATTCCCTTGTAGAGGCCGGCGACCTGGTCTCCATATCCATTGAACATCTGTGTGGGAATAGGCCGGTCGAATAAACTCCCGCTCAGACGATGTTCTTTGGCCTGGGACCAGTTCGGGTGGTCCACGGCGGGATTCACGTTGCAATAGAAACCGTACGCCTCCGGGTAGCTGAGGTTCCACGTGCAAGGGGGCTGGCTGGCCACAAAGCGGATGCGCACGAGCGATTTGATGCTCTTGAAACCGTATTTCCAGGGAAGCACCATGCGCACCGGCGCGCCGTCCTGATTCGGAAGTGTTTCGCCGTACATTCCCACGCAGAGCAGCGCGAGCGGGTGCATGGCTTCGTCGAGCCGCAAGCCCTCCACGTAGGGAAACGCGATCCCGGCACTCCTGGCCAGCGGCATCTGCTTCGGGTCGTAAAAAGTTTCGAAGGCCACGTACTGCGCCTTGGGCGTGGGCTCAACGAGTTTCGCCAGCGCGCTGAAGGAAAATCCGATCCACGGCACGACGATAGACCACCTTTCGACGCAGCGATGCCGGTAAATCCTCTCCTCAAGCGGAGCGATTTTCAGGATTTCGTCCATGGAAAACTTGCGCGGCTTCTTCACTTCGCCTTCGACGGAAACCGTCCAGGGCGACGTGCGGAAATTCTGGGCATTTTTTGCCGGGTCGGACTTGTCGGTGCCGAATTCGTAGTAGTTGTTGTAGTGCGTCACATCATTGTAGGGGGTCTGTTTTTCGTCCGTGCTGAACGGGCCTTTGACGACGCCGGGCAGCTTGGTGCCGGCCAGAACCACCGTGGACGGGGAGACAAGATCCCACATGGAGGCTCCGGCCACCGCTGCAGCCCCGGCCAAACCTGCTCGCGCGAGAAATTTGCGCCGGTCCATGTACACAGCTTTCGGCGTTACGTCTGAATATTTCATGTCCGGGGCTCGCTTGATAATCATGGCCACTCCTGAGTCTTGCTCAGCGTCATTCCGTTACACATCCCCTTAAAGACAGTTAGATGCGACCGACCGGGCAAGGAATCAAGACTCCTCTCCCCGGTCCGCGGGCCCGCAGGCCGAATCGAGCCGAATCCTGCGCAGTGAACATTGGGTATTGTATCGTTAATCTGGCTTTACGATGCACCCGGAAGAGCGAAGCGCTTCATTCTGGCGTATGGCGTATACAGGGCGGATCAAACCTCCAATCAATCTGGGGTTGCATCGCGGATTGGACTTTTTGCTGCGGTCAACTTATCCTAATGAGGAACGTGCTGGCAGCTCTCGCCCAAAATAGAAAAGGAGCTTCTCGATTGCGAGCTTCGCCGAACGCTTTCGCCCGTACGGGCCTGATTCCCGTGCTCTGTCTTCTTGTCCTGATTGTCGGGTGTGTTTCGCTCCACGCCGGAGACCCGCCTGTCGCTGGCAGCGTCGCGCCGGAATTCAAATTGCCCTCGCAGGATGGGACGCACGTCAGCCTGAAGGATTTTCGCGGCAAGTGGGTGGTCCTCTATTTCTACCCGAAGGATTTCACCAGCGGCTGCACCGTTGAAGCGCATAATTTCCAGCGCGACCTTGCCAAGTATCAGGAGAAGAACGCCGTCATCATCGGCGTCAGCGTGGATACGGCGCAGTCGCACAAGGATTTCTGCGCCAAGGAAGGACTCAACTTCAAGCTGCTCGCCGACACGGAAAAGGAAGTCTCCGGCAAATACGGCTCCACGACGCATTACCTCGTCGCCGCGTACTCCGCGCGCAACACATTCGTGATCGATCCGAAAGGCAACATCGCCTGAGTATTCCTCAAGGTGAAAGTGCAGGCGCACAGTGAAGAAGTGCTGGCCGCGCTGGACGAGCTGCAGAAAGCCCCCGCGACCAAGTAACCGCCGCTTCGTCCGGTCGCTTCCATCTCGGGCGGGGGATCCCACCCCCTGCCTTCTTCCCTTCTCTGCCCTGCCTTCTCTGGTTTTAAATTCGACGAAGATGATGTTTGTGCGCGTATTTCATTTGCCGTCAGATTGACGTCGCACGCCGAAAGAGATTGAAGACGCCTGCAGGAGACGTTAGACTCCGCGCTTTCCTGATTTCTCTCTGCAATTTGATTTTTTTCGGCGGAGGTTTTTCCGCTGTGCACTCCGAGCGTCCAAAACCCGGCGTGTCGCTCCAGCGAACGATGGGGCTGTTCCCCGCGTCGGCGATGGTCGCGGGCATTATTCTGGGCGCGTCTATTTTCGTGCAGCCATCCGAGATCAGCCGGCACGTCTCCAGCATCCCCGGAATGTTTGTGGTGTGGCTGTGCGCGGGCGTGCTGACGCTGTGCGGCGCGCTTGTCTGCGCTGAACTCGCGTCGGCGTTTCCGCAGACCGGCGGCGTGTACATTTTTCTGAAAGAAGGAATTTCTCCGGCCGCTGGATTCTTGTGGGGCTGGGCGATGTTCTGGAGCGTCCATTCGGGAATTATCGCGGCCATGGCGGTCATCTTTGCGCGCTACGTGGGTTACTTCACTCCGCTCGGCGACACGGGAATCCGCGTTGTGGCCATTGGCGCGATCCTACTGCTTTCGGGCGTCAACTATCTTGGCGTGCGGCTGGGCGGCAGCGTGCAGACGATTCTTACCTCCGCCAAAGTGCTGGCGATTGTGCTGATTCTGATTGCGGTTTTCGCACTCGCTGCGCCGGAGCAGGCCGCGCAGGCATCGCCGACGCCCGCGGAAATGCCTTCGCTGCGCGCATTCGTGCTGGCGTTGATCGCCGGCCTGTTTTCGTTTGGCGGGTGGCACATGGTCACCTACGCCGCCGGAGAAACGCGCGAGGCAGAAAAAACGATTCCGCGCGCGCTGCTCATCGGCACACTTGTGGTGACGGCCTGCTACCTGGGCCTGAATGCGGCGTATCTGCGCGTATTGCCGCTGGCAAAGCTGGTCGCGTCTGAGCGCGTGGCCGCGGATGCCGCAAGCGCGCTGGGAGGCGCATGGGGCGCGGCGGCGGTCTCCGCGCTGGTGATTGTTTCTGCGTGCGGCTCGCTGAACGGAATTATTCTGGCGGGCCCGCGCGTTTATTTCGCGATGGCGCAGGACGGTCTGGCATTTCGCTGGCTGAGTGCGATTCACCCGCGCTTTCAGACGCCGCACAAGGCCATTCTGCTGCAAGCCGTATGGTCGAGCGTGCTGGTGGCCACGGGGACGTACCGCGCGCTGTTCACGCGAGTGATTTATACGGAGTGGCTTTTTTTCGGGTTGATGACGCTGGGAATCTTCCGCCTGCGGTCCCGAAGCTTCGGGACGAGCTATGCGCCCGCGGCGCGGGTGTGGGGCTATCCGGTTGTGCCGCTGCTGTTCGCGGCGGCGTGCGCGGCCATCGTCATTAATCAGATTGCTGCGGACCCTAAAGAGAGCGCCATGGGACTTCTGCTCGTCGGCGCGGGATGGCCGGTTTATTATTTCTGGGCGCGAAAAAACAACTCACAAGGAGAGCTCGCAAATGGCAATCATTGACGTCCACAACCACTACTATCCGCCGGCTTACATCGACGCACTGCGAAGCGGCGCGAGCAACGTGCGCGTCACCGAGGACGACGAAGGCAATCCATGGCTGCACTATCCGGGCGACTATAACATTGCCGTCCGCGGCCACCGCGACATTGATTACCGCGAAGGCGTGCTGAAGCAGGCGGGCGTGGATACGCAAGTCATCTCGCTGACCACGCCCGGCACGCACGTGGAAGCCGCGGCGACGGCGGCGCGGCAGGCCAGCCTGGTGAACGACGCGTTCGCCACGGTGGTGCGCGACAAGAAGGGCCGCTTCGCCGCGCTGGCCACACTGCCGCTGAACGATCCCGCCGCCTCGGTGCGCGAACTCGAGCGCGCGTGCACGCAGCTCGGTATGCGCGGGGCCATGCTCTTCAGCAACGTCAACGGCGTGGCGCTGGCCGACGCGCGCTACTGGCCGCTGTACGAGGCGGCGAATTCCCTCGACGCGGTGCTGCACATCCACCCCACGAATCCGGTGGGCGTCGAAGCCATGACGGATTTCTGGCTGATGCCGCTGGTGGGTTTTCTGATGGATGCGACACTCGCTGCGGCGAAGCTCGTCTTCAGCGGAGTACCGGAAAAGTTTCCGCGCATTCGCTGGGTGCTGAGCCACCTCGGCGGCGCCATTCCCTATCTCGCCGAGCGGCTCGACCGCGGCTTTCACGCGTTCAAGGAGTGCCGCGTCAACATTCTGCGCCCGCCCAGCGAGTATCTGAAGCAGTTTTATTATGACACAGTGAACTTCGACCGCGACGCTCTGCAACTTGCCATTTCGTTTGCCGGCGTCGAGCACATCCTGGCCGGCAGCGACTACCCGCACCAGATCGGAAGCATTCCCGCCATGCTCGAATCCATCCGCGGGCTGCCGATTTCCGAGGAAGATCGCGCAAAAATACTCGGTGGCAACGCGGCGCGGCTGCTGAAGCCATCCTAATGGACTTAGAGCGGAGAGAGAGCGAGGCCGATCAATCCGATGCGCTAGATTCTTGCCCGGCAAGCCGCCTGCGCAATCCTTCCATGAGTGGCTCGCTGTGCAATTTTCGATAGCTCGGCATTTTCTGAAGCACAAGTGAAAAGGTCCGTTCCTCGAGTGCCTCTTGCAGCAACTTTCTCGCAAGCGCACTTTCGCCCAGCTCGCTGTAACCCCACGCCAGAAAGATCGGCGCAATATACTCATTCACTGAGCGCTTCTCGAGCTCGGCGAGCGACTGCCGGGCCTGGTCATGGTGGCCGGCAGCCGCCTGGCACCAGGCCAAAAGCCCGAAATGAAATGGCGCCCTAGACAGTTTCTCAACGGCCCGCGCAAAGCCCTCCAGCGCTTCCTCCCAATCCGACCGCGCGGCGAGAGCCAGGGCCAGCATCCAGACGGCTTGCAGCGATTCCGGCTCGAGTTCCTGCGCGCGACGCTCGTGTGCGATGGCTTCCTCGACGTGATCGGCAAACATAAGCATGAATCCCGACATGGCTTGGGCGTAAGGAGATTGCGGGTCCAACTCGCTGATGCGGCGCGCCTGGTTCACTGCCTCCTGCGTGGAGCCGAGGCTCTGCAAAGCCCACGAATACCAGCCTCGGCAGAATATGTTGGAAGGGTCGAGTTCGAGCGAGCGCTCGAAAGCGGCAACAGCTGCCGTCACATTCCAGTCGTAGACGAACAACAGGGCGGCCTCCACGGCCAATCCAGCCGCGGACTCTCCTTCGAATTCGCGCGCCTTCTTGAGTTCCTCTCGGGCCCGCGCCTGGCATTCGGAAGGCGGAATCAACCCGTAAATTCCCATGATGACCAGGGTCTCCGCCAACCCCACGCGTGCAAGGGCATAGGTCGGGTCCTTTTGAATTGCCTGTTCGAACGTGCGCCGAGCGCCGCGGAGATCGAGTTTGCTGTAGCGGAAATGCCGGCCTTTTAAGAGCAGTTGATACGCTTCGAGATCGGCGGTGTGCCGTGCCGGAGTTGTCGCTGCGGCCGAACCCACCAAGCGGAGCTTCAGTGCCTCCAAGACTTTCTTCGCGATTTCGTCCTGGATGGCGAAGACGTCTTCCATCTGGCGGTCGAAGCGCTCGGACCAGAGTTGATAGCCGTCCTGCGCGTTGACGAGTTGCGCCGTCACGCGCAGTTGCGAGCCCGACGTGCGCACGCTGCCTTCCAGCAAAGTCGTGACGCCGAGTGCTTCGCCGATTTTCTGCACGTCCCGCGCCGAGTCCTTGAAGCGGAACGCAGAGGTGCGCGAAGCCACACGCAGCCCCGGGAGCTTCGATAGCGAGTTGAGAATTTCCTCGGCAATGCCCTCACAAAACCAGTCCTGGTCTTTCGTCGGACTCAAGTCCGCAAAGGGCATCACCGCGACGGACTTTTTCTGTGTCGCGCCGCTGGAGCCGCTATCGCTGCGCTTTGCTGCTTGTTCGCCGCGAGACATGGCAACTTCCGGCGCGGCCGATTCGGACTGAGCTACCCCCAATCCGGCCTTGCGCATTCCATCCAGATAGCGCTCGATGAATTCTTCGTCCGAAATCCACTTATCCAATTCTTCGCGCACGACGGCAAGGTCCAGATACGCGGGCTTGTCCCGCCGCAAAGCTCGGATGGCCGCGTCGGCTTCCTGTTTGCGGCCGAGCTGGCCGCACAAGGCTGCGATCAGCAACGGGTCCCAATGATGATGGGGCATGTTGATCTGCTTGGCAGCGATAAGAGCCTTCTCGTACTCGCGCTGCCGGTAGTTGTAAAAAGCAGGAAGAATATAAAACCAGCCGGGATGATGAGGATTCAGCGACATCATCTTCTGCATGAGGCTGTGTCCCTTTTCCCACTCTCCCGTATAGGAGAAGTAGAACGCCATGTAGCCGCAGACCGTGCAATGACGCGGGTTCAAAGACACGGCCCGTTCCGCCGCTGGCCGGAAGGCGATGAAGTCCTTCGCAAAAAAGTAGGCCTCGGCCAGCTCGGCCCATCCCATTTGAGAAGTTGGATCGATGTCAACAGCGCGGCGCGCGGCGCGCTGTGCCCGGTCCAACGAATTCGGAAGCGGGTTCATGCCCAACGAATATTCGACCGAATAGAGCTGTGCGAGAGTCGCCCATCCCTCCGCGTGCTGGGGCTCGCGCTCGAGTGCTCTCTCCAATCCGGCGCGCACGATCGCGTGCTCCTTTACGTCGAACTGCTGCATAACGCCGGAGTGATAGCGCAAAATCAATTCCGACGCGCTCAAATCCTCCACGGGCCGCTCGCGGATGGAGGCGGCCATGGAGCGCACCAGCACGCCCTGACTGTCGGCGACGGTCGCTGTGATTCGATCGGTGATGTCGTCCTGAATCTGGAAGGCACTGGCCTCGCCGAGTTCGCGATTGTACGTCTCTGCCCAGAGTTGCGCCCCGCCGGCGGCGTCCACGAGTTGCGCAGTAATGCGCAGAGCGCCTCCCGCTTTGCGCACGCTGCCTTCCAGCACGTAACGCGCGCCGAGCTCCTTGCCCACGGTGCGCATATCCGTCGAGCGGCCTTTGTAAGCCATCGCTGAATTATTGGAAACCACTTGCAAATAAGGAAAGCGCGAAAGGCCGGAGGTGATGTCTTCGGTCAGGCCGTCGGTCAGCGCGTCGAGCGACGCATCGCCTCCCTGCCCCTTGAATGGCAAAACTGCAATCCAAAAGCTCTGCGCTCCAACCTGCGCGGAGCCTGAATCTGTGATTTCGCGCCGCGCAAAACCGGATCTGCTTTCGCTGCGCTGTGAGGTTTGCTCGCCGCGAGGCGTTGCTACTTCCGGCTGGACTGCATCGGTCTCGGCAACCTGCAGCCCGGCCTTGCTGAGTCCTTCCAGGATGCGGTCCATCAGGCCGCTCGAGTAATGCCAGCACTCGATGAATTGGCGCGCATTCACTTCGATATTCTGGTCCAGCTTGCGCAATTCCTTCACTGCGGCAGCGGCTTCTGTCCGGCGGCCCAGCAGCCCGCACAAGCAGGCCACCACCAGCGGCTGCCAGAACATGCCCGGCATGTTGACCCGCGTGGCGTGCTCCAGCGCTTTTTCGTAATCACCCTTGTTGCAACTTTCCCAGATGAGGCTGAAGTGGTACCAGCCGGCATGGTGTGGATTAATGTCCATCGCCCGCCGCGTTATTTTCGCGCCGCGCTCGAAATCTCCGATATGTACGAGCATGAGTCCCATTTCCGCCAGCGTGTCCGTGTTGCGCGGATTGAGCGCCATTGCCTGTTCGGCTGCCGTGCGAAACGCCTGGGTGTCACGCCGGAAAAAATGAACCTGTGCGAGATTCTGATGGCCCTGCTGGCAGGTCCGGTCAAGGTCCACGGATCGCCGTGCCGCGGCGAGCGCGCGGTCCAGCGCTTCGGGGCGCCGGTTAAACCGGAAGCTGAATTCATCGCTATACAGCTGGGAGAGGCAGGCCCATACGACCGCATGCCGAGGTTCGCGCTCGACAGTCCGCTCGAGGCCATCGCGAACCCTGGCGTGTTCTTCGGGCGTTAGGTGCATCCGGTAGCCGTAGTATTTCAGCACCCAGTCCGCGGCGGTCAACTCGTCTTCGGGTTTTGCTTCCACGCTGGCGGCCATCGAGCGCAAGAGCACTCCGTTGGTGTCCGCGACGGTGGCCACCACGCGGTCCGTGATGTCGTCTTGCACCGCGAAAATGTCGGAATCCTTCAGGTTTCGATTGTAGGTCTCCGCCCACAAATGTGCGCCAGTCTGCGTGTCAATTAACTGAATATTGATGCGAACGGTGGAGGCGCCTTTGCGAATCCCGCCTTCCATTACGTAGCGCGCGCCGAGCTCCTTTCCTACCGAGCGCGCGTCCGTGGCTTTGTCTCCCAGCGGCATCGTTGCATTGCGGGAAATCACGTGCAGATACGAAAAGCGCGAAAGGCCCGTGGTGATGTCTTCAGTGAGACCATCGGCCAGCGCCCCGAGCTCCGCGTCGCCGCTGGCGTTCTTGAACGGAAGCACGGCGACCCAAAGTTCCTCGGCAATGGCCGCTGCGCTGCGGCCGGAGTTGCGCGCGTCGAATACGCCAGGCTCGGCCGCCTCCGCAACGGCGGAGCGACCCGAGTCCGTGTCGCGCTTCAGACGGTGCAAATCCGCGCGGATATCCGAGGCGTGCTGGTAGCGCAGCTTCGGGTCTTTCTCCAGCGCCTTGTTGATGATCTCTTCCAGCTTTTGCGGCAAATCGGGATTCAGGCGCACCGGGGAAACCGGCATGCGGCGCAGAATGGAATCGAAAATTGCCGCAGAAGTTTCCCCGCGAAACGGCTGCACGCCCGCGGCCATTTCGTACAGCACCACTCCAAAGGAAAATAAATCGGAGCGCGCGTCGAGCGGCTTGCCCAGAGCTTGCTCCGGCGACATGTAGGCCACCGTGCCGATGGCCGCGCCCGGGCTGGTGAGATGCTCTTCGTGCACGCCAGCCGTCAATTGCGCGGAACGGCCGGTATTTTCTGCCACCGCGCCTTTGCCGGGACTTTGTTTTGCCAGCCCGAAGTCGAGAATTTTCGCTTGACCGCGGCTAGTGATGAAAAGGTTCGCGGGTTTGATGTCGCGATGGATGATGCCTTTGGCGTGCGCTGCATCGAGAGCATCCGAAATCTGAATGGCGACGTCGAGCAGCGATTCCAATTCGACAGGCTTGGCCTGAATGAAATGCTTGAGTGTTTGGCCCTCGAGGAACTCCATGGCAATGAAGGGCTGTCCGCCGTGCTCGCCGATTTCGTAAATCGTGCAGATGCCCGGATGGTTCAGCGCGGAGGCCGCGCGCGCTTCGCGGCGGAATCGCTCGAGCGCCTGCGCATCCTGGGCCACGTCGGGGGGCATGAATTTCAGCGCAACTTCCCGGCCCAGCATGGTGTCTTCCGCCTTGTACACCACGCCCATCCCGCCGCCGCCCAGCTTTTCCGTGACGCGATAATGCGAAATGGTCTGGCCAATCATGAAGTTGGAAACATGAACCGCGATATGTTAGAGCGAGAAAAATGCCGAGTCAACATGTCCTCTGGGGAGAGAGGGTGTCGTTCCGCGCGAATTAGCCAGCCCCGTCCGGGGAAAAAGAAAACTCCCCGAGGGGAGTTCCCTGCCCTCGGGGAGTCGGAACAGCGCAGCTCGCTGCATCTAGTCGCCCTGCGAAAGAACGTCCGCCGGGCGTTCGGGCCAGCCGTAACCCTGTTTGCTCCGCCAAGTGGTTTCCGCGCGTTGCGGCTCAACGGCGCGCGGGAAGATGGGCAGATTCAGCACCGCCCAGCGGAAGGCTAGCACAGCGACGGTGAAGACGAAAATACTGGAAGCCCATTCCGTCCATTTGGGCACGTAGTACACGCCCGCCGCGCCCAGCAGCCCGGTGATGGATACGTTGATGCGGTTGGCCATGAAGCCCATCACCACGAGCGCACTGGTGAAATAAAGCCCTCGCGAGCTGGCCTGCACTCGCTTCATGTTGTAGAGAATCACCGGCAGGATTACCAGCAGGGCAATTTCCAGCCAGAAGTATCCTGTCTCGGGTTGCAGCTTCCACACTTGCGAGGGATCGCCACGGGAGAACATGTCCACGCCACGGAACAGCGCGTAGAAGATCAGCATGAGCACGACAACGCGGCTCACATCGCGCAGGATGGAGAGATCGATGCGTACGCCGAGCCGTCGCACGCACAGGTGCATCACCATGATGACCAGCGCGAGTCCCGCAGCAATCGCGGAGATGAAGAACAGCGCGGGGAGCTGCGTGCTGTACCACAGCGGGTGCAGCTTGCCCTTGGTAATCAGGTAGAGGCCGCCGAGAAACGACTGGTGTTCAGAGGACAGCAGCACGCCGACGAGCACCAGCGCGATCAGGATACGGTGGTGCCACTCGTTGGCCTTGCGCCAGTGCAGTCGCTCGAAAATCGCCGGAGCGAATTCGAGCGTGAGCACGGTAGTGTACAGCATTACGCACCAGGCCACCTCAAACAGCACCGAGCGGGGGTTCCACATGAAGATGGGGTGCCAGATGCGCCAGGGCAGGCCCAGCTCGAACATCATGCCGGCCACCACCGTGAGATAGCCGAGGAAAGAGATGAGGATGGAAGCGCGGAGGACCGGCCGGAAGCGCTCCACCCCGAGGATGTAAACGGCCGCGGCGATGGCGAAGCCTCCCGCGGAAAGACCCACTCCGCAGAGTGTGTTCAAGCCAACCCAAAGTCCCCATGGGACGGGGTTGGACAGGTTGGTGCTGGCCTGCAAGCCCTCAAAGAAGCGCACCCAGGTGGAGTACAGGCCGGCGGCGAAAATGGCCGCCACGACAACTCGCCAGAACAGGGAATGAGAAAATGACGGCGCTTTCATGGCTCAGCTCCTTTCTTCTTCTGCTTCCGCTAGCAAAACTCCGCGTCGGCGTTGTGTGATCCAATAGAGGGACGTCAGCAGTGCGCCTCCGACCACCACCATCGTGGGCAGATCATTCAGCGCAGCGGCGGTCAGCGTTGGCATTGCCTGCTGGATGGGTGGGTTGACGAACCCCAGAGTTTCAAACGGCACATCGCTCACGAACAAAACCGAGGTGCCGCCTACTTCTTCCGCGCCGTAAATTCGCGGCACGTACGCTCTGTTTTCACGGATGCGCTTCTGCGCTTCCTCCAGCATCTCTTTGCGCGTGCCAAATTGCGCCGCGCCCACCGGGCAGACCCCCACGCAAGCCGGCTGCTCGCCTCTCTCGACGCGGGCCGAGCACATATCGCACTTCATCACGAACGGCGCCACTTTGTTCCACTGGTACGCAGGCACCTGGAACGGGCAGGCCAGCATGCAGTAGCGGCAGCCGATGCAGCGGTCGGCTTCGTACGTCACGGGCCCGGCCGCGGTCTTCTTCAGTGCGCCCACCGGACAGACGGAAACGCACGTGGGGTCCTGGCAGTGCATGCACATTCGCCGGACGAATTTGCCTTCGCGTTCCTGCACGACGGTGAAGGCCGTGGCGGAAAGCCTCGGCTCTGGGTCCGTGGGAAAGCCGTGAATCTCTTTGCAGGTGGCTTCGCATGCGAGACACCCGATGCAGCGGGTGATGTCAATCAGGATCGATTTCGAGTTGGGGTTGGTTTCCATGGTCATGTCTCCTCGTTGAGGTCGCTGTGGCGACCTAGCTCAGGAAAAATTCGCTGATCATCTGCCGGCGCAGCTGTTCGTCCACGCGCGTCAGCAGCCCTTGGACGGGAAGCCCGCCATCTTGCGCCAGTGCCGGGGCAAAGCCGGCGGCCATTGCATTCACTCGCTCGATGCAGTCGCGGAACCACACGCGCACCAGTCCGCCCTTCAGCAGGTTTTTCATGTTGATGAGCAGATCCGGAGATTGCACTTTGAAGAGCCAGCCTTCGCCGTACGGTTCGCGGATGGCCAGGCCGGGTTCTTCGTGGAGTCGGGCATTGACCGCGGAGATGATTCCTTCCACCGGCGCAACCAATTCCAACGTGGTGTCGCCGGCGGCGATTTTGCAGACGCGCTGCCCCTGGCGGACCCAGCGGTTCAGCCCGGGCAACTCGACGCTTTCGATCGCGCCGACCAGGTTGGCGGCGAAACTATCCAGGCCCACGCGGGCGTTCTGGTTATTTTCGACCGCGGCCCAGGTGTGGCCCGGGTGGAAGCTGTAGTCCTTGGGGATTTCCAGCCCTCCCAAACTGATCAATTGCAGTTTCAGCGCTTTCGCAACCTGCGGGCTTTCCGAGGCAACCGCTGGCTGCTGGCGCGTGCTTCGCAAATAACTGACGAGGACGAACAGCAGAAACGTGGCGAGTGCGAATAAGATGGACATAAGAATCCTCCCTCCCTTACCAACTGCGGGCTTTCTGCCGAGCGGTGCCGGTGCGGCCAGAGTCGCGGCGGTTGCATTTCAACTCACCCGGTAAGAGTGCACTTGAAGGACAAAACTCAGGTCGGGTTCCGGCCTTGAGAGGAAAGGACTTCCGACCTTCGGTAGTGTGCCGCGAAGACGCACCACTGCGATTTGCTATCACACGAGCATTTTGCGGTGCTGCGTTTTGCTATTCGTGTTTGTCCGGAGCGTCGCCAACGGGCGGGGGTTCGTGGTTTTTCTTGAGGCGGCGAAGCAGCGATGTGGGATGGATTCCGAGGACACGCGCGGCGCGGGCTTTGTTGTTCCCAACGGCCGATAGGACTTCTTCAATATAGCGATCTTCCAGCTCGTGCAAAGTGAGATAGGCATGCCCATCGGCGGTGTGTTCGGCCGCGGGACGCACTACGGCCGGAAGAGTCCCCATGCCGAAATTGCGGATCTCCGCCGGGAGGTGCCCCAGATCAATCTCGCCGTTCGGCGAGAGGATCATGGTCCTCTCGATGACATTTTTCAGTTCGCGGATGTTGCCCGGCCAGGGATAACTGGCTAACAAGTCCGCCGCGGCGCGGGTGAAGCCGGAAAAAGTGCGCTTCAATTCCTGGTTGAAATGCTGCAAAAAATCGAGCGCCAGCGGCAAGATGTCTTCGCGACGCTCGCGCAGCGGCGGGATCACGATGGGCACTACGTTCAGCCGGTAGAAGAGGTCTTCGCGGAATTCCCCGTTGGACACAGCGCCCTTCAGGTCACGATTGGTCGCGGCCAGCAGGCGAACATCCGCGTGGATGGGGCGCGTGCCGCCCAGCCGGTAGAACGAGCCTTCTTCCAGCACGCGCAGCAGCTTGGCCTGCATGCTCAGCGACATGTTGCCGATTTCGTCCAGGAACAGCGTGCCGCCGCCCGCGCGTTCGAACAGACCCTCTTTGCGGCGACGCGCATCGGTGAAGGCGCCGGGCTCGAATCCGAACAGCTCGCTTTCGAGTAGCGTATCCGGCAAAGCCGCGCAGTTCAGCTCCAGCAGCGGCATTTGCGCGCGCGGGCTGTGATAATGAATCGTCTTGGCCAGCATTTCCTTGCCCGTGCCGCTTTCGCCCTGTACGAGCACGGTGGTACGGTCCGCTTCGGCGGCCTTACGGGCGATCTCGAGGACCTCGCGCATGGACGGGCTTTCCGTGCGGATGCGCCCGAAATTGTAAATGCCCTGCGCGGAAACGATGGTTTCCGAGACGCGCACCCGCAGGGCCAGGAGCTCCGCGGCGCGCTTCATGGTGCTGACCATGTCCGCCAGGTGAAATGGCTTCACCAGGTAATCGTAGGCGCCCAGTTTCATCGCTTCGACGGCGCGCTCCACCACGTGGTAGGCGCTCATCATCAGCACGATGGTGGCCGGCGACTGCCGCTTGATCTCGCGCAGCACCTCGATGCCGTCCACGCCGGGCAGCACGATGTCCACCAGCACGAGATCCGGCTTTTCTTCGCGGAACACTTCGAGCGCTTTTTCGCCGTCAATGGCTACGAAAACGTCAAAGCCCTCCTCGCTGAGCGCGCGGTTGATGGTCCGCAGCGTCAGAGTTTCGTCGTCCACTACCAAGACGGAATACGCCATGTCTCCCTACCCGATCACTTCCAACTGCTGCTGCTCCTCGCGGACTTCCTGGTGCAGCGGCATGGTAACCCGCACGGTCGTGCCTTGTCCTGGAATGCTGTCCACTTCGATCTCGCCACCGTGGTTGCGTACGTACGCTTGCGAAATGCTCAGGCCCAGGCCAGTGCCTTTGCCGCGCTTGGTGGTGAAGAACGGCTCGAAAATGTGCGGCAGCACGTCTGCGGGAATGCCGGTGCCGGTGTCCTCCACGCGAATCTCCACTTTTTCTCCCGGCAGTTGTTTCGCGGCGATGGTGATGCGCCCACTCTGCGGGATGGCCTGCGATGCGTTCAGCAGAAGGTTCATGAGCACCTGGGAAAGTTGGTTGGAATCCACATGGATGCTTGGCAGGCCGGGCGGCAAGCAGTTCTCGAGCGTGATATTGCGGAACATCGGCTGGTGCGCGAGGAAAGCCACCGCGTCTTCGACCAATTGCAGCAGGCTAACCTGGGAGAGCATCAGCGGCCCGGGACGCGCGTAGTTAATCAAACCGCGCAACGTCGCGGCGATGCGCTTGGAACCCTCAATGCACTGTTCGATTTCTTCCCGCTGCTTCGGATCCTGGGAGGCTCTCAATTCCAGCTCCAGGTGGGAAAGGATGCCCAGCAGAGGATTGTTGATTTCGTGCGCCGCTCCCAGGGCCAACTGGGCCAGCGCTGCGTATTTTTCATACTCTGCGAGCACAGACTGTAGCTGGGTCTTCTGCTGCGCGAGTTCGCGTTCCTGCTCGAACCGCCGGGCGAGTTCTTGGTTGGCCACGTCGCGTTCCTGCTCGCGCTGCCGGGCCAATTGCAGCGCCTGGTAGAGTTCGGTCATCAACTGCTGGATGTAGTTCAGCGCATAGCGCCACGCAAACACCGCCAGCGCTACGCCCAGCAGCAGGAACGGCAACACATAGAGCATCACCTCGAAGCGCAGCTTGCGCACCGGCGCCTGCATCTCGGCGCGGTCCACCTGCGTCACCAGGTAGTAGTTCTTGCTACGCAGGCGTTCGTAGGCCGCGAGCACTTCTGTGCCCGGGAAGGAGCGATACTCTGCGGTGCCTCGCTCGCCCTCGAACGGGTTCGGCTGTCCGGCTGCGAATGCGCTCGTTTGTCCGAGGTGACCCCTGCGCCGCGTGGGAGAAACGAACTCCCCCGCTGCATTGAGCAAGAGCGTGTCTTCAGTCTCGCCCGTCCCGATGTCCAGAAAGCGGCTGGTCAACCGCTCCCGATTCAACTGCACTAGCAGTACGTGACCGCCCGGGTTGGAGAGTCTCGTGGCCACAAACATTTCGTCGTGGTTGGTCAGCGGAGAAAAAAAGACATTGGTGACCAGGGTCTCGCCAGCCACTACGCGCGGCAGGCACTGGCAGGGTCCCACGTTTCCGCGCAGCGGCTGCGAAGCACGCACCACGTCTCCGGAAGCGTCCGTCACCACGATGATTCCATACCAGGGATGCCCTTCCGCAAAGCGCGCCAACAGATTCGCCGCGGGTTTCGAGGGCAGCGGGTCCTTCTCCAGGGCCCGCGCAAGCCACTGCACCTCTCCCATGCGCACATGGAGGACATCGTCCAGCAGGCGAGCGTTCATGGCCGCGCCGGCGCGCAGGCGTTCGTACAACTGCTGCCGGACGTATCGCTCGCTGGCAAATTGCAGGAGAAGAGTGAACAGCAGGAAGGGAACGAGGAAGATGACGACGCCACCCACCGCGGTCCGATGCCGCAACCGCGCATAGAAGCGTTCGTCGCATTGCACTTGCGGGTAGTCCATGTTGGTGCTGCGTCAGCCGTTGAACCGCGCTGCATGGCGCGGAGGGCCTGCATCACTCAGCATGCTCAGCACAGAGCAATTCGTACCACCGGAGAGGCAGGGAGCATGATGCAGCGGTAGTCCTTGCAGTGGAGCAGGAGGAGGTGGTCCGGTACATAGACGGCTTCTTTCGGCAGGCGCTATCGGGGCACGGCAGCTTACGGTATCGCCAACATAAGTATAGCGCGAATGAGCGCTGGAAGGAACCATTCCATTCGCGAGTTTTCGGATGAGGTACTTCTTCACCGGAATTGTCCGGCCTTCTAGCGCTTCACGCCAGCGTGGGTTGTGCGGGGACGCGGCTTCGTCTTTTTTGGCTTGTTTTCGAGAAGCGCTTTCTGCGTCTTCTTGGGGAGCTTGGCAAACACGAGATCGTAGGATTGCCGGATGAGCGCTTCGAGTTCCCCTTGGCGGAGACGGCATTCAGCCGGATCGATTTGCACCCAGCGCGCACGAGCCAGATAAGGCGCCGGACGGATTCCCTGCAATTCCGTCAGTTCGTAGAACGCTTCGTCCCGGCTCTTGATCGTAAAGCAGCTTCCGGACTCGAAGCCGGTGACCACGAACATCTTGCCGCCCACCTTGAACACCAGGTCGTCGCCCCATTGGATCTGCTCGGTAGCTCCCGGGAGCGACATGCACAAGTTGCGCATCTGTTCCAGAGTCATGGAGACCGCCTTTCCGGGCCGTCCGGACGAAAAAGCCGCCTTGCAAGGGATGCCTTTGCGTTGAGCGGTGAAGTATTTTAGAATGATCCTTCATCCCAACTGAAATACTTGATGCAGCGCTCCAGGCCTGCACGGAAGGGCGAGTCTTCATGACCAGCAAGGTAAAACCGCTTCCGGATGGATTCCACACCGCCACACCGTACCTGATCATCGGCGGCGCCGCGAACGCCATTGAGTTCTACAAAAAGGCGTTTGGCGCGGTGGAGCAGTATCGGTTGACGCAGTCGGATGGCCGAGTGGGCCACGCCTTAATCCGCATCGGCGATTCCATCATCATGATGGCCGATGAATTCCCGGAAATGGGCTACCGCGGCCCGTTGTCGCTCGGCGGAACTTCGGTGAGCATTCTGATTTATGTCGATGACGTGGATGCCGTGTTCAACCGCGCGATTGCCGCTGGCGCAAAGGAGTTCCTGCCGGTGAAGGATCAGTTCTATGGCGACCGCAACGGCACGCTGAAGGATCCCTTCGGCCACCAATGGACCATCGCCACGCACATCGAAGACGTCACGCCCGAGGAAGTGGAAAGGCGCGTGGCGGCCCTGCACGCCAAGAAATAGCGCCGCCAGAATTTTGCGGTGCGCATGCGCAGCTCGCGCTGAAAAAGGAGAACGATTCCGATGGCCACACCAGAGAAAATTCCCCAGCACGCTGATTTGCCTCCGCACCTGGCGCTCTTTCAGATGGTCACCGGGCACTATCTTTCGCGTGCCATTTGCGTCGCTGCCCAACTGGGGATTGCGGACTTGCTCAACAACGGCCCACGAAGCTCTGACGAGTTGGCCAAGGCCACAGCCACGCACCCTCCTTCGCTCAACCGCCTGATGCGGATGCTCTCGAGCGCCGGAGTTTTTGCCGAAGAAGAAAACGGCAGCTTTTCCCTGACGCCCATTGGCGCGTGGCTGCGCGGCGGAATCGCCGGTTCGCGGCGCTCGGTCGCGCTGCTCTTCGCCGGCACCATGATGCACAACTCCTGGACCGAGCTCTTATACTGCGTGCAGACCGGAAAAGTGGCCTTCGAAAAGGCGGCCGGACATGACCCCTTCCAGTACATGAAGGAGCATCCGGAAGAGGCGGCGATCTTCAACGAAGCCATGACCGCCAGCTCAACGCAGTCCGCCGTCGCGGTCACCGCCGCATACGACTTTTCTCAGTTTGGCACGCTGATGGACCTTGGGGGCGGGCACGGCGTGTTGCTGGCAACGATTTTGAAAGCCAATCCGAAGTTGCGCGGCGTCCTCTTCGAGTTGCCGCACGTGATCGAAGGCGCCAAAAAGAGGATTGCGGATGCGGGGCTGGCGGATCGCTGCGAAGTCGTCAGTGGAGATTTCTTTGAGGGCGTGCCGGGCGGCGCGGACGCCTACATGATGAAAAGCGTCATCCACGACTGGGACGACGCGAAAAGCGTGTCCATTCTCCAGAACTGCCTTCGCGCGATGCCTCCGCAGGGCAAGCTGCTGCTCGTGGAAGGCGTTCTCCCCGCGCGCGTGAATCAGTCGCCCATGACGCAAATCATGACCGGCAGCGACATCAACATGATGGTCAACGTTGGCGGCTGCGAGCGCACGGACGCCGAATTTCGCGCGCTCTTCGATGCGGCGGGCCTCCATCTCACGCGAATCGTTCCAACGGAGGCATTACCCAGCGTGCTCGAAGGCGTGCGCGCGTAATTGCAATCGATCCGAAAGCACTGAGGTGCTCACATGGCCGACACTCTGTACGAGACGATTGGTGGTAGGCTGCGAATTCAAGCGGCCGTCGAGTTGTTCTACAAGAAAGTGTTTGCCGATGAGAGCCTTCGCCACTTCTTCGAGGGTGTGGACGTGCAGGGCTTGCACGCGCGCCAAAGCATGTTTGTCAGCATGTTGCTCGGCGGGAAAATCGTGTACACCGGAAAAGAAATCGGCGCGGCCCACGCCAATTCGCGGATGAAGGGGATGAACGACGTCCACTTCGATATGCTTCTCAAGCACTTTCGCGCCGCGCTGGAAGAAATCGGGATTCTGCCCGAGAAGATCGAGAAAATCATGGTGCTCTTGGAAGGCACCCGCGAAGCCGTTCTGGGTCGCGCAAAGTAAAAAAGAAAACGGTGGAATCCTGAACACGCGCTGAAAAACAATTCTTGCCCACATTTTCGGCCTGAGCTGATGCGGATCGCAGGCCGTCGGGAGTGCTCCCCATGAAAATCGTTTCACAGTGTCGCGAACAGGCGAGACGGGTGTACTATAGAGTTGTTTTCAAGTTCAAATAGGAAATTTCGGGTGGTATGAATCATCTCCCAACAATAATCCAGGGCGGCATGGGCGCAGGCGTTTCCAGTTGGCGGCTTGCGCGGGCGGTTTCCCAGCTCGGTCAGCTCGGTCTCGTTTCTGGAACTGCCCTCGATTACATCCTCGCGCGGCGGCTGCAGGACGGCGACCCCGGTGGGTACATGCGCTGCGGCCTCGATCATTTTCCTTTCCCCCGAATGGCCGAGCGCATCTGGCGGACCTATTACATCCCCGGCGGCAAGCCCGAGAGCGGGTCTTACAAGACCATGCCGATGCACTCGAAAGACAGCCCTCGCGAACTGCAGGAGTTGTGCATCGCCGCCAACTTTGTGGAGGTGTTTCTCGCCCGCGCGGGCCACAACAATCCCGTGGGAATCAACTATCTGGAAAAGATTCAGATTCCGCACCTGCCTTCCCTCTACGGCGCCATGCTCGCGGGTGTCGGTTACGTGCTGATGGGCGCGGGTGTCCCCTTGAAGATTCCTGGCGCGCTCGATCGCTTAGCCAATCACGAACCCGCAGCCTATTCCCTGCATGTTACGGGCGCGCAGGAAGGTGACGACTCGACGATTACTTTCCTGCCGAGGGAATTCATGGAGTGCGATCTTCCGCCGCTGCTGCGCCCGAAGTTTCTCGCCATCGTCGCTTCCAACACCCTGGCCACCACGATGATGAGGAAGGCCAGCGGCGCGGTCGACGGATTCATCATCGAGGGACCCACCGCTGGGGGACACAATGCGCCGCCTCGCGGAAGGCTTCAGCTTGATGAAACGGGCGAAGCCATCTACGGAGAACGCGACAACGTAGACCTCGAGAAGATCTGCGAACTGGGCTTGCCGTTCTGGCTTGCCGGAGGATATGGCGCCCCCGAAAAACTGCGCGAAGCCCTGGCCGCCGGGGCCGCGGGCGTGCAGGTAGGAACCGCATTTGCGTTCTGTGCGGAGTCGGGGCTGCGGGACGACTACAAGCAAGCGCTGGTGAAGAAGGTCATCTCCGGCCAGGCCCGCGTTGCCACTGATTCACTGGCTTCCCCTACGGGTTTCCCGTTCAAGGTCGCGCAGTTGGAAGGCACCTTGTCGGAACCCGAGGTGTACCGGGCCAGGCCGCGCATCTGCGATCTCGGCTTTCTGCGCGAAGCCTACAGGACCGCCGAGGGCGCGATTGATTACCGCTGCCCCGCGGAGCCGGTGTCGATCTACCTTTCCAAGGGCGGAAAACTGGAAGACACGCTGGGGAAGAAATGCCTCTGCAATGCACTGGTGGCGACGATTGGGCATCCCCAGGTGCGAAACGCCAAGTACGTTGAAAAAGGTGTAGTGACCTCGGGGAACGGCTTGACCGGAATTGCACGTTTTCTGCCGCCAGGTGGATCCACTTACAGCGCTGCGGATGTGGTGACCAAGCTGACCAACGATTGAGCCGGCCGCCAGCCCGCCGTGTCCGTTCCGAGTACCCGGCGGGATGACCGGCGCAGTGCTCTTGGGCGTCGGACCGCTTCTGTTGCTGACGCTTTCCGCCGTGCGTGCGGATAGAGCCACGATCTTCGGAATGAACGCGCTCATTCTGGGGCTGCTGCTGATTGCCGCAGGCATTGTTATGTATCCGCTAAAGGCCGTGGCGATCAAAGCGGGCTTGCTGTCCGCCATCCGCCGAAGCGGAAGCTGAGTCCATCCGCGTCCGGGCTTGGCACTGCTGGCGGCATGAGCGACGCGATGGTTTTCTGTTATTCTCCTTTCCGTGCGGCTCGTGAAACCAATTCTCAGCTTGGGAGTGCTGTGCGCCGCGGCGGTGGTGTTGCTGGCGCAGCAGGCGCCTCCGCCTGCGACGCCCGCTTCGCAGACCGCAGCTCCGCCAGCGGCGCAAGCACCTCTGCCGCGGCAGACGTTGAACGTCGTCGTGCTCGATCCCGGACATGGCGGAACCGACGCCGGAGCACGCGGCGAAAACGGCATACTCGAAAAAGACGTGACGCTTTCGCTGGCCCACGCGGTGCAGGCGATTCTCGAACGGCAGGGCTTCCGCGTCGTGCTGACGCGGCAGGCAGACGAAAACCCGGCGTTCGACGAGCGCGCGGCTCTGGCCAATGCGCAGCGCGGCGCGGTGTTCATCAGCCTGCACGTGGCGTCCACTGGCGCCACGGGGACGGCGGTGGCGTACTACATTCCCGCCACGCACGGCAGCGAAGCGAAGCACGGAGCCGAAGACTCGGGTGCGCCGCTGGTGCGCTGGCAGGAAGCGCAGCAGCCATTCGCGGCGCAAAGCCGCAAGCTGGCGGAACTCCTCCAGGTGCAGCTCGGACAACATTTGCGCGGCTCGCCCGAAGTACCGCTGGCCGTGGCGGTGCGGCAGTTGCGGTCGGTGACGGCGCCGGCCGTGGCGGTGGAACTGGCGAGCGTGGCGGTGACGGATCGCAAGCCGCTGGACCAGGCGGCGCCCACGCTGGCGGAAGCCGTAGCCCGCGCGGTGGCCGCGTTCAAAACGGTGTACGAAGCGGGAGCGAATTGATGTCGCGGGCGCTGAAAATTACCGTGGCAATACTGCTGCTCGGCGTGGCGATGGGAGCGATCTACTTTCGCGGCCTGTTCCATCAAGTGCTCAATCTAGCTCAGCCCGCCCGCACGGAAGAACAGGCGCGGCGCGACGTGCTCCAGCCGCCCATTGCCACTCCCAGCGACAAGAAAGTGAAGGCCAAGATTTTCTGGGCCTCGGTGGATAACCCGGGAACGCTTGCGCCAGTCGAAGTCGAGCTGGCTCTCTCCGAGGACACCGTGCAGCGCGCCAAGCAGGTGCTGAACATGTTGATGGCCGGCCCGCCCGCTCCGGAGCTGCGCACGCTGCCGGCGGACGCGACGCTGCTGGAGTTCTATCTCCTGGCGGACGGCACGGCCATTGCCGATTTCTCCGGCGAACTTGCCACCGGCACGCCTTCGGGCATCCGCAGTGAAAAGTTGGCGGCGGATTCGATTGTGCGGACACTGGAAGCCAGCGTACCGGGGCTCACGCGGCTGAAAATCCTGATTCACGGCCAGGAGGCGGAGACGCTCGCGGGGCACTTGGACTTGACTGGATATTTCGCGCTGGCTCCGCCGGGCGCCGAGCCGCCTGCATCCCCCGGGCCGGAAAAGCCCGCGCCGGCGAAGTTGACAGCATCGGATAGCGCGGTCAAACTGCCGCGGTAGTAGCACAGGCTATCAGCCTGTGCTCTTGGAGATCACTCTGCGTTCCGACGGACGAGCAGCAAATCAATTGCGCGCCGTAAAGCTCACGCCGGACTTCGTGACCACGGCGGAAGGCAGCGTGCTCATCGAAATCGGCCACACGCGCGTCATCTGCACGTGCACGCTGGACGACGGCGTGCCCTCGTTTCTGAAGGGCTCGGGCAAGGGCTGGGTGACGAGCGAGTACGGAATGCTGCCGCGGGCCACGGACAAGCGCACCGCGCGCGAAGCGGCTCGCGGAAAGCAGACCGGGCGCACGCAGGAAATCCAGCGGCTCATCGGCCGCTCACTGCGCGCCGTCATAGACCTGCAGAAATTCGGTGAGCGCACGGCGTGGATGGATTGCGACGTCATCCAGGCGGACGGCGGCACGCGCACCGCATCCATCACGGGTTCGTTCATCGCGCTGGCCCTGGGCCTCGAGCGTCTGGTGGCCGCGGGCATCCTGAAAAAACTGCCGTTGCGCGACACCATCGCCGCCACCAGCGTGGGCATCGTCGCCGGAGAGATGATGCTCGACTTGAACTATGAAGAAGACGCGCGCGCCGAAGTGGACATGAACGTGGTGATGACCGGCAGCGGACAATTTGTGGAAGTGCAGGCCACCGCCGAGGGGCGGCCGTACACTAGCGAGGATTTACAGCGGCTGCTGGTGCTGGCCTCCGCGGGAATCCGCAACCTCACCGAACAACAGCAGGCGCTGCTGCAAATGGATTTCAGTGGCAAGCCCCGCTAGGCTCGTCATCGCATCGTCGAATCCCGGCAAGCTGCGCGAATACCAGGCGCTGGCCGCGGGCCACCCCATCGAGTTGCAGCTTTTTCCTGAGTTCGATTCCCTTCCCCCGTTTGAAGAAATCTATCCGACGTTCGCGGAAAACGCCGCGGGCAAAGCGTTGCACTACAGCCGGCACGCTGCGCTGCCGGTCATTGCCGACGACTCGGGACTCGTCGTGCCTGCTCTCGGCGGCGCGCCCGGGCCGAAGTCGGCGCGTTACGCCGGGCCGAACGCGAGCGACGCGGACCGCGTGAAGAAATTGCTCGAAGAACTGCGCGGAAAAAGCGGCAAGGAACGCCGCGCGCGGTTCGTGTGCGTGCAAGCGCTCGCGGAGGCGGGAAAAATCATCGCTGTGTTTTCGGATTTTGTCGAAGGCGTGCTGCTCGATGCACCGCGCGGTGGCGGCGGCTTCGGCTACGACCCGCTGTTTCTCTACGAGCCGCTCGGAAAAACATTCGCCGAAATCCCACGCGAAGAAAAAAACAAATTCAGCCACCGCGGCAGGGCATTTCGGAAACTGCTGACGTTCGTCGAGAGCGCCGGTTTGTAGGGGCACGCTACATCGTGTCCTGCGCGCCGCGCATTGGTGTGATATATTTCCGCGTCGATGGCAAAGAAGAAATCCAAATCGAAGACTGCGAAGCCTGCGCGTCCGCCGGCGCAGACCGGCACACATCCGCACCGCGTGCGCGCCATCCTGGAAAAACTCGATGAAGCGTATCCCGCCGCGGAGTGCGAGCTGGCGCACAAGAATCCATTTCAACTGCTCGTCTCCACGATTCTCTCCGCGCAGTGCACCGACGTGCGCGTGAATCAGGTGACGCAGACGCTGTTTCCCAAATATCCCACGCCCGAAGCATTCGCCTACGCCAATCCGCGCGAGCTGGAGCAGGACATTCGCCCGACGGGATTTTTCCGCAACAAGACAAAGTCCATCATGGGCGCAAGCAAGAAAATCATGGAAGTGTTTGGCGGCAAAGTGCCGCGCAAGATGGACGAGCTGCTCACGCTTCCCGGCGTGGCGCGGAAGACGGCCAATGTGGTGCTGGGGACAGCCTTCGGCATCGCCTCCGGCGTGGTCGTGGACACGCACGTGATGCGGCTCTCCGGGCGGCTGGACCTTTCCAAACAAAAAGACCCCAAGAAAATCGAGCAGGACCTGATGCAGGTGCTTCCGGAAGACCGCTGGATTCTGTTTTCGCACCAGTTGATCTGGCACGGGCGGCGGGTGTGCGCCGCGCGCAAGCCGCGCTGCGTCGAATGCAATTTGAAGCAGATTTGTTACTCGAAAGACAAAACGGTTTGAGCTTGTCGAAAGTTCGAGTCGATAGCAGTCCGTAATCCATTCCCTACCGCCTAGTCCCTGATCCCTGAATCATTCTTGTCGCTGGCAACGTGCCGCGATATAGTGGGCGCACCCGGCTGGAGTGGAGCGCGCCGCGCAGGAGAGCATCGCATGGAACCGTTGAGTGGGAAAGAATCGGCACCGCGCGTCACCAGCATGATCAGCGCCAAGTTCCAAGTCCACGGATATTCCGTGGACCTCACGGTGAGAAACGTATTCGCGGTGGATCCGGTCGGCCGCGTGGATTTCGGCGGCGGAGAATACATGCCCGCGGGCCGCATCCACGTGGAACCCCTGCGGCGAAACCCCGAGGACAAGTATCTTTGGTGGGAACTGGGCAAGGGCTGCTACTTCGTCGAGTACAACGAAACGCTGGAGCTGCCGCCCGATGAGATGGCGCTGCTGGAGCCGGATGAGCGCTTGCTGCGCGCGGGCGCGACGCATACCTCCAACTTCCTGCGCGGCCGCATTTCGCCCGTGGAAACTCTGCTGCAAGTGGAAGCCTTGACCATGCTGCTCAAGCAGAATGCGCGCATCTCGCGCGTGCGCGTCTTCAAGTTGTCCTCCGTGTCAGGCTTGCTGGTGACGCCGCTGCTGAAAACCGGATCCGCACTAGGCAAGTCCGCGAAAAAGAAAAAGTAAATCCCGAATCCCGTCAGCCTCCGTGCCCGGCGTTCTTTGGTCATCCCTCTTTTCCTCCATTCCTCCTTCCTCATTTCCTCTTTTTCTTCCTGACTTCTCTGCTCTCGCGTCACTCTGCTTCCTTAGTTTGTACATATGTTAAACTTTGTGCAGTCGGGGCGTAGCGCAGCCTGGTAGCGCGCCTGCCTTGGGCGCAGGAGGTCCGCGGTTCGAATCCGCGCGCCCCGACCAATTCTTCAAGCAAACCCGGCCTGTTGACTTCCATTTCTTTCAGGTTTAGCCTGCACGCAATCTCCCCGAGGAAACTGGAGGAGCCAGTGAACAGCACCAATTGGCCGCGCGTTGTCGCCAGCGGAGCGCTTTGGACTGTGGTTTACAACTTCCTCTGGGGCGTCGCCTGGTACGCTTTCATGCGTAGGGAATGGCTGGATGTAGTGGCCGCCATCAGGCGGCCGTTGCCTTGGACGGCCGAGGTCTGGCACCTGTGGGTGGTGCTGACCCTGCCGATGGGCGTGGCGATCATGGCGTACGCTGCAAGCCGCGCGCGCGCTGCGCCGAAGACCGCCGTCAATGGCGCTTTGGCACTGTGGCTTCTGATGACGCTGGGGATAGCTGGCTTGGGCTGGCAGAAGTCGCTCTCGCTGCGCGTGATCGCGTTGGACTCGACGGTGAACCTCGTCGCCATGGTGGCGGCGTCGCTCGCCGGCGGCTGGAGCCAGGGCGAAGCGTAGCGCGTCCCGACTTGTCGGGAAGTCCCGCGGTTCGAATCCGCGCGCCCCGACAAGCTATCTCTCAAACTCTGCTGGAAATTCAAACTGTCTACCGCAAAGCCTTGAGGACGCTAAGCGCCCAGACCAGTACGCCAAATGCTCCGGCCCCGCCTGCCAGAGAGCTGGCAACCACAAACCATCCGGGCACTATGACCCGCCCTCGCATTGACCACCGCTGCAGGATTGAGATGAACGCACCGAGCAGGGCTCCCCGCAGCAAATAATGAAACAGCACTAGCCAAACCGAATTTCCGCGCTGCGCGCGCGTAAGAAGAGGTGCCAGCGCCAAGCTTGTTGCCCAAGCTATCGCCCCGCCTGCCGCCGCCGCCAGCACCCACCGCCGAGCCCAAGGCCGCACGACGCGATGGATAATACACTGCGCAGCTGCAACTGAGGTTGCGAGCAGAATTGTGAGAGGCAGGTACAGTGTAGCAAACGCAATACTATAGGCGAGCCGCTCGGGCAACCCAATTATGTGAATTAACAAGTTCATTAGTTGAATGGAATTGACAGTGCGGGCAGGTATCCACACGCAGATGAATCCAGCAAGAACCCACAGGGGCACACTGGCCAGGAGCCAGCGCACCGCCCCATCCGTTTGCGGCACCCCGCTCTGCGTCGGTTTCAAGTCCAAGTTCGACGTCATCGCTGCTTCCGAGAGAGTTGCGATGGCCGGGATTCTACCGTGCAGCCGTGAGCTAGTCCAAGGCGTTTTCTGGGTGAATGGGGGCACACTTCGATAGCCTCGGGGCCGCGCGCCCCGACCATCTCTCCCGCTTGTTGCGACAATTTCCTCCCATCTTGTAATCAGTTGACACCGCGTCCTGTCGCACTTACGATGCCTCCCACAACCGACAGATGATTGGACAGACGATTGCGCACTATCGTGTCACTGCGAAGCTCGGGGCCGGCGGGATGGGCGAAGTGTATCGCGCCACGGACTCGAAGCTCGGCCGCGACGTCGCGCTCAAGGTGCTCCCGGAAGCATTTTCGCAGGATAACCTGCGCATGCAGCGCTTCCAGCGTGAAGCGCAGGTGCTGGCGTCGCTGAACCATCCGCACATCGCGGCGATTTACGGCCTCGAACATCAGGACAGAATCCAGGCACTCGCAATGGAGTTGGTCGAAGGGCCGACGCTGGCCGAGCGCATTGCGGCTGGCGCGATTCCCCTCGAAGACGCCCTGCCGATTGCCAGGCAAATCGCGGAAGCACTGGAGTACGCGCACGAAAAAGGCGTCATCCACCGTGACCTGAAGCCTGCCAACATCAAGCTCACTCCCGACGGCAAAGTGAAAGTGCTCGACTTTGGGTTGGCGAAAGCGCTGGAAGGCGGCACGGCGCAGATGGACGCTTCCAATTCGCCGACCATCAGCATGGCCGCGACGAAGATGGGCGTGATCCTGGGCACAGCGGCATACATGTCGCCGGAGCAGGCCAAAGGCAAGGCGGTCGACCGCCGCACAGATATCTGGTCGTTTGGCGTGGTGCTATTCGAGATGCTCACCGGCCACCAGACGTTTTCGGGTGAAACCTCAACGGACATCATGGCCGCCGTGGTGCGCGCTGAGCCGGATTGGACCATCCTTCCGGCGGGCGTGCCGCAGCGCATCCGCAAACTTTTGCAGCGCTGCCTGGTGAAGGACGAAAAACGCCGCCTGCGCGACATCGGCGATGCGCGGCTGGAGTTGGAAGAAGGTTCCGCAGAGCCCATAGCGGAGTTCGCAGCAACAAAGCCCGCTACGCGTCGATGGCACTGGGGCTTAGTTCTTCCTTGGGTTCTTGCTGCCGCGCTCGGCGGCTTGCTTCTTCTCACGCAATGGAACAAGCCGGAACCTGCGCCTGGCGTTTCGCGCTTCACGCTCACCATTCCCGCGGACCTGAACCAGGGACACCCATTTTCCATTTCCCCGGATGGAAGAACCATCGCTTTCGTGGCCGATGAGTTCGGACTGTCGCAGCTCTACATCCGCCGCCTCGATCAAATTGATTCCCAGCCGGTTCGCGGCGCGGTCCTCGTGCGATCGAACTTTTTCTCGGCAGATGGCAAGTGGATTGGGTTCACCACTGCTGATCGCAAGATCAAAAAAGTTTCCGTGGCGGACGGGACCCTTCTGACGCTGGGGGATGCGCCATTATCAAATAGCGGAAGTTGGGGTTTGGACGGCAAGATTGTTCTTGCCACCACAGGCGCCGGATTGCAGGAGATTTCCGCCTCCGGAGGATCTTCCCGTCCGTTGACCACCATTGATCCAAACAAAGGGGAAGCAGGTCATGTCTGGCCAACTATTCTCCCCAAGGGCAACGCCGTTTTGTTTACCCGCTGGCCCAGGGATGGATCGGAAGGAACCATTGAAGCCCTGGTCTTCAAGACCGGACAAAGAAAAGTCGTGCTCCAGGATGGCTCCTGCACCACCTACTCTCCCACAGGCCATTTGCTTTTCTTGCGCGGAGGGGCGCTGATGGCCGCGCCATTTGATGCCGACCGGGTGGAGGTAACCGGGCCGGTCGTCAAAGTGCTCGACGAGGTGTCTTTTGGTGCTGACGGTGGTCTCAAGCTGGCTCTTTCGGACACCGGTGTTCTGGTTTACGTCACGAAGCGCCGGGCACGACTCGTGTGGGTGGATCAGGACGGAAAGGAAAAGGTTCTCACGGAATCGTCGCGCAGCTTTTCTTCGGCGCGCCTCTCGCCTGATGAGCGGCGTCTAGCCATTACCGATAGCGGCCAAATCTGGTTTATGGACCTGGCCCGGGACTCCTATTCGCGCTTCGCGCTGCCCGCCTCCGGTTCTCCCTATCCAGCCTGGTCTCCGAATGGAGAGCGCATCGCTTATACCTCGGGGATAGACATCGTGTGGCAGCGCTCCGATGGTAGCGGCTCCCCGGAAGTGCTGGTCAGTGACCCACCTGTCTGGAAGGCTGCGTTGTCGTTTTCCCCGGATGGAAGTGCGCTGGCCTTTTTGGCCCTCAATCCCAAAACCTCTTCAGACATTTACATCCTCAATCTCAATGGCAAGCGTGAAATCCGCCCTTTCTTGAATGGACCGGCGTTTGAAGGTGCTGGCCAGTTCTCTCCCAACGGCCGCTATATGGCTTATGTTTCGGATGAAACCGGCCAGCGCGAAATCTATGTCACCTCGTATCCAAATCCCGGCAGCAAGTGGCAGGTTTCCACCGATGGCGGCACGCACCCGCTGTGGAGTGGGGATGGGCGTCGCCTCTACTATCGCATTGGCGACAGAATGATGGTCGCAGACATTGCGGAGGCTGGCGGGTTCAGCGCCTCCAAGCCGCGGCTGCTCTTTACGGGAGACTATATATACAGCATGAATGCCACCATCCCCAATTACAGCGTGACCCGCGACGGCAAGAGATTTCTGATGATCCGCGACGAAACCACGGTTCGCGGCGGCATTCAAATCGTGCAGAACTGGTTCGAGGAACTGCGGCGCAAGACTTCCAGCGCGGCGAAGTGATGGGGCATCCCATCCCACACAATCTCGCGAGCGCCAAGCTGGATGTAGCGGGAGGTCCCGAGTTCAATTTTCCGCGCTCTGGGCCGTTCTCATTTTCCCCGATGGTGGAAAACGCGCATTTCTAGGGATGCTTGGAGAAGGATGCTCCCGAAATAGAGCTCGCTTCGCCAAGAATCGCCGGCAGGGTTTTTCGAACTACAGCGGCTTCACGGCCGATTCTGGCTTCCATTTTCTGACGGAGATTCACCACCGTTTGCCTCTCCTCACCCTGCGAGTTACCCAGTAATTCCTCGGCATGCAGGAAACAGGCGAAGGCGAATCGCTCCGGCTGCCGCCGGCGCAGCAGGAATTGTCCGTAGTTGAACCAATCAAAAGCCTCGTTGCGCGGGTCGCCTGCCCCGGCATGGAGCGCGAGGCCTCGTTGGTAGGATCGCGCAGCGGCTGCGATCGCGCCGCCATTTTCCTGTAGCTCGCCCAAATGGGCCAGTGCCAGGCTTTGGAGTTTGCGCTCGCCCGCCACCTCGCCGAGCTTGATGACCGACTCATACGCTTCGCGAGCCTCCGCCGGCTGGTTCGCGCGCACGCTGGCGTCAGCCATTTCAATCATGGCGGCAAGGACTTTGCCCTGCGCAGTGCGGTTCTCGCTGGGGTGCGCGGCAACGAGCCGCAGATAAGCGCGATAATGGCGGACAGCGACCGCCGGCGATCCCTGGCGATCGAGCAGTTCGGCCAGATAAAGTTGTGCATTCACTTGCGTGGGATCGGCGTCCACGGCGGTCTGCAAACTTCCGATGGCCTCCTCCGGGTGTCCCATCTGGCTGGCGAGCAGTGCGTAGCTGACCAGCGCGTCCGCATCGCGCGGGAATTGCTTGAGCATTTGCCGGTAGTGTTCGTAGGCTTCGGGGAAGCGGCGCTGCTCGAGCAGGGCGCGGGCGCGCGCGTGCTGCGGCGCGGGATTTGCGGGATTCGCGGCGATGGCCAGCAGGAGAGCTTCCGATGCTTTCTCTTTTTCGCCGGCCTGCGAGGCAGCCCGCGCGATGCGCATCTGCAGCGTCGCATCGTAAGGATTCAGTTTCTCCGCGCGCGAAAGGCGGACCAGGTTTCCTTCGTCCGTGGCGAAAAAATTGTGGACCTGATCTACGCCGCCCCACAGAAAAAGCAGCAACGCGAGGGCCACGCGGAATAGGTGTGCCGATGGAGTCCGTCCGGCCAGCCACCGCGTGGCGCTGGCCATCGCGGAATCCGCTTCTCCGGACGCCGCCGCTTCGCGCGTGCCCGGATGGAGCAGCAGCGCCGCGATGCGTGTGTCGCGCAATTTCCAGATCGCGCCGTCCAGAATGAAATGGTGAATGTTCACCAGCGCGGTGAAGATCAGAAAGCTGGACGTGAAATCGTAGTGCAATGCAAGACTCACCAGCCACGGCCCCGGAATGAACAACGCGATTCCGCCGGCCAGCAGCGTGGCGAAGTACGTTCCCATGCTCCACGCGGCGTTGCCGGAGGCGTTCGCTTCACGCCGCGCGTAGTAACTGGTGATCCACAAATACTGCACGGAATGCAGAATGGCCAGAATGCCGCTGCTGTAGCGCGTTTGCGGGACTTGCACGCCGTAGCCCAGTTCCAGCACGGCAGGCAGTACGAACCAGAGAAATTGTGTGACCTGTAGCGTGAGTGGCGCGATCAGCGCGCGCATTCCGCTGCGCCGCGCGAGCCGCGTAAACACAATGGCGCCCAGCGCTGCGAACGCTCCGCCCAGCACGAGTCTCGCCACCTGCGATACCTTGGCTGAGAAACCCGGCGAGAGAATGAGCGGGTCGCTGGACGCCCCGGCGTGAAATCCGGCCATGAGCATCGCATAGGACGCGATGAAGGAAAGGAACAGCATGTGGCGTTCGCCGCGTGAAATCGAAACACCGTTGCGGCGAATGAACATCATCTGCAAACCGAAATTCTGGCCGGTGTAGTGCCACGGGCTCCAGCAGATATAAAGCGTGAAGACCCACGGCAGCAGGCGGAAGGATGCGTGCGTGAGGATGGCCGTGGCCGCGAGGAGCAGCGTGAAGTACACGGTGAAAATGCGGTATTTCGAAAACTCCTCGCGCGTGTGATACGCGCGATACACCGTGGCCATGAAGTGCGGGTAGTTGAAGACCACCGCGAGCAGGTAAAACGCGGTAGCCCAGGCGCGCTCGTGCGAAGCGCTGAGCACAGCAATCAGCAGGAGCAGCGGGGCGGACCATGCTCCGCAACCGGCCAGCAAATCCGGCCACGGCCCGTAAATCCACGGGCGCGCTTCGGGCTTGGCGGAATCAGTCATCGTGGCGTTTCGAAGGCGAGTGTACTTGATGTGCTAGCCGGGAACCACAATCTCCACCTTCTCTGCGCGAATACTGCAACCTGCGACCCGCGAGGGACGTAGTAACATCGGAGGCCCATGTTGACGCAAAACGGCGAACGCGCCATCCGCACGGAGGACGTGCGGCGGCATTACGTGATGGGCACGTCCACGATCCAGGCGGTGGACGGCATCACGCTCGAAGTGCGCGCGGGAGAATTTGTCGCGCTGCTGGGGAGCTCGGGTTCCGGAAAATCCACTTTGCTCAATTTGATTGCCGGGCTCGACCGGCCCACCACCGGCGCAATCCTCGTGCAAGGCCGCGACCTCGCTCAAATGGACTCTGAGGATCTGGCGCGCTACCGCCGCCACACCGTCGGCATGGTTTTCCAGTCATTCAATTTGATTCCGACGATGACGCTCGAGGAAAACGTGGAGCTGCCCGCGCGGTTTGCGGAAGTGGAGCGCGCAGCGCGCAAGGAGGTGGTGCGCGCGTCACTCGAGCGCGTCGGACTTTCCGCGCGATCGACGCACCGCCCAAGCGAGCTGAGCGGCGGCGAACAGCAGCGCGCCGCGCTGGCACGGGCTCTGGTCAACCGCCCGTCCATCCTCCTTGCGGATGAGCCGACGGGCAATCTGGACAGCAAGACGGGCACGGAAATTCTCAATTTGATTCGAGAATTCAACGCCTCGCTGGGCATGACGGTGGTGATGGTGACGCACGAGCGGGCGCTCGCGGAGCAGTACGCCGGCCGGATGATTTTTCTTTCCGACGGCAAACTGGCAGGCATCGGGGGCGCGCGATGAAGACCCAGGACATGCTGGAGCTCGCGGCGCGAAACTTGCGCGAATCGAAGTTGCGGAATTCGCTGACCACTTTGGGCATCGCCGTAGGCGTGGCCTCTCTGGTGGCCATGCTTTCGCTGGGCGTGGGCTTGCAGGCGCTGGCCAGCAGCCGTCTGACGCGCTCGGGGCTTTTCGACCAGATTGGTGTCTTTTCGCGCCCGGAGTTTCGCGGATTTCGAAGCAACCAGCCGCGCGAGGGAGAAAGGCCCAATGCGGGCCGCGATCAGCGTCCGCTCGACGAAGCCGCACGGCGCGAAATCGAAAAGCTCCCGAATGTGGTGGAGGTGTTTCCGGAAATCCGCTTCACCAGCGAAGTGCGCTTCGGCGAGAAATCGCAATTCACGTTTGTGAGCGGCCTGACGCCCTCTTCTCGTTCGAGCGAAGCCTTCGAAAAAATGCAGGGCAGCTTTTTCTCAGGCCCCAATGCGGAGGAAGTGATCCTGCAAACGCAGTTCGCAAAAACTCTCGCTGACAAGCCGGAAACGCTGCTGGGCCAGGAAGTGACGCTGCGATATGCCAAGCAGCAGGCCCTGGCCGGCAGCGGCGCGAGCGCATCCGCCAACACGGAGGATGCCGGCTTCTCGGTAGTGCGGAGCGAGAGTAAGGCGCGCGTGGTAGGCATTATTGAGACCGAGCCATTCAGCGGCATGCGCGGCTTTGGACGCGGCGGAATCTTCATCCCCATCGCCCTGGCGGAGAAGATGGGCCCGGTCGGAATGTCCAGCAGCGTGCGGGAATTGATGCGCACCTCCGGCAACACGAAAACATATCAGACGCTGATGGTGAGGTTGTCCAGCCCCACGCACGTCGAGGCGGCGGAAAAGGCCATCGAGAAAATGGGCTTCTCGACGTTTTCGATATTGGATGCGATGCGCAGCCTGAGGAGATTCTTTGCCGTGCTGGATTTGTTTCTCGGAATCTTCGGCAGCGTGGCCCTGGCGGTGGCGTCGTTGGGAATCATCAACACGCTGGTGATGAGCGTGCTCGAGCGGCGGCGTGAAATCGGAATCATGAAGGCGCTGGGCGCCAGCGACAAAGACGTGCGCAGGCTGTTCTTCACGGAAGCCGGTTCGATGGGCCTGCTCGGCGGCTTGCTCGGCGTAGCCTTGGGCTGGACGATTGGAAAAGCCATCAACTTTGGCACCAATATTTATCTCGCGCGACAGGAATTTCCGCCGGAGACAATCTGGCTGGTGCCCTGGTGGCTGGTGACGGGCGCGATCGGGTTTGCCGTGCTCGTCAGCCTGGCAGCGGGACTGTACCCCGCGTCGCGCGCGGCGAAGCTCGATCCTGTGAAGGCGCTACGCTACGAGTGACGCGTGACTACTACCCCTTGCCCAACAAGAGCATTCGCCTGTTTTCCGCGAACATTCTTTCTTCTAGCAATCCTGGCTCTGCTTCTTCCATCGCCGCTCATGGCGGCCGCCGGGCGGGTGGAGTGCGCCGAGATGCAGAGCAAGGTGCTGCGCCGCTCGGTGCGCTACTGCGCGCTGTTGCCGTCGAGTTATGACATCGATAAAGCGCGGCGCTATCCGGTCCTCTACTACTTGCACGGCCTCGGCGACAATGAGCAGTCACTACTCAATCTCGGCGGCTGGAACCTGGTGGAAAACCTCCGCGAGAAAAATACGATCGGCGAATTCCTGATCCTTGCGCCGGAGGGCGGCCGCAGCTTCTTCATCAACTCGCGCGACGCCCGGCTGCGCTACGAGGATTTCTTCATCCGCGAGTTCGTGCCGGCGATGGAAGCGAAATTCCGCGCGCGGGCAGGACGCGCTTCGCGGGCCATCACCGGCGTTTCCATGGGCGGCTACGGCGCGCTGCACATGGCGATGAAGTACCCGCAAATGTTTGTCGCTGTCAGCTCGCACATGGGCGCGCTGATCAAACAAATTCCCGCTGCGCTCACCGACGCGCGCGACCTGGGCCGCGGTCTGAACTTCCTGAGCGAAGTCTTCGGGCAGCCGTTCGATCGCGCGTTCTGGGATCGCAACAGCCCGTTCACGCTGGCGCGCCAGGCCCGCGGACTTTCCAGACTGAAAATCTATTTCGACTGCGGCGACGAGGACGGCTTCGGCTTCGATGCCGGCACCGTCGCGTTTCACGAACTATTGAAGTCGCGCGGCGTAGCGCACGAATTCCACATTTATCCCGGCGGACACGATTGGGATTTCGTGTCGAAACATATGGGCGCTTCGATGGAGTTCCACTCGCACGCATTCGGCCTCAAACCTTCAAAAAAATAAATGCTGCCTAGTGCGGCGAATCCCCCCTCTAAAAGGAAATATGGCCGGGGCGGCCCGCTGAGGGGCCAAGCCGCCCCGGCCTTTCTCGCCCACCTCCGCAGTCGTGGGCAAGATCTGGACTACGCGACAGGTTTGACTTCGCCGCGCAGAAACTCGTAACGCTCAATGGCTGCCACGACGCCGATCTTGGCGTCGCCGCGCAATTCGGTGCGCGCGACACGGCCCGTGCAACGCACTCGTACCGGGCCGGCCATGGTGACTTCGTGCGGCAACGTCATGACAATCTCGATGGTCGAGCCGCTCTTCACGTCCTTGGGCAGATAGAAGTACACCCCACGCGAACTGACGTCTTCGGTCTGCGTGCTGAGATCGGCGCTGGGTGCAGAATTCGCCAGGCGGACATTCAACGGCAACTTCATGGAAAAACGACGCGCATTCCTACGATCGGTCTTCGCCAAGAAATCCTCCCATTTACCATTCCAGACTATCGGTTATGCCCCTCCCCTTCAATAGCTCGGAAGCGCCATTTTGCCGGGGGTACAGGGGTACTAGCAAAAATGGGACGAGGACCCCATCGTTAAGGGGTGAGGGGTCAGGGGTTAGGGGTGAGGGCCGATCCTTCCAGCGCAAGTCTGGCCGCGGGCCTGCAGCCCCCCTCCCCCTACCTGAAATGCGTAAGTGTTCATTGCAAATGGCTTGATAGCAAAATGGGGCGTATGTGTTCATGATAAAGGGGTTGAAGTGTTGAAGGGTTGAAGTGTCAAAGGTTGAAGGACACATCCCCCCTCCCCCCCGGTGTTTTGGGGAAGTGTTGCTGATAAAGGGGTTGCGGCTGTATTTTCTGCAAGTGTTGACTCCAAACGACTTTAAGTCCAATGAATCGCAAATTGAAATGGGCGAATTTGCAAGTGTTGACTCGAAAGGGCTTGCGGATTTTCTTCGTGCAAGTGTTGACTCTGCATGGCTTAACCAAGTTTCATGATTTCTCTCCTAACCCTGACCCTCCGGTTTCGGGTCCGATGAACTGCATCGGACCACCGGAGTTCTGAAACCGGACCTGACCCCTGTTTTCAAGTATAGCCCATCGTGCGCACATAGCGGCTTAATATTAGCTTATAGAAAATAAATTGTCAAGGGTAGAAGCAGGTGACAGGAGACAAGAGGTTCATCGAATCGGAGGAACTTGCCGGGACGGAGAGCACTACTGCCACTGCCCCACCCTTCATCCCGAGGTATCGGGACGAAGGATGGGCCACCCGCCCGCTGTGCATTGCAATGTAAAGTACTTTGGAATAGACTCACGATCCTGAATTTCGATGGGTCTGAGGCCCTGTGTATGCGTCGAGCCTTGCAAGTGAGCCGGGGAAAGCCCGAGGGTGGGTTCCTGGGCTTCCTACGCGCAGCGGCGCTGATCGCGGCGCTGGCTGGGGCCGCGGGCTCGATCGGTCTGATGCTCCTTGCAGGTCATCGTAACCCTTCCTTGCTGCTGATCGTTGTTTTCGCGCTCTGGGTGCTTTCCCCGTTCATGGCGCTCGTATGGGCCAACGTGGTCTCGAGGAGTTGGGCGGTGCTTACGCGAGCGACGCTCTATGTGGTGATGTTGGTCATCTCCTTTGGCTCTTTGGCTATTTACGGCGCTCTTGCCTTCGGGCCCCTCAGGGCGAAAACCGGGTTCGTATTCCTTGTCGTTCCGGCGGCGTCGTGGCTGCTGATTGCGATAGTCATCCCGATAGCCGCGCTAATATCTGGCCGGCTGTCACGTCGAGCTTCTTAACGGGTGAGCTTTTCGGTTGGGCCGCCTGGCCTGGCCCAGCTCTCTTCTCTTTCGCCGGTTGCTAGCGCCCGATTCGAGAGGCTCGGAAAAGAGAAAGTAGAAAATGGAAAATGGCTAAATCCCCACCTTTCATCCCGAGGCTTCGGGACGAAGGATGGGCCACCCAGCCGCTCGATTGAAAAGCAAAGGAGTGACTGTTGCGCTCAGGGGAGCGATGCATGGGCGACGTTTCGAAGGTCATCGTAAAACGTGCGAAAATACCCGCAACTCTTATAGACCAAAGAAAATTGCATCGATGCAAATAGCGGACGACCATCTTTTATCTTGTGGTATCTATCGCCTTTGGCTCTCAGAAACAAATCATTCAGAATGCTTGTTGGAGGCCGAAGAAGATCCCTTCGCTCAGCGTTTGGATCCGGTTCGATGCCTATGTTTCCCAGACGCCTTGACAATGCTAATCCCTCGGACAGTATCCAAGCTTCGGTCTGGTGAACGCATATATGTGGGTAAAAATCGCTTGATCGCACATGCTTCAAAGAATCCGTTAGCCAACTCCGGATATTCGCAACCTTGACCTCCAGACTGTCCGATTCCTTATGCTTCGCCCGGTCCATTCCGTGGAGGTCAATGAGCGTGAAAACGGCCAAGATCTCAGGATCGTTGAGGAAGAGCTTCCCTTTTGATGCGACATCCTGTAGTCGGGACCTCAGGTCGATGGGCTGCAGTCCGACCCGGTCTAGGGCATCACTACACCACTGCCTGTGGATGAAGTGGCGTACTGCTAGTTCTTCAGTTTCGCCCTCGCATAAAATTATGATTCGCTTGCCGCCTCTCCGCGGAATTGCCATTATGGCCTGCCGCCAAAGTGACCTGTCAGCCATAAATCCGCCAGGCTGAATTCGCTGAGCCAAGCGCTGAGGTTTTCCTTGGAGAGGGGCTTGAAAGTTGAGGCGCCATCCTGCTTCTCTGCCACAAGCACTTGTTCAGGTGTCAACTTCGACACAAGTTGTGGGGAGTGCGTCGCAACCAGTAACTGAGTTCGACTTGCCGCCGATTGCAGCAATTCTGCGACGAGCTTGACCCAGTCAGGGTGCAATCCGAGTTCAGGCTCATCAATACAGATCAGCGGAGGGGGGTCGGGGCTCTTCAGAATAGCGAGCAGGCACAACAACTTGAGAGTTCCATCGGAAAGCAGATTTGCGGAAAAGCCACCTTCTTTTTCATATGGGCGCTCCCACCAACGTAATAGCAGTTTCCCATCGCCGCCGCCTGGAGTAAATGTAATACTGTGAAACTCTGGATATACCGTCTCCAGAAGTTCTTCTATTTCCTTCCAAGTGGCAGGGTGTTGCTGCTGAATCGAAAAAAGTACGGAAACGAGATTTGATCCGTCTGCAGCAAGTCGAAATGTCGAACGAATTAGAGATGGCTGCCGAATCGGAGCATCATCCCCCACATCAATATCCCGATACAACACCCATTCCTGCATCTGTCTCAGTAATTTGTAGGGAGTTGGGTACTTGTCTTGGTCTTTGACCTGGTAAATAGCAAGCTCGGACTCCGATTCGAGTGCCTTACCTTCTTCAGTACCGATCTTTTCTCGCAAGCCTGTTTCGATAGAGCGGAACATACAACCGTCTTTGTCTCGATGCATTAGAAAAAGCGGCTTGGCATGCAATGGGTCGGGGCCTTTGGAAAGCTGCTCGTACCATACGCGAGGGTTAGCACTAACACTCTTCACCATTAACTTATATGTAACGGGTAAGCGTTCTTCCAAAAACGCTTGTTGCGCCCCGAATCTGAACTCAAAAAAAATGTCGCCTGGGTTACCTCTATAGACTACCTCATCGATCCCGCCGCGCTTAGCAAAGGCCTCGGACAGACGCCCGTAAGCTGCCTCCGCAGCGAGCAGAAACACGTCAAGCAAGTTGGTCTTCCCACTGCCGTTTGGCCCGATTACGACATTTAGGGAAGAAAGCTCAAGCTCAACAAAATCAAAACTCCGAAACTTTTCAATTTTCATGTATTCCAGCATTTTAGCCTCGGCAGTCCTCGCAGACCCTTAGTGCATTTTACCTTAGATTTGCCCCCAACGTAGACAAGTACTAGAGCGAATGGCGACCAAAAGCAATGCGAGAGCGCAGCCCAATTGACAAGCTACCATCGACGAAGCACGGGGCTAGCAGGACAAGCGGGGGCAGGGAGGAAAGAAGTGGCGAGTGGCGTGTGACCCCTCGGCTTCGCTTCCCTCACTTCGTTCGGGACAAGCGGGACAGGCGGGTTGCTAGTTATTTTTTGTGTAGCTTTGGTGGTGGAGGCAGCGCCTGGGGATTCACGCGGTCGATGTAGCGAAGGAGCGTGACCAGGTCGGCCCACTGCAACTCCAGCGCGAGGTGATCTCCTGCCTGGGTTTTCTTGCGGAAGTCTATGGTGATGTTGATGGTCTCCGGCTTGGGAATCTGCGCGAAAAAACCAGCCAGTTTCAGAATTTTGAGGTCGGAAGGCGCAACAGAGAAATTGTGGGAGGCATTTTCCTCGTAAAATTCCAACTTATCGGCGCCCAGGGAAAGCTGCGCCGCAACGCGCTCATCTCCTTTTTGCCACGCATGACGATGGCGGACGCTGAGAAGCAGCGGCTGTGTGAGATCCAGAGTTTCGCCGGAGCGCTTGGTCCACGCGGCGACTTCGTTGGGGAGTTCCGGGTCGTCAAACGCGCGCAAGCCGCTGACGCGGCCGTTTTCGTCGAACTCCACGAGGAGGTTTCGTGCGCCCCACATGCGATTCACATCGCTCGTGCCCGAGACGGTAGCCCAAGCCAGAGAGGAAGCCGAAGTGATCCAGCGTCCCCAGAAGGCTCGCGGATTTTCCGGGCCGATTTTGAGCCAGCCGAGCTTTTCCTGAACTTCCGTTTGCGTGGTCTCGCCGACGCGGATAAAATCTGTGCTCGTCGAGCCCTGCAGGTTGTTCGGGCCGACGTCCTTGCGCGTGGCGGGGACCGGCACCATCAGGCAGGAAGCGGCTGCAACCAACGCGAACAGAATCAAGAAAACGACAAAATGGTCTTTCAGGAAGAAAATGCGAGTCAGGCGAGACGGGCAGCTTCGACTACAAAATTCACTTTGACAGCGTGGGTGGTGGATGTCAATGCAAGGCGGCAGTTTGAAAGGAAGCAGGTGGCAGGGGAAGATAGATCCTTCGCTACGCTCAGGATGACAACGGGAAAACGCCGGCTAGAAGCCGGCAGTACGAGAAGCTAATCAATCACCTTGTGGTGCAAAGAGTAAAGCGCGAGTTCGAGGCGGTCGGAGACGCCGAGTTTGTCGAAGATGTTGTGCAGGTGATTTTTGACGGTCTGCTCGGAGATGAAAAGTTTTTCGCCGATTTCGCGGTTGCGGAAGCCTTGCGAGACGAGCCCGGCGATTTCCTTTTCGCGGTCGCTGAGCAGCGGCTTATCGCGGCGCGGGCCAGACTCCGACGATTTCTTGAAGGCTTCGATGACGTCGGAGGTTTTTTTCTTGTCGAGCCAGATTTCGCCGCCGAAGACGGTGCGGATGGACTTGATGAGCAGGTCGGTGGCGGAATCCTTCAGGACGATGCCGCGTGCGCCCATGCGCACGGCGCGGACGACTTCGCGGTCGTCTTCGGTGGCGGTGAGCACGATGACGCGCGTGGGCAGCGAATCGAAGTTCACCTCTTCGAGCACGGTGAGGCCGTCTTTATCGGGCATGCGCAGGTCGAGCAACAAAATGTCCGGGCGGAGTTTGCCGAGAAGCTGGATGCACTGCGTCCCAGTACTGGCTTCGCCGACGATGGAAATGTCCTCTTCGGCGTCGAGCAGCTTGCGCAGACCATCACGGAAGATGGCGTGGTCATCGGCCATCAGGACGCGAATCGGTTTTTTCGATTTCGGCATGTCAGCTTACTAGTACTTCAAAACGCCACCTGCAACAGACGTAGAAGGTACTATCTCGGTTTCATTCTCCAACGGCGCAGCCAAGAGTAGCTGCGCGACAGCGGGCGGTCTGAAGACCGCCCCTACATCAACTCAATGGAACCTCGACCGTTACGCGAGCGCCGTGGCCGGGATTCGATTCTACCGTCAACACACCACCGATGGTTCTGGTACGTTCCTTAATGGAAATGGGACCCAAACGCAACCGGTCTAACTCATCGCTGGTGAAACGCCCGGCAAAGCTAAAGCCCTGGCCGTTGTCGTCCACAACCAGGATGACCTTATCCTCGTGCTGCCATAGTTTTACCACGACGTGAGTGGCATTGGCATGTTTTTTTATATTATGGAGTGCCTCCCGGTAAATCTGGAAGACTTCGCGGCAGACCCGGTCGGGCACCTGCATGCCCAGGCTATCGGCCAGCAGGTCAAGCGCGACGCCGGATTCGGCGCGGAAACGGTCGCCGAAGCCGCGCATGAGGTCCACCAAGTCGGCGCTCTGGACACGCAGCGGGCGCAGGTCGGTGACCATGCGGCGCAACTCCTCGCTTTCGTGGCGGAGCGTCTGCTGGAGCGCGGCCAGCTCCGTGGCTACGCGGTCTGGTGACTGCGGGAGCTTGCGGCGCAGCACGTCAAGCTGGATCAGGAAACTCAACAGGGTCTGCAAGATGCCGTCGTGGAGATCGTGGGCGATGCGTCCGCGCTCGGCTTCGATGGCACGGGCGCGCATATGGCGCAGCAGGAAAAGGTTCTCAATCGGCGGGCCAATCTGGCGGGCGATGCGCTCCAGCCAGCGCAGGTCGCTGCGGGAAAACTTTCCCTGCCTATTGAACAGAAGCACGCGGCCGGAAGGCTCTCCGCGGCTTACGAAGGTGGCCACCATCATCGAGCGCACCTGCATCTCCGCGCGAGACGGGCCGGGCATGCGCGGCAACTCCTGAAGCGGGCGGCCATCGCGGCGGTCCCAGCCGAAGCCTTCGCCGGAACCCTCCATCACGTTCCAGCAGACAGTGGCGTCGAGGCTGTCCAGCATGAAGGCGTCACCCTTCTCGGGCGGGATGCTTTCCGGCGTGATACGCGCAGCTTCGTCATGGCGAGCGCGCCAGAGAAAAATGCGTTCGAGATCGTCGTCGAGGTAAGCGAGGATGGCTTGCTCGCAATCGAAGGCGCGGGCCAGAGCGACCAGCACTTGGCGCATGGACTCCGCCATGCCCTGCTCCACTTTCAGCATGTCGGAAAGTCGCGCGAGAAAGTCGTGCTCGGCGGCGTGGCGGCGCTGCGTGGAGCCGAGAAAGCCAATGCCCGCGCCCGCGGTGAACGTCCCCGCCACCAGACCGACCCAGGAGGCCATCTCCGGCCAGTTCAGCGGCTGGCGAATCACCGTACGCACGAGAAGCGCAAACGTCGCGATGCCGGCGAGAATCACCACGCGGCGCATGTCCCAGCGAATGCCCGCGGCAAACGCGACGAACAAATAGAAGAACCAGAAACCCACGACATAGGGCGCGAGAAAAAGGTATATGGCCAGCGCGAGGAGGTCCACCCAAAACGGAAGCAGCGTAAACTGCCAGCGTTCGACCGATTCGAGAATGGCCGCAACAATGCCCAGCAGAAAATAGACGACCACAAAAGAGATGGCCTTGACCTCTTCGGGCGCGATGCCGCCTTCAAGCAGGTACACCAGCGTCAGGACAAGAAAGATGAGGCGCGCCAGAACAATCTGGCGGTCAAGCTCGCGGCGTTCGGTGGCGTGGGGTTCCATCTGCGGAGGCTGGCCCCGGAAGCAGAGTCTAACAAGCTGCGGGCGCGCGCGAAACCGGCGGTAGCCTGGTGGTTACGTCCCCGGCGGCGCACGGGGTTGACAGAAGGTGGATAATCTCTCCCATGCAAAATCAAAGAGCGCGGGGGAACCCAATCGAGTGAGCGAATTCTACACGCGGCGCGAGGCGGCGCGCATCCTCGGACTCGAGGAGCGGCAGCTCGCGTACTGGGAGCGGCTGCGGCTGGTGCGCTCGCGGGCGCGCTGGGGCGAACGGTTCTACGCGTTCAATGATCTGGTCGCGCTGCAAACGATCAAACATCTCACCGCAAACCGCATCCCCGCGGCGCGCCTGCGACGTGCGCTTGTCGCAATGGAAAGCCGGTTGGGATGCCTGCGTGCGCCGCTTTCGGCGCTGCGCGTGTGGCAGAGCGGCGGACAGGTGATCGTCATTCCGCCGGCGCCGAACCACCAGCCTTTTGAGCCGCTCAGCGGACAATTCGTGCTGCCCTTTCAGCCGGGCGATTCGCCGGAGAAAACCACTGCCGTGACGGCGCGCACGGCGGAGGGATGGTTCGAGATGGGGATGGCCACGGATTCGCGGCGCGAGACGCTGCCGCAAGCCGTCGAAGCGTACCGCCGCGCGATCGAGCTGGCGCCCGCCTGGGTGGATGCGCACATCAACCTCGGCACAGCGCTCTACCAGATGAGCGAACTGGAAGAGGCGCGGCGTGCGTTCCATGCAGCACTCGAGGTGGACGAAGGCAGCGCAACGGCGAATTTCAATTTGGGTTGCGTGCTCGACGACCTCGAGGAGTACGACCAGGCCATCCACCACCTGCGTCGCGCTGCGACGATCACGCCGCTGCACGCGGATACGCATTTCAATCTCGCACTCGTGCTGGAAAAAAAGGGCAAGACAGGAAAAGCGCGCGAGCACTGGGCCACCTACGTGCGGCTCCAGCCGCGCGGGCCGTGGGCGGAGTACGCGCGTGCCCGCCTGCGGCGGGCAGCCAGCCGTCCGCCCGGCACGCGGCTCACGCCGATTCCCTTCCCGGAAACGCGAGCGCGCGCCGCCGCAGCTTCGTCCAGCCAGAGCGAAACTCTTCGCGGCAGCGATTAGTAGCGTCTTCTCTACTCCCTGTTCCCCGCTCTTCAACTCGCGTGCTATCATTGTGGAAGGTGGTGAGCGTAGCTCAGCTGGTAGAGCATCGGTCTGTGGAACCGAGGGTCGTGGGTTCAAATCCCATCGCTCACCCCAAACCTTCCTTTTCTTCTCCGGGCTGATTTTCTCCTCATCTGATTTTCTTGATTGAAATAATCGCGCGCGTTGACTATGATGCGGCGCGCCGCAGGAATTCATCTCATCCGGCGAAGAATTCAGAGATTCAATCGGGAATCCACAATGACCTACTCGACGATTCAACAAAAACTACGCAATGGCCAGCCGGTGCTGCTGGACGGGCCGATGAACTCGGAACTGGTGCGGCGCGGCGTGCGCTGGCGCAAACATGGCCTGCTGACGGATACTGCCGCGGTGCAGCAACTGCACGAAGATTACCTCGCGGCGGGCGCAGACGTGCTGCGCACGAATACGTTTCAGCTCAACCCCAAGACCTACCTGAACGTATTCCGCAACGCCTCGCACCAGGCGCACATCGGCGCGCCCGGTCTCGCCGACCTGGTGCCCAAGCTGTTGCGTACCAGCGTGCAACTCGCCACGCAGGCGCGCTCCAAGCACGGCAAGGCGCAGACAGTGGCGATCGCTGGAATGCTTTCGCCGTTGCAGCATTGTTATCGGCCGGACCTGTCGCCGACCTTCGCCGAGGCGTGCCGCGAGCATGAGCAAATGGCGCGAGTGTTTGCCGCCGAAAAAGTGGACTTCCTCATCGCCGAAAGCATGAACACCATCGTCGAAGCGAAAGCGGCGCTGGCCGCGGGTCGCGCGGCGGGGTTGCCGGTGTGGGTGAGTTTTGTGCTGGGCCCGGAAGGCGAGCTGCTGAGCCGCGAGCCGCTGGAAAAGGCCGTCCAGGAAATGGAGAAAAATGGCGCGGAGGCGGTGCTGGTGAGCAATTCGCCGCCGGAAGACGTCGGCAAAGCCATCGCGCGAATGAAGGGCGCAACGAAGCTGCCCTTCGGCGGATTCGCCCTCTCCGGAAGATTTTCTCCGCCGAGCTGGAAGTTTGATTTCTTCCCGCAATTCACCGAAACGGAGACGTGGCCGCCGGATCGCTACACCGCTGAAGCGCGGCGGTGGCGGGAGAGCGGCGCGACGCTGTTCGGAAGCTGCTGCGGCACCGGCCCGGCGCACATCGCGGCGCTCCATGCATGGCTGCACGCCAACGGAAGGAGCGCTAACTGAGATGAGCTACGCACCCATCCGTGAAAAACTTTCGCGCGGTGAAACGGTAATCCTGGACGGCGCCATCGGGACGGAAATCCTGCGGCGCAACGTCACCTGGGCGGACCACCAGCTCGTCAACAAGCCGGAGTTTGTGCGCGGAATCCACGAGGACTACATGCGCGTGGGCGCGGAGATCATCTCCACCAACAGCTTTCAGCTCTGCCGCCGCGCGCTCTACAACCACTTCCGCGATGACGCGCACCGGGAGCACATCGGGGCGGTCGATTTGGACACGCGCGCGGAGAAACTGCTGGCGGCGTCCGTGAAACTGGCGGTGGAGGCGCGCAACGTGGTGAAGCCGAAACAGCCCTGCGCCATCGCCGCGGCGGTCACCACGCTGGAGTGGTGCTTCCGGCCGGACCTGGCGCCGGACGACAAAAAGGCGCGCACGGAGTACGGCGAAATCTTTAAGACCGTGAAGGACGCCGGCGCGGACCTGGTGCTGCTCGAAACCGTGAACAGCATTGGCGAGGCGCGCACCGCGTTGGAAGTCTGCAAAGAACTCGGACTGCCCTGCTGGATCGGGTTCGTGCCGACGGAGGAAGGGAAACTCTTCACCGGCGAAACGCTGAAGGACGCGTGCGCGGCCATTGAGCCACTCGGCGTAGACGCCATCCTGCTGAACTGCGCGCCGCCGGACGACATCACGGCGGGCATGAAGCAGCTTGCGCCGCACGCGCACGTACCCATTGGCACCTACGCGCACATCGGCCGCTTCGATCCGCCGGAATGGCTTTTCACGGACGAGTATCCGCCCGCAAGATACTGCGACGAATCGAAAAAGTGGAAGCAGATGGGCGCGAAAATTCTGGGCGGCTGCTGCGGCACCACGCCGGACCACATCGCCGCGCTCGGGGCTCTCCGTTAACTCAAGGTGAGCGAAGCGCCGAGTCGCGGCCGGCTGCTGCAAGTGCTCGGCGTGGCCTTCGGTCTCGCCATTTCCATCGGCAATACCATCGCCGCGGGCATCGTCCGCACACCGGGCGAAATCGCCACTTACCTGCCGACGCCGTGGCTGTTCATTTCCGTGTGGCTCGTGGGCGGGCTCTACGCGCTGCTGGGCTCCAACTCCATCGCTGAACTTGGGACCGCAATTCCGAAGTCGGGCGGGCAATACGTTTTTGCGCACCGCGCCATCGGCCCGTATGCAGGATTCATCGTCGGATGGAGCGACTGGATGTCCACGTGCGGCACCAACGCCGCCGTCGCTATCGTCATCGGCGAATATTCGAGCGTACTCCTTGCGGCGTATCTCCCCGGGAAGCGCGGACAGTGGGAGGTGCCCATCGCCACGTTGGTTGTGCTCGCGTTTGCCATTTTGAATTGGCGGGGCATCCGGCGGGGCAGCGCGACGCAGAATTTCACCAGCCTGCTCAAGGCGCTGATTTTTCTTGCTTTGGTTGCTGCGTGCTTTGTCTTTGGAAAGCGCGGAGTGGATTCGACGGCGGTGGCCACGGTGGCCGCCCCGGCCGGGAAAGCGCTGGCCGTTGCGTTCATCCTCGCACTGCAAGCTGTGATGTACACCTACGACGGCTGGACCGGACCGATTTATTTTTCCGAAGAGGTGAAGAACCCGGAGAAAAGCATTCCGCGGGCAATGTTCGGCGGCGCGCTGGGAATCATCGGGATCTACGCGCTGTTCAACATCGCGCTGCTGTACATCCTGCCGCTATCGAGTATTGCCGGAGAGAAATTCGCGATGGGCGCCGCGGCGCAGGTGGTGTTCGGTCCGGCAGGAGACACGATTGCCCGCAGCCTGATGGTGGTGTGCCTGCTGAGCGGCATCAATGCGTACGTGCTGATGACCTCACGCGTGCTGTTTGCCATGAGCCGCGACGGCCTGTTTTCGCGACGCGCCACCGAAGTCAACGAGGGAGGAACGCCGACCGTTGCGCTGGCGCTGAGCACGGCGGTGGCACTCGGGTTCCTGTGGAGCGGCACGTTCAATCAGGTGATTAATATTTGCGCGTTTTTCTTCGTCGCCAACTACACCATGTCGTTTTCGTCGGTCTTTCTGCTGCGCTGGCGCGAGCCGGACTTGCCCCGGCCGTTCCGCGCGTGGGGACATCCGTGGACCACGGGGCTGGTGCTACTCGGCTCGGTGGCCTACCTCGCGGGCGTGGTCCTGAGCGATCCCAAGACCAGCCGCATTTCCATTGTTCTGCTGGCGCTGAGTTATCCGGCATTTCGGCTGATGAAATTGCCGCGCACTCACTGACGCAAATTTTCCGCACCCAACATGGGGCGCAGCCAGCAGCACCCCTAGGGCACGGGAATTCACTTGGTGAAAAAACATAGGGCGGGGATTTCTCCCCGCCCTTTGTGTTCCTTTCCCTAAATCCTAGCTAATCTTTTCCGCCACGGTTTTGGCCTGGAGGAAGAGCATCACGTACTCTTTTCCGCCGGTCTTGGAATCCGTGCCGGACATATTGAAACCGCCGAAGGGATGCGCGCCGACCATTGCGCCGGTGCACTTGCGGTTGAAATAGAGATTGCCGACGTGGAATTCCGACGCAGCCTTCTCGAGTTTCTTGGGGTTCTTCGAGTACACGGCGCCGGTGAGGCCAAACTCGGTGTCGTTGGCGATGGCCAGCGCGTCGTCAAAGTCTTTCGCGCGCGTCACCGCGAGCACGGGCCCGAAAATTTCTTCTTGCTCGAGCTTGGAGCCGGCCGGGATGTCCGCGAAGACGGTAGGCTCGAGGAAGTAACCGTCGCCGGCGAGGCGCTTGCCGCCGGTGAGCAGACGTCCGTCCTTTTTGCCATGCTCGATGTAGTCGAGGATGTCCTGCATCGAGCCCTTGTTGATCACCGGGCCCATGAAATTATTGGGATCGTCGGCGGGGCCGACCTTGATTTTTTCCACGCGCGCCTTCAGTTTCTCGAGGAAGGTGCTATAGATTTTTTCGGTGACGATGGCGCGGGAGCAGGCCGAGCACTTCTGTCCCTGGTAGCCAAAGGCGGAAAGCGTCACCCCCTCGACGGCGGCGTCGAGATCGGCTTCGTCGTCCACGATGATAGCGTCCTTGCCACCCATCTCCAGCACGGTGCGCTTGATCCAGATCTGGCCGGGCTGCGTCTTGGAAGCCTGCTCCTGAATGTGCAGGCCGGCGGCTTTCGATCCGGTGAAGCCGACGAAGCGCGTTTTGCCATTTGCCACCAGCGTATCGCCGACGGTCGCGCCCGGGCCGGGACAAAATTGGATGACATCCTTTGGCAAACCCGCTTCCCACAACGCCTCGAGGAATTTGAAGGCGATGGTCGGGCTATCGCTCGATGGCTTGAGCACAACCGTGTTGCCAGTGACCACGGCGGCGGCCACCAGACCGGCCATGATCGCACAAGGAAAATTCCACGGCGGAATCACCACGCCGACGCCGAGCGGAATGTACATCAGATAGTTCTTCTCGCCTTTCATCGGAGATAGGGGCTGCGGCTGGGCCACGCGCAGATTTTCGCGGGCGTAAAAATCGAGGAAATCAATCGTCTCGGCGGTGTCCGCGTCGGCTTCGGGCCACGTCTTGCCGACTTCGTAGCTGATCCACGCATTGAATTCGGGCTTGCGCTTGCGAATGATGTCCGCGGCGCGAAACATGATTTCGCTGCGCTCCGCAGCGGGCACGCGCTGCCACGTCTGGAAACGCTGGTGCGCGAATTCGACGGCGCGGTTGGCGATGTCCAGATTGGCTTTGTGGAAGATGCCCACCACCTCGTCGGGCTTGGACGGGTTGGTGGACTTCAGCCACTCGCCGGTCTCCACTTTCTGCCCGCCGATCCACAGCGGATAGGTGGTGTTGAATTCGGACTTTACTTTCGCCAGCGCGGCTTGCATCGCAACGCGGTTCTGGGGATTGGAAAAGTCCGTGAACGGCTCATTGGTGAACTCGCCGCGGGATACCTGCACATCAGCAGTGGCCATGGGATTGCTCTCCTCCGGACGGGGTCGCGGAACAGTTGCCAGCACTTCATTCTACTGTGGCTTCGATTTTCCGACAAGCCGCGCAGGAACACGCAGAGGCAGCGCGGCGTGGCGGGACGAACCGCGCCGGGCGGGTTACGGAGCGGCTCGACCGAGGGCCTCTTCGACGTTGTGCACGATGCGCATGACGTGCGTCATGCTCGCGGTCGTAAGGATCTGATCCACGATGTCATTGGAGACCAGCACGAAGCCCCGATCCGTAGCCATGGTGTGTTTGAGAATCGCGGCGATGGTCCCCACTCCAACAGAGTCGATAAAGCGTATGCCAGCCAGATCCAAAACAATCTTGCGCTCCTGCGCGGCCTTGATCTGCTCGAAGATGCCGTCCAACAAGGCGTAATTGACCAGAGAAAAGCCGCCGCGGCAGTGAATGAGCAAAGTGTCACCGGCGGTTTTCTTATCGATCTGCAAGCTGTATTCCGGCGCATCGAAATTGGTTTTCATAGGAGTAGTCACCGATGGCGGTCTACGGCGCAGCTTTTCCGATGGCTTCTTCGAGGTTGTGCACGATGCGCATTACGTGGGTCATTCGCGCGACGCCGAGAATCTGGTCCACAATGTCATTCGAGACCAGCACGAAGTCCATCCGTTTGGCGGTGGTGTACTTCAGAATGTTCGCCAGGGTCCCGATGCCCATCGAGTCCATGAAGCGGATGCCGCCCAGGTCCAGAATAATGCTGCGCTCCGGCGCGGCCTTGATTTCCTCGATGATGTTTTCTAGAAGGGCGTGATTGACGAGCGAAAAACCGCCCCGGCAAACGAAAAGCAAGGAGCCGCCCCGGGTCTCCTTTTCGTATTGCAGGCTGAAGTCTGGAGCGTCGAAATTGGGTTCCATGCAGGGACAATCCTTCCGGCCGTTTGCGTTGAACATTCCAAGCTAGAGAATGCTAGCGGGAAAGTCAATGCCCGAGGGTGGCGGGATTCCATCCGAGCGATATTGGGCAGGCCTGCCGGTCAGTCCTGTCGAGGTCAGTGCTTGAGCGCCTTCACGATTTCGGTCGCGGCGTTGGCGCCGGATTGGCCGGTGAGGCCGTTGCCAGGATGCGTGCCATTGCCGCAGAGGAAGAGGCCGTCAATCGGGGTGCGGTAGCGTGCCCAGCCGAGCAGCGGGCGCATGGTGAAGAGCTGGTCGAGCGCGAGTTCGCCGTGGAAAATGTGCCCGCCGGTAAGGCCGTAGTGCTCCTCGAGGTCGGCGGGAGTGATCACCTGGCGATGAAGAATCATCTCCGGGAGTTTGGGCGCGTAAGCGGCCAGAGTCTTCACCACGGCGTCGCCGAGCGCGGCACGCTGGCTGTTCCAATCGCTGTTGCGCAATTTGTAAGGCGCGAACTGCACATAGATGGACATCACGTGCTTGCCGGCGGGCGCGAGCGACGGATCGGAAAGCGACGGAATGCAGGCTTCGAGATAGGGATGCTCTGAGAACTTGCCGTACTTCGAGGCGTCGAAGGCGCGCTCGAGATAGTCAATTTCCGGGCCGATGTGGATGCGTCCGGCGAGCGCGGCGGCGCTGGCACCATCGCCGTTGAGCGCGGTGAACGGCGGCACGCTATCCAGCGCCAGGTTGACCTTAGCAACGTTTCCGGCACAGCGATAGTTCTGCATTTTCACGACGAAGTCCGGCCCAAGATGCACGGGGTCCACCAGCTTCAGGAATGTGCGGCGCGGGTCGGCGTTGGAGACCACGGCTTTGGCGGGGATTTCTTCTCCGCTGGCGAGCGCCACGCCCGCCACTTTTCCGTCCTTGACGAGGACTTGCGCGACCTCCGCTTCGGTGCGGATTTCCGCGCCAGCTGCAATGGCGGACGCGGCCATGGCCTGCGTCAACGCGCCCATGCCGCCGCGGGGAAACGCTCCGCCGCCGATTGGATTTCCATCGGCAGGAGCGCGGAGCAGCAGCAGCGCAGTCGAGCCTGCCGACCACGGCCCCATCGCCGCGCCAAAAATGCCGCGCGCAGCGACCACGGCGCGCAGCAGATCCGTCTCAAACCACTCGGCGACGAAATCGGCGACGGCCATCGGACCCCAGCGCAGGACGCGGAACATGTCGTCGCGGCCCAGGCTGCGGAATTCGCGGCCGGTCATCAGCAGGTGCATCATCTCGCCGGTGGTGGGGTTGTCGATGTCCGGCGGGGTCATGGTCAGCAGGCGGTCGAGCAGCGCGGCGATGCGCGCGAGGGTTTTCTGAAGATGAACGTATTTTCCCGCGTCCTTTTTCGAGAATTGCAGGATGTTCGCCGCGGATGTTGCCGGATCGCCGTAGAGCTGCAGCGCGCGGTCCGCCCCGGCGGACGCGGGAGCGAAGAGGCGGGGTTCGGGCTCGAGCATGTGCAGGCCATGCTTGGCGAGCTTCATGTCTCGGGAGATTTCGGGACGAAGCGAACCGCCGTGGGCCAGAGTCGAGCCGCGGAAGCCCGGAAAAAATTCTTCGGTGACGGCGCAGCCGCCGGCCACTGCGCGGCGCTCGAGCACGAGGGGCTTCAGCCCCGCTTTGGCGAGGTAGAAGGCGGCGATCAGCCCGTTAGGACCGGCGCCGAGGATAATGACGTCGCGCGTGCCGGCCATGGCTAGTTGCCTCCTTTCTTGTTTTCTTCAAGTATTTTCAGCGCAGCGAGGCGTCCCGGCGCACCCATGATGCCGCCGCCGGGATGCGTCGCGGAGCCGCACATGTAGAGATTCTTGATGGGTGTGTTGTACTTGGCCCAGCCGGGCACGGGGCGCAGGAAGAAAAGTTGTTCGAGGGAAAGCTCGCCCTGGAAAATGTTGCCTTCGGTGAGGCCGAATTCGCGCTCGAGGTCGAGCGGCGTGACTACCTGGCGGTGCAGGATGATGTTCTTCAGGTTGGGCGCAAATTCGGAAATGGTGTCGATCACCGTGTCGCCGAAGCTCTCCTTCTTTTCGTCCCAAGTGCCCTCGGCCAGTTTGTAGGGCGCGTACTGCACGAAGCAGCTCATCACATGCTTGCCCGGCGGCGCAACGCTGGGATCGGTAAGACTGGGAATGACGATGTCAATGTACGGGCGGCGCGAATGGTGGCCATACTTCGCGTCGTCGTAAGCGCGCTCCATGTAGTCCACACTCGGCGAGATGGAAACCGCGCCGCGCAGATGCGCGCCCGGACCGGGCATGCAAGTGAAGTCGGGCAGCGCGTCGAGCGCCAAATTTACTTTGCCGGACGAGCCACGGAATTTGTAACGCTTCACTTCCGCGATGAATTCGTCGTCCAGGTGCCCCGGTTCGATGAACTTGAGGAACGTCAGGTTGGGGTCCACGCTGGAGGAAACCACGTCGGCAAGAATTTCGTCGCCGTTGGCGAGCACCACCCCGCAGGCTTTGCCGTGCTTGACGAGAATGTGTCCGACCGGCGCCTGCGTTCGGATTTCTACGCCGGCCTCGCGCGCGGCGTCGCCGATGGCTTCGGAAAGCGCGCCCGTGCCGCCGCGGCACAGCCCCCAAGCGCGAAACGCGCCGTCAATTTCGCCCATGTAGTGGTGCAGCAGCACGTAAGCCGTCCCGGGCGAACGCACTCCGAGAAACGTGCCGATGATGCCGCTGGCGGACATGGTGGCTTTCAGCACGTCGGTCTCGAACCAGCCGTCGAGAAAATCCGCCGCGCTCATGGTCATCAACTGCACCTGGTTGTACTTGTCTTGATAGGGCAGCGCCTGAAAGCGTTTGCCGACAAAGAGCAGCTTCATCAAGTCTTTGGGGTTGAGTGTGGTGGGGTCCGGCGGAGTCATGGAGAGGATGGGCTTCACGAACTTACACATCTCCAGCATGGACTTGCCGAATTCGTCGTAGGCCTCGGCATCGAGCCGCGAATGGCGGCGGATTTCGCGCTGGGATTTCGCGTGGTCATTCATCCGCCACAGATAATCACCGTTGGGCATGGGCGTGAATGTGCCGTCGAGCGGCAGAATTTCCAGGCCGTGGCGCGGGAGGTCGAGCTCGCGGATGATTTCCGGACGCAGCAGCGAGACGACGTAGGAGCAGACGGAAAATTTGAAGCCGGGAAAAACTTCTTCCGTGACGGCGGCGCCGCCGAGTACGTGCCGCCTCTCGAGGACGAGGACCTTTTTGCCGGCGCGGGCCAGATACGCCGCGTTCACCAGGCCGTTGTGACCACCACCAATGACAATAACGTCGTAACCCGTGCTCATGAATCCCCTTGGGCGGCTGGTCATTCTACAGGGATGCGCTGGCCGGGACAAGCAAACCAGCGAGGTTCAATTGTTCCCGAGCGGGGCGTTTCGTGCCTTGCGGCGGGGATTGCCGGACGACTATAATCGCCCGCGATTCATTGCGCCGTCTTTGCAAGGAGAAGCCCCGTGCCGATCGGAACTGCGTTCCACGAACGAACATTGCCGCTGTGCGAAAGCCTGAACTACCGCGAATGGTCGGGCTACTACACGGTGAGCGTCTATGAGATGCATCACGAGCACGAGTACAACGCCATCCGCAACGCGGCGGCGCTGATCGACATCTCCCCGCTCTTCAAGTACCTCATCACCGGCCGGGACGCGACGAAATTCGTCAACCGCGTGATCGCGCGCGATATTCACAAAGTGAAAATCGGCCAGGTGATTTACTGCTGCTGGTGCGACGAACAAGGCAAGGTGATTGACGACGGCACCATCACGCGCATTGCGGAAAACAAATACCGCTGGACGGCGGCTGACCCCAACCTGCGCTGGTTCCGCCAGAACGCGCTGGGCATGGACGTGGCCATCGACGATATCTCCGAGCAGACCGCGGCGCTCGCGCTGCAAGGCCCGACGTCAGGGCGGCTGCTGAAGCAGGTGACCGACGCAAACATCACCAACATGAAATATTTCCGCATGACCCACGGGAAAATTGCCGGCGTCGAAGTGGACATCTCGCGTACCGGATACACCGGCGACCTCGGCTACGAAATCTGGATGCCGTGGAATGAAGCGACGAAAATCTGGGATACCCTGGTGACAGCGGGGCGGCAATTCGACATCCACGCCGCGGGCATGCTTGCGCTGGACATCGCGCGCATCGAGGCCGGGCTGATCCTGATCGAGGTGGACTACACCAGCAGCAAGCGCGCGCTGATCGAGTCGCAAAAATATTCACCGGGCGAAATCGGGCTGGGCAAACTGGTGCATCTAGAAAAAGAAAACTTCATCGGCCGCGCGGCGCTCGCTGAAGAGCAAAAGCGCGGCGGTCCGGAGCGTCAACTGGTTGGCCTGGAGATTGACTGGCCGGAAGTGGAAAAATTATACGAAGCGCAGGGGCTGGCGCCGACCGCGCCGAGCACGGCGTCGCGTGTGCACGTGCCGCTTTATCGCGGCGGCGTGCAAGTCGGAAAAGTGACGTCCACCACATGGTCGCCGCTGCTGAAGAAAATGATCGCGCTCGGCAGGGTGCCGCGGCAGCACGCCAAGACCGGCGCCAAACTGCAAATGGAGTACACCATCGAGGCTGTGCGGCACCGCGTCGGTGTCACTGTGGCAGCGATGCCGTTCTTCAATCCGCCGCGCAAGACGGCCACACCCGTCACTTGACCAGCCGGTTGTATTTTTTCAACACTTCGCGCAGGCGATCATGGGGCAGGCCGATGACTTTGTGGTTGTCGGCGCCAGTCATGGTTTCCGCCGCGACCATGGCGTTGACGATAGCTTCTTCGGTGGCCTGCACAGTGGCCTGAAAGAGCGGGGTCATTTTTTCGTTCGGAAGCATGGTGATGCTGACCGGCCCTTTTTCGTCCGCCGCGCCGGGGTATGCCGTCGAAAACGCGATGAAGATGTCGCCGGAACCGTTGGAAGCAATGCTGCCGTTGCGGCCGAGTCCCAGCGCGGCGCGGCGCGCGATGCGCTTCAACTGGTGCGCCACGAGCGGCGCATCCGTCGCGACGACGATGATGATGGAGCCGACGTCTTCTTTGGGCTGATCCGCTGTCAAAGCAGCGGCCGGGCTATCCGTAATTTCTCTGCCGACGTTCACGCCCGCGATGCGCAAATTGTACCGGCCGCCGTAATTGCACTGCACGAGCACGCCAACGGTGTATCCACCGTCCTTCGCATCCAGCACGCGTGACGAAGTGCCGATGCCGCCCTTGAAGCCATTACAGACCATTCCGGTGCCGCCACCCACGCTGCCTTCGGCGACAGCACCGGACTTCGCGCCATCCAGAGCTTCAAACGCGTGCTGCGGCTTTACGTGAAAGCCGTTCACGTCGTTCAGATAGCCGTCGTAGGTTTCCGCCACCACGGGCAGCGACCACCAGTAGCCGCTCTGGTCCGGTGGCGCGAGCTTCACGCGCCACTGGATGACGGCATCGCGCACCACGCCGACACTATGCGTGTTGGTGATCATCACCGGCCCTTCAAGAAAGCCCGACTCCTCGACCCATGTGGTGCCGGTCATTTCTCCGTTGCCGTTCATTGAAAACCATCCCGCGAAGACGAGGCTGTTGGGCTGCTTGCCGCGCGGCAGAATTGCGGTGACGCCGGTGCGCACGGGGCCCTTTCCGGCGACAAGTTTTCCTTCACCGGAAATAATCGTGCTGTGACCGACTTCGACGCCCTTGACATCGGTGATGGCGTTCAGCGGGCCGGGCGCGCCGTCGAAGGGCACGCCGAGGTCGCGCGCGCGAGGCTTCTGCTGCGAAAACGCCGGCAGCAGAATTGTTCCGCATACCAACAGAAACATTGCACCGCGCAGGATTCTCGCATTCATGGAGTCCCCTCTTTTCTGCTTCCTATTTTCGAATCTCTGAACTGCCGTGGCTACTTCTTCGGAAACACCGGCTGCGTCCAGGCCATTGCGCCGTTGGACGATTCGACGCGTGCGCGCACGTACAATTCGCTGCTCTGCAGCTGGTAGAAGGGCGTGAAGGAGTCGTCCTGCTTGAGCACGGCGCCGTCCTTGCCGATGAAAAACGTGCGGTAGCGCGGCGCCGTGGTGCCGGTCCCCTGCGGCAGCTCGATGCGGATTTCGCGCGCGCTCACTTCGTAACTCTTCAGCTCGACGCCGGTGCTGGCATAAAAATCGCCACGGTCGAAGGCGGCGAGGATGGCCGCTGCGGAAAGCTCCGTGGCGCGGACCATGATCCACCCGCGTCCGGGGATCGCTCCCGCCAACGGTAAGAGATCGCCCTTGAATTGATGCGCGTCGTCGCTGGCGACGCCGAAGATGACGCGGCCGGTGGAGAGAATCGTGTCCCAGATTTCCTCGGTGGAGGGTGAGCCACCGCCGCCGCGGTTGTTGACGAGAAAATGGCCGTTCCAGATTTCAAGGTGGCGCGCTTCGGGAGCGGCGGCGATCTGTGCGGCAGTCAGCGCCCAGCCGTAGTTGGGATGGTTGATGTGCGGCACGCCACCAGCGGCGCGGATGGCGCGGGCGTCGCGGGACAGCACTTCCGGAATGCTCGCACCGCCCTGCGGCGGCACCACTGCGCGAACACCCACGCCGATCAGGTGCACCGGCGCGCCTTCGAAGCGGTCGGTGACTTCTTCGCCCTGAAGGACGAGAAATTTCTCCGGCGCGGCAAGTATGGCATTCAGTCCGTCGACGGAAGTGATGGAATCGTGGTCGCTGATGACCACGAATTGGTAGCGATGCTCCTTGTACCAGCGCGCGACGGCGTCTGGCGCGGAATCGCCATCGGTGTTGATGGTGTGCGTGTGCGTATTGCCGCGAAACCACTTTGCTTGTGCCGCGGCGGCGTGCGCCGCTAAAAGACCGGCCAGCAGACAAATCACGAATCGCCGCATCATGGATCCTCCGGAAACTTGCCGATTCTATCTGTGCCGCCGCGGGCCCACAAGCGCGGCAGTGGTTTTCTCATTGGGAATTGCGCGAACGGCTTTCGATTGGCGCAAGGCAAGAATTCGCTGTACTCTTTCACCCGGCTGAACCGCGCTGAAAGGTTTTGTCCGGCAAAACGTAGTAAAGGTATGGAATGCCTTTCTCGATAAAGAAAATATTTCTGGGCTCGCCGCTGCGAACCACGGAACTCCACGAGCAGCGCCTGGGAAAGCTGGCGGCGCTGCCCGTGTTCGCCTCGGACGCGCTTTCCTCGACGGCGTACGCCACGGAAGAAGTGCTGCTGGCACTGGTGGCCGGCGGCGCGGCGTCGTTTTACTTGTCGCTGCCGGTGGCCATCTGCATCGTCGCGCTGCTGGCTATCGTGGCCACATCCTATAGCCAGACGATCCACGCTTATCCGAGCGGCGGGGGCGCGTACATCGTCGCCAAGGAAAACCTGGGCGTGACGCCTGGCCTGGTGGCCGCCGCTGCGCTCCTGATTGACTACGTGCTGACCGTGGCGGTCAGCGTGGCCGCGGGCATCGCCGCGGCGACCTCCGCGTTTCCGACGCTCTTGCCGCACCGCGAGCTGCTCTGCCTGGCGGCGATTTACATCATCCTGCTGATGAATCTTCGCGGGGTGCGCGAATCCGCGATCGTATTTGGCGTGCCGGTTTATCTTTTTATTTTCTCCGCGTTCCTGATGCTTGCCGGCGGGTTCCTGAAACTGATGAACACTGGTGCGGTGCCGGCGGCGGCACCCTCGTCAGTTCCGGGAATCGTGCAGGTGGGAACCACGTGGCTGTTCCTGCGCGCATTTGCTTCCGGGTGCACGGCGTTGACCGGAGTAGAAGCGATCTCCAACGGCGTGCAGGCATTCAAGCAGCCCGTTTCCAAGAATGCTTCGCAGACACTGTTCATCATGGCGGGGATCCTCGGCACCATGTTCCTTGGCGTCACGGTGCTCTCGCATTCATTCGGCATAGCGCCGAAAGAGGGCAAGACCGTGCTTTCACAAATTAACGAGGCCGTCTTTGGGCGAGGCCCCCTCTACTTCGTAATTCAAACGGCAACGATGTTGATTTTGATCCTCGCCGCGAACACCAGCTTCGCCGATTTCCCCCGGCTTTCCTCCATCCTGGCAAAGGACCGCTTCGCGCCGCGGCAGCTTGCCAACCTCGGCGACCGGCTGGTGTTTTCGAACGGCGTCATCCTGCTGGCGCTGGCCGCCAGCGTGCTGATTATCATTTTCCAGGGCGACGTCCACAACCTGATCCCTCTTTATATGGTGGGCGTGTTCGTCTCGTTCACGCTGTCGCAGGCGGGGATGGTGGTGCACTGGATGCGATTGCGAGAGCCGGGCTTTCGCTGGCGCATGGTCGTGAACGGAATTGGCGCAGTGACGACCCTAGTGGTGCTTGCCGTGGTCGGAGTGATGAAATTTACCGGCGGCGCCTGGGCCGTGATGCTGGCCATCGCCTTGCTGGTGATGATGTTCCGGAAGACACGCGAGCACTATTTCAAGCTCAGCCTGCAAGTTTCCCTCACCGACTTCGACCGTCCAAAAGTGGCGCGGCACACGGTGATCGTGCCGGTCTCCCCGGCGCCCAATCGCGTCGTGCTTTCGGCAGTGGAATACGCGAAGTCGGTTTCGCAGGATGTGCTGGCGGTCACGGTGAACGTGGACGCTCATGACCACGAGGAACTGCGCAAACTGTGGAAGAAACACATTGATGATGTGGACTTGATCGTGCTGGACTCGCCCTTCCGTTCCGTGGTGCTGCCGCTTCTGCGGTTCATCGACGAGGTGGAAGACCTGCGCTCGGACGACAAGCTCACCGTCCTGCTGCCGGAAATTGTGCCGGCCAAGTGGTGGCACAACCTGTTCCACAATCAGACCAGCCTGATTTTGAAAGGCGCGCTGCTGTTCCGGAAGAACATCGTGGTCACCAGCGTGCCCTACCACCTGGAAAAATAATCAGTGAAACCCTGGGGCCACAGCGGCGCCGTAATGCCGGGCGACGAGCGCGGCGACGCGCGCGACGGCGTCGTGCAGCGCCGAAGTCCCGCCCCGGTGGTGGCCGGTGAAAACGACGAGCACGATAGGCTGGTCTTTCACCCACAGCACGCCCGCGTCGTTGGCGATGAAGGGCTGGCCGTCGCCGGTCTTGTGGGCGATATCGACGTCGCGCAGGTAGCGCGGGAATCGGTTGTTGACCTGCTGTTTGCGAAGAATGGAAAGCATCAGCTCGCTGGCCGCCTTGGAGACTAGTTCGCCTTTCGCCATCAACTCAAAGACTCTCCCCATTTCGCGCGCCGTGCTGTGGCCGAAATAGATATTGCTCTCGTAGATGGTCTTGCGAAATGCTTCGCGGACCTGCGCGCCGGTGAACTTGCCGAACGGAAATTTCATCACCTCTTCGTTGGTGGCATTGCGGAAACTCGGGTCGAGCGTACCCAGCCACACGCGGTCCCAATCCACATCGGAAAACTCGATGGTGGTCTTCTGGAGGCCGAGGGAGCGCATGAATTGGGTAACGTTTGCGCGGCCCGCTTTGTCGCCGAGCAGATCCGTCGCGGCGTTGTCGCTGATGATGATCATCAGCGTGAGCAAATCGCGGATGGTGGGCTGGAGGCCCGGCTCCATGGTGTAGAGAATGCCGGAAGGCCAGCGACCGTCGGCGGCCTTCAGGGTGATGCGGTCGGAGAGGGAAAACTTCCCAGCTTCGGTCTGGCGCAGCACCTCGGCCATGATAGGCACTTTGATCACACTGAATGTTTCATAGACGCGGTCGGCATCGAGCGCGATTTCTTCGCCGGAGGCGAGGTTCTTCATGTAGATCGCCATCTCGCCGGGAAGTTTCTGCCGGACGCGTGCCAATTCCAGTTCGAGCTTCTTCGTGTCGCCGGCCAGGACGGGCGGCACGAATGCCGCGACAAGCATGAGTGCAACGCCCCAGAGAATTCGTTTCATGGGTTCCCCCCGGAAACTAACGATTCCAAGATGCAGGCGGCGCAATGCTCGCGCGAGCCTCGCGCAGTAGCGCGGTGTTTTTCGTCACGGCGTCTTCCAGGATACGCGCCTGTTCTTTCGCGACTTCCCACTTCCCTGCTTCCACGGCTTCGGTAAGTCCGGGCAGCTCGAGGTGTCCATAGGTGTAGCGCGCGCAGTAGAGCAAATGCTTGAACCACGGGCGGCCGGGAATGCCGGGTTCGTAGAGCCAGTTGCGCTCCACCTGGAGAAGCTGCGCGTTTAGCCGCGCGAGACTGGCGGCATCCGGACGGGGCGGCTTGGAAAGCGCGGCCTGCATCGCCGCGTTCAGCTCGCGCCCAGCGGTTGCAAATTCCTCGATGCGCGTGAGAAGCGGATTCAGGTCTACTTCGCTTTTCGCGTTTGCGCCCTTGTCGAGTTCCTGCACAAACGTGCGTAGGCTCGCGGCGTAGGAGGCGAAGTCAAAGGGCAGGATCTCCGCGTTGGCCAGGCGCAGCGCCAGCACACCCCAGAGCTGCGACATTAGCCTGTGATACTTGAAGCCCGGGTCGCCGAAATGGTTCATCCAGAAATGATCGTCGTACATGGAGTGATAGACGCCGTAAGGTCCGTCGAAACCAAGCAGCACGCTGGTCAGTCCGACGTGGTTGAGAAAGACGGTGTGGTCGGAGCCGCTTCCGATTTTGGTATTCACCAGCTCGGCGTCGGTGACCGCGGGCTTCTTTTTTGCTTTGCGCGAGGTCTCGCGCCATGCGGAGTAAAGTGATTTCCCGGAGGGATCGTTCAGCGTCTTGCTGATCTCCACGAGCAACGGCGCGAGCGAAGGCACCGCCGACGGGTCGAAGTTCGGGCCAGAGGTGGAGGAGTCCACGTTGATGTAGGCCACGCCTTTCTTGCGCAACTCGTCCTTGAAATTCTCGCCCCACTCGGTGGAGCCAGTGAGTCCGTACTCCTCGCCATCCCAACTACACATGACGATGGTGCGCCTCGGGCGGATGCCCTTCTGGAGGAGTTCGCCGAGCGCGCGGGTGAGCTCGAGCTGCGAAGCGGTGCCGCTCGAAGGGTCCACGCCGCCGAACACCCAGGCGTCGCGATGGTTGCCGAGCACGATCCACTCGTCGGGCAGCTCCGCGCCGCGAATGCGGCCCTCGACAACGTAGTTGGGAACCACGCTGGTGTCCATGTCCACTTTCAAGTGCGCGCGCACAGCGGAGCCGCCGAGCCGGTACTTAATCGGAAGAGCGCCTTGCCACTCTGGCGGCGCAAGAGGGCCGTCCATGTTGGCGAGCAGAGGCTTGGCGTCGCGCCAGGACAGCGGCACCGCGATAATTTTCGGCACGGACTTCGCTTCCTCGATGGGGATGCGCTTCGCGCCGGGCAGCGAAGCCCAGCCGGGCGTGAGCGGATCGCCGGGCACGATGAAGTCGTACGTGATCGCGCCGCGCTGGATGTGGCTCTCCGGGCCCCACGGCCCGTTCGGATAGACTTTGCCGCGTTTGTAACCGTCTTCGGCGGGATCGGAATAAATCAGAATGGCGGCGGCGCCTTCGCGCTGCGCGGTGAGCGCCTTGAATCCGCGATAGCTGTACGGATTCGAGTAGCGCACCAGAACGATTTTGTCCTTCACGTCAATTCCGTTCTTGCGCAGCAGATCATAGTCCTGCGGGTTGCCGCTGTTGGCATAGACGACCGGTGCGGTGACTTCTCCCGATGCGGAGAAGCCCAGATAGGCGCCGCTGACGCGGGGATTCTTGGTGTCCGTGTCCATATCGTAGTCGTCTTCGCGCAGGCCGGCCTTGAACTTCACCGGCGCGACCATTTCGAGCGAAACTTCGCGCGGCGAGGATTGCAGGACGTCGTAACGGTGGATGACCACGTCCTCCCAGCCCTGCAGCTTCCACAGCTCGGCGATATGCCGGGCGAGCAGATTGTTGCGCTCGGAGCCCGCCGGGTGCGGCTCAGAGGTGAGGAACTGGTGATGACGCTTGGCTTCGTCGGCGGACGGGATGGCGGTAAATTTCTGTTCGAGGCGGAGTTCTTCCGCGGCATCAAGCGGCGTGTAACCGGTCACGGTCGTTTGCGGGCGCGGCGCGGCCGCTTTGGGCGCGGGTTTTGCCGGCGCTGTGCGCTTCGGAGCCTTTTGAGCATGGCCCGTGAGCGTTGCGACTGCGAGCGCCAGAGTCACGAACAGTAGAACAAATGTTTTTTGATGAAGACGGCTCATGGGTCCTTTCCTGAAACCTTCCTCGAAGAGCCTGCGATTCTAACAAAGTTTTCCCGGCGCGGCTGTCCTTTGCCGGAGCGCGGTGGAGGCTTGGCCATCGCGCGGAAGATTATGCTAATCTCTCGGACCTGCAAGTACGGAAAGCTTTATTGGGAGAGAAGAAAACCATGCGCACTGTTTTTCGTCAGAAGTCGCTGGGATTCGTCGCGGTGGTTGCGCTGTGCTGCGCCGCGCTGGCATTGCCGTTCGTCCACGCGCAGGAGGCCGCCCGCCGCGGCGGGCCGCCAGCGACGCGCACGGACAACGTCAAGGAAACGCTACACGGAGTGGCGTTGACGGACCCCTACCGCTGGCTTGAGGACCAGAATAGTCCCGAGACGCGGCTATGGATTGACGCGCAGAATCAGTACACGCAGTCGCTCGTCGGCCATCTGCCCGGCCGCGACACCATCGAAAAGCGCCTGGGCGAACTCTTGAAAGTGGACACCGTGGGCACCCCGTCCGAGCACGGCGGGCGGTACTTTTTTTCGAAGCGCCTGGCCAGCCAGGACCTTTCCGTCCTGTACATGAAGAAGGGTCTGGCCGGGCAAGATGAAGTCCTGGTGGACCCGCACCCCATGAGCCCGGACCACCGCACCAGCGTGGGCTTCGCGGGCTTCTCCGAGGACGGCACGCTGCTGGCCTACTCTGTACGCCTGGGCGGCGCGGATGAAATCTCCGTGCGCTTCATGGATGTGGATTCGCGCAAGGACCTGGCCGATGCGCTGCCGGCCGCGCGTTACTTCGGCATCTCGCTCAAACCGGACAAAAGCGGTTTCTATTACACGCGGATGGACAAAGAGGGCCCGCGGGTGCGGTATCACGCCATGGGCACGGACTCCGCCAAGGACGCGGAAATCTTCGGCAAGGGTTACGGGCCGGAAAAAATTATCACGGCCGATTTGAGCGAAGATGGACGCTACCTGACCATCCTCGTTCTGCACGGGTCGTCGGCGGACCGCACGGAGATCTACCTGCAGGACGTGACCAACCCGGGTCCGCTCGTCACCGTCATGAACGACGTGGAGGCGCGCTTTCTGCCAGCCATCGCTGGCGACAAGTTGCTCATCTGGACCAACTGGAAGGCGCCGAAGGGCCGCGTGCTTTCGGTGGCGCTGGCCAATCCCCGGCGCGAGGATTGGAAGGACCTCATCACGGAAAGCGACGCGGCCATTGAAAACCTGGACGCTGCCGCCGGGCGCATCTTTGTCACCTACACGCGGAATGTCGCCTCGCAGGCAAAGATGTTCGCTGCGGACGGCAAGGCCCTGGGCGAAATGGCGCTGCCGGCCATTGGCTCCCTCGGCGGCATCAGCGGCCGGTGGAAGTCGAAAGAGATTTTCTACAGCTTCACTTCCTTCGTCATTCCCAACACAATTTATCGCCTCGATGTCGGTACCGGCAAACCGACCGTGTGGGCGAAGCTGAATGTGCCCATCGAAAGCGAACAGTTTGAAGTCAAGCAAGTGTGGTGCACTTCGAAGGACGCCACGAAAGTGCCCATGTTCGTGCTGTACAAGAAAGGACTGAAGCTCGACGGGACCAATCCGGCGCTGCTGACCGGCTACGGCGGCTTTGCGGTGAGCCTTACGCCGACGTTTTCTTCTCGCGCGGTGCTGTGGGCCGAGCGCGGCGGCGTCTATGCCGTGGCCAATATGCGCGGCGGCGCGGAGTTCGGCGAGGAATGGCACAAGGCCGGCATGAGAGAAAGAAAGCAGAACGTCTTCGACGATTTCTACGCCGCCTCCGAGTGGCTGATTCAGAACAAGTACACGAGCAGCGGGAAGCTGGCCATTTCCGGCGGGAGCAACGGCGGCTTGCTGGTTGGCGCAGCCTTGACGCAGCGCCCCGAATTGTTCCGCGCAGTGGTGTGCTCCTATCCGCTGCTGGACATGGTGCGCTATCACAAGTTTCTCGTCGCGCGCTTCTGGGTGCCGGAGTACGGCTCGTCGGAAGACGCCGAGCTATTCAAGTACATCCGCGCCTACTCGCCGTATCAGAACGTGAAACCGGGAACGAAGTTCCCGGCGGTGCTGTTCATCACCGGCGATGGAGACACGCGCGTGGACCCGCTGCACGCGCGTAAAATGGCCGCGCTGGTGCAGGCCGCGAACGGCGGAGACCGCCCGATTCTGCTTCAGTACGACACCAAGGCTGGCCACTCCGGTGGACGCCCGGTGAGCAAGGTGATCGCGGACACCAGCGATGAGCTGAGCTTCCTCTTCTGGCAACTTGGCGTAGCACCGTAGGTTTGATTTTGCTGTTCAGAAACTCGCAAAGAGTGAAAAACCGAACCGGCTGCAATCCTGTGCACATTTTGGTATGGGTTTCGCTCCGAATCGGTATTCGCTGACCCAGAGAATCGCGCGTAAACTATTCATAACAAATTGGTTGAATCTTCATTTGCGTTTGGAGTCTCAGATGCAATCATTCAGCATTGCGGTAGCATGAGCGAATGCGCCGCATAAGTTTGTAGGATTGCATAGCTGTCCCTCCTCGGGAGGCCGGGGCAGGAGGAAGCCCTCCTGCCCCGACTTCATTTCTCTTCCCTGCTACCCACCTGCTGCTCCTTGCTACAATGCCGCTGCATTCTGATTCGTCATGAGCGACTCCGCGCAGCCGCAACTCGTCCGCGCCATCGACCGGTGGACACTGGCCGCACTAGTGGTGAACTCCATCATCGGCAGCGGCATCTTCGGCCTGCCGGACGACATCGCGCGCCTGTTGGGGCCCGCTGCACCTTTTGCCTACCTGATTGCCGCCGCGGGCATCGGCATCATCATGGCGTGCTTCGCGGAGGTCGGCTCACAATTTCGTGAAGCAGGCGGTCCATACCTTTATGCGCGGGAGACGTTCGGACAATTCGCGGGCGTGCAGATGGGCTGGTTCGCATGGCTGGTGCGGCTCACGTCCGCCGCGGCCAACGCCAACGTCTTCGTGCTGTATCTTGGGGAATTTTGGAAAGGGGCTACTTCTCCGGCGCCGCGCGCGTTCATTCTGACGCTCGTGTTCGCCGTTCTGGCGGTGGTCAACGTGCGCGGCGTGCGCGCCGGCGCACAACTCAGCAATTTCTTCACGGTAGCCAAACTGACGCCGTTGGCGATTTTCGTCGCCGCGGGATTCTACTTTGTGGGCGGAAAGATTTCCGTGGGTGCGTCGCCGGCCGGCATGAAAAGCTGGATGGCTGCTGTACTGGCGCTGATTTTCGCCTATGGCGGCTTCGAAGCCGCGCTGATGCCCATGGGCGAGGTGAAGAACCCGCGTCGCGACACGCCCTTCGCGCTGTTCATGGCGCTGGGCGTCTGCGCCACGTTCTATTCGCTGATACATCTGGTCGTCATGGGCGCGCTCGCCGACCCCGGGGCGAGCGAGCGTCCTCTGGCCGACGCGGCGCGAGTTTTTCTTGGCGACGCTGGAGCGGGACTCATCGCGCTGGGCGCGATGGTGTCCACGTACGGATACTTGAGCGGGCAATTCGTCAGCGCGCCGCGACTAACCTATGCCTTCGCCGAGCGCCGCGACTTTCCGCCATGGTTCGCGGCAGTGCATCCGAAATTCCGCACGCCGTACATTTCCATCCTGGTGTACACGGTGCTGGCGATGGCGCTGGCGATTTACGGCAGCTTTATCTGGAACGCGATTCTTTCCTCGGTGGCGCGGCTGTTCACCTATGCCCTGGTTTGCGCGGCGCTGATCCGGCTGCGCATTGCGCGACCGCACGCTGATGCGTTTCGCTTGCCCGCTGGGTGGCTGTTTGCGCTGGTGGGGATCGCGTTCAGCGCCGTCATGGTGGCGCAAATGAATAGAGATCATTTGAAGATTGTGATCGCCGTGGCGGTCATTGCGCTGGTGAACTGGCTCATCGCGCGGCGCGGCGTGCAATCGGTTCCCTCTGAATCGTAACCGCCATCTTGTCCGCGTCGCTGCTCAGTGTTAATCTCGGCCTCCATGAGAAAAACCGTCCTCATTTTCTTGCTGGTGGTAGCGGGCATCCTCCACATCGAATCGATCTTCTGGTTTGAGAGCCGCCAGCCCACTGAAATCATCAAGGAAGAAAATGTGGCCGTGCCGATGCGCGACGGCGTGGCGCTGCGCGCGGATGTCTGGCGGCCTGCGGGCGAAGACAAATTTCCGGTGCTGGTTTATCGCACGCCGTACAACCGCAAGCGGAATCCGGACGATGCTTCCCTTTTCCGCATGGCAGTGGAGCGCGGCTACGCCGTGGTGATGGAGGACGTCCGCGGGCGTTACGGCTCCGACGGCGATTTCAATCCGTATTTTCAGGAGGGGCACGACGGATACGACACGATTGAATGGGCGGCGAAGCAATCGTGGGCCAACGGCGCTGTGGGCACATTCGGGCTTTCGTATCCCGGCGCGGTGCAGTGGCTCGCGGCAGTGGAGAATCCGCCGCACTTGAAAGCCATGGTGCCGGCGATGACGTTTTCCACGCCGCGCAATTTCATTTACTCCGGTGGCGTGTTTGACGGCTCCTGGGTGGGATGGATCTGGGACAACATCGCGCCGGACGTGCGCATGAAGAAAAATCTTCCCGGGCCACGCAACGGCCGCGAAGCACGCCAGGCTCGCGCCGAGGCGATGCCGAAAATTCAGCGCGTGCTTCCGCTGTCGGCCATGACGGAGTTGCGCACAGAAGCTCCGTGGTACTACGAGTGGCTGAAGCATCCGCCCAACGACAAGTTCTGGGAGCCACTCGAGCTTCGCGGCAAGAGCCACCTGGTGAGTGATCAGATCGCCATCCTGAATTTTTCCGGCTGGTACGACGAAGCTTACGGCCCGGAAGGCGCGACGACGAATTTCTATGCCTTCCAGATGAAGCGCAAGGCCCTCGCGGATTCTCGTAACCGGCTCACCATCGGCCCGTGGCCGCATGGTATTCCCGGCCCGCAGGCATCGAAGGCCGGCGAGCGCGACTTCGGCTCCGCGGCAGTGATTGACTACGGCGAGATGGTGCTGCGCTGGATGGACCACTACGTCCGCGGCATGGACAACGGCGTGGAGCGCGAGCCGCGAGTGCGGGCCTTCGTTATGGGCGCGAACCGCTGGCGCGAAAGCGATTGGTGGCCGCTGCGCGACACCACTCAAACGCTTTACCTGACCGCGCCGAAGCAGCCTTCCGGCCTCGGCGGCTTGGCGTGGAAGAAGCCACAGATCTCCGGCGCACAGAATTCCTCGTTCGTCTCCGATCCGAGCAACCCGGTGACCGATCCGTATCCGGCCTACTCCGGCGGCCACGACTATGCGTCATTTGCGCAGCGCAAGGACGTGCTGGTGTTCGAGACGGAGCCGCTCGCGAACGACGTCGAAGTCGTGGGCAGCATCGAAGCCGTAATGTTCCTTTCCTGCGACGCGCCGGACACCGATTTGTGGGTGAAGCTGCTCGACGTCGGGCCGGATGGAAAAGCGATCAACCTGATGAGTCCCGGGCTTGACGTGCTGCGGGCGAGCTACCGTGATCCTTCCTACCGTCAACTGCTCGAGCCGGGCAAAGTGTACGAGCTGCGGCTGAGTAATTTGATGACGGGGAATCTGTTCCCGAAGGGACACCGCATTCGCGTGCAAATCTCCGCGGCCTTCTTTCCGCATTTCTCGCGCAACCTGCATACCGGCAAATTGGAGACCAACGAATCAGGTGAAATGCGTAAGGCCACCATTCGCATCTACCACGACGGAAAACATTCTTCGCAGATCGTGCTACCGGTGATTTCGCGTTAATAGCCTTCGTGCTCGGCGTCGAGTTTCACTTTGCCGGCAAAGTGGCGGTAGAGAAAAACGAAGTAGCCAGTGGCGAGCGCCATCCCAATCACCCACCAAATGAGACCGATGCGCAATCCGTAGTCGGCGGCCTTGGCGTTGTGCACGGTGAGCGAGCGAGCCAAGTCTGTCGCGGGCAGCACGAGCGGATACAAACCAAAGACAACGCTGGTGAGCATGCCGATGATGTAAGCGCACGACGCGAGGAATCCTTTGCGGTCGTCGGCGCGCCAAAAGAAAACGCGCATCCCGGCCAGTCCCGCGAGAGCAATCAGCGGAAAGATGAGGCCCCAGGGCCGCTCGGTGAGATTGAGCGTCACCTGCGGTTGCACGCGAAACGTTACGGCGGTCACAATCACCGTGATTGCCGCGACGCCCCACCACAGAAGGCTGCCCAGGCGCCGCGCGCGCGCCTGTAGCGCGCCTTCCGTTTTCACCGCGAGCCAGAACGCGCCGTGCAGCGCGAGCGTGAGCAGCGCGGCGACCCCGACAAGAATTGTGTACCAGTCAAGGATGCCCGGCGCAGGACCGATGTTAAAGTTGGTCCACAGCGCCAGAAAAAAGTAGCCGTGCTCGTCCAGCGGGACTCCGCGCACCACATTGCCGAGCGCCGCGCCGAAAAATACGGCCAGCAGCAGGCTCGCGCCGCAAAACACCGCGTCCCAGAACGGCGCCCACAGCGGCCCGGCGATGTGACTGCGAAACTCAATGGAAATCGCGCGCAGGATGAGCAGCCACAGCACAATCATCAGCGGAAGGTAGAATCCACTGAAGCTCGAGGCGTAGAGCGCGGGAAACGCAAAATAGAGCGTGCCCCCGGCGGCGAGCAGCCACACCTCGTTGCCGTCCCACACAGGGCCGATGGAACGCAACACCGTGCGGCGCTCGGGGTCCGTCTTCGCCACAAGCAGGTGCAGGATGCCGGCGCCCAGGTCGAAGCCGTCGAGCACTACGTACATCGCCAGCATCGCGGCAATCAGGCAGAACCAGATGGTCTCCATGGCGATGTCTCCTTAGTGCGCGGGAGCGTCGGTGCGATCCGGGCCGTGCTCAATTTCGCGGTACACGAGAAACAGAAAGAGGATGCTCAGCACCGTGTACAGGCCCATGAATCCGAGCAGGGTGAACCACGCGTTGCCCGCGGCCACTTGCGGCGAGACGCCGTCGCGCGTGCGCATCAGTCCATAGACGAGCCACGGCTGGCGGCCCATTTCAGCCGTCATCCAACCGGCGGTGTTGGCGATGTACGGGAACGGCAGCGCGAGGAGCAGAGTCCACAGCGTCCAGCGCGACGCGTACAGCGTGCCGCGCCACAATTTCCACGCGGCCACCACGAGGATGGCGATAAAGATCGTCCCCAGCCCGACCATCACATGGTAGCTGTAGTAGAGTAGCGGAATATTTTCCGGCCACGATTCTTGCGGGACTTCGCTCAGCCCCTTCACTTCTGCTTTCCACCGCTGGTAAGTAAGAAAACTGAGCAGCCGGGGAATCACCAGCGGATTATCGAGGCGGCGCTTCTGCACGTCGGGCTGGCCCAGAATGGCCAGCGGCGCGCCCTCCTTCGTCTCGAACAGCCCTTCCATCGCCGCCAGCGTCACCGGCTGGTGCAGCGCGACCATGCGGCCCTGCGCGTCGCCCGTGGGAAACATTTGCAAGACCGAAGAGATGACGCCGACGGTCACCGCAATGCGCACGAATGTGCGGCCGTATTCCTCGTGCTGGCGCGAGAGCAGATAGAACGCGCCCACAGAAGCCATTACAAAGCACGCCGTGATCACCGCTCCGTTCATATTGTGTGCGTATTGCCAGAGCGCCCACGGATTCAACAGGAGCGTCCAGAAATCCGTGAGCATGATTTCGCCGTGCGGGCCGAGCGTGTGGCCTACGGGATGCTGCATCCACGCGTCGGTGGCGATAATCAGGTAGCCGGAAAGCCACGAGCCGATGAAGACCATCAGCGCGGCAAACCAGTGGCCGCGTGGACCGAGCCGCTTTTCACCGTAGAGAAGCAGTCCGAGAAACGACGACTCGAGAAAAAACGAAAACACGCCCTCCATGGCCAGCGTCTGACCGATCACACCGCCCGCGGCTTTGGAGAACGCCGCCCAGTTGGTGCCGAACTGAAACTCCATGGGGATTCCTGTCACGACGCCGATGGCGAAATTAATCCCGAAAATGCGCGTCCAGAAACGCACGGCACGGTCGTAATGCTCGTTGCCGGTGCGCAGCGCCATCGTCTTGAGGATAAGGATGAGCAGCGCGAGCCCCATGGTGAGCTGCGGAAACAGGTAGTGGTACGTGATGGTGAAGGCAAAATGGAGGCGATGAACCGTGAGTGCGTCGTCCAAAAAAGTTCCTTTCTGCGCAGCGACAGGACGCCGGGCCTTCCCTCCGGCGCGAAGGAATGCTACAACCACGGCTGCGGCTCTTGCAAATCAGCGGCCGCCGTTGCTCAGATTCTCCGGATGCGTCACAAAACCCGAGGGGAGGAACTGTGACCAAGAAACGCACGCAAGAACCGTGGATGCCGGCCGACGAGTACGGGCGTCGCCTGCCGAGATTTTCCGTCAACCTGATTGTCGCGGACGTGACGCGCGCCGTGGTGTTCTACCGCAACGTGCTCGGCGCGCGGGCCGTGTACGCAGATGTGGATTTTGCGGCGATGGACATCGGCGGTCTGGAATTCATGCTGCATGCCGATCACACTTACGACCAGCACCCGTGGCACGCCCGATTATTGCAGACAACGCAGCGCGGCCTTGGCGCGGAGATGCGCCTGTTCGGCGTGAACCCGGATGAAGTGGAAGCGCGCGCGAAGGAGTATGGCGCGCGCCTGCTCGCGCCGTGCACGGACAAGCCGCACGGCTGGCGCGAGATGACCGTCGAAGACCCCGACGGCTACGCCTGGGCGGTGGGTGTGCCGACGAAGCAGGAATAGCCATAAAGGCACTGAGGCGCAGCGAAAGGAACTGAATATTAATTCGGCTCAGTGTTTCTGCGCGTTTGTGGCAAGAATCTACGGGTTGTCGTCCGCTTTTTCCGATTTCTTTTCTTCCGCGGACTTCGGCTCGTCCAGCGTGGCCAGCAGCGACTTCCAATCGAACCAGCCAGGCTTGCCTTTGATCCACTTTTCGAACCAGTTGAATTCGGAGACCATTTTCACCATCTGGTAGCGCGGGTCGGTGATGCCGTGCGTGTTCTGCGGATAGACGATGTATTCCGTGGGCACGCCGAGTTTCTTTAGTGCCATGTGCAGCTCGTCGGACTGCGGCTTGGGCACGCGTGGATCGCCGTCGCAGACGTGGATCAGCGTCGGAGTCTTGGCGTTCTGGATGTATTTGAGCGGCGAGATTTTGACGTAGTAGTCCCAGTTTTCCCACGGCTTGCCGCCGAAATAGGTTTCGCGGCCGGACTGAATGTCGGTCTGCGCGTACATGGAAATCCAGTTCATCGCGCCCGCGCCGCTGGAGATGGCCTTGAAGCGGTTGGTGTGCGTGAGCGTCCAGTTGGACCAGTGGCCGCCCGCGCTCCAGCCCATCATGCCCATCTTGTCTGGATCGACGATGCCGCGCGCGATGAGCGCGTCCACGCCGAGCATGATGTCGTCGAACGCCTGGCGGAAGTAGTCGCCGATAATTTCCATGCGGAATTTTTCGCCGTACTGGTCGGAGCCGCGGTAATTCGGCTTGAGCACGGCGTAGCCGTTGGCGGCAAAGATGTGGACGTAGCTGCCGTAGCTGGCCAGAAAATTATTCATGTCCGCGCCGGCAGGCCCACCGTGGATCTGCGCGATCAGCGGATAGCGTTTCCCTTTCTCATAGCCTACCGGATAGACGAGGATGCCTTCGATTTCTTTGCCGTCGCTCGATTTCCAGTGCACTGTTTCGAATGCGCCAAGCTGGAATTGCGCGACCTGCGGGTTGGCGTCAGAGACGCGCGTCCATCGCGCGCGCTGCCCGACGCTTTCCGGCCGCGCGACGTAGTAATTGCCGGGCTGCGTGGGATCGGTAAACGACAGCAGGAAGAGTCCCGCCTCATAGTCGAATCCGCCACCCACGACGCCGCGCTCGTGCGTCAACTGCTGCGGCGCGGCAGCTTTGTCGCCATCCATAGCGGATACGGCGAAGAGGTGGCCGTCCACGCCGATGCCTTCGTTGAAATAAATCGTTTTGGAATCTGCGCTCCAGAAAGCCTGGCCCGCGCTGTGGTCCCACTGCGGCAGCAGTTTCTTCATCGGGCCGCCGGCCACGGGCACTACAAAGAATTTCGCGTTGCGCATGTCCTGGAACTCATCCTCGGCGGTGAAAACCAGCAGCTTGCTGTCCGGTGAGAAACGCCCAAGCCCTTCGCCGACGTTGTTGTTGGTCAGTCGGCGCGATTCGCCGCTGGCGAGATTCAGCAGGTAAATCTCCGCTTCGTCCTGCGTGGTGGTATTCGCGTGCCGCAGCGTGGACACGCTGCGGAAGCCGATCCACGCGTTGTCCATGGACTGCGTGAACTGCGCCACGCTGTAGTCATCACTGGTCGTCCAGCGCTTTTCGGACTTGTCCGCGATGGCGATGGACCAGAGATGCGACGGCGGCTTCTGTTCGTCGGCGATGCGCACGTCGAATTTTTTCTCTTTGCGTTTCACGTCGTCTTTGTCGGCGCGGTCCGGCGAGATAAAAAAGATACGGCTGCTGTCCAGACTCCACTGAAAGCTTGTGATGGGCGTGGCGTGCTTGGAGAGCTGCACCGGCGCGTCATCTTTGTCCATGCTGGCGAGCCAGAGTTGGCGCTCCTCAGGCTTGCCCGCGGAGAAAGCCACCCACTTGCCGTCGCGGCTGAAGGCGTAGGCGGCCACGCCGTCTTTGGCGTCGCTCACCTGGCGGGCCTCGCCGCCGTCCGCGCGCATGAGGTAGAGCTGCTGCTTTTCGCCGCGGTCGGAGAGGAAGCCGAATGCCTTGCTGTCGCGGGCCCACTGTGGGCTCGTCTCGTTCTTCTCTTTCGTGTAGGTCATCTGCCGCGGCGGCGCGGAGCCATCAGCGGGCGCGATGAAAACGTCGGTGAAATTCTTTCCCGCCTTCCACTGAGGAATGGAAATCGTGTAAATCACCCACTTGCCGTCGGGCGAAATGCTTCCGTTGCCGACGCTGCGCAGCTCCATCACGTCCATAAACGTCATTGCTCGTTTCTGCTGCGCGGCCAGCGGAATCGCCAGTGCCAGCACCACGAAGACGGAAAGTAAAGACTTCATCACACGCAAGCGAGACATAGTTCCCTCCAAACAAATTGGAATCTCAAGTCTTCAGAGACAAGTAAGGACGCTGCTCCTACGGCAAATTCTCCCTTAAGACGCGAAGGATGTTTTCACCCATGATCAAGCGGATGTCCGCGTCTGAGAATTTTTCCGCGAGCAGCGCTTCGGTGATGCGCACCAATTCGCTGGCATCGAACGGCACGATGTTGCCGCCGTCGTAGTCACTGCCGAGTGCCACGTGTTGCGCGCCCACAAGATTCGCGGCGTAGCGGATGGCGCGGGCGATGGACTTCGCGTCCGTGCCGCACACGGCAGTATCCCAGTAGCCGATAGCGATCACGCCGCCGGTCTTGGCCACCGCGCGGAGCTGGTCGTCGCTCAAGTTGCGCGTGTTGTCGCATGTGCCTTTCACGCCGGTGTGCGAGACGACCACGGGCCGCGTAGCCATCGCAATCATGTCGGCAAACGTTTTTGGCGAGGCGTGCGCCAGGTCCACGATCATTTTCTTCGCTTGCATGCGTTGGATGAGCTGCTTGCCCAGCGCGGACAGGCCGCCCTTGACGATGCCATGCGCCGACCCGGCAAATTCGTTGTCGAAGAAATGCGAAGGGGAGACCATGCGCACGCCAGCATCGAAAAGTTTGTCCAAATTGGCCAGGTCACCTTCGAGCGCGTGCGCGCCCTCGACGCCGAGAAATCCGGCGGTGATGCCCGCATCGCTGAGCCGGTTGGGCGCGGAAAGGCGTTCGCGGCGGGCCAGATATCCCGCCAGTTCCGCGCGCGAAGTGATCACTGTGAGTTTTCCGTCGGACTTTCCCGCGAACTCGCGCAGGCGGTCGGCCTGGTCCAGCGCGCGCTCGGCGAGGCTGGTCCACGCGGCGAAGCGGCGGACCTGGAGAATCATCAGCGGCTGAATCACGTCGCTGCCGGCATCGTTGCTTTCTATGTTTTGTCCGCGGGGAACTTTGGTGACGATGGTGAAGGCCTGGAGCGCGACGTTGCCCTCCAGCAGCCGGGGCACGTCCACGTGGCCGCGCGTGCCGCGTTCGAGCAGGTCGCGCCGCCAGAGCAGCGAATCGGCGTGCAGATCGGCGATGAGCAGCGTTCTGTGGAGTTCTCTCGCGCGCGCCGAGGGCGCCTCGGCGGCGTGCGGGAGCGTCTTATTGAACGATTTTTCCACCTGCGCGGGGCCGAACAGGAAAGCGCCGAGAATAAGCAGCGCGAGAATGGCCCCAATCCATTTGAATACTTTTTTGACCATCAGCGATGCCCCTCCGCGCGAATGCGCGACCGCGTCGCAGTCTACGAAATGCCGCGCCGTTCTGCAATCGAATCCCTGTGGACGGGCGCGGGCAAGCTGTTGTGGCCGGGAACGCGGGCGGAACGTATAATGTCTGGCTGTACCCGTCTTGATAGACCTGTTGTTTTTCCGGGAGGAGCAATGAAACGCACGAAGATTTCCGTTCTGCTGTGTCTCTGCCTGCTGCTTGGGCTAGTGCGGGTGCAAGCCCAGAGCAAGCGCGCTATCAACTTTGATGATTTGATTTCCATGAACCGCGTGGGCGACCCGCAGATTTCGCCGGATGGCAAGTGGGTGGCGTACACGGTGGCCACGCCGGACAAGGCCGCCAACCGCACGGTGCGCAACGTCTGGCTGGTGCCCACGGCCGGCGGGGAGCCTCGGCAGCTCACGCGCAGCGGGCGCGACCAGATGGCACGGTGGTCTCCCGACGGCGGAAAGATTGCTTTCCTTTCCGGCCGCGACGGCGGCACGCAGATTTATCTGATCTCGCTGGAAGGCGGCGAAGCCACCAAGCTCACCAGCCTTTCCACCGGTGCGGACAACGTGCAATGGTCGCCCGATGGCAAGATGCTGGCGTTCACCTCCGGCGTTTATCCCGACTGCAAAGATGACGCCTGCAACGCAAAGCGCGATACCGACGCCGAGAAAAGCAAGGTGAAGGCGCGCATCTACGACCGGCTGCTTTACCGCCACTGGAGCGACTGGTGGGACTACAAGCGTAGCCACCTGTTCGTGGTCGCTGCGGACGGCGGTTCGCCGCGCGATCTCACGCCCGGCGCGGACTACGACGTGCCGCCCGTGCAGCGCGGCGGCGCGGAGTCCATCGCCTGGTCGCCGGACGGCAAGGAGCTATGCTACACGGCGGTCACAGACAAAGTGGAAGCGACAAGCACTAACGGCGACCTCTTCGCCGTGGCAGCAGCGGGCGGGGAGAGCAAGCACATCACCTCCGCGCCGGGATTCGATGGCGACCCTGTCTATTCGCCCGACGGAAAATCCATCGCCTACCGCTCGCAGCTTCGCGCCGGCTACGAGGCGGACCGCTGGCGGCTGATGCTCTTCGACCGCGCGAGCGGCAAGCACACCAACCTGACGGAAAATTTCGACCGCAGCGTGGAGCACTACGAATGGACTCCGGACAGCAAAACGCTCTACTTCAATGCCGAGGATCGCGGCTACGTGAACATCTTCTCGATGTCGGCTACAGGGGGCAGCGACCCGAAGCCCATCCTGAAGGACTCCTATTACGCCGAGTTTGCGCTGAGCGGTGACGGCAAGACGCTGGTCTTCGGGCGCGTGAGCATGGCCATGCCCGCGGAATTATTTGCCTCGAACGCGGACGGCACGGGCGTGCGCCAGCTCACCAAGCACAACGCCGAAAAACTCGCGCAGCTCGACTTGAACAAGGCCGAGCACATCTGGTTCGACGCGGCCGACGGCGTGAAAATCCATGCGTTGCTGCTGCGCCCGCCGGGATTCGACGCGTCGAAAAAATATCCGCTGGTGGTGATCTGCCACGGCGGCCCGCAGACGCAGTTCAGCGACGCGTGGAGTTACCGCTGGAACCCGCAGGTGTTCGCGGCGCCGGGCTACGTGGTGCTGATGGTCAACCGGCGCGGCTCGACGGGCTTCGGCCAGAAATTCACCGACGACATCAACGCCGACTGGGGCGGCAAGGCTTATCAGGACGTGATGAAGGGCGTGGACTACGCGCTCGCGAAATATCCGTTCATTGACGGCACGCGCATGGCCGCAGCTGGCGGCAGCTACGGCGGCTACATGATTGACTGGATGGCGTCGCAGTCCAAGGGGCGCTTCAAGGCGCTCATCAGCCACGCCGGCGTGTACAACTTCGAAAGCGAATACGGCGCAACGGAAGAGCTGTGGTTCCCTGAGTGGGACTACCGCGGCTCGCCGTGGAACGACCCCGGCAAGAACTACGAAAAATTTTCGCCCAACAAATACGCCGCGGAATTCGGCAAGTACAAGACGCCGACGCTAGTGATTTGCGGCGAGCTCGACTTCCGCGTGCCTTACACGCAGAGCCTGGAGTTTTATACGGCGTTGCAACGGCAGGGCGTGCCGTCCAAGCTGCTCATCTTCCCCGACGAGGGACACTGGGTCCTGAAGGCCCAAAACAGCGAGCTCTGGTACAGGACCTTTCTCGACTGGCTGGCGACGTATCTCAAGTAGCACAGGCTTGTAGCCTGTGCGAACCAGGCAGGACAGGCTGAAAGCCTGTCCTGCACCACAAGCATTTCGCGCTTGTGTAAGCATAACCTTGTGTGTACTCTGCGCCGTGGCGCCTGTCTTGAGGATCGGTCAGCCATGAAGCTCACTGCTTTATTGCTAGCTCTCCTTCTGTTCGCGACTTGTCTCTCTGCGCAGGAAAATTCTTGCCTTCGCCGGGTCGTGCTCTTTAGTGCCATTGGCCCAGACGAAATGCCCGTGCCGGGATTGTCCACGGAAAACTTTCGCGGTAGTTTTCAAGGGGCGCCGGTTCGAATTCTTGCGGCCACGTGGGATACGGGCCCGCGGAGAATTGTTGTTCTGGTTGACACCAGCGGATTGATGAGGGGGCGCAGCGCGTGGGGTCCGTCAAACAGAGAGAAAGTGATCGAGTTCCTGGTGCGAGACGCACTGCAGTTCACAAGAACCACGGATAAAGTTTCGCTGGTGACTTTCTCGGACAAAGTGACGCAGCAGACGTCGTTAACAGAGGATCGGCGACAGGCCATCGCCTGGGTGGAGCAGATGGCGCGAGAGGGTCCTGGATTTTTCCGCGGAAAGAATCCCTTCTTCGAAGCTCTTGGCACCGCGATTGACATCCTTAACCCGCACGAACCCGGCGATGCAATTTATGTGATCACTGACGCTGACAATCGCGTTCGCGAGCTCGGTTTGGATGCAATACGGTTGCGATTTCTGTCCAGTAGAGTCCGCCTGTTCGCACTGTTTCTTAAGTACCGCGACCCGAGCGATCCCCAATACGGCGCCTTTCTCCAGGAGCTGCTCATTCCACTGGGAGGAACATTTTCGATGATTTTGCCTGCACCGATTCCGCGCACAGGATCAGTCTATGATCTCAGCGAAGCCGGGCAGAGCGAACTGCGATTCGTGACCAACTCTGTGTATCGGCAGATCGAAAATTTCTACCGTGTGGAAATCGAACTGCCGCAGGCGGCGGAAAAGCGAGGGTCACTGAAGCTGGAACTCGTGGGCACCGGCGACAAGCAAACCAAAGGTCTCAGTCTGCATTATCCAACAAAACTTCTTCCCTGCACTGCCGCGAGAGATTCGCAACAATCCAAGCCAAACTAATCTTGCTGCGGCTCTTTGCCCGACTCGGTTTCTTGACACACCACGGCTTTGGGGCGAGGATATTCGCGTTGACTACTGCCGGCTGGGGCCTTCGCAATCTTGATTGTCCCGCCTGAACCGCCCAATGCGCCCACTGGAAAGGTGAATCCATGAAGACCCGCAAAACGAAATCAGGAAATTTGTCCGCTATTTTCACAGCCGCTGTGCTGCTGGCTGTACTGGCATTTTTGCCCGCGCTGGCCGACGAAGGCATGTGGACGTTCGACAATCCCCCACTCAAGCTGCTCAAGGCGAAGTACGGCTTTACTCCGACGCAGGAGTGGCTGGACCACGTGCGGCTTTCCAGCGTGCGTTTCAATGACGGCGGCTCCGGCTCGTGGGTGAGCCCGAACGGTCTGGTGCTGACGAACCATCACGTCGCTTTGGGGCAGTTGCAGAAAGTCTCCACGAAGGACATGGACTATGCGGCGAACGGCTTCTATGCAAAGACGGCGGCGGACGAGTTGAAGTGTCCGGACCTCGAGCTGAACGTGCTGATGGCAATGGAAAATGTGACGCAGCGCGTGGGCGCGAGCGTGAAGACCGGCATGGGCGAGAAAGAGGCGCTCAAGGCACGCAAGGCGGAGATGGCCAAAATCGAGAAGGACGCGCTTACCGGCTCCGATTCGCGTGCCGAGGTGGTGAGTCTCTACCAAGGCGCGGAATATTGGCTCTACCGCTACAAAAAGTACACGGACGTGCGGCTCGTTGCGGCGCCGGAGCAGCAGGCGGCGTTTTTCGGCGGCGACCCGGACAATTTCACCTATCCGCGCCACGATCTGGACTTCGCCATTTTCCGCGTCTATGAAAACGACAAGCCGGTTGAGAGCAAGCACTATTTGAAATGGAATGCGAAGGGCGCCGCGGATGGCGAACTGATTTTCATCCCCGGCCACCCCGGCTCCACCGAGCGGCAGGACACGATGGCGCAACTGGAAGCGCAGCGCGACGTCGTTTTCCCGATCGTCATCAAGCAGCTCAAGCGGCGGCTCGCGGTGCTGAAGCGCTACGCCGCGCTCGGCCCGGAGCAGGCGCGCCAGGCCAACAACCAGATCTTCGGCATTGAGAATTCGCTGAAAGCTTTCGGCGGAGAATACGAGGGCCTGCTCGACAAGGCGCTGATGGATAAGAAGAACCAGGAGGAAAAGGAATTCCGCGGCAAAGTGGCCGCGAACGCCGCATGGCAGAAAGAATATAGCGAAGCGTGGGCGGCCATCGAGCGCGCCGAAAAGCAGCGCGTTGTGCTCTTCCGGCACTCCCGCTACCGGGTCGTCCGCGGCCTGCGCCTGCCCAACCAGGCGCTGCAGATTGTGCAGTACGTTGCAGAAATCAAGAAACCCGACGGCGAGCGGCTGGACGGCTTCCACGATTCTGATTTGGAATCGCTGCGCTTCCGGCTATTCTCGCCCGCGCCGGTCTATGCGCAGCTCGAGGAGCCGCTGATTGCGGAGAGCCTGCAAGAGTCGCTGGAAGAGCTTGGCGCCAACGATCCGTTTGTGCAGGCCGCGGTTGGCGGGCGCAAACCGACGGACGTGGCCAAGGAACTGATGAGCGGCACGAAGCTGGCCGACCCGGCGGTGCGCAAGGCGCTGGTGGAAGGCGGCGAAGCAGCCGTGGCGGCCTCCACTGACCCGCTGATTGCTCTCGCGCGAAAAATTGATCCCGTCGTGCGCCAGACGCGTAAAGCCGTGGAAGACGCCGTGCAAAGCGTGGAAACGCCGGCCGGCGAGAAAATCGGACGCGCGCTCTTTGCCGTGTACGGCAAGGACCGCTATCCCGACGCCACTTTCACGCTACGGCTTTCCTTCGGCACCATCAAGGGCTACCCGATGAATGGCACCATCGCCCCGCCCATCACTACGTTCTACGGTCTGTATGATCGCGCCACCAGCTTCGGGATGAAGCCGCCATTTAACGTGATGCCACGCTTCCTCGAGCGCAAGGACAAGCTCGACCTTTCCACGCCGCTCAATACGGTGATGACCGGCGACATTATTGGCGGCAATTCCGGTTCGCCAGTGATCAACCGCAACGCCGAGCTGGTCGGACTGATCTTCGACGGCAACATCGAGAGCCTGGTGGGCAACTTCGTGTACAACGACGAGAAGAACCGCGCCGTCGCCGTGCACAGCGCCGCCATCATCGAAGCGCTGCGCAAGCTGTACGACGCCGGTGCGCTCGCCGACGAACTGGAAGGCAAGGCGGGCCGCAGGTAGCCTCCGTTCTCGATTGGATTTCTTGCGGAGCGGCGCTTCCGGGGGTACGCTTTTCAGGTATACTTGGTTCCATCATGCATCCAGTGGAGTGGACCGTGTGTATTCGGCGGGCCCTCTTGAGTCTGGCGCTTTTCTTAGGCCTAGCCGGAAGCGCCTCTGCGCAGTTTGGGGCGCCTGCTCTCGGCAAGGTGATTGTGCGCATCCGGGAGGTCGGGGGGGCGCGCATCTCAACTCCCGCCTGGGTGCGGCTCTATGCAGACGCTTCGATCTTCGAGTACACCTCCAACGCGCAGGACAATGCACAGGTCGTCTTCGAAAACGTCCCGCTGGGTGAATACCACGTTGAAGTGCGCGCTCCCGGTTATTTGCAGGCGGTGAATGAGGCTTCTCTCCTGCAGGCGAATACCATTGCATATGTGTACGTAGATTTGCGGATTGAGAATGGCCCGAATACCAGCGCGGCGGCTGGGAACAAAGCCGGGCCACCGGTGATGGCGCCGAAAGCGCGAAAGGACTTGGAGCAGGCGGCCGCGGCACTGCGCGCGAATGACTTGAAAAAAGCGCAGGAACATCTGGACCGGGCGAAAAAGCTCGCGCCGGGCCATCCCAACGTGCACTACTTGCAGGGACTCATTTACTTCGAGCAACAAAACGCCGCAGCAGCGAAGACTTCGCTGGAAACGGCAGTGAATCTGTATCCCGGGCATGCCGCCGCTTTTGCTTCACTGGGCGCCGTCTTGTATCGCCTGGGAGATTTTGCGAACGCTGTCACTGCGCTCGATAAGTCCATCGAGATTTCTCGGCAAAATTGGCAATCGCATCGCGCGCTGACCATGTGCTACATCCAGTTGCGCGCCTACGACAAAGCTCTGGCCCACGCGGAACGCGCCATCGAGATTGCGGGAGAAAAGTCGCCGGAGCTGCACGTGCTCCTGGCCCGCGTGCTGATCGTCCTGAATCAAAAGGACAAAGCGCGGGCGGAATTACAATCGTTTATTACCAGCAATCCGGGCCACACCGAAATGGCGGAGGCCCAGCGGTTGCTGGCGGCTTTGACGGGCACAATTAGTGTCCCTCCTGGCTCGAAACCGGAAAGCGGGCCTGGTTCGGCGGCGGGCAGTGGAGCAAATGCAGATCGAGCGCTGGCGAATATTCGCGTCAACGCGGATTTGCCGGAGATGCGAAGCGGGCCGGGACGCTGGGCGCCGCCGGCAGTAGACGACACGCCGCCCGTGCTCCTGAAGAACACGTCGTGCAAGCTGCCGGAAATTCTGGCAGGCACGGGCAAGCGCGCCTCCGCACTGGCTGCAAACTTGGAACAAGTCACCGCGACAGAAATCGTGGAGCAGGCCGACCTCGACCAGGATGGAAACCAGGTGCAGGTTCGCACGAATACCTTCAACTATTTGGTAAACATTAGCGTAACTCGTCCAGGAAACCTTTCGGTGGAGGAAGACCGCGTGCCCGTCAGCCGTACTCCCATGCCGGCGGAATATTTCATGACCCACGGCTTGGGTGCAATGGCGCTCATCTTCCACCCGTTTTATGTGAAGGACTTTGAGATGCGCTGTGAAGGGCTGACCGAAGTGGATGGCCAGCCGGCTTGGTCAATTTATTTCAAGCAGCGCCCGGATGTGCCCAGCCGCATTTACCGATATACGATTCAGCAGAGGAGTTTCGGCATTCCACTCAAAGGGCGTGCGTGGATCGCCGCCAATAATTATCAAGTGCTGCGCCTGGAGACCGACCTGGTCGAGCCGATGAGAGATTTGCGGCTCGAGCAGGAGCATCTGGTGATTGAATACCGGCCGGTGGACTTCAAGACCCGAAAAGTCCGTCTTTGGTTGCCGTTCAACGCGGAAAGGTACTCCTTGTTCCGCGGACATCGTCTTCTGCATCATCACAGTTTCACGGACTACCAGGTGTTTTCCGTGGATGTGACCCACAAGACCGCCGCCCCTGAAGAAGATAAGCCCTAAGGCCGGGCAATCGGCGTTTCGAAAAACCGCCCTACTTCTAGAACGCCTCGCTTTTCTCCCGCCGACTTGATTATGACCTCGCGCTTGCGGGCTTCGATGCGGATCTCCCTGATCACACCAATGTCCACCACAAACGAATCGCCCTCAGCTTCGAATTAGGTGTCCATCCACTACACTTTGGCTTCGGCCACAACTTTCTTGGTCGCCTTAAACGACAGCTTCGCAGTTTTTCCAACTGTACAAATACCCGCCAGCCTCGGCATTCTCAGCTATACTCTTCGCATTCGATTCGTGCGGTGGAGGTAGGAGCGTGGGTTCCCCGCGTTTTCTTAGCGCAATTATTTTCCTTCTCGCGCTGACCCTGCCAGCGGATGTCTTAGCGCAACTCACGCGCCCCCCCGCTAACCCCGAAGATCCCAATCCCGCGATTCCGGGCCTCGGAAAAGTCGTCGTACGGGTGCGCGGCGCGGGCGGTGCGTCGATGCCGGGTTTCGCCAGCGTGCGGCTTTATTCCAACTTCACCTCTTTTTCGCAGACTTCTTCCTCGCTGGATAATTCTCAGGCGGTTTTTGGAAGCGTTCCGATCGGTGAGTATCAAATCGAAGTTCGTGCCCCTGGGTATAAAGACGCAATGGAAGCGGCCTCTCTTCTCACCCCGGGCTCGTCCACCTACGTGTTCGTGGACTTGCGTCCGGAGGGAGCGCCGGGTGCCGCCGTTCAACCTGCTGGCCCGCCTTTACTTTCCCCCAAGGCACAGAAGGAAATCGAAGCCGCAGTCACGGCTCTCCGCTCGGGCGACCTCAAGCTGGCCCAGGAACACCTGGACAAGGCGCAGAAGATGGCCCCAAGTCACCCCGACGTTTACTACCTATATGGGCTCCTCTACATCCGGATGGGAAACACGGCCCAGGCCCGTGCTGCGCTGGAACGAACAGTGAATCTTTATCCCGAGCATGCCGCAGCGCAATCGACGCTTGGCACCCTGCTTTACAGCCTGGCGGAATACCGGGCCGCTGTCACTGCTCTCGAGAAAGCCGTTCAGCTCCAGCCGCAATCCTGGCAGTCGCACCGCGCACTGGCTCTTTGCTATTTGAGCGAAAAGTCATTGGAGAAGGCGCGCGCGCATGTGGAGCGTGCCCTGGAGCTTTCCGGAAATAAGGCGCCGGAGATGCGGCTCCTTCTTGCTCGTGTGCTGATCGCAATGCAACAGTTTGAGAAGGCACAGGAGCAGGTCACCGAATTCCTGGTTGGCAATCCCGGTCATCCTGATCTGCCGGAAGCGAATCGCCTGATGGCCGAATTGAAACGGGAAAAAGGCCCGGTACAAGAACCAACGGGCAGCCAAGCCGTCGCAACGCCGTCTGCTGTGGGCAAACCTCCCGCTGATTCCCGCCTCGAGGGTGGCTCGCCACCCGCGAGCGCGAGTAAACCGAATCGTAGCGGACTTAGAGTGGACGTCGAACCGGACTTGCCGATAACCGGCCGCTGGGCGCCGCCCGCAGTGGACGATGCCCTTCCCGTCGTCAACGGGAATGTCTCCTGCTCTCTCAATGCAGTGATGGCAGGGGCCGGGCGCGGCGCCACATTGCTCGTGGGGAATCTCGAGCGGATTAGCGCGTCCGAGCGCATCGAGTATGCCGATCTTGATGGAAACGGAAACCGCCGCAACGTTCAAATCCGGCAGTTCACTTACATCGTCAGCATCAGCGAAACCCGGCCCGGCTTTCTTGCCGTAGAAGAAGACCGCCGCCCTTTGAATCCAGCAACCGTTTCGCCCAGCCTTCAGAGCCGCGGGCTTGGCGCACTCGCGCTGATCTTTCACCCCTTCTATGCCAAAGATTTCGAGATGCGCTGCGAGGGTCTGACCGAATGGCACGGTCAGGCGGCTTGGTCCGTTCATTTTATCCAGCGCGCAGACCGTCCTAGCCGCGTGCGCACCTACTATGTCGGCGGAAACCGTTTTGTCATTCCCCTCAAGGGCCGCGCCATGATTAGCGCCAACAGTTTTCAAGTCCTGCGGATGGAAACCGATCTTGTGCAGCCCGTCAAGCCTATTCAGCTGGAGCTCGAGCACTTGATCATCGAATATGGCCCGGTAGATTTCAAGACGCGCAGCGCGCGCCTCTGGTTGCCGTTGAGCGCGAAACTTTACAGAATGAGCAAAGGAAAGAGGCAGTTCACCGAGCACAATTTCAGCGACTACATGATTTTTTCCGTGGACGCTTCACACCGCGAAGGTGAGAATAAGAAACCCTGAAGGCGGGCAATCAGTGTTCTGAGAAAACCGCCCTCCCTCAAAAAAAACCCTGTCTTCCCCTGTTCCTACTTGATCATAATCACGCGCTTGCGGCCTTCGATGCGGATCTCGCTGATCGTTCCCTTCTCGATGATGACCGTATCGCCGCGGACCTCGGCCTTCACGTCCACCCATTCGGCTGGTGCTTCGGCGACCACCTTTCTTCCTTTTTTCACGGTTACTCTTGCGCCGTCGAATTCGAGCTGGTACTCGCCGGGCTTGATTTCAGTTCCCCCCAGTTTGGCAGGATCGGTAAGCGAGAGACTTCTCTTGTAGGTGTCTGCGAATACTGGAACAGCCAGCACCAGGACCAGCAATACGGCGATCAATTGCAGGGTTCGCATGCTCTTGAACACGTCGAGGCCTCCTTTGAATTGAGAATTGCATGACTTCTTGCAGCTTCTCGGCAACGTCTGAAGTCATGCGCGTGGGGCTTGCTGCTGCCTCACCGTCCATTTCTTAGACGGCCCATCTCCTTCAAACGTTGCGCTCCGATGTAATACTTCCGGGTCCTTGCCCTACGCTGGCGCCGCGGTTTTTTATTTCTCCCGCGTCGCGGAATGGGACTACAATGTGCCCCCTGCCCGCCCGGCCGGCCGCGTCCCTGGCTGGAACCGTGAGGGGGCCGGAGAACCGCCACCCGCTGGAGACGCATCATGCTTGAAACGGTTGACCTGAAGAAGTCCCTTTCAAAAGCCGCTTACGCGAAGCGCATGCCAGAGCTGCAGGAAAAGCTGCGCGGTCAGCAATACGCCGTGCACGAAGCGGAAGTGCCAGTGATTATTTGCCTTGAAGGCTGGGACACGGCAGGCAAGGGCCGCGTCATCAAGAAACTCACGGAGAAGCTGGACCCGCGGCTCTTCCGCATCTATCCGGGACGCCCGCCTTCCCCGCTCGAGCAGCGCTACCATTTCCTGTGGCGCTACCAGATGAAGCTGCCCAACGACGGCGAGATGGTCGTCTTCGACCATTCCTGGTATGGCCGCGTGCTCGTGGAGCGCTGCGACAAGGTCGTGCCGAAAAAAGCCTGGCGCGGGGCGTACGAACAGATCAACGAGTTCGAACGCTGGCTGACGGACGACGGCCAGGTGGTGATCAAACTCTGGATGCACATTTCGAAGAAGGAGCAGAAACAGCGCTTCAAGGACTGTCTGAAGGACCCGCTGCTGCGCTGGAAAATCACCAAGGAATACCGGCGGCATCACAAGCAGTACGACAAGTGGGTAAGAGCGGTTGAAGAGATGCTCGCGAAAACGGATTCCCCTCATGCGCCGTGGACCGTTGTCGAAGCGAACGACTTGCGCTGGGCGCGCGTGCGCATTTTCGAGACGATTGTAAAGCGCATTGAGGAAGTGCTGGCGCGCCGCAAGGCCGTGCCGGCTTCCGTCTCCCGCAGCGCTGCGGCCGTGGCGGCCACCAAGTCTGAGCGTGCCGAGCGCGCCGTCCGCGACAAGGAACGCGCCCGCGAAGAAGAAAAGAAGACCATGGCCACGGCGGAAGCCCCGGCCGCCTCGTAACGCCGGCCTCAGCGCCTGCTATGGCGCGGCGCGCCGTGCCCGGTCCAATGGAGGTCGCACATGCTTGAAAAGCTAGAAATGACCAAAAAGCTCTCGCCGAAGCAGTACGACGAACAAATAGGGCGCGTGCAGGTGCGCCTGCGCGAGCTCGGCTTCGAACTGTTCAAGCGCAGAGTGCCGGTGCTGTGTGTATTTGAAGGCTGGGACGCGGCCGGTAAAGGCGGCGCGATCAAGCGCGTGTGCGAGATGCTGGACCCGCGCGGATACACCGTCTTCACCTACGCGGCGCCCAAGGGCGAGGAAAAAACGCATCATTATATGTGGCGTTTCTGGCATAACGTGCCGCGCGCCGGACACCTCGCCGTCTGGGACCGCAGTCACTACGGCCGCGTGCTGGTGGAACGCGTTGAGGGCTTCTGCAACGAGGACGAATGGCGCCGGGCTTTCCGGGAGATCAACGAATTCGAAGCGCACCAGGCCTCCTCCAGCGTTGTGATCTGCAAATTCTGGCTGCACATCACCAAGGAGGAGCAGCTCCGCCGCTTCAAGTCCCGCGAGATTGATCCCTTCCGCTCCTACAAACTCACCGAAGAGGACTGGCGCAACCGCGCGAAATGGACCGAGTACAATCAGGCCGTCGAAGACATGCTCCAGCACACCAGCACGCCCTATGCCCCGTGGACCGTGGTCGAGGCCAATAACAAGCAGTTCGCGCGCGTGAAAGTGGTCCGCACCATCGTGGACGCCATCGAAAAACAGATTCACTAGCCCGCGCGCCAACAGAGGGGGCGTCCTGACGATGCGGAAGACGCTGCTGAACGCATTCCTTCGCCATTCCAACCACTATCACGCCGTCCTGCCGTACAACTTGAACTGGGCCATTCGCCCGTCTCCCGACCTGCGCGAGTGGCTTGCGCGGAATCCGATTCAGGTGGCGGACGTGGGCGCGCGCGGTGGCATTCCGGGCGAGCTTGCGACTCTCGAAGAATTTGTTGATTACACCTGCTTCGATGCGGATGCGGAAGCATGTGCTCAGCTCAACGCGGCAGAACACCGCAGCCACCGCTTCCGTGCCTTCCCGTATTTCATCGCCGATCGCGAAGCGCCCGTCACGTTTCATCTCTACAGACAGGGCGGGCATAGTTCCGTCTTTCCCCCCGGGCGCGAATTTGCGGCGCAATTTGCGGGGGAGGAATTCGGCATTCTCCGCTCCGTGCAGATGGAGGGCGCCTCGCTGGACGCGGTCTTTCAGAAAGAAGATCTGCCGCCGCCGGATTTTCTCAAGCTCGATACGCAGGGCTCAGAGTTGAGCTGCTTGCGAGGCGCTTCCCGGATTCTGCGCGAGGTTTGCCTGGTGGAAGTGGAAGTGGAGTTCCTGCCCATTTATGAAGCCCAACCGCTATTCCACGACGTGATGAAGTTCATGACGGAGGCCGGCTTCGAATTGCTCTACCTGAACCGCGTGTTCGGACAGCGGCGTGAATACGGCGGCCCTTCTCGCGGTCAGGTTCTGTTTGGCGATGCGCTGTTCGGCCGTTCGCGGACCACGATCAGCGGCTACGAGACTCCGAAGCTCGTTCGTTTCGCGCTCCTGTTGATTCAATACGGCCATCTCGACTTTGCCCACGCGCTGACGCGCGATTTTCCGCAGATTCTCGGCGAAGCGCCGGGACTGGCCCGCTATTTTCATCGCTGGAGCTATTCGCGTCTCGCGCGCGGCTGGCGCCTGGGGCTGTCCCAGATGGATAAGCTGCTCTGCTTCTTGCTGCACGCGCGCAAGTACAATCAAATTCCCATGGACTCCGATCGCGGCTGGCCTATCCGGTGAGTGTCCGAAGCGCGGTCCTGCGCGCCCAATGTCTGATCGGCGTGCGCGAAGGAGATTTTTTTGTTCGAAGCGAATTTCGAGTTTGATCCCAGCATCGAAACCGCATGGACGATTCCTTCGCGGATGTACACCGATCCCGCTTTTCTCGAGCTCGAAAAGAAACGGATTTTTCATCGCACCTGGCAGCTCGCAGGACTGGCTGGTGCGGTGGCCGCGCCGGGCAGTTATTTCACCACAGAGGTTGCTGGCGAACCTCTCCTCGTGTGCCGTGACCCGGCGGGAGTTTTACGCGCGTTTTTCAACGTCTGCCGGCACCGCGCCGGTCCCGTGGCCGAAGGCGCCGGCTGCCAACCGACGTTTCAATGCGGCTATCACGGATGGACCTACACTCTGGACGGCCGTCTCATCGGCACGCCGGACGTGGGGGGAGTGGAGTTTTTCGACCGCAGCGCGATGGGGCTGGTGCCAGTGCGCGTCGAGGCATGGGACCAGTTCATTTTTGTTAACCTGGATTCCGCGGCGCCGCCTCTGGCGGCGTTTCTCGAAGACATTCCCGAGCGGGTGCGCGCCATGCAGCGTCCTGCTTTCCAGCGCGTCGAACGCCGTGAATACGCCATCGCCTGCAACTGGAAAGTCTATGTGGACAATTACCTCGAGGGCTACCACATCCCCATCGCCCACCCGGGGCTGATGAAAGAAATTGACTACGCCCAATACCGCGTGGAAACGCACCGCTTCTACTCGCGGCAATTCGCGCCGGTGCGCGCCGCCGCACCGGGCGTGGCCGACCGCGTCTATGCGGCGGCGGGCGATACGGAAGCGCTTTTCTTGTGGGTCTTTCCCAACCTGATGCTCAACGTCTATCCCAACAACATTCAGACCAACGTGATTGTGCCGTCGGGGCACGACCGCACCCTGGCGATTTTTGAGTGGTTCGCCGCGGCGGAATCAGCGGCGTCGCGAAATGAAATCATGAGTGCGATTGAGTTTGCGGAGCAGGTGCAGAAGGAGGACATCCATCTCTGCGAGACGGTGCAAAAAGGACTGAATTCCGCTTCGTACGACCGTGGGCGCTACTCAGTAAAGCGTGAAATTGGCGTGCACCATTTCCACGCCCTACTGCACGAATTTATTTCCGAAAAAATCTGAGTGAATCGCTAGCCGCGGCTACGCGGTCGACTTTGGTCGCAGAACGTTGTGCGCCAGGCCCATCGCTTCCAAAGCGCAGATCAGGTACCAGCCCAGGTCCACTTGATACCAGCGCAGGCCGAGGCGAGCGGAGGCGGCGTTGTGGTGGTGGTTGCGGTGCCAGTTTTCGCCCCAGGCGGCCAGTTGCAACGGCCCGAGCCACCAGACGTTCTGGCTGGTGTCACCGTCCTTGGTCTTGCCCAGATGCGTGAGGCTGTTGACGAAGCACTGCATGTGCAGCGAGTAGATCAGGCGGATCGCGCCCATCCAGAAAAATCCCTGCCAGCCGAATGGAATGCCGCAGAGCAGCGAAAGCGCGAGCAGCGGCACTTCAGCGTAGGTCCAGAACTTGTAGCTGCCGCGCGTGAACTCCGGGCACCAGCGCTTGGCATCAGCTTTCGGCGTCTGGTAGAGCCAGCGCAGGTGCGCCCACCAGAATCCCCCATGCTCGGGGCTGGACACATCGTCCGGCGTATCAGCGGTGGCGTGATGTTTGCGGTGATACGCCGCCCAACTGGCCGGCGCGCCGGAGCCGTTGAACATGGCGCCGAAGATCAGCACGTTTTCGACGAGCTTGTTCAGTTTGACGGTGCCGTGCGAAAGCGAACGGTGATAGCCCACGGTGGTGCCGAACCCGCCCAACAGCGTGAACACCAACGTCAGCACAATGACAGGCATGCTGGGTGTGGGATAGAGAATCAAGCCAATCACGGCGAGGACGTGAATGAGCACAAGGTAGAAGAGAATCGCTCCCTTGCCTTTGGCCGGTTTCCAAACGGGCTGCTCCCAGGGTCTCACTGGTGCACTACTCTCACTCATGCATGCTCCTATCAATCAATTGGTTGTCGTGCATCATTCCTGGTCGTGCGGAATTATGACTCAGGATATTCAAACGGCTTGCACATGTTGAAGAGACCTGAGCAGCATACATAGCAATCATAGGCGCATGCGAAGGATTGGTCAACGCAAAAATAACGGGCGGGGTTACTCGGAGGAATTCGTGCGCCACCACATCCACACCAGCCACAGCACGGTGAGCGCCATGCCCCACCAGCCGAGCGTGCGCGTTGCGCCGCCGATTTTCTGATCCAGATGCAGCACGCCCCACTGGCTGAAGAGAATTTCCCAGTCGTGCTCGCCGGAGCCGACCAGCGGCAGCGTGAGGCGGCGCGCGTCCGCCATGTACGTGCCGATGTAGAGAAAATTCTCGAAAAACCAGAACGAGCAGAAGGCCACGCCGGCGGTGTGACGACGCCACCAGAAATACGTAGCAATGCCCAGCGGCACAATCAGCTCCAGCAGCGTCCCGCCCAGAATGTTCATCGTGTAGCCGAAGAAACTGAACAGCGGGTGCCCGGCTTCGTGCACCACCAGGTTGAGGTGGTCGAGAAAAAGAAAATCCTCGTCGCTCCACGCGGCGTACCAGAGGAAACCGAGAAAAAAGATAAGCCAGCCAGCGAGCGCCGTCTTCGAAACACGCTGCCAGTTTTCTCCCGGCCGGTTCTCCAGAATTTGCGCGAGCCATGTCACAGCGCCGCGAATCTTAGCACGCGGTTTGTGTCGTAGGGTCGCTGTTTGCCTGCCCTGAGCTTGCCGAATGGGCTGCGCCCGCTTCAAAATGCGCAATATGTCGCATCACTGTTTCTGAAAATCCGCATAATCCGGCCCGTCGCACGGTTCCTTTCTGAATCCATGGGCTTGCCGATTCCGTTTGACTTACTTGGCCATTTGCATCTCCAAATTCCGCCAGCACATCCGAGGGGCCGTACTTGCAAGTGCCACAGAATCAATACCATGCGGAGTTTGACATTCGAGTTTCGTGGGCGTAGGGTGGCCTCACAGTCTGGGTGACTGAACAAAACGTGTAACGGCTCCCCCAATTCGGTATGTCCGGGAAACAAGCAACTGGACCGGGCAGGCTGAAACCGGTCCTCCCGGACCGCCGCAGAAACCCAAGTAAAACCAAAACGATCTGCGCAAAGCACAGTGGAGGTGTGTCTGTGATGACCTGGCTGACGTTTGCAGTGGAGCACTGGTTCCTGACCGGGCTGGTTCTCGTGGTGCTGTACTACGTTTCCTACTCCATCTGGCTCCATGAGCCGCATCCGCGGGGTGTGAGGGCTCAGCCGCGCCAAGGAGAAAAAATAATGTGCGCGGACTGGCACCCCTGCCTGCTGTGGCTGCTGAAGGCCTTCTGGCTGCTGTACTCGCTCGTCAGCCTTCTGCTGTGGTGGCTGGCAATGTGCAGCGGTGACCCACCCTTTGTCCCCAACTACGGATGAAGGGTGGGCGCCACTGTGGGGAGGGACAGTAAGGAGACAGAAAGAAGTCGTCAGGTGCGAACACAGAAAGGCCGGATCGGCTGCACGCCGGGTGACCTCGTCATCCACTGAAAAAGACTCCCGTTTTGGTGAGGTTTTGCACTGCGCGAGGCGTGTTGCCAGAAATCGATCGCGGCTAGGGCCCGATCGATCATGACGGGCACCGCGGCACGCACCGAAGCGGACAATTCGCAGCCGTAGTCAATCACTTTTGGCTCGGCGCCCAGGATGAGCACCTCCGGGGCTCTGCTCCGCAGCGTTCTTAGCATTTCCAGAAGATCGACCTGGTGAAGCGAGTGGCGGATTCCCTCCGCTCGTACTCCCGAGGCGTCAGTGGCGTACACCGACCCGGGCGCGCCGCCAGCCCGCAGCGCGTCGAAGACAATCAGCAACGCAGGCGATTCAATCAGATGCTCGGCACGCAACACGGCGGTGCCGACATCCACCGCGAGCACGTTAGCCGGGCAAACCTCCAGGAATGCGCGCACGGCATGAACGCCCACGCCATCGTCGCGCAGCAGAAGGTTGCCCAATCCCAACACGACGATTTCCGGTACGGGGATGAGTTCGACCTCGTCTCCACCGCTTTCTTTCTTCGAAGTGTCTCTGATCATCGGAGCTGGAAGACTTTTCCGTCTTCGGAAGGCCGCATCACATGCACGGCACACGCAAGGCAGGGATCGAACGAATGGATGATGCGGATGACCTCTACAGGCTCATTGATATTTTGTACGGGCACTCCAATGAGGGCCTGCTCAAGTGGTCCGTTCACGCCGGCAACATCACGCGGTGAAGCGTTCCAGCATGTTGGCGTGACGACTTGATAGAGCGAAATTTTCCCGTTGGTAATTCCCAACCAATGGCCCAGGGCCCCGCGCGGCGCTTCCAACAAGCCGCACGCAGCACCACTGAGTGGTGGTACATAACGTTCGTACACCGGTGCCGTGGGCACCAGTTCCTGTGCCCAGCCATCCAGAAGCTGCGACAGTTTCAACGCTTCCCGGAACCGCGCCATGTGCCGGTCCATCACGGAAATGCCATTCTGGTATTCCCCATTCACCCACATCCGTGCGAGTGGGCCCGTCTGGGTAGCAGCTTTGTTGTACCTCGGCGCCTTGAGCCAGGAATAGGCACTGGCATTTTTCGGATACGCCGGCGTCGTGATTCCGCGATACGGCTCCATGGCACTCTGCGGGATACTCGCGGTGATTTGAATCGCGCAGATGCGCGGGACGTTGACCACCGGCACGAATTGGATCACCATCTGCCCGTTTGTCACTTTGCCGGAGACTTTGCGATCGACGGCCGTGAATGCACCGCCGGCGGCAGCGAATATGTCGAACTTCGTAAGCACTGTTGTGCCGTTAATCTTGACAGTGAAGCTGCGTTGTCCGGCCTGTGTAGAGTCGGTCTCGTCAAACTTCAGCGTCACAGAATACGAGCCGTTAAGCAGGTTGGTGAAGGTGTAGGTAAGCGGCGTTCCCACGGGACCATATCGCCAAGTTTGATAAAGCGGCTGCGTCGTTGCGCCGAGGATTGGTGTATCCGTACTTCCCGCCACGCCGTTGCTGAAGCCAGAGTCCGCGCCCCAAACCAGACCCGTCGGTTCCGTGTATTCCGCGCCCCCGGCATTCGTCCGGACGGCCACTGGAATCGCCGGCAGAGAGTACCAACCGTAGGTGATATCTTCGAGGATCGCATTCACGTCCAGCGGGGTGGGTGTCAGCGCGGCATCTTGAGAAAAGCCGCGACTGAACAACGGAAAGCTGCCCGTATTGTCGAGATCATATCCGCCGAAGCTGATGAGATTTCGTGGGCCACTGCCAGTCGAATAGTAGTCCGCATAGCCGGAGGCGATGAGGTACACATCACTCTGGTATTCGTTGTTGACGAATTCCAGCACTTCTTGCGCGTAGGCGCGGAACGCGTCAATGCGGGTCTGTCGCGGCGTGGTCGTGACTCCTCCCGGCACGAGAGCGGGCGAATGAGGCAGCCGGCCGGCAAACAGGGCTCCCATTTCATGCGTCTTGCGACGTATCTCCAGCGCTTTGGTGTAATGAGCCTTCAACGTTGCGGCGGCCGCGCCGCTGATGCGCCGGTCGGTGAGCCATTCCGGCGTCCATGGCGCCATTTGTTGCAACTCACAAAAATCAGGCAGCGCCAACATGTAGAAATGCAGGATGTGGGATTGCAAGGTGTCCGCGGCAAGAATCAGATTGCGCATGACGCGCGCGTTATTGGGGACAACAATACCCGTGGCGTGCTCGAGCGCTAGGCAGGCTGCCAGTCCATGCGCGACCGAACAGACACCGCAGATGCGTTCGCAGATATCGGGAGCGTCCAGCGGACTGCGGTTCATCATGATTTTCTCGAATCCGCGAAACAGCGTCCCGCCGATTTCGGCGCTGACAACTTGTTGTTGTCCTTGCACAGCGTCCACAATCACTTTGGCACGCAGGTGTCCTTCCAGGCGTGTGACGGGATCCACAACCAGAGTTGAGGCCATGCCGATACCTCCTAGGAGGTCACGATGCGCAGCGGGTTAATTGGAAAATTGTTGTTCACACATCCGAGGCAAAGACTATTGACCACGGTGCACCAGTTGACGCCGTTGTTCCATTGCGAAATGGGGCAGCGCGCAACACTCTTGGGGCCTTTGCATCCCAGCATAATGAGACAACGGTTGTCCTGCCCATAGGTAGAAACCCTGGTGGCATAGAGTTTCGGGCAGGAATCGTGAAGCGCGTAGCCATGTGGAAGGGAGTAAAGATTGGTCGGTCGTCCGTAAGCATCGAGCGGCCCAATCGTGCCGTTGATCGCGTTGACAATGCCCCACACGATCCAATCCGGATGTGTCGGGCAGCCGGCGATGTTGACGGTCGGCCTTCCGATCACCGTCGCGACGCTGGCGATTGCCCCTGAGTTTGGACTTGCCTTCGGGACGCCGCCCCATGCCGCACAGGTGCCAATGCTGAGGACTTGCGTTGCCTTGCTGGCAAGACTGAGCAGGGCATCCTTGGCGGTCACAGGCGCTCCGCCCGATTCCCACACAGTGCATGCATGGCCGGTGAATGCTGTTGGAATTCCACCTTCTACTGCCAAAATGTATCCGCCCGTGTTCAGCGCATCCTGGATAATACTGGAGGACTGCTCGCCCTGCGAGCCCATCAGCATGGAGTGGTACATAAGGTTTATGCTCGAGATAAGCACGTCCGCGGCGCTTGCCGGTGGCGTGGGAGAAACGTAATTGAGGAAAGAATCCGAGCAACCACCGCAACCCGCTCCTTGCAACCAGATGACGCGCGGTGCGAGCGGACCGGCAAGTACTTCCTGTAAATTGGCGAGCCCCGCCGCGCTTAAGCCCAAGGTACCCAAAATCTTTGAGGAGTATTCGAGGAAGGCACGTCGCGAGATAATCATAGACGGCTCCTTCTGATTCTCTTCATTCCATGTACGCTGGTGCATTCGCAAAGTCAATAGCCAATTTGTGCTAAGTGATTGAAATCTAGAGACTTACTCAAGATCTGGGCGGGTAAACGCGGGCTGTTGCCTGCCTTCGGGACAGACGTAGGCTTGAATGCGTACCTACGCTCCCTCCGCTGCAGTAGAGGAGAGTCGTGACATTTCATTCATGACAGAATGAGAGAAGCGTCTTGGAGCTCTGCAATTCGTGGAGCAGCAGAGAGATTGCAAACAGCTATTTCTTTCCCGCCGATTTCCCCGTCATAATGAAATTATCGTCGCAGGAGGCTATCCATGCGTCGCATTGTCCTACTCATTTTGGTTCTGCAAGTGTGCGCCGACGCCGCATTTGCGCAGAAGGAATCAGACCGGCCTCGTGTGGGTTTGGCATTGGCCGGCGGAAGCGCGCGAGGCTTTGTCCAGGTCGGCGTTTTGAAGTGGCTTGAAGAGCACCGCGTACCCGTGGAGACCGTCGCGGGCACGAGCATGGGCGGCGGACTGGCAGCTTCGGCTGCTGTGCCTTTGGCAGGTGCTTTGCTTGATCTACATGCTGCTGCGCCTGCTGCTTTGGTGGCTCGAGTGAATGGGTGCCGGGCTTCCTGGTTGCAGTTTTCGACCGGGAAGACCAGCACGTTTTCTTGACCGCCAACCCTGATGATAGAATTACCTAACAGGTGCGCCCGTAGCTCAGTTGGAGAGAGCGTCTGCCTTCTAAGCAGAGGGTCGGGAGTTCGAGTCTCCCCGGGCGCGCCATTCTCTTCATTCCGCTTTGCATTCCGACAGCCTTCGCGCAGAATACGCGTCGAAACCACACGCGGGAGCATTCCCGCACGGAAATATTGTCGCGATGATTTGAAGGAGGGCTCATGCGCAAAATCATTTTGATTGCGATGGCGCTGTTGCTGATGGCCGCCGTGAGCGCGGCACAGGAAACTCCGACCGAGCGCGAAGCCGCGCGCGACGTCGTGAAACAAATCAACGAGCTGGCGCAGACGCTCGGCGTGCAGCCCATGGTCGCGAAGCTCACCGCACAAAACAAGCAGCGCGACGAAGTCATCGCGCGCGTGAAGCAGCTCATGGACACCGACCTGCTCCCCATGAGCGACTGGATCACCAAGCATCCCGAAACCGGTTTCCAGGAAACGCAGGCCGTCGAAAAGCTGACTGCGTACCTCAAGGCGCACGATTTCGACGTGACCATCGGCGTCGGCGAGTTGAAGACCGCGTTCGTGGCGAAATATCGCAAGGGCACGCCCGGGCCGAACCTCGGCGTCATCCTGGAATACGACGCGCTGCGCGGCACGCAAGGCGCGTTCCACGGCGACCAGCACAGCGCGCAAGGGCCTGTGGGCATGGCCGCAGCGATTGCCATCGCCGAATTTCTGGCGCGGACAAACACGCCGGGCACAGTCACCGTGTACGGCTGTCCGGCGGAGGAGATGTCGCCGCCCGAATCGAAAACCGTGATGATGCGCGCCGGCGCGTTCCAGGGCGCGGACATCATCTTGCGCAGCCACGCGACCATCAACACCTCGCGTTCCGCCGCGGGTTTCGGCACGTGCTGCCTGAACATTGACGGCGTCAAATACACTTTCTACGGCGCGCCCGCGCATCAGATGACCGCGTGGAATGGGCGCAACGCGCTCACCGCAGTCATCAAGCTCTTCAACAACATTGACAGCATTCGCAGCAACCTGCGTCCGGAGACGCGCGTTCAGGGCGTGATTACCGAAGGCGGCGCCGCGCCCAATGTTGTGCCGGACAAAACCGTCGCCGATTTTTACATCCGCTATCCCGACGCCGTTTATCTGGCGCAGGTCACTGCATGGGTCAACGACGCGGCGCGCGCTGCTGCGCTGGCTACCGGCACGAAAGTGAAAATTGATCACTACGGGCACGACCGCGACGGCATTTCGCTCGCGTCGCTTGAAGAGCTCTCCTTTGCATACATGAAAATGTTTGGCGCGACTGGCGTGCAGCCCGAGCCTGCCAAACCCAAAGGCTTCGAGGAAACCGGCAGCGTGTCGTCGCAGATTCCCGGCCTCGGCGTGAGCGCAAAGTCGTCGAACTTTTCCAATCATACGTACGGCATGGAAGCCGACGCGCTCATCGAAGTCGGCCATCAGGGATTCCTGATTGACGCGCAGACCATGGCCGCCGTACTTTACGACTTCGCCACGCACGCCGAACTGCGCGATGCCGTGAAGCAAGAGTTCACGCGCATCCAGGCGCTGTTTGGCGATTACCAGAGGGCTCTTGAGAAGGCATATCCGAAACCGGAAATTGCCGAGCCCAAGTAGTCCGGAAAAAAGCGAGGAGATCCTCATGCGAGTCACCACAGCAATTTGCGCACTCATGCTTACAGCCTCGCCGGCTTACGCGCAGCATTCGCCGTCGCACGCCGCTAAGCAGAAACCCGTCGAGCTCGTCGCCAGCCTCGGCGCCTATCATCATCCCATCACCACTCGAAATCCGGAGGCGCAGAAGTACTTTGATCAGGGGCTGACGCTGCTTTACGGATTCAACCACGACGAAGCAGCGAAGTATTTCCGCCGTGCGGCGGAGCTCGATCCCGACGCGGCAATGCCCTACTGGGGGCTCGCGCTGAGCATTGGTCCGAACTACAACGACGCGGGTGTGGATGAAGCGCGCGCCAAAGCTACCTACGATGCGGTACAAAATGCGCAACGCCACGCGCCCAAGGCCAGCGCTGCCGAACAGGACTACATCCGGGCGCTGGCCAAGCGCTACGCCTCAACAGATTCCAAGTCCGACTGGAAGAAATTTCATCAAGACTACAGCGAAGCGATGCGCGATCTCGTGAAAAAATATCCGGACGATTTGGATGTGGCGACCATGTTCGCCGAAAGCCTCATGATGCTGCGGCCGTGGCAGCTCTGGACGGCCGATGGCCAACCCGCGCCGGGAACGCTGGAGCTGGTGGCCGTGCTGGAATCGGTGTTGCGGCGCAACCCGGAGCATCCGGGCGCGAATCATTTTTATGTCCACGCGGTGGAAGCGTCGAACAACCTGGAACGCGCCATCCCCAGCGCCATGCGCCTGATGACGCTGGTGCCCGGCGCTGGCCATCTTCTGCACATGCCCGGCCACATTTTTATGCAGACCGGCGATTACGATTTGTCCGTGCAGACGAACATTCGCGCGGCGGCGGCGGACAAGTCGTTCGTCGAACGCACCGGCTCCACGGGCATATATCCGCTCATGTATTGGACGCACAACATCCACTTCATCGCCTACTCGAACATGCAGCAGGGCCGCTACGAGGACGCGAAGAAGGCCGCGGACGAAATGGCGGCCAACGTTGGTGACGCTGACGCGCAAATGCAGATGATCGAAGGCTACACGTTTTTTGATGTGTGCGCGGAGCTGCGCTTCCACCGCTGGGCGGAAATTTTGAAAACACCGCAGCCGCCCGCGAGCCGCAAGCTGGCCGTGGCCTTCTGGTATTACGCGCGCGCGATGGCCTACGCGGGCTTGGGCCACATGAACGAGGCGACGGAGGAGCGGCAAAAATTTTACGCGGCGCGACTAGTGACGCCCGCGGAGTCACACTATCTGCTCAACAACACGTCGAGTGATTTTCTGGCCACCGCCGCGGCGGTGCTCGACGCGCGCATGGCGGAAGCGCGCGGGGAAAAGGATGCGTCCATAAAGCTTTGGCAGCGCGCGACGGAATTGGAGGCGGCGCTGCGCTACGACGAGCCGCCACCATGGTTTTATCCCATCCGTGAATCGCTCGGCGCCGCGCTGCTGCGCAATGGCCAGGCAGTCGAAGCGGAGGGCGTCTTCCGCAAAGCACTGGAGAAGCGCCCGCGCGATGGCCGCCTGCTCTTCGGCCTGTGGCAGAGTTTGAAAGCGCAGAACCGCGCGAGCGAAGCGCAACTCGTGGAGCAGGAGTTCCGCGCGGCGTGGAGAAACGCCACCACCGAACTCCGCATCGAAGATCTGTAATCGTTAATCGCTTCGCGTTCACGAGCCGAGTTGCGTTAGAATGCGCTGACTCATGTCGGAAGCGTAGGAATTTCTGGAGACGCGTGATGGCCCTCATCCAGTTCACTCGAAATCACACGGACCATTCCACGGACAAGGGTTATCAGTTTGAATTTTTCTGCGACCGCTGCGGCAACGGCTTCACGACCGAGTTCAGTGCCTCGGTGACGGGCTTTGCGGCCAGCGCGTTGCGCGCGGCGGGCGGGATGTTTGGAGGCCTGCTGGGGCAGGCGGGGTCCAGCGCGTACGAAATTCAGCGCGCGGTGCAGGGCCCGGGCCATGACAAAGCGTTTCGCGAGGCGGTTGAGGAAGCCAAGCCGAATTTCCGGCAGTGTCCCAAGTGCGCGAAGTGGGTCTGCGGAAATGTCTGCTGGAACCAGAAGCGCTCGCTGTGCTACGAGTGCGCGCCGGATATTCAGACGGAACTCGCGTCGGCGCAGGTGCAAGCCACCGTGGACCAAATCAAGCAGAAACTCCAGTCCCAGGATTTGACCAAAGACATTGACCTGACCGGCGAGGCCGCGGCGCGCTGTCCGGAGTGCAACGCGCTGACACAGGGCGCGAAGTTTTGTCCAGAATGCGGCAAGCCGCTGCGGCCCAAGAATCAGTGCTCCAAGTGCGGCACCAAGGTGGAAGGCGGCACGAAGTTTTGTCCCGAGTGCGGCAATAAAATGGCCTAGGCAGTGGTATTGCAAAGCGGCGTCAAGCCGCCGCACTCCATATGGCGCGAGCCGCCCGGGCCCTGCGTGGCACACACCCTCCTTCGCAGCCCGGCCCATCCAATTGGCGTTTGCAACAAAACTTGCCGCTAGCTATTGCTGCCGACCGGATTTTAAGTTATGAATGAGTGGATTCCCCTCTGAGGTCCAATGACCGCACCGGAGTTGCACCCTCTGCCGCCGGCGACCGCTGAAAAGGTGGATGAATTCCGCGCCAGCCTGCGCGGGATGGAGCGGCGTCAATGGTGGCAATGGTCCTCCGCGATTTCCGTGATGATCTTGTTGACGCTTGCTCTGGCCTCCTTCGCGTTCCCCGGATTGCTGTCCCAGGCGGAAGAGTTTTATTCATTTCAATTGAGCCAGGCCCTGCGCGGGCTGATCGGCATGGTGTTGCTGTTCAATATCAACGCTGTGTATCAGCAATTTCAGATCAATCGCATTCAGCGCCAGGTGACCGCGCAGCTGGACGCGATGAGCAAAATGGGGGAGCGCACTGAGGAAGTGTACAAACTGGCGGCGCTCGACCCGCTCACCGGCCTGTTCAACCGGCGATCCGGAGAGCAGCGGCTGGTGGACGAAACTTCGCGCGCCAAACGCCACGGGCGCCCGCTGACGGTCGTCATGCTCGATTTGAACTCACTGAAATACATCAACGACAAGTATGGCCACTCGGCCGGCGACGATGTTCTCAAAGGCTTCGCCAAATGCATGAGCCGTGCGACGCGCGGGTCGGACCTGGCTGTCCGGCTCGGCGGGGATGAGTTCATGATCCTGCTTCCGGAATGCAAGCCCGGCGAGGTCCGGCACGTCCTCGCACGCTTGAGCGGTCAGACCATCGAACTGAATGGCCAGCAGGAAGAGATCTCATTTTCCGCGGGATGGACGGACTACATCCCCGGCGAGCAGCCGGATGACCTCATGAAACGCGCCGACGCCGCGCTGTACGTGAACAAACGCGCCGGCAAAACACAGAATCTGCCCAAAGACTTGCCTGCCAGTTAGGCGGAAGCGCGCTCACCCGCGCAATTCTTCCCTGCAGCGTGCCGGTGCTCTCTCCGGCGGCTTTCTGTGGCAGCGGCTACAGGACAGTGCCGCGGGCCTGAAGAGGACAGAATGAAGAAAGACATCGAAAAACTTCAGGGCACGTGGAACATCGTTGCCCTCGAAGTCGATGGGCAGAAAATGCCTTCGGCGGGATCGAAGATCATGGTCAAGGGCACGCGCTTTACCACCATCGCTATGGGTGCGGAGTATTCCGGAACGCTTGTGGTGGACGCCACGAAATCTCCGCAGACGTTTGACTTGAAATTCACTTCGGGCCGGGAGAAAGGCAGCACGAACTTCGGCATCTACGAACTCGATGGAGACACGTGGAAGATTTGTCTGTCCATGACCGGCAAAGACCGTCCCACGAAATTCGCCACCAAGGCGGGAAGCGGGCACGCCCTCGAAGCGCTGCAACGAGAGAAACCCGGGAAGAAACTAGAATCAGACCGAAGCGCCCTTGGGTCGGCAGGCGCTGTTTCCGGGAAGAAATCGCAAGGACGGCAGGACACCAGCAGCGCGCCTTTCGAGCCTGCGCCTGAACTCGAAGGCGAATGGTCCATGGCGTCGTGCGTGATGAATGGTCAGCCGCTGGACGCGTCCATGGTGAAATACGGCAAGCGCGTCGCCAGGGGAAATGAGATGTCGGTGTCCATGGCCGGGCAAGTCATCTTGAAAGCAAGATTCAGAGTGGACCGCACAAAAGAACCCATGACCATAGACTATGCGCTCCTGCTCAGCCCGAATGAAGGAAAAATGCAGCAAGGCATCTATGCGTTGGAGGGAAAAACGTTAAGAACGTGCTTCTCGTCCCCGGGCCAGGCGCGGCCGGACGAATTTGCTTCCGTGCCGGGCGACGGAAGGACTTTGGCGGTGTGGAAGCTGGAGAAGAAGTAACGCGTACGCTTCGGGCCCGCTTCTACGGACGCGCTACGAGTTCCGGAATCGGAGGACGCGCATGAAATGGCTGCTGATTGTTCTCGGGACGCTGGTGGGCATCATTCAATTTTCAAACCGTTCGGCATCATCGGCAGCGAGCGCAGGCGGAAGTAAAGGTGCATTAGTTTGTTCTCGTCCAGGTGCTTTATTGATTTAGCAAATGGGTGAGGCGCGTTTCAGGAAGCTCGGACGTAGGAGGCGGTTCATAGCGCGGACAGGGTTGAAAATCAAAAAGCAATTCAACCGTGCCATTCTTCAAATCGCGGGCCAATCGCACCCTTTCGGGGGAAGAATCAGGAGGTAATTCGGACTTCTTCGCTTTGAGGAAGCCTTCGACAAGCGGCCAATTGAAGGGGTCGCCTAGCTTCACTCTCGCTCTCAGGGCGTGTTCGAGAGTTGGACTCAAGCCACGGATCTCGATTTTTTCGACAAGAAACTGTTTTTGCTCGTCAAGTTCGAGAGTGAGGGAAATGCGATGGTGAGTTGCATCGACGTCCGTCAAGGGAATCGGCGTAAAATCGATATAACCTTGAGAGCTGTACAATTTCCTCAGGGCTTCGAGACCTTGTCTAATCTTCTGAGTATTGAAGATCTCTCCTGAGCGCATGGGAATCAGCGCACGAAGCTGATCGCGCGGAAAAACAAGTTTGGGGTCATCTTCCTTGGCATTCCTGAAGCGAAGTTCGCCCAACCGAAGTTTCTCAAGATGGTCATCACGGAGGGTCACAGAAACGCGCGGATGTAAGGGATCATCTCACAGGACTTTCAAAGTTGCTTTCGGCATTGCCTGAAAATAGCCGCGATCTTGCAGCGTGCCTCGCGCTTGTTCCTCAATTTCGGCAACCCAATCGGTACTCGCATCGAACCGGCTCTGTTTGAGCTTCCTGGTAATCTGCGCGCGAATCGACGCCGGCCATTCGAATTCACCCTCAAATGCAACGGACTCGATGGAAACCATTTGTTTGGGTGGTTCCACGTTCCGCTGTCTTTGCAGGCGGATTTCATCGGCCAGCGAGGGGATAGGCAGGCGTCGTTCAAGGCAGGGCGAGATTTGTGCAAAGACCGACGGGGAGACAAACAACGCCGCCAACAAGAAAAACAGCGGAACGGCATGCGCCATTCGAGCACGCATGAAGCAAACTATAGGTCAACGTGCGACACTATGCAATACGGAGCCGGAGCCGCGTCAGGTTCCTTTGGGCTTCTTGATGAACGGCAGCAACATCGAAGTGCGCTCGCGATACGATTTGTATTGGTCGCCAAAGTATTTTACGAGGTCGCGCTCTTCGAGCTGGATGGCGATGAGGACGTAGCCGGTCGTGGCGACAGCAAACAGCAAGTGTCCCGCCGACATGGTCGGAGTTGCCCAAAATGCGGTCAAGAAACCCAGGTAAATCGGGTGCCGGACGTGTTGATATAATGCCGGCGACTTGAAACCGATCGGTGTGTATTCCTTCCCTTTTGCGAACAGCCCGACTTGCCGCAACCCGAACAGATCGGCGTGACTGACCAAGAAGGTGCTGATTAATACGATCAGCCATCCCAAACCGAACAGACCCTTCAACACCGCGCTGCCGGTGGAGTTTTGCACGCTCCAAATGATGTCCGTCATCGGCTGCCACTGCCAGTAGAGCAGCAGCAAACACGAACTGGCCAGCAAAACATACGTGCTGCGCTCGATGGGCGTGGGAACAAAGCGCGTCCACCACTTCTTGAAGCCCTGTCGTGCCATGCCGCTGTGCTGAATGGCAAAAAGTCCGAGCAAGAGCGCGTCAATCAGCAGCGCTTGCACAGAAAAGGTCCCCGTCCCGGAGTCGATGGATTTGGGGACAACCATGTTGCCCACAAAACCGATTGCGTACAGAAACGAACCGAAGAAAATCACGTACGCGATCAACCCGTAAAGAAAGGCGGCGGCTCGCAGCATGGTGAAGGTCTCCTTCCGAACAGAATTACTCTTCTTTTGAAAACGGCCCTGACAATTCACTCAATTATGAGAGCGGGATGTGGGAGTAAGGTACGCCCAAAATCAGCCATTCGTCAATTTCAAGCCATCTGGGACCATGGGCAGCGAGCGCAGGCGGATGCCGGTGGCGGCGAGAACCGCGTCGGTGCAAATCGTCGTTCGCTAGGCGGCTCTTGCTTTTCCGTTGGGCTTGCCAATTTCTTCTTTTCTCTTCCCTCTTCCGCTTCCTACGCGCAGAATACGCGCAATGTACGAGGCACTCTCCAAAGAAGGCTCCGCTGCGAAAGCGTGTGCCACCAGCCCCGACGCGACATCTCAACGGGCTTTCCTTCGCTGGCTGAGAATAACAATTGGAATTGGACTCTGCGCGGTTGTAGTGGCTTGTGGCGCTCAGCAGCCGACGAGAGAGCCTGTTCGCACAGAATTAAGCCGACTGCAAAAGCAAACCGGGCTCTCCTTAACCTACTTTGATACGACGATGGACACCATCGTGTTTGAAGATCGTTCAGTGACCCCGGGGAAAAGGCTTCCGCTTCCGGGGGTACCGGTAGAAGGCTCGGTTTCACCTGACGGAGCTGAGATTGCGTTTTCTTATTGGAGTCCGCAGAATCGGACACACTTCGGCATCATTCAGCGCGATGGAAGCGGCCTTCGAGAATTCCCAAACTTCGGCGGAGGATACGATTTCTGCTGGTCACATGATAAGACCCGGTTGGCGATGGTGGTACAAAACCCGCAGAGGCTCGTGATCCTGAACCTGAGCACGAGGGAGACACAGGAGGTTCAAATGGCGATCTCCCTTAGTGCGCAATGCTGGTCGGCGGACGACAAACGGATCGTGTTCGAGTTCTTCGAGAGCGTGCGCGTCTACGACATCGAACTAGGAAAATGGATGGCCCTAGTAAGAGGGAGACAACCGAGTTGGTCTCCGGACGGAAATTGGATTGCATTTCTCGATGGCGACACCTACTTCACGATTCGTCCATCCGGCGAAGGTCGGAAAGCGCTCTTTAAGAAGGAGCGCGCCGTTTCGGGCTTATGTTGGTCACCCGATGGAAAGTTTGTAGCATATGTTAGTCGCACTAAGTTCCTCGAGAGCCCTTGGCTCGTTCTGGATGTGGGATTCGTGCGACTTCGGATTCGACGGCTGGAGGACGATTCCGAGGATTGGGTCGCGGGATTCTCAGAGATTCACGTACCTTCATTTCAGTGGGTGCAAGTCAAGCCATCCTACAAGTAAATCGCAATGCAGACGGCCAAAGTACGATGCCCATTTTTCAAGGGGACTTCAGCCCGTTGGGGACCATGGGCAGCGAGCGCAGGCGGACGGACGTAGCGTCGAAGATGGCGTTGCCGATGGCAGGCGCCACGCCCACGATGGGCGTTTCGCCCGCGCCGGCGGAAGGCAAATCTTTGCGGTCGAGCAGAACGGTTTCCAGCACGGGCGCGTCGCTGAACCGTGGCACGCGATACTTTGAGAATCGCGGATTAAGCATGCGGCCGTTCTCGAATTCGACGGCCTCGAACAGCGCTCCGCCGAGGCCCATGATTTCAGAGCCTTCAATCTGGTTGCGCAGGCCGTCCGGGTTGACGACGGCGCCGCACTCGAATGCGGTCACCAGGCGAACGACTTTCACTTCGCCGTTTGCCCGATTTACGGCGACCTCCGCGCAGGTGGCCACGTAGCCGCCTTTTTCAAACCCGGCGGCGATTCCGAAACCCTGTCCAGGCGCGGATTTCTTCTGGCCCCAATTGAATTTCCTGGCGGCGGCTTCCAACACCGCGCGAAATCTCTCGTCCTTCAGATTTTTTAAACGGAAATCGAGCGGGTCCATCTTCACCAGTTGCGCCAGTTCGTCCATGTGCGACTCTCGTGCGAAATGGTTGGCGGTGGCAGCCAGCCCGCGGTAGGAGCCCTGGCGCAACGGCGACCGCGTGGGATGAAACTCGATGCGCTGATTGGGAATTGCGTAGCTGGGGCGAATTCCTGACGCGCCGGAATTGTAGTTGTGGAATTCCCAGGCGGTAATCGTGCCGTCGTTGCGCGCCCCGCTCGTCACTTCGATGACGCCCGCGGGGCGAAAATACGCCCAGGTGAATTCCTCCTCGCGCGTCCAGACGACTTTCACCGGCCGCTTCGCCGCGCGCGCTAGCCGCGCCGCCTCGACCGCCGTTTCTCCGCTGTGCTTGCCGCCGTAGCCGGAGCCTGTGTCCGGCATGATCACGCGGACATCATTTTCGGAGATGTGCAATGCCTCCGCGAGTTCGGCGCGCACGCCGAAGGGCCGCTGCGTGCCCGTCCACACCGTCAACTTTTCGCCGGACCACTGCGCCACCGCAGCGCGCGGCTCGAGCGGCGCATGAGCGATGTAGGCCACCGTGTAGGTTTGTTGCAGACGATGGTCAGCCGCGGCAAGTCCCTCTTCCATGGAGCCCGCCTGGAAAGCTCCTTGCCGGCCGGTTTCTTTGGCCGCGTTGCTCTTCAGATCCTCGAACAATTCCTTGTTCGACGGCTGCGGCTCGGACTTCCACTCCGCTTTGACGGCCGCCACGGCGCGCATCGCCAGCTCCTCGCTGGGCGCGGCCACGCCGACAAAATTGCCGTCGCGGACTACGGTGACGCCGGGGACTTGCTCGGCGTCGTGCGTCTCCGCGGACAGCAGCGTCGCGCCAAACGCGGGCGGCCTCAGGATTTTTCCGCAGAGCAATTCCGGCAGCTTCTGGTCGGACGGATAACGATGCTTGCCCGTGACGAAGTCGCGGCCATTCACTTTTTTTGCAGGCGTACCTGCAACGGTCCACGCCGCGGCGGGCGCGAGCGAATTTTCGGCAGGAATGGTTTGCGTGAGCTGGCGGCCCTTGACCAACTCCGCGTAAGCGATTTCGCGTTCGGATTCGGCAATCGTGATCTTGCCGTCCACGGCGCTCAGGTGGTTGCGGTCCACCTGCCATCGTTCCGCGGCGAGATCGATAAGCATCTCGCGCGCCGCCGCGGCCACTCTGCGCAGTTGCAAGTTCATGTTGGGAGTGGTCTGGCTGCCGAAGGTGCCCGCGTCATAGGGCGTCAATTGCGTGTCGCCCATCACCAATTCGATTCCATTTTGTGGGAAATGGAGTTCCTCCGCGACGGCCTGAGTGAGCGAAGTGCGGATGTTCTGGCCCATCTCCACTTTTCCGGTGAACACGCGGACCTTGCCGTTTTCTCCGATGTGCAGCCACGCGCCAATCTCTTTGGGGAGCGAGCCGCCGAAGCCCTGCCGGACGCGGCCGGACTCCTGCTGGGCCAGCACGTCTTTTGCAACGGAGCAAATCAGCGCGCCGGCGCCCAGCAGCTTGAAGAATTCGCGGCGGCCCCATTCGAAGTGATATGCGCGCGGCGCGGTCAGCTCGTAGCGTTCCGGTTCCATCCCGTTTTTGTAGGTCAGGTCGTCGCTCATTGGCCCGACCCCTTCTGCGCCTTCGCCGCACGGCGAACCGCCGCGACAATGCGCGGGTACGTGCCGCATCGGCAGATGTTGCCCTGCATGAAGTCGGAAATTTCTTTGTCCGACGGATTGGGATTCGACTTCAGAAGCGCCACGCCCGTGACGATCATGCCGGACGTACAGAACGCGCACTGCATGGCCCCCTCTTCGAGGAACGCTTCCTGCAGCGGATGCAGACGGCCGTCCTGTTCCAGCGCTTCAATGGTGGTGATCTTTTTCTGTCCCACGGCGCCCACTGTGACGATGCACGACCGCCGGGGATTTCCGTCGATCAGCACAGTGCATGCGCCGCACTGCCCTTCGCCGCAGCCGAATTTGCTGCCGGTCAGGTCCAGTTGTTCGCGCAGGACGGTGAGCAGGCTGGTTTCCGCGTCCGCGTCAATCAAGCGACCCGCGCCGTTCACATTCAGCTTGGTGATCCTAGCCACGCGATGCCCTCGCGCTTGAAATACACCGCGAACAGCGGCCTGCCTGGAAATTCCTATTGTCCCTTTTATCACAAATCGCGGCCTAGAATTGCCGGGGATTTTGGCTGCGCATGGACATTCAAGGTTCTGTGCGTCTTGCTTTGACTTGGCCGCCCTGACTTGCATAGAATCCGCCTGCCAATTGGGCGCATGCGATTCACTTTCACTTCGGGAGCGCAAAAATGAAAAAGACTTTGGCTGTGGGTGTGGTGCTGTTCCTGCTGTTCGTGCAAGTGGCGGGGGTTGCGGCGCAAGCGCCGGAACAACCGCGGCCACAGGAAGGCCGACCACCTGCAGTCGCTGACCGCGCCGCGGCGGCTGCGGAAGCGGCCGCGATCAAAGAAGAATGGTCCGTCACCGAGCACACCATCCGCATCGGCAGCCAGACGATTCCTTACAAAGCCAGCGCGGGAACGACTCTCCTGAAGAACGAAAAGGGCGAGCCCACGGGAATGCTCTATTCCGTCGCGTACACGCGCAGCGACGTGAAAGATCTCAGCACGCGGCCCGTGTCGTTCGTGTACAACGGCGGGCCCGGCTCGGCGTCGCTGTGGCTACACTTGGGCGCATTCGGGCCGCGCCGCGCCTCCACCGTGAACGGGGAATTCACTCCCCCGCCGCCCTACAAGCTGGTGGACAACAACGAATCCCTGCTCGACAAAACCGACCTGGTGTTCATCGACATGATGGGCGCGGGCTATAGCCACGCCGTGGGCAAGGGACAGGAGAAGGATTTCTGGGGCATTGATGAAGACGTGGCGGCCTTCGGGCAGTTCATCAACACATACATCAGCCGCAACAGCCGCTGGAATTCGCCGAAGTTTCTGCTGGGCGAAAGCTACGGCACATTCCGCTCCGCTGCGCTGGGGAATTTCTTGCAGGGGCGCTACGCGATGCACCTGAATGGCATCTGCCTGATTTCTTCAGTGCTCGACCTCGCCACGCTCACCTTCGGCGCCGGCGACGACCGGCCCTACATTTTTTATCTCCCCAGCTACGCAGCGGTGGCCTGGTATCACAAGGCGCTGAAGACACGCCCGGGTGATATGCCCGCGTTCGTGGAAGAAGCCCGGCAATACGCCGCAGGCGAGTACGCTACGGCGCTGATGAAGGGCGCGAAACTTTCCGCGACGGATAAGGCTGCCGTGGCAAAAAAACTCTCTTACTTTACCGGTCTGAGCGAAGACTATCTGCTCAAGGCGAATCTCCGCGTCACACTCGGGCAATTTAACGTCGAGCTGATGCGCAGCCGCGGCCTCACTTCCGGACGCATTGACGCGCGCTTCACGGGCTACACGCGCGATCTGCTGGCCGAATTCGCACAGGGCGACCCCGAAGGCCCGGCCGTCGGCGGCGCGTTTACTGCGCTGATCAATTACTACAATCATGAAGAGCTGAAATTCGGCAGGGACAAGGTCTACAACAATTCCGCCAGCGTCGGCGGCGGATGGAATTGGCGGCGCGGAGGCGGCGGACCCGGCGGCGGTGGCGGCGGATTTCCTGGCGCGCCGAATACGCAAAATGATCTGGTGCAGGCCATGCTCACCAATCCTCGGCTGCTCGTGCAGGTCGAAAACGGCTACTACGACATGGCCACGCCGTTTTTCGCCACCGAATTCACCTTCATGCACCTCGGCCTGCCCGCGGAGCTGCAAAAGAACATCAAGCTGAACTATTACGACGCGGGTCACATGATGTATTTGCAGGATTCCGACCGCGTGAGCCTGCACAACCACGTCGCGGATTTTATCGACCGCGGGACGAAGCCGTAGCGATTGTTGCGAGAAAGGGGGAACTAAAATGGGACAGATCAATTGGGGCCGCGTAATCGGCGGCGGGTTGCTTGCAGGTTTCGTGATGAACATCAGCGAGTTCGTGTTGCATGCAGTCGTGCTTCGTGCAGATGGCGAACAACTCATGGCCGATTGGAACAAGATGGGCATGCACATCGTGCCGGATCCAAAGATGGTCGGCATTCTGGTGGCGCTCACGTTTGTGCTTGGCGTGCTGGCGGTGTGGACGTATGCGGCTATCCGTCCGCGCTTCGGCCCCGGGCCGAAGACGGCCATCTGCGCGGGCCTCGCGGTCTGGGCGATGTCTTATCTCTACTCTGGCGTGTACGTCTATGCAGGCATTGTGATCATGCCGGAGAAACTGGTTTGGCTGCCGGTGGCGTGGAGCCTCGTCGAAGTTCCCGTCGCCACCATGATTGGCGCCTGGCTCTACAAAGAGTAGCCGGAAAGCCCGTGTCTTCAGCCTGGCCGAGGGGAATCGGAGGCGCGTCGAGCAAGCACAGTGTCGCAGGACATTCCTCCGGCCCCCACAATCAACAGGAACATCAAAGCGAGCAGCATCGAACAATCGGTGCGCGCTTCGTGCAGCATCGCCCAGAAGCCGTAAGGAGGCTTGGGCACACTGAACAGCCAGACGGGGCGCCCGAGCAGCATCGGAATCTTGGTGGAGAGAATCGCCACAGCGATATTCACGAGCAGCGGCACGGACGCCAGTCGCACGAGCAGCCCGCCTAGAATCAAGCTGCCACAGACGATTTCAACCACACCCACGAACGGGGCCATGATTTGCGGCGCGGGAATCCCGATGCGCGTGAAACGGCCCACTCCAAGCGCATCGGAAAATAAGAACTTCTGAATGCCTTCCGAGAGGAACACCCATCCGACCAGCAGTCGGATGAGAAATACGGATTTCGAATTCGTTGTTTGCAGCACTCGTTCAAAGGTCATGTTGACCTCCGGCACGGCCTGAAAGCACAAGGAGTATCACATTCGCAGCAGCGGGTAAATTCCCGCCGCGAGGACCGCGGAACATCTGTGCGGAATTCTGAGTTCGTCTCCACTGCACTTCGTGAACAGCCATTCCGTAGGCGGCGAAAACTTTGGTAGGATACGCGCATAGAGGGTGAAGACTGATGAAGCGCATCGTTCCGGGCACTCCCGTGTTGCTGGCGGGCATTATGTTATTCGCTGCTCAGCAGCCCGCGGGCGCGCCAACGCAAGCATCGGCGCCGCCGTACACTATCGAAGCGATCCGCTACGCCACCATCGCGCAATTTCCGCTCTCTGCACTGATGATGGGCGCGCCGCGCGAACAGCGCGTGGACATCGCCATGGTCGTCTGGCTCATCCGTGGCGGCGGGCACACGATTTTGTTCGACAGCGGATTCCATCGGCAAGAATATATCGAGCAATTCAAGGTCACCGACTTTCTGTCTCCCGATGAAGCAGTGCGCCAGGCGGGGGTTGACCCGGCGCAGGTGACTGACGTCATCATCAGCCACGCGCACTGGGACCACATGGGCGGCATCGACCTGTTCCCCAATGCGACGATTTGGATCCAGAAGGCGGAGTACGAATACTACACCGGCGCCGCCTGGCAGCCCGGCGGCCGCAAAGGCGGCATTGATGTGGAGGATGTCACTGAACTCGTCAAGCGCAATCTGCGCGGACAGGTGCGGCTCGCCGCCGGCGACGACGTGGAAATTCTTCCCGGCATCCGCGTCTTTACCGGCGCGCGGCATACCTTTGCATCGCAATATGTTCGCGTCGAAGGCAATCCGGTCTTCGTGCTGGCGTCCGACAACTGCTATCTCTACGAAAATCTGCGCCAACATCGGGCCAGCGCCACGTTTGAGCCTGCCGATGAAAAAGCAAACCTGGCCGCGCAGGAGCGCATGGTCTCGCTCGCCGGCTCCGTGGAGCGCGTCATTCCCGGACACGACCCCGCTCAGTTCCAGCGCTTCCCCGCCACCGGCCGCATCGCGCGCATCCGCTGATTCTTCCTGTCGCGGCTCGCCCGATTCGAAGTTGTGTGCCTGCACACTTTCCCGTATTCTGCATCGACTCTCCCACGCACCATGTGGCAACAGAACTACACACCGGTCGCACAGAGTCTCGCGCTATCCGCGCTTGTCGCGTCGCTGCCCATCTTCATGCTGCTGTATCTGCTGGGCGTGAAGCGCAAACCGGCGTGGGTGGCGGCGTTGGCCGGCCTGGCCACCGCGGCGATTGTCGCGCTGGCCACGTATCACATGCCGCTCGGGACCATGCTCAGCGTGATGGCGTACGGCGCGGCGTTCGGATTGTTTCCCATTGGCTGGGTGGTGCTCACCGCGATTCTGCTTTTCCGCATCACCATTGATTCCGGAAAATTCGAAATTCTCAAGGACTCCATCGGCGGCCTCTCCTGTGATCGTCGCTTGCAAGCCATGCTCATCGGTTTTGCGTTCGGCGCGTTCATCGAGGGCGCAGCAGGTTTCGGCACTCCTGTGGCTGTAGCCGCCGCGATGCTCACGGGATTGGGTTTCTCTCCCTTTTACGCGGCCGGCATCTGCCTGATCGCCAACACCGCGCCGGTGGCCTTCGGCTCCATCGGCACGCCGCTGCTCACGCTCGCCGGAGTCACCGGACTACCGCTGGCGCAATTGAGCGCCGCGGTGGGCAGCATCTGCGCGCCGGTCTCGCTCATTGTGCCCGCCTACGTGGTAGCGGCGATGGGCGGATGGCGCGCGTTGCGCGGCGTGCTTCCGGCGGCCGCGGTGTGCGGCATTTCCTTTGCCGGTACGCAGCTCTTCGCCTCGCACTTCATCGGGCCGCAGTTGACGGATATTCTCAGCTCGCTGGCCGCCATTGGCGCGCTGCTGCTATTTTTCCGCGTGTGGAAGCCGCGTGACCATTTCGAGTTCGGCGAAGCCAGCGCGGCGCCGCGCGCGCCGCGGCGGCACTCTTCACGCGAGCTGTGGCAGGCGTGGGGACCGTACATTCTTCTGGTCGTGTCCGTGCTGCTGTGGGGGATGGGCTGGTTCAAAACTCTTCTCGACCGCGCGAGTTTGGTCTTTGCCTGGCCCGGTCTGCACAACCAAATCGAACGAGTTCCTCCCGTGGTGGCGCAAGCCTCGCGCTATGCCGCGATGTACAACTTCAACTGGCTCTCCGCTCCGGGAACGGCTTGCCTTCTCGCGGCGGTCATCTCTGCGCTGTTCGTGCTGCGCATGTCGCTACGGCAACTCGCCAAAGTTTTTGTCGCCACGAGTCGCCAGATGCTGCTCCCGGAAGTTACCATCGCCGCGGTGCTGGCGCTGGCGTTTCTGATGAATTACTCGGGCGCCACGGCCACGCTGGGGCTGGCCTTCGCCGCAACCGGAAAACTCTTTCCCTTCTTCAGCGCGCTGCTCGGCTGGCTGGGCGTATTCCTCACCGGCTCGGACACATCTTCCAACGCGCTTTTCGGCAGCTTGCAGGTGGTCACCGCCAACGGCTTGGGGCTCAGCCCGGTGCTGATGGCCGCGTCGAATTCCAGCGGCGGAGTAATGGGCAAAATGATCAGCTTGCAGAGCATCGCCGTTGCCGCCGCGGCGACAGGCATGAAGCCCTCCGACGAGGCAAAGCTGTTTCGCTTCACGCTGCGCCACAGCCTGATTCTCGTGGCAGCCATCGGCGGCGTCGTGAGCCTGTATGCTTACTTATTGTCGCGATGGGTGCCTTAAAAAGGCGAGGGGATCGGAGCTTTGGATCCGACAATCCTGCCACTCATGTTACTCAACTCCCATCACTGGGCGTAGTATCGTGACGTCGGCAGTCTTAAGGGAGATCATTTACTGTTAGTTCTTGCTGAGGAAGCTATGAGTCGGAAGTGGTACGAAAGAATCGGCCCTCTTGGGTTGTGGAACTTGTATAAGGACGACTGGCTCGTTACTCGTCAGGCGTCCCGGCTCTTCGTTCTTTCAACTGTAATCGTGCTTGCTATGACTCCGATTTTCGAGGGATGGCTCGATCCAAAGAAAATGACCTTCTGGACACGGCTGCCCTGGGGCATTCTCGGAATTATTGGACCCATCGCACTCTTCTTCTTGTGGATCGGTATGTGGAGGTATTGGGTGCGAGTGGATTCCTCTTCTGCGTGGGCTAAGCGATTCTGGTTTCTCGTTTTGCTAATTGGATTCTGGTGGGGAAGTTGCCTCTACTGTTTCTCCGCATATCTTCCACAAGTGCTTCGAAGGCATCGGGCGGAGGCGTAGGAAGTATGTTTGGACGCATCCTGATCACATGCTGGGCGTTTATTTTTGGAAGCGTATTAATTCTCAGCTTGTTCCCGAGACTAGCATTGCTGATCCCGCATCCAGAGTATATCCGCGTCTTTCTTGTGCCTTTTTTCCTTGTCTCGATCGTATACGGCGTAAACAGACTCTATAAGGCAGGAATGAAGCGTGCGCGAGAAAATAATCTCAAAGAGTAAAATGCCCGCCTCCCTCGGCTTCGCTCGGGATAAATTCCGGCCGCCGCTACAGGTGAGCGGTTACGAAGTTGGCGCGAATCCCCAGCGCGCGCGGATGTGGCGCTCGACGTTGACGAAAAACACGCGGTCCACCACGTAGCCGAGAAACATAATCAGCAGCATCACCGCGAGCACCTGGCTCATGTCATTCAAGTCGCGGCCCATCATCAGCAGGTGACCCAGGCCCATGCTGACGAAAATCATTTCGCCCGAAATCAGAGAGCGCCAGGCAAATGCCCAGCCTTGCTTCAATCCTGAAATCAAGTACGGAAGGCTGGCGGGCAGTAGCACGTGGAGAAACAGCCGCGTGCCGTTCGCCCCGAGGTTTCGTCCGGCCATCGTGTAAATCTTGGGCACGTTGCGCACGCCGGATTCGGTGTTGATGGTCACCGCCAGCAGCGAGCCCATGATGACCACAAAGAGAATCGCGTTTTCGCTCAAGCCGAACCACAGCACCGCCAGCGGCAGCCAGCAGATGCTCGGCAAGCTTTGCAGGCTGAGCACCAGGCTCCCAATCGTGTTTTCCAGAAAATCGTTCATGGCGATCAGCAGGCCCAGCGCCAGCCCCAGCACAATCGAAATGCCGTAGCCGATGGCGATGCGCCGCAGGCTGATGCCCATCCCGATTAGAAACGTGCGGTCGCTAAAGCCGGCGCGCAGCGCGTCAAACACTTCGAAGGGCGAAGGAAACAGGTACGGCGGCCAAATCTTGAGCTTGTAAATAATCTCCCAGACGGCGAAGAGACAGAAGAAGACGATCAGCTTTTCAATCCTTCGCCGCATGGCGGTACTCCTCCTCGACGGCCTTGTTGATCTCTTCCTTCAACTGTGCGAGCACCTCGCGCGCCGTCATGGCCAAGTCGGCGTCCTCGAGGTGCCGCGGCCGCTGGAGGATCACCGGAAAAACGCTTTTCACGCGTCCCGGACGAAACGTGAGCAGCATGATGCGGTCGCCCAGTCGCACCGCCTCGCGCACGTTGTGGGTGACGAACACGATGGTCTGCCCGGTTTCTTTCCACACCCGCTCCAGCTCTTCGTGCATCAGGTCGCGCGTTTGCGCGTCCAACGCCGCGAATGGCTCATCCATGAACAGCACGTCCGGCTGCGTGGCCAGCGAACGCGCCAGCGCCACGCGCTGCTTCATTCCGCCGGAAAGTTGATGGATATAGCTCGACTCGAATTGCGAAAGGTGCACCAGGCGGAGAAACTCCTGCGCGCGCTTGCGCCGCTCGCCGCGCTCCATGCCCTTCATCTTCAATCCGAACTCGACGTTTTGCAGCACGGTGAGCCACGGAAAAAGTCCCAGCTCCTGGAAAATGACGGAGAGGCCTATGCCCGGACCGTCCACGCGCTGCCCGTCGAGGAAGATTTCTCCGGCGGATGGTTTGTCCAATCCGGCCATCAAGTTCAGCAGCGTGGATTTTCCGCAGCCGGATGGCCCGACGACGCACAGAAATTCCCCCGGCCGCACTTCGAGGCTGATGTGCTCCAGTGCGGTGACGCTTGGTCCTTTCGGCGTGGCGAAGCTCCGCGACACGCCGACCACGCGCAGCTTCGGCTGCCGCAATTCCGCGAATTGCGGCAGCTCGAAGACCGGCGCGTGCGGCCGGTAGGATTCGCCCGAATTACTCATTGCAGGGGTTTGGCTCCCTTTTCCTTCAACACTTCATTCAGCACCGACAAATCATAAATGCCGGAAAGGTTGGGCCGTTCGCGCCCTAGCAACCCGGCGTCAAACGCCGACTTTGCCGAAATGAATAGCGACGTCTTCACCGGGTCGTAGGTCACCAGCAGGCGCGAAAACGAATCGTCCAGCACTTGCTGCGCGATGGCCTTCCCGGTTTCCTTCTTGAGCTGCTCGTTCAGGATTTGTTTCGCCTGCGGCAGGTTTTTGTTGATCCAATCGGTGAGCTCGATGTGCGCGCGCAGCCATTTCTTCACCAGGTTGCGGTGCTCGCGGAGAAATTGCGTGCGCACAATCAAGTGCGTGGTCACAAACTGGCCGCCGGGCCAGAGGTCGCGCTCGTCCAGGAAAAGCTTGCCGCCCGCTTCGCGGATCAGGCGCGAAGCCCATGGCTCCGGCGCCCACGCCGCGTCAATCTGCTTGCGGATGAAGAGAGTCAACTGGTCGGGATTGGCGATGGGGATCACCTGCACGTCGCCGCCTTTTTCGCGCAACATCAGACCCTTCGACTGGATCCACGCGCGCAACGCCACGTCCTGTGTATTTCCTAGTTGCGGCGAGGCGATTTTCTTCCCGCGAAAATCCGCGGGAGCGTTGATGCCCGCGTCGGCGCGGACAATGAGCGCCGCGCCGCCGCTGGTCGCGCCGGCCACGATGCGCAGCGCTTCGCCGCGCGAGCGCACGTAGCCGGAAATCGCCGGGTTTGGCCCGATGTAGGTCATGTCGATTTCGCCGGCGAAGAGCGCCTCGATGGCTGACGGGCCTGCGTTGAAGACTTTCCAGTCGATGCGCGCATCGGGGGCCATGGCCTTCTCGAACCAGCCATTGGCCTTGCCGATCACGGCCTGCGAATGAGTGATATTCGGAAAGTGGCCGACGCGAATCGCCGCCGTTTCGCCGGAAGCGGAAGATGGCGAAGGAGCAGAAGGCTTCGAGGAACAAGCGGCGATCCACACGGCCAGCACAAGCAAGAGACAAGCCGGGCGCATGACGCGAGGGCTGCTGTTGGGGATACGGGCGGTTCTCATCGTTTTTTCTTTCCGGCGCGGCGCTTTGAATACAGTTTCGGGCGCATTCAATGTCTCCGCGTGCAAATGTCAGCAAGCGAAGTATGGTCCAGGATGCGCGCAGCGGAATTGCGGACGTCGAGAAACACTCGGAAGAGCGAAGAGTGTTTCTTGTCGCGCGCTACCAGTCGGCGTAGGGACGCGGCATCGCCAAACGGCGCCAGCGGGCCGTCCATCGTGCGGATCACCTCGCCCAGGAAAATGCGTCCCGGCGCGCGTTTCAGCCGGTAGCCGCCGTGGACGCCGCGCTCGCTTTCCACGATCCGCGCGGTTTTCAGCTCGTGCAGGATTAGCTCCAGAAATTTTTCCGGCACGTCTTCTTCGGCCGCGATCTTATGGATCTTGGTGGTCCCTTCCGGATAGTGCCGCGCCAGGCTCATCAGCGCCTGCAACGCATAGAGGCCTTTTTTCGAGATCTTCATTGCTGCACCTAAGTAAGTCTATCAACTTACTAGACTATCCGCGCCATGGCAAATTGCACGCCTGTTTCCATTCTCGCACCTCGCAGACGCGCACCTCCCATGGAACGCTGTCCCCTATTTCTGCACTTAACTCCATACGCTTGAGGCGATTATGCAGGCGACGTGGCGCAGGCCTAAATCTTGAGCGCCACTCAACTTTGCGAAACCCTTTTGTAATGTGAAATTTCTTGCTCTTCCGCGGAAGGCTTTTTCCTTGCGCATTTTTGGCCGGCAAGCGCAATCCGGCTAGTTTGCGGCAACTTAAAACAGAACGGGTGAAGCGCGTTAATTTTGCGCTCCACCCGTTCCTTTCAATTGGCTTGCCGTTCAGGGCTTTTTGCGAGCTTTGGGCCGCTTCTGCGCGTCGTGCTTTTGCTTGTAGATGTCCTTGCTGGCTTTCTTTTCGTCCTTGCGGATTTCCTTGCGCTCGTCCTTGGTGACCGTGCCGTCCGCTTTGGCTTCTTTCTTATCCTCGCGGATATCTTTCTGTTCAGCAGCGAGCTTTTTCGTTTCGTGCTTGGTCAACTCGCCGCTCTTGACGCCTTGCTTGATGCGCCTTCTCTGATTCTGCTGCCGCTCGTTGATGACCGGCGTAGCGTTGGGGTGCTTCGCCGCCGGCGTGGTCTGCGTAGCGCTCTGCGTTGTTACTGCGCTCTGGGACGTGCTGCTGCTCTGCGCCGCCGCCGTCAGGGACAGGCACGCCGCCAGCGCAAGAACTCCAAGAACTGCAATAAGCCGGATCTTCATCGTTTCCTCCGCTTCATTTTCTATTTTTTGATTTCCTAGGCCGCGCACCATATTAAACCCGGCCGCGCTGAAAAGGTTGCGCGTATTTCCACACGCGCAATAACCCCTTCCCGCGCAGCTACTTCATCATCTGCCTCAAGACGTATTGCAAAATCCCGCCGTGACGGTAGTAGCTCATTTCCTCCGGCGTATCCACGCGCGCGGTCACTTGAAAGGCCGTTTCTTTGCCGTCCTCACCTCGGGCGCGCACCTGCAGCGCTTTCCGAGGCGCGAGGCCGCCCAGCCCCTCGATCTCGTACGTCTCGAAGCCCGTTAGCGCAAGCGTCTGTCGCGTCTCGCCCTTCTTGAATTCCAGCGGCAGCACGCCCATGCCCACCAAATTTGAGCGGTGAATGCGCTCGAAGCTCTCCGCGATGACCGCGCGCACGCCGAGCAGCAGCGTGCCCTTCGCCGCCCAATCGCGTGACGATCCGGAGCCGTACTCCTTCCCCGCAATCACCAGCAGCGGCACGCCTTCCGCTTTGTACATCATCGCTGCATCGTAGATGGACATCTGCTCTTTTTTGGGCAAGTGCGCGGACCAGCCGCCTTCCGTGCCCGGCGCCAGTTCGTTGCGCAGACGCACATTGGCAAACGTGCCGCGCATCATCACTTCGTGGTTGCCGCGCCGCGCGCCGTAGGAGTTGAAGTCGGCGGGCTTCACGCCCAGCCCAATCAAATATTTCCCCGCCGGGCTGTCCGGCTTAATCGAGCCCGCCGGAGAAATATGGTCGGTCGTGATGCTGTCGCCGAGCAGGGCCAGAACGCGCGCGCCGCGGATGTCGCGCACCGCTGCGGGCTCCCCGGGCATGTCCACGAAGTACGGCGGGTGCTGGATGTACGTGGACTTGGCGTCCCACGCGTAGAGGTCGCCTTCCGGCACCTTCAGTCCGCGCCAGCTCGCGTCGCCCTGAAAAACTTCGCCGTACTGTTTGCGAAAACTCTCTGTGGTGACGGCGCGGCGCATCGTGGATTCCACTTCCTGCGGCGAAGGCCAGATGTCGCGCAGAAAAACTTCTTTGCCTGTCGCGTCCACACCCAGCGGCTCCGTCACTAAATCCATGTCCATGCGCCCGGCGAGCGCGTACGCCACCACCAGCGGCGGCGACGCCAGATAATTCGCGCGCACCAGCGGATGAATGCGCCCTTCGAAGTTGCGGTTGCCGCTGAGCACGGAGACAGCCACCAGGCCGTGCTGCTCGATGGCCGCACCAACGGCCGGCGCCAGCGGGCCGCTGTTGCCGATGCACGTCGTGCAGCCGTACCCGACCAGATGGAATCGCTGCGCTTCAAGGAATTTTGTCAGCCCCGCGGCGTTCAAATAATCAGTGACCACCTTTGAGCCGGGCGCGAGGCTCGTCTTCACCCATGGCTTCGTCTTCAATCCGCGCTCCGTCGCTTTTTTCGCCAGCAGGCCGGCGCCAATCATGAGCGACGGGTTCGACGTGTTTGTGCAGCTCGTAATCGCCGCGATCACCACCGCGCCGTGGCACAGCTCGAACTCTTCGCCGTTATTCCGCGTGGTGACGCATTTCGGCGGCACGGTCTCCACCGCTTTCGTGAACGACGCTTTCGCCTGCCGCAACAGCACGCGGTCCTGCGGGCGCTTCGGCCCCGCCACCGTCGGCTCGACGCTGGCCAGGTCCAACTCCAGTTTGTCAGTGAACACGGGATCGGGCGTCGCGTCCGTGCGGAAAATTCCCTGCTCCTTCGCATAGGCTTCTGTAAGTTTTGCGAGGGACTCATCGCGCGCGGTGAAGCGCATGTAGGCCAGCGTTTCCATGTCAATTGGGAAGAAGCCGATGGTCGCGCCGTATTCAGGAGCCATGTTGGCGATCGTCGCGCGGTCCGGCAGGCTGAGGCTGGAAAGACCGCTGCCGTAGAACTCCACAAATTTTCCGACGACACCCCTCGAGCGCAAAATTTCCGTAACCGTCAGCACCAGGTCCGTCGCCGTTGAGCCTTCCGGCAGCCGCCCGGACAGCTTGAAGCCCACCACGTCGGGAATCAGCATGGAAAGCGGCTGCCCGAGCATGGCCGCCTCCGCCTCGATCCCGCCCACGCCCCAGCCCACCACGCCGAGCCCGTTAATCATCGTTGTGTGCGAGTCGGTGCCCACTAGCGTGTCCGGATACGCAAACCACGCGCCGCCGCTTTGCGCGGTGAACACCACGCGCGCTAGATATTCCAGGTTCACCTGATGCACGATTCCCGTGTCCGGCGGCACCACTTTGAAATCCTGAAACGCCGTCTGCCCCCAGCGGAGAAACTGGTAGCGCTCCACGTTGCGGTGGAATTCTAGCTCCGCGTTGAACGCGAAGGCATCCGGCGTGCCGGACATGTCCACTTGCACGGAGTGGTCAATCACCAGCTCCGCGGGCAGTAGCGGATTGATTTTCTTGGGGTCGCCGCCCATTTTGCGCATGGCCTCGCGCATTGCCGCCAGGTCCACCACCGCGGGCACTCCCGTAAAATCCTGCAGCAGCACGCGCGCCGGCATGAAATTGATTTCTTTTCCGACGGATTGCGTCACGTCGCGGTTGGCCAGCGCTTCGATGTCGGCCTTGCGCACGAAGCGGTCGTCCTCGTTTCGCAATAAATTCTCGAGCAGAACTTTCAGCGAAAACGGCAGCCGCGCAACATTGCGGAACCTGGCGCGCTCCAGCGCGCTCAGCGAAAAAATCTGATAGGCCTTACCGTCCACTGTGAGCGTCGTCTGGCTGGAAAAACTGTTCTTCGAGGAAATCATTGTACTGAGGTCCTTTCCGGGCAAGACGCAACCCACCATTCTAGCCGATTCTCGCAGTAGCGTCTAAACGTGCAAGGCCGTGCATCGACCTGGCATCCACTGGTTTTGCTTCCCCGGCGCCCCTTGCCTCATAATCAGAGTTCAACTTTGCGCCCATGAACGTCCTCCTCATCTCCACATACGAACTTGGCCGGCAGCCGTTTGGACTGGCCTCGCCGGTGGCCTGGCTGCGCGAAGCGGGCGCAACGGTCACCTGCCTAGATCTTTCCCGCGAATCATTCAACGAAGAATTCGTTCGCGCGGCGGATGTGGTCGCGTTCTATGTTCCCATGCATACGGCCACGCGGCTCGCTGCGCAGCTCATCGAGCCGGTGCGCAAGCTGAATCCCCGCGCGCACATTTGTTTCTACGGTCTCTACGCGCCGATGAACGAAGGCTACCTGCGCAAACTCGGCGCACAATCCATCCTCGGCGGCGAATTTGAAGAAGGCTTACTGCATCTCGTCGAACGCCTTCGTAGGGGCGGACCAATGTGTCCGCCCGATAGCGGCGCAACAATTTGTCCGCCCATCGAGGAAGCACATGCCGGTGCGCCCCTACAGGCAGAACCCCCAATTTCCCTGGCTCGACAAACTTTCCTCGTTCCCGACCGCAGCGGCCTGCCACCGCTTGCGCAGTACGCGCATCTGGTCGTGCCGGGCGGTGCGCATCGCGTGGTTGGTTACACGGAAGCCTCACGCGGCTGCAAACATCTCTGTCGCCACTGCCCCATCGTGCCGGTGTACAACGGCGCATTCCGCGTGGTGCAGCGCGAAATCGTACTGGCAGACATCCGCCGTCAGGTCGCCGCCGGCGCGCAGCACATCACCTTCGGCGATCCCGATTTCTTCAACGGCCCGGCGCATGCTCTCGCCATCGTCGAAGCGCTGCACAGCGAATTCCCGCAGCTCACTTACGATGTCACCATCAAGGTCGAGCACCTCTTGCACCACGCTGGAAAACTGCCCGCGCTGCGCGACACCGGCTGCCTCTTCGTCACCAGCGCCGTCGAATTCGTGGACGATGCGGTGCTCGCGAAACTCGACAAGAATCACACGCGCGCCGATTTCCTCGCCGTCGTCAAGCTTTGCCGAGAAGCCGGCCTCGCCCTGCAACCCACGTTTGTTCCCTTCTCGCCGTGGACCACGCTGGCAACCTACGCCGAGTTGTTGCGTGTCCTAGCGGAAAACGATCTCGTGGAAAGCGTCGCGCCGATTCAGCTCGCCATTCGCCTGCTGATTCCCGCGGGCTCGCGCCTGCTCGAATTGGACGACGTGCGCCAAATGGTCGCGCCGTTCGACGAAGCCGCGCTCGTCTTTCCCTGGCGTCACGCCGACCCGCGCGTGGACGCGCTTTGCCAAGAAATCGAACAGATCGTGCGCTCTGGTGAAATGCACAAACAGTCGCGAGAAAAAATCTTCGCGCGTATTTGGGACGCGGCCTCCAGCGCTGCGGGTCTGCCAGCGCGCTGGCAGGTCCCCGAACCTGTCCTCGTTGCCCGCGCTGCGATCCCCTATCTGAACGAGCCCTGGTATTGTTGAGCAGAACCCACGCGGGACCAGTTGGCCCCGATTGCGAAAGCGAAGGAAGCGATTCGGAAAGCGGAAGCGTTCGTATGAAGCGCCTGCTGATTCTTGCCAGCAAACTCGGATACCAAACGCGCAGCTTCGCCGAAGCCGCCGCGAGGCTGAGCGCGGAAGTTGTCTTCGGTACGGACCGCTGCGGACAATTAGACGACCCCTGGGCCGACGGCGCGGTCCCGCTGCACTTTGAAAATCCCGAGCAGGCTGGCCATCTCCTGGCCAATACCGTCCGCGGGCAGCACGTGGATGCGATCCTCGCTCTGGGCGACCGCCCAACGGCCACCGCCGCCCACGCCGCCCGCGCACTCGGCCTCACGTACAATTCGCCCGATTCCGTGGAGAATTGCCGCACAAAGCTCCGCCAGCGCGAAGTGCTTTCCGTGGCAGGGATGCCCGTCCCGGAATTCTTCGCGTTTTCGTTCGACGAAGAAATCCCCCGCGTGCTCCCTCGCGTGAAGTTCCCGTGCGTGGTGAAACCGCTTTCGCTTGCCGCCAGTCAGGGCGTAATTCGCGCGAACAGTGCTTCTGAATTCATGGTCGCCGCGAAGCGCGTCAAGACGCTGCTGGAATCGCCGGAGATTCGAGCTACGCGCGAGCCGTCACTCGACCGTATGCTCGTGGAGCGCTACATTCCCGGCGAAGAAGTGGCCATCGAAGCCGTGCTCACCAACGGCGAGCTGCGCGTGCTGGCCATCTTCGACAAACCCGGCCATCCGGAAGGTCCCTACTTCGAAGAATCCATCTACGTCACGCCTTCGCAGCAGCCCGCGCTCGCGCAGGCGTCCTTGAATGCGATGCTGCGCGCCGCCGCGCGCGCGCTGGGCTTGACGCACGGCCCCGTCCACGCCGAATTCCGCCTGAACGAAGACGGCCCGTGGGTGCTGGAGATTTCCCCGCGGCCCATCGGCGGGCTGTGCTCGCGCGCGCTGCGCTTCGGCCCCGAGAAGATCTTTCTGGAAGAGTTGCTGGTGCGCCACGCGCTCGGACTCGAAGGCAGCGACCTTTCGCGCGAACGGGAAGCCTCCGGCGTGATGATGATTCCCGTCCCGCGCAGCGGCATCCTCGAAAGTGTCGAGGGGGAAGCGGCCGCCGCGTCCACGCCCGGCGTCACCGAGTTGCGCATTACCGCGCGGCTGCACGACTTCATCGCCGCGTGGCCGGAAGGTTCCAGCTATCTGGGATTTATTTTTGCGCGGGGAAATGAGCCTGCGGAAGTCGTCGCGGCGCTCCAGCAGGCGCACGCGAAATTGAATTTTTCTCTCTCGGATCGCCTGCCCGTCGAACATCCCCTGGCGAGCAAAGCGTCCGCGCGGGCCTCGGAGGATTAGGCTTTGGACTTCGGCGCCACGTAGCCTTCCGGCAGCTTCGCGCCCTCGCCGAAGAAATACTGTTCCATCTGCTCTTCCATGATTTTGTGCGACTGCGGGTCCAGCGGGTTCAGCCGGTACTCGTTCATCAGCATTTTCGAGTATTCGATCCACAATTTCCAAGCTTCTTTGGACACGCTTTCAAATACGCGCTGGCCCAGCGCACCGGCCCACGGCACGCGCTCGAGTCCGGGCATCTCCTTGCCGAACTTCACACACTTCACCATGCGCGTGCCCGGCTTGATTTCTTCCGCCGCCGGCGCCATGGGCAGGCTGCTGCATTTTTCGTCCGCCATCCGCACCTCCTCGAGACACGCTGAAGAGAAACGATACTGCAAATCACATGAAAATCCTAGTCCGGCGCGCAGCCCTCGCGCGACAGTCTCGACTGGCCGCGAGCGCCCTTCTGTCTCTGTCGTACGCGTATAATCGTCCGCGGATACCATGCCGCGATCCTCCACCCTTCCGCGACCCCTGCTTCTTGCGCTGGCCGTGCTGTTTACGGCGGCGACTTCCCTTTTCAGTTTGATTTGGATTGTGTACTCGCGCGCGCAGCCGTCGGCGGACCTGGGCATCGAATTCCATTTCACACCGAACAAAAACATGATGCGGGTTCTGCGCGTGGAGCCGGGCGGCGCCGCGGCCCGTGCGGGCCTCGAAGCGGGCGACGCCATCCTGGCCATCAACGGGCGGCAGATGATCAGCCCCGACCCGTATTTCGACGCCGTCACCCGCGGGCGCCCGGGCGACACTGTGAACCTCTCGCTTCTGCGTACTCCGGCGCGGGGCGCGCCAACAGAAACACAGCAGCACTTGACGGTTCTGGCCGCGCTGCGCGACTTCCGCGGGCCTTCGCGCCCAGTCACGTCGAGTCAATGGGCGCAGTGGGCGGCGCTCGAGCTGATTTTTCTTTATCCCGTTCTCTTTCTCGCCGTCGGCTGTGGCGTGTTGTTCCAACGGCTGCACGACCGCAACGCGTGGTTGCTGGCGCTGTTTTTCGCCTCGTTCATTGCAGCGGTGCCGATGTTTCACGGACAGGGGCTGATCCATCCGGCGCTCCGCTCGTTCGCGCTGTCGTACAAAGTGGTGTTCACGGCGCTGGGGCCGCCGCTTTTTTATTTCTTCTTTGCGGTTTTCCCGACAGCTTCGCCGCTGGAGCGGCGCGCTCCCTGGCTGAAGTGGTTGTTGCTGGGACTGGGTTTGCTAATCGCTGTGCCGATGGCGGCGATGACCATGCTGGCAGCTAGCTCGCAGGCTTTGCTGCTGTTTTTTGACCGTATCGGCGTGGACTGGAGTTACACCTCAACGGGCGGCATCCTGTCGCCGCGACCCGGCAACGTGGCTGTGCTCGTCGCCAGTGCGAGTGGGTTCGGCATGGTCGGGCTCGGGCTGGTCTCGCTGGTGTGGAACGCGCTGAGCGAACCGGCTCCGGAAGCGCGGCGGAAAATCCGCGTGATTGTCTGGGGCACGCTGATTGGTTTTGTGCCGCTGCTCCTGTTGTGGATCGCGGCGGTCGCCGCAAGAGAATCGTATCTCTCGTATCCATTCTGGGTCTGGGCGCCGACGGTGCTTGTGTCGTTTCTGTTGCCGTGTTCCTTCGCCTATGCGGTGGTGCGTCACCGCGTGATGGAAATCCCGGCGCTACTGAAGCGCAGCGCGCGGTACCTCCTGGTGCAGCGCGGCTTCCTGTTTCTAGTCGCGGCGGCCAGCGTGGCCCTGACGGTGCTTTTCATCGAAGCCTATACCCGCTTCGTGCAGCCGCGGCTGGGCGCGCCCTTGCAGGCCGGCGTCGGCGCGAGTGTAGGCTTTGGCGTGCTCCTTGCCTGGGCGGGCGCGCAAGCCCGCCGCCACGTGACACCGCACATTGACCGCGCCTTCTTCCGCAGCGCCTACGATGCGCGGCAGATTCTTCAGCAGCTCGTTGAGGAGTCGCGCGCCGCCGTCGGGCAGGAACAGCTCGGAGAATTGCTCGAGCGCGAACTGCACCAGGCATTTCATCCCAAGTCGCTCCTCATTTATCTGGAAAAGGACGCGGGGCCGCTCGCCGTTTCGCGCGGCACTCCGCCCGCGGGATTTGAGACGCTCGCGGCGGATCATCCGGTGCTCGTGAACCTTGCCAAACGCGGACAGCCGTGGGATGTGCCTCCGCTCGACGCCGGCGGAGCAGAAGAGCTCGGCTCGCTTGCGCCGTTGGCGCCGGATTGTCTGGTGCCCATCCTGGGGCGCGACGCGCGCCTCGCCGGGCTCATCGTGCTCGGCCAGCGTCTTTCCGAGGAGCCCTATTCGGACGAAGACTTGCAGTTGACCGCCAGCGTCGCCACGCAGGCGGCCATCGCGCTGGACAGCATTCGCATGGCTGAAAAAATCGCCACGCAGCGCGAAGCCGAACACCGCAACTCGCTCGAAATTGAAATCGCCAAGCAGGTGCAGGCGCGCCTCTTTCCGCAGACTTCGCCGCCTCTCGCCACGCTGGAATACGTGGGTACGTGCATCCAGGCGCGCGCGGTCGGCGGTGACTATTATGATTTCCTCGATCTCGGCCAGGGCCGCGCCGGACTCGTGCTCGCGGACATTTCCGGCAAGGGCATATTCGCCGCGCTGCTGATGGCCAATCTCCAGGCCAACCTGCGCAGTCAGTACGCCGTGGCCTTGGAAGATCTGGCGCGCCTGCTCGAATCGGTGAACCGCCAGTTCTGCCAGTCCACCGGGCCGAGCCTTTATGCCACGATGTTTTTCTCCACGTACGAGGACGCGGCGCGGCGCCTGCGCTACTGCAATTGCGGACACAACCCGCCGCTGCTCATCCGCGCGGACGGCACGCGCGAATGGCTCTCCTCCACATCCACCGTCCTCGGTTTGTTTCCGGATTGGACGTGCGCACTGGCGGAAGTGAAGCTCGCTGTGGGCGATACCCTGGTGATTTATTCCGATGGCGTAATTGACGCGGCCACTGACGAAGGCGAGCGCTTCAACGACGACGGCCTCGTCGAGCTCGTCACCGCCAATATTCATCTAACGGTGCCGGACCTGCTGAAGGCGATAGTCGCAAAACTCTTGTCTTTTAGCGGCAGCGAGCAGGAAGACGACATCACTCTGCTCATCGCTCGCGGCCGGTAGGCCACCGGGCTCAGCGCTGCGCGAACGTCAGAATGGACTGCGCGGGAAACGTCACCGTCAGCGCCTGGCCCGCGAGGATGGCCTGCACAGGATACGTCACCGGTGATTGCGCGTTCCCCGGATCTACGCCGGTGATGTCGTACGTTCCGGCGGGCAATCCCAGCAGGGAAATGGATTGAGCGGCCGTCTGGTCGTTTATCACCACGACGACGATTTTCCCGCCCGGCGATCGGAACGCCACCGGCTTGACCACCGCTCCCAGCGCCGGGTCCGGCAGCGGACAATTCATCGTGCACGTCATTCCCACGCGCACGTCATTCGGCCGGATGAAGTGCGAATACTGCCGCATCCCGTAATAAACCGGGAGTTTGATGGTCTTCGAGAGATCCGCGTCGAGCGCCAGCGGAGTCTCGTTGCTCGATCCGGTGCAGCCCAGGGTCGTGCAGGCATTGAGCAGGCCGAATGCTTCCCAGATGGAAACGTCGCCCTCGGTCATGTTCCAGTAGATGTCTCGCGCCAGGCCCAGGGCGTTGAAGTAACTGCCGTTCCATCCGGAGTGGCAACAGATTTCCGTCATGCCCGTATGAATCGTTCGGCCCAACGCCGTGCTCAGCGCTTGCGCCTTGGTGCGCGCATCGTTGCGCGCCGCGAAAGTTGACGGCTTTGGATTCGCGGAGTAGTCATATCCGTGGAATGAGACCAAGCCGACGTATTGGCTCACATTCGGCGCGGTAAGCACGTTGTTTAGAAATGTCGCGTTGGCAAAAACCGTCTCCGTAGTCTGGATTTTCGTGTTGATGCCCATGCTCGCAAACCGGCTGCCTACCGCCGGAATCAGCGCGGCGATGTCCGCGGCCACGAAGCCGGCGGTGCCGTCCGGCTCGTTCACGATGGTCCAGTAATCCGGTGCGAACGTGCTCGGCACCGAGAAGCCCGGCGGGCTGGGGCTCTTGTTCTGCATCCACTCAATGCAAGCCTGCGCCATTTCCGCGTATTCCCGGGGATCGCTCAGCCAAAAGGCAGGCATCCCCCCGAACCCCGTTTTGGAATAGCCCAGCGTCACGTAGAGGGAAAACGGTTCGCCGCGCGCCAGTACCCTCTGCCGCAGCGGCAAAATCATTTGCTTCATCCTCTCCACGGGATCCACCGAAGCGAAGTTCGCGTCCGGCACAAACGACCGCGCAAAATCGAATCCGCTCCAGTTGATGACGAAGGGGTCCGAGTTGTCGTTGGTGAGTTCGATGTGCTGCATAAAATGCAGGTTATACCGAACGCCATTGATGCCCAGGTCGTTGGCCAGGTCGTCGAGCGCGCTGTTGATCACCGCTACCGGAGCATTTCGATCGACTCGCAAGTTGTCCATGAAGTTCGGTCCGGAGAGCAGTCCTCGCCAGGCTTCCCAGGCCTGAAACGTCTGCGGCTGCAGCGTCAACTGCACCGTGCTGCCCGGCGGAGGCGGCGTGCCTGCCACGCTGAATGTGAAGCAGCCCGAATAGGACGAAGTGCCTCCAGCGCCGATGCTGCGCACGTGCCAGAAGTAAGTCTGTCCATTGGTCAGGCTGCCCAAGTTCACGGACGTTGCCGCCGTGCTGTTGGTCGCAAACATGGTTCCGCCGCAGCTTCCCGTGGTCGCTTCGACGTCGTACGCCGTGGCGCTCGAGACAGATGTCCATTGCAGCACGACCGAAGTTGTCCCCGCTGTGAGCGATGTACCGGTAGTCGGCGCTGAAAGGCTTGGCGCAGGGGGCGGGGTCGGCGGTGGAGGAGGCGGCGGCGGGCCGCTGCTCGCACCGCCTCCGCCGCAGGAAGCACAAAACACCAACGCGAGAATCAGCATCGGCTTCAGTACCCGCTGAATAGGAATGCGCACGAATCTCCTTGGAGGTGCCCGACTGGGTGAGGGCGAACAAAAATCTTACACGATGTACATCGAATGGACAAATTCGTCCGCCCACCGCGGGAACCGCTCAATCAAAGCAAGAAAAGGCCGTCACATAGTTGGAAGCCGTGCCGAAACCTGAGGTTGCCTCTCGCGCTTTCTGCTATTCTCCCCGACGAAGAGCGCCACGGTTTGCGGCCAAAGCAGGATTTGTGAGCGAAGCAGTTCCATTTTCCCGGTTGCGTTGGCTTTGCGTTCTGGCGATTGGGGTGTGGCTCCCCACCTACGCGGTCGTGTGGGGCTGGGCGAACTTTGTTCAACTCTGTGATCTTGGTGTGGTCCTCACGGTGGCCGGCGTATGGACCGGAAGTTCGCTGCTCCTCTCCAGCCAGGCAGTCGGTTCGCTGGTGATCAACTCCATTTGGGTATTGGACGTTGCCTGGCGCCTCGCCACCGGCCATCACCTCATCGGCGGTACCGAGTACATGTGGGACGCGAGCTACCCGCTCTGGATTCGTCTGCTATCGTTTTACCACGTAGTCGTTCCGATGCTTGCGCTCTATGCCGTGCGCCGCACCGGCTACCACCCGCGCGGGTTTTTCCTGCAAGCCGCCATCAGCGTGCCAGTGTTGATTGCGTCGCGCCTGATCGACCCGGCAAAAAACCTGAACTTCGCCCACGTGGACCCCATTCTGCACATCTCCTTCCACCCCGCCCCGCTACATCTGGCCATTATTTTGTTTTGCATCATCGCCGTCATTTACTGGCCCACGCACCAGATACTTTTGCGCGTACTTCCTCCCTTCGAGCGGAAATGACGCCGCTCACGCCGCGAGTTGCGAAGTGCAATGCGCGCAGCGCGTCGCTTTGAGAGACACCGCCGTAAAGCAAAAGGGACAATCCTTCGTTGCGGGCGCTGCTGCCGCGGGCTGTTCGCGCTTCATCCGGTTCACCTGCCGGATCAACATAAAAATGGCGAAGGCCACGATCAGGAAGTTGATGACGTGGTTGAAAAACATTCCGTAGTTCAGCGTGGCTGCCCCGGCGGCTTTGGCGGCTGCCAGCGACTCATACGTTTTCCCGGTGAGGCTCAGATACAAATTGGAGAAATCCACCTTGCCGAGCAGCAGCCCCATCGGCGGCATCAGGATATCTTCCACAAACGACGTCACGATGCGGCCGAACGCCGCGCCAATCACGATGCCCACCGCCATGTCCAGCACGTTGCCCCTCATTGCGAATTCTTTGAATTCCTTGAACACCGGCGCACCTCCCACTCGGAAGAATTGACTCGGATTAGCCATGTGCGCCAATCCGGGGTCTTGCAGGATCAGGTTTTCCAAATCTTTGTCTTGCATGCTCGATTCGGCCGCAGCCCCGCCTGTATCGCGGCCCATCCCGGCGAAGATGCTGAGGGCAAGCGCCTGTGCAAGTCAAGACGGCGCGCCGCTGATGGACTTGATTCTCTCGGCGCTTTGCTGCACATTCCCATGCGATGGCGATTTGATTGCAGTATTGCTTGCAGCGGAGCCGGATCGACTCTTGCTGCATCCAATGGGCGTGCTTCACACGGAGGAATCATGGCGGACCAGGTGAAAATCAGCGACGCCGAATGGCGTAAGAAGCTGACGCCGGAACAGTATTACGTCACCCGGCAAAAAGGCACCGAGCCGGCCTTCACCGGCGAGTACACCGACACGGAAACGCCGGGCACCTACGCCTGCGTCTGCTGCGAGCAGCCGCTCTTCCGCTCGGAACACAAATTCCATTCCGGCTGCGGCTGGCCCAGTTTCTGGGACCCCATTGATGAGGCCATGGTCATCGAGGAGCGCGACGCCAGTCACGGCATGGAACGCACGGAAGTGATGTGCAGCCGTTGCGGCGCGCATCTCGGCCACGTCTTCAACGACGGCCCCAAGCCCACCGGCCTGCGTTACTGCATCAATTCCGTCGCGCTGAAGTTGGAGGATGAAGACGAAGCCAAGAAGTGAGATTTCTGCGGCGTTCTAATCCAGGTTTTCCCACAGTGTAATTTCCGTCGGTTCGGCGAGCAGGTCATCGGACTTTCTGCGGAACGCCTCGATATGCGACGTCTCCGAGTGCCGCTCGAGCAGGTCGCGATTCTTCCACGTCTCGATGGACAGAAACACGCCGGGGTCGGACACGGACTGGCGCACGTGGTTGCTGATGCAGCCCTCTTCCGTGCGCGTTTCCGCCGCCAGTTGTTGCAGGATCAGCTTCACCAGGTCTTCCATGCCCGGCTTGGCGCGCAGCCGTTCCACCACGGTCACCTTCTCGTTTTCCATTCGTCCCCCGGCAGGAGTTCGATGCGGCAGAGTAGCAGAAAACTGCGCGCTGGGCGCATCTTTTGCTCTTCGCGTGTTCTTATCTTCCAATTGACCTCGTCGAGCCGCCCGGCATAGGCTTGCGCTTCTGCAACCGGGAGAGGAATCCTCATGGCGGATTTCGCGGACATCCTGAAGCGCTTGCGCGAATGCTACGGCCGCCCCAAGCCGCCGCGCGTCACGCGCCCTCTGGAAATGATTCTCTTTGAAATGGTCGCTTACCTGTGCGACGACGCGCACCGCGCCGCCACCTTCGCCGCGCTCAAGAAACGCATCGGCACGAAGCCGCAACAACTCCTTTCCGCCGACGAAGAGACGCTCGTCGAAATTTGCCGCATGGGGGGCATCCAGCCAGAGCATCGGGCGCGCCGCATACGCATGGTCGCTGAGTTGGCCCTTTGCGATTTCGGCGGCGACCTGCGTTCCGTGCTCAAGAAGCCTCTGAAGGAAGCGAAGAAAGACTTGATGAAGTTTCCGTCCGTCGGCGAGCCGGGCGCGGAAAAAATCCTGCTCTTCAACCGCTGCCATCCTGTACTGGCGCTCGATTCCAACGGCCTGCGCGTGCTGCAACGCCTCGGCTTCGCGCCCGCGCTGAAGAATTATTCGACGGCCTACCGCGCGGCCCGCGAAGCGTTGCAGGATCAACTGCCAAAATCCTGCGATAAACTTATCGAAGCCCATCAACTGCTCCGCCAGCACGGCAAAGAGCTTTGTAAAACTTCCCGGCCGCTGTGCGACAGTTGCCCATTCGCCCCCGACTGTCATTACTTCCAATCGAACCGCTAAACATCCTTGTCATTGTGAGCGAAGCGAAGAATCTGTGTATTTGCGGGTGAAAATTCTAGAGGTGGCAAATCGGCAGTCCGTTCTTCTCCAGGTACCGCTGGTGGTATTCCTCCGCGCGCCAGAAGGTGGACGCCGCCGTAATCTCCGTCATGATCGGCCGCGGATACAGATTCGACGCATGCAATTTTGCTTTCGACGCGCGCGCCGCTTTCTCCTGCTCCGGGGTGTGAAAGAAAATCGCCGAACGGTATTGCCGTCCGTGGTCGGGACCCTGCCGGTTGAGCTGTGTCGGGTTGTGCGCCTTCCAGAAAACTTCCAGCAATTGTTCGTACGAAACGCGCGCCGGATCATACGTCACCTGCACCACCTCGGCGTGTCCCGTCGTGTCCGAGCAAACAGCCTTGTAAGTTGGATTCTCCAGCGTCCCGCCCGAGTAGCCTACGGCGGCGTCCGTCACGCCCTCGACCTGCCGAAACGTCGCCTCCACGCCCCAAAAGCATCCCGCGCCAAATGTCGCCAGTTCCATTCTCCTGCTCCTCTCCCCATGCCTTTATTTTATCATTGGTTTTTTCGTGCACACCATTGGACGGAATTCGAGCGCATACGATTCAGGTGGCAAATCCAATGCTGCTTTGGACTTGCTGGTTTGCAGCGCGCGTCCGCCTGGAAATTTGTTATTTCACCTTTGCGCTACGGCCCCTGCGGCGGCCCGCCGGCTGCCGGCGGATGTAGCTCATATTCATGTGGCGGTTCCGCGCCGAGCAGGTAGCGCACAAAGTAGTCCCAGCGCCGCCGCACCATGTACGGTTCGTTGCCGAACCCGTGCCCGCGGTTCGGGAGCATCAGCAGATCGAAATCCTTGTTGGCCTTGATGAGTTCGTTCACTACGAGCAGCGTGCTGTACGGCGGCACGTTGGTGTCCATCGTGCCGTGCGCCAACAGTAGGTGCCCCTTCAGATTTTTTGCGATGTTCTGATTGGCCTGATCGTCATAGTTCGTCGTGCCGTCCGCTTTGCGCGTGAGGAGCCCCTGCCACTTTTCGGCCCAATCGTCTTCATACAAACGGTTGTCGTGGTTCCCGGCTTCGGCGATGCCCACCTTGAAGAAATCCGGAAAGCGGAACATCGCGTCCGCCGTCGCGTTGCCTCCACCGGAGTGGCCGTACATTCCGGCGCGCTCGATGTCGATCCACGCGTATCGCTGTGCGAGTTGCTTCATTCCGGTCACCTGGTCCGGCAGCGTGTTGTCGCCCATGTTGCCGTAATACGCGTCGTGGAATTTTTTCGAGCGCCACGGCGTACCCATCCCGTCGATTTCCACCACGATGAATCCCAGCTCCGCGAGCGCCTGCGTATCGCCGCGCGCCGCCGAAAAAGTCCGCCCGCCAATGCTGCCCGTCTGCGGGCCCGGATAGATGTGGTTGATGATGGGATATTTCTTGTTGGGATCGAAGTTCGTCGGCTTAAACATCAATCCGTAAAGGTCCGTCACGCCGTCGCGCCCTTTCACCGTGAACGGCGCCGGCGGCTGCCACCCGCTCGCCAGAAGTTTTGAGATATCCGCCTTCTCGATCGCGGCGATCATTTTCCCCGACGCATCGCGCAGCACCGCCACCGCCGGCACGTCCGGCTTGGAGTAGCTGTCCGTGAAGGTGCGCCCGCTGGGAGATAGGTTGATGTCGTGGTTGGCATCCTCCGGCGTGAGTAGCGCGAGGTTTTTCCCGTCGAATCCCACGCGATAAAAATGAGTGAAATACGGATCGCGGCCCTTCTCACGTCCCACGCCGAGGAAGTACAGCACGCGGTTTTTCTCGTCCACGCGCAGCAACTGCGTTACGTTCCCTTCCCCAGACGTGATTTGATTTTTCAGCTTGCCTGTCTGCAAGTCGTAGAGATAGAGCTGCCCCCAGTTGTCGCGCTCGGAAAACCACAGCACTTCGTTCGACCCCGGCAGGTAGCGCCAGTTGACGCGCCCGTTCCCCGATTCGAAGTAAGTGGCCACCGTCTCTTCCAGCACTTCGCGGATCGCGCCCGTTGCGGCATCGGCGACGCGCAGTTGCTCGCGCTTGTGGTCGCGCGACGTGGACACAAACGCGAGTTGCGTCGCATCCGGGCTCCACTGCACGTCCTCCCACAATCCGCCGCGGCACACCAGGTCGTCGCACAGCGTCGAGCGGTGCTGGTCCGGAGGCATTTGCAGCCGCACCATTTTCGGGACGTCCACCTCGATGATCACTCGCTGGATCATCGTCACCACCTCGTCGCCCACCAGCGGGTACTTCCACGCTTGCAGGTTGGGATGGCCGGCGCGCGTGTCCGCCAAATACATTTCGCCCGTGCCGCGCTGGTCCTGCTGGAACGTGGCGATCTTTTTCGAATCCGGCGACCACGCCACCACGGGGCGGTCGCTGCGCGTCCATCCGGCGTTGTTGGTTGCGTAACCGAAGTCCTTCACGCCGTCGGTGGTCAACTGCGTTTCCTTGCCGCTGGCCGCGTCGCGAACCCACAGGTTCCAATCGCGGATGAACGCCGCGCGCTTTCCATCGGGCGAGGGCACGTCGTTGCGCACCGCCGCGCCGCGGATCAGCCCGCCTCCTCCGCCGCCCGCTCCTCCCGGCGCCGGAGCAGCGCCCTCGGCGGTGCACTGGTTCGCTTGCAGGTCGCACTTCCATCGACGGCCCCGGACGCTGAACGTGACGCTCTGCCCGTCCGCCGAAAGTTCGAAATCCGTGAACGGCAAATGCTTCGCGTCGTAGGTCGCGCTGGCCGCCGCGGAAAGCGCCGCTGCCAGCTTGGCGTGATCGAACGCCGGCCCTCGCGTTCCCTTTGCGGGATCGAACAACACGAACTCGCTGCCCTCCGCGGTCACGTTGCGGTACCAGAAGCGCTCATCCGCCAGCCACGTCGGCCGCACGCCGGAGTGGTACACCAGCGGATTCGTGTTGTAGCCCATGAATTTTTCCGCCCGCGCGTAGTCGGCGGCTGTAAACACGCGCGGCGCCTCCCCGCTGCGCTGTTGCGCGAGGCCGGGGACAGCGATCGCCAGGCCCATCACCAGCATCGTGAACTTGGCCAGGAAAGTTCGATCCACACACGATTGCATTCTCATCCTCCATGATGGCGGACGCTCGCTCGCCGATTTTGAAATGACAACATGTGTCGCGCGCATTGTGCGCGAAGGTTTCGCAAAAGCAAAGATAAATTGGAAAGAAGTGGCGCGCCCTGGGGAAAATTTGAGCCAGTTAGCTTGAAGTCTGGACGCCGGACCCGGCATGAACTGAAACTCGTGAGGATTGGATTCGGGCGCTCTCGCGCAGCTAGCCGGGAGGATTGGGCCCCGCTATAAAACCGCCGTCGAGAACAATGGACTGGCCCGTCATGAACGATGCGCGGTCCGAGCACATCCACACGACGGCTTCCGCCACTTCCATAGCCGTTCCAAAACGGCCGATGGGATGGAGACCGAGCGCGAACTTGTTGAACTCCGGCTCGCCGAAAATGCGCTCAGCCATGGGTGTTTCAATCACCGCGGGACACACCACGTTCACCCGAATGCCGCTTTTCGCGTTTTCGAGCGCGGCGGACTTCGTCAACCCCATCACGCCGTGCTTGCTCGCGCAATACGTAGCTGCTCCAGGGGAGCCAATGAGGCCCGCGACGGACGCCATGTTGACGATGGCTCCGCCACCGCCCTGCTTCAGCATCTGCCGGATTTCATGCTTCAGGCAAAGCCAGACGCCTTTGAGATTGATGTCGATGGTGCGGTCCCAGTCTTCTTCGGATTGTTCGGCTATGGGGATCCAATTCCCCTCGATCCCGGCATTATTGAATGCGACATCCAGGCGGCCAAACTTCTCCACCGTTTTCTGAACGAGCGCATGCACTTCGGCGGCTTGCGATACGTCGGTCTTCACGAACAGACCATCGCCGCCGGCCGCACGGACCAGGTCGATGGTTTCTTTTCCTTCCACTTCGCGCCGCCCGGCGACCACCACTTTGGCCCCCGCCTTCGCAAACAGCACGGCGGCATCACGCCCAATTCCCGACGTTCCGCCGGTTACAATCCCAACTTTGCCGTGCAATTCCGTCGGCATGATTTCTCCTCGCGTCGCCCACAGTCGAATTAAATTTTGAAGATGGAGTGGCGGAGTGTAGGCCTTGCGCGGGGCCGGCGTCAAATGGGCATGGGACGCTTAGGCAAAGTGTTGTGCCTGGCTGGTCCTGCCAATTGTCCGCCAGATTCTTACCTCAGCGTTACGGCTTGGGTTACAATTAAGTTGTAGCTCGCCTTCCGTGATGTGACGGGCAAATCCATCTGGAAGGAGAGACTCCCGTGAACAGTAACTTTTTTCTACGAGCCAAGTAGCAAACGCCGCAAGGGGTTCCCGTCCGAAACCAACGTCAAGCGCGGCTTTCCGCGTCGTGCATGACGGGAAAGAGCTCTTTGAGAAATTGGGCAGGAACGATCCTTGCCCTTGCAGCTCCGGACGCAGGTTTCAAGAAGTGCTGCATGCGGAGCGGCTGTTATGACGGCGCGCCTCGGAAGCACTACAAAAGGTAAATAGTCAAAGGGCACGGCTAATGCCGTGCCCTTTGATCTGAAGCGTCGGTTCGACCATCTGCCGTACTACCCGGCCGGAACTCGCGCTTTTCGGAAACTGTAGGTTCAGCGTGCCGAAACCATATTATGCTCAAGGCTGTCGAGTGCGCGTGGATTGAAGCAGTGTGCCTTGGTATCTTGTACTCATTCGATTTTCAACCCATGAGTCTCGGCAAACAAACAAAAAAACGCTTTGCCCTCCAGATGCTCCATGGCTGTCTGGGGTCAATCCTCTTCGCATTATCGTCGTTTCCTTCGCTTAAACAGCCTGCGATGACATGTCCGATGCCCGCCGAGGCTCTTTCCCACGAAGGAGGTCTGGCTTGATTCGTGGCCCAGATATTCTGCGCGACACAATTCTGCGTTTGGCGCGGTCGCCGTGGGGGATGGCAGCAGTCGGGCTGGTGATTCGCCTGATCGTGTTGGGATTTTTGTTCCAGCTCCAACTGGATCCCGCAAGGGATCATTTCGCTTTCGGCTTTGAAACAGGGAGAATCGCGCGATCCATCGTCACGGGGCAAGGATTCAGTTCGCCGTACACGGAACCTACGGGACCCACCGCCTTGGTCGCACCGGTATACCCCTACCTTCTGGCCGGCGTCTTCAAACTCTTCGGAATCTATTCCACCGCTTCCGCCATTGTCATTCTGACCCTCAACGACATTTGCTCGGCTCTCACGTGCTTGCCTATATTTCTGATTGCTCGCAAAGTATTCGGGTTGCGCATTGCCGTCTGGGCGGGATGGACATGGGCCTTGTTCCCATACGCCATCGGTCTTTCCAATCTGTGGATCTGGGAGACGAGCTTGACCGCTCTGCTGCTCACGTCGCTCATCCTGGCGACTTTGTGTCTGGAGCAGAATCGTCGTCTCGTTCCTTGGCTGGGCTTTGGGTTGCTCTGGGGTGTTGCCGCTCTGACCAGTCCTTCCGTACTCTCCACTCTTCCTTTCCTCGGGGCGTGGCTGTGGTTTCGGCATCGGCGATTGAGAACGAATTGCTTCGGCCCGATGCTTGCCTCTGCATTGGTCTTCCTGGCCTGCGTGAGTATCTGGCTGGTGCGGGATTATCGTACGTTTGGCAAGTTCATATTTCTCCGCAGCAATTTTGCTCTGGAATTCCGAGTTGGAAATAATGACGATGCCTCGACCCCGGAGTCAGAAACCTTACTCCCTCCGGACAATCCCATGGAAATGCAAAAACTCCGCCGGATGGGAGAGATGGCGTACATGGCGGAAAAGCGGGAAGAGGTCAAAGCCTTTCTCCGCCAGCATCCGGGCCGGTTCGTCGGGCTGACGCTGCGGAGGATTCTTTACGTCTGGACCGGCGTGTGGGGTTTGCACCCGAGTTGGAAGCTGGACCAGGAAACCGGCGTGCCCAACATTCTTTTCTGTAGTGTACTCTCCTTTCTGGTTTTCCTCGGCCTTCGCCGAGCGTTTCAAAATGGCCTGCCGTACTGGATTCCGTTCGCGATTGTCCTGCTGTGCTTTCCCCTCGTGTACTACGTCACGCATGCGGATGTGCGCTATCGCCATCCGATCGACCCGGAGATTGTAATCCTGGCCGTTTATGGAGCGTTGGGTGCATCCAGCGCCGTGGATCGCGCTGTTCGCCCACAAGTCGCCAATGGCTAATCCTAAATTCCCATCGGTTCATCTCCCCCGATTCGCACTCCGCCCCGTGCGGAAGCCCGCCAAACTTTTCAGCCACCATCGCATCTCAATTCTTGCCGGGCAGGCTTTTTCCCGCAAGCTTTTGATATAGTTTCCGTCAGGTGAAGCCGTGATTCCCTTCGAGACGTGGCAGGTGGCGCTCGACGCTCTGCGCGCCAACAAAGTGAAAGCTTTTCTCACCATGCTCGGCGTGGTGATCGGCAGCGCGTGCATTGTGCTGGTGGTCACCGTCGGGCTTTCTGGCAAGCAGTACATCCTGGCGCAGATTGAAGGCGTCGGCGCCAACATCGTGTACGCTCAATTAGTCCGCTCCGGAGCGAAGGATTCCATGGTTCTCTCCGACGAGTTTTCCCTTTCCGATATCGAAGCCGTTCGCGCCGGCATTCCGCAGGTGGCGGAATCCGCGGGGACGCGGGACATCCCGCAGACCGTCGTCGTGGAAGGCGTGGAGCGGCCCGTCGCGCTGGTCGGCGTCACTGAAGGATTTCAGCGCATCCGCAACCTCATCGTTCTCCGCGGCCGCTTTCTCGACGCGGACGACAATTCTTCCCGCAGCAAGAATTGCGTCATCACGCAGGACCTTTCCGACCTGCTCTTTCCCGCCGAGGACCCCGTGGGTCGCAGTGTCCGCATGGGCGAGCTGAGCTTCACCGTGGTGGGCGTCTTCCGCGAGCGCGTGGCCACGTTCGGCCAGTCGGAGATTCACCGCGAATCTGTGGTGATTCCGTTCTCGCTGATGAAGTATTACGCGGACGATTTCATCGGCGTGCTGTACGCGCAAGCGACGCGGCCGGAGGATGTGCATTCGGTCACGCGCCAGGTGGAGCAGCTCCTGCGCAGCCGCCACCGTTCGGAAGCCGTTTACATGGTGCAAAACCTCACGTCGCTGCTGGACGCGGCCAAAAACATCTCCCTAGCACTGACTATCATCCTGATCATCATCGCGTTTATCGCCCTGGTGATCAGCGGTATCGGCATCATGAACATCATGCTGGTCACCGTGAGCCAGCGCACGCGCGAGATCGGCATCCGCAAAGCCATCGGCGCGCGCCGCAAGGAAATCCTCTCGCAATTTCTTCTCGAAGCGTTCCTCATCAGCGCCACGGGCGGGGTGATCGGCATCGGGATCGCGGTGCTGATCCCCGTGCTGATCGAGCCGCTGCTGCCCGGCAATCTGTCCGTGCCTATTTCTGGCATCTCCATCGCTGTGGCGTTTCTGGTCTCCTGTTTTACAGGCGTGCTCTTCGGATTCTTGCCAGCCAATCGCGCGGCCAAGCTTCAGCCGACGGAATCGTTGCGCTATGAATAAATCTTGAAGTGCGGGTGTTCGATTTCGTCTAGACTCGGCACTGGCGGCTTGTAGCTCCAGGGTTCCACAAGACTCAAATCCACAGTTCCGAGCTGTGATATAAAGTCTTTCGCTTGCCGTGAAATCAGAACGCAGTGTGGTCAAGGATTGGCGGGCATGATCTCGAATCGAACCCGGCGCACAAAGACGCATCTGATGGTCGTAGGAATGGTGCTGTTCAGTTCCGTGGGAAACATCCTGCTGAGCATGGGCATGAAAGAAATCGGCCAGGTGAGCCTGGCGTCGCCGGCGTTGCTGGTGACGGCGTTCCTGCGCACGGTGACGAGCGGCATGGTCTGGCTGGGAATTGCTTGCCTGCTGCTTTATTTCGTTTCCTACTTGCTCGTGCTTACCTGGGCCGACTACAGCTACGTGATGCCCGCGTCAGCGGTGGGCTACCCGATTGTGACGTTTCTGGGATTTGCAATTCTAAGTGAAGCGGTTTCTCTCACCGTCTGGACAGGAGTCGTCCTGATCTGTGCGGGCGTAATGCTGGTGGAACGCACACCGCTGCGCACCACGCAGCCGAATTAGTCATGCGCACTGCGCTCTTCATCGCCGCAGTTGTCTTGTCCGGGACTGGAGGGGAAATCTGTGTGACGCACACGATGAAGCGCATCGGCGAGGTGCATGATTTTTCGCCGCGGGCGCTACTGGACGTGGTGGTGCGCGCGTTCCGCGTGGGCTGGATGTGGCTGGGCATTCTGTTAATGGCGCTGTCGTTTTATGCTTTCCTGGCGCTGCTGTCGTGGAACCCGGTCAGCTTTGTGGTTCCCGCCCTGGCGCTGAATTATGCCGTGGGTGCCCTGGGGGCAAAATACCTGCTGCGGGAGCACGTCAGCGGGACGCGCTGGGTCGGCGTGCTGCTGGTGTGCTCGGGTGTGGCGCTGGTGTGTGCAGGCGAACGGGACGTGCGCCTGCCTGCTGCCGTAGCTTGGACGGCGCTTCGCAACGTCGTTCTAATCCTGGCCTGTTCGCCACTCATTTATTATTTGCTGAGCATTTTTTCGGCCTATCGTTTCTTCTCCGAAAAACGGTCCGCGGCCGCCCTTGTTGCCGGTGCTCACGACTTTGTGCCTCCCGTGAGCATTCTAAAGCCCGTGCGTGGGCTCGACCCGGAGACTTATGAGAATTTCGCCAGCTTCTGCCGGCTCGATTATCCGGAGTACGAAATACTGTTTTGTGTAAACGAGCCGGACGATCCTGCTGTCCCCTTGATTGAGAATCTGATCCGGGAATTTCCCGAACGACCCATTTCGCTGTTGGTCGGCGCAAGTCGCCTCGGCTCCAACGGGAAGGTGAACAAGCTGTGTCGTCTGGCACGCGAGGCGCGGCACAATCTGCTGGTCATCAGTGATAGCGACATCCGTGTGGGACCGGATTATTTGCGTGCCGTCGTAGCACCGTTCCGCGATCCGAAGGTCGGAGCGGTCACCTGCATGTTCATCGGTCTGGCCGAACGGCAACTCGGAGCAGAGCTGGAGGCAGTTGGCGCTGCCTCGGACTTTTTCGCGGGTGTGCTCGTCGCGCGGCAACTGGAAGGGATGAAGTTCGCCATGGGCTCGACGGTGGTTACTACCCGCCTTCATCTGGAGGAAATTGGGGGCTTCGAGTCGCTGGTTGACCAGCACTCGGATGACTTTGAGTTGGGACACCGCATTGCCGCATGTGGCCGGCAAGTCGACCTGTCTGGCTATACCGTGTGGACCATGTATCCGGCGCAATCGGTGCGCACTTACTTCGAGCACCAGTTGCGCCAGGCCCGTACAACTCGGATGTGTCGCCCCTGGGGCTTTTGTGGCTTGCTGCTGACCTTTGGGCTGCCATGGTCGCTGGCTGCGGCAATGGTTGCACCTTCACTTGCCTTAGCGGCGGGGTACATCGCCACTTACCTGGTGCTGCGCTTCTTGATGGCCTGGACTGTCGGCATTTGGGGACTCAAGGACCCAGTGTTGCGACGTAAGCTCTGGCTCGTTCCGGTGCGCGATGCTCTGGCGTTCTTGGTCTGGATCGCGACCTTCTTCTCAAACCGTATTAAGTGGCGCGGACTCGAATTCACGATTGAAAATGGGCGCATGGTTTCAGCATCTCCGCCGGAGATGGCCGCGCCTGCGGCCGAGATCTCCGCAACCGAGAGCAATTTGCCCATAAGGTAGCAAAAAGAAATGCGCCTTCGTGCAGTCTCCCGGAAATAATTCAAAAAACTTTCCTCATCTTCCAGGCCAAGAAGCTTTGCTGGGTTGTCTCAGCTTGCCGGCCCAGTGGCCTCTGCGATTCGGAACCGGAAGCGCACGAATTTGCCGACTTTGGAGTCAACGAAGTCATACAAGAAAACAATCCAGCGAGCGCCGGGGTGCTTGGTGTCCGGCACCGCCAGGATTTTGAGCCGGCCTCCTCCCTCGAAATCGCGTTCGTTCTCCGGGACGGCGTCCTGTTCCCCGCGGCTCCGCAGAAGCGGATCCCCTTCCTTCGATTGGACGGTCAAAACCGGCTGGCCTCCTTCCATTTGGATCTTCAGCGTGTACTCGCCGGGCTTCGTAATCCTGGATCCATCTTGCAGACTTTGAAGAAGATTGACGCTTTTTTTGAAGTAAACCTTGCCCTTATCATACTGACCGAGAACGTTTGAGCTGAGAGTTGTCAGGAGCGCAAGAACCGCCAGCCCAATCGAGACACACCACCTGCTCTTTTTCGTTTTCATAGTCGTCTCCTTTGCTGCCCGAACCGGTCTTTGGTCGCAGCGCGCGGATCCCTCGGCGTAACCCGCCTGTGACCGATTCCACGGCTGCGCACATCAAGTGTCCTGAGCCTTCTTATCAAGTCCCCGGTATGATGGATTACTGAAATCCTGCTTTGCATTTTCTTTTGTGTCAACCGGAATTACAGGCGGCACTTGTGCTGAAACATTTTGGCCAGGATGCTCCTAGGGCCCGCGCAAATACACTTACAGAAGTTCCTACGACCTAAATTTCCAAATCTTCCGACCGGTGAAAAATGAAGAATGGCGCACCTTGGGGGGCGATCTTAGAGCTCTATCAAGGGGCCAGATTGTGTCAGGAATTCCACAGCACGGCTATCTTCCGTTGGTGCGATCCCGCTCGTCACCCAAGCCCAGGGAGCTAACCCCTAACGCGCAATGGAGCGGGATGGCCTTCTCTATTTAGTGCCATTTTTGACCTTGCCCTGAAACTTTTCTGGCCGTTGGGGATATTCTCCTTGTGAGCGTCAATGACTGACTTCGAGGCACTCTACAAACGCTATGCCGGGGACCTGTACCGCTTCGCCTTCTACCTTTGCGGGAACCACGCCGAGGCAGAAGACATCGTATCGGAGACATTCGTCCGTGCTTGGAATGCGCCCGTGGGAATCCGTGTGTTAACCGCGAAAGCTTACCTGTTCGCGATCGCGCGCAATTACTTCCTTCAAAGGGCGCGCCGTGCTTGGCGGCACACCGAACTGGACGAGGAGCTCCGAGACCCGTCGCTGGGCCCACAGGCCAGGGCCGAGCAAAAGGGAGATCTGACCCGAGTGCTGCTTGAGCTGCGGGCCTTGCCTGAAGTGGACCGCTCCGCACTCCTCATGTGCGCGCTCGAGGAAATGTCGTATCAGGAAATCGCCGAGGCAATGGGGCTAACCGTCCCAGCCGTCAAGACCAAGATCCATCGGGCGCGCCTCAAGCTCGCCCAAGCGCGCGATATTTCGGAGGTGAAAAGATGAAAGTCACCCGCAATGTCATCAACGATTTGCTGCCTGCCTATCTGTTCGGCGAAGTCAGTACGGACTCGCGGGCTCTGGTGGAGGAGTTCCTGGAGCAGGACCCTGAATTTGCCCGGTCTGTTGTGCAAAGCAAGAAGGAAGATCTCGCGAAGATTGACTTGCTGAAAGGAGCTGATATGCGTCTTTCACCCGACCACGAAATGCAAACCTTTGCCCGCACGAAGGCCATGCTGAAACGCCGCAAGTGGTTGTTTGCCCTGGCGCTGGTCTGCACTCTTTTCCCGTTCTCGATCATTTCCGAGAACGGCCACCGCACCTGGATGATGATTCGGGACGATCCCCGTATGGCGGTTATATCCCTGGCGGTCAGTGTGGGTTTCTGGATCGCACTGTTTGCTACGAATCGTCAATTGCGCACGACGGGGTTGTAAAGTCGACCCTGGCGTGCCTCATGCTCTAAATCGGGGCAGGAGAGTGCGAATTGCGTTCGATGGAGCAGCCGCCGCGGGAGCCGACGATACGTCCAAGTGACCGCCGGCGTCTGAGGGTAAGCCTCAAGACACGGGCATAGTCTCCGAATAGGCGAACACCGTTGCGCTACTCTTCGAGCAAAATAGGGTCGCCGGTCCGCACCTCACCGGGCGCGAGGACCGTCGCGTAAATTCCCGCGCACTTCCCGTGCTTCTGAACGACGCATTTCAGAATTTCTGGGCTGGACTCGCCGGTGGCCGGGTCGAGAGAGATCATCACGCAGCGCTGATCAACTTCTGTGATCGCGATTCTCGCTGTGTCCCCCATGCGAAGAGTTCGGCCGACCCATTTCATTTCGTCGAAAGCCTCGGCTTCCGTCAAATCGACGAGCACATTGGGACGAAACCGCCACGAATCTTCCTTCGTTCCACTCTCTTGTGCGATACGCGCCACCGTCTGCTGGCTGATGAGAGAAACTGGCGCGACATCATACGAGCCACGGTAGTTGCGCAGCAGAAAGAGCGACCTCCCCGATCGGGCCTCGAGCACCTTGCGGAGTTCGTCGCTCCCCACGGCCCAATTCTCGCCGCGAGGCGTCGCCACTGTCACGAACGCCTCTTTCGAACCCGCCCGTTCGACCGAAGTCCGGTAATGGAGTAGTTCCGGCAGCTCGCGCGCGGTGAGCCACGGAAATGAGCTGTGCGAGGCCGCTTGAACGAACGCGTAGCGCCGGTCCTCGTCGAATCCCTGAAGAGTCAGAGCAGCGGAAAGCAGCGCCTCACCCTGCATGGATTTGACGGGATACCGCGCAAGTTGGCGAATCACACCTACAGATTGCATGTAATTTCTCCTCGATCCTCCCGGAAGAGTTCAGTGCATGTCCGTTGCGAAAAAATGATCGAGCCTCAATTCTATCCCGTAACAACGTCCGCGCGTATATTGTTACCACAAATAGCTGCCTTGATCGCGCAGGAGTTGTCACCGACTAATCGCCGAGTGCCTGCTAAACGCGCTTGCCGGACAAGTGAAAGCTTGATCGGTTCCATTCGCACCGAGCGTGGAATTTGAGTTCAAAACGGTCGAGAGGGTTTCGGCGGAAGTGGTTGAAAAAGAACTCCTCAAGAAAGTGGCGCGCCCTAGGGGACGATTTTAGAACTCTTGCATCGCGCGGCTAGACTTTGAGCAGTGGTCCCATCAGTTCCATTCCATACTGTCGCGTCACATTTGCTTGCTGCGCGTCGTTGGGGTCAGCCCAGGTGTGCGGTGGACGTACGCGGTTCATGAGCCTGAAGTATCACCGACTGCGCGAAGTTTGCGCAATCCGTGTGTCAGGGTTTGCCTGACATCGGGGTGCCGCCCTTGCTGAGCAAGGCATGGAGCTCGAGTACCTGCAGCTGGATTTGCTTGAGCTCTTTTAGAAGCTCGACTCTGCCTTGGTTGTGGTCATACTTCGCAATTTCAATTGCCCCAAAAAGTACCCAGAAGCATACCAAACCCAGGAACCAGTTTCCTTGCGGCGTGTTGAAATGCGCTCCAGCCACAAAGAGGAGGGGGATCGAAACGGCAATCACGAAAATCCATACCCGTCGGACTGTCCATTTGTTCTGGCGCAGCGCCTTTTCGTTCTTCTCCAAAAGGCATTTCACTTCCTCCCGGTAAGCCGCCAGATTCTCCGGCTGCGGAAGACGCGACAGCAGCAGCTCGCGAATAGACTCACTTCGATGTTCCATAACTACCTCCTAATAGAATTTCCTTCATCGCTCTCTTGGCGTAGTGGATGCGCGACTTGACCGTGCCTTCGGAGCACCCTACGACCATTGCAATTTCCGTCAGGGAGAAATCTTCGAGAAAGTACAGGACCAAGACTTCCCGATGTTTCAGTCCGATCTCGTTCAGAGATTCATGGAGGGCGGCAGCGTCATCTTCCGTGAAGGATGGATCGGCGGACTCCTGGAATTCCGCTAGAGAGGCTTCCTCAGCTCTCTCCCGGGACATGTCTTGACGGATGCGGTCCACAGCCATTCCGTGCGTGATCCGGTAGAGCCAGGGGCGCAGGGAACCGGGATCCTTGAGCCTTCCAATCGCGCGAAATACTTTCATCCACACGTGCTGAAGGACATCCAGCGCCGTTTCAGCGTTGCCTGTCAGCCTGGTTGCGTAATAAAGAAGTGGACGCTCCATCAGCGCGACGAGATCCTCGAAGGCGTCCTGTTCCCCAGCCTGGCAACGGAGCGCGATCCATTCGTCCTGTGTTCGATTCGTCCTGCCCAGCGCATTCATTTGTCTGTTATGTCGAAGCAGAAACCGCCAAGGTTCAAATCAAGGCTTAGTCTAGTGTTGAACAGGACAGGCGCGGAAGCACCGAAACACCGGAAGGTTGGTTCTTCAGAGTAACAAGGAGCTGGCGCGCCCGGAGGGATTCGAACCCCCGACCCTTAGCTCCGGAGGCTAATGCTCTATCCATCTGAGCTACGGGCGCGCGGTTGGCGTCCCGATCATCTTATTCGGGACAACGATTTTTCTCAAAAAGATTGTAGCGCGGAAAGTGAATCCCCGCCAGCCCATCCGCCTCAGGCGGAACGGACTGGCGGGGAGGAGGGACGCGAGGATCGGTCGCGCCGGGTGAAAACTCTATTGCAGCCGGAATCTAATGGTCACGGCCAACTGCACGGGCACCGGCTCGTCGTTCAAAATCGTCGGCTGATATTTCCACTTGCGCAGCGCCTCGATCGCCGCCGGCACCAGCAGCGGGTGGCCGGACATCACCTGCATCTCCACCACGTTCCCGTTGACGTCAATCACCGCGTCAATCACCACGTCTCCGAAAATTCGTGCCTGCCTGGCCAGCGATGGATAGACCGGGTCCGGCGAGGAAATTGCCCGCGGCGCCATCACCCGGCCACCCACGCGCACCGGCGCTTTGGGCATCGCCGACGGTGCGGGTGGAATGTACGCTCTTGGCGTGCCCGAGAGAATGCCGCCGATGACTCCGCCTCCCTGTCCGCCCGGCACTCCGCCCGGCACTCCGCCTACCACGCCTACTCCAGCATCCGGCGCCATGTCTTCTTCCCTGAGCATGGCCACCTGCTTCGGAATCGCCGCGGGCGCCACCAGTTTGCCGGACTGCAACAGTTTCACCGTCACCTTCGGCGCCTTCACAATGGCCTGCGTCACTGGCGGAGGCGGCGGTGGAGGCGGCGGGGGCGCCACCAGAAACGTCGTGCTGAATTGCTTCAGGTCGATGGCCTCAGTGAAGTACAACGGCAAAAGGACCATGGTGCCCACGATTACCGTGTGTACAATCAGCGAGATCATGTAGTCCCAAATCGTGTTTTTCGGATGTGTGGTGCTGTTCTCCAGCAGCGCGTCGTTCAGCCAATTCCGCGTTCGGATTGTCGCGGCCGGTTCTGGCTGCCGTTTGTGGGCAGCGGTCTCGCGTTGCGTCTCCTGCTTTTCTGCCTCTTCGAGAGGAGGAGGCGCGATCGTCGCGTTGGGTGCCATTGCGGTTCCCTCCAGACCTTAAAGGGGCACGATTCCTTCCAACATTTCATCTGGAACGGATTCTGTAATCGCTTGTTATAGAAGGCTTTATTTCGGATAGCGCGAGGCTGGTTCGCCGATTCTGCGCCGGTTAGCGCATTTACGGCGCAGGCGTGCGCTTCCTCGCACAACGTTTTGTAGCGGAATCCCGATTGTACTTAACGGTGTTAAGTCTTCTCTCGCTCGTCGCCAATTCTGCCGGCAGCCCCGCCCCAGTGAAGGTCGCGAAATGTCTTGCCGTTCTTCAGCCGCGCTTCGGCAATTTCGTCCGCGGTGCGAGCAGTGGACGTGTTCCGCTCCTTCGCGATTTGCAGCACGCGCAGCGTCCGCTCGTGGATCCGCGCCAGACTGGCCTGGCTGTCCGCGCGCTTCATCAGAAAATACTCCGCGCCGCGGATCAGCCCGCCCGCATTCACCAGGAAATCCGGCGCATAGACGATTCCTCGCCGCGCCAGTTCGTCCCCGGCCTCGGGCGTGGCCAATTGGTTGTTGGCGCAGCCGCAGACAATCTGCGCTTTGACCTGGGCAACCGTCTCCGTGCTGAGCACGCCGCCCAGCGCGCACGGCGCCAGCACGTCGCACTCCGTGGAGAGAATCTCTGTGGGAGCAACCACGCGCGCCCCGAGTTCCCTTCCCGCTTCGTTCGCACGCTCCGCATTCACGTCCGCCACTAGCAACTCCATCCCTTCCCGCTTCAAAATCCGCGCGAGCAGCATTCCCACGCTTCCTACTCCTTGGATCGCCACCCTCGTGCGGCTTCCCTTCTTCATCATCCCCACAAATTCCAGGCACGCCCGCATTCCGTGCCACACGCCGATGGCCGTGTGCTCGCTGACGTCGCCCAGCGCCGCGTCCGGCTCCTTCGCGACGTATTTCGTCTTCCGCGCAATCGCCTGCAAATCTTCGTCGGTGATTCCCACGTCCCGCCCGGTGAAGAACCTCCCGTGCAAGCTCTCCACTAATTGACCATACGCTTCAAACACCTCCGCGCGCTTCATTCCGTCTTGTATCAGAATGACGCACTTCCCTCCCCCGCACGGCAGCTCGGAAATCGCCGCCTTGTACGTCATCCCGCGCGAAAGCCGCAGCGCGTCCGCCAGCGCCTCGTCCTCATTCGCGTATTTCCAGATGCGTACCCCACCCAGCGCCGGCCCGCACGTCGTGTCATGAATCGCCAGTATCCCGCGCAGCCCCACCGCCCGGTTCTGAAACGCAATCACCTGTTCGTGATCCTGCGCCGCCATCTGTTCGAGAATATTCATGCCTTGTATTGTGGCACAGGAAAGCAATTGAATTGATGATTGAGTGATTTGTGATTGGTGAATTGTGATTGAGGAAACGGCACGGGACAGTCTTGAGCCATTTCCCAAAGGGGCGAGGGCAAAACACTCGCTACCTCTACATTCATTCAAGATTTTCGGCGAGCCGTTTGGATGGACGAATTGAAGATGCGAATAAGCTCCTCTGCCTCTTCCATAATCGAAGCTAGTCTGGCTTTCTCGACAATGCCAGCATCGCCGAGCAACTCCAGCCAGAACAGTGACTCGTCGGTCTCCTCCAAAACGATGCCCATTTTCGCTGTGAAGTCGGCGCGCGAGCGCGCTCGGCAAACCGCCCGGTAGTTCGCGGCGACAGATGTCGCAGCGCGTAGAAGTTGCCTGCCGATGACGCGCGCCTCTTCGCTTTTTGGAAGCGCCCGAAACAACCGAATCGCGCGCATTGCAAACTGTTTCGTTCGCTGCCGCAACTCCTCGGGGTCTCTCGACATGGGCTTAGATCACACCACTCAATTGCGCAATTCCGCCCTTCTTTTCCTCAATCACAATTCACCATTCACAAATCACAAATCTGTGGTTTCTACTTTCCCGGCCCCAGCACGTTCTTCTGCCCCGTCTTCTTGATTTCTTCCTTCAGCACTTCGACAGCTTTTTCGATCTGCGCATCGCGGCCTTTCAGGAAGTCGGCGGGTGAATTGTCCACGTACACATCCGGCGGCACGCCGTAATTTTCCAGGTTTTGTCCGGTGACGCTCCACAGCCCCGACCCGGGCGTGCGGATGGACGACCCGTCCAGCAGCCCGAACGCGCCCGTGCCGATCACCGCGCCGTACGTGTTGATGCCGACGACTTTTCCGAGCTTCAGTGTGCGGATGCCGTCCGGAAAGACTTCCGCGTCCGAAGTCGAGCGCTCGTTCTGCATCACCACGATGGGCCCGAGGAACGCGCGTTGCGGCCGCGTTACGAACACGGAATCCCGCCCACGTGTGTATTGATATTGCCGCTGTTGCAGGATTTCCAGCAGCTCCTGATCGATGCCGCCGCCGGGGTTGAAGCGCTGGTCGATGATCAGCGCTTTTTTGAAGTGGTTGTCCGCCAGGTCGCGCTCAAATTTCCGCAGCGACGGCGCATTCATCTGCCGGATGTGCAGGTAGCCGATTTCGCCGCCGGATATTTTCTCCACCATCTGCCGCCGTTCCTCGACCCATTTTTCGTATTGCAACGTGCCGTATGCGCCGCCGTTGACCGGCTCCACCTTCGTCGTCCACGCGCCGTCCATGGACGGCTTCGAGTTTACTGTGAAGTCCAGCTTGCGCCCGGGAGCGAGGTTGTAGTGCTTCCAGTAATTTTCCCCCGCCTTGACCGTGATGCCCTCGATGGCCAGGATGAAGTCGCCCACCTTGATTTTTACGTAGTCCTTGTCCGCCGGGCCGTTCTTGTAGACGTACGCGACCTTGTAATATCCGGACGCGTCCGCCTCCAGTTCGAATCCCGGATACCTCGTCTGGATCGCCTCCCGGTCCGGCCCGCCTCCGCCGCTGATGCCGGTGTGCGACGCATTCAGTTCGCCGATCATCTGGCTGATGACGTTCTGCAACTCTTCGCGGTCGGCCACGTCGCTGAGCAGCGGCTCATAGACCGTGCGCATCTTGGCCCAGTCCACGCCGTGCATTTTCGCATCATAAAAGCGGTTCTTCATTACGCGCCACGCTTCGTTGAACACCTGTTTGCGTTCTTCGCGGTTGTCCACTTCGACGCGCACCGTAAAGTTGATGCGTTGCCGCGCTCCGCCGCCTCCGCCCGCCGCTGCGGGACCTCCTGCGGCCGCCGCTGCGCCCGCTGCCGGCGCTCCGCCAATGCCGATGGAATTAATTCGGTTGCCTTCCGAAAAGAACAGCGTCCGTCCATCCTTCGAGAATTGCAGGTTGGAGATTCCTCCGCCGAATCCGCCTCCGCCTCCCGGAGGTCCTTCCTCGCCCGCCGCTGGCGGCTGCGACTGCGTGAGTCGCCGCATCTGGTCCCCGGTCGCCTGAATGGTGTAGATCGAGGAGACGATTCGTCCGTCCTCATCGCCCGTGGCCACAAAAACGTAACTCCGGCTATCCGGCGCAGCCACCGCGGTCGTAATGTTGTCCGTGATCCGCGTCACCTGGCGGATGCGCCGCTCGAGTCCTTCCCAGTCAATCTTCACTTCGGGTGGAGCGGCGCTTCCCGCGCCCGCCGGACGTCGCGCTGCGGCATCCGCTCGCTCTGCCACCGCCGCCGCTTCTTCGTCGTCAATGTCGCGGCTCATCGAGTCCTTCTCTTCCTTCGCCAGCGACACGCTATACAGCGTCGCCACATTTTCCCGGATCGCCGCCGACCCACCTTGCAAGTAGCCGCCGAGGAAGATAAGTTTCTTCCCATCCGGAGTCCACCGCGGGCTCGAGCTGCTGAACAGCAAGTCGTCGCTCAGCCGGCGCTCCGCGCCTCCTGTAGTTGAAACGACGTGCACGTGGGGTCGAAAGTCCGAGTCGGTCGTCGTGTACGTGACCCATTTCCCGTCCGGCGACACATCCGGCCCCTGAATATTTCCCGCATCATTGCTTGCCAGTGTCGTCGTCTTCCCCGTTTCCACTTCCACCAGATACAACTTATGGTCCGACGCGGTGTACGCCAGCGACTTCGCATCCGGCAGCCACCTTATGGCGGCCTTCTCCGTATCCGCATCGGAAAGTTTCTTTGCGTTCTTTCCTTCCACGTCGCACACCCACACTTCTTCGCGGCCCGATTGATCGCTCACCCACGCGATGCGCTTGCCGTCCGGGGACCACTGCGCGTTTCCGTCGCGCCAGTAGCTGTTGGTCACCCGCGTCACGTCTCCGCGGTCCGTTGCGATGGTAAAGATTTCGCCGTGCGCGGAGATCACCGCACGCTTCGTCGACGGAGACAGGTGATAGCCGTTGGTCTCGCCGTTGATCGTCAGCACCTCGAAGTTATTTTCTTTCCAGTCGGACGCGATGTTCAGTTTGATTTCCGTGGTTTTGCCCGTGGCCGTCTCCAGCTTCCACAGGCCGAAATCTTCTTCGTACACAATCACTTTGCCGTCCGCCGAAATCGACGGGTAAAAAAGCGACCCGCTCTTGTGGTGCGTCACCTGCACCGGCTTGCCGCCGTTCTCGGAGATTTTCCAGATGTTGTTCGCCGACTGCATCACTTCCTTCGTGGCCGGCTTGGACACCACGTCCCGGTCGGACACAAAATAAATCTCCCCGTTCCCATACATCGGCCAGAAATTGTTCGGCTTCTGTTCGTCCGGCGTGTCCGCATCCAAAATCTTCTTGAAGGTCTTCCCCGCCACGTCCATCACCCACAGGTCGGCGGAATAGCTCCCGCGGTAGTGCTTTCGCCACCACACCATGGGGTGCCGGTTGAACGCGAACTTCTTTCCGTCCGGCGAATAGCTGCCCCAGTAGCCCCAATCCGTCGGCAGCACCTGTTCCAATCCGCCATCCACGGACACCTCGTAGAGATTCGGCGTGCCCGGGTAATTCACGCCGCGCGCCGAGCTGAAAACCACTCGCTTCGAATCGCGCGACCATCCCACCACGTTGTCGCCCGCGCTGTTGTACGTGAGCTGTTTGGCCTCGCCGCCCTCCGCCGGAATCACGAACACGTCCATGTTGCCGTAGCGCGCCGAGGAAAACGCAATCCACTTCCCGTCCGGCGAAAACCGCGGAAAGACGTCCCGCGCAGTGTGCACCGTCAGCCGCCGCGCATTCGACCCGTCTTCATTCACCACCCAGATGTCGCCCAGGTAGCTGAACGCGATTTTTCCGTTGTGATAGTCCGGCTGGCGCGCAAGCTGAATCGGTTTCGCGCTCACGCTGGTCGCCAGCAGCGCCATGCAAAGCAGCGCGAATGAAATCCATCGCATCGTGCGCGCGGCATGGCGCGTCATCGTGATTGTGCGTGTCCTCACGGGTTCCTCCTGTGTTGAGGCCGGAATCTTACCGGAATCGCGCGGCCCCCCGCCACCCCTCGGCGAAGATTCGCCGCAGTGTCCACTCGCCACTGCGGGCCCCGCGTTCCGTCTTGCCCCTACTGACGCGCCGGGCCGCGCTTGCGTTTCCGGTCTCTGGCGAATCCTGCTTGCCATGGCCGTGGATGGTATAATCCGGTTCCTTCAACCGAAGAACCATGGCGGCCTCCCTATCCTCGTGGACCGAAGCAGCGCTGACTCATGGCCTGCGCCTGCTGGGAATTCTCCTGCTGGCCGTGTCGCTGAACCGCATCCTCAAAGCGTTCACGCAGCGCCTCGTGCAGCTCGCCGGCAGTGAATCCCGTGTGGCGCTGATACGCGAACAACAAACGCGCACCCTCGCTGGAATGCTGTACAGCGCGGGCACTGCGCTGATCGTCACCCTGGCCGTGCTCGTCGCGCTGTCCGAATTTGGCTTCCAGGTCGTGCCCATCGCCGCCGCCGCGGGACTCGCCAGCCTGGCCTTCGGTTTCGGCGCGCAGCATCTGGTGCGCGACATCATCAACGGTTTTTTCATCGTCTTCGAAGATCAGTTCGTCGTCGGCGATACGGTGCGCGTCGGCGAGCAATCCGGCCGCGTCGAGCACATGACGCTGCGCCGCACGGTGCTGCGCGACGCGCAGGGCGCGCTGGTCACCATCCCCAACGGCGAAATTCGACAGGTGGCCAACCTGAGCCGCGACTGGTCGCAGCTCTTCGTGGACGTAACACTCTCGAACGACGAGGACGTTTCGCGCGCCCTCGCCGTGCTCGAAGACGTCGCCGGGCAATTGCGCGGCGACGAGCTGTGGCGTCCCGCGCTGGTGGAAGGACCGCGCGTCCTCGGCGTGGAGTCGCTCTCACTCCTGGGCATCACTCTGCGCTTGCAGGTGCGTACGGCGCCCACGCGCCAGCACGAAGTGGCTCGCGAACTGCGCCGCCGCATCCGCGCGCGCTTCGAGCAGGAGCACATCGGCGTCGCGTCGGTCGAGCGTATTGCGCTCGCTGCCGGAGAAAAATCGTAGCGGGGGGCTTTACGCCCCCGCTGTTCAGCGTTTCGGTTTTCGTGGTTCAAATTCACACAGGGAGATAAAGAGAATGCCAAATGTTACACACGAGCAAGCCAATCTGATGTTGAAACTCTTCGATCTGCGCCGGGAGGAAAAACTCCGCAAGGCCCGCGCGTGGTTCGTGGACCAATACACTCCCGCCGGGTCGCCGGAGGAATTTATGGCCAAGTATCCTCCCGGCAGCGAGGAAAACGCCTATATCCGCATGGTCAGCAGCTACTGGGAAATGTGTGCCGGGCTGGTGAACCGCGGCTTGATTGACGACGAGTTGTTCTTCGAAAACAACGGCGAAATCTGGGTCGTGTGGGAAAAGATCAAGCCTGCCGCTGCCATGTGGCGCCAGGCGTTTGGGAACCCGCACTTCTTCGCCCAAATCGAAAGCTGCGTCAAGCGGCTCGAAGCGTTTCGCGAACGCCAGGCGCCCGGCATGAATGACAGAATGCGCCAGATGTTCGCTGCGATGAGAGAGGCGCGCGCCAAAGCCGCAAAGCAATGACTTTGGAAGAAGCGCTGCTGGCGGTGTGGCACCAGGCGCTCGAAGAAAACGCCAACATTGTCGACCTGGGCGGGCGGCGGTTCCCGGTGCATCGCACCAAGCGCCGCCGCCTGCGCCAGGTCGATTTTGAATTGGACGGCCAGCCACTCCGTGGCATCGAGCAGAATCCGGACACCAAATCGCGCTGGGCGGAGCTCGCCCGCGCTGGCCAAAAAGTGATGCAGTTCACCAGCGCCGGCCGCTATCTCGCCAATGTCGCCGACTCCAAGCTGACGCTGTACTCCGGCTCGCGCGCCGGCGCCGAAAAGAAGCCCGCCAAAAAATCCGCCAAATCCTGAAATGCAAGGCCCTCTTCATATGGCAATTTCGCAATGTTGACTTCCCGTGGCGGGCAGAATCCGAGCCCCCATGCCTCCGCCTCGGAGCGGTCGCCGGAAAACTCGCTCACGCGCGGGAAATGAGATCCGAGCCCCGAGGCTCCCGCCTCGGGGGGAGCTTGCTCAAGCGCGCGAATCAGTAGCGGTGAGTTTATTCCACAGTGCGATGAAGCGCGGGTGGTTGCGAATGGGATTCAAGTACGGGTCATTTTGAATAATTTTCTTGTCGCCAAATCCGCAGGCGATGGATTTTTCCAGGCAGGTAATGGCGTCCTCGATGCGTCCGAGGATGGCGTAAATGCACGCCACGTTGTAGCAGACCGCGGAATCTTCCGGGTCGATGGCCAGCGCGCGCTGTGCCCACTCCAGCCCGCGATCCTGTTGTCCCAGGCGGCACAAGTTCTGCGCGCCGAGGTACAGCGCGCGGACTTCGTCGGGATGCATCACCAGATGCTTTTCGATCACTTCGACGGCCCGGCGATGCGCGTCCTGGACAATAGCCGCATCGACTCCCAGTCCTTCATACGTATTGGCCAGCAGGCTGGGCGCCTGATAATCATCCGGCCGGACGCGGCACGCCTCCTCGAAAAGTTTCACTGCTTCTCCCAGCTTGCCGTGGATCAAACACGAGCGCGCATAGAAATAGTAAGCTTCAAAGAGGCTCGGGTTCAGCCGGATGGCGGCCTCAAATTCGCTCCGCGCTTCTTCATCGCGCTCCAGCAGCGAAAGTAAATGGCCGCGCGAGGCGTGGGCTTCGGCCAGTTCCGGATCGAGTTCGAGCGCCTTGTGGCTGGCCGCGTCGGCCTGTTGAAGGTTTTCCTTGGTCGGCTGCCAGTAAAATTGCAAGAACGAGTGGCAGTCGGAGAGCCCCGCCCACGCGCGCGCGTATTGCGGATCAATTTCGATCGCGCGCTTGAACATGTTGCGCGCGGCCTCCATGCCCTTCCTCCGGAATTGGTGGAAATACTGCCGCCCGCGCAGATAGTAGTCGTAGGCCTCCACATTGGCGGTAGGCACTTTCTCGATCACGCGCTTCTCTTCTTCGGTCAGCATCACTTGCAACGCTTCCGCGATGTTCTTCGCCATCTCGTCCTGAATGGCGAACACGTCTTCCATCGTGCGGTCGAAGCGCCGAGCCCAGATGGTCAGGCCAGTGCGCGATTCCACCAGTTGCGCGGTGATGCGGATGCGGTTGCCCGCGCGACGCAAGCTGCCCTCCAGCACGTAGGCGGCATTCAGTTCCTGCCCGATTTGAGGCGCGGTGATTTGCTTGTCGCGGTAGGCAAACACCGCCGAACGCGGGAACACGCGCAGGTCTTTGATGGCCGAGAGCTCGGTGATGATGTCTTCCGTCATGCCGTCGCGGAAATATTCGTCTTCCGCCCCGCGGCTCAGGTTCTCGAAATAAAGCACCGCCACCGACCGCTCCGCCTGGCCGGAAGTGGCTGTCGTGCGGCCGGAATCGATTTCACGCTTCACGCGCTGCAAGTCCGTCTTGAGCTGCGCGGCCGTCTGGTAACGCGCATGACGGCTCTTTTCCAGCGCGCGGCCCACAATCTGTTGTAACTCCCCCGGCACGCTGGGCGCCACGCGTGCGATTGGCAGCGGCGCGCGGTTCAGGATTGCGTCGAAGACCATCGCGGACGTCGCCCCGGTAAACGCCTGCCGGCCGGTGGCCATCTCGTAGAGCACCACGCCGAGCGAGAACACGTCGCTGCGCGCGTCCACCTCTTCCCCGCGCGCCTGCTCCGGCGACATATACGCCACCGTGCCCAGCGTCGAGCCCGGGCTGGTGAGCTGCTCATTGCCCGGCCCCATGGTGACCACAGCCGATGCGCCAACCGCTTCGCCCACGCGGCGATTCTCCAGCAGTTTCGCCAAGCCGAAATCGAGGATCTTCACCTGTCCGCGCTGGGTCACGAAAATATTTGCCGGCTTGATGTCGCGGTGCACGATGCCTTTGGCGTGTGCCGCTTCCAGCGCGTCCGCCATTTGGATGCCGAGCCCGAGCAGTTCTTCGGTGGCCAGCGCCGGGCCTGCCAGCCGCGCCTTCAGCGTTTCGCCTTCCAGCATTTCCATGGCGATGAATGGCCGGCCCTCGTGCTCATCAATGTCATAAATGGTGCAGATGTGTGGGTGGTTCAGTGCGGACGCGGCGCGCGCTTCGCGCTTGAAGCGTTCAATGGCTTGCGGATCGGTGGCCAGCTCATCCGGCAGGAATTTCAGTGCGACGGCGCGCCCGAGCCGCGTATCTTCCGCGCGAAAGACAATTCCCATCCCGCCACCGCCCAATTTTTCTTGCACGCGGTAGTGCGAGACGCTTTGTCCAATCATGTTTGATGAGCCCTGAACACGGGCCGCCATATTACGACCCACGTGCACCCAAGTCAATGAATGGAGGCGCGGGTGGGATTCGAACTTGAGCCGTTTTGCGGGCGTGAGCGCAGCGCGAGCCCGCAGGCGAAATCCCGACTCGGTCGGGACCTCGAATCTTTGGAGGCGCGGGTGGGATTCGAACCCACGAATGGAGGTTTTGCAGACCTCTCCCTTAGACCACTTGGGTACCGCGCCTGAACGATTCAGTATAGCCAAATCTTCCGAGCTTGTCAGGGGTGCGAAGAAGGCCTGGCAGCGCGATCTCATCCTCCGCACGGCGCTGCGGCCTGTCTCGAGCTGGCACGCGGACAGATTGCGTCGCGTCGCGCGGCTCGGGGGGCGCGTTGACTACATCGAAACAAGGCAAACTCGTAGGACTTTAGTACTATTCCTACGTCCCATCGCCTCCCTTAACCTGTACCACATCGGAACAGCGCTCTTCTTTTCAGGCCCAAATCGCGCGCTGAACGGAGACCTGGGATGCGTGAAAAATGGATGCGGAGTCTTCTGGATGCCAACAAGGAACTCCTTTTGATTTTCACGATCATCGCTTTTGCGGCGGTGATCAACTTTTTCGTGTCCGGCCAGCGGCTGATCCTCACTTTCTATAACCTGCCCACGCTATTCGCCGCCTATTACTTCGGCCGCGCGCGGGCGATGCAGACCGCCATTGCCTCCACCCTGATTGTCTGCTGGCTGAACCTGATGAACCCCGTGGCTCTGGCCAGCGGGATGAACATCGAGTGGCGCCATCTGATGGGTTGGAGCGACATCGTCGTCTGGTCCGGCTTGCTGCTGATCACGGCGTATGCCACCGGCTCGCTCTATGAGCGCAAGGAGAGCGGCTTCCGCGAGCTCCGCGCCACTTACAACGGCGTGCTCGAAATTCTCAGCCACTTCATCGCCAACGACAAATACACCCAGCACCATTCCTACCGCGTTTCCGTGTACGCCACGCGCATCGCGCACTGCCTGGGCCTGCCCGACGAGCGCCTCGAAGACATCCGCGCCGCCGCTTTGCTCCACGACATCGGCAAGCTGGACATTAGCCGCGAAATCCTCTACAAGGCCGCGCGGCTCAACCCCGACGAGTTCGAAGAGATTAAGACCCACGTGCAAAAAGGCATCGACAAGTTGCAGCCTGTAGGCGGCTCGCTGCGACGCATCCTGCCGATCATCCTCGCGCACCACGACAAGTTCAACGGCACGGGCTACCGTCCAACGAAGGGCGATGAAATCCCGCTCGAGTCGCGCGTCATCAGCGTGGCCGACGTGTACGATTCGCTGGTCAGCGACCGCCCGTACCGCAAGGGCATGTCGCCGTTCGAAGCCCGGGACATCATCACCAAGGGCTCCGGCAGCGATTTCGATCCCAAGGTGGTCACCGCATTCGAGATGGCTTTCACCAACCGGCAGATGGAAGTGCCGGAGGTGATGGTCTAAAAATCCTGCAGCGCGCGAAAAAAGCATGAGGGCCGGGTCTCCGCATCCCGGCCCTCACTTTTTTTCACGGATGCTCGCTCCGCTTAGCGGATGCTGATCTCCATCGGCAGGCGCACTTGCACGGACGGCGGCTCGTGGAGCCACTTGCGGAAGCGCTCGGCGACGAGGCTGGCCTTAATGGTCTGCGATTCTTCCCGTTCGAGGATCGTTTCGAAAAGCGTTTTCTCCTCCGGGAACCGGACGATTTTTACCGGCTGGCTGGGGTCCAGCTTAGCCAGCTCGATGGCGACCTTCAATGCGCGGTCGAAGCCGCCGATTTCGTCCACGAGTCCGATGCCCTTGCCCTGCGCGCCGGTCCAGACGCGCCCGCGCGCGATTTTGTCCACGTCGTCCACCTTCATTTTGCGGCCTTCGGCTACGCCCTTCGTGAAGTTGTTGTAGATCTCGCGCATGAATTTATCAACGATTTCGCGCTGCGCCGGCGTGAAGCTCTGCTGCTCGGAGAGGAACGTCGCATTGTCGCTGGTGGTGAGTTGGTCGGTGCTCAGGCCAAGCAAATTGTATAAGCCGGAAATATTGAATTTGCCGAAGACGACGCCGATGGACCCGGTGATGGTGCCCTGGTCGGCGATGATTTTGTTCGCGGACATGGCAATCCAGTATCCGCCGGACGCGGCCACGTCGGACATGGACACCACCACCGGCTTCTGCTTCTGCGCCAGGAGCACTTCGCGGCGAATGATTTCGCTGGCCACCGCGGAGCCGCCGGGCGAATCCACGCGCAGGATGATGGCCTTGATGGAGGCATCCTCGCGCGCGCGCCGCAGGTCCGCGGAGACGGACTCCGAGCCCATGATGCTTCCGTCCGTGTCGAAATCGGATTGGCCCACCACGATGATGCCGGTAGCGTGCACGACGGCAATCTTTTCCATGCCGATTGTCGGCGACGCCTCCTTGATGTAGCGGCCCAGTTCGACGGGGCGCCACGCCTTGTTCTTGTCGCGGAAGAACTGCTGCACTTCGTCCCAGTGCGCGACCTTGTCCACCAGCTTGCGCTCCAGCGCGTCCTTGCCGATGAACGGCCCTTCCTGAAGACACTTTTCAAACCACGGCTTGTCGAGCTTGCGCGCCTCAGCGACGTCCTTCACGTAATTTTCAAACGTGCTGCGCATCAACGACTCCGCCATCTCCTTGTGCGCGGGCGTGTACTTTTTTTCGGTGTACTGGTTGCGCGCGGTTTTGTACTCCTGAATGCCGTACATGTCCGGATAGATGTGCAGCTTGTCCAGCGCGCCGCGGAGGAAGAGCGACTGCGTCATCAGGCCGGTGATGGCGAGCGGCGCCGTGGGCACCACCCACACCTGGTCGCAGGCCGTGGCCAGATAATACTGGCGGTTCATCACCAGGTCGCTGTGCAGATAGCAGACGCTGGGCTTGTTGCTCTTGCGGAAGGCGAGGATGTGCGCGCGGACTTCCTGAATTTTCGCCCAGCCCATGTCCGGCGTGGTGATTTTCACCACCAGGCCAACGATCTTGTCGTCGTTTTTCGCCGTGTCGATGGCGTCGGTGACGTCGTGCAGCACCGTCACCTTGGAGCCGAAGAGCTGCGCGAAGATGCCCTGCGGCTTCTGCTCCTCGATGGGCCCGTTCAGCTCGACCATCAGCACGGAGTTCTTCGGCAGCCGTCCCGTCATGGACGACACAATCAGCACGCCCACGAACAGCACTGCCAGAAATAGCCAGATTCGCTTCGCTCCCCGCGTCATTGCATTCCTCCGATTGTGCGCATTTATTCCGTCCTACTCATGGAATACGTTTTCCCCACGCGCCAGATAACAGAAGTTATCACGAGCCGCGACCCGTGACCAGCGACCGGCATCCAGCTGCCGACGGCTGCGCGTTGGCGAGCGTGATGGCTAGGCCTTCGCACTGGTGTCTTTTCCTTTCTTTTCCATAGCGGACTTGATGGCTTCGGCAATCTCGCGGCGGGCTTCGTCGGGCAAGTCCTTTAGCTGGTCGGAGCGAGCCAAGAGCATGATACGGTCCAGCAAATCACATTGGAGCTCGACAAGATGGCGCTCGTGCTGGTCGGCATTGGCGGTCGAGCGGTCCATCTGCTGCCTGGTTTTCATGGCGAACTGCAACATGGGCAAATAGGACTGCAACATGCGCTCCAGGGAAGGACAGTGGATGAGCATCAATTGCCCGACATAGCCGAGGACAGCGGCGCTGCGGGGAGAGATACGATTGCGCGCGAGATTCGCGAAGACGTTGGCGAGCGCGTTATGAATACCTTCCTGCGTGTTGAGCGCGCCAGCGGCGCCGATGATTTCATCGCCGATGCGGGCGTCATCTTCCCGCTGCTTCTGGCACCGCCAGTGGCGGAAGCAGAAAGCGGAGCCGGGCTCACGGCGCAACTGACGACAGCGGCGGCCGTCCGAGTAAACGAATTCACAGCGGACTTCACTTTTGGGCGCGGAAGCCATGGAACACCTCGGAAAAATAGCGTCGGAAAGTCGAATTGTCGAAAAGTCCAAAAGAAACAGCGTGGCACTTGGGGCGTACCCCCCCCGGGTGTTTTGGGGAAGTGTTGCCAACAAAGGGCTTAAGTCGAACGAAAATGCAAGTGTTGCCGAGAAAGGGGTTGCGGGCGGGGGGTGCGTAAGTGGTCATTCGACGAGGGTTAAATGTTGAAGGGTTGAAGAGTTGCAGTGAGTGGGAGGGAATAAGCTGGGAGGCGACACGCATATCCGAATATAGCTTCTAGACATTGACAAGTCAAGGGGAATTCCCATTGCAAGAATGTTGCTGCGGCTTCGTCGCTATGAAACGCAACGGCCTCCGCAACGGCCTTCGGCAGAGAGGTTTGCGTGCCCTGCGCCTGCGGCGCAGGGCACGGTCGTTTTTGCTGGCGCGATTTCAGCCCGTTATCGCAGGCGGTGGTGGGCGCGGCCGTGGAATTCGAGAAAGACGCGGTCGCGGAGGATTTGGAGTTGCTGGCGGATTTTGTCGCGGACGTGGCGGTTAGCGTAGCTAGTGCAAGTTCAGCTTCTGCCATCGAGGTAACGCATGGTAGGCTCCGCACCATGAACCAGCGACAAGCTGTAATCGAGGTGATGCGGCAGAACAGCGGATACGCGACCCTCGGCCTATTGTACAAGGAAGCTCTCAAAGTTCCTGGCGTGACATGGGGAACAAGGACGCCGTTCAAATCGATCAACCGTATCGTTCAGGACCCCCGGTATTTTTTCCGGATTCGCCCGGGCTTGTGGGCGCTTAAAGATTCGAAGAATAAATTACCACCGGACCTGATAAACAAGCCCCGCCCGCAGAGCGAACATTCGTACTATCAAGGCTTATTAGTGGAACTTGGAAATCTGCGCCGTCAGCAGACCTTTGTACCGAAACAAGACCGCAGAAGAGATTTTCTGGGTAAGCCTTTGGGAAGCATCATCACGGTAGATGACATGTACCTGTTCACATACCATGAGATAGTCGAAAGCGCTGCCCGAGTTGATGTGGTTTGGTTCAGCGAGCGCAGGTTTCCCTCGGAGTTTATCGAGGTCGAGAATACAACCGACATGCACGGCGCTCTGCTGAAATTCGTGACCCTCAATCCTTTTCATGCTGTTTTCAGGGTAGTGGCCCCTGCGGCGAGGAAGAGGGAGTTCGAATCCAAGGTCTGCCACCCTTCGTTCGATTCGATAGCAAAGAGAACTAAGTTTACGAGCTATGACCTTGTTGCTGACCTTCACAGAAAAGCCAGCGAGAGCGCCGCATTGGAGCATGAGTGGGCCGACGTGTAGTTCACTGCAGGGAGAACCTCTTGAGCGGATTTGAATTCCAATCTTACTGGGCGAGATAAATCTCTGTTTCGGTTTTGATGACAAAAAGGATTTCCTTGTTGGAGTGATTCGTAGCGCGGAATTTTTGCCAGGCGTCATCGAGGGATTCTGCTTCGACTGAATAGATCACTTCCCGCTGATTTGTTCCAATGAAATAAAACTTCCTTTCCTGCTGGACGAGCTTGGCCACTAGCGTGCGATTCCTTGCGTGCGTTTCCGCGGCACCTGATCGATCCACGGAAACGCTGCACAGATCAACAGAAATCTGCACAAAAATGAGTTCGGCGACGATGCGGCGGAGGGCAAGCGAGTTCCATTCTGGGAATGAATCGATGCCGTTGATGAAACGAGACGCACGGATTGCAGCAATTGCAGTGGTTCCGCCGCCGAGAAACGGGTCGAGGACGAGGTCGTAGGGATTGGAGGAGGCGAGGAGGATGCGTTCAAGCAGGGCGATGGGCTTTTGTGTCGGATGTTTGCCGAAGCGTTTTTCGTCGGTGGAGGGCGGATAGAACGGCCAGACGGACTTCATCTGCTTTCCGCCGTTGGTCTCCTTCATCAGTTTGTAGTGAAACGTGTGCTTGCTCTTCTTATTCTTGGCGGCCCAGATGAGCGTTTCGGTGGCATGGGTGAAGTAGCGGCAGGAGAGATTGGGCGGCGGATTGGGCTTGACCCAGGTGATGTCGTTCAAGAGCTTGAATTCGAGCTGCTGCATGGCGAAGCCGACGGAGTGAATGACGTGGCTGGTGCCGCTGACCCAGATGGAGCCGTTGGGCTGGAGGACGCGCTGGCAGGCGGCGAGCCAGGCGCGGTTGAAGTCGTGCATTTTGGCGGGGCCGGGCGAGCGGTCCCACTGGCCCTTGTTGACGCTGACCATGCGTCCAGCGTGGCAGGTGATGCCGTCGTTGGAGAGGAAGTAGGGCGGGTCGGCAAAGATGAGGTCAATGGTGTCCTCGGGGATTTTTGCGAGGATGTCGAGGCAGTCGCCTTGAAAGATTTTGATGTGGTGCTTGGCGTCGTGGAAGACCGGCTCTGGCAGCAACGCGAGGTCCCTCGCGTTGGCTCGGGATGAAGCGGAGGTGTCGGCGGATTTGGACATTGCCAAGAGCGCATCCAAGAACAGGGCGCAGCCAAGAGTGGCTGCGCTACAAGGTTGCGCTAAGGGATCGGATCGTTGATCAAGTAGTGACGAGTGTCAAGGCGAGGAAAGACAGAAGAGAAGAATCCACAGATTACACAGATTTCACAGATGGGAAAAGGCAGGGCGGGCAGGTGACAGGGAAAGACGAAGAGAGATCCTTCGCTCCGCTCAGGATGACAACGAGATGCCGGCCTGAAGCCCGCCGCTACATGAGAGCAGGCGTTACAGAACGGCGTCGCGGAGGAAGCGGGCGGATTCTTCGGGTGGCGTAGGGTTGATGTAGAAGCCGCTGCCCCATTCGAAGCCGGCGACCTTGGTGAGTTTGGGGATGAGCTCGATGTGCCAGTGGTAGTGGTCGTTGGTTTCTTCGCCGATGGGCGAGGTGTGGATCATGTAGTTGTAGGCCGGGCGGTGGAGCGTGACGTCGAGCCGGGCCAGCAGGTTGCGCAGCAGCTTGGCCATGCCGGTATAGACGGGGCTTTGCGTATTTTCGTAGGACGAGGCGTGCGGCTTGGGCAGCAGCCACGTCTCGAACGGGAAGCGCGGGGCGTAGGGCGAAAGCGCGATGAAAGTGTCGTTCTGGGCGATGACGCGCTCGCCGTCGTCCATTTCCTGGCGGATCATGTCGCAGAAAATGCAGCGCTCTTTTTCCATGTAGTATTTTTTGGAGTTGTCCACTTCCTCGCGGACGCGCTTGGGCACGATGGGCAGCGCGATGAGCTGCGAGTGGCTGTGTTCGAGCGAGGCGCCGGCGGCTTCGCCGTGATTCTTGAAGATGAGGATGTAGCGGAAGCGGCGGTCGTTCTTGAGGTCGAGGACGCGGTCGCGATAGGCCCACAGAACTTCCTCCATGCCCTTCTCGGAAAGCGTGGCGAGAGTGGTGGAGTGGTCGGGCGTCTCGATGATGACTTCGTGGGCGCCGATGCCGTTCATCTTGTCGAAGAGGCCTTCGCCCTGGCGGTCGAGGTCGCCTTCGATGCCCAGCGCGGGAAACTTGTTGGGCACGACGCGGACGCGCCAGCCGGGCTTGTTGGGCTGTCCGCCATTGCGTCCGTAGGCGAGGACTTCGGGCGGCGTCTTCTCCTCGTTGCCGTAACAGAACGGGCAGAAGCTGGTGCCCTTGATCTCGACGCTGTCGCGGATGAAATCGCTGGGGCGCTTGGCGCGGTCGGTGGAAATGATTACCCAGCGACCGGTGATGGGGTCCTTGCGAAGCTCAGGCAACAATTCCTCCCGGGGACGATGACTCCGCTGCTACGAACAATGAATGTCCAAACCGACATTCTACCTGAAAACGGCGGGAGCGGCGGAACGAAGCGCGGCGAAGCGTCATCCGGAAAAAGCGTCCTTGTGCAGGCGGACGAGCGGGCGGCGTCCGGGACGCGACTCGATGGCTAGCACGTCAAAGCGGCACTGCGCATCGCGGATGCGGCGTTCCAGCATGAACTGCCGGGCCATGCGCACGAGAACTTCTTTTTTGTGCGGCGTGACGGCGTCTTCGGGCGTGCCGAATTCTTTTGATTCGCCGGCGCGCGTCTTCACTTCGACGAAGGCGAGCATGGCGCCGTCATAGCCGACCAGGTCGAGCTCGCCTTTGCAGCCGGGCACGGTGAAATTGCGCGCGATGAGAATGTAGCCGTGTCGGCGGAGGTACCAGTAAGCGAACGTCTCGCCGCGAATGCCGGTCTGGCGGGCGCGGAGTTTCGCGGACGCCGCATCCGGCGCAGGCGCCGCCAAGCCGTTGCGCGCAGCGAAATTCACCAGGCCGAAAATGAGGCGAGCGAAGACGGGCATGCGTCACTTCACGACTTCGAATTCGAATTCCATCACTTTGCCGCGGATGACGTAGCAAAGATAAAACTCCCAGAAGCGGCGGAACCAGCGGGCGTGGTTGACAAGGAACTCGAAACCGAAGGCGCGCCAGAGCTTGAGCAGGCGCACGGTGACGCGGCGCTCGCGCAGACGGACGCGCGTGTACCAGTGGTCTTCGCCGTGAATGCCGCCGGAATAAAAGTAGCGAAAGGAAAAACTGTTCAGGTGCCAGCGATGCGTGGGGTCGCAGAAGGAACTGAAATCGGTGTAGTGCGGCGTGACGATGTAAATATCGCCGCCGGGCTTGGTGATGCGGTGCAAATCCTCCATCGTGCGCACGACGTCTTCGACATGCTCGATGACGTGGACAAGACGGACGTGGTCGAAAGAATTGTCGGCAAAGGGCAGCGCGCCGCGGTCAATGTGGCAGAGAACGTCGGCGGCGGTGTCCGGATTCTTGTCGGCGCCAATCGCGCCGGGAAATTTGTTGGGACCGCAGCCGAGATCGAGAATGCGCGGCAAAGATGCCTCCGAAGAAGACGAAATCTATCACAGTGGCGAGCAGAAAAGGGGCCAGGGGTGAGGGAAGACGAGGAGAGATCCTTCGTCCCGATTGAAATCATCGGGACTCAGGATGACAGATTTGAGTTGTTTGTAGGGGCGCGGCGAGCAGCGCCCCTACGGAAAAAGAGACGGCAAGATGGTTCGGCTACGCTCACCACTGGTGACAGCGTTACACGGACTTTTCGACTTCGGTGATGATTTTGTCGATGGTGTTGACGGCGAAGTCGGCTTGCTCCTGGTCCACGAGGAGCGGCGGGCAGAGGCGGAAACTGTTCTCGCCAGCGCCGAGGATGAGCAGCCCTCTGGAAAAGGCCTGGTCTACGATTTTGTCGCGGAGGTCTTTGGCCTTTTCCTTGGTTTTCTGGTCGCGGACGATTTCGATGCCGATCATCAGGCCGCGGCCGCGAACGTCACCGACGATCTTGTGCCGTTCCTTCCAATCGGCCAGGCGGCCCATGATGTGCTCGCCCATGAGGCGGGCGTTTTCGATGTACTGCTTTTCGAGAAGCTGGAACGTGGCCATGGCGGCAGCGATGCAGACGGGGTTGCCGCCGAAGGTGGAAGCGTGCGCGCCGGGAGTCCAGTTCATGACGCTGGCGCGTGCCACGGTGACGCCGAGCGGCATGCCGCTAGCCACGCCCTTGGCGATGGTGAGGATGTCCGGCTCGGTGCCGGTGTGGTCGCTGGCCCACCACTTGCCGGTGCGGCCCATGCCGGACTGCACTTCGTCGCAAACGAGCATGATGCCGTATTTGCGGCAGACGCGCTGCAATTCCTGCATGAACTCCTTCGGCGCGGGAACGTAGCCGCCTTCGCCCTGAATAGGCTCGACGAAAACGGCGGAGACTTCCTCGGGGTCCACGATGCGCTTGAAGATTTCGCGCTCGAGGATCGTGGCGCATTCGATGGCGCAGGATTTCGGCTCGAGGTTGTAGGGACAGCGGTAACAATTGGGATAGGCGATGTGTGTGACGCCGCCGAGCAACGTGCCGAAGCCTTTGCGCTGAACGGCCTTGCTGGAAGTGAGCGAGAGAGCGCCCATGGTGCGTCCGTGAAAGCTGCCGTAGAAGGCGATGGTTTTGTCGCGCCTGGTGTGATAGCGCGCGAGCTTGATGGCGGCTTCAACGGCTTCGGCGCCGGAGTTGCCGTAGTACACGCGCTTGGCCTCGCTGCCGGGAACGACCGCGGCAAGCTTTTGCGCAAAGTCCGTCATCTGCGTGTAGTAAAAGTCGGTGCCGGACATGTGGATCAGCTCGGCGGCCTGCTTCTGAATGGCGGCGACGACGTCGGGATGACAATGGCCGGTGGAAACAACGGCGATGCCGGCGGCGAAGTCGAGAAAGATATTGCCGTCGACGTCTTCGACGAGCGCGCCGCGGCCGGTCTTGGCGACCATCGGATAATCGCGCGTGTAGGACGGCGAAATGTACTGCTGGTCGAGCTTGAGAACCTCCGCGGCCTTGGGGCCGGGCAGAGTGGTGATGAGGCGGGGCAATTTCGTGTCGATCATGGAATCCTCCCTGAATAATTTCGTGTGGTCCGAAAGAGCCAGAACATGCCGGGCGTCCCGACAAAATGCGTCGGGGTGCAAAAGGCGCAAAAGCCCGGCGCTACATGGCGAGGAGAGGAATCGGACTTAATCAACGCCGAAGAGGAAGGGACGTTGCTGGGCGGGCAGAACATGAACGGTCAGTTCGTGTTGGACAAGGTAGGTCACTTGCGTTTCCAGAACAGGCGGAGGGATAAACCCCACGCTACTTGCGTTTCCAGCGGACACCGCCGTCTTTGGTGTCCTCAAGAATGATACCACGGACGTCGAGCTGCGCGCGAATGCGGTCGGCGGCGGCGAAGTCGCGGCGCTGGCGGGCGGCCTGGCGTTCGGCGACTAGCGCATCGATTTCGGCGTCTCCGAGCTGCGGGGTCGCGGCGGCGGCGATGCCGAGCGCGCGAAGCTTTTCTGTGTCGTCATCGGGGAGCACGGCGAAGATGGCGTCGAAGATGGTCATGGCGATGAGGACGCGCGGAGCATCGCCGGCGCGGAAATTTTTCTGGTCGATGGCGGTATTGGCGTCGCGGACAAGATCGAAAACAGCAGCGAGAGCCTGCGCGGTGTTCAGGTCGTCCTCCAGCCCCTTGTGGAATTCGCCCTCGGCCTGCTGGATGCGAGCGGCCATCGCCGGGGTCTGGCCCTCCGGCAACTTTTCGTGCTTCAGGCGAAAAACAAAATTGCGCAGGCGTTCGACCGAGCTGGCGGCCTGCTGAAGGCTGTCAAAGGTGAAATTGAACTGGCGGCGATACGGGACGGAGGCGAGCAGAAAGCGGATGGTCGAGGGCTTGTAGCCCTTGGTGAAAAGATCGCGCAGAGTGAAGAAATTGCCGAGCGACTTGGACATCTTTTCGCCCTCGACGATGAGGTGCTCGGCGTGGAGCCAGAAACGCGCAAAGGGTTTTCCGGTGGCGGCTTCGGACTGCGCGATTTCATTTTCGTGATGCGGGAAAGCGAGGTCCACGCCGCCGGTGTGGATGTCGATCGTCTCGCCGAGATACTTCATGGCCATCGCCGAGCACTCGATGTGCCAGCCGGGACGTCCGGGGCCGATGCGCGTCTGCCAGAAATGCTCGCCGGGCTTGGGCGCTTTCCAGAGGGCGAAATCACGGGCGTCGTTTTTTTCGTAGCGGTCGAGTTCAACGCGGGCGCCAGGCTGGATGCCAGAGAGGTCAATTTTGGAGAGCTTGCCGTAGCCGGGGAATTTGGCGATGCGGTAGTAGATGGAGCCGTCGGTGGCGTAGGTGATCGTTTTCGCAGTGAGACGCTCGATCAGCGCGACCATGTCCTCGATGTGCTCGGTGGCGCGGATAAGATGCTCGGGGCGCTCGATGGAAAGGGCGTCCATGTCCTCGAGAAAATTCTTGATGTGTTTTGCGGTGTACTCGTTGATGGAGATGCCCGCGGCGGCGGCGTTCTGGATGATGCGGTCGTCCACGTCGGTGAGGTTCATGACGTGATTCAATTGGTAGCCGCGCATGCGCAGGAAACGGCGCAGCACGTCTTGAAAAATGAAGGTGCGGAAATTGCCGATGTGCGCGGAGTCGTACACGGTGGGGCCGCAGGTGTACATGCGGACTTCGCCATCGTGCAGAGGCACGAAGGGTTCCTTGCGGCCGGAGAGCGTGTTTTCGAGGAGGATGTCGGCCATATCTATCAACTCTCCAAAAGCAAACGAGGAATTCTAGCCGATACGTGGAAGCGGAGCAATCGGCGACCCGACAGCGGAAGCCCGGCCCTGCGCGCGATCAAACACGACACGGGCGTGACAGACTCTGGGCCGACTATCGAGGGCCACGGCGGCATCCCCGACTGCATGGATTCCATCTGCTCCGCCGCACCCATTTTCCACTACGCAAAAGGCAATGCCTTTTCGGCATGACTTATTACTCATATTTATATTGACAGATTCTATTAAAGCGCATATAGAATCCCCGCTCCAGAACTTTGGAGTCTCGCGGCCGAAAAAACTTAGTCCAGAGGTGAGCGTGTTTGAGCAAGTGAAGCTCCCGCGGATCAGTTTTTCCTACGCTGACGCCGATCGGATCTCGGACTCTCCGAATCCATCTTTCGCCAACGACCCCAGGGAGCTTAACCTGCTCAGAACCACGAGCGGTTTGAAGCAGTGGGGGTTGCTCACACTTTTGGCGTTAATGGCCAGCGCAACTCGATATCTCTATTCCGATGGTTTTTCGAGTTTCCTAGAAGCGCTGGGGAAGAGCGGCCTGCTCACGCTCGGATTCGCTGCCGTAGGGGTCCTTTTCGGATTTTTGTTCGGGATTCCCAAGAGTCTTCAGGAAAAACCAGCAGAGGCTACATCGGGCGGAGGAACCGATCGCGAGACATCGCGGCCAGTCGTTTCGGGGGAGCGCCATACAAATATTGTGGAGATTTCCGATTGGCTCACCAAAATCATCGTCGGTGTCGGTCTGACCCAGCTTTCCGCACTACCTGAAAAGATCAAGTGGCTGGGATTGACTTTTAGCTCTTGCTTCGGGGGCAGTCTGGCATTGACGCTGACTGCAATTCTCAATGCATCCGTACTCGGATTCTTCGCCGGACACATCTTTACTCGCCTTATCCTGAACGTGGCATTCCGAATGGCGGACCCTTCGATACTGCAAATTCAAACTGTTGCCGCGGAGGCAAAGTCCGACTGGCGTAAGGCGAATTACGAAAGCGCGGTTTCAAAGCTGGAAAAATCCCTGCCCCTGATTAGCCCGACGACGCCGCGGGATTCGAAGCGCCAGTTTTTTGAACAACTCGTTTTCAACTGTCTTTATGAAGACCCGCCCAGCGGATTCCAGAAGGCTATCAAGTATGCTCAAGAGTATCTTGAGGAAGAGAGTGGTCCCGCGGGTGGTCTGGTGCTGGCGTATCTCGCGATGGCGTTTGGACAGCAATTCAAATGGCAGAAAGCGCAAAACGCCGGCGAGCAAGAGCTTGAGCAGTCAAAGAAAGCGGCATTCGAGGCTGCCCGAAGGGCAATTGAACAGCAGCCAAAGACAAAGGGGTTATTGCGCATGGTTTGGGACCAAACCGATCCGACAAGCAGTCAAGAGGATGACGACTTGGTTGTATTCTTCGAGGATCCCGGTTTCAAAAAGTTGTTGGGCGACTGATTTTGGGTCTGAAGGTCACGTCCGCGCATCGCGGCGGCTATGGCGCCACCGTCCAAAGAACGGGCTTAGGCCGGCATCCACAGGGAGAGCACAGGCTGTAATGTAAGCGTGTGCTACAAGGTTTTCCATAGGCACCAAATAGGGGATTGGGCTTTACAAGAGTTGCGCGGCGAACCACTATGTGTACCGCTCACCTTAGCGCGTCGCTGCGAGGAGCCTGACAACAATTCCGGAGAAGATGTCCTCGCCGGCGTGTTGGATCATGCCGGGGCGCAGGCTGTGGCGCCATTGGGCCAGCAGGCCATAGAGCAGACCATAAACGCTGATGACGACCACCTGCCTCATGCCCTGATAGCCGTGGGAAACCCCGAAGACAACAGCCTGCAACAGCACCGCGAATGTGGCGCTGCCCGTCAGCGCGAGAAACTGCTTTTGCAAGTAGCCCCGAAAGACAACCTCTTCGCAGAAGCCGGCGGTAAGCGATAGCGCCACCCAGATCGAAATTTCCAGAGGGCCCTGTGGCAACAAAACTTCAATGGATTTGGCGCTGTCGGGACCCAGCGCGAACTTCACGGCCCAAAGGGCCATCTCGACGACAATCCAGAATCCAACGGCAACGCCTGCGTCCAGCAAGACGTCTTTCGGAGTGGCCCATTTTCCGCCGATCAACCCACGAAGAGGCGTGCCCGTCCGCCTGAGCCCGCCAACCCATACGAAATAGAGCAGCGCCCATTCCGAGACCATCACGGAAAGATAGAGTGGCACAAGTCCGCGGTGCTGCTCGACGATGCCGGGCCCGGTAGAGGGACGGTTCTGCATTCGCGCTCCGGCCGCTGCGATGGCCAGCAAGATCAGAATCAACAGCGCGGTGTGCCGCAGGGGTGCCAGGAGTCTGCGGCGAGGGTCGTGCGGCGGTGAAACGGTGCTTGCGGTCATTTGCCCTCTCTGATTCGGTCGCGAATGCGACGGATGGATTCATCGCACCATTTCAGCTTGGAGGCCAGGGTGAGCAACCCGACGCGCAGGGTAAGGTGCACATGAAAATCCGGCAGGGGCAACGCATGGGGATAACGCGGGTCTTCTTCCGTCCAACGGCGTTCGAGCTGCCTTAGCGATTCCAGCTTGTGAGAAACGGAGTCGCGCAATATGGAAAAGAACTTGAGTGTTTGCCGCAAATCCCCGAGCTCGTCCATCAGGTAGATTTGCGCGAGATAGGCGAAGCGCTCATCGCCGATCTGCGGGCCGGCGGCAAGCCACTGGCGCAGCGCGCGACGTCCAGCGGGAGTGGTTTCATACACGCGGCGTCCGTGACCGCGCTTGGAAGCCGCGGCGCGCGAGCGCAGCCAGCGGCGCTTCTCCAGACGCTTCAGGGTAGGATAAATCTGGCTGAGTTCGGCGGCCCAGAAATGGGCCATGCCCTGGTCGAAGACGGCTTTCAGATCGTAGCCGCTGGCGGGCTGGCGGAGGAGGCCGAGGAGAATGTGATCCAAGCTCATGCGGCCATTATACAACTATTTATACAATTAGCAAGTGTTGTTTGGGGGCTGGCGAGGGGGCGCTCCCGACCCATCGGCGGCTGCCGCTGGGCGGTGGGGTTCCCTTCCCCATGTGCACGGCGGAGCGCCGGAAACGGCTGGGGTTTTTGGGAGGCACAAAATGGCGGGGAGGGCTTTACATGAGCGGCGAGGCGTGCTACTTTGACCTCCCGTAACCGCCATGCGTAGCGCCAGGCGGCAGGGCCTCTGCTAAACGACCCTCCAACGTTTGTGTCGTCAGAAATGAAGTGCTCGAAGAGTCGAAATCCGTCTCCGTCCGCCCGCGTGGACGCCGGGACGACACAAAGAGGGGCTGCGTTGCTCAAACTGCGAAAGATCGAGCTGCTGGGATTCAAGTCGTTCTGCGAAAAAACCACCATCACCTTCAGCGGCACCGGAATTACCTGCATTGTCGGGCCCAACGGCTGCGGCAAGTCGAATATCGTTGACGCCATGAGCTGGGTGCTGGGCGAGCAGAGCCATAAATCGCTGCGCGCGGAGCGCATGAGCGATTGCATCTTCAACGGGACACAAAAGCGTCCGCCGATGGGCATGAGCGAAGTGATGCTCACGCTGGAAGACCCGGAACTGGCCGAGGCGGCGAAGTTTGTGATGGAAGGAAAAGACGAGGAAGAAGCGCAGGCGGCGGAGATGAGCGCACCCGCCGAGCAAGCAACAGAGGAAATCGTCAACGCGGAGAGCACGGAGTTCAATACGCCGGAGCCGGGCCCGGCGCCGAGCGCGGAGGAACCAGTAGACAACAAGCCGTTCCGGAAAAAGCGCGAGACGAAGCTGATGAACGTCCGGCCAGGCGAAGTGGTGGTGGGGCGGCGGCTGTACCGCTCAGGCCAAAGCGAATACATCATCAACGGGCGTGTGGCGCGGCTGCGCGATGTGCAGGAATTGTTCATGGGCACCGGCCTGGGGCCGGAGAGCTACGCGATTATCGAGCAGGGACGCATCGGACAAGTGCTCAGCTCGAAACCTACGGACCGCCGCGGAATCATCGAAGAGGCCGCGGGGGTGACGAAGTACAAGACGAAGCGGCGGCTGGCCGAGGTCAAACTGGAAGGGGCCCGTCTGAACCTGGCGCGGGTGAACGACATCGTCGTCGAAATCGAGAAGCAATTGGCGTCGCTGAAGAGGCAGGCGTCCAAGGCGCGGCGGTACGCGGAAATTCGTGAGCAGATGCGCGGGCTGCTGCGGCAATTGCTGGGCAGCAAGGCACATGACCTCGACGTGGAAGCGGAGCGTCTGGAAAATTTGTTGCGCGATGCCGCGGTGACCGAGCAACAGGAAACGGAGTCGCTGCGCACGCTGGAGACAGAGCAGGAGCGGTTGAGCACGCGGAATTACGAGTTGGAAACGGAGTTGCGCCAAAACCAGAACCTGCTGGGACAGACAGCGCTGGAACTGGACCGTGCGGAAAACCGCATCGGGTTCAACCGCGAGCGGATGAGGGAACTCGACGCGCGCGGAATGCAATTGGCGAGCGAGATCGAGCAGGCTTCGCGGCAGGCGCGGGAGCTGGAAGCGCACGTGGAAGTGCACCGGCAAAGCGTGGCCGCGGCGCGTACCGAGAAAGAGTCGCTGCAAGCGGCGCTGGAAGGGCTGGTGAACCGCGCGGCAAACTTCTCCGCCGAATCGCAAGCCGCCGAGCTGCGCATGGAAGAACTCCGCGCAAGCGCCGCGCAATTGGGCAGCGAGCTGACGAAACTCCACGGCGAACAGGCGCAAGCGGAAGGCGCGCTCGAACACCACTCCGAGGCGCGGGGGCGCGTGTCGCACGCCGAGCAGCAAATCCGCAACGAATGGACGCAGTACCAAGAGCGCGCGCAGTCGGCCACGGCGACGTGGCAGGCGGCGGAGTCCGCGGCACGGCAACTCGAAAAATCGGTGAAGAACTGGCAGATGCGCGTCGTGGGGCTGCGGCACGAGCAGCACACGACTTCGCAATATTTTGACCGGATGCGCGAACAACTGGCGGGCATCCGCGCGCGGAAAGAATCGCTGGAACAAATCCTGGCGGAACGCTCGTACACGGCCGATGCGGTGCAGAAATTGTTTGCGGCGCACGGCGCGAACTCAACGGAGGCGAGCGGCTTCCGGGCCGTCGGCGTGCTGGCGGATTACGCCGAGGTGCAAGAGCAATACGAGGGCGCGGTCGAGCAGTACCTGCGCGAGGAATTGGAATACGTGGTGGTGGAGACATTCGACCACGCGCGGGCCGGGATTCAAATGCTGCGCGATGAAGTGGGCGGACGCGCGACGTTTTTCGTGGACTCGCTGCACAAACTGAACCTGCCCGCCATGGAAGCGCCCATGCCCTTCCGGGCGGAGCAGGGCGTGATGTCGCGACTGGACCAGGTGGTGCAGTTCCGCGACCCGCTGGGTCCCGCGGCGAAGCAATTCCTGCCGCGGCTGCGGTCGGCGTTCCTGGTGGACTCGACGGCGGCGGCGGAAAAACTGGCGCGGGAGTACCCGCAATATCAATTCGTGACGACCGACGGAACGTGCTACAGCGGCCGGCTGGTGAGCGGCGGGCGTCCGGGCGAAGCGGGGCCGCTGGCCATCAAGCGCGAAATGCGCGCGCTGGAATCGCAAGGGCAGGAATTCGAACGCGACGCGGACGAGGCGCAGGCGATTCTGAATCGCGTCGAGGAAGAGCTGCGCGGCGCGGAGAAATCCGTCGAAGAAACAGTCGGGCAGCACATGGAGGCGGAAAAGGCGCTGGTGGCGGCGACGCACACGCTGGACCAGTCGCTGGCGGAAGCGGCGCGGCTGGAACGGCAGCTCGCCGACTACGGCGCGGAACTGGCGCGGTTGAGCGGAGAGATGCAGTCCGCACAACACCGCGCGGCGCTGGCGCGCGAGCAGCACGAGTCCGCGGTGCGGGCGCGCGCAGCGGATGAACACGAGTTGGTGCAAATCACGGCGCGGCTGGTGGAACTGCGTGGGGAGATGCAGTCGCACCAAGAAGACCTCGGAGCGCGGCGGGCGGAACTCGCGGCGGCGAACGAGCGTCTGGCCAGCGCGGAAATGATCGAGCAGCGTCTGGCGGAAGAATGGCGCGAGGCGCGGGAACGCGAGGCGTCGCAACGGCAGCAGCAGGCGGCGGTCGAGCGTGAACGCGGGGAGCTTGCGGGCAGCACGGTCGAGTTGCAACGGCAGATGGAATCGCTGGCAACGGAAAAGGCGCGGCTCGAAGAACGCAAGGTGCAGCTCGAACAGGAATGGGAGCAGGCGCGGACACGCGCGGTCAGTGTGGACGACGCGCTGCGCATGGCGCGGCAGAAACTCGGCGATTTGCGCGAGCAACGCAGCCAGCACGAAATCGCGCGGGCGAGGAACGACTCCGACCGGCAACATTTGCGGGAGACGTGCCTGGCGGAGTTGAACCAGCACCCGGAAGATTTGCTGGCGCAGGAAATTCAGATTTTGACGGGCGAAGAATTGGCCGCGGCAGACGTGAACTATCACGAAATGAAGGAAAAGATCGAGGCGATGGGTCCGGTGAACATGATGGCGCTCGAGGAATACCAGGAATGCGAGACACGGTATACGTTCCTTTCGCGCGAACGCGACGATTTGATCCAGTCCATTACGGATACGCAGCAGACCATCAAGGAACTGGACGAGGTCTCGCGGCAGAAGTTCGAGGAAGCGTTTGTGGTGATCAACAAGAATTTCGCGGAGTGCTTCCGTATTTTGTTTGGCGGCGGCACGGGCGAAATGCGGCTGACGGAGCCGGATTCGAGCGGAGACATGGGCATCGACGTGGTGGCGCAGCCGCCGGGCAAGCGGTTGCAGAATGTGCTGCTGCTCTCCGGTGGAGAAAAAGCGATGACGGCGCTGGCGCTGCTGATCGCCATCTTCCGCTATCAACCGAGCCCGTTCTGTATTTTGGATGAGGTGGACGCGCCGCTGGACGAGACGAACGTGGGGCGGTTCACGAAACTCATTTTCGAGATGAGCGGGCAGACACAGTTCCTGGTCGTGACGCACAACAAGCGCACGATGGAAATGGCCGAAGTGCTCTACGGCGTGACCATGCAGGAGCCGGGCGTGTCGAAATTGGTGAGCGTGAAGTGGGAGGGCGAAGGCGCGCCGAAGGAAAGAACCGCGACGGCGGCGTAGCTTCAATTCCTCATGGCCTCTAACAAAAACATAAGAAATGCTCTTACTCAAGAATATCGAGCACTCAAGAAGGCTGCGCAGGGAGACCTTCGCGGCAGCAAGACGGCAGATCGGCTTCTGTGCCTCATATTGTCCTCTCTAAGATTCCTCAAGGCAAAAGCGACCAAAGTGACTTTAGTCTCGCAGGTAAAGAACAAACAATATTTCTCTTTCGCGCTGGAGACGAAGAAGGATCTGTTATCTAGGCCAATCAACGAAGCTTTTTTCGAAAATGACATAGCTCGGATTGAGAAACAGTGGAGTGAACTTCTGAATTTGAAAGGCGCTGTCTTGGCAAGGCTTCTTTACACTGCTGCCGTTTCCTTTTGTGCGGCTATCGACCTTTTCGATCGCAACAACAAGAAGGAACCCGCAACCTACTTCGAGATCCTGGTAGGCCATCTTTTTGCAAGAGTGTTAGGAACAAATCCTCAAAAGAAAGCAGCAGTGCCTCTGGACAGCAAAACTGTCAAGCTGACGATGGATTTCCTCTTCGAGCTTGGTCCTAAACGAAAGAATATTCACCTTCCCGTAAAAATGTCGACAAGAGAGCGGGTCGTTCAAGCTTGGGCTCACCAGAGGATTCTAGACGCTTCATTTGGAAAGGGTAAGTACCTTGGCGTTCTTGTCGTGTTCTCAGAAACCAAACTTGATCTAAAGAAAAGAGAAGTGATTGAGATTTGTGTGCCGGAACAGTGGTTGGCTTACCAAACGCTGATCGCAAGAATGGAAAGGATTTACTATTTTGATGTACCGAAGCGGTATTTGGACTTGGCCGCGGCTCACTCCATCATTGTTTTGAAGAATTTCCATCTCTTCTTTGAGGAAACAAAGGAAGTTCTGGCGGCTCAATCTTGAGCGGCAATCGCATTTGCTTTAGGCCAAGCCACCGCTTCTTAGTGTCAGACTTTCGGAATACCATGAAATATGAATGGTTCTTTCGCGCGTGAGCCTGACGAAGAGCCCTGCTGACGCCAGGACGATTACTCCTCAGCAAAATAAAGAGATCCTCAATCACAAAACCATTTAAAGTATATTCGTTTATCAGCTCAACATGCGTGAGCCGCTGTTGGTTCGCACAAACTTCGTCGCCACACTTGACGATAAACATCCCATTGTCCTTCAAGACGCGATGGGCTTCTTTGCCTGCAGCGAAATACAGTTCGAGAACCGCCTCGTGATATCGCGCTGTCGTAGTTGCAACAGCAGCATTGTTGCGGTAATAGCTTTCGTAGTTTTGATGATTTGAATGGGCAGTTCCACCAGGCGTATGCATATACGGAGGATCAAAAACCAAACAGTCCAAACTGGCTACGTCGTACGGGAGGTGCCTGCAGTCGGTGCCCGTTGAAAGGTCGGTGGCAAAAAGCTTGTAAATTCCCTTAGGGATGTGTTTCCAAAAAACTCCCTTGCCAAATGTAATGTCTGCAACTGTTGCACCGGGCGGGACGTACAGGGACAATACTTTGGGAAACAGATCGGCATTGCTTCCCTGACATGCGCTAAATACGAGCTCATTTGTCGATATGCCGTCAGGAGACTTGCGCTTTCGTTTCTTTTTCAAGCTAGCTGGCACGGTGTTCCTCATTCGCCGAAAAGCAAGTAAAGTCCATTATAAAGCAAAAGAGGCCCTCGTATGGAGTGAGCCTTTCAATGTACCTAGTTCCTTCTCAAGGCAAGCCAGATATTCCGATCTCACACATTGATAATACTTGAGCGCTCATGTATGTGTCAAGCACTTTTTGTTGCCGTTCCGATCGGAGTCCTTTATCCTCGAATCTGTGAAAATGGAAAATGAGAAAAATCCCCATGCGGTAGCACTGGGTCGGCTTGGTGGCCTGAAGGGAGGGCGCGCGCGCGCTGCAAAGTTATCGCCGAAAGAAAGAAGTGCGATTGCGCGGAAGGCGGTGCTAGTGAGGTGGCGCAGACAAAAGCGCAAGAAGAAAAAGAGCGGGTAGCAGTTTTACTGCGCAAAGGTTTTCCACTTTTTATTTTTCTTCTCCGTCCCGATTCATGACATCGGGACGTCGCTATTTGTAAGTGGAGAAAAACTTTTCCACTGTCGATTTTTCTTCTCCGTTGACAACGACCCGCCGTGCGCTAGAATAGCCGCCGCCTTCCAGAGGATGTGAAATCCGGCATGACTTCAAGCGTGAGCACCGTTGTCTGGGAAACGAATTTTACGGGAGTGGAGCTGCGCGGGCGCGGGAAGGTGCGGGACATTTATGACCTGGGCGACCGGCTGCTGATCGTGGCGTCGGACCGGCTGTCGGCGTTCGACGTGGTGCTGCCCACGCCCATTCCGGACAAAGGCAAGGTGCTGACGCAGCTTTCGGTGTTCTGGTTCGAGACGCTGCGCGACGTGGTGGCGCATCACGTGCTGAGCACGACGGAGTTCCCTGCCGAGCTGGCGCGGTACGAAGACCAGTTGCGCGGGCGGGCGATGCTGGTGCGCAAGACCGAGCCGCTGCCCATTGAATGCGTCGTGCGCGGGTATCTTTCGGGCTCCGGATGGAAGGACTACAGGGCGACCGGCGCGGTGTGCGGGATTGCTCTGCCGGCGGGGCTGCGCGAATCGGAGAAATTGCCCGCGCCGATTTTTACGCCCGCGACAAAAGCGCAGAGCGGGCACGACGAGAATATTTCCTTCGAAGAGGCCGCGGCGCGCGTGGGACGGTCGCTGGCGGAGAAAGTCCGCGACATCAGTTTGGAGATTTACCGGCGGGCGACGGAGTTGGCTGCCTCGCGAGGCATTTTGATTGCGGATACGAAATTTGAGTTTGGTATGGTTGGCAACGAGCTGGTGTGGATTGACGAGGCGCTGACGCCGGATTCGTCGCGCTTCTGGCCGGCGGACGGCTACGCGCCCGGGCGCGGGCAGCCGTCGTTCGACAAACAGTACGTGCGGGATTACCTGGAGCGGATCGGCTGGTCGAAGACGCCTCCCGGGCCGGAATTGCCGGCGGACGTGGTGGCGGGCACGAGCGCGAAGTACCGCGAGGCGTACCGGCGGCTGACCGGGCGCGAACTAGGCTGAAACGGAATTGTGCATTAGAATGAATTGAGTTGCGGAGCGTGCGACCGTGAAAGATCAATTGGAAAACCTGGTCGGACAAATGGTGGAACGCGGAATTCTGTTTGACGAAGCCGTGACGGAATTCGAAAAGAAATTCATCAAGCGCGTGCTGGACCGCATGAACGGCAACCAGTCGCGCGCAGCCCGCACTCTGGGCATTCACCGCAACACGCTGAGCCGGAAAATTGGGCAGTACAAGATTGGAAGAAGGGGATAGGAAGCAGGGGTCAGGGAAGGAAAAGACAGGGACGCCCAACAGAAATTATCGAGTAAGCACAAGAGAATAGGAAAACGGCTCCGGCATGAACTGGAGCCGTTTTTGTTTGCTGATGGCTCGCACGCGGCGGCAATCAATGCGAGTGTATGCGGGCCGCGCTATCGTTCTTTGAGGATGCGGCGCAGATTGCGTTTGCCGTGAAGCACAGCCACGACTTCGAGCGGGCGAGATTCTTGACGGTAGATGATCTGGTAAGAGCGCACCGTCCAGAAGAGAACGGATTGACGAGTCAGGTCTTCCCGGCGGTGTCCCTTGCCGGGCATTACGGCCAGACCACGGATGGCTTCCAGAAGCTCAACGCGCACGCGCTCGGCAGCTTCCGCATTATCCTGGGTGATGTATTCGTGGATTTCGATGATGTCTTGCGCGGCTTCCGGCGAGAGGCGGAAGGAAATCATTAGCGCGGCGGTTGCAGATTCTCTCCACGCGGACGCAGACGCTCGAAAAACTCTTCGCCATCGAGGCTCTTGCCATCTTGCAGTTGAGCCAGGCCGCGGGCGATTTTCTGCTCGATTTGCTCGCGAGTGTATTCCTCGCCGAACTCGCGTGCGATGAGGAAGTGTTTGAGGGCAATGCTCACGAGGGCGGAAGCATCGGGAAACCGACCTGCTTGCAGTTCTTGCTGAACGAGTTTTTCAGTTTCAGTATCGAGTTTGACTTCCATGGTCAGCTTCACATTTCAAGCAAGCAGCGATTCGTCTCTTATCCTACCGCACCCATTGATGAAATACAGCCCCCAAAGTGCAAGAGTCGCATAGAAAGGAAACGGCTCCGGTGCACAGCGGGGGCCGTTTTTGTTTGGAAATGAGAAGGGCCGATCTACAGATCGGCCCCTACAAAAACTCAAACAAATTCTGCTGATCAGGATTACGCCGGTGGGCGCTTGGTGGGCGGGCGCTTGGCGGGGGCCTTCTTGGGGGGCGCTTTTTTCGACGGGGCTGTTGCTTCCGGCGGGAGAGTATCCTCGCGCACCTTGCCCTTTTCGAGCTGAATCATGAAGGGATCGGGCGTGAAAGACTTGAGCGTCGCGGCATAGGCAATGATGTCGTCCTTCTTCAGGCGCTTGGCGGCAGGCTGGCCTTCGACGTGGACTTGCATATTGGGGGCCGTGCCGGCTTCCAACTCTTCTTCCTTGGCCGCGGTGAAAAGCTTGAGGATGACTGCGCCGTTTTCGCCATCGGCCACTTCGAAAACCTTGCCGCCCAATTCCGGGAACTCGGCGCCGCAAACAGCCAGCCAAACAATCTTGGCGCGGTCGCCGCCGCCCTTGAGGTCGTTGAGAATGACGTCAACAGTAGCGCCCTGCATGACCGTGTCCAATTCGGCGCGGGACGGAATTTTGAAATTGGCGGGGCGCTCCGCGGCGGTTCCGGCGAGTGCGATGAGCTCGTTCAACTGGGCTTCGAGAAGCGCGTCGCAAGTGGGCAACTGATATTTGTTGAGCTGACTCTTCAAGTAGTTGCGGACCTGCGCTTCGCCCTGCACCTTGAGCGCAATGGCGCGGGCGATTTCCCAATAGCCGTCCATTTGCTGCGGCGGATCCTGCTGGAGGGAAGACAGGCCCAGGCGGTAGTGCAGCGCGGCGTCGTTGGGAGAAATCGCGAGAGCGCTGCGGAACGCGTCGGCGGCCGCTTTGAAGTCCTTCACCTGGGAAGATGCGAATCCATTGACGGAGAAAAACAAGGATTTCAGGCTGGTGTTTTGCTGGGCAAACTGCTCGTCGGTGAGGCCTTCGGGCTTTTTGCGGTCAGCAAGAAACTTCAGGCCCAGATTGGCGGAATCGCGCGCGGAAGTATATTGATCGTTGGTGGTGAGCTGGCGCTGGCCCAGAGCGAGAAAGAAAACGCGGCCGCGCAATTCAAGCGCCTGGAGGCGGGCCAGACCCAGACCTTGCAAGGCATCCACCGCGTCACCGAGAGTAAGCAGTTTATCGCAATAGGCCATGACCTGGATGTAATTGCGAAGCTCCGAATAGGCCAGGAAGTAGCTCTGAAAGACGTAAGGGAGAAGCGTAGATTTGGGATACTTGGCGACGAAATCGTCGAGCAGTTTGACGCGCTGCGTAGCGTCCTTTTCGTTGACAGCAGCATTGAACGCGGCGTATTCGGGGCCGGTATAGGATTGCGCCGCCTGATCGTCGGCAGCGCGCGCCACAGGGCCTGCTAACAGCGCCAGCATCATGACCACAGCCACCAGCCAGTTTCGCTTCATGGTCTCAGTGTCTCCTCGAGCTCACTCTGACATCAAGGGCGCAGCCACGACCCATCCGGGTATAGAGCTTCCCCATCCCGAAACGCGGGATTATAGGGAATCCCCTCACGCGGCGCAAGCATGATTGCACACGACCGCATGTTGCGCAAACAGCTTGGGCGCGGGCCGGCGGGCTGGGTTGAGCGCGACTGCCCCTGCCGGGCTGCCGGGGGGACGTCGAGCGGGCCGGGCACAATGATAAGATGGCGAAACAGGAGAAAGTGTCGCCCCGGTAGCGTCCTTGCTGCGGAACTCGCTGAGCCACAGGAGAAAACGACCATGAAAGCACAGCGTCCACTGGCCGGACAGACCGCCTTGATTACCGGTGGAAGCCGAGGCATCGGGCTGGCCATCGCGCGAAAGCTGGGCGAGATGGGCGCGCGGCTGGCGCTGTGCGCGCGCGACACGAAACGATTGGAGCAGGCCGATGCGGAGCTGCGGCAGGCGGGTTATGAGACGCTGGCGGTGGCGGCGGATATCTCGCAAACGAAAGAAGTGGCAGACCTGGTGCGACGGGTAAATGAAGTGCTGGGGGAGATCGACATCCTGGTGAACAACGCAGGCGTGGGGATTTTTGCGCCGCTGCACGAACTGCCGGAAGACGATTGGGACCGCGTGATCAACACGAATTTGAAAGGCGTGTACCTGTGCAGCCGGGCGGTGGCGCCGCAGATGATCCGCCGGGGCAGCGGACAGATCATCAATATCAGCTCGCTGGCGGGGAAAAATGCGTTTGCGAAGGGCGGAGTGTACTGCGCGTCGAAATGGGGTCTGCAAGGGCTGACGGCGTGCCTGGCGGAAGACCTGCGCGGGTACGGCATACGGGTGAGCACGGTGTGTCCGGGGTCGGTGGCGACGGAATTTTCGCCGCACGCGGGGAAGGACTTTACGAAAATGCTCCAGGCGGAGGACGTGGCGCACGTGGTGGGGATGCTGGTGACGCAGGCGGCGCAGAGTTTTGTTAGCGATGTGGAGATGCGCCCCACGCAAAAACCCTGAGGGGGGCGCCCGGTGGGCTTCCCCTGCTTTCCTGAGGGGCGCGCGGGTCAATTTTGTGGCATCATAATCCGTTCTCAACACATCTATTTAAGCGTGCAACGTCGCGGCCTTCGGGCGGCAGGCGGCGCGCATCTCAACAAGAAAAGGAGAATCACCATGCGTTCCATCCTGAGGGCGGCGGTATTGCTGATTGCCGCGACTCTACCCTGCTCGGCCCAGGTAACCACCTGGCAGACGGACCCGGCCCATTCCGCGGCACAGTTCATGGTGCGGCACATGATGATTTCGAATGTCCGCGGCGAGTTCCACAACATCACGGGCACGCTGCAATTCGACGAGAAGGACATTACGAAGTCGTCGATTGAAGTGACGATTGACGCCACAACCGTGGACACGCGCGAAGAACGGCGCAATACCCACTTGAAGAGCGCCGACTTTCTTGATGTGGCCAACTTCCCGACGATGACGTTCAAGTCCAAGAGCGTGGCCAGGGCGGGCGAGGGACGCTTGAAAGTGACCGGCGACCTGACCATCCGCGGCGTAACCAAGGAAGTGGTGCTGGACGTGGACGGGCCGACGCCGGCGCTCAAGATGGGGAACAGCACACGGCGTGGCGTGTCCGCGACGACGAAGATTAACCGCAAGGACTTCGGGGTGAGCTGGTCGCGGGCGCTGGATGGCGGCGGCATGGTGGTGAGCGACGAAGTGAACATCACACTCGACGTCGAGTTTCTGCTGAAATCCCAATAACACAGGAAAGGCGGGGCAACCATGGCGGGCGCGGCGGAAGGTCTGGCGGAGCTGCACGAACTCTTGCAGAAGCGGTGGAGTCCCGTGGCGTTTTCGCCGCGGCCGGTGGAGCCGGAAAAACTGCACAGCCTGCTGGAAGCAGCGCGATGGGCACCATCGTCGTTCAACGAGCAACCGTGGGTCTTTCTGGTGGCCACGAAAGATGACGCGGAAAACTTTCAGCGGCTGCTGGGCTGTCTGGTGGAAGGCAACCGAGCGTGGGCGCAGTACGCGCCAGTTTTGATGTTGAGTGTAGCCAAGCTCAACTTCGCACTGAACGGAAAGCCGAACCGGCACGCGCTGCACGACGTGGGCGCGGCGGCAGCGTACCTGACGGTGCAGGCTACGGCGCTGGGGCTCTACGTGCACCAGATGGCCGGGTTCGATGCGGATAACGCGCGGCGGGAGTACTCCATTCCGGAAGGCTATGAGCCCGGGGCGGCCATCGCGCTTGGATATTTGGGCGACGACGCCGGGTTGCCAGAAAAACTGCGTGGCAGAAGCGCGGCGGGGCGGAAACGCAAGCCCGCCGGCGAATTCGTGTTTGCCGGAAGTTGGGGGAGAGACTTTCCTCTGGCAAAGAGCTAAGCAAGAACCCTCAGCGCATGTTTGACCCCCCAGGCAGGAGCCTGGGGGCTCGGAATGAGCAAGTCAGTAGACCGATTGTTTCAAGACAGGAGCAGTAGAGATGATTCAGGTGATCCGGTCGGGCGAGCGCCACTTCGCCGATCATGGATGGCTGCAAACACGGTGGCATTTTTCTTTCGCCGAATACTATGACCCGACGAACTTGCATTGGGGCGCGTTGCGCGTGTTCAACGACGACGTGATCCAGCCCGGCCAGGGATTCCCGACGCACTCGCACCGCGACATGGAAATCATCACCTGCGTGCTGGAAGGCGCGCTGGAACATCAGGACAGCATGGGCAATCGCGGCGTGATCCATCCGGGCGAAGTGCAGGTGATGAGCGCGGGAGCGGGAATCAATCATTCCGAGTACAACCATTCGAAAAAGGCGCCGGTGCACCTGTTGCAGCTCTGGGTGCTGCCGCGCACGAAGAGACTGCAGCCGCGATGGGAACAGAAACAGTTCACAAAAGACGAGCGCAGCGGAAAATTGCTGCCGGTGGTGTCCTCCGGCGATTTGCCCGGGACGCTGGCCATCGATCAGGACGCGGCGATTTATCTTTCCGCGCTGAAGAACGGCGAGGAAGTGACGCACCCCAGCCGGGCGGAGCGCAAGGCGTACCTGTTTGTAATCGAAGGCGGCGTGACCGTGGACGGCGAGGCGCTCGCGGCAGGAGACCAGGCACGGATTGCGGACGTCACGGATTTGCGCGTACGCGCCACGAAAGACGCGGAATTGATTTTGCTGGATTTGCCGGCGTGAGAACGAACGAAAAACGGGGCGGATAAGAAGATTTGCCGATGCGGAGGCCCTGCGGGGCGCAAGTGTGAAAGCGCCGATGCGGTGAGATCCTTCGTCCCGATGAATCCCGAAGCTTCGGGACATCGGGACTCAGGATGACAACCCATACAAAGAACCATCCCTGCCGGGCTAAAGCCCGGCCCTACATCCACCCGGCAATCCGTTACAATAAGCGGCGCATGGCGGAATCGTTTCGATCGCGGATGATGCGGTGGGCATTTAATTTTTTTCCGGCGTTCCGCGGCACGGGCGGGCGGGTGACGTACATCGCAGAGGATTGGAGCGAAGTGCGCATCCGGCTGCCGTTGAATTGGCGGACGCGGAATTACGTGGGGACGATTTACGGCGGCAGCATGTACGGCGCGGTGGACCCGTTCTACATGGTCATGCTGATCCGGCGGCTGGGGCCGGAGTACATCGTGTGGGACAAGTCGGCGACAGTGCGGTTCCAAAAGCCGGGGCGCGGAACGCTGACCGCGCGGTTCACGGTGGGGGATGAGGAGTTGCGGGCCATTGCGCAGGCGCTCGAAACGGGCGCGCGGTCGGTGGACCGGACGTATCAGGTGGAGCTGAAGGACGAGACAGGGGTTGTCTGCGCCACGGTGGAAAAAGTTGTGTATATCCGGCGCAAAGAGGCGCCCGAGAAAAGCTTAAGAGATGAATGAAGTCCTCGCATTCACGATGCGGCACGGCTACGCGGTGCTGTTTGTATGGGTGTTTGCCGAGCAGCTCGGCCTGCCGGTGCCGGCCATTCCCATCCTGCTCGCCGCGGGAGCGCTTTCGGGCAGCGGCAAGTTGAACTTTGCCGCGACGCTGGGTATTGCAGTGCTGGCCTCGCTGCTGGGGGACGGAATCTGGTACGAAATCGGGAGGCGCAGAGGCGGGCAAGTGCTGAATTTCCTGTGCCGGATTTCGCTGGAACCGGATTCATGCGTGCGCCGGACGGAAGACATTTTTGTGAAGCACGGCGTGAAATCGCTGGTGGTGGCGAAATTTCTGCCGGGCTTCGGCACGGCCGCGCCGCCGCTCGCAGGCGCATTGCGGATGAAGGCCGCGCGGTTCCTCCTGTTCGACGGGCTGGGCGCGCTGCTGTGGGCAGGAACCTTCGCCGGACTGGGCTACGTCTTCAGCAATCAACTGGAGACTGTGGCGGCGCACGCAGTGAAGCTGGGAAGCTGGCTGCTGGCTATTTTATTCGGCGGACTGGCAGCGTACATTGGATGGAAATTTTTTCACCGGCAAATGTTCTTACGGAAACTGCGAATTGCGCGGATCAGCCCCGTCGAGCTCAAAGGCATGATGGATGCGGGGCAAGAAGTGGTGGTCGTGGACTTGCGGCAGTCACTGGACTTCGAAGCGGACCCGAGTACGATCCCTGGCGCGGTGCTGATGAGTCCTGAAGACCTGGAGGACCATCACGAGTTGATTCCGCGGGACCGCGACGTAATCCTTTACTGTACCTGACCGAACGAAGCTTCCAGCGCCCGTGTGGCGCTGCTGCTCAGAAAACGAGGCATCCAGCGCGTGCGGCCGCTGGAAGGCGGATTCGCCGCGTGGCGCAAGCAAGGATTTCCCCTGCAATCGTTGCAACCTCCCGCCGCATGAAGGATTCACATTTCTGATTGCCACGAGCGGCCTGCCGACCTACTATCTGGCGAATCAGAGTGAGCCCTCAACCGTCCATGATCGGGAAGAATGTAGCCCATTACCGCGTGCTGGAGAAGCTGGGCGAAGGCGGCATGGGCGTGGTGTACCTGGCCGAAGACACGCGTCTGGGGCGCAAAGTGGCGCTGAAGGCGCTGCCGGCGGAGTTTGCACAGAATCCCGAGAGGCGGCAACGCTTCGTGCAGGAGGCGCGCGCGGCGGCGGCGCTGAACCACGCGGGGATCGCGGGAGTGTACGCGCTGGAAGAAGTCGGCGAGGACCTGTACATCGCGTTCGAGTACGTCCAGGGACAGAGCCTGCGCGCACTGGTGTCACCGGGCGGGATGGAACAGGGCACGCTGTTGGACATCGCACATGACATTGCGGAGGCGCTGGCCGCAGCGCACGGGCACTGGATTGTCCACCGGGACTTGAAGCCGGAAAACATCCTGCGCACGCCGGAAGGCGACACGAAGATCCTGGATTTCGGGCTGGCGCGGTTTGTGCAGGAACAGAAGGAGGAAACGGCGTCGGTGCGGCTCACCAGTGCGGGGACGATTGTCGGCACGGTGTGGTACATGTCCCCGGAGCAGCTCGAAGGAAAAGAGCCGGATTTCCGCGCGGACATTTTTTCGTTCGGCGTGATGCTGTACGAGCTGGCGAGCGGGGTGCGGCCGTTCGACGGGGCAACTTCGACGTCCACGATTTCTCGCATCCTGACCGCGGAACCGATGCCGCTGATTCAGCGCAACCCCATGGCGCCGCCGGAACTCGACCGCATCGTGCGGAAATGCCTGCGGAAACGGAGGGAGGAACGCTACCAGTCCACGCAAGACCTCAAGGTGGACCTGGAGAACCTGCGCAGCGATACCGGAACGACTTTGCGCGAGGCAATGGCAACACCTGTGCAAGAAGACGAGTCGAGCGTGTTGAGTGGCATCATAAAACTCACGCGCGGCTCGCCGCGGCGGTGGTGGGAAATCAACAACCTGTTCGACATCACAGGACTATTGTTGCTGCTCTACTTCGCGGGCGTGTTTCGACAATGGATCCCCGGGATCGTCGGGTTAGTACTCTATTTCGCGCAGCTCATGACCTGCGCCACGGTCTTGAGTTTGCGCTGCTACCTGCTGGTCGCCGCAATTTTCAACCCGCGATCCCTTGCTGCTGAATTGGGCCGCGTGCATCCCTGGTTACAACGCGCCGATGTAGCCATGTTTTCCGTGCTGTCGCTGACCACCGCTACACTTGTTCCAGAGCATCCCAACACAGCCGGAGGGCTGCTGATTCTGGTGATCGGCGGACTCATTGTCGTGCTGCTGGCCGAGCCGACAATGATCCGTGCAGCGTTCCCGAGCAGCGCGCAGAATGCCGCCGTTGAAGCGAGCCGCCCAGTCCATGCAGGCTCGACGTGGCAGCAGCGCACGATTGCAGTGATTCAAGTGGTTTATTCGACGCCGGTGATTGTGCTGATCCTCGGCAAGAGCACGAGGTTGCAGACCACTCTGGTAAGAGAATGGCCCAGCACGACAACGCTGGAAAAAGCCCTTTTCACAACGCTCTTGGTAATCTTTCTGGCCACGATTTTCATCGGGGTGCCGAGCGCAATCATGATTTGGCGGGGAAACCGGGAATTCCTGAAGGGCTTTTATCGTTGGTTTGCCCTGTTCGCCGTGTTCGATATCCTCCCTGGTTTCATGATGGTGATGATTGTGATTACTTCGACCAACTTTGCAGTGGGACTGATCGTTTTTCCGTTGATTCTTGCTGCTCCGATCTGGCAATGGTACCTGGCGCAAAAGATTCTGGCGCGAACGGCTGCGAATTCCGGAGAATAAAATATGGCATGGATGTATTTGTTGCTGGCGGGAGTGTTTGAAGTGGCGTGGGCGATTGGGCTGAAGTCCACGCAGGGGTTTACACGGCTGTGGCCGAGCGTGTACGTGCTGGCGATGGGCACGGCGAGCGTGGTCCTGCTGGGACACGCGACGAAACAATTGCCCATCGGGACGGCGTACGCGGTGTGGACGGGAATCGGAGCTATTGGCACGGCTGTGCTGGGAATGGTTTTCTTTGGCGAATCGCGCGACGCCGCGCGGCTGGCGTGTATTGCGTTGATTGTTGCGGGAGTGATTGGGTTGAAATTGGTTTCGCAGCAATAAGTAGTGGGGCGCAGCAAGCGGCGCCCCTACGAGGCGGGTATTGGTAGGGGGCGATCTGAAGATCGGCCCCTGCAGGGGAGCGCGAGATGCGAGCAAGAGCAAAGGCGCTGGTGGGCGTAATTATGGGGTCGAAGAACGATTGGGAAACGATGGCGAGCTGCGGCGAGATGCTCAAGAAACTTGGCGTGCCGTATGAGGCGCGGGTGCTCTCGGCGCATCGCACGCCAAAGCAACACGGAAAATACGTCGAATCGGCGGAACAGCGCGGGGTGGAAGTGATCATCGCGGCGGCTGGCGGCGCGGCGCACCTGGCGGGAGTCACGGCGGCAAAAACTCTGCTGCCGGTGCTGGGAGTGCCCATGGAGTCGAAATCACTGAAAGGGATTGATTCGCTGTTCGCGACCGTGCAAATGCCGGCGGGAATTCCCGTCGGAACGCTGGCAATTGGAAAGGCTGGCGCGGTGAACGCGGCGTTGTTGGCGACGGCAATTTTGGCGAGGAAGTATCCGAAGTACCGCACAGCGCTCCGGAAATTCCGCGAGAAGCAGACGAAGGCGATACTCGCCCAAAGTGATCCCCGGCACTAAAACCTCTTGAGCCCGCGCTGAAAAGTTGAGATCCCTCGGCCCCGATGAAGCCGGGGCCTCGGGATGACAGCGCCTTTTCTTTTGGCATATTTCTGTTAAATGCGGGGGAGGACGATGCCCTGCTGCGATTGATACTTGCCCTTTTTGTCCTTGTAGGAAACTTCGCAGACTTCGTCGGATTCGAAGAAGACGACCTGGCAGAGGCCTTCGTTGGCGTAGATTTTCGCGGGGAGCGGCGTGGTGTTGCTGATTTCGAGGGTCACGAAGCCTTCCCATTCGGGCTCGAAGGGCGTGACGTTGACGATGATGCCGCAGCGGGCGTAAGTGGACTTGCCGACACAGAGGGTGAGGACGGTGCGCGGAATGCGGAAATACTCGACGGAGCGGGAAAGGGCGAAGGAATTGGGTGGAATGATGCAGACGTCACCCCTGAATTCGACGAAGGAGCGCGCGTCGAAATGCTTGGGGTCCACGATGGTGGAGTTGACGTTGGTGAAGATGCGGAACTCGTCGGAGACGCGCATATCGTAGCCGTAGGAGGATACGCCGTAACTGATGACGCCCTCGCGTACCTGCTTTTCTTCGAACGGCTCGATCATTCTGTGCTCGAGCGCCATCTTGCGAATCCAGCGATCCGGTTTCACCGACATGCGGGCCTCCCTGCGGAAAAAGGTTGTGAACGCGCGCTCAAAGGCAGCGCAGTGTAGTACACGGGTGCTTGCTTGACAACCCGCGGCGGGCTGCATAGCATAGGCACGCTTTGAGAGCGAGCGGGGTGCACTTGTGATTAAAATTGATCTTGTCAACGCCGTGGTGACGACCCTGGGCGAAAAAATCACGCGGACCAAGGCCGAACAGGCCGTGGAAACCGTGTTTGGAGCAATGAAAAACGCGCTGGGCCGCGGAGACCGCATTGAGTTGCGGCGCTTTGGCGTGTTCAACGTCAAGCCGCGAAAGACCGGCATCGGCCGCAACCCCCGCACCGGCGAGGAAGTGAGCATCCCGCCAGGCAAGGCTGTGCGCTTCAAGCCGGGCAAAGAACTCCAGGAACTGACCGAGCCGGAGAAGAAATAGCCGCGCGCGCCAATTCCTTTCCCTTCGGGCGTCCATCACGACCGCCCACGCATCCCATCTCCCATGAACGGTGACAACGGCCCGGACGGCATTCCCCGCGCGGCGGATGTGTTTACGTGGCGCGCGGCGCCGCAGAATTATTGGGCGGCGGCTTACCCGCGGCGCCGCGGCTCGCTGCTGCTGGCCCTTGCGCTCTTCCTCATGACCGTTGTGAGCACGCTAGCGGTGGGAGCGCAGTTCGCGCTGGCCTATGCAAACAACCAAGCGCCGTTCTCCAACGGCTTCGACCTGCTGGGATTCTACGGGGCGATATTCACCGAGCCGGGACTTCTGCTGCTGGGCTTGCCGTTTTCGTTTACGCTGGTGGGCATCCTGCTGGCGCACGAACTGGGACACTTCTACGCCTGCCGTTACTACGGCATCGCGGCGAGCTATCCCTATTTCATTCCCGCACCGACGCTGATCGGCACGATGGGCGCGTTCATCCGCATCCGCTCGCCCATCATGAACCGCAAGGCGCTGTTCGACGTGGGGCTCGCGGGGCCCGTGGTGGGATTTTTGTTCGCGCTGCCGGCGCTGGCCATCGCCATGATGTACTCGAAGGAGATCCCCGCGACGCTAGTGCAGCCCACAATTATTTTCGGGCACCCGCTGCTGGAACGGCTGTTCGCGGCGGTCTTTCACCCCGGAGTGCGCGTGGAGAATATCTTTCTGCATCCTGTGGGCCGCGCGGCGTGGGTGGGATTGTTTGCCACGGCGCTGAATTTGATTCCGGCAGGACAACTCGACGGCGGACACATCGTGTACAGCGTGGCCAGCGAAAAACACCGGCGCATTTCGTTGCTGGTGGCGACGGCGCTGATCCTGCTGGGCGGGCCGGCGCTCATCGCGTCCTTCGGCGTGCGCGTGCCGCACCTGCTGGCCAGCCAGTGGCCGGGCTGGGGATTCTGGGGCGTGCTGCTGCTGGCGCTGGGATTTCGGCATCCGCCGCTGCTCGACCGCTGGGAGCCCATTGATGCGAAACGGCGCGGATGGGTGGCGGTGGCCGTGGTGATTTTTGCGTTGTGCTTTATGCCGGTTCCGTTTGTGATTTTGGATTGACCTTGGCGGGCAGCCGCACAGAGGCGCACCTACATTGAGATCCTTCGTCCGCCGCGGCGGACTCAGGATGACAGTTCACATTCAAGGGGCAGAAACTCAGCTGGCGGTCTAAAGACCGCGCCTTCATCCCCAAAAGACAAATTGACGCGCAAGAAAAGCGCGGTATGATGCGCGCGTCCTAAGATACAAATTCCGCGTTCAGGGAAAACCAATTGACGACGCTGGCGCGCACGCTGGGATTTCGCGATCTACTGCTGCTCGTGATTGGCGCGGTGATTGGCTCGGGCATTTTTCTGGTGCCTGGGGCGATCCTGCGGCAGGTGGACGGGTCCGTGGGACTGGCCATGCTGGTGTGGCTGGTGGGCGGAATCTTGACGCTGCTCGGCGCGCTGACCTACGGCGAAATGACGGCGATGAAACCGCAGGCCGGCGGAATCTACGTCTTCATCCGCGACTGCTTCGGGCGGATTCCTGCTTTCCTCTATGGGTGGACGCTGTTCTTCGTGATCGCGACGGGAGCAACAGCGACGCTGTCTGTCGCGTTCAGCAAATACTTCGGCGAAATCGTGCCGCTCTCACCGGCCGGAGCGAAGGTGGTGTCTCTGGCGATGATTGCGGTGATTGCCGTGATCAACGTGCGGGGCACGCGGCGGAGCGCGGACGTGCAGAACGTCTCCACGCTGATCAAGGCGGGCGCGGTGGTGCTGATGAGCGCGGGGCTGCTGGTGATGGGGCGCAACTACCACGCGCTGACCGCGTCGCTCTTTCCCACACGCATCACCGGCACGCTGCTTTCGCAAGCGGGCATGGCCATGATCGGCGCGCTGTGGGCATACGAGGCGTGGCAGTTCGCCACGTTTAGTGCGGGCGAAGCCATCGAGCCGCAGAAAAATTATCCGAGGGCGTTTCTCGGCGGGATTCTCTTTCTGATTGCGTTGTACATCGTCGCAAACCTCGCGTACATCGTGGCGCTGGGGCCAGCAGAAGTGGCAGCGACGGATACGATTGCGGCGACGTCCGTGAGCCGCGTACTGAGCCCGGCGCTGGCCAAGCTCGTGGCGCTGGCGATCATGGTGTCCACCTTCAGCGCGGCAAACAGCATTCAACTGACGGCGCCGCGCGTCTATTACGCGATGGCGATGGATGGATTGTTTTTCAAAAAGCTGTCGGAGGTGCACCCGAAATTTCGCACGCCGGCGCTGGCCATCGTGATCGGCGCGGTGTGGTCCGCGGCGCTGGCGCTGAGCGGGACGTTTCAGAAACTGTTTACCTACGTGATTTTTTCGGCGTGGATTTTTTACGGGCTGGCTGCGGCGTGCGTGTTCGTGTACCGCAAACGGGAGCCGAACACGGAGCGGCCGTACCGCGTTCCCGGCTATCCGTGGACGCCTGCGCTGTTTGTGCTGGCGGCAACGGCGCTGGTGGTGAATACGGTGTATGCCACGTTCTTTGCGAAGAACAGCACGGCGTCGCCCGCGGAGGCGGCGGTGGGGATTGGAATCATTGTGGCCGGATTGCCGGCGTATTTTGTTTGGCGGGGAAAAGACAAAGAAAAGAATTTGGAACCGCAGATGAACGCAGATAAGCACAGCTAATCGAAGCACAAAAACTGAATAATCAAATTGCGGTCTAAAAACCTCCACTACAGTGAGATCCTTCGTCCCGATAACATACGTCGGGACTCAGGATGACGCGATAAAACCGCGTCACATCAGGCTGAGGGGATCGACGTCGAGGAGGACGGCATCGGCGGGGATTTCTTTTTGCGCGCAGAAATCGAGGCAGGCGGAGAGCGCGCGAGTGAGCAGCGCGCGTTTGGGCGACTTCAGCAGAAATTGAAAGCGGAAATCGCGCTTGAGGCGGGCGAGCGGCGCGGAGGCGGGCCCGAGAATCTTCAGTCCCTGCGCGGAGTGCGGGAGAAGAAAACTTTCGACGGCGCGGGCCCAGCGGATGGCGTTCTCGATTTTAGGGTCGCGCACGATGATGTTGGCGAGCGCGGTGAACGGCGGGTAGTGCATCATCCGGCGGAAATGCAATTCCTTTTCAAAAAATGAGATGTAGTCCTGCCGCGCGGCGTGCTGAATGGCGTAATGCTCCGGGTAGTAGGTCTGCACGAGGACTTCGCCGGGGAGCACGCCGCGGCCGGCGCGTCCGGCCACCTGGGTGAGCAACTGGAAGGTGCGCTCGGCGGCGCGGAAGTCGGGCAGGGCGAGCTGCAAGTCCGCGGAAACGACGCCGACCAGCGTGACGCGGTGGAAGTCGTGGCCCTTGGCGACCATTTGCGTGCCAACGAGCAGGTCGAGTTTTCCGGAAGCAAAGGCGCTGAGAATTTTCTGGTATTCGCGCTTGGTGCGCACGGTGTCGCGGTCGAGACGGGCGACACGCGCGTGCGGGTATTCCTTGCACAGAAATTCCTCCACCTGCTCGGCGCCCTCGCCGACGAAATAAACGTGAGGTGATTCGCACTTCACACATTTTTTCGGCACGGTGCGGGAGAAACCGCAGTAGTGGCAAATCAGACGGTCGCGGCGCTTGTGGAAAGTGAGCGCGATGCTGCAATTTTCGCATTGCACGGAAGCGCCGCAGCTCCGGCAGATCACGAACCACGAATAGCCGCGGCGGTTCATCAGAATGAGCGCCTGCGTGCCTTGCGCGAGGCGCGCGGCGACCGCAGCACGGAGGGATTCGCCGAGGGGCGCGGCTTTTTTTGTGCGGCGGAAGTCTTCGCGCATGTCCACGATGGTGACCGGAGCAAGCGGGCGGCCTGCGACGCGCGATTCGAGCTGGAGGAGACGATATTTTCCGGTGCGCGCGTTGTGGAACGTCTCCAGCGAAGGCGTGGCCGAGCCGAGCAGGGCGACGGCGCTTTCCAGTTTGGCGCGGACAACGGCGGTGTCGCGGCCGTTGTAGCGCGGGGTTTCTTCCTGCTTGTAGCTGGACTCCTGCTCCTCGTCCACGATGATGAGGCCGGGATTTTCGAGCGGAGCGAAGACGGCGGAACGCGTGCCGACGACGACGCGGGCTTCGCCGCGGCGGACGCGCCACCATTCGCGGGCGCGCTCGGCATCGGGCAAGGCGCTGTGCAATACCGCCACTCCTTCGCCGAACATGGCGCGGCACAGGCGGCCCATCCATAAAGTGAGGGCGATTTCTGGAACGAGCACGAGGGCCGAGCGATTGTGGTCGAGTGCGGCGGCGACGGCGCGCAAATAAACTTCCGTCTTGCCGCTGCCGGTGACGCCGTAAAGCAGGCCGGCGGTGAATTCTCCGGCAGTGAGCCACTTTTGGATTTCGCCCACGGCGCGCTGCTGATCGGAGTTGAGCTGGTTGGCCGGAGGTTCGAAATCCGCTTCGAAGAGATCTTCCTCGACGGCGAGTGGCTCTTCCCAGGACTTTAGCTTGCCCTGGGATTCGAGGCGCGCGACGACGGAGCGGGAAACGCCGGCTTGCTTCAGGAGAAGCGCAAGCGGGAGCGGGCCACGCGTAGCAGTGAGCACTTCGCGGAGCATTTTTTCCGCCGCGCTCGAGGGCTCACCGGTGGAGGCAAGATTCCAAGCGAGGATTTTCTGCGTGCGCGTCTTGCGATGGCGGGCCACTTCCCTGCCCTCGATGCATCCGCGGCGCAGGAGACGCACGGCGGCGGCGGGGCCTCCGGGAAGTTTTCTCAACTGGATTTCGCGGAGCGGCTTGCCGCCGACTTCGAGGAGCTGGAGCAGCGCGTGGTCAGCGATTTCTATTTCCGAGCGATTGAGAGCGGCGTCGAGTGCGTGCATGAATTTGCGGCCCGCGTCGGTGATGCTGAGAATGCGCTCGGGCTGGACTTCGACCGAGGGAGGAAGCATGGCGCGAAACACTTCGCCGATGGGCGCAAGATAGTAGGACGCGAGCCAGCGGCCGAGGTCGAGAAGGCGCGGGGGGAGAGCGGGCTGCGCGTCGAGGACTTCGACGATTTCTCTTATGTTTTTTGCACCAGGCTTTTTGTCCGTGAGCGCCAGCACAACACCGACCATGGAGCGGTTGCGAAAGGGCGCGACAACACGACTGCCGGGCGCGACGGCGTCGGCGAGCGCGGCGGGGACCACGTAGGTGAACGCGGAGCGCAGCGGAACGGGGAGAGCGACTTCGCAGAAGTTCAGAGACATGGCAGCGAGGAATAGTGTAGCAGCAGGGGGGCGAAGAGGTTCTGTGCGAAAAGGATTTTGACGGCGCGGGAAAGAAAAGTAGGATACGCGCGCGAGCGCAAGCAGGAGGATTCCATGAACCGGAAGATGAAGCGCGTGTGGATGGCGGCGGCAGTTGCAGCGGCAACGGCGGCTACGGTGTTGCTGGTGGCGGGCGGCGTGGCGGCGCAGCAGGTCAACCCGGACATGATGAAGGGGATGAAGTGGCGGTCCATTGGGCCGTTTCGCGGCGGGAGGGTGCTGGCCGTGGCGGGGGTACCGAGCCAGCCCAACGTGTTTTATTTCGGCGGTGTGGGCGGAGGCATCTGGAAGACGACGGACGCGGGGAACACGTGGACGCCGATGTCGGACAAGCTTTCCGTGGCGTCCATCGGGAGCATCGCGGTGGCGGAGAGCGACGCGAACATTGTGTACGCAGGGTCGGGAGAAGCGTGCATCCGCGGCGACATTTCGCACGGCGACGGCGTGTACAAGTCCACCGACGCAGGCGCGACATGGACGAACATCGGATTGAAAGATACGCGGCACATCGGGCGCGTCATTGTGCACCCGAAGAATGCGGACATCGTGTTCGTGGCCGCGCTGGGACACGCCTACGGGCCGAACGCGGAGCGCGGCGTGTTCCGCACGATGGACGGCGGAAAGACGTGGGAGAAAGTTCTCTACAAGGACCAAAAGACGGGCGCGATTGACATCGCGTTCGCGCCGACAAATCCAAGCATCCTGTTCGCGGCGCTGTGGGAGGCGAACCGCACGGCGTGGGGAGCGTCCAGCGGCGGGCCGGGAAGCGGGCTCTATAAGTCGAGCGACGGCGGCGCGACGTGGAAGAAACTTGAAGGCAATGGGCTGCCCAAGGGCGTGCTGGGACGCATCGGCGTTTCGGTTTCCGGCGCGGACGTGAACCGCGTGTACGCGCTGATCGAGGCGGAAGACGGCGGGCTGTACCGCTCGGAAGACGGTGGAACGAATTGGCGGCGGGTGAACGAGGAGCGGCGCTTCCGGCAGCGGGCGTGGTACTACACGCACGTCAACGCGGACCCGAAGAGCGTGGATACGGTGTACGTGATGAACACGGGCTTCTACCGTTCGACGGATGGCGGACGGACGTTCACCGGGATTCCCGCGCCGCACGGCGACAACCATGGGCTGTGGATCGATCCAACGAATCCGGAGCGCATGATCAACGGGAACGACGGCGGGGCGAACGTCAGCGTGAACGGTGGAAAAACGTGGACGCGGCAGGACACCCAGCCGACCGCGCAGTTCTATCACGTGATCGCCGACAACCAGTTCCCGTATCGCGTGTACGGGGCGCAGCAGGACAACTCGACGGTGTCCATTGCGAGCCGGAGCGACAGCGGAGCGATCACGCGCGAGGATTGGTATGAAGTGGGTGGATGCGAGAGCGGCTACATTGCGCCGCTCCCCACGGACCCCAACATCGTGTACGCAGGCTGCTATGGCGGACACATTACGCGGTTCGACAAGCGCACGGGTCAGGAGCAGGAGATCAATGCGTGGCCGGAAAATCCGATGGGCTGGAACGCAGGCGCGTTGAAGCACCGCTGGCAGTGGACGGCGCCGATCGTCGCGTCGCTGCATGACTCGAACGTGCTGTACCACGCGGCGGAAGTGCTGCTCAAGACGGCGAACGGCGGCATGAGCTGGACGGCGATTTCTCCGGACTTGACGCGGAACGACAAGTCGAAGCAGGGAGATTCCGGCGGGCCGATTACGCACGACAACACCAGCGTCGAATACTACGACGTGATTTTTGCCGTGGCGGAATCGCCACTGGAAAAGGAAAAGGACTTAATCTGGGTGGGGACGGACGACGGGCTAGTGCACATCACGCGCGACGGCGGGAAGAACTGGACGAACGTCACGCCCAAGGAAATGGCGGAGTGGAGCCTGGTGAGCTTGATTGAGGCGTCGCCATTCGACGCGGCGACGGCGTACCTGGCCATCGACCGGCACGAGTTGGACGACTTCAAGCCGTACATCTACAAAACGAGCGATTACGGAAAAACGTGGAAGAAAATCGCCACGGGGATTGCGGAAAACACGTTTGTGCGCGCGGTGCGCGAAGACCCCAAGCGAAAGGGATTGCTGTACGCGGGGACGGAGACGGGCGTGTACGTTTCGTTCGACGATGGCGCGAACTGGCAGGCGCTGCAACTCAACCTGCCGACCGCGCCGGTGCACGACCTGGTGGTCAAAAATGACGATTTGGTGGTGGCCACGCACGGACGGTCATTCTGGATTCTGGACGATTTGACACCGTTGCAACAGTTCACGCCGGAATCGGCCGCGGCGGAATTCCATCTGTACAAGCCGCGAGCGGCGTACCGCACGCGCGGCGGTGGCGGAGGAGGCGGAGGAGGAGGACTCGCCGGACAGAATCCGCCGGGAGGCGCGATCATTTATTACAACTTGAAGGAAGCGCCAAAGGATGAGGTGACACTGGAAGTCCTCGATGCGCAGGGGAAATCAGTACGCAAGTATTCGAGCAAAGCGGACCCTGCTGCTGCGGCTGCACCGCCGGGCGAAGGATTCGGGCCGCCACCGGCGCAACGCCTGCCGACGGAAAAAGGACTGAACCGGTTCGCGTGGAACTTGCGGTATGACGACGCGAGCCGCTATCCCGGAATGGTGTTGTGGGCGGGCGGCGTGCAGGGTCCGCTGGCACTGCCGGGCAGTTACCAGGTGAAGCTGACGGTTGGCGAAAAAAGCGAAACGGCGCCCCTCACCGTGCAGATGGATCCGCGGGTGAAAACACCGGCGGGGGACATCCAAAAGCAATTCGATTTGCTGATGCAGATTCGCGGGCGGGCGAATGACGTCCACGACGCGATCAACAACATGAAGGACCTGCACACGCAGATTCAGGCTCTGCGCAAGCGGCACGAGAAAAACGAAAAAGCGAAGGATTTGCTGGCGCAGGCCGAGGCGCTGGAGAAGAAGCTGACGCCGATCGAGCAGGAGCTCTATCAGACGAAGGCGCAGAGCGGTCAGGACCTGCTGAATTGGCCGATCCAGCTCAACAACAAGCTGCTGGCGCTGGCGGGCGTGGTGGAGTCCGCGGACACGGCGCCGACACAGCAGTCGTATGACGTGTTTCAGTATTTGACAGGAAAGCTCGATCCGGTGATGGCGAAGTGGAAAGAAGTGAAAGAGAAGGATGTGCCGGCACTGAATCAGAAGGCGCGGGATGTGGAGTTGCCGGCGGTGGTGCTGGCCAAACCGTAGAGCGGTTTGCTAGCCGGAGGCCGGAGAGAACCAAAGGTTGAGATCCCTCGGCCCGATGAACAGCGTCGGGCCTCGGGATGACAACAAAAGGGTGGGGCGCGGGACACTACAAATTGCGCTTGGCGAATTCCATACGCCCCTACGAAGCCGGTGGGGCGCACATTTCGGCAGGGCGGACACAGGGGTCCGCCCCTACAGTGCAAGAAGGCGGGCACAGTCCGTTCGGCAAGCTCAGGGCAGGCAAGCAGCGCCCCTACAATTTTTTCTTGGGAGGCTTGAGGCCGAGGAGGGACATCACCTTCTGGAGGTCTTTCCAGGCGTCGGGCTTGGCGGGCGGGTTGCGCAGCAGATAAGCAGGGTGGAAGGTGGGCATCATGCGGATGCCGCGGAAGTCGTACCACTGGCCGCGAATTTTGGTGATGGCGACGGGAGCAGAGAGCAGCGTCTGCACGGCGCAGGCGCCAAGGGCGACGAGGACTTTGGGCTTGATGGCGTCAATCTGGCGGATGAGGAAGGGCGAGCAGGTGGCGATTTCGTCCTTTTCGGGCAGACGATTTTCCGGCGGGCGGCATTTCACCACATTGGCGATGTAAACTTCTTCGCGCTTCAGACCCATCGCTTCGATCATCTGCGTGAGCAGTTGCCCGGCGCGGCCGACAAAGGGGATGCCCTGCGCGTCTTCGTCGGCGCCCGGGCCTTCGCCGACAAACATCAGCTCGGCATGCGGATTTCCCACGCCGTAAACAATCGTGTGGCGATTTTTGGAGAGGCGGCAGCGCGTGCAGTCGCCGAGGTCGGCGCGGATTTTTTCGAGCGAGTCGTTTTCAACGCGGTCGAGGATTTCGAAGAGAGAGGGCGCCTGTTTCGCGGAAATAACTTCAGGGGCTGAAGCCCCCGACCTCGTGGCGCGAGAAATGTCGGAGCTCCCTCGACTTCGCTCGGGATAAATTCCGCTCCGACCCCCTGATTGCGAAGCGGCGGGGGCCGGAGAAACGGGCGCAGCGTGCTGCGCCCCTACAACCCCGGTGGCGGCGGGGAGTTCGAGGGAGGCGCGGTCGTGGTAAAAGGGAGAAATGCCGAGGTCTTCGAAATAGGCGAGCCAGGCTTCGAGTTTGGAGCGGGTGGCAGGGTTCATTGCGCAAACAGAATACACGAGAGCGGGACCGAAATTTGAAATTTGAAAGTGAGAAGAGCGGTCTGCCCCCTATATGCGGAGGCGGAGGATTTCGTCGAGGATGCGGTTGGCGACGTCGAACTTGCTCATCTGGGGGACGTCCACGGCGCGGCCATCGCGGGTGAAGATGGAGACGATGTTTGTGTCTGTGTCGAAGCCGGCGCCGTCCTGCGTGACGTCGTTGGCCACGATCATGTCCGCGCCTTTCGTGCGCAGCTTTTCGCGGGCGTTTTCGGAGACGCGGTCGGTTTCCGCCGCGAAGCCAACGAGGATGCGGTTGCCTTTGCCGCGGGCGAGATCGGCGAGGATATCGGGCGTAGGCTCGAGTTCGATGGTAGCGCGACCGCCTGCGCGCTTCATTTTTTTCGATTGCGCGGCGGCGGGTCGATAGTCGGCGACGGCGGCGGCCTTGATGATGACGGTGCACGCGGCGGCGCGGTCGAGCACGACGCGGTGCATCTCTTCTGTGGTGCGGACGGAAACGCGCTCGACGCCAGCGGGCGGGTCCAACTGCACGGGTCCGCTCACGAGAATCACGCGCGCGCCGCGGCGGGCGGCGGCGTCCGCGAGCGCATAGCCCATTTTTCCGGACGAGCGGTTGGTGAGGAAGCGCACGGGGTCCACATCCTCACAAGTAGGCCCGGCGGTGACGAGAACGGTTTCACTTTCGAAATCGTGGCGGATACCAAGCAACTCGCAGACTTTTCTGGCAATGGCTTCGACGCCGGCGAGGCGGCCAGCGCCGGTCATGCCGCAGGCGAGATAACCTTCGTCGGGCTCAACGACGTGCACGCCGCGAGCGCGCAGTCTTTCGATATTTTCCTGCGTAGCGGGATGCTCCCACATATTGACGTTCATCGCCGGAGCGACGATGACGGGAACTTTTGTGGCGAGATAAAGGGTGGAGAGAAAATCGTTGGCAATGCCGCCCGCGAGGCGCGCAAGAGTGTTGGCGGTGGCCGGAGCGATAACGAGCAGGTCAATGGATTGTGCGACGGCGATGTGCTCGATGGCGCTATCGATATTGGCGGGGGCCTGGCCGGGCTCTGCGAACATGTCGGTGATGACTTTGCGGCCGGACAGCGCGGCGAAGGTGAGCGGGGCGATGAACTGCTGGGCGCTGCGCGTCATCACCACCTGGACCTCGAGGCGCTCCTGCTGGAGACGGCGAACGAGTTCCGCGGCCTTGTAGGCCGCAATGCCTCCGGAAACGCCGAGGGCGACTCTCATAGGAGGTGCGGCGCGCTACCCTTTGCGCCGCTTGGCTTCCTTCTCATCCGGCGTGAGCGGGGGAGCGGGCAGCTCGTAATCCAGCAACCCCTTGAGGAGCTCTTCCCGGGCGACGCGGGTGTGCTTGCGGAGCCGGGACGTGTCGATGAGCGGCCGCGAACCGGTCTGCAACTGCCGTGCGCGGCGCGCCACTACAACCACAAATGCGAATCTGCTTTCCGGTGGTGCCATGGGAGCCATTCTAATTTTAGCCTCCAAATGAATCCAAAATCTGCCGAATGCGATCTTCATTCCGCGTACGGGCGCAGCGCGCGGCCAGAGCAATGGCCTGCACTTCGCGTCCGGCGCGGTCGAGATCGTCATTGACCACGACATAATCGTAGTCCGTGAAACATTGCATTTCCTGCCGCGCTCGATCCAACCGGCGGGCGATCTCCTCTTCGGAGTCAGTGCCGCGGGCTCGAATGCGGCCCTCCAGTTCCTGGCGCGACGGCGGCAGGATGAAAATGGCCACGGCGTCGCGCATCTTCAGCTTAACCTGCTCGGCGCCCTGGACGTCAATTTCCAGGACAAGGTCGAGCCCTTTGCGGCGCGCCTCCTCAAACCAGCGGCGCGGCGTGCCGTAGAAATGGCGGCTGAAGACGCGAGCGTGCTCGAGGAACTCACCGCGCTGGACCATGCGCTCGAACTCTTCGGGCAAGACGAAATTGTACCACTCTCCGTCCCTTTCGTTCGAGCGAGGCTGGCGCGTTGTGCACGATATAGAAAGCAGGGTGCCCGGCAGCTCGAGGAGCTTCTTGACGAGCGTGCTCTTCCCGGAGCCGGACGGCCCGGAGATGATGAAGACGCGCGGTTCGCGCAGAGCAGTCATGTTCACTCGATGTTCTGCGCCTGTTCGCGCAGTTTTTCAATTTGCGACTTCACTTCCAGCGCCAGGTCGGTAATGGCCAAGCCATCGGCCTCGACGCCGGGCGTCTTGGAGAGCATGGTGTTGGCCTCGCGCTGCATTTCCTGCAACAGGAAGTCGAGTTTCTTGCCCGCCTCGCCCGAGCCGGCCAGATGTCTTTCAAATTGCTGGACGTGACTGTGCAGGCGAGAAACCTCCTCGCAAATATCGCCGCGCTCGGCAAGCATGGCGGCCTCCTGCGCGACACGGCCGGCGTCCACGGGCACGGCGCCCATCAAATCGCGGAGACGAGTTTCCAGGCGGCGTGCGTAGGCCGGGCGGACGCTTTCGGCGAGTTCCGCGATGCGCGTGGTGTGCTGCGTGATGGCAAGCAGCCGCGCGGTCATTTCTTCGGCGAGATGGCGGCCTTCGGAGCGGCGCATCTCCTCCAGCTTGCCGAGGGCTTCTTCGAGGCAGGTGTTGATGCGGCGTCCGAGAGCTTCGGCGGCTTCATCGGAGGGTAACGCGGAAGAACCGATCACGCCGGGAAGGCGAAGAATGGCGGCGAGGTCGGGCTCCGCCTTCATGAAGAATTGTTTGCGCAAGTCCTCCGCGGCGCGGAGATAGGCGGCGGCGACTTCGTGATTGACGTGGACGGCGGCGGGGCCGGCGGGCTCGTAATGGAGGGTGACGTCCACATGGCCGCGGCGAATAGTGTCGCGGACGGTCTGGCGGATGCGCGGCTCAAAAGGCTCGAAGCCGTCGGGGAGGCGGAGATGCAAATCGAGAAAGCGGTGATTGACGCTGCGCAGACTGATGCGGAGGGCCCAGCCGTCCTGCTCGACGCGCGCTTGCGCGTAGCCGGTCATCGATTTGAGCGAATGCGCGGCCATCAGGAAAGCGGCCCCGCCGGGAAAGCGGCGTGGTCCGCGCCGGCAAATTGTAACTCATAGAGGCGTGCATATGCGCCGCCGCGGGCAAGTAACTGGTCGTGCGTGCCGGATTCGTGAATGGCGCCGTCCTCGAGGACGACAATCTTGTCCGCGCGGCGAATGGTGGAGAGGCGGTGGGCGATGACGAAGACGGTGCGGCCCGTCATCAAGTTGGCGAGGGCGCGCTGCACGAGGAGCTCGGATTCGGAGTCGAGCTCGGAGGTGGCTTCGTCCAGGATGAGGATGGGGGAATTCTTGAGCAGGGCGCGGGCAATGGCCAGGCGTTGGCGCTGGCCGCCGGAGAGTCGCTGGCCGCGCTCGCCGAGCATGGTCTTGTAGCCCTGCGGCAATTCAAGAATGAAGTCGTGAGCAAGGGCGGTCTGGGCGGCGGCGAAGACGCGGGCTTCCGGCATTCCCGGGCGGCCGTAACAGATGTTGTTCCAGACGGAGTCGTTGAAGAGGATGGTTTCCTGCGTGACGATGGCCATTTGTTCGCGGAGCGAACGCAGGGTGACTTCGCGGACGTCCACGCCGTCAATGCGGAGCGAACCGGAAGTGGCTTCGTGGAAGCGGGGCAGAAGATTGACGAGCGTAGTCTTGCCAGCGCCGCTCAGCCCGACGATGGCGACGACTTCACCGGAGGTGACACTCAGGTTGACATCCTTCAGGACTGAGCCGTTGCCGTCGGCGTAGGAAAAGCCGACGTTTTCAAACTCGACGGAGCGCGAAAAAGGAGGCAGCACGCGAGCGCCGGGCTGCTCGGAGATTTCCTCCTGGAGATCGAGATACTGGAAGACCTGTGAGGTGGCGCCGAGGCCCTGTTGAAAGAGCTGGTAGATTCCGCCGAGGCGCTTGATGGGCGTGTAAATCTGGAGAAGCGCGAAGACAATGACCATGAAATCGCCCATGGTCATCGTGCCCTTATTGATGCGGTCGCGGGCGTAGAGCAGGACCATGGCAAAGACGACCGCGCCCAGCAGTTCCATCAAAGGGGAGGTGACGGCATAGGCGCGAATCCAGCGCATGTTTTCACGCAGCCAGCGGCGGGCAATGGAGCGAAACTTGCCGATTTCGAAGTCTTCCATGCCGAAGGCCTTCACCACGCGATTGCCGCTGGCGGTTTCCTGAAGCACCTGGCTCAGCTCGCCTAAACGCGCCTGGCTGGCCTGCGAGGACTGCCGGATGCGGCGGCCCAGCCGGGTAACGGGAATGACGACGAGAGGGACAAAGATCAACGACCCGACAGTGAGCTTCCAATCTTTCACGAAGAGGACCGCGAGAAAGCCGAGGAGTGAAAAGGACTGGCGGAAAAAATCGGCGAGCCATTCGGAGAGCACTCCGCGGACGCGCTCGACGTCACTGATGACGGCGGACATCAGGTGGCCGGTGGGGTTGTGCTGGAAAAAACCAATGGGCTGGCGGATAAGTTTGGCATAGACGCGGTTGCGCAAATCGGTGATGCCGGCGTGGCCGACGTACTGAATCATCGTGTTGCCGAAGTATTCGGCGAATCCTTTGCCCAGGAACAGCACGACGAGCGAAATGGAGAGAATCGTCCAGACGTGGCGGATGCTGGCGGGGAAAAAGGAGTTTAAGTAAACGGTGTAGCTCGTCCAGGGAATGGTGAGCAGGGCCAGGCGGGAATCCGGAGCGTGTGGATCGAGGACGCGGTCCACGACGGGCTTAATCATCAGCGCGGTGGTGGCTTCGCCGAGTCCAACCAGGGCCATCAACAGGACAGCGAAGGCCAGGCGGCCGGAGTAGGGCCGCACATAACGAAGCAGGCGCCGGATTTCAGCGCGGGAGTCCACGAGCGGGTAACCTCCAAGGAGCAAGAAACGAAGTGCGCGAAAAGATTTCGCTCAGTGGCGCATGCGGAATGGTCATTGCGCGAACTTCTCCATATCGCGGTGCGACACCTTCACGGCATAGCTGCGCCGGGCGAGGGCGCGGCAGAGCGCTTCGGCCATCATCACCGAGCGGTGACGTCCAGCGGTGCAGCCGAACGCAATCGTGAGATAGCTCTTCCCTTCCCGAATGTAGTGCGGGATGAGGTACGCGAGCAGAGAATCCATGCGGCGCAAAAATTCGCCGGTCTGCGGAAAGGAACGAATGTACCGGGCGACGCGCGGGTTGCGCCCTGTCAAGCGCCGGAGCGAGGGCACAAAGTGCGGGTTGGGCAGGAAGCGGACGTCAATGACCACATCGGCGTCCGTGGGCACGCCGTACCGGTAGCCGAAGCTGACAAGCGAAACGAGCATGGGGCGGCGGCGGGGATTCTGAAAGCGGTCCGTGATGAACTGGCGCAGCTCGTGGACGTTGAACTTGGTGGTGTCAATGACGAGGTCAGCGAGCTTGCGGATGGGCGCCATCAAGCGGCGCTCCTGATGGATGCCTTCACGAAGGGAGAGCTCGCGGCCCATGGGATGAGGGCGGCGGGTCTCTGAGAAACGCCGGACCAGGGCTTCGTCGCCGGCCTCGACAAAGACCAGGGAGACAGGGTGCTCCTTTGCGAGCTTTTTGAAAATGGCGGGGAGGCGAGCGAGCTTGCCTCCCTCGCGGGCATCCACGAGCAGCGCGGCGCGCTCAATCTCACTGCCGCCTTCGACGTACAGCTCGCTGAATTTGGCGATGAGATCGACGGGCAGGTTATCAACGCAATAGAAGCCGAGGTCTTCGAAGGTGCGCAGGACGGAGCCCTTGCCGGAGCCGCTGAGGCCGGTCAGCAGGACCAACTGGCGAAAACCGCGAGATGGGTCGCGCTTCACTGGGCGGGGCCTATGACTTCACCCGTCGCTGATGGGTGCTGGGGATGCGCAGGTCCTCGCGGTACTTGGCGACCGTGCGGCGCGTGACGCGCACGCCCTCCACTTCGAGCTGCTTGGCAATCTGCTCATCGGTGAGAGGGTGGACGGCGTCTTCGTCTTCAATCATTTTCTTGACGCGGCGCTTGAGCGTCATCAGGGAGATGTTGCCACCCTCCGGCCCATTCACGGATTCCGAGAAAAAGAAACGCAACTCGTAAACGCCCTGGGGCGTGTGTGCGTACTTGCTGGCCACGGCGCGGCTGACGGTGGAGGGGTGCACACCCACTTCCTCGGCGACTTCCTTGATCATCATGGGCTTGATGAAGTCCATGCCGGAATCGAAGAACTCCCGCTGGCGGCGAATGATGGACTGGCAAACCTTGACGATGGTGTGCTTGCGCTGCTCGATGTTCTTGATGAGCTGGATGGCGGCGCTGAAGCGCTCCTTGACGTAGTTGCGGACGTCGCGGTCGGCGGCGTCGCGGACGAGCAGACGGCGATAGACGGGACTGAGACGCAATTGCGGCAGATCGTCCTCGTTCATGAAGACTTGCCACTCGTCGTCTACTTTGCGGAAATAGACGTCGGGCTCGACCAGGCGGGCTTCGGTTTTGTTGTAGCGCAGGCCGGGGCGGGGATCGAGTTTCTTGATGACGTCGACGGCGCGCTTGACGAGTTCGATGGGGCGGTTCAGCGCGCGGGCGATTTCCTTGTGCTGGTTGTTCTGAAGCGACTTGAGGTGCTCGGAAACAATCTGCTGGGCCAGCGTGTTAGCCGGGTCAAAGGCCTTGAGTTGGAGCAAGAGGCACTCGCGAAGGTCGCGGGCGGCCACGCCGATGGGATCGAATTCATGAACCACGGCGATAGCTTCCTCCACGTCCTCCATGGAGTAGTTGGCCACGGCGGCGATTTCCTCCAGGGAGGCGGTGAGGTAGCCGTTCTCGTCCAGGTTGCCAATCACGGATTCCGCGATTTCGCGCACCGTTTCGCTACAAATGCTGACGCGCAACTGCCATTCGAGATGCGCCGCGAGGCTTTGCGGAGAAGAGAGGAATTTCTCGAAGGAAGGGCGCTCGACTTCTTCGTGTTCGCGGCTGGCGTTTTCGCCGCCGGTGTCCAAATACTGGCCGAAGAAGGAGCCGAAATCGAATTCGTCGAAAGGGTTGGGCGCTTCGGTTTCCGGGACTTTTTCCGTTTCGGCTTTGACAAAGGTTTCTTCCGTGTAGCTTTCGCTGGCCAAGCCGTCGTCGCCGACTTCCTCGAGGACTGGGTTTTCGACCATCTCCTGGTTGATCATTTCACGGAGCTCGAGCCGGTTGAGCGCAAGCACACTGACCATTTGAACCAGACCCGGCGTGAGGATCTGCTTCTGCGAGACCTTGAGATGGAGTCTTGGTTGCAGCCAGTTCATGTCAGTTCAAGCTGAAGTGGTCGCCGAGATAAATGCGGCGCACTTCGGGATCTTGGCTCAATTCCGCCGGACGTCCGGAGCGAAAGATGATGCCGTCGTTGATGATGTAGGCGCGATCGGTGACGCGAAGTGTTTCGCGGACATTGTGGTCCGTCATGAGCACGCCGATGCCGGCATTACGCAAACCGGCGATGATTTTTTGAAGCTCAACCACGGTTTTCGGATCAATGCCGGAGAAGGGCTCGTCCAACAGGATGAATTGGGGCTCCAGCACGAGCGAGCGGGCAATCTCCAGGCGGCGGCGCTCTCCGCCAGACAGGTTGTAGGCCTGGTTGTAGCGCACGGTCTCTAGACCCATCTGCGCGAGCAGCTCTTCCAAGCGGTCGCGGCGCTGTTCGGGGGTCAGGGGCAGGGTTTCGAGAACGGCAAGGAGGTTTTCTTCGACGGTCAACTTGCGGAAAACCGAAGGCTCCTGGGGAAGGTAGCTGATACCGCCTCGGGCACGCAGATACATGGGGAGGTCGGTAATGTCGTCCCCATCTAGGAGCACGCGCCCTGCGTCCGGACGGGCCAAACCAACAAGGATGTAAAAGGTAGTGGTCTTGCCGGCGCCGTTGGGCCCGAGCAGGCCTACGACCTCGCCCTGGGCAATTTCGAGGTCCACATTATCGACGACGGTGCGTCCGCGGTAGGACTTGCGCAACTCGAGGGCTTGGAGCTTCGGCATGCTGGTTCATTTCTCAACGCGATGGCGGCTGAGCGTTCGCGAACCTTCCTCCGAATCGACGAGAATCTTATCATCGGCCAAAAAGAAGGTCAATTGACGGCCGGTCGTGGTGCCTAAGACGGCATCGTAAAGTGTTGGACGGCCACCGGATAAGACAAACTTACCCTCCGCGGCAGTGTACTCGGCGCGCTCCGCAGTGCCGCGGCGATCGCCCTGAATGACGGTGACGCCGCCAGTGGCAATGGCCTTGCTCAGCAGCTTTGGCCCATTATTTGCGGACGTCAAGTGGAGTTCCAAATCCTTCGATCGAATCTGGCCGACACTGGATTGAGCGTTAACGTCGCCTTCCAAACGCACACGGCCCTCGGGGCCCCAGTAGGTCAAGCGGGCGGCGCGAGCGCGCCATAGATTGCGCCCCGCGGGAACGCTGGGCACGGCGGCTCCGGGTGGAGCAGAGCCTGCGACGGGGCTGGCCTCCTGCGGCAGAAGCGCAAGCACGTTTTCCACCGCCTCGAGACGCTGCTCCTCCCGCAAGAGCGTGATGGACGCCGCCTCAATGACGGAGTCACCCTGCCAGAGGCGCGCGTGGCCGGAATAGACAGCGCGGCCGGTGCCGCGGTTGGCGAGAAGCTGATCGGCGGAGAGATGAGCGGGCTGCGGGGCCAGATTGGTGGCCGAGTTGCGCTCGACAGAATAAAAACTGGTGCGGACACCGCCTTCAGCGCGGATTTCGCCGGTGCGCTGCTGGAAGAAAAGTGAAGATGCGGTGGTGCGGGAGACGCTGTCGGAGACGGCGGCGGAACCAGTGAGTACGAGCGAGTCCGAGGCGCGGACCATGCGGGCGCGGTCCGCCTGAGCGTTGCGCTCGCCTTCGCGGAAACGAACGCTGCCGCTCTGCTCGAATTCGGTCCATTCCCCGTCGGCGGAGAACTTCATGACCAGGTCGCGCGAAGAAGTGACCTGGGGAGAGCGGTTGGGGAGGCGACGATCAACCTCGACGCCGCTGGAGCCGCGCAGCTCGCGGACAATGTTTCGCACGTCGAATTGAGCTGCGAGGCGCTCGCCGCGGATGCGCGCAGACTCGTCCCCTTTGCGAACCTCGAGCATGGCCGGGGCGAGGGATTCGGCAACCTGGATGCGACGATCCGAGCGATTGCGGCCGGGACCAATGGCGAGACGCAGCGACTGCGTTTCAAGATGGCGCGAGGCGCCGCGCTGCTGCACGTCCAACGAAACATTTCCATTGGCCGTCAGCAACCGGGCCAAGTTGCTGCCCGGCTCCATCTCCACTTCGGCGCGTTGCGATTGGAGGCGATTCTCGCCGCCAGCGTTTTTCAGCCTGCCAATGACATTTCCGCTGGCCTGCAGGCGTTCCATCCAGCCTTCGCGGCCAAATAGGGTGACGATTTCCTGCGCGCTGACGGCCACCTGCCCGCGCGTCTCCGAGGATTGATACTGCGGATTTCCGTCCGCAATCAGCCGGCGCGCGCGAAGCTCTGTGTCAAATTCGAGCGCGAGAGCGCCGGCGGTGAGCAGGCGCTCACCCTGCTGCACGCGCACCGGAGCGAACAGGCGCATGACGCGCGCGTCGCGCTGGTACTCGAGTCCGGCGCCGGTGAGCACGACGGGCTCCGGTGGTTTTTTCCCCTTGCCGGAGGAGCTTAGTGTCAACTCGACATCGCGGTGCATGGAGAACCGGGCATCGCGCGTGCTGTAGGTAACGCCAACGCCGCGGCCGTGACCGTACGGGAAACGGAAGACGACGGGATTCTCCGTTTGCAATTCGCCGGATTCGCGGTCGAAGGTGACGTTGACTGTTCCTACGTGAATGACGCGCTCGCCGGGACGCTGCTTGCGTTCTTCGGCGCTTTCCAGGTCAATCTGCACTTCGCCGGCGCAGGTGATTTTTCCGGTGTCCGGCGCATAGTCGCACTCGCGCGTCTGAATATTGTCGAAGCGCTTGCCGGTGCGGCCATAGATGGTGATGGCGACGTCGTGGAGCTGCACCTTGCCGGCTTTGAACTCCGTGGTGCGCGAGGCGCGGACGGTGAAGAGAGTGCGGTCCTGCTCGACTTTGCTGAAAGAGAATTCCTCGGATTGCTTTTGCACGGCGGGCGGCACCACCGCCGGAGCGTTCTGGCGCGCGCGGGAAGCTTCGTAAAAGCGGTAGGCGTAGATGCCCGCGACCGTCAGCGCCAGCAGAACAGCCAGCGTGGCGGCCCAGCGGGCATAGCGTGCGGCTTGCGACCTGAGCATTTCCCTCCCGGCTTCATATCCCGAAACTTCGGGATTAGATGCTCATTGTAGACCGAACGGAATGAAAAACCTTTTGAAACCGCAAATGAACGCAGATCAACGCAGATGAGCTAGAACGCGATTACTTCATATCGATGAGGACTTCGTAGCCGGAGGCGAGGTCGCGGGCGGAGGGAGTGACGATGGATTTGGGACCGATGAAGATTTTCTCGCCGCGGCGGATGGCGTTGCGCACGTCTGTTTCAGAAACGAATTCGACGGCAGGGGCCAGGGGCTGGGAAGCTGGAGTCACGGACGGAGACGGTACCGTGGCGCAGGCCGCGGGTGAAGCGGCTGCGGAGCGCGAGCCGAGGAGCGCGGAGACGGCGGCGGAGGCAACGTCTTTGGGAGAAGGAAGAGGATTCGACGCGGCAGGCGGCCCAACAGGTCGGGACGCTACGCCAGCGCCGCGGGGGATGCCGAATTGGCCCATGACGCGTTCGACGATTTTGGAGATGGTGGCGCGGTCGAGAGCAGCAATGGTGGACGCGGAAACAGAAGGGGTCGGGTGATGGGGGCTAGGGGTCAGGGAAGAATCCCCGACGGCCGGTGGCGGAGCGGAAGACGCTGCGACAGCGGAGGACGCAGCAGCCTCAGGTTTCGACGGGTCGGGGCTAAAACCCGCCCCTACAGATGCAGCAGATGGCGAAACACTGGCGGCGGCCGCTGCGGCAGATTGGACGGGCAAGGGCGATTGGCCCGCGGACGCACCAGAATCGACGAGGAGGCGGCGGTCGGCGGGGATTGTGCGATGCTCGATGGCGCGCGATTCCCAGGCGATACGCTTGATGTTCATGAGGTGGTGCGGGCCGATATTGTCGGAGGTGATGTTACCGCCGAGCGCGCCGCAGCCGAGGGTCATGGCCGGAAAAAGATTTGTGGAATAGCCGATGGAGCCGTGCACGGAGGCGGTGTTCACGCAAACGCGAAACGCAGGCACGCCCGCGCCGAATTCCTTGGCCACGGATTCACTGGCGGTATGCACCGACGCGGTGTGACCCGCGCCGCCGAAACGGAGCAACTTGGTGCACAGGTCGATGGCCGCGGCGGTGTTGGGCACGGAATAGAAGGCGAGAATGGGTGAAAGTTTTTCGGCGGAGAGCGGCTGCTCGCGGCCGACAGCAGTGAGTCGAGCAATGAGCACGCGCGTCTGCGGCGGCACTTTGATGCCGGCCATTTCGGCGAGCATCGTGGCGGGCTTGCCGACAATCTGAGGATTGGGCGCAGTGGCCCCGGGGCGATAAACCATTTTCCCGACTCTTTCGGCTTCCTCGGGCGAGAGAAAATAAGCACCCTGCCGACGGCACTCTTCGAGGACGAGATCGCGGATGTGATCGTCGCAGACGATGGCCTGCTCGGAGGAACAGATGGTGCCGTAGTCGAACGTTTTTCCGGCGATGATGTCCGCGACGGCTTTGCGGACGTTGGCGGTGCGCTCGATGTAGGCAGGCACGTTGCCCGGGCCGACGCCGTAAGAGGGCTTGCCGGAACTGTAAGCAGCGCGAACCAATCCAGTGCCGCCGGTGGCGAGGATGACGCCGACGTCGCGGTGGCGCATCAGCTCCTGCGTTCCCTGCATGGTGGTGTATGCCATGCAGCCGATCAAGCCATCGGGCGCGCCGGCTTTCAACGCGGCGCGGCTCATCACCGCGGCCGATTCACAGATGCAGCGCGCGGCGGACGGATGCGGACTGAGAACGATGGAATTGCGGGCCTTGATGGAGATGAGCGTTTTGTAAATGGCGGTGGAAGTGGGATTGGTACACGGAATGACGGCGGCGACGACGCCGACCGGAGTGGCCACTTCGACGATGCCTTTTTCGCGGTCTTCGCGGAGGATGCCGGCGGTCTTCATACCGCGAATCGCTTTGTGAACTTCCACGGATGCTAGACGGTTCTTGATGATCTTGTCGGGGACATTTCCGTAGCCGGTTTCCTCAACGGCGAGGCGGGCGAGCTGCTCGCCGGCGGCCGTGGCGGCTTCGGCGCACGCGTCCACTATGGCATCCACTTGCTGCTGGGAAAATGTGGCGAAGGTTTTCTGCGCGGCAGCGGCGCGCGTGACAAGTTCGCGGGCTTCCTGAATGGAGAGCAGATCGCGGTCGCGGAGAGTCAATGCGCCAGCCCCTGCGTGCGAGATACAAGAGAAATTCTTCGACCCGATAAGAAACATCGGGGCTCAGAATGACAAAACTAACACAATGCCGCTGCTACTTTTTGCCGGGAATCTGGCCGCCGCCGGGGAGAATTTTGTCCACGTGATCGTGGGGCCGGGGAATAACGTGCACGGCGACGAGCTCGCCCACGCGGCGAGCGGCGGCTGCGCCGGCGTCCGTAGCAGCCTTCACGGCGCCGACATCGCCGCGGACCATTACCGTGACGTAGCCCGAGCCAATGTATTCTTTGCCGATGAGGACGACATTCGCGGCCTTGACCATAGCGTCGGAGGCTTCAACGGCGCCGACCAGGCCTTTTGTCTCGATCATTCCCAACGCTTCATAAGACATGCGGTCCTCGCTCGTGACGGCGCTCCGGCCATCGCGCACACCCGGCCGCGCAGCGCACGCCACTCCACGCTCACCGGAAGGCAAACGGAGACTAGCACGAGGACTGTAGAGTGACAAGGGGAGAGGCTGTGGAAGGAAGTGCAGGTTTCAGGCGAAGCAGAATCACAGACCCGGGAGGACGCCGATGCCGGCGGCGGCAACGCTATCGCGCGTGGTGTTCTTCACCAGGTACATGGCCTCGTCGGCAAGATGGAGAAGGCCGGCTTTATTGTTGGAGTCCGTCGGGTAGGAGGCCACGCCGACGCTGGCAGTGATGCGGGCGTCCACGTGAGATTCCTTCAGCCAGGTGCTTTCGCGGATGATGCGGTGGAGGCGGCGGGCCACGATGAAAGCGTTGTCCTTGGAAGTCTGCGGGAGGAGGAGGACGAATTCGTCGCCGCCGTAACGGAAAGCAAAGTCAATCAGGCGACAGTGGCTCTTAATCATTATTCCGATTTCACCGAGAAGCTTGGAGCCGTGCAAGTGGCCATGGGTGTCGTTGACCATCTTGAAGTGATCGAGGTCGATGAAGATGAGGGAGAACTGGTAGCCATAGCGCTGCGAGCGGTAGATTTCTGTGTCCAGCATGAAATTAAGGTGACGCGCGTTGTAGAGGTTGGTGCAGTCGTCGGTGATGGTGAGCTCGTGAATGCGCTGAACGTGGCGGGCGTTTTCGATGGCGATGGCCGCGTAGTCCGCGAGGGCTTCAAGCAGGGCCATGTCGCGCGCGCCGAAGCCATCAGGGCCGACGCAATTGATGAGCTCAATGACGCCGAGGCAATGATCGCGGAATTTCACGGGGACGGCGACGATGGAGTGCGTCTCCATCTTGGTCTTTTCGTCCACTTGGGAAAAGAAGCGGGTGTCCTTGCTGACGTCGGCGACGATGACGGTCTCGCCGGACTTGGCCACCCAGCCGGCCAGGCCCTGTCCCATCTTGATGCGGATGTCTTTCAGGATTTCGGAGCCGGCGCCAATGGCGATTTCAAAGTACAGCTCCTGGCGGAGCTCGTCCACAAGCAAGAGTGACCACGTATCGGGGCGAAGGAACTCGTCAATCTTCTCCATGATGGTGCGGAGAACCTGATCGAGTTCAAGCGTGGAGGTTAGGGCTTTACCCAACTCGTGGAGGACGGTGACCTCGCGCGTGTCGGAAGGTGTAGCCGGGTTGCGGCGGCGTTCAACGCCGCTAAATCCAGTCTCGTTTTGCACAGTTCGCCTGGCGGCTGGGCCGGGCATTCTTGCCGGGACCGAATGGCTGGCCGGCCAGGCGCTGATTATATGCAACGAAGCGGCTCGGAGCAACGCCCCCAGAACGGCGATGTTTCCTGGGCTGCATTGACAGTCCGGAAAGGCCTGCCTATAGTGCCAAGGAGAATAGTGAAATCGGAGCGGACGGAGCACAGATGGCGCACGGAGCCTTCGGAGAACGGCTGAAACGAGAGCGGGAAATGCGGGCCGTCGGCCTGGAGGAAATTTCCGCGGCCACGCGCATCAGCACGCGCTTTCTGGCGGCGCTGGAAAACGAACGCTGGCACGAGCTGCCCGGAGGCATCTTCAACCGGGGATTCATCCGGGCGGTGGCACGTTATCTGGGACTGGACGAGGAAGCACTGATCGCGGAGTACGCTCTGGTGACGCACGATCCGCCGAAAGTGGCGGTGTGGGCGGATTCCCCGGCACGCGCACGCGCGCCCTTCCTGCCGTGGGTAATCCTATTAGTTGTAGTGGGGCTGGGCGTCGGAGGCTGGTATGCGTGGCGGCATTACGCGCCGCTGTGGCAGGCGTGGCGCCAGCCGATTCCACCGCCGCCCAATGTGGCGTTGACGCCTCCTCCGCCCGTGGCACAAGTGAACTCCGCGGCGGAGCCTGAAGTGCTCCAACTGAAAATAGACGCGGTGATGGCCACGCGGGTGAAAGTAAGCGCGGACGGAGTGGTGAAGTTCAACGGAAGAATGCAGGCGAAACAAAGCGAGCACTTCGAGGCGAAAGAGAATTTCGAGATCTCGTCGGATAATTCCAGCGCGGTGCTGCTGGAACTCAACGGACAGATCATGATGTTCGACGTTCCGCCGGACGCGCCCGGGCACATGACATTGGACCGCGCCAAACTCAAGAAGCCGCAGGGAGGAAACCATTAGCACGGAAATGCTGGCGGAGTTCCGGTCCGGCCGGATCACCAAGGAAAGAAAAATTGCAGTGTGCTCGAGCGGCGCGGGCCTCTCGATTGATGAACGCGCGGAGATGCTGTGCGTGCTGGCCGGCGATGCGGACGATCAAATCGCCAACCGCGCGGGCAGCTCGCTGGTGGCCATGCCGGTGGAGGCGTTTGTCACGGCGCTGGGGAAAGAGGAAGTTTCGCCAAAGCTGTTTGCGTATTGCGCGGAAAATCTGGCGGCCAAGTCAGGCGTGGCCGACGCTCTGGCGAAAAATAAAGCCTGCCCGGCCGCGCTGGTCGCGAGAGTGGCGCAGCATCTGACCACGCCGGCAGTGGAGGCGCTGCTGGAAGACCTGGAGCGGCTGGCCGACAACCCGGCCATTGCCGAGGCGCTGGCGGCAAGCCCGTCCATCACCGTGGAGCAGCGCAAGCTGCTCGAGTACCTTCATGTGGAGGGCGTGGACGAAAAGGCGCTGGCCGAAGCGCTGGAAGCCGTGGAGCCGGATGCGCACAAGAAGCAGACGATGATTCAGCGGCTGGGGTCCATGAAGGTGGTGGACCGCATCAAGCTGGCTCTGACCGGCGACCGCGGGGAACGCATGGCGCTGATCCGCGACGCAAACAAACTCGTGCAGCGCGCGGTGCTGTCGTCGCCAAAACTGACGGGGCAGGAAGTGGAAAGCTTCGCGTCGATGGCCAGCCTGAACGACGAGATCCTGAGGATGATTTCAGCAAATCGAGCGTTCATTAAGAACTATCTGGTGGTGAAAAACCTAATTACGAACCCGAAGGTGCCGCTGGACGTCTCCATGCACCTGCTGCCGCGGTTGCACGACACGGACATGAAATTCCTGACGTTGAACAAGAACGTGCCAGAAACACTGCGAACATTAGCCAATAAGATCCTCCGCAACAAAAAAATGGGAATCAAGTAGGACCGACCGCCGCGCGCGAGGATTACTTCGTGGGCGCCGCGAGCGACTGCTTCACCTTCTCTGCAAATTCCCTGGCCTTCGCCAATACCACGGCTTCGTTCAGCGTGAGCACGCGCCGGTCCAGCATCACGGTGCGGCCATTGATGACGACGGTGACGACGTCGCTGGCCTTCAGCGAATAGACGATCGAAGAATAGACATTGTAGCTGGGCACGGCGTGCGGGAGGTCCGTGCGCAGCAGGATGAGGTCGGCTTTCTTGCCGGCTTCGAGCGAGCCGATTTCCTGCTCCATGTGCAGCGCGCGGGCGCCGCCGATGGTGGCGAGCTCGAGGGCCTGCTGCGCGGAAAGCGCGCGCGGCTCCATACGCGAGACTTTTTGCAGCTTCGCCGTGAGGTCCATCTCCTCCATCATGTCCAGATCGTTGTTGCTGCCGGCAGGGCCGTCCGTGCCGAGGCCGAGGCGCAGGCCGGCGCGAAGCATGTCCACGACTGGGGCGACGCCGCTGGCAAGCATCATGTTGCTGGACGGATTGTGCGCGCAGCCGACGTCGCGCTTGACGAGCGTAGCGAGGTCCGCGGCGTCCACCCAGACGCAGTGCGCGGCCAGCACGTCCGGGCCAAGAAAGCCGATGCGATCGAGAAAAGCGACGGGCGAGACACCATACTTCGCGCGGATATCGTCGTTTTCGCGCTTCGTTTCCGAAACGTGAATCAGGATGGGCGCGCCGTAGCGGCGGGCGAGCGCGGCGGCATCGTTAAGCGACTGTTCGGAATTGGTGAAGGCGGCATGCGGCGCGACCGCGGCATGGATGAGCGGATCCCCTTGCCACTTCTTCAGGAAGTTTTCGATGTAAGCGAGCGCAGCAGCATGGGTCTTGTTATCGGGAGTGGGAAAATCGATCAGCGTCTCGCCAAGCACGCCGCGCATTCCGGCGGCCTTGGTGGTGCGGGCGATGGCGTCTTCGAAGTAATACATGTCCACAAATGTGGTGGTGCCGCCGCGGATCATTTCGAGCGCGGCCAGACGCGTGCCCCAGATGACGTAGTCCTCGGTGACGTTTTTCGCTTCCGCGGGGAAGATGTATTTCTCGAGCCATTCCTGGAGGGCCAAGTCGTCCGCGAGGCCGCGCATGAGCGTCATGGAAACGTGTGTGTGCGCGTTGATGAGGCCGGGGAGGACGATGCGGCCGCGAGCGTTGATGAGCTTCGCGGAGGTGTACCTGGCGACGATTTCCGCCGTGGGGCCGATGGCGACGATTGCGCTGCCGCGAATGGCGATGGCGCCGTCTTCGATGACGCGGCGCTCGGCGTCCATGGTGACGATGGTGCCGCCAATGACAAGTAAGTCTGCGCGCTGCTTGGCGGTGGCTTTCGCCGCAGGCGGGGCCTGAGCGAAGGCATGAAAAGCGAAAATAGAAAAGAGAAAATAGAAAATAGGAACTGCAATGCGGCGGGAACGGCGGGTCATAGTTGCCTCTTTTCTATTTTCTCTTTTCTATTTTCACTTTTCGATTTCAAAGAAAGGATGAATCAAAAGGGCGCGGAAAGAGCGCTGAGGTGCGGTGCGTTTCCGTCAAGCCCTTCAGATTGCCGAGGATAATGTCCACATCGCCGCAAAATTCCCAAATAATCTGGCGGCAGGCGCCGCAGGGCGGAGTGAGCTGGTCGGTGTCCGTGACGACGGCGATGGCGTCGAAGCCGCGCTCGCCTTCGGAAATAGCCTTAAAGATGGCCACGCGCTCAGCGCAAACGGTCAGGCCGTACGTGGCGTTTTCGACATTGCAGCCGGTGAAGACGCGGCCAGACTTTGCGCGCAACGCGGCGCCAACGCGGAAGTTGGAGTAGGGCGCGTGAGCATTTTCACGCGCGGACTTCGCGGCGGTCAAAAGTGAATTCGAATCGGTCATTTCACATCCTCAGCCATGCGAGGAATCATGGCGCGGAGGAGCGCGACGAATTGCACCTTGACGCGCTCGCCGGTTTCGAGCACCTCGATGTGATTGATGGGCTGGTCGAGGACACCGGCTGCCATATTGGTCACGCAGGAAATCCCCAACACTTTGATGCCCATGTGACGCGCGGCGATCACTTCGGGCACCGTGGACATGCCGGCGAGGTCGCAGCCAATCGCGCGCATATAGCGAATCTCCGCCGGGGTTTCGTAGCTGGGCCCAGTGAGCGCGCCATAGACGCCTTCGTAGATGTCTATGCCCAGGCGCTTGGCTTCCTTGAGCGCGATGTCGCCGTAGGATTTCCAGTAGGCGGTGGTCATATCGTGAAAGCGCAGACCGAAGCGCTCGTCGTTGGGACCGATGCAGGGATTGGTGCCCTGCAAATTGATGTGGTCGCGGATGACGACCAGGCAGCCCTGCTGGAAACCGGTGTTGATGCCGCCGGCGGCGTTGGTGAGAATGACGGCGCGGATGCCCATACGGGCGAAAACGCGCATGGGAAAAATCACATCCTTCATGGCGTAGCCTTCGTAGAAATGCACGCGGCCCTGCATGCCGGCGACAACGACGTCGCCCACTTTGCCAATGATCAGCTTTCCGGCGTGGCCGATGGCGGTGGAAACAGGAAAGTGCGGAATCTTCTTGTAGTCAATGCGGACGGCGCTGGCAAAATCATCCGCAAATGCGCCCAAGCCAGAGCCGAGCACAAGGCCAATGCGCGGGCGGAGTTTTGTTTTGGAGAGAATATATTTTGCCGCGCGTTCTGCGCGGGAGAATTCGGTGCCAGCGGATTTGCGTTTGGCGGCCATGGTTACATTAAGATGCCGACGATGGAGGCGGACATGAGGTTGGCCATGGTGCCGGCGAGCATGGCGCGGATGCCGAGGCGGGCGAGCTCCTCACGTTTATTCGGAGCAAGCGCGCCAATACCGCCAATCTGAATGCCGATAGAGCTGAAATTGGCGAAGCCGCAGAGCGCGAAGGTGGCGATGGTGAAGGAGCGGTCGCTGAGCGTGGCCTTCATGGGGCCAAGCTGTGAAAAAGCGACGAGTTCGTTAAGGGCCATGCGCGTGCCGAGAAGGTTGCCGATTTGCATGCAGTCCTTCCAAGGCACGCCGATCACCCAGGCAACCGGCGCGAAGACGAAGCCGAAAATCTGCTGGAGGCTGGCAGGAAAATAAGGAAAGCCGTAGTAGGCGAGAGCATAGTGAATGCCGTCCAAAACGCCGTTGGCGAGATAGATGAGAGCGATGAAAGCGATAAGCATGGCGGCGACGTTTATGGCCAGGCCCAAACCGTCGGAGGTGCCGCGGGCGATGGCGCCGAGAAAGTTTTCTTTCTTCTCTTCTTCGGAGCGCTGCAGCTCGACTTTGCCGGCGGTTTCCGGCTGCTCGGTTTCCGGCACAAGCATCTTGGCGATCAGCAGGGTGCCGGGCGCGGTCATGATGACGGCGGTGAGGATGTGCTTGGGCTCGACGCCAAAGGCGATGTAGGCGCCCATGATGCCGCCGGAAACGTGGGCCATGCCGCTGGTCATGATGGTCATCAGCTCGGAGCGTGTGACGCGAGGAAGATACGGGCGAATCGTGAGCGGGGCTTCCGTCTGGCCCATGAAGATGCTGGCGGCGACGTTGAGTGATTCCGCGCCGCTCGCGCCCATCACGACGGTCATGGCGCGCGCGGCCCACTTGATGATGAATTGCATCACGCCGATGTGATAGAGGATGGCGAAAAACGCGGCGATGAAAATAATCGTCGGCAAGACCTGGAAGGCAAAAGAAAAGCCCATCGGCGAATCCTTCATGCCCAGCTGGCCGATGACAAACTTGGAGCCTTCGTAAGAAAAGCTGAGGAGCCACTTCACGGCGTCGCCGGCCTGCGAGAAAACTTGCCGGCCGAACTCAAACTTCAGCACCAGAAAAGCGAAAGCAATCTGCAGGCCGAGACCCCAGATGATGGTCTTCAGGCGGATAGCTTTGCGGTCGGTGGAAAAAAGGTAAGCCAGGCCCACCATGGTGATCAGGCCGAGGATGCCGGTGAAGCGTCCCATGGAGTGCCTCCGCAAGAAACAAAAGACAAAATTCAAAAATCGAAATTCGAAAAACGCGCCAGATGCCCGTAGAGCCGCGCAAATGAGAGGCAAACATTAACACAGAGCACGCGCAAAACGCAGACGTGGCAGAGAAATCTACGGGGATCGCGGACCACCTGAGCCAAAGTGGCGTCAAGCCGCCGCACTCCAAACGACAGCGCAAAGCGCACAGGCTCCCTCGACTTCGCTCGGGACAAGTGGAAGCCTGTGCTACTTGCCGCCGATGATGCCGTGAACGAGCGGGCGCGGGCGGCGCGGCGGCTCCGCTTCGATGCGGTAGGCGAGCTCGATGAGGCGGCGGGCCTCGTCGAGCCGCGCATCGGAATTGTAGTGAATGGTGCAAAGCGGCTGGCCGGTGACGACGCGGTCGCCGCACTTTTTGTGCAGGACGATGCCCACGGCCGGGTCGATCGTGTCCTCTTTTTTCTCGCGGCCGCCGCCGAGGACGCAACTGGCCACGCCAATTTGTTCACAGGCGATGGCGGAAACGAAGCCGGAGCCGGGGCTGAGGACGTCCTGCGTGCTCCGCGCTTTGGGCAGAAGGCGCGGGTCGTCAATGGTGGCCGGGTCGCCGCCCTGCAGGCGGACAATTTCGCGGAACTTGGCCAGCGCCTTGCCGCTGGAAATCATCTGCGCGGCGAGTTGCTTCCCTTCCTCGATGGAGGCGACGCCGTCGCCGAGCAGAAACATCCATGCGGAAAGCTCGATGCACAGGTCGTACAAATCGTTGCGCACTTCGCCGCGCATGACATAGATGCATTCCTCAATTTCGAGGGCGTTGCCGACGTAGCGGCCGAGCGGCTGGTCCATGTCCGTGATGAGGGCGACGACGCGTTTGCCCATGCGCACGCCGGCGTCCACCATCAGCTCGGCGAGGTGCACGGCGTCTTCTTCGCGCTTCATGAAGGCGCCGGAGCCGGTCTTGACGTCGAGGACGAGGACGTCAATGCCCTCGGCGAGCTTTTTGCTCATGATGGAACCGCAGATGAGCGCTGGGCTTTCCACGGTGCCGGTGACGTCGCGCAGGGCGTAGAGTTTCTTGTCGGCGGGAGCAATCTCCGCAGTCTGGCCAATTAGCGCGCAGCCGCACTCGGCGAGCACGCGGCGAAATTCGTCGAGCGAAAGATTTACGTTGAAGCCGGGGATGGATTCGAGCTTGTCGAGCGTTCCACCGGTGTGACCCAGTCCGCGGCCGCTGATCATGGGCACGTAGAGGCCTGCGGCAGCAACGGCGGGCGCGATGACGAGCGAAGTTTTGTCGCCCACTCCGCCGGTGGAGTGCTTGTCCACTTTCTTGCCGGGAAGAGCGGAGAGATCGAGCACTTCGCCGGAGTGCAGCATGGCCTCGGTGAGCGCGGCGATTTCCGGGCGCGTCATGCCGCGGATGAGCGTGGCCATCAGCCAGGCGGAAAGCTGGTAGTCCGGCACGGCGCCGCTGGTGCAGCCGTCCACGAGGAATTTGGTTTCTTCGCGGGTCAGTTCGCCGCCGTCACGCTTTTTTCGGATGAGGTCAACGGTGCGCATGAAAGGAAGTCGTCAGTCTTCAGTGCTGCGTGTTTCTCCGACGAGCGAGGGCGCAGACTAGCATCACGATGAAGGAGAGTCAACGCGACAGGAGTTTCATGCCAAATTCTTGCGGCGGGTTGCGAGCGGGAGTTGCGCGGCATCGCTCAAGACTGATAGCCTGTCGGCTTCATCAATACTTCAAGGGGGAGCCATGCAGACGCAAACAAATCTTACGCGGCGGGGATTCCTCGCTTCGGCATCGAGCATTGGCGCGGCGATGGCCTGCGCAAAGTTTTTGCCGGCGGCGTGGGCGGCGGATTCCATCACGCAAGACGCGCGCGTGTCCGCGACGCCGCTGCTGGACAAGGGATTCGCTTCGTCGAGAAAAATCGGCGAGGGCGTGTATGCGACCATCGCGGACACATCGAAAGGATTCGAGGCGCTCTCGAACGGCGGGTTCATCGCCGGGCGCGATGCGGCGCTGCTGATTGAGGGGCATCACACGCCGGCGGGCGCGGCGTTCGAGTTGGAAGCGTTGCGCATGGTGAGCCAGTCGCCGGTGCGCGCCGCGCTCAACACGCACTACCACTTCGACCATTCCTTCGGCAATTCGTTCTATGGTGCACAGCGCATTCCGATTATGGGCCATGCGAAATGCGTGACGATGATGGTGGAGCGATACGCGTCGTTGCAGAGCGGCGGAGGGCCCGCGCTGCTTGCCGGGTACGAAAAGGCTGCACAGGAAGCGAAAAGCGAGCCCGCGAAAACACGCGCGTCGGGTGACTTGCGCGCGGCGCAGACACTGGTGAGTTCAGCGCTTAGTGCGGCGCTCACTCTGCCAAATCAGTTGCTCGATCCCGCGAAGCTGCCGATGACGATTGATCTGGGCGGGGTGCAGGCCGTCATCGAAACGCATCCCGGCCATACGCCGACGGATGTGATCGTGCGAGTGCCCTCGCAAAACATCGTCTTCACGGGCGATTTGCTCTTTAACGGGTCGTACCCCGTCGCGTTCGACGCGAACATGGCGGGCTGGATTGCAGCGCTCGATAAGTTTTCAAAATGGGGAAAAGACACTCTCTTTGTGCCGGGCCACGGCGCGGTGTGTGGACAAGCAGGCGTCGCGCAAGAGCGGGCTCTCCTCGAAGACCTCGGCAACCACGCGCAGAAGATGGTCAAGGCGGGCGTGACGTGGCAGGAAGCGGCGCAGCGGTACGAAGTTCCCCCTCAATTTGCAAAGCTGGGTTATTTTTCGTGGGGATTCTGCATCGGCGGGGCGATCGCACATTTCTACGACGAGATGAAGAAGGGGAAATCGTAGGAATTGCCGGAGCCTAAGCGAAATACTAGCCAGGCGCTTGCGGAGAGCGCTCGGCGATGTCAGAGGCCAGCGCGCGCATTTCGTCGTGGATGAGGCCGTTGGAAGCGAGGCATTCCGCATCGCCGGGGCGGTAGGGACGTCCGGCGAAATCGGTGACCATGCCGCCAGCTTCGCGGACCATGAGCGTGCCCGCAGCGGTATCCCAGGGATTCAAACCAAACTCCCAGAAGCCATCGAAGCGCCCGCAGGCGACATAACACATGTCCAGCGCGGCAGAACCGTCGCGGCGAACGCCGTGCGAGGCAAGCGTAAAACGCCAGTAAAAATGAATATTGGGATTTTGTGTGCGTTTGTGCGCGGGAAATCCGGTGCCGAGCAGCGCGACGGCTAGGCGGTCCGCTTTTGAAACGTGAATGCGTTTTTGATTGAGCCATGCGCCCTGGCCTTTGGCGGCGGTGAACATTTCCCGCGCGACAGGGTCAAAGACGACTCCGACGATGGGCACCTCTTCTTCCACGAGCGCAATTGAGACCGCGAAGCACGGATAGCCGTGGGCGAAATTCGTGGTGCCGTCGAGCGGGTCCACGTACCAGCGATGGTGCGAGCGCGGGGCGCCTTTGGCGAGGTGCTCGTGTCCACTGCCCTCTTCGCCGACGATGGCATGCGCGGGGAAATGCGTCCGCAGGCGGCTGACAATGCATTCCTCGGAGCGGCGGTCGGCCTGCGTGACAATGTCCACTTCGCCTTTGTAGGTGATGGTGGGCGGATGGTCGAATTCGGAAAGAAGGATGGCGCCAGCTTCGCGGGCGATTTCAGTGGCAACATCCAAGAATTCTCTCATCACAGATATTTATACAAGAAACACAGAAAGAATGCCCGCCGAAAGGTGGCCGCTACAGGCCGGGGGTGAAGTAGCCCTTGCGATGGTGGACACTAAAGCGGCCTGACACCGGGGTTGCGGGCGCGGGCTCCCCTGGCGCGGCGACGGGATGCACGCGGACCTCGATGCGGCGGAAGGCGGCGGTGGTGGTTTGCGGTGGGCGCGGAGTGGGATAGTAGCCGAGGCGATACTGCGTACGGAGCTCGCGGTCCATGCGGTCAAAAATGGCGTTGAGGTCGGCGCCTCCCCTGGGGAAGTACATGGACCCGCCCGTGACTTCCGTGATTGTGATCAGCGCGTGCTCGCCGCCAGTGTTGCGGCCGCCTTCGGTTTTCACGGGATTGATGAGGATGGTGTAGAGCATGGCTCCGGCAGCGAGCGCGGCTCGGCGGGCATCGTCGAATTTGGCGCGGCTGGCGGTTTCGCCGCCGTCGGTGACGAGCACGAGCACGCGGCGCCGGCCGAGCGGGCGCCTCTCGAGCGCCTGCGAGCCGAGCACGAGGGCGTCGTACAGCGGCGCGCTTCCGCCGCCCTCGATGCGACGCACGGCATCTTCCAGGCGCGGCACGTCCGAAGAGAATTCTGCGAGCTGCGAGACCACGTCGGACACTTCGAAGACTGCGAGACGGTCCCCCGGGCGCACGATCTGCTGAATGAAGCGCACCGCGGCGTCGCGCTCGAAGGAGAGGTCCATCAGCGTGCTGAGGCTGGAATCAATCATGAGCGCGAGATCGAGCGGCTGCTGCGTTTCCGCCTCAAAAACTTCCACCTGCTGTTTCACGCCCTCTTCGTACACTTCGAACGATTCCTTGGGCAGGTCGGGCACGGGGCGGCCGTCTTGATCCAGCACGCTGGCGATGACGGTGACAAGGTTGACCTGCGCGCGAATGCGCGGCTCCTGCGGCGCAGCGAGACGCGGAGGCCCGAGCGAAGGCAGGGCAAGCTGCGCGAAGAGAGCAAGAAAAGCCAGCGACGCAGAGGCGTGGGATGGGCGGATCATCTAAGAGGTAGATTCACCCGGAGCACCAAAAGGTTTTGTCGGGGGAATCGTGCCTTCGACCCAAACGGCGCCATCGCGGAAGAATTCCTTCTTCCAGATGGGGACGGTGCGCTTGAGGGTGTCGATGACGAAGCGGCATGCATCGAACGCGGAGTCGCGGTGGGGCGAGCTGACGGCGATAAGGACGCTGGTCTCGCCGATCTCAAGTTTTCCCAGACGATGGACAATGGCGAGGCGATGGATGGGGAATTTTCCGCGGGCCTGTTCGCCAATCTCGCGCATTTTCTTAAGGGCCATGGACTCGTAGGCTTCGTATTCCAGGTAAAGAGTTTCGCGGCCGGCGGAATTGTCGCGGACGATGCCGTCGAAGACCACGACAGCGCCGTCGGCGGGAGCTTTCAGCGCGGCGACGATTTCTGTTGTTCGGATGCGCTCGCGGACAATCTCGCAGAGGTCGCCCGGCGTGGCGGTCCCGACTCCACGGGATGCTCCGCCGCTGACGGGCGGAAGAAAGGCGACTTCATCACCGGCGCGCAACGGAGCACGCCACTCGGCGAATTCTTCGTTGACGGAAGCGACCAGCGACGGCCGAAATGCAGCCAGCGCAGGAAATTGGCGGGCGTAACGCGCGAAGAGATCTTCGAGGATGCAGCCGGGGTCGAGCTCGGCCCAGTCTTCGGCGCAGCTGGTGATGTCCTTCAGTCGCCCGAAGAAAAGAACGCGCACGCGCATCGCAGCGATTGTAGCGCGGCGAGGGATAAGCTGACTAGCACGAGCGGGCAGGAGGCTAATGCGCGCCGGACTTAACCCGGCCCAAGTATTGAGGGTAGAGCAAGTACACATCCTTCTCAGGCTTGCCCTGTCCGTTCAGGAATTGAATTTCGAAGTGCTTGGACTGATCTAATGGAGCATCGAGCAGAAGTTCGAACCGATAGACGCGCTTGATGACGGAATATGCTACGCGCGAGACTCGTGGAAACAGGTCATCGATCGAAAAGTCTTCATAGCCACCCGCAAGAACGTGCACGTCTTTCCAAGGATCGAAAACGTCTCCCCCCGTTTCGCGAACCAGAGAAACGCCGTACTGGAACTGCGATCTCAGCGCAGAAGGAATATCTCCGCCTCGAATCCGATATTGAAGCACCGTTAATGCACCGGGGTGGTCGTACGCGCTAATGGAAACCTCCGGAAGCGAGCACAACAACAAAAAAACTCGGACACCGCTTTCCGCAAGCGAACGATGAATTTCATTTGTGCCTTCTTGGAATCCGCCATCGGAAATAATCAAAATGGAATCCCCAAATTGCGGCTCACCGTCGAAAGCTTGTAAAAGTTTCGGCAAACTTTCATACAAAAGTGTCTGATATCCGGTCTGCTTTTTAGACTCAGAACTTTCAGGCGGCGTCAGCGCTTCGACTTCGCGCTGTACAGAGGCAAAATCGGCTGTGAAGCCAGTAATCTGAGCGCTCCTAGTGCTGAAAATATGAAGAGATACCTGATCACCAGGATGCAATTGCGCGAGGAATTCTTTGGCCAGATGTACAGCCCACTGCCACCCTCCATGCGAGCGGGACTGCTTCATGCTGCCGCTGCGGTCTAGCAATAGAATTATCCTGCGCGGGCCGTGGTCTAATTGCATGCTGCGCACGCGGGCTGCAAGTCCCTTCACAGCGAATTGTTCTGGCAGCATATCTTTACGAGCAATTTCTTCTGGGACAACGAAGAAGCGAACAGGAACGGCGCGGTCGAGGGATGGATCCGGATGCTGGGCGAAGGCAGCACCGAGGAGCAACAAGTGCAACAGGCTCGCCTTTACAGCGCGAAAGAGCACGCTTCACGCTCCGCAGCTTTTTACACCGCACAAAGTTGCCCAACACTATCAAGGGTGCGCACAGGAATCAATCCCCGTACGGTTTGCAGAGAACTGCTTTCAAATTCACTGGCCGCGTTGGAAGTTTTGAATCGGCTGAATGCAATTTACGCGGCAGAAAAGGAAGCGCATCATGTGCTGACCCAATCCTTGACGCAGCAGCAAGGCACGGGTAGCGTGAAGCTAGCAGAAATTTTTCCAGGGGACGAGGAATGCGAGTTTTGATTTCCGGGGCATCGGGATTCGTGGGATCGGCGCTGACGGATGCGCTGCGTCGCGCGGGGCACACGGTGAACCGGCTGGTGCGTTCGGGAGGAGCAGGAGCGCCGGGCGACGTCGGGTGGGACCCCGTCACGGGCAAGATGGAACTGGCGGGGATCGAGGGCGTGGATGGCATTGTGCACCTCGCGGGCGCGTCCATCGCGAATGGGCGATGGACAGAGTCGCGCAAGCAAGTGTTGCGCACGAGCCGCGTAGAGGCGACGCGGCATCTGGTGAACGGCTTGGCGCGTCTGGCACGACCGCCGAAGGTGATCGTCACGGCGTCCGCGGTCGGATACTACGGCAATCGCGGGGACGAGCAGCTCACGGAAACAAGTTCCCCTGGCGACGACTTTCTCTCGCAACTTGCACGGGATTGGGAAGCGGAGGCACAGCGGGCCGGGCAGCACGGCATCCGAACGGTGATGTTGCGCTTCGGAGTGATTTTGTCGGCGACGGGTGGAGCGCTGCCGCGGATGCTGTTGCCATTCAAGCTGGGCGCGGGCGGCCGGCTGGGCTCGGGACAGCAGTGGATGTCCTGGCTCACGCTGGCAGAAGCCGTGGGATTTGTGCGGCACGCGCTTGAAAGCGCGGGGCTGAGTGGCGCGTTAAATGCGGTGGCGCCCAGCCCGGTGCGGAATACGGAATTCACAAATGTCCTGGGAAGAGTGCTGCGGCGGCCGACGCTGTTCCCTGCTCCAGCCTTCGCGCTGAAGCTGGCGCTGGGGGAAATGGCCGAGGCGCTGCTGCTTTCCAGCCAGCGGGTCATACCCGCTCGGCTTCAGGAACAGGGCTACGAATTCGCGCACATGGGACTGGAAGGAGCGCTTCGGGCGGTGCTGAAACGATAGGTGAGCGGGTTTAATTCAGTCAAGAGCCGATTAATGGCGCTGCTGTGGTGTTGCTCCCTTTGAATTGCGTCAGCGGCACTTTTCGCCTTGAAGACAGAGTAGCCACATCCTGTCGGGTCTTCACAGTATGTTCCCAGCTACAGCATTATCATCGACCAAGAGAACAGTCTTGCCTAGTCATCTCTAAGGATTCTGTTCATAGCCTGTTCGGTTAGTTTTATTTGGACTTCGAGAGCTTTCAGTGTGTCCTTAGCCTCAGAAGCACATTTTGAAGCTGCTTCTACGCATGCCGAGACTCCCTGCGAACAATTATTCGCCGAAAGGAAAAGCCAGTCCTCGGAACTGACGATTTGAGCAGACAAGCTTTCTGAGAGTTCATTGAGTCGGTTCAGGGAAAGGAGAACACGATAACGGTTCTCGTGAGCTGGCAACATGAGAAGCTCTCCAGGTTTTGGGTGTAATTAGATTTCACGCAGTATACATTTCTTTAGTATAGAGTCAATAATAATCATTAACTATTTTAGTTATAGTAATACTAAAACTAACCGACTTTGGTACTCCCCCTTCTCCTTTGACGCCAGCCTCACTTTGATTTTCACTTGGAGAATTTCCCATTCCCAAATTCCGCCTTCCGATTCCGCACCGTCTTTTGCATGCTCAGTGAGTGGGGGCAGTTTAGTGCCCCCACCAGAAGTTGTGGCAACTCCTTGACATGGGGGCAGATTTTGATACGATGAGATGGCCAAGGGGGAGTTACAGGACCGCCTTTGCCGTGCTGATTTAGGGCTCCGCAGGAGTTAATGACCATGATGGCACGCAGGGGACCGGCGGTATTGCTCGTCGTTTTGCTAGCAATTCCGGCCGGAGGCAGTCCCGCCCCAAGTTCACCAGTAGTACCCCATCCAATCGGAACATTTTGTCAAAGTAACTTTGCCAATGTCAGCGGCGCCGGCGCGCTGGCGGGCACAACGGTGTTCAGCGGCGACATCATTGATGTGAGGGCCCGTGGCTCGGCATGGATTCTGCTGAGCGGCGGGATGCAGGTGCGCGTTTCGCCCGAGAGCAGCCTGCGACTGAGGGAATTGCCGGGAGGCGCAAGCCGGGTGGAGATGGAGATGTTCAACGGCGCGGCGCACTTCCGCACAGGCGAGACGTCATCCCTGGTGGCGCGGCTGGCGGATGCCACCGTGCGCGCGAAGGGCACGGCCGCTGCGGCGGGAGTCATTTCCGTGCTGAGCAAAAAGCGGGCGGTCATTGCCGCGGAGAAGGGTGAACTGCTGTTGAGCACGGCGCACGATGGACGCAGCGTGACCCTGCGCGAAGGCGAGGCCGTCGAAGTGACGCTGGCGGATGCGCCAACGCCGGACACGCCGCAGGAAGTGCCTCAGAAAAGGGCAAAAAGAAGGGGCGCCGCAGCACCGATCCTCACCGGACCGCAAATAGCCATCATCGGAGTCGTGGTTGCCGCAACCTTGGCCTCTCTCGGGATTACAGGGAGCAGGGACAACAATAACCTGACGCTTCAGCAAAAGCAGGACGCGGTGAGCCCGTTCAAGTTCCCATAAGACTTTTTCGAAAGGAAAAGGCGTGGCGCCAAATGGCAGCCACGCCTTTTTTGTTTTTGAGAAGCCGAGGACCAGCCTAAGATTCGGCCTCCATGTTATTTGACAACAGTGAGTGTCACATCCACTTTTAGCACGCGGCCGCTGACCGGGTCGGTGGCCGTTGTGGTTTGCACAGGCTGGCCTTCGCGGGGCCGATCAATTCTAAGCCGCAATGTTTGCAGGTTAGCTCGTCTTCTTACTTCCTCAGTGCCGCTTCGGGAAAACGATTCCTCAAAATGAATTGATGCTGCTCCGAATATCGCGACACCTCTTCTCCGGAGAATTGCCTATTCCCTTGATTTGAAAACTTCTTACTGAAGAGGGAGTTTTCAGGAACCATTCGGCACCAGATTTGCTAGCACAAAGACAAATCGAGCGACAGACCCTTTCCTCGTTCGACTGACCTTCGCCATCACCGAGTGGAATTGCGCAGGAGCGGCGGGTCCGTGAAGGCTGCTCTTACTACGCGTTGCCACTCAAAGGAGAGAAGATGAAGAGGCTGATAGTGCTGATTTTTCTGCTTGCCAGTCCCTGCTGGTCACAATCAGAAGAGGTAAAAAAGGATGTTGTGCAAGAGGCAAGACAAGAAGTCAAGAAACGAAGGGCGCGAGTATTTGACAAGCAGTTTTGGTTTGCCATCGCAGCGGTCGTGGGCACGACCATTTTGGACGTGGAAACAACCGCAGCATGCATCAAAGCCCACACCTGCGGAGAACGTAATCCCCTGTTCGGGAAATTTCCGAGCCGTGCCAAAATGTACGGAATCAAGGGATCCGTCGCAGGATTCATCATCTTCAGCACTTGGTGGTGGAAGAGTGGCGACGCAAACGATTTCGACACCTATGGCCACCAGTTCGAGCGGGGCGCGAAACAACCTCGCGCCCCGGCCGACCCCCGGTCTAAATGGTGGGTGCCCTCAACGGTTTACATTAGCTGTGCTGGCGCCGCTGGCCTTTACAACATAGCACGTAGTCACAACTTTAAGCATCCAGACCCTGTCTTACCGGCGCAAATGAGTCGCTACCCGGGGAACTAGGAGCCGCCTTGAGCGCCGGCCCTACTTGTGGCGCCGGATGTCAGTGCCAGATCTGGTTGTCGTCGATCTACCGCCAACCGTCGTTATTTGACGACGTTGATTGTTACATCCACTTTTAGCACGCGGCCGCTGACCGGGTCGGTGGCCGTTGTGGTTTGCACAGGCTGGCCTTCGCGCATGAGAAATCCATCAAACCCCGTGCTGAACGCGCGCAGGATCGGCCGCCCGCTTGCTTCGCCCATGCTCCAGGCAGACTCTTTGTTGGCGCCCTCCAGCGTATGAACGGACGAGCGGCGGATCTGCATCCAGAGAAGGAAGCGGCCATCCGCTTGCGGCCTGACGCGGGCATCGATGTCCGTGCCCACGTCCTGATACACCACCTGGCTCTGCCCATCCTTGGTGGACGTCGTGATGGGGACCCTCAAGCCCATGCGGAGACTTGCGGTACTGAGCGTTCGATCCTCAGTGGCGAGCGCGGAGAGGGTGTACGGCATGCTGCTGATTTTCTTTTCGCCATCGTACTCGGTGAACACAACGAGAATTTTCAGGGGCACGTCCGGCTTGGGCTCGTTGGCGGCCTTCATCTTTTCTTGTGCGACGATGGCTGAATTGAGCGCGAACAGCACTACCAATCCGGCCAGGGCGATACGAATTGCTTTCATGTCGTTCTCCTTTTTCTCTGTCTGCCTTCCATACTCGAAACAAATTCTCAGCGAATCTCCGAACCGCCTTTTGGCTTGCCTTCATCCACCAGGGGCACAATTTCGAGCGGTACGATCTTGAGCTCGGCGGTGGTCCAAGGCTTCAGGAGTTCAGCCGTGGGAATCGTTGCGGCCATCAACGATGCGCCGTCCGCTTTTCCTTCCCAATTGGCATTGAAGAGGCGCATGACCGCCTCCATCTCCCCGCGGGGGACAAGCACTTCAGGTTCGCGGTTCGCGGCCATCTGCCCTTCATGGGGCGGACGCGGGCCACGGGCAACCGAAGGCGGCGCAGCAGTGTGAATCGTGTTCCGCGGCGATGCGATTTCGCGAGGCTTTTCCGCCGGCGCAACAGGCGCGCGCGGCGTCACGCCCGCAGATTGCAGCGGTCGCGGCGGACGGCCGATGGTCAGGACCCCGACGAGAACGACGAGGGCCAGCGCGGCGGCGGAAACGGGCAGCAAGCCGGCAAACCAGGGGCGCGGCGCGGCGGCTTTTTCGTCGATGCGGCGGCGGACGTGCGCGGCAAAATCTCCCGATGGATTTCCGGCGACCATGGCGGCCACTCCGCGGTCAATCGAAGCGAGAAGTTTGCACTGCGTTTCGAGTTGCGAGCGGCAGGAAGCGCATTCATCCAGGTGCGCGCGGAGTTCGGAATCGTCCGCGCCGAGGGCGAAATCCAACAACCGGGTTGTAAAGCGTTCGCAGCTCATCGCAACCTCTCCGCCAACTTCTTTCGCGCATGAAAGAGGCGCGATTTGACGGTGCCGGGCGAAATGCCGAGCAGAGTTCCCACTTCGCGCATGTCGTGACCCTCGATGGCGGCGAGCACCATCACCACACGCAGTTTCTCCGGCAGCGCATCCATGGCACGCGCGAGGCGCTGCTCGAATTCACGGGAGGCGCGGATATCTTCGACGGTGCGCTCAGGCGCATTTTGTTCCTGGACCATGACGGAGGTCTCGCGCACTTCGCGACGGTGAGTAGAGCGGATGCGGTCGAGGGCGAGCCGCCAGGCGATGCGCACAAGCCAGGCACGGAAGCGCTCGCGGTCGCGCAGCCGCGAGAAACTTTGATAGGCGCGAAGGAAGGCCTCCTGCGCGACATCTTCGGCGTCATCACGGTTGCGGAGCACGCCGAGCGCGACACGAAACGCCAGCGCGGAGGAGTCCGCCAGGCGCGCTTCGAATTCGCGTTCGAGCGATGGATCCAGAATCACCGCGGCTTCCGGATAAGTGCCCACCAGCGCATCCATTTCGACTCCCACCTACAAGACGCCGAAGGGCAGGAAACGGTTCAAAAATACAGTGGCCAGTGGAAGGTGGCTAGTGGCTAGCAAAAGAAAAGGGGTGAGGGGTCAGAGATCGAGTTGGATAAGGAGGGCTTCGAGATTGGCGTCGTCCACGATAAGGTCGCTGCGGGCGGCGGCGAGATTTTCGTCCTCATCGAAGGCCTGAAAGAGGCAGAGCTTTGCAGCAGCGTATTCCTCGGTGCCGGTCAGATCGCGACCGACCTTCTTGCTCCACTTGCGGACGGCGTCGCGGCGCACGAACACGCGCAGCGGAAACGCAGCGCCGCGGTCGGCAGCAACCATGTAGACGTAGTCGGTACCGCCGTGCAGACCGCGGCGGGACTTTTGCGTTTCGAGAAAATAATATTGATAGACGCAGCCGGTGGCTGCGGAATAGCTCTTCACGCGACGGGCGTGCTCGGGGCGTGCCATGGCAAGGATTATAACGAAACCTGTCCCGTGGCTTCGGGCCGAAAATGGAAAAGAGAAAATTGGAGGAAGAAGGGGCAACTCGGGGCACGGTATGGGGTTCAAAGAGGGTATGGTAGTATTTTGTTTCAGGTTTGGGTGAGGGCTTTCTCGCTTGAACGATATTCATCTTGCAATTCAACAACCCCTGGGAATTCGAGCGACGCGAGGCCGGATGGAGGCAATCGCTCTCGCTCTCACGCTTGTGGCAATGAGTGCGGCGTGCGGCGGAGGCGGCAGCAGTGGACCTCCTCCGCCACCTCCCCCTGTGGTATCAGTCACGGTTGCTCCGCTGGCGCAAAACGTACTGCTCGGCGCGCAGCAGCAGTTCACAGCGACCGTGACCAACGCGACCAGCACTGCGGTGACCTGGAGCGTCAACGGGATCACTGGCGGAAACTCCACCATCGGAACGATTGACGTAAACGGACTCTACCGCGGTCCGGCGATTCTTCCCTCCCCTGTGGCGGTGACCGTCCGAGCCACGAGCGTGCCCAGTCCTGGGAGCTCGGGCACAGCCACGGCGACGGTGACCAGCGACGTGGTGGTGAGCATCACCGCTCCGACGCAGAATGCCAATGTTGAGGTGGGCGCGGCGCAGCAGATCTTGAGCAGCATCGCCAGCACAGGAAACGGCGCTAACCAAAGCGTTACCTGGAGCGTTTCCGGAGTGGGCTGCGTGGGCGCGGCCTGCGGAACGATCAATGCAGCGAGCGGCATGTTCACCGCACCCAGCATTCTTCCCACAACCAACCCGACGCGCGATGTGACGGTGACGGCGGTCAGCGTCGCCGACCCCTCGAAGAGCGCGACGCTGACGCTGCGCATCGCGGCGAACTTTACGTTCGCGATCAATAGTCCGACGGGGAACACAATCAATAACGCTTTAACATTTCAGTTTGTGGCGATATTCACGCCTGTGCCCGGATCGAACCCAAATACAGCAGTGACCTGGAGCGTGAGCGGACCGGTGGGCGGCTGTGTGGGAACCGCGTGCGGCACGATCGATCAGGCAGGTCTATACACGGCTCCGAACTTAGCGCCATCGCCGCCGCAGGTTGCCATCAGCGCGATTTCGGTGGCCGATTCATCCAAGGGACAGACATCGCCGCAAATCACAATCAATACGATCGTCCTTGTGGCCATTTTGCCGGCCTCGCTGAGCATAGAAATTGAAGCGCAGCAGACGTTCACAGCCAATGTCGGTGGCACAGCAAATCGAAACGTGACGTGGGACATCTCTGGCCCCGGCTGCACGAATGCGGGAAACTGCGGTTCGCTTTCCGTGATCACGGGGCAAATGGTTGTGGACACTTTCCCGGTGATCTACACGGCGCCAACCAGCATCCCCAGCGGAGGGATCGGGCCCATCACGATCACCGCAACGAGCGTGCAAGACACCACCAAGAGTGCGAGTACGACCCCAACGTTTTTCAGCTCGATTCAGGCCACCCTGTTGCCCAGCGGCTCGACGCGCGCGGTGAACCACCGGCAAACACTGGATGCCGTGCTGGTGCGAACGTCCACGGGCACGCTGCCGGTCGCCAGTGCCGTGGATTGGACGGTCATCGACAACGCGAATAACCGCTTTGCAGGCGGAAATACGACTGTGGGGCAGATCTGCGTGAAGGCACCCGACGGGTCCCCGTGCACGCAGACGTCGGTGACGCAGGCGGGACCACCAGGGGTGCCGTTTCAGGTGGACTATCTGGCGCCGACGCCTCCGCCAACGGGTGGGGCGGTGACGATTGAAATGCGGAGCCAGGCGGACCCGAGCAAATTCATTACGGCGGCAGTGACGGTAGCGGCCAATGTGACGGTGAATATATCGCCGGGCGTATCCACGCTGCCAACCAGCGGGAATCAGCAATTCATAGCCAACGTGGTGGGCGCAGCGAATCAGAACGTGACGTGGAGCGTTTCCGGAGCGGGCTGTAGCGGCGCGGCGTGCGGCTCCATCAATTCGTCCGGACTGTACACTTCCCCGGCTTCCGTGCCTCTGAACACAACTCCGTCGGATACGGTGACTGCGACTAGCGTGGACAGCCCCGCGCAGAGCGGCATCGGAACCGTGACCATCCGCACAGGCGCGTTCATCAGCAAGATTTCTCCAGCCAGCATCACGGCGCTGGGTGCCGGCAGCACGGACTTCGTCATCAAGGTGCAGGGTCTCAACTTCGCTGCGGGGGCCTCGGGGAGCGGCGGATCTACGATCGTCCTAGGGACAGTGCCGCCGACTTCACTTTCCACCGCCTGCAGCACCATCGTGTGCACGGCAACGATCACCGCGGCGAGCGTGACTTCGCCGGGCGATTACGGCGTGCAAGTGGTGAATCCGCCGGCAAGTCAGTTTCCCGGCGCGTCGAACCAGGTTGCGCTTAAGGTGCTGGATGCGGTGACGCAAGTGAGAGATTATGCGAGCGCGCCGGTGGTGACCTTGACAGCGGTCAATCCGGATGCGACGGGGCACGACATCCTGGTGGTGGAGCCGACCACGGCGGGCAGCCTGCTCGAGCACTACAATATGAATTTGATCGGCGTCGTAGTTGGGACCTCGTGCAACCTGCAAGGCACGGGCGTCACGCTTACGCGACCCGCGAGCGGGGTGCAAAACATTGACATTTGCGTGGAGAACAGCAACACCGGGCCCAGCCTGTCCGCGACAGACACGTTTACCATCAGCGGGCCGAGTCCAAACGACATCACAATTGTGCAAAAGCAGGCCTTCGGCGGCAACGGCTTTATCATTCAAATTACGCTGCAAATCGGGAGCACGAGCCAGCTCGGGGCGCGGACGCTGTTTGCCGAGAACAAGAACCGGGAAAAGACCGCGCTGGTGGGTGGCATTGAGGTGAAATGAAGATGAAGCAATCGAGGTCTTTCTGCGCGTTGTTCGCGGCCGTCCTTACGCTGGCGCTTGCCGCTGGGGCTACGACCATCGTGCAAATGAATCTGGACGAACTGACGGGCGCGGCGCGCGTGGTGGCGCGGGGCAAGTGCATTTCCAGCGAAGCGCGGCTGGACGGCGGATACATCTGGACGTTTACGACATTTGATGTGGGAGAGACCCTGAAAGGAAGTGCGGCATCGCAAATCACGGTGCGTCTGCTGGGCGGCAAAGTGGGACACATGAAGTCCACAGTGGACGGCGTGCCGGAGTTCACGCGCGGCGAGGAAGTGTACCTGTTTCTCGAACCCACACGGGCAGGCGATCTTTCGGTGACGGGCTGGGTGCAAGGCACGTTCCGCGTGCGCTCGGACGTGCAGACCGGGAAGGAAGTGGTGACGCAGGATTCGGCGGCGTTCGCAACATTTGACCCGGCGACGCGGCAATTCAAGCAGAGCGGAGTGCGCAACATGCCGGTGGAGGAATTCCGGCAACGAGTGCGGGAAGCTGCCGAGCGGCAAAGGACGGGCAAGTAGCGATGGAGAATTCCTCGACATCCAATGCAAAACGCGCCGCGGCGTGCCTGCTGGGGCTGGTGGTGCTGGTGCAGCCCGTGCTGCCGCCTGTCGCCGAAGCCTACGTGCTGAACCGCAATATCGCGTTCAACGGAAGCTGTCCGGTGCCGCAGCGCTGGGCTACCACCGCGGGAAACGTGGACCGGCGCTGGAGCACGTCCCTTCCTGCTGCAACTAACGTGCTCACGAATGTTGCGGCGGTGCCCGGTGACACGGTGACGTCGCAAATTGACCGCGCCATCCGCAATTCGTTTGATGTGTGGACGAGCGTGGATACGCCCGCGGGAACGTCATTGACACCGGCTTCGCTGAACAGCCTGTCGCAGACGGCGGCGCAGAATATCTGCGACCCGCAAGATGGACTGAATTCGATTTGCTTTAATCAATCGAATTCCGCGTTTTCGGGAGGAATCCTGGCGTTCACCATCGCGATTTCGTGGGACCAAGCGAGCGTGCTCGCGCCTACGCCGTGCGTTGCACCATGCCACCAGCGACTTACTTCCATCATCGGAGAAATCGTGGATGCAGACGTATATTTTCGCAACGACGGTACTGCCACCTTTGCCACGCGCGAGGCGCTGGCAGCGAACCCGAATTCCTTTGACCTGGAATCGGTGCTGATCCACGAACTGGGGCATTTTTTCGGTTTTAGCCATTCCGCGGTACAGCGGGCGATGATGTATCCGTTCGCTTCGAAAGGAGCTGCTCTCGGCGGGGTGCGCTGTACCTCTTCGACTCTCCCTCCCAATCCACCCAATCCGCCTTGCGACCTTCCGCTGGCAGATGACGACCGCGCCGGGCTGCGCGTGCTGTACCCAAACCCAGCCGATCCGAATGTCGGTACGATCAGCGGTTTCATCCTGCCGGCAAATCCGCTTTCTCTGGCGGGGCTGCCGTCTGCCACAGCGGGGAAACCACAACCCCCGCGGCCGATAACGGGGATTTTTGGAGCGCACGTGGTGGCCGTGGACGCGGCGACCGGGGCGGTGGTGGCCGGGACGCTGGGAGGATGGTCGTGCAACTCGTCGAACCTGCCGTCGCAATTCGACGGGTTCTACAAGATCGAGGGCTTGCCGGTGAATCGAAGCTATAAGATTTTCGTCGAGCCGCTGGACAGCCCGACAGATTCCACCAACATTTCCAACGCCATCAGTGCACTGTGCTCCCAGAACACAACGAACGACGTGTGCACTCCGCCAGCGGTGAATACGGTTTTCACGACGAAGATCAAGCCGCAGTAGGCAAGAGACAGGGGTCAGGGTCTGCGGCGGAGGGCGTTCAAGCGGTCGCGGACGGTGTAAAACTCCTCGTTGGTTTTATCCAATTCCTTTTGCAATGTGTTCTTCAATTCGTCGGCGCCCGCGCGCTCGTCTTCGCGGCCGGTTGCCTTCAATTCCTCAATGCCCGCGATGCGGCTTTCGAGGCTGGTGATTTTTTCGGATAGTTCAGCGAAGCGTTTTTCAAGAGCGGGGATCGTAGTGGGGATGACCGCGGGCTTTTCGGCTGCTTCCGCGCCGGGATACTCGGAGGGCGCAGCCGGGGCTTCCCCCTTATCGGCGGCGGACTTCGCAGCGGCGTCCGCAGCCTCTTTCGCGCGGCGCGCATCTTCCTGCATGCGTTCCTTGTCGCGGAGATAGGCGTCGCTGGGCGAGCGGAGGTTTTCAACGTCGTCGTTGGTCCAGACCCTCTTGGCGCGTTTGGGCGGGGCCTGCTGCTTCGCAGGCGGCTGCTGAGCTTGCGCCGCGGGACCAGCAGCTAGAAACAAAGCCATCGCAGCCATCATCGTAAGGCGTGGCAGCCGCGTGATAAATGTCTGCATGGGCTTATGCTACTCCTCTCAAAAGGCGCAGAAAAGCGCTTTCTCGATCGGCGCGACGAATCGAATAACAAAAAATGGGCGGTCCACCGAAGTGAACCGCCCGAGGCGTGAAGAGTGATGGCCGGGCTACTGCCACGGCATGATGAGCTGCGTAAAGCCGGTGGTGTTGACGTCACGGAACATCGGCGTTCGCGGCGGCAAGAGCGCCGGGGTGAGGAAGTCGGTATCAAAGTTGTAGCCGCGGGTCGGCGGGCTGTAAACAGTCGTGCAGCACTTGTAAGTGCCCACGGCCTGGCGGTTGTAATAGAAGCTGACGATGGAGCCACGATAATTCAGCGTCTGGCCACTCCAGTCTTCCAGGTAGCGCAGGAAATTGTGCACGCCGCCATCGGTGCCGAAGTCCTGAGGCGGAGCGCCTACCGTCGGCTGCGCGAAGGACATCCCTTTGCCGCTGACAATGGCCAGGCGGTACCAGGTGGTAGTGGCATTGCGATTGGTCACCGTGTATGGGTCGTTGAAAGATTCGATGTCGTTCCAACTGTTGGAGAGGAAGGTGATGGCGTCCGCGATGACCGAAGCGGCGTTGTGCGGATTGCCGAAGCCAACGCCTGCGTTGGCATTAAAGTCGCCCTGGATATAGACCGGATTCTCCGAAGCAATGGTGATGCCCGGCGGGAGATTGCCCATCGTGCCGTTCACCAGTTTGAGCGCGCGGCGGAAGAAGAGCGGCGTATTGACACGGAGCGGATGGATGAGGTTCGTGTTGTTATTGGCGCCGCCAGCGCACCAGGTGCAGCCGCCAATGGTGCTCCAAGGGCGCAACGCGGCGTTGTTCATGGGGGCAATCGTGCCCGCCGGGAGGCATGGCGCCACGCCGCATGCTGGTAGCGGAATCTGGCCGTAGTTATCCAGGATTCCGCTGGCGTTCAAGTCCTCACCCACACCAAATGGCTCGAGCACACCATCGGGAGTGCCCGTAGCGCTGGCGCGGTTGACGAAGTCTTCAAAGCCGTACTCGCCAGTGTCCTGGCCCAAGGCATTCCTGTTGTGGCGGCGGTCAGAAAAATAGACGACATAGCCGTTGAGGTTTCGAGCTTGATTGCCAGTAAGGCCAATCAGGCCGGCAAACCAGCGGCGCAGGTTATTCATGTCCAGTTCGATGTAGTGCATCACGCCGCCGAGCATGAGCGGAGCAAAGTTCGGAGGAGCGGCCGGCGCGGAGGCTGGCGCAGCGATGGCTGTATCGCGCAGAGTGCCTTCGCGGGTGTCAAAGAGGACGTTGGGCCAGTAGTCCGTGGCGACCGTGCTGCCGTTGCCGCAATTGGCGGCGACGGAGGGATCATCGCGAAGGCGCTGGAAGCGGATGACGGCATCAGGGTTTTGCTGGGCGCAGACGGTGCCCGGAAGCTTGTTGCGAGTCTTGTTCGCGCCGTCGGAGAGTTTGCGTCCGGCAACGCCGAGGTTGAGGATTTCGACGGTAACATCTTGCCAGACCATGGCGTTGTTCTGGATTTCGATCTTCAAATATCCATCAATGAGCGGCGTGTTCAGCGGCGTGGTGTACCCATTGACCGCGCCGGGAGAAAGCGCAAAGGGAGGAAGGACGCCGCCGACGGCACCGGTGGAGGCGTTCGCGCCAACGACATAACCAACGATGGGGGTCACGCCAAGATTGCCGAGCCGGACGGGCGCGGTCGGCGATACAGAGGGCAAGCCGGTGATCTGCGCCGGCGTATCCGAAAGCAGAATGCGCATACTGGTGAGTTGATCACCGAGACTGCTGGTGAAGTAGCGCTGGGCGTAGACCAGGGGATTGTTCACGTCCTCAGCCGGTGGCGGCCGACGGATGAGGTCAATGGGCTGAGCGCCGAGGCTGACCAGCGGGAGGTTCAGGATGCGGGCGCCAGTGCGGCCGTTGCGCAGGTTGCCGTTGTAGGTGCCGATGGAGAGGTTGGTCCAAGTGGGCTCGTTCTGCGCGGAGCCGACCGTGCCGACCAGGCTGCCTTCCGTCACCAGCAGGTTGCGGAACACGCCGGGAGAGCGAATGATGCTGATGTTGCCGGTATAGCCGACGCCGGTGCCCCAGCCGTTCGAAAGATTCTGGCGAATGACTTCCCCGACGGCGGTCACGCGGTCCGCGAATGTCGTGGTGCTGCCGGTGGCGAGGTACAAATTAGCGTTCGTGTGGACGCGGCCTCCGAAATTGAAAACTGGCCCGTTGAAGAAGCTCAGGTCGGTCTGCGAAAAGATGCCAAACTGGAAAACGGGAATGCCGACCGTATGAACGCTGCGGCGCAAACGGACTTCGGAACCGGTCTGCGTGGCGGCGGCGATGGAAGTCTGAGCCGTAATGGTGATCGTGTACGGCGTAATCAAGCCGACAAAACCCTGGAAGGGCCCGGAAAGAATTGTGCGGTTGGTGGCTTGGGGGTTTCCCGTAATCGCGTCGATCGGAAAGGTGATGTTGTAGCCAGTCCCGGCCGCGCCGCCGAGGTTAGCGTCCACGAAATTGATTCCAGGCAACACCGGCCAACCGGGCTGGCCGGGGGCGGGCGCTTGCACGGCGGTCAGCGCATTGATCTGCGCGGTGGTGGGCGCGGAGTTGATAGAGAAAAGATCGCCGAGGTCAGCGGTGAGCTTCTCCATGCCGGCGTGCGCAGCGTAGATGGCGCGGGTGCGGTCGCGGTCCACGGCGCCGAGGCGCATGTCCGTGGTAATCAGCATGGTGAATCCCGCCAACAGCGCCGACAAGAGCAAGAGAATGATCAGCGTGGTGACCAGTGCAATCCCGGCTTCTCGATTCCTTTTCATGACGCTCCTCCAAGACAAATCTTTCTCATTGATAGCGGTCAACAAACGAAAGACTTCGCAGACTAATCTGCGTCGCCAGATTGCTGCGGAAGAATTGTCTGTTTCTGGTGTACCGGGTGCTGGAACGAGCCGCCAGGAACAAGTTGACCTTGCGGATCTGATTCGGTGAATTAGGTGCAATGGCCGTGGGCTGGTTCACTGGATTGGTGACGCCATCCACGAGGTCATAGGTCATTTGAAAGTTTTCGATGACCAGAGCCACCGGCCGGCCCGGGTCAAAGTTCACTTGGCGGACCAACCGCGGCATCAGGGGATCGGTGGTGGTGTCCAGGTAATAAGTGAGCATCCAGATGCGCTGCGCGGTGGTAGGAGGAAAACCGCCATTGTTGGCCGCGCAGTTGAGCGGATTCAAGTTCGTGCCAGCGTTGGCAAGACACATCACTGTGCCAGCCGCAGCGCCGCGCTGGTTGAACTGAAAGGCATCGTTTGGGTCGAAGAAGACCGTCTGCGTGCCGTTGGTGCGGGTAATCGTCTGGACGGAGTTGCCGTTGGCATTGCCAATCATGATGAGGTTGCCCGCCTGGAGGGCATTTTGCACGCCGAAAACAGGGGTAGCCGCGGCAAAAGTGATGTCCGCGCCGGTAGGGTTGACGTTGGCCAGCGTCCCGGTGTTGGTCACGAGGGTGCTGTCTTCATAAAGAATGTTCACGATGTCGGTGGCGGCTCCGTTGACTAGCGGACCAAAACCGTCGCCGGTGCTCACCGCTGGCAGCGAGGAGATGCCGACCGGAAACGTAAGAGCACCGGGAGCCATCGGACGGTTCAGCAGCTGCAAGCCGGGGCCGTTGGGCACCGGAATGCCGCCGGTGGGAATGCCCTGTCCGGCCTGCATGAAGTCGCGGATGATCAGGTTGGCCCCCGCGCGGAGGTTTTGATCCATGTCGGCATACAGACTGGCGGCCTCATTGACCTGAAGGGCGTCGCTGAATGCTTTCAAGGTAGCAGCCATCACGATCATCATGACGGCGATGGCCACGAGGAGTTCAACCAAGCTGAAACCGGATTCTCGTTTCACGGTGCTCTTCCCCTTTCCAGCCTATGCGAAAGACGAAATATAAGTCGTCAATACGTACTGGCGTTGCAACCTCCCAACGGAGTAGGTGACAATCACGTCGATTTGGCGGAGGTTGATGTTGCCGACGACGTCGCGGATGCGAATTTCCCGCGTGAACATCGTCAATTGCGTGCGAATGTCGTCCGCCGTGCCCAGCAGGTTGTCCGGACCTGGCTCGACAATGGATTCGCGCGGGCAGCGGGTGTCGTCCGCTGTATTGATCAGACCGTCGTTTACCGGCGCCGAGGTGCAAACGGCGTACAGGGGCTGCGGGCCATCCAAGAACACACCCCCACCGGCGCCCGCGCCCACGACGTTGCGGATCTGCGCCCACACAAGCACGCGAGTGTCGCGCGCGGTGAAGACGCTCTCCACCGCCTCGGATGCCTTTTCCTTGGCGATGACGTCCCATTTCGAAGTGGACATCACCGTCATGCCTCGGGCATAAACCTGAATCAGGGCGAGAACACCAATCGACAAGATCAGGATGGAGACGATCACTTCGACCAGGGTAAACCCGTGGTTTCGGATGCTGCGTGCGCTGCTGCGTATTCTATGATTCATTAGCGTCTCCTGCTTACTCGAGCCAGCGGGTGCCGGTCCAGCGGTAGCCGCGAACGCGGCCAGTGGCACCGAGAATGGTTACCGCGCGCTGCGTGGATGGCTGGTTTTGCAAACCGAAAAAGAACGTGCCGTTCAGTGGCTGGCCATTGGCGTCGACAAATGTGCCGTCGCTTAACCACATGATCGTAGGCGTTCCGCCAAATGCAACCGGCGCGGCGTTGCCGAAACCGTCGGGAGTGTCCGGAAGGCCCCCGGTCAGCATGAACCGCACTTGATTTTCGAACACCATGTCTTGAATGAGCGTGGGAGCGGTTCCGGCAGGAAGATTAATGAGCATGAGCCGAATTTCGTTGGTCCCAACTATCACGAGTTGAATGTTGCGACGGTGGGCGATGGCCAGCTCGCGACCCGAGCGCACCACGGACATCACCTGGTTCATCCCTGAATTGGCTCGGATTCCCGGTAGCGCGCCTTGAATGCGAAAGAGCGCCATCGCCATAACGATGAACATGACGGCGATGACGATCATGATCTCCGCCATGCTGAATCCACGCTGCGAAGCGCGAGAGCCGATCGTTCGAAATCTCATGGAAACACCCCCATCAAGATGCCTGCGGACTTGGAAAATCGCGGTATGAGTTGTAAGAAGCATTCTGAATGAAAGGAGCACGTCATCCGCCATTGCGCGAAGACTTCTAACTCTCTGATACGTAATAATATAACTGCGTTTGAGGCCCTCACGATATCACTCTTCATTCTGGACATGGGAAGAAATGTTACCGAAGTTCACTTTCGCGAGAGGTGTGAGGACACGGGGAAGCTACCAAATCAACAACGGGACTGGACCGCAGGGGGGACGGCTTGAGCGGGCCAGCTAACTGCACATTGAAAGGATCAGATGACACAGCACATCGGCGCAGGCGGCGACAGAACCCAGCTCGACGTACTCTTCGGCGCCGTGCAGCCCGCGACCGCGCGGACCGAATACAACGCCGGGGATGCCGGCTTCGTCGAGCAGGGCCGTATCGGTCCATGCGGACATGCCGGCAAGCTCAGCCGAGGCCGTGACATGAAGGATTGATGTTGCGGCGGCGCGAGCGATGGGCGCGCTGGGCTGGATCGAGTAAGGAGAACGCGAAGACATCGCGCGCAGCGTGGCGCGAAAACTGGCGTCGCGCGCGTGCAAATTGTCGAGCACGCCGCGCAGCTCCGTTTCCACGGCGGCAACCGAAGCGCCGGGGAGCATGCGGCATTCAATCTGAAGACGGCATTCCGCCGGGTAACTCGAAAGCTCCTGGCCGCCTGCGATGAGGGAAGCGTGAAGCGAGGCGA